>Ga0209542_10000006_pt1 | contig 822997 bp, 769 predicted proteins | sample RifCSPhighO2_01_FD_184028 | JGI IMG/M metagenome (GOLD analysis project Ga0209542, IMG submission 184028) | Soil microbial communities from Rifle, Colorado - Rifle CSP2_plank highO2_0.1 (SPAdes) (version 2) | ecosystem: Environmental > Terrestrial > Deep subsurface > Rock core/Sediment ... | reverse complement strand
CTTCCGATCTCGAGCGAGGTCCCGGAGCAGGCCCCCCTGGCCCCCATCCCGCGACACACCGTGGCAAGCCCACCCCCCAAAACCACTCCCCTCACGCACCAACAAAAAAGCCACCCCAGGGGATGGCTTCCGAATCACGCCTCGCAGCAGGCGACCAGGCCTCAGCCCATCAAGCCGCCTTCTTGCGCGCCTGAGCCGCCAGCCGCGCCAGCTCCTCATCGCGCAAATCCTTGCGCAGGATCTTGCCCACGTTGCTCATCGGCAGGTCCTCGCGGAACTCGATGTGGCGGGGCCGCTTGTAGCCCGTGAGCTGCTCCTTGCAGTACTCGGCGATGTCGGCCTCGGACAGGCTGTAGTCCTTGCGCACCACGAACAGCTTGACCGCCTCGCCCGACTTCTCGTCCGGCACCCCGATGGCGCAGCACTCGGTCACGCCCGGGTGCAGGCTCACCACCTGCTCGATCTCGTTGGGGTACACGTTGAAGCCCGAGACCAGGATCATGTCCTTCTTGCGGTCGACGATCTTGAACAGGCCGTCGGCCGACATCACGCCCACGTCGCCGGTGCGGAAGAAGCCGTCGGCCGTCATGACCTTGGCGGTCTCTTCGGGGCGCTGCCAGTAGCCGGCCATCACCTGCGGGCCACGCACCGCGATCTCGCCGGGCTCGCCCTGGGCCACGGGCTGGCCGTTGTCGTCGAGCAGCACCACTTCGGTGGAGGGCAGCGGGTAGCCGATGGCGGCGTTGTAGCCCATGTTGTCCAGGCGGTTGACCGTCACCACGGGCGAGGTCTCGGACAGGCCGTAGCCTTCGACGATGGGCACGCCGGTGATGCGGTGCCAGGCCTCGGCGGTTGATTGCTGAACGGCCATGCCGCCGCCGTTGCACACCTTCAGGCGCGAGAAGTCGAGCTGTGCGAAATCGGGCTCTTCCACCAGGGCGTTGTAGAGCGTGTTGACCGCCGGGAACTGCGTGACCTTGAAGGGCTTGAGCGTCTCGATCAGCTTGCCGATGTTGCGGGCGTTGTCGATCATGACGTTGAGCGTGCCCATGCGCGCGCTCAGGAAGAAGCACACCGTCAGCGCGAACACGTGGTAGAGCGGCAAGGCCACCACGTTGACCAGCTGGCCCTCGACCTTCGAGAGCTCGGGCTTGAACCAGGCCTCGCACTGCAGGATGTTGGCCACCAGGTTGCGGTGCGTGAGCGTGGCGCCCTTGGAGACGCCCGTGGTGCCACCGGTGTACTGCAGGAAGGCGACGTCGCTGCCCTTGAGGGCCGGGCGCTGGAAGGGCAGGGACTTGCCCTGCTTGAGCGCGGCCTTGAAGGGCGTGACGCGGCAGCGGCCGTTGTCGGGCAGCTTGAAGTCGATGACGTGCTTGTCGACGTTGCGCGACTTGTACGTGACCCAGGGGCCCTTGATGGCGCCGAACACGTCGCCCAGCGAGGCCAGCAGGATGTGCTTGACCGGCGTGCGCTCGATGACTTCCTGCACCGTGGGGCCGAAGTACTCCAGCACGATGATGACCTCGGCGCCCGAGTCGACCAGCTGGTGCTCGAGCTCACGCGGCGTGTACATCGGGTTGACGTTGACGACCACGTGGCCGGCGCGCAGCACGCCGGCGATGGCCACGGCGTAGTGCGGCACGTTGGGCATCATCACGGCGACGCGGCTGCCCTTGGGCAGCTTCTGCGCCTGCAGCCAGGCGGCCAGCTGCAGCGACTGGCGGTCCACGTCGGCGAACGTCCAGCGCGAACCCAGGTAGGCCATCGAGTCGGCCTTGGCGTGGGTGCGAAAGGCCTCTTCCAGCAACTCGACCAGCGAGGGGTAGGCGTCGGGGTTGACCTCGGCCGGGACGCCTTGACCGTACTGCTGCAACCAGGGTTTGACGTTCGTCATGACACGCTTCCGAAAGAAAAGACGAGAATCTATCTGAAAACAGATCGTGTCATTTTGCGTGCAACCCGGGAATCCGGCCATCCCCGGGGTGTGTGCGTTCGCGTGCGACGGGGTGTCGTTCAGCCTTCCCTTGGCGCTGGCACGTCCGCCGGGTCGATCAGCTTGCCTTGCCACAGCACGCGCACCGCGTCGCCCTCGCGCAGCGAATGCTCGCGGTGGGTGATGATGAAGCGCCCGCAGCCCAGCGCGTTGATGGCGTCCTGCACGCGCTTTTCGGTGGCGAAGTCCAGGTGGCTGGTGTACTCGTCGAGCAGCAGGAAGCGCGGCCGCTTGTAGAGCGCACGCGCCAGCAGGATGCGCTGCTTTTGTCCGCCCGAGAGCGTGGCGCCCATGCTGCCCACCAGCGTCTGGTAGCCCATGGGCATGCGCGCGATGTCCTCGTGCACGCAGGCCAGGGCGGCGGCGGCTTCGACCTTCTCGGCGCTGGCCTCGGCGTCGTTCATGGCGATGTTGTCGTGGATGCTGCACGAGAACAGCTGGTCGTCCTGGAAGACGGTGCCCAGCACCGAGCGGAAGGCTTCGGCGCCCAGCGAGGCCATGGGCACGCCGTTGAGCAGCACCTCGCCCGCCTCGGGCGTGACCTGCCCGCACAGGATCTTCATCAGCGTGGACTTGCCGCAACCTGAAGGGCCGAGCACGGCCACCGCCTGCCCGGTGTGCAGGGTCAGGCTGACGTGGTCGAGCACCGGCGCCTCGTCGCGCGCATAGCGGAAGACGACGTCGCGCAGGCTCAGGGTCATGGGCTCTGGCTCGCCGGTGGGGGCCCCCTGGCTGCCGTGAGCCGACTGCGTGGACAAGGCCTGCAGCCCCGCGCGGTGCCCCGCCTGCGCTGGCGAGGCCGGCTCCGTCGGCGTGAGCACGATGTCGGCCAGCCGGTCGCCCTGCAGGCGCAACAGCCGCAGGCTGATGACGCGCTCGATGAGGTCGTTGGCGCGCTGCAGGAACTGCCCCTTGTAGGCCATGAAGGCCACCAGCATGCCGATGGAGAACTGCTCGGCGATGATCATCTGCGCGGCCAGGTAGAGCACCAGCGCCTGCTCGATGGCGCCGATCACGCCGTTGACGCCCTGGTGCAGCAGGTTGATGCGCTCTTGCTTGACGCGGGCGTTGACCATGCTGGCCTGCTGGTTCATCCAGCCGGCCACGCGCCAGCCGGGTCGCGAGAAGAACTTGATGGCGTTCATGCCGCGCAGCGTCTCCATCAGGAAGGTCTGCGCTTGCGCCTCGCGCACGATGAGCTCTTCCGAGGCCCGGCGGAATGGCCCGAACACCGCCAGCCGCACCAGCAGGTACAGCGTGGCCACGACCAGCACGATGGCCGCGAGTTTCGGGCTGTAGGCGAACATCAGGCCCAGCGTCACCAGGCTGACGGCGCCGTCGAGCACGGCTTCGACCAGCTCGCGCGTGAGCGTGTCCTGGATGGTGTCGACCGAAGCGAAGCGCGACATGACGTCGCCCGTGTGGCGCTTGTCGAAGTAGGACAGCGGCAGGCGGATGAGGTGGCGAAAGACCTGAGTGCTGCTGTTGAGCTTCCAGCTCAGGCTGGTGCCCAGCACGACCCAGCTGCGCATCAGCCGCGTCAGCAGCGACATCAGCGCCAGCAGGCCCAGCGAGGTCGCCAGCACCGCCAGCAATGGCGTGTCGCGGCTGACGATGACGTCGTCGATGACCCACTGGCTGAGCATCGGCATGAGGATGGCGAAGACCTCCAGCACCAGCGAGAGCACGGCCATCTGCGAGAAGGCCCGCCACAGGCCGGGCTGACCCTTGAAGAGCGAGCGCAGCTTCCAGTCGCTGCGCTCCTTGCGCGGGCGAAAGCCAGGTGCCGGCGCCAACTCCAGCGCCACGCCAGTGAAGTGCGGGCTGGCCTCCTTGAGCGTCAGCTTGCGCTCGCCCATGGCCGGGTCGTGAATGGTGATGCTTCGGGCGTCGGCGCGCACCAGCACCACGAAGTGGTTGAGGTCCCAGTGCAGCAGGCAGGGCGTGCGCAGCTCGGGCAGCTCTTGCAGCTCCAGGCGCAACGCCCGGTTGGACAGGCCCATCTGCTCGGCGATGTCCATGAGTTGCGCCAGCGTGGCCCCGCGCGACGACAGCTCGAAGCGCTGGCGCAGGCTCGCCAGGTCGGTGTCGAGGCCGTGGGCACCGGCCACCATGGCCAGGCAGGCCAGGCCGCACTCGGCGGCTTCCGACTGAAGGATCAGGGGCACGCGCTGGCGTGGCCACAGCTTGAAGGGGCTGAAGGTGGCGGGCGCTTGAGGCGAGGACGAGGGCGAGGCTGCCATGGTGGGTGGGGATCAGAGGCGGCCGCTGAAGGCGAACAGGGGGTCGAGCATCCAGCGCAGCAGCGAGCGGCGGTCGAGCTCGATGTCGGCGCTCAGCGTGTGGCCCGGGCGCAGGGGGATGTCGGTGTCGTAGGCGCGCACGGTGCTGCGCTCCAGCGTCACGCGCACCAGGAAGATGGCGCGGCGGTCGCCTTGCTCGCGGGCGCCCTGCGGCACGGGCACGTCGGACTGCGACACCGAGCGCACCACGCCGCGGTGTTGGCCGAAGCGCTGGTAGGGGAAGGCGTCGTAGGCGATGCGCACCACCTGGCCGGCGCGGATGAAGCCCATGGCGGTGCTGGGCACGTGCAGCACCGCTTCGAGCGGTGAGTCGTCGGGGACGATGCTCAGCATCGGGGCGGCCGGGCTCACGGTCTGCCCGACGCCGGCTTGCAGCCCGGTGACGGTGCCGCTCACGGGCGCTTTCAGCCAGCTCAGCTGCTGGCTGCGTTGTTGGGCCGATTCACGCTGAAGCGAGAGGCGGTCGCGCTCGAGGCCGGCCTGGCTGACGCGGTGCTCAGCCTGCAGGCGCGATTGTTCTTCGCGCGCCTGGGCCCACTCGCTGCGGGCCGCGCTGAGTTGCCGCTGCAGCCCTTGCAGCCGCGCGGTGTGGTCCAGCAGCGACTGGCGTTGCTGCTCGTACTGCAGTTGCGAGACGATGCGCTCTTCCAGCAGCGGGGCCATCTGGTCGAGCACCTTGCGCACCGAGGCGATCTGCTCCTGTTGCAAGGCGATGTCGGTCTGCAGCGACTGGGCGTCCTGCTGGTGGCGCAAGGTCTGCTGGTTGAGCGCATCCAGGCGCGCGCGCAGGGCCAGGGTTTGCGCTTCGGCCTGGTCGGTGATCCGCTCGCGCTGGCCTTGCAGGCTCGATTCGATCTGTCCTGAAGCGCTGCCGCCGTCGGTGAAGCGCTCCTGGCGCAACTCCGCCACCACGTCTCCGGCGCGCACGTGCTGTCCTTCCTGAACCCGCAGGCGGTGCAGCACCGCGGTCTGGTCGGGGGTGAGCAAGGCCACGCCGTTGCGCGGCTGCAGGCTGCCCGAGACGCGTTCCTTCTTGGTGTGTTGCCCGAACGCCAGCACCAGCACGACGGCCAGGCACAGCGTGGCGGCGAACAGCGTGAGCGCGCCACCACCGACGGGCTGGATGTGCAGGGGCGCGCCATCGGCGGTGTGGCTGCGCGCCTGGAGCACCTCGGGGCGAAAGAGGGGGGTGTCGTCGTGTGGCTCGCTCATGGTGATGGGGGGGCGAGGAGAGAAGGGGAGGCGTCAAACAGGCCCTGCCATGGCGCCACGTGGACGGCGTCGAGCTGCCCCAGCAGGGCCAGGGCATCGCAGCCAGCCTGGAGCGCGGCCACCCGGGCGCTGGCCCAGGCCATGCGTGCGTCGTGAACCCGTTGCTGGGCGTCGAGCAGGTCGGTCGTGCTGCGCAGGCCCGCCAGCCAGGCCTTCTGGATGGCCTCCAGCGTGGCCTGCGAGCTCGCCACCACGGATTCCTGGCGCGCCTGGTGGCGCAGCGCCTGTTCATGGCGCTGGTAGGCGTCCTGCAATTCGGTGCTCACACGCGATTCGGCTTCGTCGAGCTGGGCCTGTGCGGCGCTGAGCAGGGCGGCGGCTTCACGCTGGCGGGCGTCTTGCAGGCCCGAGGTGAACAGCGGCCAGTTCAGCACCAGGCCCACGGCGTCGGTGCGGACGTCCTGGCGGTCGCTCTGGCCTTCGAAGCGCTGGGTCTGGCGGGTGCGGCCGCGGCTGGCGGTGGCGTCGAGCGTTGGTTGCCATCGCTCGGCGTCGCGCGAGCGCAGCGTCTCCAGGCTGGCGCGCACACCCGCTCGCGCGTCCAGCACCTCGGGGTGTTGGGCCAGGGCTTGCGCCAGCGCGTCGGGCAGGCTGGGCAAGGCCAGGGCGACGGCGCTGGAGGCCTGTGGGTTCAGGCCCTCGGGCGGGACCACGCTCAGGCCGCTGAGCCGCTCCAAGGTCAAGGTGTGGGTGCGCAGCCGCGAGCGAAGTTGGTCGCGCTGAGCCAGTGCTTGCGCCTGCCTGGCTTGTGTCTCCAGCGTGTCGAGCACCGTGCCCAGCCCAGCCCGCAACCGTTTGTCGTGGGCGAGGGCCTGTTGGTCGAGGGCGCTGAGGTGGGTGAGGGTCAGCCGGGTGTGCTCGGCGGCTTCGGCGGCGGCCAGGTAGCTCTGGCTGAGCTCGCGCGCCAGCGTTTGCCGACGCAGTCCGAGTTGCCACTGGGCTTGCTCCGCCAAGGCGCCTTGGGCACGGGCCTCGGCGCGTTCGGCCGGTCGCCACAGGGGCAGGGTGGCCTGCAGGGAGGCCGCCGAGCTGGGGGTGCGCGAGGCGATGCCGTTGTAGCGTTGGCGTTGCTCGTCGGTGCGCAGGCTGGCGTCCAGTCGGGGCAGCCAGGCACGGGCCTGACCCTGTTGGCGAAGGGCTTCGCTGGCATCGGCCCGCGCACGGGCTTGCGTCACGCCGTGGGCCTGATCGAGTTGCCCGAGCAGGGTCACCCAGCTGGTGGCGGCCGCGCCTTCGGCCGGAGGTGGCGGCGGGGGTTCCTTGACAGCGGGGGCGGCCGTGGGCCAGCTCAAGTGCTGGCTGAGGGTCAGGGCGTGGGCGGCAGGCCAGCCGGCCGAGGCCATGACCAGGGCCAGGCACAACCGAAGCGGAGCGCCGAGCCGGCCGGGGTGAAGCTCATGGGGCACGGGAAGTCGGCCAATGGATGCGGGCTGAGAAGACGAGCTTGCATTTTCCTCGGCGGGTCGGCCCGGTATGGGCCCTTTGATTCATTTGCTTGCCGTCACCGGGAATCAATTGCGAATTTTTTGGTTCTTGACCCGCATTCAAATGGCGCGATAACCCGGTGGTTAACCATTTATGGTGATATGTCATTCCATCTGTCTTTCTGGTTTGACTGATGAATGAAATTGGGTGGGTTATTCCCGTTTCGGTAAATGGGCTGCGATAAGAAAATTCGTTGGTGGGTTCATCAATATCCACATCTCAAACCGATATAGGAAAAAATCATGAAAATCCTGAACGCGCAAGAAATCAAGCAAGTCAGCGGTGGCGCCCTGGACCCTGAGCTGGGTCTGTTCAAGCGCACGGGCATCGCCCTGATCGACGCCATCCACAAGAACGAGTGGAACACCTACGGCCGCCCCCTGTACAACACGTTCGCCGTGCTGCTGGGCTTCCCCAAGGCCCCTTGATCGCTGATTCGGCCGGGGTGCCCGCCACCCCTCGCTGATCTCGGTCACACGCGAAAAGGCCGCCTCCTGTCACCAGGGGCGGCCTTTTTCATGGTGTTTTTGGCCGGATTTTGTGGGTTTTACCCTGCCGCGGCATTCAGTTGCGTCATCCAGCTGTCCAGCCCCATCCATGCATAATGGGTGTGATCCACCACCGTCTCGATCGGGTCTGAAAAATCGCGCTCGATCCAGCGCATGGCGGTGTTGATGATCATGCCCATGCAGCCCAGCACCACATATTCCATGTTGGGTTTGTTGTAGGCGTTGGGGTATCGCTGCCTGAACCTGGATTTCAGCAGTTCGATGACAAAGGCATATTGCTCGTCGATGCGCTGTTGGGCGTTCAGCCCGCTGGCAGACGAGTCAAGGATCAGGATGCGCGCGCGACGCGGGTCGGAGCGGATGTGTTCAAAAAAGGCGGTGAGGCCGCCTCGAGCCCGAAGCAGCAGATCGCCAGGCAGGCTGCGGATGGCCATTTCAACCACTTGAGCGGCTTCCAGGCAAGCCTGGGTGTGCACCGCCACGTAACAGTCGTGGGTGCTGCCGAAGTGCTCGTAGAAATAGCGGTCGGCCAGTCGCGCTTGCGCGCAGATCAGCCTCATCGTGGTCTGCCGGTAACCCTGCTGACCGAAGACCTCGAAGGCCGCGGTCATCAGGCGCTGGCGCCGTTCCTCGGCACGCTCCTGTGCGGAGGCCCCGCCATAACGGCGGGCGGCCGCAGCAGGAGCGTGTGAGGTGGCCACGGTTGCTGTCGATCAGTTGAAGCTGAAGTGCTCGTTGCTCATCTGCATGATCGAGCTGGTCGGCGACATCATGGTCTTCTTGTGGCCGTCGGCGCGGGGCAGCAGGCGCTCGAAGTAGAACTCCGCCGTTTGCAGCTTGGCGGTGTAGAACTCCTTGGAGTCATTGCCGCCCTTGGCCAGCTTCTCGTTGGCGACGAGGGCCTGCTTGAGCCAGAAGTGACCCATCATCACGTAGCCCGAGTACATCAGGAAGTCGTTGCAGGCGGCCGAGACCACGTCGCGGTCCTTGTTGGCGCGCAGCATGATCTGCAGGGTCAGCCACTTCCATTGCAGGGCGCGCTTGAAGCAGGCGCGGGCCATCTTGCCGACCGGGCCACCATCGAGCAGGTGGGGCTTGGCCTGGGCGATCATCTCGTTGGTGAAGTTGAAGACGCACTTGCCACGCGATTGCAGCAGGGTCTTGCGGCCCAGCAGGTCAAGCGCCTGGATGCCGGTGGTGCCTTCGTACAGGGTCGAGATGCGCGCGTCACGGGCGATCTGCTCCATGCCGTGCTCCTTGATGTAGCCGTGGCCACCGAAGACCTGCATGCCCAGGTTGGCGCACTCCAGGCCCAGCTCGGTGATGAAGCCCTTGAGGATCGGGGTGTAGAAGCCCAGGCGGTCGTCGTACTCTTCGTACTTGGCCTTGTCGCCTTGGGCGACGCCAGCCACCATGTGGTCGGCCAGCTTGCCAGTGTGGTAGATCATGGCGCGAGCGCCTTCGGCCACGGCCTTTTGCGTCAGCAGCATGCGGCGCACGTCGGCGTGCCAGATCAGGGCGTCGTTGGGGTGGTCGGCGTCCTTCTTGCCGGTGAGGGCGCGCATCGAGCGGCGTTCCTTGGCATAGGGCAGGGCGCCCTGGTAGGACAGCTCGGCGTGGGCCAGGCCTTGCACGGCGGTGCCGATGCGGGCGGTGTTCATGAAGGTGAACATGGCTTCGAGGCCCTTGTTGGGCTCGGCGATCATGTAGCCGATGGCGTCGTCGAAGTTCATCACGCAAGTGGCCGAGGCGCGGATGCCCATCTTGTGCTCGAGCGCGCCGGCCTTGACCGTGTTGCGCGCACCCAGGCTGCCATCCTTGTTGACCAGGAACTTGGGCACGATGAACAGCGAGATGCCGCGTGTGCCCTTGGGGGCGTCCGGCAGGCGGGCCAGCACGATGTGGATGATGTTGTCGGCCAGGTCGTGTTCACCCGAAGAGATGAAGATCTTGGTGCCGGTGAGCTTGTAGGTGCCGTCGCCCACGGGCTCGGCCTTGGTCTTGACCTGACCCAGGTCGGTGCCGCACTGGGGCTCGGTCAGGCACATGGTGCCGGTCCACTCGCCGCTGACCAGCGGGGGCATGTAGGTGTTCTTCTGCTCGGTCGAGCCGAACTGGAAGACGGTGTTCATGCAGCCCAGCGACAGGCCGGGGTACATGGTGAACGACCAGTTGGCCGTGCCCATCATCTCGGCCTTGAGCAGGTTCAGCGACATGGGCAGCTCCTGGCCGCCGTATTCCTTCGGGTGCGACAGGCCTTGCCAGCCGCCAGCCACGTACTCCTTGTAGGCTTCCTTGAAGCCCTTGGGGGTGGTGACTTCGCCGTCCTGGATGGTGCAGCCTTCCAGGTCGCCGGGCAGGTTCAAGGGGGCCAGCACCTCTTCGCAGAAGGTGGCGCAACCCTCCAGGATGGCGTCGACCATGTCGGGCGTGGCCTCATCGCCGCCGGGCAGGGCCTTGTAGTGGCCTTCGTAGTCGAAGACTTCGTTGAGCAGGAAGCGCACGTCGCGCAAAGGAGCCTTGTACTGCGGCATATGTCACCTCGGTTGGTCTGGGGGCAGGCGGCTTGTGGCCGTTGCGGTCAAAGATGGATAAATTCGAACGATCGTTCATTTCAAACGATCGTTTGAGTCAGGCGGGTTTATACCCCATGGCGCGGCGCTTGTGTCAAGGATCTCCGCGAGGGTGGGGCGGTTTTCGCCCTTGCACGGGGCCAAGCTCCCGCGAACAAGGGGTGTGTCGTGTCTCGTTCCCAGCCTGTGAAAGGGGCCGGTTCAGGGCATTTCCCAGGGTGGTGGCGCTCACCGGCCCGGTGGTTAGCCCGTTCGTGTTGCGCAATCTCCCCATGGCGTCGTGGCGCGCCGTCTCTCCAGAATGCGCAACCCTGGCGTGTAACGCGTGTCGTTTGATGACCGGGGCCCATTCCTCAATCTGGAGAGAGACATGCAAACCGTTCGCTTCGTTCTTCGCGCGCTGCCCCTTGCCGCGCTGGTCTGCGCCCTCGGCACGGCCTCGGCCGCCCCGGTGGAAGGCCCCGCCGACATGCGCTTTTATGACGCCCCCGCTGCGCTCACTGGCCAGCACGGTGACCTGATTTCCTACCGTGGCACGACCGTCAACCTGGGTGCGGGCTCGCCCACCACCAAGGCCTGGAACGTGATGTACCAGTCGACCGATTCGCGTGGCGCCGCCAACGTGGTCACGGGCACCGTCATCGTGCCGACCACCGCCTGGACCGGCGGTGGCGAGCGCCCGGTGATCTCCTACGCCGTCGGCACCCACGGCCTGGCCCAGCGCTGCGCCCCGTCGCTGCAGCTCAGCCAGGGCAAGGACTACGAGGCCGCCAACATCGCTGCCGCGCTCAAGGCCGGCTACGCCGTGCTGGTCTCCGACTACCAGGGCTACACCAACGGCGCCACCCCGACCTACCTGGCCGGCGCTTCGCAAGGCAACGCCGTGCTCGACATCGTGCGCGCTGCCACCCAGGTGCCGCTCAGCGGCATCACCAGCTCGGCCAAAGTCGCCATCTGGGGTTATTCGCAAGGCGGCCAGAGCGCTGCCTGGGCCGCCCAGCGTCAAGCCGCCTACGCGCCCGGCGTGAAGCTGACGGCCGTGGCCGCCGGTGGCGTGCCCGCCGACTTCCCCGTGACCGCCCGCTACCTCGACGGCAGCACCGGTGCTTCCTTCCTGCTCGGCGGCGTGATCGGCCTGGCCCAGCAATACCCTGACGCCATCCCCCTAGACACCCTGGCCAACGCCGACGGCAAGGCCACCATCCAGCGCGGCAAGCAGCAGTGCGTGTTCGAGGCGTTGTTCGATCTGCAGAACGACAAGCTGTCGCAGTACACCGTGGGCAACCAGTCGCTGGACCAGTTGCTGGCCGCCAAGCCCGAGATCAACGCGGTGGTGCAGGCGCAGAACCTGGGCGCCGACAAGGTCGGCGTGCCGCTGTACCAGTACCACGGCAAGGCCGACGAGTTCATCCCGCTGGCCCAGACCGTGGCGCTCAAGAGGAAGTACTGCAGCAAGTTCTCCAACGTCACCTTTGACACCTACCCCAGCGAGCACATCGCCACGCAGTTCCAGGCCGCACCCTATGTGCTGAGCTGGCTGGCCGACCGCTTCGCCGGCAAGACCACCCTGGGCACCTGCCTGACGCTCAATGCCGAGCCGAAGTCGACCGCTTACCCGCCGGGTGGCAACCTGGTGGTGGGCCTGGACAAGTGGCCGCTGACCGCCTCGGTGGGCCTCAAGACCCTGGGCCAGACGGTGAACCTGCCGGCCGCCTCCACCTTCACGGCCGAAGCCGACGTGACCCAGCCGCGCCTGTCGGGCACCCTGAACGTGCCCAACTTCAAGCAGACCATCAGCATCATCGGCCTGCCCATCTCCGTGGGCCTGCAGATCACGCCGGTCGGCAGCGCCACGGGCACCGTCAACCTCGACACAGAGGGCCAGCTGAAGATCCGCGGCAACGCACAGGCCAACATCACCATCACCTCGGTGCTGGGCATCCCGTTTGGCGAGTGCAAGACCGAAAAGCCGGTGGACTTCCCGCTGGTCTTCGACGGTCCGGTCTCGTCGCTGGGCAATGGCGGCCTGACCTTCCAGGGCACGACCACCTTCCCGCAGATCAAGGGCTGCATGATCTCGGCCATCCTCTCGGCGCTGATGTCCGGCAGTGGTCAGACCTACAGCTTCACGGTCGCACCGCCCGCACCTGTGCGTTATTGACGCAAAGGCGACAAACCCGATGCCAGCCGTTTGGCTGAATTCGGGTTTGTCGCAGAGCCTGCGACCTCGTCCGGGGTGCACAGTGGTGCATGGCTCGGGTGGGGTCCGGGCTCAGGAGCAACCCATGTCCCAAACCATCTCCGCCGTGCAGCGCTCGTCGCCTGGACGGATGAAGTGGCGCCTCGCTGGTGGTGCGGTGGTGGCCTTGCTGATCGGTGCCCTGTGGCGCGCCGAAGATGTGCCCCCCATTCCCAGCCACCCGGACGTCAGCCTCACCGGCTCGGCGCCCGTGACCTTCGCCCCGCCTTCTGCGGGCATGGCGGATGCGTCGACCGAGTTGGCCGCCCTGAAGGCCGAGCTGAACACGGCTGCGATGGCCATCGACCAACCTAAGGTGGTGGAGTCCGAAGGCCCCGTTCGCACGCGCCCCGACTACGTCTCCCCCATGGAGTGGATGGTGCTGCAAGGCGTCGCCAACCAGCACACCAACGCCGAGCGCGAACTCTCTCGCATGGTGCACTTCCTGCGCTTCAACAAACAGCTCGAACGCTGGGAGGGCCTGAGCGCGGGTGGCGACCCAGCGCTGCGCCACGCCCTGGCGTTTGCGCTCGTCACCGACCTGCCGGCTCGCGTGCGGCAGGGTGACCTGACCGCGTCCGATGCCCGATCCCTGCTCATGCGCCTGCTCGCCGACGCCGAGCCCAACGCCGCCTTGCGCGAGTCGCGCATGGGCGACACGATGGCGCGCATCGAGGCCGCCTCCCGCGCGGCCGCCCAGGCCGTGGCCCAGAGCGGCAATGCCGTCGTGCCCGTGGGCAGCGCCCCGGCGGCGACGTCGGCGCCTGCTCGCTGAGCCGCCTTCACGCCTGCCGGGTTGAGGGCGCCAGCCCCAACTGACCTGGTTGCGGCCCGGTCGGGGTTGCCCGCCGGCCTCTGCCTTCTTCGCCGCTGACCTTGGCCCGATCCGGGCCCGATCAGGCACGCCTTGTGCTTGTATACCAGTCAGTACACCAAGACCGAGCGGCGCGCGCCTCGCGCCGGTGCAGTCGGGGTGACATCTGCAACTGACTGGTGCAAGGAGAAGCGCATGACCGTGGGCCAAGGCAATCGTTCGAGCTGGAATCGTCGGGACTGGATCAAGGGGGTGGGGGCCGGTGGCGCCGGCCTGGCCCTGGGGGGATGGGGCCCGCTGGCCCTGGCGCAAAAACCCATCACCATCGGCATGATCTACGTCGGCCCCAAGGACGACTTCGGCTACAACCAGTCGCACTACGAAGCCGCCATGGCCCTCAAGGGCATGCCCGGCGTGAAGATCGTGGGCGAAGAGAATGTGCCCGAGACCCAGGCCGTGCAAAAGACCATGCAGGGCATGATCTCGCAGGACGGCGCCACGCTGCTGTTCCCGACCTCGTTCGGCTACTTCAACCCGCACATCCTGGAAGTCGCCAAGAAGAACCCCGACGTGCGTTTCTCGCACTGCGGCGGTTTGTGGGACGCGGCCAAGCACCCCAAGAGCGTGGGCAGCTTCTTTGGCTACATCGACGAGTGCCAGTACCTCAACGGCGTGATCGCCGGGCACATGACGAAGTCCAAGAAGATCGGCTTCATCGCGGCCAAGCCCATCCCGCAGGTGCTGCGCAACATCAACGCCTTCACGCTGGGCGCCAAGTCGGTCAAGCCCGACATCACCTGCTCGGTGATCTTCACTGGTGACTGGTCGATGCCCGTCAAGGAAGCCGAGGCCACCAACAGCCTGGCCGACCAGGGCGTCGATGTGTTCACCATGCACGTCGACGGCCCGAAGGTGATCGTCGAGACGGCGGCGCGCCGTGGCAAGTTCGTCTGCGGCTACCACGCCTCGCAGGCCAAGCTCGCGCCCAACGCCTACCTGACCGGCGCCGAGTGGAACTGGGTCACCCCCTACAAGCAGATCCTCGAAGCCGCCCAGACCGGCAAACCGCACCCCAACTTCATGCGCGGGGGCCTCAAGGAAGGCTATGTGAAGACCTCGCCTTATGGCGCCATGGTGCCCGAGGGGGCGCGCAAGCAGGCCGACGCCATCAAGGCCGCCATGCTCAAGGACGAGTTCGAGATCTTCAAGGGCGAGATCAAGGACAACACCGGCAAGGTGGTGGTGCCCAAGGGCACGGTCATGAAGCAGACCGACGTGGCCCTGGAAGGCATGAACTACCTGGTCGAAGGCGTCATCGGCAAGATCTGAGGTCGCTCACCATGTCCGCACCCGCGGCCTCCGCCGCCACCTCCAACTCGGTCGCGTTGTTCGACAACGTGATGCTGCCCGTGCTGGCCCTGGCCGGCAGCCTGCTGCTGTTCGGCGGCTTTGTCTGGCTGGGTGGTGCCTCGCCGGTGGAGGCCTGGGTGCTGCTGTTCAAGGGAGCCTTCGGCGATGCGTTCTCGTGGCAGAACACGCTGCAGCGCGCCGCACCGCTGATGCTGACCGCGCTGTGCGTGGCCTTGCCCCAGCGGGCCGGGCTGATGGTGATCGGGGGCGAGGGTGCCTTGGTGCTGGGTGGCCTGGCCTGTGCCGGGCTGCCTTACCTGTTCGCGGTGCCCGACAGCGCCGCGGGCACGGTGATGGTGCTGATCGCCTCGGCGCTGGCTGGTGCGGCCTGGGTCGCGCTGGCGGGCGTGCTGAGGCAATACCGCGGGGTCAACGAAACCATCAGCTCGCTGCTGCTGAGCTACCTGGCCATCGGCCTGTTCAAGCACTGGGTCGAAGGGCCGATGCGCGATCCGGCCAGCCTCAACAAGCCTTCTACCCAGCCGCTGTCCGAAGGCGTGCTGATGGGCCTGATCCCGGGCTACGAGGTGCATTGGGGCCTGGTCATTGGCGTGGTGGCCTGCGTGGCCGCGGGGCTGTGGCTGCACGGCTCGACGCACGGTTTTGCCACCCGCGTGGTGGGGGGCAACGCCCGGGCGGCGCGGCTGGTGGGGCTGCCCAGCCACCGGCTCATCATCACGGCCTGTGCATTGGGCGGGGCCGGGGCCGGGCTGGCTGGCGGCATCGAGGTGGTGGCGGTGCACACCTCGGCCAACGCCTCCATCATCGTGGGCCTGGGCTACACGGGCATCCTGGTGTCCTTCGTGGCCCGACACAACCCCTGGGCCATCGTGCCGGTGGCCGTGCTCTTCGGGGGCTTTGGCGCGGCGGGCAGCTTGCTGCAGCGCCGGCTCGACCTGCCCGATGCCTCGGTGATGGTGCTGCAAGGTTTTGCCTTCGTGCTGATCCTGGCGGCCGAAGCCTGGCGTGGTCGCCTGGGTGGCTGGCTGCAGACGCGCGCCGCGATGGCGCCGAGCAACCCGGGGCACGAGACCAGCCGACAACGTTTGCAACGCGAGGCCCTCAAGGCGCTGCGCCAAAGCAAGGAGGCCGCATGAGCGCTGAACTTGGCATGTGGGGCGACGTGGCCCTGGCCGTCCTGGGTGGGGCCATCCGCGTGGGCACGCCCTTCCTCTTCGTGAGCCTGGGCGAATGCCTCACCGAAAAATCCGGCCGCATCAACCTGGGCCTCGAAGGCGTGCTGGTGCTGTCGGCCATGACGGGGTTCGCTGGCAGCTACCTCACGGGCTCGGCCTGGCTGGGCGTGCTGGTGGCGGCCTTCGCGGGGGCCTTGCTGGCCATGCTGCACGGCCTGCTGTGTTCGCTGCCCCGGGTCAACGACATCGCCACCGGCATCGCGCTGATGCTGCTGGGCGCGGGCCTGGCGTTCTACCTGGGCAAGCCCCTGATCCAGCCTCAGGCGGCGCAACTGCCCGCGCTGGAGTGGGGCGCCTGGAGCGACTCGCCGCAGGTGCAGGCGGCGCTGCGCATCAACGCGCTGTTCCCCATCGGGGTGGTGCTGGCGGCTTTCATGGCCTGGGCCTTCGCCAACACGCGCTGGGGCCTGATCGTGCGCATGGCCGGCGACAGCAGCGACGCGGCGCGCGCCCTGGGTTACTCCGTCAACGGCGTGCGCATCTGGGCCACGACGGCGGGCGGCTTCCTGGCCGGCATCGGCGGGGCCTCGCTGTCGCTGTACTACCCGGGCAGCTGGAACGAGGGCCTGTCCTCGGGGCAGGGGCTCATCGCCGTGGCGCTGGTCATCTTCGCGCGCTGGCGGCCGCTGGCCTGTCTGGGCGCGGCCCTGTTGTTTGGCGGCGCGGGGGCGTTGGGCCCGGCCTTGCAGTCGGTGGGCATCGGCTGGGGCTACCACCTCTTCAACGCCATGCCTTACGCCTTGACCTTGCTGATCCTGGTGTGGACCTGCAGCCCCAAGCGCTCGCTGCAAGGCGCGCCGATGGAGCTGGGTGTGTCGCGCTGACTTTGCTTTGACCGTCAAAGGAGCCTGGTGATGAGTGGACTCGGTGGCCTGAACAAGACGCCTTCGGGCATGGTGATGGGCCTGGTGCAACTGCAGCTGCCGGTGGTCGAGACCCCGGCGCAACTGGCGTCGCAAACGCAACGCATCGTGGACATGGTGGGCAAGGCCCGCCGCAGCTACCCGGGCATGGACCTGGTGGTCTTCCCGGAGTATTCCTTGCACGGCCTGAGCATGAGCACGGCCGACGAGCTCATGGTCACGCTGAGCGGCCCCGAGGTGGCGGCCTTCAAGGCGGCTTGCGTGGCCAACAGGATCTGGGGTTGCTTCTCGATCATGGAGAAGAACCCGCATGGCAACCCCTACAACACCGGCCTGATCATCGATGACCAGGGCGAGCTCAAGCTCTACTACCGCAAGTACCACCCCTGGGTGCCGGTCGAGCCCTGGGAGCCCGGCAACATGGGCATCCCGGTCATCACCGGCCCCAAGGGCGTCAAGCTCGCGCTCATCATCTGCCACGACGGGATGTTCCCCGAGATGGCCCGTGAGTGCGCCTACCAGGGCGCCGAGCTGATGATCCGCACCGCTGGCTACACGGCCCCCATCCGCCATGCGTGGCAGATCACCAACCAGGCCAACGCCTTCCAGAACCTGATGGTCACGGCCAGCGTCTGCCTGTGCGGCAGCGACGGCACGTTCGACTCGATGGGCGAGGCCATGGTCTGCAACTTCGACGGCACCGTGATGGCGCAAGGTGGCGGCCGCCCCGATGAGATCGTGTGCGCCGAGGTGCGCGCCGACCTGGTCCGCGAGGCCCGCACGCACTGGGGCGTCGAGAACAACATCCACCAGTTCTTCCACCGCGGCTACGTGGCCGTCAAAGGCGGGGCGCAGGACTGCCCCTACACCTTCATGCAGGACATGGTGGCCGGCCGTGCTCGCCTGCCCTGGGAAGACGCCATCGTGCACACCGATGGCACGTCCTGCGGCTTCGCGCCCCCCACGCGCGACTTCCGTGGCGCCGAGCCCAACCTGCTGGCCCCCTCCATGCCCACCGATCTCAAGGACGCAGCATGAGCACCCTCACCCACATCGACGCCCAGCCCTACCTGTGGCCCTACAACGGCGACCTGCGCGCGGCCAACACGGCGCTGATCATCATCGACATGCAGACCGACTTCTGCGGCGAGGGCGGCTACGTCGACAAGATGGGCTACGACATCTCGGCCACGCGCGCGCCCATCGAGCCGCTCAAGGTGCTGCTGGCCGAAGCCCGCCGCGTCGGCATGCTCGTCATCCACACCCGTGAAGGTCACCGACCCGACCTGAGCGACCTGCCGGCCAACAAGCGCTGGCGCTCGCGCCAGATCGGCACCAACGGCGTGGGCATCGGCGACGTGGGGCCTTGCGGCCGCATCCTGGTGCGGGGCGAGCCGGGCTGGGACATCATCCCCGAGCTCTACCCGATCGACGGCGAGCCCATCATCGACAAGCCCGGCAAGGGCTCCTTCTACGCGACCGACCTGGAGCTGGTGTTGCACACCAAGGGCATCCAGAACCTGGTGCTGACGGGCATCACCACCGACGTGTGCGTGCACACCACCATGCGCGACGCCAACGACCGCGGCTTCGAGTGCGTGATGCTGACCGATTGCACCGGCGCGACCGACCCCGGCAACCACGCCGCCGCCTTCTCGATGATCAAGATGCAGGGCGGGGTGTTCGGCGCGGTCTCCGACTCCAAGGCCCTGATCCGCGCGACGCAGGCCTGGCCCTCCGTGGTGCCGGCCGCGAAGGCCGCCTGAGCCCACCTTCTTCATTCACGACCCAAGGCCGACCCCGATGAGCACTTCTTCCCGCCGCCAGTTCATTCAAACCTCGGCCGCCGCGCTGGCCCTGGGTGCAGGCTTGCCTGCCGCTCGTGCGCAGGACGACAAGATCCTGATCGGCTACTGGCCCATCGCCTCGGGCCTGCCGCTGTACACGGCGCTCGAGCGCGGCTTCTTCAAGGAGGCTGGTCTGAACGTCGAGGGCGTGAAGTTCGCCAGCGCGCAGCAAGTGGCCGAGGCCATGATCGCTGGGCGCATCCACGGCTCGGCCAACGGCACGGCGTCGGCGGTGCTGGGCCTGGCCGAGATCACCTCACCGGGGCTGTTCAAGATCATCTGCTCCAACCCTTCGAACCACAAGCTGGTGCTCGACCAGTTCGTGGTGCCCAAGGACAGCCCGATCAAGTCGATCGCCGAGCTCAAAGGCAAGCGCGTGGCTTCGGGCCCAGGCATCCAGAACGTCACGCTGGCCAAGATCATCCTGGAGAAGAACGGCATCGCCGACCCCAAGGTCACCGAGCTGCCCATCGGCCAGCACGTGCCGGCGCTGGCAGCCGACCAGCTCGACGCGGTCTACACGCTCGAGCCCACTGGCACGGCCGGTCGCCTCAAGGGGCTGACCCGGGTGCTCGAAAACGGCGTCATCAGCAAGTACGTGCTGGGCGCAGCCGATGCGCCCTGGTTCGGCGGCTCGGCCAGCGTCACCACCACCTTCCTGAAAGAGCGGCCGGCCGACGCCAAGAAGTACATCGCCGCCTACGCCCGCGCCGTCGACTTCGTGCGCAAGAACCCGGCCGAGGTGCGCAAGCACATCGACGGCTTCACCGCCATCGACCCCTCGCTGGTGCAGGAGGTGCCGCTGTCGGGCTTCACGCTCTACAACGAGTTCAGCGCCTCCGACCTGGGCTACTTCCAGAAGTTCTTCGACATCTTCACCGAGCGCAAGATCTTCTCGCGTGCGGTGCCGGTCAAGCCATTGATCTACGTGGGTTGAAGCCATGATCCCCAAAGCGCTGGACCGCCTCTTCGATGCCCGACTGCTGCCATTGATCGGGCCGCTGCTGCTGTTCGGCGTGTGGCAGCTGGTGATCGCTGCGCAATGGGTCAAGCCAGTGCTGCTGCCGCCGCCGGGTGAAACGCTCGCGCACCTGTGGGAGGTGGTGGCCAGCGGTGCCATCAGGGAGGACTTCGTGTCGACCCTGGTGCGCACCCTCTCGGCCTTCGGCATCGCCGTGCTCATCGGTGTGCCGCTGGGGGTGATGCTGGGCAGCTCGGTCAACGCCTACCGCAGCGTCGAGTTCCTCATCGACTTCTTCCGCTCCACGCCTTCGTCGGCGCTGATCCCGCTGTTCCTGCTGATCTTCGGCATCACCGACGCCAACAAGATCGCGATCGCGGCCTTTGCGGCCGTGCTGCTGGTGCTCTTCAACAGCGCCTATGGCGTCATGAACGCCAAGAAGACGCGCGTGATGGCCGCGCAGATCATGGGCGTCTCGCGCTGGCACGTGTTCAAGGACGTGATGCTGATGGAGAGCCTGGCGCAGACCTTCGTGGGCTTGCGAACGGGGGTGTCGATGTCGCTGGTGATCGTCATCGTGGCCGAGATGTTCATCGGATCGGAGACGGGGTTGGGGCACCGCATCATCGATGCGCAGCAGGTCTTCAACGTCAAGGACATGTACACGTCGATCCTGATCACGGGGGCGCTGGGGTATGCGTTGAACCTGGTTTTTCTGCTGATCGAGAAGCGGCTGGTTCATTGGAGTGGCAAAGCATGAAATGCATGGGGCTGCCGCCGCTTGAGCAGGCCGTTTGGCGTGGGTGGTCGGCGCCGCTCATGTCCCCCGTCCAGGCTTTGCCTGGCCTCCTCCTTTACTTCGCTATGCCGACCACCCACGCCAAACGGCTCAGCCGCGCTCTGGCAGTGCCTTCGCTCCGCGAAGGCTGGGGAGTTGGTTGCGGCAAGCGCCGCAACCAACTCCCTTCCCACCACCGGCGCGGTGAAAGAAGCAGGCCATCGGGCATGCGGCGCAGCGAAGTAAAGGAGGAGGGCGGGCGAAGCCCGGCCGGGGGACATGAGCGGAGCCGTGTGCCCGATGGCCTGCTTCGGTTTCACCGCGCAACCTCCAAACACCCAGCCACCTCCGCCCCGCATCCCAGGTCGTTAAAGAGGATCACTCCATGAGCGCCGTAGCCTTGGCCATTGAGCCGCAGATGCCCCAGCAGGAGGCCACCAAGCCCCGCCCCCATGTCACCGTGCGCGGCCTGAGCAAGTCCTTCGCCGGCACCCCCCTCTACACCGACTTCAACCTCGACCTGCCCCGCGGCAAGATCGTCTCCATCTTCGGCCCCAACGGCTGCGGCAAGTCCACGCTGATGAACATGATCGCCGGCCTCATCCCGCTGGACGCTGGCGAGATCCTGTTCGATGGCAAGACGCTCACGGAAACGAAGATCGGCTACGTCTTCCAGAACTACCGAGACGCGCTCTTCCCCTGGATCACGGCCCGCGACAACATTGCCTACCCCCTGCGCCGCCACGGCATGAAGGAGGCCGATGTGCAAGCCCGCGTCGACGAGCTGATCAAGCTCTTCGAGATCCGCTTCGACCTGGCCCGCTACCCCTATGAACTCTCTGGCGGCCAGCAGCAGACCGTGTGCATCATGCGCGCCCTGGCGCCGCGCCCCGAGGTCATGTTCCTCGACGAGCCCTTCTCCGCACTCGACTTCGAGATGACGCTGTTCATCCGCGAAAAGCTGCAGGAGGCGCACCTGGCCACGGGCACCACGATGGTCATCGTCTCCCACGACCTCGAAGACGCCGTCTTCCTTGCCGACGAAATCCTGCTGCTGACGCGCCGCCCCACCCGCATCGCCGAGATCGTGCCCTTCACACTGCCGCGCCCCCGCGTGCCCGAGACCATGTCCGAACCCGAGTTCGTGCGCGTCAAGGCCCGCACGCTCGAAGTCTTCCGCCGCGAGATGGCGGCCTGACATCTCCATGAACTGAGCGAACAGGAGGAGCCCACCATGACCGCCCCGCTCGACCCCACACTGCAGCCCCCGCCCAAGACCGGCGCGCTGGCCCTGACCACCTACCAGCTCACCAAGCGCTTCGGCGCTTTCACCGCGCTCGACCACGTCGACATCGAGGTGCGGCCGGGCACCGTGCACGCGCTGCTCGGCGAAAACGGCGCCGGCAAATCCACCCTCGTCAAGGCCATCGTCGGCTACCACCTGCCCGACGAAGGCGCGGTGCTCATCGACGGGCGCGAGCACGCCATCACCTCGCCCGTGGTGGCGCGCGAGCTCGGCATCGGCATGGTCTACCAGCACTTCACCGTCGTGCCCGGCATGACGGTGGCCGAGAACCTGTTGCTGGCCAAGGGCCAGCTGCCCGCGGTCATCCCATGGAAGCAGGTGCGCGCAGAGCTCGAAGCCTTCATGTCGACCACGCCCTTCCAGCTCGACCTCGACGCGCGCCCGGTGGACTTGTCAGCCGGCGAAAAGCAGAAGCTCGAGATCCTCAAGCAGCTCTACCTCCAGCCGCGCCTGCTGATCCTCGACGAGCCCACCTCGGTGCTCACCCCGCAGGAAGCCGACGAGGTGCTGGGCGCGCTGCGCGACCGCGCCCACGCCGGCGATGTCAGCGTCATCATGATCTCGCACAAGTTCCGCGAGGTCATGGAGGTGGCCGACGACGTCAGCGTGCTGCGCCGGGGCAAGCTCATGGGCAGCCACCGCGTGGCCGACACCACGCCGCGCCTGCTGGGCGCCGAGATGATGGGGCAGGCCGAATCCGCCAACAGCGGCGCCGCCATGGGCACGATCGGCCAGGAGCTCGAACGCACAGCTCAGCCGCTGGACGCCGCCGAGCGCCTGCGCATCGAAGCCCTGAGCGTCGATGGCGACCGGGGCGAGCGCGCGGTGCGCGACTTCACCTTGAGCGTCAAGGCCGGCGAGATCGTCGGCGTGGCGGGCGTTTCGGGCAACGGCCAGCGCGAGCTGATGGAAGCCCTGGTCGGCCAGCGCGACCGCGCCGGTGGCCAGGTCTTCGTGGCCGGCGAGGCCTACCGCGCCACGCGCGCCCAGAACCAGCGCCTGAACGTGCGCAGCCTGCCCGAAGAGCCGCTGCGCAACGCCAGCGTGGGCGACCTCAGCGTGGCCATGAACATCGGCCTGCGCCGCTTCGACCAGGCCCCGGCCGCGCGCGGGGGCTGGCTGCGCGGCGGCGTGCTGCGCCAGCAGGCTCGCGAGCTCATCGCCACCTATGGCATCAAGACCCAGGGCGAGAACGCCCCCATCCGATCGCTGTCGGGTGGCAACGTGCAGCGCGCCGTGCTGGCGCGCGAGCTCGATGGCCAGGTCGACGTGCTGCTGGTGGCCAACCCTGTCTTCGGCCTCGACTTCGCCGCCGTGGCCGAGATCCACTCGCGCATCATGGCCGTGCGCAACGCCGGTGGCGCCGTGCTGCTCATCAGCGAAGACCTCGACGAGCTGCTCAAGCTCGCCGACCGCATCGTCGTGATGAGCGAAGGCCAGGTGGTGCACGGCTGCGACGCGCGCGACGCCGACCGGCACGTGCTGGGCAGCTTCATGGGCGGGCACCACCACGGGCCCCATGACCACGGGGCACACCAGGAGGCCGCATGAACACCCTCACCATCCAGGCCCAGCCCTTTGACTTTCACTTCGATGTCGACCACACCGCGCTGGTGGTCATCGACATGCAGCGCGACTTCGTCGAGCCCGGCGGCTTCGGCGCCTCACTCGGCAACGACGTCAACCTGCTGCGCGCCATCATCCCCACCGTGCGCCGCGTGATGGACGCCTGGCGTGCCGCCGGCGGCCTCGTCATCCACACCCGCGAAGGCCACGCGCCCGACCTGTCGGACTGCCCGCCCGCCAAGCGCCTGCGTGGCTCGCCCAGCCTGCGCATCGGCGACCCGGGCCCCATGGGGCGTGTGCTCATCCAGGGCGAGCCGGGTCACGGCATCATCCCCGAGCTGGCTCCCTGGCCCGGCGAGCCCGTCATCGACAAGCCCGGCAAAGGCTCCTTCCACCACACCTGGCTGCAGGAGTTGCTGCAAACGCGTGGCATCACCCACCTCATCATCATGGGCGTGACCACCGAGGTGTGCGTGCAGACCACCATGCGCGAGGCCAACGACCGCGGCTACGACTGCCTGCTGGTCGAAGACGGCACCGAGAGCTACTTCCCCGAATTCAAGGCCGCCACGCTGGCGATGATCCGTGCACAAGGCGGCATCGTCGGCTGGACCGCGCCCAGTGCCGAGCTGCTGTCGGCGCTGGCGCCCGTGCCCGCCACGCCCCTTTGATTGCCATGACCCTGCCTCCCGACCAAGTCAACCGCCCTGAAGTCGTCGCCGAGCTGACCGCCTTGTTCCTCGACTACGAGGCCGCGCTCATGGCCAACGATGCGGACGCGCTCAACGGCTTCTTCTGGCAACACGATGCCGTCACCCGTTATGGCATCGCCGACACGCAAAAGGGCCACGCTGCCCTGGTGGCCTACCGCGCCAGCGTGCCGCCACCCGACTTCACGCGTGCCTTGCACGACGTGCGCATCACCACCTTCGGCACGGACGTGGCGGTGGCCATGTGCGAGTTCCGCCGCAGCGACACCCCTTTGCATGGTTTCCAGACCCAGACGTGGGTGCGCATGCCTTCGGGGTGGAAAATCGTGTCTGCCCACGTGAGCATGGTGCCCCTTGCCACCGGGGCGCCGCCTGGCTCTCTCCCTCGCTGATTCACCCTGCCATGACCCTGGTCTCGGTTCTGTCTCCCACCGACCTGCCGGCCGCCACGCTCGCCGAGCGGGCCTACGCCCAGATCAAGCAGCTGATCTTCGATTTTCACCTGCTGCCCGGAGACCGATTCTCGGAAGCCGACCTCACCCAGCGCGTCCAGGTCAGCCGAACCCCCTTGCGACAGGCCCTGCAACGCCTGCAGCGCGAGGGCTTCCTGCTCGTGTTCCCCAAGAGCGGCTGGCAGGTGGCCCCGCTGAACTTCGAGGCCTTCGACCAGCTGTATGACCTGCGCATCCTGCTGGAGACCCACGCCGTGGCCCGCCTGTGCGAAGCCGAAGAAAGGCCGGCCTTGCGGGAGCTGGCCGACACGTGGTTGATCCCAGCCGAGGACCGCGTGAACCACCCGCTGCCCGTGGGGCAGATGGACGAGGAGTTCCACGCCACCCTGGTGCGGGCCGTGGGCAACAGCGAAATGACCCGGGTGCATGCCGACATCACCGAGCGCATCCGCATCATCCGTCGGCTGGATTTCATCAAGCCCGCGCGCATCGACGTGACCTACGACGAGCACGCGCGCATCATCCGGGCGATCACGCGGCGGCGCACCGACGAGGCTCAGCGCCTGCTGCGCGCTCACGTCGAGCAAAGCAAACTCGAGGTGCGGCACATCACGCTCGACATGCTGTACCAGGCGCGGCAGCGGCTGGCGGTGGGGCAAGGCTGAATCGGCGGGGGCGCCCTTGCCTCAGGCCGAGGTGGAGTGGATGCTCAGCTCGTTGAGCCGGCCCAGCACCAGGCGGTCACGCGGGTCGATGGTGAGCGTGCAGCCCCGGCCTTCGAAGCGGTAGTGGTGACCGGTGATGGACGACAGCACGCTGAGCGTGCCTTGGCCGTGGTAGACCGCATGGCAGGCCCCGCGCGGGGTGCGGGCCGTGCTGGCTGGTGCCGCTTGCGCCTTGTCGCCTGCTGAAGCCGTGGGCTGGCTGGCGCCGCCTTCGGGACGGGATGCCTGCATGGCCGGCCGCAGAGCGGCCTGAGGGGCCGATGCATGAGAGAACGGTTGCGCCGTCGGCTGCACCGGGTGCGCGGTGTGCGGTGTGGACAGCCAGCGCGAGCGCATGCGGGTTTCGCGCGAAGCTGCCAGCAGCGGGCGTTCGGCCAGAGGTGGAAAGGGGGCGAAGGGGATGGGGCCGGTGCGGCGGATGGGACGGGCGATCACGGTGAACTCCTGCAGGTCGGACAACGGGCGGATGCCAGTTTGTTGACTGGAGGCCGTGCTGAAAATCCCCTTCGGTGGGGCCTTCTTTTGGGGGTGGGTGTGTAGGGGGGGGAGGGGCTCAGCGCCCGAACACCGTCAGCACCCCCGTGTAGCCATACAGGTGGTGGCGGGCCACCTCGCCGCCAGCGAAGAAGCCGACGATGGGCAGGTTGCCCAAGGCGTGCGAGATCAGCTCCATCTCGGCGTTCAAGCCACCGAAGTGGGCCCCGCCCCGTCCGGCGCAGCTGATGTAGACCGCGCCCACGGCCTCGCGCCCCGGGTGCTCGTCGGGGTCGAACTCTTCGCGCACCTCGGCGCAGATGCGCACCAGGTCCTGCCGCGCGGCATGCTGGTTGCGCTGGCAGAAAGCCAGTTGCATGCCCACTTCGACGTTGTCGGCCAGCGCCACGCCCTGGCGGCCAGGGTCCAGGCCGATGAGGTGGCGCACGCGCGTGTCGGCACCGAAGTGGCGGCCGTGCTCGAGCAGGTCGCTGTCGGCATCGGTCAGCCCGGCGAGGGTGGCGCGCACCTTGGGCAGGGCCTGGCGCTGCCAGCCTTCGGTCGCGATGGTGGCGGTCATGCCCAGGTCCTGCAGCAGGCAGGCCAAGGCGGGGCGGCCATCGAGTTCGTAGACCACGTTGCGCTCGGCCCGGGTCACCTCGCGGCGCGGGCCCACCGGCGTGCAGCCCTGGCTGACGCGTGACACCAGCCGCACCCGCTCCGAAAACGCCACGCCGGACAGGCCACCATGCCACACGCCCTGACTGACGCCGTCGGCCAGGGGCGGGGCGTCGTCAGAGGGCCAGGCCAGGTGAGGGCTGCCATGGCGACCGGCGCTGAGCCCGCCGAACAGGTAGCCCGTGTCCGTGCGAGCGGCCAGCTCACCGATCAGTTCGGCCAACTCGGGGCTGCGGGCGTCCGCGTGCACCTGGGCGGTGTGAGCGTGCCAGCGGCTGCCTGGCTGAGCGCCGACCTGCAAGGCGGGAAGCGGCCTGCGACCGTGAAAGAGCCGGAAGTCCGCAAGGGGCAGGTTGCACACCATCACCGCCAGAGCGGGCTCGTCCATGTACTCGACGCCAGTGGCCAGCACGCCGGCCCCCACGGCGCCCACCCAGCTCACCTCGGGCATGCGCTCGCGCAAGGCCTGCATCACCTGTTCGGCGCCGTGGGCCAGCTCGTCGGTCAGGTAGCACCAGCCCAGCGTGGGGCCCAGGTCTTCGACGCCTTGTGCGCTCAGCTGTGCCCAGGCGATTTCCACGGCCAGCTCGGGCAGCGGGTGGGTGGCGTGGGCGTGCAGGAAGCTCAGCGCAGGCGGTGGCTTCGCGGGCGTGGCGGGCGACGAGGAGGGCGATTGGGGCACGGGGGCGGCTCCGTCAGCGGCTCACGCGGCGTCCGAGCCGTTGGCCTTGCGGGCGCGGGGCTTGGACGGGGTCTTGCGAGCGGTCGCGGCCTTGCGCGCCGGCCGGCGGCTGCCCTGTCTCGGGGCGTTGCCCGCCTTGTCACCCATCATCGTTTCGCCCATGGTTTGCGCGGTCTGGGCCGTCTGTGAAGCCAGGTGCGTGAACTGCTGGGTCAGCGTGTCCCACCAGCGCATGGGGTTGATCAGCTCGGCTTGCGAGTCCGCCGCTGCGGGTGCGGGGGGCGTGGCCTCTGGAGCGGGGGCAGGCGGCTCGGGCGCCTCGGGCGGTGCCTCGGCGCTGGCGGTGCGCGCCCGCAAGGCATCGCGCACGGCGTCCATCGACACGTTCATGCCCTGCAGGGTGCTGAGCGTCATCTTCTGGACTTCCAGGCCCTGGATCGTCATGGCGATCATGCGGGCGTTCTGCTCCAGCCAGAACTGCACGGTGCGCAGGTCCTGGATGCGCTTGTCGAGCTCTTGTGGGTCGAGGGTCGGCATGCTCCAGGCGGGCAGGGCGCCGGCCTGCGCGGCCGAGCCTTGCAGGTTGGGCAGGGCGCTGCCCGCCGCCTTCATCCAGTCCTGAAAGAAATCGAGGCCTGCGCCCAGGCCCGCGAAGGCGGTGCTGCTGGCGCTGGGGCCAGAAGGGTCCGGGCTGGTCGGTCGCGTGGGCATGGCCGTCTCCTTGGGGCGCCGGGGGCACCTGGTGTGTTGAACCATTGTGCCCCCAAGCGTTGCGGCCGGGCAGGGGGTGACACCGCTGGCGAGCATAATCGGCGCCTCGATGCAACGCCGCGATCTTTTCCTCAGCCTGACTCGCCTTGCCGCGGCCCTGGCCTGGCAGCAGGTGTTCTCCGCCGGCGCGCGGGCACAGCCTCACCCCGACGAGGCCTGGATGACCCAGGACGACCCCTTTCCCCTGGGGGTGGCCAGCGGCGATCCCCTGCCTGACTCGGTGGTGCTTTGGACCCGGCTGGCGCCACGCCCCTTGCAAGCCGATGGCGGCATGCCCCAGGTGGCCGTGCCGGTGCGATGGGAGGTCGCCGCCGACGCCCGTTTCACTCAGATCGTGCGCCAGGGTGTGGTCGTGGCCGAACCGGCGGTGGCGCACAGCGTGCACGTGCTGGCCGAAGGCCTGGCTCCCGGGCGCACCTACCACTACCGATTCGAAGCAGGTGGGCAGCGCAGCCCCGTCGGGCGCACCCGCACCGCCCCCGACCTGGTCGAGCCGGTGCGTCAGCTGCGCATGGCCCTGGCGTCCTGCCAGCACTACGAGCACGGCTACTTCACGGCACACCGGGAGATCGCCGCCAGCGACGTCGACCTGGTCCTGTTCGTGGGCGACTACATCTACACGACCCAGGCCCCCAACCACCTCAAGGTGCGCAGTCACGCGCAGGCGATGGATCCGGAGCCGGCGGGGCGCACCCTGGCTGACTACCGCATCCACCACGCGAACTACAAACTCGACGATGACCTGCGCGCCTCGCACGCGGCCCACCCCTGGTTGATGGTTTGGGACGATCACGAGGTCATGCCCGACTACACCGGCGACACCGCTCCAGGACTTGATGACCCACAGGCCTTCGTCGCCGCGCGCGCCGCAGCCTACAAGGCTTACTTCGAGCACATGCCGGTGTCGCCACGCCGCGTGCCCTTCAATGCGAGCATGCCCATGCAAGGCCGCTACCGCTGGGGTCAGCTTGCCGACATCTGGACACTCGACACCCGCCAGCACCGCGACCCTGCTCTGTGCGGTGAATGGCCGCGTTCGCTCATGCACGGCAAACTGTTGTGGCGTTGCGATGCCATCGGTGACGATCGCCGCACTTTCCTGGGACAGCAACAGGAAGACTGGTTGGCCGCCGGGCTTGCCGGCAGCGACGCGCAGTGGAAGTTCATCGCACAGACCACGCAGGTCACCCCGTGGCCGATTCGCTCGCCGCTGGGGCCCCTGACCTACGCCGAAGGCTGGGATGCCTTCCCGGCAGCGCGAGCCCGCATGATGGAGGCGATTGCTCAGCCTCGCGTGCAGGATGTGGTCTTTCTGGGGGGAGACGTGCACCGTCACGTGGCGGCCAACCTGCGGCATGAGCCGAGGGACCCCACATCGCCGATCATCGCCAGCGAAGTGGTCACCACGTCGATCACCAGCAAGGGCATGAGCGAGGTGGCCAACGCCTGGATCAAGGCAGGCAACCCCGACGTACTGCACATGCGCAGCGACCAGCGCGGCCACGTGATGCTCGACGTCACCCCCCGCGAGGTGCGCTGCGTGTTCCGCGGCACGCCCCACCCGGTGCGGCCCCAGTCGAAGCTGCGCACCCAGGCGACCTACGTCATCGAGCGGGGCAAGCCGGGTCTGCGCAAGGCCTGAAACCTCGGGGCTGTCTGCAGCTCAGCTCAACTCCTGCCTCAGGCGGCTGTGCGCCGGCACGCTGGCGAGCAGGAACTCCATCTGGTCGGCCACGATGCGCCGCCCGCGCAGGATCATGTCCTCGTGCAGGCTGGGCACATAGGGCAGGTAATACATCGACCAGCCCAGCTCGGACAGCGTGCGGTTGCCCTTGCGGCCGTTGCAGTTGCGGCAGGCGGTGATGCAGTTCATCCAGGAATCGACGCCACCGCGCGAGACGGGCTGGATGTGTTCGCGGGTGAGGTCGTCGAAGGCAAAACGGTGGCCGCAGTAGGCGCAGACCTGGCGGTCTCGGGCGAAGAGCTTGGCGTTCGACAGCGCGGGGCTCTGGCGCCAGGCGCGGCTGGGGACGGCGCCGTGCACCGCGACGATGGGGTGCAACTCCAGGCGCGATTGCAGGCCGGTGAGGCGCTGGATGCCCCCACGCAGGACCATGAAAGGGTCGCCCAGCGTCCAGGCGACGCTGTCACAGGCATACAGGACCGCCGCTTCCCTGGCCGTGAGCCAGGCCTGCGGACGGCCTGACACATCAAGCTGCAGCACGTCCATTCGACCTCCACGAGGTGTGACTGCACAAGAATAGAGCAGATTCCGTGCCGCGCTCAAGCTTTCGTGTGCCCACGCCGTGGCGCCTGACGCACGTCATGAAGCCGTCACATGGTTGACCCGCAGGGCCTGACGCGTCGGTTTGACGCCTTCCTGACAGAGTTGCGCAAAAAAAATCACCCAACCCGCTACACAAGCGGCTGGATTTCTGCAAAATAGCACGACCGTTCGTTTTATTCGGAGGAACGCCCTTGTCAGATGTGCTGCCCCAGGACGCCAAGACCGCCGCCGCAGAGGTGGGGCGCGAGCGTGGGCGCGAGCGCGGTGCACACAAGGGCCAGCAGACCCGGGCGACCATCCTGGAGGCCGCGCTGAACCTGGCCTCCCAGATGGGCATCGAAGGCCTGTCGATCGGGGCGCTGGCCGAGGTCACCGGCATGAGCAAATCGGGCGTCTTTGCCCACTTCGGCTCGCGCGAGGAGCTTCAGATCTCCGTCATCCGCGAATACCATGAGCGGTTCGAGGAAGAGGTCTTCCGTCCCGCGATCCGGCAGCCACGTGGCTTGCCGCGTCTGCGCGCGCTCTTTGACAACTGGGTGGCCAAGGTGGCCACTGAAATCGATTCCGGCTGCATCTACATCAGTGGTGCGGTCGAGTTCGACGATCGCCCGGGACCTGTGCGAGATGCACTGGCCGGCATGGTCCTGCTGTGGCATGGTGCGCTGGGTCGCGCCATCCGCATGGCGGTCGAGATGGGACATTTGCGGGACGACACCGATCCCATGCAGATGCTCTTTGAAATCCATGGCCTGATCCTCTCGCTGCACCACGACGCGCGCTTCCTGCGCTCGGCGGGTGCGGAGGACCGGGCCCGAACGGCATTCGAACGCTTGATCCAGCACTACACGCTGGGCGCGGCTTCGGTGTCGCCTGGACAGGTCGCGCCCTCGGGTGTGACCACTGATTGAGAACTTTCCCCCAGTCACTTTCACAAGTCAGTTCAACTGCTTTTTTACCGAGGAGCTTCACGATGCCTTCTTACACCCCCCCGCTGCGCGACATGCAATTCGTGATTCACGAGCTGCTCGGCGCTGTCGATGAACTCAAGCAGATCCCGGCCTACGCCGATCTGGACGCCGACACCGTCAACGCCGTGCTGGAAGAAGGCGGCAAGTTCGCATCCAAGGTCATCGCCCCGCTGAACCTGGTCGGTGACGTGCAAGGCTGCGTCCTGAACAAGGAAACCCACGAGGTCAAGACCCCCGATGGCTTCAAGGAAGCCTACAAGCAGTACACCGAAAACGGCTGGTCCGGTCTGTCGGCCGACCCCGAGTACGGCGGCCAGGGCATGCCCCAGCTGGTCAACCAGGCCGTGTACGAAATGATGAACTCGGCCAACCAGGCCTGGACCATGTACCCCGGCCTGAGCCACGGCGCCCACGCCTGCCTGGAAGTGCACGGCACCCCCGAGCAAAAGGCCATGTACCTGCCCAAGCTGACCTCGGGCGAATGGACCGGCACCATGTGCCTGACCGAGCCGCATTGCGGCACCGACCTGGGCCTGCTGCGCACCAAGGCTGTCCCCCAGGCCGACGGCACCTACAAGATCACCGGCGCCAAGATCTTCATCTCGGCCGGTGAGCACGACATGGCCGACAACATCATCCACCTGGTGCTGGCCCGCCTGCCGGACGCCCCCGAAGGCTCCAAGGGCATCTCGCTGTTCGCCGTGCCGAAGTTCAACGTGAACGCCGATGGCTCGCTGGGTTCGCGCAACGGCATCTACTGTGGCGGCCTCGAGCACAAGATGGGCATCCACGGCAACGCCACCTGCCAGATGGTGCTGGAAGACGCCGTCGGCACCCTGGTGGGCAAGCCCCATCGCGGTCTGCCCGCCATGTTCGTGATGATGAACGGCGCCCGCCTGGGCGTGGGCAACCAGTCGCTGGGCCTGACCCAAGTGGCTTACGAGAACGCCGTCAACTACGCCAAGGACCGCGTGCAGATGCGCTCGCTGTCGGGCGTCAAGCGCCCTGACCTGGCTGCCGACCCCATCATCGTGCACCCCGACGTGCGCAAGATGCTGCTGATCGCCCGTGCCTACGCCGAAGGCGCCCGCGCCCTGGTGTACTACGTGGCCGTCGAGCTCGACAAGTCGCACAACCACCCCGACGAAGCCGTGCGCAAGGAAGCCGACGACACCGTCGCCCTGCTGACCCCGATCGTCAAGGCCTTCATCACCGACAACGCCTGGGAAGCCACGCGCCACGCACAGCAAGTGTTCGGCGGCCACGGCTTCATCCACGAGTGGGGCATGGAGCAGTTCGTGCGCGACGCCCGCATCAACATGATCTACGAAGGCACGAACACCGTGCAGTCGCTGGACCTGCTGGGCCGCAAGGTGCTGGGTGACGGCGGCGCCAAGCTGACCGCCTTCGGCAAGAAGATCGGCCGCTTCGTCAAGGAAAACGCCGACAACGAAGCCATGCAGGAGTTCACCAAGCCCCTGGCCGACCTGGGCCAGAAGGTGCAGGCCTTCACCATGGAAATCGGCATGAAGGGCATGCAGAACCCCGACGAAGTGGGCGCCGCAGCCGTCGACTACCTGCGCGTGGTCGGCCACCTGGTCTACGCTTACTTCTTCGCCCAGTCGGCCAAGATCGCCCTGGAAAAGCAAGGCTCCGGCGACACCTTCTACAAGGCCAAGCTGGCCACCGCCCGCTTCTACTTCGCCAAGCTGGTGCCGGAAGTCGAAACCGCGATGATCACCGCCAAGGCGGGTCTGAAGCCCCTGATGGAAATGGACGAAGCCCTGTTCTGATCGACAGGCTGTCACAGGGAGGTTGCACACCAAGGGCAGCCTCCCTTCTTTCCGTCTCCATTCACTGAGTTCCTCGAGGAGAGAACATGAGTCAATTCAACGTGCGCAAGGTGGCCGTGCTCGGCGCCGGCGTGATGGGTGCCCAGATCGCTGCCCACCTGGTCAACTGCAAGGTGCCGGTCGTCCTGTTCGACCTGCCGGCCAAGGAAGGCCCCAAGAACGGCATCGTCACCAAGGCCGTCGAAAACCTCAAGAAGATGAAGCCGTCGCCCCTGGGCGTGGCCGACGACGCCGTGCTCATCCAGCAGGCCAACTACGAAGAACACCTCGAGGAACTGCGCGGCTGCGACCTGATCATCGAAGCCATCGCCGAACGCCTGGACTGGAAGGAAGACCTCTACAAGAAGATCGCTCCTTTCGTCAACGACAAGGCCATCCTGGCCACCAACACGTCCGGTCTGTCCATCACGGCCATGGCCAACGTGCTGCCCGAACAGCTGCGCTCGCGCTTTTTGGGCATCCACTTCTTCAACCCCCCGCGCTACATGTTCCTGCTGGAACTGATCCCCACCGAGTTCACCGCGCCTGACGTGGTCGACAAGCTGGAGACGTTCTCGGCAACCGTGGTCGGCAAGGGCGTGGTCCGCGCTTACGACACCCCCAACTTCATCGCCAACCGCGTGGGCGTGGCCGGCATGATGCTGACCTTCCGCGAAGTCGAGCGTTCGGGCCTGGGCTACGACATCGTCGACGACCTGACCGGCAAGAAGATGGGCCGCGCTTCGTCGGCCACCTTCCGCACCGCCGATGTGGTGGGCCTGGACACGATGGCTCACGTCATCAAGACCCTGCAAAACGGCGCCAAGGACGACCCCTTCAACGGCTGCTTCGCCAACCCCGTGGCGCTGGACAAGCTGCTGGCCCTGGGCAACTTCGGTCAGAAGACCAAGGCAGGTTTCTTCAAGAAGGAAGGCAAGACCATCCTTCAGTTCAACGCCGAGACCGGCGAATACGTGCCCGCTGGTGGCAAGGCCGACAAGGAAGTCACCGACATCCTGCGCAAGCCCGCCGCCGAGCGCGTCAAGGCCCTGCGCGAGTCCGCTCACCCGCAGGCCCAGTTCGTGTGGGCCCTGCTGCGCAACGCCTTCCACTACGCCGCCGTCACGCTGGAATCCATCGCTGAATCGGCCCGCGAAGTGGACTTCGCCATGCGCTGGGGCTTCGGCATGAAGCAAGGCCCGTTCGAGATCTGGCAGGAAGCCGGCTGGAAGCAAGTGGCCGAGTGGGTCAAGGCCGACATCGACGCCGGCAAGGCGCTGACCAAGGCCCCGCTGCCCGCCTGGGTGTTCGACGGCCGCGACGGTGTGCACACCGCCGAAGGTTCCTGGTCGCCCAAGACCGGCAAGTACGTGCCGATCCGCGACCTGCCCGTCTACCAGCGTCAGGCCTTCCGTGAAAACGTGCTGGGCTCGAACGCCCCGAGCGCTGCCACCGCTGGCAAGACCCTGTTCGAAGACGCCGCCATCCGCCTGTGGACCCTGGACGACGAAGTGGTCATCGCTTCGATCAAGTCCAAGATGCACACCATCAGCGCCGAAGTGACCGCCGGCCTGGCCAAGGGCCTGGAAATCGCCGAGTCCGGCTACAAGGGCATGGTCATCTGGACGCAAGACGGCCCGTTCTCCGCTGGCGCCGACCTGCAATCCATGATGCCCGCCTTCATGGCCGGTGGTGGCAAGGCCATCGCCCCGTTCGAGAAGCAACTGCAGGACTTCATGCTGTCGCTGCGTTACTCCAACGTGCCGACCGTCGCTGCCATGCACGGCCTGGCCCTGGGTGGTGGCTGTGAGCTGGCTGTGCACGCTGCCAAGCGCGTGGCCGCCATGGAAACCTACGTGGGCCTGGTCGAAGTCGGCGTGGGCCTGATCCCCGGCGGCGGTGGCCTGGCTTACCTGGCTCGCCGCGCTGCCGAGCAAGTCGAAGCGTCCAAGGGCGTCTCCGGCATGGTCGGCGCCGAGCTGATGGGCTTCGTCAAGGAAGGCTTCCAGGCGGCTGCCATGGCCAAGGTGGCCACCTCTGCCATCGAAGCGCGCAAGTTCGGCTACCTGCTGGACAGCGACGTCGTGGTGCCCAACAAGGACGAAGTCCTGTACGTGGCCATCGCCCAGGCCAAGGCCATGTTCGAGTCCGGCTACCGTGCCCCCGCCAAGCGCCCGTTCGCTGTGGCTGGCCGCAACGTCAAGGCCACGCTGCAGTCGTCGCTGATCAACATGCGCGATGGCGGCTTCATCTCGCAACACGACTACTACATCAGCTCGGCCATCGCCGACGTGCTGACGGGCGGTGACGTCGATGCCGGCACCCTGGTGACCGAAGAGTACCTGCACGCCCTGGAGCGCAAGCACTTCTGCACGCTGCTGGACAACCCCAAGACGCAAGAGCGCATCATGGGCATGCTGTCGACCGGCAAGCCTGTCCGCAACTGATCGATCGGAGACAAACACATGTCTAAGCAACTCCGCGACGTTTACGTCGTTGCCGCCACCCGCACCCCGATCGGCAAGTCTGGCCGTGGCGTGTTCAAGAACACCCGCCCTGACGATCTGCTGGTCGCGACCATCAAGAACGCCCTCAAGCAGGTTCCCACGCTGGACCCGGCTGCCATCGAAGACGCCATCGTTGGCTGCGCGATGCCCGAAGGCGAACAAGGCATGAACGTGGCCAAGATCGCCGCGCTGCTGTCGGGCCTGCCCAAGACCGTGGCCGGCGCCACCGTCAACCGCTTCTGCGCGGCTGGCATCACCGCCGTGTCGATGGCCGCCGACCGCATCCGCGTCGGTGAAGCCGAGGTCATGATCGCCGGTGGCGTGGAATCGATGTCCATGGTCCCCATGGGCGGCTCCAAGCCTTCGTTCAACCCCGCCGTGGTCAACGTCGACGAGAACGTCGGCATCGCCTACGGCATGGGCATGACCGCCGAGAAGGTGGCCGAGCAGTGGGGCATCACCCGCGAAGAGCAGGACGCGTTCGCCACCGAATCGCACCGCCGCGCCATCGCTGCCCAGCAAGCTGGTTTCTTCGACGCCGAGACCACCCCGATCGAAATCGAAGTGCGCACGCCGAACCTGGAAACGGGTGAAGTGACGATCACCAAGAAGACGATCACCCGCGACGAAGGCGCCCGTCCCGACACCTCGGTGGAAGGCCTGGCCAAGCTGCGTCCGGTGTTCGCCGCCAAGGGCTCGGTCACCGCCGGCAACTCTTCGCAGACCTCCGACGGCGCTGGCTGCCTGATCCTGGCTTCGAAGGAAGCTTGCGAGAAGTATGGCCTCAAGCCGTTGGCCAAGTTCGTGGCCTTCGCCGTCAAGGGCGTGCCGCCCGAGATCATGGGCATCGGCCCGATCGAAGCCATCCCCAAGGCCCTGGGCTACGCTGGCCTGAAGGCTTCGGACATGGATTGGGTCGAACTGAACGAAGCTTTTGCCGCTCAGTCGCTGGCCGTGCTCAAGGACCTCGACAGCAAGGGCTATGTGCTGGACCGCGCCAAGGTCAACCCGATGGGCGGCGCCATCGCCCTGGGTCACCCCCTGGGCGCCACCGGTGCCATCCGCGCAGCGACCGTGGTGCACGGCCTGCGTCGCACCGGCGGCAAGTACGGCATGGTGACGATGTGCATCGGCACCGGCCAGGGCGCTGCCGGCATCTTCGAGCGCGTCGACAGCCTGTGATCGGCTGACCTCGTGCTGGACGAATGAAAAAGCCCGCCTTTGTGCGGGCTTTTTCTTCGGCCCAGCCCAATGTTTTTTGCCCCCGATCCACCCGACTCCAGGCCTGTTCCGATGGAATCGTTTCGCGTCCTCACCGCCGATGGCCACAGCCTGGCCGCACGTTGCTTCAAGCCGCATGGCGAAGCGGCGAAGCGCGCGGTCATCATCGCGTGCGCCCTGGGCGTGCCGCAGAGTTTTTACACGCGCTACGCGACCTGGCTGACACAGCAAGGCTGCGTCGCCTACACCTTCGACTGGCGTGGCATGGGCGAGTCCGCCCCGGACAACCTGCGCCATTACCGCGCCAAGCTGATTGACTGGGCGCTGCACGATGCGCCGTCGATGATGGCCCTGGTGGCCCAGCGTCACCCCGGTCTGCCCATCAGCTGGTTCGGTCACAGCATGGGCGGCATCCTGTTCGGCGCCATGCCGCAGCACCCGCAGATCGACCACGTGGTCACGCTGGGCAGCGGCAGTGGTTACGTCGAGCACCTGGCCAAGCCCCTGCGCTATGTCATCGGGGCGTTCTGGCACGTGATCGTGCCGCTGAGCGTGGCGCGCCACGGCTATTACGCTGGCCGCCGCATCAACGCCGTCGGCGACCTTCCGCGCGGCATCGTCGCGCAATGGAAGCGCTGGTGTGCCTCGCCTAAGTTCGTGCTCAGTGAAGGCGAGCACATCCGCCAGGCCTATGCCGGCGTGAAGCTGCCCATCACGGCCGTGCTGTTCACCGACGACACCATGGCCAGCCCGGCCGGCATCCGCGCCGTGCACCAGGCCTACACCGGCACCCGCGTGGACTACCTCACCCTGCGTCCGCAGGACGTGGGCGCCCGCAGCGTGGGCCACTTCAACTTCTTCCACGGCCGCACCGGCCCGCAAGGCTGGCGCCACAGCCTGCCCTGGCTGGGCCTGGCTTGAGCGGGTCGATGCCTTGCCTTCGCACATGACCCAGCCCTTCGAGCCCCTGACCCTGCGCACCCGCGATGGCCACGACCTGGCCGCACGGGCCTACGTGCCCGCGGGCGAGGTTCGCCGCGCGGTGCTCGTCGGTGCGGCCATGGGCGTGCCGCAGCGCTTTTACCAGGCCTTCGCCACGTGGCTGGCCGAGCAGGGCGTGGCCGTGTTGACCTTCGACTGGCGTGGCACGGGCGAATCGGCCCCGCGCAGCCTGCGGGGCTTCAAGGCCAGCATCACCGACTGGGCCACGCAAGACCTGCCCGCCGCCGCCGATGCGCTGTGCGCGCGCTGGCCCGATGCGCCGCGCACCTTCCTGGGCCACAGCCTGGGTGGGCAGCTGTTTGGCTGGCTGGCGCAGCCAGAGCGCTTCGAGCGCGTGCTGACGGTGGCCAGTGGCAACGGATACTGGCGCATGAACGCGCCGGCCGTGCGACGCAAGGCGCCGCTGCTGTGGTGGGTGCTCGCGCCGGTCGGCATCGCGCTGGCGGGCCATTTCCCGGGCAAGCGCCTGGGCGCCGTGGGTGACCTGCCCGCCGGGGCCATGTGGCAGTGGCGACGCTGGTGCCTGCACCCCGACTACGTCGGCTCCGAAGGGCCGGCGCTGCGCGAGCGCTATGCCGCCATCCGCCACCCGATCACGGCCGTGCTGATGGAAGACGACGAACTCATCAGCCCCGAGGGCATCCGCGCGCTGTATCGTCTGTATGCGGGCGCGCAGGTGCGTTTCGAGGCCCTTGCCCCTCAGGCCCATGGGCTCAAGCGCCTGGGGCATTTCGGGCTGTTCCAGCCCCATGCTTCGAAGCTGTGGCCGCAGGCGCTGCGCTGGCTCGAAGCCTGAGTTTCATTCTGCCTTTCACAACGAGGAGACACCCATGTCCAACGACATCCTGGCCCACCGCGAAGGCGGCATCCTGACCCTGACCTTCAACCGCCTGGACAAGAAGAACGCCATCACCACGGTCATGTACACCCGCCTGGCCGAAGAGCTGGAGCAGGCCGCCGAGGACGACGCCGTGCGCGTGGCCGTGATCCAGGGCGACGTGAGCTGCTTCACCGCCGGCAACGACCTGGCCGACTTCCTCAACAACCCGCCGAACATGGCCGCCGATGCGGAGCCGGCGCCGGTGGTGCGCTTCCTCAACATCCTGCGCGTGTTCCCCAAGCCCGTGGTCGCCGCCGTGGCCGGCCCGGCCGTGGGCATCGGCACCACGCTCCTGCTGCACTGCGACCTGGTCTATGCCGGTGACAACGCTGCCTTCAGCCTGCCCTTCGTGAACCTGGGCCTGTGCCCCGAAGCTGGCTCGGCGCTGCTGCTGCCCTCGCTGGTGGGCTACCCGCGCGCCGCCGAGAAGCTGATGCTGGGCGAGGCCTTCTACGCCGAAGAGGCCGTGGAGATGGGCCTCATCAACCGCATCCTGCCGCCGCAGGAGGTCAACGCCTATGCGCAGGCCCAAGCCGCCAAGCTGGCCGCCAAGCCGCTGGCCGCGTTGCGCGCCACCAAGGCCGTCATGAAGATGGGCCAGGTGGGCCTCAAAGCCATCATGGACGAAGAGCTCAAGCTCTTTGGTGCGCTGCTGCGCGGCCCGGCCGCCAAGGAAGCCATCAGCGCCGTGATGGAAAAGCGCAAGCCCAACTTCCAGGGCATGTGATCGGCCCGGGGCCTGGCCGGGCGCGGATCAGGGCCCCTGGAAGCCGCCCTGGCGGAACGTCAGCACCAGGGTGTCGCGCCAGCCGCGCTCGCCCAGAGGCTGGATGGGCGTGGATTCGTGGATCACGCGTTCGTCGTCGAGCAGCAGCGTGCTCCAGGGCTGGTCGAGCGTGAAGCGCACGCCCTGAGGGCCATCGGCCTCGAACACGCGCGTCTCGCCGCCTTTGATGCCATGGCGGCCCAACATGACGACGGCCACGAAGTCGACGCCATCGCGGTGAGCGCCTTCCGGGGTCGGGCGGCCGATGCCGCCGGTGGTGTCGACGCGGAACTGGTGCGCCTCGATGTACCAGGCGGGCACGGGCTTGACGCCGGCCAGGAAGGCGCCGAGCTTGCTCAGCAGGGCCTGCCACATCGGGTGCCGGGTGACGTCGTCGCGCACGGGCTCGAACCAGCGCTCGAAGCCGCCATGCAGGGCGTTGTAGGTCACGGGCTGCCAGTGGGCGCGGTGTGGCGTCTGCGTCAGCGTTTGGGTCGCTGTGTCGTACACGAAGCAGCTGTGCCGGCGAAAGCGGTAGTGGCCGCCGTCACGCAGGTGGGTGTCGGGCGGCAGCTCGTTCCAGCTGGTGTGCAGGGCCTCGGCTTGGGTCCCGTCGGCGGGCAGCCACTGGTAGAGCAGCGGCGTGGGCAACAGGGCCCAGCCCTCGGACGTCAGCGACGATGAAACCTCGCCGAGGCTGGCGGGTGCGGTGATGGAGCGCATGGGTCTGGCAGCGTGAGGCGAAAGACGGGGGCGAAGCTCAGCCCGTCAAGCGGGTTGTGCGGGGCGTGGGCGCCCGTCGCGGTCGATGGCCACATAGGTGACATTGGCCTCGGTGACCTTGACCAGCATCGGGTCGGAAGGGCGGCGTTCGGCCCAGACCTCGACGTGCACGGTGATGGAGGTGCGGCCGATCTTCTCGACGCGGGCGTAGAAGCTCAGCAGGTCGCCCACCGAGACCGCATTGCGGAACACGAACTCGTTGACGGCGATGGTGGCCACGCGGCCGCGCGAGATGCGCGCCGGCAGCACGCAGCCAGCCAGGTCCACCTGGGCCATGATCCAGCCCCCGAAGATGTCGCCATTGCCGTTGGCGTCCTTGGGCATGGGCATGACGCGCATGACCAGCTCCATCTCGGGGTGCAGCTCGGGCGGTGTCATGAGGGCATGGGAGGTCTGGGGTGCGGTCATGGGGCAAAGGCGCCGACAATGGTCGGATCAAACAAACTGTCCGACATTGTTCCAGAATGCGCCGATCCGCACAGGCCCCAGATCAAACCCCTGTCACAACCGGGTCCACCACGCCCGGTTCAGCGACGAAGGCCCCGGCTCGCACCGACCGCGAGACGCTCGCGCGCCTGTGGCCCTACCTGTGGGCCTACAAGTGGCGCGTGGTGGCCGCGCTCGCCTTCATGGTGGGCGCCAAGCTGGCCAACGTCGGCGTGCCCGTGCTGCTCAAGGACCTGGTCGACACCCTGGCCCCCAAAGTCGGCAGCGCCGAGGCCCTGCTGGCCGTGCCCGTGGGACTGTTGCTGGCGTACGGGCTGCTGCGCCTGTCGACCTCGGTGTTCGCCGAATTGCGTGAACTGGTCTTTGCCAAGGCCACCGAAGGCGCGGCGCGCAGCATCTCGCTGCAGGTCTTCGGGCACCTGCACGCCATGAGCCTGCGCTTTCACCTCGAGCGCCAGACCGGCGGCATGACCCGCGACATCGAGCGCGGCACGCGCGCCGTGCACTCGCTGATTTCGTACTCGCTCTACAGCATCGTCCCGACGCTCATCGAGGTCACGCTGGTGCTCTCGCTGCTGGCCATCAAGTTCGACATGGCCTTTGCGTGGATCACGTTGGCGGCGCTGGTGTTTTACGTGGCCTTCACGGTGACGTTGACTCACTGGCGAACACAGTTCCGCCGCGAGATGAACGAGCTCGACTCGAAGGCCCACACGCGCGCCATCGACTCGCTGCTGAACTACGAGACGGTCAAGTACTTCAACAACGAGTCTTTTGAGGCCAGGCGCTACGACGAGGCGCTGGAGCGACTGCGCCGCGCCGGTGTCAAGTCGCAGCAGACGCTGTCGCTGCTCAACGCTGGCCAGCAAACCATCATCGCCATCGGCCTGATCGCCATGCTGTGGCGCGCCACCCAGGGCGTGGTCGAAGGGCGCATGACGGTGGGCGACCTGGTCATGGTCAACGCCTTCATGATCCAGCTCTACATCCCGCTGAACTTCCTGGGCGTGATCTACCGCGAGATCAAGCAGTCGCTGACCGACCTGGACAAGATGTTCACGCTGCTCGAGCGCGAGCGCGAAGTGGCCGATGCGCCCGATGCCAGGCCGCTGCTGCTCAAGGGCCCACCCTCGGTTCGTTTCGACCACGTCGACTTCGCCTACGACCCCGATCGCCCCATCTTGCACGACGTGAGCTTCGAGATCCCGGCGGGCAAGACCGTGGCCGTGGTCGGCCCTTCGGGCTCGGGCAAGTCGACGCTGGCGCGCCTGCTGTATCGCTTCTACGACGTGCAGGGCGGGCGCATCACCATCAATGGGCACGACGTCACCAGCATCACGCAGGACAGCTTGCGCCGCGCCATCGGCATCGTGCCGCAGGACACGGTGCTGTTCAACGACACCGTGGCCTACAACATCGCCTACGGCCGTCCCGAGGCCTCGCAGGAGGAGGTCATCGGGGCGGCGCAGGCCGCGCACATCCACGGCTTCATCGCCTCGACGCCCAAGGGCTACGAGACCATCGTGGGCGAGCGCGGCTTGAAGCTCTCAGGCGGCGAGAAGCAGCGCGTGGCGATCGCGCGCACGCTGCTGAAAGACCCGCCGATCCTTGTCTTCGACGAGGCGACGTCGGCGCTGGACTCGGCCAACGAACGCGCGATCCAGGCCGAGCTGGCCGCGGTGGGTGAGGGCAAGACGGTGCTGGTGATCGCGCACCGCCTGTCGACCATCGTGAATGCGCACGAGATCCTGGTGATGGAGCAGGGGCGCATCATCGAGCGGGGCACGCACCCGCTGCTGCTGGCGGCCAATGGGCGTTACGCCAGCATGTGGCGTCTGCAGCAGGCCTCGGGCGAGGCCGCGCCGGCTCAAGGCTGAACAGACATGCCCATCACCGCGCCCAGGCGATCGCGCTCGCGTGCCGGGCCGATCAGACCGATGAACTTCGCCTGACCTGTCTGCAGGTCGACCTCGTACAAGCGCGAGGCGGTCGAGCCGATGCGGCCGGTGACCAGGTAAGCCCGGTTGTTGATGTCGGCGATGTCGAGTGAAGCGTGGTCGAACGAGTGCACGCGCAGCAGGCCCACCGTGCTCAGCAGACCCGTGTTGGGCGAGACCACCGGCGTGGCGCCTTCGAGCGAGCCCTGCACGACCAGGTGGCCGATGCGGGCGTCGATGGCGTAGTTGGTGGTGAGCTTTTCGTTGTCCTTGTTGTAGGTGTAGCCCGCTGCCACGATGCGTGGCGCCATGCCGGCTTGTTCATCGCCATCGGTGTAGCGCAGCGGGCCATCGGGCTGCACGCCTTCCACGTCGGGCTGGCCATCGACCTGGGCGCCGGTGTCGGGGTGCAGGCGCAGGTTGTCGCCCCGGTCGCCGACCACGCGGATGCGGTCCACCGTGGGGTTGAAGTCGAAGCCGAATGCGCGCGCCTGAGGCAGGCTCACGCCTTTGCCGATCGGGGTGAGTTCACCGCTGTCGACGTTGATGCGCAGCAGCCGGCCGCGGGTGCTCAAGGCGAACAGCTCGCCGCGTGCCACGCGGTGATCGATGCCCAGGATGCCTTCGCCAGGCAGCAAGCCGATCAGCGGCACGCGGCTGAGCAGCTCTTCGGGCCGGTCGGCGCGGAAGGTGATCAGGCGGTGGCTGGCGGTGATGGCCACCAGCACCTCCTTGCGTTCGATGGCTTCGGCTCGGGCTTCCTGGACTGGCGCATGGGGGCGCGCCACGGAGGTTTCGGCTGGCCCACCCAGCCAGGAGGGCAACCAGGCGCAGCCGCCCAGCCCGAGCGACAGGACCAGGCCGGTGGTGGCCAGCAGCGATCGGGTGGGGTGGCGGGACAGCGGGTTGGTTTGAGGCGTGTTCGGCATGGGGCTCCTTGACTGCAGGGGCTTCGTCATTGGGGTCTTGGGCATCAAGGCTTGCTTGGGCTGAGCTGGATGAAGGGCGTGGCCCCACCCGTGACCTGCGGCAGCTTGCCATCCCACTTGCGGATGGCCTCGCGCTCGTTCTCGATTTTGCGCAGGGCCAGCAGGTCCGGGGTGATCTGCTGGCGTTGCAGGGCCAGGGCATCGGCTTCGGCCCTGGCGCTGGCGACCTTCTGCTTGGCCTCGACCTCGATGCGCTGCAGGTCGCGTTCGGCCTTGAGCTTTTCCTGCTCGGCCTTGACCTTGGCTTCGATGGCCTCGGCAAAGGAGCGAGAGAAGGCGAAGTTGACGATGGCGAATTCGTCGAGCACCAGGCCGTGGCGCATCATCTTTTCGCGCAGCAGCGCGCCGATGGCATCGCGCACCTCGGTGCGGCGCGTCACCAGCTCTTCGGCGGTGAACCGCGCGGTGACGGCTTTGACGGCCTCTTGCGCGGCGGGGATGATGATGCGGTCGGCCGCGATGTCGGTGGTCGGGCCGATGTTGCGAAAGACCTCGACCGCGTGCTTGGGGTCGAGGTGGTAGTTGATGGCGATGCGGGTGTGCACCGACTGCAGGTCGCGCGAGGCGGCGTCGCCTTCGCCTTCGCCCTTTTGCAGGCGCACGTCCATCACGTGCATGGTCTGGGCAAGGGGCACTTTGAAGTGGATGCCTGGCTCGTAGACGGCGTCGTCGGCCTTGCCGAAGGTGGTCTTGATGCCGCGCTGACCGGCGGAGATGACGGTGATCGGGTTGAGGGCCGACAGCACCACCACGGCGACAACGCCGAGCACCACGAACTTGAGAACCCGCGACGCACCGGACGCGGGCTGGCCGAAACTGGACATGGATCCTCCCGGGGGAACATGGCTTGTGCGGCCATGCTACCCCAGGGGATCCAGGGGCCTGTGACTCAGCTGCGACGCGAGCGCAGGCGTGCCAGCGCCAAACCACCGGCCAGCATCAGCGCCAGGGCGCCCGGCTCAGGCACCGCCACGGTCACGGTGGCGAACTTGTAGTTCGGCAAAGTGGCTTCCAGGGCGCCGTCTTCGACGAAGGGCTGCAGGCTGTTGGCCAGGGGCGTGACCAGGCTTTGGCCCACGCCGATGGCGGTGAAGTTCAGCGTGGCCAGCTTGACGTTGCCAGGCAACGGGTTGTTGGTGGCGAAGTAGGCGTCGCTGAGCGTGCCCGAGGCGTTGTCGATCAGGCCGCCGCTCTTGGCGAACTCCCAGTTGGCCGGGATGGCGACGCTGTCCAGGCGCAGCACGCCGGGGTCGAAGCTCAGCCCGAAGCCGCCGCCCAGAACGGCGTTGGTGAAGTCCGTGGCTTGCAGGGTCAGCGAGAAGGTCTCGCCGGGTGCCACGGTCAGGGCGTCGATGTCAAAGGACACGTTCTGGGCTTGGACGCTGGCGCAGGCCAGGGCCATGCACAGCGTGGAGGCGGCGGTGGCCAAGGAACGGATGGTGGTCATGGGAACTCCTGAAGGTTGGTGTGAAGGTCAGAGAAAAAGGGTGAACGAGATGCGGCTTCAACGGCTGCCCGTTTGCCAGGCCGAGGGGCCGGGGCGGGTGGAGAACAGGCGGCGAACGGCACTGAGGTCGAGGGCATTGACGACGCCGTCGCCGTTCTGGTCGCCGGCGTGGGCGTTGGTGCCGAAATCGCGGCGCACGATGGACAGGTCGATGCTGTTGACGATGCCGTCGTTGTTGATGTCGGCATCGCAGGCGTCGCCGTAGCCGTCGCTGTCGCTGTCGCGCTGGTTGGCGTTCTTGACGGTGGTGCAGTTGTCGCGGCTGTCGGGCACGCCGTCGCCATCGGTGTCGACTTCGGTGGTGGCCACCTGGTCGGCGGTGCCTTCACCGGCTGCTGCGCGCACGATCACGTTCCTGGGCGGGGCGTCGCCCAGGTCGATGCTGGCGTTGCCGCTGGCATCGGCCACGCCGCGCCCGACCACCGTGCCCTTGACCGGGTCGATGGCGACCACGGTGACCCAGTCACCCTCAGGCACCGGGCGGTCGTTGGGCTTGAGTTGGACGCGCAGGAACCTGCCCTCGAGCACCGCCTTCTCGATGAAGACCGGCCATGGCAGCAGGCCTTGCGGGCTCACACGCAGCTTGACCGTGGGGTCGCCCAGCAGGTTGTAGATGTTGAGCTCGTGGCGCAGGGTGGCCACGCCGGGCTGGGTGCCGCCGGATTGCAGCGGGTGGCTGTTGGCGGCCGAACCGGCTGCGACCTGCTTGATGTAGGTCTTGGCGTAGTTCAGCAGGTCACCCAGGCGCTTGGAGGGCGCGGCGCTGCCGTAAGGCAACAGGCCGGGGAAGATGCCGTCGAACAGGCCCAGCGTCATGTGGTTGTTGGCCGTGGTGCTGCTGATGCGGGTGTCACCGATGACGGCCAGGGCCCCATCGGACTTGCGCAGCAGCGCTTCGGAGAAGTAGGTGGTGAGCATGCCCGGGCCATAGCCGGGCGAGACGAACTGCGGCGCCAGGTCGACGGTTTCGTTGTCGAAGATGCCCGAGGCGCAGTTGATGCTCAGCACCACCGGGAAGCGGTTGCCCGTGACGGACACAGAAGCCACGTCAGCGGTGCTGAAGCCCGGGTGCGACCAGCCCGACCACCAGCCGTGGTCGCGGTGGTAGACCAGGGCGCTGCCGGCGTTGATGCTGGCAATCACGTCGGCGCTGTCGGCGTTCCAGGGGAAGCCGGGCTTGCGCAGCGCGGCAGGGATGGCCGCGCCGCTGTTGTAGAAGCGCGGATCCGAGGTGCCGGGGGCCCAGTAGTGGCGCGCCACGTTGTAGCCCAGCGAGACGGCGTGGTTGCGCACGATCTCGCTGGTTTCGACGAACCAGCGCTTGTCGGTCAGCCCGGTGTTGTCGGCCTGGAAGTGCGAGGCAAAGGTCAGGCGGTTGTAGAAGTCCGAGCCGAAGATCGGGTTGGCGGGCGGGAAAAGTTCGTAGGACTTGACCTTCGAGACGATGGTCTGGGCCTGAGCCAGCGTGTCCACCGGCAGGCGGCCGATGCCGAAGGGCGGCACCGTGAAGGCGTCGGCGCCCGGAGCGAACTGGCCGTACCACATGTCGCCGGCGGTGCGGGCGTATTCGGGCGAGTTGGGGTCTGAGACGAAGGGGCTGATCTCGTCGTAGTTGGTGGGGATGAATTCCGCGTCCCCGACGAAGAGCACCCACTTCGGTCGCACCAGGTGGGTGTTGTAGTAGTTGGCGATCCAGTTGCGGATCTGGGTGCGCGTGGCCGTCGGGCTGGCGCCGGTGATCTCGCTGGTGGTCACCACACGGGTCGAGATGCCCAGGGCCTGTTTGTGGGCCTTGAGGTCGTTGGCCGCGTCCACGAAGTTGGGGTGCGTGACGATGAGAAAGCGCGCGCCGAAGAGGTTCGGGTTGATGGTGAAAGGCGGCACGCAGCGCTGCACTTCGGCAATCTGCTTGTTGAGCGCGAAGCGCATCGCCGGTTGGGGCAGGGCCTCGATGCGCTGGTCGATGGGATCGAACCCCTTTTCCTGACGGGTGGCGACCCAGTCCTTGTTGAGCAGGCGGTCGTAGGTGAAGCAGCGGCCCGGGTGCTTGATGGTGACGATGTAGCTCGGGTACCAGGTCAGCAACTGGTTGGCCGGGTCGTAGCCATACGGCGCCAGGCGAAAGCCTTCCACGCGCACGTCACCCTGGCCGATGGGCAGGTTGCCGCGCGACTGCCCCGGCTTGAACACGCCCTTGGCCCAGGCATCGGGGTTGAAGACGAAGGGGATCTTGCTGTCTTCTTCCTTCTCGCGCGAGTGCTCGGGCGGCTGCACGGGGTAGATGCGGGCCGTCAGGCGCTGGATGCCGCCCTCGGGCACGATGCTGACGTCGGGCGACTCCTTCAGGTCGAGTGGCAGGGCGGCCGAGAAGCCACCGGCGGGCAGCTCGGGCAGGCCCGGCTGGCTGTTGTCGACCGCGAAGCCACCTTCGCGTGACGAGAAGCGCTGGAAGGCGCCCGATTCGGTCTGCACGGTTTCGAGCACGGGCTTGGGCACCGTGATGCGAACCACGGTCTGGTCGGCGTTGCTGGAGATCAACTGCACCAGCGAGGCGGTCTGGGCGTGGGCGGCCCAGGGCAGGGCCAGGGTGGCGGCCAGGGCAATGGGGCGCCAGGTCAGGGCGTGGCGGTTGGCGCGGCGCGAGCGGGCCGTCTGAGAGGGGCTGGGCATCATGGAATCCTCGTCTGCGTTGGGTGGACCCGGCCTGCAAACGCTTGCGGGCGGCGGGTGTGTGCAGACTAGGGGCTCATCCTTTTGGCCGATAGCCCCTGCTCCCTAGCCCTTGGGAGGCATTTCCCGCCGGACTGGCGGACCTAGGGGGGCCAAAAGGGGGGGGCTGGCGCGATGGGTCCACAGGGCGTCGGTGTCGGTCTCGACCACGCCGCCGCGCAGGGGGCCTGCTTGCGGCGAAAATCGGGGTTTCGACCGCGCTCCTTTCGCCACCCATGACGACCCCCACCCAGCTCACCCTGACCCGCCCCGACGACTGGCACCTGCACTTGCGCGATGGCGCGGCCATGGCCTCGGTGGTGCCGGCCACCGCCCAGCAGTTCGCGCGGGCCATCGTGATGCCCAACCTGCACCCGCCCGTGACCACCGCCGAGCAGGCCGTGGCCTACCGCGACCGCATCCGCGCGGCCGTGCCGGCGGGCCTGAAGTTCGAGCCGCTGATGGTGCTCTACCTGACCGACAACACGCCCGTGGACGAGGTCAAGCGCGCCAAGGATGCGGGCGTGGTCGCCTTCAAGCTCTACCCGGCAGGCGCCACGACCAACAGCGACGCCGGCGTGACCGACCTGCGCAAGACGCACAAGGTGCTCGAAGCCATGCAGCGCGAGGGCCTGGTGTTCTGCGTGCACGGCGAGGTCACCGACAGCGAGGTCGATGTCTTCGACCGCGAGAAGGCCTTCATCGACGACAAGCTGATCCCGCTGCGCCGCGACTTCCCTGAGCTGAAGGTGGCCTTCGAGCACATCACCACCAAGGAGGCAGCGCAGTACGTGAGCGAGGCAGACCATTTCGTGGGCGCCACCATCACGCCGCAGCACCTGCTCTACAACCGCAATGCCATCTTCATGGGCGGCGTGCGCCCGCACTACTACTGCCTGCCGATCCTCAAGCGCGAAGAGCACCGCGTGGCCCTGGTGAAGGCGGCCACGAGCGGCGATCCGAAGTTCTTCCTGGGCACGGACAGCGCGCCGCACGCCTCGCACCTCAAGGAGCACGCCTCGGGCTGCGCGGGCTGCTACACCGCGCCTTGCGCGATCGAGTTGTATGCCGAGGCGTTCGAAGCCGCCGGCGCGCTCGACAAGCTCGAAGCCTTCGCCAGCTTCCACGGCCCCGATTACTACGGCTTGCCGCGCAACACCGACGCCATCACCCTGGTGCGCGAAGACTGGGTGGTGCCCGAAGAGCTGCCCTTCGGTGAAACCGTGATCAAACCCCTGCGTGGCGGCGAGACGCTGCGCTGGAAGATGCGCTGATCAACGGGTGAGCGTCACCCGGGTCGCGGGGTGGGCGGTGCCTGCCCGGCCTCGGGCGCGGGGGAGGTCGGGGGTGTCGATGCCATCGCGCCCTCGAGCACCTGCCGGCTGGCGTGCACCTCCTGGCGCAGTCGGTCGATTTCCTGGCGCAGCTCGCGCATCTCGCGGTGCATGTCGCCCAGGATCTCTCGCTCGACCTTGCGCTCCTGCGAGCCCACGAACATGGCTGCCACCGACGCCGTCACCAGCGACAGCACCCCGTAGCCCAGCAGCACCACGAACACCGAGAAGACGCGCGAAGCGGTGGAGCTGGGCACCATGTCGCCATAGCCCACGGTGGCCGCGGTCGAGAACGCCAGCCACAGGCCGTCGTGCAGCGTCTTGACCTCGGGGTCGAGCCAGTAAAAGCCGATGCCGCACAGCACCAGCACGGCCGCGCCCATCGCCAGCAGTCGGGCCAGGCCGGTTTCCGTGAACAGCGGCTGGCTGATCTTGAGCAGCCTGTAGAGCATCAGCACCGCGATGACCAGCCGCCACACCAGGGCCGGCTCGGACTCGTTGCTCTGCGGCAGCAAGGCATTGGCCAGCAGCGCGGCGCCCAGGAACCAGTCCAGCTTGAGCTGCATGGGGCGCTCGCCCCAACTGCCGGAGTGGGCCCGATTGGGCTCGTGCGCGCGCGCGGCCAGGCTTCGTTGCACCCGCCAGGCCGAGGCCAGCACCACCACCCCGCTGACCAGGTACATCCACGTCGCCCAGGTGGCCGGCGTGGGCATCATCGAGTCGTAGAAGGCCGGCACGCTGGCGACCAGCGCGATCAGCATCGGCCAGGGTGAGTTCGCGGCGTCGGCGTGGCGGTGCTTCATGCGCGTCGGGTGTCAGAGGGCCTCAGAAGGCGTCAGGCGGGCAGGTAGCCTTCGACCGACAGGTAGCGCTCGCCCGTGTCGTAGCAAAAGCCCAGCACGCGGCTGCCGGCGGGCAATTCAGGCAGCTTTTGCGCGATGGCCGCCAGCGTGGCACCGGAAGAGATGCCCACCAGCATGCCCTCTTCGCGGGCGGCGCGGCGACCGAACTCGCGGGCGTCTTCGGCGTCGACCTGGATCACGCCGTCGAGCAACTCGGTGCGCAGGTTGGCGGGCACGAAGCCGGCGCCGATGCCCTGGATGGGGTGGGGTGCGGGGCTGCCGCCCGAGATGACCGGCGAGGCCTTGGGCTCGACCGCGAACACCTTGAGCTGCGGCCACTTGGCCTTGAGCACCTTGGCGCAGCCCGTGAGGTGGCCGCCGGTGCCCACTCCAGTGATCAGCACGTCCAGGCCCTCGGGGAAGTCGGCGAGGATCTCCTGCGCCGTGGTGCGCTCGTGCACGGCGATGTTGGCCGGGTTCTCGAACTGCTGGGGGATCCAGGCGCCGGGGGTCTGTGCGGCGAGCTCCTGCGCGCGGGCGATCGCGCCCTTCATGCCTTTTTCGCGCGGGGTCAGGTCGAACGTGGCGCCGTAGGCCAGCATCAGGCGGCGGCGCTCGATGGACATGCTGTCGGGCATCACCAGCACCAGCTTGTAGCCCTTGACGGCGGCCACCATGGCCAGGCCGATGCCGGTGTTGCCCGAGGTCGGCTCGATGATGGTGCCGCCCGGCTTGAGCGCGCCGCTGGCCTCGGCGTCTTCGATCATCGACAGCGCGATGCGGTCCTTGATGGAGCCGCCCGGGTTGCTGCGCTCGGCCTTGATCCACACCTCGGCAGCGCCGAACAGGCGATTCATGCGGACGTGCGGGGTCTGGCCGATGGTTTCGAGGATGTTCTGGGCTTTCATGGCGAGGTTCCGGAGGGCGATGCGGGTGAAATGGAAGAATGGGCTCAGGTCAGCAAGGATACGTCGGGCCGGGTCAGAATAGCCGGATGACGCTGAGGAACTCCGAGAACGGCGCTGGGTCTGTGGTGCCCGGTTTGAGCAGGATCAGGCTGGCCGGCCTGAGGAGCCTGTTGGGCCTGTGGGGCGTGCTGGCCCCGTGGGTGGGCATGGTGGTGGCCGCGTGCCTGCTGGCCACGCCCGCCCGAGCCCAGACGTTCCTGCCACCCGATCAGGCCTTCCAGGTCGACGTGCAGGCCTCGGGCCCGCGTTCGATCGAAGTGCGGTTCACGCTGGCGCGTGCCGTCTACCTTTACCGCGAGCAGATGAAGGCCACCCTGCAGCCTGCGGGGGGCGCCGAACAGGCTTTGAACTGGGATTTGCCGCCCGGCGAAACCAAGTACGACCCGACCTTCGACAAGGAGCTGGAGGTCTATCACGCCGATGTCGTCGGTGGCCTGAGCCTGCCGGCTGGGACCAAGGCAGGCAAAGGCGAGGCCGTTCTGACGATCGGCTACCAGGGCTGCGCCGATGCGGGCCTGTGCTACCCGCCGCAGACCCGCCGCCTGCGCGTGGTGACCGATGACGCGGGGGCGATTGCCAGCATCGAGCCGATGGCGGGCACCGGCGCTGCCGGACAGGGGCGGTCCGTGGGCGCAGGGGCCTCGTCCAACCAGGGCCTGGCCGATGCCGCCGGCACCGACCGCATCCGTCAGGCGCTTGACTCAGGTCAGCTGTGGCAGGTGGTGGGGGTGTTCTTCCTGGCCGGGGTGCTGCTGTCGCTGACGCCTTGCGTGCTGCCCATGGTGCCGATCCTGTCGTCGATCATCGTGGGCCAGAAGGGGCACGTCAGCCGGGGCCGGGGCCTGCTGCTGGCACTGGCTTATTCGCAGGGCATGGCCTTGGTCTACACGGGCCTGGGGGTGGCCGCGGGCCTGCTGGGTCAGGGCCTGGCCGCCTACCTTCAGCACCCCTGGGTGGTGCTCGCGTTCGCGGCGCTGATGGTGCTGCTGGCGCTGTCCATGTTCGGGCTCTACGAGCTGCGCCTGCCCGTGGCGCTGCAGAGCTGGCTGGGGCAGGGCAGCAACCGCCTGCCCGGTGGCAAGTTCGTCAGCGTGTTCGCCATGGGCGTGGTCTCGGCGCTGATCGTCAGCCCTTGCGTGTCGGCGCCGCTGGCCGGAGCGCTGCTCTACATCAGCCAGACCCGCGACGTGGTGCTCGGTGGCAGCGCGCTGTACGCCATGGCCTGGGGCATGAGCCTGCCGCTGTTGCTGGTGGGCGTGTCGGCGGGCAGCCTGCTGCCGCGTGCCGGTGCCTGGATGACCGCGGTCAAGGTCCTGTTCGGCGTGCTCATGCTGGGCATGGCCGTGTACGTGGCGCGACCGGCCTGGCCTTACTTCAAGACGCAGGTGCTGGGGTGGGAGGCGCCGGCCTCGGCGCACCGCAGCGTGCTGCCGTTCAAGCGCGTGCATTCGGTGGCCGAGCTGGATGCGGCCGTTGCCCAGGCCCGCACCGATGGCCGCGCCGTGATGCTCGACTTCTACGCCGACTGGTGCGTCTCGTGCATCGAGATGGAGCAGGGCACCTTCACCGACGCGCTGGTGCAATCCCGCCTCAAGGGCGTGGTGCTGCTGCAAGCCGACGTGACCCTCAACTCGGCCGACGACCGCGCCCTGATGCAGCGCTTTGGCCTGTTCGGCCCGCCCGGCATCCTGTTCTTCAACCCGCAGGGCGAAGAGCAGGCGGCCGCGCGCGTCATCGGTTTCCAGAACGCCCAGGCTTTCCTTGTCAGCCTCCGGAAAGCGGGGCTCTGAGCCATGCACCCCCAAGCCGACCAGCTCTGGAAGGGGCCACGCTGGACCATGTCCGTGCTGCTGGCGGCGCTCGGCATGCTCGGGCCGTTCGCCATCGACACCTACCTGCCGGCCTTCTCGGGCATCGCCGCCGACCTGAACGCATCGCCCATCGAGATCCAGCAGACGCTGTCGGCCTACCTGTTTGCTTTCGCCTTCATGAGCCTGTTCCATGGCTCGCTGTCGGACAGCTTCGGGCGCAGGCCGGTGGTGCTCACGGGCATCGCGGTCTTCACCATCGCCTCGGCCGGTTGCGCGCTGTCGCAGACCATCGGGCAGCTGGTGTTCTTTCGCGCGCTGCAGGGGCTGTCGACCGGGGCCGGCATCGTGGTCTCGCGCGCCGTCATCCGCGACCTCTACCCGCCGGCGCAGGCCCAGCGCGTGATGTCCCAGGTGACGCTGTTCTTCGGGGTGGCCCCCGCGGTGGCACCCATCATCGGCGGCTTCCTGTTCGTGCACGCCAGCTGGCACGCGGTGTTCTGGTTCCTCACCGGCGTGGGCGTGGTGCTGCTGGCGGCCAACGCATGGCTGTTGCCCGAGACCCTGCATGGCTCGCAGCGCCAGCCCTTCGAGATCAAGCACCTCATGCGGGGCTACCGGCAACTGGGCACCAACCCGCGCTTTTTGCTGCTGGCCTTGGCCAGCGGCGTGCCCTTCAACGGCATGTTCCTGTACGTGCTGTCGGCGCCCGCCTTCCTGGGCGAGATCCTGCGCCTGGAGCCCACGCAGTTCTTCTGGTTCTTCGTCTGCACCATCGGCGGCATCATGGGCGGGGCCCTGATCAGCGGCCGGCTGGCGGGGATCATCGAGCCCGCGCGCCAGATCCGCATTGGCTTTTCGGTGATGCTGGCGGTGTCGCTGGCCAACCTGTTGGCCAATGTGTTCTTCACGGCCCACGTCAGCTGGGCCTTGTTTCCCATCGGCCTGTACGCGCTGGGCTGGGCCATGATGACCCCGGTCGTCACGCTGATGGTGCTGGACATCGACCCGGCGCGCCGGGGCATGGCCGCTTCCATGCAGGCCTTCGTGGGCAGCGCCTCCAACGGGTTCGTGGCGGGCGTCATCGCGCCGCTGGTGATGCACGGTGCGGTCAGCCTGGCCGTGGCCTCGTTGCTGCTGATGCTGGTGGGTCTGTTCGCCTGGGGCTGGTTGCAGCGGCGATAATGGCGCGGTGAAGACAGCCAGACCGCCGCTGGTGCAAGGCCCGAAAGGGCGCACTGGAGGAAGGTCCGGACTGCACAGAGCAGCGTAGGAGGTAACACCTCTCCACCGCAAGGTGAGGATCAGAGCAACAGAGACGAGCCGGTTCGGTCCGGGTGAAACGGGCAATCTCTACGCGCAGCAACACCAAATAGGCACACGTTGACCTGGCTCGGGGAGTGTGCGGGTAGGTGGCATCGAGCCGCTCTGGCGACAGGCGGCCCAGAGGAATGGCGGTCACGGTTTCTCGTCGCAAGGCGAGGGGCTGCACAGAATCCGGCCTATCGGCTGTCTTCACACATTTTTTGTCGGCCCTGTCGTGTCACGGGGCCTGGGCGGCGTCCTCAGACGTGGGGCGATCGCACGCAGGGGTCAAGTTTTTCGCATCGTGGCCGATGAGGTGATGTGATGTGGAGATCGACCATGAAACTGCCCCTGCCTTCCTTGTTGCTTGTCTGCCTGGCCTGGGGCCTGGCGCTGGACCCCGTTGCGGCGTCGGAGTCAGGGCACAAGACCGAGAGCAAGGCCGAAAGCAAGGCCGAGACCAAAGCGGATGCCAAGGGGGAGGGCAAGGGCGAGCGCAAGACCGAGTCAAAGGCCGACGCGAAAGCCGACGCCAAGACCGAAGGGGCGCCTGAAATCAAGCTGCCCCCCTCGATGGGCGAGCTGCGCGAGATGATCGAGCACAAGATCAGCGAGGTGCGGGCCACCCGCAGCCCCGCGCCCGTGGTGCGCCTGCAGGCCAAGGGTGGCAAAGGCGCCGAAAAGTCCGCCAGGAAAGAGCCCAAGCCCGAGGCCCGTGGCCCCTGGGCCTACGACGGCCCGAGCGGCCCTGCCCACTGGCACGAGCTGAACCCCGAGTTCAAGCAATGCGGCATGGGCCAGCGCCAGAGCCCGATCGACATCCGGGACGGCATCCCGGTGGAGCTCGACCCCATCCAGTTCGACTACAAGCTCTCTGCCTTCCGCGTCATCGACAACGGGCACACCGTGCAGGTCAATGTCGAGCCGGGCAACCGCATCGTCGTCAACGGCCGCCGCTACGACCTGGTGCAGTTTCATTTCCACCGTCCCAGCGAAGAGCGGCTCAACGGCCGCCAGTTCGAGATGGTGGCCCACCTGGTGCACAAGGACCTGGAGGGCAAGCTGGCCATCGTCGCCGTGTTGATCGAAGAGGGCAAGGGGCACCCCATCGTCCAGCAGGTGTGGAACAACCTGCCGCTGGAAAAGCGCACCGAGCAAGCCGGCCTGCAGGGCCTCGATTTGCAGCAGCTGTTGCCCGAAGACCGCCGCTACGTGACCTACATGGGCTCGCTGAGCACGCCGCCTTGCACCGAGGGCGTGCTGTGGATGGTGATGAAAAAACCCGTGAGCGTGTCGGCCCAGCAGATCTCGATCTTCTCTCGCCTGTACCCGATGAACGCGAGGCCGGTTCAGCCCTTGGGGGACCGCCTGATCAAGGACGGCCAGTGAGCGTCAGTACACGCGCCCGCCCTTGATCTGGGCATGGGTGCGGCGGCTGAGGGACGTGGCCTTGGCCATCTGCGACATGAGGCTGCCGGCGTGGGCGTGGCAGATCGCCAGCCCCAAAGCGTCTGAAGCGTCGTTGTTGGGCTCGCGAGGCAGCTCCAGCAGGCGCATCACCATGTGCCTGATCTGTGCCTTGGTGGCATGCCCATGGCCCGTGACGGCCTTTTTCATCTGCAGCGCCGTGTATTCGCTGACCTGCGGCGAGGTGGGCAGCGACAACAAGCCCGCGATGGCCGCCCCGCGTGCCTGGCCCAGCAGCAGCGTGGACTGCGGATTCACGTTGACGAAGACGATTTCGACCGAAGCCTGCTGCGGTTCGTAGCGCGTGACGACCTCGCGAACCCCTTCATAGATGATTTTCAGCCGCGTGGGCAGGTCGCCCTGGGCGGCCTCGCGCGTCTTGATGGTGCCGCTGGCGACATAGTGCAGGCGGGGGCCATCGGTTTCGATGACGCCAAAGCCGGTGGTCTGCAGACCGGGGTCGATGCCGAGGATGCGCATGCCCGGGAGGATAACCGGGCGCCGCTCAGATCGTGGACTGGCGTGGCTTCATGCAGGCTCGCGCAGGGCCTGGGCCAGCAGGGGCCACAGCGCCTGGTGCGAGCTGCGGAACCAGTCGATGTGGCCGATGGACTTCAGCCCGTGCTCGCGTGGCGCGATGCGGCGCACCTGCTTGCGCGCGGCGGGGAAGGTGCGCATCAGGTCGGCCACGGTGGTGGGGTTGGCGATGTCGTCGTCGGTGGCGTGAAAGACGGTGATGGGGATGCGGATGTCGCCATGGAAGTCCTGCTGCGGCTTGTCCTTGACGGCGTTGGTGGCGTAGCCGCCTGCGGCGCACCACTGGCCCCACTGGATGCCGACCTGGGCGGGCAGGTCTTCGCCCAGGCCCAGGGCGGCGGTGGGCGCGTAGCCCTTGATGAGCGCCCCGATGGGCACGGCCATGCGCAGCCCGAAGTAGGCCTTGAGCCGAAAGCCCGTGCGCATGCCACTGAGCCAGCCGGTGGAGGTGGCCACGCCCACGACGCGGCTGACATGGCGGTGGTTGGGCAGCAGGCCCATCATCTGGCCGCCGGCGCTGTGACCGATGAGCAGGACCTGCTCGCGCCCGGTGCGGCGCACCAGCCAGTCGAGCGCGGCGACCTGATCCTGCTGGCCCCATTCGGCCAGCGTGGCGCGGCAGTCCCTCAGGCGGCCTTGCAGCGACAGGCCAATGCCCCGGTAGTCGAACACCAGCACGTCGTGGCCTTGCTCGGCCAGCCAGGTGGCAAAGCGCAGGTAGAAGTGCTGCTTGACGCCGGTGGCGGGGCACAGCAGCACCGGGTCGTGCGTGGCGGACTGCTGGCCGGTGTGTGCGGGCAGGAAGTGGCCTTTGAGCCGGGTGCCGTCCTGGCAGGTGATGTCGATGGTTTGCATCGCGGTGTTCCGGTCGTTCGGGGGCATCTCAGGTCTGCGTTGGATCGGCCTGGTCGAGTTGCTGGATGTGGGTGAGCCAGCGTGCGATGGTCTGCACTTCGGCTTCGGTGAAGCCTTCGGTCAGGCGCGCGTTGATGCGGGTGGTGGCTTGCCTGAGCAGCGGCAGGAGCTGTTGGCCGGCAGGCTGCAGCCAGACGCGCTGGGTGCGCCCATCGTCGGGGCAGGGGTGACGGGCGACCCAGTCCAGCGCCTCCATGCGCTGGACGAGGCCGGAGACGGCCGATGGGGCCAGATCAAGCGCCTGGGCGAGCTCACCCATGGTTGCACCGTCGGATTTCGCCAGGGCGAAGATGACGCCGCTTTGGCTGGGTGAAGGGGCCTGCTGGCCTGCGCGGCTGGCGGCTTCGGTCTGTTGGGCCATCCATTGCTGCAGGCGGCGCTGGGCGCTGTTGAGCAGGAAGATCAGCCTTGGTTTGTTTTGCATGCGAAATAGTCTACCGGGTTTTATTTCGCATGTGAATTAAATTCCTTGGTCGCCTTGATGGCCTTGTGGTGTGCGGGGCGCAAAAGAAAAGGGGCCCCTTGCGGAGCCCCTTTCTGATCGCCGATGGCGCTGGCCGGCTTGCGGTCAGCGCGAGGCCACGTCATCAATGACGGAAGTGGCGCGTGCCCGTGAACACCATGGCGATGCCGCGCTCGTCGGCGGCGGCAATGACTTCGTCGTCGCGCATGGAGCCGCCCGGGTGGATGACGCAGGTGGCGCCCGCATCGACCACCACGTCCAGGCCGTCGCGGAACGGGAAGAAGGCGTCAGACGCGACGGCCGTGCCTTGCAGCGTCAGGCCGGCGTGGCCGGCCTTGATCGAGGCGATGCGGGCCGAGTCCAGGCGGCTCATCTGGCCGGCGCCCACGCCCATGGTCATGCCGTCCTTGCAGAAGACGATGGCGTTGCTCTTGACGAAGCGGGCCACCGTCCAGGCGAACAGCAGGTCCTGCATCTGCTCAGGCGTCGGTTGCAGCTTGGAGACCACCTTCACGTCGCCGACGATGTCGATGTTGTCGGCCGATTGCAGCAGCATGCCGCCGCCCACGCGCTTGAAGTCCAGCGCGTTGGAGAGTTTGCGGGTGGCGTCGTCCAGCGGCACTTCCAGCAGGCGCACGTTCTGCTTGGCGGCGTAGGCGGCGCGCGCGGCGTCGGTGAACTTGGGCGCGATCACCACTTCAACGAACTGCTTGTTGGCGTTGATGGCCTCGATCACGTCGGCGTCGACCGTGCGGTTGAAGGCCATGATGCCGCCGAAGGCCGAGGTCGGGTCGGTCTTGAGGGCCTTGGTGTAGGCCTCGAGCGGGCCGGCTCCCACGGCCACGCCGCAGGGGTTGGCGTGCTTGATGATCACGCAGGCCGGTGCTTCGAAGGCCTTGACGCATTCCCAGGCGGCGTCGGCGTCGGCGATGTTGTTGAAGCTCAGCTCCTTGCCCTGGATCTGCGTCCAGTTGGCCAGGGTGCTGACCACGGGCGACGCCTCGCGGTAGAAGGCGGCCGACTGGTGCGGGTTCTCGCCGTAACGCATGCCCTGCACTTTGTGCAGCTGCAGGTTGTAGACGGCGGGGTATTCGGCCTTGGCGGGCACGGCTTCGGTTTCGAGTTCCGAACCCGCTTCCAGCGAGGTCAGGTAGTTGGTGATCATGCCGTCGTAGGCGGCGGTGTGGGCGAACACCTTCTTGGCCAGCATGAACTTGGTCGTGCGGGTGACCTGGCCGGCCTTCATCTCGGTCAGCACCTGTTCGTAGTCGACCGGGTCGATGATGACGGCGACGTCCTGCCAGTTCTTGGCGGCCGAGCGCAGCATGGTCGGGCCACCGATGTCGATGTTCTCGATGGCGTTGGCCAGGGTGCAGTCGGCTTTGGCGGTGGCTTGCGCGAAGGGGTAGAGGTTGACCACCAGCAGGTCGATGGTGTCGATGCCGTGTTCTTTCAGAGCAGCCATGTGCTCGGGCAGGTCGCGGCGGGCCAGGATGCCGCCGTGCACGCGCGGGTGCAGCGTCTTGACGCGACCGTCGAGCATTTCCGGGAAGCCGGTGATCTCGGCCACTTCGGTGACCGCCAGGCCCTTCTCAAACAGCAGCTTGGCGGTGCCGCCCGTGGACAGCAGCCGCACGCCTTGTGCATGCAGGGCTTGCGCGAATTCAACGATGCCGGTCTTGTCGGACACGGACAGCAGGGCGGTCAGGGCCATGGGGTTCCTCTGGTTCAAAGAGCGGGTGAAAACAAAAAACGAAAGCGGTTCACTTGATGAGCTTGTGCTCGAGCAGCTTGCGGCGCAAGGTGTTGCGGTTGATGCCCAGCCACTCGGCGGCCTTGGACTGGTTGCCCTCGGCGCGGTGCATCACGACTTCGAGCATGGGGCGCTCGACGGCGCTCACGACCATGTCGTAGACCGCGTGCGGCTCGGCGCCGCGCAGGTCGTGGAAATAGCCCTCGAGGTTGTCCTTGATGCAGTCCTGGATGGTCTTCTTGCTCATGGGTGTTCAGTTCGCCATGCAGGAGTGGGCCTCCTGGTCGGCGGTGTCGGTGTCGGCCAGGCCGGTGCCCGCTGCCTCGGGCAGGCGGTCATGGGTCTGGCTGAGTTGTTCGAAAAAGTCGCTCACGGCCCGCACCTGTTCGTCGATGCGGTCCAGGGTGTTCATGTGCTGGCGGAAGGCCTCGCCACCTGGCAGGGCGCGCACGGCCCAGCCGATGTGCTTGCGCGCGGTGCGCACGCCAGCGAATTCGCCGTACAGGCCGTGGTGGTCGTGCAGGTGCTCGATCAACCATTGGCGCACCTGCAGCGTCAGCGGGCGCGCGCGCCGCTGGCCGTGGGTGGCGTAGTGCGCGATGTCGCCGAAGATCCAGGGCTGCCCCTGGGCGGCTCGGCCGATCATCACGGCGTCGGCGCCGGTCAGGCGCATCACCTCGATGGCCTTTTCGGGGCTGGTGATGTCGCCATTGGCCACCACGGGCACGCGCACCGCGGCTTTCACGGCGGCGATGGTGTCGTACTCGGCCTGGCCCTTGTAGCCTTGCTCGCGGGTGCGGCCATGCACGGTCAGCATGGCGATGCCGGCGGACTCGGCCGCGCGTGCGATGCGCTCGGCGTTCTTGTGCTGCTGGCTCCAGCCGGTGCGCATCTTCAGCGTCACGGGCACGTTGTGCGGCGCGCAGGCGGCCACCACGGCTTCGATGATCTCCAGCGCCAGCGGCTCGTCCTGCATCAGCGCCGAGCCCGCCCACTTGTTGCAGACCTTCTTGGCCGGGCAGCCCATGTTGATGTCGATGATCTGGGCGCCGCGGTCGATGTTGTAGGCGGCGGCCTCGGCCATCATGGCCGCGTCGGTGCCGGCGATCTGCACCGAGATCGGCGCGGTCTCGCCCTCGTGGTTGGCTCGCCGCGAGGTCTTGAGGCTGTGCCAGAGGTCACGGCGCGAGGTCACCATCTCGCTGACCGCGTAGCCCGCGCCCAGCTGCTTGCACAGCATGCGAAACGGGCGGTCCGTCACCCCGGCCATGGGCGCCACGAAGAGGCGATTCGGCACCGTGTGGGGGCCGATCGCCATCGGGGTCGCCAAGGGGCTGACCAGGAGGCTGACCGGGGTGGGCAGGGCGGACATGCGGACAGGATCGGGGGCTGAAAAGACAGAACAGCCCCGAGCGACGCGTCGTTCAGGGCTGCTTAAAAAGGAGGCAGAGTATAGCCCCGGGGTGGGCGCCTGGGTAGGCCCCAGGCGGGCATTTTTTGGGGATGGACCCGCGGCCGATGGTCTTTTGGCATGCGCAAAACCCTCTGCTCGCGGTGGGTCGTTGCGAGGTCGGATCGGGTAAGTGTAACCATTGCAGTTACACTGCAATCGTTACGCGCTGGTGCGTCACCTGATTTTCCTTGTCATTCCCACCATGTCTGCCCGCTTCACCCTGATCGCCTCCCTGGCCGCCGCCGCGCTCGGCGCTTCTTCGGCCGCCCAAGCCCAGTACACCATCAAGCTCGGTGGTGCCTACATCGAACCGCACGCCACCAGCGAATCGCTGCGCGGCGGTGTGGCCGTGCCCTCGCCTCTGCGTGGGGCGTTCCAGCTTCAGGACGGCGTGGCGTTCCAAGTGCAACCCCAGGGCACCGCGATTTTTGCCATCGAGCGCGCCCTGACCGATCGCTGGAGCGTGGAGTTCGTGTTGGGCAACCCGCCCAAGCACGACGTGAAACTGAAGGTGAACAACCCACAGATCGATGCAACCGGGGTGACCTTGCCGAACGGCACCACCAGCACGACGCTTCAGAACAACGCCTCCGGCGTGCTGCGTCAGAAGCTCGAAAACCAGAACGGCAAGGTCGTCGCCACCGTGCGCCAGTGGGCCCCCACGGTGTTCTTCAATTACAAGTTCTTCGAGCCTTCGTCGGCGGTGCGCCCGTTCATCGGCATCGGCATCAACGTGACGCGCTTCAAGGCCCGCACCACCGCCGCAGGCGACACCTTGTACGCCGATGGCGCCAAGCCCGAAATCAGCCTGTCCGACTCGATCGGCCCGGCCGCGCAGGTGGGCGTGTCGTACAAGCTGGACCAGAACTGGTCGCTCAACGCCAGCGTGGCCACCGCCCGTGTGGACAACAAGCTGACCATCCGGACCGCGTCCGGCCTGCGCCAGGAATCGTCCTTCCGCTTCAACCCGACGGTCTACACCGCCACGGTCGGCTACAGCTTCTGAACGGCTGATCGGCCCCGCGGCGCGTGAAGGGCGTCGCAGCCCCCACAATCGGCGCCATGGACGTCGATTGGATGGCGGGCGTGCATGCCCTTCTCGGTTGGCTGGCCCTGCCCAAGGTGGGGCTGGGAGCGGTCTTCATCGTGTCGCTGGTGTCGGCGACGCTGCTGCCCATGGGCTCCGAGCCCGCGGTGTTCGGCCTGGTGACGCTGCGGCCCGACCTGTTCTGGCCGGCCGTGCTGGTGGCCACCGCGGGCAACACGGTGGGCGGCGGCATCAGCTGGTGGATGGGCTATGGCGCCCATTCGGCATCCAACCGCATCCGCCACACCCGTCGGGAAGACGAGGCGCCACCGCCCGAGCACGCCACCCGCGCCGACCAGCGCGCGATGAACTGGCTGCGCCGCTTCGGGGCCAAGGCCTGCCTGCTGTCGTGGCTGCCCGTCGTGGGCGACCCGCTGTGCGCGGTGGCCGGCTGGCTGCGACTGCCGTTCTGGCCATGCCTGTTCTACATGGCCATCGGCAAGTTCGCCCGTTACGTGACGATGACGGCGTTCCTCGTCTGGGTCACCTGATCGATCACTTGACCACGGTGATGGCCGTGACCGTGAACTGACCGTTGACCTTGGCGGCGTCGAACTTGACCTTGTCGCCGACCTGAAGGGTCTGCAACCACTTGGGGTCGGCCACGCGGAAGGCCATCTTCATGGGGGGCATGTCGATGCTCTTGATCTCGCCATGTCGCAGCGTGACCTTGCCGGCTTCGACGTCGATCTTCTCGACGGTGCCGTCGACGGTCTGGGCGGTGGCAGACAGGCTCAGCAGCAGGCCGGCGGCCAGGGCAGCGAGGTGCTTGAAGCGGTGTTGCAAAAAGGCATTCATGAGGGGCTCCTTGTGTCGATGTGGGGCGCTGAGAGGGTGTCGTCAGTGCCCATGGTGGCCATGATGGCCGGGTTTGCGGACCTTCAACTCGACCTCGTCACCACCAGGGTGGGCGTGGCCGGCGTGCGGTGAGGCGGGGGCGCGGGGGGCATCGGGCAAGGTTTCTCCTTCACCCATGAAACGCGCCACCGTGCCTTTGGGATGACGGTACCAGCCCGGGTCCTTGTGGCCATCGGGGTGAGAGGCCGGCGGCTGATCTTTGCGAACTTTCACCGTGGTGAACATGCCACCCATGCCGATCGGGCCGAAGGGGCCGGTGCCCGTCATCATCGGCAAGGTGTTGTCCGGCAGGTCCATCTCCATTTCGGCCATCTCGTGCATGCCCGTCTCGCCCATGGCCATGTAGCCGGGCACCAGGCGGTTGATCTCGCGGGCGAGGTCGTCCTGCTTGACGCCGATCAGGTTGGGCACGTCGTGGCCCATGGCGTTCATGGTGTGGTGGCTCTTGTGGCAATGGAAGGCCCAGTCGCCCAGCTCGTCGGCGACGAACTCGACCTGGCGCATCTGCCCGACGGCGATGTCGGTGGTGACCTCGGGCCAACGGGCCGACTTCGGAACCGGTCCGCCGTCCGTGCCGGTGACCTCGAACTCGTGGCCGTGGATGTGGATGGGGTGGTTGGTCATGGTGAGGTTGCCGATGCGCAGGCGCACGCGGTCGCCATGCCTGACGTTGATGCTGTCGATGCCCGGGAAGGCTCGGCTGTTCCACGTCCACAGGTTGAAGTCCAGCATCGTGTTGACCTTGGGGGTGCTGGCGCCGGGCTCAATGTCGTAGGCGTTGAGCAGGAAGCAGATGTCGCGGTCGACCTGGGCGATGTGCGGGTGCGGCTGCTTCGGGTGGGTCACCCAGAAGCCCATCATGCCCATGGCCATCTGCACCATCTCGTCGGCGTGTGGGTGGTACATGAAGGTGCCGGGGCGGCGTGCCACGAACTCGTAGACGCAGGTCTGGCCCACCGGGATGGCCGGCTGCGTGAGGCCCGAGACGCCGTCCATGCCATTGGGCAGGCGCTGGCCGTGCCAGTGCACGCTGGTGACCTCGGGCAGCTTGTTGGTGACGTAGATGCGCACGCGGTCGCCTTCGACGACCTCGATGGTGGGGCCGGGGCTTTGGCCGTTGTAGCCCCACAGGCGGGCCTTCATGCCGGGCGCGATCTCGCGCACCACGGGTTCGGCCACGAGGTGGAACTCCTTGACGCCGTCTTTCATGCGCCAGGGCAGGGTCCAGCCGTTGAGCGTGAGCACGGGGCGGTAGGGGCGGCCGTTGGGGGGCGCCAGGGGGGATTGGGTGTCGGGTGTGGTTTGGAGCACGGGCTCGGGCAGGCCCAGCAGGCTGCCCGGGCGCACGCGTTCGGCGCTGAGCGCTGCGTGGGTGGCGGAGAGCGCGGCACCGCCGAGGGCGCCGCGCAGGAAGAGTCGTCGGGTGCTCATGTCAGTGGCTCGCTTCGGTGTTGGTGGGGGCGGAGGCGGCGGGGCGGGTGCTGCCCGTGTCGGGGCCGTCCAGGCCGTCGATGGCCGCGGTCAGTGCTGCGTCGGCCAGCCAGAAGTCGCGCTGAGCGTCGAGCGCGACCAGCACGCCGGAGACGTGCGAGCGCGCTTCGTCGATCAGCTCGAAGGGGCCGATGAGCATGCCGTTGTATTGCTTGAGCCGCTCTTCGAGCAGGCGCTTGCGCACCGGCCCCAGCACCTTGGCCGCCTGCTGTGCCGTGGCCAGCGTGGCCTGGTGATCTGCGAAGCGTTCGCGCAGTTGCGACTCGGCGTTGAGGCCCACCTGCTGCCATTCGGCCAGCGCGGCCTGCTCGTCCAGGCGTGCGGCCTGGCGGCGTGTGGCCCCGAAGTCGATGGACACCAGCCGGATGCCCAGCTCAGGGCCCTGTTTCACGGGTGCTTCGTTGGAGGTGTCGCGCCGGTAGGCGGCTTCCAGGTCGATGACGCTGCGTGCCGCGCCATCGCGTCGGCTGGATTGGGTGGCCTGCCAGCGCGATTCGGCCAGGCGCAGGTCGAGCCGGCGTTGGCGGGCCGCGTCTTCGACGGCCTGGGCGGTCCAGGGCGATGTTTCGGGCACCGGCGGCAGCCGATCGGGCAGTTGCAGCCGGGCGGCTTCTGCGCGATCGAGGCCCAGCAGGCGCACCAAGGCTTCGCGGGCGGCGAGGGCCTGCCGCTGAGCCTGGGCCTGGGCCAGGCGGGCTTCGACTTCGGTGGCTTCGTGGCGGGCGGCCTGAGCGGCGCTGAAGTGTCCGGCCTGCTGCATGCGGCGGGCCAGCTCGCCAGCGGTGGTGCCGGCGCGCAGCACGTCGGCCTGATAGGCCAGCCGCTGCTGGGCCGACACGGCCATCACCCATTGCGTGCGCACGTTCTGCACGTGCTGCAGCACCTCGCGGGCCAGGGCCTGTTGCTCGGCGTCGATGCGGCGCTCGGCGGCCTGGTGGCGCCAGGGCCAGCTCAGCAGGTCGAACAGGCCCAGGCTCCAGGTGCGGCCGATCTCGACCTCGTCGCCCTGGGTCAGGCGCTCGATCGAAAAGCCCAGGAAGCCGGGGCGGGCCTGGCTGCGCTCGCGCGCCGCCTGGGCTTCGCTGCGCGCGAGCAAGGCCACGAGGGCCGGGCTGCGTTGCAGCGACAGCGTCACCGCCTGGTCCTGACCCAGCGGGCCGTCGGGCAGGGGGTGGGCCTGGCTGCGGGCCTGGTGGGCGTCGGCGCTGTCGGGCGCCGAGGCGGGCCAAGGCAGGGCGGGGGCCTCGCTCACGCGTGCCTTGAGCCAGGTGTTGGCGGGGTGGGGGTCTTGGGCGGTGGTGGTGGCGGCGCAGCCGGCCAGCGCGATCACGGGGATCAGCGTCAGCCAGGGGCGGCGGCGCCAGCTTGGGGCGGCACGGGGCCGACCAGGGCGTGTTGGGGTCATGGTGTGGGCGTCGCGCCAGGGGGCGACGGATCTCGTGAACGGGCGTCTGCACGGCGAGCGCTGTCGCGGTGCAGGGAGGGGTTCAGGGAGAGATCAGGCCCGAGGCGGTCGGAACAGGCCGTCGACCCCGTCGCGGCCATGCGCCACGCTCACGGCCCAGCTGGGCGGCGCCACCGGTGGCGCATCGTGAACCCAGGCCCAGCTCGGCGGCGCGATGACGCCAGCGTGGCACAGGTCGCACAGCGAGCAGGTGTGGTCCTGGCCGAAGCCGTCTTCGGACGGGCTGGGGGTGGCGTCGGGGCTGCCGAGCTGCGCGTGGCAGGGGAGGGCGTCGGACCCTTCCGCGGCGGCTGCTGCAGGGGCGTGAGCCGAGTGGGTCATCACCTGGGCGGGGCCGCCCGATCCAGGCACCGCCACGGGCATGACCGCCCAGGCCCAGCCGCGCAAGGGCAGCAGGGCGATGAGCAGGGTCAGCAGCGTGAAGCGCCAGAATCGGGTCATGCGTTCAAGTGTAGCGCCTGCGCTTTTAGAATGCAGGCCGGCGCACCTGTCGCCGTCCCTCGCCTTTTCCCTGTATCAGCCAACCTGCCTGCCATGCCCCACACCCCTGCTCCGGCCGATGCCGATCCCGTTGCCCACATCGCACCGCGTGACAAGGCGGAAATCCTGGCGCAGGCGCTGCCCTACATCCGGCGCTTTCACGGCAAGACCATCGTCATCAAGTACGGCGGCAACGCCATGACCGACCCCGAGCTGCAGGCCGACTTCGCCGAAGACGTGGTGCTGCTCAAGCTCGTGGGCCTGAACCCGGTCGTGGTGCACGGCGGCGGCCCCCAGATCGACGCGGCGCTGAACAAGATCGGCAAGAAGGGCCAGTTCATCCAGGGCATGCGCGTGACCGACGAAGAAACCATGGAAGTGGTGGAGTGGGTGCTCGCCGGTGAGGTGCAGCAGGACATCGTCGGCCTCATCAACGCCGCTGGCGGCAAGGCCGTGGGCCTGACCGGCCGGGACGGGGGCCTGATCCGCGCGCGCAAGCTCAAGCTGCTCGACCTGGCCGACCCCAGCAAGGAACACGACGTGGGCCAGGTCGGCGAGATCGAGTCCATCGACCCGAGCGTGGTCAAGGCCCTGCAGGACGACCAGTTCATCCCCGTCATCAGCCCGATCGGCTTTGGCTCGCGCAACGAGAGCTACAACATCAACGCCGACCTGGTGGCCTCCAAGCTGGCCCAGGTGCTCAACGCCGAGAAGCTGGTGCTGCTGACCAACATCAAGGGCGTGCTCGACAAGCAGGGCGCGCTGCTGACCGACCTGACGGCCCGCCAGATCGACGAGCTGATCGAAGACGGCACCATCAGCGGCGGCATGATCCCCAAGATCGAAGGCGCCATCGACGCGGCCAAGAGTGGCGTCAACGCCGTGCACATCGTCGATGGGCGCGTGCCGCACGCCATGCTGCTGGAGATCCTGACCGACCAGGCCTACGGCACCATGATCCGCAGCCACTGACCCACGCATGCCCCCGATCTGGCTGTTCGACCTCGACAACACGCTGCACGACGCCAGCAAGGCCGTGTTCTGGCGCCTCAATGGCGCGATGACGGACTACATCGAGGCCGAACTGCGGCTCAGCCGCGAAGAGGCCGACGCCCTGCGGCTGCATTACTGGCGGCGTTACGGCGCCACGCTGCTGGGCCTGGAGCGGCACCACGGCATCCGCGCCGCGCACTTCCTGGCGCAGACGCACACCCTGCCAGGCCTGGAGCGCGACCTGCACATGCCAGCCTCGCACCGCGCGGCGCTCAAGCGCCTGCGTGGCCGCAAGATCCTGCTGACCAACGCACCGGCCGAGTACGCCAAGCGCGTGCTCACGGCGCTGGACCTGAGCGATTGCTTTGAAGCGGTGGTGTCCATCGAGGGCATGCGTGTGTTCGGCGAGCTGCGCCCCAAGCCCGATGCGCGCAGCCTGCGCGTGGTGCTGGCGCGCCTGAAGCTGCCTGCGCACCGCTGCGTGCTGGTCGAAGACACCGTGGCCAACCTGCGCAGCGCGCGCCGCCTGCGCATGCGCACGGTGTGGATGCAGCACTACCTCAAAGACAACCCACATGGGCCGGAAGCCGGACTGGCCTTGCACGGCAAGCCCAGCTGGGTGTGTGCCAGAATCAGGTCACTGCGGTCGCTGCACGCCTGGACATGACAACACCACAAGCCCCGGAACCCGTTGTCGACCCCGAGACCGCCGCAGCGGCTGCCAAGCGCACGCGCCCCAAGCCGGGCGAGCGTCGCATCCAGATCCTGCAGGCCCTGGCGGCCATGCTCGAGTCACCCGCCACCGAACGCGTCACCACCGCGGCCCTGGCCGCCAAGCTCGACGTCAGCGAAGCCGCGCTGTACCGCCACTTCGCCAGCAAGGCCCAGATGTTCGAGGGCCTCATCGGCTTCATCGAAGACAGCCTCTTCACGCTGGCCAACCAGGTCATCGAACGCGAGGCCGACCCCGCCTCGCAGATCGCCCGCATCGTCGCCGCGGTATTGCAGTTCGCCGAGAAGAACCCGGGCATGGGCCGGGTCATGGTGGGCGACGCGCTGGTGCATGAGCACGAACGCCTGCACGCGCGCATGAACCAGTTGTTCGACCGGCTGGAGTCGCTGCTGCGCCAGCCGGCCAGGGCGCTGGCCGAGGCGCGTGGCTCGCAGATGCCCACGGTCGATGCCCAGGCGCTGGCCTCGGCGGCCATCAGCCTGGTGCTGGGGCGGCTGCACCGCCATGCGCGCACGGGCTTTCAGCGCCAACCCACCGAGCACCTCGACGCGACCTTGCGCATCTTGCTGACCTGATGGGCGCAGGTGCGATGCCGCAGCAAGGCCGATGCGCCGCGGTCCGTGCGCTGTGCGTGGTCAGCTGCGAGCGCGCCGACGGGCGGCAGCCAGGCCGCCACACACCATCAGCCCCGAGGCCATCAGGCCCCATGTCGTGGGCTCGGGCACCGGCGTGACCGCCAGGCCCTGGATGGCCAGCGCCGACGAGGTCGAGGTGTCGCCGCGATCGACCACCCCCAGGGCCAGCTCGATGTTGTTCAAGGCCAGCGAACCGGTGCCGGTGAAGGTGTGCGTGAACGTCATCCAGCCGCTGCCATGCTGGAACCCGGCCGATCCGGGTTGATCGGCGATGCTGGCCGATCCCAGCTCGATCAACTGACCACCGAGGGTGACGAAGGCCAGGTCGGGCAGGCCGGACAGCGGGTCTTCGTTGCTCAGCAATTGCCAGCGAAAGCTCAGCGTGTCGCCTGCGCTCACCCACAGCGTGCGCGAGATGACCGAGCCCTCTTGCGCCTGGTGCAGCACGCCGTCGATGGTGGTGTCGAGTGCGCCGATGGCCAGGCCGGCCAGCTCTTCCACGCCGCGCGGCTGTTGCGCTGCGATGGCGCCGCTGCCGACCACGGCCGAGGTGCCGGCGTCGTCCGTGGCATCGTAGGCGGTGGTCAGCAACAGGGTGTGCTCATCGAGGGCCGACACGTCACCCGCGGTGCTCCAGCCAGCGAAGGCCGGTGAGACCGGTTGCACGCCGATCAGCGTCGACTCCGTGGGGAGGCTGATGGTGACCGACGCTTGGGCGGTGGCCGACAGGGCGGCCCAGGTGGCCAGGGTGATGAGGGAAGTCGAGAGGCGAGGCATGACGGTTTTCCTGCAAGGGGAAGCGGTGGTCGCAATCTAGGGCGGCGGCGTGACAGGCGTGTCGTGCCGGGGTGGGGCCAGGCGATCTGATCGGATCAGGCCAGCAGGCCGATGCGCTGACCACGGCGCCCGCGAGCCAGCAAGCCGGCGACCAGCAGGCCGCCCAGGCCCAGGCCCCAGGACGCGGGTTCGGGCACGGCGGCCACGGTGAACTGGCCTTGCAGCATCACGTTGCTGGCGAATTCGGTGGTGCCGTCCAAGGTGACAGCCTGGGTCAGCAGGGCCGACTGGAAGGCGCTCAGCAGCACGGTGAATTCATCGCCCACCACACCGGCGAAGCTCAGGTTCACGCTCTCGCTGGCGCTGCCCGTTTGCAGGCCGAGGTGGCTGGCCACGGTGTCGCCGCCGCGCAGCACGTCCAGGCTCAAGGCCAGGTCGTGGGTGCCGGCAGCACCATTCAAGAGGAAGTCGGCCAGGCCGCTGAAGCTCACCGTCACCGACTGGCCCAGGGTTTCGCCGGCATCGGCCACCACGCGCAGGGTCAGCCCGTCGAGCGACAGGCTCTGCGTGAGCTCGAACGCATCGATGTGGCCGCTGCCGCTGGCCTGCCAGAAGTGCGAGGCGTCCATCGTCAGCGAGGTGCTGGCGCCTGAGGCATCGATGGCCACCAGGTGGCTGTACCCATCGCTGACGCTGGCGCCTGCCTGGGTGCTGGGGTCGAAGGCCTGGAAGTCGCTGAGCAGCAGGGTGTCGGCGCCCGAGGCATCGAGCAGGCCACCCGTCGCGCTGCGCGATGCAACGACGCCATCGATGGTGGCCGACTGGGTCAGCACATCGACCGCGGTGCCGGTGGCGACGATCTGCAGGCGGGCGGCATGGGCGTTCGTGAGCGAGGCCAGGCCGAGCAGCGCAGCCAGCGCCAGCCCGTGTTGTTGGAAGCGGGTCATGATGAACTCCTTGTCATGCCATCGGCGTGGGGCGATCAGGGCAAGCGGGTGATGCGGTTCTGGGCACCCGGGGCCACGCCGGCCGGGTTGGCCTGCAGGTAGGCCTCGAAGGCGTCGGTGTCGACCGCGCCACCCAGGCGGGCCGTGCCGTCCTTGAGCACGGCGAAGGCGTCACCGCCATCGGCCAGGAAGCTGTTGACCGTCACGCGGTAGCTGGCGGCCGGGTCGATGGCCACGCCATTGAGGGCGATGCTGCCGACCTTGTTGCCGCAGGCGGCGCCTGCGCTCCAGTTGTAGGTCAATCCCTTGGAGACCTGCAGGATGCGGTCGAAGCTGGTCTGGCCCAGGCAGTTGGCGAACTGGGTTTCCAGCAGCATCTTGATCTGCGCACCGCTGAGGGTCAGGGTGACCAGCGAGTTGCCGAAGGGCTGCACGGTGAAGGCGTCACCGTAGGTCACGTTGCCGTTGGGGGCGTTGAAGGGCAGGTCGGCGCGGATGCCGCCCGGGTTCATGAACGCGACCACCGCCTCACCCATGCCGATGTCGTCGGTGGCGTCGAGCTGCGCGTCGGCGATCACGTCACCCAGTGCCGATTCGCCGGCGGCGTTCGTGTTGCGGCTGATCGCGGCGGTGATCTTGCCGATGACGCGGGCCTTGGGCGTGGCCGCCAGGTTGTCGTAGTGCGCGACGAGGTCGACCAGGGCCGGGTCTTCAGCGGTGGCCGAGCCGGTGCCGGTGACCAGGTTGTTGGCGGTCACGCTCAGCACGTCTTTGGTGCGCGTGTCGATGAGCACGTCGATGTCGGTGAGGTTGCGGGCGTACTGGCCGCCCGAGGTCACGCGCACGTTCTTGCCGGCGCTGTTGGGGATCAGGCAGTTGTAGGCCGCGTGGGTGTGGCCGGAGACCACCAGGTCCACGGCGGGGTCCAACCGGTTGACGATGTCGACGATGGCGCCCGAGATGCCGGTGCAGCCGTTGATGCCGCCTGTGGCCGCGCCCCCTTCGTGGATCAGCACGACGATCGATTCGATGCCTTGCGCCTTGAGGTGCGGCACCAGGGCGTTCACCGTGTTGGCCTCGTCGCCGAACTGCAGGCCGGCCACGCCGGATGGCGAGACGATGGTGGGCGTGCCTTCCAGCGTCATGCCGACGAAGGCGACCTTGTTGCCCAGGAAGTCCTTGACGCCGTAGGGCGGCAAAATGGTCTGACCCGATGTGGTGTCGGTCACGTTGGCGGCCAGGAACTTGAAGCGCGCGCCAGCGAACTCGCCGTCCACGCGTTTGTCCACCGGCAGGCCCAGGCCCGAGTAGATGTCCGTCGGGTGGTTGCCGCCGTGCTGCATGCGCAACAGTTCGTCCTTGCCTTCGTCGAACTCGTGGTTGCCCACGGCGTTGAAGTCGATGCCGATGCGGTTCATGGCCTCGATGGTGGGCTCGTCCTTGAACAGGGCCGAGGTCAGGGGGCTGGCGCCGATCATGTCGCCGGCCGAGACGACGGCGTGCAGCGGGTTGGCGGCTTTGAGCGCCTGGATGCGGGTCGAAAAGCGAGCCACCCCGGGGTTGCTCGAAGAGCCCTCACCGGCCTTGATGTAGCCGTGGAAGTCGTTGAAGGCGATCAGCTTGACCTTGAGGGTGGTGCCCACGCCCGATGCCTTGGCGGCGCTGAGCAGGCGCACGCGCTCGGCCGATGAGATCTTGCGGGCCTTGAGCAGCTCGAACGACACGTTCGAGACGTGGCTGAGGAAAGCGGCCTGGCTGCCCCAGGCGGCTTCGTCGTCGAAGGCGTCGTCCAGGGTCTTGCAGTCGGTGCCGAGCACGCGGTTGTCCACGCCGGTGGCGTAGGTGTCGAATGTGAGGCTGCCAGCCGAGGCGCCCACGGTGCAGGCCTGGACGGCAGCGAGGCCACCCAACGACATCAGCAAGGCCACGGCGACGGAACGCAACTGGAACATGGGAACTCCTGGACAAGGTTCATGGACAGGGCCTGACCTTACGGACCTTGTTTGAGGTGGGCGTGAAGCGCGCGTGGTCTGTTCGGCTTGGGGGCTGGCCTACACTCGGCGCATGGAACAGACCGATCCCTTGTTGCGCCTGCTCAGCCGTGCCGAGCAGGTCCTCTCACGCCTTGAAAACGTGCTGCCTCAGGCTTTGCAGGCCCCCGACTGGTCGGCCTCTGTGGCGTTTCGCTATCGCAAGCGCAGTGCCTCGGCCTGGGCCAATGGCTGGCTGGAGCCGGTGCGTCACGTCGGTGTCATCCGCTATGAAGACCTCTGCGAGGTCGACACGCAAAAAGGCCGCTTCGAGCGCAACCTCGCGCAGTTCGTGGCCGGCCGCACCGCCAACAACGTGCTGCTGTCGGGCGCGCGCGGCACGGGCAAGTCCTCGCTGGTCAAGGCCGGCCTGCATGCCCACGCGGCACAGGGCCTGCGCCTGATCGAGGTCGACAAGGCCGACCTCATCGACCTGCCCGACCTGATCGAGCTGGTGAGCGAGCGCCCCGAGCGCTTCGTCATCTTCTGCGATGACCTCAGCTTCGACGAAGGCGAGCCGGGCTACAAGGCGCTGAAGTCGGTGCTCGATGGCACCGTGGCCGCGCACGGCGACAACGTGCTGGTCGTGGCCACCTCCAACCGCCGCCACCTGCTGCCCGAGTACCACTCGGACAACAAGACCTACTCGCGCGGCGACGACGGCGAGCTGCACCCGGGCGAGGTGGTGGAAGAAAAAATCTCGCTGTCCGAGCGTTTTGGTTTGTGGATCAGCTTCTACCCCTTCAGCCAGGACGAGTACCTGGCCATCGTGGCGCAGTGGTTGCGTCACCTGGGGCTGAGCGACGAGGCCATCGAGGCCGCGCGCCCCGAGGCGCTGGTGTGGGCCATCGAGCGTGGCTCGCGCTCGGGCCGCGTGGCGCAACAGTTCGCGCGCGACCATGCCGGCCGCGTGGCCGGTGAAGCGACCCGTCAAGGGGGTGCAGGCCATGTCTGAGCGCAAGTCCTACCACGTGATGGACGCCACCGACCGCGTGCCGGTGGACGTGGCCGTGGGCGTGCTCATCGAGCGCGATGCGCAGGGGCGCGAAGGCCGCTTCCTGCTGACCTCGCGCCCCGAGGGCAAGGTCTACGCTGGCTATTGGGAGTTCCCGGGCGGCAAGCTGGAGCAGGGCGAAACCGTCGAGCAGGCGTTGCGCCGCGAGCTGCTCGAAGAGATCGGCGTGACCATCGCCGGGGCCGAGCCCTGGAAGGTCGAGCTGATGGACTACCCGCACGCGCGCGTGCGACTGCATTTCTGCAAGGTCTTCGCGTGGGAAGGCGAGTTCGAGATGCGCGAGGGCCAGCAGATGGCCTGGGCATCGCTGCCGGTGGAATCGGTGCCCGTGCTGCCCGGCACCATCCCGGTGCTGCAGTGGCTGGCGGCGGAGCGGGGCCACACGGGCCCCACTCACCTGGGTTGATGCCAGGCCTGGTGCGCGTTGGGCGCTCAGGCCTTTTTCATCACTGCGAAGCGCCGCTGGCGACTTCGGATGCGACAACAGCCGGTGCAGCTTCGCTGGCCGGCAGGCTGGCGGCGGGCGCCGGGGCGCTGCCGTGCGCTTCTTCGGTGTGGCCGGCATCGATGCCGTGCTTTTCTCCGCTCATGTCGATGTCACCGCCGCTTTTCATCAGCACGAACATCGCGAGGGCCGCGAAAGCCACGAAGGCCACAACAATCTTCCACATGGGGATCTCCAGTCGGATGTGAACAAGAAGGCGCCTGTTGGACGCCATCGAGCCGGCACGGGTGGCACGGCGCAGGCATGGTAGGCGGGTTTTTCCATGCCAACCCCTCCGTACTGACCCGAGGTTTGCTTCGAGTTTGGCCCAAGCTTGATGCAAGGCATGGACGGCGGCGGGTGTGCCCGACACAAGCGCTGCGCTATGCTGGCCCGCTTACCGACATCACAACGAGCGAGACCCCTCATGAGCTACCAGACCCTGAGTTACGTCGTCGGCGGTGACGGCGTGCTGCTGCTGACCCTGAACCGCCCCGACCAGCTCAACGCCTTCACGGTGGAGATGGCCAACGAACTGGTCGATGCCTTCACCCGCGCCAGCGACGACGACGCGGTGCGGGCCATCGTGGTCACCGGGGCCGGCAAGGCTTTTTGCGCCGGCATGGACCTGAGCGTTGGCGGCAACGTCTTTGGCCTGGACGAGTCGCAACAGCCCACGCTGGCCGACATGCGCGAGCGCCTGACCGACCCAGCCATCCACGAAGGCGTGCGTGATACCGGAGGCCGCGTGGTGCTGTCCATCTTCAACTGCAAGAAGCCGGTGATCGGCGCCATCAACGGCGCGGCCGTGGGCATCGGCGCCACCATGACCTTGCCGATGGACATCCGCATCGCGTCCGAGAAGGCGCGCATCGGCTTCGTGTTCGGTCGCATCGGCATCGTGCCCGAGGCCTGCTCGAGCTGGTTCCTGCCGCGCATCGTGGGCATCTCGCAGGCGCTGGAATGGACCTACATGGCCGACATCTTCGACGGCCACGAGGCCCAGCGTGGTGGCCTGGTCAAGTGCGTGGTGCCGCCTGAGCAGTTGCTGGAAGAGGCGATGAAGATCGCGCGGCGAATCGCGTCGGAGCGCTCGGCCGTGGGCATCGCGCTGACGCGCCAGATGATGTACCGCAACTCCGCGCAGCCGCACCCGTTGGCCGCGCACGAGGTCGATTCGCTGGCCATGTTCTACACCAGCATCGGCGACGGCAAGGAAGGCGTGCAGGCTTTCCTTGAGAAGCGCCCCGCCCAGTTCCAGGGCAAGGCTTCGCAGATGCCGCCGTTCTACCCCTGGTGGGAATGAGGCAAGAAAAAGCCCGGCAAGAAAAAGCCCGGCGCAAGGGCCGGGCTGTCGAGGTCCTGATGCTGCCGTTCGTCAACAGCAGGCTGGGGACATGAGCATCAACTCAGGTGCTCGCTCACCAGCTTGGTCAGCTCGAACATCGTGACCTGCGGCTTCTTGAAGATGGGCTTCAATTTGTCGTCGGCGTTGATGTTGCGCTTGTTGGCGGCGTCCTGCAGGTTGTGCTTCTTGATGTACTCCCAGATCTTTTTCGTCACCTCGGTGCGAGGTGCCGGCGTGGCGCCGATCACGGCGGCCAGCGCAGGGCTGGGGGTCAGCGGCTTGGCGAAAGCCGCGTTGGGGGCGCGCTTGGCAGCGGCCTTCTTGGCTGCAGGGGCCTTGGTGGCCGCGACCTTGGTGGCCGGGGCTTTCTTCGCAGTTGCCATGTGAATTCACTCCAGAAGTCAGTCAGATCTGATGTGGCTGCGGGCGTTCGATGTGTCCCGAACGTCTCGCGTCAACCGACAGCACGCATGGTAATGCTTTCTCTAGCGCAAAACCATGGTCTGGCGCGACCTTTTGTGAGGGGATGTCGCCCGATCGCATCGGGCAACGCCCCGCTTTGGCGTCATCTGCATGAGGGCTGACACCAAGTGCCGTGTGCGGGCGGGGTGGTTTGGTGTCCAATGCCCGCTGTGTCTGCTTTGATGGAGCTTTGGATGTCGCCTCAAGCCGTGTTGGCCCAACCCTTCACCCTGCCCGGTGGCGCGGTGGTCAAGAACCGCCTTTTCAAGTCCGCGATGAGCGAAGCGCTGGGCACCCGAGACGGTGCGGCCACGCCCGAGCTGGTGCGCCTGTATGGTGCGTGGGCCGATGGCGGCATCGGGCTGTGCATCACGGGCAACGTGATGGTCGACCGTCGGGCGCTGGGCGAGCCAGGCAACGTCGTCATCGAAAGCGACCGCTTCCTGACCGAGCTCACGGCCTGGGCGCAAGCCGCCACCCGCAACGGCACGCAGTGCTGGGTGCAGCTCAACCACCCGGGCAAGCAGGCACCCAAGGGCCTGAACAAAGAAAACATCGCGCCTTCGGCCGTGCCCTTCCGCGCCGAGATGCAGGCGTTCTTCCCGACCCCGCGCGAGATGACCGAGGCCGAGATCAACGAGGTCATCCAGCGCTTCGCGCGCGCGGCCGAGCTGGTCAAGCGCGCGGGCTTCACCGGCGTGCAGATCCACGGCGCTCACGGCTACCTGGTCAGCCAGTTCCTGTCGCCGCACCACAACCGCCGCACCGACGACTGGGGCGGCACGCCCGAGAAGCGCCGCCGCTTCGTGCTGTGCGTGCTCGAAGCCATGCGCGAGAAGGTCGGCCCCGGCTTTCCCATCGGCATCAAGTTGAACTCGGCCGACTTCCAACGCGGCGGCTTCACCGAAGAAGAGTCGCTCGACACCATCCGCGCCTTGTCCGACGCCGGCATCGACCTGATCGAGATCTCGGGTGGCACCTACGAGGCCCCGGCCATGACCGGCGTCAAGAACAAGGCCGAACCCGCCAAGGCCAGCACGAAGCAGCGCGAGGCCTACTTCCTTGAATTCGCCGAGAAGGCGCGCAAGGCCGTGAAGACGCCGCTGGTGGTCACCGGTGGTTTCCGCTCGTTGCAGGGCATGGCCGATGCCATCACCTCTGGCTCGGTGGACTTTGTGGGCGTGGCCCGCGTGCTGGCCATCGAGCCCGATGCGCCAAGCCGCCTGCTGTCAGGCCAGCAGACGCGCCACCAGGTGCGACCGCTCAAGACCGGCATCGGCTACATCGACAAGATGGGCATGATGGAAGTGGTCTGGTACACGGGCCAGCTCAAGCGCATCGGCCGCGGCGAGCCACCCAAGCCCGGCGAGATGCCGCTGTGGGTGTTCATCAAGTACATCGCCAAGCAGGCCGGGTTGGGGCGCAAGAAGAGGCCGGCGAAGTTGCGGGCCAGTTGATCTGTTGACCAACCGACCGGGCTGTTGGCTCAGCGCCAGCCGGCGCGGTCCAGCAGTTTTTGTGCGGTCACCAGGTGCTGCGAGAGTTTTTCCAGCGGCAGGCTGTCGGCCTTGAATTCGCCGATGTCCTCCAGGCCTTCGTTTTCGATTTTCACGGCGCTGACCGCTGGCCACTCGTTGTTGCCTTCGGCGAAGTAGCGTTGCGCCTGATCGCTGGCCAGGTACTCCAGGAACTGCACGGCGGCCTCGCGGTTTTTCGAGGTCTTGACCACACCGGCGCCTGAAACGTTGATGTGCACGCCCTGGCTGGACTGGTTGGGCAACACGATGCCCAGGCGCTTCATCATGTTGCGCTCTTCCACCCTCTCGGAGTTGAGCATGCGCGCCAGGTAATAGGTGTTGGCAATGGCCACGCCGCATTCACCCGAGGCCACCGACTTGATGTGGTCGGTGTCGCCACCGCGCGGGGGCATGGCCAGGTTGGCCACCACGCCGCGCGCCCATTGCTCAGTGGCGGCCTCGCCGTTGTGGGCCACCAGCGATGCGACCAGCGACAGGTTGTAGGGGTGCATGCCCGAGCGCACGCAGATCAGGCCCTTGAGCTTGGGACTGGACAGCGATTCGTAGGTGGCCACGTCGGCCGGCTTGACCAGCTTGCGGTTGTGGATGATCACCCGTGCGCGAGTGGAGAACGCGAACCAGGTCGGGGTGCGCAGGTTGGCCGGGATGCGGCTTTCCAGCACCTTGGACTGCACGGGCTGGAAGATGCCCCAGGCGTCGGCCACCGAGAGGTTGGCGGCGTCCACCGTGATCAGCACATCGGCCGGGCTGTTGGCGCCTTCATTGCGGATGCGCTCCAGGAGCTCTTCCGCGCGTCCGTCGAGGCGATTGATCTTGATGCCGGTCTGCTTGGTGAAGTTGCTGTAGAGGGCCTCGTCGGTCTGGTAGTGGCGGGCAGAGTAGATGTTGAGCACACGCTCTTTGGCATGGGCGACTGACAGCAGGGCGAAAGCGAGGGTGGTGGCGGTGGCAGCGAGTGCGAAACGGCGGGTCAGGGCATGCATGGCAGGCAAGGCTTGGGTCAGGTGCGCGCCCAGCGGCGCAGCAGGTTGTGATAGACGCCGCTGAGCTTGAGCAGCCGCGGGTCATCGGCATCGGTGGAGGGGGTGAGTTCCTGGATGGCCTGATCGAGGTCGAACAGCAGGGTGCGCTCGCCGTCGTCCGGGACCAGGCTTTCGATCCAGAAGAAGGACGCGATGCGGGCGCCACGCGTGACGGGGGTGACTCGGTGCAGGCTCGACGAGGGGTAGAGCACCATGTCTCCCGCTGCCAGTTTGACGGTCTGCACGCCGAAGGGGCCTTCGATCTCGAGCTCGCCGCCATCGTATTCGTCGGGCTCGGCCAGAAAGAGCGTGGCCGAGAGGTCGCTGCGAAGGGTGAGCTGGGTGCCTGGGACCTGCATCACGGCGCTGTCCACGTGGGCGCCGTAGGTGCCTCCACCGGCATAGCGGTTGAACTTGGGCGGGTAGATCTTCGATGGCAGGGCGGCCGAGATGAACAGCGGGTGCGTGGCCAGCCGACGCAGGATGTGCTGACCCAACTGCACAGCGGTGTTGCAGCCGTCGGGCAACTGTTGGTTGCGTTTGACGGCGCGGGCCAGGGTGCCTGCGGTGCTCAGGCCGTCTTCCCATTCGGCCGCATCGAGGGCCTGGCGGAACTGGCGGACCTCGTCGGGTGAGAGAACCTGGTCGATGGCGATCAGCATGGGACCTCCGGGTTGAGTTTGAGCAGGAGGTCCGGGGTGATGTCGGCGAGGGTGGCGCAACCTGTCTGGGCCATGCACAACTCGAGTTCTTCGCGCAGGGTTCGCAGCAGGTGCGCGACACCGAGGGCGCCGCCCACGGCCAGGGCATGCAACTGAAGGCGGCCGATGAGCACGGCGTTGGCGCCCAGGGCAATCGCCTGGAACACGTCCCGGCCGCTGCGGATGCCGCTGTCGAGCAGGAGCGGGTAGTCCGCACCCAAGGTCTGGCGCAGTGCGGGGAGTCGATCGAGGCTGGCGGGGGCTCCATCGAGGGCGCGCCCGCCGTGGTTCGAGACGATTTGTGCATCGACCCCGATTTCGCGCAGGCGCAGGGCATCGTCTTCGCGCAGCACGCCTTTGACCAGCAAGGGCAGCGTCGTTTGCTGGCGCAGCCAGCGCAGGTCTTCCCAGCCAGGGGCGGTGGACATCACACCTTGGAAGATGGCGCTCTCGCCTGCACCCACGGGCGGCAGCTCGATCGGAGGCAGCTCTTGCAGGTTGACAGCTCGCACGCCTGCTGGAAAGCGAAAGCCCGCGCGTTGGGCGCGCAGCGAGGGGGTCTGGACGCTGGCGTCGAGCGTGAGCACCAGGGCTGAGTAGCCGGCGGACTCTGCGCGCCGAACCAGGCTCAGGGTGTGCTCGCGCGATGCCTGCCAGTAGAGCTGGAACCAGCGCTTGTTGGCGTGCTGGGCCACGTCTTCCAGGGAGCAGGAAGACAGGGTGCTCAGCACCATGCAGGTGTCCATTGCGCTGGCGCCCCGGGCGGTGTCGATTTCGCCGTGCGGGTGGACCAGCTGTTGCCAGGCCACTGGGGCCAGCAGGATGGGATGATCGAACTCGTGGCCCAGCAGCAGCGAGCGTGTGTGGCCATGGCCGACGGATCGCAGCAGCCTAGGCAGGATGGCATGGTGCGAGAAGGCCGCGCGGTTGCGCCTGAGCGTCACCTCCTGACCACTGCCACCTTCGATGTAGGCCAGCACGTCAGGGGGGATGCGGTCCTGGGCCAGGCGTTCGTGGTCGCTGGCGGCGTGGAGGTCTGGGGGCAGCGCTGGGATCGATTGGTCAGGCATGGTGCGGGCATCCTGATGCAAACGGCGAAGGGGCGACCTGACTCAGATCAGGTGCCCCTTGTCCTGTGAAGGTCCGAAGACGATCAGAAGTCGTAGTTCAGCGTGGCGCGGATGTTGCGGGCGTCACCCATGTAGGTGAACTTGCCGGCAGTGTAAGTCGCCAGGTAGTACTCCTTGTCGAACACGTTGTTCACGTTCACCCGGGCGCTGAGCTGGCGGTTGAACTTGTAGCTGGCGAACAGGTCCAGGGTGTTGTAGCCAGGCACCTTGAAGTTGCCTGCAGCGGATTCCGGGCTGCCAGAGAACTTGGAGCTCTGGTGAGTCAGCGTGCCGCCGAAGTTGAACTTGGGCGTGAACTTGTAGCTCAGCAGGATGGATGCGGTCTTCTTGGGCAGGTTGGCCAGTTCCTTGCCAACGTTGCTGGCGATCACCGACTTGGTGATCTCCGAGTCCATGAGCGCGAAGCCTGCGTGGGCACTCAGCTGGCTGGTGATGTTGCCTGCCAGGCCCAGCTCGATGCCCTCGACCTTATAGGAGCCGGTGTTGAGCGTGCCGTTCAGCGAGTAGTTCGTGACGGTGGAGTTGTTCTCCATGATGTCGCGCTTGCGCACCTGGAACAGGGCGCCTGTGGCGAGCAGCTTGCCTTCCATCAGCTCCCACTTGCTGCCCAGTTCGATGTTGGTCGACTTCTCAGGCTTGCTTTGGGTGAAGGTCGAGATGGCGGTTTCGCCACTGCCCACCAGGCACAGGCCACCATAGCCGCAGTTGGTCACATCCGATTCACCGCCGTTGAAGTCGCTGGCCGTGCTCAGGTTGGCATAGACGTTGGCGTAGGGCAGGAACTTGTAAACGGCACCGACCTGCGCGTTGAACAGGTTGTCCATCAGCTTGTACTTCAGGCCGCCATTGAGGTTGCTGTAGTCGAAGCGATCGACGCGCAACCCACCAGAGAGGGCGAGCTTGTCCGTCACGTCCACCGTGTCCATGGCCGAGACAGCCAGGGTTTTGGTGTTCCAGTCGCTTTTGACGGCGCCGCGGGTGACCGTGTATTTCAGGAAGCTGTTCAGGTCGGCGACGGGCACGCCGGTTGCGCTGACGAAGCAGTGGGCGTTGCTGATCGTGCTGCCGCGAACGGTCTGGCAGTTGGTCGGCGTTGCCGTGGTGACGTTGAACCCGCCGTTGGTGACCTTGTGGTTCGACAACTCGACGCTGAACAACATGGTGTGCTTCATGCCGCCGAGCACGCGCTCGAGTTCCAGGTTGGTCTGGTTGGCAAAGTACTCGACTTCCTGCCAGCCGTTGTGCCGCGCGAATGCCGCGATCGACACCGGTGTGACGAGGTTGCTGCCGCCCGATGCGCTGGTGACCACATAGCCGTTTTCGGTCGTGCCGTAGCGGGTCAGGTTGCTCAGCTTGGTGGTGTCGTCGAAGCGATACGCTGCGCGCACCGTGAAGGTGTCGATGGAAGACTCCAGGAAGTCTTCGGCCTGCGCATAGACGGGGATCTTCTTGACCGGTTTGCCGTTTTCATACCAGGTGCCGAGGTCGGGGCGGTCCTTGGTCTTGAGGTGGTAGTAATCGGTGGTGACCGTCAGCTGGGATGTGACGTGGTGGGTCAGCGACAGCGCGACGCCATTGCGCGAGCGGAAAGCCGGCGAGCGATCGGGCACGTCTTCGTAAGATTCCAGCAGGTTCACGCGCAAGGCGGTGTCGTCGCTGAAGGCGTGGTTGGCGTCCAGGGTCAGGCGGCGATGGTCGTCGCTGCCCAGGCCGACCGACAGCTTGGTGAAGTCCGCGACGGTGGTGGCCTGCTTGGTCACCGAGTTCACGGCGCCGCCGGTGGCGCCACGGCCCGCGAAGGTCGCGCTGGGGCCCTTGGTGATTTCGATCTGTTCGGTGGCGAAGCTCTCGCGCACGGTCATGCCCGGGTCGCGCAGGCCGTCAACGAAGACGTCCGAGCGCGCTTCCTGGCCGCGGATGATGTAGCGGTCGCCAAAGGCGTTGCCGTTTTCGCCGGTGCCCAGGGTGATGCCGGGCTGGGCGCGCAGGATGTCGCGCAGGTCGGTGCGGCCGGTGTCTTGCAACTGCTGACGGGTCAGCACGGTGATGGTGGCCGGGGTCTCTGCCAGGGGCTTGACGCGGCGTTCATCACCGGATTGTTTGGCCTTGTAGGGCGCACCAGCTTCGGAATACGGGTTGTGATCGGGGGCTCGCCCGGTCACCACAACGGGCTTGAGGGTGGTTTCCTTGGCTTCATCGGCCTGCGCTTGGGCTTGGGCGGTCAGCGGCAAAAGCAGGGCGGTGGACACCCCGAGGGTGAGCGTGCTGCGGCTGAGGGTCGGGGTGGCGCGCAGGCTGGTGGGGCGCTTGACGAGCGTCTTCATGTTGATCGGAGCGGAGGGGTTGTGGGGGTAGCTCACAATGATAAATGCGAATCCTTCTCAAAATCACCACCAAAACAAGGTGGATTGCTCTGGATTGGCTTGGCGTCTCGATGCACCTTGTGTAAAGGGATTGTGTAGATGCCGGGCGAAGCGCTGGGGCATCGCGCACGCCGCCTCTCATTTACACTTAGAATAATAATGATTCTCATTCATGTGATTTGATGACCCCTGGCTGGTGACGCCGGGCGGCTGGCTGCTGTCTGTCCACCCGTCGGACGGGTGGCCGAATGACGCACACCCCCATGTCCGCAAAGAAGTTCCCCAAGTTCCTGACGAGCCGCCCTGTGTGGGTGGCGGTTGCCCTGGCTGTTCTGGGCGCTGGCGCCTACGTGGGTTGGCGGCTCTGGAAGGGGCAGCAGGCCGACCTGTCTCAGTACCAGCTCATCAAGGTCCAGCGCGCCGACATCGAGGACCTGGTCACGGCCACGGGCAGCCTGCAGCCACTCGAATACGTGGACGTCGGTGCCCAGGTGTCCGGTCAGTTGCGCAAGATCCACGTTGAGATCGGCTCGGTGGTGCAGGCCGGTGACCTGCTGGCCGAGATCGATCCGACCGTGTACCGCGCCAACGTCGATGCACGGCGCGCGCAGCTGAAGAACCTGCGTGCCACGCTGGTCGAGCGCGAATCGCAACTGCTGTTGGCGCAGCAGCAGCAGGCGCGGCAGAAGGGCCTGCTGTCCGGCGACGCGACCACGCAGGAGGCGGTGCAGCAGGCCGATGCCAACCTGCGCTCGGCCCGTGCCCAGATCGACGCCCTGCAGGCGCAGATCGAGCAGAGCGAATCGACCTTGCGCGCCGACGAAGCCAACCTGAACTACGCCAACATCTACTCGCCCATGGCGGGCGTGGTGGTGTCGATCACGGCGCGCCAAGGGCAGACCATCAACGCGACGCAGCAAGCGCCGATCATTTTGCGGGTGGCCAACCTGTCGTCCATGACCGTGCAGACGCAGGTGTCCGAGGCCGACATCGGGCAGTTGCGCCCGAACATGGATGCGTACTTCACGACCCTGGGCAACCGGGGCCGCCGCTGGTGGGGCAAGCTGCGCAAGGTCGAGCCCACCCCGACGGTGACCAACAACGTGGTGCTCTACAACGCCCTGTTCGACGTGGTCAACGACCAGCGCAACCTGCTGCCGCAGATGACGGCCCAGGTCTTTTTCGTGGCCGCCAAGGTCGAGAACGCATTGGTGGTGCCGGCTTCGGCTGTGACGGTGCAGCGCGGTGCCCGTGAAGAAGGCAAGCGAGCGGGCGACGCGCCGATGGCCGCGCCTGGCGGCGCGAGCGGCGCGTCGGGGGCGGCCTCTGGGGGACGTTCCGGGGCGCGCGGTGCGGACAAGGCGGCCGCCGCTTCGGGCGTGGTGTCGGGCCAAGCACCAGCGCGTCGTGCGGCCCCGCGGCCCAAGGATGCCGGGGCGCTCGAATCGGGGCCCGACCTGTCCCAGATGAGCCGCGAGGAGCGCCGCGCCTACTTTGAAAGCCTGCCGCCCGAGGCGCGCGAAGCCATGCGTGAGCGCATGCGTGCCGCGCGTGGCGACGCAGGGCCAGCGGTCTCGCGATCAGGCGAGCCATCGGCAGCGCCATCGACAGGGCAATCGGCCGTGCGCCCTCCATCGAACGAATCGCGGGCGCGCACGCCCACCGCGGTGTGGGCGGGTGTGGGCGCTGGCCGCACGAACCGTCCGAAGGACGCGACCGTCAAGGTGGTCACCGAATCGGGTGAGATCGCAGAGCGCAAGGTCCGCATCGGCATCAGCAACCGCGTTCAGGTCGAAATCCTCGAAGGCCTCAAGGAAGGCGAGCAGGTCGTGGCCGGCGTCAAGCCGCCCCCTGGCCAGGTGCGAGCCGAAGGCGGCAACCGCAACGCCTTGCAAGGTCAGGGCGGCATGCCGGGTGGGCCGGGAGGCCTCGGTGGTGCTGGCGGCATGGGCGCAGGTGGACGCAGCCGATGAACGAGCGTGTGCCGCTGATCGCCTTGCAGGGGGTGCGCAAGGCCTACCGCAATGGCGACCTGGAAGTCGAGGTGCTGCATGGCATCGACCTGAGCATTCACGAGGGCGAGTTCGTCGCCATCATGGGCGCGTCGGGTTCGGGCAAGTCGACCTTGATGAACATCCTGGGTTGCCTGGACCGCCCCACGAGCGGCTCCTACCGTTTCATGGGGCAGGACGTCTCGGGCTTTTCTCGCGACGAGCTGGCCCGCCTGCGCCGCGAGGAGTTCGGTTTTGTCTTTCAGAGCTACCACCTCATCGCGACGGCCACTGCGGCCGAAAACGTCGAGGTGCCCGCGCTGTACGCTGGTGTCGACGCCATGCAGCGACACGCGCGTGCAGCCGAGTTGCTGACCCAGCTTGGGCTGGGCGAGCGCCTGCACCACCGCCCCAATCAGTTGTCAGGCGGGCAGCAGCAGCGCGTGTCGATCGCGCGGGCGCTGATGAACGGCGGTCGCATCATCCTGGCGGACGAGCCCACCGGGGCGCTCGACAGCAAGAGCGGCGCCGAGGTCATGAAGCTGCTGGCCGACCTCTCGCGCCAGGGGCACACGGTGATCCTCATCACCCACGCGATGGAGGTGGCGCAGCACGCCGACCGCGTCATCGAGATCCGTGACGGCAACATCCTGTCCGACCCGGGCACGGCGGACACCGGTGAGCGACCGCCCTGGGTGCCGCGTCACCCGCCAGCGAAGGAGCGCACCCGATTGGCCGACGTGGCCGAGGCCGCGCGCATGGCCTGGCGTGCCTTGCGCGCCAACGTCTTCCGCGCGGTGCTCACCTTGTTGGGCATCGTCATCGGCGTGGGGTCGGTCATCGCGATGATGGCGATCGGCGACGGGGCCAAGCACGAGGTCATGCAGCGCATCGGCTCGATGGGCTCGAACCTGCTGCTGGTGCGCCCCGGTGCGCCCAACCAGCGGGGCTTCAGCGGGGTCGCGACCCTGGTGGTGGCCGACGTGCGCGCCATCGACCGGGAGGTGCCCAATGTGCTGGCCGCCATCCCCGAGCAGAACAGCTCGGTGACGGTGCGCCACGAAGGCTCGGACTACAGCACCAGCGTGACGGGCACCTCGAGCAAGTTCCCGCTGGCACGCAACTGGCCGCTGGCCCAGGGCACCTTCTTCAGCGCGGACGACGAAGAGAACTACGCCACCGTGGCGGTGCTCGGGCAGACGGTGGCCAAGGCGCTGTTCCCGGGCGGGGAGGACCCGCTGGGCAAGTACGTGCTGGTCAACAACCTGGTCTTCCAGGTGGTCGGCGTGATGGCACCCAAGGGAGCATCGCCCAACGGCCAGGACCAGGATGACGTGATCTTCGTGCCCTACGACACCAGCAGCCTGCGCCTGTCCGGTCAGCGCTTCTTGCGCAACGTGACGGTGGCGGTGAAAGACGTGGCGCAGATCGATGACACGCAAGCAGCGGTCGAGACTTTGCTGCTGGAGCGCCATGGCACGGTGGACTTCCAGATCCGCAACATGGCCTCGATCATCGAGACCACCGAGGAGACGCAGAACACCATGACGGTGCTGCTGGGCTCCATCGCGGCCATCTCGCTGCTGGTCGGTGGCATCGGTGTGATGAACATCATGTTGGTGTCGGTGACCGAGCGCACGCGCGAGATCGGCATCCGCATGGCCACTGGTGCGCGCGAGGCCAACATCATGCAGCAGTTCCTCATCGAGGCGGTGGTGGTGTCGGTGCTGGGTGGTGCCATCGGGGTGATGGGCGGCCTGGGCGTGGCGGCCATCGTGTCGGCCTTCGGCACGCCCGTGCAGTACGCGTTGCTGCCCATCCTGCTGGCTTTTGGTTGTGCCGTCTCGACCGGCCTGGTGTTTGGCTACCTGCCCGCGCGCAAAGCCGCCCAGCTTGACCCGGTCGTGGCCTTGTCTTCGGAGTGATCGATGGGCCAACAAGTTTTCATGCCCTTGCGGCTTGTTTTCTGGGGTGCCTTGCTGGCTTTGCTGGCCGGTTGCGCGCAGTCGCCCCGGCAACAGGCGGTGCCGGTGAACCTGCCCGCCACATGGGGTGCCAGCACGCCGCGAGGCAACTGGCCCGAGCCACGCTGGTGGACGGGCTTTCAGGCCGCTGAACTCGACCGCCTGATCGAGCAGGCGCTGGCGGGCAGCCCGGACGTGCGCATCGCCGAGCAGCGCGTGCGCTCAGCCGAGTTGACGGTTCAACAGGCGGGGGCTTCGCTGTTCCCCAGCCTGGGGCTGAGTGCCTCGGGCGGCGCGCGCCGCACCGAGGCGCCTGGGTCGTCTGGCCCGGTGCGTTCCGAATCGTCGAGCGCGGCGCTGAACATCGGCTACGAAGTGGACCTGTGGGGCCGGCTGAGCGCCGGTGTGCGCGGTGCCGAGGCATCGCTCGATGGCGTGCGTTACGACCAGGAGTCGGTGCGCCTGACCCTGACCACCGGGGTGGCGAACGCCTACTTCCAGTACCTGAGCCTGGCCGATCGCCTGGAAATCGCGAGGCAGAACCTGCAACTTGCCGAACGCCTGATGGCCATCGTCGAAACGCGTGCGCGCTACGGTTCGGCTTCGGCGTTGGATGTCAGCCGTCAGCGCACCACGGTGCTGTCGCAGCGCGCGGCCCTGCTGCCCCTGGAAACCCAGTTGCGCCAGACCCGCCATGCGCTGGCCCTGCTGGTGGGGCAGCTGCCAGGCGAGCTGGTGCTGCAAGGCGATCGCATCGAGCGCCTGAGCCTGCCGGTGGTTGGTGTGGAGGTGCCAGGGGCCATCCTCAGCCGTCGCCCCGACCTGGCCCGTGCCGAAGCCGACCTGCGCGCGGCGGACGCCCAGGTCGATGCGGCGCGTGCGGCCCTGCTGCCCACGTTGCAGCTGTCGGCGGGCGGCTCGCTGGCCACCAGCGCCTTGCTGTCGCTGAGCGACCCAACGCGCGTGCTCTCGCTGACCGGATCGCTGGCGCAGAACCTGTTCGATGGCGGCAAGCTGCGCCGCCAGGTCGACCTCGGCGAGGTGAGCGTGCAGCAAAGCTGGCAGGCCTACCGCAAGACCCTGCTGACCGCGGTCAAGGAAGTCGAGGACGCGCTCGTCAACGTCGAGCGTCAGGGCACGCAGGAGCTCAACCAGGCGGCCGTGCGCGACGAGGCCCAGCGCTCGCTGCAGCTGTCCGAGCAACGCTACAAGGCGGGCGCTGCCGGCCTGTCGGACGTGCTCGACGCGCAGCGCACCTACTTCAGTGCGCAGGACCAGTTGGCGCAGATCCGCCTGTCGCGCCTGAGTGCCAGCGTCGACCTCATCAAGGCCCTGGGTGGCGGTTGGCAGGCGCCTCGGCGCGAGCCAGCCGCGCAAGCAGAGCCAGTTTCGAAACCGGGGACCGAATCTTGAGCGCACCTTCCACGCCTTCCCGATCTGGCGCAAGCTCTGGCGGCAGCGCCGCCTGGCTGCGCACCCTGCACCAATGGCACTGGATCAGCTCGGCCTTCGCGCTGGTCGGCATGATGCTGTTCGCCATCACGGGCATCACGCTCAACCACGCGTCGCAGATCGAATCCAAACCTGTCGTCACAGCCCGCAAGGCACAGGTGCCGGCCGAACTCCTGCCGCACCTGCAGGCGCTCGTCGTCGAGGGCGAGCCGCCTTCGGCCAACACCCTGTTGCCCTTGACCGTGTCCGACTGGCTGTCGCGCACCTGGGGTGCGCAAGTGGCCGAGCATGCCGTCGAGTGGTCTGCCGAAGAGGCCTACATCGCCATGCCGCGCCCAGGCGGCGACGCCTGGTTGCGCATCGACATCGCCAGCGGTGAGGCCGAATACGAGGTCACCGATCGCGGCTGGATCTCCTGGCTCAACGACCTGCACAAGGGCCGCCACACCGGCGTGCTGTGGGCCTGGTTCATCGACGCCTTCGCCGTCGTCTGCCTGATCTTCTCCGCCACGGGTCTGCTGATCCTGAAGTACCACTCGGCCAAGCGGCCCGGCACCTGGCCCCTGGTGGGCCTGGGCCTGGTGCTGCCTGCGCTGATCGCCATCTTGTTCATCCACTGAACCCAGCCTTCCTTTCAAGGAGTTCCCATGAAACGACACCATGGCCTGGCCATGACCTTGCCCCTGCTGGCCGCGCCCGCTTTCGCGGCCGACCTGGCGGTGAAGTTCAACCTGCCGCAACTGCCGGTGGCCGAGTACCACCGCCCGTACGTGGCCATCTGGGTCGAAAAGCCCGACCAGACCTTCGTGGCCAACCTCAACGTCCTGTACGACCTGAAAAAGCGCGACAACGCCGGCACCAAATGGCTCAAGGACATGCGCCAGTGGTGGCGCAAGAGTGGTCGCGACCTGACGATGCCCGTCGATGGCGTGTCGGCTGCCACCCGTGCACCGGGTGAGCACACCCTGACCTACGCAGGCGCCAAGTCGCCGCTCGACAAGCTGCCGGCCGGCGATTACCAGGTCGTGCTGGAAGCCTCGCGCGAAGGCGGTGGCCGTGAGGTCGTGCGCGTGCCCTTCCGTTGGCAGCCCAAGGCCGCGGCCACCACGTCCGCCGAGGGCCGTGAAGAACTGGGCGCCGTCTCGGTCCAGGTCCGTCCGTGATTCAACCGATCCACAAGGAATCCACCATGAAAAAGAACTGGTTCGTTGCCTCCCTCGCCGGCCTGGCCCTGCTGTCGGGCCTGCCCGCTGCCCATGCCCACCGCACCTGGCTGCTGCCCTCGATGGGCGTGGTCGATGACAAGGGCGCCTGGGTCACGTTCGACGCCGCTGTCTCCGAAGACCTGTTCGTGTTCGGCGCCAACGCCGTCAAACTCGACGGCCTGCTCATCACGGCGCCCGATGGCAGCAGGCTCGCCGCGGCCAACCCTTTCACGGGCAAGCTGCGCAGCACCTTCGACCTGCAACTCACCCAGGAAGGCACCTACCGGGTGAGCCTGGTCAACGAGTCCGCCATGGCCTCGTACAAGGTCGGCACCGAGACCAAGCGCTGGCGCGGCGCCGTGGCCGACATGGCCAAGGAAATCCCGGCCGATGCGCAAGACGTGCGCCGCACCGTGACCCAGTCCCGACTGGAGACCTTTGTGGTCGCCGTCAAGGGCAACGACACGGCCCTCAAGCCCGCTGGCAAGGGCCTGGAAGTGCTGCCCCTGTCCAGCCTCGACAGCTTCGCGCCGGGCGCACCGGCGCGCTTTCGCGTGCTGCTGGACGGCAAGCCGTTGCCCGAGCTGACCGTGGCCGTCGTGCCGGGTGGCGTGCGCCATCGCGGTGTGCTGCGCGAGCAGGCCGTCAAGACCGACGCGCAGGGCGAGTTTTCGGTGAAGTGGCTGGACGCCGGCATGTACGCGATCTCGGCCAGCTACCCGCCGCGCGCCGCGCAACCGCCCGCTGGCGCTGCACCCGCAGCCCCCCCGGCTCAACCCGCCGTGCGCTACACCTACATGGGCACCGTCGAGGTGTTGCCGGAGTGATGCGCCTGTGAGTGACGCCATGAGCCGGCCCGTTCTCTTGCCCCAGGCCATCCGGCCCGACCGCCCCCTGCCTGGTGCCGAGTGCGTCGAGCTGGGTGGCGAAACCATGGGCACGAACTGGTCGGTGAAGGTGGCCTCGCCACCCGAGGCGTTCGATGGGCACGCCGTGCGACAGGCCCTGCAGGCCTGCCTGCACGACGTCTGCGCGCAGATGAGCCACTGGGATGCGGACTCCGCGCTCATGCGCTTCAACGGTGCGGAGGCTGGCTCCTGGCACACGCTGGCGCGGCATTTCCAGCGCGTGATGCGCTGCGCACTGGAAGCCGCGCGGCTCAGTGAAGGTGCCTGTGACCCGGCGGCCGGGCATTGGGTTCGGCGCTGGGGCTTCGGTGGTTTCGAGCGGCACGACCAGCCTGGTTTCACCATGCCCGATGACGACGAGTTGCTGCGCCTGGCCGAGCGCCATCCCCATGGTTGGCGGGGCCTGCGCTGGAGCCCTGACGGGGGGCAGCTGCTGCAACCCGGGGGCGTGCAGCTCGACCTCGGGGCCATCGCCAAGGGTTTTGCCGTTGACCTGCTGTCCGAGACGCTGAGCGCAAGGGGCTTGTCCCACCACCTCGTCGAAATCGGCGGCGAGCTGCGCGGCGAAGGCATGAAGCCAGATGGTCAGCCATGGTGGGTGGAGCTGGAGCTGCCCAGCGTCCTCGCGCGAGATGCTGCCGAGGGGCGCTTCGACGCCCCCATGCTGGCCCTGCACGGCCTGTCCGTGGCCACATCAGGCGACTACCGCAAGGGCTTTCAGTCGCCCGACGGCCGCTGGCTGTCGCACACCATCGACCCGCGAAGCGGTCGCCCCGTGCGCCATGGCCTGGCTTCGGTGACGGTGCTGCACCCGCAGTGCATGTGGGCCGATGCCTGGTCCACGGCTTTGTCGGTGCTGGGCCTGAACGAGGGCCTGGACCTGGCCGATCGGCTGCGCCTGCCCGCCTTCTTTGTGTCGCGCCAGGGTGATGACCTGGTGCCTTATGCCTCGGCGCAGTTCGAGGCCATGCTGGGATGACTTTTTCTGTGGACCCCATGCGCTGGTGGACGGCGCTGGCCTTGCTCGCGACCTACGGCCTCCTGTGCGCCACGATCTGGTGGGCGCACCGCCAGCGCGAACGCGCGCGCCTGTCCCAGCAAAGCCAGTTGGGTGACGCCGCTGCCGGCGAAACACGCGTGCTGGTGGCGCATGGCAGCCAGACCGGCCAGGCCGAGCAACTCGCCTGGCGCACGGCCGAGAGCCTGCACCTGGCGAGCCGGGGCGTGCGTGTTTGCGCGCTCAACGAGGTCGACGCCGTGGCTTTGACCCAGGTCGATGAGCTCTATGTCATCACCAGCACCTATGGCGAAGGCGATCCGCCCGACAGCGCCGCACTGTTCGCCGATCACCTCGGTGCGTCCGATGCGCCTCGCCTGACCAGGCTCAAGCACGCCGTGCTGGCCCTTGGCGACCACGAATACGAAAACTTCTGTGGCTTCGGTCGCCGGGTGGATGCTTGGTTGAGCCAGCAAGGCGCGACGCCACTGTTCGATCGCATCGAGGTGGACCAGATGGACGAGGCCGCCGTTCGCGCCTGGTTCGAAAAGTTGTCGATGCATGCCGGTGCTGCGGCCATGGCCGGATGGCAGGCCGAGCAAATGGACGTGGTGGGCTGGCGCCTGGCCGAGCGCCGACTGCTCAACCCGGGCAGCCCGGGTGAGGGCGTCTACCACCTGGAGCTGGAGCCGATCGAAGGCCCCTTGCCCGATTGGGCCGCAGGCGACCTGGTGCACATCGCGCCGCCTGAAGGCGCTGTCAACGAGGCGGGCGAGCCCGACCTTCAGCCGCGCGCTTACTCGATTGCCTCGGTGCCCGAAGATGGCCGTTTGCACCTGCTGGTTCGTTTGCGCCGACTGGCCGGTGGCGGCACGGGTTGCGTCTCGGGCTGGTTGTGCCTGCACGCAGCCATCGGTGAGCGCCTCACACTGGGTGTTCGGGCGCACCCGGCCTTCCGCATTGGTGACAACGCCGGGCGACGCCTGCTGCTGGTGGGCAATGGCACGGGCATGGCGGGCCTGCGGGCGCACCTGCGTGCCCGCGCCCGTTTGCTGAGGGCTCAGCAGCCGTTGCAGGGCGCCAACCCGGCGGTGGCTCCGAGCTGGTTGTTTTTTGGCGAGCGCGACCCACAGATCGATCTTCACCACCGCGAGGAGCTGCAAGCGTGGCGTGAATCGGGCTTGCTGTCCGGTCTGGACCTGGCCTTTTCTCGCGACCCGGTTCAGCCCGCCTACGTGCAGCAACGTTTGGTCGAGCGGGGACATGACATCCGCGACTGGGTGGCGCAAGGCGCGGCCATCTATGTGTGTGGCAGCCTGGCCGGCATGGCTGCCGCGGTCGATGAAACGCTGCGAGAGGTGTTGGGCGGCGATGTCCTGCTGAGCTTGCAGCGCTCGGGTCGTTACCGACGCGACGTCTACTGAGCGCAACAACCTCCCCCCGGATGCAGGTGCGAACGAAAGATGAATTGATAAAACAAATGAGAATCATTACCATTGAGAAATGATTCGGCAACAAGGCGGCCGCACGGCTGCCTTGTTGTTTTGAGGCGCCCTGTCGGCGTTGTTGTGCTTTCTTTCATCCGACGAGTTTTCACCATGGCCAAACCAGCCTCCATCCGCAGCCGCAAGCACGCCCCGGGCGTGCACCCCTTCCTCGGCACGTCCCTGGTCGCGTTGAGCGCGCTGACCACGGTCTCGACCGCTGTCGCGCAGACCGCACCGCAGGAAACCAAAACCCTGGAAGAGGTTTCCGTCAAGGCTTCACGCACGAGTTCGTTCAAGGCAGAGGAGTCGGCTTCGAACAAGTTCACCCAGCCGCTGCTCGACACCCCCAAGACCGTGCAGGTGGTCAAGAAGGAAGTGCTCAGGGAGCAGGGCGCGGCGAGCCTGATGGAAGCACTGCGCAACACCCCTGGCATCACCATGCAGTTGGGCGAAGGCGGCAACACTTCTGCTGGAGACACCTTCCAGATGCGCGGCTTCGCCTCGCAGCAATCGACCTTTGTGGACGGCATCCGCGACCTCGGTGCGGTCAGCCGTGACATCTTCAACCTCGAGCAGGTTGAGATCGTCAAGGGCCCTGCTGGCGCGGATGTGGGACGCGGCGCTTCTTCGGGCTACATCAACCTCATCACCAAGCTGGCCACCACGGAAGATGCCAGCGAAGCGTCGCTGACCGTTGGCTCCGCCGACAAGAAGCGCGTCACGGCCGATGTCAACCGCCAGCTGGGCGAGAACTCGGCGTTCCGCATCAACGCCATGGCGCAAGACAGCGGGACCCCGGGCCGCGATTTCGTCAAGCAAAAGGGCGAGGCCATCGCGCCATCGCTGGCCTTCGGCCTGGGCACCCCGACCCGCATCCACCTCTACTCCTTGCACCAACGCCAGGACAACGTGCCCGATGGTGGCGTGCCGACCATTGGCCTCAAGGGTGCCTACCGGGGCACTGCAACGGGCACGAGCCCCGTCAATGCCACGCAGGCCGCGGCCATCAATGCAGGCCGTGCGGTCGATTCCAGCAACTTCTACGGCAGCCGCGACGACCGCGAAAAGGTCACCGCTGACATGTTCACCGCCAAGATCGAGCATGACGTGAGCCCGAAGACGACGGTGCGCAACATCACCCGCTATGGCAAGAGCCACGTGGACCGCGTGCTGACCAGTGTGGGTGCCCTGGTGGGCACCAACGTGGGCAACCCGGTGACCGATTCGTCGCAGTGGACGGTGAACCGCAGCCGCCAGCGCATCGATCAGGTCAATGAAATCCTGGTGAACCAGACCAGCATCAACACCGAGCAGACGTGGGGTGGCCTCAAGCACAGCCTGGTCGGTGGCCTGGAACTCATGCATGAAAGCCAGACCAACAAGGGCTTTGGCACCGCGGCGCAGACCATCCGGGGCGTGAGCTACGCGGCCATCACCAACCCGGCTGCCAACCTCTACAACCCGAACGCCAACGATACGCTGGGCATCCCGTACGCCACCGGTGTGAACACGGATGGCAGCACGACCACCATCGGCCTGTATGCGCTCGACACGGTGGACCTGACGCAAAACCTCAAGGTCAATGCCGGCCTGCGTCTGGATCACTACAGCATCAAGACCAAGGCCGGCACCCTGATCACCAGCGACAACCTGGCCGCCAACCCCGGCTATGCGGTGGGTGGCATCGCGCCGAGCTCCCTGTCCGACTCCGACAACCTCGTGAGCTGGAACCTGGGCGTGGTCTACAAGCCCGTGGCCAATGGCAGTGTCTATGCCGCCGTTGCCAACGCACTGACCCCGCCGGGCGGCAACAACTTCGTGCTCAGCGCCTCGGCCACCAACCAGGCCAATTCCGCGCTCGATCCGCAGGAGACCACGACGATCGAGGTGGGCACCAAGTGGGACTTGCTGGACGAGAAGCTGAACGTGTCGGCGGCCATCTACCGAGCTGAAAACGACAAGCAGACATCCGTCGACTCTTTTGGCCAGACCCTGCAGTTCGGCAAGACGCGCGTCGATGGCATCGAGTTCGCCGCAGTGGGTCAAATCACCAACTTCTGGCAAGTCTCTGCCGGCCTGGCCTTCATGGACGCCAAGCAGATCAAGCAGTTCAGCAGCGCCACCTCCGAGAACAACGGCGTGCGCTGGTCGCCCGAGATGACCGCGAGTGTCTGGACGTCCTACACCGCGGGTGACTTCACCTTGGGTGGTGGCGTGCGCCACGTCTCGGATCAAAAACGTGTCATCACCAAGGGTGCGGACCTGTCGACCCAGAACGTGCCCAAGATCCCCAGCTACACGTTGGTCGACCTGATGGCCGCGTACAAGGTCAGCAAGAACCTGAACCTTCAGCTCAATGTGTACAACCTGTTCGACAAGGACCACATCGAGAAGCTGAACAACAACGGTGGCCGCTACACCCCGGGTGCCCCGCGCACCGTGTCGCTGACCGCCAGCGTGAAGTTCTGATCTCCAGCAAAGGGGTGTGAGCCGCGCTGGCACACACTTCCAAAGACGGCCCTGCACTGCCTTCGGGTGGCGCGGGGCCTTTGGACTTTTCCGGTTCCCGAAGAATTGAAGGAAGACCATCATGCTGCTGCATGTCCCACAGGTGCTCAGCTCCCAACAGGTGCAATCCATCCGTCAGGCCTTGCATGATGCGGGCGAGGGGGCCTGGTCGGATGGCCGCTCCACCGCGGGTGCGCAGGCCGTGCAGGTCAAGGCCAATCAGCAACTGGAGCCCGGCGCACCCTTGGCTTTGCACCTGGGTGAACAGGTGGCCCAGGCGCTGCAGGCGCACCCGATGTTCGTCTCGGCTGCGCTGCCCAACCGCATGATCACGCCCTTGTTCAACCGCTACACGGGTGGCGGCACCTATGGCAACCACATCGATGGCGCGTTCCAGCGCGATGCGCGCATGGGCGGGGCAGGGCGCATCCGCAGCGATGTCTCCACCACTGTTTTCCTCAGCGACCCCGACGAATACGAAGGCGGCGAACTGATCGTGGAAGACAGCTACGGGTCGCACGAGGTCAAGCTGCAGGCGGGCGACGCCATCGTCTACCCCTCCACCAGCCTGCACCGGGTCGAGCCGGTCACACGGGGTGCGCGCCTGGCGGCCTTCCTGTGGACGCAAAGCCTGGTGCGCGAAGACGCTCGGCGCGCGATGCTGTTCGAGCTGGACATGAACATCCTGACGCTGCGCCAGCAACTGGGCGACACGCCACAGGTGGTGTCCCTCACCGGGCACTATCACAACCTGCTGAGGATGTGGGCTGAGCTCTGAGGACGGCAGCGCGACCTCTCCCGAGGCCGCGCCTGTCCTTTTCTGGTTCAAACAAAAAAGCGTTTGCCGCCAGACCCTGTCTGCCACCTTCTCGGCCCCCACAGCCAATCAGGCGACATCCCCACCACGGTCTGCCCGGCAGGCCTCAGGTCCTGCCGGCTTGTCAGACAAGGTCTGTGCGACAAACGCCTAGGCATGATAACGAGAATGATTCGTATTTCAATAGTTCCCATGTGACCGGAGGGGTGATCGGGGCGATGTGGCGCGCATGGGGCTGATTTGCAAATGAGGCGCATTCGCAACAAAACCAGCCTGGCAGGATGGTAATGAGAATGGTTATTGTTAGCAAAGAGACAATCTCGGGCTTTGTCCCATCTCTTGAGGTTGTTCATGTCTCCGACGTCTCCTGCCTGCCGCGTTCGGCCGGTCGTTTCAGCTGTCCTGTCCACCTGCTGCCTGCTGGGCATGTCTGCTTGGGCTCAGCAGGCTCCTTCCATTGCGGCGGAGTCCGACGCGTCGACCACCTTGCCGGGGGTCAGCGTGACGGCCACGCGTTCGGCGTCGAAAGACGGCTTGGTGACGCAAGGTCGCGCACCTCAGGTGGGCAAGTCGTCCGTGAGCTTGCAGGACACGCCGTTTGCCGCCGCGGTGGTGGAAGTGGCCCAGATCCGGGAAACCGGCGCGAAGAACATCCAGGACGCCCTGCTTTACACCGCCGGGGTTTACTCGGGCCGCTACGGTTTCGACACCCGGGGCGACTGGGCTGCCGTGCGCGGCATGGCGCCGTCGTTCTACCTGGATGGCTTGCGCTCTTCGTTCGGCTACTACAACAAGCCTCGTCAGGACATCTACACGCTGGAGCAGATCGAGGTCCTCAAGGGTCCTTCGTCGGTTCTGTACGGGCAGGCTGAACTGGGTGGCATCGTCAATGCCGTGACCAAGCAGCCGCGCAAGGCCACGCATCGCGAGGTCGAGGTGCAACTGGGTTCTCACGACCGCAAGCAGGTCGCCACCGACCTGACCGGCGCCTTGTCTGCCGATGGCCAATGGCTCTATCGCCTGGTGGCCCTCAAGCGTGACAGTGGCACCCAGGTCGATCACGTGCACGACGATGCCCAGGTGGTGATGCCGGCGCTGACCTGGCAGCCCAGCGCCGCGACCTCGGTAACGCTGAACTACCTGCACCAGCAGAACAAAGGCCAGGTGTCGGCGCAGTTCCTGCCTTCCAAGGGCACGATCCAGTCGGCACCGCTGGGCCAGATCCCCACCAGCGCGTTCGCGGGTGAGCCGGGCTGGGACCGCTACGACACGCTGCAAAACGAGTGGACGCTGCTCGTCAAGCAACAGCTCTCGCCTGACTGGCGGCTGAACGTGAGCCTGCGCCAGACGAACACCTCGTCGATCACGCGGGAGATCTACGCCAACACGGTCAACGTGCCGACGGATGCCGGCGTCATCGATCGCACGATCCACACGGCCGATCGCAAGACGGATGTCTTTGCGGGCGACGTGCGCATCGAAGGGCGAATCGACCTGGGGCCGACCCGTCACACGGTCAGCGCTGGCATCGATCACCAGAACGCCTACTGGGAAGAGTACAACTACAGCTCTTCCGCCACCGGTGGCGGCAAATTGAACATCTACAACCCGGTCTACGGCCACGTGAACACCGCGGCGCTGACCTGGAGCGACAACCCCGACAACCAGATCATCCAGACGGGCTTCTACGCCATGGACCACATGGAGTGGAACCAGTGGGTGCTGTCGGTGGCCCTGCGGCACGACAAGGCCCGCAACCGCACCTGGAACATCGCACCCGTGGCCGATGTGGAACTGGACAACGCTGCCACGACGGGCCGCGTGGGCCTGATGTACCGACTGGGCGCCTGGGCGCCATACGTCAGCTACTCCGAAGCCTTCATCCCCAACCTGGGGCTGGACAAGGCGGGCGGTTACCTCAAGCCCACATCGGGCGATCAGAAGGAAGCCGGTGTGAAGTACCTGTCGACTTCGGGTGACACCTCGGCAGCCTTGGCCTGGTTCGACATCCAGCAGACCAACCGAGTGGCCGACGGCAAGGAACCCGGCGGCGTGGAGCAGGTGGGCGCGCGCGTGCTGGGTTGGGAAGCCGAGGTGCGTCATCGCATGGGTGCCTGGGAATGGCTGGGCAACCTGACCAACTTCGATGCGGCCGACCGCCAGACCGGCAAACGCCTGAACTCCATCGCCGAGCGCACCGCCAGCGCCTGGACGCAATACCGCTTTGCTGGCAACTGGCGCGCTGGCCTGGGGGCGCGTTACATCGGCACGGTCACGGGCGCCGCGGGCACGCCCGAGGTGCCGTCGGTGACCTTGTACGACGCCATGATCGGTTACGCCAGCGGCCCTTGGGATGTCCGCTTCGACGTCAAGAACCTGGCCGACAAGACCTATGTGTCCTGGTGCCGTGGGCTCAACCGCGACTGCGGCTACGGCGATCGACTCAACGCCAACCTGACCGCGCGCTACACCTTCTGAGGCCGTTGAGACAAGCAACGATCTGCTCAGGGATGAAAAAGGGGGCCGAGAGGCCCCCTTTTCTTGTTGCCAGGCAGCTGTCAGGCCATCAACCGGCGGTTTTGCTGGCCCCGATCTTGGGTGCGGTCTTGACGCTCCACACCATCGTGATGGCCAGGATGCCGACCACCACGCCCAGCGACACCATCACCGGGATCTTGTAGAGGTCGATGATCATCATCTTCGTGCCGATGAACACCAGGATCACCGCCAGGCCATAGCTCAGCAGGTGGAACTTGGCAGCCATGGCGGCCAGCAGGAAGTACATCGCGCGCAGGCCCAGGATGGCGAAGATGTTCGACGTCAGCACGATGAAGGGGTCGGACGTGATGGCGTAGATGGCGGGGATGGAGTCCACCGCGAAGATCACGTCGGTGAAACCCACCAGGGCGACCACCAGCAGCAGCGGGGTAGCAATCTTCGCGCCGTTCTGCACGGTCCAGAAGTTCTCGCCGTCGAAATGCTTGCTCACGGGCATGACCTTGCGCAGGAACTTCAGCGCGGGGTTGCCTTCGAGATCGGGTTCCTGGTCGGCGGCCCACCACATCTTGATGCCGGTGAAGAACAGGAAGGCGCCGAACACGTACAGGATCCAGTGGAACTGGCTGATCAGCCAGCCGCCCACCAGGATCATCACCGTGCGCAGCACGATGGCACCGATGATCCCGATCATCAGCACGCGCTTCTGGTACGAGGGCGGCACCGCGAAGTAGGTGAAGATCATCAGGAACACGAAGATGTTGTCCACCGCCAGCGACTTCTCGATGAGGTAGCCGGTGAGGAACTCGATCGCTTTCGTGTTGGCCACCGCCGTGCCCAGCTCCTGCTGGTAGGCCCACCACAACAGGCCGTTGAAGGCCAGCGACAGGGCCACCCAGATGGCGGACCACTTGATGGCTTCGGGGACGGTGACCTCGTGCGCACCCTGTTTTTTCAGGACGACGAAATCGACGAAGAGCGCCACGATGACGATGGCGACGAAGACGGCCCACAACCAGGCCGGGACGGTGCTGAACATGCATATGCTCCGGTGAACAAACATGACGCAACGCTTCGACCGAGTCGAAGGCTGCGCGCCTGTGCACCGAAAGGTCTTGCGAGGCGGGCCGGGCGGCCTGCCGTGTCACCCGGGTCAGGGGCCTTTGCGGCCCCCGCCGTACTGACGGGTCGACACCAACCGGGTTAGCGGAGAGCTACTCCCCCTTCGGACATGCGAAGTGTACACAGGCCGCGCAATGTCTGGCGCGGCCTGGGGACTTTGAGGGGGTGGAGAAGGGGCGATCGTGATCAATCCGTCACAGCCGAGGCCATGGCGGACAGCGCCAGCCAGCTGCCCTGGCTGGCTGGACGGGGCAGGCGTTCGCACACCACACCCCAGATGCGCTGGATCAGCGACGGCTGCAACACCTCTTCGCAGCGGCCCATGGTGTCGAGCCGCCCGTCCCGCATGACCAGGGCCTGGTCGGCATAGGTTTCGGCCAGGTTGAGGTCGTGCAGCACGGCGATGACGCCATGGCCCTGCGCGGCCAGTTGCTGCATCAGGCGCATGACGCTGTGCTGGTGGGCGAGGTCGAGCGCGGCCGTGGGCTCGTCGAGCATCAGCCAGCGGGGCGTGGCGTCGTCGGGGTGGGGCGTGACCTGTGCCAGCACGCGCGCGAGTTGCACGCGAGCCTTCTCACCACCTGACAGGCCCGCATGCAGGCGGTCGATCAGGTGCAGGGCACCGACGGTGTCCAGGCATTGCTCGACCAGCTCGCCCTCCAGCGGATGCGGGCAGCCTGCATGCGGGTGGCGCCCCATGCGCACGATGTCGCGCACGCTGAAGTCGAAGGGCACTTGCAGCTCTTGCGAGAGCAGCGCGCGGTGGCGGGCGAGGGCCACGGTGTCCCAGTCGGACAGCAGGCGGCCGTGCAGGTGCACGCGCCGGGCGCTGCCGCCTTCCAGCCCGCACAGTGCGTGCATGAAAGTGGACTTGCCCGCGCCATTGGGGCCGAGCACCGCGTGCACCTGGCCGGCTTGCAACTGAACGAAGGGCACATCGAGCACGCGGCGCTCACCGTGGCGCACCAGCAGGTCGTGGGCGGACAGGCTCATGGTTGGAACTCCTTTCAGAAAGAACGGTTGGCGCGGCCATGCAGCAGCCACAGAAAAGTGGGCGCGCCGATCAGGCCGGTGAGCACGCCCAGCGGCATTTCGGCCGGGGCCAGCGCGGTGCGCGCCGCCGTGTCGGCCAGCAACACCAGGCTGGCGCCCAGCAGCGCCGAGCCGGGCAACACCGCGCGGTGCGAAGGGCCGCACAGCAGCCGCACCAGGTGGGGCGCCAGCAGGCCGATGAAGCCCACCATGCCGATGACCGCGGTGACGGCCGCCACAGCCAGCGCGGCCAGCGCCACGCAACGCCGCTGCAGCGAAGCCACGTTCACGCCCGACAGGGTGGCTTGGGCTTCACCCAGCGACAGCGCGTCGAGTTGAGGGGCCAGGCGTGGTGCGATCAGCCAGGTCAGCAGCACCGCCGGCAGCACGCAAGCCACGGCCAGCCAGTGGCTGGGCGCCAGGCTGCCCAGCATCCAGAAGGTGAGGGCACGCAGTTGGGTGTCGGTGGCGAAGTGGGTCAGCAGCCCCAGGGCGGACCCGGCCAGGGCATTCACCGCCACGCCCACCAGCAGCAAGCGGGTGACGGCCACGTGGCCATGCTGGCGCGCCAGCCGCCAGACGATGGCCGTGGTCAGCAGTGCCATGGCGAAGGCACCCAGCATGGTGCCGCTCACGCCCAGCCAGCTGGTGTGAAAACCTGCAACCGTCCAGCCAGCGAGCGGCAACAAGACGATGAAAGCGGCGGCGCCCAGCGCGGCACCGGCCTGCACGCCGATGAGGCCTGGGTCGGCCAGGGGGTTGCGAAACAGGCCCTGCACCATGGCGCCGGCCACGCCAAGCGCGGCGCCGGCCAGCAGGCCCATCGCCAGGCGCGGTGCGCGGATGTGCCAGAAGACATCGGCGCCGGAGACATCGCCCGCCTTGTCGGTGGCCAGTTGCAGCACGTCGCGCCAGCCCACGGCGAAGGGGCCATTGCTGGCCGCCACCAGCAGGCTGATGAGCAGCAGCGCGCTGGCAGCCAGCAGCGTCGTGTGCATGGACAGCAGGCGGCCTGGCTGGGGACGCCAGAGAAGGGTTCGAGATCGCGATCGCGATGCCGCAGGCAGCACCACGCTCATGCCAGGCCCTGCTGCAGTGCTTCCAGCGCCGAGGGCATGCGGGGGCCGAAGCCCAGCAGCGCCATGGTGTCGAAGCTGAGCAAACGTTGCAGCCGTCCTGCCGGGGTCATGGCCAGGCCGGGCAGTTGCCAGAACTTCTGCAGGCCCCCCAGTGCACTCACCGACTCCTGCGTGGTGACGACCCAGTCGGGGCGGGCCTGCACGGCGCTCTCGGCGTTGAGCGCGCGCCAGCCTTGCACCTCGGCCATGGCGTTGCGGGCTCCCGCGTAGCCCAGCATGGCGTGGGCGCCGGTATCGGTGCCCGCCAGCATCGGAGCGGGTCCGTGGGCCATGATGAACAGCACGCGCGGGCCTGCGTTGCCAGGGGTGGCTGCGTTGCGACGAGCCACCTGCTGCTGCGTGGCCAGCCAGCGCTTTTGCAGGTCGGCCGACAGGGCCTGGGCTGCCTTCTGGCGTCGCGTGGCCTCACCCGCCAGGCGGACCTTCTCCATCAGGTCCTCGAAGCGGTGCCTCACGTTGACCAGCCGCAGCGGCACGCCGGCCTGTCGCAACTGAGCCAGCACCGCGGGCGGGCCGGCTTCGTCGGTGCCGAGCACGGCGTTCGGCTTGAGCGACAGCAGGCCTTCGGCCGAAAGCTGGCGCAGGTAGCCCACCTTGGGCGTGCGGCTGGCTTCGGCCGGGTGGGTGCTGGTGGTGTCGGTGCCCACCAGCAGGTGCTGGGCTTCGAGCAGGTAGACGATCTCGGTCAGGCTGCCGTGGATGCTGACCAGGCGGGGCTCCCCCAAGGCCTGACCAGGCGGCGCGGCCGCGAAGGCCTGAGCCGCCGCACCCAGTGACATCGGCAGCGTGGCCAGGCCGCCCAGCCCACCGATGGCTTGCAGCAGGTGGCGACGCTGTGTGTCCCCTTCGGGGCCCATGGGGTTGCGGTGGCGACGGCTCATGCGGCCTCCTTGTGCGAGTTGGACGAGCCCTGCGGGCGGTGGCGGGACGGCGGCGTGCCTCCCACCAGCGAATGCGCCAGCTCGCGCCAGGCCGGCAGCTCCGGCTTGCCCGGCTTGCGTTCACCAAAGAACATGGTGATGAGCTCTCCGCTTTCGTCGAACAGCTCGATCGAGGTCACCGGCCCGTCATCGGTTGGCTTGGTCACCAGCCAGCTTTCGTGCACGGCGTCGCCGCGCAGGTGCAGGTTGAAGCCCTCGTCTAGCACGTTGAGCCAAGGCCCCATGGGCTCGATGCGTTGAACCGCACCGGTGTGGATCTGGATGCAGCCGGGGTTGCCCACGAAGACCATGATCGGCAGGCCCGATGCGGCCGCTTCGTTGAGCAGCCAGTCCACGGCCAGCAGCGGCGTGCGGCGCGTGTGCACGCCTTCCATCAGGCGCAGGGCCTGGCGGCGCCCCACCTGGAAGCGCTTGAGCAGCTCGAAGAACTCGTGCGTGTCGTGCATGGCCGACCAGGCTTCGCCCAGGCCCAGGCAGTCGATCTCGCTGTCGGGGCGGTCGTTGGGCAAAGAGGTGCGACCGGGCTCGAAGCGCACTTCGCGCGCGGGGTCGGCATGGCGCTGCACCAGGTCTTCGAGCGCCGGCAGCGAGGTCTGCGCGCGCGCGTGCACCTTGTGAACCGCCTGGCCATGGCGGTCGAAGAACTGCAGGCTGTGCTGCTCCCCCTTGTCACTTCGTTCGACGACGTGAAAGCCCGCATGCCAGTGGTTGAGGAACAGGCGCAGGTCGATCTCCGGTCCAATCGCCAGGCCCACCGGGCCCCTGGCGCTGACGTTGCGGTAGACGCCGATCTTCTCGTGCACGATGTGCTCGTTGCGCGTGAGCGCCATCACCGGCCCCACGGCCTCGAGTCCTTGCAGGATGGCGACCCAGTCACCGCCCAGCGGCACGGTGGCGAGCAGGCTGTCGGCCGCGGCCTGCGGTGACATCTGGCTCACAACATGGGCAGCCAGCACCTCGCCTTCCGAGAGTTTGAGCTGTGTCGCGGCGTCGCGTGCCCGCAAGCCTTGTGCGCGAAGCGCGGCGAAGGACGAGCGCAAGTGGGCGGGAGAGGTCGTTGTCATCGTCATGCTCCATGGTGGTTGCAAGTCAGTGGATGGGTCAGTAGCGGGCCGACATGGCCACGCGCAAGTTGCGGCCGGCGCCCTCCACCCCCTGGCTGGCGAAGCCGTTGTCGAGGTGGTAGGTTTCATTGGCCAGGTTCTCGGCCGCGAGGTCGAGGGTGAAGCGATCGTTGATGCGCCATTGCGCCCAGGCCCCGAGCAGTCGGTGGCTGGGCTGGCGCGCTGTGCTGGTCTGGGCGGTGGTCTGGAAGTACTCGCGGGCCCAGACCTGTTGCCAGCGCATGCCGACCTCGCCCCAGGTTTGGCGCCAGCCCAGGCTGAGCTGCAGGCGGTTGGCGGGCACGGTCAGCAGCTTGCGCTCATGCTGCCCATCGAAGGTGCGGCCCCGGATGCGGTGGCCACTGAAGCGAGCCTGCCAGTCGCGCCATTGCAGGCTGCCTTCGATCTCCAGGCCCCAGCGGTGTTCGGTGCCAGGTTGAGACATGGCTTTGCTCCCGCCAGGCACGACCATCAACGATTCCAGCAGCTGCCGGGTTCGATCATCGAAAGCGGTGAGCTTGGCGTCGAGCAGGCTGCTCGGACCCAGCAGGTTGCGTTGGCGGGTGTGCAGGCCTGCCTGCACCGAGCGTGAAACTTCAGGTTCGTAGAACTGGGAGCACATGCCACTGGCAGGCAGCACTTGAACGTACCTGGGGTAACCCGCAACGGTCCAGTTGCGTGTGAGTTGGGCGCTGCTGCAGGTGGGGTTGCCACCTGTTGTGCTGTTGGCGAAGGCCTCGTCGATCAAGGGCGGACGGAAAGCCCGGGCCATGGTGCCGAACACCGTCCAGCCTTGTGGCGACCAGGTGTGCGACAGCGTGAAGCTGGGCGATGCCCTCTGAATGGTCATCTCATCGGACTCTCCCGCCTTGATCAGTCTCGTGGCGTTGTCTCCAATCACCCTCGTCGTGAAGCGGTCCCAGCGCACGCCGGGCAAGGCTTGCCAACCACCGACGCGGGCATCGAGCTGCAGGTAGCCGCCGACCTTTTCCTGGGTGCCCGGTGGTTGTTCGGCGTTGTAGCCACCGGGGTACCTGATGGCATTGATGGCCGCATTGCCGGTGACGCGACGGTACTGGCGCTCGGCATGGTTGCCCTGCAACCCCATGTGCAGGCTCAGGCGCCATGTGTCATCGACGAGCGGGGCATCTCGCTGAGGGTTGCCGATCAGGGGCAGCGTCGCGCGCGTGTCAACGGTGGTCTGCCGGTGCGCCACGTCGTCGTCGACGGCAGCCCCGGCGCTGGAGAAGCCCCAGCCTTGCTCCATGTGGTCGCGCACATGGGTCTGGCTGCGGCCAACCGTGGCCTGCCAACTCCGGCCTGTTGCCTCGTCTTCCCACTTCGTCTGCAGCGAAAGGGTGTCATCGTCGATGCGCCGCTGCACCTTGCCGAAACCGCCTGGGTCACCGCCCGTCGTGTCATAGGGCTGCAGGCCCTGGTCCTGGTAACGGACCCAGCTCAGCGAGGCCTTCCACTGGTCGGTCAGCCACCAGCTGCCTTTGAGCAGGCTGCTGCCGGCGTCAGTGTCGGAGAGTTCGAGCCGCTGGCCATCGGGGCGACGGATGTCGTTGCTCTCGCGGCGCGATCGCGCCACCACGAGGTCGGTCTTTTCGGTTGGCCGGCCGTAGGCGGCGACGAAGGTCTGCGTCTCGTCGTTGTTGCTGGCGTGGCCGATGCGCGCGCGGGCGCCCCATTGCTGACCGGGGCGCAGCAGGTCGGCGGCGTCGCGCGTCTGGGCGCTGACGGTGCCGCCCAGGGCGCCGGCAGGCGACTCGATCTGGGCGCCTCGGCGCACCTCGATGGACTTGAGCAACTCGGGCTCGATGAAGGTGCCACCGAAGCGGTACTTCTCGAAGCCCTTGCCCACGCCGTCGAGCTCGATGCGCACGTCTTCGCCGTCGGTGTAGCCGCGGATGTTGAAGCTCATGCCGCTGCTGCGCGGGCCACCTTGAACGGCCACACCCGGCACTTCGTCGAGCACCTCGAACACCGAATCGGGCTGGCGCTGGCGCAGCACCGCTTCGCCGATCGTCGTCGTCGATCGCAGGGTCTCGGCCTGCACGGCGGGGCGCTGGCGCGTGGCCTGCACGCGCACCTCGGGCAACACGGTCATGTCGGGCTCGGGGCTGGTGGCGGAAGTCGGGGGCGTGACGTGGCCGTCGTCTGCGAGGGCCACGCCACAAAGGGTGAGCAACCAGCAACCGGTGGCGGCGACCGCCGACCGGCGCTGGCGCCGGGAACGGGGGGGACTGCAAGGCATGGCGGTCACAGGCCGCATTGCGGCGGCCCGTGTCTTTCAGGGCAGGGGCAGTCGCTCAGCGAGCCTGACGGCGGCGACGGACCAGGGCCATGGCGCCCAGGCCGGCGCCCATCAAGGCCCAGGTCTGTGGCTCTGGCACGGCCGGTGCCTGCTGCACGGCGTAGACGGCGATCTGGTCCAGGCTCATGTGTGCGGCCGAGGCACCGAAGTTGAAGACCCAGTTGCCGGTGCCGGCCAGGGTCCACTTCCACAGGCTCTCCTGCTCGGCACCGCCGAAGCCGCCCGTGATGACGTTGTCGTAGGTCAGCACGCGGGTGGCGCTCACGCCGTTGAGCGTGGCTTCCTCCAGCGCAATCGAGCCTTGCGTGCCCACGCGCAGGTAGACCTCCCACAGGCCCGTGGTCGAGCCTGCCAGGTCAACCTGGAAGCTGGTCGGGCCGCCCAGCCCATAGATGTTGCCGCCGCTGGTCGGGAAGGCGCCACCGGTCAGCTCGGTCAGCGTGCCGGCGCCGGCGATGTCGGGCGTGTTGTCCGTCGGGTAGCTCAGGATCACGTTCCATTCGGCGTAGCTGTTGCCGGCGCCGGGCGTGGTGATCCAGGCGTTGGCGCTGTTGCTGCCATTGCCGCTGTAGCCAAGGGCAGCAGAGTCCCAAACACCGGCGGTGGCGTGAGCGCTGCCATGTGCGGCCATCAGGGCGACGCCAGCCAGGGCCAGTGCACGGACGGAGGAAGGGATGGACTTGGAGATGGAAGAAAGGTGCATGTCAACCTCGGAAGGAGGAAATCGACAGCGTTCCTTCCCCACGAAGGCAACACGTCAGGGTGTGGCGATGGTTCAGTTGGGGGCAGGCCCCCGCCCAGGACGCCCTGTCCTCAGGCGGCCTCGTTGGGGCCCAGGCCGAAGCCCGGGTGGTCCACCACGAAGCGGTACTGTTTGCCGCAGTCGACGATGACCTCTTTCTGGCCCTTCTTGAGCAGGCGAACATCCACCTTGATCGAGCCGTAGCCATCGTGGGCGATCACCTCGTCCAGCAACTGGAGCAGGCGGGCCTTGACGGGGGCGACGGAGGGGGCGGAGAGGCTGCGGTCGGACATGGAGGCGTTTCGTGAGCGGTAGATGTGATCTTAATGAGAATTATTCTCAAATGAAAGATGCCCCCACCTGACTCAGGGGTTCCCCGCCCCTGCACCCCTGCACCCCGGCACGGCTCAGCGACCGCTGTCCTCGCGCATGTCCTCGCGCAGCTGGCGCTGCCAGTCCTTCAAGCGCGCGTCGAGCACGCTCAGCTCGACGATGGCCGCGGCATCGGGCTGGCGAAAGCGCTTGCGCCCGCCTTCCGCGCGGTCGATGGCGCCGGGCAGGTCACCTTCTGCCGCGGCGGCCTCGGCTTCGGCGCGCACGGCGCGGATCGGCTGGCCCAGCTGTTGCCACAGGCTGGCCAGCAGCGACCAGGCCGTGCTGTCGTGCGGGTGCACGCTCAGGTGGGTCTGCAGGCGCGCGGTGGCGTCGAGCCAGGCCTCGTTGCGGTCGGCCGAAGGCGGCAGCGCCAACGCCAGGCGCGACGAGTAGATCAACTCGGGGCGGGCCGACAGCTTGACGACCGAGGGCCGGGCGGGGCCCATCAGCTCGCGCAGGCTGGCGGCCGCGGCCTCGTGCTGCTGCGCCAGCAACTGGCCTTCGATGGCGCTGATGAGCAGCACGCGTTGCGCCACGGCCTGTTGTCCGGGGGGCAGTTGCGGCAGCAGCGCGCGGGCCTCGGCCAGCGCCTGGGCCGCGCGCGCATGCCCGTTGCTGCGCTGCCAGGTCACGGCGCGGGTGTAGTGGGTGGCGATGGCGTCCAGGGCCGAGGCGTCGGCGGGCGGGCGCAGGTTGCCCAGCTGCTCCAGCGCCACGCTGCGCGTGTCCATCAACACCCGCGAACGCGCGGCCATCAGCAGGTGCCAGGCCCATTGCTCGCTGGCGTCGGGCCGCAGCGCGGTGCGTGTGTCCCAGGCATCGGGGCCCAGGCGCGCGCGCGCTTCCCCGATGCGCTCGCTGGTCAGCGGGTGGGTGCGCAGGTAAGGGAAGCTGCCGTCGTCGTTCAGGCGCGAGGCCTGCTGCAGCGTCTCGAACATCAGCGCCATGCCGCTGCTGCGAAAGCCGGCCTCCGACAGCAGGCCAAAGCCCACGCGGTCGGCCTCGCGCTCCATGTCGCGCGAGAAATTGAGCTGCCCCTGGATGGCCGCGGCCTGGCCGCCATAAATCAGGGCTTGCGCGGCCGCCGGGTTCGCGCTGGCCGCCAGCACGCCCAGCAACAAGCTCGCAATGCCGATCCACGAGGTGCGGCTTTGCTGCCCGATCATGCGGGCGATGTGGCGCTGCGTGACGTGCGACAGCTCGTGCGCCAGCACCGAGGCGAGTTCATCCGGCGTGCGCGTGACGGCCAGCAGCCCCAGGTGCACCCCGATGTAGCCACCGGGCAGCGCGAAGGCGTTGACGCTGCGGTCCTTGACCAGGAACGGGTCCCAGGCGAGCACCTGATCGAGCTCGGCGGTGATCTCGCCGCGTTGCCGCGCGGCTTGCAGCAGCCGCTGCCAGAGTTGATCGACGTACTCGAGCACCAGCGGGTCGTCGATCACGGCCGGGTCGCCCAGGATGGCGCGCATGATGCGATCGCCCAGCTTGCGTTCGGCCGCTGGCGACAGGGCCTGCGCGCTGCTGTCACCCAGTGCAGGCAGCGAGATGACGGGGGCCGGGGTGTAAGGCTCGGTGTGCGCGAAGCTGGCCGGTGGGGCAACCAGGCTGGCGCACACCGCCGCGAGGACCAGCCGACGGCCATGGGCCGACCAAGGTGAAGGCGTCTTCGATCGCGAGGGCATCGGGGACAATCGCAAGGTCTCTCAAGATCACGGGAGGCAAGGCGCACAGTATGCGTCCCTCCGCGCCCTGGTCAGGGGGCTTCACCGAACTTGACACCCCTGTCACCGCCTCGTCACCTTCCAGGCTCCGACCCCATGAGCGAACTCACCCACTTCGATGCCCACGGCCAGGCCCACATGGTCGACGTCTCCGCCAAGGTGCCCACCGTGCGCGTGGCCGTGGCCGAAGGCCGCATCCGGATGCAGCCCGGCACGCTGGCCCTGATCCACGAAGGCCGCGCCGGCAAGGGCGATGTGCTGGGCGTGGCGCGCATCGCCGCGATCCAGGGCGCCAAGCGCACGTCGGACCTCATCCCGCTGTGCCACCCGCTGCCGCTCTCCAAGGTGGCCGTCGAGTTCGAGATCGAAGAAGCCGGGCCGGCCGTGCGCTGCCAGGTCACGGTGCAGACGGTGGGCCCCACCGGCGTCGAAATGGAGGCGCTGACCGCCGTGCAGGTCGGGCTGCTGACCATCTACGACATGTGCAAGGCCGCCGAAAAAGGCATGCGCATCACGGACGTGCGTCTGCTGGAAAAGCTGGGCGGCAAGTCCGGGCCCTGGCGCGCCGAGACCGCCGGCTGACGGCGGGCCTGGTCAGGGCTCCACGTCCCGCCAGGTGTACTGGCCTTGCGGCGCTTCGCACTGGAAGGGCAGGGGCTCGCCAGCCGGCCTGTCGGCCTCGCACACCTGGAACCAGGACTTGGCCCGCGCGTTGCGGAATTCGCTCAGGCGCTGCGCCACATAACGCGCATGGTCCACACGGTCGTGCTCGGCCAGCGAGCGCGCGTAGGCCATCATCAACCTCGCATCCATCAGCACATGGGTCGTGCGGCGGAAAGCTTGTGGCGGCAGGCTGGGTTCGTCGTCATCGGGCAGGTTGACCCAGGCGTAGTCGGCCTGGTGCCCCCACCATGGCATCTGCCGACCGAAGTCGATGCGTTCGCGCAGACCCGCCGGGCAGATGCGGCTGAGCCAGCCGGGCTGGCTCGATGCGGCCTGCGCCTGTGCGCAAGGCCGGGGCGCGTAGATGTTGGCCGCCGACTGGTAGTCCAGCGCACACCAGGTGCCCAAGGCGGCCATCAGCAGTCCCGCCAACGTTGCACCCGATGAGGGGCTCGCCATGGCCTTGGCGGCCGGCCCGGATGCCTGCATGCCCGATGCGGTCGACTCCGCCCGAGTGGACAGCCCCAGCCCGAACGCAAAGGCCGTTGGCAGCAGGAAATAGGCGTACCACAAGGGGTACTCCAGCAGGCTGTGAAGGCCTGCAGCGGCCACCATCACCGCAGCCGCACCGGCCAGGCCCACCTGGTCGGCCGCCACGGCGCGCCTGGGCCACAGCAGCGCCACGAAGGCCGCGCCGCTCAACAGCAGCAGCAAGGCGGCCAGGGGCACGCCGAACTCCACCGCCCATTGCAGCACGATGTTGTGCGTGTGGTCGAAGAAGGCCACCGGGCGGCCGGGGAAGGGCGTCATCGTCCAGGCGAAGTTGAAGCGCCCGTAGCCCACGCCTGTCCAGGGTTGCTGCCCGATCAGGCTCAGCACGTTCGACCAGATCCCGAAGCGAGAGCTGGAGATGTCGCTGCCGTCGTGCAGGCGGGCCTCGGCGGCGAAGGCCACCGACTGATCGGCATGCGACCACAGCCACATCCCACCCCAGGCCAGGCCATAGAGCAGCGGTGCGGCCACCAGGGCCAGGCGCAGGCCCGTGGGCAGGCGGCGATCGAACACGCCCCAGGCCGTCAGCAGCGCCATGGCGACCATGCCGGTGCGCGAGGCCGTCAGCACGATCACTCCGATGAAAGCCGCCAGCCCGGCACAGGTCAGGCTCACGGGCAGCCGGCCCCGTGCACCCAGCCAGGCCACGCCCACGCAGGCGAAAACCATCAAGGTGCTGAAGTGATTGGGCTGCCGAAGGTTGCCGACCGCGCGGCCCGCCATGGTCGGGATGGCGATCCATCGGCCATCTGCCCAGTCGGGTTGAAAGACCTGCACCAGCGCCAGCAGGCTGCCCGCCACGCCCGCCACCGCGAGCCCGCCAAAAAAGAGCGCGGCAAGGGTGTCGCGTTCGCTGCTGCCACCGGCTCGCCAGCCCGTCCATGCCGCCAGCGCAGCCGCCAGCGCCATGCCGCCGCCCATCAGGCCCAGGCCCAGGGGCACGGGGCTGAACACACCGGCCCACAAAGCCAGGGCGGCCTGGGTCAGCAGCACCCCGCACAGGGCAAGCAAGGCGCTGCGACCGGGCCCGTGTTGCGCCGCGGCCGGTCGCCCGCCCAGCCAGCTCAGCCAAAGGCCCCATCCCAGCACCGCCAGGGCCTGGTTGTAGAAGGTGACCGAAGGTGGGTCGTGGGGGGCGACGAGGGTCGGGGCCGCCAGGGCCAGCAAGGCCAGGGCCCAGCCGCCAGCCGGCCAGGTGCCCGCATTCGGGGCAGAGGGGAGCGCTGTCATGGCGCGTATTGTCGGGCCAACCGAGCGGGCCTTCGCCAGCTCACCAGATGGGGCGCGGCAGCGAAAAAAGGCGTTCGACAACAGGCCGATCAACGAGATTTTGACCTGTTTCAAAGCATTGTTCACACCCCGAGGAAGCCCGATGTAAAAGCTGGTGTCTTGGCCTTGTCACATCGATCGGATGGGCGCACACTGGTCTTCCGGTTGACGATTTGTGGCCTCGGTGCCCCGTCTCAGACAGCCCGCAGCGAGTCTCCCTTGCGCCCACCGGATGTGCTTGAAGTGTGTGCAACGTTTCTGCTCTCGAAAGGAGGCAGTATGAATGTGACGATCAGTGGCCATCATCTGGAAGTGACCCCCTCGCTGCGTGAGTATGTGCTCACTAAGCTGGAGCGGATCACCCGCCATTTCGATCAGGTCGTGGACATCACGGTCTTGCTCAGCGTTGAAAAGCAAAAGGAAAAGGATCGTCGCCAGAAGGCCGAAGTCAACCTCCACGTCAAGGGCAAGGACATCTTCGTCGAGACCTCTCACGAAGACCTTTATGCCGCCATCGATCAGTTGATGGACAAGCTCGATCGACAAGTCTGCCGCCACAAGGACCGCGTGCAGAACCACCAGCATGACCCGCTCAAGCGCGCCTCGGGCGCCTGGGACATGGCATCCTGAAGTCCCTCCCCAGCAAACCGCGTCGGTGCACTCGGCACCGATGCACCTCGGTCCGGCCTGATTGCGGGTCGCCAGCGCAGGTGGAACCGAGTTGACGGCCCTTCGGGGCCGTTTTTCATGGGAACAAATGCCGCCGGATCGGCCAAAGTTGGCACCGTGCCCCACTGTGAGGCGCGGCAATCGGGCATCGATCATCCGGGGCCTTGCTGCGGTGCAGCAGAGGGTGCAGAATCCCTGAAAACGGGGTTGAGTCGGCCGCCCCACGGGGCCGACACCTCCCTATAATCCGCCCTCTGCCCGCCCGGTGCGGTGGCGTTCCGTCAGTCGCTTTGCGTCACACCATGAACCGTCTCTCAGCCATCCTTCCCGCCAGCCAGGTGCTGGTGGACGTGGACGCCAGCAGCAAGAAGCGCGTCTTCGAGCACGCGGGGTTGCTGTTCGAGAACCACCACGCCATCGCGCGTGCCACGGTGACGGACAACCTCTTCGCCCGCGAGCGCCTGGGCTCCACCGGTCTGGGCCACGGCGTGGCCATTCCCCACGGCCGCATCAAGGGTTTGAAGAACCCGCTGGCCGCCGTCATCCGCCTGAGCCAGCCGATTCCTTTCGACGCACCCGACGAAGAACCCGTCGGCCTGCTCATCTTCCTGCTGGTGCCCGAGGCCGCCACCCAGCGCCACCTCGAGATCCTCTCGGAGATTGCCGAGCTGCTGTCGGACCGTGAGTTGCGCGAGCGCCTCAAGACCGAAGGCACGGCCGCCGAGGTGCACGATCTCATCGAGCGCTGGCAGCCACTGAAGTCGGTGGCCTGAGGCCCTGAGCGGCCCGGGCTTGAGGCATGATGTCCGCAAAACGCCTGCCACCGCACCTGCCACCGCACCGTCTGTGAGCCTCAAAGACCTCGCCATCATCAGCGCCGAAGCGCTGTTCGAATCCAACCGCGCCGCCCTGCGCTGGGAATGGATCGCCGGTCACGCCAACCCCGAGCGCCATTTCGACGAAGAGGCCGTCAAGTCGGCCCAGTCGGCGGCCGACCTGGTGGGCTACCTGAACTACATCCACCCCTACCGGGTGCAGATCGTCGGGCGCCGCGAGTCGGCCTACTTCACCAATTCCACGCCCGAGGACCAGGAGCGCCGCATCCAGCGCATCGTCACGCTGGAGCCGCCGGTGGTGGTGGTCGCCGATGGCGTGCCGCCTTCGGACAAGCTGGTGGCCATGTGCGGCCGCGCGGGCATCCCGCTGTTCGTCACGGCGGAGTCGGCCGGCCACGTCATCGATGTGCTGCGCAGCTACCTGACCCAGCATTTCGCCGAGCGCATCACCCGCCACGGCGTGTTCATGGACATCCTGGGCCTGGGCGTGCTGCTGACGGGCGAGTCGGGCCTGGGCAAGAGCGAACTCGGCCTGGAGCTGATTTCACGCGGCCATGGCCTGGTGGCCGATGACGCGGTCGATCTGTACCGCGTCTCGCGCACCGCCATCGAGGGGCGCTGCCCCGAGCTGCTGCAGAACCTGCTGGAAGTGCGCGGCATCGGCCTGCTCGACATCAAGGCCATCTTTGGTGAGACGGCCGTGCGCCGCAAGATGCGCCTCAAGCTCATCGTGCACCTGGTGCGAAAAGAAACGATGGAGCGCGAATTCGAGCGCCTGCCCTACGAGCCCCTGTTCGAAGAGGTCATGGGCGTGCCGATTCGCAAGGCGGTGATCGCGGTGGACGCCGGCCGAAACCTGGCCGTGCTGGTCGAAGCCGCCGTGCGCAACACCGTGCTGCAGCTGCGCGGCATCGACACCTACCGGGAGTTCATCGAGCGCCACCAGCGCGCGATGGAGCGCGGCGGCGGGCACTGAGCCCGGCCGCGCCACCCCCGTCTCCGGCTCAGAGTTTGTGGCCGGCGGACTTGCCCGAACAGCCTTCGCGGTTGCACACCACGTAAAGCGACAGCGCGTGGTCGTGCAGCTTGTAGCCCCGCTCTGCGGCGATCTGCTGCTGGCGCTTCTCGATCTCGGGGTCGAAGAACTCTTCGACGCGACCGCAGCTCACGCAGACCAGGTGGTCGTGGTGCTTGCCTTCGTTGAGCTCGAAGACGGCCTTGCCGGCCTCGAAGTGGTTGCGCGCCAGGATGCCGGCCTGCTCGAACTGCATCAGCACGCGGTAGACGGTGGCCAGGCCGATGTCCGAGCCGTCGTTGAGCAGCAGCTTGTAGACGTCTTCGGCCGTCAGGTGGCGCTGGGTGGACTGCTGGAACAGCTCCAGGATCTTGATGCGAGGCAGGGTGGCCTTGAGCCCGCTGCTTTTGAGTTCTTCGACGTTGGTCATGGGGGCTCCACAGTGCAGGCAGGCCCGTGCGGCCGCCGCTAGAATGCCCAATGATAATGAGTTGGCGCCATGATCGCACCCAGGTAGGGGTTCACCCCTGCTGCCTGGCGGCCCATTCCTGACGCCAGACTTGACCTTGCCCTCCGTCTCAACGACCCGACGCCTCGCCGGCGTCCGCCCCCTGCCCATGATGCCGACCCCGATCCGCCGTGCTGCCCTGGTCCTGGCCTCCGCCACCCTGCTGTCGGGCTGCAGCAGCCTGCGCAACCCGGAAACGCTTTTCGGCCTGCTGACGCCTTACCGCATCGATGTGGTGCAGGGCAACGTCGTCACCCAGGAGGTGATGGCCCAGATTCAGCCGGGCCTGGGCCGCCTGCAGGTGCGCGAGATCCTGGGCACGCCGCTGCTGGCCGACCCCTTCCACGCCGACCGCTGGGACTACGCCTTCACCATCCGGCGCCAGGGGGTGCCCGACCAGCAACGCCGCGTGACGGTGTTTTTCCGCAACGACGTGGTCGAACGCTTCGAAACCGACGCCTTGCCAAGCGAGCGCGAGTTCGTCGCGTCCATCGACCGCCCACTGGGCGGCGAGGAGCCGAAACTGCAGATGACGCCAGAGCAGGTCGCTGCGCTGCCCGTGCCCCTCAAGACGGAGTCCACCCGCAAGGTGCCGCAAGGCGCCGCCCGCGAGTACCCGCCCCTGGAGGCCGGCAGCCGCTGAGCCCCGCGCCGGCCCTGAGCGGCCGACTTTGTCACGCCTTTTGAAATTTCGCCACTGGATCCCCGCATGAGCGCCACCCCGACCTCCGCCTCCGAGCCCCTTGCCATCGCCATCGCCGGTGCTTCCGGCCGCATGGGGCGCATGCTGATCGAGGCCGTCCTGCAATCGCCCGACACCCGCCTGGCCGGCGCACTCGACATCACCGGCAGCCCGGCGCTGGGCATCGACGCCACCGCCTACATGGGCACGCGCAGCGGCGTCGTCATCACCGACGACCTGCACGCCGGCCTCAAGGACGCGAAGTACCTCATCGACTTCACCCGCCCAGAGGGCACGCTGGCCCACCTGAAGGCCTGCCGCGAGCTGGGTGTCAAGCTCATCATCGGCACCACCGGTTTCACGCCCGAGCAGAAGGCCGAGATCGAAGACGCCGCGCGCGACATCGGCATCGTCCTCTCGCCCAACATGGCCGTGGGCGTCAACGTCGTCTTCAAGCTGCTGGCCCAGGCCGCCAAGGCCCTCAAGGACGGCTACGACATCGAGATCATCGAGGCCCACCACCGCCACAAGGTCGATGCCCCCAGCGGCACGGCGCTCAAGATGGGCGAGGTGGTGGCCGAGGCCGTCGGGCGTGACCTCAAGACCTGCGCCGTCTATGGCCGCGAAGGCGTGACCGGTGAGCGCGACCCCAACACCATCGGCTTCGCGACGGTGCGAGGCGGCGACGTGGTGGGCGACCACACCGTGCTGTTCGCCGGCATCGGCGAGCGCATCGAGATCACGCACAAGTCCTCCAGCCGCGTGCACTACGCCCAGGGCAGCTTGCGCGCTGCGCGCTTCCTGGCACGCCAGCCGCACGGCCTGTTCGGCATGGACGACGTGCTCGGCCTGAAGTGAGCGGCTGAACCCACATGGACAGCCTGATTCGGTACTGGGAACAGGGCGACGCCATCGGGCGCGCCGTGGCCGTCATGCTGCTGATCATGTCGATCAGCGCCTGGGTGGTCATCTTCTGGAAGGGCTGGATGCTCACGCGCGCACGCCGTGACCTGGTGCTCGGAGCGCAAGCCTTCTGGCGCGCGGCCGACCTGCCTTCGGCTCGCCTGGCGCTCAAGGACCTGGACCGAGAGCAGGTGCTGCTGCCCCTGGTCGAAGCCGCGGCCGAACCCGTTGCCGCCGACACCATGGAAGCACGCGCCTTGCCCGAGGCCCAGCTCACGCGGCGCCTGCGCGACAGCCTGCACGACGTCATGCAGCGGCTCAAGGCCGGCCAGGTGTTGCTGGCCTCCGTCGGATCGGTCTCGCCTTTTGTGGGCCTGTTCGGCACCGTCTGGGGCATCTACCACGCGATGATGGGCATCGCCAACGAAGGCTCGGTCAGCATCGACAAGGTGGCCGGCCCGGTGGGCGAGGCCTTGATCATGACGGCGGCCGGCCTGGCCGTGGCCATCCCGGCGGTGCTGGCCTACAACGTCTTCGGCAAGCTGGTGTCGGCGTGCGAAGCCGACCTCGAAGGTTTCGCGCACGACCTGCGCGAGGCGCTGCTGGGCACGCCATCGCGTGACCGCGACGAGGCCTGAGGCGGCGACGATGGCGTTCGGCCGACTCGAGCGTCCCAAGGGCAGCGAGCCCATGAGCGACATCAACATGACGCCGCTCATCGACGTCATGCTGGTGCTGCTGATCATCTTCATGATCACGGCGCCGATGATGACCTCGCGCCTCAAGCTCGACCTGCCGCGCGCCGAGACCCAGGCGCCCCCGCCGCTGCCGCCTGCCGTGATCACCATCGCGCTGACGGCCGATGGGCGCACGCACCTCGACGAGCAGGCGGTGGACGCCGCGGCGCTGCAGGCCCAGGTCGAAGCGCAGGCGAAGTCCAAGCCGGACACCGAGGTGCAGCTGCGTGCCGACCGCGTCGTGCCCTACGAGCGGGTGGCCCAGTTGATCGGCATCCTGCAAAAAGCAGGGCTGACGCGGATCGCGTTCGTCACCGAAGCGACGGCGGATGCGCCGGGTGCTCAGGACGGCAAACCCTGATCCCGTCTCAAGGCAGCTCCACAGCCCCCATGCGAGCCGCGATCGTCCCTGCGCGCCCGCTCACGTAAGGCGAGCGAGGCGTTTTCTCGAAGCGCTTCGGTGCGGGCAGCATCACCGCCAGGCGCGCGGCCTGGAGTGGGGCCAGCCGGGCGGCGTCGACACCGAAGTAGTGGCGCGATGCGGCCTGCGCACCGAACACCCCTTCGCCCCATTCCACGTTGTTGAGGTAGATGTCGAGGATGCGCTGCTTGCTCAGCAGGCCCTCGAGCATGAAGGTGATGGCGAACTCCTGGCCCTTGCGCAGGAAGTTGCGCTCGCTGCTCAGGAACAGGTTCTTGGCCAGCTGTTGCGTGATCGTCGAGCCACCGATGACCTTGGCCGTGACCTGGTTGACATCCGGTGCCGCCGGCTCCGGGCGGCCGCGTTTGCGGGCGCGCTCCACCGCGCGCTGGTGTCGGGCCAGCGCGTCGGCGCGTTTTTTGTCTGCGCGAGCCTGCGCTGCGTTGTTCTTGCGCCAGGCATTCTCCAGCGCGTCCCACTCGACGCCGTTGTGGTCCGCGAAGTTGGCGTCTTCGGAGGCGATCACCGCGCGGCGCAAGTGGTCTGAAATGCGCGAGCCGTCGACCCATTCCTGCGCCCAGGCCACGCGGCCCTCGGCGCGCAGGATGCGGGCGAACTCGCTGCGCTGGAAGGTGGTGGACTGCGGGTCCAGCACGTTCATCAGCGCGATGCGCGCTGCGAAGAAGATCTGCAAGCTCAGGCCGCTGAGCACCAGCAGCACGGTGATCCGCCAGACTGCGCGCATCTTGGGTTTCCCAGGGTTGGAACAGGTGAGAGCGTGGGCGAGGCGGATCAGCCCGCCGATGCCTTGGAGGCGGCGTCGACCAGCGCGCGCATCTCGGCCAGCACGGGCGTGGTGTCGGGGCGCACGCCGCGCCACAGCGCGAAGCTTTCTGCGGCCTGCTCGACCAGCATGCCCAGGCCGTCGCGGGCCACGGCGCCGTGCGAGCGGGCCCAGTCCAGGAAGGCCTGGGCAGCGGGGCCGTACATCATGTCGAGCGCCAGGCTGCCGGCCTTGAGCACCTCGGGGCCAACCGGCACACCGCTGCCGGCCAGGCTGGCGGCCGTGCCGTTGATGAACACGTCGAAGGCGGAGCCGGTGTCGGTCAGGCCACGGGCGCTGAGCTGGACACCATGCTGCGCAGCCCAGTCGGCATGGCGAGCCACGATGGCCTCGGCCTTTTCAACCGTGCGATTGGCCATGACGATCTCGGCAGGACGGGCTTCGATCAGCGGGCCCAGCACGCCAGCGGAGGCGCCGCCCGCGCCCAGCAGCAGCACGCGGCGGCCCGCCAGCGGCACGCCGGCGTTGACGGTGATGTCCCGCACCAGGCCCACGCCATCGGTGTTGTCCGCCAGCCAGCCGCCTTGCTCTCCGGTGTCGAAACGCAGCGTGTTGGCCGCCTGGGCCAGCTCGGCGCGCGGGCTGCGGCGTGCAGCCAGCTCGAAGGCCTCGAACTTGAAGGGCACGGTGACGTTGCAGCCCTTGGCACCGGACGCGGCGAACGCCTTCACCTCGGGCGCGAAGCCATCGAGCGGGCAGAGCAGGCGACCGTAGTCGATGGCCTGGCCGGTCTGCTGTGCGAAGAGGCTGTGGATGTGCGGCGAGCGGCTGTGGGCCACGGGGTTGCCGGCGACGGCGTAGCGGTCGGGGGCGGTCATGCGGGCGTCAGGGTTGAGCGGTGGGGGGGGAGGCGTTGGGGTTCGCGGCCTGGGTGGTGGCTTCGAAGCCGGCTTCCCGCGTGAAGCGAAAGCGCGAGGTGATGAGGATCAGGTCGTGGCCGGCGCTGACCTCGGGCGGCACGGGCTCGAACTGGCCCATGCGCAGCACGATGGCGCGCGCTCGCTTGTCGAGCAGGGGCTTGCCGGAGCTTTGCACCACGATGGCATCGACCACCTTGCCGGCGCGGTTGATCCACACCTCCATGATCAGCTCGCCATAGAGCTTTTGACCATTGTTGGTGGGGAACTGCTCGGTGCCCGCGCGTTCGACCCGGGTGCGAAAGGCGCTGTAGTACAGCGCGTCGGCCGAGCGGAGGGTGGCGGGGCTGAGGTAGCGCTTCTTGGGGCGGGCGTTTTCTTCCTGGATGCGCTTTTCAAGCTCGGCCAGCAGCTTGGTGAGCTGGCGGCGCTTTTCTTCCTCGGCGCGCGCCATCTCGGTTTGCGAGGGGTTGCGCGGCTGGGGCGGGGGCAGGGCGGCGAGTTCGTCGCGCATCTGGGCCAGCAGTTGCTGCTGCTCGCGCTGCATCTGGTCGATCATGCGCGCGGTCTGCTCCAGCGAGTCGCCGACCTCGTTGGTGGGCGAAGGCGGCAGGGGCGAGGTGGCGCGACGGTTGTCGGTGGCTTCGCCGCCGCCGGCCAGGTTCTGCTGGGCCAGCGCCTGGGCCTTGTCAGGCTTGGCCTCGCTGCCGGCGTTGACCAGGATCACCTCCAGCGGGGTGTCCTGGAAGGTGCGGTTGAAGCCCTCGGGGTCGATGAAGCGGAAACCGAACAGGGCCGCGTGCACCGCCACGGACACACCGAGGCACACCTGCAGCAGGCTGAGGGACTTCAGGTACTTCCAGGGGGCGATCAAGCGGCTGGGCATCACGGCGTGGGGGCGTCTTGGTGCGTCTCTGCCCGGTTGGGCGGTGGGCGTCGGGCCGGGTCAGGCCGCCGCACCCCCTGTACCTGCCTGTGGTGCGTTCGCGGCCTCGCCCGGTTCCGCATCGGTCAGGTCGATGGCCAGCGTCAGCGGTCCCGCATTGTCCAGCACCTCGGCGTCGTCTTCCTCTCCGGCATCACCCTGGGGTGCCTGGCCGGCGTCGGCCTCGTCCAGGCGGGCGATGACGCTGGCGTGCACGTCCAGGGTCAGCAGGTCGACGCCGGTGATGCGCACGCGCACCTTGGCGTGGCGCGGCAGGTTGTCGGCGCCGATGGCCTTGAAGACCAGGGGCAGCGTGTCGGCGCGCACCAGGCCGTTGACCATGACGGCGGCATCCAGCTCGGTGATGCCGGCCTGGCCGAGGTGCTTGATCGTCCAGTAGCGCTCCATGCTCGACTGGAAGCCGTTGTAGGCGCTGTAGGCTCCGTCGAAGTTCGAGATGATGGCGAACAGCTCGGCGTCCTTGGGCTTGAAGGGCGCGACCAGCGCGGCGGTGCGGCCGTTCTTGGCGCAGGCGATGATCTGCCACTGGTTGACCAGGTCCACATAACGGCGCAGCGGCGAGGTGGCCCAGGTGTACTGCGCCACGCCCATGCCGGCGTGCGGCAGGGCCTTGGTGCCCATGCGCACCTTGATGCCGGGCGCCAGGCTCGCCTGGCTGCGGTAGATGCCGGGCACGCCCAGCTCGGCCAGCCAGCCGCCCCAGGTGCTGTTGGCCAGGATCATGGCTTCGGCCACGATCAAATCGAGCGCGGAGCCGCGTGCGCGGGTGCCGATGTGCACCTGCTCGTCGCCCTGCGGCTCGATGCCGTCGCTCATGGTGTTGACGCCGTTGGTGCCAATGAGCTTGAAGCTGTAGTCCGGGCGATTGAAGGTCTCGGGCTTGCCGCGCACGACTTCGCGCTGGGCCTTGAGGTGCCTGGCCAGGCGGAAGGCGAAGGCCAGCTCGGGCGCGAAGGCGTAGTCGGCCGGGGCCTCGCCGCTCAGCGTGGCGTCGGTGATGACGCCGTCGAGCTGGTCGTGGCGCAGGTTGGCGGCGATGGGCACGCGCTCAAGCTTCGTCTCGCTGCCGGTGACGGCCAGCGTGGCTTCGTCGAAGGTGACGTACAGCGACACGGCCGGGCAGTCGCGCCCTTCGATCAGCGTGTAGGCCTGCACCACGCTGTCGGGCAGCATGGTGATCTTGTGGCCTGGCATGTAGACGGTGGACATGCGCGCGCGGCCAAGCTGGTCGACCGGCGCGCCGGGGGCGATGGCCAGGCCCGGAGCGGCGATGTGAACGCCGTAGGTGACGCTGCCCGTGCCCAGGCCCTGCACCGACAGCGCATCGTCGATCTCGGTGGTCATCGAGTCGTCGATGGAGAAGGCTTTGACCGAAGCCAGTGGCAGCTCGTCCTTGACGGGGGGCGCTTCCAGGGCCGGGAAGCCCGTGCCCTTGGGGAAGTGCTCGAACAGGAAGCGCTTGTAGTGGAACTGGTAGGGGCTGTCGATGGCGCCCGCGTCTTTCAGCAGGTCAAGCGGTGCACGCTGCGTGGCCTTGGCGGCTTCGACCACGGCCTTGTAGGCGGGGCCGTTCTTGTCGGGCTTGAAGAGGATCTTGTAGAGCTCTTCCTTGATCGGGGCCGGGCAGTTGCCGGTGGCCAGCTCCTGGGCCCACTGCTCGATCTGCAGGGCCTGCTGCTTCTTGCGCTCGATGGCGGCCAGCGCCTGCTTGAGGATGTCCTCGGGCGCTTTCTTGAAGCGGCCCTTGCCACGGCGGTGGAAGTAGTGCGGGGCGTCGAACAGGCGCATCAGCATGGCGGCCTGCTGCACGGCGTCGGCCGATTCGCTGAAGTACTCGCGCGCCAGGTCGTCGAAGCCGAAGTCCTCGGCCGGGGCGACTTCCCAGATCAGGTCGAGGTCGATGTCGCTCGACTGGACGGCGGCCTGGGCCAGCAGCTCGGCCGGGGCCGGCTTGGCGAATTTCAGCAGCACGTTGGCGGCCTTGGCCTTCACGCGTTTGCCGGAGTCGAGCTCGATCTGCATCGAGGCGTCGGCTTCGGACATCACGCGGCCTGCCAGGAACTTGCCGGCGTCGTCGAACAGGGCGTACATGGAATCGGGATCTCAGCGGTCTTCGGACCGCGATTGTCCCACCTTGTGACCCTGGCGTCGCTCGGGCCGCTCAGGAGGTGGGCGAGGGCAGGCGGAGCCAGTCGAGCAGTTTGGGCAGGTGCTCGTCGAAATCGCTGACGGCGTGGTCGCTGCCATCGAGCAGGTGGATGCGCGCGCCCTGGTAGTGGCTGACCATTTCGCGCCAGTCCAGCACCTCGTCGCCCTCGGCGATCAGCGCCCAGCCGCGCTCGGGGTGATCGATGGGATAGGGGTCGAGCGAGCGGAACTGGTCGATGAAGTCTTCGCGGAAGAAGAACTTGTCTTGCGGATCGTGGAAGGATGTCTGCTCGCCGATGTGGCGGGCCAGGTCGCGTGCGGGCTGCACCGCTGGGTTGATGACCGCGAAGCGGCAGCCAAGTTCCTTGGCCAGCACCGTGGCGTAGAAGCCGCCCAAGGACGAGCCGATGACGACCGTCGATTCGGTCGGCCAGTGCCGCACCAGCTCGCGCAACTCGGCCATGGCCTGCTGTGGCGAAGGCGGCAGCTGCGGGCAGCACCAGACCAGCGGCAGGCCTTGGTCCTGCAGCGTCCTGACCACGCTGGCCAGGCGCTGCGCCTTGAAGGACCGGGGTGAGGAGCGAAAGCCGTGCAGGTAGAGCAGGTGGGTGGGGGCGGGCATGCCCCGATTGGACCCGGGGCCTGGGCCCCGGTCAAGCTCACTCCCCGGCCACGAAGGCGTCACGCGCCTGCTTGCCCAGGAAGGGGTGGTCGGTGAAGAAGCCGTCCATGCCCAGGGCCAGGAAGGCCTTGATCTGGCCGGCCAGGTCGCCCAGCTCGGCCGGGTTGGCGCTGCTGTCGAACTCGTTGGGCAGGAAGTTGTTTTCGGCGCGGAAGGTCCAGCCGTGCACGATCAGGCCGGCGGCGTGGGCGTCTTGCACCAGCGAGGTCGGTGTGCCCAGGCGACCGCCGACCAATGGGATCATCAGGTTGGTGTTGGCGCCGATGCCGCTGGCGTAGCGGGCGATTTCCTTGAGGCCCTCAGGCTTGGCCAGGTCGGCGTAGGTGCGGGCGTCTTCCTTGACGACGAAGTCGTAGGGTTTGCCAGAGCCGTTGAGCAACTGCACCAGGGGCACGCGGGTCATCTTGGCCAGGTCCTTGAGGTTGCTGACCTCGAAGGACTGGATGAACACCGGCGAGGTCTTGAAGCGGTAGCCGTGCTTGTGCAGGGTGCGCACCAGCGGCTCTTCCAGCGACAGGCCGATGCCGTCGAAGTAGGTGGGGTGCTTGGTCTCGGGGTAGACGCCGATGGGCTTGACCTTCAGGGCGGCCTTCCAGCCACCCGTGGCCAGGGCCTTTTGCTGGCGGCGCTCGTTGGCCTGGGCGACCAGTTGCAGCACCTCTTCGAAGGTGGGCACCTCGAGCATGTCGTCAAAGCGGGTGTTGGCTGTGCGCAGCTGGGGCAGGCGCTCGCGGGCGCGCAGCGTCTTGAGTTCGGCCAAGGTGAAGTCCTCGGTGAACCAGCCGGTGATGTTCACGCCGTCGATCAGCTTGGTGGCCTTGCGGTTGGCGAATTCAGGGCGCTCGGCCACGTCGGTGGTGGCCTCGCGGACGTTGCCATTGGCGTCAACGATGGCGATGGCGTTTTCGTGGCGGGCGACCAGCACGCCGTCCTTCGTGCTCACCAGGTCGGGCTCGACGTAGTCGGCGCCCTGCTCGATGGCCAGCCAGTAGGCGGCCAGGGTGTGCTCGGGCACGTAGCCAGAGGCGCCGCGGTGGGCGATGAGCAGGGGTTTGGCGGCTTCAGGTTGGTGGGCGCCGTGGCGAGCCGATTCGGTGGCCATGGCGGGTGTGTGGGCGCTCAGGTACACGACGGTGATGGTGGCCAGCGCGAAGGCGCTCAAGGTGCGGACGAACATCTTGGGGAACTCCTTGGGGTGTTGGGCAGGCCGGGCACCTGGCCACAGCTTGCTTCAAAGGCTACGTGTGACGTGTGTCCCTCGCATGAAGGGGGCATGGTCGCGGTGGCTGTCACAAAGCTGTCAGGGATGGGCCAATAGGATCACGCCTGTCGCGTTGACCGGGCCCACTCCAGGCCAAGGTCCAGCGCAGGAAGGATTGCCCCAAATGATCACGCGTCAGGCGCCCCGCTGTGGGGTGCAGGCTGAACTCGTCCCTGTTGTTTCGGTTGCCGATCGGTCGGCGACGGGTTCGGTTGCACGCGTGGCCCATGCGGGGCGTTGTGCAGGTCGCCATGCGGGCTTCACGTTGCTCGAGCTGCTGGTGGTGCTGGTCATCATCGGCCTGCTGGCGGGCTATGTGGGGCCGCAGTTCTTCAAGCAGATCGGCAAGTCCGAGAGCAAGACGGCCACGGCGCAGATCGACGCTTTGGGCAAGGCCTTGGACCAGTACCGACTGGACACCGGCCGCTACCCGAGCACTGAACAAGGCCTGGGCGCGCTGTGGGTACAGCCCAGTGGCGAGACGCGCTGGTGGGGCCCCTACCTGCGCAAGGCGCCGCCCAAGGACCCTTGGGGTCGCGACTACCAGTACCGTGCGCCAGGCGAGCATGGCGAGTACGACCTGTTCTCGCTGGGCAAGGACGGCCGCGAAGGCGGCGGCGGCGAAGACCAGGACCTCACCAACTGGTGAGCACGGCCCTGCCCATGAACCGCCCCATCCAACCGGTGCCCGCGCAGCGCACCATGCCACAGCAGCCCTGGTGGCAGCAGCCCCTGGCTCGGCGCCAGGCGGCCTTCCCGCGGCGCTTGTTCTGCCAGGAGCTGGCCGTGCTGCTGGACGCAGGCATTCCCCTGTTCGAAGCCATTGCCACACTGCGCGAGAAGGAGTCCTCGCCCGATGTGGCCAGGGTGCTGTCACGGCTGAACATGGCGCTGTCCGAGGGGCGCCCCTTGGCCCAGGCCATGCGCGAGCAGCCCGAGGCCTTCAGCACGCTGCTGATCGCCTCCATCGAAGCCAGCCAGCGCACCGGCCAGACACCGCAGGCGCTGCGCCAGCACGCGGCCTACCTGGCCTGGGTGACGGGCTTGCGTGACAAGCTGGTGAGCGCGGCCATCTACCCGGTCATCCTGATCTCGGCCAGCTTGCTGGTGATGGCCTTCCTGACCGTGTTCGTGGTGCCGCGCTTTGCCGAGATCTACGAAGGCATGGGGGGCGAGTTGCCGGTGCTGTCGGGCCTGCTGCTCAAGCTGGGCACGGCGGTGGGAGCGTACCCGTGGTGGTTCGTCGCAGGGCTGGTGGGCCTGGTGTTCGCGGCTCTGGCGGCTTGGCGCTCGCCCACCGTGCGTGCCGCGGCGGCCGATCAGCTCTGGCGCACGCCGGTCATCGGGCCGCGCCTGCGTTTGATCGAGCTGGCCTCGCTGTACCGCACGCTGGGGCTGCTGCTGCAGGCCGGTGTGGCCGTGGTGCCGGCGCTGGAGGCCACGCTGGAGCTGGTGGGGCCCTCGTTGCGGCCTTCGCTGATGGCCGCGAGGCGCAAAGTGCAGGAAGGCACACGCCTGTCGGACGCGCTGCAGGCCCATGGCCTGTGCACACCCGTGTCGCTGCGCATGATCCGCGTGGGCGAGCAGACCGGTGAGCTCGGCCCCATGCTCGAGCGAGCCGCCACCTTCTACGACGAAGAGCTGGCGCGGTTCACCGAGTGGGTGGGCAAGGTCATCAGCCCGGCGCTGATGCTGATCATGGGCGTGCTGATCGGCGGCATCGTGGTGCTGATGTACCTGCCCATCTTCCAAGTGGCGGAGCAAATCCAGTGAACGCCCGACTCCAACCGGTGACGGGCGCCACCTCGGCCGACGCCATGCTGGCCTGGCAACCCGACTGGCAGGCCTGGCCGCTCAACCGCGCCATGCGCCTGAAGGTGGTGGTGGTGCGCGACGAGGCAGGCGTGGCCTGGGGCCTGGCGCGGGATGCCGCAGACGCCATGCTGCGCGAGGCCGTGAGCCGCGCGGTGGCCGCGCCGGTGCGCTGGCGCGAAGTCGACGAAGACACGCTGGCGTTGTGGCTGGCGCGCGGTGAGCAGGCCTTTGAGGCGCGTGGCACGTTGTTGCCCATCGCGTCGGCGGCGGAGGCCGGGCCAGGGAGCACAGGCCAGGCCCTGTCGGTGGACACCATCTCGCGCGAAAGCAGCCCGGTGGTGCGCCTGCTGGACGCCACGCTGTTCGACGCGCTCAAGGCCCAGGCCAGCGACCTGCACCTGGAGTCCACCTCGCAAGGCATGGTCATCCGCCATCGGCTCGACGGCGTGATGGTGCACGTGGGCGACATCGGCTCGCGCGAGGTGGCCGAGCAACTGGTCTCGCGCCTGAAGGTGATGGCCGAGCTCGACATCGGCGAGCGCCGCCTGCCTCAGGACGGCCGCTTCAAGCTGCGGGTTCAGCAGTCGGCCAGCGCGGGCGAGGCGGGCGTGCGCGAGGTGGACTTTCGCGTCTCCATCATGCCCAGCAGCTTCGGCGAAGACGCGGTGCTGCGCATCCTCGACCGCTCGCGCCTGGCCGCCGAGCAGCAGGCGCTCAGCCTCGAAGGCCTGGGTTTCGAAGCCGATGACGCGTCCGTGGTGCGGCGCCTGGCGCGCAAGCCCTACGGCATGTTGCTGGTCACCGGCCCCACGGGCAGCGGCAAGACGACCACGCTGTACGCCATCGTGCAGGAGATCAACGACGGCGCCGACAAGATCATCACCATCGAGGATCCGGTCGAGTACCAGTTGGGCGGGGTGGTGCAGATCCCCGTCAACGAAAAAAAGGGCCTGACCTTCGCGCGTGGCCTGCGCAGCATCCTGCGCCACGACCCCGACCGCGTCATGGTCGGCGAGATCCGCGACGCGGAGACGGCTCAGATCGCCTCGCAGGCGGCGCTCACCGGTCACCTGGTGCTGTCCACCATCCACGCCAACAACGTGTTCGACGTGGTGGGCCGCTTCATGCACATGGGGGTGGACCTCTACAACATGGTCTCGGCGCTCAATGGGGTGGTGGCGCAGCGCCTGATGCGCAAGCTGTGCGTGCATTGCACCCTGCCTTGTCAGCCTTTGGCCAGTGACCTGCACGCAGCGCAATTGCCGCTGGATGCCAAGGGCCGCTTCATGCAAGCGGTGGGGTGCCCGCATTGCCGTGGCACCGGCTACCGGGGGCGCCAGGCCATCGCCGAGATCCTGCTGATGGACGACACGTTGCGCGACCTCATCGTGGCGCGCGCGCCGCTCACGCAGGTCAAGGCGCACGCGCGCGCCAGTGGCACGCGGCTGTTGCGCGAGGCCGCCCTGGCGGCGGTGTTGCGCGGCGAGTCCACCATCGATGAACTCAACCGCGTGACCTTGGTCGAATGAACGCCCGCACCGACTTTCCCGCTTTGGAGGAACCGAGCGTGGCACCGAACCCTGCGGCGCTGGGTCAACGGGTGGCCCGCTGGCGCACGCGCCTGCGGACCTGGCGCCGCCCGCATCACCTGATGCTGGCCGCGCTGCCCCATGCCCCTGGACAGGCCCGGGTGATCGAAGCCGCCACGCAGGCCTTTGCCGAATGGGCTGCTCGCCACGAAGGCGCGTCGGTGGACATCGCCTTGTCGTCTCACTTCATGCTGATGGCCGTGTGCGAGGCCGGGCCGGGTGCGAACGCGCAGGCCTTGCGTGAGCAGGCCTGTGCACGTTGGACGCACTACCTGGATCAGTCGGCCGAAGGCCTCGATGCCGATTGGTGTGTGCAGACGAGCCTGGACGGCGGTCGGGCGCCTGTCGCGCTGGCCTGTGCGCTGCCCCGGCCGCTCGTAGAGGGGCTGCAGCAGGTCGCCCGACAGCATGGTTTGAGGCTGTTGGCGTTGCGCCCCTGGTGGGCCGAGGCCTTGCAGCAGGCCTGGCGCGAGTTGCCGTCTCCGGCCGGCCTGCCCGAGGGCACGCTGCGCCGCTGGGCCTGGCGAGAAGGCGACTGGCAGACCCGGGCCCTGGTGGCCCTGCACGCAGGTCAATGGGTGTTGCAAGCGCTGGTGTTCCTGGCGCCTGACCAGGCCGATGAAGCCGATCTGGCTGACGCGTGGGGCGATGGAGCCACCGATGCGCCCGGGGCCGCGGTGTTGGCGGTGTCTTCGGGCGACCTGGTTTCGCTCGTCGATGTCGGCTCCGACATCGCGACGCAGGAAGGTGCGGCATGAACCCACGGTTGTCTTTCGGCGGGTGGATGCGCTTTGCACAAACCGTGCAGGGCAGCGCAGGCAATGGCCTTGGCTGGGCCGAGTCCCTGAACTTCGTTGGCCCGCGCGTGCGCATCTCGTTCTGGTCCTGGGCCTTGCTGGCCTTGGGCGCCATCGCGGTGGTGCACGCCTTGGAGCTGGCCCGGCAGGTCGATGCGGCGGGGCAGGCGGCGCATGCCGAACTCGAGCGCCTGCAGCGACATGCGCAGAGCAGCGGGGCGCCAGCGTTGCCCGCAACGGGCGCTTCGGGGGCCTCGGGGGCTTTTGTCGCGGCTGCGGCCGATGCCGGGGCATCGTCAGCCAATGAAGCGGCGCCTTCTCTGCAAGACGAAGGCTGGCGCTCGGCCGCCCAGCTGGCGGCCTGGCTCGGGCACCCCTGGGCCCAGGTGCTCGATCAGGCCGACGCCTCGGCGCACCAACGCGGCATCGCGCTGATGCGTTTCCAGCTTGACCTGGGCAGCTGGGGCACGCGGGCTGCGCAACCGCTGAGCTGGCGGCTGCAGGCAGCGGTGGCCGATGACGCCACCGCCCTGGCCTGGTTGCAGGACCTGGGGGCCGATGCCCAGCTGCTGCGCCGCGATGCGTTGGCGCAAGCCGTGTCCAGCGAGCGCGGCACCTTGGCATGGCGCATCGATGTGAGCGCGGCCGGAGGGCAGCCATGAGCGCACAACGCGTGTCGGGACTGCGCTGGCCTGCCTGGTTGCGCCAGCTGGGCTGGCCCGGCCTGCTCGGTGCGGGCCTGCTGCTGGCCTGCGCCGGGTTCATCCAGTTAGAGCTGCCCCAGCGCCGCGCGGATGTGGCTCAGGCCGAGTCCGACGCCCGCCGGCTTCGCCGCGGGCTCCTCGAGCGCGCGAATGGGGCGAATGGAGCCAGCAGGGGTGAAGCCACCTCGCGTCAGGAGGCACCCATGCAAGCCTGGTCGCGCTTGTGGGCGGGCCTGCCGGACGAAGGGCAACGACTGGTCCTGCAAGGCCGTGTGCTGGCTTCGGCGGCGCAGGTGGGCGTGCCCCTGCAGGCCGTGCAATGGCAAGGGGAAGCCGTGAAGTGGGGCCCGGGCCTTTGGCGGCAACGCATGACGATGCCGGTGCAGGCACCTTACCCCGCCTTGCGCACCTGGCTCGACCGGTTGCAGCGCGAGCCGGCGCTGAGCGTGGACACGATCGACATCCAGCGCAACGACCTGACGTCCGACCAGGTGCAGGCCCAGGTGAGCGTCTCGCTGTGGTGGCGCCAGCCGAAGCCGAAGCAGGAGTTGCCATGAAAAGCCCGCTCCTGATCGCGCTGGCCTTGGCGCTGGGCGCCACGTTCTGGTTGCAGCAAGGCGAAGACGATGGCACCGACCTGGTGGCCGATCGTCGTGCGTCGGCCAGGCCGCAGCACGCCGATCGCCCCGCACCCACCGCGGACCGCCCCGCCAGGGCAGCAGCGCCCGCCACAAACAACGCAGTCGCGCCAGATGCCGCAGGCGCCTGGCTCGCCCACAGCGTGCAAGCCTGGCAGGAGCGGCGCCAGCAAGCCGATGCCTTGCCGCCGGCTCGCACCATGACCGCCGCCGCGCCCTCGGCCTGGGGTGCTGTCGTGCCCCCGCCGCCTCCCGCACCACCCAAGCAAGACCGTGTGGCCGATGCCACACCCGTTGCCCCGCCTTTCCCGCACCAGTGGGTTGGCCGCTTCGACGACGAAGCCAGCCCCGGCTCGAAGCCACTGCGCCGCGCGGTCATCAGCGGGTCGGTCTCGACCTGGGTGGTGCGCGAAGGCGATGTGATCGAAGGCCAGTGGCGAGTCGACCAGATCCAGGAGCGGCTCGTGCGGCTGACCTACCTGCCGCTTCAGCAGAGCCAGACGGTGGCCATGAAATGAACATGCGTGAATCGATACCCCTGATGCTGTTGGCTGCGACGCTGCTCGCCAGTTGTGCCGGCCCGCAGTCCTTGATCGAGGCCGACGAAATGGCCCGTTTCGGTCAGCACGAGGCCGCGGTGCAGCGGCTCGAACAAGCCAGCCAGCAGGACCCGTCGGACGGCCGCTTGCGCCTGGCCCTGATCCAGGCGCGTGAACGCGCGGTGAACCAGTTGCTGGCCCAGGCTCCGCAAGGCCGCAGCGAAGAAAGCCGGTCTGCCCTGGAAGGCCTGCTCACGCGCCTGCAAGCCGTGGCCCCGCAACACCCGCGAACCCTGGCCCTGCAGGCCGAAGTGCAGCGCCGCCAGCGCCATGTGCAGCGCCTGGCCGAGGCCCGCCATGCGGTGGAAGGCGGCCGGCTCGACCGCGCCGAGGCCATCCTGCGCGAGCTGCTGGCCGAAGACGCCGGCCACCCCGCGGCCCGCGATCTGCTCAACGACATCGAGTCCCGCCGACAGGAACAGGTGCGCCAGCAGGCCACGCTCTCGCTGGGCACGGGCGTCAAGCCCGTGACGCTCGAATTCCGCGAAACCCCGATCAAGACGGTGTTCGAGGCCCTGGCCCGCGCGGCGAACCTCAACTTTGTCTTCGACAAGGACGTGCGAGGCGACGCCAAGACCACCGTCTTCCTGCGCAACATCTCGGTGGAAGAAGCGCTGCGCGTCATCCTTAACACCCAGCAGCTGGGACACCGCCTGCTCAACGAGAACACGGTGCAGATCTTCCCGGCCACGCAGCAAAAGAACCGCGACGTGCTGGAAACCGTCACGCGCACCTTCTACCTGGTCAACACCGACCCCAAGCAGGCCCAGGCCCTGGTGCGCACCGTGGCCAAGACGCGAGACGTCTTCATCGACGAGCGCCTGAACATGATGGTGGTGCGCGACACGCCCGAGGTCGTGCGACTGATCGAGCGCCTCATCCAGGGCCTGGACGTGGCCGAGCCCGAGGTGGTGCTCGAGCTGGAAGTCATGGAGGTCTCAAGCAAGGTGCTCGACAAGGTGGGCATCGACCTGCCGGCTTCGGCGTCGTATGGCGTCCCGGGTGCGGTGTCCACGGTGTCGTCGACCAGCGGCCTGAGCTGGCTGGTGCCCAACCCCGTGGCCGTGGCCAACCTGCGCAGCACGCGCGGCAGCAGCAACCTGCTGGCCAACCCGACCATCCGCGCACGCAACCGCGAAAAGGCCAAGGTGCTGCTGGGTGAAAAGCGCCCTGTGTTCACCACCACGTCGACCGCCAACGTGGGCGTGTCGGCCTCGGTCAGCTACCTCGATGTGGGCTTGAAGCTCGAGATCGAACCCCAGGTGCAGCTCGACAACGACGTCACCATCAAGGTGGCGCTTGAGGTCAGCAGCGTGACCAACGAGGTGACCGGCCCGCAAGGCTCGATCGCCTACCAGATCGGCACGCGCCAGGCCTCGACCACGCTGCGCATCCGCGATGGCGAAACCCAGATCCTTGCCGGTCTGCTCAACGACAGCGAAAGCCGCACCTCCACTGGCCTGCCGGGCCTGCACCAGATCCCCGGCCTGGGCAAGCTCTTTGGCACCGACATCGACACGCGCGACAAGACCGAGGTCATCTTGCTGATCACGCCGCGCATCGTGCGCAATGTCATGCAGCCGACCTCGACCGCGGGCTTCCTGCCATCGGGCACCGAGGCGCAACCAGGCCTGGCGCCCTTGAGCCTTCGGCCCGGGGTCAAGGCCAGCACGATGCAGACGCGCGGTGGCATGTCGAACTCGCTGTCTGCCGCGTCAACAGCCTCCAGCCGATCGGCGACGCCCGCTGGCGGGCCGCAAGAAGGCATCAGCGGCCCCGAGGTCGTGATGTCGGGCGCTTCCTTCCAGGTGATGGTGCACAACCCCGGCGACCAACCACTGAACACCAGCGTGCTGGTGGATGCCAGCGTGCTGAGCATCGTGGCGCCGGGCGGGGAGTCGGGGCGCATCGCGCTGACCGTGCCCCCGCGTGGCTCGGCCCCCGTCATGCTGCGCGCCCGCAAGGACGTTCGCTCGTCCGACACCGAGGTCACGCTGGACTCGGGCGGACAGCCTTTGCGCCTGAAGGTGCGCGACCCGTCTTTGGCCGACGCGGGAGAGTCGCAGGATGCCGGCGCGGGCGCGGTCCCCGACCCGTCGGACGCTGGTGGCCTGGCTGGATCGCAGCCCGATCGCTGAAGGTGGTGCCCATGCGCGGATGGCCCCACCACACCATCGCCCGGCGGCGATCGCCTGCAGCTGGCTTCACCCTCATCGAGATGGTGGTGGTGGTGATGATCGTGGGCATCCTGGCCAGCGCGGCCGTGCCCCTGGCGGCGCTGAGCAAACGCCGTGGGCAGGAGGCCGAACTGCGCCAGGCCCTGCGCACCCTGCGCATGGCCATCGACGAACACAAGCGCGCATGGGACACCGGGCGCATCGAGAAAAAGGCCGACGCCTCAGGCTACCCGCCCAGCCTGGAGGCGCTTGTTCAAGGCGTGCCGGACGCCAGCAGCCCGACGGGGCAGCGCATCTACTTCCTTCGCCGATTGCCGCGCGACCCCTTTGCCGATCCGCAACTGCCTGCCGCACAGACCTGGGCCACGCGCAGCTACGCCAGCCCACCCGATGCGCCTGCTGCCGGGGCGGATGTGTTCGATGTGGCCTCGCGCACGCCGGGCGTGGGCCTGGACGGCCAACCCTACCGGCAGTGGTGAGGAGCGAGCGCATGCCTCCCGCACGACATCCATGCCGCCCACGCGGCTTCACCCTGATCGAGCTGATCGTGGTGCTGGCCATCATCGGGCTGCTCGCCAGCATCGTTGCACCCCGGTACGTGCGCACGGTTGACAACGCGCGAGAGGCTTCTCTCAAGACCTCCCTGAACGTCATGCGCGATGCCATTGACAAGTACGCGGCGGACAAGGGCCGCTATCCGGAGTCGCTCGATGAGATGGTGCAGTTGGGCTACCTCAGGCAGGTGCCCGAGGACCCGATCACTGGCCGCCGCGACAGCTGGCAGATGCTCCCCGCCCGTGCGGACAGCGCCGTGCCGGGGCAGGTTGCCGATGTGCGGAGTGGCGCGGCAGGACGGGCTCAAGACGGGCGCCCCTACAGCGCCTGGTGAGGCGTGGAGGACGTCGCCGTGCACGTGTTTCAACAAGCTCCTCGGCGGGTGCGCGTCCGGACGGGCGGCTTCACCTACCTGATGCTGCTGTGGTGGGTGGCGCTGTCCGGCCTGATGCTGGCGGCCTTGGCCCAGAGCTGGGTGCTGGATGCGCGCCGTGCGCGCGAGGCTGAGCTGGTCTGGCGTGGCGAGCAGTTCCGCCAGGCCATCGAGGCCTACGCGAGCGTGCCGGTGGGCGAGGGGCAGTCCCACCTGCCTCGGCGACTCGAGGACCTGCTGGAGGACCGCCGCAGTGGCGAGTTGCAGCGTCACCTCAAGCGCATCTGGCCTGACCCGATGACCGGCCGCACCGAATGGGGCCTGGTGCGCGAAGGCGATGGCATCACGGGTGTGCACAGCCTGTCGACAGCGCGATCGTTGAACGCACCCGAGGGCGTGCTTCGTTACGAACAATGGACGTTTGTGCTGGGGCAACCACAGGCGCTGCGCCCTTGAGGCTGAGTGAAGTTTCGTCAAGAAACCGTCACGCGCGGTCTCTAGACTGCTGCGGTTCACCCCCACACACCATGACGACCACAACCATCGCCCCAGATCAGTCGGAAGTGCTCCTTCGCGTCATCGAAGCCGCTCCGCAGGTCTGCCGCAGGCACCAGTTCTTCGTCTGGACCCAGGGCGACTTCCAGCGGTGGCTGCCGCACAAGCTCAGCCTGTGTGGCAGCTACGACCGAGATCAACGCGAGCTGGTGTTTGACCTCTTCAACAGCTTGCCCATGCCCGATGCCGTGACCCGTGCATTGCGTGATCGGCACAGCATGCTGGTGTCTGCGGCACTGACGAGCTGGCAGCGGGGACGGGGACAGGCCGTGGTGCTGGACATCAGGCAGTTGCCGGGTCATGACGCCCTGGTCAGCGAACTCGTTGCGCTGGGCTACGGCCGCTTCATCGTTCACGGGCTCACCCGACCTGGTCGCCCCGACGAGGTCGAGAGCGTTTTCCTGTTCGGCCAGCCCGGGCCGGATGCCGACGACAACGCCAGGCAGGCGCTGGACATGCTCCTGCCCTGCGTGCACCTGGCCTACCAACGGGTGTGCGTGACCGAGCGGCAGATGAGCCAGTCCCGCACCGGGGCCTCGTCGTCGGTCAATGGCGTGGCCCTCAGGCCCTCGCCCATCACCGAGCGCGAACGCGAAATCCTGGTCTGGGTCCGCGATGGTTTGAGCAACCAGCAGATCAGCGAGAAGCTGGGCATCAGCGCGCTGACGGTCAAGAACCACGTTCAGAAGATCCTGCGCAAGCTGGGAGCGGCCAATCGGGCCCAGGCCGTGGCCAAGGCCATGAGCATGAACGCGTTGGGGGCGGCGAACTTCCACCTGGGTGAGTCCTCGGTGTGATCCGTTCGGCTCAGTTGTGAGCCGTCATGGTCTGCCCGGCTCACGGGGAACCACCTGGGTTGATCGCACGCATGTCACACGCCCCCAACACACTGCATGCAACTCGGGAGCCGGTTGTCCATGGGCCTGAGTGAAACCCACAAGTTCTGCCTAACCTTGAACGGAGAGACTCCAATGAAACTGCAACACATCGTGGCCGCTGTGGCCCTGGCCGCTTCCGGCACCGCTTTCGCCAACGTCCTGGACCCGCTGGTTACCACCGGCCAAGGCGGTGAAATGTCCCTGACCGTCTACAGCGCTCAGGCCCAGGCCTCGGTGCTGATCGACACCGGCATCATGCTGGCCGACTTCCGCAGCATCTTCACCTCCGGTGCCAAGTCCTTCAGCCTGGACCTGAGCTCCAACTCGGCTTTCAACAGCTTCCTGGCCCTGGCTGGTGACGCTTCCGACATCCGCTTCGCCTTCTTCGGTGGCGACAACTCGGGTGTGTCGGCTGCCCAGCGCACGATGATCACCACCGTGAGCGGCGACGCCACGACGGTGACCAACGGCAACATGGTCGACTCCCTGAACCAGATCAAGAACAACTACCTGGACACCGCCAACCTGAAGCCGGCCATCAACGTCACCCTGGGCGGTCAGGCCAACGGCTCGCTGCTGGCTCAGAAGGGCACCGACGGCAACGCTTATTTCCTGGAAGTCGTGGGCCCCACCTTCGGTGGCAAGTTTGTCGACACCAGCGCCGCCATCGGCACCTCGGTGGGCATCTATGACTTCGTGCGCAGCAGCACCAGCGCCCTCGGCGACGCCACCGAGTCCGCGTTGATCGGTGAAGGCGGCAGGACCGCTGTGGCCGGCCTGGCCAAGAACGCCGCTGGCAACTACGTGTTCACCGTTGCCGCTCCCGTGCCTGAACCCAGCAGCTACGCCCTGGCCCTGGCCGGTCTGGCCCTGGTGGGTGCTGCCGCCCGCCGTCGCGCTGCCAAGTGATGTCCAAGGGTGCGGGGGTCCTGCTCCGCACCCTTGTTCCTCACCTCCCGTCTGAATCGGATTCCGGGCTTCGCCCGGGGTCTCCCCCTGCGCTCCTCTTCCTGCCCTACACCCTCGAGGTCAACATGAAACTGCGTCTCCTCTCGCTGGCCGCCATGGCTGCTTTCGTCGGCCAGGCCCACGCCCTGACCCCCGCCCAGATCGACACCGCACGCGCCGACGGCAGCCTGCTGGAAGTCACCATGTCCGGCGCCACCGCGCTGTCGGGCACCATCGGTGGCCTGTTCACCCAGAACTGCAAGTCCGGCACCCAGGACATCTACCTGAACGACGCCGCCCTGTTCTCGGGTGAAACCGTCAACGGCAACATCATCAAGGCCTACAGCTGCGAGCTCAACGCCACCAACGACTTCGGCGCCGCCTACGCCAACAAGAAGGTGCTGTTCCAGAAGTCCGACCAAGGCGGGTCTGGCAACGGCGTGTTCCCCGTTGCCACCAACAGCCAGCTGCCCTTCCTGAACGTCAGCGCTGCCACCTGCAACGCCACCACCAAGGTGTGCTCGACCATCGCTCAAAAGCGCCCTGACGGCGGCGTCTCCGACGTCTCGCCCATCGGCTTCAACCCCTCGGCCAACCGCCCGCTGAGCCCGATCGACTTCTCGGCCAACCCCGACGTGTCGAACAGCGACTTCCAACAGGTCCAAGGCGTGCTGCAGATCATCTTCGGTCTGGCCGTCAGCAACGAGCTGTACACCGCCCTGCAAACCGACCAGGCCACCACCGGCCGCCCCGTGGTTTCGAAGGCCGTGATCGCTTCCATGCTGTCCAACAGCTACAACCCTGAACTGGGTTGGGCCCCGCTGTTCCGCAACGCCGCCAACATCAACGGCAAGACCCAGGTCAACATCTGCCGCCGCGTCAACGGCTCGGGCACCCAGACCTCGGCCAACCGCTTCTGGCTGGAATACGGCGCCAACGGTGGCGCCCTGACTCCGGCTGACAACGCTGGCAACTCGGCCTTCCCCAACGACTTCAACAACGCCCTGCCCAACGCCGACCTGATCCTGGTCTACGAAGGCTCGACCACCGGCAACGTGCGTGACTGCCTGGCCAAGGCCAACGACAACGGCGCTTTCGCCATCGGCCACGTGTCGCTGGAAAACGCCGAAACCGCCAAGTGGAAGTTCGCTGCCATCGACGGTGCCATCCCCTCGCGTGACAACGCCAAGCGTGGTTTCTATGACTACGTGTTCGAGTCGACCGTTCAGGTCGCCAAGACCGGCAACTCCGCCGCTGGCCGCGCCTTCCTGGTCGAGTTCACCAAGGCCGCTCAGAAGTCCACCAACCTGAACGCCCTGAGCGCTGCCAACCAGGCTGGCGTGATGACCCTGCCGACCGCTGCCGACTGCCCTGCCACCTTCACCTTCGTGGCCGCTGGCACCGCTGGCGAAACCTCGGTCAACAAGTTCTGCGGCCGCGTCACCCGCCCGAACCCCGCTGACCTGCTGACCATCGTCAAGTGATCGGCCTGAGGGCCTGAGCCCCGCAAGGGCTCGCGTTCTCTCAACCCGGCGTTGCCTTGCGCAGCGCCGGGTTTCTTTTTGCCTGCTCGCAAGCCATCGTTCATCGGAGCCATCTCGGCGTGACCACCCAGGTGGGGGTCATTGAGCCATTCGGATCATGGGTTTCCACGACCCTTTCACGGCGCGTCGCCACACTCGCGCGCACCATGCCCCACCGCCCAGCAGTCCCCATCGCAAGCCGCCTGGCCCTCGGCCTGATCCTGGCTGTCATCGCCTCATCGCCTTCGGCCCAGACGGGCGTTGCCGCAGCAACTGAAACCGCCGAGTCGAGCCAAGGCGCGCGCTTTGACGTGCTGGAGTTCGAAGTCGATGGCAACACCGTTTTGCCGGTCGAAGCGGTCGAGCGCGCCATCACGCCCTACCTGGGCCTGGGCAAGGCCTTTGCCGATGTCGAAGCCGCGCGCGCCGCACTCGAGAAGACCTACCAGGACGCCGGCTACGTCACCGTGTTCGTGGACCTGCCCGAGCAGGAGGTGTCCCAAGGTGTCGTGCGCCTGCGCGTGCTCGAAGGGCAGATCAGCCGCCTGAAGGTGACCGAAGCCAAGTACCACGACCCCGGTCTCATCCGCGATCGCGTGAGCGAGCTGGCGCCAGGCAAGGTGCCCAACTTCAACGTGGCGCAGGCCCAGCTGGCCGACCTCAACCGCACCGAAGACCGGCGCGTGCAGCCCATCTTGAGCCCGGGCCCGGTGCCTGGCACGGTCGAGGCCGAGCTCAAGGTGTCCGACAAGCTGCCGCTGAGCTTCACCGTCGAGCTCAACAACCGCCAGGTGCAGTTCACCGACCCCTTGCGCCTGCAGGTCATGGGCCGCTACGGCAACCTCTTTCAGGAAGACCACACGCTGTCTTTCATCGGCATCGTCACGCCGCAGGACCCCAAGCAGAGCAAGGCCTTTGGCCTGAACTACCTCATCCCGCTGCCCGAAGGCAGCTCCTGGCAGGCCTCGCTGCTGGTGTCCGACAGCTCGGTGCAGCCGCTGGGCGGCACCAACGTGGTGGGCAAGGGCTTCAACGTGGCGCTCAAGCGCACCTGGGGCCTGCCGGCGGGCCAGGGTTTCTATCATGGGCTCACGATCGGGCTCGAATACAAGAACACGCGCGAGCGCATCAACGCGGGCGCAGACGGCAGCACCTTGTCCAGCCCGTTGCGTTATGCGCCGCTGGTCGTGGACTACAGCGCCACCTGGGTGCGAGGCGAACAGGTCTCCACGCTCACCGCGGGCGGCACCTTTGCGCAGCGCCGCGTGGCACGCCGCAACGTCGAGTGCTTTGGCCAGGAAGACCAGTTCGGCTGCAAGCGCGAAGAGGGCGACGGCAGCTTCGCCGCTTTCCGCGTGGACGCGACCCACACGCACCCTTTGCCTGCCGGCCTGTCAGCCCGCTGGCGCCTGGGCGCGCAGTTCGCCAACCAGCCCCTGGTGGGGGCCGAGCAGTTCTCGGTCGGGGGCTTTGACACCGTGCGCGGCTACTACGAGGCCGAGATCCTGGGGGATTCGGGCTCGCACTTGGGCCTTGAAGTGTCAGGCCCCAACTGGGGCGGCGGCAGCGATGGCTCCTGGCGCGGCGCCTTCACCGAGTTGCAGGCCTATGGCTTTGCCGAAGCAGGGCGCATCAGCACGCAGAACGCATCGGACGGCAGCCCCACGCAGGTGGCGGGGGCAGGCCTGGGCTTGCGCCTGAGGATGCCCTCGAGCCTGGCCGCCAGCGTCGACGTGGCCTGGCCCTTGAAGACCACCACCGCCACTCAGAAGGGCCACCCCCGTGTGCACGCCCGACTGATCCACGAATTCTGATCGCCCCCGATCAAACCCGTTGCATGAGGCCCGCCATGGTTGTTTTTTTTCGCGCCTTCGTTCGTCGTCGCTCCGCTCTGCGTGAGGGCCGTCGTGCAGCGTTCACCCGCCGACTGAAAGCCTGGGCGGGCATCCGGCGTGATCGCCGCTGGAGCTTGCGTCCGTTGGCGGGTGCGGCGACCTGCCTGTTGATGGGGCAAGCCGCGTGGGCGGCACCGGACAAATTTGTGCTGCCCGTTGAACTGCAAGGCACCCGCACCATCCGTGGCAAGACCTTCAGCTTCCAACCCACGGGTCAAAACAGCAAGCTCGGCCCCAAGGTCGAGTTCCGCGATGCCGATGGCAAGCTCCAGAGCGTGTCGATGAAACTGGTGCAGACCAGCAAGGCCGGTTTGTACAGCTGGTCGTCCTTCGACATCGGCTCGTCCGCCACCTTCGAGATCGAGACGCCCGGATCGGGCTCGTCGTCTTTGCACCGTGTCATCGGCAGCACCAAGCTCAGCGAGGTCTACGGCACGCTCAAGTCCAACGGCTCCGTCTACCTCATCAACCCCAACGGCGTGATGTTCGGCCAGGGCGCGCAGGTCAACGTGCAAGGCCTGGTGGCCAGCACCTTGAACATCTCCGACCAGGACTTCCTGAACCTGACCGACCTCGACAACCGCACCACCCCGGTCTACGCCTGGGAAGACCTCAGCGGCGAAGACACCCCGGTCACCTTCGACCACCCGACCAACTACGTGCGGGTGGCCCCGGGCGCCAACATCACGACCCCGTCGGGTGGCAGCGTGTTCCTGATGGCCCGCAAGGTCGAGAACGCCGGCACCATCAGCACCCCGGGGGGGCAGACCGCCCTGCTGGCTGGCGACGCCGTCTACATGAAGTCGCCGGACAAGGAAAAGGACATCTACGCCTCCGAGGTGAACCCCAGCCAGCCGGTGCTGCGCGGCTTTCTTTTCGAGGTGGGGAGCAACGAGGGCGAAGCCAGCAACCTGGGCACCATCCTGACCGAGCGGGGCAACACGACGCTGATGGCCCACACCGTTCGCCAGGGCGGCACGATCCGCGCCACGACCAGCGTGCAGGAAAACGGCTCTGTCTTCCTGCTGGCGCGCTCCGGCGTGACCAGTGGTGACACCGTGCGCGCCAGCACCACGGGCAACCTGGTGCTCACCAGTGGCAGCCGCATCGAGATCACGCCCGACAACGGCGTGGCCGCTGGCGGTTCGGTCAAGATGACCCAGTCGCGCGTGGAACTGCAGGGCCAGACCATCTTGATGGAAGGCCAGGTGCGCAACGCGCAAGGCCAGGTGGTGACGCAAGGCGCCACCATCCAGGCGCCGGCCGCCAACGTGAACGTGCGTGCGGAAACCACGCCGAGCTACAAGGCCATTGCCGCCGAACCCACCTACGTGTCCGGCGCGCCCGCGGACGGCGCACGCTTCGTGATGCAGGAAGGCGCCCGCATCGACGTTTCGGGCACCACCGACACCACCGTCTCGGTGGCCCGCAACTTTGTGCAGACGGAGCTGCTGCGCAACGGCGACCTGGCCAGCAACCCCTTCCTCAAGGACGGCGAGCTGCTCAACAAGAAGGTGGTCTACGACGTGCGCAGCGCGCCCGCCGTCATCGAAGCTGCCACCCATCAGGGTTACAAGGACTCGATCAAGACCACGGCTGGCGAGCGCATGGCCCAGGGCGGCCAGGTCAACATCGTCTCCACGGGCGCCGTGCTGATGCAAGGCGGTAGCCAGGTGGACGTCTCGGGCGGCAAGGTCACCTTCACCGAGGCGGTGGTGGCCCCCACCCGCTTGTTGGGCGCCGATGGCAAAGCCTACACGCTGAACAACGCCCGAACCGATGTGCAGATCGTGGGCGTGTCGGGCTACCAGGACGCCGACGCCACCCGCTATGGCAACGTCTACCAGGGCCAGGCCAACCCCACCAAGGTGGAAGCCGGCTACACCCAGGGCGGCAGCGGCGGTGGCTTCCTGGTGCACGCCCCCACCATGGTGCTGGACGGCCAGGTGCGCGCCAACGTCATCCAGGGTGAACGCCAGCGCACGGGTGTCGATGCCCGCGCCAGCCTGGCCACCATGAAGCTGGGCCTGGGCATGCTGGGTAACCTCGTTGGCGGCCTCACCGTGCGTGCGCCCGGGGCGTCGGCGCCTTCGGTGGACTGGGCAAATCCGCTGACGGCGGCCTTGCCAGAGCGCAGCAGCGTGGCCGTTGACTGGTTCAACGCCAGTGGTGCGGGTGGCATCACCGTGTCCACCCAAGGTGGCCTGAAGATCGAAGGCGGGGCCAACTTCGCCTTGCAGCGGGGTGGGAGCCTGACCCTGTCGGCAGCCGGTGAGGAGGGCATCTACCTGGGCGGGGACATCAGCGGGGCTGGGGCCTCGGTGTCTGTCACCACGAAGTCTGCTGTTGCAGGCACGGCGCCTTTGGCTGGCGGCATCACGTTGGCGGCAGGGCGTCGCATCGACGTTGCCGGTGACGTGGTCAACCAGCGGCGTGATGGGGGCCTGGCGGGCACGGCCGTGGCGGGCGGCAAGGTGACGCTGAGCTCTGCTGCAGGCCTGGACCTGCAGGCCGGCACGGCCATCGACGTCTCGGGCGGCGCCACGGTGTCCACCACGGGGGGCATCACCGGCACCCGCGCCGGCAGCATCAGCCTGACGGCCAACACCGAAGCCAAAGAGCAGGGCTTCAAGGCGGTCGAGCTGGGTGCCAGCCTGCAAGGCCACACCTTGGCCGGCACCACCACCAAGGCCTTCAACGACGTGGGCGACGCCAACACGGGCAAGCTGACCCTCAAGGTCGGCGAGGTCGACATCGTGGGGCCGGACGCCCCGGCGCTGAAAAAGGGCGCGGCGATCGACGGCTTCGTGCTGGGCAGCGGCTTTTTCAACCAGGGCGGCTTCAGCCAGTTCGACATCGACGGCGTGCGTCGCTTGACGGTGGATGGCAGCGCGCGCATCAAGCCTCAGGTGGCGCAGTGGCTGGCCAAGTCCAGGTTGCTGAACGCCACGACTGGCAGCAAGCTTTCGGCCAACGTCAGCATGGGCGTGCAGGCGGACAACCTGGCGCCCAAGCGCAGTTTGGCCTTGCGCTCGTCAGGGCAAGCCGATGCCCAGGATGGGCACCTCCACCTCAAGACCGGCTCCCAGCTTGATGCGGGTTCTCGTGGCAACGTCACGCTGGCAGGAGGGCAGAAGCTCGAAGTGGACGGCACCGTGCGTGCAGCTGGGGGCAGCATCACCACGCAGTTGACCGTTGGCTCTGGCTTGACGGATGTGGATCTGCGCAACCAGGGCACTTACCGTTTCGGCGCCGACGCCTTGCTGGACGTTTCCGGCACCACGGTGCTGTCTGCCACCAACACGGGTCAGCAGAGGTTTGGCGCGGTCTTGGATGGCGGCAGCATCCAGATCCTGGAGCCCACCACCTTGGTCGCCACCACAGCTTTGGTGTTCGAGCGCGTTCAAGGTGCAGACGGCAAGGTGAGCAAGCAGGCCACCTTGCTGGCCAATGGTGTGCAGGACGTGATCGATGTCCGAACACAAAACAGCCAGGGGCAGGTGCGCGTTCAGCGCACCACCGTGGCGTCGAATGGCGGCAGCATCGCCATCAACGTGGGCGCCCAGGGCGCTGCGTTGGCGGGCAGCTACCAGGCCAAGGCTGGCGGTGCTGGCGCCCAAGGTGGCACGCTCAGTGTGGGCATCACCGATGGCGGCAGCACCAAGAACCCCATCGCCGCCCTGGAGATTCAGCAGGCGCTGGCGCCTCAGGCCGTGCAAACGGGCAAGGTCGTGGTCTCGGCCGACATGGTCCAGGCGGGTGGCTTTGCCCACCTCAAGCTCAAGTCCAACGACGAGATTGCCACCGTGGGCAACGTGAACCTGTCGGTGCAGGGCGACATGACGCTCGACTCGCCGGTCTTGGCTGCACGAGAAAACAGCCAGGCCGTGCTGGCCGCGGCAGGTCGCCTGGCGCGCACCAACACCGACCAGGTCACCGGCGCGCAACGCGTGGCCACGGGCGGGCAGGGCAGCGTCACCCTCCGTGGTGCCGTGGTGGACCTGTCCGGCCACCAGGTGACGCAGGGCATCGACCAGTTGACCCTGCAGGCACGTGACGAGATCCGCTTTCACGCCATCAGCCAGTCGCGCAACACCGGCAGCCTGAACACCGGCGCCACCCAGGTCACGCTGGACGCCGACCAGGTCAACGTGGCCACGGCCACCGACTTCACCGTGCAGCTCAGCGGCGTGGCCACCGATGGCAACCACTTGACCATCACTGGCGGCAACCGCGCGGCACCGCAACCCCTGTCCGCAGGCGGCAGCCTGACGCTGGCGGCCGACCACATCACGGTGGACGGCGTGGTGCGCGCGCCTTTCGGACAGATCACGCTCAAGTCCCAGGACATCACCCTGACCGGGAACGCCGACCTGTCGGTGTCGGGCGCGGGACTGTCGGTGCCCTATGGCACGACCACCGAAGCCGGCACCAACTGGCAGCTCAACGGCGTGGCCATCACCGCACCGCCTGCCAAGACGGTGACGTTTGATGCCGAAGGGGGCGAGCTGTCGGTTGAATCGGGCGCGAAGGTGGACCTGTCGGCCGGCGGTAACCTGCTGGCCTGGGAGTTCGTGCCGGGCCCGGGCGGCTCGTCCGACATCTTTCATGGCACCTACGAAAGCGGCACCTTCGCCGTGGTGCCCAGTGTCAAGGGCCTGGGCGGCATCGACGCTGGCGTGCTGGCCGGCTCGGGCCTGACGGGCAGCGTGCTCGACACCTCGGCCACCCGCACCATCACCTTCGGTGAAGGCGGCCCCGTCCCGGCGGGCACCTACACCATCCTGCCCGCACGTTATGCGCTGCTGGCTGGCGGTTACCTGGTGCGCCGCACCAGCACCACCACGCCTTTGAACTTCGGCGACGCCCTGACCCTGGCCACCGGCGCCGTGCGCGTGGGGGCCACCGTGGGGAGCGCGGGCGGCGCCTTGTCCTCTGCACCGGCCACCTTCGAGGTGATCAACCGCGAGCAGGCCCTGCGCTACAGCGAGATCAAGACCACCACCTTCGACGACCTGCTCAACGCCAAAGCCGCTCGGCAGGGCGTGGCGCCTGCTCGCCGGGCCGTGGACGCGGGCACCCTCAACATCGCCGCACAAAAGATCAACCTGGAGGGAGACCTCGCTTTCGGCCGCCTGTCTGGCGGGCGCGGCGGCGAGCTCAACATCTCGTCCAGCAAGATCCAGGTGGGCGGCGCCTTGAGCGAAGCTCAGGTGGCCGCGAAAGACACCCTGCTGTTGAACGTGGCCCAGCTCAATCGCACCGGTGTGGACTCGCTGCTCGTCGGTGGCCAGCGCGCCAAGCAAGCCGCGGACGGCTCCAGGCTGATCGACGTCAAGGCCAGCGAAGTGACCCTGGCCAATGACGCCGGCACCCCGCTGACGCTGGGCGACGTGATCCTGGCCGGCACCTCAAAGGTGGCCGTGCAGACCGGCGCCGTGCTGAGCGCCCCCGATTCGGGCAACGCGGTCAGCTCGGCCGCCATCAAGGCCGAAAACAGCACGGTTCAGGGCGATGGCGCCCTGGTGCGTGTCAGCAGCGACACCCAGGTTGAAACCCGCCGGCTCGGCACGCAAAACGAGGTCAAGACGGGCGACGTGAGCGTCGGCTCGGGCGCGGTGCTCAAGGGCGGCACCGTGGTGGTCGAGGGCACCCGCAGCACGACCTTGGACAAGGCCAGCAGCCTGCAGGCAAAAAACCTGACGCTGGGCGCCGACCGCGTGGTGCTGGGTGACGCAGCCGTGGGCACGACAGCGGGGCAGGCTGCGCCGCTGCAGGTGGGCAGCGCCTTGCTGGCCCAGCTCGCTCAGGTTGACCGGCTGACCCTGAGGGCCTTCCGAGGCGTCGAGCTGCAAAGCGGGCAGAACCTGACCGTGCAGCAATCCCTCACGCTGGACACGCCCGAGCTCAAGCAGGCCAGTGGCTCGACCAACAGCGTGACCGCTGGTTCGCTCAGCCTGCGCAACACCAGTGGTGCGAAGGGTTCGGCCCAGGGCGGCACCGCCACGCTGAACCTGAGCGCTACCGGCGCTGGCGGGCAGGACGGCCACATCCACTTCGATGACGGCGTCGTGGCCACCCAGGGCTCGGGTCAGGTGAACCTGGCCGCAGCCGGCAGCGTGGTGGTGAGCAGCCGCCGTGAAACCACGACGGTGACGCAGGCGACCGACCCGGACAATTACGCCGACGCCACCAGTGAAATCGTGGACGGCACGACGCTGACCACGGTCAGGGCCACCTCACGCGCCATCGCCTCCGGCCTGCAGGCCGATGCGGCGGTGAACCTGAGTGCGCAGTCCGTGACCACCGGCCACGGCGCCGTGGCGCAGATCAAGTCGGGCCAAGGCACGCTGACCATCGCGCAGGCAACTCCCGCCGGCGCGGTCAGCAAGGCCAGCGTGGGCACGGGTGGCCAGATCGAGTTGGCCGGCGCTTCGCTGCGCCAGCAGGGTCTGGTCGAAGTCACCTCCGGCGCCATCAAGCTGGAAGCCAGCACGGGCGACGTGACCTTCTCGTCGGGCTCGCGCACGCTGGCCGACGGCAGCAGCTGGAAGGTCGATGGGGTGAAGGTTCCCATCGCCGCCGGCCTGATCCAGGCCAAGGCCGCCCAGGGGGGCATCGACGTGCAAGCCGGCAGCCTGCTGAGCGCCTCGGCGCCATCGGGCCTGGCGGGCGCCGAAGCCGGCGACATCCGCCTGCTCGCGCCCAAGGGCGAGGTCAAGGTGGCTGGTGACATCCGCCTGCTGTCGGACGCCAACCAGCGGGGCGGAGCCTTGCGCATCGATGCCCGCACCGCGCCTTCGCTCGATGGCCTGGTGGACCGACTGAACGCTTCGGCCCAAGCCGCCGCCACGCAGGCAGGTGCGACGGCTGCGCGCGCCAACGCGTCTCGCGCCTTTGACCTGCAGCAGCGCGACGGACAGGCCATCACCCTGTCGGCCGGCAAGAAGCTTGTGGCACAGGACGTGCGCCTGGTGGCAGACCGAGCTGCCGACGCCAGCTCCGGCGGCAACGTCAACATCCTGGGGCAGATCGATGCCTCGGGCAGCACCGGCGGGCGCATCGCCATCAGCGCCGCGGGTGACCTCGACATCGGCCAGGACGGCATCCCAGATGGGCAGGCGCGCGCCTCGCTCGACGTGTCGGCCAAAGGCGCTGGCAAATCGGGTGGTGACATCACTCTGGCCAGCCGCTCGGGCGCGCTTCGCCTGAACGAGCAGGCCGACGTGCGCGCCTCGGGCGGCGCGGCAGGTGCCGATGGCAGCCTGACCCTGCGCGCCGGTGTCCGCGAAGACGGCGCGGCCGATGGCGACCAAGGCGTGGGCAACAGCCGCGTCGCCGCCATCCAGTCCACCTTGACTGGCGTGGGCACGCTGATCGTGCAGGGCGAAGAGCGCACCACGGTCGATGACCTGTCGGCCCAGGTGCTGACGGACGCCAAGGCCCGCAGCGATGCCTTCCAGCAATCGGCAGCGGCCCTGGACACGCTCAACAAGGTGGCCAACGGCAAGTTGGGAGCGAGCACCGTGGCCAAGGTCCAGTCCGCCCAGGTGCTGCAGTCGGAAGGCGACCTCACCTTGTCGAACGACTGGAACCTGACCCAACTGGTCAAGGAAGCCAGCGGCAGTCAGTTCGTCGTCAAGCCCAGTGCCCTCACGCCGATGAGCCTGAGCATCGTCAGCGGGGGCAACCTGAACATCCAGGCCAGCTTGTCTGGTGGTTTCGTCAACGTGCCCTTGACTGGCACCGCGCAGGCCTCTGCCGCAGCCAACACCACCCTGTCGAATGCGATGAAGGTGGGCGCCGCTGACCTGCCCCTGATGGCCGGCTCGGACATCACCCTGGTGGCCGGCGCCGACCTGGGCAGCGCCGATGTGGCCGCCACCGCAGCGGGCACCGCGGCCGATGTGCGCATCGGTGACCCGGCAGACGAGCCCACCTCGGCCAAGCAGGTCTTCGTGCGCAGCACCACCGGTGACCTGCGCGTGGTGGCCTCTCGCGACGTGGTGCTTGAAAACGACCGCGCCACGGTCTACACCACGGGGCTGCTGGCCAGTGCCGAACAGGCGCCTGGCGCCGAAGGCTTCGGCAAAGGGTCTGCGACCAGCACCAAGCTTCACGCCAACCTCATCACCCGTGGCAACGGCGTCAACACGACCCGTCAATTGCCCTTCATGCTGGGCGGTGGCAGCGTGAGCCTGCAAGCCGGTGGTGACCTGCGCACCCAAAGCATCGGCAAGGCCAGTTTCGTCAGTGACTGGACCTTCCACAAGTCTGAAGTGAATGCCGACAAGAGCCAGTCCTGGTGGGCGCGTTACGACCTGTTCGACATGGGCGTGGCCACCTTCGGCGGCGGTGACATCACCGCTCGCGCGGGTGGTGACGTGGTGGACATGGGCTTCGTGACCGCGACCAGCGGCTACAAGGACGACGCTGGCGTGGTGCGTCGCTTTGGCGGTGGTGACGTCGAGGTCAGCGCCGACGGCAACATCGCGGGCCTGCTGGCCAAGGTTGGTGGCAGCACCGGTCGGGTCGATGCCGGGCTCAACATCGAAGGCACGGCTTCGCGGGGTGCCGCCTCGCTGTTCTATGAGAACACGCAGTTGCAGGTGCAGGCTGCGCAAGATGTGCTGGTTGACCTCATCACCGAGGCGGGTCTGCAGGGCAGGGGGCCATCCAATGGCACCGACGCCACGGCATCCATCGGCATCGCTGGCCTCGGTGGAGGGGCTTCGTTGAGCCTCGTCTCCTATTCAGGCGACCTCACGATCAACAACGCAAAGCCGCCCGGGGTGAGCACTGAACGCCGAACGGCCTCTGCTTTGCCAGCGGTCAGCACCCTGGCTGCACCGGCTGGCAACGTGAGCGCTGTGGTGCTCAACCAGGTTCCGCAAGGCGATGGTGCCAGCCTGAATGCGCTGGCAGGTGGTGACCTCAAGGTGGCAGCTGTCAACGTGTGGGCTGAGTCACCTTTTGGCGAGGGTGTTGCCTGGGGTAACGCAAACAACGAAGCCATTGCCACAGTGGGCAGTGCGCGTGCAGAAGGTACCGTGTTGACTGCAGGCAGCTTCGAGGGCGGCCGCCGCGAACCGGTCCGCCTGATCGCCGAAACCGGCGACGTGACCCTGCGCGCCGAAGTCGGCGACGCCACCCGCATCATCGCGGGTGGAGACGTGAACCTGCGTGGCCTGCTCGTGCAACAGCAAGATGGCAACGAGCTCTCGCTGGTGCAGGCCGGGCGCGATTTGAACGTCATCGGCACCACCCGCGTTCGCGGCCCCGGTGACGCCTTGTTCGTGGCTGGCCGCGATGTCAACGTCACGGCCACAGACGGCATCGACACCAACGGCAACCGCGAGAACGGTGCCTTGCCAAATGGCAGCGCCAACCTCACGGTGATGGCCGGTGTGCAGCCGGGTGTCAGCGATTTCGGCGTGGCCGAGCAACGCTTCTTCCACTTGCTGGGTGGCGCGGGCGTGGCCGACCGACCGGCTGACCTGTATGCCCAGTTGCTGGCCGCTCGAGGTGGTCAGGCGGTGCCGGGCCTGGATTCGGCCGCTGCGCAGGGTTTCGCGGGCCTGGGCTTTGCCGAGCAGATCAACGCAGCCCGCGACCTGGTGGGCGCGCAGGCCTTCGAAGCCGCCGTGCTCACCTACATGCAAGGGCGCGACGCCAAACCCAACCTGAGCAGCGCACAAGCCATCGCTGCCCTGGCCACCCTGCCACAGCGGGAACAGGCGGCGCTGCTGGGCAGCGTGCTGGCCCCGGCGTGGTCTCAAGCCGTGGCGCCCGAGGTGCAGCGCAGCACGGCCCTGGCCATGGCCAACGGACGCGGGGGTGCCTACGCGCTGGCCTTGTCCGAGTACCTCCGTTTGCGAACCGGCACCCAGGACCTGGGCGGCGACCAAGCCCTGCAGGCCTTTGAGCAACTGAGCCCCGAGCACCGACTGCTGTTCACCAACCAGGTGCTCAAGCGCGAGCTGACCGTGGCCGGCACACAGGCCACGCAACAAAAAACCCCTGAGGCCAAGCTGGACGCTTACCAAAGCGGCTTCAACGCCCTGGCCACCGTCTTCCCTGGCAGCCAGGACACCAGCAGCCTGTTGATGGGCGCCAGCAGCATCAAGACGCAGCAAAACAGCGACATCAACGTCTTCACGCCGCATGGCGGCATGAACGTGGGGCGCCTGACCGGTCTGGCCGATGCAGAGGCCGCAGCCAAGCTTGGCATCGTCACCACCTCGGGTGGCGACATCACGGGCGTGGTGCGCGACAGCATCGAGGTCAACCAGTCCCGCATCTTCGTGGTCGACGACGGCGACGTTCTGTTGTGGGCCTCGTTCGGCAACATCGATGCGGGCAAGGGTTCGAAGACGGTCACGGGCGCGCCGGCTCCGGTGATCCGCGTTGTGGGCAATCGACTGGAGGTCGACACCACGGGGTCGTTCTCTGGCTCCGGCATCGCTGCGCTGGACCCTGACAGCAAGCTCTCTCTCTTCGCTCCGCGCGGCGAGATCAACGCCGGTGAAGCGGGCATCCGCGCGGGCGGCAGCATCACCCTCGACGCCCCCACCATCGTCGGCGCCAACGACATCCAGATCGCCGGTGGCGGCAACCTCGCGCCGCCACCCACCGTGGGCAACGCCGCCACCAACGTCGGCAGCCTGGGGCAGTCCGCCACCGCGGCGGGCCCAAGCCAGGCTGAGTCGCGCGGCACTTCCACGCCCAAACGTCGATTGCTGCTGGACTTCCTCGGCTTCGGCTCGGACAAGGATGAAGACAGCGAAGGCGACGACAAGAAGAAGTGACGCGAATCTGTCGTGATGCTGTCACGTGAAAACGCAAACATGCCGGGTTTGTCCGTGATCCCGACGGACCCGGCGGTGTGACACCTCCCCTGAATTGAATTGATCTGGATGACGCCAACCATGCGCAAACACCTTCTGTCCCTTCTTGCTGCCGCTGCGCTCATGCCTGGCGCCGCCCAGGCCTGGTGGAACGCCGACTACACGCAGCGCACCAAGGTGGTCCTCAACACCACCGCTGCAGGCGTTGAAACCAAAGAAGCCCTGTCTGGTGTGGTGGTGCCCGTGCGCCTGCACTCGGGCAACTTCGACTTCCTGGGCGCCAAGCCCGATGGCGCCGACCTGCGCGTGGTCGCCGCCGACGACAAAACGCCCCTGAAGTTCTGGGTCGAGCGCTTTGACGGCGCCAACGAGCTGGCCGTGGTCTGGGTTCAGTTGCCCAACACCCTGCCGGGCACCGACAAGAACGTCGTGCACGTCTACGCTGGCAACGAAGCCGCCGCGGCCGAGGCCACCAGCCCCGCGCTGTTCGACGGCGCCATGTCCGCTGCCTTCACCTTCGCTGGCAAAGCAGGCGAGCCCGCCACCGACGCATCGGGTCAGGTCGCATCGTCCGGCCCCGTGGTGCGCGAGGTCAACGGCTTGATCGGCGTGGCCGCCCGCCTGGACGGCCAGCCGCTGCAGTGGTCTTCCGACAAGCTCAAGGCCGCAGGCAGCGGCCCCTACAGCGTCAGCCTGTGGTTCAAGCCCGAGGCGCTCACCGGCACCTTGTTCAAGCAAGGCGCGCTGAGCTTGAACCTCGATGGCGGCAAAGCCTTCGCGCAACTCGACGCGGTCGTGGCTTCGGGTGGCGAGCTGCCCCCTTCGGCCTGGGCCCACCTGGCTGTCACCGTGGGCAACGGCAAGCTCACCCTCTACATCAATGGCGCGCAAGCCGCACAGGCCGACGTGCCCGCTTCGGTCACGCCCATCGAAGGCCCGGTGTCCGTGGGCCAGGGCCTGAGCGGCCTGGTGGACCAACTGGAAGTGGCCGCCTCCGTGCGCAGCGCCGATTGGTTGAAGTTCGCCCACGCCGCACAAAGCGCCGACGCCAAGCTGGTGCTGGCCAATACCCAGACGCCCGAGACCGCCGAAGCCGGTGAAGGCCACGGCGAGGCCGGTCACTTCGCCATCCTGGTCGATAACCTGACCGTCGACGCCTGGGTCGTCATCGTCATCCTGGCCGTGATGTTCGTCATCGCCGCCTGGGTGATGTACGACAAGGCCGTCCTGGTGGGCCGCGCTGACAAGGACAACCTGAAGTTCCTCGAGAACTTCCGCAACGCCCGAGACGTGCTCGCCGTCGAGACCTCCGGCATGAAGCACTCCCAGCTCGCACGCCTGTACCAGGCCGGCTTGCGGGAGCTGAAAAAGCGCGAGGTGGGCCAAGCCGGTGCACCCAAGCTCTCCGGTGCCTCCATCGATGCCGTCAAGGCCGCTGTCGACGCCGACCTCATCCGCGAAAGCCACACCCTCAACAGCAAGATCGTGCTGCTGACGATCGCCATCTCGGGCGGGCCCTTCCTGGGCCTGCTGGGCACGGTGGTGGGCGTGATGATCACCTTCGCGGCCATCGCCGCAGCGGGCGACGTCAACGTCAACGCCATCGCACCTGGCATCGCTGCAGCCCTGCTGGCCACCGTGGCGGGCCTGGCGGTCGCCATCCCGGCGCTGTTCGGCTACAACTACCTGGCCGCCCGCATCAAGAACATCTCGTCGGACATGGGCATCTTTGTCGACGAGTTCGTCACCCGCGTGGCCGAAACCCACGGAGCCCGCTGACATGGCCGGTGACGTCAAAGGTGAGCTGCAGGCGTACGACGACATCAACGTCACGCCCATGCTCGACCTCGCCTATGTGCTGCTGGTGGTCTTCATCATCATGACGACCGCCTCGGTGCAGGGCGTCAAGGTCAACAGCCCGCTCACGCAGGCCGCCAACAACCTGGCCAAGCCGCAGACCAAGGGCATCACCATCACGGCCGACGGTCAGGTCTACCTGGACGCCTACCCGGTCAGCCTCGACGAGCTGCAAGCCAGCCTGGCCCAGCACAAGGCCGCCAACCCGGCGCTGCCCGTGGTGCTCAAGGCCGATGCCGCCGCCCAGTACGACAAGGTCATGCAGGTGCTGGAGATCGCCAAGCGCCTGGACATCACCGAAATCGGCCTGGCCACCAAACGCGCGCAATGAGGCAGTGAAGGCAGGCCATGCAAGTCCAAGACGAAACCAAACCCTACGACAGCATCAACGTCACGCCGATGCTCGACCTGGCCTACGTGTTGCTGGTCGTCTTCATCCTGATGACGACGGCGTCGGTGCAGGGCTTGAGCATCAGCATGCCCAAGCCCAGCAACACCCCCAGCACCGAAAAGCACGAGCTCAAGATCGTGCAGGTGATGCCTGGTGGGCAACTGCTGCTCAACGGCGTGCCCGTCACCGTGCAGCAACTTGAAAGCGAGTTGCTGCAAGCCAAGCAGCGCGACCCGAAGATGAGCGTGGCCATCAAGGGCGACGCCCGCTCGCACTACGCCGAGGTCGTCGCCGTGATCGACCTGTGCAACAAGCTGGAGGTGTCCATGGGCCTGGTCACCTCGCGCATCGGGACCTGACATGTCGCTCAACGCCTCCCACGACGACGATCAAAAGCCTGGCCTGGCACGCTTCATCGTGCCCGGTGGCATCACCCTGGGTCTGATCGGCGCGGCCGTTCTGGTCTACAGCCTCATGGGTTCCGGCCCCACCGCACCCAAGCGGCAGACCGTCAAGATCGCGGTGCTGCCCGACACGCCCCCACCGCCGCCACCGCCCAAGCCTGAGAAGCCGCCCGAGCCCAAGCCACAAGAGAACACCCCTCAGCCGCAAGACCAGCCCAAGGTGGCCGAAGCCCCGCCTGAGGCGCAGCAGCTGAAGATGGAGGGCGCCGCCGGCGACGGCCCCAGCGCCTTCTCGGCCGGCAGCGTCAGCAGCGACTACAAGGGCGGCGCCATCGGCGCTGGCAACGGGGCCTCGAGCCCGTCGGCAGGCGATCGGGCCAAATTCAACTTCTACGCCAAGAGTGCGCAGCAGCTCTTGCGCGCCGAGCTCGATCGAACCCTGGCTCGCGACGTCATCCGCCTGGGCGCTCGCCTGCAGATCTGGATCGATGCAACCGGTCGCATCGACCGCTACGAAATCGGCGGCCTCAGCGACGCCGCAGCACAAAGCCAGGTTCGCGCCGCGATGCAGGACATCAGCAAAGGCTTTCGGCTCGTGCCGCCAGCGGGCCTGCCTCAGCCGCTGGAGATGCGCCTGTCCGTGAACCCGCTCAACGGTTGAGTGCCAACCTGAACCACCTCCCTGAACGATTGATCACCATGCCTGAAGTCATCTCCCCCCGTCGCCTCGGCATGAGGCCCATCACCGTGGCGGCGGCCCTGCTGTGCGGCCTGTTGTCTGCCCCGGCCGTGGCCAATGAGCGGGCCGAGCTCGAGCGCCTGCGTGGCACCACGCTCAACCTCATCAAGCTGTTGGTCGATGGCGGCCTGCTGTCTCAGGAGAAGGCCGATCAGTTGGTCAAGCAGGCCCAGCAAGACGCCGCACCAGCCGACGCCGCAGCGGCGCAGCAAGCTGCTCCTGCTCCCGCCACGGCTGGGGCCCCGCGCGGCGGCGTCATCCGCGTGCCCTACGTGCCGGAGTCCTTGCGCAACCAGATGCGCGACGAGATCAAGCAAGAGGTGCTCAACCAGGCTCGCTCCGAGCGTTGGGGCGAGCCGGGTGCGCTGCCCGCATGGGCTCGGCGCATCAACTTCGAAGGCGATGTGCGCTTTCGCCTGCAGTCCGAGGACTGGGACCGCCGCAACGTCTCGGCTGCCGAAGGCGAGGGCCTGGCGTTCCAGAACGACGCCGCCTACGAAGGCCCCATCGCCTGGGCTCCTGACCTGACCAACACCCAGGACCGCCGCGACCGCATGACCCTGCGCGCCCGCTTCGGCCTGACCAGCGACCTGGCCTTCGGCTTCAAGACCGGCCTGCGCCTGAGCACCGGCAACGCACAAGCGGTGTCGACCTCGCAGACCCTGGGAGGAAGCAATGGCAACTTCAGCAAGTACAGCGTTTTGCTTGACCGCGCCTGGATTCAATGGACGCCTTACCAACCTGACGTCACCGCGATCGTGGGGCGATTCAGCAGCCCCTATTTCGGTGGCGACCTCATCTGGCCCGACGACATGAACTTCGATGGCGTGGCGATCAAGGCCAACCACGCGTTCAACGACGCCAACAAGGTGTTCGTCAATGCCGGGGCGTTTCCGCTCAGCGAGTTCCAAAGCGATGCAGCCGACGCCTGGCTGTATGGCGCTCAGGTGGGCGCCATCTTCAAGCCCGACGCCAACAGCCAGTTCGACATCGGCCTGGGCTACTACGACTTCAACAACATCGAAGGCAACTTCGATCCGATGTACCGGGACACGGCCAACACCTTCGGTGCGGCCGACAAGAGCTACCTCTCCAGCGAGTACAAGAAAGCCGTTCGCCAACGGGGCAACACGCTCATCCGCATCAACCAGCCTGTGGCGGCGGCTGGCTCGGCCACGGCGGTGGCGCCCGTGTGGGGCCTGGCCAGCAAGTTCAGGCCTTTGACTTTGAGCGCTGCCTACAACCACCAGGGCTTCGAAGGGTTGAACATTCGCATCAGCGCGGATTTCATCAACAACACGGCTTTCAGCCAGGCCGACATCCGCCGCCGCGCCCAACCGGGTGCGAACATCGATCTGGCCAAGAAGACGCACGCCTGGCAGGCGCGCGCACAAATCGGCTCGACCAAGCAGGAGCTGCTGGGCGACTGGTCGGCGTACCTGGGCTGGCGCCGCTTCGAGCGCGACGCCTGGGTTGACGCTTTCACGGACACCACCTGGCACCTGGGCGGCACCAACTACGTCGGCTGGACGCTGGGCGGGTCCTACTACGTTGGCCCGCGCACCTCCCTGGGCGCGCGCGTGACCAGCACCCGCAACCTCACAGATGGCCGCACCGAGACCCTCAGTGGCGGGGCTGAAGTGCCCAACCTCAGCAGCATCCGTCAGCGCGTCGACGTGCTGCAGGTGGAGCTGAATTCGCGTTTCTGATCGGAGCCTGCTCATGAACGCAACCCCACATCGTGTCGATGTCAAACGGGCAGGCCCGGGCTTGATCGCCTGGCTGCTGCTGGCGTCCTGCGTGCTGGCCTCACCCAGCTGGGCCCAGGACAAGGGCAGTCGCGAAAAGGAGGCGCTGCGCCGCGCGCAACTGGCGCTGCGGGCCGCGCAGGACGAGGTTGCCACCCTTCAGCGGGAGCGGGCACTTTGCAGCACGGAGAGAGAAGCCGCGCTCAAGGAAAAGGCCGAGGCACAGAAGTCTTCGGGCTTGTTGGCCAGTGTCCAGGCTCAGTCGCGTCAATCACAAGGGCGCGTCAAGCAACTCGAAGGCGAGCTCGAGGCCCTGCAGCAGCAACTGGCGCAGCTCAAGGACCAGCAGGCCCTGCAAGCCAAGGAACTGGCCGAGGGCCAGCGCAGCATGCGCTCGATCAGCCAGTTGCTCGAAGCCAGCCAGCAACGCCAGCGCATCCTGCAAGAGCGCAACCAGCAGCTCTACGAAACGGGGGTGGCCGTGGTGGAGATGTACCGCAGCCGCAAGCCCGCCGAAACCGCTGCACAACAGGCGGTGGTGCTGGGCTTTGGCTTGGTGGACGTCGAGAACATCAGCGAAAAATGGCTGGACCGGCTCAACGCGGCGCGCTTTTTCCAGCAGGACCGCCTCACGTCGCCGTGACGACCTGATGCAATGGGCTATGCAGGCTCCTCGGGTCGGCGCAGAATGGGCCCATGCCAGTCACCTTCAAATCCCAAGCCACGGGCAACCTCGTGATGCTGTCGGCCCACGCCGAGGCCCTGCTGAAACTGCTGGGCAAAACCGCCGTGGAGCCGGGCATCCTGGAGGTGGCCGACATGTCCCACGCACTGGCCACTCTCCGGGCGCTCGACCCGGATCAGCTGCCAGATGCAGCCGTGGCGCCCGCCTTGCCCGAGTCCTCGCAGGCGAGTGACGGCACGCAGGCGGCTCAGGATGACAAGCCCTCCGTGGGCTTCCAGGACGAGCCCGTCAGCCTGCGCCAGCGCGCCGCGCCCTTCATCCGCCTGATCGAGCAGGCCCAGGCCGGCAACAAGCCCATCGTCTGGGGCGTCTGAAAACCCGGCGTCTTGTGCGGTGCAGCATGCCTGGTGCATGATGCCGGCATGACCGACGCCGTCACCCGCCTCATCGCCGTTCGCCATGGCGAAACCGCCTGGAACCGCGAGTCCCGCATCCAGGGCCACACCGACATCCCGCTCAACGACATCGGCCTCTGGCAGGCCGACCGGGTGGGCGCGGCGGTGGCGCAGGAAGGCATCCAGGCCATCTACAGCAGCGACTTGCAGCGTGCGCACCTCACGGCCCAGTCCATCGCGCGTGCGGCAGGGGTGACGGTGCGGCTGGAAGAGCACCTGCGCGAGCGCCACTTCGGCGAGCTCGAAGGCCTCACGCACGACGAAATCCACACCCGCTGGCCCGAGCAGGCCCGCCGCTGGAAGCAGCGTGACCCGGCCTACGGCCCCTTGGGCGGCGAGACCCTCACCGAGTTCTACGAGCGCTGCGTCGGCACCCTGACGCGCCTGGCGCAACGCCACCTGGGCCAGACCATCGTCGTCGTGGCCCATGGCGGCGTGCTCGATTGCTTCTACCGCGCGGCCAATGGCATCGAGCTGACGGCGCCGCGCAGCTGGACCATCGGCAACGCGACCATCAACCGCCTGCTCTACAGCCCCGATGGCCTGACCATGGTCGGCTGGGCCGACGACGGCCACCTGGCAGCCAGCGGCGGCGTGCTCGACGAGTCTTCCGACGGCGCATTGGCCCCAGCCTGAGGCGGGGCTTTTCCGCCCGACTTCACAAACCCTCTGCAATTCATGGGTATATTGGCGGGCCAACAATTGACTAGGCAAGTATTTGTCGAGGTGACCATGACGCGACGTTTGGGCATGTGGGTGTCTCTGGTGGCTGCTGCCGCCTTGTTCTCGGGTTGCAGCAAGCAGGACGGGGCCCAGCCAGCGGCCGCCGGTGCGGCGCCGCCAGCGCTGCCGGTCGGGGTGGTCACCGTGCAACCCGGTGAGGTGCCCCTGATGGCCGAGCTGCCTGGCCGCCTCGAGGCCTTGCGCACCGCCCAGGTCCGCGCCCGGGTGGCCGGCATCCTGCAAAAGCGCCTGTTCACCGAAGGCGCCGACGTCAAGGCCGGCCAACCCCTGTTCCAGATCGATGCGGCCACCTTCCAGGCTGCGGCCGAAAGCGCCCAGGCCACGCTGGCCCGCGCCGAAGCCAACCTGGCCCAGACCACGGCCCTGGTGCAGCGCTACGAGCCGCTGCAGGCCGCCAAGGCCATCAGCCCGCAGGAATTCCTCAACGCGCAGGTGAGCCAGCGCGCCGCCCAGGCCGATGTGGCCGCCGCCAAGGCCGCGCTGCAGACCGCGCGCATCAACCTGGGCTACGCCAGCGTCACGGCGCCCATCTCCGGCCGCATCGGCCGCGCCCTGGTCACCGAAGGCGCGCTGGTGGGGCAGGGCGAGGCCACCCAGTTGGCGCTCATCCAGCAGATCCACCCGCTGTACGTGAACTTCACCCAGTCGGCCACCGACGTGCTCAAGCTGCGCCAGGCCTTGCAGGCCGGTGCCATCAAGAAGGCCGGCGCCAACGCCGCCGAGGTGCGCGTGGTGCTCGACGATGGCCGCGAGTACCCGATGCCCGGCCGCCTGCTGTTCGCCGACCTGAGCGTTGACAGCACCTCGGGCCAGGTCTCGCTGCGCGCCGAGCTGCCCAACCCGCAAGGCCTGCTGCTGCCCGGCATGTACGTGCGCGTGCGACTGGAGCAGGCACAGGTCGATGGCGGCGTGCTGCTGCCCCAGCAGGCTGTGACGCGTGGCGCCCAGGCCGACACGGTGCTGGTGGTGGCGCAGGACGGCTCGGTGGCGCCTCGCCCCGTCAAGCTCGGTGGCGCGCGCGGCAACCAGTGGGTCGTGCTCGGTGGCCTGCAGGCTGGCGAGCAGGTCATGGTCGACGGCTTCCAGAAGTTCCAGATGGCCGGCGGCAAGGGCCCGGTGAAGGCGGTGCCATGGCAGGCGCCGCCGGTGGGTGCCGGCATGGGCTCGGGGGATGCCGCTTCCTCTGCGGCCTCCGCACCAGCATCTGCCCCCGCTGCCCCGGCCGCAGCCGCCTCTCGCTGAACGGGGGCCTCGCATGCCACGCTTTTTCATCGACCGCCCCATCTTCGCGTGGGTGATCGCGCTGTTCATCCTCGTCTTCGGCGGGGTGGCCATCACGCAGTTGCCGATCTCGCAGTACCCCAACGTGGCACCGCCCGCGGTGGTCATCAGCGCCACCTACCCCGGCGCCTCGGCCCGCACGCTCGACGATGCCGTCGTCAGCGTGATCGAGCAGGAGCTCAACGGAGCGCCCGGGCTGGCCTACATGGAATCGGTCAGCCAGGCCAACGGCACGGCGCAGATCACCGTCACCTTCGAGACCGGCACCAACATCGACCTGGCCCAGGTCGAGGTGCAGAACCGCCTCTCGCGCGCCACGCCACGCCTGCCCTCGGCGGTGACGCAGCAGGGCGTGAAGGTCGACAAGTCGCGCAGCAACTTCCTGATGTTCGTGATGCTGTCGTCGACCAACCCGGCCTACGACCCGATCGCGCTGGGCGACTACGCCTCGCGCAACGTCGTGCCCGAGATGCAGCGCGTGCCGGGCATCGGCCAGGCACAGCTCTTCGGCACCGAGCGCGCCATGCGCATCTGGGTGGACCCGGCCAAGCTGGTGTCGTTCGGCTTGAGCGTGGCCGACGTCAACAGCGCCATCCGCGCACAGAACGCGCTGGTGCCCGCTGGCGGCATCGGTGACCGCCCGAACCTGATCGACCAGACCATGTCGGCCACGGTGGTGGTCAACGGGCAGTTCACCAAGGTCGAGCAGTTCGGCGCCATCGTGCTGCGCGCCAAGGCCGATGGCTCCACCGTGCGCCTGCGCGACGTGGCCCGCATCGAGCTGGGCGCCCAGACTTACGGCACCTACGCGCGCCTGAACGGCAAGCAGTCCGCCGGCATCGGCCTGCAGCTCTCGCCCACCGGCAACGCGCTGGCCACCGCCGAGGCCGTGCGCAAGCGCCTCGACGAGCTGCGCCGCTACTTCCCGCCAGGGGTGGATTACTCCGTGCCCTATGACACCTCGGGCTTCATCGCGATCTCGATCGAGCAGGTGGTGCACACCCTCATCGAGGCCGTGGTGCTCGTGTTCCTGGTGATGTACCTGTTCCTGCAGAACATCCGCTACACCCTGATCCCGACCCTGGTGGTGCCGGTGGCGCTGCTGGGCACCTTCGGGGTCATGTTGGCGGCGGGTTTCTCCATCAACGTGCTGACCATGTTCGGCATGGTGCTGGCCATCGGCATCCTGGTGGACGACGCCATCGTGGTGGTCGAGAACGTCGAGCGCATCATGGCCGAAGAGGGCCTGAGCCCCCTGGAGGCCACGCGCAAGGCCATGGGCCAGATCAGTGGCGCCATCGTGGGCATCACGGTGGTGCTGGTGTCGGTCTTCATCCCGATGGCCTTCTTCTCGGGCTCGGTGGGCAACATCTACCGGCAGTTCTCGCTGTCGATGGTGGCCTCGATGCTGTTCTCGGCCTTCCTGGCGCTGTCGCTCACGCCCGCCTTGTGCGCCACGCTGCTCAAGCCGGTGGCACACGACCACCATGAAAAGCGCGGCTTCTTCGGCTGGTTCAATCGCTTCTTCAAGTCGACCACGCATGGCTACGAAAGCTGGGCTGGCAAGCTGGTGCACCGTGGTGGCCGCGTGCTGCTGATCTACGTTGCCATCATCGCGGTGGTGGGCTGGCTGTACGTGCGCATGCCGTCTTCCTTCCTGCCCAGCGAAGACCAGGGCAACCTGATCGTCAACATCCAGCTGCCGCCGGGTGCCACGAGCAACCGCACCGAGCAGGTGGTCAAGCAGGTCGAGGACTGGTTCCTCAAGCAGCCGCAGGTGCAGTCCATCGTCGGCGTGGTGGGCTTCAGCTTCTCGGGCACGGGCCAGAACGCGGCGCTGGGCTTTGTGACCCTCAAGGACTGGCACGAGCGGCCCGGTGCCGAAAACTCGGCGCAGGCGCTGGTGGGCCGTGCGTTCGCGGGCCTGGGCGGCATCCGCGATGCGTTCATCTTCCCGCTCAACCCGCCGGCCATCCGCGAACTGGGCAACGCCACGGGCTTTGCCGTGCGCATCCAGGACCGCGCCGGCCTGGGCCCCGATGCATTGCTGGCCGCGCGCAACCAGGTGCTGGGCATGGCCATGAAGAACCCGGTGCTCACCGGCGTTCGGCCCGATGGCCTGGAAGACGCGCCCCAGCTGCAGGTGGACATCGACCGCGAGAAAGCCGCGGCCCTGGGCGTGGGGTTTGACGCCATCAGCACGGCGCTGGGCTCTTCGCTGGGCTCGTCCTACCTCAACGACTTCCCCAACGCCGGCCGCATGCAGCGCGTGGTGGTGCAGGCCGACGCGAAGGACCGCATGCAGCCCGAGCAGATCCTGCAGCTCAACGTGGTCAACACCAGTGGCCAAAGCGTGCCGCTGTCGGCCTTCGCCAGCACGCGCTGGATCAAGGGCCAGATGCAGGCGGTGCGCTACAACGGCTACCCGGCCATGCGCATCTCGGGGGACGCGGCGGCGGGTTACTCCACCGGCCAGGCCATGGCCGAGATCGAAAAGATCGCCAAGCAGCTGCCGGCCGGCATCGGCATCGAGTGGACCGGTCTGTCGCGCGAGGAAAAGCTCTCCGGCTCTCAGGCCACGATGCTGCTGGCCTTCTCGCTGCTGGCGGTGTTCCTGTGCCTGGCTGCGTTGTACGAGAGCTGGTCGATCCCGATGGCCGTGCTGCTGGTGGTGCCGCTGGGCATCTTCGGGGCGCTGCTGGGGGCGCTGCTGGGTGCCATGCCCAACGACGTGTACTTCAAGGTCGGCCTCATCACGGTGATGGGCCTGTCGGCGAAGAACGCCATCCTGATCATCGAGTTCGCCAAGGAGCTCCAGGAAAAAGGCATGGGCCTGTTCGAGGCCACCCTGCAGGCCTGCCACCTGCGTTTTCGTCCGATCATCATGACCTCGCTGGCCTTCATCCTGGGCGTGCTGCCCCTGGTGCTGGCCAACGGCGCCGGCTCGGCCGCCCAGCGCGCCATCGGCACCGGCGTGATGAGCGGCATGATTTCCGCCACGGTGTTGGCCGTGCTGTTCGTGCCGGTATTCTTCGTGGTCATCCGTCGATTTTTCCCTGGCAAGCCTGTGTCCAAGGACGCGGCTGACCTGGAGTCCAACCATGCGTGATTCCCTGGCGCCCGTGGCGCCCACCGCTTCTGCCGTCTCCCTCTTTGATCGCTTGCCGGCCCGCCGCCTGGTCAGCTTCGCCGCCGTGCTGATGCTGGCGGGATGCTCCCTGGCGCCGACCTACCAGCGACCCGAGTTGCCGGTGCCGGCCGCCTTGCCGCAGGCAACGGGTGCGTCTGGTGCGGCCCCTGCCCAGCCCGAAGCCCCGGCGACCGACGTGGCCACGGTGCCCTGGCGCGAATACTTCCCCGATCCGCGCCTGCAGTCGCTGATCTGCGAGGCCCTGGCCAACAACCGCGACCTGCGCGTGGCCATCCTGACCATCGACGCGCAGCGCGCGGCCTACCAGATCCAGGCCGCCGACCGCGTGCCCAACGTCAACGCCAGCATCAGCGGCACCCGACAGCCCTCGAGTGCCCCGCCTTATGCGCTGGGCACGCAGGTCACCGGTGGGCTGGTCATCCCCTCGTTCGAGCTTGACCTGTTCGGCCGCGTGCGCTCGCTGACCGAAGCCGCTTCGGCCCAGGTGCTGGCCTCCGAAGAAGCCCGCCGCGCCACCCACATCAGCCTGGTGGCCGCCGTGGCCAACGCCTACTACACGGTGTGGGCCGACCGATGGCAACTGGCCCTGGCCGAGCAGACGCTGCAGACCCGCCAGGACTCGCTCAAGCTGTCGCAGCTGAAGTACGACAACGGCGTGCTCAACGAGCTGGAGCTGCGCTCTTCGCAGTCCCAGGTCGAGGCCGCCCGCGTGGCGCGTGCCCAGGCCCAGCGCCAGCTCGCGCAGGACCAGCAGTCCCTGGCCGTGCTGGTGGGCAAGCCCGTGCCCGCCGAGTGGCTGCCGCCTGCGCCCCAGTCGCTGGCCAAGGCCGCGCCCCCGGTGGCATCCGACGCCAGGCCGGCGCGCGGCAAGGCAGCCGAGCAGTTCGTCGAGGCCAGCTTGTGGCCGGGCCTGAGCGAGCTGCCGGTGGGCCTGTCCTCCGAGGTGCTGCTGCAGCGACCCGACGTGGTCCAGGCCGAACAGGCGCTGATCGGCGCCAACGCCAACATCGGCGCCGCGCGTGCCGCGCGCTTTCCGCGCATCAGCCTGACGGCCAGCGCGGGCGCCGTGAGCAACTCGCTCAGCGACCTCTTCACCGATGGCCGCTTCGCCTGGAGCTTCGGTGGCTCGCTGCTGGCGCCCATCTTCGACGCCGGCCGCACGGCGGCTGGGGTGGACGCCGCCGTGGCGCGCCGCGACATCGCCATCGCCCAGTACGACAAGGCCATCCAGTCGGCTTTCAAGGAAGTGGCCGATGCGCTGGTGGCGCGTCAGACCTACGCCGAGCAGGCCGAGGCCCAACTGGCCCAGGCCCAGGCCGAAGCCGCCCGACTGAGCCTGTCGACCCTGCGCTACGACACCGGCGTGGCCAGCCAGCTCGACCTGCTCGACGCCCAGCGTGCGCTGTTTGCGGCGCAGCAGGCCCACATCCAGGCCCAGCTCGCGCGCCAGCAGGCCCACATCAGCGTCTACAAGGCGCTGGGTGGTGGCTGGGTGGAAGGGCAGGGCCAGGCCAAGGCACCTGAGCAGACCGCGGCGCCGGCTCAGGGTGACGTGGCCGCCCGATAATCCCGGCGTGAACACGATCACCCTGACCTGGCGCGAGCGCGGCTCGCTCTACCTCGACCTGATCCGCTGGAACCGGCCCCAGGGCTGGCTGCTGCTGCTGTGGCCCACCTGGATGGCGCTGTGGCTGGCGGCGGCAGGCTTTCCCGGCTGGCACCTGCTGGCCGTCTTCACGCTCGGCACCATCCTCATGCGCAGCGCGGGTTGCGCCGTCAACGACGTGGCCGACCGCGACTTCGACCGCCACGTCGAGCGCACCGCGCAGCGCCCCGTCACCAGTGGCCGCATCTCGGTCAAGGAGTCGCTGGCCGTGGGCGCGGCGCTGGCGCTGGTCGCCTTCGCGCTGGTGCTCACCACCAACTGGCAGACCATCGCCATGTCCTTCGGGGCGCTGGCGGTGACCATCGTCTACCCCTTCACCAAGCGCTTTTTCTCGATGCCGCAGGCGGTGCTGGGCGTGGCCTTCAGCTTCGGCATCCCCATGGCCTTCACGGCCGTGCAGGGCAGTGTGCCCGCCGCGGTGTGGTGGATCGTGATCGGCAACCTGGCCTGGGTGCTGGCCTACGACACCGAGTACGCCATGGTCGACCGCAACGACGACCTCAAGATCGGCATGCGCACCTCGGCGATCACGCTGGGCCGCTTCGACGTGGCCGGCGTGATGGCCTTCTATGCCATCTGCATCGGGTGCTGGTGGCAGGCCGGCCAGGCGTTCGGGCGAGGCTGGGTGCTCGACGCTTCGCTGGTGCTGGCCGCTGCCCAGGCGCTGTGGCATTTCAGGCTGATCCGCCACCGCGAACGCATGGCGTGCTTCCAGGCCTTCCGCCTGAACCACTGGCTGGGCCTGACCGTGTGGCTGGGTGTGGCGCTGGACACCGCCCTGGTGCGCTGATCTCGGCGTGAACTCAGCGTCCGAACTCAGCGCCCGAACTCGTCGCCCAGCTCGCCCGCCCGGCGCTGGGCCGCGCGCATCGCGGCCACGAACGCCGCCTTGATGCCTGCGGCTTCCATCGAGGTCAGCGCCGCGTGGGTGGTGCCGCCCTTGGAGGTCACGCGCTCGCGCAGCGTGGCGGGGCTTTCTGCCGATTGCGCTGCCAGCGCCGTGGCGCCGCCAAAGGTGGCCAGCGCCAGCTGACGCCCTTGCTCGGCGTTCAGGCCCATGTCCTCGGCGGCCTGCACCATGGCTTCGATGAAATAGAACACGTAGGCGGGGCCGGAGCCCGACAGCGCGGTCACGGCATCGAGGTCGGCTTCTCGCTCGACCCACACGTGCTGGCCGGTCGGCTCGATCATCTTCGCGATGGCGGCCTTTTCCTCGGCCGTCACTTCGGGGCGGGCGTACACACCCGTCACGCCCTGGCCGACCAGCGCCGGGGTGTTGGGCATGGCGCGCACGATGCGGGGCGTGCCCAGCAGGCGGGCCATGTCGTCGGTGCGCAGGCCGGCCATCACGCTGTAGTGCAGGGCTTGGGGGCACTGCGCGGCGCAGGCGGCAGCGGCTTCCTTGAACTGCTGGGGCTTGACCGCCCAGACCACGGTGTGGGCTTGCGACAAGGTGGTGTCGGGGCCGGCGGCGGTCTGCACGCCCAGTGAGGCCTGCAGGCGTTCGCGCTGTTCGGCCACCGGGTCGATGACGAGGATGCTGGTGGCCACGCGGCCCTGGCGCAGCAGGCCGCCGATGATGGCGGTGGCCATGTTGCCGCCGCCGATGAAGGCGATGTCGATGGGGGAGGCGGAGGTGCTCATGGGCGAGATCATGCCGCATCCATCGGTGCGCGGTCGCTGGCCTCTTGCAACAGGGCGATGAGCCCCTCGGCGTCGATGGGTTTGCTCACCAGTTGCACGCCGGCGTCCTGCGCCGCTTCGGCCAGGCCGGCCGGCATCTCACCCGTCAGCAGCAGGGCGGGCAGGTCTTCGCCGAACTCGTAACGCAACTGACCGAGCACCTGCAGGCCGGTGACGTCCAGGCCAAGCCGGTGATCGCTGATCAGGGCGACGGGCATTTCGCCCTCGATGAGGCGGCCGTCTTCCTGCATGGTGGCCATTTCCGCCATGGCGTGGTCGGGGTGAGCGGCCGCGGCCACCAGCCAGCCGCCCTGGCGCAGCACGAGGGCGGTGCTCTCGCGCACCTGCGGGTCGTCTTCGATCAGCAGGATCAGGCCGCGACCGCTGCGCGGAAGGGGGGGCTGCTTGGCAGCGCTGGCCAAAGGCGCATCAAGCGACGGGGCCGGGGTCCTGTCCGCCAGGCCGTTCGCTTCATCGTCTGGGGTGTCAATGGCCACTTCCGTGGGCGTGGCCGGCACCAGCCTTGGCAGGCGCACGCTGAAGCAGGTCCCCTTGCCCGGCCGCGAGAGCACGCGCACCGGTGTCGGCCCCAGCAGGCTGAGTCGGCGCACCACGGCCAGGCCCAGGCCCAGGCCCTCGCTGCTGAGCCGGCCGTCGTTGTGGGCCTGGAAGTAGTCGTCGAAGATGCGGTGGCGGTATTGCTTGGGGATGCCCACCCCGGTGTCCCACACCTGGCAGATCACCCAGGGCCCCCGCTTGCGTGCCCTCAGCCTCACTTCGCCTTGCTCGGTGTAGCGCACGGCGTTGTTGAGCAGGTTGCGCAGGATGCGGTCGAGCACGTGGTCGTCGGCCTGGGCCCATTCCGTTGTGGGCTCCAGGTGCCAGCGCAGGCCCTTGCTCTGACAGAGCACCGAGAACTCGCTGTCCAGCCGTTGCCACAGCTCGGACAGGGGCAGGGCGGTGGCGCTGTAGTCAACGCGCTGTGCGTCGATGCGGGCCACGAAGAACATCTTCTCGAACATGCTGCCCAGCGAGCCCAAGGCGGTCTGCAGCTTGCGCAGCAGGTCCAGGCCCGCCTCGCCCTGGATGGAGGGCTTGAGCGCGCTGCTCAGCAGCATCATCACGTGCAGGGGCTGGCGAAGGTCGTGGCTGGCCGCGGCGAAGAACTCGCCCTTCTGGCGGTCGGCGGCCTCGGCGCGCGCCTTGGCCTGCGTGACCTTGTTGATCTCGTCGCGCAGCTGCAGCACCAGGCCGGCGTTCTCGTGGCGCAGCAGCACGGCTTCGCGCAGCCGGCGGTTGACGCCCAGGGCCACGCCCATGCAGGTCAGCAGGGCGGCCACCAGCACCAGGGCCAGGAAGTGCGAGCTGTCGTTGCGTTCGGTCAGCAGCCGGCCCGAGACCAGCAGCAGCACCGGCACGCTGCCCGCGAAGGCCACCGCCCAGTCGTGGATGGTCACCAGCATGATCGTGAAGCCGTAGACGATGGCCGCCGTCACGATGGTCATGCGCCACTCGCTGCCTGCCACGCCCAGCAAGGCCATGGCGATCAGCCCCCACAGGGTGCCTTCCAGCACGTGCCAGGTCAGCAGCCGCGTGCGCCAGGTGCCGTAGCCGGATTCGGTGATGCCGAAGCGGTTGAACTCGCGCACCAGCAGCACGACCACGCCCCAGACGATGAGCAGGCCGAACGCGGGCACCGCCCAGCGCCAGTGAGGCATGTGCCAGCCGTGCACCATCCAGCCTAGCAGCAGCATGGCGGCGAACTGGGCGATGAGTGATCCAGGGGAGTGACGCCAGCTGTCGTGCAACAGCTGCAGGTCGATCCGCGCCTCGATTGGCGACAGCCCCCTGAGCGACCGTCGCAGGAGGCTCACGCCAGGGCTTTCCTCGGGCCGCCGTCGAGGCTGCTGCCGTTGTCAGGTGAGCTCAGCATGTTGGCCTGAGGGCTGCGTGAGCACAGCAGGACCAGCTGGGTGCGGCTGTGCACGCCGTAGGCGCGGAAGATGGCGCTGACGTGCAGTTTGACCGTCTCGGCGCTGATGCCCAGGGCCGAGGCGATGGCGTGGTTGGTGCAGCCTTTGAGCAGCCACTCGAGCACGTCCTTTTGACGCGGGGTCAGGCGGATGGTGCGGCGGGCGGTCTCGTCGTCCGGGGTGGGGAAGTCAACCTCGCTGGGCGAGAGCAGTTCCGAGGGGAAGTGCAGCCGGCCTTCGACCAGGGCCTGCAGGGCGCTGGTGAAACCGTCGATTTCGGCGAGCTTGGGGATGAAGCACGAGGCGCCGTGGTGGATGCACTCCAGCGCGATCTGCACGTCGGCGTGGCCGGTGATGATGCCGATGCGCTGCGTGGCGGCGGCCTGGCGCACGGTCTGCAGCGTGGCGATGCCGCGGCTGTCGGGCAGGCCCAGGTCGAGCAGGACCACGTCGATGGGCTCGGCGGTTTTGTCGTCCAGGCAAGCCAGGGTCGAGGCCAGCGAATTGGCCTGGGAAAAGCGCGCGGAAGGATCCAGGCTGCGGATGGCCTGCATCATGCCTTCGCGGATCAGGCTGTGGTCATCGACCAGCAGGTAATGGGAGGAGGGGCGAACTGCGTCCATGACGGGTCTCTTTTCAATGGTCCATCTTAAGTGGCCATCAGCGTTGTCCGAATAGGGCTGTTCCCACCCTCACCATGGTGGAGCCCTGCGCCACGGCGGCTTCGAGGTCGGCACTCATCCCCATGGACAGGGTGTCCAAGGGAAGACCCTGAGACAGCAGGTGTTCGTACACGGCACGCACCTCGGCGAGTTGGCGGTTCTGCTCGGCCACGTCGGCCGTGGGGGCGGGCAGGGCCATCACGCCGCGCAGGCGCAGGCGGGGCAGGGCGGCCACCTCGCGGGCCAGCGCCAGCGCGTCGCCCGGGGCGACGCCGCTCTTGCTGTCCTCGCCGCTGGTGTTGACCTGGACACAGACCTGCAGCGCAGGCAGGTGCGCGGGGCGCTGGTCGTTCAGGCGCTGGGCGATTTTCAGCCGGTCGATGGTGTGAACCCAGTCGAAGTGCTCGGCCACGGCGCGGGTCTTGTTGCTCTGGAGGGGGCCGATCATGTGCCACTCGATCTGATCGCGCAGGTCGGTGAGTTCGGCCATCTTGTCCAGGGCTTCCTGCACATAGTTCTCACCAAAACGGTGCTGGCCGGCGGCCATGGCCTCGCGGACGGTTACCGCCGGAAACGTCTTGCTCACCGCCAGCAGGGCCACGCAGCCTTCGGGGCGTGCGGTTTGGGAAACAGCGGCGTGAATCCTGCCCCGAACGAGTTGTAGCTTCTCCGAGATCGTCGCCATAATGGTTCTTCACACGTCGTATCAAACCCGCATCATCCATGGATATCACCCAGCTGCTCGCGTTCTCGGTCAAGAACAAGGCATCCGACCTCCACTTGTCTGCGGGTCTGCCACCCATGATCCGGGTGCACGGCGACGTGCGCCGCATCAACGTCGATGCGCTGGACCACAAGCAGGTCCACGACATGGTGTACGACATCATGAACGACATGCAGCGCAAGCACTACGAGGAGACGCTGGAGTGCGACTTCTCGTTCGAGATCCAGGGGCTGGCGCGCTTTCGGGTCAACGCCTTCAACCAGAACCGCGGCGCCGGCGCCGTGTTCCGGACCATCCCTTCCAAGATCCTGACGCTGGAGCAGCTCAACGCGCCCAAGGTGTTCCAGGACCTGGCTCTGAAGCCCCGTGGCCTGGTGCTGGTCACCGGCCCCACAGGTTCAGGCAAGTCGACCACGCTGGCCGGCATGGTCAACCACTTGAACGAGACCGAGTACGGCCACATCCTGACGGTGGAAGACCCGATCGAATTCGTGCACGACTCCAAGAAGTGCCTGATCAACCAGCGCGAGGTCGGCCCGCACACCCTGAGTTTCGCCAACGCCCTGCGCTCGGCGCTGCGCGAAGACCCGGACGCCATCCTGGTCGGTGAAATGCGTGACCTCGAGACCATCCGCCTGGCTCTGACCGCCGCTGAAACGGGCCACCTGGTCTTCGGCACCCTGCACACCTCCAGCGCCGCCAAGACCATCGACCGGATCGTCGACGTCTTCCCCGCGGCCGAAAAAGACATGGTGCGCGCCATGCTCTCGGAGTCGCTGCAGGCCGTCATCTCGCAAACGCTTTGCAAGACCAAGGACGGCAACGGCCGCGTGGCGGCCCACGAGATCATGATCGGCACGCCCGCCATCCGCAACCTGATCCGCGAAAACAAGATCGCCCAGATGTACTCCTCGATCCAGACCGGCAATGCCATGGGCATGCAGACGCTCGACCAGAACCTCGCCGACCTGGTGCGTCGCAACGTGATCTCGCCCGCCGAGGCCCGCGCCAAGGCCAAGATCCCCGAGAACTTCCCGGGCTGACATGAAGCGTTTTCTTGATCGTTTTGTCGGTGGCCCCCGCAACCCGGGCGCCGACACCCCGGCCGAAGCCGACGACGAAGGCTTCTTCGCCACGCAGTTCATGGAGCGGCCGGAAGACTTCCGCTCCACCTCCGCCTGGAACGCCCGCGGCCTGGCGGTGGGGGCGCATGCGCTGGACCCCGAGGTCGGGCTGCGCCTGCTCACCAAGGCGTGGGGGCAGGACGCACTCATGGCCTCGCTGCCCGACGAAGACCAGCGCAAGCTGCTCGAGCACCTCGACTTCGTCACCGTGCCGCCGGGCCGCGAGCTCATCGCGCAAGACGAGAAGGGCGACTACGCCCTGATCGTGCTCGAAGGCCTGGTGGCCGTGGACCGCGTGCAGCCCACCGGTGCCCGCGCCCGCCTGGCCGAGGCCCGCGAAGGCGACGTGCTCGGCGAGATGTCGCTGCTCGACGCGGGCGCGCGTTTCGCGTCCTGCGTGACGCTCAGCCGCGTCTCGCTGGCCGTGGTCACCGCCAGCGCGCTGGACGAACTCGCCATCGAAGAGCCGCGGCTCGGCCTGGCCCTGATGGCTTCGGTCGCGCGGCGGCTGTCGCTGCGCATGCGCCAGCTCAGCGCCCGACTCGGCGCCCTGCTGACAGCGGGCTGAACCCCGAACCCACACCAGAACCCATCACCAGGCGGACATCACCATGGAACGCGATCAGGCCTCGAAATTCATCAACGACCTCCTGCGACTGATGGTCTCGCGCGGTGGCTCCGACCTGTTCCTGACGGCCGAGTTCCCGCCGGCCATCAAGGTCGACGGCAAGGTCACCAAGGTCTCGCCCCAGCCGCTCACGCCGCAGCACACGCTGGCGCTGGCCCGCTCGGTCATGAACGACAAGCAGGCCGCCGAGTTCGAACGCACCAAGGAGTGCAACTTCGCCATCTCGCCCGGAGGCGTGGGCCGTTTCCGCGTCAACGCCTTCGTGCAGCAGGGCCACGTGGGCCTGGTCATGCGCGTGATCCCGCAAATCATCCCGACCATCGACAGCATGAGCCTGCCCCAGGTGCTCAAGGACGTGGTCATGACCAAGCGCGGCCTGGTGATCCTGGTGGGCGCCACGGGCTCGGGCAAGTCGACCACGCTGGCGGCGATGGTCGACCACCGCAACGAGAACTCGCACGGCCACATCATCACGCTGGAAGACCCGGTCGAGTTCGTGCACCCGCACAAGAACTGCATCGTCACCCAGCGCGAGATCGGCATCGACACCGATGGCTGGGAGATCGCGCTCAAGAACACCTTGCGCCAGGCGCCCGACGTCATCCTGATGGGCGAAATCCGAGACCGCGAGGCCATGGAGCACGCCGTGCAGTTCGCCGAGACCGGCCACCTGTGCATGGCCACGCTGCACGCCAACAGCGCCAACCAGGCGCTGGACCGCATCATCAACTTCTTCCCCGAAGAGCGCCGCCCGCAGCTGCTGATGGACCTGTCGCTGAACCTGCGCTCGCTGGTGTCGCAGCGCCTGATGCCGCGCCAGGCCGGCAAGGGCCGGGTGGCCGCGGTCGAGATCCTGCTCAACACGCCCCTGATTGCCGACATGATCTTCAAGGGCGAGGTCGGCGAGATCAAGGAGATCATGAAGAAGTCGCGCGAGCTGGGCATGCAGACCTTCGACCAGGCCCTGTACGACCTCTTCGAGGGCAACGACATCACCTACGAAGACGCGCTGCGCAACGCCGACTCGGTCAACGACCTGCGCCTGCAGATCAAGCTCAACAGCCAGCGTGCGCGCAGCCAGGACCTGGGTGCGGGCACGGAGCACATGCACATCGTCTGATGGACCGCGCGATGCTGGGCGACAAGACCTACGAGCCCACCGAGGCTCGCCGCGTGGCTTTCATCGGCCTGGGCACCATGGGCGCGCCGATGGCCGCGCACCTCAAGCGTGCCGGCCACGACGTCACCGTCTACAACCGCACGACCGCCAAGGCCGAGGCCTGGGTGGCCGAGCACGGTGGCCGTTTCGCCGCCACGCCGCTCGAAGCCGTGAAGCTTGGACAAGGCGCCGACATCGTGTTCACCTGCGTGGGCAACGACGACGACCTGCGCGAGGTCTGCCGTGGCGCGCAGGGTGTGCTGCACGGCCTGAAAGCCGGTGCCGTCATCGTCGACCACACCACGACCTCGGCCGAGGTCGCCCGCGAGATCGCCGCGCTGGCGTCGCAGTTGAACGTGGCCTTCATCGACGCACCCGTCTCGGGCGGCAACCTGGGCGCGCTCAACGGTGTGCTCACCGTCATGTGCGGAGGTGACCGTCAGGCCTTCGAGCAGGTCAAGCCGGTCATCGCGGCGTTCGCTCGCGCCGTGACCCACCTGGGCGACAGCGGCTCGGGCCAGCTTGCCAAGATGGTCAACCAGGTTTGTGTGGGGGGGCTGCTGCAAGGCCTGGCCGAGGCCCTGGCCTTCGGCGAGAAGGCCGGGCTGGACATGCCGCGCGTGCTCGAGGTCATCTCGCAGGGCGCGGCCAGCAGCTGGCAGATGGTCAACCGCGGCCCGACCATGGTTCGCGACGAATTCGACTTCGGCTTCGCGGTCGACTGGATGCGCAAGGACCTGGGCCTGGTGCTCGACGAGGCCCGCCGCCTTGGTGCGCGCGTGCCCGTCACCGCCCTGATCGACCAGTTCTACGCCGACGTGCAGGCCATGGGCGGCGGCCGACAGGACACCTCCAGCCTGATCCGCCGTTTGCGCTGAATTTGGCGCTGAAATCGGCGCTGAACTTCGCGCCGAACCCGAATCAGTTGCTCGAAGCAGCGGGGGCGCTGTTGGCCGGCTGGCGCGGCAGCTTGTTGGCCAGCTCGTCTTCGCTGATCACCTCGAAGGCCTTGACCACCTTCTTGACGCCCGGGATGCTGGCGGTGAGTTCGGCCGCGCGGTTGGCTTCGCGCTCGGTGACCAGGCCCATCAGGTAGACCTCGCCTCGATCGACCACGATGTCGAAGGCGTTGCTCATCAGGTCGCGTGCATCGACCAGGGTGGCGCGCACCTTGCCCGCCAGCAGCACATCGCTCGAGCGCGTGCTCAGCGAGGCGATCGGGCCCACCTGCAACTGGTTGATCACCTTGACCACGTTTTCCACGCGGGCGGCGGCTTGTTCGGCGGCGGCGCGGTCGGCGTCGGAGTCGACCTCACCGGTCAGCAGCACCGTGCGGTTGTAGGCGTTGACGTTCACGCGACCGCGGCCGCCCAGGGTGTCACGCAGGCGGCTGCCGGCCTTGATCTGGATGCTTTGGTCCTCGACCTGCATGCCGGAGGTGCGGCGGTCGGTGGCGACCAGGGCGCTGGCGGCGGCGCCGCCAAGCATCAGCGGTGCGCAGGCGCTCAGCGTGGTGGCGCCCAGGGCGATCACCAGGCCAGCCAGGGCCAGGTGGCGGGGGGAGCGGCGGACAAAAGAAGGGTTCATCGAGCGTGTCATCAGGCAGCTTCTCCAAGCAGTTGGTTGTCGACGGCGGTGCACAGCGCGTGCAGGGCGAGCCAGCCGATGGCGTAAAGGGTGGGCGCCTGGGCACCCGGCAGGGGCACCCAGACATCGGTGTCGCGCAGCAGGGGGCCCAGCACGCCGGCGGTTTCGCCGGTGAAGGCCACCAGGGTCAGGTCCTGCTCGCTGGCGGCTTGGCTGGCCGCCTTCAGGTCGGCCTCGTCGCGCTCGAGCGAGAAGGCCAGCCACAGATCGCCAGGGTGGCCGTGTGCGCGCACCTGCTGGGTCAATGTGGGCTGACCCGCGTGCGAAGCGGGCAGCAGGGCTTGTGCGGCCAGGGGCGGGCGCTCGCGGCCGGTGCCGCAGATCAGCAACTGGGCGGCCTGCTGGGCGAGCCAGGCGGCCTCACCCTCGCCGGCGCAAAGCACGCGGCCACCGGTGGTGATCGTGTGCAGGATGGCTTGGGCAGCGTAGTGGAGCTGCTGCGCCAGCCGCTCCGAGGACTGGTAGAGCCAGTCAGCGGTCTCCAGCAAAGGCTGCTGCAGCTGCGGAGACTGATAGGACGTGTCCGACATGCGGTCGATGATAAGCCAGGGGGCCGGGTCAACCCGCGATCGGCAGGTAAACGGTGGTTAATCTCCCAGGCCATCCTGGGGCCTCCATGGGCATCAACTGGCGTCGAAGGCCGCGGGCAACCAGGTCAGCTCATCGCCGTCGATGGCCACGACGTCGAAGCGGCAAGGCGGCCACACGCTCAACTGCTGCAGGTAGAACTTCGCCCCCAGGATGCAGCGCCGCTGCTTGCCCCGCGTGACCGATGCCGCCGCGCCGCCATGTTCGCCGTCGGCGCGCTGTCGCACCTCGACGAACACCAGGGTGCCGTCGCGATCGCGCATGATGAGGTCCACCTCGGCACCGCGCGCGCCGGGGCCACGCGCGACCCGATAATTGCGCTCCACCAACGCCAGGCCCTGCTGCTGCAGGTAGAGCAGGGCGCGTTCCTCTCCCTCATCGCCCCGGGATTTTGTCGTGACCCTCGATGTCAATTTGCTGCTCCAGGCGGCACAACAGGTGGCCGGCAGCCAGCAGTATCCCAAAGGGGCGCTCTACCTCGTGCCCACGCCGATCGGGAACCTGGCCGACCTGAGCCTGCGCGCCGTGCACGTGCTGGCCCTGGTCGATGCCGTGGCCTGCGAGGACACCCGCGTCAGCGGCGGCCTGCTGCGCCACCTCGGCCTCGACAAGTCGCTGATCGCCCTGCATCAGCACAACGAGCAGGCGGTGGCCGGCCAGGTCGTGGCCCGTTTGCAGGCCGGCGAGCGCATCGCCTACGTCAGCGACGCCGGCACGCCTGGCATTTCCGACCCGGGCGCGCACCTGGTGGCCGCCGTGCAGGCCGCGGGCCTGGCCGTCACGCCACTGCCCGGGCCGAGCAGCGTCACCACCGCGCTCAGCGCCTCGGGCGACGCGTCCGCGCACGGCTTCCTGTTCGAGGGCTTCCTGCCTGCCAAGGGTGCGGCACGCTTGAGTCGCCTCCGCGAGGTGCTGGGGCAGGCGCACAGCACGGTGCTTTTCGAGGCCCCTCACCGCATCGAAGCCCTGGCCACCGAGCTGCGCGAGGCCCTGCCGCAAGGCCGTGTCACCCTGTGCCGGGAACTCAGCAAGCAGTTCGAAACCATCGCCACGCTGCCGGTGGCCGAGCTGGCGGCCTGGCTCAAGGCCGACGCCAACCGCCTGCGCGGCGAGTTCGTGCTCGTGGTGCACGCACAGCCTGCACCGCCCGAGGCCGAGGGCCTGACCCCCGAAGTCGAGGCGCTGCTGGACGAGCTGGTGGCCCATGTGCCGGTCAAGCAGGCCGCCGCCCTGGTGGCCGATGTGCTGGGCCTGCCCCGCAAGGCGCTGTACGACGACGCCCTGCGCCTGCGTCAGGCGCGCGATGCCGCTCAATGAGCCCTCCAGCGGCGGACTACCCCAATCAGGTGATCTGGTGTGACGGCACACCCCATTTCACCCACATTGAGGCTGATTGCGTCGTGAATCATTCCTGTTGAAGCCGGCCTTCGGTCGGTGCTCCCCCGCATCCGAGGGGGATCGTTGCCTTTCTGCGCCGATCTGCCGCTAACCCACCAAGGGGAGAGAGCTTTCCCCTTGCCGAGGGTATGCCCGTGATTTAACGATTTGCGTTGGTTTGGATACTGGACCCGTCTGCACCGCAGCCCGTCCAACAACCATCCGAATCACAGGCTACACAGGAGTTCAGCATGATTTCCAAGTTCGCTCTCAAGGCCGTCTGCACCGCCGCCGTGGTGGCCGGTGCCGCCCTCGTCGCCCCCGCCGCCCACGCCGGCACCTCGTCGCAAACCAAGTACCCCATCGTGCTGGTTCACGGTTTCATCGGCTTCGACAACATCCTCGGCGCCGTCAACTACTTCTACGACATCCCCGGCAACCTGCGCAAGGAAGGCGCCACCGTCTACGTGGCCTCGGTCAACCCTTCGCAGACCACCGAATTCCGCGGTGAAGAGCTCATCCAGCAGATGAAGCAATGGGCCGCCAAGGACGGCGTCAAGAAGTTCAACCTGATCGGCCACAGCCATGGCGGCCCGACCGTGCGCTATGCCGCCGGCACCGTGCCCACGATGGTCGCCTCGATCACCACCATGGCCGCCACGCACTTTGGCTCCAAGGTCGCCGACGAACTGGCCCCCACCTTCTCCGAAGGCAGCACGCTCGACAGCCTGGCCACCAGCGGCCTGAAGCTGATCTCCTGGCTGACGGGCAACAAGACCACCGACAAGACCAGCCTGCAGGCCGCCCTGGCCTCGCTGTCGACCGAAGGCTCGGCCGCTTTCAACGCCAAGTTCCCCGCCGGCGCACCCACCACACCTTGCGGTGAAGGCCCTGAAGTGGCCAGCGTCGCCGGCAACAGCATCCGCTGGTACTCGGCCTCGGGCACCGCCGTCAAGACCAACGGCTGGGACATCTCCGACCTGATCCTGGCCGGCACCGCTTCGTACTTCGGCACCGAAGAAAACGACGGCCTGGTGGGTCGCTGCTCCAGCCACTGGGGCAAGGTCCTCAAGGACAACTACGCCTGGAACCACCTGGACGAAATCAACCAGGTCCTCGGCACCATCGGCAAGAACGCCCCGAGCCCCGTGGCGTTCTACCAGCAACAAGCCAACCGCCTGAAGCTGGCTGGCCTGTGACGAGGCGCCCGCCCCCGATCCGGGGCGCGGGCTGACCTCCACCTTGCGCCCCGGGCCTTCCTCCGGGGCGCTTTCTCCCTGCTCCTCTTGGCGATGCCCAACCCCTTTTCCGGGCCGGCACGGTCGGGGCTTGCTCGCCTTTTTTCTCACCTTCTGGAGACAACATGAAAACGTCCCTCTCGCTCAAGGCCGTCTGCGCCGCTGCCGTCGTGGCTGGCGTCGCCCTGACCGCCCCGGCTGCCCACGCTGGCACCCAGGCCAAGACCAAGTACCCCATCGTGCTGGTCCACGGCTTCATCGGCTTCGACAACATCCTCGGCGCTGTCAACTACTTCTACAACGTCCCCGGCACGCTGCGTGACGAAGGCGCCACCGTGTATGTGGCCTCGGTCAACCCGTCGCAGACCACCGAATTCCGCGGTGAAGAGCTCATCCAGCAGATGAAGCAATGGGCCGCCAAGGACGGCGTCAAGAAGTTCAACCTGATCGGCCACAGCCATGGCGGCCCGACCGTGCGCTATGCCGCCGGCACCGTGCCCACGATGGTCGCTTCGGTCAGCACCATGGCCGGCACGCACTTTGGCTCCAAGGTCGCCGACGACATCCTGGCCAACACCACCCCTGGTGGCGGTTTCGACCAGGCCGCCACGGCCGGCCTGAAGCTGATCTCCTGGCTGACCGGCAACAAGACCACCAGCGACACCGACCTGCTGACCGCCCTCAACGCCCTGAGCTCGACCGGCGCCGCCAAGTTCAACGCCAAGTTCCCCGCTGGCGCCCCGACCACCACCTGCGGTGTCGGTCCGGACAAGGCCACCATTTCGGGCAACAGCATCCGCTTCTACTCGTTCTCGGGCACCTCGGTGAAGACCAACGCCTGGGACGTGTCGGACGCCATCCTGGCCTACACGGGTGACTACTTCAAGGGCGAGGCCAACGACGGCCTGGTGGGCCGCTGCTCCAGCCACTGGGGCAAGGTCATCAAGGACAACTACACCTGGAACCACCTGGATGAAATCAACCAGGTCCTGGGTACCATTGGCAAGGGCTCGCCCGACCCCGTGGCCTTCTACGTCCAGCACGCCAACCGCCTGAAGTGGGCCCTGCTGTGATGTGAACCGGGCTCGCCGTCTGGCGAGTCCTGGCGACCGTTGCCTCACGAGGGCGGCGGTCGCCCCTGTTGTACTGTTTCCGTGAGTTCGTCGGCCTGATCGACAGGTCGCCGCCACCGGCGTCAGGTGCCCGTGGCCCAAGAGGTGTTCGATGCAGATGCAAGCTTGGAAGTTGGCTGGCGTGGCCGCCCTGGTCCTGGGTGCCGTGGCCGCGGCCTGGGTGGGCTTCAACCGCTCGGGTGAGACCGGTGACGCCTCATCGGATGCCGCCTCGAGCGGCTGGGTCATGATCCGCCCCGGTGTGGGGCAGGGGGGCGCCGACCAGGCAGCCGGCCCGTCCACCTTGAGCGCCGAGCAGGTGCGCAACAAGCTCTTCCAGCAAGGCTCCTTCCAGGGCACCGAGCCCAATGGCGACTGGTGCACATCCACCGGCAAACTCAGCCCTTGCAACGGCCTGCGCCGCCGTTTCGAGTACTACCTCCTGGGCATGGGCGAGGTCACGGTTGCCGACATCCGAACCCTCGTCAACGACGAGGCCCGCCGCGCCAATGGCGAAGAGCTGGGCGACGCCATCATGGCCATGTGGGACAAGTACTGGCGCCTGCGCACCCATGAGTTCCGCAACGCCTTCGTGCAGTCCGACCGCAACACCTGGATGCCCGCCTTCGAGGAGCAGCGCATGGTGCGCCGCCAGATCCTTGGCGAGGACTGGGCCCGCGCCTTCTTCGACGACGAAGAAGCCAAATTCAAGCAATACGTCGCCCAGGTGGAGTCCGGCCAGCCGCCGCCACCCGACCCGGGCGAGCCCGTGCCCCAGATGGCCCCTGGCAAGGACCCGGCCGCCGTGCACGCCGAGCGCGTCGCCCGCTACGGCCAGGACGCCGCCAACCGCCTGGCCAAGGCCGACGAGGAATGGGCCGACTGGGAGCGCCGCCTGGCCGCCGCCCGCTCCGAATGGGAGCGCCTCAAAGCCTCGCAGAACCTCTCCGAAGTTCAGCGCAAGCAGGACATGCAGGCCTACGTCAGCGCCAACTTCAAGCCCGACGAGCACCTGCGCGTCAAGGCCCTGCTCAACCTGTGAGCCCCCTGGCGTGCCAGAATGCGCCCATGATCGCCGTCGAAGCCACCCTTGCCCGCCTGCAAACCGCCCGCGACCTCCTGCTCGCGCCCTATGGTCTGGATGAATCGACCCTGCTGAACGCCTTGCGCGTCATCACGCAGCACCGTGTCGACGACGCCGACCTGTACTTCCAGTACACCCGCAGCGAGGGCTGGAGCCTCGAAGAAGGCATTGTCAAGTCCGGCAGCTTCGGCATCGACCAGGGCGTGGGCGTGCGCGCCATCTCTGGCGAAAAGACCGCCTTCGCCTACTCCGACGACATCTCCGAAGCCGCGCTGCTCGACGCCGCCCGCACCGTGCGCACCATCGCCGCCGCCGGCCAGAGCCGCCGCGTCAAGGTCGGCGCCCACCAGGTCGCGCCCAGCCGCAGCCTCTACGGCGGGTTCGACCCCATCGCCTCCATGGACAGCGCCGCCAAGGTGGCCCTCCTTGAAGACGTCGAGCGCCGCGCCCGCGCCAAGGACCTGCGCGTCGTGCAGGTCATGGCCGGCCTGGGTTGCGAATACGACGTCGTGCTGGTGGCCCGCGCCAACGGCGTGCTGGCCGCCGACGTGCGCCCGCTCATCCGCCTGTCGGTCACGGTCATCGCCGAACACAACGGCCGCCGTGAAGTGGGCTCCTCGGGCGGCGGTGGCCGCCATGACCTGGCCTACTTCACGCAAGACGTCACCCAAGGCTACGTCGACCAGGCCGTGCACGCCGCGCTGGTCAACCTCGAATCGCGCCCGGCGCCTGCCGGCGAGATGACCGTGGTGCTCGGCTCCGGCTGGCCCGGCATCCTGCTGCACGAAGCGGTGGGCCACGGCCTCGAAGGTGACTTCAACCGCAAGGGCTCGAGCGTGTTCTCCGGCCGCATCGGCCAGCGCGTGGCCGCCAAGGGCGTCACCGTGCTCGACGATGGCACGCTGCCCGACCGCCGCGGCTCGCTCAACATCGACGACGAAGGCCACGTCAGCCAGCGCAACGTGCTGATCGAAGACGGCATCCTGCGCGGCTACATGCAGGACGCCACCAACGCCCGCCTGATGAAGACCGCGCCCACGGGCAACGGCCGCCGCGAAAGCTACGCCCACCTGCCCATGCCGCGCATGACCAACACCTACATGCTGGCCGGCGACAAGCACCCCGACGAGATCGTCGAGTCCATCAAGCGGGGCGTCTACGCCGCCAACTTCGGCGGCGGTCAGGTCGACATCACCTCGGGCAAGTTCGTCTTCTCGGCCTCCGAGGCCTACTGGGTCGAAAACGGCAAGATCCAGTACCCGATCAAGGGCGCCACCCTGATCGGCAATGGCCCCGACGCCATGACCCGCGTCAGCATGGTCGGCAACGACCTCAAGCTCGACAGCGGCGTGGGCACCTGCGGCAAGGACGGCCAGAGCGTGCCGGTCGGCGTCGGCCAGCCCACCCTGCGCATCGAAGGCCTGACGGTGGGCGGCACGGCCTGAGCCCTCCGCGCGCGCCCATGGGTTCCTGATCGGCCGCCTCGTGCGGCCGTCGTCTTTTTCACCCTTGCTTGCCTGACTCGGCCCTGGCTCCCCAGCTTTGTTTGCGAGGGCGCTTGACGCAGCGGCTGAAACTCGTGCATAATGCAAGGCTTCGCTGTTAGAGCGCTTTTGTTTTCGGCTTGCCAACCCTTCGGCAAGATTCTTCGAAAGCAAAGCTTCTTTCAGATCCGCCCGTTCTACGGGCCCAAGACTGATGGTTCGTTGTTGCGCAGTGGTTTGTGCAGCCGAACGGTCAAGTTGGGATACACCATGATCCAAATGCAATCGCGACTTGACGTCGCAGACAACACGGGTGCCAAGAGCGTCATGTGCATCAAGGTGCTCGGTGGCTCTAAGCGTCGTTACGCCGGTATCGGCGACATCATCAAGGTCAGCATCAAAGAAGCTGCACCGCGTGGCCGCGTCAAGAAGGGCGAGGTCTACAGCGCTGTGGTCGTTCGCACCGCCAAGGGCGTGCGTCGCCAAGATGGCTCGCTGGTCAAGTTCGATGGCAACGCCGCAGTGCTGCTGAATGCCAAGCTCGAACCCATCGGCACGCGCATCTTCGGCCCCGTGACGCGCGAACTGCGTTCCGAGCGCTTCATGAAGATCGTGTCGCTGGCCCCCGAGGTCCTTTGATCCTTGCGGTCATCGACAGTTCAGTAAAGGACAGCTCCATGAACAAGCTCAAAACCGGCGACCAGGTCATCGTCCTGACCGGCCGTGACAAAGGCAAGCGCGGCACCGTGTCCGCTCGCGTCGACGCCGACCACCTGTTGGTCGATGGCGTGAACGTGTCCAAAAAGCACGTCAAGCCGAACCCCCTGAAGGGCACCACCGGTGGCATCGTCGACAAGACCATGCCCATCCACCAGTCCAACGTGGCGATCTTCAACCCTGCCTCTGGCAAGGCTGACCGCGTCGGTATCAAGCTCCTGGCTGACGGCAAGAAAGTGCGCGTCTTCAAGTCCAGCGGCGAAGAAATCAAGGCTTGAGGTCACAAATGGCTCAACAACAAGCTCGCCTGCAGCAGATCTACCGCGAAAAGATCGTCCCCGAACTGATGAAACAGTTCGGCTACAAGTCGATCATGGAAGTGCCGCGCCTGACCAAGATCACCCTGAACATGGGTGTCTCGGAAGCCGTCTCCGACAAGAAGGTCATGGAACACGCCGTTGGCGACCTGACCAAGATCGCCGGCCAAAAGCCCGTGGTCACCATGTCGAAGAAGGCCATCGCCGGCTTCAAGATCCGCGAAAACATGCCCATCGGCTGCATGGTCACCCTGCGTGGCGTCACCATGTTCGAATTCCTGGATCGCTTTGTCACCGTGTCGCTGCCCCGCGTGCGTGACTTCCGCGGCATCTCGGGTCGTTCGTTCGACGGTCGCGGCAACTACAACGTGGGCGTCAAGGAACAGATCATCTTCCCGGAAATCGAGTACGAGAAGATCGACGCTGTCCGTGGTCTGAACATCAGCATCACGACGACCGCCAAGACCGACGAAGAAGCCAAGGCACTGCTGACGGCTTTCAAGTTCCCGTTCAAGAACTGAGGCCCGCCATGGCAAAAGTCTCTCTGAAGCAACGCGAAGAAAAGCGCGAAAAGCTGGTCGCCAAGTACGCCAAGAAGTACGCCGAACTCAAGGCCATCATCGATGACGCCAAGAAGTCGGAAGAAGAGCGCTATGCCGCTCGCCTTGAGCTGCAAAAGCTGCCCCGCAACGCCAACCCGACCCGTCTGCGCGCACGCTGCAACCTGACTGGTCGCCCCCGTGGCACCTTCCGTCAGTTCGGCCTCGGCCGTTCCAAGATCCGTGAATTGGCTTTCGCCGGCGACATCCCCGGTGTCACCAAGGCAAGCTGGTAATCCGGCCGGGCACGAACAGGAGTTATCCCATGAGCATGAGTGATCCCATCGCCGACATGCTGACGCGCATCCGCAACGCTCAAATGGTCAACAAGACCAACGTTGCACTGCCGTCGTCGAAGCTGAAAGTCGCGATCGCCCAAGTCCTGAAGGACGAAGGCTACATCGACGGTTTTGCCGTCACCGGTGAAGCCGCCAAGCCCACGCTGGAAATTTCGCTGAAGTACTACGCTGGCCGTCCGGTCATCGAGCGCATCGAGCGTGTTTCCCGTCCCGGTCTGCGCATCTACAAGGGCCGTCACAGCATCCCTCAGGTCATGAACGGCCTGGGCGTTGCGATCGTGACCACCCCCCAAGGCGTCATGACCGACCGCAAGGCTCGCGCTGCCGGCATCGGCGGCGAAGTCATCGCGTACGTCGCCTGATAGAGGAGCAATCGCAATGTCCCGCGTTGGAAAAATGCCGATCGCCGTCCCTCAAGGTGTGGACGTCAAGATCTCGGCCGAAGCCATCACCGTCAAGGGTGGCAACGGCACGCTGAACCTGCCGGCCAACGGCCTGGTCACCGTCACGCAAGACGGCGCCACGCTGAAGGTCGCCCCGGTCAACGACACCGCCGCAGCCAATGCCATGTCCGGCACCTTCCGCGCCCTGCTGGCCAACACCATCAACGGTGTGTCCAAGGGCTTCGAGAAGAAGCTGACCCTGGTTGGCGTGGGCTTCAAGGCCCAGGCTGCTGGTCAGAAGCTGAACCTGTCGATTGGTTTCTCTCACCCCGTGGTGAAGGACATGCCCGCAGGCATCAAGGTCGAGACCCCGTCTCAGACCGAAATCGTGATCAAGGGCGCCGACCGCCAGGTCGTCGGCCAGATCGCTGCCGAAGTGCGTGCGTTCCGTCCGCCCGAGCCCTACAAGGGCAAGGGCATCCGCTATGCGGACGAGCGCGTGGTCCTCAAAGAGACCAAGAAGAAGTAAGGAGCTGATTCATCATGGCAATGAGCAAGAAGGAACAGCGCCTGCGTCGTGCGCGCCAGACCCGCGCCCGGATCGCCCTGCAAGGCGCCGTGCGTTTGACGGTCACCCGCAGCAACCTGCACATCTACGCCAGCGTGATTTCTGGCGACGGCAGCAAGGTCATCGCCACCGCGTCGACCGCCGAAAAGGAAGTGCGCGAGCAAATCAAGAACGGTGCCAACACCGAAGCTGCCTCGCTGATCGGCAAGCGCATCGCCGAAAAGGCGAAGGCTGCTGGCGTCGAGAAGGTTGCCTTCGATCGCGCTGGCTACCAATACCACGGTCGCATCAAGGCCCTGGCTGAAGCCGCGCGTGAAGCCGGCCTGCAGTTCTAAGCCTCGTCGGCAACCGGAAGGAATCTCAAATGGCTAAGTTTCAACCCAAGGTGGCAGACGAAGGTCGCGACGACGGTCTGCGCGAGAAGATGATCCAGGTGAACCGCGTGACCAAAGTGGTCAAGGGCGGTCGGATCATGGGTTTCGCAGCCCTGACCGTGGTCGGTGATGGCGATGGCCGCATCGGCATGGGCAAAGGCAAGGCTCGTGAAGTGCCCCTGGCCGTTCAAAAGGCCATGGACCAAGCGCGTCGCAACATGCTGAAGGTCTCGCTGAAGAACGGCACCGTTCACCACAACGTGACCGGCGAACACGGCGCAGCCAAAGTGCTGCTGGCTCCGGCTCCTGCTGGTACCGGCATCATCGCTGGCGGCCCGATGCGCGCTGTCTTCGAAGTGATGGGCATCACCGACATCGTCGCCAAGAGCCTGGGTTCCTCGAACCCGTACAACATGGTTCGCGCCACGTTCGACGCCCTGGCCAAGGCCACGACGCCGGCCGAAGTCGCTGCCAAGCGCGGTCTGAACGTTGAACAGCTGTTCAACTGATCGCTGGAGAGCAGACATGAGCGAAAAGAAAACCGTCACCGTCAAGCTGATCCGCAGCGTGATTGGCTGCAAGGCCGATCACCGCGCCACCGTGAAGGGCCTGGGCCTGCGTCGCATGAACAGCACCGCTGTTCTGGAAGACACGCCCGCCGTGCGCGGCATGATCACCAAGGTCCGTTACCTGGTCCAGGTGCTGTAAGGCACCCGGCAGTCAGAGGAACATCATGGAACTCAACAGCATCAAGCCCGCATCGGGTGCCAAGCATGCCAAGCGCCGTGTCGGCCGCGGCATCGGCTCCGGCCTGGGCAAGACCGCCGGTCGCGGTCACAAGGGTCAGAAGTCGCGTTCGGGCGGCTACCACAAGGTCGGTTTCGAAGGCGGTCAAATGCCTTTGCAACGTCGCCTGCCCAAGCGTGGCTTCAAGTCGCAAAGCCTGAAGTACAACGCCGAAATCACCCTGAGCGAACTGCAGGCTCTGGGCGCGTCGGAAGTCGACGTGCTGACCCTCAAGCAAGCCGGCCTCGTGCCCCAGCTCGCCAAGGTCGTCAAGGTGATCAAGTCGGGTGAACTGTCTGCCAAGGTCGTCCTCAAGGGCATCGGCGCCACCGCCGGCGCCAAGGCCGTGATCGAAGCAGCCGGCGGCTCCATCGCCGAATAAGAACGTCTCCTGAACAGGACTCAGCGTGGCAACTTCTCCCTCTCAACTGGCACAAAGCGGCAAGTACGGCGACCTCCAGCGTCGCCTGGTCTTCCTGCTGCTCGCGCTGGTCGTCTACCGCATCGGGGCGCACATCCCCGTGCCGGGGATCGACCCTGCGCAGCTGCAACAGTTGTTCAAGGGGCAGCAAGGCGGCATCCTGAGCCTGTTCAACATGTTCTCGGGCGGGGCGCTGTCGCGCTTCACCGTGTTCGCGCTGGGCATCATGCCCTACATCTCTGCGTCCATCATCATGCAGATGATGGGCTACGTGATCCCGCAGCTGGAACAGCTCAAGAAAGAGGGCGAAGCCGGCCGTCGCAAGATCACGCAATACACCCGTTACGGCACGCTGGGTCTGGCCTTGTTCCAGTCCTTCGGCATCGCTGTGGCACTGGAAGGCACCGCCGGTCTGGTCATCAGTCCTGGTTTTGGCTTCCGCATGACCACCGTCATCAGCTTGACGGCGGGCACGATGTTCCTGATGTGGCTGGGTGAGCAGATCACCGAGCGTGGTCTGGGCAACGGCATTTCGATCCTGATTTTCGGCGGCATCGCTGCGGGCCTGCCTGGTGCACTGGCTGGTCTGTTCGAGCTGATCCGCACCGGTGCCATGAGCATCCCCGCGGCCATCTTCATCGTTGCCCTGGTCGGCCTGGTGACCTACGCCGTGGTGTTCGTCGAGCGTGGCCAGCGCAAGATCCTGGTCAACTATGCGAAGCGCCAGGTCGGCAACCGTGTTTACGGCGGTCAGTCCTCGCACCTGCCGCTCAAGATCAACATGGCTGGCGTGATCCCTCCGATCTTCGCTTCGTCGATCATCCTGCTGCCGACCACCGCCGTGGGCTGGTTCGCCACGGGTGACAGCATGCGCTGGCTGAAAGACATCGCCGCCATGCTCTCGCCGGGTCAGCCGATCTACGTGATCCTGTATTCGGTGGCCATCGTTTTCTTCTGCTTCTTCTACACGGCGCTGGTGTTCAACAGCCGCGAGACCGCAGACAACCTGAAAAAGAGTGGCGCTTTCATCCCCGGGATCCGTCCTGGCGACCAAACCGCTCGATACATTGATAAAATCTTGGCCCGCCTGACCCTGGTTGGTGCCGTGTACATCACCGCGGTGTGCCTGCTGCCCGAGTTCCTCGTGCTCAAGTACAACGTTCCTTTCTACTTCGGTGGGACTTCGCTGCTCATCATCGTGGTCGTCACGATGGATTTCTGGGCCCAGGTGCAGTCCTATGTCATGTCTCAGCAGTATGACTCTCTGCTGAAGAAGGCAAATTTCAAGGCAAGCTGAGCGCGGTGGCCTACCACCGCAAACCGGAAGGTCAAGCACCTTCCGAGTGAAGCTTGAACAGGTTTGAGTCGGTGCTCGCATCGTGTTCCGGGCGAAGTGAGCTGGAGTTTGTGACCCCGGAAACGTGGGCGAATTTCCGCTAGGCAACTGGCGGTTCAGGAGAAGACCATGAAAGTCTCGGCATCCGTCAAGGTTATGTGCCGCAATTGCAAAATCATCCGTCGCAAGGGTGTGGTTCGCGTGATTTGCACCGACCCGCGTCACAAGCAGCGTCAAGGCTAATCAGCCTGACCTAGCGACGACACACGCGTTCAGAGGACAGTTATGGCACGTATTGCTGGCATCAACATTCCGCCGCACAAGCACACCGAAATCGGTCTGACTTCGATCTACGGCATTGGTCGCACCACCGCGCAGAAGCTCTGCACGGCTGCAGGCATTCCCTTCGACAAGAAGATCAAGGAATTGACCGACAGCGACCTGGAAAAGCTTCGGGAAGAAGTGGGCAAGCTCACCATTGAAGGTGACCTGCGCCGCGAGCTCTCGATGAACATCAAGCGCCTGATGGATCTGGGCTGCTATCGCGGCTTCCGCCATCGCCGTGGCCTGCCGATGCGTGGTCAACGCACCCGCACGAATGCCCGCACCCGCAAGGGTCCGCGCAAGGCCATCGCTGGCAAGAAGTGATCCGCGCTGGTTGACTGAGTTCGAAAGAGAAACATCATGGCAAAAGCACCTGCGAACAGCGCTGCCCGTCGTGTGAGCAAGAAGGTCCGCAAGAACATTGCGGACGGCATCGCCCACGTGCACGCTTCGTTCAACAACACCATCATCACCATCACCGACCGCCAAGGCAACGCTCTGTCGTGGGCCTCGTCGGGTGGTCAGGGCTTCAAGGGCTCGCGCAAGTCGACCCCCTTCGCCGCCCAGGTGGCTGCTGAAGTGGCCGGCCGCGCTGCTCAAGAGCAAGGCATCAAGAACCTGGACGTCGAGATCAAGGGCCCCGGTCCTGGTCGCGAGTCGTCGGTTCGCGCCCTGGCTTCGCTGGGCATCCGGATCAACTCCATTTCGGACGTGACCCCGGTTCCCCACAACGGCTGCCGTCCTCAGAAGCGTCGCCGCATCTGATGCCAGACCGATCGGCGCCCGCTTCGGGTGCCGATGCCACACCTCGCCCGGTTTCACATCGGCGAGGTGTTGCCGTTCCATGATCCCGACTTCAGTGTCGGGTTATTTGTGGCGCGGTTCGCCTGCAAGCTAGAATCGCAGGTTCTCCGATGTCGGGCGGCTGCATGCTGCCCGCCTTTACTGAAGCCCACCGTCTGTGCGCCCCGGCCCGCAGACTCGCGCTGGTGCCCTGCAGGGGCTGGCGTCAGATCAAACAAGGACACGAAAAGTGGCACGTTACCTCGGACCCAAGGCCAAACTGGCCCGCCGCGAAGGCACCGATCTTTTCCTCAAGAGCGCCCGCCGCCCCATCAGCGACAAGGCCAAGTTCGACACCAAGCCTGGTCAGCACGGCCGCACCTCCGGTTCGCGCACCTCTGACTTCGGTCTGCAACTGCGTGAAAAGCAGAAGGTCAAGCGCATGTACGGCGTGCTGGAAAAGCAATTCCGCCGCTACTTCGCTGAAGCCGAGCGCCGCAAGGGCAACACCGGTGCCAACCTGCTGAGCCTGCTCGAGTCGCGCCTGGACAACGTCGTCTACCGCATGGGCTACGCCTCCACCCGCGCCGAAGCCCGTCAGCTGGTCGGCCACAAGGGCATCGTGGTCAACGGCGAAGTCGTGAACATCCCGTCCTACCTGGTCAAGACCGGTGACGTGGTGGCCGTGCGTGAAAAGGCCAAGAAGCAACTGCGCGTGCAGGAAGCTTACAAGCTGGCCGAGTCCATCGGTCTGCCCGGCTGGGTGCAAGTGGACGGCGCCAAGCTGGAAGGCGTGTTCAAGAAGACCCCGGATCGCGACGAGTTCGGCTCCGACATCAACGAATCGCTGATCGTCGAACTGTATTCGCGTTGATGCGATCGCTGGCTGCGCGATGCGCCCTTCGGGTGCGTTTCGCAGCCCCTCGCCGTTGGGCTTTCGGGCTCGGCGGCGTGTGTTTTTCAGGGCCGGAGCATGGTGCTCCGGTTGGTCCAGCAGCCTTATCGGTGTAACGAGCCGAGGGTATTGACAGGAAGACCTCATGCAAACGAATTTGCTGAAACCCAAAGCCATCCAGGTGGAGCCGCTCGGCGGTCACCGTGCCAAGGTCACGCTCGAGCCTTTCGAGCGCGGCTATGGCCACACCCTCGGCAACGCGCTGCGTCGCGTGCTGCTGTCGTCGATGGTCGGTTTCGCACCCACGGAAGTCACCATCGCTGGCGTGCTGCACGAGTACTCGTCGATCGACGGCGTGCAGGAAGACGTGGTCAACATCATGCTGAACCTCAAGGGCGTGGTGTTCCGTCTGCACAACCGCGACGAAGTGACCCTGGTCCTGCGCAAGGACGGTGAAGGTCCTGTCACCGCCGCCGACATCCAGACCCCGCACGACATCGAGATCGTCAACCCTGGTCACGTCATCGGCCACCTGTCGCAAGGCGGCAAGCTGGACATGCAGATCAAGGTTGAAAAGGGCCGCGGCTACGTGCCTGGCAACGTGCGCCGCTACGGCGAAGAGTCGAGCAAGGCCATCGGCCGCATCGTGCTGGACGCTTCGTTCTCGCCCGTCAAGCGCGTGAGCTACACGGTCGAAAGCGCCCGCGTCGAGCAGCGCACCGACCTGGACAAGCTGGTCATGGAAATCGAAACCAACGGCGCCATCTCGCCTGAGGAAGCGATCCGTGCCTCGGCCAAGATCCTGGTGGAACAGCTGGCTGTGTTCGCACAACTGGAAGGCTCCGAGATCGCCGCGTTCGATGCGCCCGCCAAGTCGGCTCAGCATTTCGACCCGATCCTGCTGCGTCCGGTCGACGAGCTCGAACTCACCGTGCGCTCGGCCAACTGCCTCAAGGCAGAGAACATCTACTACATCGGCGACCTCATCCAGCGCACCGAGACCGAGCTGCTCAAGACCCCGAACCTGGGTCGCAAGTCGCTCAACGAGATCAAGGAAGTGCTGGCTTCCCGTGGTCTGGCCCTGGGCTCGCGCCTGGAAGCCTGGCCGCCCCAAGGTCTGGACAAGCGTTGATTTTTTGAAAGTGGATGCACCCAGGTCACTGGGGCATCCGGTGCACCCGGCGGTACCTTGAACCGGCCGTCGGTTTTGATAAAGAAAGGAAAGCACCATGCGTCACGGCAACGGCCTCCGTAAACTGAACCGCACTTCGTCTCACCGTGCAGCCATGTTCCGCAACATGGCCAACTCGCTGATCGAGCACGAAGCCATCAAGACCACCGTGCCCAAGGCCAAGGAACTGCGTCGCATCGTCGAGCCGCTGATCACCCTGGCCAAGGTCCCGACCGTCGCCAACCGTCGCCTGGCCTTCGACCGCCTGCGCAACCGCGACAACGTGGTCAAGCTCTTCGACGTGCTGGGTCCCCTGTTCGCCAAGCGTCCTGGCGGCTACACCCGCATCCTGAAGATGGGCTATCGCGTGGGTGACAACGCCCCCATGGCCTTCATGGAGCTGGTCGAGCGCAGCCACGCCGACGAAGCCGTCGACGCCGCTGAGTGATCGGCACCTGACGCCTGACGGATCGGCCTGGACCGATCTGCTCAAGGTCGAAGGGCACACGAGCCCGCTGTGAATGCAGCGGGTTTTTTTATTGTGTTTCTTGGTGGATTCGGTGTCGATGTGTAGCCATGGCATCAAAAACGTGCCATAATCTAAGTCTCAGTCGCGGGGTGGAGCAGTCTGGTAGCTCGTCGGGCTCATAACCCGAAGGTCGTTGGTTCAAATCCGGCCCCCGCAACCAAAGAACACATGGTCTCAAGCCACGCACACCAGTGCTTGGGATCGGGTTCGAAGCGCAAGCGCCGAGCCCATCACCTCATCAGTCGCGGGGTGGAGCAGTCTGGTAGCTCGTCGGGCTCATAACCCGAAGGTCGTTGGTTCAAATCCGGCCCCCGCAACCAAAATCAGAGACTTGCAGGTCTTGCGTGCCCTCAGGCATGCAACAGCCACAGGTCTCGCCAACAAAAGCCACTCGGAAACGGGTGGCTTTTTTGTTTGTTGCCCGCTGGCCGCACATGAAAAAGCCCGACCGAGGTCGGGCTGTGGGGGAGTCAGGCGCGGGTCTGCTGACCTGCGCTGAACCACTCAGGGCAGGGTCGGGTAGTCGGTGTAGCCGTGGGGGCCTTGGCCGCCGTACAGAGGAGCGTCCTTGAACAGCTCATTGAGCGGCGCGTTCTCCTTGAAGCGGCGCACCAGGTCGGGGTTGGTCAGGGCCAGGCGACCAAAGGACACCAGGTCGGCGCGGCCCGAGGCCACGGCTTCCTGGGCCATTTCCTTGGTGTAGCCGTTGTTGAGCATCCACACGCCGCTGTAGAGCTTGCGCAGGGCTTCGTAGTCGAAGGGAGCGTTGTCGCGCGGGCCGCCGGTGGCGCCTTCGACCACGTGGATGTAGACCGGGTGCAGCTTTTCCAGCTCACGGACCACGTGCTCGAACAGGGGCTGCGGGTTGGACTCGTTGGAGTCGTTGACCGGCGAGACGGGCGAGATGCGGATGCCGACCTTGCCGGCGCCGATTTCGCCGATGACAGCGGCCATGACCTCGACCAGGAAGCGGGCGCGGTTCTCGATCGAGCCGCCGTATTGGTCGGTGCGGTGGTTGGAGCCGTCGCGCAGGAAGGCGTCGATCAGGTAGCCGTGGGCACCGTGGATTTCGACACCGTCAAAACCGGCCTCGATGGCGTGGCGCGCAGCGGTGCGGAAGTCATCGACGATGCCGGCGATTTCCGATGTTTCGAGCGCGCGGGGCAGCGAGGTGTCGACGTAGCCGGCGCCGGGGATGTAGGTCTTGGCGTTGGCGCGGATCGAAGAGGGCGCCACGGGGGCGTTTTCACCGGGCTGGAAGGCGGTGTGCGACATGCGGCCGGTGTGCCACAGCTGCACGAAGATCTTGCCGCCGCGGGCATGGACCTCGTCGGTGACCTTGCGCCAGGCGGCGATCTGCTCGGGGGTGTGCACGCCGGGGGTGGACACGTAGCCCTGGGCCTGGGCAGAGACCTGGGTGGCCTCGGCGATGATCAGGCCGAGGCTGGCGCGCTGAGCGTAGTACTCGATGGTCATGGCGCCAGGCACGTTGCCGGGTTCGGCGCGGTTGCGCGTCAGCGGGGCCATCACCATGCGGTTGGCCAACTGGATGTCGCCCAGCTTGAAGGGATGGAACAGGTCGCGAACGGTCTCGGTCATGAGGGACTCCGGTAGACGGGGGGCAAAGGTTGCGCCCTTGGGCGCACGGGGAATGGGGTGAGGTGGTGTTGGGGCAGGGTGCCGGGCGAGGCGTTTCAGCCTGAGCCAGGCGATGGGCGCGAGCCCGCTTGCGGCGCAGGCGGTGCCAGCAGCACGTCGAGCAGCAGCGCCACGGTGTCGCTCAGCGGCCCGGTGTGGCGTTCGATCTTCATGCGCAGCAAGGCGCCTTCCCATGCGTCCCAGAACAGCAGCGAGAGCGTGCGCGGGGGCAGGTCCCGGCGGATGCTGCCCTCGGCCTGCGCGCGCTCGATGAGGCCGGCCAGGCGCACCCGCCAGTCGTCCAGGCTGGTCTGCAGGACCTCGCGGCAGCTGGTGCTGGACTCGGCGACCTCGGCGGCGAAATTGCCGACCAGGCAGCCCTGGCATTCGGTGCGTGCGTGGTGTTCGACAAAGCGCGCGAAGGTGTGGCGGATGGCGCCCAGCGCGTCGGGCGGTGCGTCGCTCAGGCACTGCTCCCAGGCCTGGTCGACCCATTCGGCGTAGTGCCGGATGATCTGGGCGGCGAAGGCTTCCTTGCTGCCGAAGTGGTTGTAGAAGGAGCCCTTGGGCACGCCGGCCTGGTCGGTGATCTGCTGGATGCCGGTGGCGTTGTAGCCGTGCCGGTTGAACAGCAGGTAACCCGCGTCGGTCAGGCGGCGGGGGATGTCGGTGGGGTCGGCGGTGCGGGGCATGGACAAAGAATATGACCAGTCGTCTTGAAATGTCGGAGCGACGGAAATGCCCGTGCAAATCAGGTGGTTTTTCGCCGCGCGTGTCGCGTGTGCCGCGTGAGCCGCGCGTGGACTGGATCTGGATCAAGGGCGCGCGTGTTGGGGCGCGCGGTGGTGCGCGAGCCGGTGTGCTGGCGCGAGCAGGCCCTATGCTTGGCGCAGACCCTGACGATGTCCGTCCGGGGGCCCACGCACACCACGCAGCGCCATGACCGCCTACCGCAACCACACCTTCGAGCAGATCGAGCCGGGCGCCAGCCTGGTCGTGCACCACACGGTCACCCGCCAGGAGGTCGAACTCATGGCGCTGGTGTCGGGCGAGGCCGATCCGTTCGCGGCCGAGGGCGATGAGGCCGCGCGCTGCGGCCCGGCCTGCGAGGGCGTCAGCGCCGAGGCGCTGGTGCACGGCATGCTCAAGCGACAGTTGCCGGGACCGGGGACCGCGATCCTGGCGCACCAGCTCAGCTACGCGGGGCACGCGAGCGCGGGTGACGAGCTGGTGGCCTCGGTCACCGTGCTGGAAAAGCAGGCGCCCGACCGGGTGCTGTTCGATTGCCAGGTGCGCCGCGGCGACACCGTGCTGCTGGCCGGCACCGTCACCGTGCGCGCACCCTTGAGCAGCCAGGTGGTCGATGGTCGCGAGGCGCCCAACGTGGTGCTGCGGCGCCATGACGTGTTCGGGCGCCTGTTCCGCGAATGCGAGGCGCAGCCGGCCGTCAGGTGCGCGGTGGTCCATCCCTGCGATGCGGCCTCGCTGGGCGGGGCGCTGGAAGCCGCCCGGCAGGGCCTGATCGAGCCGGTGCTGGTGGGCCCTCAGGGCAAGATCCGCGCGGTGGCGCTGGCCGAGGGCTGGGACCTGTCGCCCTACCGCCTGGTGCCCACCGAGCACAGCCACGCCGCGGCCGAGGCGGCCGTGGCCCTGGCCAAGACCGGTGAGGTGCAGGCGCTGATGAAGGGCAGCCTGCACACCGACGAGCTCATGGCGGCCGTGGTCGCGTCGAGCACGGGGCTGCGCACAGGGCGCCGCGTCAGCCACGTCTTCGTGATGGACGTGCCGGCCTACCCTCGCATGCTGCTGGTGACGGACGCGGCCATCAACATCGCACCAGGCATCCGCGACAAGGTCGACATCGTGCAGAACGCCATCGACCTGGCCCAGGTGCTGGGCGTGGCCGAGCCCAAGGTGGCCATCCTGGCGGCGGTCGAGACCGTCAACCCCGAGATGCCGGCGACCATCGACGCGGCCATGCTGTGCAAGATGGCCGACCGCGGCCAGATCACCGGCGGGCTGGTCGACGGGCCGCTGGCCTTCGACAACGCGGTGAGCGTGGAGGCGGCGCATACCAAGCACATCGTCTCCAGCGTGGCCGGGCGCGCCGACATCCTCGTGGTGCCGAACCTGGAGGCGGGCAACATGGTGGCCAAGCAGCTGCAGTACCTGGCGGGGGCCGACAGCGCAGGCATCGTGCTGGGCGCGCGCGTGCCGATCATCCTGACCAGCCGCGCCGACAGCGTGCGCACGCGCCTGGCTTCGGCGGCGGTGCTCAAGCTGCTGGCGCGGGCGCAGCAGCTCAAGGCCCAGCAGGCCATGCAGGCGGCGCAAGCCGATGGAGCGAAGGCATGAGCCAGGCCATCGTCGTTTTCAACGCGGGCTCGTCGAGCCTGAAGTTCTCGCTGTTCCCTGCCGACCTGGGGGCGCCCTGGCTGCATGGGCAGATCGACGGCTTGCAGGGCAAGCCCCGGCTGAGGGCGCACACGCCCGATGGCGCCGAGGTGTTGAAGCACGACTGGCCCCAGGGGCGGGCCCTGTCTCATGACGAGGCCCTGGCCTTCCTGCTCAAAGCCATCGAGCCTTTTCTCAAGGGGCACACCTTGTGCGCGGTGGGGCACCGCATCGTGCACGGTGGTGGCCGCTTCAGCGAGCCGGTGAAACTCGACGACGCGGTGCTGGCCGAGCTCGACGCCCTGGTGCCGCTGGCGCCGCTGCACCAGCCGCACAACCTGTCGCCCGTTCGGGCGCTGCAGCGCGTGGCGCCGGGCCTGCCGCAGGTGGGCTGCTTCGACACCGCTTTCCATGCCGGTTGCCCGCCGCTGCACCAGCGCTTCGCCTTGCCGCGCGAGCTGCATGACGCGGGCGTGCGCCGCTATGGTTTCCATGGCCTGTCCTACGAGTACATCGCCAGCCGGCTGCCGCAGGTGGACGCGCGCGCCGCGCAGGGCCGCACCGTGGTCATGCACCTGGGCAATGGCGCGAGCATGTGCGCCTTGCAGGGCGGGCGCAGCGTGGCCAGCAGCATGGGCTTCACGGCGCTCGATGGCCTGATGATGGGCACGCGTTGCGGCAGCCTGGACGCCGGCGTGCTGCTGTGGCTGATGGACGAACGCGGGCTGGATGCGCGGGGCATCGAGCACCTGCTCTACAGCGAGTCGGGGCTGCTGGGTGTCTCGGGCGAGTCGCCCGACATGCGCACCCTGCTGGCCAGCGAACGCGCCGAGGCGAAGGAAGCCGTCGACCTTTACGTGCACCGCATCACGCGCGAGCTGGGCGCCATGGCCGCCGTGCTGGGCGGGCTGGACGCGGTGGTGTTCACCGCCGGCATCGGCGAGCGCGCCGCCCCGGTCCGCGAGGCGGTGTGCCGGCAGGCGGCCTGGCTGGGCCTTGCGCTGGATGAAGCCGTCAACCGCGAGGCGCCCCCCTTGCCCGATGGCGAGCAGTTGCGCATCAGCGCGGCGGGCAGCGCCGTGGCGGCCTGGGTGGTGCCGACCGACGAGGAGCGCATGATCGCCCGGCACACGCGCAGGCTGGTGTTGGGCTAGCCCGCCGCAGGTCTACAATCTCGGGTTCTACACAGGTTTCAACGTGTCGCTTTTTGAGGGCGGCACCGGAAAGGACACCCCATGTCGATGGACGACCGCGACGGCAAGATCTGGATGGACGGCAAGCTGGTGGAATGGCGCGACGCCAAGGTCCACGTGCTGACCCACACGCTGCACTACGGCTGTGGCGCCTTCGAGGGCGTTCGCGCCTACAACACCGTCAACGGCCCGGCCATCTTCCGCCTGCGCGAGCACACCGAGCGCCTGTTCAACAGCGCCAAGATCCTGCGCATGCCCATGCCGTTCACGCTGGAGCAGCTCGAGCAGGCCCAGATCGACGTGGTCAAGGCCAACAACCTGGAAAGCGGCTACATCCGCCCGCTGATCTGGCTGGGCTCCGAGAAGCTGGGCGTGAGCCCCAAGGGCGCCAAGGTGCACGCCATGGTCGCGGCCTGGACCTGGGGCGCCTACCTGGGCGAAGAGGGCATGAAGCGCGGCATCCGCGTCAAGACCTCGAGCTACACCCGCCACCACGTCAACATCACCATGACGCAGGCCAAGGCGGTGAGCAATTACACCAACTCGATCCTGGCCAACATGGAAGCCACGGACGACGGCTACGACGAAGCCCTGCTGCTCGACAGCGCCGGTTTCGTCTCCGAAGGCGCGGGCGAGAACATCTTCGTGATCAAGTCCGGCGTGATCTACACGCCCGACCTGTCGGCCGGTGCGCTCAACGGCATCACCCGCAACACCATCTTCGCGATCGCCAAGGACCTGGGCCTGGAGATCGTGCAAAAGCGCATCACCCGCGACGAGATCTACATCGCCGACGAGGCCTTCTTCACCGGCACCGCCGCCGAAGTCACCCCGATCCGCGAACTCGACCGCATCGAGATCGGCATCGGCTCGCGCGGCCCGATCACCGAGAAGATCCAGTCGGCCTTCTTCGACATCGTCAACGGTCGCAACGCCAAGTACGCCGAGTGGCTGACGCCGGTGCGCTGAAAGCACGGCCCTGATCTGCTGACCCCCACGAAAGCAACATCATGAGCACCAGCACCCAAGCGCCCAAGAGTGTGATCGAAGTCGGCGCCGCTGACCTGCAAGGCCCGGGCGTCGTCTTCTGCCCGAACCCGAAGATGCCGGTTTGGAGCCACCACCCGAAGGTCTTCATCGACGTGGCCACCGAAGGCGAAGGCCGTTGCCCCTACTGCGGCACGGTCTACAAGCTCAAAGAAGGCGAGCACGTGCACCACGGCCACTGACGGCCGCACAGCTCGCGTTCGCATCCGGCCCATCGGCGCCCGACGGGGCCGGATCGACACAACGAAGCCCGGCTCATGGCCGGGCTTTTTTCATGTCCGCCCGCCACCTGTCACAGCGGGCGGGGGCATCACATGGCGGGCTTGTAGAAGGCGTAGTCGGCGCGGTAGGGCACGACCTGCTTGCGGCCCACCTGCTCGGCGCCGCAGGGCAGGGCGGGGGCCACCCCGCCGACCGTCTTGAGGCGCTGGATGAAGCTCACGCCCTTCATCGCGCCTTCGCCCGTGGCCGGGTTGGCCTGCACCAGCTGCAGCGGGATGTTGCCGGCGGGCGCGGGGCTCACGGCCAGTTGCTTGCCGGTGACCTTGGAGCCGTCGTTGGCCTCCCAGGTGGGGCCTGCGTAGTACTTGCCCACGACCTGGCCCTTGGCGTTCGTCAGCGTGGCCACGGGGGCGACAAAGGCCCATTCGTGGCCGCCACCGGCCTTCTTCTCACGGCATTCGTAGGTGATCTCGCCCGTGCCCGTCGTGTAGAGGGACTGGGCCTGGCCCGCGGGCACGCGGACGGCATCGGGCAGGGCGGCGTTGTCCACGCGGGGCTCGGCGTGCATCGTGCCGGCGCAACCCACGAGGGCGCTCAGGGCGATGACGGACAGGCAGGCGGGGGCGAAAGACAGCTTGGACATGGCAGGCTCCGGTTGGTTGAGACAGGGGGCACTCAGGCCCCACACCTCGCACTACGGTTCGAGCCGTCCGTTTGGATGCACTCAGAGCTGCAATTTGCCCACCGAGACGATGGGGCCGGTCGCCTTGCCCCCAGGCGCGCCGCCGGGCGGCTCGAGGGTGACCGCGAAGGCCGCCGTGTCGCGCAGCAGTTCGGTGCGCAGCACGGTGGTGGGCTTGTCGGGCGAGAGCAGGCCCAGCGAACGGGGCGCGCCCTGGGGCGGCACCGCCCACAGCTCCAGCGCGCGGTTGACGGCGATCGTCTGCCCCTCGCTCAAAGGCTTGACGACCAGGCTGCGCCCGTCGCCGCTCACGCTGGCCACGAAGGACAGCGGGCGCACCGCGTTGCCCTCGGGCAGGTCGGGCGAGGCCTGCATCACCACGACGATGGGCGGTTGCGTCGGGGCGGGCTGCGTCAAGGCCACGCCCAGGGCGATGGCGGCCACCGTGGCGCCCGCCGTGAGCGACTGCCACAGCACCAGGCGTTGCCACCAGCGCACGATGGCGCTGGCCTGCTCGCGCGCGACCTGGGCCGCTGGGAACAGGCGCTGCTGGATGCCTTCCCAGACGCGGGCCGCAGGCGCGACCGGCTCCGTCGAGACGGCCAGTTGCGCCAGGCGGCGCTCCCAGTCCGCCGATGCCTGCCGCAAGGCGGGGTGGGCAGGCAGCAGGGACTCGAAGCGGCGGCGCGCGCCACCGCGCAGGGTGCCCAGCGCGTACTCGGCGGCCAGGCGGTCGGCCAGATCAGGGCGGCTGTAGTCCATGTCAGCTCAAGGCCAGCGAGGCCCGCTCCAGGCAATTCTTCAAACCCTGCAGGCCGCGCCGCACCCAGCTCTTGACCGTGCCCAGCGGCTGCCCGAGGTGCTCGGCCACCTCGGAGTGACTGAGCCCCTGGTAATAGGCCAGGGCCAGGCTGTGTCGCTGGTCACCGCTGAGGTTGTCCATGCAGGTCGACAAGGCCTTGGCCGTGCTGGCCTGGGCCAGCAGGTCGAGGGGCCCGGGGGCCTCGGAAGCGATGTCGTCCAGCATGTTGGTGTCCTCGTCGTCGTCGGTGCCGCTGCCGTGGTGGCTGACGGTCTGCGGCATGGCCTGGCCACGGCGCAGGCTGTCAATCGCCCGGTTGCGCGCGATGCTGCCCAGCCACGTCGTCGGCTGGCTCAGGGCCGGGTTGAAGCCCTGTGCCGAGCGCCAGATGTTGACGTAGACCTCTTGCAGCACGTCTTCGGCCTGGGCCCTGTCTGTCTGTATACGCAGGACGATGCCCAACAGATGCGGACTTGTTTCACGGTAAAGCCGCTCGAACGCGGCCTGATCGCCCAGCGCGACGCGCGAGAGCAGTTCGGCCAGGTTGTCCTGTCGGGGCGTTGACGAGGTTGACGGAGGCATGTCGCAGGGCGGCGGCGTGGAGGTGAGTCGCATTCTAGGGACGATGGCCGCTTTTGCAGCGCCCCTACAATGGATTGCATCATGAAGACCGCGAACGAATTCGTCCTGACCCTCTCGTGCCGGGACACCACCGGCATCGTCCATGCCGTGTCGGGCCTGCTGTACCAGGCTGGCTGCAACATCATCGACTCGCAGCAGTTCGGCGACGTGCAAAGCGAGGACAGCACGGGCCTGTTCTTCATGCGCGTGCACTTCGCGGCGCCGGCCCACCTGGCCGATGCGGCCACGCTCGGCAACCTCTTTGGCCACGTGCGCGAACAGTTCGGCATGGACGCCCGGATCCATGCCCTGGCGCGCAAGCCGCGGCTGCTGCTGATGGTCAGCAAGCACGGCCACTGCTTCAACGACCTGTTGTTCCGCTGGCGCTCGGGCTGGCTCAACGTGGACATCCCGGCCATCGTCTCGAACCACCCCGATTACGCCGAGCTGGCCGCCAGCTACGGCATCCCCTTTCACCACCTGCCGCTGCCCACGGGCTCGCCCGCCGAGGTCAAGCGCGCGCAGGAGCGGCAGGTCGAGGCGCTGGTGGCCGAGCAGGGGATCGACCTGGTCGTGCTGGCGCGCTACATGCAGATCTTGAGCCCCGAGTTCTGCCAGTTCCTGCAGGGTCGGGCCATCAACATCCATCACAGCTTCCTGCCCAGCTTCAAGGGCGCCAAGCCTTACTACCAGGCGCACGACCGCGGCGTCAAACTCATCGGCGCGACGGCGCACTACGTCACGGCCGACCTGGACGAAGGCCCCATCATCGAGCAGGACGTCGAGCGCGTGGACCACACCCTGAGCCCAGAAGACTTCACCGCCGTGGGCCGCGACGTGGAATGCATCGTGCTTGCCCGCGCCGTCAAGTGGCACACCGAGCACCGCGTGCTCATGAACGGCCACAAGACCGTGGTCTTTCGCTGAACCCCGCGAGCTTCGACCGGAGTTGCACCATGTCCGACCCACGCGCCCGACAGTCCGCCGCCGTGCTCATGACCACGGCCGATGAAACCGAGGTCTCTTTCTACGAAGCCATGCAGGCGGGTGACATCGACCGCATGATGCTGGTGTGGGCCGACGAAGAGGACATCGCCTGCGTGCACCCAGGTGGCCCGCGCATGGTGGGCTCCGTGGCCGTCCGCGCCGGCTTCGAGGCCGTGTTCGCCAGCGGGCCGGTGCACGTGTCGATCGAGCACGTGCGCCGAATGGAGTCGGCCGTGTGCGCCGTGCACCACGTCACCGAACGCGTCACCGCCAATGGCCCGGACGGCCCGCGCACCGCCTTCGTGATGGCGACCAACGTGTTCCTGCGCACGCCGCAGGGCTGGCGCATGGTGGCCCACCACGCCAGCCCCGGCATGGCCGAAGACGTGCCCGACATCACCGAGCCGCGCGGCGTGCTGCACTGAGGACGGCGCCCATGCAGGCCTACCGTGCGCCCCGCTGGCTGGCTGGATCCGGTCTGGTGGGCGGCAACGTGCAGACGATCTGGCCGGCGCTTTACAGCCGCGTTCACCCGGATCGCCGCGCGGGCCCCGTGAGCTACCTGCGCGAGCGCTGGGACTCGCCGGACGGCGATTTCATCGACCTCGACTTCCTGCCCGCCGAGCCCGATGCAAGGGTGGCGCACCGGCCGGTGCCCGCGCCCCTGCTGGTGCTCTTTCATGGCCTGGAGGGCTCGTCGCAGAGCCACTATTCGCGGGCGTTCGCGCTTTGGGCGCATTCGCGTGGCTGGGACTTCGTGGTGCCGCATTTCCGGGGCTGCTCCGGCGAGCTCAACCGCGCGCCGCGCACCTACTTCTCGGGTGACCACGCCGAGGTCGACTGGATCCTGCGCCGCCTGGCCTTGCGCCGCCCGGGCCCCATGCTGGCCGTGGGCGTCTCGCTGGGCGGCAACATGCTGCTGCGCTGGGCCCAGGAGGCGGCCGAAGACGCCTCTCGCATCGTGCGGGCGGTGGCGGCGGTGTCCTCGCCCGTGGACCTGACCGCGGTCAGCGAGTCCATCAACCGGGGCTTCAACAAGCAGGTCTACACGCGCATGTTCCTGGCCTCGCTGAAACCGAAGGCGCTGGCCAAGCTGCAGCAGTTCCCGAACCTGGCCGACGCAGAGGCCATTCGCCGCTCAGAGGATTTCCTGGCGTACGACAATGCGTTCACGGCGCCGATCCACGGCTTCGCCGATGCGCGCGACTACTGGGCCCGCTGTTCGGCCAAACCGCACCTGCGGCACATGCGCGATGTGCCGGCCCTGGTGCTCAACGCCCGCAACGACCCTTTCATCCCGGCTTCCTGCCTGCCCACGCGCGGCGAGGTCGGCCCGGCGGTGACGCTGTGGCAGCCGCACGAAGGCGGTCACGTGGGCTTTCCTGCCGGCAGCTTCCCAGGCCACGTGGCCGACCTGCCACAAGCCGTCGGCGCCTGGCTGCAGCAACACCTCTGAGGACCTTTTCATGGACGACATCGTCAAGGCGGCCATCAAGAAATGGCCCAACGTGCCCAATTGCTTTGACTGGCTGGGCCTGGACGCGCGTGGCGACTGGTACCTGCGCGACGCCGGCACGCAGGCGGCGGGGCCGTTTCCTCGGTCCAAAGGCAGCCGCATCACGCACGAAAAGCTGCGCGACTTCATCCAGCGCAACTACGAGCACGACGCGCAGGGGGCGTGGTTTTTCCAGAACGGGCCCCAGCGCGTGTACGTGGCGCTGGAGCTGGCCCCGCTGGTCATCGGTGTGCGGCGCCAGGCGAGCCCGGCGGCCCAAGGGGCCGGGGCCCCAGGTTTCGTGCTCGAGACCCACACCGGCCAGCTTGTCCGTGCCGTGCGGGGCAGCTGGCTGGACGAGCAGGGCCACCTCTACCTGGAGACCGAACACGGCCTGGGCGTGGTGCGTTCGCTCGACATGGACGCGGCGGCCGACGCCATCGAGGCCTGTGGCTGGGTGCCCGAGGACGTCAGCGCGGCCGAGTTGCCGGGGCGCTTCGGTTTCGTGCTGAGGCCGCAGCAGGCAGGCTGAGGGGCAAAGAAAAACCGGCCGCGAGGGCCGGTTTGTCGTTCTAGGCGGGGGCCCGATCAGGGGGCCGACGCAGCGTCGGCCGATGCCGATGCAGCCGGGGCAGCCGGTTCGGCCAGCTTGCCACCCGAGCCGTTGACCATGTAGACCATGGCGCGGTGCACTTCGAGGTCGGAGAAATCGCCGCCGCCTTGCGGTGGCATGGCGTTGAAGCCCTTGATGGCATGCTCCAGCAGCTTGGCGTCGCCCTGGCCGAGGCGGCCGGCCCAGGCACCTGCGTCGCCGAACTTGGGCGCACCCAGCATGCCGGCGCCGTGGCAGTTCACGCACGAGCCTTTGTAGACCTCTTCACCCGAGCGCGGGCCGGTGTTGGCCGAGGCCAGTTTGATCTCGACCGAGCCCACGGGCATGATGCGCTGCGACACGGCTTGCGGGCTCAAGGCGTCGCTGCCGGCAGCATCCTTGTTGGCCGAAGAGACGTAGTTGACCAGCAGGACGATGACGACAACCGGCACCACGAAGGCAGCGAGCACCGCCGCGATCAGTTGCTGAGGGGTGCTGATCGGGCCTTCGTGGCCAGACTCTTGGGATTGAGGCGCTTGGCTCATGGGGGTGTTGTGGGCTTGGGTGGAATGAACCCCGAATTATATGGGGTCGCACTGCTAGAATGCGGCACGCGCTGCGCCCGTAGCTCAATGGATAGAGTACTGCCCTCCGAAGGCAGGGGTTGCTGGTTCGATCCCAGCCGGGCGCGCCACTCATGTCTGGCACTTGACCTTGGGTCAGGTGCTTTTTTGTTTTGGGGCGTGGCTCGGCCGACTCAACTCGCCAGAACCGAGCGCCGCTGCCGATGTTTGCGATCTATGGCGCTGGGCGGAATCTCGCCTGTGCCTTTTGGGTGATCGACTTCACCTCGTGCGTCAGGTGCTCTGCGAATGTTTGGCTGCTGTGGGCCAGCAGAGGCGAGATCTCGTTCACGGCTTGATCGATGGCCGCAGGCACCTTCACGGCCACATCCTCTGCAACCGTCTGCAGGTACCTCGGTTTCATGCCCAGTTGCAGGGCCAAGCCTTGCAACTGCGCGTGGCCCATCTGCCCTGGCAGCACTTCGCCGCCCACGTTGAAGGCGAACGCTTTGGACAGCCCAGGGTAGATGCGCGTGCACATCAGGTCATAAAAGGGCGTGAGGCGAACGCCCTGGCCAGGCAATGCGTACAGCGACAGGTTCTTGGCATGGCTGTCGTTGTTGCCCACATAGATGTTGAAAAACACCCATTGCACCAGCGCTTGCAAGTCCAGGGCTGCACGTGAGCTGTGTTCGCGGATCAGTCGGGCGCAGGCTTGCAGCCCGGGCCCGCCTTCCTTTTCGTACTTCTTTTCAGACACGGTGCCGGCCAACTGGCACAGGTCGTACTGGATGACGCGGCTCAGGCCACCATCGTCTCGGCGAAGCCGGTCGAAGCGCTCGACCACACAGGCCTTGGTCAGGGGCTCGTAAAAGACCTCGGCCGTTCTGAGCCCGCAGTGCTTGGCCGTGCGCATGATGATGGCCTCGTTGACCGCGCTGTCTCGCACCTTGGCCAGTCGGCGGATGTCGGGCTTGAGGATGTGCGTGGACGGCGCGTGACCCTTGGGCAGCATGGGTTGGCCGTCGAAGATGGCGATGGTCGCTTTGTCTTGCGCGCCAGCCAGTGAGATGCGGGCGTCCTCTCCTTGAACCTGGATGGCTGCGGCCGATTGGGACTTCAGGATGTCGGCCAGGGCTTGCCAACCGGTGGCCTCGTATTGCGGAGGCTGCGGGCGTTGGCCCTGGGGCAGCATCACGTAGGCACCCGCCGTGTCGCCTGCCACCTCTTGCAGCAGTGCGAACAGGGTGGATGCCTTGCGCTGAGCCGATAGGTAGGCACGCACCTCGCCCTCGGGCAGGAGGTTCTCGAAGAAGGCCTGCACGTGGGGTTCGACCAGGCGCCCCGGCTGGAGTGCGATGCTGGACAGCGGAAAGGGGGCGGCCGGCTGTTGTCTGCCCAGCCAGGCCTGTGCGTATTCGAAGCTCAAGGGCTCGGTGTCGAAGACGGTGCCGATCAGCTCATCACCATAGAAGACGTCCAGCGCAGTGACGCGTTCCATCACAGCGTCCTGGATGTCTTGGGCTGGATCACGACTTCCAGGCCGAGGATGTCGAGCAGGTCGAGCACCTTCTGAAGCTGCACCGTGGGCTTGCCGTTTTCCACATCCACGATCAAGCGGTTGCCGGTGTTGGCCAGGCCGGCGACATCGAGCTGGCGCAGGTTCATGCCGTTGCGCTGCCGCTTGACCATCTGACCGACGTCCAGCGCGGTGCGGACCACATGCGGTGTCTGGTCGTGCAGGGGGGGGGCAGCTGTGGTGTCCATGGACTGGTCTTCGAATTACCGTTGGGTAATTCTATGCGGATGGCACGTGCACCACAAGTGGATGGTTACCGATCGGTAAGTTATCTGGGTGATCGAGGGTGTGGTGAAAGTTAATTACCGGTCGGTAATTTTTTGCTGCCTCAACGCTGTCCTGGCGATTTGAAACGGGTCCGCGCATCGGCCGCCTGCTGGCGCCACTCGCAACCGATCGCATGGTCGTTGACCAGTCCCATGGCCTGCATGAAGGCGAACACGGTGGTGGGCCCCACGAACTTCCATCCCCTGCGTTTGAGCTCTTTCGACAGGGCAATGGACTCGGGCGTGGTGGAGGCGGTCTGGGGTTCGGGCAGATCTTGACCGCGTGGCTCGAAAGCCCAGAAGAAGGCCGCGAGCGAGCCGGCCTCGGCCACCAGTTCCTGGGCCCGCGCGGCGTTGTGGATGACGGCTTCGATCTTGCCTCGGTGGCGCACGATGCCCGGGTCTTGAAGCAGGCTGGCCACGTCGGCTTCGCTGAAGCGCGCGATTCGCCGGAAGTCGAAGCCGGCAAAGGCCTGGCGAAAGCCTTCGCGCTTGTTCAAGATCGTGCGCCAGCTCAGGCCGGACTGGAAACCTTCGAGGCAGATCTTCTCGAACAGCCGCGTGTCATCGGCCACCGGGAAGCCCCATTCCCGGTCGTGATAAGGCAGGAACTCGGGCACGCCTGCACACCAGCGGCACCTCACCTGGCCATCGGGGCCGGTGAACAGGGGGCTCATGCGCCCATCCCCAACGGGCCCGCCAGGGCCGCATGGGCGTTCGTGATGGTGGCCTCGATCACCTCGGCGTGCACGACTGCGTGCTTGACGAAAGGGTCGTCGGCCAGGCGCTGCTGCAGGGTGGGCAGGTCGGGGCCCTGCGCCAGGATGCAACCACCTTGTCGCTCGGCCAGGCTGCCCGAGGCCAGGAACACGCCGTCGTCGAAGCCCTTCTGGAGCCATGCCTTGTGGGCCTGCATCCACTCGGCGGCACGCGAGCGTTGATCTGCAAACTTCAGCAGCACGATGAACATGTCAGCCTCCCTGGCTGGTCTGGGGCGCGGTGTTGGTGTCGTGCAGCCATTTCAGCAGCAGCTCGACTTCCTGGTGGATGAAGCCTTCGTCATCGAACGCATGTGCCAGGGTGGCGATGCCTTGGCTGCGGGCCAGCAGGTGCATGGCCAGCGTGTCGGCCTGATGGCCACGGCCCAGTTCGGTGAACTGGCGGGCCAGCCATTCGCGAAAAAGCGTGAACAGCTGATTGGCGTGGGGCAGCGCTGGGTGTTCGAGCTTGGCCAGCTCGGTGCACAGGGTGCCCACGGGGCAGCCATGTTGGCGGATCTTGGTGCCGTTCATCACCAGCATGTGGATGAAGCGGCCGATGCGGGCAACCGGGTTGGGTGCTTCGGTGGCCCAGCCGTCGAGCATGGCCTGCGTGCGTTGCCGACGCAGCTCGATGACCGCCTCGAGGATGTCGTCCTTGGCCTTGAAATGGTGATAGAAGTTGCCGCGCGAGAGGCCCACCCTTGCGGCGATGTCGGCGAAGGATGTGTGTTCGTAGCCGCGCTCGTAGAAGAGCTGGTCGGCGAGTTCGACGATGCGGTTGCGGGTGCCGAGGGAGCCCATGCCAAGCCTGAATGCGGTCAGGACAATTGTCCTAAGTGAGAACTTAGGACAATTGTCCTAAAGGTGTCAAGCAGGTGGCCGACTCAGTTGGCCGACCGGTCACATCTGCAGGCTGAGCTGCACGAAGATCGAGCGCCCCGCCATGGGCAGGTCGCCAGGGATCAGCACCGGGATGACTTCGCCGGGCGAATACAGGCTGGGCTCTTCGACCTTGGCGTCGAACAGGTTGCGCACCGAGGTGCGGAACTCCCACCCCGAAGACGAACGCGGCGAGCGCAGGGTCAGGTCCATCGTGGTCTGGTCGCGCACCGGCTCGCGGGTGTCGCCGGGCGGGCGGCGGCGGCCTGCCACGTGGTTGACCTGGCCGCTCCACTGCCAGCCGCTGTCCCAGCGCCAGTCGGCGCGGCCATACAGGTGGTGCCGGGGCGCATAGCCCGCATCTTTGCCACTGGTCTCGTCGATGGAGCGCTGATACGCGTAATTGCCCGACAGGCTCACGGCGTGGCTCAGGTCGTGGCGCGCTTCGAGCTCGAAGCCGCGGCCGTTCTGCTCGCCCGTGTTCTGGAACACCTGCGGGCTGCCTGTGGGCGCGATGATGTCGCGCATGCCGTAGCGGAACAGGCTGAGCTGCAGCAGGGTGTCGCTGCGCGCCTGCCACGAGAAGGCCAGCTCGGTGGTCTGGATGGTTTCGGGCTTGAGGTCGGGGTTGCCGCGCAACACCGGGTTGTTGATGCTGTAGAGCTCCATGAAGGCCGGAGCGCGGAAGGCCCGGCCATGCAGCAGCTTGGTGGTCAAGTCCAGGCTCGTGTCCCAGACCAGGGCCACACGCGGGTTGGTGGTCGAGCCGACGTCGGAGTAGCGGTCGTGGCGCACGCCGGTGGTGAGCGTCCAGTCCCGCAGGAAGTTCCATTCGTCTTGCAGGATGAGGTGGTCGACCTTGCGGCGGTGGGGCTTGAGGAAGGAGTCGTCGACCGAGACCTCGACGACCGAGCCGTCCCCCAGCGGGGTGGGGGGGGCGCTCAGCGACAGCACGAAGTTCTTGTATTCCCGGGTGCGGTACAGGTTGAGGTCTTCGTGGCCCAGGCCGATGCTCACCGTGTGGTCGGACCAGCCATCGTAAGTGGCCATCACGGTGCCGCGCCACTGGCGCTCCCAGGTGTTGGGCGAGCCGCGCATGCCGTTGGGAAAGTTGCCGCCCCAGGCGCCTGCCGGGTACAGCAGCAGCGGGTCGTGCTGGGCCGTGAAGTACAGGCCGCTGAGGTGGGCCTGCAGGCGCCAGTCGGGACTCAAGGGCAGGTCGTCGAGCGCGAAGCTGAAGTAGCTGCGCTGCGTGCGGCCTTTGCTGGACGGGTCGAGCGAGCTGGCGGTGCCGCCGCCCAGGCCGACCTGGTCGCGGCCGAGGTGGCCCAGGCGGACCTGGGCGTGGCCCCACTTCAGGCTGAGCTGGCCATCGAGCATGCGGTTGCCCATGCGCACCGAACCGGGTGCCAGGCTGGCGCGGCTGCCATAGCCTGCGTCGTACTGTGTCTGGGCGTCGGCGGCGATGGTGGGGTCGTCGCCGTCGGTCTGGGCGTGCTGCAGGTAGGCGGCCACCTCCCAGGGGCCCCATTGCCCGCCGTGCAGGGCCCAGGCGCTGCGGGCCTGGAAGCTGCCCACGCGCGCACCGACTTCGGTGCCCTGGATGTCCTTGGCGTCCTTGGTGACCAGGTTGATGACGCCGGAGTAGGCGTCGGCGCCATACATGGCCGAGCCGGGCCCACGGATGACCTCGACGCGGGCGATGTTCTCCAGCGGCATGCCGGCCCAGCCGTTGCCCCGGTTGCCGATGAACAGCATCGTCAGCGGCATGCCGTCGAGCAGGATCAGGGTCTGCGGGTTGAACTGGCCGTAGATGCCGCGGATCAGGTAGAGCGGGTTGTAGGCCTGCACGTTGCGGCTGACGTGCACGCCGGGCACGGTTTCCATCACCTCGTCGAGGTCGGTGGCGCCGATGCGGGAGATGTCTTCGGCGGTGACGACGCTGGCCACCGCCGGTGCGCGGCGCAGCGGTTGCGAGCGGCCGGTGGCGATGCTGACCTCGGGGCTTTGCATGACGACGCGGTCACCGAGCGAGGCGGCGAGCTCGTCTTCATCTCGGCCGGCCTGGGCCGTGGCGTGCGAGGCGAGCAGCAGGGTGAGCAGCGGCGAGCCGATCAGCAGGCATGCCCGCGCAATGGTTGAGACGCAGGGGCGCTGCAACTCAGAGCGTGGGCGATGCGTGCGATGACTCATGAGTTCTCTCCGGTCGGCGGCTGGGCTGGCGTGGGTGGTGGTCCGCCATCGGTCTCGCGGACCCAGTTCAGCCCCAGGGTCTGGCCGATCAGGTCGAGCAGCTCCTGGCGGTCGAAGGGCTTGGCCAGGAAGGCATTGGCACCCGACTGCTGGGCGTCCTGGCGGTGCTGCGCCGAGGCGTTGGCGGTCAGCGCGATCACGGCGATGTCCTGCGTGCCGGGCGTGTTGCGCAGCAGTCGGGTGGCAGCCAGGCCATCGAGCACGGGCATCGCCAGGTCCATGAGGACGAGGTCGGGTGGACAGCGCTGGGCCAGTTGCACGGCTTCCTGACCGTCGGCCGCCTCGAGGGTGTCAAAGCCCAGCGGGCGCAGCATTTCGAGCAGCAGCTGGCGGTTGGTGGTGACGTCGTCGACCACCAGGACCAGCTTGCGCGGCCCGTCGTAGCCGATGATGAGTCGCGCCTGGGCGGCGGCGATCGTTTCGGCGTGAACCACGGGCAGGTTGAGGTCGAACCAGAAGCAGCTGCCTTCGCCTTCGCGGCTGTCGAGGTGGATGTCGCCGCCCATCAGGCGCACCAGCTGGCGGCTGATGGCCAGGCCCAGGCCGGTGCCCTGGGCGCGGCTGCGCGAGTCGCCCGCTTGCTCGAAGGGCTCGAAGATGCGCTCGCGGTCGGCCTCGCGCACACCCGGGCCGCTGTCGCGCACCGAAAAGCGCAGCGTCACCTGTTCGCCCACGCGTGTGCCCGGCACCGCCTCGATGTCGAGGCTGACCTGGCCGACCTGGGTGAATTTCAGTGCGTTGCCCAGGAGGTTGATGAGGACCTGGCGCAGGCGTTGGTCATCGACCAGCACGCCGTCGGGCACCGTGTCGGCGCAGCGGGTGAGCAGGCTGATGTCCTTTTGCTGCGCCTTGATGCCCAGCACGTTGTGGAGCTGCTGGGCCAGCTGGCGGGGTTGCACGGGCACCGGGTTGAGCGCCGTGTGGCCCGACTCGATGCGCGAGAGGTCCAGGATGTCGATGATCAGGCGCAGCAGCAGGCCGCCACTGTCGTGCACGGTCTGCACGATGTGGCGCTGACGCTCGTTGAGCTCGCGGTCCATCTGCAGGATCTGCGCATAGCCCAGGATGGCGTTGAGCGGGGTGCGCAGCTCGTGGCTCATGCGCGCGAGGAAGTCGGTCTTGGCCTGGCTGGCCACCTCGGCGCGCTCCTTGGCGGCCTGCAGCTCGAGCGTGCGCTCGCGCACCAGGGCCGAGAGGTTGAGCTGGTGGCGCTGCAGCTCGTCGCCCCGCTCCTGCAGGGCCGAGATCATGCGGTTGAAGGCGGTGGCCATGCGCTGCACGTCCTGCGGGCCTTGCACCAGGGTGCGCACCTCGGACTCGCCGCGTTCGGCGCGGAACATGGCCTGCGACAGCGATTGCAACGGGCGGCTCAGGCGTTGGCTCAGCCAGCGCAGCATGCCCAGGAACAGCACCGAGATCAGCAGCGAGGTGCCGACGTTGACCAGGAAGATGTTGGTGACGGTGTGCGCCAGCGTGGCCTTGCTGAGCACGACGGTGACCTGGCCCAGCCGTTCGGCCACGGCAGGCTCGACGTCGAAGGGCGTGCTGCGCGGCTCCGACCAGACGGGTGCGACCACGTACCAGGCGTGGTCGTCTTCGGCGGCGAGCTGTGGTGCGCGGTCCGCACCTGGGGTGACCGAGGGCAGCTCCAGGGTCACGAAGCCGGTGCTGCCCTGCGAGGCCAGCAGCTTGTTGTCGGCGGTGCGCACCTCGATGCGCAGCACGTCGGGGAAGGCCAGGGTGGCCGTCATGGCCTCGCGCACGTTGTCCGCTGAGCCCGACAGCAGGGCCAGGCGGCTCTGCGCGGCCAGGCTGCTGGCGACCTGAAGGCTCTGGTCGAGCTGCTGGTTGCGGACCTGGTGGCTGGCTTGCCAGGCGCTGGCCAGCGAGGACAGCAAGGTCATGCTCAGCACGCCGACGGCGACGACCACGGAGAGCTGCTGCTGGAAGGTCAGGCGCTCGGCCCATCGGGTGATGGGACGCACGAGCAAGGGGATGCGAACCGCTGTCATCTCATTGCTCCGGCAGGACAAGGTGGATGGGCTGGGCCGAACCTTCGAGGTCGAGTCCCAGGTGGCGTGCGGTGCGCACGTTGACGGCGGTCAGCACCTGACGCAGGGCCTGCAGCCCACGCGGTGGTGGCGCACCGCTCGACAGCGCCGACACCGCTGTGGTGCCCAGGTGGCGGCCGAGTTCGAGGTTGTCCGGGTAAAGCGCGAACAACGCGCCGCGCCGCACGTGCGCGACGTTGCTGGAGAACACGGGCAGGCCCTCGTCCCAGGCCGTGCGCAGCAGCCATGGCAGCACCACCGATTCGTCGACGGCGGTGGCGTCCTGGGGCAGCCACAGCGCGTCGCGCCGCACATTGAGCTGCCCCACCAGTTCCTGGTAGCGCTTGAGCGAGCCCTTGAGGTCGTCGCTTTCGAACGCCAGCAGCTCCAGCCCGCTCTGGCGGGCGGCCTCACGCGCCAGCCGGATCAGCCAGTCGTTCTGGCGCGGGTTGTAGACGACGATGACGCGGCGCGCCTGCGGCACGAATGCCTTGAGTCGCGTGAACAGGATCTGCGGGTCGGGCGCGAGGCTGACCACGGTGCTGGACTGGCCTTCGCTCTCGGGCACGGACAGCACGCCCGCGGCGATGACGGGCAGCCGGGTGTCGAATGCCGTGACGGCCTTCAGGCCGCTGCGACCCAGTGCGATCACGGCCCGCACGTGGCGGTTGCGCAGCTCTTCCGACAGGGATTCGGGGGCGGCCTCGCCGGCCAGGGGCAGGCGGACGATGCGCCCACTCGCGCGCTCTTCGATGCCTCGCACGATGGCGGCAAACGCGCTGCGGTAGGGCTCGCCGATCTGGGGGTAGACCACGCCGATGAGGGCGCGGCCATCGTCATCGGCGGCCCAGCTGGTGGCGTGGGAGACGGCCATGCCCAGCAGGCCGCAGTGCGCCAGCTTGATCAGCTCCCGGCGTGTCAGCCTGGAGCGAATCGGACATGTTCCAGACAAGTCTCACCCCCGTGTGGCGGGCCCAGGCTTGCCCGATCGCCCCCATGCATACCCGGGGGTTGGCGAGGATGGTAGCGGATGCTTGCCTGCTGTGGATCAAGGGTGTGTCTGGATTGCCGGGAGGGTGTCGTGGCTTTGCCTCACCAGGCGCCTGCCCAGCCAGGCGTCCAGCGACAGACGGCCCATGCCCTGCAGGAGGAGGGCCAGGATCATCAGCCCCAGCATCAGCGGCACCTTGAAGCCCTGGCCGGCGTCGGACTCGATCTGGTTCCAGCCGGCCCAGCCCAGGTCGAAGTGCACCGTGTAGACGGCCACCCAGGTGATGAACAGCAGGCCCAGCGCCGCCAGCCGGCCCGCCAGGCCCAGCGCCAGGGCCAGCCCGAAAGCCACTTCGCCGAACCCGGCGGCAGCCCAGTTGAGGTCGGGGCCCAGCCAGGCCAGCACGGCAGGGAAGTCGAGCCCCGCGAACCACTCGGGGGCGGTGAGCCCGGCCGAGAGCTTCATCCAGCCGGCCTGCACGAACTCCTGGGCCACGAACAGCCGCAGCGCCAGCAGGCCCCAGCCGTCGGTGTGCTCACGTGTTTTGCACGCGATCGAGGTAAGCGAGGAACTCATCATGGAGGTCTCCGTAGAAGTGCGAGTCCCAGGCGGACTGGCGCACGAAGTCGGCGATCAGGGCGAGCCAGGCTTCTTCGCCCAGGCTTGCGCGCAGCTCGGGGTGGTGGGCCTCGATCATCTGGCTGGCACCCAGGTGAACGAGGTGGCGGTACACGCGCATGCCGGCTTCCGTGTGGCCTGTGGGCACCACGTCGCTGCGCCCCCTCACGTAGTCGTAGAAGTCGGCTTCAGGCATCGCAGTTCCTGGTTGATGCGGTCGGGGCCGGGCAGGTCGTTGTCCCACTCGAGCAGGATGGCCAGGCCGTGCGAGGCCTGCAGCCGGCGGGCCATGGCGGCGGTGTCGGGCTCCACCGGCTCGCTGTGGGTGTCGATGTGCAGGCCGAAGCGGGCATCGAACTCGTGGCCGGCGACGTGCAGGTAGCTCACGCGGCCCAGGTCCACTCGGGCGATGAAGCCGGCTAGATCGAGCCCGCCGTGGTTCTTGTGGTTGACGACGATGTTGTTGAGGTCGAGCAGGACCTGGCAGTCGGCGCGCTCGGCGACGGCGGCGAGGAAGTCGGCCTCGGGCATGTCGCAGCGGTTGGTGTACCAGGTGCTGTTCTCGATGGCGATGCGCCGGCCCAGCACGTCCTGCACATGGCGGATGCGGCCTGCCACGCGGGCGACTTCGGCCGCCGTGAACGGGATGGGAAAGAGGTCGTAGAGCTGGTGGGCGTCGCCGCTGGTGGCGAGGTGGTCGGACAGGTGCAGCGCACCGATGTCTTCGGCCAGCTCGCGCAGGCTCAGCAGGAAGCCGCGGTCGATGGGGGCCGGGCCCCCGAGGTTCATGGACACGCCATGCAGGTGAACCGGGCGGCCGGATGCGATCAGCGCGTGCAGCGGAGCGCGCTCGCGTCGGATCCAGTTCTCGGAGACGACCTCGAAGAAGTCGGCCTCGATGGCCGGCATGTCCCAGTCGGTCATCTCGCGCCGGTAGCCCAGTCCCACCATGGTGGCGTGTCCTTTCAGTGCTGTTCAGTGTGCGGCACCAGCCGGTTTCACTTCTTCGAGCAGGAAGCGTCCTTCTTGGAGCAGGACGATTCCTTCTTGCCGCAGGAGGCTTCCTTCTTGCCGTCCTTGCCAGCTTCGTCCTTCTTGCCGCAGCTGTGTTCCTTGCCGCTGGTTTCCTTCTTGCCGCAGGAGCCGGCGCCGCACTTGGCGTCCTTTTCACCGGCCCAGGCGGTGGTGGCGATGACGGAGGCGGCGAGGGCGGCGATGGTCTTGATGTTCATGATGGGATCCTTGCTTTGAAAAGTGAGGTGGATGTGATGTCAAAGGGCGGCACGGGTGTGCACGTTGCATATGTCGCCGCAAATCGGCCAACCTGACAAATGAATGTGTAACAGTCGGAATCGTCGCTTCTTCAGCTCAAACCAACGCACGTGAATGGGACGAACTGCCGGGGTCTTATGCCGCCTTATCCCGCTTGCTGGCAGGTGGGGTCAAAGCGGACAATGGGGTCCCCACCTTGAACACCTCAGCGCATGAGTTCCACCCCCGCTGACCAGGACGGCGCCACCGTCGACGCCGACGTCACGCTGGCCTACCTCCTGCGCCGCATGCGCAGCAAGAGCGACTTCCCGGCGCTGTCGGCCTCGGTGGCGCGGGTGCAGGCCTTGTCCGAGTCGGAAACCGACAGCCTGCAGGCCCTGTGTGACGAGATCCTCAAGGACGTGGCCCTGACGCAGAAGCTGCTGCGGGTGGTCAACACCGCCCATTACCGCCGCGCAGGCAGCGACCCCATCAGCACCATCTCGCGCGCTGTCAGCCTGATCGGCGTGGGCGGTGTGCGCAACCTGGCGCTGTCGCTGATGCTGCTGGACCACATGCAGGACCAGGGGCACGCCCACCAGCTCAAGCAGGCCTTCTTGCACACCGTGATGGCGGGCACCCTGGCCAGCGAACTGGCCGTCAACCCGCGCGAAGCCGAAGAGGTCTTCGTGGGGGCCTTGTTCAGGCGCCTGGGCTGGTTGCTGGTGGCTTTTTACCTGCCCGAAGACGCAGAGCAGATCCGCCAGCGTGGTGGCGAGCCGGGCCTGGCCACCGCCTCGGACAGCGCCCGCATCGTCCAGCAGGTGCTGGGCGTGGACCTGGAGGCCCTGGCCGACCACGTGGGCCGCGAATGGGGTCTGCCGGCGTCGCTGCTGGCGTGCATGCGCTCGCCCGGCGAAGCCGTGCCCTCGCATTCGCTGGCCGGCCACCCCAGCCGCGTGCACTGGCTGGCCAGCTTGGCCCAATCGGCCTCTGACGCCATGCTGCACACCGAACCGGCTCACCTGGGCGATGCGCTGCGCAAGCTGCAGCGTCGCTACCAGACCGCGCTTGGCCTGGAGGGTGAAGTGCTGCAGGAGGCCGCCGGGCGCTCGCGCCAGCGCCTGACCGACCTCACGCGCGCGCTCAGCCTGTCGGTGCCCGCGGCCTCGCCTGCCGAGCGCCTGCTTGACCTGTACTACGTCGACGCGCCCAACGACGGCCAGGACGCCGATGCCACCCCGGGCGAGCTCGCCGACGAGGTCGAGCTCAGCGCCCTGAACCAGGTGGCCGTGGACCCGGTGATGAACCGCGAAGCCATCCTCACCCACGGCATCCAGGACATCACCAACACCCTGGTCGAGTCGTTCAAGCTCCAGACCGTGCTGAACATGGTGCTGGAGACCATCTGGCGTGGCCTGGGCGCCCGCCGCATCATCTTCTGCCTGCGCGACGCCAAGACCAACGAGCTGGTGGGCCGGCTGGGGCTGGGCGAAGGCGCCGACGCGCTCAAGGCGGCCTTTCACATCAGCCTGAACGTGCAGCCCGGCCAACAGCCCGACCTGTTCGCCGCCGTGTGCCACCGCAACGTCGACACCCTGATCGCCGACGCCAGCGTGGCGGCCGTGGTGCGCCTGCTGCCCGGCTGGTTCCAGACCCACGTCAAGGCGCCCACCTTCCTGGTGCTGCCGCTGTGGATGAAGCGGCCCAACCAGCCCGATGTGGTCCTGGGCATGATCTACGTCGATCAGGCAGACGCGGGCAGCCTGGTGCTGGACGAGCGCACCCTTTCGCTGCTGCGCACGCTGCGCAACCAGGTCATCATGGCCTTCAAGCAGACGGCGGGCTGAGGCGGGGTGTGAGCCGGCACGGGGCAGGGCTATCATCGCGCCCCATGTTCCGCATCGTCCTGGTCCACCCCGAGATCCCGCCCAACACCGGCAACGTCATTCGGCTGGCGGCCAACACCGGCTGCGAGCTGCACCTCATCGAGCCGCTGGGCTTTTCGATGGACGACAAGCTGCTGCGCCGCGCGGGGCTCGATTACCACGAGCACGCCGAGGTCCAGCGCCACGCCAGCTGGCAGGCCTTCCTCGATGCGATGCAGCCCGATCCTTCGAGGCTTTTCGCCTTCACCACACGCGGCAGCCGGCCGTTCGGCGAGGTGACCTGGCAGGCGGGTGACTGGCTGGTCTTCGGCTGCGAGACCTCTGGCCTGCCACCTGAGTTGCGCGAGACCTTCGCCTTGCCGCAGCGCGTGCGCCTGCCCATGCGGGCCGATCAGCGCAGCCTCAACCTGAGCAACGCGGTGGCGGTGGCGGTGTTCGAGGCCTGGCGCCAGAACGGCTACGCAGGCGGGGCCTGATCGGCCTCGACTTCGGGGCTCAGCCCTCTGCCTTGGCCTCGCGGCGCATCAGCGCGCCCACGGCCTCGGCCGGGCCCATGCGGCCTTCCAGCACGGCCACCACGGCCTCGGTGATGGGCATGCTCACGCCCAGCGCCTGCGCGCGCTGCCACACGGTCGGCGCGGTGTAGACGCCTTCGGCGACGTGACCCAGCTCGTGCAGGATCTGCGGCAGCGGTTTGCCCGTGGCCAGTTGCAGCCCGACGTTGCGGTTGCGCGAGAGGCTGCCGGTGGCGGTCAGCACCAGGTCACCCAGGCCCGACAGGCCCATGAAGGTGTCGGCGCGCGCGCCCAGGGCCACGCCCAGGCGGGTCATCTCGGCCAGGCCACGCGTGATGAGGGCTGCGCGGGCGTTCAGGCCCAGCTCCAGCCCGTCGGCGATGCCCGTGGCGATCGCCAGCACGTTCTTGACCGCGCCGCCGACCTCGACGCCCACCGGGTCGGGCGAGGTGTAGACGCGCAGCGAATCGGAGTGGAAGGTGCGCACGGCCAGCTCGCCCAGCGAAGCGTCGGGGCTGGCGGCGACCAGCGCGGTCGGTCGGCCGATGGCCACCTCGTGCGCGAAGCTCGGACCGGAGAGCACCCCCGTGCGCGCCTGCGGGCTCACCGCCCGCGCGATTTCATGCCCCAGCCGACCGGTGCCCTTTTCGAAGCCCTTGCACAGCCACAGCGCTGCCGCATCCGCAGGCAGGCGCTGCAGCACCTCGGCCAGCGCCGCCATGGGCGTGCCGATGATGATGAGGCCTTGTTGCGAATGCGCGTGCGCCACGGCCTGAGCGAAATCGGCCGTGACCTGCAGGGCATCAGGGAAGGGGGCGTCGGGCAGGTAGCGCGCGTTGCGGCGCGCTTGCTGCATCTCGGCCGCCTGGGCGGCGTCGCGGGCCCACAGGTGCACCGGCACGCCTTGGCGCGCTGCGCTGATGGCCAGCGCGGTGCCCCAGGCGCCGGCCCCCAGGACCGTGATCGGTGGGGTCATCCGCTCAGGCGTTGGCCTGCTGGGCAGCGGCTTGCTGCAGCTGCGATTCGTACATGGCCTGGAAGTTGACTTCGGTCAGGTGCACGGCCGGGAAGCCGGTGCGGTTGAGCGTGTCGGCCACGGTGGCGCGCAGGTAGGGGTAGACGATCTGCGGGCAGGCGATGGCGATGATCGGCTGCAGTTGCTCTTGCGGGATGTTGCGGATCTCGAAGAGGCCGGCCTGCTTGGCTTCGACCAGGAACAGCACCTTGTCGTTGACCTTGGCGGTCACGGTGGCGGTGACGGAGACTTCGTAGATGCCTTCGACCACGGGTTCGGCGTGCAGGTTCAGTTGCACGTCGATCTGGGGCTGGCCTTGCTCCAGCAGGATCTGCGGGGCGTTGGGCAGCTCCAGGGACAGGTCCTTGAGGTAGATGCGCTGGATGGCAAAGCTGGGCTGGGCTTGTTCGCTCATGTCGATTCCTTGGTGTGTTCGGTGGGCCCTTGCGGTGCACGTTGCACGTTTCGGCGGGCCTGTCTCCGGTGCCGGCGATTATGGCGCAGGCCGATGACAGCCCTGTCACAGGGCTGAGGGGGTGGGAGAACCCCTGGGCGGGATCCGGAGCGGGCCTGCTCGGCCTCTTCTCAGAGCAGCGTGAGCGCCAGGGCGATGGCCGCAGGCAGCGCCTGAATCAGCAAGATGCGCCAGCTGGCCGTGGCACCGCCGAAGACGCCGGCCACCACCACACAGCCAAGGAAGAACACCCGGATGTCGGTGCCCGCTGCACCCAGCCAGCAGCCCCAGGCCAGACCCGCTGCCAGGAAGCCGTTGTAGAGCCCCTGGTTGGCCGCCAGCACCTTGGTGGATTCGGCGAACTCGCGCGTCAGGCCAAAGGTCTTGCGGCCTGCCGGCTTGGTCCACAGGAACATTTCCAGGACCAGGAAGCCGATGTGCTGCAGGGCGACGAAGGCGCTGAGGCCCAGGGCAAGGGTGGCAAGCGTCGACATGTTGGGTGAAAGCGTTGATATTTTTTGACTGTATGGTATAAAAATAGCCGAGTCAACGATTTTTTGGCGGGTTGGCAAGCATGGCAGTCAGGCCGCGGGGGCGTCCCCGTCACTACGATCCTGAGCACGTGATGCAGCAGGTGCTGCAGACTTTCTGGCGGCAGGGCTACGCCGACACGTCGGTGGACGAGCTGTGCGAGGCGGCCGGCCTGAACAAGGCCAGCCTCTACGCGGGCTTTGGCGACAAGGCCCAGCTTTACCGCCTGGCCCTGGGCGCCTACCTGACCCAGGCGGGGCAGGCCATGTCGTCTGCCTTGTTCGAGCCCGGTGTGGCACTGGGGCCCAGCCTTCACAGGCTGTTGGCACACACGGCCGTGGCCTACCGGGCCGGGCGAGGGTGCTTCATGGTGTCCACGGCCGCCATGGTGGCTTGGCAGGACGAGGCGGTGCGCGAAGCGATGAATCAGGCGCTCGCCGGCCAGTCGCGGTTGCTGGCAAGGCGCTTTCGTCAGGCGCGCGCCGAAGCCGAGTTGGCCTGCGCTGTCAGCGATGAAGTCTTGGCGGGGCTGGTGGCGGCCACGCTGCACTCGATGTCGCTGAGGGCTCGCGCCGGGATGCCCGAAGCGGCATTGCTGCAGTGGGCCCAGGCCGAAATCGACGGTTTGCTGGCGCTTGCCAGCGCACAGCGTTCCGCTTGACCTGGTTGCAGTGATCAGGCCTGGCCGGCCAGCAAGGGCAGCAGGCCGCCGCGCTGGTCGAGCGCGATCAGGTCGTCGCAGCCGCCCACGTGCGTCTCACCGATGAAGATCTGCGGCACCGTGCGCCGGCCGGTGATGGCCATCATGTGGTCGCGCTGGGCCGGGTCCTGGTCGATGCGGATTTCATCGATGGCCTCGACCCCGCGTTGCTTGAGCAGCATCTTGGCCCGCTGGCAGAAGGGGCAGACCTGCGTGGTGTACATCTTGACGGCTTGCATGGTGCTCGGTGGTGCTCGTGGGTGCTGGGGCAGCGAAACAACGCGATTGTCCCGCCAGAGCGATGCCCGCCTGGCGTGTGGGGACTAGCGTGAAGGCGCCACGAAAGGTGCCACGAAAGGCGTTCAGGCCTTCTCGGTTTTCTCGATCGGCAGGTTGGCTTCGCGCCAGGCCTTGAGGCCACCGGCCAGCGGCTGAACGTTCTCGTGGCCCAGCTTCTTGAGCTCGGCGGCGGCCTTGGCGGCGCGCTGGCCGCTGGCGCACACCACGATCAGCGGCAGCTTCTTGTTGCCTGGCAGGCCCTTGGCGGTGCCCAGCTCGGTCAGGGGGATGTGCTTGGCGCCTGCCACGTGGCCAGCGGCGAACTCCTCGGCGGTGCACACGTCGATGACGACGGCCTTCTCGCGGTTGATGAGCTGCACGGCGGCGGCGGGGGTGACGCCGCCGGTGCCGGCTTGCTGGAGCTGCTGCCACAGCAGGACGCCGCCCGAAGTGGCTGCGGCCAGGATCCAGATCCAGTTGTCGGCGAGGAAGCTCGTGGAGGTCATGCGGAGGGTGCTTTCGCGTGAAGAAACGTCAGGGGCCAGGGGACCCGATGCGCGGGGGCGCAGGAGCCATCTTTGGAAACGGGCGCGATTTTATAATCGAGGGCTGAGCCCTCATTTGAACCCACCGAGACCCGACCATGTACAAGCTCGTGCTGATCCGCCACGGCGAATCGACCTGGAACCTGGAAAACCGCTTCACCGGCTGGACCGACGTGGAGCTCACGCCCACCGGCGTGTCGCAGGCCATGTCGGCCGGCAAGCTGCTCAAGGCCGAAGGCTACGAGTTCGACGTCGCCTACACCTCGGTGCTCAAGCGCGCCATCCACACCCTGAACTACGCCCTCGACGAGATGGACCGCACCTGGCTGCCCGTCGTCAAGGACTGGCGCCTCAACGAGCGCCACTACGGCGGCCTGCAGGGCCTGAACAAGGCCGACATGGCCAAGCAGTACGGCGACGAGCAGGTGCTGATCTGGCGCCGCAGCTACGACACCCCGCCGCCTGCCCTGGAGGCCACCGACCCGCGCGGTCAGCGCCAGGACCTGCGCTACGCCAAGCTCAAGCCCGAGCAGGTGCCCCTGACCGAGTGCCTCAAGGACACCGTCGCCCGCGTCGTGCCCTACTGGACCGAGGTGCTGGCCCCGGCCATCAAGAGCGGCCAGCGCATCGTCATCGCCGCGCACGGCAACTCGATCCGCGCCCTGGTCAAGTACCTGGACAACATCGGCGACAACGACATCGTCAGCCTCAACATCCCCAACGGCATCCCGCTGGTGTACGAGCTCGACGCTGACCTCAAGCCCATCAAGCACTACTACCTGGGCGACGCCGAAGCCGCTGCAGCCGCCGCGGCGGCCGTGGCCAAGCAGGGCAAGGCCTGATCAGGGCTTGAGCGCCCAGATCACCGGGCAGTGGTCTGACAGCTGGCGACCTCGGTCGTCGGCATCGAACGACAGGCGCGCAAAGCGCCTGTCGCCGTTTCGGGCCGCCAGTTTCTGGTCGATGAGGATGTCGTCGATGTACTGGCGGTGCTGGTCGTCGGCGTCGCAGGCCTGGTAGCGCTGGCCCTCGGTGGCGCGCATCAGGCTGGCGCCGCGCGGCACGTCGTCGCTCCAGGCCTGCACGACGTTGAGCGGTGCGGCCTCGTCGGGGCCGGCGGGGTGGCGGGCGTCCTTGTCGAGGTGGCGGTTGAAGTCGCCGAGCAGGGCGAAGGCCGTGCCCTCGCGCACGCGCTGGTCGATCCAGGCTTCGACCACGGGCACCTGCTGGCGCAGGCGCGAGCACGGCTCGAAGCGGCGGTCGAGCTTGCCGGTGAAGCAGCCGCTTTTCAGGTGCACGGCCAGCAGTCGCACCTCGCGCGGCGTGCCGGGCCACAGGGTGACGTCGGCGCCGGCGCGCGTGCCGCCATCGATGTCGAGCGCGGCCAGGTCGCCGTTGCAGCGAAAGGGCACGCCCTCGCGGATGGCAAAGCCCACCTTCTGCGGGTGCGCCCGGCGGGTGAAGCAGTCGAGCCGCCAGCCCTGGCGAAAGACCTGCCTCGCGGCCTCGGGGCCATCGACTTCCTGCAGGGCCACGGCATCGACCTGGTGGGTGCCGTGCAGGGCCTGGGCGCTGCGGGCCAGGGCGTCGAGGTCAGCCTGGGTGCGCGAGGGCGGTGGTGTGCGACCGGGTGTGCAAGGCAGGGCCCGGTCCTGGCTGCGCGGTTGCTGGCTGGTGCAGCGCGCGGCCAGGCGGTCGTGCTCGGCGGGCAGCATCAGCCATTCCAGGTTCCAGGTGGCCAGGGTGACGCCACCACCAGCGGCAGGCGCACCGATGCCAAGGCGTTCCAGCCAGCCTGCATGGGCGTTGGGTGTGGCCGCCAAGGCGGCCGCAGCGAAGAGGGGGAGGGCCCGTACAGCAGCCAGCAGGCGGCGCACGCGTGCTCAGGCGCCCAGCGCGGCGCGGTCGAGCGTGTAGTTCTGCGGGCCGGCCACGGCGATCTTGATGGCACCGATGCGGTTGGCCAGCGTCACCGACTTGACCAGGTCCCAGCCCAGCGACAGGCCGTGCAGCAGGCCGCCACGGAAGGCGTCGCCACAGCCGGTGGGGTCGACCACGGCGGCGGCCTTGACGCCGGGCACGTGGGTCTTTTCACCTGCGATGTAGACGTTGCAGCCGTCGGCGCCCAGGGTCTCGATCAGGCCCTTGAGGTGCGATGCCTTCGAGATCTCGGCCAGGCTCTGGCCCGTGCGGTCGGCCAGCATCTTGGCTTCGTAGTCGTTGACGGCCACCCAGGTGGCTTGCGAGACGAAGCGCTTGAGGTCTTCGCCGTCGAACATGGGCAGGCCCTGGCCCGGGTCGAAGACGAAGGGGATCTTGGCCGCCTGCAACTGGGCGGCGTGCTGGATCATGGCGTCGCGGCCATCGGGGGCCACGATGGCCAGCTTGATGGACGGATCGGCCTTGATTTCCAGGCGATGGGCCTGGCCCATGGCGCCGGGGTGGAAGGCGGTGATCTGGTTGTTGTCCTGGTCCGTGATGATGATGGCCTGGGCGGTGTAGTCGTCTTCCACCGTCAGCACGTGCTGCAGGTTCAGGCCCTGCTGCTCGAGGTGGTTGCGGTAGAGGGCGCCGTCCTTGCCGAGGGTGGCCATGATCAGCGGCTCGCCACCGAGCTGCTTGAGGCTGTAGGCGATGTTGCCCGCGCAGCCACCGAACTCCTTGCGCATGGAGGGCACGAGGAAGGACACGTTGAGGATGTGCACCTGCTCGGGCAGGATCTGCTGGGCGAAGCGGCCCGGGAAGTTGGTGATGGTGTCGAAGGCCAGGGAGCCACAGATGAGCACGGACATGGGGGTGTTGCTTTCAGCGATGGACGCTCAAGGGTAGAAGAGTTCGGCCGTGTAGCCAGCCGGTGCCAGGTCGTCCAGGCGCAGCGACCATTGCAGCTGCGTGCTTTCGCCGGCCGGGACGGCCTCGGGCACGGACAGCAGGGGCATGCCTTCGCCCTTGGCGACCTGGGCGTCACGCGGCGCGAAGGCGCGGCGGGCGATCACGGCGCCGCGGTCGTCGGTGAGGGTCAGGTCGATGTGAGGCCAGGCCAGCTCGACGCTTGAGCGGCTGTTGACGGCCACGGTCAGGCGGTAGCGGTTGGGGCCTTCGGAGGCCGTGCGCACGAGCGTGGCGCTGTCGACCTGCAGGGCATCGAGGCGCATGGGCGGCTTGATCTGGCAGCCCACCTGCGCGCACCAGGCGTTGAGCAGCGGGCGCGTGGACGGGTGGTGCGCGGCGACCCAGTCGCGGAAGTGGTGGCCGAGTTGCACCGCCAAACCAAGGGTGAGCAGCAGGGCGAGCAGCCCCATCGCGGCCTGCACCGCGGGCAGGCGCCAGAAGGCCTTGCGTTGGGCGCGGCGCACGAATTCGGGGGCCTGCGAGGCCGGGTCGCGGCCGCGCGTGCCGGAGCGGCCCTTGCGCTGACTGGGAGGCTGCACGGCCTGTTCTGGCACGTAACCCGGGTCGGGGTGGCGCAGCAGCGGGGTTTCCGAGGCCGGGTCGGTCGCCAGGCTCGCGCCGCCAACTTTGGCGCCCTCTGCAGGCAGGCTGGGTCCGTCCTCGGGCTGAGCCGGATCCGTCTGAGCCAGGGCGGCTGCAGGCAGCGACGACATCGGCGGGGGCTCGGTCAACGGGGCCGGCACGCTGTCCTGGTAGCGCGCCCACTCCTGTTCGGCGTCCAGGTCGCTGGGGAACTGGGCGTCGGCGAATTCGGGGCCGCGTTCGCGGCGGCGCACGGGCCGCACGCTGTCGCGAGAGGGCAGCAGGTAGCGCGACTCCAGGGCATCGGCCTCGTCGGTGCTGGGCACGTCCTCGGGCGGGTCTTCCAGCCAGGGACGGGGCTCGTCGGCGATGCGCAGGTGGTTGGCGGCGGACGACGGCAAGGGCGTCGGGTCGGACAGGTCGACCGAGGTGTCGAGGTCGAAGTCGGTGGCCGCCGGGCGGGCGGCTGGTGCCGAAGCAGCGGGAGCGCCGAAGGCGAGGTCGGCAGAGGTCAGCTGGGTGTGGGCGCTGAGCGGCGTGGGCGCAGGCGACGACGGTGCGCGCACGGCCGCAGGCGGCGGTGTCAGACCGGACGGTTGCGTTCGGGACCAGCTCGGCGGTGGGGTGGGCGTCGAGGCAGGAGGCGACGCCATGGGCCTGGCCGGCGCTTGCGCGGGCGGCGGTGTCGAGGGCCCTTGCTGCACTTGCGGCGCTTGAGGCGGCGGGGCGAACGGTTGCGCAGGCGAAGGCACCGCTGGCACCTGCCGCGGCGGGGGCGCCTCGGTGTCGAGGTCGAACAGCGCGGGCAGGGCGTTGAAGACCTCGTGGCAGCGGCCGCAACGCACCCAGCCTTCGGAGACCTTCAATTGGTCTTGCACGACCTTGAAGATCGTGCCGCAGTGGGTGCAACGGGTGGCCAGGCTCATAGCCCGCCTTTATGCCATTTTTTCAAGGGAAAACCGCGTTGGGGCAGTGTTCATCCCACCCGCTTTTGGGCGGTCATCAGGATCCAGCCGTCTTCCTCGTTGGCGACCTGCAACTGCAGGCCCACTTCGGCGTAGGCGTCCTTGAGTTCCTGCTCCTGACGCGCCAGGATGCCGGCGAGCACCAGGTGGCCGCCCGCGGCGACGTGGCCGGCCAGCAGCGGCGAGAGCATCTTCAGCGGCGTGGCCAGGATGTTGGCCAGCACCAGCGGGTAGGCGCCACGCGCCTCGCCCACCAGGTCAGGCAGGCCCGCGCGGATGGGCACCTGGCCGGTGGCCGCCTTGAGGTGAGCCAGGTTGGCTTCGGCATTGGCCACGGTGGCCTCGACCGCCGCCGGGTCGATGTCGACCGCGTCGATGCGGCCGGAGCCGAACAGCGCCGCGCCGATGGCCAGGATGCCCGAGCCGCAGCCGTAGTCCAGCACGCTCTGACCTGCGAAAGCGCTGGCGTTCTGAGCGATCCACTTCAGGCACATGCGCGTGGTCGGGTGCGTGCCGGTGCCGAAGGCCAGGCCCGGGTCCAGGCGCATGACCGTCTTGGCCGCGGCGGGCACCTCGTGCCAGGTCGGCACGATGAAAAAGCTCTCGGTGATGGGCACGGGCTGGAACTGCGACTGCGTCAGGCGCACCCAGTCCTGCTCGTCCACGGGCTGGATGCCCTGGACGTGGATGTCCTCGGCCCAGTCTTGCGCCAGGATCAGCGTGGCGGCTTCGAGGGCCTCGGCTTCGCTGGCGAACAGGCTCTTGATGGTCGAGCGCTGCCAGGCTTCGCGTGGCACCGGCATGCCCGGCTCACCCCACAAGGCTTCTTCGTGTTCCGTGTCCGCGTCGGCGTCTTCGACGGACACGGACAGGGCCTCGATCTCCATGAGCGCATCGCTCAGGTTGTCGACTTCGGCTTCCTTGGCCAGCAGGGTGAGTTCGTACAGGGGCATGTCGGGCGCCTTGGGGCTCAGCGCTTGCGCGCGGCCATCCAGCTTTCGAGGTAGTGGATGTCGGTGCCGCCTTCGACGAACTTGGCGTCGACCATCAGCTCGCGGTGCAGCGGGATGTTGGTCTGGATGCCTTCGACGACGGTCTCGGACAGGGCGGTTCGCATGCGGGCCAGGGCCTGCTCGCGGGTGTCGCCGTGCACGATGATCTTGCCGATCATGGAGTCGTAGTTGGGCGGCACGAAGTAGTTGGTGTAGACGTGCGAGTCAACGCGCACGCCAGGCCCACCCGGTGCATGCCAGGTCGTGATGCGGCCGGGCGAGGGGATGAACTTGACCGGGTCTTCGGCGTTGATGCGGCACTCGATGGAGTGGCCGCGCATCTCGATCTGGCGTTGCGTGAAGGGCAGCTTCTCGCCGGCGGCCACGCGGATCTGCATCTGCACGATGTCGATGCCGCTGACCAGCTCGGTCACCGGGTGCTCCACCTGCACGCGGGTGTTCATCTCGATGAAATAGAACTCGCCGTTCTCGTACAGGAACTCGAAGGTGCCCGCGCCGCGGTAGCCGATCTTCTTGCAGGCGGCGGCGCAGCGCTCGCCCACCTTTTCGATCAGGCGACGGGGGATGCCGGGGGCCGGCGCTTCTTCGATGATCTTCTGGTGGCGGCGCTGCATGGAGCAGTCGCGCTCACCCAGCCAGACCGCATTTTTGTGCTGGTCGGCCATGATCTGGATCTCGATGTGGCGCGGGTGCTCCAGGAACTTTTCCATGTAGACCTGCGGGTTGCCGAATGCGGCAGCGGCCTCGCTTTTGGTGGTCTGCACGGCGTGGATCAGCGCGGCCTCGGTGTGCACGACGCGCATGCCACGACCGCCGCCGCCGCCAGCGGCCTTGATGATGACCGGGTAGCCGACGCTGCGGGCGATCTTGATGATCTCCTTCGGGTCGTCGGGCAGGGCGCCTTCGGAGCCGGGAACGCAAGGCACGCCGGACTTGATCATGGCCTGCTTGGCCGAGACCTTGTCGCCCATGATGCGGATGGACTCGGGCGTCGGGCCGATGAAGGTGAAGCCCGATTGCTCCACGCGCTCGGCGAAGTCGGCGTTCTCGGACAGGAAGCCGTAGCCGGGGTGGATGGCCTCGGCATCGGTGACTTCGGCGGCCGAGATGATGGCCGGCATGTGCAGGTAGCTCTGCGCCGAGGGGGCCGGGCCGATGCACACGGCCTCGTCGGCGAGCTTGACGTACTTGGCGTCGCGGTCGGCTTCGGAGTAGACGACCACCGACTGGATGCCCATCTCGCGGCAGGCGCGCTGGATGCGCAAGGCGATTTCGCCGCGGTTGGCGATCAGGATCTTCTTGAACATGAAGACCCCCTTTATTCGATGACGAACAGGGGCTGACCGTATTCAACGGGCTGGCCGTTGTCGACCAGGATCTTGGTGATGGTGCCGTCCTGGTCTGCCTCGATCTCGTTCATGATCTTCATGGCTTCGATGATGCAGACGGCCTGGCCGGCCTTGACCTGATCGCCGACTTCGGCGAAGGCCTTGGCGCCGGGGCTGGAGGCGCGGTAGAAGGTGCCGACCATCGGCGACTTGACCACGTGACCGGTTTCGACCGGTGCTTCGGCCACGGCGGGCGCAGCGGCGGCGGGGGCTGCGACGGCTGCGGGAGCGGCCACGGCGGGGGCGGCGGCCACGGTGTGCATGACGACGGGCGCGGCGCCGGCCTTGACGATGCGAACCTTGCCGTCGGCTTCGGTGATTTCGAGTTCAGACACGTTCGACTCGGACACGAGGTCGATCAGGGTCTTGAGTTTGCGCAGGTCCATGGATGTTCTCCAGCGAGGTCGTCGAGCGGGTGGCGCTCGGGGTGGGCGGCAGGCGCGGCGTTCCGGGTGGGAAGGCTCAGCTGCCGGATGCGGTGGGGGCCGTCGGTGGCGGGGCACCGAGGCGGTCGAGGGCGGCGTCCAGCGCGAGTCGGTAGCCCGCCGCACCCAGCCCCAGGATCACGCCTTCGGCGAGGTCCGAGAAGTAGGAGTGGTGGCGGAAGGCTTCGCGCCGGTGGATGTTCGAGAGGTGCACCTCGATGAAGGGCAGCGCCACGCCGGCGAAGGCGTCGCGCAGGGCCACGCTGGTGTGCGTGAACCCGCCCGGGTTGATGATCACGAAGGTGGTGCCGTCCGTGCGGGCGGCCTGCACCCGGTCGATGAGGGCGCCTTCGTGGTTGCTCTGGAATGCCGTCAGGGCCGCGCCGCGGCGGGTGGCGTGGGCGCTCAGATCCGAGTTGATCTGCTCCAGCGTGGTGGACCCGTAGACCTGCGGTTCACGGGTGCCCAGCAGGTTCAGGTTCGGGCCATGGAGGACGAGGATGTGCATGCGTCACCGGGTGTTTGGGGGGTGTCTCATCTGACAACGAGACTCGCAAGATCACCCGAGAAAATGAACGTAGCGAGATTTTACCTGCAATAGCCCGAAATTCTCGGTTTTTGCCGGAAATGTTTCGGGTTGTTCCGGACGCCTCAGGCGGGGCCCATGGCGCGGGCCCAGGCGGCGAGCTCGTCGAAGTGGGTGGCGCCCATCTTGCGGTGGCGGATGCGGCCCTGGGCGTCGATCAGCACCGTGAAGGGCAGGCCACCGGCCGTGTTGCCCAGCGTCTGGGCCAGCTCGGTGCCGCCGAAGCCGGCCAGCGCGACCCCGAATCCTACCTTCACTTTGGTCAGGAATTCCTTGACCGGGGTCGGGCCGTCGATCGCCAGGCCCACGACCTGCCAGCCCGCGGCGGAGAACTCGCGGCGGAAACGGTCCAGCTCGGGCATCTCCTTGACGCAGGGGGGACACCAGGTCGCCCAGAAGTTCAGCAGCAGCGGCTTGCCCTGCAGGCCGGCCCAGTTGAAGGGCGTGCCTTCCGGCGTGTCGAAGTGCACGTCCCAGAAGCCGGCGGGCAGGGGGTCACCTGCGGCGACGTTGGGGTCGTTGGCAGATGAGGTGCTGCGGGGCGACGTGGGCGAAGCCCCTGCTGCGGCCTCGGTGGCGGCGTGGCGCTGCCAGCCCCACCAGGCCCCTGCGCCCGCAGCGGCCAGACCCGCGGTGCCGAAAAGGGCGGCGCGCCGGCTCAGGCCGCGTTGGGGGTGGAGCGGGTGCCCGGGCTCGGGCGCGTGCTCGGTGGGCAGGGGGTGTTCGGACAAACGTCGGGGCATGGGGTGGGGTGGGGGTCAGGTGTCGGCCAGCAGGCGGCGCAGGGCGGCGAGGTCGCCGCGTTCAGAGCGGCCGCGGGCATCGGGCTTGAGGGCGCCGCGCAGGTCGTCGGCGTCCAGGATGGTCAGGTGCAGGCCGATGGGCTCGCCCAGGGCCTCGCAGTTCACGGTCAGGCTCAGTCGGTCGACCGGCGTGCCGCGCGGGCCGGGAGCGCTGGAGACATCGTAGTCCACGCCTTTGCTCAGCAACTGGATTTCTGCGGATTTGCTGTCGTCGCAGTAGAGCTGCAGGTGGATGTCGCTCAGGCGGGTGGCGGTGCCGCGCCAGACGGCGCCGCTCAGGTGGGGGCGGAATTCGGCCAGGCGCTGCATCCAGACAGCGGCGAGCTCGCGCAGGGCGCGCAGCTCGGTGGGCTGGGTGTCGGCGCAAAAAACGCTCAGGTACTCGAAAACCGCCTCCTCGAGTTCGTCGTTGCCTGGCAGCTCGGCGCGCGTGGGCAGGCCGAGCTGCTTGACGGCGCGGCGCTTGGCCGGGCCGTACTCAAGGCCCTCTTCGACGACGATGCGCGCCGCGGTGGCGGCGATCTCCTGGGTGAGCGGGTTCATGGTTCGCGGATTCTGCTTGAATCCGCTGATTCATGCGGCTTCGATCCAGACCGGCACGGCGCTGAAGGCCGCATTGGCGGAAATGCGATCGGTCTGGCGGTCGTCGGTCAGGTCGTTGATGCTGGCGCCGGGGTGGGCGCGGGCCACCTGCAGTTGCACGCCTTCGCGGTCGTGGCCCCAGCCGTGGGGCAGGCTGACCACGCCCGAGCGGATGTCCGGCGTGACGTGCACCGGCACCTGGATGCGGCCGGTGCGCGAGGCCACCGTCACGGTCTGGCCATCCCGCAGGGCGTGGCGTTGCGCGTCTTCGGGGTGGATCCACAGCGTGCAGCGCGCCTTGCCCGAGACCAGGCGTTCGCTGTTGTGCATCCAGGAGTTGTTGCTGCGCACCTCGCGCCGGCCGATGAGCTTGAGGGCCGGGCGGCCTGTGTCGCCCGTGGGCAGCGGGGTGGTGAAGGGGGCGATCAACTGGGGCAGCTCGCGGCGGATGGCGGCGGGCATCAGGTCGATGCGCTTGCCGCGCGCCTGCAGGGCCTTGCCCAGCGAGGGCTGGAGCGGCCCCAGGTCGATGCCTTCGGGGTGGGCGCGCAGCCTGGCCATCGTCACGCCGCGTCGAGCCGCGCCCGAGCGACTCAGGCCGATGGCCAGCAGGCGCTGGGGCGACAGGCGCTTCATCAGGGCGCGCGAGAGCAGGCCCGTCAGGCGCGAGCGCACGCCACCGCGTTCCAGCGACCAGGCGCGGCGGGCGTAGCGCTGGGCCAGCTCGCCGTAGATCTCCCAGTCGTGCAGTGCATCGGGTGCGCGCTGCACGATGGCCTCGCTGTAGCGGGCCACGTTGCGCACGGCCAGGTGCAGGAAGACCAGGTCGTAGTGATCGTGCTCGACGAAGCAGGTCGGCGGCAGGATGACGTCGGCGTGGTGCGTGGTCTCGTTGACGTAGAAGTCGACGGAGACCATGAAGTCGAGCTGGGTCAGGGCCTCGTCGAGCTGGCGGCCATTGGGCGTGGACAGCACCGGGTTGCCGGCCGAGGTCACCAGGGCGCGGATCTGGCCCTTGCCGGGCGTGAGCATCTCTTCGGCCATGACGGACACCGGCAGCTCGCCGCTGAACTCGGGCGCGCCGCGCACCCGGCTGCGCCATGCGTCGAGGTGGCCGGGGCCCATCAGCTTCATCTGGATGAGGTTGAGCGCGGGGCTGGTGAGCAGGGCGCCGCCTTCGCGGTCGATGTTGCCGGTCAGCAGGTTGATGACCTGGATGGCCCATTGGCAGACCACGCCGTGGGCCTGGGTGGACACGCCCATGCGACCGTAGGCCACGCCGCCGCCCTGGCTTGAAGCGGCGGTCAGTTCGCGCGCGATGCGCCGTGTGGTGGCCGCGTCGATGCCGGTGTGGGCCGCCGTGGCCTCGGGGCTGAAGGGGGCGACCGCGTCGCGCACGGCCTTGACCTGGTCGAGCAGGGGCTCGAGCGCACCTGGTTGCGTGAGCTCTTCGCCAAACAGGGTGTGGACGAGGCTGAGCAGCCAGGCCGCGTCGCTGCCCGGGTCGATGGCCAGGTGCTCGTCGGCGATCGCCGCGGTTTCGGTGCGGCGCGGGTCAACCACGACCAGCTTGCCGCCACGCGCCTTGAGCGCCTTGAAGCGGGCGCGCACATCGGGCACGGTCATGAGGCTGCCGTTGGAGGCCAGCGGGTTGCCGCCCAGCACCAGCATGTACATGGTGCGGTCGATGTCGGGGATGGGGATGGCGAGCTGGTGGCCATACAGCCAGTGCGCGACCACGTGGTGCGGCAGTTGGTCGGCCGAGGTGGCCGAGAAGCGCGCGCGGGTCTTCAGCTGGCTGAAAAAAAGGTGGCCGTGGGTGATGTTGCCCCAGTTGTGCACGTTGGGGTTGCCCTGGTAGACGGCCACGGCGTTGGCGCCGTGCTGTTCGCGCACCTTGACCAGGCCCTCGACGACCATGTCAAAGGCCTGCTCCCATCCGATGGGCTCCCAGCGGGTGACGCCGCCCTCGACCACGCGGCGCACGGGCTGGCGCAGCCGGTCGGGGTCTTCGTGCAGGTCCTTGAGCGCGACGGCCTTGGGGCAGATGTGGCCACGCGAGAGCGGGTCGGCGTCGTTGCCCTTGACGCTGATGATGCGTGCCTGCGGGCCGTCGCCCTGAACCTGGAAGGTCAGGCCGCAGATGGCCTCGCAGAGGTTGCACACGCCATGTTGCGTGCGGATGGGTGCGTCGGCAGCCGGCGCGTGGGAGTGGGCATGGGCCATGAGGCGTCCTCGTGGTGGGGTGACCCACGATCATGCCAGCTTGCGCCTGGCTGCGTATCATGGGGGTTCACCCTGATTTCACCCGAGCCCATGCCCATGCAGTTGCAGCCCAAACACGTTCAGCCTGTCGTCATGGCGGGCATCATGGCCTTCATCATGACGGCCTTCATCACCTGGCTGAACCTGGGGTGGCGGCCAGACTTTGTTCGCCTGTGGGTGCGGGCCTTTGTGGTCGCGTGGCCGGTGGCATCGCTGGCGGCCTTCGTGGCCTCGCCGATCGCGCCGAAGATCACGCAGGCGATCCTGAGGCGGGTGAATTCGCCGCGCTGAGTTCGCTGGCAAGGTCGGCTCCGGTCTCGGTGGTGACGCCGGCTGCAGGGGGGGCTTCCGCCTGGGGGGCGTTCTCCTCGGGTGACGCCGCCCGAGGTGGCTGACGCGCCAGCCATTGCGCCAGCAGGGGCAAGGCGACCACGGCCGCCTGGGACGTCAGCCAGGGCAGCCCCGTCGAGATCCCCCAGCGCAGCAGGCGTTGCCTCTGCGACATGGCCAGGCCGCCGGCGAGCAGGCCGGCCAGCACACACAGCCACGGGTGGCGATCGGTCCAGCCCAGCAGGGCTTGGGGGGCTGCACCGGCGCCGTTGACCGACCCGGATCCCTGGGCGTCGCCCGAGGTGGCGTCTTCGGGCCACAGGCGCGCCGAGAGCTCGGCGGCCAGCCATTCGCTCAGCGCGGTGTTCAGCGGGCTGCCCAGGGACAGGTTGCCAGCCTGCGTGTGGGCCTGGTCGCCATCGGACGCGGCCTGGCTGTTGGCGCAGCGCACCAGCCAGGCCGCACGCGTGCGCTCGAGCCGCATCAGGGCTTCGCCCCGCAGGGATTCGGGGGTGGGCTTCATGGGGTGTCCTCTCGCGCGGGCATCAGCCAGCCGGCGTCGAGTTGCCATTGCCTGGTGAGGTGTTGCATCGGCTCGGGCAGCGGGCTGCGCCAGCGCGCGAGCAGGCAGGCCAGGCCCGCCAGCGTGGTCAAAGCGGCCGGCGTGCCGAGCGCCAGCCATTGCGTGGCGCTCAGCGGGGTGGACGTCAGCGCAGGCACCAGCGCCCAGGCCATCAGCATCAGCCCCAGGAAGCCCACGCTCAGCCCTGCGCACAGCAAGGCCCCGGCCAGCAGCAAGGCCCGCCGCCGCCAAGCCTGCATCAGCAGCATGAGCTCGACCTGAGCGAGCTCACCATAGGAGCGCAGGTGGTCGAGCGCCGCCTCGGGCTGGCGCAGCACGGCGTTGAGCAGGTTCTGCATGGCGGGGCCTGGTGGCGCGCGCGGGCTCAGCGGCCCGATTGACCAGATTGCCGGCGGTGTGCCATGTGGCTGGCGATGAGGGCCACGGCCGCGCCAGCGGCCACCGCGATCAGCACCGACTTGAGCGGGTCGCGGCGGATGCGGTCGGCCGTGTGGTCGGCTGCCTGGCGAGCCTTGTCAACGGCCATGGCGCTGGTGGCCCGGGCCAGGTCGCTGCCCTTGGCGCCGAGGTTCTTCACGCGGTCGATGGCCAGGTCGACCAAGCCTGGTGCCTGGCGAGCCAGGTCCTGGGCGCCGTTCTGCACCGATGTCACGGCCTGGTCGGCGGCGTCGTGCGCCTGGTCCATGGCATGGCCGGCGGCATCGGCCAGGCGGTCGATTTGTCGGCTGGCGACGCGGCTGAGTTCTTGGGTGGTGTGGCGGCTCATGGTGGGCTCCTGTCAACGGGTTGGAAGGTCAGCCTCGCAGCAGGTTCACGAGGAACGATGCGATGGCCATCACCAGGAACACCACGAACAGGATCTTGCCGATGCTCGCGGCGCCGGACGCGATGCCTCCGAAGCCGAACACGGCGGCGATGAGGGCGATGACGAAAAAAACAACGGCGTAGTGCAGCATGGCGGGCTCCTGTGGTGGTGGTGCCTGGGCGCCACCCGTTTGGTGGCGTTGGGTTCACTTTAGGAGCCGGCGGGCGGCCGGTGTGACGGTGCAGGGCCTGTTCGCGCGTCGGTGGTCAGGAGGCGCTTTTGTCGGACAGGGCCTACACGCTGCCTTGCGCGTCGGCGCAGGCCGCGCTCAACAGAGGGAGCCGGGCCACGATGCAGGTGCCCTGGCCGGGCGCGGACGTCAGCGATAGCTCGCCGCCCGAGGCCTCGACGCGAAATCGCATGCCGCGCAGACCATGTCGCCCCAGCCTGGAGGTGTCCGGGTCGAAGCCGATGCCGTCGTCCTCGATGCTGGCCACGGCCTGCTGGCCCTGCGCGATCAGGCGCACGCGCAGGTGGCGGGCCTGGGCGTACTTGAGGGCGTTGGTGATCGCCTCCTGCACCACGCGGTAGACCGTGAGCTGGTCGTCGGCGGAGAGTTCGACCGCCTGCAGGTCCTGCTCGATCTGCAGGCCGCTGACCTTGCCGGTGTCGTGCAGCAGGGCTTCGAGCGAGGCGGCCAGGCCCAGGGTGCGCAACGAGGACGGGCACAGGTCTTCGATGATCCGCCGCTTCAGCGCGATGCCCTGGTTGAGTGCGTCGGTCAGGTGGCTGACCTTGGGCAGCATCTCGGGCATGTTCTGCTGGATGCGCGGGCGCAGCACGGCCACGTCGAGCTTGGCCGTGGTCAGCAGGGCACCGAGCTCGTCGTGCAGGTCGCGGGCCAGGCGCGCGCGCTCGTCTTCGCGAGCGGTCTGCAGGTGGCGAGCGAGGTCGCGCAGGTCGCTGGTGCGGCGTTCCACCTCCTGCTCCAGGCGGCCTTTCTCGTGCATCAGGGCCTTGCGCTGGGCCTCGCGCTCGAGCATGAGCTGGCGGCCCTGGCGGATGAGCAGCACGAGGATCAGCAGGCTGAGCACCGTCATCGCGGCGATGCCGATGCGGCCGAGCAGCAGCAGGTCATGGATCTCCAGCAGCCCTTCGGCGATCAACTGGTTGCGGTGCGCCATGTTGGCGTCGAAGGCCTGGCGCATGCGCTGCATGATCTCGCGGCCGATGCCGCTGCGCACCATGTCGAGCGCGGCCTCGCGGTTGCCGCTGTCGTGACGGCGCAGCACCTCTTGCATCTCGGCGAGCTTTTCCTCGAAGATCAGGTCCATCTTCATCTGCATGGGCGGCAGGCTGCGTTCGCCGCTGTCGTGGTCGAGGGCATGGATCTCGCGCAGGGCCACGCGCACGTCGTTGCTGGCGCGCACATAGGGCTCGAGGTAATCCTGGCCACCCACCATGAGGTAGCCCCGCTTGCCCGATTCGGCATCGGTGATGCGCTGCATCGCGTAGGTCAGCGAGAGCCGGGCCTTGCCCATCTTGGCCAGCGTGCTGAGCCGGTCGCTCTGGCTTTGGTAGGCCATCTCGGTGATGAAGAGCATGAAGGCAGCGGCCAGCGTCGCGGCGCCGATGCGCCACATGTCCCCATGCGCACCCAGGAAGAGTCGTGAAAGTCTCGAGTTCATGGCCTAGACTGGTTGTTCAGCAAGACATCGGAAGACACACGGATGATCCGAATCGGTTTGGTGGATGACCACATCATCGTGCGGGCGGGGCTCAAGCAGTACCTGGGCGAACAGGTCGACCTGCGCGTCACGGGTGAGGCCGGCAATGGCAAGGAGGCGCTCGATCTGGCACGCAGCGGCGAGGTCGATGTGCTGGTGATGGACCTGTCCATGCCCGACGAAAGCGGCGTCGATGCCCTGTCGGCCATCAAGGCCCGTTTCCCCGAGTTGCCCGTGCTCATCCTCAGCGGCTACCCCGAGCAGCACTATGCCACCCACCTGCTCAAGCAGGGCGCGAGCGGCTACCTCAACAAGGAGTGCGACCCGGGCGAGATCATCAACGCCATCCGCACGGTGTACCGCGGTCGCAAGTACATCACCGCCGGGGTGGCCGAGATGCTCGCCAGCGGCCTGTCGGCGCCGGCCGAGAAGCAGCCCCACGAGCTGTTGTCCGAGCGCGAGTTCCAGGTCTTCCTGCGGCTGGCCAAGGGCGAAACGGTGGGCGCCATGGCCGACAGCCTGTCCCTGAGCGTCAAGACGGTGAGCACCTACCGCACCCGGGTGATGGAGAAGCTGGGGCTGTCCACCAACAGCGAGCTGACCTATTACGCGCTCAAGAACGGCCTGATCCAATGACCATTGCCGCCTGCTCAGGCGGCCCTCGTCGATGAGGCGAGTTCACTGCAATAGGCGATGAGGTCTTCCAGCTCGCTGGACTTGTCGAACACGCGGTCGGCGTCCAGGGCAAGGCAGCGCTGGCGGATGGCGTCGGTGGCGTAGTTGGTCAGCACCACCCTGCGGGCCTGGGATGCGTGGCGTCGTGCCGCGACCAGCACGTTCAGACCGATGCCGGTCTTGAGGAACACGTCGATGATCATCAGGTCGCAGCCGGATGGGTGGTTGCGGATCCACTCCGTGGCGCTGTCTTCGTCGACGGCCGTGCCGACCACCTGAAGCGGCAGCACTTGTTCGAGTGTGTCCGTCAGGTTGCGCAGGATGAGCGGGCTGTCTTCGACGATGAAACAGCGCAGGGGTGGTGATGTGCTGGGCATGTTACCGATTGAATCGGAAACGCAACGGCGCGCGTGTAGGACTTGTCCGACAGGCGCGCCGTGCGAACCACCCGATTTCACCGGGTGGGAATGGGGCGGGTGATCAGGGGATCAACCGCGCACTTCCAGCGAGTTCTTCACGGCGCGCACACCCTTGACCTGATGGGCCAGCTCTTGAGCGCGGGTCTTCTCGGCGCTGGTCTTGGCAAAGCCCGAGAGGATCACTTCGCCATTGAGCGTTTCCACGCTGATGGCCGAGGCGTCGACGGACTTGTCTTCGACGAACTTGGCCTTGACCTTGGCGGTGATGGTCGCGTCGTCGATGTACTCGCCCACCGTGGACTGATCGCGGGTGACGGCGCAGCCGGGCAGGGCGGTCAGCGATGCGGCGGCGGTCACGGCGGCGATGAGCATTTTGTTGAATCGCATGGAGTTTCTCCTTGATGCCCTCTGGGGCGTTGCGTGAAGGGGCTCGTGGCCCCGGTGAAGAGATGGTGCGGTGATGGCGTGGCGGGGGGTGTCGGACGCCCTCGCGTTGGCGCGTAGGACAAGGCCCCATGAGGCCGAAATTCAGCGAGAGCTGGCCTGCTTGCGCACCAGTTCATGGATGAAGCCCAGCTTGGTGCTCACGCCCGCGTCGATCACGAAGGGATAGACGTCGGGCAGGCCCAGGGCCCGGTTCAGCGCGTTGCCATGCCGGGCACGGCTCAGCCATTGATCGAGCAAGGCGGGCAGTTCGGTGTGGCGAACCAGGTCGCCAGCCAGCGGGGCCTGGGCCGAGGCGGACTCGGCCTCTGCCTCGTCGGTGTCGGGCTCGCTCAGGCCGTCGAGCATCAGCAGGTAGTGCGCCCATGTCTCGGCCCAGTCTTCCCAGGGGTGGGCCAGTGCGTAGCGCGAGATCATGCCGGCCGGCTGCAGGGGGTCCCACGGACGCGGTTGGGCGTGGTGATCGGCCAGTGCCTGTGCGTAGTCTGATCGCTCGTCGCCGAACAGGTCGCGAAACCGCGCCAGGCTGGCGGGGTCTTCGTTCATCCACTCGTCCCAGTAGAAGTGGCCGCTTTCGTGACGCAGGTGCCCCAGCACCGTTCGCTGGACCTCGCCCATGGCGAGCTGTTCATCGAGCCGCCGTCGTGGGTCGGCTTCCTTGATGTTGACGGTGATCAGGCCCTGGGCGTGGCCGGTCATCACAGGGGGCTGGTCGGGCAGGTCTTCGAGGAAGGCAAAGCGCAGGGGCAGCCGGGTTTCACCGGGCAGGGCGGGCAGGCCGAGCTCGCGCAGGCTCAGCAACAGGCGGCGTTTGGCCAGCTCCAGCCAGTAGACGGGCTGGTCCACTTCCGGGCGCCCCAGCGCGGGCAGGCAGGTGGTCATGCGGCAGCTCAGGCAGTGCACATGCGGGTCGCCCGCTGACACCAGCCAGTTGCACAAGCCGGTGTCGCGGTGGGCGCAAGGGCGCTCGCCCCGGGCCTCGGCGGCGTCCAGGGGCATGAAGGCCCATTGTTCGGTCGAGAAGCCCAGGGGGGCTTGGCAGCGCGTGCACCAGTCGTTGCGCAGGTAGGCGGCCTGACCGCAACCGAGGCAGTGGAGTCTGTTCATGGTGGGTGTTCTCCTGGCTGAAGACATGCTGCGCGAGGCGCCTGGTTGGGTCTGTCGGACCGCACCCCCAGGCGCGTGCGGCGATGTCCGACAGGTCAGGCGCTTGTAGGACTTGGCTGACAGGTGGATGCGGTGCCCGCCGGCTGGTCGCAACGTGCGCCCTGGGCAGACTGGAGCGCTTGACACCCAGTTCATACCAAGGAGAACAGAACATGAAGCGAGTTGGCATCATCGTGGGCGCCGTCCTGCTCGTGCTGGGCATCGGGGCCCTGAGCTACGGAGGTTTCAACTACACCGAAGACCACACGGCCTTGAAGATGGGCCCGTTGCAGGTCGATGTGGAGCAGGACAAGCGCCTGAACGTGCCCGTGTGGGCTGGGGTGGCCCTGACGGCGGTGGGCGGCGTGCTCGTGCTGGTGGGGGCGACCCGCCGCTGAGGCCGGCGAGGGCGCGTTGCAGTCCCCGGGGGGCGGTGTGCGTCAGCGTCGCTGCTCGATCTCGTGAGCCGCCTGCGCCCACGCGCGCGCTTCCTGCTCGATTTGTGTCAGGCGGTGCGCCAGCCATGGCGTGGGGTCGCCGTGAGGCGCGGGCAGGCCCTGCATGGAGCCGGTGTCCAGGACCTCGGGGATGGGCATGTCAGGACTCTTTTCTGGGGGCGGCACGTCGGCGTCCGCCAGGCAAGCCCGCAAGCGCTCGCGCCCGAGCTGCACGGCCGCCATCGCGGTGGGCGTGTGCAGGTCTTCACGGCGGTGGATGAGCACGATGCGCACCACCGCCAGCAGGCCGATGAGCCGGTGGCTGCGGATCAGCAGCGCCTCGAGTTGGGGCGACCAACTGCCCGCGTAGCCGGGCTCGCGCGCCGTGCGCTGCAACGCCTGCGCGAGCAACCAGATGGCGTCGTAGACCTCGCGTCGCGTCTGTGTGCGCTCGGACAGGGGTGACGCGCTTTCCTGCCACTGGAGCACGTGGTGGCCATAGCGGCCCATGGCGTGACGCAGGTGCCGCACCAGTCCGGGCAGCTGGCCCTTTTCCCACGCGGGCAGCACGTAGCTGAAGCCCCACGCGATGGCCGCGCCGATCAGGGTGTCGGCCAGGCGCTCGGCGACGTCCTGCCAGACGGGGTGACCGGAGGCCGCAAACAGGTTGGCCTGCACCAGCGCCATCACGGCCGCGGCGGTGGTGGTGACGCGGTAGTCGCGCACCACGTAGGCGTGGGCCACGGCCATGCTGAGGGCGAGCACGCCGAATCGGGCGGCGAAGCCCGGGTGCAAGGCCAGCAGCGCGAAGCCCAATGCGCAGCCCACGATGGTGCCCACGATGCGCGCGTCGCGCCGCGCCAGGGTCTGCTCCAGGTTGCCGCGCATCACCACCGCCACCGTGAGCAGCAGCCAGTGGGGGTGGCTGTGCCAGGGCAGCACCCGGCTGAGCGCCAGGGCGCAGGCCATCGCCAGCGTGGCGCGCAGGGCGTAGCGCAGCGTGGGCGCGCGCCAGTTGAGCTGGCGGCGCAGCGGCGCCAGCGACCATCCCGTCGGCGAGATCAGCGAGCGCAGGCCTTCGGCTTGCGGGTGCGGGCCGGGCAGGTCGCCCAGCAGCGCCGTTCGCAAGGCTTCGCCATGCGCGCGCAGGTGGTGGGCGCGCCGGGCCAGCGACTGCAGTGGCCGGTCGTCGTCAGGGGCCAGCAGCACCGGTGGGGCGGGGGCGTGCGGCACAGGCAGGCCCAGTCGCAGGCACGTCGACCACGTTGCCACCTGGTCGGCCTGCCAGCTCAGGAAGCCTGCCACCTTCAACAGCGCCGAGCGCGTGGCGGGCGCGGGATGGAGCTCGTCGATGTCGAGCTGGCATGCCAGGATGACGTCGCGCAGGTTGATCACGTGGATCAGGGTGTCGACCTGGCGGCGGCGCTGCGGGTCGGCCGCCTCGGCGGCGCCATCGTAGATCAGGTCGCGTGCGCTCTGGAACACGTCGGCCAGGGCGGCTTGCTGGCGGATGAGGGCGAGCAGGTCGCGCTGGGCGGAGCGGCTGGCGTCCGGCGTGGCGCGGTCGCGGGTCCAGGCGGCTTGGGTGCGGACCATGCGCGAGAGGTTGTGCAGGCTGTCGGCCAGGGCCAGCACACGAAAACGGGGCGCCAGCCAGCGGTTGGTCAGCACCGCCCAGCCGGCCATGGCCACGGCGCCCACCGCCACCCAGGCCACATGGGCGATTTGCGCAGCAGGCTCGCTGGAGCCGGCTCGCGCGGCCGCCATCTGGAAGATGAGCGTGAGGATCATCGCGAAGCTCTGAGGCAGGCCGCGCTTGCCCCAGGCGCTCCAGAGCAGGGCCGCGAAGGTCACGCCCAGCACGACGGCCGCCGTGGCCCAGGCCTGGCCGTGTGCCAGGTGCACCAGGGCCGTCACGAGCGTGACCCCGAGCACCGCGAACAGCATGGCCAGCGCTTTGCCGCGCGGCGGGCAGACGACGTCGGCCACCGAGGTGGCGCCATAGCCGGACGAGGCCGCGATGGCGGCGCTGGCGCCCCACGTCGGGAAGATCCCAGCCGTGAGCAGCAACAGGCCCGCGCCGATGGTCAGGCCGTTGAGCAGTGAGGCGGGCAGGCGCCGCAGGGGCAGGGTCAGGAGCTCGGGCAAGGTTCGGACCTCGGGTCTGCGCAGGGCCGGCCGGTGACGCTTCTTGCCGCCTTTGTCAGACCTGGGGTCGGCGGACGCGGGTGAGGCTCGCGAAGCAGCCTTTCAATTTCCGGGTGCCAGCGTCGGTCATGTTCATGCAGGGCTGCTCGACGAGTCGGAAAGCGAGCCATGCCAGCACGATGAGGGGCGGCGTCAGCACCATCAAGCAGGCCCAGTGTTGCCAGGCTGTGAACAACGTTGCTTCGCTGCGGCCGATGACGAATGTCAGGGTAGCGTACAGCAACAAGCCGTGCAGCAGGTACACGCCATAAGCGAGCTCGCCCAGCGAGCGGGAGGCGCGCGACACAAGGACGCCGAAAAGGGTGTTGCCGGCGGCGATCAGGGTGAACGCGACGGTCAACGCGATCATCGGGCGCCACTCACGGACCTGATGCGTTGTCAGCAGGGCCAGCCCGATCGCCGCCGCGACGCATATCGAACCCAAGGGTTTGTTGGCCAGGCGCGTGACGAAAGATTTCTGGCAGAGCCAGGCGGACAGCCCCCCGGCCGCGAAGGCCCTCAACATCCAGGGGTCCTTGTGATGGGCCCAGATGGCCCATGCCGCCAGGAAAGTCGCGCCAGCCATCCACCAGGTCACGTTGCGCCTGAGCAGCAGGGCCAGGCTGGGCAACAGCAGGTAGAACATCCATTCCAGCGGCAGCGACCAGGTCACGTCCGAGGTCATCCGGGTGCTTTCGATGCCGTTGATGTTCACGGCACCTCCGATGGTGAAAAAGAGCCAGTGCAGCAATGCGCGCGCGAGCTCGGGCAGGCTGCTTCGCAGCGTCCATTCGGAGAGCACCCCGCACATCACGAGAACGCCCAGCACGGCAAGCAGGTACAGCGGTGTCAACCTGAGCACCCGTGAGACGTAAAGCCGGGTCCAGTCGATCGGCTTGTCGCGCGCAGCCAGCAGCTTGCCCACGAACAGGAAGGCGGTGATCATGAAGAACAATGTCACGCTGGCCTGCCCCAACTGGTTGAACAGTTTGGAGGCCGGGGCCTCCCAGCGTCCCGTCCTCAGGTAAGCGTGCCAGATCACGCCGTGATGCAGGAAGACGGCCAGGGCCAAGTGGCCCCGAAGTCCGTCGATGCTGGCGTGGCGGCCTGACTTTGGCAGCTCCTGGATGCGACCGAATCGGTTCAGTGCCTCGATGGTGAGCCAGGCCAGCAGCCAGGGCCCGATCAACCAGGCTGGGTGCTGTTCGCTCATTCGCGGCGCAGGGCCGGAAAGAGGATGACGTCGCGGATGTTGGGTGCATCCGTCAGCAGCATCATCAGGCGGTCGATGCCGATGCCGCAGCCGCCGGTCGGGGGCAGGCCGTATTCGAGCGCGCGGATGTAGTCGGCGTCGAAGTACATGGCTTCCTCGTCGCCAGCGTCCTTGGCGCTGGCTTGCGCGGCAAAGCGGGCGGCCTGCTCCTCGGGGTCGTTGAGCTCGGAAAAGCCATTGCCGTATTCGCGGCCGGTGATGAACAGCTCGAAGCGCTCGGTGATGCCGGGGTTGGCGTCGGAGGCGCGCGCCAGCGGGCTGACTTCCACCGGGTAGTCGATGATGAAGGTCGGCTGCCAGAGCTTTTCTTCCACCGCGGCTTCGAACAGGCCGAACTGCAGCTCGGCCAGGCTCCAGCGGGCCGGGGGCTCTTCGCCCAGGTGCTTGAGCTTTTCATGCAGCACGGCGGCGTCGTCGGCTTCGGCGGCCGTCAGTCCGGCGTGCTTGATCAGCGAGTCGCGCACCGTCAGGCGCTCGAAGGGCGATTCCAGGTCCACATCCTTGCCGCCATACGTGAGCTTGGCGGTGCCGACGGCCGCGATGGCCGCGTGGCGAAGGATGGATTCGGTGAAGTCCATCAGGTCGCGGTGGTTCCACCAGGCCGCGTAGAATTCCATCATCGTGAACTCGGGGTTGTGACGGACCGACACGCCTTCGTTGCGGAAGTTGCGGTTGATCTCGAACACGCGCTCGAAGCCTCCGACCACCAGGCGCTTGAGGTACAGCTCGGGCGCGATGCGCAGGAACATCTCCTGGTCCAGCGCGTTGTGGTGGGTGGTGAAGGGCTTGGCGTTGGCACCACCGGGGATGGGGTGCATCATGGGCGTTTCGACTTCGAGGAAGCCGTTGTCCACCATGAAGGCGCGGATGGAGGCGATGGCCTTGGAGCGGGCGATGAAGCGCGAACGCGAGTGCTCGTCGACGATCAGGTCGACGTAGCGCTGGCGGTACTTCTGTTCCTGGTCGGTCATGCCATGGAACTTGTCGGGCAGCGGACGCAGTGCCTTGGTCAGCAGGCGGATGCTGGTGACCTTGATGGAGAGCTCACCCGTCTTGGTCTTGAACAGCGTGCCTTCGGCGCCCAGGATGTCGCCCAGGTCCCAGTGCTTGAAGGCGTTGAGCGCCTCGGCGCCGACGTTGTCGAGCGTGACGTAGACCTGGATGCGACCGGTGGCGTCCTGCAGGGTGCCGAAGCAGGCCTTGCCCATGACGCGCTTGAGCATCAGGCGACCGCCGACGCAGGCTTTGACGGCTTGGCCTTCGAGGGCTTCGGCATCGGTGCCGTCGTGGGCGGCGTGCAGGCTGGCTGCGCGGTCGGCCGGCTTGAAGTCGTTCGGGAAGGCGACGCCCTGGGCCCGGATGGCGGCCAGTTTCTCGCGGCGCTCGGCCACCAGTTTGTTGGTGTCGACCTGAGGCTCTGCGGAAACAGCTTCTGTCTGGGTGGGGTGTTGGGGCGTGGTCATGGCGTCGGGGTGATCTTGACGGGGCGGGCGGATGCCGAACCCGACATTGTATGAAACCCTGGGCGACAATGCCGGCCATGTCCGACTCCTTGCCCCCCCGGTTTCCGGCCCCCGCATCTGCCCCGGCGCCCGCTGCCTCCGGCTGGCGCGGGCGCCTGCAGCAGGTGATGGCGAACGTGCCTCGGGCCGCCCTGGGCAACCTGCTGGCCAAGCTGGCCATCGTCGGCCTGGGCCTGGCGATCACGGTGCTGGTGGCGCGCATGGGCCCGAAGGTGCAGGGCGCATTTGCGCTGTTCGTGGCCGTGGAGTCCGGTCTGCTGACCCTGTTCTCGGGACTGGGACTGTGGCTGGCGCGGCAGATGTCGCGCCAGGTGGGCAGCGAGGCCTGGCGATCGCTGCCGATGCTGGTGGGCGTGCTTCGCGCGGCCGTGGTGCTGGGTGCGCTGGCCGCGGTCGGCCTGTCGCTGGTGTCGTGGCAGGCCACGGCCTTGCCCTATTCGCAGCTGTGGCTGCTGGCCCTGGCGGCGCCTTTTTTGTTGCTGGTGCCCACGGCCACCGGGCTGTGGCTGGGTGAAGGCCGCATGTGGCCCATCAACCTGGCCCAGGTGGCCGCGCCGGCGGTGGTGCTGGCAGGGCTGCTGGGCGCGGGCTGGCTCACGGCCGATTACGTCGGGCGCGCGCCGGTGGTCGTGATGGTGCTGATCGCGTGGGTCAGTGGCAAGGCGCTGGTGGCGCTGCTGACGGCGCTGGCCGCCTTGCGTCACGCCAGCCAGCGCGACGAAGGCCACGAGGCCAACGAAGCTTTCGCGGGCCGGGTGGGCGTCACCTGGCTGCCATCCCCGAGCTGGCGCAGCGAGTGGCGCTTCGTGGCCACCATTGGCGTGACCAACGTCATCAGCCTGCTGAACTACCGCGCTTCGCTGTTCCTGGTCGAGCGCTTTCATGGGCTGGAAACCGTGGGCACCTACTCGGTGGCCGTGACGGTGGCCGAGCTGCTGTGGCTGCTGTCTTCTTCGGTGACGGTGTCGGTGTATGCCCGCATCGGGCACCCCGACCGCGCCGTCGCCGCCGGCATGGCGGTGCACGCGGTGCGCGTCAACGTGTTGGCCACGCTGGTGGCCGCGCCCCTGCTGCTGATGGGTGCCTGGTGGGCGCTGCCGCAGGTGCTGGGCGAGGCCTACCAGGCCTCGCTGCTGCCGCTGGCGGCGCTGCTGCCGGGGGTGGCGGCCTACGCGGCGGCGTCCAGCCTGTCGGCTTTCTACACCAACCACCTGGGGCGGCCGCAGCTCTCGGGCGCCATCGCCGGGTTGTCGTTGCTCATCAGCTTCGGTCTGGGGCTGTGGTGGGTGCCGACGGCGGGTGCGGTGGGCGCTGCGCTGGCGTCGAGCGCGGGCTACATCGGCGCCATCGGGGTGGCATACGGGGTGTTCCTGCGCCACGCGGGTCTGCCGCTGAGCGCGCTCTGGCGCGGCGTGCCGACCCGGGCGGCTGTCTGATCAGGGAGAATGCGGACCCATGTCGGTTCTGATCCAGAAACTCAAAGCCCCCCTGGTGCGCGCCTTCGCGGCGTTCACCGGGCCGCGCATGGTGTACGGCTGGTCGAACCCGGATGGCAGCTGGTGCGCCAGCACGCGGGTCAGCACGCACACCTGCCTGGAGGGCCGGGAAGGCCTGGTCCTGCAGGACCACGTCTTCGTCGGCCATTTCAACCGACTGGATGGCTCCAACGGCCTGCTGATCGAAGAAGGCGTGCAGGTCACCAACTACGTGTCCATCCTCAGCCACTCCAGCCACCGCTCGGTGAGGGTCATGGGGCGGCGCTACCTGGGTGACCCGCAACCGGTGGGCTACATCCGCAAGGCCACGCGCGTCGGCGCCTACAGCTTCATCGGCCCGCACAGCGTGGTCGCGCCTGGCACGCAGATCGGCAAGGGTGTGATCGTGCAGGCCTACAGTTTTGTCTCCGGCGTGGTGCCGGACTTCGCCATCGTCGGCCCCGAGGCCCACGGCAAGCCCGCCACGGTGCTGGGCGACACGCGCGAGCTCGACCGCGCCTTGCTGCAGCGCCACCCCGAACTGCACGCCATCTACGCTCAGTGGGCCGGCAAGGACCACCTGCGCCGCGCGCTCGAGGGCCAGGTGGCGCAGGGCGACGAGAACCGGTCCATTTCCGCATGAACGCCTGCCCGACCCGCATCCTCTTTTTTGCCGACGCGGCCAGCGTGCACACGCGCCGCTGGGTGCAGGCCGTGGCCGACCGGGGCGGCGAAGCCGTGGTCATCACCCGCCAGCCGGCCGAGGTGCCCGGTGCGAAAGAGGTCATCGCCATCCGACCGGGTGCTGACAAGCTGGGCTGGTTCGCCGCTTTGCCCGAGGTGCGCCGCGTGGCCGGCGAAGTCATGGCGCGTTTTCAGCCGACCCTGGTGCACGGCCACTACGTGACCTCGTACGGGCTGTGGGCGGCGGCCTGTGGCCTGGCGCTGCCAAAGGTGCTGACCGCCTGGGGCAGCGACATCCTCGTCACGCCGCGACAAAGCCGCCTGATGCGGCTGGTCGTGGCCTGGTCGCTGCGCCGCGCCGACCTCATCACCGCCGACTCGATGGACATGATCGACGAGATCGCTCAGTACCACCCGTCGGCGCCTTGCCACCAGATCCTGTGGGGTGCGGACACCGACCTGTTCACGCCGCTGGACGCAGCCCACAAGCCCGCCAGCTTCGACGTCGTCAGCCTGCGCAGCTGGGAGCCGAACTACAACATCGACGTGATCGTCAACGCCTTCGCGCGCTTCGTGGCCGAGCGGCCCGACGCCGCCGCGCGCCTGCACCTGTTGGGCGGCGGCAGCCTGCAGGGCGACATCGAGCAGCAGGTCAAGCACCTGGGCCTGGTCGACCAGGTGGTCTTGCACGGTCGCGTGGGCGACCGCGCCATGGTCGATGCCATCCAGCAAAGCCGCGTGTCGGTGTCGGTGCCCACCTCCGACGCGACCTCGGTGTCGGTGCTCGAATCGATGGCCTGTGGCCTGCCCATCGTCGCCTCCGACCTGCCGGCCAACCGCCAGTGGATCGACGACCAAGGCGGCTGCATCGTGCCTGTGCGCGACGCCCAGGCGCTGACGCAGGCCCTGCTGCGCCTGCACGACCACCCCGAGCAGACGGCTCAGATGGGGCCGCACAACCGCGAGCGCATCGAGCGCGATGCTTCACGGCGTGGACAGATGGACGCCATGTGGCGCCATTATCAGAAGCTGCTGAACTGTGGCGGCCTGCGCCTGCAGCGCAAACGTGCGGTCAGCGGCTGAAAGGCACCCATGAGCACCGTCAGCACAGACAAGCCCGAGACGTCCCGGTGCGTTTCCGTCATCGTGCCTTGCCGCAACGAGGTCGAGCACATCGTGCCGTTCTGCCAGAGCGTGGCCGCACAGCAGTTGCCTGAAGGCTGGACGCTGGAGGTGTGGATCGCCGATGGCATGAGCAACGACGGCACGCGCGAGCGGCTGTCCGCTTTCTGTGACGGTGTCAGCGAAGGTGCCAAGCGCTTCGTGATGATCGACAACCCCGGTCGAATCGTCTCGACCGGGCTGAATCGCTGCATCGAACACGCCACGGGCGAGTTCATCGTGCGCCTGGACGTGCACACCGTCTACGCCGAGGACTACATCGCGCAATGCCTGGCCGCGTGGCAGGCCACCGGCGCCGACAACGTGGGAGGTCCCTGGCGAGCGCAAGGCGAAGAAGGCCCGCGTGGCCGGGTGCAGCGCGCCGTGGCCGCGGCCTTCCAGTCGAAGTGGGTGTCGGGTGGCGCGCTCTCGCGTGACCTGTCCTACAACGGCGAGGCCGACACCGTCTACCTGGGCGCCTGGCCGCGCGCCACCTTCGAGCGTTTCGGCGTTTTCGACGAAAACCTGGTGCGCAACCAGGACGACGAACACAACCTGCGCATCCACCTGGGTGGCGGGCGGATCTGGCAGTCGTCCTCGATCCGGTCGGTCTACTTCCCGCGCAGCAGCAAGGGCGACGTCTTTCGGCAGTACCGTCAGTATGGCTACTGGAAGCCCTTCGTGATGAAGAAGCACGGCCAGGCTGCCGCGCTGCGCCACCTTGTCCCTGGCCTGTTCGTGACCGCGTTGCTGCTGTGCGTGCTGATGATGACTGCGGGCGCAGCCGTGGCCCTGCTGATCGAGCCCGGGCAGAATTACCGGCTGGGTGCGCTGTGGGTGTCCGCCCTCGGCGCCGCCGGCCTGCTGTGCCTGGCGCTGCTGTACGGATCTGCCATGCTGGCCGTGAGTTGGCGCATCGCTGGCGTTGCGGGGCGCGACCTCTTTTGGCACCTTCCCGATGTCATCGCGGCCTACCACTTCGGCTATGGGCTGGGCTCGCTGAGCGGCTGGTTCGATGCCCTGGTGCGTGGCAAGCCCGACCCTGCGTTTGGCCGCCTGACCCGCTGACCCGCTTTGGCCCATCTCCCCTTCACCTCATCGCGCCTTGCCCATGAGCACTGACAACAAGCCTGCCTTCCTGCCCTTTGCCCTGCCCGAAATCGGCGAAGAAGAAATCGCCGAAGTCGTGGACACGCTGCGATCGGGCTGGGTCACCACTGGTCCCAAGGCGCGTCAATTTGAAGAGGCCTTCGGGGCCTTCCTGGGTGAGCCAGGCCTGCACTGCATCGCCGTCAACTCGGCCACCGCGGGGCTGCACCTGGCGCTCGAAGCGCTGGGCATCGGCCCGGGTGACGAAGTCATCACGACCACGCACACCTTCACGGCCACGGCCGAGGTCGTGCGCTACCTGGGTGCCGACGTGAAGCTGGTGGACATCGACCCGGCCACGCTCAACATCGACCTGGTCCAGCTCGAAGCGGCCATCACGCCAAAAACGAAGGCCATCATGCCGGTGCACTACGCCGGCCTGGCCGTGGACATGGACGCGGTGCAGGCCATCGCGCGCCAGCATGGCGTCAAGGTGGTCGAAGACGCGGCCCACGCCCTGCCCACCACCTGGCGCGGCAAGCTCATCGGCCTGCACGACAGCGACGCCATCGTCTTCAGCTTCTACGCCAACAAGACGATGACGACGGGCGAAGGCGGCATGCTGGTCACACGCAGCGCAGAGCTCGCGGCGCGCGCCAAGGTCATGCGCCTGCATGGCATCAACCGCGATGCCTTCGATCGCTTCACCGCCAAGGTGCCAAGCTGGTACTACGAGATCGTGGCGCCCGGCTTCAAGTACAACCTGACCGACATCGCAGCAAGCCTGGGCCTGCACCAGTTGCAGCGCATCGAGGGCTTTCAGCACAAGCGTGAGCACCTGGCCGAGCGCTTCGACGCGGCGCTGGCCGATCTGCCGCTGGTGCTGCCGCCGCGGCCCTTGCACGAGGGCGATCGCCATTCCTGGCACCTCTACGTGGTGCGCCTGAAGGACGACGCCGGCATCACGCGCGACCAGCTCATCGACCAGCTCTTTGCAGACGGCATCGGCGTGAGCGTGCACTACATCCCGTTGCACCTGCACCCCTACTGGCGCGACCGCTATGGCTTGAAAGCCGAGCAGTTCCCGCACAGCCAGCTGGCGTACGAGCGCATGGTGAGCCTGCCGCTGTACACGCGAATGTCGGATGCCGACGTGGATCGCGTGGTGGCTTCGGTGCGCAAGGCTTTCGGCCGCGCTTGATCGGCGACCGCCTCTGCGCTCTCCATGGTCAAACGCCTTTTCGACCTGCTGCTGTCTTGCATTGGCCTGCTGCTGCTGGCGCCGTTGCTGCTGCTGATCGCCCTGCTGATCAAACTCGACTCACCGGGGCCGGTGATGTTCCGCCAGGAGCGCGTGGGCCGCTTCGGCAAGCCGTTTCGCATCCACAAGTTCCGCACCATGCGCCACGAGCCGGCGGGGCAGGGCCTGCAGATCACGGTGGGGGCCGATCGGCGCATCACGCGCGTGGGCGGCTTCCTGCGCGCTTCCAAGCTCGACGAGTTGCCGCAACTGCTTGATGTGTGGCTGGGCGACATGAGCCTGGTCGGCCCACGCCCTGAGGTGCCTCGCTACGTGGCGCACTACCCGGCCGAGCTGCGCGAGAAGGTGCTGTCGGTGCGTCCAGGCATCACCGACATCGCCTCCATCGAGTACCGCGACGAGAGCGCCGTGCTGGCCAGGGCGGCCGATCCGGAGCACGCCTATGTGCACGAGGTGCTGCCGCACAAGCTGGCGCTGGCGGCGCGTTATGTGGAGCGTTCGTCGCTGTGGTTGGACGTGTGGCTCATCTGGCGCACGGTGGTGGCCATCGTGCGCCGCTGAGCCCTTGAGGGCTCAGCGATCTGCTGGGTAGGCTGGACCGAGTCAGGCGCTCAGTCGACGGCGAGCCAGTCCGATGCCTGCGAGGCCGATGAGCATCAGGGCCCAGGTGGACGCTTCGGGCACGGCCGTGACGCTCATCTTCCCAAGGCCGCCGACCGCATCCATGGTGACTTTGCCGAGCGGCGTGAGTTGAAACGATTGGTCCCAAAGCGTGCGACCTTGTTCCGTGAACTGCAGGTTGCTCAAAACAGGGTGAGCAGAAAGCGACTCGAGGTTGGCCATGCAGTGCGGCCGACCAGGCAGGCAGGTCAAGATGGGCGTGAAGGCGGTTTCGGCGAGGACGAATGCCGGGGCATCGAAGCTGAAAATGGCCGTCTCGGTGCTTGCGGAGCCGTTGACCTTTGCGAACACCTGTTTGCCCAAGTGGTCGATGCGCAGATCAGACAGCGTCATCGAGCCAGTGCCCTGGGTCAGCGCCGAGCCGGCTCCGGTCAGTGTGATGTCGCCACGCAGCTGTTCGCTGATCACGTTGAGGCTGCCATCGACAGCAGAGTGCTCCATGGTCAGGCTGACCAGGGAGAAATCCTGCAACACCGCCGTTGGCCGGCCGCGGTCCAGGGTGATCGTGGGTTGGGGATTGCCTGAGGGGGTGATGCCAAGCGCGCTCGCGGCGCCCACGAGGTTGGGGGACCAACTCCAGCGAACCGATGTGGCGGAGAAGGTGGGCGTCAGGTCATGGGGGGGAGGCGCTTCGGCGATGTGATCGATGCCGTAGGCGGTGATCGTGGCGGCGAATGCCGACGAAGAAGCGCTGACGCAAAGCGCCAGCACGCAGGTTTGCCAAGTACGAGGCATGGTTTCTCTCCTGATTTTGGTGTGGTGCGGATGTGCCGCAGTTTGTTTATCTCGGAGGACCTCGTTGGGGTCAATCGGGCCTTCCCTGGTTTGGCACGGCTTGTTCCCGCGGCTTGTTTCTGATCGTGCATTCCTGATCGTGCATTCCTGGGCGTGGATCAGTGCTTCTTCATGTGCCGAGGACAGAGAAGAGAAAGGCCCCCGTTTGGAGATCTTCGGGCGCGGGTCGACCATTTCGGACCCTGAGGACATCAGGGTGCCTTGCAAGCCGGAACGAACCGGCTTCAGGCTTGTCTCCGCTTTGCCGCCAGGAAGTGTCGCGTCACCGGTGGCTTCGGTGTGGGTCCAGAACCGTGCATTTGTCGAGCCCCGAATCCGTGGGGGCTCACCACGGTTGCGAAAGCAGTTTTGGTGCCGTGAACTGAACGACAGCGCGATGATCTTCGTGTCATTGATGACGGCATTGAACGGGTATCCGATGCATCGCTGATGCCCCGTCCGTGGCTGTGACGCTGGGGAGTCGACCGTTCGGTTTGATGACATAGAGCATCTGCACGAATGTGGGTGAAGATGTGATCACCGCCTGAGAAGGTGCGACGATCTTCGGCCCAGTCGTCGCCGTGGACGTGATGACCACTGGCACCGCCAGCGCGGCTTGAGCGACAAATGCCGGGGCAAAGCCTGACCGCCCTTTGATTCAAAGGTTCTTCATGAAAACTCCGTGTGTTCATGGTGGTTGATCGCAAGCCGCCTGACGGAGGTTTGCGCGATCCTTCATTGGAACAGCGGAGGTCGTGTCAATGACCCTGAGGGGACGTTGCCGTGGCCTGTTGGGCGCTCTCTTGTTGATCAGGCGCACGAGGCCACATCTAGGCCGAACGTTCCCCGATGAGCATGAGCCATTCGCGCAACTGGCTTTGCTCGTCAGGGGCCAGGCTTTGCGCCATGCGCTCGTCATGCAACTGCACGGCTGCGGTGATGGCCGCCAGATCGGCCTGCCCCTTCTTCGTGAGCGCCAGGCTGAACGCACGGCGGTCTTCCGGCACCGGATGCCGCTGCATGTAGCCCAGCTCTTCGAGCGCATCGACAAGGATCACGGCGCCAGAGCGTGCGATGCCCATCACCTTGGCCAGTTGCGTCAGCTTCAGGCCCGGGTTGTGCGACACGATGACCATGGCCGAGAAGCGCGGAGGCGTGATGCCCCACTGAGACAGCGACGCCACGAAGTCCTCGTAAAGGCGGATCTGTGCGCGGCGCACAGCGTAGCCGAGCAGGGTGTCAAGCACGCCATAGTCGATGCCAGGGACGCGTGGAACGAAAGGATCCGTTTCTTGCATGAGGTCCAGTCTAGGAGCGAGGCCATCACCTGTGTGACATCCGCGGTGACAGTTGGGGCCACATTGTCGTCAGCAGGCCACGATGTTGACGGCCAGGCCGCCCAGCGATGTCTCTTTGTAGCGGTTTTGCATGTCGGCGCCGGTCTGCTTCATCGTCAGGATGGCCTGGTCCAGGCTGACTCGATGTCGCCCGTCGCCCAGCAATGCCAGGCGAGCAGCGTGGATGGCCTGCACCGCCCCCACCGCGTTGCGCTCGATGCAGGGGATCTGCACCAGCCCGCCCACTGGGTCGCAGGTCAGGCCGAGGTGGTGCTCCAGGCCGATCTCGGCGGCGTTCTCGACCTGCTCGGGTGTGCCGCCCATGACCGCACACAGGCCGGCCGCGGCCATGGCACAGGCCACTCCCACCTCGCCCTGGCAGCCGACTTCTGCGCCAGAGATGGAAGCGTTTTCCTTGCACAGCAGGCCGATGGCCGCGGCCGTGAGCAAGAAGTCTTCCATGCGTTGCTCGGTGGCACCGGGCAGGTGGTGCATGGCGTGGTGCAGCACCGCGGGCACGATGCCGGCCGCGCCATTGGTGGGAGCGGTGACCACGCGCCCACCGGATGCGTTCTCCTCGTTCACGGCGAGGGCCCACAGCGTGACCCAGTCCATTTGCTGCAGCGGGTCGGTGGCGCCTTGCGCACCCAGCAGCCGTTGGTGGACTTGAGGGGCGCGGCGCTTGACCTTGAAGCCGCCAGGCAGCTCGTCGGGCTGCCTCTCATCGATGCCGCAGCCTCGTCGAACGCAGGCCTGCATCGCTTGCCAGATGGTTCGCAGGCCCTCGCACGTGGCCTGGTCACTGCGCCAATGGGTCTCGTTGCGGCGCATCAGGGTGGCGATGCTCAGGCGGTGCTGCTCGCACAGCGTGAGCAGCTCGGCCGCGCAGTGGAAGGGCAGGGGCAGCGCATCGGGACCGGGGGCGATGCCTGCCTGGCGGTCGGGGTGCTCGGCCACGTCCTGCGACACGACGAAGCCACCGCCGACCGAATACCAGGCCTCGTCGAGCAGCACCTTCCCCGATGCATCGGTGGCCGTCAACGTCATCGCATTGGGATGAAAGGGCAGGCTGCGCCGGCCATCGAGCAGGAGGTCGTGATCGGGGTTGAAGTGCGCTTCGTGTTCGCCCAGGATGGCCAGCCGGTGGGTGTCGTGCACGGCCTGCAGCCAGCCAGGGATGGCATCGATCTGAACCGAGTCGGGCTCGTGCCCCATCAGCCCGAGCTGCACGGCGCGGTCGCTGCCGTGTCCCTTGCCGGTGGCGCCCAGCGAGCCCAGCAGCTCGCAGCGCACCCGCGCCACGCGTGTCAGCAGGCCCTCGCGCTGCAGTCTGAGCGCGAAGAGGCGGGCGGCCCGCATCGGCCCCACGGTGTGGGAACTCGAGGGGCCGATGCCCACCTTGAAGAGGTCGAACACCGAGATGGCCATGGTTTGCTCCCGATGGCTTGATCGTCGCACTTGCGGCTGGGGTGGCAACGGGGGCAGACCCTGAGGCCCTTTGGGTGACTGTGAAATAGGGCTCGGGGGGTGTTGGCTCTTTTGGGGTGTGGTGCCACGGTTGAGCAACGGTCAGGGGGCGAGGGGTGCCTGCTCCGGCCCTGCGCGGGGCATCCCCGAGCGCGCTCACCATCACCCCGCCCATCGAGCCACGCACCAGCCGTCGCACGAACCCCACCCAAAATCAACCCGCCCCAACACCAGGCACGACAAAAAAGGCCGCCCCGCTGCGAACAGCGAAGGCGGCCAACACGATGCACTCAAGAGTGAGAGGGTGACGCGGCTCAGTAGGCAGCCTGAAAGAGTGCGTCCCCGGCCTTCATGGGATTGCCGGTTTCTTCAAAGGCCTTGATCCACACCGGGTAGCTGTGGATGACCTGGTGCTGCCAGGGGTGGAAGCCAGGGCGGTAGTAGTCCAGGAGCTTGAAAGTGTTGCGCGCGAAGATGCCCTTGGGGCCATACACCCACCACGAACCCTTGAGGCACAGCCACAGGCGCTTGGGCAGCGAGATCTTGTCGTCCTTCATCAGCCGGTTGGTCAGGCGCATGCTGTCGACCACGACCTTGTAGAGCGCGTGGGTCATGGCGGCGCAGCGCATGACGTAGCCCACCTTGGCCACGTCCTTCATCACGTCGAAGGCCACGGCCTTGTGCTCCATCTCTTCGATGGCGTGCCAGGCCCACATGGCGCGCACCTTCGCGTCGGCGGGGGCCATCACCTCCTTCGACTCGAACAGCATCTGCGCCATCATGGCCGTGAAGTGCTCGAAGGCGGCGGTCAGCGCGAGGTTGTACTTGGCGGAGTACTTCCTGGTGTAGTCGTCGAAGAGGGCCTTGGCCTCGGTCAGGATCAGGTCGACGTCGCAGCCCTGCTTGCGCAGCAGGTCGTTGTAATGCGTGTGGGCGATGCCGTGCTGGCCTTCCTGGCGGATGAAGTTCTTGACGTCCTCGGCCAGCTTCGGGTCGGTGATCAGGTGGCGAAAGGCCCGCACGCTGGTGATGAAGTAGCGCTCGCCATCGGGGAAGGCGGCTTGCATGCCGTCGAACAGGCGGGTCTTGAAGGCGTCGTTGCCGTACCACCAGCGAGGGGTGTTCTCGTCGAGTTCGAAATCGAGCTTTTCGCGGGGAACGATGCTCTCGGGGCCGTTGTGTTTTTGGGGGCTCATGCTGTCTCCTCGGCACTGCGAATGGGTGAAGTCTAGTAATCGTGAATTACTTGACGTGCACGTCAATGCGACAGATGGGCATCCTGGGCGACACTTGGGGGGTTGAAGCGGCGTTGACGTGGAACCGCCCCATCGGGTTTACGCCAGCTTTCCGCATCGTGGAGGCGGCCTGTGCTTGCTTCCCACTTGTTTCACCCAGAGCCAAGAGGTCCCATGAGCGCTCCCGCCACCCCCGAGTCCCCCAACATCCGCCTGGATGGCCGCGTGGCCATCGTCACCGGTGCCGGCGCCGGCCTGGGGCGCACGCACGCCCTGGCCCTGGCGGCCCGGGGGGCCAGCGTGGTGATCAACGACCTGAACCTGGCGCCGGCCGAGGCCGTGGCCCAAGAGGTGCGTGCCGCGGGTGGCCAGGCCCTGGCCTGTGCCGGCTCGGTCACCGACGAGGCCGCTGTGCAGGCCATGGTCGAGCAGGCGCTGGCGACCTTCGGGCGCATCGACATCCTGGTCAACAACGCCGGCATCCTGCGCGACAAGAGCTTCGCCAAGATGACGCTCGACGACTTCCGCCTGGTGGTCGACGTGCACCTGATGGGCGCCGTCGTCTGCACCAAGGCCGTGTGGGAGACCATGCGCGCGCAGCAGTTTGGCCGCATCGTGTTCACGACCTCGTCGTCGGGGCTGTTCGGCAACTTCGGCCAGGCCAACTATGGCGCGGCCAAGATGGCGCTGGTGGGGCTGATGCAGACGCTGGCGCTCGAGGGCGAGAAGGCCAACATCCGCGTCAACTGCCTGGCGCCCACGGCGGCCACGGCGATGACGCAGGGCATCTTGCCGCCCGAGGTGCTGGCCGTGCTGACGCCCGAGAGCGTGTCGCCGGGCCTGGTCTACCTGGTCAGCGACGAGGCGCCCACGCGCGCCATCCTCAACGCCGGTGCGGGCGTGTTCGCGGCCTCGCACGTGGGGCTGGGCGCGCCCGTGTTCATCGGTGCGGTGCCCGATGCCGTCGACCGGGTGGCCGAGGCCTGGCCGCAGATCAGCGACCGGGCGGCCTCGATCGTGCCGCGCAGCGGGCTGGAGCAGTCGATGCGCGAGATCGGGGCCGTGCAGGCGCGGTCAAAGGGTTGAGTCGCCCAGCGCGCACAGGCAGGGCTGGTGGCGCAGTTGCTGGCGGATGAGTTCATCGACCTTCTGACGCGCCAGCGGCCAGGGCCCGAAGCCCGATTCGGTGTTGATGTGGCCGACCTGCCCGAGGTTGCGAAAGCCTGCGCCCCAGGCGTGGGCCCAGTCGCGGGCTCGCTCCAGCGGCATCCAGGGGTCGTTCTCGCTGCCGATGACGCTCAGGGGCAGGCCCAGCCGGTGGCGGGGCAGTCGCTCTTCGATCTGGAACTTCACGGGGTCGGCGGGCGCCACCATCAGGGCCGCGACGATGCGGCCGTGTCGGAGGCCGACACCGGTTGCATCGTCGTGGGCTGAACCTGCGTGGGCTGTGGCCAGGTGGTGAGCCAAGGCCAGCGTGCCGAAGCTGTGGGCCACGGCCACCCAGTCGGTGTGGGCGCCTTGCCGCTCAAGCGTCTCGGCGATGCGCGTCGACCATGCCGGCAGGCTGGCACGATCCCAATCGTCCTGCTGGACGCGAACGGCACCAGCGAACTGGTTCTGCAACCAGGTTTGCCAGTGCGTCGGGCCGCTGTCGCGCAGCCCTGGCACGATCAGCACGCGCAGGGGAGGGCGGGCCCGCATGGCCTCACCTCTTGAGGTAGATCTGGTCGAACACGCCACCGTCCGCGAAGTGCGTCTTCTGGGCCTTGGTCCAGCCGCCGAAGACGTCATCGATCTTCGCCAGCTCGAGTTTCGGGAACTGCTTGGCGTACTTGGCTGCGGCCTTCGGGTCCGTGGGACGGTAGAAGTTCTTGCCGGCGATGTCCTGGCCTTCGGCGCTGTAGAGGTACTCGATGTAGGCCTTGGCGACGTCGCGGGTGCCGCGCTTGTCGACGACCTTGTCCACGATGGCCACGGGCGGCTCGGCGTAGATCGAGAACTTCGGGTAGACGATGTCGAACTTCTCGGCACCGAACTCCTTGAGCGACAGGTGGGCTTCGTTTTCCCAGGCCAGCAGCACGTCACCCTGGCCGCGTTCGGCGAAGGTCACGGTCGAGCCTCGGGCGCCGGAGTCCAGCACGGGCACATTCTCGAACAGCTTGCGCACGAAGTCCTTGGCCTTGTCTTCGGAGCCGGTCTTCTTGAGTTCATGGGCCCAGGCGGCCAGGTAGTTCCAGCGGGCGCCGCCCGAGGTCTTGGGGTTCGGGGTGATGACGCCCACGCCCGGCTTGATGAGGTCGGACCAGTCCTTGATCTGCTTGGGGTTGCCCTTGCGGACCAGGAACACGATGGTCGAGGTGTAGGGCGAGCTGTTGCCCTTGAAGGACTTCTGCCAGTCGGCCTTGAGCAGGCCCTTCTCGGCGATGGCATCGATGTCGTAGGCCAGGGCCAGGGTGACGACGTCGGCTTCCAGACCGTCGATCACCGAGCGGGCCTGCTTGCCCGAACCGCCATGCGAAGCCTTGACGGTGACGTTGTCGCCGGTCTTGGCCTTCCAGTGCTTGGCGAAGGCGGCGTTGTATTCCTGGTAGAGCTCGCGCGTCGGGTCGTACGAAACGTTCAGCAGGGAGATGTCCTTGGCGTGAGCCAGGCCACCGACGGTCAGGGCAGAGGCAAGGGCCAGGGTGTGAACAGCGCGGCGGGTGAAGGTCTTTTGGGACATGGGCTCAGTCTTGTGTGAATGGGATGAGCCGATGCTAGGCAGGTGGCGTTTCTCACGGAACGAAGGAATGCGCTCAAGCACATGCGTTCTGTGTCGGAACCTTCGCGCGGGGCGAATCCTCGCGCACGGATGTTTTTCGCATAAGAAGCTGAGCAATGGTCGCTTCTGCGCAAACCGACGACTGCATAGCATCCATCGCATTCCTCAGATGGAGCTTTGCATGCGTCGCCTTGTCCTGAAAACCACCACCCTGTTCCTGATCGCCTCCGGCCTGGGGAGCGCGAGCCTGTCCGCACACGCCCAGGTCCGCGACGTCACCTTGCTCAATGTGTCCTACGACGTGACCCGCGAGTTCTACAAGGACTACAACCAGGCCTTTGCCCGCCACTGGAAGCAGACCACCGGCGAGACCCTGACGCTCAACCAGTCGCATGGCGGCTCCAGCAAGCAGGCCAACAGCGTGGTCGAAGGCCTGCCGGCCGATGTCATCACCATGAACCAGGCCAGCGACATCGACATCCTGGCCGAGCGGGGCAAGCTCATCCCGGCCGACTGGGCCAAGCGCCTGCCCTACAACAGCTCGCCCACCGCCTCGGTCACCGTGATCCTGGTGCGCAAGGGCAACCCCAAGCAGATCAAGGACTGGTCCGACCTGGCTCGCCCGGGCGTTTCCGTCGTGATCCCCAACCCCAAGACCTCGGGCAATGGGCGCTATTCCTACCTGGCAGCCTGGGGCTCGGTCATCAAGGCCGGCGGCAAGCCCGAGCAGGCCCGCGCCCTGGTGCAGAAGATCTTCGCCAACGTGCCGGTGTTCGACGGCGGTGGCCGCGCGGCCACCACCTTCGCCCAGCGCAACATCGGCGACGCCCTGGCCACCTTCGAGAGCGAGGTGCCGCTGATCCAGAACGAGTTCAAGGGCGACTACCAGGTCGTCTACCCCAAGACGACCATCCTGGCCGAGAACCCGGTCAGCATCGTCGACAAGGTGGTCGACAAGAAGGGCACCCGCAAGCAGGCCGAGGCCTACCTGCAGTACCTCTACTCCGACGAAGGCCAGGCGATCGCCGTCAAGCACAACCTGCGTCCGCGCTCTCCTGCCCTGCTCAAGCAGCACCAGGCCAAGTTCATCGGCGTGCCCACGTTCACCGTGAACGAAGTCTTCGGCGGCTGGGGCAAGGTCCAGGCCGAGCACTTCCGCGACGGCGGCATCTATGACCAGATCACCGCAGCCGGTCGCGCCAAGTGACGCCTGCCTGAACAGAGCCTGACATGTTGTTATCCAAGACCTTGCTGCGGCGGCACAGCGTGCTGCCCGGCTTCGACCTGGCCCTGGGCCTGACGCTGCTGTACCTGTGCCTGATCGTGCTGATCCCGCTCAGCGCGGCCTTCCTGCGCACGACGGAGCTCACTTGGCCAGCCTTCGTCGACACCGTGACCTCGCCGCGCGTGGTGGCCTCGTACAAGCTGACCTTCGGGGCGTCGCTGCTGGCCGCGCTGGTCAACGCCTTCTTCGGCCTGCTGGTGGCCTGGGTGCTGGTGCGCTACGACTTTTTCGGCCGGCGCATCGTCGACGCCCTGGTGGACCTGCCCTTTGCCCTGCCCACCGCGGTGGCTGGCATCACGCTGACTGGCCTGTACGCCGGCAACGGCTGGATCGGCCAGTGGCTGGAGCCGCTGGGCATCAAGGTGGCCTTCACGCCGGTGGGCGTGTTCGTGGCCATGACCTTCATCGGACTGCCTTTTGTCGTGCGCACGGTGCAGCCCATCCTGGAAGACCTGGCTTCGGAGCTGGAAGAAGCCGCCGCCACGCTCGGCGCCAGCCGCTGGCAGAGCTTCACGAAGGTGATCTTTCCGATCCTCACGCCGGCGCTGCTGACGGGCTTCGCCCTGGCCTTCGCCCGTGCGCTGGGCGAGTACGGCTCGATCATCTTCATCGCCGGCAACATGCCGATGATCTCGGAGATCACTCCCCTGCTGATCATCACCAAGCTGGAGCAATACGACTACGCGGGCGCCACCGCCATCGCCGTGGTCATGCTGGTGATGTCCTTCATCCTGCTGCTGGCCATCAACGCCCTGCAAGCCTGGACGCGCAAGCGCCAGGGCAAGTGACCAGACGGAGCCCGCCATGACTGCTGTTTCTCAACCGGTGAACGCGCTGCCTGCATCGCGCACCATCTCCCCACCCGACGTGGCCGGGGCCACCACCGAGCCCGCATGGGTGCGGCGCCTGCTCATCGGCGTGGCGCTGGTGTTCCTGTCGCTGTTCCTGTTCGTGCCCCTGGTCACCGTGTTCTTCGAGGCCTTCAAGAAGGGCTGGGATGTCTACCTGGCTGCGGTGACCGACCCCGATGCCGTCTCGGCCATCTGGCTGACCCTGACGGCCGCGGCCATCGCCGTGCCGCTGAACCTGGTCTTCGGCGTGTCGGCCGCGTGGGCCATCGCCAAGTTCGACTTCCGTGGCAAGAGCGTGCTGCTCACGCTGATCGACCTGCCGTTCTCGGTCTCGCCCGTGATCGCGGGGCTGATCTACGTGCTGGTCTTCGGTCTGCAAGGCTGGTGGGGCGAGTGGCTGATCGCCAATGACCACAAGGTGATCTTCGCGGTGCCCGGCATCGTGCTGGCCACCATCTTCGTGACCTTCCCCTTTGTGGCGCGCGAGCTGATCCCGCTGATGCAGGCCCAGGGCCAGGAGCAGGAAGAGGCCGCCCGCGTGCTGGGCGCCTCGGGCTGGCAGACCTTCTGGAAAGTGACCCTGCCCAACGTGAAGTGGGGTCTGCTGTACGGCGTGATCCTGTGCAACGCCCGGGCCATGGGCGAGTTCGGCGCCGTCTCGGTGGTGTCGGGGCACATCCGGGGCCAGACCAACACTTTGCCCCTTCACATCGAGATCCTCTACAACGAGTACCAGTTCGCCGCGTCTTTCGCCGTGGCATCCTTGCTGGCCAGCCTGGCGTTGGTCACCCTGGTGCTGAAATACATCGTCGAGCGCCGTGTCCAGCAGCAGCTGGCCCAGGCCAAAGACACCGGAGTCCCCGCATGAGCATCGAAGTCAAGAACCTGGTCAAGCGTTTCGGTCAGACGACCGTCTGCGACAACCTCAACCTGCACATCCCTTCCGGCCAACTCGTGGCCCTGTTGGGCCCCTCGGGCTCGGGCAAGACCTCGCTGCTGCGCATCATCGCGGGCCTGGAAGTGCCCGACGGTGGCGCCGTCTACTTCAATGGCGAAGACACGACCCACGTGGCCGTGCGCGAGCGCAACGTGGGCTTCGTGTTCCAGCACTACGCGCTGTTCGGCCACATGACCATCTTCGAGAACGTGGCCTTCGGCCTGCGCGTGCGCCCCAAGGACAGCCGCCCTTCTGAAGAGGCCATCCGATCGAAGGTCACCGAGTTGCTCAAGCTCGTGCAGCTCGACTGGATCGCCGACCGCTACCCGCATCAGCTCTCCGGTGGCCAGCGTCAGCGCATCGCCCTGGCTCGAGCGCTCGCTGTCGAGCCCAAGGTGCTGCTGCTCGACGAGCCCTTCGGCGCACTCGACGCCAAGGTCCGAAAAGAGCTGCGTCGCTGGCTGCGCCGCTTGCACGACGAGATGCACATCACCAGCGTGTTCGTGACCCATGACCAGGAAGAGGCCATGGAAGTGGCCGACCGCATCGTGGTGATGAACCAGGGTCGCATCGAGCAGGAGGGTGCGCCGGACGAGGTCTACGACCACCCCGCCACGCCTTTCGTGTTGCAGTTCCTGGGCGACGTGAACCTGTTCCATGGCCGCGACCATGCGCCGGGCGCGGTGGGCGAGGGCGCTTCGGCCCAACCCGCCGTGAGCTATGTGCGTCCGCACGAGATCCAGGTGCTGGCCCACGCCGAAGAAGGCTCGCTGGCCGCCACCCTGATCGATACGCTGACCGTGGGCCCCAACACGCGCCTGGCCTTCCGCCGCACCGATGGCTCGGGCGAGATCGAGGTCGAGCTCAGCCGCGATGAGTACGCGGCCCTGCGCGACTGCGGCGTGCTGCGCGCCGGTCACGACGCGCACCTCAAGCCGCGCCGCATCCGCCAGTTCGAGTCGGGGGCACGCGCATGAATTTCCAGCAACTGCGTTCCGTTCGCGAAGCGGCGCGACGTGGCTACAACCTCACAGAGGTGGCCGCGGCCCTGCACACCTCTCAGCCGGGCGTCAGCCGCCAGATCCGCGAGCTGGAAGACGAGTTGGGCGTGGAGTTGTTCCAGCGCGCTGGCAAGCGCCTGACGGGGCTGACGCCATCCGGCCAGCAACTGCTGCCGGTGATCGAGCGCCTGCTGCGCGAAGCCGAGAACCTGCGCCAGGCCGCGCGCGATTGCGCTTCGCACGACACGGGCCCGCTCTCGCTGGCGGCCACCCACTCGCAGGCGCGTTATGCGCTGCCATCGGCCGTGCGCGACTTCCGCCTGCGCTTTCCGAAGGTCACGCTCAGCCTGCACCAGGGCTCGCCTCGCCAGGTGGCCCAGATGCTGATCGACGGCGAGGCCGACATCGGCATCGCCACCGAAGCACTTGATCAGTACCCGCAACTGGTCACGCTGCCTTGCTACACCTGGACGCACAGCGTGGTGGTGCCGCCGGGGCACCCGCTGCTCGACGGGCAGCCGCTGACGCTGGAGCGCCTGGCCAAGTTCCCGCTGATCACCTACGACGGCGGCTTCACTGGCCGCTCGCACATCGACGAGGCTTTCGCGCGGGAGGGGCTGCAGCCGAGCATCGTGCTGTCCGCCATGGACGCCGACGTGATCAAGACCTATGTCGAGTTGGGCATGGGCGTGGGCGTGGTGGCGTCCATCGCTTTCGACGAAGACCGCGACCGCAACCTGCGCGCGCTCGACGCCGGCCACCTCTTCAGCGTCAACATGACCCGCCTGGCTTTCCGCCGCGGGGCCTTCCTGCGCGGCTACGTCTACGGGTTCATCGAGACCTTTGCCTCGCCGTTGACCCGCGAGATCGTGGAGCAGGCCATTGCCAAGGCCACGGCTGAAGAGGACACATCGGCCGCCTGATCGCTGTTTGATCCACATCAAATGCCGCAGGCGTGGAGCTTGCACGCAGCCTGCCTGGACACCGCCAGGCTTGGCTCGCGTGCACCAGCGTCGATCACAAGTCGCCGCAGATCGGGGCATCGCGGGGGGTGGTGAACACCCACCCACCACGCGAGGACCGACCCATGGGCAGCACGCACCACGAACGCGCCAGCATCGAGCTGCTGACGATCTACCAGGTCAGCAAGATCCTGGGCGGCTCCCTGGACATCCACAAAACGTTCCGAGAGGCCATCAACACGCTGGTCTCGATGATGGGGTGGCGTCGCAGCGCGGTCGTGCTGTCGTCCGATGATGGCAGCCTGGTGGGCCTGTGCGCCGTGGGCCTGTCCAGCGAGGAATCCCAGCGGCTTCAGTTCGCTCCGGGTGAGGGCATCGTCGGTCGGGTGTTCGCCGCAGGTGTGCCCATGGTGGTGCCCGACATCGGCCGCGAGCCGATGTTCCTCAACCGAACGGGTGCAGCAGACCAGTCGCCCAACGAGACGGTGGCCTACATCGCCACGCCGATCAAGGCCGACCGCCGCATCCTGGGCGTGCTGACCATGGACCGGGTGGTCACGGATCGGACCGGCTCGTTCGACGAAGATGCGCGGCTGCTGGCCATGGTGGCGAGCCTGCTGGGCCAGAACCTGCTGCTGCACCGGGCTGTGAGCTTCGAGCACGACCGCATGGTCGATGAAACCAGGCGCCTGACCAAGGCGCTCAAGCCCGTCTACCAGCTCGACCAGGTCATCGGGCAGTCTGGGCGCATGCAGCAGGTGTTCGCCGAGGTGCACCAGGTGGCGCCGGCGCGAACCACCGTGCTGTTGCGCGGCGAAAGCGGCACCGGCAAGGAGGTGATCGCGCGCGCCATCCACAACCTGTCGCCACGCAAGGACCAGCCCTTCATCCGCGTCAACTGCGCAGCGCTGACCGAGTCGCTGCTCGAGTCGGAGCTCTTCGGTCACGAGAAGGGGGCCTTCACGGGGGCCATGGGCACGCGCAAGGGGCGCTTCGAGATGGCCCACGGCGGCACCCTTTTCCTTGACGAGATCGGCGACATCTCCGCCTCTTTTCAAGCCAAGCTGCTGCGGGTGCTGCAGGAGCGCGAGTTCGAGCGTGTGGGGGGCAGCCAGCCCATCCGCGTGGACGTTCGCCTGGTGCTGGCCACCAACCGCAACCTCGAGAAGATGGTGGCGTCGGGCGAGTTCCGCGCCGACCTGTACTACCGCATCAACGTGGTCAGTGTCTTCCTGCCACCGCTGCGCGAGCGCCGCGAAGACATCCCGCTGATGGTCGAGTACTTCCTCAACCGGTTCAACCGCGAGAACCAGCGCCAGATCCGCGTGACGCCGCAGGCGCTGAGGGTGCTGACCTCGTGCTACTGGCCGGGCAATGTGCGCGAGCTGGAGAACTGCGTCGAGCGCACGGCCACGATGGCCCTGAGCGAGGCGCTCACCGACCTGAGCTTTCCCTGCCACGACAACCGCTGCCTGACGCAGGTGCTCCATCACATCGAACGCGAAGACGCGGTGAGGCCCGCGCGCCCGGTGCGCATCCCCATCGAGGAGGTGCCCATGGGGCGAGGTGCTGAAGACTCCCTGGTTGAGCCGGATGCCGCGGCCGTTGAGGGGGACAAGCCCGAGGGCGAGCGCGAACGCCTGATCTGGGCCATGGAGCGTTGTGGCTGGGTGCAGGCCAAGGCGGCGCGACTGCTCAACATCACCCCCAGGCAGATGGGCTATGCGCTGCAGAAGCATCGCATCGAGGTGCGCAAGTTCTGAGGCGCGCGCGACCCAGCTTCACTCCGGCCCGAAACACAGGGCCTGGTCGTCGCAGGTCTCGCAGTGCGGTGACTTGCAGATGAGCACCTGCGCCCGCTCGCAAAGCAGTCGGTAGAAGAACTTCTTCCAGCGCATGTTGGCGTGGTTGAGCGCCTTCAGGCGAGGGAAGTGCCTTTGCATCAAGCCCTGCAGCTCGTCCCGGCTGCGCAGGCCCAGGTCTTCCCACAGGTGGTTGGGCTGCATGGCCGCCTGGGCCATGTGGTCGATCAGCCCGGACGGTGGCGGGTCCTGGTCGCAGGCGAACTCACGCAGCAAGAGCGCGAGGTCGGCGATCTCTTCGTCGAGGCAGGCGGTGTCCATGGTGGCTCCCTGGTGAAACAAGGGGTGATCGGGCTTTGCAGAAGGTGTGCCATGCGGCGCCAACCTGCAGCGGAGCGCGCGTGCGTGCGGCCGCTGTCGGCTTTGTCAGGGTTTCGACAGCCCGTCGTCGCGAGGCTGCGACAAACCTCACCACATGCGCACGATGAAAACGGTTCAGATGGACTTTTGCCCAGTGTTCATCGGTGTTCCAAGGCGATGAAAGGGGTGGCACGGATCTGGCAAACCCGGCATCGGACACACCCCTCACCCGCTGCCACCCCCCACCTCTCGCCGGGAGAAGCCCATGGAACCTTCCTCACTCGCCGCCAAGGCCTTCATCGGGATCGGTCAGATCCGACCCCTTGGCGCACCAGCGCCCGCAGCCGATTCGGCTGGCGGATGCGGCACCACCGGCGGCAGCGGCAAGGCCAGCTGCGGCTCATCGGGCGGCCCCGACGACATGCCCCCGGAGATCTGGGAGAAGGTCAAGAACCACCCCTGCTACTCCGAAGAAGCCCACCACCACTACGCCCGCATGCACGTGGCCGTGGCCCCGGCCTGCAACATCCAGTGCCACTACTGCAACCGCAAGTACGACTGCTCCAACGAGTCGCGCCCTGGCGTGGTCTCGCAAAAGCTCACGCCCGACCAGGCCGTCAAGAAGGTGCTGGCCGTGGCCAGCGAGATCCCGCAGATGACGGTGCTGGGCATCGCCGGACCGGGCGACTCGCTTGCCAACCCGGCCAAGACCTTCGAAACCTTCCGCCGCCTGCAAGAAGAGGCCCCTGACATCAAGCTCTGCCTGTCCACCAACGGCCTGGCTCTGCCCGATTACGTCGACGAGATCTGCCAGTACAACATCGACCACGTCACCATCACCATCAACATGGTGGACCCTGCCGTGGGCGAGAAGATCTACCCCTGGATCTTCTGGGACCACCGCCGCGTGACCGGCTACGAAGCCGCCAGGATCCTGCACGAGCGGCAGATGCTGGGCCTGGAGATGCTGACCGCGCGGGGCGTGCTCACCAAGGTCAACTCGGTGCTGATCCCCGGTGTCAACGACGAGCACCTCATCGAGGTCAACCGCGAGGTCAAGAAGCGCGGGGCCTTCCTGCACAACATCATGCCGCTCATCAGCGAGGCCGAGCATGGCACCCACTACGGTTTGACCGGCCAGCGTGGCCCGTCGGCCCAGGAGCTCAAGGCCGTGCAGGACGCCTGCTCGGGCGGCGCCAACCTGATGCGCCATTGCCGCCAGTGCCGCGCCGACGCGGTGGGCCTGCTCGGTGAAGACCGCAGCGAAGAGTTCACCCTCGACAAGATCGAGGAGATGGAGGTGGTCTACGACCTCGACAAGCGCCGTGCCTACCAGGACCAGGTCGAGACCGAGCGCCAGGCTCAGCACGCCGCCAAGCAGGAGGCGCTGGCTGCCCAAGGTGAGATCGCCGGTGTTGATCCGGACATGAAGGTGCTGGTGGCCGTGGCCACCGAAGGCCAGGGCCGCGTCAACCAGCACTTTGGCCACGCCACCGAGTTCCAGATTTTCGAGGTCTCGGCCGCTCAGGCGCTGTTCGTCGGTCACCGTCGCGTGGACCTTTACTGCCAGGGCGGTTATGGCGAAGACGAGCAACTGCCTTCCATCGTCAACGCCATCAACGACTGCCACGCGGTGCTGGTCTCCAAGATCGGCGCCTGCCCGCGTGACGAGCTGACGGCGGCCGGCATCGAGCCGGTGGACGCCTACGCCCACGAGTTCATCGAGAAGGCCGCCTTGAGCTGGTTCGCTGGCTACCGCGAGCGCGTGCAGCGCGGCGAGATCGCGCACCAGCCCAGGGGCGACGCCTCCATCCGCCAGGGCGCCTTCACCGCCGAGGCGGCGGCCTGACCCATCCCCCCACCACAGGAGAAGCACCATGCCCCTGAAGATCATCGCCTCCACCTGCACGGGCTGCTCGGCTTGCGAGCCTGAATGCCCGAACGTCGCCATCAGTGAAAAGGGCGGCACGTTCAAGATCGACCCCAACAAGTGCACCGAATGCGAGGGGCAGTTCGACTCGCCACAGTGTGTGGCGGTCTGCCCGGTCGATGGCTGCATCGTCAAGGTCTGAAGGAGAGAACATGTCCATCGAAATGACGGTGACCCCCGCGGCCGAACGCTTCATGAAGCGCATGGTCCGCTTCTCCGGCCTGCCTGAGGGTTCGGGCTTTCGCCTGGTGGTGAGCGCCGGCGGTTGCTCGGGCTACAACAGCGAGTTCTCGGTCGAGGCCCAGCCCCAGGCGGGCGACCAGACCGTGCTGGTGCAGGGCCTGAAGGTCTTCCTGCCTGCCGAGTCGCGCCTGATGCTGCAAGGCGTGACGGTGGATTTCGCCGACACGCCCACGCAGTCGGGTCTGACCTTCTTCAACCCGAACGCGGGTTCGTGCGCTTGCAGCAGCAGCGAGGGCTCCTCGGCCAAGGCGCCGGGCGTGGCCTCGGTGTCGCTGGGATCGATCAAGGTGGGCGGGCGCCCGCACGCGCATTGATCGACCGGACGTCAGCGCCGCAAGTGAAACACGCCATGCCTGCCACCGCCATCCATGCGAGCCAGGACGACCCCTGGGGCGGCTTCGACGCCGCCGTGCTGGGAGGGGGGCTGTCTCCCGAGGCGCAGGACCTCATCGCCCGAGCGGGGGCCTGTCGTCAGGACGTGGTGCAGGCCAGTGCGCTGCTCGACGAGGCCGAGGCCCTGGCGCCGGATCACCCGGCGGTGCTGATCGCGCGCTACCGATTTCACTTCTATGGGCACCGCCTTCAGCAGGCGCGCGCCATCGCCGCCCAGGCCTTGAAGCTGGCCAGGCGGGCCTTGCGCAGAGAAATGGTGGGCCAGGTCGATGTCTCGCCCTTGCCCAGCGACGAGCAGGTCCGCTTCGACGCGGCCGTGCGCTTTTATCTCTTCAGCCTCAAGGGCCATGCCTACCTGTGCCTGCGCCTGGGCGACATCGGCGAAGGCAGGCTGGCGCTCGATGAGCTGCGCCGGCTCGACCCGAACGACCGGCTGGGGGGCAGCCTGCTGGCCGAGATGCTTCAGCGAGCCGATGCGCGCGGGGCACCTGACGAAGACGAGGACAGCGACGCTCAGCCAGAGCCAGGCCACCCGCATCGCCGAGGATGGGGGGCCGCATGATCGACCCGAAGGACATCGACATCCCGCCGCTGAGCTGGCAAGGCACGCCACTCGATTGCGAACAATGCGTGCACCGGGGCTTGCGAGCGCGCGACGGCTGCGAGATCGGCCACGCCTGTGTGGAAGACGCCTATGCGCGTCGCATTGACCGCTTCATGCGCTGGCACCCGGAGCTGGCCAACGAGCTCACCCGCCACCCGCATTTCGAGGTGCGCGCCATCGCGGCCAGGCATGCCGATGTGTTCGCGGTTCAGCGCCTGGCCAACGATCCGGACGAGACCGTTCGCCTGCAGGTGGCGTTGCGCTTGCCGCCGCACCGCCTGCAGGCCCTGATGCACGACCCCCATCGCGAGGTCAGGTTGCGCGTGGCCCACCGCCTGCCCACCGAAGCCCTGTCCGATCTCATCGCCGATGCCGACTACGGCGTGCGCCTCGTGGTGGCCCGCCGCCTGCCCCTGGCCTTGCTGAGTCAGCTGGCCGATGACCCCGATGCGCAAGTGCGTGGCGCGGTGGCCGAGCGGCTGGAGATGCCTGCGCTGTGGCGCCTGGCCACCGACCCCGCCGAATCCGTGCGGCGCGTGGTCGCCCGGCGTGCACCGACCGGGCTGCTCGGGGCCCTGGCCAGCGACGCGGACCTGCTGGTGCGCTGGGAGGTGGCACAGCGCGCGTGCGTCGATGTGCTGCATCGCCTCTCTCAGGACCCGGCTGCGGAGATCCGCGAGCTCGCCCTGCAGCGGCTGCTCGAAGGCGACACCCCGGCTGACGTGGAGGCAAAGCATGGCTGACATCAACCGCGACGACGACGTCATCGAGATCGCCCACCCGCCGCGCTTTCAGTATGGTGAGCGGGTGGTCAGCCGAACCCTGGTGCGCAACGACGGCACCTTCAATGGCAAGGACATCGGCGAGGTGCTCGTCAGCAAGGGCGAGATCGGCTACGTGGTCTCCATCGGCACCTTCCTGCAGCAGTTCTACATCTATGCCGTCGAGTTCAACGACAGCGGCCACCGCGTCGGCATGCGGGCCAAGGAGCTGATGACGCTGGACAACCTGCCCGAAGACATCCTGGCTCAGCTCGGCGAGAAGGCCGACCGGTTGCAGAGCCTGCGCTGAAAGGAACCGAGATGGACCACGACACCCCCGCCACCCTCCGGCCCGAGCTGCCCCAGCCGCTTGAACTGCCCCCAGGCATCGCGCCCGTTGAAGGGCCGGCCTACCAATGGGGCCAGTGCGTGGTCGCGCTCGGCGACCTGGTCAACGATGGCAGCTTCCCGGATGTGCCCGATGGCGCCGTGCTGGTCGACGTGGGCAGCGAAGGCGAGGTCGTCCAGGTCGGCGTTCACGAGGCCAGCCAGCTGCCGGTCTACATGGTGGACTTCGCAGGTCGCGTGGTGGGCTGTGCAGAAGGCGAAATCATGCTGGCGATGGAGCTGCATGACCTGGCCAGGCAAGCCCGGCCTTCGCTGGGAGCGCAGCCGTGATCGCCATGTCCAGCCAGTCGGCCCCGCAGGCGCCGCAGCTCGCGAAGGTGCACGACCTCACCGCGCGACGCATCGAGCGCGCGCTGGCCCGCCGCCAGCGCTACCGGTATGTGCAGCCGGAGGTCCGGGCCCACGAAAGGGGCTGGGTGATCGCCAGCCCCTGCTGTTCCCGCAACGTCGATCCATCGGGGGGCGAGATCCCCATCGCTTGGCTGGAGCCCCATGCCGATGGATGGTCCCTGTACCGACGCCACCACGCCGATTCGAGCTGGGTTCTGCACAGTCAGGCGCCATGGTTGGCCGAGCTGCTTGACATCGTCTGCCGCGACGGGTCGCGGGTCTTCTGGCCTTGATCAGCCTTGCGCGCCATGCTCTACCTCGATCACAACGCCACCACGCCCGTGCTGCCCGCGGTGATCGAGGCCATGGGCGAAGCCTTGCGCCGCCACTGGGCCAACCCCTCCTCTCAACACGAAGCGGGCCAGGCTGCCCGCGGCGCGCTGCAGCACGCCAGGGCCCAGGTGGCGCGCTGCCTGGGTTGCCAGCCAGCCGAGCTGGTGTTCACCAGCGGGGCCACCGAGGCCAACCACATCGCGTTGCGCGGCGCGGTGGGCCATGGCGGCCGAGCGGGCCTGGTGGTCAGCGCGGCCGAGCACGCGGGTGTCCACAAGCTCGTGCATCAACTGGGGCGGCAACCAGGCCCGCAGGGCGTGCCCGTCGGTGTGATCGGCCTGCAGCCCTCTGGTGGGCTCGACCTGGCTGCCGCCGAGGCCCTGATTGGCGAAGCCACGGCCCTGGTCTCGGTGATGGCGGCCAACAACGAAACCGGCGTGCTCATGCCCACGGCCGAGATCGCCCGCCTGGCGCATGCGCGTGGTGCGTTGCTGCATGTCGATGCCACCCAGCTCATCGGCAAGCTGCCTTTTGACTTTGCCCGCAGCGGTGCCGACCTGGTGTCGGTGTCGGCGCACAAGTTCGGCGGGCCCAAGGGCGTGGGCGCGCTCATCGTGCGCAAGGGCCTGAACTGGCCGGCGCTGTTCGCAGGCTCCCAGGAGCGTGGACGCCGAGGGGGCACCGAGAACCTGCCGGGCATCGTCGGCTTTGGCGTGGCGGCCGAGCACCAGGCCTGGACGGCGGGCAACTGGCACGACCGCAGCGCGAAGCTGGCCGCGCTGCGCGACCGTTTCGAGGCGCGCTTGCGAACCGCTTGCCCGGAGTTGGTCGTCTACGGTGCCAGCCAGCCCCGCTTGCCGCAGACCAGCTTCCTGCGCCTGGGCCATGCGCACGCCGACCTCGCCCTGCAGAAGCTGTCGAGCCTGGGGGCGCTGGCCTCGTCGGGCTCGGCCTGCTCATCGGGTGGCCAGGCTGCGTCGCATGTCCTCGCGGCGATGGGCGTGCCGCGCGAGGAGGCGCTGTGCGCCGTTCGTCTGTCCTTCGCACCCGACACCCCGGCCGCCGATCTGCTGGCGCTGGCCGATGCCTGGCCCCGTCTCGTGAGCGACGGGCATGCCTGCTCAACTTTTTCTCATCCCCCCACTGGAGTCGCCGCATGAAGGTCATGATCCGCAAGAGCGCGCAGGGCGTGCTGTCCGCTTACGTGCCCAAGAAGGACCTGGAAGAGCCCATCGTGTCGATGGAGCGACCCGGCATGTGGGGGGGGCTCGTCACCCTGGCCAATGGCTGGGAGCTGCAGCTGCCCGAAATGGCGGCCGAAACCTCGCTGCCCGTGACGGTGGAGGCGCGCCGCACCTCCCTGGGCGAAGCCGAAGCCTGAGGAGCCTGACATGTCGCTGACCCACGAACAGATGCAGCACATCGCCGGTGTCCTGGCGCAGGCCGAGACGGTGCGGGCCGCTGCCACCCTCATCCGCCAGCAGCTGGCGCCCCTTCAGACCCTGGTGATGGACGCGTTCGACATGCGCCGGGAAACCCCGGCGATCGAGGTGGTGGACACGGGGCGCAGCGCTTACCTGATGGCCACCGATGGCCATTGCTGGATGGTGACGCCCGACCCAGCCTTGGCGCGCGCCCTGGTCCTCACGCAGGCCTGAGGCGGCCACAACGCTGGAGAGCACGATGCCCAACGACGAAGACGACCAAGGCGACGACTGGCTGGCGCTGTCCGACCCCGACATCGGCACCGACGAGATGGAGCAGGCGCTGCTGACCCTGCGAAGCCCGCAGCTCTCGATGGGCCCGAAGGTGGCCGAATTCGAGGGGGCCTTTGCTGCCTGGGTGGGGCGACCACAGGGTGTGGCCGTCTCCAGCGGCACGCTGGGGGCCTGCCTGCTGCTCAAGGCCTGGGGCGTGGGCGCGGGCGACGAGGTCATCACCACCGGCTACGCCTGGCACCAGGTGGCCCATGCCATTGCCCTGGTGGGCGCCACGCCGGTGCTGGTCGACATCGACTACTGGTCGGGCTGCATCGACCCCGCGTCGGCCGAGCGCGCCATCGGGCCTCGGACCCGGGTGCTGCTGGCGGGCAACGTCAATGGCCACCCGGCCGACTGGGCTGCCCTGCGGTCGCTGGCCGATCGGCATGGCCTGAAGCTGCTGGAAGACAGCACCGAGGCCATTGGCTCGCGCTACCAGGGGCGGCATGTGGGCACCTTCGGGGACGCGGCCGTGTTCGACTTTTCGCAACCTTCTGCGCTGTGCACGGGGCAGGGCGGCATGCTGCTGTGCGACGACGCCGGGCTGGCCGACGAGCTGCGCTACCTGCGCGAACGCCGCGTGGACGACCGCCGCTCGGTGTCGGTGGGCAGCCGCGTGCCCTGGCAGGCCGGCATGGGCGAGCTCGAAGCTGCCGTGGGCCTGGCTCAGTTGGGCCGCATCGACGACATCCTGCTGCGCCGCAAGCAGGTCGAGGCCTGGTACCACGGCGAGATGCAGAGCTTCGAGGGCATCAAGCCGCCCTACCTGGCCGATCAGGTCGACGAGGTGCACTGGATGCTCTACCAGGTTCACCTGGGCAAGCGCTTCACGGCCAGTGCGCGCAACCTGCTGATCGAAGACATGGCCTCGAACAACCTGAGCACGGCGGCCTTTTGCCAGCCCCTGCATCAGCAGTTTTTCTACCAGCAGCAGGGCTGGAAGCGGGGGGCGCTGCCCAACACCGAACGCATCGCAGACCGCTCCATGGTGTTGCCCTTCCACGGGCACCTCGACGCCGACCACGTCCGCTTCATCGTCAAGACGCTCAAGGATGCGTCGGTGAACGTGGGCGCGGGCGCGGCCATCTACCTTTGAAGGAACCCCCTCATGTCCGCCGTCCTCTCAACCGATGCCGACACCGCGCTGAACACCTTGCTCGAGGTCCGCGAGGCCTTGCTGGCCGGTGCGGCCGTGCCTTACCTGGGCCCTGGCCTGCTGAACCTGGGTGAGGCCCCACCCGTGCCGGCCACCCCGCAGGCGCTGGTGACCAAGCTGGTGGCGCACGCAACCGTGCCCCACAAGGTGCGCAACCGCCTGACCCAGGCCGCGCAGTACATCGAGAACTTCAAGCACCGCAAGACGGTGGTGAACCTGATGAACCAGGCCTTCGCCGAGGTGCCCCAGCCGCACGACGTCCACCGCTGGCTGGCAACGCTCTCGCTGCCGCTGATCGTCGAGAGCTGGTACGACGACACCATGGCCGAGGCCTTGCGCCAGGTGATGGGGCTGGCGGGCTGGGGCGAGGTGCAGGGCCTGTCGCAGTCGGAGCACTTCGGCACCTGGCACGCCCACTACGACCCGACCGGGGTGCGGGTGCGCAGCGGCTTCGACGGGTGGCCCACCCTGCTGTACCGGCCGATCGGCGGCCATGCCCCGGCAGGCAACTACCTGGTCTCGGATGCCGATTACGTCGAGGTGCTCACCGAGATCGACATCCAGACGCCGATCCCGCAAGAGGTGCAGGCGCGCCGCAGTGGCCGCTCCTTCGTTTTCATCGGTTGCCGCTTCGACGATCAGCTCACCCGCAGCTTCGCGCGCCAGATCATGAAGCGTTCTGGCGATCGCCATTGGGCGGTGCTGCCTGACGAACCCACGCGCATGGAAGCGCGCTTCCTGGCCGAGCAGGGCATCACCCGCATCCCGCTGTCGCTGGCCGAGGCGGTTCAGGGCCTCATGGCCGCCTGAGCCACCTCTGTTCTTCTTGTTCCACCACGTTTGTTTGCACGGAGACCGAATCATGACCACGCTCACCATCCTGCCGTCCAACACCACGTTCGAAGCCGCACCGGGGGCCACCCTGTTTGCTGCGCTGAAGGCGGCGGGGGCGGCGATCCTCAGCAAGTGCGATGGCAAGGGCCAATGCGGCGCCTGCCATGTGTTCGTGCACGAAGGCCGAAAGGGGATCTCCAAGATCCAGCGCGCCGAGAACGACAAGCTCGACACCATGGTGGGCGTGAGCTCCAAGTCCAGGCTGGCCTGTCAGGTGGTGCTGGGTGAAGATCCGGTCACGGTCGAGGTGTTGAGTTTTGTCTGACGCCAGCCAGGCTTGGGGCCCCGCTCTGGGTGAACGGGGCCACCGCCAGGTGGGGCGGCGTGAGCGCCGCGACAAGGCGCAGGCGCAGGCGCTCAAACCTTCGGTCGCTCTGACGGCGCGTAGTGACTGAAGTGCCCCTCTTTGGCCGCTTGCGCCCGAGCCTTCTGCAGCAGGGCCTTGGACTTGCCCGGCGCAGCAGGTGCGGTCACGCACTTGTCAAGCATGGTGGCCCCGCAATGGGGGCAGGCCAGCGACGTGTTGCTGCGCACGAGCAACTCGAAGTGCTCGCCGCAACCCTGGCATCGGTAGGCGTAGATCGGCATGTTCAGACCGGCCGGTTCTCGTTGGGGTTGCGCACCGGGCCCATGGTGGCCACGCCCTCGGCGTAGGTCATGGTGTCGAAGGTCACATCGTACTTCAGGGCGGCATCGGCGATGGCATCGAGCTTGGCCGCGGTGTCGAGCTTCTTGAGGTCGCCCTTTTCCAGGTAGAGCAGCTCCAGCAGCTCGTTGTAGACCGTGGCCTCGTCGATGGGCAGCACATAGAACATCGCGCCCTTGTAAGGCACCTGGTACTTGCGGCTGAGGTCGATGTTGTTGCAGAACAGGAAGTACTTGCCACCTGCGGTCAGGGCATCGCCCAGCACCTCGGCCACGTCCTTGAGGTGCTCGAAGGACAGCAGGTAGCCGGCGAAGAAGGGGATGGTGGACTGACCAGCGGTCGCGATGGCCATCACCTGGTCGCAGGTCAGCACGGGCGGTCGGGCTTCGTCGGCCAACTGGGTCGAAAAGCGCAGCGCCAGCTCGCCCCGGAAACCGAAGCGGCCACCGACGTGGGTGGGGCCTTTGAGGACCGGGTTCTGCAGGCGCTTTTGCACATCCAGCGGACCGAAGGCCGTCTGGTCGATGGTGAGGGGCGCGAGGATGGCTGACATGGTGTTCCTTGGGTGGTTGACGTCAGGGGCTGGGGGAAGGTGGGTGGTCGTTGCGAATGGCTTCGGCGGTGCGGGTGAACGCAGCCATCAGCTCGGCCCGCAGGCCCGCATCGGCCACGACCTCGTCGAGCGCGTGCCTCATGCACAGCAGCCAGGCATCGCGCTCGGCCTGCCCGATTGAAAACGGCAGGTGCCTGCGCCGCAGGGCCGGACGGCCTCGCTGGGCGGAATAAAGCCGGGGCCCGCCCAGCCATTCGTGGAGGTAGAGCCTGAGTACGGCCTTGGTCTGCGACAGGTCAGGCTCGTGCATGGCGCGGATGCCAACGGCCTCTGGCAGCTCGTCCATCCACCGGTAGAAGGCGTCGACCAGGCGTGCCACGGCCACCTCCCCGCCGATGCGGGCGAAGTGCGGGTTGGCGGCCGCGGTGACGACCTCGGGCAGGGGAGCGGGCTGGTTCATGCGCACTTCAGCGCAAAGCCCATGCCAGCCGGGCATTGCCCACGTGGGTGAAGGTGCATGCCCGTTGGGGCCTGTGCCCTTCGCGACGCATGCCGAGGGTTTTGTCGGCTTTCAGACAGGACCTGACCGACTCGGATGGCCAGGCAGAGCAGGGCGAACAGGGCTCCGTCACCCGAGGTCTTCCCAGGGCAAAACCATGCAGAAGTGGCCCGGCGAGAGGGGGCATCGCCTCGCATGAACAGGCTGGCACGCCAGTTGCGGAAAAGGGCTTGCGCAGACCATGTCTGGCCAGCGGGTGGCGGCAAGAAGAAGACCGACAACGGCACCGAAGGCTCTCCAGGGTCGCGACTTCGCAACCTGCTTTCAAACCTCTTCCCTCATTGGAGAACTGCAATGTCCCTCAGACAGATCGCCTTCTACGGCAAGGGTGGTATCGGCAAGTCCACCACCTCGCAAAACACCCTGGCCGCCCTGGCTGAAATGGGTCAGAAGATCCTCATCGTCGGCTGCGACCCCAAGGCCGACTCGACCCGCCTGATCCTGCACGCCAAGGCCCAGGACACCATCCTGTCGCTGGCCGCAGAAGCCGGCTCGGTCGAGGACCTCGAGCTCGAAGACGTCATGAAGATCGGCTACCGCGACATCCGTTGCGTGGAGTCCGGCGGTCCGGAGCCGGGGGTCGGCTGCGCCGGCCGCGGCGTGATCACCTCGATCAACTTCCTGGAAGAAAACGGCGCCTACGACGGCGTGGACTATGTGTCCTACGACGTGCTGGGTGACGTGGTCTGCGGTGGCTTCGCCATGCCCATTCGCGAAAACAAGGCCCAGGAAATCTACATCGTCATGTCGGGCGAGATGATGGCCATGTATGCGGCCAACAACATCTCCAAGGGCATCTTGAAGTACGCCAACAGCGGTGGCGTTCGCCTGGGCGGCCTGGTCTGCAACGAGCGCCAGACCGACAAGGAGCTCGAGCTCGCCGAGTCGCTGGCCAAGATGCTGGGCAGCAAGCTCATTCACTTCGTGCCGCGCGACAACATCGTGCAACACGCCGAGCTGCGTCGCATGACCGTGCTGGAGTACGCGCCCGACTCCAAGCAAGCCGGTGAATACCGCACGCTGGCCCAGAAGGTCCATGCCAACGCCGGCAACGGCACGATCCCGACCCCCATCACGATGGACGAGCTCGAAGACCTGCTGATGGAGCACGGGATCATGAAGACCATCGACGAAAGCCAGGTGGGCAAGGCCGCTGCCGAGCTGGCCGCCTGACGACCACAGGCTGACAGGGGGAGGGCCTCGTGCCCTCCCTGACCCACCAAGCCACGAATCCCTCCCCCCTCTGACAAGCCCCTCACCGTGGAGTCCCACCATGAGCATGACCGTAGAAGAACGCAAGGCCGCGAACAAGGCCCTGATCGATGAAGTGCTGAAGGCCTATCCCGAAAAGATGGCCAAGCGGCGCGCCAAGCACCTGGGCACGTACGAAGCCGGCAAGCCCGACTGCGGCGTGAAGTCCAACATCAAGTCCCTGCCTGGTGTGATGACCATCCGCGGTTGCGCCTACGCCGGCTCCAAGGGCGTGGTGTGGGGCCCCATCAAGGACATGATCCACATCTCCCACGGCCCCGTGGGCTGCGGCCAGTACAGCTGGGCCGCCCGCCGCAACTACTACATCGGCGTGACCGGCGTGGACACCTTCGTGACCATGCAGTTCACCTCCGACTTCCAGGAAAAAGACATCGTCTTCGGCGGCGACAAAAAGCTGGAGAAGATCGTCGACGAGATCCAGGAACTCTTCCCGCTCAACAAGGGCATCTCGGTGCAGTCCGAGTGCCCGATCGGCCTGATCGGTGACGACATCGAAGCCGTCTCCAAGAAGAAGTCCAAGGAATACGACAACCACACCATCGTGCCCGTGCGCTGCGAGGGCTTTCGTGGCGTGTCGCAGTCTCTGGGTCACCACATTGCCAACGACGCCATCCGCGACTGGGTGTTCGACGGCAAGACCAAGAAGGAACACGAGTTCCAGGCCACGCCCTACGACGTGGCCATCATTGGCGACTACAACATCGGTGGCGACGCCTGGTCCAGCCGCATCCTGCTCGAAGAGATCGGCCTGCGCGTGATCGCGCAATGGTCGGGCGACGGCACCATCGCCGAGCTGGAGAACACGCCCAAGGCCAAGCTCAACGTGCTGCACTGCTATCGCTCGATGAACTACATCAGCCGGCACATGGAAGAGAAGTACGGCATCCCATGGGTGGAGTACAACTTCTTCGGACCCACGCAGATCGAGAAGTCGCTGCGCGAGATCGCCTCGCACTTCGACGCCACCATCCAGGCCAAGGCCGAAGAGGTGATCGCCAAGTACAAGCCGCTGATGCAGGCCGTGGTCGACAAGTACAAGCCGCGCCTGCAAGGCAAGCGCGTGATGCTCTACGTCGGTGGCCTGCGCCCCCGCCACGTCATCGGCGCCTACGAGGACCTGGGCATGGAAGTGGTGGGCACCGGCTACGAGTTCGGCCACAACGACGACTACCAGCGCACCACCCACTACATCAAGGACTCCACGCTGATCTACGACGACGTGACCGGCTACGAGTTCGAGCAGTTCGTCGACAAGGTCAAGCCTGACCTGATCGGCTCCGGCATCAAGGAAAAGTACGTCTTCCAGAAGATGGGTGTGCCCTTCCGCCAGATGCACAGCTGGGACTACTCCGGCCCCTACCACGGCTACGACGGCTTCGCCATCTTCGCGCGTGACATGGACATGGCCATCAGCAGCCCGATCTGGGGCCTGACCAAGGCCCCCTGGAAAAACTGAAACCGATTGCCACCTGGAGAACACCATGCCCCAAAGTGCAGAAAAGATCCTCGATCACGAGTTCCTGTTCCGTGAGCCGGAGTACGTGGACATGCTCGAAGGCAAGAAGGCCTTCGAGTTCAACCACGCCGACGAGAAGATCAAGCAGATCGTCGAGTGGACCAAGACCGAAGACTACAAAGAAAAGAACTTCAAGCGCGACTCGCTGGTCGTCAACCCCGCCAAGGCTTGTCAGCCGCTGGGCGCCGTCTACGTCGCCAATGGCTTTGCCAAGACCATGAGCTTCGTTCATGGCTCGCAAGGCTGCGTGGCCTACTACCGCTCGCACTTCTCGCGCCACTTCAAGGAGCCGACGTCCTGCGTGTCATCGTCCATGACGGAAGACGCGGCCGTGTTCGGTGGCCTCAACAACATGATCGACGGCCTGGCCAACACCTACAACCTCTACAAGCCCGACATGATCGCCGTGTCGACGACTTGCATGGCCGAGGTGATCGGTGACGACCTGAACGCCTTCATCAAGACCAGCAAGGAAAAGGGCAGCGTTCCGGCCGAATTCGACGTGCCCTACGCCCACACACCTGCCTTCGTGGGCAGCCACGTGACCGGCTACGACAACGCGCTGCTGGGCATCCTGCAGCACTTCTGGGACGGCAAGTCCGGCACGGCCGAGGCCATCAAGCGCGTGCCCAACGAGTCGATCAACTTCATCGGTGGCTTCGACGGCTTCGTCGTGGGCAACATGAAGGAAATCCGCCGCATCTTCGAGCTCTTCGGTGTCGACCACACCATCATCTGCGACCCGTCCGAGGTGTGGAACACGCCCACCGACGGCGAGTTCCGCATGTACGAAGGTGGCACGACCAAGGAAGAAGTCGAGCGCGCCTTGCACGCCAAGGCCACCATCGTCTTCCAGGAGTACTGCTGCGAGAAGACCTCGAAGTACATCGAAGAAAAGGGTCAGGAAGTCATCCGCCTCAACAGCCCGACGGGCGTGGCCGGCACCGACGCCTTCGTGATGGCGCTGTCGCGCCTGACCGGCAAGCCCGTGCCCGCTGTGCTCGAGAAGGAGCGCGGTCAGCTGGTCGACGCCATGGCCGACAGCCAGGCCCACTTGCACGGCAAGCGCTACGCCCTGTACGGTGACCCCGACCAGATGCTGGGCCTGACCCAGTTCCTGCTGGAGCTGGGCGCAGAGCCCGCCCATGTGCTGGCCACCAACGGCGACAGCGGCTGGGAAGCCAAGGTGCAGGCCTTGTTCGATGCCTCGCCCTATGGCAAGGGCTGCAAGGCCTACGCCAAGCGCGACCTGTGGCACATGCGCTCGCTGCTGCACACCGAGCCGGTCGACTTCCTGATCGGCAACACCTACGGCAAGTACCTCGAGCGCGACACCAAGACGCCGCTGATCCGCATGGTCTTCCCGATCTTCGACCGCCACCACTACCACCGCTACCCCACCTGGGGCTACGAAGGCGCGCTGCGCGTGCTGGTGATGCTGCTCGACGAGTTCTTCGAAACGCTGGACGCCAACACCATCGTACCCGGCAAGACCGACTACTCGTACGACATCATCCGCTGAAGCTGGAGGCCACCATGGCAGAGCCCGTTTTCGTCAAGACCACCCAGGACGGCCGCAAGGTCGAGGTCATCGATGGCTGGCTCTGCCTGGCCGGCGCGCGCGAGGCCGACACCCTCGTGCCGTTGATCGAGCATCCCAACCGCCAGGCCATCGCCAAAGCGGTGCCGGGTGCCACCCACATGGCCGGCCGCATTCCCTTGCGGCACGACGAGGCCGCGATCGCACAGGGCGCGATGGACGCCGCGCGCCGCCAGTTCGAGAACGACCCCGTCGCCCTGGCCGAGCGGTTTCGCAAGGTCATGTGGGCCAAGGCCGCGCTGGAAGGGGTGGAGTGATGATCTTCGTCGTCGAGGTGCCGCACCAGGGTGAGCCACGCGCCTGGTTCGCTTACGACGCCGAAGACCTGCTCACGAAGGTGGCCGGCTCGGACCCTTTGCCGTGGTGGGAGATCCACGACCAAAGCACGCCCCGTGAGTTGATCGAGATGCTCGACCAGGACCCGGCTGACCCGACCCTGGCAGATCGCTTGCCGGCCCTGTGGTCCTTGGTCAGCGAACATGGGCTGGACACGCCCCTGTACCGTGCCGATCACCTGGGCACCGCAGGCTACCAGGCGAGCCCGGTCTCCATGGAAGAGGCATGTGAAGCCGCGTTGAAGGCCCGCGTGGGCTCGGCGCTGCAGGACGTGCGCATCTGGTGGTCGGAGCAAGAGGCTGTGCTGGCTTCCGAAGACCCTGTCGAGCCGCTGTTCACCCGCCAGGGCGGGTGGCGTTGCCTGCATGCCTTGCGCGAACAGCTGCTGGCGCTGGACGTGGTGGCGGAGAACTGAAGGGCCGAGACGTTTGGCGGCTTTCTGACAGCGTGTGTGCGCTTTGTTGATGAAATCAAGCCGCCCGCAGACGCCTGACAAGCCGGCTTCCCAGCGAAAGGGGGGCGAGGCTTGGCTGGCATCGATTGTGCTGAGTTGACTGCATCCACCGACCGGAGACCCCCATGTCCGCCTCGCTCAAGCAGAAGATCGCCGAAGTGTTCGACGAGCCCGGTTGCGACAAGAACCAGGCCAAGGGCGAGAAGGAGCGCAAGAAGGGCTGCACCAAGCAGCTCAGCCCCGGCGCCGCGGCCGGTGGGTGTGCTTTCGACGGCGCCAAGATCGCCCTGCAGCCCATCGTCGACGTGGCCCACCTCGTGCACGGCCCCATCGCCTGCGAAGGCAATTCCTGGGACAACCGCCACAGCGCTTCATCGGGCAGCACGCTCTACCGAACAGGTTTCACCACCGACATCAACGAGCTGGATGTCATCTACGGAGGCGAGAAACGCCTGTTCAAGGCCATCCGCGAGATCATCGACCGCCAGCACCCGCCCGCGGTCTTCGTCTACCAGACCTGCGTGACCGCGCTCATCGGCGACGACATCGAGGCCGTTTGCCAGCGCGCCAGCGAAAAGTTCGGCGTGCCTGTCATCCCCGTCAACAGCCCTGGCTTCGCGGGCCCCAAGAACCTGGGCAACAAGCTTGGCGGCGAGGCCTTGCTGGACCACGTCATCGGCACACGCGAGCCTGCGCACACCACGCCTTACGACATCAACATCATCGGTGAATACAACCTCTCGGGCGAGCTCTGGCAGATCAAGCCGTTGCTGGATGCGCTGGGCGTGCGCATCCTCAGTTGCATATCCGGCGATGGCCGCTACGAAGAGGTCGCCAGCAGCCACCGCGCGCGGGTCAACATGATGGTGTGCTCCAAGTCGATGATCAACATCGCCACGCGCATGCAGCAGCGATGGGACATCCCGTACTTCGAGGGCTCCTTCTACGGCATCTCCGACATGAGCGACACGCTGCGCCAGATCGCCCGCCTGCTGGTAGCTCGTGGCGCGGGAGGCGACCTGATCGACCGCACCGAGCGCCTGATCGAAGTGGAAGAGGCACGCGCCTGGCAAAGGCTGTCGGCCTACAAGGCGCGCCTGAAGGGCAAACGCGTGCTGCTCATCACCGGCGGCGTCAAGAGCTGGTCGGTGGTGTCTGCCTTGCAGGAGGTGGGCATGGAGATCGTCGGCACCTCGGTGAAGAAGTCCACCAAGGAAGACAAGGAAAAGATCAAGGAGATCATGGGTGACGACGCCCACATGATCGACGACATGACCCCGCGCCAGATGTACGACATGCTGCGCGAGGCGAGGGCGGACATCATGCTCTCGGGCGGTCGCTCGCAGTTCATCGCGCTCAAGGCGCGCATGCCCTGGCTGGACATCAACCAGGAACGCCACCACGCCTACGCCGGTTACGAAGGCATGGTCGAGCTCGTTGACGAGATCGACAAGGCCCTGCACAACCCGGTGTGGCAGCAGGTGCGCATCCCGGCACCCTGGGACGAGGTGGACGCGGGCATGTTGCCCTCGTCGCCCTCGTCCCCATCGGCTGACGCCGTGGCCGTGACGGCCAGTGTCTGAAGGAGCGCAGGCATGGCCACCGTCACCGAATCGAAGAAGGCCTGTGCGGTCAACCCGCTCAAAATGAGCCAGCCCCTGGGCGCCAGCTACGCCTTCATGGGCCTGGACCGCTGCATGCCCGTCATGCATGGCTCGCAGGGCTGCACGTCTTTTGGCCTGGTGCTGCTGGTGCGGCACTTCAAAGAAGCCATCCCGCTGCAGACCACGGCGATGAACGAGGTCACCACCATCCTCGGTGGCTACGAGAACCTGGAGCAGGCGCTGCTCAACATCCACAAACGCGCAAACCCGAAGGTCATCGCCATCTGCTCGACGGGCCTGACCGAGACCAAGGGCGACGACGTGCCGGGCTACCTCAAGCTGGTCAGGCAGAAGCAGCCGATGCTCGATGGCACCGCGCTCGTGTACGTCTCCACCCCCGACTACATCGGTGCCTTCCAGGATGGCTACGCCAAGGCGTTGACCGAGCTCGTGCGCACGCTGGTGAAGCCCGTTGACAAGGCCGACCGAGCCAACCGAGATGGCCGCTTGCCACCGCGCGTGAACCTGCTGCCCGGCTGCCACCTCACCCCTGCCGATATCGAGGAGTTGCGCGAGCTGTGCGATGCCTTCGGGCTCGACGTCACGGCCCTGCCCGACGTGTCGCGCTCGCTGGACGGCCACATCCCCGCCGACTGGCGTGGCACGACCCTGGGCGGCACCACACTGGACGAAGCTGCGGCCATGGGCGAGGCCCGGGCCACGCTGGCCATCGGCGAGCACATGCGTGAAGCGGGTGAACTGCTGGAACAACTCACCGGCGTGCCCACCCACGTGTTCGACCGCCTCACTGGCCTGGCCTGCAACGACCGCCTGGTGCAACTGCTCGCGCAACTCAGTGGCCAGCCCGTGCCAGCGCGCATCCGCCGCCAGCGCAGCCAACTGCTCGACGCCATGCTGGATGCGCACTTCCACCTCGGCAAGCTCAAAGTCGCCATCGGCGCCGAGCCCGATCTGCTGCACGCCGCCGGCAGCACGCTGCACGAGATGGGCGCCGAGCTGGTGCGCTGCGTGACCACCACCTCGTCACCCCTGCTGGCCCAGATGCCCGCCGAGCACGTGCTCATCGGCGACCTGCAAGACCTCGAGGACGGTGCGGCGGATGCCGACCTGCTCATCACGCATTCGCACGGCCGCCAGGCCGCCGACCGGCTGAACAAGCCCTTCTTGCGCCTGGGCTTCCCCATCTTCGACCGCATCGGCAACTCGCACCGCCTGATGGTCGGCTACCGAGGCACGCGCGGCTTCCTGTTCGAGGTGGCCAACCTGATGCTGGGCCACCTGCCCCACGCCACCCCCGATCACTGGCCCTTGTCCGACGCCGCGCTGCGCGTGGCCAAGCCCGGCCAGGCCCAATCCACCCCCACCGGAGTCACCCCATGAAAGTGGCCTTCAGCACCCAGGACCGCCAGCGCGTCGACGCCCACTTCGGCTGGGCCAAGAACCTCTCGGTCTACGAAGTCATGCCCGATGGCTATCACTTCGTGGAGAACTTCGAGTTCGGCGGCAAGCTCGAGGAAGACGGTGATGAAGACAAGCTCGCGCCCAAGCTCGCCGCCATCCACGACTGCGCCATCCTCTACGTGGCGGCCATCGGCGGATCGGCTGCCGCGCGCGTGGTGGCCGTGAAGATCCACCCCATCAAGGTGGCCCAGCCCGAACCCATCCTGGACATCCTGGACAAGCTGCAGGAGGTGCTCAAGGGCACCCCGCCTCCCTGGTTGCGCAAGGCCCTGCTCAAGGGCCAGGCCGCGACCCCGACCTTTGAAGACGAAGACGAGGCTCACCATGACCGTTGAAGCCGTGGCCCCGGCCACCCCCGCCGCGCCAGACGCCGACGAAGCCACCCTGATGGCGTCCCCCTTCGTGCGCGAGCTCGTGAAGATGCTGCGCGCCCAAGACACCCATGGCACCTGGGACGGCAAGTCCGACCGCAAGCTGCTCGACCCTTACATCCTGACGGCCGAGCAGCGCCGCGAGGTCCCCATCATCGGCGACCCCGACCCCGAAACCCTCTGGCGCCTGGAGCTGTTCTACAACGCCATCGGCGTGGCCATCGAGCGCGAGACCGGCCAGATGGTCACGCCCATGATGAAGATGAGCCACGAAGGCTTCGGCCGCATCGTGCTGCTGGCGGGCCGCCTGGTCGTCGTCAACAAGCAACTGCGTGACGTGCACCGCTTCGGCTTCCCCTCGCTGGCGAAGCTGGCCGAGCAAGGTGGCAAGTTCGTCAGCGATGGCGTCACGATGATCCGGGACTACCCGGCCGTGGCCAAGTACGGAACCTGACGCGGTGCCCACCACGGCACCTGATCCCGAACGAAGCATGCGAGAGACCCCATCATGGACGCCGATGAACGCAAGGCCCAGCTCAAGAAGCTGAACGCCCAGGCCACGCAGGCCAAGATGGACCTGCACGACCTCTCCGAAGAGTTGCCCACCAACTGGGAGAAGATCCTGGAAGTGGCGCAACGCTGCCACGACACCCACGCCGCGCTGATGGCCGCCCGCCAGGCCGCAGCCGCCGCTGGTTGAGCAAGGAGGGCACCATGAGCCACTTCACCGTGACCCTGCCCAGCGGCGAAAGCTGGGAGCCACGCTTCGTGCAGCAGATCAATGAAGACACCTGCATCGGATGCGGCCGTTGCTTCAAGGTCTGCCAACGCGGCGTGCTGGAACTGGTCGGCCTCAACGAGGAGGGCGAACACGTCGCCCTGGCTGGCGACGAGGACGATGACGACGAGTACGAAAAGAAAGTCATGACCATCGCCCACCAGGAGATGTGCATCGGCTGTACGGCGTGCTCGCGCATCTGCCCGAAGAAGTGCTACACGCACTCGCCGGCCAGCACTTGAAATGCGACGATGGCCGATTCAGCCGGCGCCCTTGACCAGGGCGTCGATCACGCCGGCGCCGGTGCCGTCCATGGGATCCAGCTCATGCACCTTGCGCAGGTAGGCTCGCGCACCAAAAGGGTCGCGTCGGCGCAGGCGGATGAAGGCCAGCGCCTTGAGGGTGAACAGCCAGAAGCGGGCCGGCCCGGGCGACTGGAAGTCCGCCATGCTCGCTTCGACCTGTTGCCAGCTCGCGGGCAACCCCGCCTGCATGGCGGCCACGTCCAGGCCCTTGAGGGCAGCGAACTCGGCCTGCGCCGTGTCGCCATGGCGCGCATGGAACTTGTAGAGCAGGTAGTACAGGGACGGGCAATCGGGTGCGCAGACCTGAGCTGTCCACAGCAGGGCCAGCGCCCTTTGCGGGTTGGGCTCCCGGCGGGCTTCGTCGACGAGGTGGCGCACTTGCGGCGGCACCTCGCCGCCGAAAAATTCATCTGACGACTCACCGGTGAAGAGGTTCACGCCACCGCCCGCCTGTTTGGTTCACCACGTGCCAGCCGAAGCGGCAAGGCGGGTAACGACTTCGCCACCCAGCAGGTGCTTTTCAAAGATCTCGGGCACGTCTTCGGGCTTGACGCGGCTGTAAAGCACGCTGTCGGGGAAGACGACAACGTTGACGCCACCGTCGCAAGGCCCCAGGCAGCCCGAGTAGGTCACGCCCACCTGGTCGTAGGCCTGACGGGCTTGCAGCTGCTGCCAGAAGGCCTGCAGCACGGCCTGGCTGCCTTGTGCGGCACAACAGCCGCGCGGGTGCCCGGGCGGGCGCTGTTGCGAGCAGACGAAGACGCTGCGTTCGGGTCGGGACATGGGGGCTCCAGCGGCGTTCAGCCGAACTTGAAGAGGATGCCGTGGCCGCCGCGCGGGTACTCCCACGCGACGTTGGCATGCTCGGAACAGATGATCCGGCAGCTGCCGCATTCCAGGCAGCCATCGGTGATGAGGGTGACGGCGCCATTGCCTTCGGCCTTGTAGCAACTGGCCGGGCAGACGAAGGTGCAGCTGCGGTCCTGGCAGGTGCTGCGGCAGACCTCGGCGTCCTTGATCTGGATGTGAGGGCGGCCGGCGTCGACCTTGTAGCGGTTCTGAAAGAGCTTGTCTTCCACGTTGACGGAGATGGGGGTCATGTCGTTTGCTCCTGTCTTGGCGTCAAAGTCGGCTCAGCGGAAGGCGCGCCAGAGCTTGAAGGCGTCGCCCACCAGGCCGGTGAAGCTGCGCGCGGTGCGGAAGCTCGAAAAGACCTCGCGCTCCTTGGTCTTCTTGTCGACGTTGTCCACCGTGACCATGGTGCGCGCCGCCTTGTTGAGCAGCTCGGGGTAGGTGGTGAAGAACTGCGGGTTCTCGTGGAAGACCTTGGGCATGTCGCGGTACTTCTTGAGGTCCTTCATCACGAAGGATTCGTCGAGCGCCTTCTGATAAGCCTTGAGCGTGGCCTCGTTGAGCGGCTTGCCAGCGGCCTTGGCGTTGATCACGGTTTCTGCGGCCAGGCGCCCGGTGGTCATGGCCAGGTTCGAGCCCTCGCGGTGCACGGCGTTGACGAAGCCACCCGAGTCGCCCACGATCATCCAGCCGTTGCCGTGCACCTTCGGGACAGCGAAGAAGCCGCCTTCGGGGATCAGGTGGGCGCAGTACTCCTTCATCTCGCCGCCTTCGATGAGCGGGGCCACGCTGGGGTGGCGCTTGAGGTTCTCCAGCAGCTGGTAGGGCGAGGTCTTGTTCTCGTTCTTCTTGAAGTCCGAGAGCATGCAGCCGATGCCGATGGTCAGCGAATCCTTGTTGGTGTAGAGGAAGCCCGTGCCCATCATGCCGTCGGTGATCTTGCCGACCATCTCGATGACCACGCCTTCTTCTTCCTTGATGTTGAAGCGCTGCTGGATCAGCTCTTCGGGCATGAAGAGGATTTCCTTGACGGCCAGGGCCACGTTGGAGGCCTTGATCTCGGGGTGGAAGCCGGCCTTGCGCGCCAGCGTGCTGTTGACGCCGTCCGCCAGCACCACCACGTCGGCGAACACGTCGCCGGCCTCGCGGTCGCAGCGCACGCCCACCACCTTCTCGCCATCCATGATGAGGTTCTGCACGGTGGTTTCGCAGATCAGCAGGGCGCCGGCTTCGCGCACCTTCGAGCTGAACCACTTGTCGAACTGCGCACGGATGATGGTGTAGCGGTTGTAGGGGGGCTTGTTGTAGTCCTCGCAGCGGAAGTGGCTGCCGACGAAGCTGGCGTCGTCGAGCACCCACATGCGCTGCTCGATGATGTGGCGCTCCAGCGGGGCGTCTTCGCGGAAGTCGGGGATGATGCGTTCGAGCGCGTCGGCGTAGAGGATGGCGCCCTGCACGTTCTTCGAGCCGGGGTATTCGCCGCGCTCGATCTGCAGCACCTTCAGGCCGGCCTTGGCCATGGTGTAGGCGGCGGCGTTGCCCGAGGGGCCGGCGCCCACGACGATGGCGTCGAACTTCTGGTTGGCTTTCATGGTCTTGCTCCTGCTGTGGAGGCGAGGTCAGGCGACCTTGCGGATGCGCTGGTCGAGGTGGGCCTGGAAGGCCTGTGTCAGCGCGGGCAGCACCTGCATGGCGTTGCCGACGATGCCGTGGTGGGCGAAGTCGAAGATGGGCGCGTTCGGGTCGGTGTTGATGGCGACGACCACGTCAGACGATTCCATGCCCACGCGGTGCTGGATGGCGCCGCTGATGCCGGCGGCGATGTAGAGCTTGGGGCGAACGGTCTTGCCCGTCTGTCCCACCTGGCGGTCGGCCTCAACCCAGCCGGCCTGCACGCAGGGGCGCGTGGCGCCCACCTCGCCGCCCAGCACGCGGGCCAGGTCGAACACGAGCTTGAAGTTCTCGGGGGTCTTCAGGCCCTTGCCGCCGCTGACGATCACGTCGGCGTAGGGCAGGTTGATCTTGTTGGAGCTGGCGTCGGCGATGAAGTCCAGCAGCTTGGTGACGATGTTGGTTTCGATCAGGCCCAGCGTGTCTTCCGAGGTGGTGCCGGTGCGTTCGGCGTCGGCGCGCGGCATGGCCATCACGCGGGGGCGAACCGTGGCCATCTGGGGGCGGTAGGCCAGGGTCATGATCGTGCACAGCAGCGAGCCGCCGAAGGTCGGGCGGGTGGCGGCCAGGGCGCGCGTGTTGGGGTCGATGGCCAGCTCGGTGCAGTCGGCGGTCAGGCCGGTGAGCAAGGTGGTGGCCACCGAGCCGGCCAGGTCGCGACCTTGCGAGGTGGCGCCCAGCAGCACGATCTCCGGCTTGTGTTTGTTGACCAGGTCGGTCAGGCCCTTGGTGAAGGGCTCGTTGCGGTAGCCCTTGAGCACCGCATCGCGCATGAAGTAGACGTGGTCGGCGCCGAAGGTGAAGGCCTCTTTGGCGAAGCGGTCGAGGTCTTCGTCGGGGCCGCCCAGCAGCACGCCGCACAGGGGCGATCCGAGCTGGTCGGCGAGCTTGCGTCCTTCGCCCAGCAGCTCCCACGAGACGCTGTGCACGTGGCCGCGCTCGTGCTCGATGAAGACCCACACGCCTTTGTAGGCCTTGAGTTCATCGGAGAGTTCGAGGTTGCGGCCGCGGCCCGCGGGCTTCAAGGCGGGCGGGTTGGCGGGTTTGGCTTCGCTCATGGCAGGGCTCCCGTTCGGGGTGATGACAGCGTGTGGGAAATCGGATCGATCAGGCGCTGAGCTTTTCGACCAGGTCGTCTTCCAGCGTCGTGTGGCGCGTGAAGATCGACTGGATCAGGTTGAGCGAGACGTCGCGCAGGGAAGAGGTCTCCACGTTCAGCATCTCGGCCTTCTCGGAGCGTGGCGTGGGGCCGAACACGCGGCTGACCACGGTGGGCGAGCCTTTGAGGCCGATCTTGGTGACGTCCTCGATGCCCGCGTCGTCCTTGTTCCACTTGCGCACCGGGTAGGCGGCGGCGTGGATCATCGAAGGCAGCGAGGCAAAGCGCATCTCGTTGGTGTTCTCCAGCATCGTGATGAGGCAGGGCAGCCTGGTTTGCAGCACCTGCACGCCGCCTTCGCCGCGCCGCTCGACGGTGATGGTGCCGCCTTCCAGGTCGGTCTCGACGATGCGCGAGACATAGGTCAGCAGCTGCATGCCCAGCCGCTTGGCCACCCCGGGGCCGACCTGGGCCGTGTCGCCGTCGATGGTCTGCTTGCCCGTGAACACCATGTCGACCTGCTGCTCGCTGCCGAGTTTGCGGATGGCGGCGGCCAGGGCGTAAGACGTGGCCAGGGTGTCGGCGCCGGCGAAGGCGCGGTCGGTCACCAGCACTGCGTCGTCGGCGCCGAAGGACACGCATTTGCGCAAGGCTTCTTCGGCTTGCGGTGGGCCCATGCACAGCACGGTCACGCGGCCGCCGAACTGGTCCTTCAGGCGCAGCGCCTCTTCCAGGGAGAACAGGTCATAGGGGTTGACGATGGCCGGCACGCCCTGGCGCATGATGGTGTTGGTGACGGGGTGGACGCGGATCTGGGCCGAGTCGGGCACCTGCTTGATGCAGACGACGATGTGCATGGCGCTCTCCTGGTGGGCGGTTCAGCGGTGGGCGGTCGCGGTCGAATCGGGCGTGTTCCCGGCCAGGGGTGGCACGCGGGCCGGCAGCGAGGCCTTGAGGCTTTGCAACGAGACGTGCTGCTCGCCGTTGGCTTCCTGGAAGACCTTGAAGACCTTCTCTTGCGCAGGCGTGGACCGCACGAAATCCGAGTAGGCGCGCACCAGCAGCTCGCGGTAGACGGCGTAGAGCGCCTGTTCGTTGTCGCCGGGCAGGTTGGGTGCCTGGCGGATGTACTGGTAAAAGCGCTTGAGGATGTGCAGGCGGCTGACGTGCACCACGCTCTGCTCGTGTGGCACGCCGAAGAAGTTCAGGAAGTCTTCGGCCGACGACAGCTGCTTGAGCTCCAGGGTGAGGTTGTCCATCATGGCTGCGCTCCTTTGTCAGGGGGCTGATCAAGGCGGTCTTCCAGTTCCTGGATGCGGGCGAGCATGCAGGTCATGGCGCGACCGACCGGGTCGGGGATGAGGTGGTGGTTGAGGTCCACCGGCATGAAGCCTTCGGCGGTGCGACGCGGGCGCGAGGCTTCGCGCACCACCACGCGACCGGGGATGCCGACCACGGTCGCGCCCTCGGGCACCGGGTCGATCACCACCGAGTTGGCTGCCACGCGCACGCCATGGCCGACGACGATGGGCCCCAGCACCTTGGCACCAGCCCCCACGACCACGCCGTTGCCCAGCGTGGGGTGGCGCTTGCCGGCCTGCCAGCTGGTGCCACCCAGCGTGACGCCGTGGTAGAGCGTGCAGTCGTCGCCGACCTCGGCCGTCTCGCCGATGACGACGCCCGCACCGTGATCGATGAAGAAGCGCCGGCCGATGCGCGCGCCCGGGTGGATGTCGATGTGCGTCCACCAGCGCGCCAGGTAGGACATCCAGCGCGGCAGGTAACGCCAGCCCCCGAGCCAAAGCGCATGGGCCAGGCGGTGCAGGGCGACGGCGTGCACGCCGGGGTAGAGCGTCCAGACCTCGAAGCGCGAGCGGGCGGCTGGGTCACGCTGGGCCACGCAGGCCACGTCCTCGCAGACCAGGCCCCACCAGCTCGGCGGCTGGGGCGGGGCGGGATCGGTCGCGGGAGCCTCGTCCAACGTGGCCCGCAGGGTGTGACTCAGGGCCGCGTCCAGGGGGGTGGGGTCGGTGTGGCTCACGAGGGTTGCCCTTCCAGCGAGGATGACTCGAGGTAGAACTGCTGCAGCTCTGCCGGTGTGGGCGCGCGCTTGGTGTGCACCGCATGGCCGCGCACGCGTTCCAGCAGGCGTGGCACCTGGGGCTCGTCCAGCGAGAGGCCCAGGGCCTGGTAGGCGAGCTTCACGGCCCGGGTGCCTGAGTGCTTGCCCAGCACGGTCTGGCGCGCGCGGCCCAGCTCGGCCGGATCGAACCCTTCGTAGGTGGTCGGGTGCTTGGCCAGCCCATCGACGTGTATGCCCGATTCGTGCGTGAAGATGGCGTCGCCCACGATGCTCTTGTTGGCTGCCACGAGCCGACCCGAGGCCTGCTCGACCAGCTTGGAGATGCGCACGAGGTCGGTGGTCCGGATGCCGCAATGCACGCCGTGGATGTGCTTGAGCCCCATCACCACCTCTTCCATCGCGGCGTTGCCGGCGCGCTCGCCCAGTCCGTTGACGGTGGTGTTGGCATGGGTGGCGCCAGCGCGCAGCGCGGCCAGGGTGTTGGCGGTGGCCAGGCCCAGGTCGTTGTGGGCGTGGATCTCGATGTCGACCTCCACCGCGTGGCGCAGCAGGCTGATGGCGTCGAAGGTGGAAAAGGGGTCGAGCACGCCCAGCGTGTCGGCGAAGCGGATGCGCGAAGCGCCGCAGCGCTGCGCCAGGCGGGCCAGCTCGCCCAGGAAGACGGGGTCGGCCCGAGAGGCATCTTCGGCGCCCACCGACACCTCGCGTCCGGCCGCATGCAAGGTGCTGACGTAGCGCTCGACCTGTTCCATGGCCCAGATGCGGTCGCGTTGCAGCTTGTGGCGCAGGTGGATGTCCGACACGGGGATCGACAGGTGGATGACATCGACATCGCAGGCGAGTGCGGCCAACATGTCCTCGTCTCGCATGCGGCCCCACACCATCAGCCTGCAACCCAGGCCGAGCGAAGCGATGGTGTTGATGGCCTTGACTTCGGCATCGCCCATGACGGGGATGCCCACCTCCATCTCGGGCACGCCAGCGGCCGACAAGGCCTGCGCGATGGCCACCTTCTCGTCGAGCGTGAAGGCCACGCCGGCGGTCTGTTCGCCGTCGCGCAAGGTGGTGTCGTTGATGACGGGCAGGACCATGTCGGGCTCTTTCGGGCGCTGTGTTCGTCGTGGTTGACGGGGCTTCGAGGCTTCTTTTTGCAATCGCTGTGCCACGCCTTCGAGGTGTCGTTCAGCCTGGGAAAGCCTCGCAGGACCTTGCAAGAGCCGTGTTCATGGGGTGTCCAGCGCGTCGACCTTGTCGCATTTGTCGTCGGTTTCGGCACAGCGCTGGCGGGGCCGAACGTGGCGGTGGATTGTGGGAGAGGTGGCCGAACGAATGGCGCTCAAACACGCTCTCGGGCGTGGTTGCGCGTGTGGCGTGGCAGCTCGATGGTGATGTCCGACTGGCCCATGCGAACGGCACAGGCCAGCCGCGAGCACGGCTCCACGCCCCATGCCTTGTCGAGCTGGTCTTCTTCCTCGTCGTCGGGACTGGCCAGGCTTTCGCCACCCTGGCGGATCAGCACGTGGCAGGTGGCGCAGGCCGCGACCATGTCGCAGGCGTGTTCGATGGCGATGCCGTGCTGCAGCAGGCTCTCGCACAGCGAGCGGCCTGGGCGGACCTCGAAGCTTTGGCCCCGGGGGCACAGCTCGTGGTGGGGGAGGATGGTGAGCTGTGGCATGGGCGGGCTCCGTCGATCAGGTGATGGTGTCGAGCGCGCGGCCCGAGAGGGCCTGTCGCACGGAGGCGTCCATGCGGCGCGCAGCGAATGCGGTGGTGGCGTGGTTGAGCAGCTGGCAGGCACCTTTGATGGCATCGGTGCTGCTGCTGGTTTCAAGCTGTTCGGCCACGTGGTTCATGGCGTCGACGATGTGCTGGCGCTCAGGCGGCGAGAGCAGGGCGTCGCCGTCTTCCTTCAGGGCTGCTTCGGTGGCGTCGAGCAGGCGGCGGGCGTCGATCTGCGCCTCTCGCAGCATGCGCAGCGCCATGTCCTCGCTGGCACGGCCCATGCTGTCGGCCAGCATGCGAGCGATCTGCTCATCGTCGAGGCCGTAGGCGGGCTTGACCTCCACTTGGGCCTGCACGCCTGTGCTTTGCTCGCGCGCGGTGACGGACAGCAGGCCGTCGGCGTCGATCTGGAAGCTCACGCGGATGCGCGCGGCGCCGGCCACCATCGGCGGGATGCCACGCAACTCGAAGCGAGCCAGCGATCGGCAGTCCTTGACCGACTCGCGCTCGCCTTGCAGCACGTGCAGGCTCATCGCGGTCTGGCCATCCTTGAAGGTGGTGAAGTCCTGAGCACGCGCGGCAGGCAGGGTGGTGTTGCGCGGGATGACCTTTTCGACCAGGCCTCCCATGGTTTCCAGGCCGAGCGACAGCGGGCACACGTCGAGCAGCAGCCATTCGCCATTGGTGCCATTGCCCACCAGGGCGTTGGCTTGAATGGCCGCACCCATGGCCACGACCTCGTCGGGGTTGAGGTCGGTCAAGGGTTCACGGCCGAAGAGATCGGTCACCGCGCGGCGCACCACGGGCATGCGCGTCGAGCCACCCACCAGCACGATGCCATTGACTTCGTCGAGGGCCAGTTGGGCGTCCTTCATCGCGCGCTTTGTGGCGCTCAGGGTGCGCTGAACCAGCGGTCGAACCAGGTCGGCGAAGGCCTCGCCGGTCAGGGTCTGGCCGCACACGTCGACGGCGTCGAAGCTGGAGAGCGCCTCCTTGGCGGCACGCGCGCTGATGAGCAGGTGCTGCTGCGTCACGGCGTCGAGCGCGGCCCAGTCCAGGCCCTGCTGATCGGCCAGCCAGAGCGCGACGACGCGGTCGAAGTCGTCGCCACCGAGCGCCGAATCGCCGCCGGTCGCGCACACCTCGAAGACCCCCTGGCTCAAGCGCAGCACCGACACGTCGAAGGTGCCGCCGCCGAGGTCGTAGACCAGGAAGGTGCCTCGCGCGCCTTTGTCGAGGCCATAGGCGATGGCCGCGGCCGTGGGCTCGTTGAGCAGGCGCAGCACTTGTAGTCCCGCGAGCTTGGCTGCGTCCTTCGTGGCCTGGCGCTGCGCGTCGTCGAAATAGGCGGGCACGGTGATGACCACGCCGGTGAGGTCGCCGCCCAGCGAGTTTTCGGCGCGCATGCGCAGGCTGCGCAGGATGTCGGCCGAGACCTCCACCGGCGAGCGCAGCCCGGCCGCCGTCTGCACGCCGACCATGCCGGGTTGTTCGACGATGGCATAGGGTGGGCGGCCCGCGCGCAGCACGTCGGCGTGGCTGCGTCCCATCAGGCGCTTGACCGAGGCGATGGTGTTGAGCGGGTCTTCGGCCTGCCGGGCCACCGCATCGAATCCGACGACGGGTGGTTCTCGCGGGTCGCGGTAGTGGACCACCGAGGGCAGCAGCACCCGACCTTGTTCATCGGCCAGGGCACGTGGCAGTGCGCTGCTCACGCTGGCGACCAGCGAATGCGTGGTGCCCAGGTCGATGCCGGCGGCCAGCCGGTGCTGGTGCGGCGCGGCGCTCTGGCCGGGTTCCGCGATCTGCAGCAGCGCCATGGCGTGCCCCCTTGTTTGTCGAATGTCAGACCGCGAAGCTCTCGCCGCAGCCGCAGTTGGCCTTGGCGTTCGGATTGTGGAACTTGAAGCCTTCGTTGAGCCCCTCGCGCACGAAGTCCAGTTCTGTGCCATCGAGGAAGGGCAGGCTGCGCGCGTCCACCAGCAGCTTCAGCCCGTGGCTGTCGAAGACCTGGTCGTCGGGCAAGGCCTCGTCGGCGAACTCGATCGCATAGGCCAGGCCCGAACAGCCGCTGGTCTTGACGGCCAGGCGCAGGCCCACGCCCTTGCCACGCTTGTGGAGTGAACGCTCGATGTGGCGAGCGGCCTTCTCGGTCAGGGTGACGGCCATGTCGAGCTCCTCACATCGAGAACGAGCTGCCGCAGCCACAGGTGGTCTGCGCGTTCGGGTTGTGGATGACGAAACGCGAGCCCTCCAGGCCATCTTCGTAGTCGATGTCGGCGCCCATCAGGTACTGCATGCTCATCATGTCGACCACCATGCTCACGCCGTCCTTGTCGATGCGTGTGTCATCGTCGTTGACCTGGTCGTCGAAGGCGAAGCCATACGAGAAGCCGGAGCAGCCCCCGCCCGTCACGTACAAACGCAGCTTGAGGTTGGGGTTGCCTTCGTCGGCGATGAGCTCGGCCACCTTGGCGGCCGCGGCGCTGCTGAACTGGATGGGCGATGCCGGCGGCGGCGCCGGGGTGATCGGGGCGAGTGCGGTGGTGTCCATGGCGGCTCCTTGCTGCGATGTGGATGGGGGTGCCGGGTTCAGGACGGCTGACAGGCGGCCTGCTCGGCCAGGAGCATGCTGTCGGTGCCCAGCGCGGCGGGGTCGGCCGGATTGGTCATTCGCGAGCGATAGTCGGCCACGGCCGCCTTGATCGCGTCTTCGGCCAGGATCGAGCAGTGGATCTTCACGGGCGGCAGCGCCAGCTCTTCGGCGATCTGGGTGTTCTTGATGGCCAGCGCCTCGTTGAGCGTCTTGCCGCGAACCCACTCGGTCACCAGCGAACTCGACGCGATCGCCGAGCCGCAGCCATAGGTCTTGAAACGCGCATCCTCGATCACACCGGTCGCCGGGTTGACCTTGATCTGCAGCTTCATCACGTCGCCACAGGCCGGTGCGCCCACCATGCCGGTGGCCACGCCTTCTTCGTCGGCGGAGAACCCGCCCACGTTGCGCGGGTTCTCGTAGTGGTCGATGACTTTGTCGCTGTAGGCCATGGTGGGGCTCCTGGTGTGTCGATGGGGGTGTGAGGCCGGGTGAGGCCGATCAATGGGCCGCCCACTGGATGGTGTCGAGGTCGATGCCGGCGCGCACCATGTCCCACAACGGGCTCATGTCGCGCAGTTTCTCGACCACTTCTCGCACGCGGCCGGTGGTGAAGTCGATCTCTTCGGCGGTGGTGAAGCGACCGATGGAAAAACGCACCGAGCTGTGCGCGAGCTCATCGCTGCGGCCCATGGCGCGCAGCACGTAGCTCGGCTCCAGGCTGGCCGAGGTGCAGGCCGAGCCGGAAGACACGGCGATGTCCTTCATGCCCATCAGCAACGACTCGCCTTCCACGTAGTTGAAGCTCACGTTGAGGTGGCCAGGCGCACGGCGTTCAACGTGCCCGTTGAGTGCCACCGCGTCGATGCCTTGCAGGCCGCGCCACAGGCGCTCGCGCAGGCTGATCAGCCGCTCGATCTCGGTGTTCATCTCACGCGCGGCGATGTAGAAGGCCTCGCCCATGCCGACGATCTGGTGCGTGGGCAGGGTGCCTGAACGCATGCCACGCTCGTGGCCGCCACCATGCATCTGCGCTTCGATGCGCACGCGTGGCTTGCGGCGAACGTACAAGGCGCCGATGCCCTTGGGGCCATAGGTCTTGTGGGCCGACATCGACATCAGGTCGATGGGCAGGCGATCGAGGTCGATGGCGACCTTGCCGGTGGCCTGGGCCGCATCGACGTGCAGCAGCACGGCCTTGGCACGGCACAGCTCGCCCAGCCTGGCGATGTCCTGGATCACGCCGGTCTCGTTGTTGACGAACATCACGGAGGCCAGCACCGTGTCGGGCCGCAGCGCCTCGGCGAAGCGATCGATGTCGACCAAGCCATCCGATTCCACGGGCAGCACCGTGACTTCCCAGCCCAGTCGCTCCATCTCGCGCATGGTGTCGAGCACGGCCTTGTGTTCGGTGGCCAGGGTCACCAGGTGACGGCCTTTCTGCTGGTAGAAGGTCGCCGCACCCTTGATGGCCAGGTTGTTGCTCTCGGTGGCACCCGAGGTCCACACGATCTCGCGCGGGTCGGCGCCGATCAGGTAGGCCACCTGCTCGCGGGCGATCTCCACCGCCTCCTCGGCGGCCCAGCCATACGCGTGAGAGCGGCTCGCGGGGTTGCCGAAGCGCTCTGTCAGGTAAGGCATCATCTTGCTGGCCACGCGCGGGTCCACGGGTGTGGTGGCGGCGTAATCCAGGTAGACCGGGTGAGGGTGCGGCGGCGGCGGGAAGTTCATGGTCAAGCCTTCCTGAGGTGGGCGGCAAAGGCCGGTGGGCCTTCATCCCATTGCAAACCCGGTGCCACCTCCCATGGGCCTGCGTGCCGGCCGTGTTTTGCCTGGCGATCGCCATGAAACCGCGCGCGGATGCCCATGCGCACACCGATTCCGTCGTGATCGATGTGTCGCCGATGTGTGTTGTTTGTCGGGTTTGTCGCGGCGTTGTCGGTTCGCGAAAGGAAGGGGGCGCTGGCCACTCACACGCGGCGGCATCGCTAGCGCCCTCACAAAGCAAGAAGCCCGGCCGGTGACCGGCGCGGGCTTCTTTTCAAACAAGGGGGGCAGGTGCGGCGGCTTATTCGTCGCTGCTGCCACCCATGCCGAACAGGCTCAGCAAGGCGCTGAAGAGGTTGTAGACCGACAGGTACAGGCTGGTCGTGGCCAGGATGTAGTTGGTCTCGCCACCGTTGACGATGCGGCTGGTCTCGAACAGGATCATGCCGCTCATCAGCAGGACCACCAGGGCGGACACCGCCAGGCTCAGCGCCGGCACCTCGAAGAAGATGGCACCCAGGCCCAGTGCGAAGGCGATCAGGCAGCCGATCATCAGGAAGCTGCCCATGAAGCTGAAGTCACGCTTGGTGGTCAGGGCGATGGCCGACAGGCCCAGGAAGGCGACCGCCGTGGTGCCCAGCGCCTGCGTGACCACGGCCGGGCCGTGGGGCAGGTTCAGCACCGCGTTGAGCAGCGGGCCCATGGTGAAGCCCAGGAAGCCCGTGAAAGCGAAGACGGCCAGCAGGCCCTGCGCCTTGTGCGCGGTCTTTTGCACCCAGAAGCTCAGGCCGAAGAAGCCCACCAGGGTGACGATGAGGCCCAGCGAAGGCACGTTCAGGGCCATGGCCAGGCCGGCCATGCCCGCGCTGAAAGCCAGGGTCAGGCCCAGCAGGGCGTAGGTGTTGCGGAGCACGCGACGGCTGCTGTCCGACAGGGAGGTCGAAGCAGCGGTGCCGGCCACGGGGCTCAGCGTGCGGGTCGGGTGCGAATGATCGGACATGGTGATTTCCTCGTGGGAACAGAGACGGACACAGATGACATCCTGAGGCCTTTGCAAAACGGTGTAAATTCGAAATATGAATTCGAACATTTCGGGAAAACCGATATGAACTACAAGCACCTGCTCTATTTCTGGACCGTGGCCCGCCTGGGTGGGGTCGTCAAGGCTGGCGAGCACCTGCACGTCACGCCGCAGACCATCAGCGGGCAGATCCAGTTGCTGGAAGAACACTTCGGGCGGCCGCTGTTCAAGAAGAAGGGGCGCCAGTTGGCGCTGACCGAGACCGGCGAGCTGGCCTTCAGCTACGCGCAGGACATCTTCACCCTGGGCTCGGAGCTGGACCAGGTGGTGCGCCAGCCGCGTGGCGCGCATCGCCCGCTGGAGCTGCGCGTGGGCGTGGCCGACGCCGTGCCCAAGATGGTGACCTGCCGCCTGCTGGAGCCGGCCCTGCAGCGCGAGCAGCCCTTCAAGGTGGTGTGCCGCGAATGGAAGCTCGACAGCCTGCTGGCCGAGCTGGCCGTGCACCGGCTCGACCTGGTGCTGTCAGACACGCCGCTGCCGCCCGCGCTCAGCGTCAACGCCTTCAACCACCGGCTGGGGGGCTCATCGGTGGGCTTCTACGCCACGCCGGACCTGTCTGCTCGCCTCCAGGGAGGCTTTCCCCACTGCCTGGACGACGCGCCCATGCTGATGCCGGGCAGCGACTCGGCCCTGGGGCAGCGTTTCGCCCAATGGCTGGGCCGGCACAAGCTGCACCCGCGCCCCATCGCCGAGCTGGACGACGGTGCCCTGGCCAAGGCGCTGGGCAAGTTTGGTCACGGTGTTTTCATGGCGCCCATGGTGCTCGACGAAGAGGTGCGCCAGCAGTACGGCGCCGAGTTGCTGGGCGAGGCGCCCGACCTGATCGAGGAGTTCTACCTGATCACCGTGGAGCGCCGCATCACCCACCCCGGTGTGGCGGCCATCGCCGAGGCGGCGCGCAAGGGCCTGTTCGCGGCCTGGAACCGCTGAGCTCGGGCGCGTCACCCGCTCGTGCCTGTTAACCTCGCGGGATGACTGGATTGTTCGACCGGGAGCTGGGGCAGCTGCAAGCTGCGCACCTGGCTCGACACCGCCGCCAGGTGCAGCCCGCCGTGGCACCTGCCGAGCTGGCCCCCCACGATGAAGCCCTGCGCGCCACCACCTACCTGATCGACGGGCGCACTCGCCTGTCTTTTGGCAGCAACGACTACCTGGGTTTGTCGCAGCACCCCGCCTTGCTGGCCGCCGCACACGAGGCCATCAACCGGTACGGCGTGGGCGCCACCGCCTCGCCGCTGGTGTGCGGCCACAGCCCCGAGCACGAGGCGCTGGAGCGCGAGCTGGCCGCGCGGGTGGGACTGCCTCGCGCGCTGTACTTCTACGCCGGGTACGCCGCCAACGTGGGCACGGTGCCTGCGCTGGTGGGGCGGGGCGATGCCGTGTTCTCGGACGCGCTCAACCACGCCTGCCTGATCGACGGGATCCGCCTGTCGCGTGCCGACCTGCACGTGGTGCCGCACGCGGATCTGGGTGCGCTGGAGCAGGCTTTGAAAGCCAGCACGGCCCACCGCAAGCTGGTGGTCACCGATGCCGTCTTCAGCATGGACGGCAACGTGGCCGACGTGCCCGCGCTGCTCGAGATCTGCGAGCGCCACGACGCCTGGCTGATGATCGACGACGCCCATGGCTTCGGCGTGCTGGGTGCGAACGGTGAGGGCACGCTGGCGCACCACGGCATCGCGGGCGCCTTGGGCGTGAGCCCCGCCTGGCGAGGGCGGCTGAACCGCCTCATCTACATGGCCACGCTGGGCAAGGCCGCAGGCGTGGCCGGGGCCTTTGTGGCGGGCGAGCCATCGATGGTCGAGTGGGTGATGCAGAAGGCGCGCACCTACATGTTCGCGACCGCGGCACCCGCCATGGTGGCGGCCCCTTTGCGCGCCGCCCTGCAGGTGATGCAGGACGAGCCGCAGCGTCGCAGGCACCTGGGCGCCTTGCAGCAGCGCCTGCGCGAGGGCGTGCAGGCTGCGAAGCTGCCCTGGGCGCTGATGCCCTCAGGCACCGCCATCCAGCCCCTGATCATCGGCAGCAACGAAGACGCCCTGGCCGTGATGGCCCAGCTCGACGAGCAAGGGGTGTGGGTGCCAGCCATCCGCCCGCCCACGGTGCCCGAAGGCACGGCGCGGCTGCGCATCTCGCTGTCGGCCGCGCACACGCTGGGGCACATCGATCAGCTGGTGGCGGCGCTGGCGCAGGCCGCGCAGGTGTCGCTCACCAAGCGCTGATCAGGCCTCGACCTGGTCGTACAGCCGTCGGCGGTTCAGCGTCAGCATGACCAGGCCCCGCGGCAGGGCGGCCACGACCTTGTGGTCGGGCTCGGTGGTGTCGGTGCGCTGGGTCATCAGGTAGGGCGTGCCGTCGGCGCGCAGCAGGGTGCTGACCAGGGGCGTGTCGGGCGTGGCGCCGCGGCGCAGCACGATGGCGGTGTCGCCGTTGCGCAGCTTCACGAAGGTGCCAGGCGGGTAGATGCCCATCTCCTGAACGATGGCGGTGACGTAGGGGTTCGAGGCGCCGCCGGCGCTGGTTTGCAGCTCGCGCGCGGCCACGTTGATGGCGATGGCGCCGCGCGTGGCCCGGGGGCTGAGCTTGGCCAGGTAGACGTCGGCGTAGTGCACCAGGCAGGCCAGCGGGCTCAGGCCGCTGCGGTCGGCGGGCAGGGCGTGGCCGCCGGGGGTGACGTGGTGGTGGGCCACGGTGTGCAGCAGGGCCTCGTCGGTGATGCCGATGGCAGCGAGCATGTCGCGGCCGCGCTGGGGGTGGCTGTCGATGTCCTGGCGCTGCTTGAGGGTGGGGGGCGTCGGCTGGCGCACCAGGGTGTCCTGCAGGTCCAGCATGGCGATGTTCATCGTCAGCGAGGCCTTGACCAGCGTCTGCCTGTCGCGCAGCGTCCAGCCCATGCGCTGGGCCACCAGGGCGGTGACGAAGGCGGTCTGCAGCGAGTGAGCAACCGCGTAGCCGGCGATCTCCTCGCCGTAGATCATCTCGAAGAGGCTGGCTTCTGGGGCGGCGTCGACCGTGCGCAGGATGACCTCGGTGACCGCATCGAGCTCGCCGATGAAGAAGGCCGCGTCGGCCGGGTGCCTGAGCAGGTGGGCGACCCGGGCGTGGACGCCGTGCCACGCCGAGAACGGGTCCGGCGCAGCGGGGTCATGCCATGAGGTGCTGCTCATCCCCCTGATGTTGCCAGGGTGCGCGCCGATGCGCCATGCCTGTCAAGCGTTCGGCCCACCCTGGTGGGCCTGAAGGGGCTCATGCGTGCTGCGCGAGCAACAACTCGGCGCGCAGCGAGTGCGGGTAGGCCTGGGTGATGCGGACGTCGATGAGCTGGCCGACCAGGCGTTCGCGCAGGGCCTGGGTGGGGCCGGCGGCGAAGTTGACGATGCGGTTGCACTCGGTTCGACCCATCAATTCGGACGGGTCCTTGCGGCTGGGGCCTTCGACCAGGATCGTCTGCGTGGTGCCCACCAGCATCTGGCTGTAGCGCTGCACGTTGGACTCCAGGTAGGCCTGCAGGGTCTGCAAACGCTTGAGCTTGACCTCGTGAGGGGTGTCGTCGGCCAGCGAGGCGGCCGGGGTGCCAGGGCGGGCGCTGAAGATGAAGCTGAAGGAGGCGTCGAACTCGATGTCCATGGCCAGCTTCATGAGCTTGTCGAAGTCGTCGTCGGTCTCGCCGGGAAAGCCCACGATGAAGTCGGTGGACAGGCGGATGTCCGGTCGCACGGCGCGCAGCTTGCGGATGGTGCTCTTGTACTCGAGCGTGGTGTAGCCGCGCTTCATGGCCATCAGGATGCGGTCCGAGCCGTGCTGCACGGGCAGGTGCACGTGGTTGACCAGCTTGTTCGTCTTGCCGTAGACGTCGATGAGGCGCTGGCTGAACTCGTTGGGGTGGCTGGTGGTGAAGCGGATGCGCTCGATGCCGGGGATCTCGGCGACGTATTCGAGCAGCATGGCGAAGTCGGCGATTTCTGCGGTGTCTCCCATCTTGCCGCGGTAGCCGTTGACGTTCTGGCCCAGCAGGGTGACCTCTTTGACGCCCTGGTCGGCCAGGTCGGCGACCTCGGTCAGCACGTCGTCAAACGGGCGCGAGACCTCTTCGCCGCGGGTGTAGGGCACCACGCAGTAGCTGCAGTACTTCGAGCAGCCTTCCATGATCGACACGAAGGCCGAGGCGCCTTCCTTGCGCGGCGGCGGCAGGTGGTCGAACTTCTCGATCTCGGGGAAGCTGATGTCGACCTGGGGGCGTTGGAGCTGCTGGCGCTTTTCCAGCATGGCGGGCAGGCGGTGCAGCGTTTGCGGCCCGAAGACGACGTCCACGTAAGGTGCGCGTTCGATGATGGAGGCACCTTCCTGGCTGGCCACGCAGCCGCCCACGCCGATCATCACGCCCTTTTCCTTGAGGTGCTTGACGCGGCCCAGGTCGGAGAACACCTTCTCTTGCGCCTTCTCGCGGATCGAGCAGGTGTTGAAGAGGATGAGGTCGGCCTCTTCGGGGTCGTTGGTGGGCACGTAGCCCTTGGCCGCGTTCATGACGTCGGACATCTTGTCCGAGTCGTACTCGTTCATCTGGCAGCCGTAGGTCTTGATGTAGACCTTTTTCTGAGGCTGGTCGGTGGTGGTCGAGGGCGTGGTGGAGGTGTCAAGGGACATGGCGATTCAGGGCCGTCTTGGCGACGGCGACCTGCCTGCTGCGGAGGGAACGGGGAAAGCGGTTCGGGCACCCTGAGGTGCCCTGCGCGATGGCGGGATGAGCGGCGACCTGCCGATCAGGGCTTGGACCAGCTCTGCGAGATCGGGTCAAACACCCACTTGGCCGCCTCTTCGGGCGTGGTGGGCCACAGGCGGGAGGCTTCGGCAGCGGTCAGCAGCCAGACGTCTTTGACGAGACCGGTTTGGCCGTCGACGTTGTAGTTGACGACGTGGGTCTGGCCACCGAGGTTGCCGGACATCACCAGCGTGTTGCTCTGGCCGCGGATGCGCGAGGCGGGCGACAGGCGGGTGGCCACCTTGCCGTTGAGCACGATCTCGGGTGGCAGGCCGAAGGTGATCTCGCCGCGCAAGGTGTTGGCGGGGATGGGCACGGGGCGGGCGGCCTGGGCGTGGGCGGCCACGGGCGCCAGCGCGACCAGGCTGGTCAGCAGCGGGGCGCCGAGCAGGGTGCCGGCCGAGCCGATGAAGGCGCTCAGCGCGGCGCGGCGGGTGGGGTGACAGCGGGGCATGGTGTAGATCCAGGGGCTGTGTGCAGAGGCCGGATTCTACCGACTCCGGGCGCGCGACGGTCAGGCCTGGTTCAGCGCAGCCAGCCTCTCGGGCGTGCCCACGTCCGTCCATTCACCGCGATGCACCCGCCCGCTCAGGCGACCGCTGTCGATCGCGCGGTCGAAGCACGGGCGCAGCGCGGCCTTCTCGCCCAGGGTCACGCCGTCGACCATGGCGGGGCGGTACAGCCCGATGGTCGAGTAGGTGAAGGTGGGTGTGCCCTCTGGCGCGCTGGCCTTGTGGTGGACGCGACCAGTGGCTTCGAGCGCGAAGTCGCCTTGTGGCACGTGGGCCGGGTTGGGCACCAGCCACAGCTGTGCCAGGTCGCCGTTTTCAGGCGCGTCGGCAAAGGCCTTGGCGGCCACCGCATCGAACCTGAAGCCCGGCACGAACACATCGCCCGCCAGCACCCAGAAAGCGCGATCGCCGCCTGCCGCCTCGGCCAGCAGCGGCAAGGCCTTGGCGATGCCGCCCGCCGTTTCCAGCGCGCCGCCGTGGTCGGCCCGCTCATGCGAGTAGCGGATGCGCAGGCCCCACTGGCTGCCATCGCCGAGCGCGGGCTCGAACTGCTCTTCGAGGTGGGCGGTGTTGATGACCACGTCGCGCACGCCATCGCGCGCCAGGGCTTCGAGGTGCCACACGATCAGCGGTTTGCCTTGCACCTTCAGCAAGGGCTTGGGGCAGGTGTCGGTCAGCGGGCGCATGCGCTCGCCACGGCCGGCGGCGAGGATGAGGGCGGGCAGGTTGGCGCTCATGGGGCCTCAGGCGGGGGTGTTGTCGAAGGCCACCACGTGGCTCATGTCCAGTCGGATGCCGATGGCTTCGCCGATGGCGTGGTCGTGGTGTGAGGGCACCATCGAGAGCACCTCGGTGCCATCGGCCAGGGCCAGGGTGTAGAGGAACTCGGCGCCCTTGAACGCCTTGTGCACCACGCGGGCCTGGATGGGGCTGGCGTCGTCGTGCACCACGTCGTCGGGGCGCAGCAGGACGTCCACGCGCGCACCCGCCGCGAAGGGCATCGCGTCTTCGGTGAAGAAGGTGGCGTCGTCGCCTTGCACCTCGCCGACGTCCAGTTTCAGCCGGTGGTCGTCGAGCACGCGGGCAGGCACGAAGGCGCCCTGGCCCACGAAGTCGGCCACGCGGCGGTTGGCGGGGCGGTGATAGAGCGCGTAGGCCGTGTCCCACTGCTGCAGCTGGCCCTCGGCGAGCACGCCCACCACGTCGGCCATGGCGAAGGCTTCGTGCTGGTCGTGGGTGACGAGCACGGCGGTGGTCTGCGTGGCCTTGAGGATGTCGCGCACCTCGCCGGCCAGGCGTTCGCGCAGGGCCACGTCGAGGTTGGAGAAGGGCTCGTCGAGCAGCAGCACGGCGGGCTGAGGCGCCAGGGCGCGAGCCAGCGCCACGCGCTGTTGCTGGCCGCCTGAGAGCTCGTGCGGGTAGCGGCGAGCGGCGTGGGCCAGGCCCACGGTTTCGAGCATCTCGGTGACGCGGCGGTCTGCGTCGGAGCGGCCACGCAGGCCGAAGCCGACGTTTTGTGCCACGGTCAGGTGCGGGAAGAGGGCGTAGTCCTGGAAGACCATGCCGATGCGGCGCTGCTCGGGGGGCACGACGCGGCCGGGTTGGCTGAGCGCGCGCCCATCGAGCGAGATGCGCCCGGCGGTGATCGGCTCGAAGCCCGCCAGGGCGCGCAGCACCGAGGTCTTGCCGCAGCCCGAGGGCCCCAGCAGGCAGGCGATCGCGCCTTGCGGCAGCGAGAACGACAGGTGCTCGACGATGGCCTTGTTGCCGTACTGCAGGGCCAGGTCTTGCACGACCAGCCAGGGCGGCCCCTCGGGGGGGGCGGGCGTGTGGTGGTGGTCGGGCAAGGTGGGCATGTGGGGCGGGTGCGGTGACAACAGGGAAGGGGCCTGCGGGGAAAGGCTCGGTAGCGATGATAATTCTCACTCACACCATGACCCTGGCCACCTCGCTTTCTTCGTCCGTCCGCAACCGCATGCCCTCGCGCTGGCTGGTGGCCTTGGCCCTGCTGGTCGGGGCCCTGGTGGCCTTGCCCGTGCTGGCCGTGCTGCTGCAGGTGCTCTCGCCCAGCGACACCGGCGACACCTGGTCGCACCTGGCCTCGACGGTGCTGCCCGATTACCTGTGGTCCACCCTCTGGCTGTGCCTGGGCGTGGGCCTGGGCACGGCGAGCATGGGCGTGGGCGCGGCCTGGCTGGTCACGCGGTACGACTTCCCGCTGCGGGGCACGCTGGAATGGGCGCTGGTGCTGCCGCTGGCCGTGCCTGGCTACGTGATGGCCTACACCTACACCGATTTGCTGCAGTTCGTGGGTCCCGTGCAGACCTGGTTGCGCGAGGCCTTCGAGTGGACCCGTGCCGATTACTGGTTCCCCGATGTGCGTTCGCTGGGCGGGGCGTTGGTGCTGTTCTCGCTGGTGCTCTATCCGTATGTGTACATGCTGGCGCGCACCGCCTTCCTCGAGCGCGCGGGCGGCATGCTGGAGGTCGGGCGCGTGCTGGGGCTGGGCCCCTGGGGCAGCTTCTTTCGGGTCTCGCTGCCGCTGGCCAGGCCGGCCATCGCCGCGGGCGTGTCGCTGGCGCTGATGGAGACCCTGGCCGACTTCGGTGCGGTGTCCTACTTCGGTGTGCAGACCTTCACCACCGGCATCTACCGCGCGTGGTTCTCGCTGGGTGACCGGGTGGCCGCGGCTCAGCTGGCCTCGACCCTGCTGGGCTTCGTGGTGCTCGTGCTGATGTTCGAGCGGCTCTCGCGCGGGCGGGCGCGCTTTCATGACACGACCTTGCGCCGCTCCCGCTTGAGCGGCATCCGCGTGGGCGGCTGGCGTGCTTGGCTGGCCGTGGTGGCCTGTGCGATCCCGGTGATCGCGGGCTTCCTGCTGCCGGCCGGCATCTTGCTGCACATGTCGCTGAGCCAGGGCGATGCGCAGTTCGGGCCGCGCTTCATCGAGCTGGCTCGCAACAGTGTCACCGTTTCGGGCCTGACGGCCTTCATCGCGGTGACGCTGGCGGTGCTGCTGGCCTATGCCGCGCGCCTGCAGCCGCACTGGCTGGTGCGGCTGACCCACCGCCTGGGCGGGCTGGGTTACGCCTTGCCGGGAACGGTCATCGCCGTGGGGGTGCTGATCCCGGTCACGCGGGTGGACAACGTGCTCACCACCTGGCTGGAGCAGACTGTGGGCTGGCAGGGCGGCCTGGTGATCACAGGCGGCATCGCGGGGCTGGTGTACGCCTGCGTGGTGCGCTTTTTGACACCGGCGGTGCAGTCGGTGGACGCGGGGCTGCTCAAGGTCACGCCCAACATGGACCACGCGGCGCGCAGCCTGGGGCTCTCGCCCTCGGCCACGCTGCGAAGGGTGCACTTCCCGCTGTTGCGCGGCAGCCTGTTGACGGCGTTGCTGCTCGTGTTCATCGACGTGATGAAGGAGCTGCCGGCGACGCTGGTGATGCGGCCCTTCAACTTCGACACGCTGGCGACGCAGGCCTACACGCTGGCGTCCGATGAGCGCCTGGCCGAGGCGTCGACCGCGGCGCTGACCATCGTGGTGGTGGGGCTGCTGCCGCTGATCGTGCTCTCACGAGAGATCGCGCGCAGCCGCTTGCCCGGGGGCGGTCGCTGAGCCTGCCCTGGCCCGCGATGGGGCCGTCGGGCAGGCCTGGACACCTCAGCGCCAGCCGGCGCGGTCGTACAGCTTCTGTGCCTTGGCGGCGTTCTTGGCCAGCTCACCCACGTTGAGGTCGTCCGGCTTGAAGGTGCCCAGGGCGGTCAGCGCTGGGTTGTTCAGCTTGACCGAGGCCACCGCCGGCCACTCGTTGTTGCCGTCGGCGAAGTAGGCCTGCGCCTGGTCGCTGCTCAGGTACTCGAGGAACTTCACGGCAGCGGCTTTGTTCGGCGCCGTCTTGATGATGCCCGCGCCCGAGACGTTGATGTGCGTGCCCCAGGTCTGCTGGTTGGGCCAGACCACACCCAGGGCCTGCACCACCTTGCGGTCTTCCGGCTTGTCCGAGCGCATCAGGCGGGCCAGGTAGTAGCTGTTGGAGATGGTCACGCCGCATTCGCCAGCGGCCACGGCCTTGAGCTGATCGGTGTCACCGCCCTTGGGTGCGCGGGCGAAGTTCTGCACCAGGCCACGGGCCCAGGCCTCGGCCTGCTGCTCACCCTGGTGGGCGATGAAGGCGCCGCCGAGCGACAGGTTGTAGGGGTGCGAGCCCGAGCGCACGCACACCTGGCCTTTCAGGCGAGGGTGGGCCAGGTCGCCGTAGCTTTGCACCCACTCGGCCTTGACGGCCTGCTTGTTGTAGGCGATCAGGCGGGCGCGGGTCGAGAAGGCGATCCAGTTGGGCGTGCGCAGCTTGGCGGGGATGCGCTGCGCCAGCACCTTCGACTGGATGGGCGCGAACAGGCCGGCCTGGTCGGCGACTTCCAGGCGCGCCGCGTCGACCGTGATCAGGATGTCGGCCGGCGACTTGGCGCCTTCGTTCTTGATGCGCTCGAGCAGCTCGTCTTCCTTGCCGTCCAGGCGGTTGACCTTGATGCCGGTCTGCTTGGTGAAGTTGGCATACAGGGCTTCGTCGGTCTGGTAGTGGCGGGCCGAGTAGATGTTGAGCACCTTGTCGTCGGCCTGGGCGGAGAACGCCAGGGTGGCAAGGGCGAGCGCACAGAGGCGCGGCAGCGAGGTGACCATGGAGCGCATTCCTGAATCGTTGATGTGAGAAAGCCCGCGGACCGGGGCCGGACGCACGTCCGGTGGCTCGCGAGCTTACTCGAAAACAAGAATGATTCGCATTGATTGCTGGCAAAGGGCGTGGGCATTGGCCTTGCCCTGGCCGAGCGTCGTCAGGCTGTTTTCAGGCTGAACCGGTTGGCCCGGCGGAAGGTGCCGAAGTCGTTGAAGCGCACGCCCATCTCGCGCATCACCTGGTGGGCGATGCCGGCGTTCCACTGGCGGATGTAGAAAGGCTCCTTGACCGCGAAGTGGTGGATGGCGTGGGTGCTGCCGAAGTTGAAGCAAAACAGCTGCATCGGCATCAGCCACCAGGGGTTGAGCACCTGGCACTGCTGCATGGTGTTGCGCGCCTCCACGTCGCCGTAGTAATGCATGTTCGAGCTGATGAAGTGCAGGCAGAAGGTGCGCAGCAGGCAGGGCAGGGCGTAGACCACGCCGAAGACGTCCAGGCCAGCCATCAACTGCGGCATCCACTGCGGCCAGGGGATGTCGACGCCCAGCAGCGGCGCGGCGAACTGCACCGCGTGCAGCACCACCCAGGCGTGAAAGCTGATGTAGTAGATGTGGCCGATGGGCATGTAGGCCATGGCCTGTTCCAGCGCCAGGCGGCGGGCCTCGGCGGCGTTGGCGGGCTTTTGCGCCTTGATGAACCGGGCGGTGGCGCGGCGCATCTCGAAGGGGCGCAGGGCCACGGCCAGCATGTTGTCGCCGGTCATGAGCAGGCGGCGCAGGCCCCAGGGTACGCCGTTGGTGATGCCGCGCTCTTCCAGGTCGGACTCGGTGCCCGAGACCTTGTGGTGGTGCAGGTGCAGCTTGCGGCGCACGAAGGGGCTGACGGTGGACGCCCGGGCCAGCCAGCCCACCAGCAGCATCAGGCTGTTCGCCCAGGGCTTGCTGCGAAAGTACATCTGGTGGATGAGGTCGTGCTCGAGCTCGTGGATGAACGACGCGAAGATGGCCACGGCCGGCACGCACACCCACCAGGGGATCAGGCCGTCGACGTAGGCCCAGCCGCTGGCGACCATGCCGAGCAAGGAGGCGACCATGATGGTCGCGCCAATGGCGTCCTGGTGGCGCAGCCAGGGGTGGCGGGCGCGCAGGTCTTCACCGGCTTTGAGCACGACGCTGCGGATGTGTTCTGACTTCTGGGCGTCGCTCATGCGGCGGGGGTCGAGCGACCTGGGTGACAACTTCTTGCTCATGTGCTCCTCGTTGGCGCCTGGATGTGGCGTTCTCTGACGAGCCTCAAGCGTAAGGAGTCGAGCCTGCTCAGCGTGAGGGGCGCGCAGGCCTGAAACTTGTCATTTCAGGCCACGGCTGGCCACCAGCCTGTCGCGCCAGGCCTTGGGCGACAGGCCCGTCCACTTGCCGAAGGCGCGCGCGAAATTGGCGGGGTCGGCATAACCCACCGCGTCGGCCACCTGCTTGATGGCCAGTTGTGGGTTGGCGAGCAGGCGCTCTGCGTCGCGCTGACGCACCTCGTCGAGCAGGGCCTGAAACGAGCAACCCTCGGCCTGCAGGCGACGCTTGAGCGTGCGCTCGGAGACGTGCAATTGCTCGGCGACCTCGGCCAACTCGGGGTAGCGGCCACCTTCGCAGCGCAGGCGCTCGACGACCTGGCCGCGCGTGCCGCTGGCCGCTGCCTGGCGGGACATCTCCTGCTCGCAGCGCTCGATGGCCAGCTGCACGCTGACCGGGTCGGCGGTGGCGATGGGCTCGTCGAGCATGCGCGCGGGGAAGTGGATTTCGACGGCGCGCTGGTTGAAGGTGAAAGGGGGCAGCCGGTCGCGGTAGCGGGCGTAGGCCTGGGGCTCGGCGTGGGGCACGTGGATGCGGCTGGCCCATCCGGCTGAGGCCGGATCCAGCCCCATGACCTTGGCGAACAGGCTGCAGAGCTCGACCACCACCAGGTCCATCACGAAGGCGCGGTAGGGCCCCAGTGGCACCGTCTCGCGCAGCTCGATGACGACCTCATCGCCCTGCACGGTCATCGCGTTGGTGAAGGCCGGCACGCGGGCGCGAAAGTAGCGTTCGCTGAACTCGATGGCTTCGCGCAGGGTGGCGCAGCTGATCAGGCCGAACCCGACGAAACCGTGCTTGGTGACCTGGCTGCGCAGGCCCAGTTCATAAGCGAGGCCGTGGTCGCGGTCCAGGCGCAGCGCGGTGGCCAGCAGCACGGCGTACTGCCAGGCGCCGATCTGGGCGCGCTGGTCCTGCAGCTGCTCGCGGGTGAGCTGCGAGCCGGCCAGCAGGTCGGCTTCGCGGTGGCCGCGCTCGAGCATCAGCGACAGCAGCGACAGCGCGTAGGTGGCCGGGATCGTGGCGGACAGCGATGGTGGGGGTGGGGACGACATCGGGGCGGATTCTAGGCACCCGGCTCAGCCGCCCCGTTGAGACAACCATGTCAGCAAGGCGCCTTCTTCCATGGGCCGAGCGAACAGCCAGCCCTGTCCTTGGTCGCAACCCATGGCCTGCAGCATGGCTTGCTGGGCCGCGGTTTCCACGCCTTCGGCGATCACCTGCATGCCCAGCAGCTGCCCCAGTTGCACCACCATGCGCGCGATGCGGCTGTCGTGCTCGATCTCGGCGATGAAGCTGCGGTCGATCTTCAGGCGCTGGGCCTGCAGGTGGCGCAGCACGCTCAGCGACGAGAAGCCGGTGCCGAAGTCGTCGATGGCCACGCTCAGGCCCAGGGCCCGGATGTCCTGCAGGCGCTGCTGGATGAGCGTGAGGTCGTCGGCGGCCATCGATTCGGTGATCTCCAACTCGATGGCCTGCGGGGCCACGCCGGTTTCTTGCAGGGTGTGCGCCAGCAGCGGCACGAAGTCTGGCTCGCGCAACTGCGCATGCGAGACGTTGATGGCCATGGTCAGGGTGGTGTGACCGGCTTCGTGCAGGCGCCGCAGCGTGGCGCAGGCGGTGTGGGTCACGAAGCTGCCCAGCACCATCATCAGGCCGGCCTGTTCTGCCAGCGGGATGAAGCGGTCGGGCGGCACCATTTCGCCATCGGGGCGGCGCCAGCGCAGCAGCGCCTCCAGGCCCAGCACGCGCTCGGTCTTGAGGCACACCTTGGGCTGGTAGACGGCAAAGAGCTGGCTGGAGCCGGTGGCGGTGCGCAGGCTGTCGAGCAGTTGCATGCGGGCGCGGGCGGCCTGACCCATCTCGGCCGAGAAGTAGCAGGCCGTGCCGCGTCGCTGGCCCTTGGCGCGCTTGAGCGCGAGGTGGGCGTCCTTGAGCAGGTCGGCGCCGCGGTCGGCGTGTTCGTCGAGCCTGACCAGGCCCATGGTGGCGGACAGCCGCACCGACTGCTGCTGGATGATGAACGGCATGGCGAACAGGGCCTGCAGCTTCTCGGCGGTGACCTCGTCCGAAGGGCCCAGCACGCCGAAGACGTCGGCACCCAGGCGGGCCAGGCTGCAACCCGGGCTGAGCTGTTCGCGCAGGCGAGCCGCCACCGCGCGCAGCACGGCATCGCCAAAGCCGTGTCCCAGCATGTCGTTGATGTCGGCGAAGCCATCGATGTCGAGCACGGCCAGCGTGGCGGGCGAGGCCAGCCCGGGCACGTGGGTCAGCGTCTGCAGCATCTGGTTGAGGTTGGGGATGTGCAGCAGCGGGTCGACGTAGGCCTGGTCGACCAGCTGGCCGTACAGCAGCACGTTCTCGAAGCCGGCCGACATGCTCGAGCAAAAGACCTCGACGAGGTGGCGGTCCAGCGCCAGCAGGGGCGCGGGGTGGTCGACGAAGGCGGCCAGGCCACGGCCATCGGAGGTGGCGAAGTACAGCGCCAGGCCGTCGTCGAAATGGCTGTGGCGTTCGTCCAGGCAGCGTTGCAGCGCGGCCTGCACGCGCGGCAGGCCCAGCTCGCTCAAGGGGCGCTGGATGAGGTCGCCATAGCGGCCTGCGGCGGCGATCACGCGGGCCGGCTCGCCGTGCCCCTGCAGCCCGGCCTGCGCGCAGATCAGGCCCTCGGGTTCGATGCCCAGCAGCGCGCACAGCTGGCTGACCACGCCTTGCGCGAACAGGTGCATGCCGTGCAGCTTGCTCAGGTCGGTGCTGGCGCGCACCACCATCTCCAGGCCGCGGCGCGTCTGCTCGTGCGCGCGCATCTGGCGGTAGACGCGCACGGCCACGGTCAGGCTGGTGAACAGGCGCACCCGCGTCAGCTCGGACTTGGTGCGGTAGTCGTTGATGTCGTAGTGGCGGATGGTGTCGAGCTCGGGCGCGTAGCCCGGCTGGCCCGTGCGCAGGATGATGCGCAGCGACTCGCGCTTGAGGGTGTTGCGCACGTCGTGCACGAGCTTGAGGCCCGCATCATCGGACTCCATCACCACGTCGAGCAGGATGACGGCCAGGTCGTCGTGCCGTGCGACCTGGTCCATGGCTTCATGGCGCGAGTAGGCGTGCAGCAGTTGCAGCGGCCGGCCTTCGATGCTCAGGTCGCGCAGCGCCATCTCGGTGGCACGGTGCACGTCGGCATCGTCGTCGACGATGAGCACCTGCCAGGGCGGCATGGTGGCCGCAGGCGGCGACGCGTCGGTGTCGTCGTCGACGAAAGGCACGAGGTCCTCGTCATCGAGGGGCATGTCGGTGGAGGCCTGGTCAGGCATGGGCAGCGCTTTCGGATGCGTCGGGTTGCGGGGCTTGCAGCGGGATCCGCAGCGTCACGGTGGTGCCCCGTCCCACCGCGCTGTCGATGTGCACCGAGCCGCCCAGCAGCTCCGTCACCAAGGAGTAGACGATGTGCATGCCCAGGCCCGACCCACCGTGGCCCAGCCGGGTGGTGAAGAAGGGGTCGAACACGCGCGAGAGGTGCTCGGGCGGGATGCCGCAGCCGTTGTCGCGCAAGCTCAGCGTGAGCTGCTCGCCGCTGACCTGGCCGTGTACCTCGATGCGCGGCTCGGCCTGCTCGGCGAAGGCGTGCACCACGGCGTTGTTGACGATGTTCATGATCACCTGGCTGAGCGGGCCGGGGTAGCTGTCGAGCGTCACGCCTGCGGGCAGGTCGTGCGTCAGCGTGACCCCGGCTCGGCGCAGGGTGGGGCTCAGCGTGAGGGTGAGCTCGTGCACGATCTCGCGCAGGTCGAACTGGCGCCGCTGGTGGCTGGACTGGTCCACCGCCACCTGCTTGAAGCCGCTGATGAGCTCGGCCGCGCGGCGCAGGTTGCGCTCCATCACGTCCAGGCCTTCCTGCACCTCGCCGACGAAGCGTGTCAGCGACGAGCGCCGCAGGCCCGCGGCCATCTCGTCGGCGAAGCGGCGCTGCTGATCGGCCAGGGTGCTGGCGACGATCACGGCATTGCCGATCGGTGTGTTGAGCTCGTGCGCCACGCCGGCCACCAGCGAGCCCAGTCCGGCGAGTTTTTCCGAGCGCACCAGCTCGCCCTGCGTGCGGTGCAGGTCGTCGATGGCGGCTTCGAGTTCGCGGGTGCGCTCGCTGACGCGTTGCTCCAGACTGGCGTTGAGCGCTTCCAAGGCATGCTGGGCCTGGCGTTGCTCGGTGACATCGACGTAGCTGGTCAGGATGGCGTCGCCCACCAACGCACCGCCCACCCGCATCGACCGCACCTCACCGCCCTTGCAGGTGACCCGCACCTCGGTCTGCTGCAGCTCGCGCCCCTCGTTGACGACGCGGCCGATGGCCTTGTTCCAGATCTCCTGCACCGCCTGCCGGTAGGTGGGGTCGGGGTAGGCCTTCTGCCACCATTGCGCCATCGTCGGGACGTCGTTGCGGTCGTACCCCAGCACACGGGACCACTGTCGGTTGAAGTCGATCAACTGGCCTTGCGGGGTGGTCAGCGCCAGGGGCACCGGCGCCAGCTCGAACAGGCGCCGGAACTGGCGCTCGCTGGCCTGCACCGCCTCGGCCGCGCGCCGTGCCTGGGTGACATCGCGAAGCACCGCCACGAAGCGCGGCACCTGGCCCGCCTCGCGCTGAAAAGCGGGGGCCAAAGCGACCTCGGCGGTGAAAGGCTCGCCGCCATGGCGCAGGTGCTCCCAAAGGAACCGCTGGGCCTCGCCTCCCATCGCCCGCGCGATGTTGGCGTTGGCCAGGTCCTCCGATCTGCCGCCGCCTGGTTGCAGCATGGGTGACAGGGAGGCCGGGTGGGCGCCCAGCAACTCAACGTGGGGCATGCCGAACATCCGCTCGGCCGCCGGGTTGCATTCGACGATGCGGCCGGCTTCCATCAGCAGGACGGCATCGTTCGTGTTCTCGACCATGGTGCGGAATTCGCGCATCTGGCGGATGGCGGTTTCGGCCTGGCCCTGCAGCCTCCTGGCTCGCGGCAACTGCCAGAGCAACGCCAGCGCGGCGCCCCCGGCAGCCGAAAGTGCGAGCAAGCCCCAGCTCACCGATGCCTCCTCGGCGTCACAGCGGTGCGGCTCCGTGAAACGAACTGGACGGGTTGATTCATGCGTGGGCGGCAGGTTGCCGGCCCAATATAGCTGCCCTGGGGGCTCCTGGGCGCTGGTGGTTGCCAGCGGCATCGCCCGATCGCGCTCAGGCGCCTGGGCCCCGCTGACGCCGCCTTGTCCGACGGCCGCACCTTCAACCCGGGCCGTGTCAGGCATGAAAAAGGCCCAGCATCTCTGCTGGGCCTTGGTGTTTTGGTGGCGCTTCACGGACTCGAACCGCGGACCTGTGGATTATGATTCCATCGCTCTAACCGACTGAGCTAAAGCGCCATCAAGCCTTGAAGTTTACACCGAAATTCTGGCCAGAAGCAAGCCCCCTTGCGTTGACGTGGGCCGAACGCATCAAAGCGCTCCCACCCCTTGAAAGCCCGGCACCTGTCCCCACCTGTGCGCCGCTGGCGCAACATGGCCTCGTCGCGAGACAGGCCCGGCGCCCATCGGTCCAACCCCAACCTGCCGCCCGCAGAGGCGAAGAGGCCCTCATCCCATGAGCAAGCAAACCCATTCGTTCCAGGCCGAAGTCAAGCAACTGCTGCACCTCGTCACGCACGCGCTTTACTCGAACAAGGAAATCTTCCTGCGCGAGCTGATCTCCAACGCGTCCGACGCGTGCGACAAGCTTCGCTTCGAAGCGCTCGACAACGCCGCCCTCTATGAAGACGCCCCCAACCTCGACGTGCGCATCCTCGTCGACAAGGAGGCCCGCACGCTCACCATCCGCGACAACGGCATCGGCATGAGCGCGCAAGAGGCCATCGACCACCTGGGCACCATCGCCAAGTCCGGCACCAAGGACTTCATGGGCCGCCTCTCGGGTGACCAGCAGAAGGACGCCCAGCTCATCGGCCAGTTCGGCGTGGGCTTCTACAGTGGCTACATCGTGGCCGACCGCATCACCGTCGAATCCCGCCGCGCGGGCCTTCAGCCGGAAGAAGGCATGCGCTGGAGCAGCGAGGGCACGGGTGACTTCGAGGTCGACACCATCACCAAGCCCACCCGCGGCACCGACATCATCCTGCACCTGCGCGAAGGCGAAGACGAGTACCTTGCTGCCTGGAAGCTGCGCAGCATCGTGGGCAAGTACTCCGACCACATCTCCCTGCCCATCCTCATGCAGAAGGAAGAGTGGGACGCCGACAAGGGCGAGTACGTGCGCAAGGACGAGTGGGAAACCATCAACCAGGCCGCTGCGCTCTGGACGCGCAGCAAGTCCGACATCACGCCCGAGCAGTACGCCGAGTTCTACAAGCAGCTCAGCCACGACAGCGAAGACCCGCTGGCCCACACCCACAACCGCGTCGAGGGCCGCAGCGAATACACCCAGCTGCTCTACATCCCGGCCAAGGCCCCTTACGACCTCTGGAACCGCGACAAGAAGGGCGGCCTCAAGCTCTACGTCAAGCGCGTCTTCATCATGGACGACGCCGAAGCCCTGCTGCCCAGCTACCTGCGCTTCGTCAAGGGCGTGGTCGACTCGTCTGACTTGCCGCTCAACGTCAGCCGCGAGATCCTGCAGGAAAGCCGCGACGTCAAGGTCATCCGAGAAGGCTGCACCAAGCGCGTGCTGTCCATGCTCGAAGACCTGGCGGGCAATGAAGACCAGGCCAAGCGCGACCAATACGCCGCTTTCTGGACCGAGTTCGGCCAGGTGCTCAAAGAGGGCGTCGGCGAGGACTTCGCCAACCGCGACCGCATCGCCAAGTTGCTGCGCTTTGCATCCACCGGCGTGGACGACGGCGCCACCCAGTCGGTGAGCCTGGCCGATTACGTGGGCCGCATGAAGGAAGGCCAGGACGCCATCTACGTCATCACCGCCGACACCCTGGCCGCGGCCAAGAACAGCCCGCAGCTCGAGCTCTTCAAGAAGAAGGGCATCGAGGTGCTGCTGCTGACCGACCGCGTCGACGAGTGGCTGCTCTCGCACCTGCACGAGTTCGAGGGCAAGCCACTGCACAACGTCACCAAGGGCGCCGTGGACCTGGGCTCGCTGCAGGACGAGGCCGAAAAGAAGCAGGCCGAAGAAGCCGCCGAGGCTTTCAAGCCTTTGCTGGAGCGCCTGAAGACCGCGCTGGCCGACCGCGCCAAGGACGTGCGCATCACCACGCGCCTGGTTGACTCGCCCGCCTGCCTGGTCACCGAGGACGGCGAGATCAGCGGCCACCTGGCGCGCCTGCTCAAGCAAGCCGGCCAGGCCGCGCCCGAGGTCAAGCCTGTGCTCGAGCTCAACCCCGAGCACGCCCTGGTCAAGAAGCTCGAAGCCAGCGAGCACCTCGACGACCTCGCCCACATCCTGTTCGACCAGGCCCTGCTGGCCGAAGGCGGCCAGCTCGACGACCCGGCCGCCTACGTGCGCCGCATCAACTCCCTGCTCGTGACGGCCGCCGTCTGACCAGGGCAGGCTGACCGGGCGGCCTGCGCCGCCGCCGTGTGCACGTGGCAAACAGCCCGGAAACAAACGGGCCCCGACGCGTCACCGCGTGCGGGGCCTTTTTTGCGGACCTTCGGGGGCTGGGTCAGATCGGGTTCACCAGCATCTTCAGCCAGTCGCTGGCGTGCATCACGTTGTAGCGGATGCGGTATAGCGCCTCGGCCGCGATCGATTGCAAGGAGCTGTCGATGTGCGTGCCCACCGTGTCGGGCGGCAGCTTCAGCCAGGCTTCGGCGTCCGGGCCATCGCGTTCGATGACGGCGCCGGCCTTGGCCGCGATGCGCAACATCGGGCCGTTCTCGCTGAGCGCGTGGATCATCATGTGGCTGGCGTGCTGGTTGCGCGCGTGCATCATGGCGTGAACGAACAGGCGCAGGCCCAGGCCCTTGCCGCGGCCCGCCGGCAACACCGAGACGCCGAACTCCATGGCGCGGCCGCGCGAAGAGCCATCACCAGCCGGGCCCTTGCCGGGCATGGCGGCCAGGTGGGCCACGGCCACCAGGTGCAGCTTGCTGTTGAAGATGCCGAAAACCTCGTCGCGCTTGAAGTCGATCGAGGCCACGTATTGCTGGATCTGCTCCGTGGTCGCCTTGTAGCCGAAGCGCAGGTAACGGTCGCGCTCGTCCAGGTCCAGCAAGTGGGCCAGGATGCGGCGGCGGTGGCGGGCGTGCAGGTCGCGGATGGGCACCCAGCCCTCGACGGGGCGGGCGTTCGCCGACCCGGAGGTGGGCGATGGTTCGGTTGGCGTTCGCATGCCGAAACGGTCGATGGGCGGACGAGAGCGGATCTTGGTCATGGCTGACCCCTTTTACTTGGCCGATTGGGAGTCGTCTCTGGAGTCTCGGATCTCCCTTTGGGACTGTCGTCACCGGCCTGCCTGGCAATGTAGGTGAAAACCCTTGGTGTCGCAAGGCATCCCCTGCGTTGACCTTGCGACGTGTCAACTACTTCACGTCATCCGGTGTCCGATCATCGCCGGCTCGCCCGGCTGCGCCAGGGTGTTGCTGCACCTTGTGGAAACCGCTAAACCTGGGCTAGAATGCTGGATTCCCGTCGCGGTTGCCGGGAATGGTGCGCTTTTGCTTTACGTTGAGTCGGGGCAGAAGGCGCGCCAGGGTTGTTGCCCCGCCAGGTCATGTAAGCGCGCTTTCGCTTGAAGCGGCACCTGGGGCGACACGACAGTCAGTTGCGAGGCCACCCCCGTTTCAAAGAAGTGGCGCCAAAGCTGACAGACAACTGTTTTTACTTCCTAATTAAGGAAACACCCATGAAGACCTTCAGCGCCAAGCCGGCCGAAGTGACGCACGAGTGGTTTGTGATCGACGCCACCGACAAGGTGCTCGGACGAGTGGCCAGCGAAGTCGCTCTCCGTCTGCGCGGCAAGCACAAGGCCATTTACACGCCTCACGTGGACACCGGCGATTTCATCGTCATCGTCAACGCCGACAAGATCCGCGTCACTGGCACCAAGGCCACCGACAAGGTTTACTACCGTCACTCGGGCTTCCCCGGCGGCATCTACGCCACGAAGTTCAAGGACATGCAAGCCAAGCACCCTGGTCGCGCCATCGAAAAGGCCGTCAAGGGCATGCTGCCCAAGGGTCCCCTGGGCTACGCCATGATCAAGAAGCTGAAGGTCTACGCAGGCAGCGAGCATCCGCACGCCGCGCAGCAGCCCAAAGCCCTGGAAATCTGAGGAGCGGCCACATGATTGGTAACTGGAACTACGGCACCGGCCGTCGCAAGTCGTCCGTCGCCCGCGTCTTCATCAAGAAGGGCACCGGCCAGATCATCATCAACGGCAAGCCCGTTGAGCAGTACTTCGGCCGTCAGACCTCCATCATGGTGGTCAAGCAGCCCCTGGTGCTGACCAACAACGCTGAAGCGTTCGACATCAAGGTCAACGTCCACGGTGGTGGCGAATCCGGTCAAGCCGGTGCCGTCCGTCACGGTGTGACCCGCGCCCTGATCGATTTCGACGCTGCCCTGAAGCCCGAACTGAGCCGCGCTGGTTTCGTCACCCGCGACGCCCGCGAAGTCGAGCGCAAGAAGGTCGGCCTGCACGGCGCTCGTCGCAGGAAGCAGTTCAGCAAGCGCTGATCGCTCCCACCTGGCATGCCGCTGCAAAGCGGTTTGCCAACCCAACCCGCCCCTGGCCTCGGCCCCGGGCGGGTTTGTCATTCAGGGTGTTCGCATTGTTCCTACAATGGCGCCTCTCCAGTTGAAAGGATCGAAGATGATCAAGGTCGGCATCGTCGGTGGCACCGGCTACACCGGGGTCGAGCTGCTGCGCCTGCTGTCGCAGCACCCGCAAGTCGAGATCAAGGCCATCACCTCCCGCAAGGAGGCTGGCCTGCCCGTGGCCGACATGTACCCGAGCCTGCGTGGCCACGTCGACCTGGCCTTCGTCACGCCCGATGAAGCCAGGCTGACCGAGTGCGACGTCGTCTTCTTCGCCACCCCGCATGGCGTGGCCATGGCCCAGGCCCGCGAGCTGCTGGCCGCTGGTGTCAAGGTCATCGACCTCGCGGCCGACTTCCGCCTGAAAGACACCGCCGAGTTCGAGAAGTGGTACGGCATGGCCCACACCTGCCCCGACCTGCTCGAAGAGGCCGTCTATGGCCTGCCCGAGATCAACCGCGAAGCCATCCAGCGCGCGCGCGTCATCGGCAACCCGGGCTGCTACCCCACCTCGGTGCAGCTGGGCTATGCGCCGCTGCTGCGCAACAAGCTGATCGAGACCACCGGCCTGATCGCCAACTGCGCTTCGGGCATTTCGGGTGCGGGCCGCAAGGCCGAGGTGCACACGCTGCACGCCGAGGCCTCGGACAACTTCAAGGCCTATGGCGTCAAGGGGCACCGTCACGGCCCCGAAATCAACCAGCAGCTGCGCGCCATCGCGGGTGATGCCAGCGTGAACTGCCTGTTCGTGCCCCATCTGCTGCCGATCATCCGCGGCATCCACTCCACGCTGTACGCGCGCCTGAACAGCGCCGGCCAGGCTGCGGACCTGCAGGCCATCTTCGAAGACGCCTACCGCGGCGAGCGTTTCGTCGACGTGCTGCCCGCCGGCAGCGCACCCGAGACCCGCAGCGTGCGCGCTTCCAACACCGTGCGCATCGCGGTGCACCGCCCGCTGCCCGACACCGTCATGGTCCTGGTCGTCGAAGACAACCTCACCAAGGGCGCGTCGGGCCAGGCCGTGCAGTGCATGAACCTGATGTGCGGCCTCGATGAGCACCTCGGCCTGACCGGCGTGCCGGTGCTGCCCTGATGCGTTGGCGCCTGCTGCGCCGGCGGCTGTCGATCAGCTCGCCGCGCATGGCCGTTCGCAGCCACCTGCCATGGCCTTTGCGTTGGGCGGTGGTCGCCATCGCGCTGGGCTTTTCCGGAGCGCTCGCTCTGTGGGCCTTCGAGTTCGGGCGAGGGCTGGCCGGGCTGGGGCAGGGCAGCCGCGGCGCTCAGGAACAGGTGGTCGAGTTGCGGCGCCAGCTCGACGAGCTCCGCGCCGATCGCGACCAGGCCCGCTCCATCGCCAACTCGGCTGACAGCCTGCTCAAGGCCGAGCGGGTCACGCAGCAGAAGCTGGCCGATCAGGTGCGGGCACTTGAGACCGAGAACCAGGCCATCAAGGCCGACCTCGGCTTCTTCGAGCGCCTGCTTCCCACCTCGGGCGAGCCCATCGCCATCCGCGGGCTGCAGGTCGAGGCCTCGGCCACCGGCCCGGTGCGCTACCAGTTGCTGGTGATGCAGCAGGGCGTGCGCGGGCAGTCCGACTTCCGAGGCACCATCGAGGTTTTCGCCACCGGCACCCGCGACGCCGCCCCCTGGTCGACCAGTGGCCCCATGGTGCGCCAGGCGGTTCAGTTCCGGCAGTACCGCCGCCTGGAGGGGCTGTTGCAGCCGCCGGCGGGGGTCGTTGTCCGCCAGATCCAGATCCGCGTGCTCGACGAGTCGGGCGCGGTCAAGGCCACGCAGGTGCACAGGCTGTGACGCAACCCACGCCACCTCGCACCCGGGGTCTTGATCTGGACGGTGGTCGGTGTACCCTTGGGGGTTTCGTCGGCTTGTCGCGTCTTTCGGCGCCCGGGCCTGCGCCTGGCCCCTGACCCTTGAGGAAGATCGCCATGTTCGGCTGGAAAAAAACGCCCCCCATCCGCACCTTGATCGGTGAAGGCACGGTCATCACCGGTGAGATCCGCTTCGCGGACGGCCTGCGCATCGACGGCGAGCTCCGTGGCGACGTCCAGGCCATCGGCGACGGGCGCACCTTGCTGGTCATCAGCGACAAAGCCCGCGTGCATGGCAAGGTCAGGGCCGGCCATGTCATCATCAATGGCAGCGTCGAAGGCCCCGTCATCGCCGACGACCTGCTGGAGCTGCAGCCCAAGGCCCGCATCGTGGGCGACGTCAAGTACGAAGCCCTTGAAATGCACCAGGGCGCCACCATCGATGGTGAATTGCGCGCCCTGAAGTCCGAAGCCAAACCGGGCTTGAAGCTGGCAGCCAGCGCCAATGCCGCCGGTGGCAGCGAACGCGCTGCATCCTGATTTTTCTGTTCCTGGAGTCCCCCCACCATGACCGCCGTCGCCCAAGACATCGTTGACACCCAAGCCACCGACGCGCCTCCTGCGCCCATCGTCTTCACCGACGCCGCTGCCTCCAAGGTGGCCGAGCTCGTCGCCGAAGAAGGCAACCCCGAGCTGAAGCTGCGCGTGTTCGTGCAAGGTGGCGGCTGCTCCGGCTTCCAGTACGGCTTCACCTTCGACGAGATCACCAACGAAGACGACACGCAGATGAACAAGAATGGCGTCACGCTGCTGATCGACGCCATGAGCCTGCAGTACCTGGTGGGCGCCGAGATCGACTACAAGGACGACCTCGAAGGCAGCCAGTTCGTCATCCGCAACCCGAACGCCACCACCACCTGCGGTTGCGGCTCGAGCTTCTCGGTCTGACCTCTTCAGCCTCCCCCGTCTGAACATCACAAGCGGCCCTGCGGGGCCGTTTGTCATTTCCAGGGCGTGTCAGGCGGGGTACAGCGCGCCCAGCACGCGCGGGCCGCGCGCACCGGTCACATCCGGCAGGTTGCCGGGCACGCGGTGCACATGTGCCCAGGCCAGCCAGGCGAACGCCGCGGCTTCCACCTGCATCACGTCCAGGCCACGTTCGTCGGAGCGGACGACGGGCACCCCTGGCAGCTGACGTGCCAGGCGTTGCATCAGGTCGCCGTTGAGGGCCCCTCCACCGCACACCACCACCTCGGCGGCATCGGGCGCGTGGGCCTGCACCGCGGCGGCGGCGGTGCGGGCGGTCAACTCGCACAGCGTCGCCTGGACATCCCGCGCGACGTTGGGGTCGATGGGGGGCAAGGCGCCCTGCGAGTCCCTGAGGTCAAGGGGCACGCCATGCGGCGCCAGCCAGCGGCCAAGCCAGTCGGCGTTGAACAGGTCTCGCCCGGTGCTCTTGGGTGGGGGCAGGGCAAAGAAGGGGTCGGCCAGGGCGTCGGCCAGCCAGTCCTCGCTCGCGCGGCCCCCCGCTCCCCAATCGCCGTTGGCATCGAAAGCGTGCCCGGTCTGCCGGTGGCACCACATGTCGAGCAAGGCGTTGCCCGGGCCGCAGTCAAAGCCCAGTGGCCCCCGGCCCGGCCGCAGGATGCTCAGGTTGGCCATGCCCCCGATGTTGAGCACGACCACGGTGTGGTCGGGCCTGGCGAAGACGGCTTCGTGGAAGGCAGGCACCAGTGGCGCGCCCTGGCCGCCCGCGGCCACGTCACGGGCGCGCAGGTCTGCCACCACGTCGATGCCGGTGAGTTCGGCCAGCAGGGCGGGCTGGTTGAGCTGCAGGGTGTAGCCGAGTTCGGGGCGGTGGCGCACCGTCTGCCCGTGGGCGCCGATGGCTCGCACTTCGGCTGGCAGCACCTGTGCCAGCTCGCAAACCGCCTGCACCACCTCGGCGCACAGCACCGCCAGCGCCTGGGAGGCGAGGGCGGCATGGTGAAGCTCGTTCTCGCCCGGTGTGTTCAGCTCCAGCAGGGCCTGGCGCAAGGCGGGCGGCAAGGGCCGGTGGGCATGGGCCAAGGTCTGCCATTGGCCGCCCGCCGGCTGGCTGAGCACGCCGTCGACGCCGTCGAGCGAGGTGCCCGACATCAGCCCGATGTAGAGCTCGCCCACGTCGGCCCGGGAGGGTGACGAAGGCGTGCTCATGCGGTTGCCGATGGCAAGCCGCTCATTCGAAGCGGGGGCCGGACTGGGTGCCCGCCGCTTGCCACTCGCCCGCCATCTTCAGGCGCTCGGCGATGTCAACGGCCTTGTGGCGGAACTGGGCCAGGGCCTGTGCCGACAGCTGCAGGCTCTCGGAGGCCCGTGCGATCGTCATCGGGTCGACCTGCCGGCCACCCACCTTGAACTCGAAGTGCAGGTGCGGGCCGGTGGCCCAGCCGGTGGCGCCCACGGCACCAATGCGGTCCCCCTGCTCGACGCGCTGACCCCGCCGCACGTCGATGCGGCTGAGGTGGGCGTAGACGGTGCTGCGGTCGCCGCTGTGCTGAACCTGCACCACGTTACCGTAGCCGTTCTGCCAGCCCGAGAAGGTCACCACGCCTTCGCCCACGGTGCGAACGGCGGTGCCGGTGGGGGCGCCGAAGTCCACGCCCAGGTGGGCGCGCCAGGTCTTGTGGATGGGGTGAAAGCGCATCGCGAACCCGGAGGTCACGCGCGAGAAGGCCAGCGGCGAAGACAGGAAGGCGCGCACCTTGCTGCGCCCGGTCATGTCGAAGTAGGCGCCCTTGCGGCCCGGCTCCTGGTGCCAGACGGCGTCGTGCACCTCGCCCTTGCTGATGAAGCGGGCAGCCAGCACGCGCCCGGCCGGGTTGCCCCAGGTCACGGGCTCGCCTTCGGCCAGGTGGGCCTCGTAGAGCACGCTGAAGGCGTCGCCCTTGCGCAGCTCGCGCCTGAAGTCGATGTCGTTGCCGAAGATTTCGGCGATCTGGTTCGTCACGGCGTCCGGGATGCGGGCGTCGTCGGCCGCGGCAAACAGCGAGGACTGGATCGTGGCCGATGCCATCTGCGGCGTGCGCTCCAGCGGCAGCACGGCGCGCTGCACCGAGAAGCCGCCCTGAGGCAGGCGGCTGATCAGGACCTTGGTGAAGTGGATGTCGATGTCGGCGCTGGTGTCGGCCGGGCCGCGCACCACGAGCTCGATCAGCTTGCCGTCTTCCACGATGGCCTTGACCGACTTGCCCAGGCGCCCTTGCAGGATGGTGCTGGCCACCGGGTCGTTGCGCACGAACTGCGCGGCTTCCATGTCATCGACGCCCAGGCGCTTGAGCAGGCTGTCGGCGGTGTCGGCCGAGCGGGTGACCTCGCTGCGGTACAGGCGCAGGGCCTGCAGGTCCAGGCGCTGCAGCTGCACAGACAGGTCTGCCGGCTCGACGGCCTGGGTGATCTGGGTGATGACGGGCGAGGGGCCTTCGGGCAGGCTGGTCAGCGGGGCCACGCCAAAGGCGGTGACGGCAGAACCGGCCAGCAGGGTCAGCACAGCGGCGCTGACGCGGCGGGGATGGCGATGGGCCGCGTTCTGGAAGGCTTGGGCAGCGGCGGCGATGGGTGCCAGTCGAAGGGACTGGAGCGCGTCGATCAGGCGATCGACCAGTCGGGAAGAAGCCAAAACGGGTTTCCTGTCAGCGTGCGAAGGGGTGTTCATGCCACCCCCCTTAAAATGAGCTCCCTGGCCACGCAAGCTGTGTGCCTGCGCGCGCATTGCGCGGAGTATAGCGGGCACATGCTGCCTGCCCGCCTGCTGATTTTCACCTGTTGGTTCACCATGTCTCACCCCGAAAAAGCGTCCGAAGCCTTGCCAGAACACCCCATCACCGATCGCGTGAAGGAGGCCCTGGCGATCACCCGCCGTGGCGTGGACGAACTGCTGCCCGAGGCCGAATGGCTGCGAAAACTGGCCCGCTCGGAAGCCACCGGGGTGCCCCTGCGCATCAAGCTCGGTCTGGATCCGACCGCGCCCGACATCCACCTGGGTCACACCGTGGTGCTGAACAAACTGCGCCAGTTACAGGATATCGGTCACCAGGTCATTTTCTTGATCGGCGACTTCACCTCCCTGATCGGCGACCCCTCCGGCCGCAACACCACCCGCCCGCCGCTGACGCCCGAGCAGGTCAAGGCCAACGCCGAGACCTATTACAAGCAGGCCAGCCTGGTGCTCGACCCCGCCCGCACCGAGATCCGCTACAACAGCGAGTGGTGCGACGCCCTGGGCGCGCGCGGCATGATCCAGCTCGCCAGCCGCTACACCGTGGCCCGCATGATGGAGCGCAACGACTTCCACGACCGCTTCCGCGCCGGCACCTCGATCAGCGTGCACGAGTTCCTCTACCCGCTGATGCAGGGCTACGACTCGGTGGCCCTGAAGTCCGACCTCGAACTCGGTGGCACCGACCAGAAGTTCAACCTGCTGATGGGGCGCCACCTGCAGGCCGAATACGGCCAGGAGGCCCAGTGCATCCTGACCATGCCCCTGCTCGTGGGCCTGGACGGCGTCGAGAAGATGTCCAAGTCCAAGAACAACTACATCGGCATCAGCGAAGCGCCGAACGACATGTTCGGCAAGCTCATGAGCGTCAGCGACGACCTGATGTGGACCTACTTCACCTTGTTGAGCTACCGTTCGCTGGGTGAAATCGAGCAGCTGAAGGCCGAATGCGCCGCGGGCCGCAACCCGCGCGACGCCAAGGTCATGCTGGGCCAGGAAATCGTCACCCGCTTCCATGGCGCTGCCGCCGCCGAAGCCGCCCTGCAGGACTTCGTCAACCGCTCGAAGGGCGGGGTGCCGGACGACATCCCCGAGGTGTCTCTGGCCGCTTCAGCCGAAGGGGTGGGCATCGGCTCCTTGCTCAAGCAGGCGGGCCTGGTGCCCTCCACCAGCGAGGCCAACCGCCTGATCGACCAGGGTGGCGTGAAGGTCGATGGTCAGGCGGTGTCCGACAAGGGCCTGAAGCTGCCTGCGGGGGTGTTTGTCGTTCAGGTGGGCAAGCGCAAATTCGCCCGCGTGACCTTGGGTGTTGCGTGAATTTGTGTAAGGCAACGCAGCGGCGTTGTTTCGATGCGGCAAGTCAGAGGTGAGGCATTTGCTACAAAATGAAAGGGTTCTGCACCTGTTTCAAAATGCACGGACTGGGCGCGTTTTTGGGGCGGTTCCTGGGGGATTCCTCGTAACAGTTGCGCCCATCAGGCGCGACTTCCTCCACCTTTGTAGGGGGAGTTGTATCGCCACGATGCGACTGACCCTGTTGTGATTTTTTTCACGATCAACGTACCCTGAAGCGAGCGGGTGGACTTTGCCCGCTTGACTTGCTGGAATACGCGGAACGCCAGCGAGTTGTTCATGAACACAAACAAGGGACCGCATCTCGTGGAGAAAGAAACATGAAACATTCGATCAAAACCTTGATCGCAGCAGCTGCTTTCGTTGCCGCAGGTGTTGCCAGCGCAGCCCCCCTGACCTTGGACGTCGGTCAGACCGTCGAATCGCAGGGCTACTCGTTCTCTGGCCTGACCGGCTCGGGCACCCTGAGCTTCTCGACCACCCTGATCGGCGCCCTCAACGCCGGCGGTGTGCAAGTGTCCGCCGTGGACCCTGCAACGGTGCTCGTGGACCAGCGCCCGAATGGCAAGTACCGTTCTGTCTCGGCTTCGGCCCCGGTGACCTCCCTGTCGGGTGATTTCAACGGCTCGACCTTGGCTGTCCAGAGCGTGGCCACTGCTGGCGGCGCCCTGCAAACCGCCGAAGCTGACGACTTCACTACCACGGGTGGTTCGCTGGCCATCACCAACCTGCGCGTCGACCTGGTTCAGAACCGCGTGTATGCCACCCTGATTGGTGCCAACGGCGTGGGCACGGTCAACGACCTCTACCTGTGGGACATTGGTCTGGTGGAGGGGGCTACCTCGTTCAACATCAATGGCAGCACCAGCACCGTGACGTCGACCAACATCCTGTCGGGGTTGAAGATCAACGCCAATGCTTTCTCGCTGTTCTCGCAGTCCCTGGGCCTGACTCAGGCTGGCAACGACGCCCTTGCCACCGTTACTGACTTTGGCAAGATCAACTCGGTCATCACGGCAAACGTGGCTGCTGTGCCCGAGCCCTCGACCTACGGTTTGGTTGGTTTCGGTCTGGCCGCCATGGGCTTGGTTGCTCGCCGCCGCCGCGCTGCCTGAGCAAACGAGCCTTGACTCGTTTCCGCGAGTCAATCCTCCAAGTGGGCCCTCGGGCCCGCTTCTGTTTCCACCGCCCGGGGGCAAACCCCCAACCTGAATGCGGGGTCAAAAGGGCTCCTTGGTGTTTACCTGATGAGCTGAAGGTGAGCAGTCGAGGGCTTAGGGCATTGGAATCCTGGGGGAGCCTCGCTAAGCTGGGATCAACAGACTTCGATGTCTGTGCGTGTAGTGGGAGTCGCGGATGCCTACCTCGCGCCAGAACCAACAAAGGGCCGCAATCCAGTGGAGATAAACATGAAATTTGCAAGCAAAATTCTGGTCGCTGCCGTTGCCCTGGCTGCTGCCGGCATGGCCAATGCCGCGTCGCTGACCCTTAATGCCGGCGGGTCCGTGACGGATCAGGGTTGGACCGTTTCGAACCTGACCGGTTCGGGCACCCTGACCTTCTCGACCACCCTGATCGGCGCGCTGAACGCAGGCGGTGTGCAAGTTGCCCAGGTTGACCCCGCTGTGGTCACTTCGACCAAGCGCACCAACGGCAAGTACAGCACCATCTCGGCTGCCGCTCCCGTCACCTCCCTGTCGGGCTCGTTTGATGGCACGACCGTGAGCGTCCTGGGCGTGTCGACCGCTGGTGGCGCCCTGCAAACCGCCGAAGCCGACGACTTCACCACCACCGGTGGTTCGCTCGCCATCACCAACCTGCGCGTCGATCTGACTGCCAAAAAGGTGTATGCCACCTTGGTTGGTGCCAACGGCGTGGGCACGGTCAACGACCTGTACCTGTGGGACATCACCACCATCAGCGGCGCCACGACTTTTACCGCCACTGAAGGCACGATCACCTCGGTCAACGAGCTGACCGGTCTGAAGATCAACGCCAACGCCTTCTCGCTGTTCTCGCAAGCCTTGGGCCTGACCCAAGCCGGCAACGACGCCCTGGCCACTGTGACGGACTTCGGCAAGATCAGCTCGTCGATTTCGGTGACTGCTGCTGTGGCCGCCGTGCCTGAGCCCTCGACCTATGCCCTGATGGGCGTGGGCCTTGTCGGCATCGCTGCTGCGGCCCGTCGCCGCGCCAAGTGATTCGAACCTCGGTTCTCGAGGACTCCTCAAAACGGGCCATCGGGCCCGTTTTTTGTTTTCGGGGTAACCCCGACCCCAGTTCGTGGGGGGGCTGTGCGTGATTTGTGACGCGTCTTGCTGGGGAGCGTGTTTTCTAGGCGGTTTTACCGTTGCTCCCGCGTCTGTGGAGGCATAAAGTCCAAGTCAACAAGTCAGTAATTGGCTGCTGGCAGTTCCGAAGTCTTCAGCGGTGGCTTCAGCTGCTTCGATTCTTAACCGCGTCCCGTGGAGTTACGAGACATGAAGTTCGCATTCAAGAGCCTGGTTGTCGCTTCTTCCCTGATCGCCGCAGGCCTGTCGAGCGCCGGCGCCGTCACCATTTCGACCTCTGGTTCGGTCACCTCCGGTGACTGGAGCCTGTCCGGCCTGACCGGCACTGGTACCCTGAGCTTTTCCACCACCCTGATCGGTGCCCTGAACGCTGGTGGCGTGCAGGTCTCTCAGGTCGACCCCGCTGTGGTCACTTCGACCAAGCGCACCAACGGCAAGTACAGCGCCATCTCTGCTGCCGCTCCGATCAGCTCGCTGACCGGCACCCAAACCGGTTCCGTCTTCGCTGCCAACAGCGTGTCCACCCTGGGTGGCGCTCTGCAGACCGCTGAAGCCGACGATTTCACCACCACCGGTGGCTCGCTGGCCATCACCAACCTGCGCGTCGACCTGGACGCCAAGAAGGTGTACGCCACCCTGGTTGGCGCCAACGGCGTGGGCACTGTCAACAATCTGTACCTGTGGGACATTGCCACGGTCACGGGTGCGACCTCCGGTACCTTGCTGGAAGGCGTGAACACCTACACCAACGAACTGACTGGCCTGAAGATCAACGCCAACGCCTTCTCGCTGTTCTCGCAAGCCCTGGGCCTGACCCAAGCTGGCAATGATGCGCTGGCCACGGTGACCGACTTCGGTAAGATCTCCTCGACCTTGTCGTTCAACGCTACCAAGGTTGCAACGCCTGCCGTGCCCGAGCCCTCGACCTATGCCCTGATGGGCGTGGGCTTGCTCGGCATCGCTGCTGCTGCCCGTCGCCGCGCCAAGTGATCTCTTTCCCCTCACCGCGCCTTCCAAGCGGTGAGGGGGTTGAGTCAGAGCCGCTCGCATGATCCGTGAGCGGCTTTTTTGCTGATAAAAAGAATCGGTTCACATCAAGTCCCGCTCAGCGGGCCCCAGATAGGAGACGGTATGGGTAAAGATGGTTTTCCCATCAAGGCGGCAGCTTGGCTGGCCTTGGCAGCGATGTTCTTGAGCGTGGCGCCAAATGCGGCGGCCCAGGCGAACTCCATTTTCCCAAAAGGTTGGGACAGCAATGTGCGTGATCGTTTGTTCATGCGCTTGGGCTATACCAGTGTGCTGACCAAAACCAAATCCGACGATGCTCGTGATATCACTGGGCCGGCAGTGACGCGTCAAGACCTCATTGATGCCTTCAACAAAGGGCAGCAAATGAGCGAGGACTGCGACAATGCGCTGCCCTCTTGCGAAGAGTATTTCAACGACAACAACGGCGGCAACGATTACTTCCAGGCCAAGAATCTCTTGATCGGTTACCTGGATAATCTGGGCATGAATGGTCTGGGCACGCCGACCGGCATCAAGGTCAAAGCCGAAAAGCAGGTCGGTACACCAACGGTTTCGGTTGGTTTTTGGCTGGATGATGACCGAAAATGGTTGCTGGAGGGTTTTGTCCTTGCCGCCCCCATGGAAGTCAAGATCTACGGTGATGGGGTTCGCGCTAACGGTAGCCCCAATGGACTGAACGGTCGCCACATCGTGACCACCAAACTCTTGCCGCCATTGGTCATTGGCAGCTATCACTTTGGTAATCGCGATAGCTGGATTCGCCCGTACTTGGGGGTCGGTGCAACATATGCCGTGTTCTTTGGCGCGCGCACCACGAGCTTTTTCGATCAGTACCAGGGCGGGAAAACCACGGTTTCCACCAAGAACACGTTCGGCGCTGGGCCTTTCGTGGGGCTTGCCAGTCCGATCAACGATGACTGGCACGTTAACGTCAGCGTCGGCCAAATCAAGATGGATACCACGGCACGTTTGGTGACAAGTGGAACGCAAATCCAAAGTGGTGCTGCGGTGATTCAGGATTATCCGAACACGGACCCATACAACATCGTCAAGGCCATCAATTTTGGCGAAGGACTCTGGAAGCGAGATAACCCCGGCAAGGCCAACGGACTGACCACCACCCTGATGGAGTTGGTCAAGCGCAACCGCGGTGGTGACAGCGACCTGGGTACTTTCGTGCGGGAACAGAAAATCAAGTTGACCAACACGATCGTTACAGTGAGCGTGGGGCGGTCTTTTTGATCCTCCGATGCGGTTGAGGTGAGGATGTGACGATCCTCGTTTCCTGATTAGGTTCGCCATCCAGCAAAGCCTGTGACTTCGGTTGCAGGCTTTTTCATTTTTGGGCCTGGTTGTCAAATTTCACTCGATGGATCAGGTCGATGATGAGTGGTTGATGTTTTCGCTGCCGGAGTACCGAATCAAATGTGATCGGCGGCTGGCAAAACCGTCGTCGAATATGACCAGTTCGGGCAACCCCGAATGATGGGGCGCGAAAAATACCCAATGTAAACCCTGAATCACCAGGGTTTTTCGGGAGGCGAGGCATTGGTTCGGGGGGTGCTTTTGTCCTGGTAATGGGAAAAGATTAACTCACAGCGATGCGCTGCTATCTCACCCCAACAGGAGCCCCTCATGTTCAAGAAGATGACCATTCAATCGATCAAGCTCTCGACGCTGGCCGCAGCCGCTGTGCTGGCAGGCCAAGCCCAGGCTGGCACGTTGCTGGTCCTGCCCCTGCAAGGCACCATCTCCAACTCCGTCCAGACCTTCTCCAAGGACGCGACCAACGGTTTCCGCGCACTGGAAATCACCGTTGTCGGCAAGGGCAATGGCACGGCTGTTGAAAACACCACCGATTCGTTCAACTTCCCCGTCACCAAGGTCGTGATCGGCACCAAGCTGAACATCGCTTCGGGCTCCGCTGTGGGCTCTGCCTTGTACATCTCCCGCATTGACTACGACACCGAAGGTGAGCCGGAAGTGGGTGTGACGCTCGCCAACTTCACCATCAACTACGAAACGAAGCAAGTGCTGGCTGACACCACGGCCAAGGGCGGCACCACCACCACCCAAATGCCCCTGTACAACTTCAACACGCAGACCCCCCTGGCACTGAAGTACAAGTTCCCCCTGACGATCACTGGCAACGAACTCCTGAACGATCTGCGCCTGACGGATCAAGCCAAGGCTGCCATGATCTCCAGCCTGAACCTGCCCGTGTTTGCTGTGCCCCTGCTGAATAACGACTTCGGCACGCTCACCCAGAACATCAGCACCAACCTGCGCAAGAAGGCTGTGTCCACCACGCCTTACACCCCGTAACTTCGGGTTGTTTTCAGCTTTGCCCTGTGCTCGATGTGGGGCACATTAGGCGCTCATCTACGGGGTCTCTTCCAATGGAGCAAATTGCGACATTTGGTAGAACCCCGTATTCGCATACTCCAATCGGGGGAGGGACTTCCCCCGATGCGTGACTTCCGCACGGGCTTATTCAGCCCCTCCCCCCGGTCCACGGGGGGGTGAATACATGTGCGCTCATCCATGATTGTTGCAAGCGCCAACCACACATGACCTCAAGTTGGCGTCCCTTCAACAGGAGCACATATGCAGTTCTCTTTCTCGTCTCTGCGGACCATCGCCCTCGCCGCTGCCGTTGGTGCGGTGTCTTTTTCGGCGCAGGCTGATCTGACCATCCCTCTGAACGCCACGGTTTCCGACTCGGTTCAGGCCTTCCCTGAGCCTGTGATGCGTGCGTTCAAGGCAGTCGACATCCTCGTTGAAGGCAAGGGCACCACTTCGGCTCTGGATGCCCCTGGCATCGGCGGCAACTCCAGCACCTTCAATTTCCCTATCACTCGCATCGTGATCGGCCCATGGCTGTCGATCAAGAGCGGTAGTGCAGTGGGTTCTGCGCTCGTCTTCACCCGTGTGGCCTACGATGAGATCACCGACGAGGAGTCGACCAAGCAACTGACCTTGGCCAATTTCACGATCGATTACGTTGGCCATCGGGTTCTGGCGGACACCACTCACTCGGGCAAAACCATTCGTCAAATGCCCGTCTACAACTTCAACACCGCCACACCGCTTGGTCTGCGCTACAAGTTCCCGCTGGCCATCAGCGGCTATGAGCAGCTCGATCAGCTGTACTTGACCCCTGAAGCCAAGGCCGCATACACGGATGGCCTCGCCCTCCCGATTTTCGCGCTGCCTTCGCTCAAGAATGACTTTGGCACCCTGACTCAGACGGTGACGCTCAAGCTGCGCTCGCGTCCCATCAGCACGCGTCCGTACGTGGCACAGTGATCGCTTGAGTTTTCAAGCTGACACGCGGAAGCCCGGCTTGCCGGGCTTTTTTGCGCCTGTGTTTTTCCGAGGGCTTAGGCAAAGATCCTCAGCGACCAGCGTTGCGCAGGGGGGGGAAAGAATGTGACTGAGGGGTGGGCCGCATGCTGCCTGCGACCGACATCACCACTCCAGGGTCACTCACCGGCACCGCCAGGGCCGGGTAGCGAGCCCTGAAGCGTTGCAAGTCTCGATGACCACCGAGTTGAATTAGCTCGGAGTAGAGCTCTGCGCCAACCCCCAGGGGGATGCCCGCTTGCTGAATGTGCTCGGCGTGGACCAGGGGGTTGCTGGCCAGGCTTTGCGCCACCGTGGATACCGTTAACGGGCGCATCATGGGGGTGTCCGACGGAAGCCATATCCAGCCTGGCGCGTGGGCGCTGAGCAGTACGCCCTCGACCAGGGCCTCAATGTGCCGATCTAGCGGGTGCAGGGTGTGCAGCCGAGCTTGATGGACGGTGGTCTGACCCACGGATGCCGCCGTGGTTGCTCTGAGGGCACCATCTGTCACCAGAACGATTGGCAATCCGCATGGGGTCAGGATTTGCGCCAAGCCCCATGCCAGATCAAAGCTGGTCATGGCATCAGGCTGTCCTGCGTTGTCACGGCAGGAGGTGATGATCACGGTGGGTGATGCGGCTGGCATGACATGGATCCTTGTTTCACGCCAGTTTCTGGTTGTGTGCTGCAGTGCACCAGCGAAGCTTCACTTAGGGGCATACCCGCGCGCACAATTGATCCCCGTCATTTCAGGTGTGAATCGAATCCGCCGATACTTTCACCATGGACAAATCCCCTCATGATCTGGCGCAGATGCGCAAAAGCTATGAGCAGGCCGCGCTCGATGAAATCCATGTGAGGCCCCTGCCGATAGATCAGTTTCACCACTGGTTCGACGAGGCCGTCAAGGCAAAGGCCTTGGAGCCCAATGCGATGACCCTGGCCACCGTGGGTGCCGACGGGCGACCGTCGACGCGGGTGCTGCTCATCAAGGGGGCGGATGCGCGGGGCTTGGTCTGGTTCACCAACTACCTGAGCCGCAAGGGGCAGGAGCTGGCCGTGAACCCCGTGGCCGCGATCCAGTTCTTCTGGCCGGAGCTTGAGCGCGTGGTGCGCATCGAGGGCCGGGTCGAGCGCGTTCCTGACAGCGAGTCCGATGCCTACTATCGCAGCCGGCCACTGGGCTCGCGCATCGGTGCGTGGGCCTCACCGCAAAGCAGCGTGCTGCCGTCGAGAGAGCAACTGGAGCAGGCCTGGGCCGAGCAGCAGGCGCGTCTGGGCGATGACCCGCCCAGGCCGGGCCACTGGGGGGGCTATCGCCTGGTGCCTGATCGCTGGGAATTCTGGCAGGGGCGACCATCCCGCCTGCATGACCGCATCGAGTACCGCCTGCAGGGCGATGGTCACTGGCTGATTCAGCGGCTGGCACCCTGAGCCGGTGAGCGCTGGCTCGATGGCGCTCAGGCCTCGGGCTTGAGCAGCTCGCTGAAGGTGCGGCGGAACTTGTCCAGTTTGGGGGCCACCACCACCGCGCAGTAGCCCTGGTAGGGGTTTTGCGCCACGTAGCCCTGGTGATAGGCCTCGGCCGGGTGGTAGTTCGACACCGGCGCCACCTCGGTGACGATGGGCGAAGCGTAGACCCCGCTGGCGGAGAGTTGCTCGATCAGCGCGCGAGCCTGCGCGGCCTGGTCGACCGAATGCGTGTAGATGCCCGATCGGTACTGCGTGCCGACGTCGTTGCCCTGGCGGTTCAGCGTGGTCGGGTCGTGCAGGAAGAAGAACACCTCCAGCAGTTGCTGGTAGCTGACGCGGGCCGGATCGAAGCGCACCCGCACGACTTCGGCATGGCCGGTTCGGCCCGTGCAGACCGACTCGTAGTCCGGCTGGGGGTGCTCGCCATTGCTGTAGCCGGATTCGGCGTGCAGCACGCCCTGCAGGCGATTGAAGGCGGCTTCCAGGCACCAGAAGCAACCGCCAGCGAAGGTGGCTTCTTCGGGTGAGGGCGAGGTGGCTGCAGAGGAGGCGGAGTCGCTCATGTCACACCGATCAAGGTCAAAGCCCGTGTGGGCGATGCATGAGAGTCTCGCAGAAACGAGAACCCCCGGCCGGGGCCGGGGGTGACGCGACTCGCGGGCCGCGCAGGAAAGCGGCAGAGATCAAGGTCTGCCACTTCCCGAGACGCAGGTACTGCGTCTGCTTGGGTCACCTGCTCTCGGCAGGTGACTGCAGGTTAATGCAGAGCGGGCGGCAGAGCAAGTGGCCGATCGCGCCGAGACGTGAGAAGGGTCAAACCTTTATCACGCCGTGCCGCCCAGGATGCGCCCTACCAGCCCCTCGACGCGGTCGGTCACGTCTTTGGGCATGGTGATGACCCGGCCCCATTCGCGGTCGGTCTCGCCGGGCCACTTGTTGGTGGCGTCCAGCCCCATCTTGCCGCCCAGGCCGCTGACCGGCGAGGCGAAGTCCAGGTAGTCGATCGGGGTGTGGTCGACCAGGGTGGTGTCGCGCACCGGGTCCATGCGGGTGGTGATGGCCCAGATCACTTCCTGCCAGTTGCGGATGTCCACGTCGTCGTCGACGATGACGATGAACTTCGTGTACATGAACTGGCGCAGGAAGCTCCACAGGCCGAACATCAGGCGCTTGCTGTGGCCGGCGTAAGCCTTTTTCATGCTGATGATGGCCATCCGGTAGCTGCAGCCCTCGGGCGGCAGGTAGAAGTCGACGATCTCGGGGAACTGCTTTTGCAGGATGGGCACGAAGACCTCGTTGAGCGCCACGCCCAGCACGGCGGGCTCGTCGGGCGGCTTGCCGGTGTAGGTGGAGTGGTAGACCGGGTCTTCGCGGTGGGTCAGGCGGCTGACTTCGAAGACGGGGAACCAGTCCTGCTCGTTGTAATAGCCGGTGTGGTCGCCGTACGGGCCCTCCAGCGCGTGCAGGTAGCCATTCTTCTCTTTGAGAGGCACGCCATGCTCGCTCACGCCCTGGTAGCCGGCCGGCGCCGTGGGAATGTGTCCTTCCAGCACGAATTCGGCCGAGGCCGGCACCTGCAGGCGGTGCTCGCCTTCGCCCACGGACGTGTCGGTGACCTCGGTGCGGCTGCCGCGCAGCAGGCCGGCGAACTGGTACTCACCCAGCGTGTCGGGCACCGGGGTGACGGCGCCCAGGATGGTGGCCGGATCGGCCCCACAGGCCACGGCGATGGGGAAGGGCTGGCCGGGGTTGGCCAGCGCGAACTCGCGGAAATCGAGCGCGCCGCCGCGGTGGGTCAGCCAGCGCATGATGAGCTGGCGCTTGCCGATGAGCTGCTGTCGGTAGATGCCCAGGTTCTGGCGGCGGCGCGGGTTGGGCACGTTCTGCGGCCCGCGGGTGACGACCAGGCCCCAGGTCAGCAGGGGGGCGGCGTCGTCGGGCCAGCAATGCTGGATGGGCAGCTCGGTCAGGTCGACATCGCTGCCTTCGCGGACAACGGCCTGGCAATCGGCGCGACGCACCGTGGCCGGCTTCATGTCCCACAGGGCCTTGGCCATGTGCAGCAGCTTGCCGGCGTCCTTCAAGCCCTTGGGGGGCTCGGGTTCTTTCAGGCTGGCGAGCAGCCGGCCGATGTCGCGCAGTTCGCTGACGTCAGATGCCCCCATGCCCAGGGCCACTCGTTTGGGGGTGCCGAAGAGGTTGGCGAGCACGGGCGTGCGGTGCTGGCGCTCGGGTTGGCCGTGGGCGCCGATTCGGCCGACGGGGCGTTCGAACCAGAGGGCAGGGCCTTGCGCTCGCAGAACGCGGTCGCAAATGGCCGTCATGTCGAGGTGAACCGACACCGGGTCGGCGATGCGCTTGAGTTCACCCTCTCGGGTGAGGCCTGCAACGAAGTCACGCAAATCTCGGTATTTCATGCTCTGGAAGGAATAAGAGATGATGTCTTTATGCTTGACTGGTTATTTCAAGGCTGCCTAGAATCCGCCCCGTCGGTCCCGGAACCCTTGTTTTTCCGGGTTTACCCTGAACGCCCTGGGCGTTCAGCCAGTCCCGGTCCTTGTGGATCCCGGGTGCCTCCTGAGTAGGAAGCATCCTCTTCTCGAGGGCAGGCCGAAGGTCGCTGAGCGACCGCCTGCAGCCTCGAAGCCGGGGCGATTATCACCGCCGACTCGGTCGCGCGGGCTGCCTTCAGGCAGCTTGCCCAAGCGATGAGTGGGGTGAGGAAAGGATAGTCATGTCTGCGTTTGAACGTGCTGCCGAGGCGCCACTGGAGGCCCCGACCGCGTCGAACCCCGCCACCCGCATCGGCGAGGTCCTGGGCGTTGTCGCCTCGGACATCCTGGGTGGCCTGCGCCATGCCAGCCACCATGTCCTGGCCGCTGTCGGCCTGGTGGCCGTCGTGGTGGTCGGTTTCCTGGCAGGTCGCCCTGACCTGCGCCATGGTCTGGAAGACCAGACCCTGACCTGGTTGTCTGCCCGCGCCATCCAGCGCGCCGAAGGCGGCGTGGAAAGCGCCCCGGACATCCTGCTGGCCATGGCCGAGCCCGAGGCCATCCAGCGCGCCACCGCCGCCAACCCCGCCGAGCTCAACCGCCAGCAGGCCGCCGTGGCCTACTGGATCGCGCGCCGCTACAGCGTGGCGCCCGAGCCCGTCAGCCGCCTGGTTCAGGAGGCCTGGACGCTGGGCCAGCGCGCCGGTCTGGACCCGACCCTGGTGCTGGCCGTGATGGCCGTTGAATCGAGCTTCAACCCCTTTGCCCAAAGCCACGTGGGTGCGCAGGGCCTGATGCAGGTGATGACGCGCGTGCACCATGACAAATACGCCATCTTCGGTGGACAGAATGCAGCGTTCGACCCGGTCACCAACCTGCGCGTGGGCGTGCAGGTGCTGCAGGACTGCATTCGCCGTGCGGGCAGCGTGGCCGGTGGCCTGAAGCATTACGTGGGCGCGGCCAACCTGGCCGACGACGGTGGTTATGGCGCCAAGGTGCTGGCCGAGGCCACCTACTTGCGCCAGGTGGCCTCCGGCCAGAAGGTGGCGTTCAACGCCAGCCTGCCGCAAGCCAGCGTGCCTGCGGCGGTGCAGGCGGTGGCGCCGCAGGCCGCATCGGGCGCCGCCCCGGGGCACACCCTGGAGGCTGCCGAGCCCGCCCAGAACGTGCCTTCGGCTGGCGAGGCCGCGCCCCATCACGCGCCCGCTCGCACGGCCGAGCAGGTGGCTTTGCTGGCCAATCCACTGGCTGGCCGCTGAGCCGCTACAATTTCAAGCCTGCGCGACTGGCGATAAATGGCCGCTCCAGCGGCCTGAGGTGGTGAACCACCGGGAAGCGCAGCCGATGGCGCCTTGACCGTGAGTCGATGGCGCTGTTGTTTCAGCCGTTCGCCTGGGCAGCCTTTCCCAACCGTCACCTGTTCAGAAGAGACTGCCCATGTTCGATCGCGCCCAACACACCATCGCCAACGTCGATCCCGAGCTGTTCGCTGCCATCCAGGCCGAGAACCAGCGCCAGGAAGACCACATCGAGCTGATCGCCTCCGAGAACTACACCTCGCCGGCCGTCATGGAAGCCCAGGGCTCCCAGCTCACCAACAAGTACGCCGAAGGCTACCCCGGCAAGCGCTACTACGGTGGCTGCGAGAACGTCGACGTCGTCGAGCAACTGGCCATCGACCGCCTCAAGCAACTGTATGGCGCCGAGTTCGCCAACGTGCAGGCCAACTCCGGCTCGCAAGCCAACCAGTCCGTGTTCTTCGCGCTGCTGCAGCCCGGCGACACCATCATGGGCATGAGCCTGGCCGAAGGCGGTCACCTGACCCACGGCATGCAGCTCAACATGTCGGGCAAGTGGTTCAAGGTCATCTCCTACGGCCTCGATGCCAACGAAGACATCGACTACGAGAAGATGGAAGCCCTGGCCCGTGAACAGAAGCCCAAGCTGATCATCGCCGGCGCCTCCGCCTTCGCCCTGCGCATCGACTTCGAGCGCTTCGCCAAGATCGCCAAGGAAGTCGGCGCCTACTTCATGGTCGACATGGCCCACTACGCCGGCCTGATCGCTGCGGGCGTCTACCCCAACCCCGTGCCGCACGCCGACGTGGTCACCTCGACCACCCACAAGAGCCTGCGCGGCCCGCGTGGCGGCATCGTGCTGAGCAACAACGAAGACATCGCCAAGAAGATCAACTCGGCCATCTTCCCCGGCATCCAGGGCGGCCCGCTGATGCACGTCATCGCCGGCAAGGCCGTGGCCTTCAAGGAAGCCCTGCAGCCCGAGTTCAAGGCCTACCAGCAGCAGGTGGTCAAGAACGCCGCGGCCCTGGCCGACACGCTGACCAAGCGTGGCCTGCGCATCGTCTCCGGCCGCACCGAGAGCCACGTGATGCTGGTCGACCTGCGCCCCAAGAACCTGACCGGCAAGGAAGCCGAGGCCATCCTGGGCGCCGCGCACATCACCTGCAACAAGAACGGCATCCCCAACGACCCGCAAAAGCCGATGGTGACCTCGGGCATCCGCCTGGGCTCGCCGGCCATGACCACGCGTGGGTTCAAGGAAGAGCAGGCCGTGATCGTCGGCAACCTGATCGCCGACGTGCTGGACAACCCGCACGACGAAGCCAACCTGGCCCGCGTGCGCGAGCAGGTCTCGGCCCTGACCCGCCAGTTCCCGGTCTACCGCTGAGCGGCGGCCGATGCGCTGCCCGTTCTGCGGTCACCTCGAAACCCAGGTCGTCGAGACGCGGGACTCCGACGAGGGCGACAGCATTCGCCGCCGCCGCAAATGCAGCGGCTGCGACAAGCGCTTCACCACCTACGAACGCGCTGAAATCGAGTTGCCGGCCATCGTCAAGCGCGACGGCCGGCGCACCGACTACGAGCGCGCCAAGCTCAAGGGCTCGATGATGCTGGCGCTGCGCAAGCGGCCGGTCAGTGCCGAGGCGCTGGAGACGGCGCTCGAAGCCATCGAAGCGCGCCTGCGCCAGTCTGGCGAGAAGGAAGTGGATTCGACCTGGCTGGGCGAGGCCGTGATGCGCGAGCTGCGCAAGCTCGACAAGGTGGCCTACGTGCGCTTTGCCTCGGTCTACCGCAGCTTCGACGACGTCAACGAGTTCGTGGCGGCGATCAAGGAGACGGGCAAGGCGCGCAAGGGTTCGGCCGACGAGGGCTGACCTGTCGCTGCCCCGTCGTTTTCATGGCCCCTCGCTTGCGGGGGCTTGGACCCTGCAGTGGGGTCGATTCGAGGGGGAACCCGCAGGGCTGGCGACGAGCGGTCGGCAGGCGGGGTTCAGCGGTGTTGCGCTGCCGGGTGGGCGCGCTACATTCGCCCCATGCAAAAAGCGGGAATCCTCCACATTCAGCGCGGCTTCACCTTGGTCGAAGCCATGGTCACGGTCGCCGTGCTCGTGATCCTGGCGACCATCGCTGTGCCCGGGCTGCAAGCGTTTGCCACGCGTTCTGGCATGAACGCCATCCGCGATGATTTTTCGATTGCGTTGCAACGCGCCAGGCTGGATGCGATCAATCGGAACACGTGCGTGTCGATCTGCCAGCTGGCTGCGGGCTCGACGAACACGTGTGCCACCACGGGGCTGGGCAACATGCATGCTGGCTGGATCGTCTATCGCAATGAGGCTTGCTCCAGCGCCATCCCAGGTGCGGCATTGGCCAACAACGTGGTGGTCTCGGTGCGCCAGCCGGGGGACGCCCGTTTCACGCTCAGGACGAATTTGACGAACGCCGTGGTGACGTTCGACCCGCGGGGCGCTCTCGTGGGGGCCGCCTTCACCGCCAGCGTGGTGGACGCACGCGATGCGAACAGCTCGCTCAATCGAGACATCGTGGTGAACCGTCAGGGCCGCGTTGCCATCCGTCCGTACGAGGAAGACGCCACGTCTTCCTCTGAAGGATCGGGTGCCCCGACCGCAGAGGGAGGTGTGCAATGAGTGCTCGTGTGCCTTTGCGCGGTGCTCGGCAGTCGGGCGTGACCCTGGTCGAGGTGCTGGTCTCGATGGTCATCATGGCCCTGGGGCTGGTGAGCCTGGCCGCATTGCAGAATTTCACGCTGCGCTACCAACTGGGTTCGGTGCACCGCGCGCAGCTCTCGGGGCTGCTGTCCGACTACGCGGAACGCGTCCGCTCGAACCTGGCTCAGGCCCCTGGGCAAGTCGCCGACTCGCCATACGTGAAGCTGGCGAGTGGGGACTGGGCGGCCCAGGCGTCCGATCCTGCCGCCGCTGCCGTCAGCTGCAGTGGCAACACCGCCTGCACGGACCTGCAGTTGGCCAACTTCGACATGGCGCAGTGGCTGCAGCGTGTTCGCCGTGAGTTGCCTCGTGGTTCGGCCATGGTCCAGGGCGACGCCATCCAGGGGCTGACGGTGACCTTCATGTGGTCGGACAAGGAGCACGTCACCAGTTCGACCAGCGATGGCACCCTTGTCCAGTCGCCACAGTGCAGGCCGGCTGACACCGGGTTGGCCGAGCAGACGTGCTGCCCCGGGGATGCCAACGCCCCCGCAGGCGTGCGCTGCGCCACCTTCTCCATCGTTCCCTGAGCCGGTATGACCCCTCACCTGATTTCCTCGCTGGCGCGGGGCCGGCAACGTGGCGTCACCCTCGTGGAGTTGATGGTCACCATCGCCATCAACCTCGTGCTGGTGCTGGCCGCCACGCTGCTGTACCTCAACACCCGCACCACCCAACGCGACGTCAACGCCCGCAGCGCGGTGTACGAGACCGGGCAGTTCGCCCTGGGCCTGCTGGCGCGAGACATCACCACAGCGGGCTTCTACCCCGCAGCGGCCATCGAGCAACCGGCGTTCGGCGGGGCGGCCACCGACAACGTGCGCTCCACGTTCGATGCCGCCGCAGAGGGCATCGGGCTGGCCCCAGCATATGCCCATGGGGTGTTCGGTTGCGCGGGCGCGGGCTTCGATGGCCCCTCCGCCAGCTGCAAGGCGGCCAACGACGCCAGCGTGACGTCGGGCTCGGACGCGCTCGTGCTGGCCTACTTCACCGAAGACGCGTTTTCGCTCAGCGCTGGGCAGCGTGCCGATTGCACCCGCACGGACGTCATCAAGGACGTGCTCATCGGCAAGAACCACCAGCGGGCGACTTACATCACCGGCCTGTCCAGCTCGGGATCCGGCGATGCCTCCGGCGGCGAAAACAAGCCCGCCAAGCCCGATGAGGTCAAGCCCAATGCCGGTCCCCTGCCTGATGCGCCTTTGCTGGTCATCAACGCGTACCACCTCGAGCCAGGCACCCTCACGCTGGAGGACGGGCGCGAGGTCTCATCCTCCACGCTGACCTGCTGGGGCAACGGCAGCCGCGAGCGCGTCGAGTTGGTCCAAGGTGTGGAGCAGTTCGTGGTCCGCTATGGCCTCATGAACGACGACAGCCGGCGCCCTTTCCGCTATGTCAGCGCGGATCAGGTTGGGCTTCAGAGCGCCGTCATCAACGGCGAGCCGCTCAAGGGGTGGCAACTGGTGTCCACCATCCGCGTGTGCATGCTGGTGAGGTCGCCACAGGCCACGGTCCCGCGTGATTCACCCGATGTGCTCGACTGCAACAACGACCGCGTCTCCCGCGCCAACAACGGCGTGCAGGTGCGCCGATTCGATCAGGTGTTCAGCGTCAAGAACCGCCAGGGCAACACGGTGGGCCTGAAGCTGGCCACCGCACCGGGAGCAGCCCCATGAAACGTTTGAACGAACGCAGGCAAGGTGGCGTGGCCATGCTGGTGGTGCTGGTCTTCACCCTGGCGCTCACGGGCATCGCCATCGTCAGCGCCCGGCTGGCGCTGCTGGGCGAGAGCGTGGCGCGAAACCAGCTTGACTTGCAGGTGGCCCGCCAGGCGGCGGAGGCCGCCCTGCGTGACGCCGAGAAGGACCTGATGATTGCCGATGGTGCCGCTGCGTTTCCTGGCGCGCCATGCACGCGAGGCATCGAGCGGCCGGTCATGGCCCAGACCGTCCAGTTCACCAAGGGGTGCGCCCGCGGGCAATGCCTGTTCGATCAGAAAACCCGTCAGCAGGTTGATTTCACCAAGGCTTCGCCCACCCAACAGGACTCTGCCGAGGCCTGGTGGCCCGAGGACCGCGGCGGGCGCTGGGGGAATGCGGGCAAGGACGTGAGCAACTGTGGTGCTTTCGACGGCGGCGTGCCTTTGGGCACCTTCACCGGTGCCCGGCCCATCCAGGGTGTGCAGTTCCAACCCGAGTACCTGATCGAAGCGATCTTGCGTGGCGAGGACACCTACTTCCGAGTCACCGCCCGAGGTTTTGGTTACCGCGCTGCCACCGAGGTGGTGCTCCAGTCCTATTTCCAGGTTCCTCAGCTCTGAGGATTCGACATGAACATTCACCTGCCCCGTCTGATCCTGGCTGCGCTCGCCTCGCTGTCTGTCACGTTGACGGTCTGGGCCCAGTCGGCGACCGACCCGCGGTTCTCGTCCACCAGCATCGCGGCCTACCCGCCTTACATCAGCGGCGGTGGTGGTGGCCCGATGATGATGCTGACCGCGTCGCGCGACCACACGCTGTTCGCGCCGATCTACACCGACTACGAAGACATCGATGGCGACGGCGCCGTTGACTACACCTTCAAGCCGACCTTCCGCTACTACGGCTACTTCGACCCTGAGAAGTGCTATGCCTACAACGCAACGGAAGGTCGCTTCAAGCCCGCGGCGATGGCCACGGCGTCGAACAACCGGCTGGTGTGTGCCTCGGGCTCTTCTCATTGGGCGGGCAACTTCCTGAACTGGGCCACCATGACCCGGCTGGACGTGGTGCGCAAGACGCTCTACGGCGGCCGGCGCGTCCTGGACACCGATGCCGACACCACCCTGGAGATGGCGGTGCTGGCGCACGACGCGCACTCTTTCGTCAAGTACTACAGCGGTGCCGACATCGGCGACCACACGCCCTTCACGGCCAGCCAACTGGGCAACGCGGGCCTGACCATCTGCAGCCGGGGCTCCTCGCGTGACGGGCTGGGCTACCCCGTCATCCGCATCGCCAAGGGCAACTACAGCCTGTGGGGCACCACGCCCGGCAGCGTGTGCAACTGGTCTGAAGAGCAGAACTTCTCGTTCGGCGAGAAGCCCAAGGCCTTCTATCAAAAATACGGGCCACAAGGTGGCGGGTCGCAGACCGACCCGACGGCCCATCGCACCCGCCTGCCTTCGCGCGCCGACGACGGAGGTGTTTACGGTGGAATCGGGCCGGAATTGGCCGTGCGCGTTCAGGCCTGTGCCCCCGAGTACGTCAAACAAGGCAGTGAACGCTGCCGCGAATACCGCCGATCAAGCACGTCTGTCACCTACAAACCGTATGGGTTGTTGCAGGAGTTCGGCAACAGCGAGCAGGTTCGGCAGCCCGTGCGTGCAGAGTTTGGCCTGATCACCGGCAGCTACGACGACAACTTCCGTGGGGGCCAACTGCGCAAGAACGTTGGGTCGTTCAACGACGAGGTGGACCTCAAGACGGGGCGGTTCTGTCATTCGCTGACCGGGGGCACGACGGGCACCACCTGCCCCAGCGCAACGTCATCGACGAGCCCGGTCGGCGGCATCGTGCAGACCTTCGACAAGATCCGGCTCTACGACGCGGGTGGCTACGACGCCAGTGGTTCGGGCGTGTCTTACGCGCTGCCCAGGGAGGTGGTCAATGGCAATTTCCCATCTTGGGGCAACCCGATGTCGGAAATGGTGACTCAGGCGCTGGCTTATTTTGCCGGCTTGCCCATGGGGGGAGCGAGCGCGCCGAACAACGGCAAGGATGCGGCCGTCGGGTTGCCGGTGGGCCTCACCCAGGCCGATCCCTTGAACGACGCCACTGTGGATCGCGTTGCCGGCGTGACGCGCCGGGACTTGTATGGTCGAGCCATCTGCCGGCCCATGCACATGCTGGCGATCTCCAGCGGTGCGGTCACCCATGACACCGATGACACCGGCGATTCAGAAGATGTCTACGGCACCGCCGCAGCGTTCATCGGCAAGAACCGCTCGGCAGCTGGTCAAGATGCCGCAGCCACGATCCAGGACGCGACCAACCAAGTGGGCGAGCGGGAAGGCATCAACAACACCACGCGCTCCGTGGGTTCTGCGACCGGCGGGTATGGCGTCGATTGCACGGCCAAGCAGATCGGCACCGTCGTGACGGCCGGGCTGGCGCAGGTCGCGGGCGTTTGCCCTGAGGCACCGGCCGTCAAGGGCTCTTACCTTGGTGCAGGTGCGGCCTTCATCGCCAACACCCGTGCCATCCGCGCACTGGGCGAACTGACCGAAGCCACCGGGCGTTCGGTGTCCACCTCGCGCCTGCCCCCCGAGGCCTTGCGTGTGCGCTCTTACGCAGCCACCCTCTCCGGGGGCGTTGCGCGCATCGAGGTGCCCATCCCCGGCAAACCTGGCAAGTTCGTCTACATCACACCCGAGAGTTCGTGGGACTTCGATGGTTTCGGCGGCAAGCAGACCAATGGCGACCTCATGCCTGGCGCGATGCTGACCTTCCGTGCCATCCACGGTGCAGCAGACGGCCGCTCCGCGTCCTATGTGGTCACCTGGAACGATGCGCAGTTCGGCGGCGACTACGACATGGACATCGTGGGCTTCCTGCGCTGGCAGATCGAGCCCAGTCCCGAGCGGGACGGCGCCTACAAGCTCACCGTGCTGACCGACATCCTCAACCAGGAAGCCGGTGCTGCCGGCGGCCACGGGTTCTCCGTGATCGGCACCGCCTCGGACAACCTGCCTTCGGGCTTCTCTCAGGATGGCCGTTACCTGACACACGGTGGCATGCGTTTCCGCGCTGCGGGCTCCGAGTGCGGACAGCTGGACCCCAACGCAGCCGACTTCCAGATGCGTTGCAGCTTCAGCGAAGGCGGCATGGCCCAGGGCACGGGCGGCAGCGACGGGTTCGCCTGGCCCACCACCTACGCGGGCGATCGCGTCGACTTCTACGGCAGCAGCGCACCCCGGACCACCACCGTGGCCAAGACCTTCCTGGTCACCGATGGTGCTGCCAATGTGACCTTGCGTGACCCGCTCTGGTACATCGCCAAGTACGGCAGCTTCAGCACGGGTGAAAGCAAATTCGCGCTCAGCACCGCGGCGCTGCCTGACGAGCCCAAAGGCCGCGCAGCCGTGAATTGGGATGGCGAGAACAACAATGGCCAAGCCTGCTCGGCCGGCGCATGCGCCGATGGTGAGCCGGACGGCTATTTCCTGGCGCGCCGTCCAGAGTTGCTGGAAAAGCGGCTGATCAGCCTGCTCAACGGCATCACGCAGGGCAGCAACTCCGCCCCGGCCACCTCCACGGTGCAACTGGTGTCGGGCAGCCTCAAATACACGGCCGAGTTCTACAACGATGGCTATGGCGGCACCATCAAGGCTTATGCCGTGAACCCCGATGGCACGTTCAGCAACACCGTGACGTGGGACGCGTCGGGTTTGATGGCCAAAGCAGGCAATGCCCGCACCGTCATCACCGACGATGGCCGCAATGGCCTGGTATTCGATTGGGCCTCCCTGAACACCGAAGCCGGGCAACCTTACCGCGCTGCGCTGTTGGGCATCGGATTGAGTTCGCCCGTCACCGCATCTGAGCAGAACGATCTGACAGCTGGTGCCACCCGCCTGGAAAACCTGATCAATTATGTGAGGGGCGGCACCGATGCGAGCTACCGCACTCGCAAGGATGGTGGGGTGATGGGCCCCATCGTGAACTCCACCCCTTGGCTGCAGAGCAATGCCATCGCAGGGCGCTACACCGATGCCAACTTTCCTGGGGCGCCCTCCTACCGCGCTTACGTCAATGCCAAAGCCGAGACCCCCAGCGTGCTCTGGGTCGGTTCGAACGACGGCATGCTCCATGGGCTGAACGCCCTGTCCGGGACGCCCATCCTGTCGTACGTGCCCAGCCCGCTGGCGGGCCGTCTGGATGCAGCGCTGTCGGCCAACAACGCAGGGGCCGTGGCCTTGATGGATGGCAGCCCGGCCACGGCCGACGTTTTGGTGGCTCCGACATCGCCCGGTTTCGGTTTGGCCACGCCTGCACAGCATGAATGGCGAACCTACCTGTTCAGCTCGCTCGGTCGAGGTGGGCGCGCGGTGTTCGCACTGGATGTGAGCTCTCCAGCCCGCCTGCTCAATCCGCTGACCGCCACGTCCGCGTTCAAGTGGGTGTTTTCGTCGAACGATGACAGCGACATGGGCTACCAGCTGCTCGACCATGTTCGACACCCCGGCTCCGGCCAACCCGCCCAGGTGATCTACCTCAATGGCGGCGGTTTTGGCCTCTTGGTGCCCAATGGCCATGGCTCCACAGACGGCCGGGCGGCGCTGTTCATCCTGTCGGTGAATGGTCCGGCGAGCACCGGTTGGCAGGCGTCGAGCGCCACATCACGAGGCTCGTATCGCAAGATCCTGGTGCCAGACCAAAGCGGTGGTCGCAACGGTTTGATGGGTGCAACCTGGGTCGATCTCGACAACAACGGCACCGCCGATGTCGTCTATGCCACCGATCTGCGTGGCAACCTGTGGAAGTTTGACATCCGCTCCACCAATCCTGCCGAATGGGGTTCGGCCCTGGTTTCGACCAGCACGGCTGAAGACGGAACGATGACGAACACAGGCGTGCCAGTGGCGCTGTTCTCGACCCAGATCGGCGACCAGTTCCTGCCCATCACCACGGCGCCGGTCACCTTCTTTCCTACCTTCGGTGGCACGATGGTTTCCTTCGGAACAGGCCGAGCAATCGATGCGGCCGATTTTCCCGATGCCTCCACCACGCAACGTTTCATCACCATCTGGGACAAGGGCCGTTACCTGGGGGACCTCATCAACCCGCCTGTGAGCAATGCCGCAGGGGAGCTGACTTCCGTGAACGACCTGCCCATGATCAATGGCACGCGCGTGGTTCGAAATGCCGATGGCACGGAGCGCACGGTCGACACCTTCATCCGCCGGGTGCTGCGTCGCGATCAGGATGGCAATGTCTTCCAGGTTCAGACGAACGAACGAGGCGAGGTGGTCACGGGGGCCAATGGGCAAGAAGTGCCAATGACCGATCTGGCATCGGCCCAGCAGTTCAAGCCTGCTCAACACGATGGCTGGTACTTCGATTTCCCGAGTGCGGGCGAGGTGGTCATCAACTCGCCGGTGCGTCGCTTGAACTTCCTCATCTTCACCACGGTTCGCCCGAAGTCGGCCAGCGAGCTCGAGGGTTCGTGCTCGGTGGCGCCTCAAGGTGCGCTGTATGCGTTCAGCCCCGTCAGCGGTTTGCCCATCCCCAGCCTTTTCACCACCGAAGCCATGCTCATGGGCCTGGATGTCGATGACCCAAAGGTCACGGTGGCTGGCGATGCGTCGGGTGGCTCGTCTTACACAACCGGGGGCAAAACCAAGACCCGAGCCCTGGGTAACAGGCAGAGCACGAACCTCACGAGTTCTGCCTCGAACCTGCGCATCCAGTGGCGCGAGATCACGGGCATGAGGACACGTGCCACCCCGGCTGCCCCTGATGACGAGGAGAGCCCACCGGCCGGAGGCCAGACGCCATGACCGCATTGCCAAAATCCGCTCGTGCCGAGGGCGCGTGCAACATGCCTCAGGCGGGCTTCACCCTGATCGAGGTGATGATCGTGGTGGTGATCGTCGGCATCCTTTCGATGCTGGCCTACCCGTCGTACGTGGAGTACGTGGCCCGAGGGCATCGAACGCAGGTCAAGGCGCAGTTGCAGGCCGCCCAGCAGTGGATGGAGCGACGCTACAGCGAGCGTTACTTCTACGGTGAAACGAGCGGAGCGGACACCGCCCCGACAGCCTTCGCCAACCAGTCGTTCGCCACCAGCCCTCCTCCAGGTGAAGGGGGCGTGCGCTACAGCCTGAGCGTGGCGATCAATGGCGATGGGCAAGGCTATGTCATCACCGCGGCTCGCGAGGGCACGATGAGCACCGACGCCTGCGGTGACCCCATGGTGAACAACCTCGGGGTCAAGGAAGTGGATGTCGACAGCCTGAGTGGTGGCAAGTACGAAGGCAAGGCCGCCGAAGCCGTCGCGCAGTGCTGGCGGTGACGCCCACCCTTGTCGTGCGCCTGCCGTGATGTCCCACCTGCGCTCACCCGCCATCCCGCGAGGCCTCTGGCTGGCCGGTGTGGCTGCGCTGGTCTTGCATGGTGTGGGCACTTGGGCCCTCGGGGGCTCGGGGTGGGCCGGGCGAGGCGATGCTCCCCAGGGCGGAGTGGTGGATGGGCGCCAGATGTCGCACCATCGGTCGGTGCCAGGGACGGCCTTGCAGGTGCGCCTTCAAGGCACCCGGGGCCAGGAGCCTGTGGCGCCATGGGTGTCGCAGGCATCGGCGCGACCTTCTCCACCCACCTCGGCTCAGCACCTTGCCAGCATGGACGCAGACCTGGATCAGGCCCCACCAGCCGCTGGCGGTGACGCCAGCCTGGCGACCAGTTACCTGTCCGCCGAGTCCGTCGACCAGGGCCCCGCACCCGACCTGGGCTGGCTGATCGACGAAGCGGCCTTGCCCCAGGTGCCGCGTGTTCGCCTTTTGCTGCGGCTGTGGGTTTCCGAGCGAGGCCGCATCGACAGGGTGATGCTGATGGAGGCCGATCCGCCGGGCCCTTGGGCGGACCGCGCCATCGAGCCCTTGCCGGACACCTTGATGCGCCCCGCGCAACGGGGCGGAAAGGCGGTCCCCGCGACCGCCGTGGTAGAAATCACAGCCGACCTGGAATCGATGCGCTGAGTGGTGCGTCGCCCTCGCGGCCCGATGCCCTTTGCCATGCGCCATCTTGATCCCCAAGCCACCACGTGGATGCAGGCCGCCTTGTCCCAGGCGCGCCTGGCCCTGCCCATTTCCTCCCCCAACCCGCCGGTCGGTTGCGTGATCGTGCGCGACGGTCGCCTCATCGGACAGGGGCACACCCAGCAGGCAGGTGGCCCCCACGCCGAGGTCATGGCCATGCGCGATGCGCAGGCCCGTGGTGAAAGCCTGCGGGGCGCCACCGCCTACGTCACCCTGGAGCCGTGCTCGCACCATGGACGCACGCCGCCTTGCGCCGACGCCCTCATCCGCGAGGGCTTGGCGCGAGTGGTCGTGGCCCTGCACGATCCCAACCCCTTGGTGGCAGGGCAGGGCGCAGCCCGCCTGCGCGCGGCCGGCATCGTCGTGGACGAGTTGCCGGCAGACCACCCTGACGCCATCGCCGCCCGCGAGATCAAGATCGGCTTCCTCTCTCGCATGGTGCGCCAGCGCCCCTGGGTGCGCCTGAAGGTGGCCGCTTCGCTGGATGGCCGCACGGCGCTGGACAACGGCGTCAGCCAGTGGATCACCTCGCCTGCTGCGCGCGAAGACGGCCAGCACTGGCGCGCGCGGGCTTCGGCCGTGCTCACCGGCATTGGAACCGTGCTCGATGACAACCCCCGCCTGGACGTGCGGGTGTTCGAGGCGCCCCGCCAGCCCTTGCGCGTTGTGCTCGACAGCCGCTGGCGCACGCCGCCCGACGCGGCCATGTTGGGCACCACCGGGGGCGTGCTCGTGGTGGGGTTGCCTGCGGCAGACGAGGCCGCAAGAGCCCGGCAGTCGGCGTTGGCGGACGCCGGGGCCGAGGTGCTGGAAGCCACGTCCTGCGCCGTGGGGCAGGGCGTCGCAGGGGGGCAAGGTGGTGTCACCGCCGCGGGGCCCCAGGTCGATCTCGCCTGGCTCCTGCCCGAGCTCGCTCGCCGCGGCGTCAACGAACTGCACGTCGAGGCCGGGGCCCGCCTGAATGGTCATTTGATCGAACAGGGCTGGGCCGACGAGATCCTGGTGTATCTTGCGCCCAAGCTGCTGGGGCCCGGACGGGCGCTGGCCGCGCTGTCGCCACTTGCCGGGCTGGACGGCTGCTGGCAAGGCGAGGTCCGCGACCTGTGCCTGGTTGGCCCCGACGTCCGCCTGATCGTGCGCCCGGCCGGCCGCGAGCGCTTTTGAGCCAGCTCCGCCTCCGAACACCCTTTCCGAAGAAGTCTCGCCCATGTTCACCGGCATCATCACTGGCGTTGGCCAGGTCACCGACAACCAGCCCCTGGGCGAGCTGCCCACCCACGGCCGCCGCTTGACCATCCAGGCCCCGGCCGGCTACCTCGAAGGCGTGGGCCTGGGCGACAGCATCGCCATCAACGGCGCCTGCATGACGGTCACCACCTTTGACGTGGCCGCCAGCCGCTTCACCATCGACGTCTCGGCCGAGAGCCTGGCGCGCACCGTGGGCCTGGCCGGCAGCGGCCACCGCGTCAACCTGGAGCAGGCGCTGCGCTCGCACGACCGCCTGGGTGGGCACATCGTCACCGGCCACGTCGATGGCGTGGGCGACGTGACCGTGTTCGAGCCGGTGGGCGAGTCGTGGCTGCTGCGCATCCGCGCACCGAAGGCCCTGGCGCGCTTTTTGGCCTACAAGGGCTCGATCACGGTCAATGGCGTGAGCCTGACCGTCAACCGCGTGCAGGACGCCGACGACGGCAGCACCGAGTTCGACATCAACCTGATCCCGCACACCATCGAGAACACGGCCCTGGGCGAGATCAAGGCGGGCTCGACGGTCAACCTCGAAGTCGACCTCATCGCCCGCTACGTCGAGCGCATGCTGTCGGCCGAAGGGCGCCTGCCGGGCTGAACCGGGAGGCCTCGGGGCCGCCCCTCGCCCCGCCGGCTCGTCCTGCGTGGCGAAATCCCGGCGCATTTCCTCTCTCCCTGGGGGATCAAGCTCGGGTTTGCCCCCGTTGGGGGGCCCCGCCCGCCTACAATCGAGGGATGCCGATTTCACCCATTCCCGAGCTGATCGCCGAGTTGGCCGCTGGCCGCATGGTCATCCTGGTTGACGAAGAAGACCGCGAAAACGAGGGCGACCTCGTCCTGGCGTCCGACCACGTCACGCCCGAAGCCATCAACTTCATGGCCAAGTACGGCCGTGGCCTGATCTGCCTGACGCTCAACCGCGAGCGTTGCGAGCGCCTGCAGCTGCCGCCCATGGCCACGCGCAACGGCACCAAGCACGGCACGGCCTTCACGGTGTCCATCGAGGCCGTCGAAGGGGTGACCACCGGCATCTCGGCGGCCGATCGCGCCCGCACGGTGCAGGCCGCCGTCGCCGCCGACGCCAAGCCCACCGACCTGGTGCAGCCCGGCCACATCTTCCCGCTGCAGGCCAAGGACGGCGGCGTGCTCATGCGCGCCGGCCACACCGAAGCCGGCTGCGACCTCGCCGGCATGGCAGGCCTGACGCCCTCGTCCGTGATCTGCGAGATCATGAACGACGACGGCACCATGGCGCGCCTGCCCGACCTGGAAGTCTTCGCCAAGGAGCACGGCCTGAAGATCGGCACCATCGCCGACCTGATCCAGTACCGCAGCCGCAACGAGAGCCTGATCGAGGCCGTCGGTCGCCGCACCATGCAGACCCCGGAAGGCCCCTTCGACACCCGCGTCTTCAAGGACCGCACCGGTGCCGTGCACATGGCCTTGAGCCTGGGCCTGGAAGGCGCCAAGCCCGGCCGCGAGGACGAGGTGCTGGTGCGCGTGCACGAGCCCTTCTCGGTGCTCGACTGGCTGGACGCCGGCAGCCGCAGCCACTCCTGGCCGCTGCCCAAGGCCTTGGCCGCCGTGCGCGAAGCCGGCCGTGGCGTGGTGGTGCTGCTCAACGTGGGCGACGACCCCGAGCGCCTGCTCGACCGCGTGCTGCCCGCCGACCCGCAAGCCACACCCAAGACCCCGGCCGACCTGCGCACCTACGGCGTGGGCGCCCAGATCCTGAAGTCCCTGGGCGTGCAGCGCATGCGCCTGCTGGGCAACCAGCAGCGCCTGCCCAGCATGGTCGGCTATGGCCTGGAGGTCAGCGGTTTCCTGACCGCCGACGGCCAGAGCCTGCCGGTGCCCCACGCCTGAAGCATTCGCATCGCTCTTTGCGTTCTTTGACTTGTTCTTTTCACCTCGCTCTTTAGATTGGATGTCCCATGCAAGGCGCTGACAAAGGTTCCGCCAACCGCCTCGACGGCCACGACCTGCGGGTCGGGCTCGTTCAGGCCCGCTTCAACGACGACCTCACCGGTCGCCTCGCCGCTGTCTGCATCGACGAGTTGCTGACGCTGGGTGTGCAGCGCAAGCACATCACCCACGTCACCGTGCCAGGTGCCCTGGAGGTGCCCGTGGCCCTGCAGGCCATGGCCGACAGCGAGCGCTACGACGCGCTGGTTGCGCTGGGTTGCATCATCCGCGGTGAGACCTATCACTTCGAGCTGGTCGCCAACGAGAGTGGCGCCGGCGTGACCCGCGTCAGCCTGGACCACCACGTGCCCGTGGCCAACTGCATCCTCACCGTCGAGAACCAGGCGCAGGCCGAAGCCCGCGTCGAAGAAAAGGGCCGTGACGCGGCCCGCGTTGCCGTCGAGATGGCCAACCTGCTGGAAGACCTGCTGTGAGCGACGTGACCTCGACCCCTTCCGACCGCAGCGGCGCGCCCGCCGCCCCACCGCGCGACCGCGCCAAGTCTTCGCGCCGCCGTGCCCGCGAGTACGCCCTGCAGGGCCTGTACGAGTGGCAGCTCAACCCGCGTGACCCGGGTGCCATCGACGCCGACCTGCGCGATGCGCCCGAGTTCGCCAAGTGCGACCGCGGCCACTACGATGCCCTGCTGCACGGCTGCATCGAGCAGGCCGCCCAGCTGGACGCCGCGTTGCTCAAGTTCCTGGACCGCTCGGTCGAGGAACTCTCGCCTGTCGAGCACGCCGTGCTGTGGATCGGGGCCTACGAGCTCAGCCACTGCCTGGACGTGCCCTACAAGGTCGCGATCAACGAAGCCGTCGAGCTGGCCAAGGCCTTCGGCGGCACCGATGGCCACAAGTTCGTCAACGGCGTGCTGGACCACCTGGCCCCCGGCCTGCGCCCGGACGAAGTCAAGTCGGCCCGTCCGAAGCAGCGCTGACCCGTCCTCGCTGCCGTGTCCACGCCCCCCACGCAACCTGCCGTCACCCAGCCTCACGAGGTGGATGCGGATCGGCTCGTGGTCGATGACATCGACACGATCTCCGAGAGCCGCCCGCTGCCCGAGCCCAATCCAGCGCAGTTGCGCCGCGTGCGGCCGGAATCGCTGCCGACCATTGGGCACATCGGCCGCTATGCGCTGAAATACGTGATCGGCGAGGGTGGCCTGGGCACCGTCTACGCAGCGCACGACACCCTGCTGTCGCGCCTGATCGCCATCAAGACGCTGAACGTTCACCTGCCGGCAGCCGAGCGCGAACACATCGACCGGCTGGTGCTGCACGAGGCCCGAGCCTCGGCCGGTCTGAATCACCCCTACATCGTCACGGTGCACGACGCCGGCACGAGCGAGCAGGGCAGCTACATCGCCATGGAACTGCTCAAGGGCAGTGACCTGCGCCAGCTCCTGTCCATGGGATGGAAGCCCACGCCGGAGCAGGCCGCGCTGATCGTGCGGCGCGTGGCCGATGCGCTGTCCTATGCCCACCACAAGGGCGTGACCCACCGCGACATCAAGCCGGCCAACATCTTCATGGTCGGGCGCACGCAGCCACGCGTGCTCGATTTCGGCATCGCGCGCATCCGGCAGGTCGAGGCGCTGGCTCAGCGCGACGACGAGGCCAGCCGATTCCAGGAACTGATCGGCGGCTCCCCCTTTTACATGGCACCGGAGCTGGTTCGCCGCGAGCACGGTGATCAGCGGGGCGATGTGTACGCACTGGGTGTGGTGCTCTACGAGTTGCTGGCGGGTCGGCGAGCTTTCACGGGCGCATCGCTCGACGAGATTGCCGACGCGGTGTTGCACCAGCCGGTCAAGCCCGTGCACGAGGTCAACCCGGAGATCCCGCGCGAGCTGTCGGACATCGTGGCTCAGGCGATGCACAGGGATGTGGGCCAGCGCTACCGTTCGGCGAGGCGCTTTTCGCATGCCTTGCGAGACTGGCTGGATGGCGTCGATGGCGGTCGCCCCATCGCATCGGAAGCCGGGCCACGTCGTTCACGTCGGCGTGCGCTGTGGCGCCAGCCCCTGGTGTGGCTGCTGGCGATCAGCTTCGTCGGCCTGGTCGTGGCGCTGGCGGGCGTGTTCTGGTCGAGCATCCGCGGCGGCTGAGCCGATGCCAGGCCCCTCGGGGCCGATGAAGCCCGTGCCCGCTGCTCCGTTTCGTGTCAGCCCTTGCCCAGCACCACTTCCAGCGTGCGATCGCCCTGGCCGGCCCAGCGCCGCACCTCGTCGTCCAAGAGGTGCAGCGTGCGCGGGTGCTGCTGAGCCCAGGCGCGTGACAACACCAGCCTGACCTTGCCCGAGCGGGCCGGCTGCAGCGTGGCCACCTGCTCTGGCAGTTCCATGCGGGCGTGGTGCAGGATCAGGGCCAGGCGCAGGCACAGCACCTGCGACATCAGCACCGTGTCGTGCTTGTGTTCGGCCAGCTTGATGAGCTCACCGCGCTGGCCCAGCGCCAGGGTGGCCAATCGGCGCAGTTGCGACTGCGAGTAGCCCGATGCGTCGACGTGGCCCAGCAGGTAGGCGCTGTGGCGGTGGTGGTCGTGATGGGAGACCATCATGCCGATCTCGTGCAGCGCGGCGGCCCAGCCCAGTTCACGCATGTGTTCGCCGTCGCTGCTGGCCTGGGGCTCGGCCAGGCCTTGCCACAGCGACAGGGCCCGCTGGCGCACGCGCGCGGCCTGGGCCGTGTCCACCTGAAAGCGCCGCTGCAGCTCGCGCACCGAGGTGTCGCGCGGGTCGGGCTGGCGGTGGTCGCGCGTGGCCTCGATGCGATCGTCCAGGTCGAAGATGACGCCCTGGCGCAAGGCGCCGCGCGCCGGGCGCATGACCTCGATGTCGAAGTGCTGCGACAGGGTGTAGAGGATGCTCAGGCCGCCGCCCAGCACGGCCTTGCGCTCGGGCTTGAGGCCGGGCAGGGTGAGGTTCTCGGCGTTGCCGGCTTCCAGGCAGCGTTCGATGCACCAGCGCAGGCCCTCGGGCGTGATGCTGCCGTCGGTGATGCCATTGGCCGCCAGGATCTGAGCCACCGCACCCACCGTGCCCGACGAGCCCAGCGCTTCGGCCCAGGCCTCGCGCGGAAAGAGCGTGAGCGCTTCTTCGAGTTCGGCGCCAGCGGCGATCTGGGCGGCGCGGAAGTTTTCTGCCGTGTACGTGCCCTGCGGGAAGTGCTGCATCGACAGGCTGACGCTGCCCACCGCGAAGGACTCGACCTGGCGTGCGCTGCGGCCGGTGCCCAGGATCATCTCGGTGGAGCGCCCCCCGATGTCGATGACCAGGCGCGGCAGCTCGCTGGGTTGCAGGCGCGAGACGCCCTGGTAGATCAGGCGGGCTTCCTCGCGGCCCGAGACGACCTCGATGGGCCAGCCCAGCACGCGGTTGCCGCGTTGCAGGAAGGCGTCGCGGTTGCGAGCCTCGCGCAGCGTCTGCGTGGCCACGGCGCGCACCTGCCAGGGCTCGAACCCCTTGAGGCGCTGGGCGAAGGTGGCCAGGCAGGCCAGGCCGCGTTGCGTGGCCTCTTCGGTCAGCATGCCGCGGCTGTCCAGGCCGGCGCCCAGGCGCACGGTCTCCTTGAGGTAGTCGATGCGCTTGTACTTGCCCTTGGACACCTGCGCGATCTCCAGCCGGAAGCTGTTGGAGCCCATGTCGATGGCGGCGAGCAGGTCGGCAGGGCGGCTGCGATCGGTGGCGGGGGCGGTGTCGGTGGGGCGGGACTTGGCGGGTGCGGTGCGCGGTGCGAGGCTCATGGGGCCCTATTGTGTCCGCATTGCGTGACCGCCCTCGTGACAACGCCCAGGGGGTTTGACACGGTTGCTAAGATCGGGCCATGACCCTGACCTACATCATGGCCACCACGTTGTTCGGTGGCCTGGCTTCCGTGTTGCTGGCCGCGGGCCTGTCGGCCCCCTTGCTGAGCCTGATCGTGCGCCACCTGGTGAGCCTGTCGACCGGGGTGCTGCTGGGCACGGCGCTGCTGCACGTGCTGCCCGAGGCCTTCGAGTCCGATGTCGCGCCCCAGGCCTTGTTCCTGACCCTGCTGGGTGGGCTGATGTTCTTTTTCCTGCTGGAAAAGGCCGAGCTCTACCGCCACGGTCACCACCACGAGCACGACCACCACGATCACCACCACGGCTTCGACGCCGAGCAGGCCGGCCGGGGCGGCTGGAGCGTGCTGGTCGGCGACAGCATCCACAACTTCTGCGATGGCGTGCTGATCGCCGCGGCCTTCCTGGTCGACACGCAGGTGGGCCTGATCACCGCCATGGCCATCATCGCCCACGAGATCCCGCAGGAAGTGGGCGACTACATCGTGCTGATCAACGCGGGCTTCTCGCGCGCCCGGGCGCTGGTCTACAACCTCATTTCGGGCATGGCGGCGGTGGTTGGCGGCGTGCTGGGCTACTTCCTCATCGAGCCCTGGCAGCACCTGCTGCCCTACCTGATGGTGATCGCGGCCAGCAGCTTCATCTACGTGGCCGTGGCCGACCTGATCCCTCAGTTGCAAAAGCGCCTGCACCTGCGCGACACGGCCCTGCAGATCGTCTGGTTGGCCGTGGGCCTGGGCTTCATCGCGTTGATCACGGGCAGCCTGCATGGCCATGACCACGAACACGGCCACGCACACGATCACGAGCATGGCCATGCGGAGGTGGCGTCACCTTCGGCATCGTCTGCGCAGGGGCAGTGAGGGCAGGGCAGCCCAGCCGTTTTCAGGCGGGTCGCCAGCGCGTGGCTGCCACCCCGGCGCCCACGATGAGGGCCATGCCCAGCAACGTGTCCCAGCCGAGTGATTCACCGAACAGCAGCATGCCGAAGACGGAGGCGTGCACGATGCCCAGGTACTGCAAGCTGGCGTTGACCAGCATCGAGCCACGCGCGTAGGCCCGCGTCATCAGCAGCTGCGCGATGGTGGCGAAGGCCCCCACGCCGACGAGTTCCAGCCAGGCGCGCCACGGGATGTCGGCCAGCGCGGTGGGGTTGCCCTGGCCCGGGATGAGCCAGGTCAGCGCGCCCAGCAAGGTGCCCATGACCGAGAACCAGAACACCACCCGCACCTCGGGCTCGCCCAGGCGGCCCAGGGCCGTGACCTGCACATAGGCCGTGGCCGCGAGCATGCCCGAGACCACGCCCAGCAGCCCGGCAAAGAGCTGGTCGCGCTCGAGGGTGGGATGCAGCACCAGGGCCACGCCCGCGAAACCGATGGCGATGGCCGCCACCAGGCGCGCATCGACCCGGGCGGTGTGCAGCAGGGCCGCCCGCAGCAACAGGAACACCGCGATCCACACCGAGGACATGTAGTTGAGCGTGACGGCGGTGGCCAGCGGCAGGTGCCCGATGCAGTAGAACCACAGCGACAGCGCCAGCACCCCCGCCAGCCCGCGTTGCACGTGCAGGCGAGGCACCGGGGTGCGCAATGGCGTGGCCGATTGCCAGGCGATGCCGGCCATGATGATGGCGCCCACCAGCCCGCGCGCGCTGACCACGGCGGCGGTGCCGAAATGCGCGGAAGCGAGCTTCACGCACACGCCCATGCAGGCGAACAGGACGGTGGCCAGCACCATCTGCGCGTAGGGCGAGGCGCAGGCCTTGGCGGGCATCAATGCTTGTCGGTGCAACAGCTCACCATGATCCAGCGACCACCGTAGATCCGGCTTTGCCGGGCTACCGGTGGTGCCCCCTTGAGGGGGCAGGCGAAGCCTGTAGGGGGTGGGCCATCATCTTGCGGTACCACTCGTGGAAGTGCTGCATGCCGTCTTCCATCGGGCTCTGGTAGGGGCCGACCTCGTTGTCACCGCGCTCCATCAGGGCACGGCGACCGGCGTCCATGCGCTCGCCGATCTCGTCGTCCTCGATGCAGGTCTCCATGTAGGCGGCGCGCTGGGCCTCGATGAACTCGCGCTCGAAGGCGGCGATCTCTTCGGGGTAATAGAACTCCACCACGTTGAGCGTCTTCTGGGGGCCTTGCGGGTACATGTTGGAGACCACCAGCACGTGCGGGTACCACTCGACCATCATGGTCGGGTAGTAGGTCAGCCACACCGCGCCTTGCGACGGCTTTTCGCCGCCGCGGTAGTTCAGCAGCACCTCGCGCCACTTCTTGTAGACGTCCGAGCCCGGCTTGTCGAAGCCCTTGGAGACGCCCACGGTCTGCACCGAGTAGGCGTCGGCCATGTCCCAGCTGAGGTCGTCGCAGGTCACGAAGTTGCCCAGGCCGGGGTGGAAGGGCCCGACGTGGTAGTCCTCGAGGTAGACCTCGATGAAGGTCTTCCAGTTGTAGTTGCACTCGTGCAGCTCGACGTGGTCGAGCACGTAGCCCGAGAAGTCGAGGTCGCCGCCCGGCTTGAAACGCGCATCGATGCCGGCCAGGTCGGCGGCGATGTCGCGGCCGTTGTCCTCGAACAGCAGCCCGTTCCAGTTGCGAACCTTGTAGTTGTTCAGGTTCAGGCAGGGGTCGTGGTCGAAGTGCGGCGCGCCGATGAGCTCACCCTGGTGCGAGTACGTCCAGCGGTGCAGCGGGCAGACGATGTTGTGCTTCGTGTTGCCGCGGCCGCGCAGCATGAGCGCCTGGCGGTGGCGGCAAACGTTGGAGATCAGCTCGATGCCGTCTTTCGTGCGCACCAGCACGCGGCCTTCCTTTTCCTGAGGCAGCGCGAGGTAGTCGCCCACCTCGGGCACGCTGACGGCGTGGCCAAGGTAGCGGGGACCGGACTGAAAGATGCGCGCTTGCTCCTCCTTGTACAGTTGTTCGTCGAAGTAGACGTGAACTGGCAGCTGGGTGTGGGAGCTGCGGGCAAGGGCGTTGAGCGCAGGACTCAGGTCGGACATGATCCCCAGGATCTCCAAAAACCAATGTCAACCCGCCTCGCAAGGCATTTGAGGCTTCGCGAGGACATGTGAAACCCGGCCGAAGCCGGGGACGGCAGCCCGGTGCAATCCGGGGAACCCTAGATTCTAGCCGGGGGGGTGGGGTGGGGCAAGCCTGAGGGTTTGCGTCGGCGCAAACCGGTGGGTGAAGGCCTGAGCAGGGCCCGATTCCAAGGCCCGCTCTCCCTCATGGGCGGGGCGTTCCGGCCGGGGCAGTCGAAATAGAATACGCGTTTGCCCGCAGAGGCGTTTTCAGACGCTCTTCGTGTCACCCTGTGCGTTGACTTCTGCGTCGCCGTTCCCGGACCCCCATCCTCTCCATGGCCCGATCACCCTCCACCCCCGCTGCGCCCACCACCGCTGCCGCGTCGAACGCCCCTGGCGCCGAAGCCCTGCCGGCCACCTACGAGGCGGCCATGTCCGAGCTGGAGCAGCTCGTCGCGCGCATGGAGGCCGGGGCCTTGCCGCTGGAGCAATTGCTGGTGGCCTACCAGCGCGGGGCGGCGTTGCTGGGCTTTTGCCGCGAGCGCCTGCAGGCGGTCGAGGACCAGGTCAAGCAGCTCGAAGGTGGGCAACTCAAGCCCTGGGACGCCGCATGAGCCCCGAGCAGTGGCAAAGTTGGTCGGCCCTGGTGCTGGCCCGCGTGGAGTCGGCCCTGGGCGAATGGGTGCCCGAGTCAGCGCCGGCCGGGCTGGGCCAGGCCATGCGCTACGGCGTGCTCGATGGTGGCAAGCGGCTGCGAGCCTTGCTGGTCGAGGCCGCCGCTGAGGCCGTGGGCGCGCTGGACACGCCAGTTGGCCGGGAAGCCGCCTTGCGTGCGGCCTGCGCGGTCGAGCTGATCCACGCCTATTCGCTGGTGCACGACGACATGCCTTGCATGGACAACGACGTGCTGCGCCGGGGCAAGCCCACGGTGCACGTCGCCTTTGGCGAGGCCCAGGCGATGTTGTCCGGTGACGCCATGCAGGCCCTGGCTTTCGAGGTGCTCACCCCCGACGTGGGCGAAGGCGCTGGCGTGCCACCCACCCTGCAGGCCCGGCTGGTGCGCCTGCTGGCGCGGGCATCGGGGCAGTCCGGCATGGCCGGTGGTCAGGCCATCGACCTGGCCAGCGTGGGCCAGTCGCTCGACGAAGCCACCCTGCGTGACATGCATCGCCGCAAGACCGGCGCCTTGCTGCGCGCCAGCGTGCAGATGGGCGCGGCCTGCGCCGAACTGGCCACCGATTCGCCTGCCTGGCAGGCCCTGACCGACTATGGCCACACCATGGGCCTGGCCTTCCAGATCGTCGACGATGTGCTGGACGCCACCCAGCCCTCAGGCACCCTGGGCAAGACCGCCGGCAAGGACGCCGACGCCAACAAGCCCACCTACGTGAGCCTGCTGGGCCTGGACGGGGCCCGCCGCGAGGCCGATGAATTGCTGGCCCAGTCCCTGGCGGCGTTGGCCCGCAGCGGCCTGTCGACCCAAGCCACCGGGGCCCTGGCCGCCCTGGCGCACCGCATCGTCCACCGCGACCACTGAACCAGAACAAATCCCCACCAGGATGAGCAACATGACCTACCCCCTGCTGTCGCGCGTCGACTCGCCCGCGGACCTGCGGCACCTGTCGCGGACGGAGCTCAAACAGCTCGCGACCGAGCTGCGGTCCTACCTGCTCGAGAGCGTGGCGCGCACCGGCGGGCACCTGTCGTCCAACCTGGGCACGGTCGAGCTCACCATCGCGCTGCACCACGTCTTCAACACGCCGCACGACCGCCTGGTCTGGGACGTGGGTCACCAGACCTACCCGCACAAGATCCTGACCGGCCGCCGCGACCGCATGCCCACGTTGCGCCAGTTCGGCGGCATGAGCGGCTTCCCGCGCCGCGACGAGAGCGAGTACGACACCTTTGGCACGGCCCACTCGTCGACCTCCATCTCGGCGGCGCTGGGCATGGCGCAGGGCGCACAGATCCGCGGCGAGTCGCGCCACGCGGTGGCCATCATCGGCGACGGCGCCATGACCGCCGGCATGGCTTTTGAGGCGCTGAACAACGCGGGCGTGCCGCACGCCGGCAAGATGCCCAACCTGCTGGTGGTGCTCAACGACAACGACATGTCGATCTCGCCGCCGGTGGGGGCGCTCAACCGCTACCTGGCACGCCTGATGTCCGGCCGCTTCTACATGGCCGCGCGCGAAAGCGCCAAGCAGGTGCTGCGCAACGCGCCGCCGCTCTTCGAGCTGGCCAAGAAGCTCGAAGAGCACGCCAAGGGCCTGGTCGTGCCGGCCACCATCTTCGAGGAGTTCGGCTTCAACTACGTCGGCCCCATCGACGGCCACGACCTCGACAGCCTGATCCCCACGCTGGAGAACCTGCGCGACCTCGAAGGCCCGCAGTTCCTGCACGTGGTCACCAAGAAGGGCTATGGCTACAAGCTGGCCGAAGCCGACCCCATCGCCTACCACGGGCCCGGCAAGTTCGACCCGGCCGTGGGCCTGAAAAAGCCCGTTGCGTCCGACACGCCGCCCAAGCCCACCTTCACGCAGGTGTTCGGGCAGTGGTTGTGCGACATGGCAGCAAGCGACCCTCGCCTAGTTGGCATCACGCCCGCCATGCGCGAAGGCTCGGGCATGGTCGAGTTCCACCAGAAGTACCCCGGCCGCTACTTCGACGTCGGCATCGCCGAGCAGCACGCCGTGACCTTCGCGGCCGGTCTGGCCTGCGAGGGTCTCAAGCCCGTGGTCGCCATCTACTCGACCTTCCTGCAGCGCGCCTACGACCAGCTCATCCACGACGTGGCCATCCAGAACCTGCCGGTGGTGTTCGCGCTGGACCGCGCGGGCATCGTGGGGGCCGATGGCGCCACGCACATGGGTGCCTTCGACATCGCCTTCGTGCGCTGCATCCCGAACATGAGCCTGCTGGCCCCGGCCGACGAGGCCGAGACCCGCCAGGCCCTGAGCGCCGCTTACGCGCAGAACCACCCGGTGGCCGTGCGCTACCCGCGCGGCTCGGGCGCAGGCGTGCCGGTGCCGACCGACCTCGAGGCCATGCCCTGGGGCAAGGGCGAGGTGCGACGCCAGGCTTCTTACGCTCAACCGGCGGGCCAGCGCGTGGCCATCCTGGCGTTCGGCACCTTGCTGTATCCGGCTTTGAAGGCGGGCGAGGCGCTGGACGCCACCGTGGCCAACATGCGCTTCATCAAGCCGCTGGATGTGGACCTGGTCAAGCAACTGGCTGAAGCCAACGACCTGATCGTGACGGTGGAAGAAGGCTGTGTGCAGGGTGGCGCGGGCTCGGCCGTGGCCGAGGCGCTGGCGGCGGCGGGCATCGCCAAGCCTGTGCTGATGCTGGGCCTGCCGGATCAGTTCATCGAGCACGGTGACCCGGCCAAGCTGCTGAGCCTGTGCGGGCTGGACGCGGCAGGCATCGAGCAGGCCATCCGCGACCGGCTGGCGGCGACCGCCTGAACCCGTCGGGTGATGGCCGGGCCCGATGCCCGTGCCGCGTCTCCCTTTCTTCTTCGATGATGACCGGGAGCGGCCGCCTTTTTCAGGCGGCTTTTTTCTGTTCGTTCGACGGGGCGCCGACGTCTGCGGCGTCGGTGCTGCAGGAGCCACCGCAGCCACTGATGGCTTGGGCGGGCAAGGCGTCTGGTTGGCTGACTTCGCCTGTGAGCGGGTCGTAGCCCACGCTCTTGAGGTGCAGGGCCAGGCCCGAATCCATGGTCTGGGCGTGGTGCGGGAACCAGATCGTCAGCTCATGTGCCATCTGGCGGATGGGTTGCAACTGGCCTTGCTGGCCGAGCTCCAGCCCTTCTTTCAGCACCTTGAGCACCACGGCGTGCTGCGTGAGGTGGCAACTGCCAGGCGCGAAGCCGGTGGCCAGCATCCAGCGGTCTTCCTGGGCAAAGTGCGCTTCGGTGTGTTCGACCAGGGCCTGCCAGCGCGAGACCAGTTCGGCGTCTTGGGCCTGTTGGACGGTGGCCAGCAAGTCGATGAACTCGACGTGGGTCTGGTCCATGACGGGCATGGACAGGCTCAGGGCGTCGGACCAGGCCAACTCGGGCGCCACCGGGGTGGTGTGGGGCGCAGCGGCTGGCTCGGAGGACGTGGTCGGGGCGGTGGCGACTTCAGGCATGGCCGCGAGGTTAGCGGCCACGCGGCACCGGCACCTTGCGGTGCCTCAAGGTGGCGCGGGATCGTTGGGCGATCAGGCCAGGCGGGCGCGGTGGCGGGCCACCTGGGCGCGCACCTGGGTGGGGGCGGTGCCGCCCAGCAGGTTGCGGGCGTTGAGCGAGCCACGCAGGCTCAGCACCTCGAACACATCCTGCTCGATGGCGGGGTTGTAGGCCTTGAGCTGGTCCAGCGACAACTCCGACAGGTCCACGCCGGCGGCGATGGCGTCCTTGACGGCATGCGCCACCACCTCGTGCGCATCGCGGAAGGGCAGGCCCTTTTTCACCAGGTAGTCGGCCAGGTCGGTGGCGGTGGCGTAGCCCTTCTTGGCGGCGCGCTCCATCGCTTCGGGCTTGACGGTGATGCCGGCGGCCATCTCCGCGAAGATGCGCAGCGTGTCCTTCAGGGTGTCGACCGTGTCGAACAGCGGTTCCTTGTCTTCCTGGTTGTCCTTGTTGTAGGCCAGGGGCTGGCCCTTCATCAGGGTGATCAGGCCCATCAGGTGGCCGACCACGCGGCCGGTCTTGCCGCGCGCCAGCTCGGGCACGTCGGGGTTCTTCTTCTGCGGCATGATCGACGAGCCGGTGCAGAAACGGTCGGCCAGGTCGATGAAGCCGAAGCTCTGGCTCATCCACAGGATGAGCTCTTCGCTCAGGCGCGAGACGTGCACCATCAAGAGCGACGCGGCCGCGGTGAACTCGATGGCGAAGTCGCGATCGCTCACAGCGTCCAGGCTGTTCTGGCTGACGCCTTCGAAGCCCAGTGTGCGGGCCACGCGCTCGCGGTCGAGCGGGTAGCTGGTGCCGGCCAGCGCAGCCGAGCCCAAGGGCAGGCGGTTGATGCGGCGACGCAGGTCGACCATGCGCTCGGCGTCGCGCGCGAACATCTCGACATAGGCCAGCAGGTGGTGACCGAAGGCCACAGGCTGGGCCACCTGCAGGTGGGTGAAGCCAGGCAGGATGACGTCGGCGTTTTGCTCGGCCACGTCGACCAGGGCCTTTTGCAGCTCGGTCAGCAACACGCCGATTTCATCGACCTCGCCACGCAGCCACAGGCGCACGTCGGTGGCGACCTGGTCGTTGCGCGAGCGGCCGGTGTGCAGGCGCTTGCCGGCGTCGCCGACCAGCTGGGTCAGGCGTGCCTCGATGTTCAGGTGCACGTCTTCGAGGTCGAGCTTCCATTCGAAGGCGCCGGATTCGATCTCTTGCGTGATTTGCGCCATGCCCTTCTGGATGGCGGCCAGGTCGTCGGCCGAGATCAGGCCCTGGGCGCAGAGCATGTCGGCGTGGGCCAGCGAGCCCTGGATGTCGGCCTTCCACAGGCGCTTGTCGAAGAACACGCTGGCCGTGTAGCGCTTGACCAGCTCGCTCATGGGCTCGGAAAACAGGGCCGACCAGGCCTGGGACTTCTTGTCGAGTTGGTTGGTGCTCATGGCGGTGCTCGCAGGGGGGTGGCCGCCGAGGGGCTGGCTTCACGCAAAATGTGCAAACCATGGATTCTAAAGACCCTGTCGCCTCCACGCAGCCCCCGTCCACCCCGGCGTGGGCGGTCTCGACCCAGTTCGCACTGCCCCAGGGCGATGCCGCGGCGGGCGCAGGGCAGGCCGTGAAGGCGCCAGCCGCGCCGTCGCCCTTTGACGTCTGCCACGTGGGTGTGGTGTTGCGTGTGGTGCTGGGCGTGCAGGCCGTGGTGGGACTGGGGGTGGGTTTCGCGGCGGCGGGCCCGGTGGACGCGCTCGACCGCTGGGCCCAGTCCGCGATGGTGTCGCTGCCGGCCAGCCTGCTTTGGCTGGTGGTGGCCTGCAGCGCGCGCAAGGTGCTGGGCCGGGCGCCCGAGTGGGGCCAGTGGCTGGGGGCCGGCAGCCTGGGCGCCCTGGTCGGGGGGCTGGCGCACTGGCAGGCGCGCTGGCTGGAGCAGTGGGTCACCGGCCTGCCCATGGGCCTGGACTGGAGCTTCGTGCCACCCCTGTTGACGGGGGCGGCCCTGGCCGGCGCAACGCTGGCCTGGCTCAAGCAGCGCGCCCACAGCCAGTTGCCAGCCCATGCCGCCGCGCGCCTGGCCGAGCTGCAGGCGCGCATCCGGCCGCATTTCCTGTTCAACACGCTCAACACGGCGATCGCCCTGGTGCAGATCGATCCGCAGCGCGCCGAGTCGGTGCTCGAAGACCTGGCCGAGTTGTTTCGCCAGGCGCTGTCCTCGCCCTCGCTGCGCAGCACGCTGGCCGACGAGGTGGAGCTGGCCCGGCGCTACCTGAGCATCGAGCAACTGCGTTTTGGCGAGCGCATCACCGTGCGCTGGGAACTCGACGACACCGTCTCCGGTGCGGAGGTGCCTGCCCTGGTCCTGCAGCCGTTGGTGGAAAACGCCGTGCGCCACGGCATCGAGGCCAACCCGCTGGGCGGCTGGATCGTGGTGCGCACCCGGGCGCAGGCCGGCCAGGCGGTGCTCACCGTGAGCAATTCGGTGCCCACGCAGGGGCCCACGGCGGCCACGGCCGGCCATGGCATCGCCCTGCGCAACGTGCGCCAGCGGCTCAAACTCATGCACGACGTCGAGGCCGATTTCGAGGCGGGGCTGCAAAAAGGCGAGGGCGCCCAGCCGCCGATCTACGTGGTGCGCCTGGCCGTGCCCCTGCCCGCGTCGTCCCGAGGAGTTCCCGCCGCATGAACGCACCCAACATGCCCCTGAAAGTCGCCATCGTCGATGACGAACCGCTGGCCCGCATGCGCATCCGCACCCTGCTGGGCCAAAGTGCCACACCCTGTGAGGTGGTGGGTGAGTTCGGCGAGTCGGTCAGCGCCTTGATGTGGCTGCAGGAGCAGGATCAGGCGGGCCGCTCGCCCGACCTCGTCGTGCTCGACATCCAGATGCCGGGGCTCGACGGCATGGTGCTGGCCGCCCGCTTGCGCGACCTGCGCCGCCCTCCCTCGGTGGTGTTCGTCACGGCCCACGCCGAGCACGCGCTGCGGGCGTTCGACCTGGCTGCGGCCGACTACCTGACCAAGCCGGTGCGCCTGGAGCGCCTCGACGCCTCACTGGAGCGGGTGCGCAAGCTGCGCGCGGCGCTGCTGCCCGCAGCCGAGCCGGTGCTGGACGACACCGAGGTGCTGGTGGTGCAGGAGCGCGGCCGCGTCGAGCGCATCCCGCTGGCCGAGGTGCTGTATTTCAGGGCCGAGCAAAAGCAGGTGCTGGTGCGCACCCTGCACGACAGCCGCCTGATCGACGATTCGCTGACCGAGTTGGAGGGCCGCGTGGGCTCGCGCTTCATCCGTGTGCACCGCAACGCGCTGGTCTCGCGCCTGGCCATGAAGGCGCTGGAGCGCCGCGCCGACGACCCCGATGGCGGCGAGGCCTGGGCCGTGCAGGTGCTGCCCACGCAGGAGTGGCTGGCGGTGTCGCGCCGGCAGGTCAGCGCGGTGCGCGAGGCCATGGCGCAAGCATGAAAAAAGCCAGGCACCGGGCCTGGCTTGTTCTTTCGGGCGGGCCGGGTTGCTTCAGAAGCCCAGGCTGGCCAGCAGGTCGTCGACCTCGCTCTGGTTGGCCACCACGTCGGATCGGCCTTCGGCGTTGACGACAGGGCCTTCGAGCACCGGTTCGGCTGTGTGGTGGTGCGCGGTCAGCGCAGCCTCCACCTTCTGGGCCTGCTCCGGCGGGGCGGCCTGCACCAGCAGCTTGACCAGTTGGTTTTCCAGGTCGTTGGCCAGGGTCACCACCTTGGCCACCACCTGGCCGGTCAGGTCATGGAAGTCCTGCGCCATCATGATGTCGGTGAGGTGGCCATCGACGCGCTTGGTCACGGTCTCGACGTCCTGCACGAAGTTGAACACCGCGCCGCTGGCCACGGCCTTGACCGGGTCGGCGGTGATCAGCGCGGCGAGCTTGCGGGTCTCCGCGGCGATGTGTTCCTGGTCCGACTTGGCTGTGTCCACCAGGTTGAGCACCTTTTCGGCGGCATCGGCCGTCTTGGTGGCGATGTAGCTCAAGCGACTGCGCGCATCGGGCAGGTCATCGACGGTGTTCTTCAGGCCAGGCAGCACGCCCAGCATGTTGAGCGTGTCGTGCAGCTGGCGGGTCAGGGTGCCAAGCTGCTGGAAGATCTCGGGCGAGGCCGCGGGCATCGCCATGTTGTCCGGCAAGTCCACCTTCATGGCGTGCTCCCTGTGTTCAGGCCGTGGTGGCCAGTTTCTGCATGATCTTCTGGACCTTCTCTTCCAAGGTGGCCTTGGTGAAGGGCTTGACGATGTAGCCGGCGGCGCCGGTCTGCGCGGCCAGCACGATGTCTTCCTTGCGCGCCTCGGCGGTCACCATCAGCACAGGCAGGTGCTTGAGGCTGTCGTCGGCCTTGATGGCCTTGAGCAGCTCGAAGCCGTTCATGTTGGGCATGTTGATGTCGCTGACCACGAAATCGAACTTGCCGTTCTTGAGCATGTTCAGGGCGACAGCGCCGTCCTCGGCTTCTTCGGCGTTGTTGTAGCCGCTTTCCTTGAGCAGGCCCCGGACGATCCGGCGCATGGTGGAAAAGTCGTCCACGATGAGAAATTTCAGATCCGCGGGGTTGCTCATGACTCGTCCTTTATCAAACGCGGGCTGTTTTCGGGTGCCCTCGGGTACACAGGGTTATCGGCCCGTGAGGCTGGGCCTTGAGGGTTTGATGTCGGGCGCCGGCTCTTCTTCGCCGGTCAATGCCTCGTCATCTGTGGCGTCGATCGCTTCGATCTTGGCGGCCTGGAAGAAGCGATCCTCGGCCTCTCGATTCATCACGATGACGCTGATTCGGCGGTTCAGGGGGCTCTCGGGGTTGCCTTTTTCGAACAGCATGCTCGCAGCCAGGCCCTGCACGCGCAAGACCTTGCTGCCACTGAGGCCTCCGGCGATGAGCTCGCGCCTGGAGGCGTTGGCCCGGTCGGCCGAGAGCTCCCAGTTGCTGTAGCCGATTTCGCCGGCGCTGAAGGGCTTGGCGTCGGTGTGGCCTTCGATGGTCAGGCGGTTGGGCACCTCGTCGAGCACCCCGCCAATGGCTCTGAGGATGTCGCGCATGTAGCCCTGCACCTGCGCGTCGCCGCTGGCGAACATCGGCCGCTGCTGGTCGTCCACGATCTGGATGCGCAGGCCTTCGGCCGTCATGTCGAGCTGGATCTGGCTCTTGTACTTGGACAGGCGCTCGTCGTTGGCGATGACTTCCTCGACCTTCTGCTTGAGCGCTTTCAGGCGCTCGGCCTCGGCGCGCGCCTGCTCCATCTTCATGGCCTTCTTGCGGCGCTTTTCGTCGGCGGTCTCGGACATGCCCTTCTTGATCTGGCCAGTCGATTCGGCCAGGTTGTTGCCGCCGCCCTTGACGACCGAGGTGGCGTCGCCGGCACCGGAGCCGCCGAACATGGCGATCTTGAGCGGGCTGTTGAAGTAGTCGGCGATGCCCTTCTTGTCACCCTCGGTGGTCGAGCCGAGCAGCCACATCAGCAGGAAGAAGGCCATCATGGCGGTCACGAAGTCGGCGTAGGCGATCTTCCACGCGCCACCGTGAGCGGCATGGCCGCCCTTCTTGATGCGCTTGATGATGATCGGCTGGACCTTCTTCGAATCACCGGCCATGTCGGGTTCCTTGTGTGGGCGGGCTCAGGCGCCGGCTCACTTCTTCTTCACGTGAGCTTCGAGCTCCGCGAAGGTCGGCCGCTCGGTCGAGTACAGCACCTTGCGACCGAACTCGATGGCCACCTGCGGTGCGTAGCCCTGCATCGAGGCCAGCAGCACGGTCTTGACGACCTGGAACTCCTTGGTGCCTTCGTCGAGCTTTTGCTCCATCAGGCCGCCCAGGGGTTCGACCACACCGTAGGCCAGCAAGATGCCCAGGAAGGTGCCGACCAGCGCCGAGCCGATCATGCCGCCCAGCACGGCGGGCGGCTGGCCCACCGAGCCCATGGTGTTGACCACGCCCAGCACGGCGGCCACGATGCCGAAGGCGGGCAGGGCGCCGGCCAGGCGGGCCACCGCCGCCACGGCGCCATGGCCTTCGTGGTGGTGGGTGTCGATCTCGTTGTCCATGAGGGTCTCGATCTCGTGGGCGTTGAGGTTGCCCGAGACCATCATGCGCAGGTAGTCGGTGATGAACTCGACGACGTGGTGGTCGTGGCCCATCGTGGGGTACTTCTTGAACAGAGCCGAGTTGTGCGGGTCCTCGACGTCCTTTTCGATGGACATCAGGCCTTCCTTGCGCACCTTCTGCAGGATCTCGAACATCATCGCCATGAGCTCCAGGTACCGCTCTTTCGTGTACTTGGAGCCCTTGAACAGCGGGCCGAACTGGGCCAGCACCGCCTTGACGGTCTTGGGCTGGTTGTTCACCAGGAAGGCGCCAATGGCGCCACCACCGATGGCCATCATTTCGGTCGGCATGGCGTGGATGATCACGCTCATGTTGCCGCCGTGAATGGCATAGGCGCCAAAGATGCAGCCAAGGCAGAGGATGTAGCCGATTGCGACGAACATGTGGGCTCGCTCAGGTGCTGTTTCGGGTCATGGTGTCATCTTGTCCTGCCTGGCCTGCGCGAGAACCCGTGAACAACGCCGCACAGACACCGCTATTTCGGCTCAGCTTCCAGCAGGTGGAATCCGTGTCGGGCATGGTCGGCAGCGCAAAAAAAGGCGGACCCGATCAGGGTCCGCTTTGAAAGCACGGGTTCTCGTGCCAGGAGGAGACAAGCAAGAACGCCTTCCTTCCAAAAAAGACGTTCATGAGAGGTATCGACAGCCGCCGCAGGAACTTGAGGCCCTTGGATGAAATTCTGTGCGGCTCAGTGCAGCTGCAGCGAGCCGGCGGCCTTGCCCTTGCCGGCGCGTGCCGGGGGGTTGCACAGGCCGCAGGTGAAGTGGCGGGCGATTTCGTGGGGGTGGGTGACGAAGTGGCCACCGCACTTGTTGCACTTGGTCATGGTCAGCATGCCGTTGTCGATGAACTTGACCAGGCGCCAGGCGCGGGTGACCGACAGCAGCGGCTCCAGGCCCTGGGCCTGCGTTTGCTCCAGGTACAGCTGGTAGGCCTTGATGACCACGTCGATCTCGTCCATCTCCGAGGCCTTGTTCAGGTACTCGTGCATGTTCAAAAACAAGCTGGCGTGGATGTTGGGCTGCCAGGTCATGAACCAGTCGGTGGAAAACGGCAGCTGGCCCTTCGAAGGCGACTTGCCCGAGACTTCCTTATAGAGGCGCAGCAGGCGCTCGTAGGACATGTCGGTCTCCGACTCCAGGACCTGCAGGCGCGCACCCAGGTGGATCAGCGTGATGGCGCGATCGATCTGCTTGGCTTCGGTCAACAGGCTCTTGGTGCGCATGGTGGGGTCTCCTGGGGGTCGGTTCGTCGTTCGGTGGTCAGCGTCGGGTGCCTGGCTCAGGCAGCTTCTTGGTGGCGGCCGGCCATCAGGATGGAAGCGTGCAGGCGGGTGACGGAGTCGTTGCTCGACTTGGAGTGGCTGGTCAGCAGGCTCCAGACCAGGTCGTCGTCGATGCGCATGCGGCACAGCAGGGTGTTGCCCGAGGCGATCTTCAGAACTTGGGCGGGCGACAGGGAGGCCAGGCGCTCGGCGGCTTCTTCGGAGATGCCAAGGCGGAAGAGGGCTTGCTCGCGGTCGCTGCGGATGAGGCTTTGGGCCAGCATCAGGTAGGACAGGTTGACTTCGCGGATTTCGGCAAGGATCTGGTCGGCGTTCATGGTGGGGTCCTTTGGAAGTTCGGGGTTTCGACTGAAACGATCTGGAAGGCGGGCTTGTCGGTTCTGTTTCGCTGGTCAGCGCGGTTTGTCGCTGGCATGGGTTGAATTCTGTGGACCACCCCTGTTTTTCTGAATAGGCAGCCCGCTGTAAGGCACGTCGGCCTCGCACTGAGCGTCGTGTCAGAAAAAATCCGACAAACGCCCTTTTGTGCGGGCAAGAAAGGGGCAAACCACGCCCATAAAAAAGCCCGGTCGAACCGGGCCAGTCTCATCCTGTGCAAAGGGCTGGACGCCCTTGGCCTCAGGTTCGTGACGGATGTCTCGCTTCCTGGGCGGGCAGGGCGCTCAGCAGCTGCTCGCCACCCGGGAAGCTGTGGCGCACGATGCGCCGAGCCACCGTCAGGAATTGCGAGAGCAGCGAGCCGGTGTTGTAGGGCACACCATGCCGGCGGCAGACCTCGCGCACGGCTGGCGCCACCTCGGCGTAGCGGCGCGCCGGCAAGTCCGGGTACAGGTGGTGCTCGATCTGGTGGCTGAGGTTGCCCGTCATCAGGTGAAAGAAACGCCCACCCGTGAGGTTGCTCGACCCCAGCACCTGGCGCAGGTACCAGTGCCCACGTGCTTCGCCTGCCACGGCGTCGGCCGGGAACAGGTGCACCCCATCCGTGAAGTGCCCGCAGAAGATGACGACAAAGGTCCAGAGGTTGCGGATGGCGCCCGCCAGCGCGTTGCCGACGAAGATGGTGGCGCCGGCCAGCCAGGCGCCGCTCAGCCCGCCCACGGCTGCGCCCAGCACCGCCGCCAGCAGCGGCCACCACAGGGCGTCCTTGCGCAACTGCGCACCCATCTTGGCCCGCGCCCGGGGCCACAGCCGCTGCATGCGCGCCTTCGTGGCCTCTCGGTCGGTGCGCAGGCGCTCGAACTCCAGGTTGTGGATGGCGATGGCCCACTCGAACAGCAGCGCCACGATCACGGCGTAGGGCGCCTGCATCAGGTGGCGCGGCTCCCACTTCATCTCGGCCGACAGGCGCAGCATGCCGTAGCCGAAGTCCCGGTCGATGCCATCCACGTTCGTGTAGTGGTGGTGCATGTGGTTGTGGAAGTCTCGCCAGTCTTCCTTGCTGCAGGCGCTGTCCCACTCGTGGGCCTTGCCCTCGAAGCGCGGGTCGTTCATCCACTCGTACTGCCCGTGCATCACGTTGTGGCCGAACTCCATGTTCTGCAGGCACTTGGACAGCCCCAGGCTGACCAGCGATGCCAGCGCGACCCAGCCCCAGGGCGCCATGGCAAAGGTCCCTGCCAAGGCGATGCCGATGCCGGCCACCAGCAGGCCTATGCGACCGGCTGCCTCCATGCCTCGGATGGTCCACAGCAGGCGCACGATGTAGCGCGCGTCCACCTCGCCCACCTGGGCGCGGGCGCGATCGCGGATGGCGTCGAGTTCAGACGCGAAAGCCGCCAGGCCCTGGGGCGTGGCGGGGCCGGGCGCCTGTTGCATGGCGCCCGTTGTGAGGGAGTTGGGCATCAAGGCGCCTCGGTGCTGGGAACTCAGACCTGGCGCTGCATCACCGGCTCGACCTGCAGGTGCACGGCCTTTTGCGTGCCGCCCGGCAGGCTGTAGCGGGCGATGCGCTTGAACACCGTCCACAGCTGGGGCAGGAAGGCGCCGGTGTTGTAGGGCACCTTGTACTTGCGGCAGACGGCCTGCACCTTGGGCGCCATCTCGATGTAGCGGTTGGCCGGGATGTCAGGGAAGAGGTGGTGCTCGACCTGGTGCGACAGGTTGCCGCTCATCAGGTGCAGCAGCTTGCTGCCGCTGATGTTGCTCGAGCCCAGGATCTGGCGCAGGTACCACTGGCCCTTGGTTTCGCCTTCGACCGACTCGCGGCTGAAGGTGTAGATCTCTTCGGTGAAATGGCCGCAGAAGATGATGGCCCAGGCCCAGATGTTGCGGATCAGGTTGCCCACCGCGTTGCCGGCCAGCACCGCCAGGCCCACGTCCATGGCGGCACCAAACGGCGCGCCGGCCAGGGCGCCCAGCAGCGGCCAGACCACGTAGTCGCGCTTGACGATCTTCCACATCTTGGCGCGCACCAGCAGCCATTGCGGGCGCACGTCGGACCATTTGCGGCGGCCAATGACCACCTTGTCCATCTGCATGTCATGGATGGCCACGAACCACTGGAAGTAGGCCGCCAGCAGCAGGGTCAGCAGCAGCTGGAAGGGGTGCAGCCAGCTCCAGCGCAGGTCGTTGGACAGGCGCAGCATGCCGTAGCCGAAGTCACGGTCCTTGCCGATGACGTTGGTGAAGGTGTGGTGCACGTAGTTGTGCGAGTGGCGCCATTCTTCCTTCGGGCAGGTGTTGTCCCAGTCGAAGGTGTCACCGTGGAACTGCGGGTCGTTCATGAAGTTGAACTGACCGTGCATGACGTTGTGGCCCAGCTCCATGTTGTCGATGATCTTGCTCACGCCCAGCAGGCCGGCGCCCAGCAGCCAGGTCGGCGGGAACCAGCCGAACATCAGCAGCGCGCGGCCCAGCACCTCGGTCACGCGCACGATGCGCTGGATGCGGCGGATGTAGTTGGCGTCTTTCTCGCCCAGGGTGCGGCGGGTGTCTTCACCGATGGCGTCGAGTTCGCGCTCGAAGGCCTTGAGCTCTTCGGCGGTGCGCGGGCCGATGTGGATGCGGGTGGACATGGTCGGGCTCACTTCTTGTCTTCAATTCAGGGATTCGAGGTCGACGTCGCTCAGGGCGGCGCTCACGCACAGGCGGATGGGCTGGCCTTCGCCGTCGATGCGCTGGCCGGTGCTCAGGTCCCGCACCGAGCCCCGGTGCAGTCGGCAGGTGCATTCGTGGCAGATGCCCTGGCGGCAGCCGTGTTTGATCTGCAGGCCGGCCTGCTCACCCGCTGCCAGCAGGGTCAGGTTGCCGGCGGCTTCGAAGTTGGCGGTGTGGTGGTCACGGCGCAGGGCAACCTGGTGCCGCTCGTTCGGGTCGCCGCTGGCTTGCGGCGGCGCGAAGGCCTCCAGGCGCAGGCGGTCGACGGCACCGGCGCTTTGCCAGATCTGGCGGGCGGCATCCATCAGCGGGGCCGGGCCGCAGCACCAGGTCGGCAGTTGCGACCAGCCGGGCGCCACCTCGTCGAGCAGGGTGGTGTCGAGCACGCGGGCCGTGGCGGTCGTGGCGTCGCGGCCTGCTTCCTGGCCGTTGGGCGTGTGGGCGCTGCTGTCCAGCGGCACGTAGCGCAGCAGGTTCCAACGCTTGGCCAGGTCGGCCAGCTTGCCCGCGAAGATGCGGTCGCGCTCGCTGCGCGCGAAGTAGATCAGGGTCACGCGCGTCTGGGGCGCGGTTTCGTGCAGGTGGCGCAGCATGGCCATGCCCGGCGTGATGCCGGAGCCCCCCGCGATCAGCAGCAACTCGGTCGGCAGCGGCGAGGGCAGCACGAACTCGCCGGCGGGCGCTTCGATGTCGAAGACGTCGCCCACCTGGGCGTGCTCATTGAGGTGCTGCGACACCAGCCCACCCGGCTGGCGCTGCACGGTGATGGCGATGTGGCCCGGTTTGCCCGGCACCGCACGTGGCGAGTAGGCGCGGCGGTGGCGCACGCCCCGGACGGTCACGCCGATGATCACGTACTGGCCCGGGCGCAGGGCCGGGAAGGCCGAACCCGTCTGAAGGTAAAGCGAGGTGGCGCTGGGGGTCTCGGCCCGGCGCTCGACCAGGCGGGCCTGCAGGCGGTGCACGCGCAGCAGCGGGCTGATCAGCCCCACGGTGTCATCGAAGGCATCCCGGCTGACGCCCAGGTGGGTCAGCCAGCCCGACAGGCGCCGGGCGGTGGCGGCAGGCAAGGGCAGGGCGGGGGATGCGGACATGTGAGGGGACTCCAGGGACTCGGGTGCGACAGCAGATGCCCTGGAGGGTAAGGACCCGGCCGAGGGGCTCACAACGGGGGAACTCCCCGCCAGGGCGTGCATTCCCCTCAAACGAGGGGCGTTTAAGCCTGCTCAGAATCAGTTCACCGTCTGAATGGGGCAACGGCCGTGGCCAGATTTGTGGGGCAATAATGGGGACAGATCACCCTGCAACCCCGTTCCGACCCATGGCCCGATTGCCCCGACTCGGCGTGGCCGGCTGGCCTCACCTGCTCACCCAACAGGTGCACGATGGTCAGCTCCTCGCCCGCGACGACACCGACCGACAGGACCTCCTCGACACGCTGCGCGAGGCCGCCCGCCAGCACGGGGTGGCGGTGCACGCCTACCGGTTGGGCGCCTCGGCCCTGGTGCTGCTGGTCACGCCTGAGCGCGCCGACTCGGCCAGCTTGTTCATGCAGGCGGTGGGTCGCCGTTACGTGGCCCACCACAACCGCCGCCATGGTCGCCAGGGTGGGCTGTGGTCGGGGCGCTACCGGGGCACCGTGCTGGACCCGGCACGGTACCTGCTTGATGCCATGGTGTTCACCGAGACGCGCGAAAGCGGCGGGCTCGATTGGGCCCCGAGCGGGGCAAGCTGGTCCGATTGGTCCAGCGCCCCCCACCACCTGGGCCTGCGCACCGATCCGCTGGTGACCGACGCGCCGGGCTTCTGGGCCCTGGGCAACACCCCCTTCGAGCGGCAGGCGGCCTGGCGCGCCAGGTTGCAGGACGGCCTGGGCGAGTCGCGCCGGCAAGAACTGGCCGAAGCCATGCACAAGGGTTGGGCGCTGATGCCTGCCGAGCAGCAGCGGGCCATGGAGGCGGTGATCGGTCGCCCGCTGTCGCCTCGGCCCCGCGGGCGCCCGCGCAAATCCATCTGACCCCATTTTTAATGTGGTGCATTGTTGCTTGGCGTTATAAATGGATCTGACCCCATTTTGTTCCGCTTGTGTCCACCCCGTGACAGCAGTATCCTCCGGGGTTCCCTGCGTTGTTTTTCCACACCTCACTCTGGAGCGCCCCCCATGACCCAGGCGACTTCGGGAACCTCGTTCCCCATCACCCCCGTGTCCGACGCCGCCACCTCTGCCGTGGCCACCCGCCAGGAAATCCAGGCGGCTGCCGAGCTCGGCATGTACGCCAACGTCGAGCACGATGCGTGCGGCGTGGGCTTCGTCGCTCACATCAAGGGCCTGAAGGCGCACAGCATCGTGCAGCAGGGCCTGAAGATCCTGGAAAACATCGACCACCGCGGCGCCGTCGGTGCCGACCCGCTGATGGGTGACGGTGCGGGCCTCTTGATCCAGATCCCCGACGAGTTCTACCGCGCCGAGATGGCCAAGCAGGGCGTCGTCCTGCCCCCGCCTGGCGAGTACGGCGTCGGCATGATCTTCCTGCCCAAGGAAAGCGCTTCGCGCCAGGCCTGCGAGCAGGAAATGGAGCGCGCCATCAAGGCCGAAGGCCAGGTGCTGCTGGGCTGGCGTGACGTGCCGGTCGACCGCGACATGCCCATGTCGCCCCTGGTGCGCGAGAAGGAACCCGTGATCCGCCAGGTCTTCGTCGGCCGTGGCACCGACATCCTCGTGCCCGATGCCCTGGAGCGCAAGCTCTACGTCATCCGCAAGACGGCGTCCTCCAAGATCCAGAGCCTGAACCTGACCCACGGCAGCGAGTACTACGTGCCCAGCATGTCGTGCCGCACCATCATCTACAAGGGCCTGCTGCTGGCAGACCAGGTGGGCAAGTACTACCAGGACCTGAGTGACGAGCGCGTGACCTCGGCCCTGGCCCTGGTGCACCAGCGCTTCTCGACCAACACCTTCCCCGAGTGGCCGCTGGCTCACCCGTACCGCATGGTCGCCCACAACGGTGAAATCAACACCGTCAAGGGCAACTTCAACTGGATGCGCGCCCGCGAAGGCGTGATGAAGTCGCCCGTGCTGGGCGACGACCTGCGCAAGCTGTACCCGATCAGCCTGGACGGCCAGTCCGACACTGCCACGTTCGACAACGCGCTCGAGCTGCTGACGATGTCCGGCTACCCGCTGGCCCACGCCGCGATGATGATGATCCCGGAAGCCTGGGAACAGCACGCCACCATGGACGAGCGCCGCCGCGCCTTCTACGAGTACCACGCCGCCATGATGGAGCCGTGGGACGGCCCCGCCGCCATGGTCTTCACCGACGGACGCCAGATCGGCGCCACGCTGGACCGCAACGGCCTGCGCCCCGCCCGTTTCATCATCACCGACGACGACCTGGTGGTCCTGGCCTCGGAATCGGGCGTGCTGCCCATCCCCGAGAACAAGATCGTCAAGAAGTGGCGCCTGCAGCCCGGCAAGATGCTGCTGATCGACTTCGAGCAAGGCCGCATCATCGACGACGAAGAGCTCAAGGCCCAGTACGCCTCGGCCAAGCCCTATCGCCAGTGGATCGAGAACGTGCGCATCAAGCTCGACAGCATCGATGCCAAGGGCAACGTCGGCGAGTTCGGTGAATCGCTGCTCGACCGTCAGCAGGCTTTCGGCTTCACCCAGGAAGACATCAAGTTCCTGATGGCCCCGATGGCCACAGCTGGCGAAGAAGCCACCGGCTCCATGGGCAACGACTCGCCCCTGGCCGTGCTGTCGGACAAGAACAAGCCGCTGTACAACTACTTCAAGCAGCTGTTCGCCCAGGTCACGAACCCGCCCATCGACCCGATCCGCGAAGCCGTGGTGATGTCGCTGGTGTCGTTCATCGGCCCCAAGCCCAACCTGCTGGACATCAACGCGGTCAACCCGCCGATGCGCCTCGAAGTCTCCCAGCCCGTGCTGGACTTCGACGACATGGCCCGCCTGCGCAACATCGAGAAGCACACCGGCGGCAAGTTCAAGCCCTACGAGGTGGACATCACCTACCCGGCGGCCTGGGGTCACGAAGGCGTCGAAGCGCGCCTGGCCTCGCTGTGCGCCGAAGCCGTGGAGGCCATCCAGAGCGGCCACAACATCCTGATCATCACCGATCGCAAGATGGACCGCGCCAACATCGCCATCCCGGCGCTGCTGGCCCTGTCGGCCATCCACCATCACCTCGTTCGCAAGGGCCTGCGCACCTCCACCGGCCTGGTCGTTGAAACCGGCACCGCCCGCGAAGTGCACCACTTCGCCGTGCTGGCCGGCTACGGCGCCGAAGCCGTGCACCCCTACCTGGCGATGGAAACCCTGGCCGGCATGGCCAAGGACCTGCCCGGCGAGCTGTCGGCCGACAAGGCCATCTACAACTACATCAAGGCCATTGGCAAGGGTCTGTCGAAGATCATGTCCAAGATGGGCATCAGCACGTACATGTCGTACTGCGGCGCCCAGATCTTCGAAGCCATCGGCCTGAACAAGGAACTGGTCGACAAGTACTTCCGTGGCACCCCCACGCAAGTCGGCGGCATCGGCGTGTTCGAAGTGGCCGAAGAGGCCATCCGCAACCACGTCGCCGCGTTCGGCACCGACCCGGTGCTGGCCAACGCCCTGGAAGCCGGCGGCGAATACGCCTGGCGCACCCGTGGCGAAGAGCACATGTGGACGCCGGACGCCATCGCCAAGCTGCAGCACAGCACGCGCTCGGGCAAGTTCGACACCTACAAGGAATACGCCCAGATCATCAACGACCAGAGCAAGCGCCACCTGACGCTGCGCGGCCTGTTCGAGTTCAAGGTCGATCCCGCCAAGGCCATCCCGGTCGAGGAAGTCGAGTCCGCCACGGAAATCGTCAAGCGCTTCGCCACCGGTGCCATGTCGCTGGGCTCGATCTCCACCGAAGCCCACTCGACGCTGGCCCTGGCCATGAACCGCATCGGCGGCAAGTCCAACACGGGCGAAGGCGGTGAAGACGAGCGCCGTTATCGCCAGGAGCTCAAGGGCATCCCCATCAAGCAGGGCACCAAGGTGTCCGACGTGATCGGCAAGGAAGTCGTCGAAGTCGACTACGAGATGAAGGAAGGCGACAGCCTGCGCTCGAAGATCAAGCAAGTGGCTTCGGGCCGCTTTGGCGTGACCACCGAGTACCTGACCTCTGCCGACCAGATCCAGATCAAGATGGCCCAGGGCGCCAAGCCCGGTGAAGGCGGACAGCTGCCGGGCGGCAAGGTCTCGCAATACATCGGCAAGCTGCGTCACTCCGTGCCGGGTGTGGGCCTGATCTCGCCCCCGCCGCACCACGACATCTACTCGATCGAAGACCTGGCGCAGCTCATCCACGACCTCAAGAACGTCAACCCCAAGGCCGACATCTCGGTCAAGCTGGTGTCGGAAGTCGGTGTGGGCACCGTGGCCGCTGGCGTGGCCAAGGCCAAGGCCGACCACATCGTGATCGCCGGTCACGACGGCGGCACGGGCGCCTCGCCCTGGTCGTCCATCAAGCACTGCGGCACGCCCTGGGAGCTGGGCCTGGCTGAGACCCAGCAGACCCTGGTGCTCAACCGCCTGCGCGGCCGCGTGCGCGTGCAGACCGACGGTCAGATCAAGACCGGTCGCGACGTGATCGTGGGTGCCCTGCTGGGTGCCGACGAATTCGGCTTCGCCACCGCGCCGCTGGTGGTCGAGGGCTGCATCATGATGCGCAAGTGCCACCTCAACACCTGCCCGGTGGGCGTGGCCACGCAAGACCCGGTGCTGCGCAAGAAGTTCTCCGGCAAGCCCGAGCACGTCGTGAACTACTTCTTCTTCGTCGCCGAAGAAGCCCGTCAGATCATGGCCCAGCTGGGCATCAAGAAGTTCGACGACCTGATCGGTCGCGCCGACCTGCTGGACATGAAGAAGGGCATCGAGCACTGGAAGGCTCAGGGCCTGGACTTCAGCCGCGTCTTCGCGCTGCCCCCGGTGCCGGCGGATGTGCCGCGCCTGCACACCTCCACGCAAGACCACGGCCTGGACAAGGCCCTGGACGTGCGCCTGATCGAGAAGTCCAAGCCCGCCATCGAGCGCGGCGAGTCGGTCAAGTTCATGGAAGTGGCCAAGAACGTCAACCGCACCGTCGGCGCCATGCTGTCGGGCGAGCTGATCAAGCACCACCCCGATGGCCTGCCCGATGACACCGTGTTCATCCAGATGGAAGGCACGGGCGGCCAGTCCTTCGGCGCCTTCCTGGCCAAGGGCATCACCATGTACCTGATCGGTGAAGCCAACGACTACACCGGCAAGGGCATGTCGGGTGGCCGCATCGTCGTGCGCCCGAGCATCGACTTCCGCGGCAACGCCTCCGACAACATCATCGTCGGCAACACCGTGCTCTACGGTGCCACCAGCGGTGAAGCCTTCTTCCGCGGCGTGGGCGGCGAGCGTTTCGGCGTGCGCTTGTCCGGCGCCACCGCGGTGGTCGAAGGCACGGGTGACCACGGCTGCGAGTACATGACTGGCGGCACCGTCGTGGTGCTGGGCAAGACCGGTCGCAACTTTGCTGCCGGCATGTCCGGTGGCGTGGCCTATGTCTTTGACGAAGACGGTCAGTTCGGCAAGCGCGTCAACACCGCCCAGGTCTCCCTGGAGAAGGTGCTGCCCGCCGCCGAGCAAGCCGACGCCGGCATCCCGATGCACAAGGGCCTGGCCGACGAGGCCCTGCTCAAGAAGCTGGTCGAAGACCACCACCGCTGGACGGGGTCGTTGCGTGCCCGCGAGATCCTGGACAACTGGTCGACCTCGGTCACCAAGTTCGTCAAGGTCTTCCCGCACGAATACCGTCGCGCCCTGACCGAGATGGGCGCCAAGCAAGAAGCCACGGCCGCTGTCGCCAAGGCCAAGTCCGCCACCAAGGCCAAGGCCTGATACAGCGCGTTAGGAGTTTGAAATGGGAAAAGTCACTGGCTTTCTGGAATTTGAGCGCCTGGAAGAGGGCTACGAGCCCGTCGAAAAGCGCGTCAAGAACTACAAAGAGTTCGTCATCGGTCTGACCCCCGAGCAGGCCAAGCAACAGGGTGCGCGCTGCATGGACTGCGGCACGCCCTTTTGCAACAGCGGGTGCCCGGTCAACAACATCATCCCCGACTTCAACGACCTGGTTTACCAACAGGACTGGAAGTCGGCGATCGAGGTCCTGCACAGCACGAACAACTTCCCCGACTTCACCGGCCGCGTCTGCCCGGCACCTTGTGAAGCCGCCTGTGTGCTGAACATCAACAACGACCCGATCGGCATCAAGTCGATCGAGCACGCGATCATCGACCGCGCCTGGGCCGAAGGCTGGGTCAAGCCGCAGCCGGCCAAGGTCAAGACCGGCAAGAAGGTCGCCGTCGTGGGTTCCGGCCCCGCCGGCATGGCAGCTGCCCAGCAGCTCGCCCGCGTCGGCCATGACGTGACCGTCTTCGAGAAGAACGACACCATCGGCGGCCTGCTGCGCTTCGGCATCCCCGACTTCAAGTTCGACAAGTCGCACATCGACCGCCGCGTCCAGCAGATGCAAGCCGAAGGCGTGGTCTTCAAGACCAACACCATCGTCGGCGACATGCCCAAGGGCTCCAAGGTCACCAACTGGGCCAAGGACACCATCACGCCCGAACAACTCAACAAGGAGTTCGACGCCGTGATCCTGGCCGGTGGCTCCGAGCAGTCGCGTGACCTGCCCGTGCCCGGTCGCGACCTGGCTGGCATCCACTTCGCCATGGAGTTCCTGCCGCAGCAGAACCGCGTCAACGCCGGCGGCAAGGTCAAGGACCAGATCATGGCCACGGGCAAGGACGTCATCGTCATCGGCGGCGGCGACACGGGCTCCGACTGCGTGGGCACCTCGAACCGCCATGGCGCCAAGAGCGTCACCCAGTTCGAAGTGATGCCCATGCCGCCCGAGCAGGAGAACAAGGAGCTGACCTGGCCCTACTGGCCGATCAAGCTGCGCACCTCCTCCAGCCACGAAGAAGGTTGCACCCGCGAGTTCGCGGTCGCCACCAAGGAATTCTTCGGCGAGAACGGCAAGGTCACGGGCCTGAAGACCGTGCAGGTCGAGTTCAAGGACGGCAAGTTCTCTGAAGTGGCTGGCACCGAGAAGACCTACAAGGCCGACCTGGTGCTGCTGGCCATGGGCTTCACCAACCCGGTCACCACCTTGCTCGAAGGCTTCGGCGTCGAGAAGGATGGCCGCGGCAACGCCAAGGCCTCGACCGACATCGGCGGCTACAAGACCAGCGCCGCCAAGGTGTTCGCCGCCGGCGACGTGCGCCGTGGCCAGTCGCTGGTGGTGTGGGCCATCCGCGAGGGCCGCCAGGCCGCCCGCGAGGTCGATGCCTTCCTGATGGGTTCGACCACGTTGCCCCGCTGAGTTGCGGGCTGACATCGTCGAATCCCTGGAGAAACGGGGTTTTACGCCCCCTGTTGTGTGCAGGTCGCGTCCCGGCCTGCACGCCCGCAGTGAATCCCCTATGATCAAGGAGCCGGTGAAGTCACCGGCTCTTTTTTCTTGGCCCATGACCCCACCCGTGACCCCCACCTCCGATGCCGCAGCGAACGGCGAGGCCCAGCAGGCGCCCGCCTTGATCGAGTTGCGCAACGTCACCTGCGGCTACGGCGAACGGATCATCCTCTCCGACATCAACCTGGTGGTGCCTCGCGGCAAGGTGGTGGCGCTCATGGGCACCTCCGGTGGCGGCAAGACCACGGTGCTGCGCCTGATCGGCCGCCAGATCCAGCCCATGAAGGGCGAGGTGCTGATCGACGGTCAGGACATCTCCCGCCTGCAGGGCGACGAGCTCATGGCCCTGCGTCGTCGCATGGGCATGCTGTTCCAGCAAGGCGCGCTGTTCACCGACCTGACGGTGTTCGAGAACGTGGCCTTCCCGCTGCGCGAACACACCCGGCTGCCCGAGTCCATCCTGCGCGACCTGGTGCTCATGAAGCTCAACGCGGTCGGCCTGCGCGGCTCGCGCGACCTGCTGCCCAGCGAGATCTCCGGGGGCATGGCCCGCCGCGTGGCCCTGGCCCGCGCCATGGCGCTCGACCCCGAACTGATGCTTTACGACGAGCCCTTCGCCGGCCTCGACCCGATCTCGATGGGCGTGGCCGCGCGGCTCATCCGCGAACTCAATGACGCCATGGGCCTGACCTCGGTGGTCGTCTCGCACGATGTGCACGAGACCTTCATGATCGCCGACCACGTCGTGCTGGTGGCCAACGGGCGCATCGTGGCCCAGGGCACGCCGGCCGAGATGACGGCCAGCGAAGACCCGCTGGTCAAGCAGTTCGTTCACGCCGAGGCCGATGGCCCGGTGCGGTTCCACCAGCCGGCCGTTGACGCCGGCATTGACTTCGGGGTGCGCGGATGATGCGCTGGCTGTCTCCCGCGCGCGTGGGCATGTCTGTGCGCAGCAAGCTGGCCGACATGGGTTATGGCGCGCGCCTGTTCACGACCTTGCTCGGCCTGCTGGGCCCCACGTTGCGCCGCCCGCGCCTGCTGTCCGAGCAGGTGTTTTTCCTGGGCAACTATTCACTTGCGATCATCGTGGTTTCCGGCCTGTTCGTCGGATTCGTGCTCGGGCTGCAGGGCTACTATGTGCTGCAACGCTATGGCTCGAGCGAGGCCTTGGGCATGATGGTGGCCCTGTCGCTGGTGCGTGAATTGGGTCCGGTGGTCTCGGCGCTGCTGTTCGCCGGCCGGGCCGGCACCGCGCTCACCGCCGGCATCGGCCTGATGAAGGCGGGCGAGCAACTGGCCGCCATGGAAATGATGGGGGTCGACCCGATCCGCCGGGTGCTGGCGCCGCGCTTTTGGGGCGGCGTCATCGCCATGCCTTTGCTGGCGGCGGTGTTTTCAGCGGTCGGCGTGCTGGGCGGCTGGGTCGTGGGCGTGGTGATGATCGGGGTCGACCCGGGCGCGTTCTGGTCGCAGATGCAGGGCGGCGTCGAGGTGTTCGCGGATGTGGGCAACGGCATGCTCAAGAGCGTGGTGTTCGGCCTGACCGTCACCTTCGTGGCGCTGCTGCAAGGTTTCGAATGCCAGCCCACGCCGGAAGGTGTGTCGCGGGCGACCACGCGCACGGTGGTGATGGCGTCGCTCGCCGTGCTGGGGCTGGATTTCGTGCTGACGGCCATGATGTTCTCGATCTGATCGAGGCAGGCAGACAAGAAGGAAGAACAAGATGCAGAAGTGGAAACATGACGTCTGGGTGGGCCTGTTCGTGCTGTTGGGCGCTGGCGCCATCCTGTTTTTGGCGCTGCAGGCGGGCAACTTGCTGACCCTGAACTTCGAGCAGGGCTACACCGTGAACGCGCGCTTTGACAACATCGGTGGCCTCAAGCCCAAGGCGGCGGTGCGCAGCGCCGGTGTGGTGGTGGGCCGTGTCGGCAAGATCACCTTCGACACCAAGGGCTACCAGGCCGTGGTCGAGCTCAAGCTCAACAAGGATGTTGCCTTTCCGAAGGATTCTTCGGCCAAGATCCTGACCTCGGGCCTGCTGGGCGAGCAGTACATCGGCCTGGAGCCCGGCTTCGAGGAAACCAACCTGGCCCAGGGCGACGCCATCAAGGCCACGCAGTCGGCCATCGTGCTCGAAAACCTGATCTCGCAGTTCCTCTTCAGCAAGGCCGCCGATGGCGACACCGACAAGGGAGGCAGCAAGTGATGAACCGCTTTGCCATGCGCCGCTCGGCCCTGGTGGTGGCCCTGGTGTGCGGTGCGACCCTGCAGGGCTGCGCCACGCACCAGCAGCCGGACCCGTTCGAGAACCTGAACCGCCAAGTCTTTGCCTTCAATGAGACCGTTGACGAGAACGTCCTGCAACCGGTGGCCCGGGGTTACGTGAACGTCGCGCCCGAGCCCGTGCGCATCGGCGTGCGCAACTTCTTCAACAACCTGCGCGACGTCTGGTCCACGGTCAACCTGTTCCTGCAGGGCCGGTTTGGCGAGGGTGCCACGGCGATCATGCGCGTGAGCATGAACACCACCTTCGGCCTGGCGGGCCTGATCGACATCGCCACGCCGATGCGCCTGGAGCGCCCCAACGAGGACCTGGGCCAGACCCTGGGCGTGTGGGGCGTGGGCCCCGGGGCCTACATCGTCTGGCCTTTCCTGGGCCCCTCGACGGCGCGCGACTCGTTTGACATCCCCCCCACCTTCGCGTTCGGCGGCAGCATGCTGGCCGATGGATGGAAGGCGGAGCTGGCTGTCACCAGCCTGAACCTGGTCAGCCTGCGCGCCGACCTGCTGGCCGCCGGCAACCTGGTCAACGACATCGCGCTCGACAAGTACGCTTTCATTCGCGACGCCTACCTGCAGCGCCGCCAGAACCTCATTTACAACGGCGAGCCACCCGACCAGGGTGACGAGGAAGAAGAGCCCTTCATCGACGAGTCAAAGGAGCCCGAGGTGCCTGCCGCGTCCTCGCCCGGGGCCCAGCTGATGCCGGTGGGTTCGCCTGAGGTGGTGTCGGCTGCACAAGCCGCGGTCACCGAGGTGCCCTTGGCCCGCCGCCTGGTGACGGTGGCCGATCCGGAGTGGGCCCTGTTCCCGCCGCTCGCCGAGGCGACTTCGAACGTAAACGCAAGTGAATTGCCGCGCCCGGGTCTGTCCGACGTGGCCCTTGCGCGTTGAAACAATGGGGCCACCTCAATGGGGTGGCCGTGAAAGACAGGAGCAGCCCACCATGAACGCCCATCCCCGTCAGACCGCCGCCCGCTGGGCGATCGTTTCGGCCATCGGCCTGGCCCTGGCCTGGCCCGTGACCGCCGTGCAGGCCCAATCGACGCCTGTTGCCGCCGCGGCCGCCACGCAAGCCGTCGCGCCGGACGCCTTCATCAAGCGCATCACCGACGAGGTCTTTGCCACAGTCAAGGCCGACAAGGGCATCCAGCAGGGTGACCTGCGCAAGGTACAGGCCATGGTCGAGAGCAAGATCCTGCCGAACGTGAACCTGCAGCGCATGACCTCGGCCGCCGTCGGCCGCCCCTGGCGCCAGGCCACGCCCGAGCAGAAGCAGCGCCTGCAGGAAGAGTTCAAGACCCTGCTGATCTACACCTACGCCGGTGCCGCCGCCCAGATCAAGGACCAGACCATCGAGTACCGCCCGATGCGCAGCCGCCCGGAAGACACCGAGGTCATCGTGCGCACCCTGGTGCGCAACAAGGGCGACGCCATCCAGCTCGACTACCGCCTGGAGAAGGCCGATGGCGGCTGGAAGATCTACGACGTCAACGTGCTGGGTGCCTGGCTGGTGCAGACCTACCAAAGCAGCTTCGCGCAAGAGGTCAGCGCTTCGGGCATCGACGGCCTGATCGCCAAGCTGGTCGAGCGCAACAAGCAGCTGGCTTCGCGCAAGGTGGCGGGCTGAGATGCTGTTGCTGCCGCCCGTGATCACGCATGCGGAGGTGCCGCATGTGCTGCGGCTGTTCCGCGAGACGCTGGAGCAGGCGGCCGCCCAGGGTGACACCCAGGCGGCCATGCTGACGGTCGATGGCTCGGACCTCAAGCAGTTCGACTCGAGCGCGCTGGCCGTGCTGCTGGAGTGCCAGCGCATGGCGCGCGTCAGCGGCCGGGCGTTTTCGGTGCAGGCCCTGCCCCCGAAGCTGACCGAGCTGGCTCGGCTCTACGGCGTCGACGGGCTGCTGCAGTCCGCCTGAAGCTGGCCTGAATCAGGCCCGTCTCAAGCTTCTTCGGCCCAGGCAAACCCGTCTCGCGCCACCAGGGCACTCGCCGCTGCGGGCCCCCAGGTGCCGGCCGAGTAAGGCCGCGGCCCCACGTTGTCGTGTCGCCAGGCCTCGAGGATGGGCTCCACCCAGCGCCAGGCCTGCTCCTGCTCATCGGAGCGCACGAACAGGTTGAGCCGGCCCGCCAGGGCGTCCAGCAGCATGCGTTCGTAGGCGCCCACGCGTTCGCTCGAGAACGCCTTGTGGAAGTCTAGGTCGAGCGAGACCGGCGACAGGCTTTCCTGCCCTGAGCCCGCGCTCATCGTGTCCACCTCGCCGCGTGCCGCCATCAGGCGCAGTTCCAGGCCGTCTTCCGGCTGCAGCTTGATCACCAACTGGTTGGGCGCCTGCGCGCCGGGGAAGATGGCGTGGGGCGTGGGCCGGAAGGTCACGACGATTTCGGCGTGGTAGTGCGTCATGCGCTTGCCGGTGCGCAGGTAGAAGGGCACGCCGGCCCAGCGCCAGTTCTGCACCTCGCAGCGCAGCGCAACGAAGGTTTCGGTCTGGCTGTTGTCGGGCACCTTGGCTTCTTCTCGGTAGCCACGGACGGCCTCGCCGGCCACGGTGCCGGCGCGGTACTGCCCGCGCACCACGTCGCGCGCCACCGATGCCGCGTCGAAGGGCTTGAGCGAGCGCAGCACCTTGAGCTTTTCGTCGCGGATGGCGTCGGCGTCCGAGCTGGAGGGCGGCTCCATCGCGATCATGGTCAGCAGCTGCAGCGCGTGGTTCTGCACCATGTCGCGCAAGGCCCCGGTGCGGTCGTAGAAGTCGCCGCGCGTGCCCACGCCGAGGGATTCGGCCAGCGTGATCTGGATGTGGGCGATGCTCTCGCGCCGCCACAGGGGCTCGAACAAGGCGTTGCCAAAGCGCAGCGCCATGAGGTTCTGCACCGAGGGCTTGCCCAGGTAGTGGTCGATGCGCAGCGCCTGGCGTTCGGTGAACACCGAGGCCACCGCGCGGTTGATGGCTTGTGCGCTGGCCAGGTCGTGGCCCAGGGGCTTTTCGAGCACCACGCGCACGCGCTCGTCGTTCAGGCCAATGGCCCCGAGCTGCTCGCAGATGGCCGGGAAGAGGTGAGGGCTGGTGGCCAGGTACATGACCACGGTGTCGGCGTGGCGGGTGCCCAGCCAGGCCTGCAGGCGCAGGTAGTCGGTCGGCTGAGACAGGTCCATGCGCAGGTAGTGCACCAGCTGCGAGAAGCGCGCGTACTCGTCTTCGGTGGGCCGCTTGGCGCTGTCGGCGGCCTGCAGCCGCTCGTGCAGCCAGTGGCGGTATTGCGCGTCGTCCTGCTCGTCGCGGGCCACGGCGAGGATGCGTCCGCCGGCCGGCAGCTTGCCGTGGCGCCAGGCCTGGAAGAGGGCGGGCATGAGCTTGCGCCAGGTGAGGTCACCGGTGCCGCCGAAGAAAACCAGGTCGAAAGTCTGAGCAGCCATGGGAATGGGGGGCGTCTGACGTCGCGTTTTGAGTGGATGCACCGAACTTTGTCATCGTTTTGGGGTCAGAATCGTCGAAACAAGCCGATGATTTTTTGACATGGCGTCTCAACTCGACCAACTCAGGGCCCACACAACCGTGGTGGCCGACACCGGCGACTTCCGTCAGCTCGCCCAATTCGCCCCCCAGGATGCGACCACCAACCCGTCCCTGATCCTCAAGGCGGTGCAGAAGCCCGAGTATGCGCCGCTGCTGGCCGAGACCGTGGCAGCGCACCGAGGCGTTGCCCGCGACGAGATCGTTGACCACGTGCTGGTGCGCTTTGGCCTCGAGATCCTGAAAGTGGTGCCGGGACGCGTGTCGACGGAGGTCGATGCGCGCCTGAGCTTTGACACCGCCGCCACCCTCTCGCGTGCACGCCGCATCATGGCCCTGTACGAAGCCGCCGGCGTGCCGCGTTCGCGCGTGCTCGTCAAGGTGGCCGCCACCTGGGAAGGCATCCAGGCCGCCCGCGTGCTCGAAGCCGAAGGCATCCACTGCAACCTGACCCTGCTGTTCGCTTTTGCCCAGGCCCGAGCCTGTGCCGACGCCAGCGTGCAACTGATCTCGCCCTTCGTGGGTCGCATCTACGACTGGCACAAGAAGGCCGCGGGCGCTCAGTGGGACGAAGCGGCGCGAGCCGGCGTGAACGACCCGGGCGTTCAGTCCGTGGCGCGCATCTGGCAGCACTACAAGCAACACGGTGTGCGCACCGAGGTGATGGGCGCGAGCTTTCGCAACGTGGGCCAGATCCTGGCGCTGGCCGGCTGCGACCTGCTGACCATCAGCCCCGACCTGCTGGCGCAGCTGCAGGCGTCGGATGCACCGGTGGTGCCCCAACTGCTTGCCCCCGCCCAGGTGTCGCCACCCCAGGCAGAGCTGAGCGAGGCCGAGTTCCGCTACCAGCTCAACGAAGACGCGATGGCCACCGAGAAGCTGGCCGAGGGCATCCGACTCTTCGCGGTGGACGCGGGCAAGCTCGATGCCCTCATCGACGCTGCTCAGGCCGCCTGAGTCCAACTCGACCATGTCGCCCCGAGACCCAGCCATGCCCCTGAGCGCACCCCGCTGTGACGAGACCGTGGCCTGGTCGGCCCTGGCCGGTCACGCGCAGGTGCACGGGCGCGAGCTGGATCTGCGGCAACTCTTCCAGGACGACCCCGACCGCGTGCAGCGCCTGAGCCTGCAGGCCCCCGAGGTGTGGGCCGACCTCTCGCGCTCGCACTGGGACGTGGCCACCCAGCGCCACCTGTTCGACCTGGCCCGCGAATGCCTGCTGGCCGACCGACGCGACGCCTTGCTGGCGGGCGCGCCGCTGAACACCACCGAGGGCCGGGCGGTGCTGCACACGGCCTTGCGCGCGCCGAAAGGGCAGGGGTTTCATTCAGAGGTCGTGCACGCTGAACTCGACCGCATGCTGGCGTTTGCCGAGCGCGTCCGCGCGCGGGCCGGTGGCGACCAGCCGGGCGACATCCACGACGTGGTCCACATCGGCATCGGCGGCTCCGACCTGGGGCCCCGCATGGCGATCGCCGCCCTGGCGCACCGCCTGCACCCCGGGCTGAGGCTGCACTCGATCTCCAACGTCGATGGGCAGGACCTGGCCGCGCTGCTGCCCAGGCTGGACGCGGCGCACACCCTGTTCGTCGTCGCCTCCAAGACCTTCACCACGCAGGAAACCCTGGCCAACGCGAACACGGCGCGCCAATGGTTCCTCGACGCTGGTGGCACCCAGATCGACCGGCATTTCGTGGCCGTGAGCACTGCGGTCGAGCGCGTGCGCGCTTTCGGCATTTCCGAAGTTTTTGCCTTCTGGGACTGGGTGGGCGGCCGCTTTTCGATGTGGTCGGCCATTGGCTTGCCGATCGCGCTGGGCATCGGTGAAGCGGGTTTCCGCGAGCTGCTGGCTGGTGCCCACGCGATGGACCGCCACTTTGCCGAGGCGCCCTTTGAGGCGAACCTGCCGGTGCAGCTGGGCCTGCTCGACGTCTGGTACCGCAACTTCAAGGGCTACACCAGCCGCTGCGTGGCGCCTTACGCGCAGGGCCTGCACAGCCTGCCGTCTTACCTGCAGCAGCTGGTGATGGAGAGCAACGGCAAGTCGGTCGATGCGCTGGGGCAGCCGCTGCCTTACGCCACCAGCGACGTGCTGTGGGGCGAGCCTGGCACCAACGGCCAGCACGCCTTTTTTCAGATGCTGCACCAGGGCAGCGACGTGGTGCCGGTGGAGTTCATCCTCGTGGCGCGCCCGAACTACCCCGCTGCGCTGCAGGCCTCGCCGGCCTTGCAGGCTTCGCTCAGGCTGCAGCACGAGGCCTTGCTGGCCAACGGCCTGGCCCAGGCCCAGGCGCTGATGTGGGGCAAGACCGAGGCCGAAGCGCTGGCCGAGCAGGCGCCCACGGCCTCGCCGGCGCTGGCCCCCGAGGTCATCGCCCGCCACCGCACCTTTCCGGGCAACCGCCCGAGCCTGACCCTGGTGCTCGACGAATTGACGCCCCGTTCGCTGGGCGCCCTGATCGCGCTCTACGAGCACCGCACCTTCGTCTCGGGTGCGGTGTGGGGCATCAACAGCTTCGACCAGTGGGGCGTGGAGCTGGGCAAGGCGCTGTGCCAGCAGCTGTTGCCGCGCCTGCAGTCGGGCGACACGGCGGGGCTGGATGCGTCGAGCGCGGCGCTGATCGCGCGGCTGCGTCAGGGCGGCTGATTCCGCTTTCCCACGGCTCGGCGCTGCGCGCCGAGCAAAGAAAAAGGGCCTGCGCTGGCAGGCCCTTGTCGTGGGTGTCGGCGGGCGATCAGGCCGTGGCGTCTTCGGCCAACGCCTTGCGCATCTTCTTCATGGCGGCCGATTCGATCTGGCGGATGCGCTCGGCGCTGACGCCGTACTCGGCCGCCAGGTCGTGCAGCGTCATGCCACCCGAGCCGTCGTCGTTGACCTTGAGCCAGCGCTCTTCGACGATGCGTCGGCTGCGCTCGTCCAGGGACTCGAGCGCGTGGCGGATGCCGTCGCTGGCCAGCCAGTCGCGGTGCTGGGCCTCGATCATGCGCGTGGGCTCGTGCTGCTCGTCGGCCAACCAGGTCACCGGGGCCATGGGGGCGTCGTGGTCGTCGTCGGCCTGCGCTTCCAGGGCCACGTCGCCGCCGGCCATGCGGGTTTCCATCTCGACGACGTCTTCCGGGCGCACGTTCAGCTCTTGCGCCACCCGGTGGATTTCGGCGTCGCTGAAACCGGTGCGGCCCACGTGGTCGTTGCCGTCTTCACCCTTGAATTGGTGCTTGAGCGAGCGCAGGTTGAAGAACAGCTTGCGCTGGGCCTTGGTCGTGGCGACCTTGACCGTGCGCCAGTTCTTGAGGATGTACTCGTGGATCTCGGCCTTGATCCAGTGCATGGCGTAGCTCACCAGGCGCACGCCCTGGTCGGGGTCGAAGCGCTTGACGGCTTTCATCAGGCCGATGTTGCCTTCCTGGATCAGGTCGCCTTGCGGCAGGCCGTAGCCCAGGTACTGGCGCGAGATGGACACCACCAGGCGCAGGTGCGAGAGCACCAGGCGCGAGGCGGCCTGCAGGTCGTTGGCCGAGCGCAGTTGACGAGCCAGGGCCTGTTCCTCGTCAGCTTCCAGCATGGGCACGGTCTGGACGAAGCGGATGTACGCGTCCAGGTTGCCCAGCGAGGGCACCACACTCCAGGGGTCACGGGGGGCAAGGGTGGTCGTCAAGGTCATGGATGGTTCCTTTCTGGATCCTTCTCTGCAAATGTTAGCACTCCTGCTTGGAGAGTGCTAAGGCCGAAAAGTTCCAGGGTCATGCGCGAATTTGGCGCAATGGCCAGGTGCTGGTTGTCGCCGGAGACTCGAGGCCGAGTTTCGGCGGCGGGCTGATCCTCGGTGCACCCATCAGGCCAGGGTCGCCGAAGGCGCTGCCAGGGCACCAGTCTCGGCAGCTCCAGCAGGCTTCATCCAGACCATGTACAGCGCTGGCACGAACACCAGTGTCAGCATGGTGGCGGCGATCAGCCCGCCCATGATGGCCATCGCCATCGGTCCCCAGAAGATGCTGCCGGTCAAGGGCACCATGGCGAGCACCGCAGCGGCGGCCGTCAGCACCACCGGGCGTGAGCGGCGCACCGTCGCTTCCACAACGGCCTGCGCCTGGGGCATGCCGGATGCAATGTCGCTGTCGATCTGGTCCACGAGGATCACGGCATTGCGCATGATCATGCCTCCCAGCGCGATCACCCCCAGCAAGGCCACGAAGCCAAAGGGCGCGTTGAAGATCAGCAGGGCCGGCACCACGCCGATGAGCCCCAGCGGTGCGGTCAGGAACACCATCCACATGCGAGCGAAGCTTTGCAGCTGCACCATCAGGATCAGCAACATCACCACCAGCATCAGCGGGAAGACCGCGAACAGCGCCTGGTTGGACTTGTCGCTTTCTTCGATGGCACCGCCTTGCTCGATGCGGTAGCCGGGCGGCAGTTGCTCGATGATCGGCTTGAGCGAAGGCCAGATCTTCATCGTGGCCGACGGGCCTTGCACGCCATCGTGCACATCGCTGCGCACGGTGAGCACCATGTCGCGGTTGCGGCGCCACAGCACGGGCTCCTCGAACGTGGGCACCAGCGTGGCCACCTGCGACAGGGGCACCACGGCGCCGCTGCGGGTGAACAGGCTCACGTCGCCCAGTTGTTCCAGTGCCAGCCGCTCGTTTGGCACGGCGCGCACGGTCACGTCGATCAGGTCCTCGCCACGGCGGATCTGTGTGGCGGGTGCCCCGCTCAGCACGGTCTGCATCGCGGCTGAGACATCGGCGCTGTTGATGCCCAGCAGGCGTGCTTTGTCCTGATCCAGTTGCACGCGCATCGTTCTGACTTGTTCGTTCCAGTCGAGCTGGGTGTCGCGCACCAGGGGGCTTTGCCGCACGGCGTCGCGCACCTGGTAGGCGATTTCGCGGACTTTGCCTGTGTCGGGGCCGACCACGCGGAACTGCACCGGAAAGCCCACGGGCGGGCCGAACTCGAAGCGCGTGACGCGGCCCCGCAGGTCAGGGAAGGCCCGCTCGGCGGCGAACAGGTCGAGCAGGCGGCGTCGCACGGCCTCGCGGTCGGCCACATTGGCCGTCTTGATGACGATCTGCGCATAGCTCGGGTTGGGCAGCTCGATGGGCAGCGACAGGAAAAAGCGCGGCGCCCCGGCGCCCGTGTAGGCGCTGAAGTGCTGGACCTGGGCATCGCCCTTGAGCACCTGCTCGAAACGCTTGACCTGGGCCTCGGTGGCCGTGAACGAAGCGCCCTCGCGCAAACGCAGGTCGACGATGAGTTCCAGGCGCGAGGCGGTCGGGAAGAACTGCTGCTGCACAAGGCCCATGCCTGCGATGGCGCCGAAAAACAGCAAGCCTGTGGCAGCCAGCACCATCACGCGGTGTGCCATGCACCACTGCAGCAGGCGCCGCAAGCGCTGGTAGATCGGGGTTGCATAGGGGTCGTGGTCCGCTCCGCCGTGTGCCTTCATGGTTTTGGGCAACATGACGATGCCCAGGTAGGGCGTGAACACCACGGCGACGAACCACGATGCGATCAGGGCCACACCCACCACCCAGAAGATGCCGCCCGCGTACTCACCGCTGATCGACTTGGCAAAGCCCACAGGCATGAAGCCGGCCACCGTGACCAGCGTGCCGGTCAGCATCGGGAAGGCGGTGGACGTGTAGGCGAAGGTGGCCGCGCTGACGCGGTCCCAGCCCTGCTCGATCTTCACGACCATCATTTCGACGGCGATGATGGCGTCATCGACCAGCAGGCCCAGGGCAATGATCAGCGCGCCCAGTGAAATGCGATCCAGGCTCCAGCCCGCGGCCAGCATCACGATGGCCACGATGGCCAGCACCAGGGGCACGGATGCAGCCACCACGATGCCCGTTCGCCAACCCAGGAAGAAAAAGCACACGGCCAGCACGATGGCCAGCGCTTCCAGGAAGGACCGCTCGAACTCCCAAACGGACTCTTCGACGATGCTGGGCTGGTCGGCCACTTTCTCAACCACCACGCCCAATGGCAGGCCGGCCTTGAGCGCCTCCATGCGCGACTCAAGCTCGCGGCCGAGCTTGAGGATGTTGCCGTGGCGGTCGAAGGTGATGGCGAGCATCAGCACCGGCTTGCCGTCATGCCGCACGGTGAACGAGGGAGGGTCTTCCAGTCCCGACGTGACCTTGGCCACATCGCCCAGGCGCAGCAGTTTGCCGCCTGCGGTGATCGACACGTTGGCCACGTCGCGCGCATCGCGCAGGGTGCCATCGACCCGCACGAACACCTGGTCGCTGCGGCCTTCTGTCGACCCTGAGGGGCTGACCATGTTCTGACGGGCCAGTGACTCGATCACCGTTTGCACGCTGATGCCCAGCGAGGCCAGGCGCTGGCTCGAGAACTCGACGTGGACCTTCTCGGCCTGCCGCCCGAACACATCGACCTTGGTCACGCCCGACTGGGCCTGCACCTGTCGCTTGATGTCTTCGGTCAGCACCTGCAGTTCAGGCCAGCTCAAGTCTGCTGCGCTGATGGCGTACATCACGCTGTAGACATCGCTGAACTCGTCGTTGAAGATGGGCCCCAGCACGCCTTCCGGGAACTGATGGCGCACATCGCCGATCTTCTTGCGTGCCTGGTACCAGGCACGCTCCAGCTCGGCTTTGGGTGTGCCGCCCTTCATCCAAAGATTGACCGCGCCATAGCCCTGGCGCGAGAAACTGCGGATGAAATCGACCCCCTCGATCTTTTGCAGTTCGCGCTCCATGCGGTTGAGCACCTGGTCCTGCACCTGCTGTGCCGAGGCACCCGGCCAGGCCACCACGGCCGTCATCGTCGGCACCATGAACTGCGGGTCTTCCAGGCGACCCAGTCTCGTGAAGGCGAAGGCACCCACCAGCAGGCTGCCGAGGATCATGAACAGCACCATGGCCCGGTGCGTGACGGCCCATTCGGAGAGGTTGAAGGACTTCATCAAAGGCTCCCGGGGCGCACAACGGCCTGCACCTTCATGCCGGCATCGAGCTTCTGGGCGCCCGCGGAAACCACCAGCACGCCATCGGGCAAGCCTGTCACGCGCACCTGGTCGGTCGATTGCGACAGCAGCGTCACCGCTTGCCTTGTCAACGTGCCGGCCTTGTCATTGACCACCCAGACCGACGGGGTCTTGTTGGTCGTGAGCAGTGCGCCCGAGGGCAGTTGAGCCGATGTGGTGGCGTTTTTTCCGGCCAGTTGCACATGGGCCGTCACGCCCATGCGCAGCCCGGCAGGCGCGGAGGCGATGGTGTAGCGCGCACGGAAGGTGCGGGTCTGCGCCGAGGCGCTGGGTGCCAACTCGCGCAGCTTGAGCTTCACCAGATCCGGCATGTCGGCGATGCGCGCCTGCGCCGCCTTCTCACGCAAACCTGCGGCCAGCGCCTCGGGCACATCGACCAGGACTTCCAGCTCGCCGGGCTTGGCCAGCGCCATCACAGGCTGCCCCTCGGCCACCACCTGCCCCACCTCGATCTGCAAGCCGGTCACCACGCCATCGAATGGGGCCGTCAGCTCTGCATAGCTCGCCCTGTTGCGCAGCACCTCCAGCTGTCGTTCGGCCTGCACCAGGCGCGCCGCGGCGGCATCCGAGCGGGCCTGCTGCCTCTCATGGTCGGCCGCGCCCACGGAGCCATCGAGCAGCAGACGCTTGAAGCGCGCCGCATCGCTGGCTGCCTGCGTCGCGTCCACCTGGGCCGCGCGCAGCTGCTCGGCGGCAGCACCTGCCGCCAGTTGGTAGTCGGCCGCGTCGACGCGCACCAGCGGTTGACCCGCTCGAACCGCCTGGCCCAGCTCGACCAGGCGGGCCGTGACCTTGCCCCCGGCGCGCAAGGCCAGATCGCTCTCGACGCGAGGTCGAACGACGCCGCTCAGGATCCGAACGTCTTCGCCCTGGTCGTTGTGAACGGGCGTGACGAAGACCGCCGGGATGGGGGGCGTTTTTTCCGTGGCAGGCGTGCAGGCGGTCAGAGCCGCCAGGCCAGCGATGACCAGTCCAGGGCGGACCAGTGCATGGGCGAATTTCATCGAACGCAAGTCGGGGGCATCCATCATGGCAAGCTTTCAGGCGCGAGGCTGGGGGGCGTGGTGCGGGGGAGCGCGGCGGCGGTCGTGGCTGCAGGCATGTCCTGCCATCCACCACCCAAGGCCGTGGCAAGTTGGACGGTGTTCAGCGCCAGCTGGGCCTGGCCATCGATGGCCGACAACTCGGCGGCGAGCACGGCACGTTGCGCATCGAGCAGTTGGAGCAGATCGATCTGGCCTTCTCGGTAGAGCGATTCGGCATGGCGCAGGCCTGCGCGCCTTTGATGTGTGGTGGCGTCCAGCGCGGCCGATCGGTCGCGCTCCTGGGCCAGTGCCACGAGGCTGTCATCAACGTCCTTGACGGCGCCGAGCACGGCCTTCTCATATTGCAAAGTGGCCATGCGCTCTTTGGCGGACTGCCTCTCAACGGCCGCGCGCAAGCGGCCCGCGTCGAACAGCGGCAGCGTGAAGGCCAGCGCCGCGGTGCTGTATCGGACCGGAGACAGGTCCAGCGCATTGAGGCGCAAGTCCTGGCGTCCGAACGCTGCGGCCAGGAAGAACTTGGGCCACCGGTCGGCTTGGGCCTCTCGCAGGCGAGCGGCCTCGGCCATGAACTGCTTTTGCGCCACGCGCAGATCGGGGCGCCGCATCAACAGATCGACAGGCTGCCTGGCTGACAAGCGTGGCGGGGTGGGCAGCCCAGGTTCGGCCGCGGCTTTCAACTCGACCAACGGCTGGTTGGGGTTGGCGCCCACCAGCACGGCCAGTTGCGTCTCGGTCACGGCGACCAGGGTCCGCAATGGGGGGAGTTGTGCGGCGAGTGATTGCACCTCACCCGCGGCCCTGGCCACGTCAAAGCGGCTGGACAGGCCTGCGGCCTCCCTGCTGCGGGTCAGCCGCTCGGTGTCACCTTGCGCTTTCAGCAGGGCATCGAGCTTGGCCAGCCGCAGCCGCGCGCTTTGCCACACGATGTACTGCCGTGCGACTTCGCTGCTGACCAGCCAGCGAGCCGCGTCCACGCCTTCTTCAGCGGTCAGCGCATCCAGCTCGGCTGCATCGGCGCCAGCGCGTGCCGCACCGAACACGTCAAGCTCCCATCCCAGATCCAGTGCCCCCCGGTAGGCCCGCGTGTCGGGCTTGCCTTGTTTGACCTGGTCGGGCAGCCCGCTGCGCTCGTCGGATGCCGAGCCTGTGAGCGAGACCGTGGGCCATAGCCTGGACGCCACCGCCGTCTGCCCCGCACGGGCTTGTCGCACGCGCTGCATGGCGATGCGGACGTCGTGGTTGGCAGATTGGGCGCGCTGAACCAGGGCCATGAGCGCGGCGTCGTCAAAGCCTCGCCACCAGTTGGCCTCGATCGCTGGTGGCGGGCTGGGTGCCTGCCGGAAGTTGGCGTCGTCGGTGGCCGACACATCGGGCGGCTCGGGTGGGGGCGAGGCGCAGGCCGACAGCAAAGCGGCCAGGCACGTGGCGAGCAAGAGCGGAATCTGCCGGAGCCGCGATGGCGAAAAGGACATGGTTTCGCTTCATTGGTTGACGGTGTCTACCATTTTGCGTTGAAATGTTGACAGCGTCAACCTGGTGCCCCCGAGGGCACATGCCTGTGCCCAGGATCTCCTCGCTAAACTCACCCGCATGCCCAAGAAGCCCCCATTGCCCGAGGCGCCCCTCGAACTGCGCGAGGCGTGCGTCATCGCCGCTCAAGAAGTCATCGCCGAGAAGGGTGTGGAGAACCTGAGCCTGCGGGATGTGGCTCGCAAGTTGGGTGTGTCACACCAGGCGCCTTACAAGCACTATCCCAGCCGTGACCACCTGCTGGCCGAGGTGATGCGGCGCTGTTTCCAGAGGTTTGCCGCGCACCTCGATGCACGAGGGCAATTCGACAAGCCACAGGAGGACCTGGCAGCGCTTGGGCGCCAGTACCTCAGCTATGCACGCGATCACCCTCTGGAATACCGCCTGATGTTCGACACCCAGTGGCCAGAGTCAGCGGAGCACCCCGACCTCATCAAGGACGCCGTCCACGCTTACGACATCCTGCGCAAGGTGTTGCGCCGCCTGCATGGCGACTCTGCGGCCTTGAACGACCGAGTGGACCTGGATGCCCTGTACATCTGGTCCACGGTGCATGGCATGGCGGGGGTGTTGAATGGCAACTGCATCGACAAGTTGAATTTGAAGCGCAAGGTGCTTGAACAAGCCATCGAACACGCCATCGTGATGGTGGAGCTCGGTTTGTCGCATTCGCCGATGCAGGCGGACAGGTGAAGTTCATGTCCAAGCCAGCAGATCGAGCCCCGGGACCTGGCGTGCGCATGGACACGGATCTGAAAGCGGGGCTGAGCAGCGCACAGGCGCAGGAGCGGTTGCGGCAAGACGGCCCCAATGCCTTGCCGGCGTCCGAGCGCTCCGGTGCCGCCGCCTTGCTGTGGGAGGTGGTTCGCGAACCGATGTTCCTGCTGCTGATGGCCTGCGGCGCGATCTACCTGGCCCTGGGGGACCGGCAAGAGGCCCTGATGCTGCTGGGCTTCGTCGCCTTGGTCATCGTGATGACCTGGGTGCAAAAGCGCCGCAGCCAGAATGCGCTCGATGCCCTGCGGGACCTCTCAAGCCCGCGTGCGCTGGTGATCCGAGACGGCGCGCCCGTGCGCATCGCCGGCAGGGATCTGGTCGTGGGCGATGTCGTCTTGCTGGCCGAAGGCGACCGCGTGCCTGCCGATGTCCAATTGCATGAGGCCAGCTACCTGAGCGTCGACGAGTCGCTCCTGACGGGCGAGTCCGTGCCCGTTCTCAAACATGCCCCACAGGCAGGGGCCTTGCCTTCGGATCCGTCGGCCAGCCTCTGCTTCGCGGGGACCCTGGTCACCCAGGGAACAGCGCAATGTCGGGTGGTGGCCACGGGTGCGCGCAGCGCACTGGGGCGCATCGGCGCCTCGCTGGGCGGCATCACCGTTGGCGAGACGCCCATCCAGCGAGAGACCTCCCAGGTGGTCAAGCGGGTGGCGGTGGTGGGGCTGGCGATCGCCGCAGCGTTGGCGCTGGGTTGGGGCCTGACCCGCGGCGACTGGCTCACCGGCTTGCTGGCGGGACTGACGCTGGCGATGGCCATCCTGCCGGAAGAGTTGCCGGTGGTGCTGACCATCTTCCTGGGGCTGGGTGCGTGGCGCCTGTCCAGGCAGAAGGTGCTGACCCGCAACATCCCGGCCGTGGAGCTGCTGGGCGCCACCACGGTCCTGTGCGTGGACAAGACCGGCACGCTCACGCGCAACCAGATGGAGGTGCGGCGGCTGTGGGCGGGCGGGGACAGCTTCGAATTGCGGGGCCAGCGTCCGCAGGCCATGGCGCATGCCTTTCACCCGGTGCTGGAGTACGCGGTGCTCTCCAGCCATCGCCAGGCGTTCGACCCCATGGAGTCGGCCATCGGTGCGGCGGGGCGGTACTGGCTGGACGGCTCGGAGCACCTGCATGCGGACTGGATGCTGGTGTCCGACTACCCCTTGTCGCGCGAGCTGCTGGCCATGTCCCGGGTGTGGCGTTCGCCCGACCGCAGCGAGTTGCTGGTTGCGGCCAAGGGTGCGCCGGAGGCCGTTGTCGACCTGTGTCACCTGCCCGAGGACCGCAAGGCATGGATCGCCGCTCAGGTGGGGGCCATGGCGGCCGATGGTCTGCGTGTGCTGGGCGTGGCGCGTGCGGTGTTGGCGTCGCAAGCCTTGCCCGCTGCCCAGCATGACTTCGAGTTCGAATTCGTCGGGTTGCTGGGCCTGGAGGACCCGATCCGTCCGGAGGTGCCAGGTGTGATCGCGCAATGCCGTGACGCGGGCATCCGGGTCGCCATGATCACCGGCGACCATCCGGCCACCGCCATGGCCATCGCAAGGCAGGCGGGGCTGGACACCTCGGGCGGCCATCTGAGCGGGGCGGACCTCGACGCGCTGGACGACGCGGCCTTGGCGGCCAGGCTGGGCCACACCGACGTGTTCTGGCGGGTCCGGCCTGAACAAAAGCTGCGGCTGGTGCAGGCCTTCAAGGCGCGGGGCGACGTGGTGGCCATGACGGGAGATGGTGTCAACGATGCCCCTGCGCTGAAAGCGGCCCACATTGGCGTGGCCATGGGGGGACGGGGCACGGATGTGGCCCGCGAGGCCGCCGACCTGGTGTTGCTGCGCGATGATTTTGACGCCCTGCTCACCTCGATCCGCTACGGCAGGCGCGTGTTCGCCAACCTGCGCAAGGCCATCGCCTTCGTGCTGGCGGTTCACCTGCCCATCATCGGTCTGGCGATCGCCCCTGTGCTGATGGGCTGGCCCCTGATCCTGATGCCGGCCCACATCCTGTTCCTGCAACTGGTCATCGACCCGGCGTGCTCGATCGTCTTCGAGGCGGAGGCCCTGGAGCCCGGTGCCATGCGGCAGCCACCGCGGCGCGCGGACGCCAGGCTGTTTGACGCGGCCCTCCTTTGGCGTGGGGGCTTGCAGGGAGCGGGGCTGCTCGTCGCGGTGCTGGCGGCGCACCAGCTGGCCTCTGCCTGGAGCCCTTCCGAGGACATGGGGCGCACGGTGGCTTTCAGCGTGCTGGTGCTGGGCAACCTGGGCTTGATCCAGGCCAATCGGGCCTGGTCCCGGGCGGACTCCGGGTCTCGGGATGCCAACCCGGCGTTTCGCTGGATGGTGGCGGGCACCTTGTGCCTCCTGGGCGTGGCCCTGGGGGTGCCAGCGGTGGCCGAGCTGTTCAGGTTCGCGCAGCCCACGCTGCCCCTGCTGGGCTTGTCCGGCGCGCTGGCCATCGGGGCCTGGGGCTGGTTCGCGTGGGTGGGGGCCCGGCAGGCCCGTGGGGTGTCTGGCGCCTGAGGGCCTCAGTCTTCGTCATCGTCATCTCCCGATGCCGCTTGCATGTCAGCCGCTGTGCCCGTGCCCGTGCCTTGACCGAAGTCTTGTGAGGCCTGCCAGGCCACGAAGCCCAGGACGGTCGCGACGAGCAGGATGGCCAGCCACCCTCGGTTGGCCTTGACCAGGTCGGGGCCGGCGTCCGCGGTGCGCCCCGTCAGCATGGGCAGCGCGGTGTTCTTGCGGCGCATCAGCGACAGCACGGCGATCAGCGCCAGGTGGGCAAGCACCAGGGCCATGAGCGCGTTCGCGAAGAACTCGTGCAGCTCGGCCAGCGCATCCTCCAGGCCGAGCCAGTCGATGTGGCCCGCGTAGCCCGACAGCACCAGGGGTGCGGCAAGCAGCAGGAGCAGCAGCACGGCCGCGCCCATGCCCAGCGTGGCCAGCCGAGGCAGGTCGGGCTGGCTCGCCAGGGCGCTGCGCAGCCAGCCTCCCAGGCCCGAGACGCGGCGCCACATCAGCGGCAGGCGCGCCTGCCGGGGCCCGATGAGGCCGTACAGCAGCCGAAACACCAGCAGGCCGCCAAAGGCGTAGCCCAGGGTGATGTGGAGGTCGCGCCAGCGCTCGGATTCGGCCGTCAGCCAGGCGCCTGCGAAGCTCAAGGCAAACAGCCAGTGGAAGGCCCGGGTGGGGGCGTCGGTGGTCAGGCGCCCGCGGGGCTGGGGTTGGGCGGTGGGCGGGTGGTTCGATGCATCGGCATCGGCTTGGGGCAGCTCAGGTGCGGTGTGGTTCATGGTGGGGTCCGTGTGTTTCGTGCGTGTCTTGCGTGCCGTGCTGATCAGTCGTCCCAGGCTGCGCGCTGGCGGGCGCTGAGGCCTTGGGGCATGCGCAGGTCGTGCTCGCCGAATTGGCCGCGGTCGGCCCCGGTGTGGCAGGCCATGCAGTTCGATGCGGAGCGGACGCTGGGCAGGCGCCAGGTGTCGGGCTCGATGTGCCGGTGCTTGCGCTCGAACCAGGCGGTGCGCGTGATCCGGTCTTGGGGCACCGGGGCCGATGCGCGGCTGCGCGTGTCTGCGTTGGCCATCAGCCATTGGTGGATGAGTCGGACGTCCTTTTCGTCCAGCGAGGCGTCGGTGCCGAAGTGCTGCCCCAGCCCGTTCATGAGGCGAGTCCAGGAGGCCGCAGGCAGCATGCCCGGCGGGTAGGCCACGTGGCAGGCGGCGCACTCCTGCACGTAGGGCTTGGGCGGCGGCACGCGGCCTGCGCGTTCGTGCTCACCAGCGTGGCTGGCACCGCTTGCCAGCATCCAGGGCAGTGAGCAGGACAGGCTCAGGGCCAGACGGGTCAGTCTGGCCAGGCGCGTGGTCGATGGGGCGTGGGTGTGTTTCATGTGGGCCTCCATGGGTCAGCGCAGCGTTTGCAGCCAGGCGAGCACGTCGGCCTTCTCTGCGGGCGAGCACTCGCGCTGCACCACGTCCTTGCAGTTGCGGCGGAACCACTTCTCGACGCGCCGTTCGTCGGTGAAGGCCTTGGGGTTGAACGCCGGAGCCAGGGGCTCCAGCGACTTGCCTGTGACGGCGTGCCGGCCCGCGCCCGTGGGCCGTTGACCGTGGCAGGACGCGCAGGACCATTCGCCGCCATGGCGGCCCGTGAAGAACACCTGACCTTTGTCAGCCTGCCCGGGCCCGCCCGCGGTGGCCTCGTAGGCGCGCTGCAATTGCATCGGTGACGTGGCTTGGGCGTGCGCCATGGGCATGGCTGCCACGAAGAGCAGCGATGGGGCCAGGTGTTTGATCTTCATGGGGGGTCCTCGGGTTCGACGGTGTCATGATCGGGACACCGGCTTGAACGGCCCCTGAACCGCTCGTTCATCTGCCGTTCAGCCTGGCTGCCAGACACTCGGGACCCATGAACATCACCGGAACGCTTCGCCTGTTGGCATTGGCCGCGGCCCTGTGGGGCAGCGTGCTGGTGGCCGGACCGGCCCGCGCGGACGGCCCGCGCGACCACGAGCGCGCTCGCGCCGCCTTGCAAGCCGGCGAAATCCTCTCGCTGCAGAAGGTGCTGGAACGGGTGCAACGCAGGCACCCTGGCGACGTGCTGGAGGTGGAACTCGAACGCGAAGGCGGGCGATGGGTGTACGAGCTCAAGCTGCTGCAGCGTGGCGGCACCCTGGTGCGCCTGGACGTGGATGCCGCCACCGCCGAAGTCCTCGAGGCCCGGCCGCGTGCGCGCCCCGAAGGCCCACCTTCGAGCATGCCTGCCCCCCCGAAATCGCCATGAGGGTGCTGCTCGTCGAAGATGAAGCGCTGCTGCGGGCCCAGCTCAAGGGCACGCTGGAGCAGTCCGGCTACGCCGTCGACGAGGCCGCCGACGGCCAGGAGGCCTTGCACCTGGGCTCTACCGAGCCGTATGACGCCATCGTGCTGGACCTGGGCTTGCCCTTGCTCGACGGCCTGACCGTGTTGCAGCGGTGGCGCAGCCAGGGGCAGTCCACGCCGGTGCTGATCCTCACCGCGCGAGACAGCTGGCACGAGAAGGTGGCCGGCATCGACGCCGGGGCCGATGACTACCTCGCCAAACCGTTCCACACGGCGGAGTTGCTGGCGCGGCTTCGCGCCCTGGTGCGGCGCGCCCATGGCCTGGCATCGCCGCTGCTGCAGCACGGCGACATCACGCTGGACACCCGAACCGGCGCGGTCACGCAGCGAGGTGCGTCCGTGAACCTGACCGCCCACGAACATCGGCTGCTGTCCTACCTGATGCACCGAGCCGGTCAGATCGTGTCCCGCTCCGAATTGATCGAGCACCTGTACGCGCAGGACTTCGACCGCGACTCCAACACCGTCGAGGTGTTCGTGGCCCGCCTGCGTCGCAAGCTGGGGGCCGATTGCATCGAAACCGTCCGGGGCATGGGCTACAGGCTCGTGCCGCCGGCGTGACCGCCTGAAGCGGGGAGGGAGGGGGCACGTGGCCGGTTTTCGCTCGCTCAAGCACCGCTTGCTGCTGCTCACGCTCCTGACCGCGGGGCTGACGCTGGTCGTGGCCGGCGTCGTGCTGTCGGCCCTGTTTCGCGAGCACGTTCGGCAACAGTTCATCGACGGCATGAGCGCCGACCTGGACCAGGTCATGGCGCGCCTGGACGTGGATGCCAGGGGGCTGCCGACGCTGGAGGCCAGCCGGCTTTCGGATCCGCGCTGGGGCCGGCCGCGCTCCGGCCGTTACTGGCAGGTCGATGGCGCGGGGGCCGATGGCACCGCAGGCCTGCTGCGGTCGCGCTCCCTTTGGGACGAACAGCTCGACGCGCCACGCGACATGCCGGGCAACGGCGAGTCCCATGTGCACGAACTCGTCGATCAGCATCAAGACACTTTGCTGCTGATCGAGCGCACGCTGCGCGCGCCAGGCGCCAAGGGGCCGTGGCGGGTGATGGTGGCGGCCGAGACGAAGCCCTTGGAGCAGGCTGCCGCGCGGTTCAACACGGTCCTGGCCTGGTCGCTGCTGGCGCTGTTGCTGCTCTTGTCCGCGGGAGCGCTGCTGCAGGTCAGGCTGGGCCTGGCGCCGCTGGGTCGCCTGAGGATGGCCTTGTCCGACCTGAGGCAAGGGCGCACGCAGCGGCTGGAGGGTCGCTATCCCGACGAAGTCCAGCCCCTGGTCGACGACCTCAACAGCGTGCTGGCGCGCCAGGCCGAGGGGTTGCAGCGCGCGCGCGCCCAGGCGGGCAACCTGGCCCACGCGCTGAAGACGCCGCTGACGATCCTGGCGCAAGGCGCGACCCAGGCCCAGGCATCCGCGGGCGCCTTGCACGACCTGCCCGCGCTGGTGTCGGACCAGGTCCAGGTGGCGCGCCGGCACATCGACTGGCACCTGGCGCGCTCGCGGGCGGCCGCGGCGCAATCGACGGTGGGGCTGAGCACGCCGCTTCAGCCCGTGGCCGAAGGGTTGGTCAGGGTGATGCAGAAAATCCACGCCACTCGCGGGATCGCGGTGGTGGCGAACATCGACGCGCACCTCGCGTTCGCGGGCGAATCCCAGGACCTCCAGGAGATGCTGGGCAACCTCCTGGACAACGCCTGCAAGGCGGCATGCTCGAAGGTGCGGGTGCGCGCCGCGCGCGAGGGCAAGGTCTTGCGCATTTCGGTGGACGACGACGGCCCAGGCATCCCCGAGCAGGACAGGGCGGCCGCCTTGCAGCGCGGCGGGCGGCTGGATGAGTCGACCCCCGGCAGCGGCCTGGGCCTGGCCATCGTGCAGGAACTGGCCACCTTGTACGGTGGCGCCATCGAATTGAGCGGCAACGCCATGGGGGGCCTGCACGCGATGCTGACCTTGCCGGCGGCCTGAGCAGGGCCTGTCTGGCGAAACGTGGGCGTGGACGGGTGAGATCGACAAGGTCCTTGCATCGATTCGATATTTCAACAATAATCGAATAATGAAAGAAGAAGCCGTCATCGCTGCCCTCGCCGCCCTGGCCCAGCCGGTGCGCCTGCGCGTGTTCCGCGCCCTCGTGGTCGCCGGCCCGGCCGGGCTCACGCCCACGGCCTTGTCCGAGCAACTCGGCGTGGCGGCCACCACCTTGTCCTTTCACCTCAAAGAGCTGACCCACGCCGGCCTGATCGACCAGGAACGCGAGGGCAGGAACCTGATCTACCGCGCGGTGTTCGCGCACATGAACGCCTTGCTGTCTTACCTGACCGAGCACTGCTGTGCCGGCCAGCCTTGTGGCGAGGCGGTCTGCGCGCCCGCGCCATCGTGTTCCTCCTGCTGAGAAAGGCCCACCATGAAGCGCTTTCACGTCCACGTCCACGTCGAAGACCTGGCCCGCAACATCGACTTCTATTCGAAGATGTTCGGCGCCCAGCCCGCCCGCGTCGAAGCCGACTACGCCAAGTGGATGCTCGACGACCCGGCGGTGAACTTCGCCATCTCCACCCGCGGGCACGGCCACACCGGGCTCGACCACCTGGGCATCCAGGTCGACAACGACGCCGACCTGGCCGCCATGAAGGCGCGCGCCGAAGCAGCTGACCTGTCGCTGATCGACGAGGGCGCCACCACCTGCTGCTACGCCCGCAGCGACAAGCACTGGGTGGTCGACCCGCAGGGCCTGCCCTGGGAGCACTTCCAGACGCTGGGCTCGATCCCGGTGTTCCGCGAAGCCGAACCGGCCGTGGTCGCAGCCGGCGCCGACGCAGCCGACGCGTCGGCCTGCTGCACACCCCGCGTCACGGGCAAGCCCATCGGCATCCCCGTCAAATCCGTTGGTTCTTCTTGCTGCTGAGGTCTGGCATGCGCACGTTCAACGTCCTGTTCATCTGCACGGGCAACTCGGCCCGTTCGATCCTCGCCGAGGCCCTGGCCAACCACCTGGGCAACGGGCGCTTTCGGGCCTGGTCGGCGGGCAGCCACCCCAAGGGCGAGGTGCACCCGATGGCGCTGTCCACCCTGGCAGGTTTGCACGTGCCTGCCGAAGGCATGAGCTCCAAGAGCTGGGAGGTCTTTGCCACACCGGGCGCCCCGGCACTCGATTTCGTGTTCACCGTGTGCGACGCCGCCGCCGGCGAGGTCTGCCCGGTGTGGCCCGGCCAGCCCATGACCGCGCACTGGGGCGTGCCCGACCCGGCCGCACCCTGCGACAGCCCGGTCGAGCAGCAGCGGCGCTTCCTCGATGTGGCCCACGTGCTCAAGCGCCGCATCGAGCTGCTGCTGGCCTTGCCCGTCGACAAACTTGAACCCCTTTCCCTGCAATCCCGACTTGACGCCATCGGCCGAGAGTGACCATGACCACCCACGTCCTCATCCTCTGCACCCACAACTCCGCGCGCAGCGTGCTCTCCGAAGGCATGCTCAACCACCTGGCCGCCAAGCTCGGCAAGGACGTGAAGGCGCACAGCGCCGGCAGCGCGCCCAGCGGTCGGCTCAACCCGTTCGCCATCGAGGCGCTGAACAACGCCGGCATCGACACCTCGGCGTACCGCAGCAAGAGCTGGGACGAGTTCACCTCGCCCGAAGCGCCACCGCTGTCCATCGTCATCACCGTGTGCGACAGCGCCGCGGCCGAGGCCTGCCCGGTCTTCTTTGGCGGCCAGGGCCAGCCCGTCAAGGTTCACTGGGGCTACCCGGACCCGTCCAACGCCGAAGGGGGGGACGAAGGCAAGCGCCGCGCTTTCGAGCTGACTCGCCAGGCCATCGGCTACCGGATGCTGCAGTTGCTGGCCTTGCCGCTGGAGGCGATGCCGCGTGACGAGTTGCTGGCCGCCTTGCAAGCCATCTCCCGCAGCTGAGGACACGACGATGCCGACGACGTCGAGGCGCCTGTTGGGCGAGTTCCTGGGCACGCTGCTGCTGCTGGCCGTGGTCATTGGCTCTGGCGTGATGGCCGAGCGGCTGGCGCAGGGCAACGTGGCGCTGGCCTTGCTGTGCAACACCCTGGCCACCGTGTTTGGCCTGTTCGTGCTGATCGAGGTGTTCGGCCCCGTCAGTGGTGCGCACTTCAACCCGGCGGTCAGCCTGGTCATGGCCTGGCGGCGCGAGCTGCCTGCGGCCCTCTTGCTGGCCTACATCGTTGCTCAGTTGGCTGGGGCGGCCTGCGGGGCCTGGCTGGTTCACGCCATGTTCGATGTGCCCATCCTGCAATGGTCGGGCAAGCTGCGCACCGGCAGCGGGCAGTGGCTGGCCGAGGTCGTGGCCACGGCGGGTCTGTTGCTGGTGATCCTGCGTGCCTCGCCCCAGCGCGTCTCGGCCCTGGTGGCCTGCTACATCGGTGCGGCTTACTTCTTCACCGCGTCGACCTCGTTCGCCAACCCGGCGGCGGTGTTCGGTCGCATGTTCACGGACAGCTTCGCCGGCATCGCGCCGCAGAACGCGCCTGCTTTCATGCTGGCGCAGTTGGCCGGGGCGGCGCTGGGGGCCTGGCTGCACGCCAGGCTGGGCCCGGCGGCGCCGGCTGCCTCCTCCGCATCTTCTGCACAGGCCTGAGAACCCATGACCGACGTCACCATCTTCCACAACCAGCGTTGCGGCACCTCGCGCAACACCCTGGCCCTGATCCGCAATGCTGGCATCGAGCCCACCGTGGTCGCTTACCTGGACACCCCGCCCACCCGCGAGCAGCTGGCGCAACTGGTGGCCGCCAGTGGCCTGTCGGTGCGCGAGGTGCTGCGTGCCAAGGAGGCGCTGTGCGCCGAACTCGGCCTGAACGAGCCTGCTCGCACCGACGCCGAGTTGCTCGACGCGATGGTGGCGAACCCGGTGCTGATCAACCGCCCGATCGTCGTGACCGAGCTGGGCACCCGCTTGTGTCGACCGTCGGAGCTGGTGCTCGACATCCTACCGGCGCCGCAGCAAGGGCCTTTCACCAAGGAAGACGGCGAGGTCGTGATCGACGAGCAGGGCCGGCGGGTGCGCTGAGCCGCGCGATCGCGGCCTGATCAGGCGGCTTCGGCCTCGAAGCCGGCGTCAACGCCCTGCCAGAGCCGGTCGAGCTCCTCAAGCTCCTTGGGCAGCCAGCTTTCGTCGAGCCAGCAGGCGACGCGACGCAGGGCCTGCACCCGGAACGTCAGCTCCTGGCGAGCCAGGTGCAGCTCGTGCAGGTGCTCGCCCGCGAGGTGGCGAGGCGCCCACAGACCCAGTGCATCGCACGAGCGCAACAGCTGCTCGAGGATGGGCGAGACCATGCGCGCCGTGCCGCTGACCTTGGGAGACGTGGAGCTGGCGGCCAGCACCCACGACTCCCTCAGCGCGGCCTGGAGCCCGGTCTTGAGGTCCTGTGCGGCATCCCAGACGGCCTGGCCGTCGGGGCAGGGCGTGATGCGGCCCTGGCTCTGGTGGCGCCGCGCGGCCTGGCTGGCGAAGGACACCGCCGAGCCATCGAACTCGCCCGGCACGAGCCTCACGGCCAGCGCCGCGTGCTCCCAGGCATCGGGTTGATCGGCGGTGAGCACGCCCATGAAGCATTCCACCGCGCTGAGCCGGGCGCCCAGCCAGGACAGGTAGCGCACCCGGGCCGGGTAGCCCAGGCCGTTGCCGCGCTCGTGGTGTTCGCCCACGGCCCGGCAGAGCTCTTTGGGGTAGTCTGTCTGGCGGTGCAGCAGCATTTCGCCGACCCTCGGGTGCACGCAGATGCTGCGCCAGGCCTCGGGGCCCAGCGGCTGGTCGTCGCGCAGGTAATCGGGCTGGATGTAGAGCTCGCCGATGTCGTGCAGCAGGCCGCCGAGCATGCTCAGGCGCTGCTGGTAGCGGTCGCCGCCAGCGTGCAGGGCCAGTGCGCCGGCCAGCAGCATCGACTGGATGGCGTGTTCGTAGGCCTGTGGGCTGCTGCCCCGGGCCGCCGTCAGCAGCAGCTGCGCCACCGGGTGCAGGGGCAGGCGGGGGATGTCGCTGAGCAGGTCGCTGGCCCAGGGACTGATGGCGCTGTGCAGCAGCGCCTGGGTGTCCACCAAGCGGCGGGCCATCTCGACCATCTCGCCATGGGTGACCCCGTCTTCTGCCCGCAGGCAGGATTCAAGCGGCTGGCTGAGCTTGCGCTCGAGCAACCGCTGTTGCAAGGCCCGTGAGACGGGCTGGCCCTTGGCCCACAGCTTGACGCCGTGCTCGTCCAGGATGTCCTCCTGGGCGACGATGTGACACGATTCACTGGCCTTCATGATGGACGCCAGTGCATGGGGGTTCGTGACCCCTTGAGTCTGTGTCGTAGCCTGCATTTTTCGACAGATGCCTGTTCGACAGCGCGTTTCCCTGAGCAGATGCCTTGTTGTGTGTGACCGTTGCCTGGTGTGGCGACAGCGCTGATGCGCCACGGGCTTCGGTCTGGCCTTGTTACTTTCACTGCAACGGTTGTGCCAGCCTGTATCTGGCCGTTGCGGAGGGCTCGCCGAGCCTTTCAGGGGGACATTTGTGGACGAAATCGTCCGATGCGTGATCCATGTGTGGACGAAATGGGTAGGATGGCGTGTCCTGTCACGAGAAGTCCCCCCATGCGCGACATCCCCTCCGGCCTGCCCGCGATCGAACCCCGTGTGGTCGGGCGCGCGCCCGCCTTCCTGCACCTGCTGCGGCTGCTGGATCGGGTGGCCCACACCGACCGGGCGGTGCTGATCTCGGGCCCCACCGGCTCGGGCAAGGAGGTGATGGCCCAGCTCATCCACCACCGTGGCCGCGAGCCCCATGCGCCCTTCCTGGACATCAACTGCGGGGCCCTGCCCGAGCACCTGGTCGAAGCCGAGCTGTTCGGGTACGCCAAGGGCGCCTTCACCGGGGCGGTGGCCAACCACCCCGGTTACTTCGAGCGCGTCGGCACAGGCACCTTGTTCCTCGACGAGATCGGCGAGCTGCCGCTGTCGCTGCAGCCCAAGCTGCTGCGGGTGCTGGAGACGCGATCCTTTCGCCCGCTGGGCTCGACCGAGGTCCGCCGCTTCATGGGCCGGGTGGTGGCCGCTTCCCACCGCGACCTCGAAGCCCAGGTGCGCACCGGCCACTTCCGCGAAGACCTGTACTACCGCCTGGCGGTGTTCGTGCTCGACGTGCCGGGCCTGGATCAGCGCCGCGAGGACATCCCCGAGCTGGTTCAGCACTTCGCGTCGCTGCAGCCGCGTCCGATCACCTTCAGCGAGGCCGCGCTGCAGCGCCTGCAACACCACGCCTGGCCGGGCAACATCCGCCAGTTGCGCAGCGTGGTCGACCGACTGGGGGTGTTGTCGGAGAAGTCACACATCACCGCCGAGGAGCTGGCGGACTTCCTCAACCCTCAGCCTGTCACCGAGCAGGTCGACCCGGTGTCGCTGGCCGATGCCTTGCTGACCCTGCCTGGCGAAGACAAGCTGGCCGCCGCGGAGCAGTTGCTGATCGACCGCGCCATGCAGCTCAGCGAGGACAACAAGTCGGCGGCGGCGCGCCTGCTCGGCGTCAGCCGCAAGGCGGTCGAGCGCCGGCTGGCCGCGCGCAGCGAGCGCCAGCGCACCGCCGAAGACTGCCTGGAAGAGGCCCAGCGCCACATCCAGGCCGCAGCCTTCAAGGAGGCCGTGCCGCTGCTGCGCATGGGCCTGGACCGCGTGCGCAACGTCGGGCCCTCGCCCGAAACCCAGCGCCTGAGCTACGACCTGCACCGCCTGCTCGGCGTGAGCCTGCGCAGCCTCGAAGGCTGGTTGAGCGCCGATGCGCTGCAGGCCTACGAAGCGGCCTTCCACGCTGGCGATGGCGTGGTCGACAACGCCGAGCTCAGCTCCATCCTGTTCGGCATCTGGACGACCCAGCTCATGGCCATGGACCTGGGCAAGGCCCGCGGCACGGTGCAGGAGATGCTGCAGCGCGCCCAGGGCAGCGGTGATGTCGACCTGGTGGCCGAGGCCCACGTGGCCATGGCCAACACCCTGTTCTGGCTGGGTGACAGCGCCGAGGCCCTGGCCTGCCTGCAGCGCGGGGGGCTGGCGCCGGTTGCCGACCAGGAGCGCGGTCGCACGCAAGGCTTCGACCTCGTCGGCCTGGCGCTGAACTTCGAAGGCCTGGCTGCCTTCCAGGTGGGCGACTTCGAGCGCGCCGAGGCCGTGCGCCAGCGCCTGGTCAAGCGCGCCGAGCAGACCGCCGAGCACCCTTTCAACCAGGCCATCGCCTTGCAGGGGGCGGCCTGGCTGGCCTGCCTGTTCGATGACATGGAGGCCCTGGGGCCGCTGGCCGCCGACCTGGAGAAGCTGTCGGCCCGCCACGGCTTCGTGTTCTACCTGGGCGTGGGGCAGATCTTCCGTGGCGTGCACCTGACCGCACAAGGCCGCTTCGACGAGGCCGAGTCCGCCATCCGCGACGGCTTCGAGGTGCACATGCTGCGCAATGGCGGCAAGCTGTTCTATTCCTTCCATGCCTGGAAGCTGGGCGAGGCCCTGCTGCTGGCCGGCCACGCGGCCGAGAGCGACCGCCTCATGAGCCAGGCCATGGACGTCTGCCTCGACCACCAGGACCGCGCCTACCTGGGTGAGCTGCTTGATGTGCAGGGGCGGGCCCGTCAGGCCATGGGCGACCTCGAAGGCGCCGAAGACGCCTTGCGCAGCGCCATGTCGACGTCGCTGGCGCTGGGCGCCATGCCCGCGCGCATCCGCACCGCGACCCACCTGGCCGAGCTGCTGCACGCCTCGGGCCGCACCCGCTCCGCGCGCGATTTGCTCGACAAGACCTTGCGCCCTCTCGACAAGAAAGCCCCTTTTTCCGGCCTGCATCGGGCTTTGAAGCTGCTCGAACAACTCGCAACATGAGCCTCCTTGCAACAAGGCCCGTGGTGGGCCAGGGAGAGCACGATGGCGATGACACTCAGGCGAGTCGACCTGGAGCCTTTGCTCCTGGGCGGATGTTTCTTTGGCAGCGGTGGCGGGGGCACGATCGAATCGGCCCAGGGGCTGGTCGCGCATTTCCAGAAGGGGTCCTACTACCCGACCGATGAGGTCAAGGTGGTGACCGTGGCCGAGGCCACCGAAGGCGAGTCCGTCATGGTGGCCTACATGGGTTCGCCCGAGGCCATCGACGGCTCGGCCTACCCGGTGGGGCCGGTGCTGGCGGTCGAGCAGATCCAGGCGCACCTCAAGAGCGAAGGCCGCAAGCTGGCCTACGTGGTGCCGCCTGAAAGCGGTGCGCTGGGTTTCTCGGTGGCCTGCCTGGTGGCAGCCAAGCTGGGCCTGGCCGTGGTCGATGGCGATGGCGCAGGGCGCGCCGTGCCTTCGCTGCCGATGCTGACTTTCGCGGCCCGCCACGTGGACCCGCGTCCGGCCATCCTGGTCAGCCAGGACGGCCTGTCGGTCGAGCTCGACGTGACCCCGGCCAAGGGCACGGGGGGCGACCGTCAGCACCAACAGGACGTCTCGGTCATCGTCGAGCAGATGATGCGCCCCATCGTGGCGGCGCCCGAGTTCAAGCAGTTCGGTGGCCTGGCCATGTGGGTGATGACGCCGGCCAAGTTGCGCGAGGCCTTGCCCATCACGGGCACGCTCACGCGCGCGCTGGAGTTCGGCCGCGCCGTGCGCGCGGGTGCCTTCAAGAGCGTGGACGAGGTGATCAAGCAGTTGCACGACCGTTGGGGCGTGAAGGCGCTGGCGCTGTTCCCCACCGGCGAGCTGTGGGAGTCGGCGGTCGACACCACCGGTGGTTTCGACCTGGGCACCGTGACCGTCAAGGCCGCGGGCCACACGGCCGAGGTGCTCTACCAGAACGAGTCGCTGCTGGTCTGGTCCAGCGACCGCGCGCAACCCCTGTGCATGGCGCCCGACAGCATCTGCTGGTTCTTCGAGGGCGATGGCGAGGTGGTGGCGTCGAACGGCGACATCGTGCAGCCCGATGGCAGCCTGAACCCGGCTTACCGCGGGCGCCCCGTGACGCTGCTGGGCCTGTCGGCCAACCCGCTGCTGCGCGTGCCGGGCGGGCTGATCCTCGACAGCTTCATGCAGCAGGTCAACACGCTGGGCTACCGCGGGCCTTATGTGCCGGTGGAAAAGCTCGCGGCCATGCCCGTTCACGCTTCGCACCAGGAGGTCCAGCATGGCTGATGCAACCCGCCGTTTGCGCATCGCGATCATCGCGCCCGTCAACACCAGCCAGTTCAACGACCTGTTGCTCAAGGCCGTGGAGCCCGTGCTGCCGCCCGATGTGGACGTGAGCGTGCACAACATCGACCAGGGCCACGACTGCATCCAGAACCGCACCGACTGGCTGGAGAACGGCTTTCCGGTGGTGAAGCTGGCCAAGTCGCTGCAGGACCAGGGCTTCGATGGCATCTGGCTGAGCGACTTCGACATGTGCGGTGTGGAGGCCTCGCGCGAGGTCATCGACATCCCCATCATCGGCGGCTTTCCGACCTCGGCGTTCACGGCGCTGGGCCTGAGCCAGCGCTTCGGCATCCTGACGATTTTGCCGAGCACGCTGGCCATGCAGCAGGGCCACGTGCTGACCTACGGGCAGCAGGACAACTTCGCCGGCATCGCGCCGATCGACTGCCCGGTCGATCAGCTCTCGAACGTCGATGTGGTGGTGGCCAAGTCCTTCCCGGTGGCGCTCAAGCTGATCAACGAGCACGGTGCGCAGTCGCTGCTGCTGGGCTGCACCGGCTTCGTGGGCGTGGCCGAGAAGCTCTCGGTGCTGCTGAGCGAGGCCCTTCAGGCCTATGTGCCGGTGATCGACCCGAACCAGGCAGGCATCGGCTATTTGATCTCGCTGGTGCGCATGGGCATCAGGCCGAGCCGGCTGTGCTACAGCCCGGCCACCATCAATGGCTGAAGGCCTGAGCTGAGCGCGCGAGCATCAGCACGGCGGTGAGCACGCAGAGCACCGCGAAGCCCCGCTTCATCCAGGCTGGCGGCAGCCGGTCGGCCCAGCGCCGGCCGGCCAGCAGCGCCAGCACCGCCCCACCCGCAAAGGGCAGGGCCAAAGCCAGCGACACGGCACCGTGCCCGATCGCTGCGCCCACCCCACTGACCGACACCAAGGCGATCACCGCCAGCGATGTCGCCTGCACGCTGCGCAGGTCAAGGTCGGTGTGACGCTGCAGCGCGGGCACGATGACAAAGCCGCCGCCCACGCCCACCAGTCCGCTGAGCAGGCCCGATTGCAGGCCGGTGGCGGCCAGTGCCCGGGCGCATGGGGCGGTCCAGATCAAGGGCTCGCCGGGGGCGATGACCTGGCAGGGGACCTGTTCCAGTCGGGGCGCTGTGCCTTGCGGCATCCGGCTGTCCTGCCACGCGCGCCAGCCCAGCCAGCCCAGCAGCGCGGCCATGCCCAGCTGCAAGGGCAGGGCGGGCAGGCGATGCGCCAGCCACACGCCCACCGGCGCCGCCAGCACGCCAGCAAGACCGATGAGCAGGGCCGCGCGGTAACGCACGATGCCTTGGCGCAAACCGATCGCTGCGCCCAGGGCCGCGGCCAGCCCGACGGCCAGCAAACCCACTGGCGCGGCCTCGGCCATGGGGCGGTGCAGCACCAGCACCAGCAGCGGGATGGACAGCACCCCGCCGCCCGCGCCAGTGAAGGCCAGCACCAGTCCGATGAGGGCGCCCAGCAGCGCGGTGGTCAGCATGCAGGCAGGCTCAGCGGGTCTTGCACGTCGACAGGCCGAAGGGCAGGTAGGCCGGGCACCAGCGCAGGGTGCCGGTCAGAAGGGGCACGACGCCGATCCAGCCCCAAAGGCCGATCTGACCTGTCACGGCCAGGACGATGAGGATGGCGCCCACGGCGATGCGCAGGATGCGGTCGATGCTGCCAACGTTGGGGGTGAACATGGTGAGGCTCCTGGTGGTTGAGGTGACGAAAGGGGTGGGGAGGGCTCAGCCCGGCATGGCCTGGCTGCACATGCGTTCGTGCAGCACGGTGAGCACGGCCAGCGCGTCTTCGCTGACCAGCTTGTAGAAGATGTGCTTGCCTTCGCGGCGGGTGGTGACCAGGCCTTCCTGCCTGAGCACACCGAGTTGTTGCGACAGCGTCGGCTGGCGGATGCCCAGGTCTTCTTCCAGCTCGCCCACGCAGAACTCGCCCTGGGCCAGGCGGCACAGGATGATCAGGCGGTCACCATGGGCCAGCACCTTGAGCAGCGCACAAGCCTGGTTGGCCGAACTTTGCAGGGCGGCCAGGTCGGGCTTGGGCGGCCGGGGGCGGGTGAGTTCAGTCGTCGGTTCTGTCACTTTCATGGTTGAAATTATGTTGACTAATAGATTGTTTGTCAATAAAGTGATTGCATCAATGTGAACCCGGCTCACCGCAGCCGTCATCGGGAGTCCCATGAGCCCCACCCGCCCAACCCAGCGTCCCCAGGTCCAGTCCTTTTTCGATCCGGCCACCAGCACCTTCACCCACGTCGTGTACGACCAGGCCGGCGGGCGTGCCGCCATCGTGGACCCGGTGCTCGATTTCGACCCGGCCAGCGGCCGAACCCGGCGCGACTCGGCCGACGCGGTCATCGCCTTCGTGCGCGAGCAGGGCCTGACGGTGGACTGGATCCTCGAGACCCATGCGCACGCCGACCACCTGAGCTCGGCACCCTACCTGCAGGCGCAGCTGGGCGGCCGCATCGCCATCGGCGAAGCCATCCGCCGGGTGCAGGGCGTGTTCAAGCCCATCTTCAACCTGGAGCCGGGTTTTGCCACCGACGGCTCGCAGTTCGATCACCTGTTCGCCGATGGCGAGGTGTTCCACATCGGTGGCCTGCAGGCCCAGGCCTGGCACGTGCCTGGCCACACGCCGGCCGACCTGGCTTACGTCATGGGCGATGCGGTGTTCGTGGGTGACACCCTCTTCCCGCCGGACGTGGGCACGGCGCGCTGCGACTTCCCTGGTGGCGATGCGCACACGCTGTACCGCTCCATCCAGCGCCTGCTCGCCCTGCCGGCCGACACGCGCCTGTTCATGTGCCACGACTACCCCGTCACCGAGCGAGAGCCCGTGGCGGTCTGCACGGTGGGTGAACAGCGCCAGGGCAACATCCATGTGCACGAGGGTGTGGACGAAGCTGCTTTCGTGGCCATGCGCCAGGCCCGCGACGCCACGCTGGCCATGCCGCGCCTGATCCTGCCGTCCATCCAGGTCAACGTCCGCGCGGGGCACCTGCCACCGCCCGAGGCCGACGGTCGCCGCTACCTCAAATTGCCGGTTGACGTGCTCTGACAGCAGGGGCCTTGGGCCCGCTCGCCATCGCGACTGTGCAACATCGCCGATGCCGGTGTTCATGCGGGTGCGCGGCCGCTGCAAAGGGCGATACAGTCAACCCGGAGCCCTGGAGGTGGTGATGTCGGGTCGATGCTTGCGTTGGATCGCTGTGTGGTGCGCTTTGGGCGCCAGCTCGGCCATGCCTCGCGCCGAAACCATCACCATCGGTGCCGAAGACGACTGGCCGCCCTACAGCTACCGCGTCGCCGGTCAGGCCGAGCCCCAGGGCCTGACGCCTCGCCTGGTGCGCCAGGCCTTCGCCAGCCAGGGGGTGTCGGTGCGGTTTCGCGTCCTGCCTTTCGCCCGCTGCATGATGGAGGCCGAAAAAGGCACCCTGGTGGCCTGCTTCAACGTCTCCCGCACGGCGGCCAACCAGGCCCTCTACCACTGGCACCCCACGCCGATGTTCGAAGAGGAGCTGGCCATCTTCGCCAGGCGCAGCCCGGACACCTCACCACCCATGCGCCAGCTGGGGCTGGACGACCTGCACGGCAGCAGCGTCGGCATCACCGTGGGCTACACCTACCCCACCCATTTCATGACGGACCCGCGCATCCAGCGCAAACCTGCCACGTCCGATGGCCACCTGCTGCACATGCTGGCGGCCGGGCGGGTCGATTACGTCGCAGTCAACACCTTGCCGGCCTGGTACCGATTGCAGATCGATCCGGGGCTGCAAGGGCAGGTGCAGCGCGTCGGGCGCATCAGCATCGATGGCTTCTGGCTGGGCTTCACCCGGGCCAAGCCAGAGGGCGAGCGGCTGGCCCAGGTGTTCGAGCGGGGCCTGCAGGCGATGCGGCGCTCGGGTGAGCACCAGCGCATGCTGGCCGAGTTGCGCCAGCAGTGGGAGCCCCGCCCGAGCGGAAAGGCCCGCCCATGACCCGCTCCATCTCGCGCCGCCTGGTCTGGCAGGTCGTTCTCATCAGCGTCGTCGTGGCCTGCCTGGCGGCGGCCTACCAGTTGCATGCGGCCTATCGCAGTGGCCAGCAAGACCTGCGCGCCTACCTGGAGCGCATCAGCGCGACCCATGTGCCGGCGCTGTCGGCGAGCGTCTGGCAGCTCGATGAGGGGCAGATCCGCCACCAGTTGGCCGGCATCGCCCGCTACCCCGACGTGAGCCAGGTGAGCATCGAGGGCGACCTGCCGTTCAAGGTGCCGCCCGTGACGGGACCGATCAAGCCGGACTGGCCGGGCTGGTCTGCGCCGGTCGAGGTGCGCGAATACCAGCTGCTGGCGCCCGATGAAGATGGCCTTCAGCCTGGCGTGCGTGCGCAGGCGGTGGGCACCTTGCGCGTCGAGGTGTCGCTCAGCGGGCTGTACGGTCGGGTGGGCAGCATGGCCCTGGGCATCTTGTTGACCGAGCTGGTTCGTTCGGCGGCGCTGGCGCTCGTGCTGCTGGTGGGGGTGCGCCAGATGGTGCTGCGCCCGCTCCAGCAGGTCTCCAGTTACGCGGGCGAGCTCAGCCTCGATCAGCTCGATCAGCCCTTGCGCCTGGAGCGCCCGCGTCACGATGGCCCCGATGAAATCGATGTGCTGGCCGGTGCCATCGACGACATGCGCGCCTCACTTCGGGAACAGGTCGAGACCCGCGAGGCGATGGAACGCCAGACCCAGCAACTGGAGGTCGAGAAAGAAGCGGCCGAGCTGGCGAGCGCGGCCAAGGGCGAGTTCCTGGCCAACGTCAGCCACGAGATCCGCACCCCGATGAACGCCATCATCGGCATGGCCGACCTGACCCTGCACAGCGGCCTGCCCGAGCCTCAGCGGGGCTACATCCAGCGTGTGCGCTCGTCGGCCGATTTGCTCATGGGCATCCTCAACGACATCCTTGATTTCTCGAAGATCGAGGCGGGCAAGCTCGACATCGACACCGTTGATTTCGACCTTGACGACGTGGTGCGCAGCGTCAGCGAAATCGTCGGCGTGAGGGCCCGCGAGCAGAGCCTCATCCTGAGCACCGAGGTGGCGACCGACGTGCCCCCCCGCCTGCGCGGCGACCCATTGCGGCTGCAGCAGGTGCTGCTCAACCTGATGGGCAACGCCGTCAAGTTCACCGCGCGTGGCCGCGTGGCCTTGCGCGTCGACCCGGTGGCGTCGACGCAGGAGGGGGTGCGCCTGCGCTTCACCGTGCAGGACACCGGCCTGGGCATGACGGCCGACCAGATGAGCCGGCTGTTCCAGCCTTTCACGCAGGCCGACGCGTCCACCTCGCGCCGCTTCGGTGGCACGGGCCTGGGCCTGGCCATCAGCCGCCAACTGGTCGAGCGCATGGGCGGGCGCATCGACGTGGCCAGCGAGCCGGGGCAGGGCAGCACCTTTTGGGTGGAACTGCCCTTTGGGGTGGTGGCGGACATGGTCACTTCGGCATCGGCTGCCATGCCGACGGCCACCGTCACGCGCCTGATGAGCCTGCCTGGTGCCGCCGATCACCCTGAACTGGCCGGCCTGCGCGTGCTGCTCGTCGAGGACAACGAGGTCAACCAGGAGCTGGCCGTGGCCTTGCTGGAGCGGGTGGGCATCCAGGTGACGCTGGCCGGTGACGGGCGGCAGGCCCTGTCCTGCCTGAAGGCCGGCAGCTTCGACTGCGTGCTGATGGACTGTCAGATGCCCGAGATGGACGGCTACACCGCCACGCGGCTGATGCGCCAGCAGGCCCAGTGGTCGCGCCTGCCCGTGATCGCCATGACGGCCAATGCCATGTCCGGCGAGCGAGAGAAGGTGCTCGAAGCCGGCATGAACGACCACGTGCCCAAGCCGGTGCCGGTGGGCGAGCTCTACCGCAAGATCGCGGTGTGGACGGGGCGCGGCCAGGCGGGCGGGGCTCAGGGCGTGGCCGCGGTGCGCTGAAGCCAGCGTGCCTCGGGCGGCACGGGGCCGCCATAGGTGATGACGACCTGCTTGTAGACCTGCTGCGTGCGCGGGTCGATGATGTTGGAGACGCCTCGGTAGCTGATCAGCCGCGTGCCCTGGCGGTCGTAGACCAGCTCGAGCGGGTCGACCAGCAGCCTCAGCAGGGAGTCGGGCTCGACCCTCAGCCTCACGGCCGGTGTCTGCTCGAACGTGGTCTCGCCCACTTGCTTGGCGCGAAAGCGGAAGCTGTCGGTCTGGCCCGCCACGATGAGCCGAAAGCTCACCGTCTCGCCTTGGAGCAGCCGCGGCAGTTGATCCATCAACAGGTGGTTGAAGCCCGAGTCGGCGGCCTCCAGGCCGGGTTCGCGCGCCAGTCGCTTGACCTCCTCGCGCTCACCATCCTGCTTGAACACCACCACCGGGTCCGCGTTGCTGCGGATGCCCTCGGTGTAGCGCTGTGCGGGCACCTCCATCTTGTAGAGGGGGATGAAGCGGTTGGCGCGGTAATCGAGTGACTTCCTCGCGATCTCCTGGCCTTGTGCGTCGAGGTAACGCGACTGGGCCGTGAGCACCTTGCCATCGGGCGCGCGGTTGAACTCATGAACCTCAGCGTAGAGGAAGCGCTGCGTGGTGGCGTCGCGTGCGAAGCCCACCACCGTTTCGGCCAGGCAGAGGTCGTGCACCAGCACCGCGGCAGAAGCCACGGCGGTGAGTCGCACCTGGTTGATGAAGTTCATGCGCGCCACCTGCTCAACGCGCTTCGAACAGCAGGTGCGTCACGCCCCATTCGCTGCCGTGTTCGTAGCCGAAGAACTCGGCCACGGCCATGTAGAACATGCGCCAGCGCTGCACCCAGCGCTCGGCGTCGTCGCCGTAGCACTGCCTGAAGGTGGCCAGCACGGCGGCTTTGTTGCCGTCCATGCCCTGCAGCCAGTGCTCGGCTGTCTTCTGGTAATGCGTGCCATCCACCCACCATTGGTTGACGAGTTTGACGTCGTCCTGGAACTGGGCCAGCAGGTGCTCGTTGGGCATGATCCCGCCCAGGAAAAAGTACTGGGTCATCCAGTCGCTCTTGTCCTTGACCTCGTAGGGGTAGGCGAGCGTGGGGTGGGCGAAGATGTGCACGAAGAGCTTGGCGTCGTCCTTCATCCAGCCGCGCACCTTCTTGAGCAGCAACTGGTAATTGCGCATGTGCTCGAACATCTCGATGGAGATGACGCGGTCGAAGCCTTGTTGCAGCGCATCGCCGGGCATCTCGTCGGTGGCCACGTTGCCGGTGACGACGCGCAGGTTGTGCAGGCCCCGCTCGCGGGCTCGGCCTTCGATGAACTCGCGCTGACCGTGCGAGTTGCTGAAGCCGACAACATGAAGGTGGGGGTATTTTTCAGCCAGCCACAGGCTCAGCGAGCCCCAGCCACAGCCCAGGTCCAGCACGCGGGCGCCAGGGGGCAGGGCGTCGAGCTGGGCGCGTTCGGCGTAGACGCGCAGCATGGCCTCTTCGGCTTCGGCCAGCGTTTCGGTGCCTCGCTCGTACCAGCAGCACGAGTACTTCAGGCGTGGCCCCAGGTGCTGGTGGAAGAACTGCGCCGGCACCTCGTAGTGCTGCACGTTGGCGTCCACCGTGTGGATGGCGATCGGGCTGGCCTTGAGCTGGTTGACGAAGGCCCGGAACTCGGCCGTGCGGCGCGAGGGCGGCATGTCGTGGTGGGCGGCCAGGCGCTGCGCCATCAGGCGGCGCATGCCGGCGCGGATCACGGCATCGGGCAGCAGGCCGGCTTCGGCCCAGTCGAGTGCGAACATCATGGTCGGGTCTCCTGAAATGACGCGAGGGTGACTGACTGGACTTACGCATCCGACGCGCGATCGGATGCAGGGGGCACGACGGCGATCAGCCGGCTTTCGGCGGCCAGGGCACCAGCATGCTGGTGCGCCGCATGTACTCGGCATAGCCGGGCTTGCGGCGGGCCATTTCGGCTTCCAGCAGCGGCACGCCCGAGATCTTGAGCAGCAACAGGACCATGACCAGCGGCGCGATCAGGCCCCAGGCCCACAGCTCGCTGCCCCAGGCCAGCGGCAGGTAGGCCAGCCAGTGCACGCATTCGAAGAAGTAGTTGGGGTGGCGGCTGTAGCGCCACAGGCCGACGTCGCACACGCGCCCGCGCTGGGCCGGGTCGGCTTTGAAACGGCGCAGCTGGTCGTCGGCCAGGCCTTCGCCCCAGACCGACAGCAGCAGGATGGCCACGGCCAGGCCCAGCGCCAGGGGGCCGGGCGAGCCTTCGCGGTAGGCCGCAGGCAGGAAGGCGCTGCAGGCCAGGGCGAGGGTGAACACGTTCTGGAACTGGTAGAACCAGAACATCTTCGACTGGGCCTTGTCGCCCCATGCGGCGCGGAACTGGGCGTAGCGCCAATCCTCGGCGGCGCGCCAGTTGCGGCGCCACAGGTAGGTGCCCAGGCGCAGTCCCCACAGGCCGCCCATGGCGGCGAGGGTCCAGCGCACTTGCGGGGCGGCGCTGCCCGTGAAGGCGAACCACACTGCCAGGCCGCCCAGCGCCCAGGCCCAGATGGCGTCAACGATGCCGCCGTTGCCCTGTTGGCGCTGGATCAGCCAGGCGGCGGTCTTGGCCAGAAAGAGCAGGACGGCGGCGATGAGCACCGCGTGCAGCATGGGCATGGAGGTTGTCGCTGGTTTGAATCAAGGTTGCATTGATTCTAGGGAGCGACAAAAGCCCCGCCGAGGTTTGTGGGCTGGACAAAGCCTGGTCAAGCCTCGCCGTCTTGCAGCACCCCCGGCGTCACAGCGCGGTGAAAGCCGTTGTAGCTGGGCGCACCCGCGTGGTTGGGCGTCGGCATGACCGGGCTGTGCAGCGGCGCGCCACCGTCGATCGCCACCGTGATGCCCGTGACGAACGAGGCCCCCGGGCTCAGCAGGAAGCAGATCACCGAGCTCACCTCGGCCTCCAGGCCCATGCGCTTGGCCGGCAGGTTGTCCTTGAGCATGCGGATCATGGGTGCCATGGCGGGCCCGTAGCTGTCCATGCCGCTCGACGCGATCCAGCCCGGGGCCACGGCGTTGACGCGCACGTGCGAGGCGGCCCACTCATAGGCTGCGGTCTTCGTCAGGTTGGCCATGCCCGCGCGCGCCGCGCCCGAGTGCGCCATGCCCGGCATGCCGTTCCACATGTCGGCCGTCATGTTGACGATGGCGCCGCCGTGTTTGGCCATGCTCTGGTTGTAGACCTCGCGCATCATCAAAAAGCCGCCGGTCAGGTTGTTGGTGACCACCGCCTCGAAGCCGCGCTTGGAGATGGCCGAGACGGGCGAGGGGAACTGCCCGCCCGCGTTGTTGACCAGGCCGTGGATGCGGCCGTGTTGCTGGACGATGTTGGCCACGGCGGCCTTGACCTGGTCTTCGTCGCGGATGTCGAAGGCGGCGGTGAAGACCTTGCCGCCGTCCTCGGTGATCTCGGCGGCGGTGCGCGCCAGCTTTTCTTCGTTGCGGCCGGTGATGACCACGGTGGCGCCCAGGGCAGCCAGTTCGTGCGCCGTGCAGCGCCCGATGCCCGAGCCGCCGCCCGTCACGATGTGAACCTGGTCCTTGAACAGACCGGGGCGGAAGACGCTGTCGTAGTGGGCAGGGGTGCTCATGGGTGGTTTTCGGCAGGTGAGGGAAGGCCAGCGTGGGCACAGTGCACCCAGCTTGATCGATGGGCCGATTTTGTGTGCGAGTGACGTAAACGTCAATCAGTGACCATATAGGTAAACTACCGATGGAAGGCGGCAAGGGCATTCCCTAGGCTGGATGGCAACCCCGTCGTTCGACCGCCCGTTCACCAGAGCCCCCCGATGACCCACCCCAGCTACCCCACCTACTTCAACGAAACCCACGAGATGGTGCGCGAGACCACGCGCCGCTTCGTGCAGCAGGAAATCCTGCCGCACATCGCCGAGTGGGAAGAAGCCGGCACCTTCCCGCGCGAGCTCTACCGCAAAGGGGGCGAGCTGGGCATCCTGGGCATCGGCCACCCCGAGCACCTGGGCGGCACGGCCGAGCACGACGTGTTCATGAAGGTGGCCGTCAGCGAAGAGCTCATGCGCAGCACCTCCGGCGGCCTGGTCGCCAGCCTGGGCTCGCTCGACATCGGCCTGCCGCCGGTGTGGCGCGGTGCCTCGCCCGAGGTGCAGCAACGCGTCGTGCCCGCGGTGCTCAGCGGCGAGAAGATCATGGCCCTGGCCATCACCGAGCCCGGCGGTGGCTCCGACGTGGCGAACCTGCGCACCCGCGCCGTGCGCGATGGCGACCACTACGTCGTCAACGGCAGCAAGACCTTCATCACCTCGGGCGTGCGCGCCGACCACTACACCGTGGCCGTGCGCACCGGCGGCGAGGGCTACGCCGGCGTGTCGCTGCTGCTGATCGACAAGGGCACGCCCGGCTTCAGCGTGGGCCGCAACTTGAAGAAGATGGGCTGGTGGGCGTCCGACACGGCCGAGCTCTTCTTCGAAGACTGCCGCGTGCCCGCAGGCCACCTCATCGGCCCCGAGAACGCCGGCTTCATGCTCATCATGGCCAACTTCCAGGCCGAGCGGCTGGCCCTGGCCGTCATGGCCTACATGACCGCGCAGATGGCGCTCGAAGCCTGCCTGGATTACGTCAAGGACCGCGTCACCTTCGGCAAGCCCCTGTCCAAGCACCAGGTCATCCGCCACAAGCTCGCCGAGATGGCCACGCAAGTGGACGTGGCCCGCGAGTACACCTACCGTGTGGCCGCGCGCATGCAGGCCGGCAAGAGTGCGGTGCAGGAGGTGTCCATGGCCAAGAACTTCGCCACCGAGGTGGCCGACAAGGTCACTTACGAAGCGGTGCAGATCTTTGGCGGCATGGGCTACATGCGCGAGTCGGTGGTCGAGCGCCTGTACCGCGACAACCGCATCCTCTCGATCGGGGGCGGCACGCACGAAATCATGAACGAGATCATCGCCAAACAGCTCAACCTGTAGTCACAAAAACTTCATGTGACAGCCCATCAAGGCAGCGCCCGCGCGCTCCGATATCGATGGTGCTTGTCCATGGGAGTTGTCATGACCCGTCCGGCATCGCCGACCGTTACGCCGCGTCTTTTCTCTGTTCAGGGTGCCCTGTCCCAACGTGCCACGATCACAGGCATCACCGACCTGGTGACCGAGTTGATGGCCGATGGCCGTCTCAGCACCCACCTGCAGCCCCTGGGCTGGCTTCGCGATGGCGAGGTCATGGGCCACGAGGCCTTGCTGCGAGGACCGCAAGGGCACCTGCTCGCGGCGCCCGACGCCCTGTTCGCCGCGGCCGCCAGCGAGGGCGTGTCGTTCGAGCTCGAGGTGCAGGCCGTGAAGATCGCCCTCATGGCCTGGCATGAGCAAGGACAGCCTGGGCACCTGTTCGTCAACCTCAGCGCGGGGGCGCTCACGGCGCTGGTGGCCCACCCCGTGGCCCATGGCATCTGGAGCCTGATCCGTTCGCACCGATTGCCGACCCAGCAGTTGGTGGTCGAGATCACCGAACACGAGCGCGTGGCCGATCTGCCGCGCTTGCGCGAGGCCGTCGAGGTGCTCAAGCGACTCGACGTTCAGCTCGCGCTCGATGACTTCGGCGATGGGCGATCGAGCCTGCGCCTGTGGGCCGAACTCAAGCCCGATTTCGTCAAGATCGACAAGTACTTCACCCGCGACATCGCCACCCACCCCGACAAGGTGCAGACCATCACGGCCTTGCGCCGGATCGCCGAGACATTCGGCACGCAGATGGTGGCCGAGGGCATCGAAAGCACCGAGGAGTTGCGGGTGTTGCGTGACCTGGGCGTCGAGCTCGGGCAGGGCTACCTGCTTGGCCGGCCCCAGGCCGACGCCGTGGATCGCTTGTTGCCAGCAGCCATCGAGGTCATTCAGAGCCGGCAGATCGCCGTGTTGCCGAACCGGCCCCGGCAGGCGCGCCACGGCTTCACGCTCGAGGCCTTGTCGCAACCCATCGAGCCTTTGCCGGCCGATGCGACGAACAGCCAGGCAGCCCGGCGTTTCCTGGCCGACGAGCAGTTGCGCGCGGTGGCACTGGTGAAGGATGAGCGAGCGGTTGGCCTGCTGAACCGGCAGGGGTTCTTCAACCAGTACTCCAGGCCATACTTCAAGGAACTCTACGATCACCAGCCTTGCCTGCCGTTCGCCAACAGCGAGCCGATGACGCTGGAGGCCGATGTCGGGCTGGAGCAGCTCACCGATGTGTTGACCTCAGAGGACCAGCGCTACCTGAGCGAGGGCTTTGTGGTCACCCGCGGTGGCCGCTACCACGGCGTGGGCACCGGTGAGCGCCTGGTTCGCGCGGTCACGGAGCTGCGCATCGAGGCCGCCCGCCACGCCAACCCCCTGACCTTCCTGCCCGGCAACATCCCGCTGACCTTGCACATCGGTCGCCTGCTGCAGATGAACTCGCCATTCGTGGCCTGCTATGCCGACCTCAACCACTTCAAGCCGTTCAACGACCACTACGGCTACTGGCGTGGCGACGAAATGATCTGCCTGCTGGCCCGCACCCTGGTGACGCACAGCGACCCCCTCAGGGACTTCGTGGGACACGTGGGCGGCGATGACTTCGTGGTCCTGTTCCAGAGCGAAGACTGGTTGCAGCGCGTCGAGGCGCTGGTGGCCGCGTTCAACCGCGAGGCGGTGAACCTGTTCGACGACGTGGCGCGCCAACGGGGCGGCATCGATGCCGAGGACCGGGAAGGCGTGATGCGCTTTTTCCCGATGACCACCTTGTCGGCCGGTGTCGTTCCTGTCGGCGCAGGGGCCTTTGCCCAGCCGGAAATGGTCGCCAGCGCGGCGGCCGCGGCAAAGCACAAAGCCAAGCAAAAGGCCGCCGGGCTCCATGTCGAGCCCTGGGTGAGCGTGGCGCCGACGGCCCCCGAGCTGGTGGCGTGATCAGCGCGCCGGTCGCGACGCCAGCCAAGCGCCGCCCGACACCAGCGCCAGCCCCGCCACCAGCCAGGGCGTCAGCGGCTCATCGAGCAGGGGCACGGCGCCCAGGCCGGCCAGCACCGGCACCAGGGCCACCAGCGCGCCCGTGCGCTCGGCCCCCAGGATGGACACGGCCTTGAGGAACAGCACCATCGCCACGATGGTCGGCCCGATGCCCTGGTACAGCGCCTGCAGCACCAGCATCGAGGTCGGCACCTGGTCCAGGCCCTTTGGCAGCCACAGCAGGTACGCCGGCAGGTAGACCGCGGCCGAGGCCAGCGCCACGAAGCGCGTCAGCAACCAGGGGTCGTGCACCCACTTTTTGACCAGCACGCTGTAGATGGCCCAGGCGATCGAGGCGCCCAGCAGCAGCGCGTCGCCCATCAAGGTCGAAGGCCCATGCCCCAGCCCGCTGATGACGGGGAAGGCGACGCAGGCCACGCCCAGCGCGATGGGCATCAGGCTCAGCACCCGTTGCCGAGTCGGCCGCGTGCCCAGCATGGCCCAGGCCAGGGCCGTGATCAGGAAGGGCTGCATGCCCGGGATCAGGATGCCGCCGTGTGCGGCCGGCGCCAGCTTGAAGCCCGCGTAGGCGAACACCAGGAAGGCCAAGCCGCCGATCAGGGCCAGGGTCCACAGCCTGGGGCTGCGCCAGGTGCCTGCGGGCAGCTTCAGCGAAAACGGCAGCAGGATGATGGCCGCCGTGCCCAGGCGCAGCGCCACGATGTCCCAGCCCGTCAGCGCGGACTTGCCGCCCAGGCGCGAGATGAGGATGAAGCCCGCCCAGATGGCCACCGTGCCCAGCGCGGCGGCGTAGCCCAGGGCCAGGTTGGGGGCAGGGGAGGCGTTCGACGCAGGCACGGCGGGTTGGGTCATCGCCGCAGTCTAGGCGCTGCACCGAACTTGTGCAGCGCCCGCCTCGGACAACCTCTCGGTGCCCGAGGCTTCACGCCAGATCGGCGCCTGGCTTCAGCGAGCCGGCGCCGGCGTGCCATGCCCCACGGCCACGGCGGTCATGTTGACGATGCGGCGCACGGTGGCCGAGGGCGTCAGGATGTGCACCGGTGCGGCCGCGCCCATCAGGATCGGGCCCACCGTCACGCCGTTGCCACCGGTCATCTTCAGCACGTTGAAGAGGATGTTGGCCGCGTCCAGGTTCGGGCAGATCAGGATGTTGGCCGTGCCGTCCAGCGTGCTGTCGGGCAGCAGCTTGTGGCGCACCGATTCGCTCAAGGCCGCATCGCCCTGCATCTCGCCATCGGCGGGGATGTGGGGCATGCGCTTGACGAAGATGTCGCGCGCCTGGCGCATCTTGCGCGCCGAGGGGCGGTTGCTCGAGCCGAACATCGAATGCGACAGGAAGGCCACGCGCGGTGGCAGGCCGAAGCGCTGCACCTCCTCGACGGCCATCATGGCGATGTCGGCGAGCTGCTCGGCCGTCGGGTCTTCGTTGACGAAGGTGTCGGCGATGAACAGGTTGTGCTGCTCCAGGATCAGCGCGTTCAGCGCCGCCAGGCCGTGGGCACCCTCGCGCACGCCGATGACGTCGCGGATGTGTTCGAGGTGGAAGTCGTAGCGGCCGATGACGCCGCAGATCATGCCGTCGGCGTCGCCCATCTTGACCAGCAGGGTGGCGATCAGCGAGTTCGAGCGGCGCACCACCACCTTGGCCAGGTCAGGCGAGATGCCATCGCGTGCGCGCAGCTTGTGATAGGCCTCGTAGTACTGCTTGAAGCGGTCGTCCTTGCCAGGGTTGACGATCTCGCAGTTCACGCCCGGCTGCAGGCGCAGGCCGGCGCGCTCGATGCGCGTGGTGATGACGTCGGGGCGCCCCACCAGCAGCGGGAAGGCCAGGGCTTCGTCCACGGCCACCTGGGCGGCGCGCAGCACGCGGTCGTCTTCGCCCTCGGCGTAGGCGATGCGCTTGCGCTGCGCTGCGGCCTTGGCGCCGATGAACAGCGGCCGCATGAACAGGCCCGTGTTGGTGACGAACTGCGACAGCGAGTCGCGGTAGGCGTTCAGGTCCGTGATGGGACGGGTGGCCACACCTGAGCTGGCAGCGGCCTCGGCCACGGCCGGCGCGATGCGCAGGATCAGGCGCGAGTCAAACGGCGTCGGGATCAGGTAGTCGGGGCCGAAGCGCAGCTCGCGGCCCGGGTAGGCGGCGGCCACTTCGTCGGAGATCTCGGCCTTGGCCAGGTCGGCGATCTGGCGCACGCAGGCCAGCTTCATCGCTTCGGTGATCTTGGTGGCGCCGCAGTCCAGCGCACCGCGGAAGATGTAGGGGAAACACAGGACGTTGTTGACCTGGTTCGGGTAGTCCGAGCGGCCCGTGGCGATGATGCAGTCCGGACGCGCGGCCTTGGCGATCTCGGGGCGGATCTCCGGCTCGGGGTTGGCCAGCGCCAGGATGATGGGCTGGCTGCCCATGGTCTTGACCATCTCGGCGGTCAGCACACCGGCGGTCGAGCAGCCCAGGAAGACGTCGGCGCCTTCGACCACGTCGGCCAGCGTGCGCGCGGGGGTGACCTGGCAGAAGCGCTGCTTCGATTCGTCGAGCTTGCCGGCCAGCGCGTCGGCGCGCTCGCTCTGGATCAGGCCTTTGGAGTCGCAGACGTAGACGTTCTTGCGCTGCACGCCCAGACCCACCATCACTTCCAGGCAGGCGATGGCTGCGGCACCGGCACCCGAGACGGCGATCTTGACCTCACCAATCTGCTTGCCCACCAGCTCCAGGCCATTGAGCAGCGCGGCGCTGGAGATGATGGCCGTGCCATGCTGGTCGTCATGGAACACCGGGATGTTCATGCGCTTGGACAGCTCGCGCTCGATGTAGAAGCACTCGGGCGCCTTGATGTCTTCGAGGTTGATGCCGCCCAGCGTCGGCTCGAGCGCGGCGATGATGTCGATGAGCTTGTCCGGGTCGCGCTCGGCCAGCTCGATGTCGAACACGTCGACGCCGGCGAACTTCTTGAACAGGCAGCCCTTGCCCTCCATCACCGGCTTGGAAGCCAGGGGGCCGATGTCGCCCAGGCCCAGCACCGCGGTGCCGTTGGTGACCACGGCCACCAGGTTGCCACGCGAGGTGTATTCGGCCGCCAGGGTCGGGTCCTGCTCGATGGCCAGGCAGGGGTAGGCCACGCCGGGGGAGTAGGCCAGCGACAGGTCGCGCTGGTTGCTCAGGGGCTTGGTGGGGTTCACGGCCACCTTGCCGCGGGTGGGCAGGCGGTGGTATTCCAGGGCCGCATCGCGCAGCGAACGTTCGGCGTCGGACAGGTTTTTGTCGGAATTCATGACAGCATCGGCATGCGGGGAGCCGGAGATGGTACGCCATCCGCAGGCACCGCCCCGGGGGCGATCTCGCACCGCGGTGTATCCACATGGGCCCCGCTGGCGCGGTCGATCCGGCCGGTCCGGCGCGGATCGTGTGGCAATCAACCGGATGTCGCGCCGGATCTCGCGCAAACGGTCAAGTTTTGCGGCCAAACGTCGATCCCATGGACAGTTTTTTGCTTTAACCAGCCATGACAGGGATGTCCTCCACCCAGCGATCCTGGTCAACACAATGGAAGACGCGCATCGAGCACTGGATGCTCGACGCCATGCCCGGCGAGGCCGTTGACGGTCCTCTGGCCCGGTACTTCCGTGCGCGTCAGGTCCTGGCGTTGCTCAGCATCATGCCCTTCGTGTCGGTGGGCAACGCCATCAACACCCTGGTGATCTGCAGCGTCTTCTGGGACTCGCTGCCGCATGTCTGGCTGGTCGTCTGGGGGGTGACGGTCACGCTGACCCTGCCGATCGCCATCCTGTGGTGGCGCCAGCTCATCACGTCCGGCCACCGGCCGGTGGCCATGCCGGGCGCCACCCGCACCCTGGTGGCCCACGTCATCGCTTACGGGGCCCTGTGGTCGGTGATGCCGGTCATAGTCTTTCCGCAGGCCGACCACGCCCAGGCCCTGCTGATCGCCACGGTGGTGGTCGGCATGATCTGCAGCGGGGCCTTCATGCTCAGCCCCACGGTGCTGGCGGCCTGGGCCTATGTGACCACGCTGGGGGTGGGCAGCATCATCGGCCTGCTGAGTTCGACCTACGCCACCAGCGCCTCGCTGATGCTGCTGCTGCTGGTCTACACCTTCGTGATGGCGGGGGTGATCTTCGCCAACGCGCGCACCTTCATGAGCCGCCTGCGCGCCGACGCCGAAACCGACCGCCAAAAGCAGCTCATCGATTTGCTGCTGCGCGACTTCGAGGAGCACGCCTCCGACTGGCTTTGGGAGATTTCAGCCACCGGCCACCTGCGCCATGTCTCGGCGCGCCTGGCCGAATCCTTCGGCATGTCGCAGCGCCAGTTGCAGCAGCAGCCCTTCCTGGAGCTGCTGGGGGCCTTGCTGCCTCAGCACGACACCGCGGCGCAGGCGTCGCTCGCCAGCCTGACCACGTCCATCCGCATGGGGCAGCCCTTTCGCGACCTGGAGCTGCCGGTGGCGGTGGGGCCGCACGTGCACTGGTGGTCGCTGTCGGCCAAGCCCCTGTTCGACGACCGGGGTCGCGCGGCGGGCTGGCGTGGGGTGGGCTCGGACATCACCCAGACCCGCGAGGCGCGTGAAGAGCTCGCCCGCCTGGCCAACCAGGATTCGCTCACCGGCCTGGCCAACCGCCACCGTTTCAGCGCGGAGCTGGGGCGCCTGGGGGCGGGGCAGGGGGGCGTTCAGCGGCCTTGTGCGCTGCTGTTCATCGACCTGGACAACTTCAAGAACATCAACGACACCTTCGGCCACGGCGTGGGTGACCAGCTCTTGCGCAGGGTCGGGGCCCGGCTGAAGACCTGCGTGGTCGATGGCGACTTGCTGGCCCGCCTGGGCGGCGACGAATTCGCGCTGCTGACCTGGCGCTATGCCGACGAGGCCGAAGCCGCGGCCCTGGCCGAGCGCCTGCTGGTGCTGCTGGCCGAGCCCTACCAGTGCGACAACGTGATGCTGGAGTCGCGCACCAGCATCGGCGTGGCCCTGGCGCCGCGCGACGGGGCCGATCCGCAGTCGCTGCTGCAGTGCGCCGACCTGGCCCTTTATGCCGCCAAGGCCGCCGGGCGCAACACCTACCGCTTCTTCGACCTGCCCATGGCCGAAACCGCCCGCTCGCGGGTGCGGCTGCAGCAGGAGCTCGGCCTGGCGCTGGCCGCCGAGCAGTTCACGCTGCACTTTCAGCCTCAGGTGCACCTTCAGACGGGGGCTGTCATCGGTTTCGAGGCCCTGGTGCGCTGGCAGCACTCCGAGCGCGGCCTCATCAGCCCGGGCGAGTTCATCCCCGTGGCCGAAGAAACCGGCCAGATCGTCAGCCTGGGCACCTGGGTGCTGCGCGAAGCCTGCCGAATTGCCAAGCAGTGGCCTGGCGAGTTGCGCGTGGCGGTCAACCTCTCGGCGGTGCAGTTCCGCAGCTCGTCGCTGATCGACCTGGTCGACGAGGTGCTCTTGCAGACCGGCCTGGCGCCCGAGCGGCTGGAGCTCGAGATCACCGAGTCCGCCCTGATCGAGGACCACGAAGGCGCCCAGGCCACCCTGGTGGCCCTGCGCAGCCGTGGCGTGCGGGTGGCGATGGACGATTTCGGCACCGGGTACTCGTCGCTGGCCTACCTGCGGCGCTTCCCGCTGGACAAGCTCAAGATCGACGGCATGTTCGTGCGCTCGCTCGACAGCGACGAAGACGCCCAGGCCGTGGTGACGGCCATCATCAGCCTGGCGCGGGCCTTGCATCTGGACACCACCGCCGAAGGCATCGAGACCGAGGAACAGCTGGTGATGTTGCGCGCCCTGGGTTGCGACGACATCCAGGGGTACTTCATCGCCCGCCCCATGCCGGCCGCGTTGGTGGCCGATTACCTTTCCCGCACACAGGGGGGGCAGGACAAGGGAACCCTGGTGGCTCTGAGCGATCCATCAAGGTCCGGTGTCGCGGCGCGGTGATACATTGGCGCCGCCGGCTGCCTTCGGGCCATGCCGGCCTTCAGGATTTTTCAAGACAAGGATCGTGCACATGAAATGGATGCGTGACATGCTCAAGTGGGTGATGCTCACTTTGATGGCGCTGTCGGGTTCGGGCGCCTTTGCCCAAGCTTCGATGATTGCCAAGGACTATGTTCTCGGCCCGGGCGACACCATTCGCATCACCGTCTACCAGAACCCCGATCTCACGTTGGAAACCCGCGTGAACGAGGGCGGGACCATCACTTACCCCTTGCTGGGCAGCGTCAAGCTGAGCGGCCTGAGCCTGATCGATGGCGAGAAGGCCATCGCCAACGGCCTCAAGGAAGGCAACTTCCTGAAGCAGCCCCAGGTGTCGCTGCTGCTGCTGACCCCCGCCGCGAACCAGGTGTCGGTGCTGGGCATGGTCAACAAGCCCGGTCGCTACCCCATCATCGCTTCGAGCAACAAGCTCAGCGAGGTCATGGCGGCTGCCGGTGGCATCATCACCGGATCGGGCTCTGACATCGTGGTGGTCTCCGGCACGCGTGATGGCCAGCCTTTCCGCAAGGAAATCGACTTCACGAAGGTGTTCGCATCCTCTGGCTCCGAGCCCGACTTCGAGCTGCGCAACGGCGACACCATCTGGGTGGACCGCGCTCCGCAGATCTACATGTACGGTGAGGTGCAACGTCCCGGTGCCCAGGTGCTCTTGCGCGGCACCACGGTGCTGCAGGCCCTGGCCAGCGCCGGTGGCCTGACCCTGCGCGGCACGCAGCGTGGCATCAAGGTGCACCGCCGCGACGAAGCCACGGGCGAGGTCACGGTGATCGAGCCTGGCATGAACGATGTGCTCAAGCCGAACGACATCATCTACGTCAAGGAAAGCCTGTTCTGACCTGAACGCGGTTTTGCTGGATGCGACAGGGGCCCTTCGGGGCCCTTTTCTTTTTTGGCGAGTGCAGGGTTGGGTTGGTTGGCCACGTTGTGAGCAACGGTCAGGGGGCGAGGGGTGCCTGCTCCGGTCCTGCGCGGGGCACCACCGAGCTTGGTCACCATCACCCCTTGAACGCGAGTCAAGCAGGTGCCGAGCCATGACACCGCACATGTCGGGCCTGCGCAGGCACCCCTCGCCCCCTGCCCGCGACACAACGTGGCAGGCGGAGAAGGAAGAAGGGCGACGCTTTGCGTCGCCCTTCTTCCTCCAATCCAGCGCCGTGCGCGGTGGCTCAGTCCTTCTTCTGCCAAACCGCCGCAAAGAACCCATCGGTCGAGTGCTTGTGCGGCCACAGGCGCAGGTGGCCGGCGGGCGTGACCAGGTCGGCCGCGTTCTCGACGCCCGCCGCGGTCAGCGCCTCGGCGGCGTTGAGCAGCACGAAGTCGGGGTGGGCCGCCGTGAACGCGTCGGCGATGCCTTCGTTTTCATCGGGGATCAGGCTGCAGGTGGCGTACACCAGCCGGCCGCCCGGCTTGAGCAGGCGGGCAGCGCTGTCCAGGATGGCCGCCTGCTTGACCTTGAGCTCCTCCAGCGCCTTCGGTGACTGGCGCCACTTCAGGTCGGGGTTGCGGCGCAGCGTGCCCAGGCCGGAGCAGGGCGCGTCCACCAGCACGCGGTCGATCTTGCCGCGCAGGCGCTTGATGCGGTCGTCGTTCTCGTGGGCGATCTGCGTGGCGTACACGTTGGAGAGCCCGCTGCGCGCCAGGCGCGGCTTGAGGTTGTCCAGGCGGTGGGCCGACACGTCGAAGGCGTACAGGCGCCCGGTGTTGCGCATCAGCGCGCCCAGCGCCAGGGTCTTGCCGCCGGCGCCGGCGCAGAAGTCCACCACCATCTCGCCGCGCTTGGGGGCGGTCAGCAGTGACAGCAACTGGCTGCCTTCGTCCTGCACCTCGACGTGGCCTTCGGTGTAGAGGGGCATCTTCTGCAGCGCCGGCTTGCCCGGGATGCGGATGCCGATGGTCGAATAAGGCGTGGGCGCGGCCTCGATCTGGGCGGCGGCCAGCGCTTCGAGCACGGTTTCGCGCTTGGCCTTTTGGGTGTTGACGCGCAAATCCAGCGGGGCCGAGGCCGAGAAGGTCTCGACCAGGGCCCAGAAGCCCTCGTCGTCGAGCTGCTCGCGCAGGCGGTTGGCCAGCCAGTCGGGCAGGTTGTGGCGCAGCTTGTCTTGCAGCTGGGTGCGGTCGATGGTGGCGGTGCGGGCCAACCAGGCGAGTTCGTCCGGCGTGGCGCCGTTTTTTAGCACATGGGGCAGGCCCTGCCAGGCCAGCAGGGCCAGGCGGCGCTCTTGCGGGCCATGGCCCGACTGCGCCAGGTGGGCCCACAGCAGGCGCTGGCGCAGCACGGCGTAGGCCGTCTCGGCCAGGGCGTGCCGTTCGCGCTGGCCCAGGGCCTTTTGCTTGCGGAAGAAGTAGGAGACGATGCTGTCGGCCGGGGCGTCGAGCTTGAGCACCTCACGGATGAGCTGGGTCGTGAGGTCGAGGAGCGCTTTCGGATGCATGGGCGCGATTATCCGCTGCTTGTGTGCCCGGGCGCTCCCATTCTGGCGGGGCCCAGATGTGTTTGAGGCGCAAACCAAGCGGGCCAGGGCGCATGACGTCACGGAACATGGCCACCCACTCGTGCAGCGTCAGCCAAAGCGGGTTGTGCGTGTGCACCTGGCGAACCAGGCCGTAGTCCACCGCTTCGGTCTCTTCCACGAAGGTGCCGAAGAGCCGGTCGAAGACGATCAGCGTGCCGCCGTAGTTCTTGTCGATGTAGCGCTCGTTGCGGCCATGGTGGGCGCGGTGGTGCGAAGGCGTGTTGAAGACCAGCTCGATCAGCGGGTGCAGCTTGCCCACCCACTGCGTGTGCACGAAGAACTGGTAGGCCAGGTTGAACGACAGCGCCAGCAGCACCGCCTTGGGCTCGAAACCGATCCACACCATGGGCAGGTAGAACAGCCAGTTGCCTGCGAAGCTGTAGAGCCAGCTCTGGCGCATGGCCGCCGTGAAGTTCATGTGCTCCGAGCCGTGGTGCACCACGTGCGCGCACCAGAACCAGCGGATGCGGTGGCTGGCGCGGTGGAACCAGTAGTAGCAGAACTCCACGCCGAGGTAGAGCGCCGCGAAGCTCAGCGGCGTCAGCTCGATGCTGGCGAGCCGGTGGTGGGCGTACAGCCAGTTCATCGCCGGCAGCACGAAGACCAGCACCAGCACCACGTCGACCCAGGTGTAGACGCCGCCCAGCACCATGCTGTCGAGCGAGTCGCGCCAGTCGTAGACCCGCTTGCCCTGGCGCTTCTCGCCGCGCATGCGCAGCCACTCGGCCACCACCACCGCGAAGAACAGCGGCGACAGCAGCATCAGGAAGGCATCGCGCCAGTCCACGTGCGGATCGACCCCCCCGAAAGGCTGGATCGACGACGCGATGTAGGCGGACAGGAGGTCGGACAGGTTGGCCAGCAGACTCATGGCAAGTGGTGGAAACAGCAGCGAATCGAAACTTTGACGTTCCCATGCTCGTCATTTCGGCCGAGTCTGGCTTGACCTCCTCAGACATTTTCTTGACGTTTGACGTCAATGTGTTTGGCGGCGCCTCCCATCTACCCCGAATGGGCAGGGTGCGACCGGGCGTGCATGATTCACGATCGTCTCTTGTGCCCCTGGTGCTGTTGCCATGGCCGAAACCCGCATCGCCGCGTCCTTTGCCCAATTGCTGTACGAGTACCTGGACCGCCAGGGGCTCGATGGCCAGCGCGTGCTGGGCCCGCGTCCCGATCCGGCGCAGCACTTCGTGCCCATGAGCCAATGGCAGGACTGGCTTCGCAGGGTCGATGCCCTCGAGGGCCGCCCCGGCCTCGGCTTGCGCATCGCGGAAGGCGTCAGCGCCCGCCACTTCGGTGTGGTGGGCTACGCGGCCCTGGCCTGCAGCAACCTCGCCGAAGCCTTGCAGCGCATGGAGCGCTACCACGCCTCGGTCTACGACGTGAACCCGGCGCATGTTTCGCTGGATGAAAAAGGCGTGACCATCGAGTGGGGCGTTGAACGCGGCCGCCCCGGTGCCCTGGTCGACGAAACCGCCATCGCGTCCCTGGTTCAGCTCGCACGCGACATGACCGGCCGCTACTGGCCCGTGCGCGAAGTCGCCTTCGTGAACCCACCGCCTGCCGACGTGCAGCCCTACCGCGATTTCTTCGGTGGCGAGGTGCTGTTCAACATGCCGGTCACGCGCGTGGTCTTCGACATGACCTACATGGCGATGCCGCTGCGCAAGTCCGACCCTGCCCTGGCCGAGTTACTCGACCAGCAGGCGCGCCAGCTGCTGCAGCAGGTCTCCAAGGTGCCGGCCGTGGTCGACGCCTGGCGGCTGACGCTCGTGCCCCTGATCCGCGAGGGCAAGACCTCGCTGGCCGCGCTGGCCGAGGCCCACCACAGCAGCCCGCGCACCCTGCAGCGCCGCCTGGCCGAGCAGGGCACCACCTTCCAGCAGTTGCTCGACGACACGCGCCGCCACCTGGCCGAAGCCCACCTGCTCGACGGCCACCTCGACCTGGCCGAGATTTCGCTGCTGCTGGGCTATTCCGAGCAGAGCGCTTTCACCCGGGCCTTCCGCGCCTGGACGGGCCTGCCGCCGGCCCAGTGGCGTCGCCGTCAACGGCTTGAAGCGGCTTGATGCCGCGCCCGACAGCTCCGACACCGGGACGCCCGTGACCGCCGCGCTGCCTCGCTCGTTGGCCAACGCCTTGCCCCTCGCGCCCGATGCGGCGGTCCAGGGCGGGCGCCTGCAGGCTGGCCGCTATGTGGGCCGCCTGCCCGTGGTCGATTGGTCCGGCCTGAACGAAGCCCAGGCGCGTCCCGATTGGTGGCTGCGCTGCCACCACAAGCGCTGGACGTACGTCGGCATCGGCACGCCCACCTTGTTCATCGGCATGGCCATCGTCGACCTGGGCTGGTCCACCACGGCGTTTGCCTACGTGTTCGATCGCCTGCGCCAGCGCCTGGTGGTCGATTGGGACGCGGTGGGCCTGCCCAAGCTCTCGGGCCAGGTCAGCAACGGGCCCCTGCAGGCTGGCGAGGCCTGGTTCCGCTCGTTCAACGGTCGCCTGGCCTTTCGGCCTGCCGCCGACGACACGCTGCACATCGACTGGCGCACCAGGCAGGTCAACCTGCAGGCCGAGCTGGACCTGGGGCGCATGCCGCCCAGCCTGCTGGCCATCGGCACGCCCGCGGGTGGCCTGGCGCACGCCACGCACAAGACCTCGGCGCTGTCGGTGCGCGGCTGGGTGTCGATGGACGGCCAGCGCCTGAGCCTCAACGAAGGCCACGCCAGCATCGACAGCTCCAATGGCCTGCTGGCGCGCGACACGGCCTGGCGCTGGGCCAGCGCGCACCGCCCCGGGCTCGGCTTCAACCTGCAATCGGGCTACTTTGGCGACCAGGAAAACGCGCTCTGGCTGGATGGGGACATCGTGCCGCTGGGCGCGGCGCACTTCGAGTTCGATGCGGCGCAGCCGCTGGCCGACTGGCGCATCCGCACCGACGACGGCCTGCTCGACCTGCGCTTCAAGCCCCTGGGCGCGCGCTGCGGCGACAAGCGCGTGCTCGTCGCCGCCAGCCGCTACATCCAGCCCGTGGGCCTGTTCGAGGGCACGGTGCGGCCTTCGCCGACCGCGCCCGCGCGCCCCATCAAGGACCTGCTGGGCGTCACCGAAGACCACCACTCGCTCTGGTGACCCTCACTCGTACTTCAGCCGCGCATCGTTCGGGATGCCCTCGATCGGGCACTCGGCCGTGCCCACCGTCGGCCGCGTGATGGCCTCGACCTTGGCCTGCGTGGCCAGCGGGTCGGCCACCCACTCGCGGTAGAAGCTGAACGGGCACTCGGCCACGCCCTTGTCCCCTTCGCCCGAGTTGATCTTGCCGGTGTAGCCGCGGTGCAGCAGCTTGAACAGGTGGTTCTGCGACTGCCCGGTCGAGCGCGCGTCGCGGATCAGGCGCTTGCTCAGCTGCGCGTACTGGATGCCGTAGTCCTCTTCGCCGCACTCGCCCAGCGTGCGCCCGTCGAAGCCGATGATGGCGCTGTGCCCGAAGTAGCTGTAGACGCCGTCGAAGCCCGCCGCGTTGGCCACCGCCACGTAGCAGTTGTTGGCCCAGGCCATCGACTTGGAGATCATCACCTGCTGCTCCTTGGCCGGGTACATGTAGCCCTGGCAGCGCACGATCAGTTCCGCGCCCTTCATCGCGCAGTCGCGCCAGATCTCGGGGTAGTTGCCGTCGTCGCAGATGATGAGGCTGACTTTGAGGCCCTTGGGGCCGTCCGAGACGTAGGTCTGGTCGCCGGGGTACCAGCCTTCGATGGGCGTCCACGGCATGATCTTGCGGTACTTCTGGACGATCTCGCCCTGGTCGTTCATCAGGATCAGCGTGTTGTAGGGCACCTTCTTGGGGTGCTCCTCGTGGCGCTCGCCGGTCAGCGAGAACACGCCCCACACCTTCGCGTTGCGACAGGCCTGCGAGAACACCTCGGTCACGTCGCCGGGGATGTTGACGGCCGTCTCCATCATCTCGGCCTTGTCATACATGATCCCGTGGGTGCTGTACTCGGGGAAGATGACCAGGTCCAGGCCGGGCAGGCCCAGCTTCATGCCCTCGATCATCTGGCGGATCTTGTGCGCGTTCTCAAGCACCTCGGCCGTGGTGTGCAGCCGGGGCATCTTGTAGTTGACGACTGCGACGCCGACGGTGTCGTCGCTGCTGGAAATGTCACCGTGAAGCATGGTGGGCTCCTCAAAAAGCGATCAGGGAAGGTGGTGCGGCAAAGCCCTGCCATTGTTCGAAGCCGCCTGCACGCGCCCAATACGTTGTTTGACGTACGTCCGGGGCCATCCGAGAGGCGTCAAAGCAAGGTCACACGCGATGGCGCACAATCGCGCCCTCTGAGCACGTCACTGCACGCCATTGGTGCGCCAGACAGAAGTACCCAAGAGACCCCGCCAAGGAGACCCCACGTGCCCAGCCCACTCGACCGCCTGCAGCGCCTCGACGTGTCCGCCATGCGGCGGGGCATCGAGAAAGAAGGCCTGCGCGTGCTGCCCGATGGCACCCTGGCCGCCGACGCCCACCCGCGCGTCCTGGGCTCGGCCCTGACCCACCCGCACATCACCACCGACTTCAGCGAGTCGCAGCTCGAGCTGGTCACCGGCGTGCACGCCGGCATCGACGACTGCCTGCGCGAGCTCACCGACATCCACCGCGAGGTGCTGCAAGCCATCGGCACCCAGCGCATGTGGGCCAGCTCCATGCCCGGGCACCTGCCGCCCGACGGCGCCATCCCCATCGGCTACTACGGCACCTCCAACGTGGGCCAGGCCAAGCGGGTCTACCGCAACGGCCTGGTGCACCGCTACGGCGCGCGCATGCAGACCATCAGCGGCATCCACTACAACTGGTCGGTGCAAGGCGCCACCACGGAAGACTACTTCGCGCTGATCCGCAACTTCCGCCGCCACGTCTTCGTGCTGCTGATGCTGTTCGGTGCCTCGCCCGCCGTCACCAAGGGCTTCGTGGCCGGGCTCGACCACGGCCTGCAGCCCCTGGGTGAGGGCACCTTGCACCTGCCGCACGCCACCTCGCTGCGCATGGGCCGCCTGGGCTACCAGAGCGACGCGCAAAGCGCGCTGTGCGTGAGCTACAACCACCTCGACGGCTACGCCCGCTCGCTGCACGGCGCCCTGATCGGCTCGCACCCGCCTTACGAGGCCCTGGGCATCCAGGCGCCCGATGGCAGCTACCGCCAGCTGGGCACCAGCTTGCTGCAGATTGAAAACGAGTTCTACAGCCCCATCCGCCCCAAGCGCGTGACCCAGCCCGGCGAGCGCCCGCTGCACGCCCTGCGCGAGCGCGGCGTCGAGTACGTCGAGGTGCGCTGCATGGACCTGCAACCCGAGCTCACCGTGGGCATCGACGAGCACACCCTGCGCGTGCTCGACGTCTTCCTGCTGTGGGCGATGACATCCGACAGCCCGCCCGACTCGCCGCAAGAGATCCGCGACCTGGTCGAGAACCAGCGCCTGGTCGCCGCCCGCGGCCGCGAGCCTGGCCTGAAGCTGCGCCGCCATGGCGAGCGCGTGCCGCTGGCCGACTGGGCCGCCGACGTGATGGCGCAAGGCCTGCCCCTGGCCCGCCACCTCGACGAGGTGCACCAGGGCGACGCGTTCACCCAGGCCTGGCTGAAGGCTACGCAAGACCTGCAGCAAACCGAACACCTGCCCTCGGCCCGCGCCTTGCAAGCCATGCAGCAACTGCACGCGGGCGAGCACGCGGCCTTTGGCCTGGCCGCCTCCGACCGCGTGCGCGAAGCCCTGCTGGCCCAGCCCTTGAGCGCCGACGAACGCGAAGCCGCCCTGTTGCGCGCCAACCGCTCGTGGCAGGCGCAGGCCGAGATCGAGGCCACAGACCGCCTTACATTCGAGGCCTACCGACAGCAGTTCCTGGATCCGGCGCGCCTGGTGGTCTGAAGCAGGCGAAGCCGGGCAACCTTTGCCCCGAGCCTGTTCAAGATGCCTGCCCAGCCTTCCATCCGCACCGCGCTCTCTGGCCTGATCCTCGTGCTGGCCGCCGGCCTGGGCACCGCCCCCGCACTGGCCCGCGTCCACGCCCAACATGCGGGCGCTGTGAGCGCACCGGCATCGGCGCCCGTCAGTCAGGCTTCGGGTCAGGCATCGGGTCAGGCTTCAAGCCAGGCCGCGCCCCAAGCCAGCCGCGCCGCCAGGCCCGAGGTGGTGCTCGAAGAGCCCGCCACGCTGCACCTGGCCAACCGGCCCATCCTCACGCTGCAGACCTCGTTCCTGGGCATGACGCCCGCCGAGCGCGTGCGCCGCGCCGAGGCCAACATCGAGCAGGCCCTGCTGGGCAGCGGCCCCGGCCGCGTCACCACGCGCTCCACGCCCGAGGGCGAGCTCGTGCTCATCGACGGGGTGATGACCATCGTGCTGCACGGCGCCGACGCCGACGTGCTCACCGGCGACACCATGCCCGCGCTGCTTGAGCGCACGGTGGCCGCGCTCAACCTCGCCATCGCTGAAACGCAAGAGGGGCGCAACACCCGCAGCCTGCTCATCAGCCTGGCCTGGGTGCTGGGCGCCACGGCCGTGGCCGGCGCGCTGCTGTGGGCCTTGAGCCACCTGCGCGACGCCGCGCTGCGCCTGCTCGAGCGCTTCCTGGACACCAAGACCCGCAAGCTGGCCGACGCCCAGGTGCTGCGCCGCGGCCGCGTGCGCCAGGCCGTGGGCCACCTCGACACCGCGCTGAGCTGGGGCCTGGGCCTGCTGGTGGCCTACGGCTGGTTGAGCTTTTCATTGCAGCAGTTCCCCTACACGCGGCCCTGGGGCGAAGGCCTGCGGCGCTTCCTGGTGGAGGTGGTGCTCGACCTGGGCCGGGGCATCGTGCACGCGGTGCCGGGCCTGGTCGTGGCCGGCCTGATCCTGCTGCTGGCGCGCGCCGTGGTGGGCCTGCTGGCGCGCATGTTCCTGCGCATCGAGACCGGCCACCTCACCGTGGGCTGGCTGCGCCCCGACGCCGCCGCGCCCACGCGCCGCGTCGCCTCGTGGGTGATCTGGATCTTCGCGCTGGCCATGGCCTACCCCTACCTGCCCGGCGCCGAGACCGAGGCCTTCAAGGGCATGTCGGTGCTGGTGGGTTTGATGCTGTCGCTTGGCGCGTCGAGCTTCGTGGCCCAGGTGGCCGCCGGCCTGATCCTGACCTACAGCAACACGCTGCGCAAAGGCGAGTACGTGCGCGTGGGCGAACACGAAGGCACGGTGGTGGAGGTGGGCGCCTTCAACACCCGCATCCGCACCGGCCTGGGCGAAGAGGTCGTGCTGCCCAACAACATCATCGCCAACGGCGCCACCAAGAACTACTCGCGCGAGGTGCAAGGCCCCGGCTACATCGTCGACACCGTGGTCACCATCGGCTACGACACGCCCTGGCGCCAGGTCGAAGCCATGCTGATCGAAGCCGCGCGCCGCACGCCCGGTGTGCTCGAATCGCCCGCGCCCCGCGTCTACCAGACGGCCCTGACCGACTGGTACCCCGAGTACCGCCTGGTGGCCCAGGCCATCCCCGCGCAGCCGCGCCCGCGCGCCGAGGTGCTCAGCGCGCTGCACGCCAACATCCAGGACGTGTTCAACGAGCACGGCGTGCAGATCATGTCGCCGCACTACGTGCTCGACCCGCACGAGGCCAAGCTGGTGCCCAAGGCGAAGTGGTTCACCGCACCGGCCAAGGCGCCCGAAGCCGGGCCCCAGGCCTGAGGGAGGGCAGGGCCATGGTGCAAAAACTCGCTGCCTTGCTGTGCCTGAGCTGGCTGTTCGCCTCGCCCTGGTGGCTCAAGGCCATGGCGCGCGAGCCCAACGGCATGGCCTTGTTGATGGCCTTGCTGGCGCTGAGCTGGTGGGGCGCCCACCGCTGGCGTGAGCAGGGTGTGCGGCCCAACGCGCTGGTGCGGGTGCTGCTGTGGCTCACGGCGCTGTTCGTGGGCTTTCAGCTCTATGCCGTGCTGTTGACCAACGTGGACCTGCTCACGCCCTTGCTGAGGGCCACCGAGCCGGGCTCGGCCACGCGGTTCGTGATGATGTTCGTGCCTGGCCTGGTGCTGGGCGGGCTGTACGCGGCCTTGCTGGCCTACCCGATGTGGGCGCTGTTCGGGCGGGGGCAACTGGTGCTCACCTTGGTCGTGTTCGGCTTGCTTCGGCTGGTGCAGGCGCCGCATCACCTGTTTGCCGCACCCCGCACCCTGGCCGACACCGTGGCCATGACCGAACTGATGTCGGCCGTGCTGGTGATGACGCTGACCGTGGGCGCGCTGCAGTGGCGCCTGGGCCACCCACCCAAGAGGGATGCGGCCCCCTAGCTTGGCAGGGGACGGGGCCGCCCAAGGGCTGACAAACCGGCGCCAGCCGCTAGGGTGGTGGCCGGTGCGGGCACAGGGCCTGCACCGACCCACCATTCAAAAGCGAGGAAACCATGAGTCAGAACCTGATCCAACTGAACCTGAGCGATGAGGACTACGTCGCCGTCGATGCGGCCCTGGCCACCCTGGAGCAACGCCTGAGCGGCCTGATCGACATGGACGCCAGCGAGCGGCGCGGCCTGGCCAAGATGGGCGACAAGTCCGAAGCCTTCTGCCGCCAGACCCTGCGCGTGATGGCGCAGAACCCCGGCATCGTGCCGGCCAATGTGCAACTGGCCGACGCGCAGGCCGATTTGAAGCAGCTCGACGCGCTGCGCGAGCGCTCGGCCCGGCTGCGCCAACTGCTGGGCCGCTGCGACGACACCGAGCTTGCCCTGGGCAGCGACGTGATGAGCACGGCGCTGGAGGGCTACGCCCTGCTGAAGGTGCTGGGCAAGGGCTCGGGGCTGGAGGAGCTGCGCCAGGGGATTGGGGCGCGGTTTGCCCGGCAGGGTGGCGCCGCTGAGCGCGAGGCGACGTCGGCTGGCTGACGTTTGAAGTTGCCTGAGGGCAGGGGCCGCATGGCAGCCGGGGAGGACCCGGTGGCTGTGCGGCCCTTTTTGTTTTTTGCGGCTGGGGTGGGGTGGTGGGGGTGGCTTGCCGGGTGTTTTGGGCGGCGGGCCGGGTTGTTTGGGTGGGTGGCCGAGTGTTTTGCTCGGGTGACGGGGTTTTTTGCTCGGCGTGCCGAGCTGGGGGCTCGGTGAATGCACCTTGGTGGGGCGTGAGTGGGGGCGGGAGCTCGGTTGTTGTCTGAAATTACTCGGTTTGTGTCCGGAAATGTTTGGTTGGTGGGTGTTTGGGCTCGGCGGGTGTCGTGAAATAGCGCATTGATGGGTGGTTGGGGGGGAATGGGTGAGTTGGGGCAGATCGGGCGTTCGTGGTTGGCGTTACAAAAGCTCACGTGTGTGGGCGATTGGCCTGATCATTTCAATGACTAGTGGCCTGCCCTTGCTTGGACTAGAAGACAGCCCCGGTCAAGTGCTCAGATGTGATGCCTTGGCGCGCGATATGCAGTAGTTGCCAACCGTAGCAAGTGATTTGTTTGTGAGCTTGTGAACCATAAATATCCCAACAACTGGTCGATTAAAAGTATGGAACCTTTTACCGCGGCATTGCTGGCTAAGCCCCTGGGTAAGCTTGCAGCAAAAATACTGAAGCCCATCTATGATGGCGTGGAGAAGGAGCTTTCTCAGCAGGCTCATTTGGCCCTTCATAAAGTTTTCAATAGTTACGCTGACTATCTGCAGCAGGCTACGCAGAAGCATTCTTACTTTAATTCTGTTGTTTTTAAGAATGAGCAGAGAATATTGGCTGAATACTATCAGCCTCTGACGATAGTTAATACGCGATCAAAACACGAGCTCCTGGTTACCGGGTACCCTGGTGATGAGGTTGATCGCGCGCGCAATATGCTGATTGTGGATACGGCAGGGATGGGTAAGACGACTCTTCTGAAGCTGATGTTTCTGAAGTGCGCAGAAGAGGGGCAGGCTGTTCCGATACTTATTGAACTTCGGAAGTTGTCCAAAAAGAAGAAGCTAACCGATTTTCTGCTTGATGTCCTGTCTGGTCTGGACGGTAGTTGCAAGCCGGACTTGTTCTTCAAGTTGCTTTCCAAGGGGGGGTTCTGCTTCTTTCTGGATGGATATGATGAGATACCCGATATTGAGCGCGCTGCAGTAACTGCATCGATACAGAATTTCATTGAGAAGGCTCCACATAACGCCTTTATCATGACGTCGCGTGACGAGGCCGGCCTCTCTGCGTTCCCTCAGTTTCAGCGATACACGATTAAGCCTCTTTTTCGCGAAGAGGCGTACTCACTGCTGCGCAAGTACGCTGACCCTGGTCTTGCGGACAGCTTAATTGCGAAACTGGATTTGCCAGAGAATCAAGCTATTCACGAGTTTTTGGCGAGTCCATTGCTTGCTTCGCTTCTTTTTAAATCCTTCGAATACAAGCACATAATACCCCTTAAGCGGCATATATTTTACAGGCAGGTCTATGAGGCTTTGTACGAATCCCATGACTTGACTAAGGAGGGGGGGGAGTTTCAGCGGAGCAAAAAATCAGGTTTGGATATAGATAGGTTTGAGCAGGTTTTAAGGGCTTTAGGTGCGGTCACGTATAAGGCAACAAAGACAGAATTCACCAAAGACGCAGCGCTTGATTTCGCAGGGAAGGCCTTAGCCCTGTGCTCAGAGCGGAAGGCGGCACCTTCATCAATAACACATGATGCCACCCATGCTGTGCCCCTATTGGTCGTTGATGGCAACTATATTCGCTGGAGTCATCGATCGATTCAGGAGTACTTTGCTGCTCAATATTTGTGCAAGAACACCGAAGGCCGGCACGCGCAAGTCTTGCTTGATTATTATAACGGTAGGGATTTTAGTAAACACATTAACCTCGTTTTGCTGGCTGCTGATATTGATCGGGCTGCGTTTGATCGCTCGATTGGGTTGCATGTTGCGCAGACGCTTCTGAGTGAATACAAGGATATTTACAGAGGCATTTTTCCGGGAGTTGAATCTGCCGCGGTAGAGCAGCGTCGCCGTCTTTGTGTTGGTAGAATGCCATTCATTATTAATAGTGGTTGCCCGCAAGGTGGTGGCAATAGGGAGAATGAGTGGAGTCGTCGGATTCATGAAAGAATAATAAATTTGTCCGGGGGGGCGGATTTAAATTCATCCAGGTTTACCTACGGCGATCCAGGCGTCGGTTTTGCTCTCACAAAAATTGAGAGTTTCATTGAGTCGACGATGGGTCGGCTTGATTTGCCATTTATTGAGGTGCAAGAGAATGTTTCGCAGGTATTTGATAATAAAAAGGGTTTGTGGCCCGATGGCGAGGTTGTGAAAATTGCCGATGACGAGAGTAGTCCTTTGAATTCTGTGGCGTTGTTTGGGGCTACAACGAATCTCATTTTATGTTTGGGTAGGGTTCGCTGGAGGTTCAATCCAGATTTGGCGGTTCGCTATATTGAGGAGATTGGCTTGGATTCGAAAAACATCGCTGATTCGCAGCCTTGGTAGCCAAAGTGGGGTAGGTCTGGAGAGTGAATTTATTCACGGCGGTCTCAAATCAATGCTCGCCCTCGCCAGCCCCCTGCTCGCGCAAGCCGCGAACTACACCTTCAATTTCAAAGCCAACCCAGGCGCAGACGGCGGCGGCTCACTCTCTGCCGACAACGACATCGACTTCAAGCTCCTTGTTGACACCTCGATCGCCCCCTCCGTCAGCCTGTCCAACTTGAACAAGTCCCAGCTTTGGAAGAGTGGGGGCTTCATCCTGGAGATGACCCACAGCGGCAAAACCGTTCGCCTGAACGACGCCATCGTCAGCGCCACTGGCGCCCTGCAGCTCGGCAGTGGCGGCTTCGTCGAGATCCGCGCCAACATCGACGACTTCTTCGACGTTGACTTTCACCCCGGTGCGCCGTTCGTTGAAGCCAATGAGCTGTCGCATGACGCATTCGTCTACGGGCAGATCGACGTCTAAAACAACCAGAAGGCCTTCCAGGACCTCTTCGCCATCGCCGTCATGGGCGACACCTCCAAGCTCAAGAGCTACGTTTCGCAGGTTCCGGAGCCGTCAGTTGGCCTGTTGGCCATCCTGGGGGCCGCGGGCCTGTTCCATCGCCGCAAGCGCATGAGCGCCTGACCGACCGCTCAACGCGCGCGCCACCACCAGGGAGCCCAGATGACCTTCACCGAATCCATCCAAACCTGCTTCACCAAGTACGCCGACTTCAAAGGCAAAGCCTCCCGGTCCGAGTTCTGGTGGTGGGCGCTGTTCAACTTCATCGCCGGCATCTGCCTGAGCATCATCGACCAGCGCCTCGCCTGGGCCTTCACCGTCGCCACGCTGCTGCCTTACCTGGCCGTGTCCACGCGCCGCCTGCACGACGTCGACCGAAGCGGTTGGTGGCAGCTGGTCGGCCTGGTGCCCATCGTCGGGTGGATCCTGGTCATCTATTGGTTGGCGCAAGCACCCAAACCGGCAACCCGGTTCGCGGCTTGAGCGAAGCGGCGCCACAAGTGCCCATGCCTTCGGCATGCCAAGCCGCTGAAGGCACGTTGCCAGCGCCAGCTCGAAGTGACCGATGAAGCGAGCCGGCTGACGCCATCGTCCGTTCTGGCGGTGGCACAAACCCCTCCCTCCTGACACCGGGTTCGGGTGGGTGTGTGCACTGTCACCGCCGGTAGCATCCCGAGAAGAAAAAGGGAGATGAAGTGAACAAAGCAGTTCTCATGCTGGCCTTGACGTGCGCATGCGCGACTTTCTCAAGCATGGCTGGCGCCGCGGGCGAAGCACCTGTCATCAAGCAGAACGTTCGGGTGCTCTCGGAGCCCCCCGCGAGTTACCCCGAGGCGGCCAAGGCCGCCGGCCACCAGGGCGTGGTCAAGCTGCGCTTGTCCATCAACTCCGAGGGAGGCGTGGACGACGCTCAGGTGATCGAGTCTTCCAGGTCCGACATCCTGGACGCAGCCGCCGTGGAGCAAGTCAAAGCCTGGAAGCTGGCGCCGGCCATCGACTCCGAGGACAAGCCTGTGGCGGTCAAGGTGGTTGCACCCATCAAATACGTCAAGGATTCGATCCTGGACTTGGCGAACAAGGCATGCAGCGACCTGAACGTCGATGTGAGCTGGTTCCGCTCTGTCCACCCGGACAAACCGGTCTCGGACATGAACATCTACAACCTCTCGCTGGGGCTGCTGGCCATGGCGGCCGGGTCGGCTCCCAAGATCCTGGAGACCAGCAGGAAGTTCTCGAAGGCTTTCGACAAGACGGTTGAGCGGTGCGCTCAGAAGCCCGATGAGAAGTACTGGGAAAACATCAAATCCGGGATGAGTGCCTGGTTCTGAGGCGCAGCGCCGACGTTGCACGTGTTCGTCATCCACCCCCTCCAACGCCAATCCAATACAGAAGAGCCTTTCCATGTTCAAGAAGCTGTCCATCTCCGCCATCTCCGCTCTGGCCATCCTGCTGTCCGGCTGCGCGGGCGCGCCCACCAAGAAGCTGGATGCCTCCAGCAAGAGCGGCATCAAGTCTGTTGCCGTCAAGCCCGATGCACCACTGCCGCCTGAAATGTTCTACCAAGGCCGAGCCCAGTCCATCGGGCTGGGCATCGGTGGACTGATCGGCCACGCCATCGCGCAAGGCATGACGTCCGACAAAGACATCATCCAGCAGACCCTGAAGACCAATCAGATCAATGTTGGCGAGATCGTCGCCCACTCGTTCACCAGCCAGTTGCGCGAGAGCGGCAAGTTCCCGCTGGCCGATGGCAGCACCCCTGGCGATGCGCGGTTCGAGTTCGAGGTGGTCATGTACGGTCTGGGCCAGACCCAAGGCTTCGCGAGCACCCTGTACCCCACCATCGGCGTCAACGGTGCCCTGAAGCGGCCTGACGGCACGGTGCTGTGGCAGCGGTACGAATACATCACGCCGCTGAACAAGGAAAACACCATCGGCGCCGAACCCGAGGCGTACGCCAAAGACCCGGAGCTGCTGCGCCAGGCCTTCACCAAGGCCGCTGCCGCGTTGACCAAACTCTTTGTCGATGACCTGTGATGCAACTCGCGCCGCCTTGGGCGGTGCGACAACCTTGCAAGCGCCATCGAAACCGTGCAGCGAGGCAAACCATGAACGCCGTCCTTTTCGTCCACCTCATCGCCATCGGCATATGGGCAGGCTGCGTCGCCACGGAAGTCGTCCTTGAAATCGCCCTGAAAAAGGCATCCCCCCAACAAAGCGGCTTGGCCTTGCTGCACGCCAGGATCGACCGCTTCGTCGAAATCCCCGCCATCGTCGTGGCGCTGCTCACCGGCGGCGCCATGCTGCACCACGCCGCCTGGGACACCCTGCTGATCGCCAAGGTCAGCCTGGGCGCTTCGGCCGTCGTGCTCAACAGCACCGCTGCCTTCACCGTTCACCGACGCCTGCAGTGCCTCAACGCCCAGGACATGGCGGGATACCAGCGCTTCAACCGCCTGCACGAGCGCATCGGCATCGGCTGCGTGCTCAGCATCGCGGGTGCCATCGCCGTCGGGGGTTACCGCATCGCGGTTTGAAGGCGTGCCCATCGGCTGCACACCATCGAGAACGACAGCACCCAGGCGTGGCGCGACAAGCGCTGGGCCAGCGTCGCGAATTGACGCACGCCCAGAGGGCGCAAGCGTTTGGGGCGAGGAATGCGATTGGCGTTGCCCAAGCGCGGTGCTACAAACGTTCACAGCGGCAAAGCACGTCGTGGGTTGACGCGCTGGATGACCCCTCTGGGTTTTCTGAGCATGGCAACCCGCGCCACAAGTCCTGTGGCAACAAACCAGGGTTGGACTGCACGACAAATCGTGCTTGCTGCTGATGGCCTTGCTGTCGGCTGCGGATGCCATGGAGGCCGTTTGCAGCTGAAGGAGGCGCGGTACCCGACGAGGCTCGCGCGCCCTCGTCTGAGACGACCGCGCATTGGCAAAAGGAATCAGCCATGCGGCACATCCGTGTGCATGGCATTCGGCAAGTTCAACGGCACGAGTGGCCGTTGAGGCTTGCACCCACCCCAGGCGCATCCCGCGTCAATCACCAGAAAACTTGGCAGGAGTCATTCATGAAGAAAACCTTCCTCACAACCTTCATTTCCGCTGCGATCATCGCTGGCACGGCCGTGGGTGCTCACGCACAAGACGCTGCGCGCAAACAGCAAGTCATCACCGCACTGCCGGAAGTTCCCAGCCACAGCCGTCAAATTCCGGCCGAGGTCACGGCCACGCCTCAAGCTCAAGTGACGTCCGGTGCGGTCGCTCTGGCTGCCGCGCCCCCGCTGACCGCCATGTGGGTGTACGCAGTTGGTTCAACCAATTGCGGCTGGGAGTCCACTGCAGGCCTCACGACGACGGCGTGCAACCATGGCGGTGCGCAACTGCGCTCGGCCTTTTTGGAGATCGGTTACGGCGCGAGCCGTGTGGCCCGGATGAATGGTGCGGTTCTGCCCAGCTCGGCCATGTACGCGAGCACACCGGTTTGCGTCACGGGCGGGTATTACACGTGGCCTTGCACCGCAGGGCAAACCGTGGTGGGCTTCCTCAACGAATACAACCTCGACGGTTACCAAAATGGCCTGTTCAAATACCAGAACACGTCCAGCAACTCTCCGTGGAACACCATGTCGGTGCAAATCAGCATCCTGTGATTCACTGACCACCTGACATGTGACAGAGGCCGGGAAACCGGCCTCTGTCAGGCCTAGGCCCGGATGTCGATGCCGATGGCCTGACCTTGCTGGCGCTGCATGATCGACATGGCCGACTCCAGCATCTTGAGGGTGGTTTCATCGTTGCGTGACAGCGCACCCTGGATGCCATCGCGTGCTCTCTGAGTGAAATCGTGGCGCGTGCCATCGCTTTGCGCCGGCAACTCGCCACCCGAGCCGCCGTTCACCGGGATCTTCATGGTCATCGCCATGAAGGGGCGGCTGTCATCGAGCGACATCTCCCCGCTGCGGATTTGAGCGTTCACCCAATCGCGCATTTCCTGGCGGGTCATGCTGGTGAAATCCACCTGCTTGACGCCGTCGCCCGGGGCCGATGGCTGCGGCGTTGAAACGGGCGTGGTGGATGAACGGTTGGCCGCAGAAACCTGCGGCCATTGGCTCACGCCGAGCGGGCTGGTGCCTGAATCAACTCTCATCGAATTCTCCCTTCGATTCGGTGATCAGGGGATCACCTCAAGCATTTTTGCGAAGTTCGCGCATTGGATCGTCAACCGCCGAGCACTGCTCGCTGTGATTTTCCATGGAGCGGTGACCAGCGAAAGCACGAGCAGCGGTGGGATCATCTTGGTATTCGGGCGACAAGTCGCAGGTGTTCAACCTCCGCATTGGCAACCTGCCTGCACGCTGCCGTGCTGGGCAGATCATGGACTTCGCGAATGTTGGGCCAGCAGCACCCAAGACCCAAGGTCTGGGAGCGCGCCTTCGAGATCACGATGATCTCGCTCTTCGTCTTCCTTGTTTACGACAAGCGCTGAACTGTATTGGTGCATCTTCGTGATGGTCCTGCTGTTCGGCGAGAAGACCATGCGGTTCACGCCCGTGGACTCGTTGCTGCTCATCTTGATCAAAAATCCGACCTCCCACATCAGCTCAATAGCGCAGCACGAAGCAAAGAAAATGCAGTCGATGAACCCCATGAAACGAACCCCTTGGCTGCCCTGCATGGCCGCCTGCGCGCTGCTCGCCGGCTGCGCCTCTCGCACCCTGCCCGAGCAGTACACCCTCAACCCGAAAGGCGACAAGGGCCTGGTCGTCGTCTCGCTCTCGTACGCGGGCACCATGGGCCTGTACAACCTGCACGTCAGAAGCGTCGACGGTTCCGTCCGCGAGCGCTTCGTGGTCGGCCAGCCCTCATACGTGCCCATCCCGCAGAAGTTCGACATCAACGAGGGCGCGTTCCGGGGCGATGTCTACTCGACCGAGCTCCCGGTGGGTGCGTACACGGTCGAGCGCTGGAACGTGGACACCTACTCGTCTCACGTCAGCGCCAACACGCCAATCCCCTTCACAGTCGAGCCGGGCAAGGTCACCTACCTGGGGCGCTTCGAGTTCATGCCGACCGACACCAACGGCGTGGTCATTTACGGCGCGAAGGCTTCGGTCAAGGACCGCAGCGAGCAGGACATGGCCATCGTCGCCAGTCGAACCCCGTCGCTCAAGAACGAACCCATCGCGCTCAACGTTTCCACCTCCGAGGCGGCTCAGAGCCTGAGCGCCAAGCAGCCCAAGAGCGAATACGTCGCGCCGTTCATCTTCATCCCGCCAGCCAGGTGAGCGCGACCCCTGCGCGTGGGCTGGTCAGCCCCGCCCACGAACGAGCCGTTTCCAGATGTCCCGCAAAAGCACCCTCTCCATCCCCGAAGCCCTGATCGTCGGCGGCATCTGCTTCGGGCTGTTCATCCTGCTCTCGTTTCAGGCCATGCTGGCGGGCTTTCCGGATGCGCCGTTTTCCGATGCGGGCATGGTGTGGGGGCTGGGCTGCGAACTGGTGCTCGCAGCGGCGGCCCTGACCTTCCTGCGTGCGCGAGGCTTCGACATCGCGTCACTCGCGCCTCAACCCACCTTGAAGGGCTCGGCCGCTGGCCTGGGGCTGTTCTTCGGTGCTTGGCTGCTGGGCGCCGTGGTGACATCGATGTTCCAGGACGTGCAAGGCTCGCAGCCCATCGAGCGGATGGTCTCCGAATCCCGGCTGTCCATGCCCGTGATCATTGCCTTTGCGCTCGTCAACGCCACCTTCGAAGAAGTGTTCTTCATGGGCGTTCTGGTCCGCGGCCTGCGGTCGCACGGGCTGTCCATCGCCATTGGCTTGCCGCTCCTGATGCGCGTTCTTGGGCACCTGTACCAAGGCCCGATGGGTGTGCTGTGGATCCTGGCCTTCGGCCTGCTTTTCTCCATCTGCTACGTCAGGCGCCCTGTGCTTTGGCCGCTGGTGCTGGCGCACATCCTGTGGGACATCTACCCCTTCACCACCCTGGCGGAATGAGAAACGAAGAGAGGGAATCCCGCGCCTCATGAACGCTCTCTTGTTCATCCACCTGATCGCCGTCGGCATTTGGTCCGGCAGCATCGCCGCCGAAGCGGTGCTCGAAGTCAACCTCGGTCACCCCTCACCCCAGGTGAATGCCCGGTCCGCGTCCCGCATCCGATTCGCCCGATGCCTGGCCATCCCAGCGATCCTTGCTGCGCTGTTCACCGGCATCGCCATGCTGCGCCACGTCACCTGGGACGCCTTCCTGATGATCAAGGTTGCCCTGGCTGCCTCGGCCGTTGTCCTTCACACCCTCGCTGCCTTCGTCGCACACCGCCAGCGCCTCAATGCCCAAGACATGGCGGGCCGCGAGTGCCTCAATCGTTGGTGCGGGCGCATCGGCATCGGCTGCACGGTCTGCCTCGCGGGGGCCGCGGCCTTGGGGGGGCTTCGCATGTTGGTGTAAGGCAGGGCCTCCCGTTTGGTGAGCCAGCCTTCATGGCCACTTGCCTGGCACGCCTGTTGGCCTGCGTGGTGGGCGCGGTTCTGTGCGCTCAAACCCAGCGCGTCTGACGGCGTCGCAAGGCTTGCCTCAAACCGAATGCGCCCACTCCCATCAACGCCATGGACAGGGATGAAATCTCGGGCACCGCGACGACGTTGCGGGTGAAGCTGCAAGTCGCGCGCTCGGCGTGGCTGCAGGCCTCGAAGCCATTGATAGGGCTGATGTTTGCCGACAACGGTTTGCCATCGGCCGATGCGCCGTAGATGTTGATCGACAGGAAAGGCACCAGGGGGAACACGATGTTGCCGGTGGCATGGGTGCCATCGGGCACGAACGTGCCAAGCAGGAAGTCACCCGTGCGCAAGGCATCCTGCGAACCACCAAAGAACGCGGGGACCCGCGAGCCGTAGTAGGTGCTGAACGTGTAGCCACGCACGTCGCAATTCGGGGTGCAGCCGTAGCCTGGGCCCACCGACACACTTGTGTAGCTGGCGAACTCAAGCTGGTGGTCCTTGAGGGTGGACCAGTCAAGCCAACTTCCGAATTTTGGCAAGTCCCTGGGGGCCAGGCCGAAAGGGAAACCCAGGGCGTTGCCGACCGGACCGTCTGAGCTGACGCGCACCCACAGCTCGATGGGCGTGTCCACGGCCACTGTGCCTGTTTGCTGCAGGTAGCTCACCGTGATGTTCGGCATGGCCACGGCGTGGCCACCGATGAACCCTGCCGCCACGCATGCCCCGAGCTAGGGATGCCACCTCTCGGCATTTGGGGCTAACGTGTCGGCGCTTTCCGTCGGCACGCGAACAACCAACCCAAGGCGGTCTATCCCGAGTTCGAATTGCTGGACGGCGCCCGCACCCGATCGCAGTACCGACAGAGCGGATCTCTGGCTTTCTTGAGGATTGGTCATGAGCGATGTCTATTGGGGCACCCCGGGTGCGATCAACGCGCTGGCAAACCCCACCGTCATGTTCCTGGGGGACTCCTGGTTCTGGTACCCGATCAGCAACCTGCCGCGTGCGATCCATGCGTCTTTTTCAACGCACGACTTCCTGGTCATCGGGCGCAACGGGGCCGATGCCTCGGAATGGAAAGACAAGTTCCGCAAGGACATCGACCGGGCTTTCAAGTTCTATGGTGACGCGGTGCAGGCGCTCGTGCTCAGCGGCGGAGGCAACGACGTGGCGGGCTCTGCCGATTTCCTGCGGATCATCAACGCCGATTGTTCCAAGGCCACTTCCGTGAAGGAGTGTTATCAGCCCGGGCAACCGGAGTCTTTGCTCAGCGGCTTGTTTGGTGCCCACAAGGCGGTGATCCTGAAGTTCCGGGCGCACAACCCTCGCGCGCCCGTCCTGCTGCACAACTATGACAACGCGTGGCCTTCCGGGAAGGGGTTGTTTGGCCCATCTGACTGGCTCAAGGCGCCAATGGACGCGGCGAAGGTGCCCAAGAAGCTGAGGCGGGACCTCTTCAAAGACCTCATTGCTCAGTTGCATGACATGCATCAGGCGCTGGCCAAGGACGCCGCATTGGCGCCAGTCGTTGCGATCCGAACTGCAGGCACCCTGCCCGAGAAGGCCGATGAAGCTGGGTCGTGGTGGGCCAATGAGCTCCACCCTTCTGTCCGTGGCTTTCAACTGATTGCCGACACGAAGTTCGTGCCCGAGCTCAAGAAGTTCCTTGTTTGAGCGCGAGGCGGCCTTGTGCAGGCGGACTCCTGGCTACTTGGACCACTCGGTTGTGGCCTCGGACCGGGTGAACCAAGTGGTCCACATGTCTTGCAAGCGTTTGGCTTGCCCCAGGCCCAGGTGGCTGCGACGAACGATCCGGTTCACCTCGACGCGAGCATTTCTCAGCGACACCTCCTCGAGGTTTTCCGCGGACAGCGTCTGCTGCACACCATCTTGGCCATACACCGACAAGGACGCGCTGTTTTGCTCCATGTCGCTGTAGTAGATGAGGGTCACGTTGGCGGCGGTGCGCAGGTCATGTCGTTTGGAGATTGCGATGGTCGTCTCGAGCAAGGGGGAGGTCCGCAGCGGGCCAGCCTTGAGCAGCGCCTGTGCGGCCTTCTCGACCATGGCCAAGGCCTCTTCCCGGCCCTTGCGATAGGCGCTTTGATCGGCGTGCGACATCAGGTAGGCGCTGCTGCCGGGCAGCTCTGGGCCCACGCACCCTGCGGTCGCCTCGATGGGCTCGTATGCGTCGTCATCGTTGGGCCTGAGCAAGACGAAATGCGTTGCTTGGCTTTGCGCTGCAAGGCGCTCCCGAACCTGCTGTGTGACCCGATTCGCATCGACACGGTCGTAGGGGTCCGATGCATCGATGACCACGATGTGAAGGCTCCTGGGGTGTTGCGCGTCACAACCGATGGTTGTCAGCAGCGCCTGCCTTTTCACGACGTACAAGGGGATGAGGGCAAAGAAGCCGGCGGCAAGCAGTGCAGCAATCGCAATCTTGAAAACCTTCACAGTGGGCTTTCTATGGTGTCGCGGTTGCGGTGGATTCAAGCACGAGCTTGGCCTCGGCATCGATGCGCTGTCGAACCATGGGGGCGACCACGGATTCGAATTCGTTCTGGAAGCGCTTCATCTCGGTCTCGGCATCAGCCAGCAATGCCAGAGCGCGCCGTGTGGTGACGTCTTCATCCGAGGTGTCGTAGCTCCGTTTGCGTGGGGGGATCGAGGGATAGACCGGTCGAGGCTGTTCGCTGTGGCGCCGGCTGGACGAAAAGAGCTGCTCTCGATAGACCTTGATCAGCGCTTCTGCGAACGCCTGAACGTTGTCAAAGAGCTTGGGCCAGTAAGCCGAGTGCGCGCTCAGGTTGTCCAGGTAGGTGGAGACGGCCAGGCGTGCGGTCTTGAGGTGCTGAAGATAGCCCCCGGCATCCTGGCGGACCCGTTCAACCGACGCGTAGCCAACCCAGCGCATGTGCTGGAGTTGCTGTTCATGCAGCAAACGAAGGGAGGACGCTTCGGCTTCAGCCAGCTTGAAGTCGCGCCAACGCTCTTCGTGGCCCGGATGTGCCGGGTTGAACTCATAGATGGTTTTCAGCACCATGAAGGTGTAGATCGCCAGGTTCAACGTCAGAAGCAGGAAGCTGAAGGCGGAAAGACCCATGGGCGAAGACGGAACCGTCGCCTGGGTTGCCCCCAGATCTCGCCAGAACGCGAACAGGACGTTGCCGGTGCAGATGGCCGCGGTGAAAACCACCGCGATGCCGATGAGGATCGCCTTCATCGCCACGGACTTTTCGAGCTTGGCCCTGTGCAGGACGTACTTGCCGATGATGAAGCCGACGGAGATGTTGATCAGGCAGGTCACCGAGCTGAGGCCAATGGCCTGGACCCGGTCGATCTCCGGCTTGACCGATATGAACCAGAAACTCAACGCAATGTCGACGGATGCGGCGATCGTGATGTCCGCCCAGCGCTCAGGAGGCGAGCGCAGGAAATGGGGCACACGTGATCGCAGACCGACTGAATTGACCAGTTCATCGAGTGCACGCTCCTTCTCATCGGCTTCTGACTTGGCCTTTGCGTGTCGATCTCGCACCTGCCGAAGGTTGTCCTCGCATGCGGCAAGCCAGTCCAGAAACCTGTTCTTCAGAGCGCGAACGGCGTCTCCGGCGTCAAACGATTGGGCTTCGACGGACTTGAGTGCCTGCCTGACCGTGAGTCGGTGTTCTTGGGTGGCTTTCTCGAGTTCAAGCAGCTTGCGGTCTTGGTGCGCGAGTATTTCGGTCTCGTAACCCGTCAATTGGACATCGCTGGCGCTTCCAAGCCCCCTGCGGGCATCCGTCCAGGCGCGAAGGCGGACCCGCCACCGTTTGAATGGCAGCGCCAAGGGGTCCACAACCTTGCTCGCAAATGGGTTGGACAGCTTGGGCAGGGGGATCTCAAGGGAAAGCGGCGTGAAGCCAAATATCTTGGCCAGATCAATGGTCAGCTTGGGGCCTTCCGCAGAGGTGGCATCCGCGGCTTTTGAAATGAAACGCTTCATTCAATCCTCCCGCATTTCTTTGTGGCTCGTTCGTGACGATGGCGCGGTTTTTCGGTAGAGCATGCCAGAAGCGGGGGCGTCAACGAAGCCCCGGACATGCGGGGAGGAGAGGCGCGACGACACGTCGTGATCAACTGGTCCCCCCTAATAACAAGGCTCGCGCTCCTTCGCGACTTCTGGCATCTTGCTCGTCGGTTCGTGATCAAGGTGAGCACAGGCCGGTCGCGTTCGAAACCATGTGTCCCGAGGCGAGGTTGTTGGCCATGGGCAGCTGTCAATCCAGGGAGGGGTCATGCAGCCATTCGGTCAGCCGCTGGACAAAGCGGCGCTTCAGCAGCACATCTACGCGACATACAACACCTTGCGGTTCGGCATGGTGGTGATCGCATTCGCTTTCCCGATCCTGCTTTATCTGGTGGGCGCCATCCATGGCATTGCGCTTCAGGATTCCATGAGCGCGTATTACTGGGCGGAGGCCGGAGGTGAGGTTCCCGCCCGCGTGTGGTTTGTCGGTGGGCTGTTTGCGATCGGGTCCTTCCTTTATCTGTACAAAGGCTTCACGGTTGGTGAGAACTACGCCTTGAACGCGGCGGCTTTGTTCGCGATCGGGGTGGCGTATTTCCCGATGGAGTGGGGGTGCGGCACCGCATGCGCAAAGGTCTCGGCACATGGCGTCTGCGCGGTCTTGATGTTCGTGTGTCTGGCATATGTGGCGTGGTTCCGGTCGGGCGACACCTTGCCTTGGTTGGGCAACGCCGATCGAGAGACCCATTACCGCGGCTGGTACCGCGTGGCGTCCGTCGTGATGCTGGTGTCGCCGCTCACCGCGGTCCTTCTGCAATCTGTTTTCCAGAAGTCCGGGGCCTATGTCTATTTCATCGAGTTGGCAGGCATTTGGGCGTTCTCGCTCTATTGGTTGATCAAGAGCCTCGAGATGCGCGAATCACAAGCTGACAAGAGGGCTCTGCAGGCCCCTTGTGATGTTGAGTACGCCTGACTGGGGCGCCGATGTGTGGTGGACAACGATCCCATTTCGATGAGGGGGCTGCATGAAGCTGGGGACTTTGGGTTTGGTCTTTTTCGCCGTCCTGTTCGCGACTGACGGAGCTCGGGCTCAGACCGTCTACCTGAACCAGGACAACATTTCGGTGAGTGTCGGTGCGGGCACGTCACCGGGCACGTTCAACAACACCTTCGCCGGTGGCGCAACCATCGCCAAGGTCATCGATTCGGCAACGGCCGATGCCGCCGAGTTCCACAACCAGCAAACCCACATCTGGTACACGGCCAACAGCATCGGTGGCGGGCTGGAGTTGCTGTTCGATTTTGGCCAGGCCTACGACATCCAGACGCTGCATTTCTGGAACTACGACGGCGAAGCCTTTGATGTTGACGACGTCAGCTTCAAGTTCTTCGATGTGGGCAATCAGCAGGTGGGGGCCCTGGGCATCCAGCCTGCACTGGGCAGCTCTCCCGCCATCTACGCGCAGGACATCGAACTGGCCGCGCCGCTGAACGTGCGCTACGTCAGCGCTTTCCTGACGGGCACGAATGCGCAAGTGGACTTCCAGAACATCGGCTTCACGGCTGTGCTGTCGGTGCCAGAGCCCGATGCATCTGCGTTGTGGGTGCTGGGGGCGGTGTTGGCATGGGGGGCTTCGCGGCGTCGCAGGCAAGGTTGAATGCCTCGATGCTAGGCGTGTCAGCCAGCCAGAAATGCTGGGCCGATCTCAGAAGTGGCATGGCTTTGCGGAGGCAATGAACAGCAGGAGGGGCAGCATGTCTGCATGGTGGGTCGAAGCGTCGCGCGAGAATTTCGAGCTTGTGCGGCGCCTTGTCGAACACGAAGATGGGCTGATCAATGTCCGCACGAACTGGGCGCTGGCGTTTCACGCGTTGTTGTTCAATGCCTTTGTCGGTGGCGTGGCGCTGTATGAGAAAGTGCGATTTGGCCAAAGCTGCTTTGACCCGATCGCATGCGGTTTGATCCTGGCCTGCCTGCTGGGTGTGGGCTCTGCGGTCGCAGCGTTTGCCGGGGTCTGGGTCATCATGTTGGTGCTGGTGATCCGGGCACCGGCCATGAGCCCGCTTTCACCATCAGGCCAGTGAGCCCCTTGAGGGCATCGTTCGGGAGGCCTTGTTACTGGGCCTCCCCATGGATTTTCTGGGCATGAACCGCGAGTCGTACAACCTGATCGCAGCGCAATGGGCTGCCGCCCGAGCCGCCTTCTGTGGTCGCGAACGCGATTACCTTGAAGCCGTGCTCGCCACCGCACCTGCCGGCTCGACCATCCTGGACCTGGGTTGCGGAACGGGGCGACCCATGGCCGAACACATCGTGGCCCAGGGCAGGCGCGTGCTGGGCGTCGACCAGTCTGAAGCGCTGCTGGGCATCGCGCGCGGCAACTTGCCGACCGAGCGCTGGGTGCTGTCCACGATGCAAGCCTTTGAGCCCGATCGGTCCTTCCAGGGTGCGCTGCTGTGGGACTCGCTTTTCCACCTGCCGCGCGACGAGCACGAACCCATCTTGCGCAAGGTGGTGGACGCTTTGCCCCCAGGAGCTCGGCTCATGCTCACGGTGGGCGGCTCAGCTCACCCTGCCTTCACCGACACCATGTTCGGCCAGACCTTTTCCTACGACTCGAACACGCCCGATGAGTCCAGGCAGATCCTGGCGCGCCTGGGCTGCCACATCGTCATCGGTGAGTTCATGAACCTGCCGGACGGCGGGCGGGACAAAGGACGCTACGCCATCGTGGCCGAGAAGACCTGACCGCTAAGATCTCTGGCGTCGTCACGAAAACCAGAGGGAGAAACGATGGCCGAGTACGAAGAGGCGCTGAACCTCCTGCGCCAGATCGAACGCAACCAGCAACGCGGCCTGGAGTTGCAGGCCGAGCAAGTCGCCATGGTCCGTGACCAGATGGCCCGCACCGAGGCCCGTGTGCAGGAAAGCATCGCGCTGCAAAAGGTGGCGGTGGCCAAGCAGTCCAAGGCGCTCAACGTGCTGATGCCCATCATCGTGGTGGCGCTGGCCTATGTGGGCTACCTGATGTTTCGGCACGGTTGAAGGTGCAGGCGAATGATCATCTACATGCTCTACATCGGGCTGGTGCTGGGCTTCGCGATGGATAAATCCGCTGGGATGGGTGGCGCCATCATCCTGGCGGGATGCTTCCTTGCCCTCGTCACTTCGGTCACCACCTTCGTGGCCAGCAAATGGCTGGGTAGCACGGCCTCACTGGGTGAGTCCATCAAGGGCAACATCGCGGCCCTGGTCGCTGTCTGGTTTTCGTTGCGATTCGGACTGCAGGCGGTCCCCAAAATGCCCTGGGTCATTTTTCTGGTGCCTGTCCTGGCCATTGGGGTCGCCACACTGGTCCTGGAGCACATGCTCTCGTTGAGCTGGCCGAGAGCGCTTGGTGTGGTGACCGCGAGCGGCGTCCTGGCTTGCGGTGCGGTCAAAGTGCTCCTGCCGGCAGGGGTGATCCTGCTCAAGGGGGCCTGAGGTCACTGCAAGCCGGGCTGCTTCGTTCTAGGGGGGGCGGGGCTGGGCGACGGGGCTTTTCCGCGTCAGAATGCGATGCAGGTGCTGGCCCAAAGCAGGTCGAGCGCGAGACAGAACAAGACCCGTGTTCAGGAGGTGGCCCCATGGTCGAATCGTTCCCCCCCGCCGTCCCGGCTGCTGCGAGCGCCGAGCCATCGAGCGCCAGGCGAGTGCCCCTGTGGGCGGCTGTTTTGCTCACGCTGGGCGCCGCAGCCCTCGCGGCTTTGGGCACCCGGGCCTGGCTCCTGCGCGATTTCCCCCCGTCCCAGGCGGCCATCCAAGGCATGCTGGCCGATGAGCAGGTCCCGATCGAGTTGGCGCCCACCGCGGCGGGAACGCCTTCGAAGCAGGCGCTCGAGCACCCCCCCTCGATGCTCTACGGCATGCTGCCCTTGCACAGCGGGCATGGCCTGCGTGATGCGCAATGCCGCCAACTGGCCTCCGACGCCATGAAGGAGGCCGGCATCACCGAGATCGACGCGGGTGGTGAATCGACCCTGTTTGCGCGCCAGGGCGACTACGCCTTGTTCGTCGGTTGTCACCTTGATCAAAAACTGATCCTTGTGGGGGCGGCCGGGCCGGTGCCTGAGCAGGCCGAGTCGCTCCAGGAGCAGTTGCTGCGCTCGCTGCAAACGCGGTTCTGAGCGCTTCTGAGCGTTCCAGGGCGGCACAATCGCGCCCATGTGGACCCAGATCACCCTGGCCGACCTCGGCCACCCCGAACACGCAGACGCCATCGTCAACCTGCTTGACGCCTATGCCCGTGACGAGATGGGGGGCGGTCGTCCCTTGAGCGATCACGTGCGGCGCAACCTGGTGCCCGAATTGCGCAAACGCCACGGTGTGCATGTGGTGCTGGCCTTCGCCGGAGAAGAGGCGGCCGGCATGGCCATCTGCATGCAAGGTTTCTCCACTTTTGCCTGTGAGCCCTTGCTCAACGTTCACGACATGGTGGTGCTGCCAGCGCACCGTGGCCAGGGGCTGGCCGGGCAGTTGCTCGCCGAGGTCGAATGCATCGCGCGCGAGCGCGGTTGCTGCAAGGTCACGCTGGAGGTGCTGGAAGGCAATGTGTCGGCCCAGGCGGCTTACCGGCGAGCCGGGTTCGAGGGCTACCAGCTCGACCCGCGCATGGGCCGTGCCTGGTTCTGGCAGAAGTTGCTGGGTTGAGGTTTCCGGTCGCCAACCCGTGTTTCACCGGGTGATGCCCGACAGCGGAGGCCGGCATCATTTGGCGACACCCCCGTTAGCAGGAGTTTCGCCATGGACGCCCCCCGCGCCACCTTCACCCGCATGGAAGACAGCACCCAGGCCGACTGGGCCCTGATCCTGCCCGAAGCCATGAAGATGGCCCGCTCGCTGCCAGATCGGGTGATGGACCACCTGAAGTTGCTCGAAGGTGACTTCGGCGGATTCCCGATCGATCGACTCAGCCATTGCCTGCAGACCGCCACCCTGGCCGAGGCCGATGGCCGAGACGAGGAGTACATCGTCTGTGCGCTGCTGCACGACATCGGCGACACGCTGGGCAGCTACAACCACCCCGACATCGCCGCTGCCATCCTCAAGCCCTTTGTCAGCGAGGCCAACCTGTGGATGGTTCAGCACCACGGCATTTTCCAGGGGCACAACTTCTTTCACCACATCGGGCTGGACCGCCACATGCGTGACCAGTTCGCTGGGCACCCCCATGCTGAACGCACCGCGGAATTCGTTGCCCGTTACGACAACCCCGCCTTCGATCCGGCTGCGCCGACGCGCCCTTTGAGCCACTTCGAGCCCATGCTGCGGCGGGTGATGGCCAGCCCGAAGCAGTCGGTTTACAAAGCCGCCATGGAAGCAAGCCAAGGCGCCTGAAGGCCTGCCTCGGGATTGCCCTGAGCCGCAATTGGGCCGGCATGGGCAGATTTGCGACAGTTGAGCGCCGCCTCAAAAGCTCCGGGCGATCAGGGGATTGGATTCGTTGTGCAACAGTGCTTTACTTTGCGCTTCAAGAAATATTTCACGCCCACACAGGGGTGAAGGGATGCCCATGAAGACCCTGTCGTTGTTGCCGCTTGGATGGATCGTTTCCGCGGCCGCCCTCCTGCCCGGGCAGGCCATGGCGCTGGCCTACCAGAATGGCGCCGATGTGTCCGCCGTGTCCTCGACCGACGATCCGGCCTATGGGTTCCTGGATGGCGTTGGTTACGTGCTGACGTCCAACCCGTCTCAGGGCAATTACGTGGCCTGCTCCGGCACGGCGCTGTCGTCCCGGTTGGTGCTCACCTCGGCGCATTGTTTCGATTTTGACTACAACAACACGACCGACAACAGCCGAACCATGTTCTACAACTGGGGCGGTTCCGGCAACAGCCGCGGCCTGACCCAGAACTTTGGCAGCGTGGTGGTGTCACCGCAGCACCAGATCACCCAGGTGGGCGGCTACAAGGCTTACAGCGACCTGGCCCTGATCGTGCTGGATTCGCCCCTGTCCGCGGGCACGCCCACCTACGCCGTCTACGATGGGCCTTTGTCTGAGGCCTCGCTGAACAAGCTCAAAGAAGGCGCCATGTTGGTGGGGTATGGCCAGCACCATGAAGAGGGGCAGTGGGTTGCCGGAGGCAGTGCGTACAACCGCTGGGTGGGCTACGCCAAGGTCAGCGGCTTCGACCCGCAGCGTGGCGGCACGCTGTCGGCAACCTTGGTCAATGGCACCTCCATCCTGGCCCCTGGTGACTCGGGTGGTCCGCTGATGTCCTGGACGCAAGCTGGCGGTTCGCCCCTGGGCGTGGTGTTTGGCACCGGCGCCTATGCCCGCGACAACCAGGGCAACGGTCGGTACACCGACATGGGTGACGAGGCCTTCTGGAGCTTTGCTGGCAGCGCCGCCGACTTCATCCGCCAGGTCGCGGCAGACAACGGCGAGACGGTGCGTTTCTTCTCCGATGTTGCCGGGGCCTTGGCCGCTTGCCCGACTGGCAGCACCTGCGCTGGTTTTCCGGCTGTCTCGGGCACCAGCGGAACTGGCAATGTGCCAGGCATCCCTGAGCCGGGGCAACTGTCCTTGATGGGCGTGGGGCTCCTCACGTTGCTGGGGATGGCACGTTACCGGCGCAAGGCCGAGCAGGCCTGAGCAGGCATCCGTGTTTCGCCAAGGAAAAGGCCCGCATGCGCGGGCCTTTTTTCAGTGGCTGATCATCCACGGTCGTTTGCTAGGGAAGGCCTTGGCGCCGTTGGCCGCCGTCACGGTGGCGCTGCGGATGCCTTTGCTGCCGCTTGAGCAGCAGCCGCAGCCAGAGGGGTGTTTCAGCCGGGCGTAGCCGCCTTCCTGATGGCCCTTGGACGTCATGGGGTTGTGGCGGGCCGCTTCGTTGCGGTCCATGGCCGTGCGCGTGTCGCCGCTCAGGCAGGCCAGGCGCGGCGCGCTGACGAACACCCGTGGCGAGGCCGTGCCGCAGTCGGGGCAGCCGGCCGGCTCATTGCGCTCGGCCAGGCTGCGAAAGGCGTCGAAGCCCCCGCAGCTCGGACAGTCGTAGTCGTAGGTGGGCATGCGGGGGGCTCCTTGCTTCAGTGCGCCAGGGTCACTTGACGATGTCGTACGAGATCGGCATGTCGATGCTGCCGTCGAGCATCTTCACGGGGCCGGCGGCCGTCGGGTTGATGTCGAACTCGAAGATCTCGGTGGGCAGCCACAGCGTCGCACAGGCGTTGGGGATGTCGACCACGCCGCTGATGTGGCCCTGCACCGGCGCCGTGCCCAGGATGGAGTAGGCCTGCGCCTTGGTGTAGCCGAACTTGGTCAGGTACTCGATGGCGTTCAGGCAGGCCTGGCGGTAGGCCACGTGCACGTCCAGGTAGTGCTGCTTGCCGTGCTCGTCAACCGAGATGCCTTCGAAGATCAGGTAGTCCTTGTAGTTGGGCGTGACGGGGCTGGGCTTGAAGATCGGGTTCTTGATGCCGTACTTGGCCATGCCGCCCTTGATCAGGCTCACGCGCATGTGCACCCAGCCCGCCATCTCGATGGCGCCGCAGAAGGTGATCTCGCCGTCGCCCTGGCTGAAGTGCAGGTCGCCCACGGAGAGGCCGGCGCCGTCCACGTAGACGGGGAAGAAGACCTTGGAGCCGCGCGACAGGTCCTTGATGTCGCAGTTGCCGCCGTGCTCGCGCGGGGGCACGGTGCGTGCGCCTTCCGCGGCGATCTTGTCCTTGACTTCGCCCGTGGCCTTGCCGGCGTGCGTGGTCTTGGCAAACGGCGGGTTGGCCAGCGGCGGCACGCGGTCGGGCTGGGTGGCGATGAAGTCCACCTCACGCTCGTTCCACATGTCGAGCATCTTCTTGTCGGGCAGGCAGCCGATCAGACCCGGGTGGATCAGGCCGGCGAACTCGACGCCGGGGATGTGGCGGCTCTTGGTGAACATGCCGTTGAAGTCCCAGATGGACTTCTGCGCATGCGGGAAGTGCTCGGTCAGGAAGCCGCCGCCGTTGTTCTTGCTGAAGAAACCGTTGAAGCCCCACAGGCTGTCCTGCTTGGCGCCGATGTCGAGCAGGTCAACGACCAGCAGGTCACCGGGCTCGGCGCCTTTGACGCCCACCGGGCCGGACAGGAAGTGAACCGTGGTCAGGTCGACGTCGCGCACGTCGTCGGCGCTGTCGTTGTTCTGGATGTAGCCGCCCGTCCAGTCGAAGGTTTCGAGGATGAAGTCGTCACCCGGGTTGACCCAGCAGGCCATCGGGATGTCCGGGTGCCAGCGGTTGTGCACCATCGGGTTGTTGTAGGGGGAGTCTTTGAGATCGACCTTGATCAGCGTTTCGGGCATGGCTTGCTCCTTGGTTCAAACAGAGAGGTAGGCTTTGATGCGGTCGGCATCGGTGTCGGCGCGGGTGGTCTCGTGCACCAGCCGGCCGCCTTCGATCACGAAGAGGCGGTCGGCCACGTCCATCGCAAAGCTCAGCACCTGCTCACTGACCACGATGGTGATTTCGCGCAGCTTGCGGATCTCGTTGAGCGCCTTGGCGATGTCCTTGATGATCGAAGGCTGGATGCCTTCGGTGGGCTCGTCGAGCAGCAGCACCTTGGGGTTGGTGACCAGGGCGCGCGCGATGGCGAGCTGCTGTTGCTGGCCGCCCGAGAGGTTGCCGCCCTTGCGGTGCTTCATCTCGAAGAGCACCGGAAAGAGGCTGTAGATCTCTTCGGGGATGCGCTTGTGCTTGGCGTTCTCCAGGCCGGTCTGGATGTTCTCTTCCACCGTGAGGGTGGGGAAGATCATGCGGCCCTGCGGCACGTAGGCGATGCCTTTCTTCACGCGCTGGAAGCTCTCGTCTTTGGTGACGTTGCTGCCGGCCACCGTGATCTCGCCGGACTTGGTGGGCAGCACGCCCATCAGGCTCTTGAACAGCGTGGTCTTGCCCATGCCGTTGCGGCCCATGATGGCGATGGTCTCGTTCTTGTTGCCTTCGAACGAGATGCCGTGCAGCGCCTCGCTCTGGCCGTAGGCGACGTGGAGGTCTTTGACTTGCAACATGGTGGTCTCCTGTCAGTGGCCAAGGTAAACGTCGATGACCTTGGGGTCGCTCTGGACCTGGTCCATGGTCCCTTCGGCCAGGATCTTTCCCTGGTGCATGACGGTGACCTTGGAGGCGATCTGCTTGACGAAGTCCATGTCGTGTTCGATCACGATCATCGAGCGGCCCTTGCAGATGCGCTTGAGCAGGTCTGCGGTGAGCTCGCGCTCTTTGGCGCTCATGCCGGCGATGGGCTCGTCCAGCATCAAGAGCTCGGGCTCCTGCATCAGCAGCATGCCGATCTCCAGCCACTGCTTCTGGCCGTGGCTGAGCAGGCCGGCTTCCATCTCGAGCTTGTCGGCCAGGCCGATCTCTTCGGCCACCACCTGAACGCGAGCCTTGACCTCGTCGGTGCACTTGAAGGCCAGCGCGCCCAGCACCGAGCGACCGCGCGGGAAGGACACCTCCAGGTTCTGGAAGACGCTGAGGTTTTCGTAGATGGACGGGGTCTGGAACTTGCGGCCCACGCCCGAGCGCACGATGGCGTGCTCGGACTTCTTGGTCAGCTCCTGGTCCTTGAACTGGATGCTGCCGGTGGAGGCCTTGGTCTTGCCGCAGATGAGGTCGAGCAGGGTGGTCTTGCCGGCGCCGTTGGGGCCGATGATCACGCGCAGCTCGTTCTTGTCGACGTAGAGGTTGAGGCTGTCGATGGCCTTGAAGCCGTCGAAGGACACGGTCAGGCCTTCGATGTAGAGCACGAACTCTTTGGGTGCCATGGTGGACTCCGGTTGTCGATGCAATTGGGTCGGTGGAGGGCGCAGTGGGCTGGGTCGGGGCTCAGGCTTGCTGCCCGCTCATGCCGGGTGGCATGCCGCCACCGCCAGCAGGGGGTTTGCCGTTGGGAGGCACCTCGGGGTACATGGCATGCGCCGTCTTGATGCGCTCGGCCTGCGCCTTGCGATCGGCCTGGCGCTGGGCCCACCAGGGCTTGATCTTTTGCTCCCACAGCCCGGCCAGGCCGTCGGGGAAGGCCATGGTCACGCCGATGAACAGCGCGGCCATCAGGAACAGCCACAGGTCAGGGGCCGACTCGGAGAAGTAGGTCTTGCCGAAGTTGACGATGAGCGCGCCGTAGATGGCGCCCACCAGGCTCATGCGGCCCCCGACGGCGGCGAAGATCACCATCTCGATGGAGGGCACGATGCCGACGAAGGACGGCGACATGAAGCCCACTTGCAGCGTGAACATCGCGCCACCGATGGCCGACAGACCGGCCGCCAGGCAGAAGGCGAAGACCTTGAACATGGAGACGTCGTAGCCGGAGAAGCGGACGCGGTCTTCTTTGTCGCGCATGGCCAGCAGCAGGGTGCCCAGCTTGGAGGACTGCACCCAGCGGCACAGCAGCACCGATGCCAGCAGCAGGCCTGCGCACACGTAGTAAAGGATCAGCTTGGCCTGGTCGGTGCGGATGTCCCAGCCCAGCATCGTCTTGAGGTCGGTGATGCCGTTGACGCCGCCGGTGTAGCCCTGCTGGCCGATGATCAGCACCGTCAGCACCAGGGCCACGGCCTGCGTGATGATGGCGAAGTACACGCCGCCCACGCGCCGCTTGAACATGGCGAAGCTGATGATGAAGGCCAGCAGCATGGGCACGATCACCACGGCCGCCAGGGCAAAGCCCAGGCTGTCGAAGGGCTGCCACCACCAGGGCAGCTCGGTCAGCTGGTTCCAGTCCATGAAGTCGGGGATGCCCGGTGTGGACTGGATCTTGGTGGCTTCGGGGTCGGAGGCTTCCAGCTTGAGGAACATGGCCATCATGTAGCCGCCCAGGCCGAAGAAGCAGCCCTGGCCCAGGCTGAGGATGCCGGCGTGGCCCCACAGCATGACCAGGCCGATGGCCACGAAGGCGTAGGTCAGGTACTTGCCCACCAGGTTGAGGCGGAAGGGCTCCAGGGCCAGCGGGAAGGCCACCAGCAGCACCAGGGCCAGCAGCAGGAAGCTGCCGAGCTTTTGTTTGGCGAGCCAGTCTTGCATTGCGTTCATGTGAGTGCTCCTTTTGATCTCGTGTTCAACTTCAACGGCGGACCTTGGAGGCGAACAGGCCTTGCGGGCGCAGCATCAGGATGGTGATGACGGCCATCAGCGTGAGCACCTTGGCGTTCGAGCCGCTCATGAAGAACTCGGAGATCGACTGCGTCTGAGCGATGCCGAAGGCCGATGCCACCGTGCCCAGCAGGCTGCCGGCGCCACCGAAGGTCACGACCAGGAAGCTGTCGACGATGTAGAGCGAGCCGCTGGTCGGGCCCGTGGAGCCGATGGTGGTGAAGGCCGCACCCGCGACGCCGGCGATGCCGCAGCCGATGGCGAACGTCAGGCGGTCGGTCTTCTTGGTGTTGATGCCGATGGCGTTGGCCATCACGCGGTTGCTGACGGTGGCGCGCACCCGCAGGCCCCAGCGGGCCTTGTACAGGGCCAGCAGCAACAGGGCGGTGACCAGGGCGGTCAGGCCCATGACGAACAGGCCGTTGATCGGGATGTCCAGGCCCTCGGCGGGGGCCCATGAGCCCATCAGCCACTCAGGCAGGGTGGGGCTGACTTCCTTGGGGCCGAAGGTCGAACGAAAGACCTGCTGCAGGCCCAGGCTCAGGCCCCATGTGGCCAGCAGCGTGTCGAGAGGTCGTTTGTAGAGGTGGCGGATGAGGGCCCATTCGGTGAGCCAGCCCGCAGCGAAAGCGAACAAGAAGGCCGCGACGATGGCCACGGGAAAGTACATCTGCACCAGGCCGGGCGCGAAGGTTTCGGTCAGCGTCGAGCCCAGGTAGACGGTGTAGGCGCCGATGGTCATGAACTCGCCGTGGGCCATGTTGATGACCCCCATCTGGCCGAAGATCACCGCCAGGCCCAGGCCCATGAGCAGCAGCACGGAAAACAGGCTCAGCCCGGCAAAGCCTTGCATGAGCCCGATGTTGAGCATGTCGTTGAGTGTCATGTCCATGTTGTTCACCTTCGCATCGGAAAAAACCTGCGCGGCCCGGCCAGCAGCCCGACCGGGCCGTCGCAGGAAACAGGTGCCTGTGAAGCACGTGGCCGTCGCCACGGTTCAGCAGGCGTCCCGGCGCTCACTCGGTCATTGATATCCCTTGGGGAAGGGGTTGGGTTCGATCAGCTCGGGCGACTCGGCCACGACCTTGAAGGTGCCGTCCGGCAGGCCCTGGGCGATGCGCGACTTGCTCCACAGGTGGTGGTTCTGGTGAACCTTGACGTAGCCTTCCGGCGCGGTCTTGAGCTCGATGCCCGGCGATGCGGCGACGACCTTGTCGACGTCGAAGCTGCCGGCCTTCTCGACGGCGGCCTTCCACAGCCAGGGGCCCAGGTAGCCGGCCTGCGTCACGTCGCCGATCACCGACTTCGGACCGTAGGCCTTCTTGAAGGCCTCGACGAACTTCTTGTTGTTGTCGTTGGTCAGCGACTGGAAGTACTTCATCGAGCTGTAGAAGCCGGCGAAGTTTTCACCGCCCACGCCCAGCATTTCGTCCTCGGTCACCGACAGCGTCAGCAGGAACTGCTTGGCGCCGGTGATGCCGGCGGCCTTGAGCTGCTTGTAGAAGGCCACGTTCGAGCCACCCACCACGGCGGCGAAGATGCAGTCGGGCTTGGCCACCTTGATCTTGTTGATCAGGGAGTTGAAGTTGGTGTGGCCCAGCGGGTAGTACTCCTCGCCCACGACCTTGCCCAGCTTGCCCACCGACTCGATGTGCTTGCGCGCGATCTTCATCGAGGTGCGCGGCCAGATGTAGTCGGAGCCGACCAGGAAGAAGGTCTTGGCCTTCTTCTCTTTCGCGCCCCAGTCCAGGCCGTAGATGATCTGCTGCGTGGCTTCCTGGCCGGTGTAGATCACGTTCTTGGACTGCTCCAGGCCTTCGTAGAAGGTCGGGTAGTAAAGCAGGCCGTTTTCCTTCTCGAAGATGGGCAGCACGGCCTTGCGCGAGGCAGACGTCCAGCAGCCGAAGACGGCGGCGACCTTGTCGTTGACCAGCAGCTTTTTGGACTTCTCGGCGAAGGTCGGCCAGTCGGAGGCGCCGTCTTCCTTGATGACCTTGATCTTGCGACCCAGGATGCCGCCCATGGCGTTGATCTGGTCGATGGCCAGTTGTTCGGCCTGGATCGAACCCGTTTCCGAGATCGCCATGGTGCCGGTGGCCGAGTGCAGCTGACCGACGATGACCTCGGTGTCGGTCACGGCCAGCTTGGTGGTGTTGACCTTGGCGGTCGGGAAGGACTGGGCATTGGCCGGGGTGGCCAGCATGCCCAGCCCGCCCGCACCGGCCATGCCGGCCAGGGGCAGTGCGCCCATGCCCTGAAGCAGGCGGCGGCGGTTTTGGGACAGGTCATCTTCGCGGTTCGACATGGAAAGGCTCCTTGCACAAAAATGGGTTGCCAACGGGACTCGGATGCCGCATCCCGGTGCATGCCATTTCAAACAGCGAGCCCGGCGCGGCCTTGGGTCACACCTTAGGCAGGGCCTGGGTTTCCATGAATACGTCAATTAACGTAGTCGTTGCGCAGGGCAACGGTTGGACTGCTTCTTGCACTCCAAGGGTGCTGGTGTTTCAGCTGGAGCCTGTTCGTGTCCGTTGCCCGGCAGAAGATTTTTCGCATTCGCCGTGACTACAACTCCTGGGTCGCCAACGAGACCCTGGAGGACTACGCCCTGCGCTACACCCCGCGAACCTTTCGCAAGTGGAGCGAGATGCGGGTGGCCAACACCGCCTTTGGTGCGGTGTCCTTCCTGGCGCTGGAGGCCATCGGCGGGGCCATTGCGCTGAACCATGGTTTCAGCACGGCGCTGTGGGCCATCCTGGTGGTGGGGCTGATCACCTTCCTGACCGGCCTGCCCATCAGCTACTACGCCGCCAAGTACGGCGTCGACATGGACCTGCTCACCCGGGGGGCGGGTTTCGGCTACCTGGGCTCGACGCTGACCTCGCTGATCTACGCGAGCTTCACCTTCATCTTCTTCGCGCTCGAAGCAGCCATCATGGCGCTGGCATTGCAGATGCTCTTCGGCTGGTCATTGCCGATTTGCTACGTGTTGTCGTCGCTGGTCATCATCCCGCTGGTCACGCACGGCATCACGCTGATCTCGCGCCTGCAGACCTGGACGCAGCCGCTGTGGCTGGGCCTGTGGGTGTTGCCCTTCATCGCGGTGGCCTGGCACAAGCCCGAGGCCTACGTCGAGTTCACGCAACTGGCCGGGCGCACCACGGGCGACAGCGAGTTCCATTGGCTGGCCTTCGGCATGGCGTCCACGGTGGCGTTCTCGCTCATCGTGCAGGTGGGCGAACAGGTGGACTTCCTGCGTTTTCTGCCTGAGAAGACGAGGGAAAACCGCGTGCGCTGGTGGACGGCCGTGCTGGTGGCCGGGCCGGGCTGGATCGTGCCGGGCATGCTCAAGATGCTGGCCGGCGCCTTCCTGGCCTACCTGGCCTTGCAGCGCGAAGTGCCGGTGCAGCACGCCATCGAGCCCACGCAGATGTACCTGGCTGGCTTCAGCGAGGTGTTCGGCTCGCCCGCCGTGGCGTTGGGCGTGACGGTGCTCTTTGTCATCGTCTCGCAGGTCAAGATCAACGTGACCAATGCCTATGCGGGCTCGCTGGCCTGGTCGAACTTCTTCGCGCGGCTCACGCACAGCCACCCGGGGCGGGTGGTGTGGCTGGTCTTCAACGTCATCATCGCCGTGCTGCTGATGACGCTGGGGGTTTTCGGGGCGCTCGAGCGCGTGCTGGGGCTCTACAGCAACGTGGCGATTGCCTGGGTGGGTGCGCTGGTGGCGGACCTGGTCATCAACAAGCCGCTGGGCTGGTCGCCCCAGGGCATCGAGTTCAAGCGTGCCTACCTGCATGACCTCAACCCCGTTGGCCTGGGCGCGACGCTGTTGGGCGCGGGCGTGGCGGTGCCTGCGCACGCAGGGCTGCTGGGCGATGTGCTGGTGCCCTGGGCGCCTTTCATCGCGCTGGCCCTGTCGCTGGTGGCCGCGCCCACCATCGCCTGGTGGACAAAGGGCCGCTACTACCTGGCGCGCGAACCGCAAACGCCCTGGCGTCCCGGGCAGATCGTGCACTGCAGCGTGTGCGAGAACCCCTTCGAGTCGGAGGACATGGCCACCTGCCCGGCTTACGACGCGCCCATCTGCTCGCTGTGCTGCACGCTGGAGTCGCGCTGCCATGACCGCTGCAAGACGCGATCGCGCGCGGCCGAGCAGGTCTCCGACGTGCTGACCTCGGTGCTGCCGGCGCGCATGTCGCGGCGCATCAACTTCCGCGTCGGGCATTACCTGGTGGTCTTCCTGTCGTTGGCGGCGCTGCTGGCCTTCGTGCTGGGCGTGGTCTATTACCAGGAGGGCGTGGTGCGGCCCGAGCTGCTGGCCGACCACACCCTGCCGCCCGGCGCGCTGGAGAGCCCCTTCGTGAAGGTCTACGCCCTGCTGCTGCTGGCGGCGGCCGTGTGCGCCTGGTGGGTGGTGCTGGCTTCGGAGAGCCGGCGCATGGCTCAGGACGACTCCAACCGCCAGAACCAGCTGCTGCAGCAGGAAATCGACGCCCACCGGCGCACCGACGCCGCGCTGCAGCAAGCCAAGGAGCTGGCCGAGGCCGCCAACCAGGCCAAGACCCGCTACGTGGCCGGCATGACGCACGAGTTGCGCACGCCGCTCAACAGCATCATGGGCTATGTGCAGATCCTGCTGAAAGACGAGCCACCCGTGGGCGCGCGCCGAGGCCCGTTGACCACCATCCAGCGCAGCGGCGAGCACTTGAGCGGCCTGATCGACGGCCTGCTCGACCTGGCTCGCATCGAGGCGGGCCGCCTGCGGCTTGACCCCTCCCCGGTGCCCATGATCGAGTTCCTGGAGGACGTGGTCGGCATGGTCAAACCACAGGCCGAGGCCAAGGGCCTGGGCTTCAAGCTCGAGACGCGGGGCCGCGTGCCGGCCTGGGTGCATGCCGACGCCCGGCGCCTGCGTCAGATCCTCATCAACCTGACCAGCAACGCCGTGCGCTTCACCGAACGCGGGCAGATCACGCTGCGGCTGGACGCCCGCCGCGAGGTGCTGCGCTTCGAGGTCGAGGACACCGGCATCGGCATCGCGCCGCAGGACATGGAGCGCATCTTCCTGCCCTTCGAGCGCGGCAGTGGGGGGCGGCGCAGCAGCGAGCCCGGCACCGGCCTGGGCCTGACCATCACCCACCTGCTCACCGAGCTCATGGGCGGCGAGCTGAGCGTGCAAAGCACCATGGGCCAGGGCAGCACCTTCTCGGTTCGCCTGTACCTGCGCGAGATCGCAGAGCCTGTTGCCGCACCGGCCGCGCTGTCACACAGGGAAGACGACCCCGCCAGCGACCGCATCGCGCGAGACTACCGGCCCGTCATTGGCTACAGCGGCCCGCGCCGAACCCTGCTCGTGGTGGACGACCAGCCCATCCAGCGCCAGATGCTCGCCGGCATGCTGATGCCATTGGGCTTCGTGGTGCGCGAAGCCGCCAGCGGCCACGAGTGCCTCGAGAGCGTGCGCGAAGCCCCGCCCGACGCCGTGCTGCTCGACATCAGCATGGACGACATGGATGGCTGGCAGACGGCGCGTGCCATCCGCCAGGCCGGCTGCACCGACGTGCCCGTCATCATGGTCTCGGCCAATGTGTTCGAGAACCGACCCGAGAACCTGGCGGCGGCGCAGGCGCAGGCCTTCGTCGCCAAGCCGGTGATGGAGTCCGAGCTGCTCGACACCCTGGGCGATCAGCTTGGCATGCACTGGTTGACCGAGGCCTCGCCCGTTCGCACGACGCTGGCCGAAGCGCCGCCCGAAGCACCCGCTGGCGAGCCAACGCAGCAGCTCACACCGCCCAGCGAGGCCGCTCCGCTGCCCCCCGACGCCGTGTGGGAGTTGCACCGTCTGGCCCGCCGCGGTCACGCCCAGGCCCTGGCCGAATCGCTGGCCAGCTGGCGCGAACAATCACCCGAACACGCCTGGCGCTGGCAGCGCCTGCAGACCTGGCTGGCGTCCTTCGACCTCGACGCCATCCAGGCCGACCTGGCGCCCGAACTGATGGAGGAACAGGCCGATGAGCCCCGACGTTGAGGCCCCTGCCACCGCAGCCAAGGTGGACGGCCCACGGGCCGGCACGGTGCTCGTGGTCGACGATGCCCCCGACACCCTGCGCATGCTGTGCGACGCGCTGGCCGGCGAGGGCTACACCGTGCTGGTGGCCCGCGACGGCCCGCAGGCCCTGGCCCGCCTCGACGTGGTCACGCCCGACGCCATCTTGCTCGACGGCGTCATGCCGGGCTGGAGCGGCTTCGAGACCTGCCAGCGCATCAAGGCCCACCCGGTCGGCCAGGCCATCCCGGTCATCTTCATGACGGGCCTGAGCGACACCACCGATGTGGTCACCGGCTTCGAGGTGGGGGGCGTGGACTACGTGGTCAAGCCCATCCGCATCGAAGAGGTGCTCGCGCGCCTGAACACCCACGTGCGCAACGCCCGCGCCGCCCGCGAAGCGCTGGCCCGCGCGAGCATGCAGCAGCGCCCGCTGCCGCTCAATGCCTCGCCCGAGACCGACCGCCTGCTGCAGGCCTCGCTCACCCCGCGCGAAACCGAGGTGCTGACCTGGCTGGCGCGCGGCAAGACCAACCGCGACATCGCCGAGATCCTCGGCATGAGCCACCGCACCGTCAACAAGCACCTCGAACACATCTTCGAGAAGCTGGGCGTTGAGACGCGTGCGGCGGCCGCGGCCCTGGCCACCCGGGCCATCCCGGTGTGATGGCGCGTGGATGTCGCCCGTGGGCGCCAGGGCGCAGGGACGCGTCGGGCCCCTGGTGAGGCTCCCCGGGGCCGACGCCAACAACTGTCCGGAATTGACCATGGCGGGCCGTGCCCCCCACACCACAATGCGTGGTGTTTCTGGCAAACCCCCATCGCGTCGGGCCAGCCTGCGCCTCACCATGAGATAGGCTCCCGGTCCTGATCACGGTGAGATCAGGCATGGCAGTTGAGGCCCAGGAGTAAGCAGTAACCATGGCATCACCGCCTTTCCGACCCGCCCCCGCGGCCTGGGTCCCCTATCAGCGTTTCAGTGACCTGCTGTTCGTTTCGGTGGCAGGGCACCTGGCCTTTGCCGTTTTTTTCGGCGTTTTCTGTGATCAGCCCCTCATTGGTGCGTGCCTGGGCCTGAGCAGTGCCATGGTCGGCGTGCTGTTTCCGTTGATGCGCTCCAGCGTGGCGGCCACCAAGGTGCGCGTCATCGCCCACGCGGCGCTGTTTGCCAACATGCTGCTGGTCATGGTCAGCCTGATCTGGATGGGGCAGGCGCCCGAAGCCAGCGTCTGGTGGCTGGTGTGGTGGCCCATGTTCGTGGCCCACGTGCTGGGTTGGCGCGATGGCGTGGCCTGGGTGCCCGTGACCCTGCTGGCCGCTGCGGCCATGTGGTGGCATGGCCTGCACCCCGTGCTGCAGCCGCGCATGGATGCCAGCGAACTGCCCATGCACCTGCTGCAGGCTGGGTTCCTGCTGATCGGTTGTGGCGTGGGGCTCGTGGTGCGCAGAGCCTATGAGGGCTACCAGCGTGACATCAGCCGCCAGCAGGCCACCATCCGGGCGCAGCAGATGGAGCTCACCGAGCACACCACCCAACTCGAAGACATGCTGCAGGCCTTGCAGCAAGCCAACCTGGAGCGCACCCGCCTGTTCGCCCAGCTCAGCCACGAGGTGCGCACCCCGCTCAACGGCGTGCTCGGTTTTGCGCAATTGATGGGTCAGACCCCGCTGAGCGACACCCAGTCGCGCCACCTGGCGCAGATCAACCAGTGCGGTGCCACGCTGCTGCAGATGGTCAACGAGGTGCTTGATTTTTCACGCATGGAAGAGCGCACCACCCGCGTCGAGAAGGTGCCCTTTGACCTGCTGCGCGTGGCGCAGGAGGCCATGGACATGGTCCTGCCCATGGCCATGGCCAAAGGCGTGACGCTGCACATGGAGCGTGAGCTGCAGGAAGGGCCCGCGGGCGAGCTGATGGGTGATCCGCTGCGCATCAAGCAGGTCATGCTCAACCTGTTGGCCAATGCGGTGAAGTTCACGTCGCAAGGCGAGGTCACCTTGCGTTGCCGAATGGAGGTGACGCAGTCCGCGGCCGACCGCTCGGGCCAGTCCGCCTGGCTGCGAATCGAGGTGCAGGATTGCGGCATCGGTGTGCCGGCCAGCGCCTTGCCCCACCTGTTCGAGCCCTTCTGCGAGGCCAGCGACCGCACCATCGCGCGTTACGGGGGCTCGGGCCTGGGCCTGGCCATCTGCAAGCGACTGGTCGACGCCATGGGCGGGCGCATCGGCGCGTCCAGCCAGCCGGGGCAGGGCAGCCTGTTCTGGTTCGAGGTGCCCGTGACGCTGGCGCCTGACGAGGCCATCGCGCCGGCGATGCCTTGAGGTGAGCCGCTGCGGGGCGGTTCAGCCGCCCCAGCGCACCTGCGGCAAGCCCTCGAGCTGTTGCACCACGCCTTCAGACAGGCTCAGGCGGCCTTCGACCAGCCAGCGCACCGATTGGGGGTAGATGTGGTGCTCCTGCGCGAGCACGCGGCTCGACAGCGTGTCGGCCGTGTCTCCCGCCAGAACCGGCACCGCAGCTTGCATGACGATGGGACCATGGTCGAGCTCAGGCGTGACGAAGTGCACCGTGGCCCCGGCCAGTTTGCAGCCGGCCTCGATGGCGCGCTGGTGGGTGTGCAGCCCGGGGAAGGCCGGCAGCAGAGAGGGGTGGATGTTGAGCAGGCGCCCGTCGTAGTGGCGCACGAAACCCTCGGTCAGGATGCGCATGAAGCCGGCCAGCACCACGACGTCGGGCGAGAAACCGTCGATCACCTTGGCCAGTTCGGCGTCGAAGGCTTCCCGCGAGGTGAAAGCCTTGTGGTCGACCACCGCCGTGGCGATGCCATGCGAGGCGGCGAACCGCAGCCCCGAGGCATCGGCCTTGTTGCTGATCACGGCCGCGATGCGGGCGGGCCAGCTTTCTTGCTGGCAGGCGTGCACGATGGCTTCCATGTTGGAGCCGCGGCCGCTGATGAGGATGACGATGGATTTCATGGTGAGCCGTGCATTTTAGGTTCTTGGGGGCGGGGTAGGTTTTTAGGTTGGGTTTCGTGCTGCGGCTGGGGCGTGGCTCGCTGGGTGGGGAGCGTGTGAGCCGGCCCTGCGCGGGGCACCACCGAGCGCTGCATTCGTCACCCCTTGAACACCGGCCAGGTGGTTGCCGAGCCATGACACCGCACATGTCGGGCCGGCTCACACGCTCCCCACCCACCGAACCCGAGCCACCGCGCACTGCGTGGGTTGCGGAAGAAGGCGGGCGACGCCAGCGTCGCCCGCCTTCTTCCTTCTCCGCCTGCCACGGTTTGTCGCGGGATGGGGGCGAGGGGGGCCTGCGCAGGCCCGACATGTGCGGTGTCATGGCTCTGCAACGGCCAGGCTCGCGTTCAAGGGGTGAGGTCAGCAAAGCGCGGTGGTGCCCCGCGCAGGGCCGGAGCAGGCCCCCCTCGCCCCCATCCCGTTGCTCCAACCGTGGCAAACCCATCCCCAACCCATCCCCACCACCCCTAAAATCACCAGATGAACCAGCGCGTCCTCACCGGCATCACCACCACCGGCACCCCCCACCTCGGCAACTACGTCGGCGCCATCCGCCCGGCGATCGCGGCCAGCCGCGAGAGCGGTGTCGAGAGCTTCTTCTTCCTGGCCGACTACCACGCCCTCATCAAGTGCGACGACCCGGCGCGCATCGCCCGCTCGCGCCTCGAAATCGCCGCCACCTGGCTGGCCGCAGGCCTCGACACCCAGCGCGTGACCTTCTACGCGCAAAGCGACATCCCCGAGATCACCGAGCTCAACTGGCTGCTGACCTGCGTGACCGCCAAGGGCCAGATGAACCGCGCCCACGCCTACAAGGCCTCGGTCGACGCCAACGAGGCCAAGGGCGCCGAGCCCGACGACGGCGTCACCATGGGCCTGTTCTGCTATCCGGTGCTCATGGCCGCCGACATCCTCATGTTCAACGCCCATCGCGTGCCCGTCGGCCGCGACCAGGTGCAGCACATCGAGATGGCGCGCGACGTGGCCCAGCGCTTCAACCACCTCTACGGTGCGGGCAAAGAGCTGTTCGTGCTGCCCGAGGCCGAGATCGAAGAGAGCGTGGCCACCTTGCCCGGCCTGGACGGCCGCAAGATGAGCAAGAGCTACGACAACACCGTGCCCCTGTTCGAAGGCGGTGCCAAGGGCCTCAAAGACGCCATCGCCCGCGTGGTGACCGACTCCCGCCTGCCGGGTGAGCCCAAGGACCCCGAGGCCTCGCACCTGGTCACCCTCCACGATGCTTTCGCCGACGCCGCCACCCGCGAGGCCTTCCGCCGCGACCTGGTCGCCGGCCTGGGCTGGGGCGATGCCAAGCAGCGCGTGGTCGACCTGATCGAGGCCCACGTGGGCCCGATGCGCGCGCAGTACGCCGAGCTGGTCGCCCACCCCGAGCGCATCGAAGAGGTGCTGCAGGCTGGCGCCGACAAGGCCCGCCGCACGGCCACGCCTTTCATCGCTGAGCTGCGCCAGGCCGTGGGCCTGCGCAAGATGGTGGCCGTGGCCCAACCGGCCGCCAAGGCCGCTGCCGACAAGCAAGCGCTGCCTCAGATCAAGCAGTACCGCGAAGCGGACGGCCTGTTCTACTTCAAGCTCACCACCCACCAGGGCGCGCTGCTGCTGCAAAGCCGTGGCCTGGCCGATGGCCGCGAGGCCGGTAACTGGGTCAAGCGCCTGAAGGCCGAAGGCGACGCCGCCCTGGCCGAGGCCCCGGTGGCGCGCGCCGAAGGCGTGGACGCCCAGGCCGTGTCCGACGCCCTGGCCGCCCTGGTCGACGCCACGCGCGCAGCCGAGGCCGACAAAGCGGCCAAGGCCGCGCAAGCCTGACGCCGGCTGCGCGCCTTCCCTTCTTGCACACCGTCAGCAGACCATGGCCGGCATCCACATCACCGACATCGAGTCCGCCATCAACTGGTGGCGCGAGCGCTCGCCTTCGCCCGACGGCATCAGCCTGGCGCCGGAGGTGAAAAAGCTCGCCGAGGTCTACGCGCTGATGGTCTACCACCATGAGCAGCTGTGCGACGAGGACTCCATGCCCCGCGCGGCCTACCAGGCCTGGCTGAAGTGGTACGAAACCACGCCCGACACGCCGTGCATCGCCATTTGCTCGACCAGCCAGGGCGATGACCTGTGCAAGGGCTGCGGGCGCACCTTCGACGAGGTGCAGCTGTGGCCCGAGATGAGCCCGGGCGAAAAGCGCGAGACCTGGCGGCGCATCACCATCGAGTCCAGCGCCTGGCGCTTCAACCGCTATGCCGAGCGCGCCGCCGAAGGCCGCCAGTCGGGTGCGGGCAGCGCAACGGGCATGGCGCCCGAGGGCGATCAGGCCGAGCGGGAAACCCGGGCGCCCTGAGGCGCGGCCACCACCGGCTGGCGCGTGCGCGTGCGGTCGCGCCAGACCTTGCGCAGGAAGGGCCCGATGGCCATGAAGAAGGCCTTCAGGTCGGCGCGGGCGATGCAGGGCAGCTCCGTGCCTTGCGCCCACGTCGGGTTGAGGCGCTCGAAGTGGCGAATGTCCGGGTCGCAGCGCATGTCGTCGGTGATGTCGGCCACATCCGGCTTGAGGCGGTTGGCGTCGTCACCGAAGTGCAGCAGCATCGTGTCCCGATCGAGCTTGCCGGGGAACATCGCTTCGCAGTAGCTGGCCACCATCTCCGCCATGTCGGGGTTGGCCTGCGCGCGGCGGGGGTGGAAGTCGGGGAAGTTGCGTGCCATCAGCAGGTAGGTCTTGTAGCCCTTGCTGATGAGCAGCCAGTACTGGGGCGTCAGCGGCGCCTTGATGGCTTCGACGAACAGCTTCCAGGCGAAAGCCTGCTGCAGCGTGCGAGAGCCCCGGTGAGCGCTCTCGATGATGGTGTCGCCGCTGAACAGGCCCTTGGCCTTGCGACCGCCCAGCTCGAACTGGTAGACGCCCAGCGTCGAGAAACCGACGATCTCGCCGTCGCTGCGGCGGCGCACGACGAAGACGCCTTCCTTGCGTGAGAGGTCGTCCATGAAGGTGGCCAGCGGGCTGCTCGCGTAATGGGCCTCGAACAGCGCGTGCATGCGCAGGACATCGGTGACCGTGAGCGTCTGGACCTTCTGGTAGCGGGTGGTGAGCATGTTGGCGGGCGGTTGGTGTGGCTTGGGGCGGATCTTCCCGGGCCACGGCCGCCCTCCCGCACAGGGTTTACGAGCCGAATTGATGCCTCACGCTTAAATGGGGGGTGTTTGAAACGGTGTGTTTTTCCCAGTGTGGTCTATTCAATCGTTCGTTTGAACCGGCAGGGGGAAAGGCGCCAGCGGCGCGTGCCCGGCAGGGTAGCTTTCCTTGCCCGGGCGGCCCTTGAGCGGCGGCATCTCGATGGGCTCGGTCGGCACCTTCTGGTCAGGCAGGTGATCGAGCAGGTGGCGCAGCAGGGTCAGGCGCCCCAGGCGCTGGTCGTTGAAGTCCACCAGCGTCCAGGGGGCGTGCTCGGTGTGGGTGGCCTTGAGCATGGCGTTGCGGGCCCGGCCGTAGTCGGCGTACTGGGTGCGCGCCACCACGTCCACGGGCGAGAGCTTCCAGCGCTTGAGCGGGTCGGCCAGGCGTTCGGCGAAGCGCTCTTCCTGCTCGGCCTGGTCCACGCACAGCCAGTACTTGAACAGCAGCAGCCCGTCGTCCACCAGCATGCGTTCGAACTGCGGCGCGGTCTGGAGGAACTGGCGGTATTCGGCGTCGGTGCAAAAGCCCATGACCTTCTCGACGCCGGCGCGGTTGTACCAGCTGCGGTCGAACATGGCCACGTTGCCGGCCGAGGGCAGGTGGGGCACGTAGCGCTGGAAGTACCACTGGCCGCGCTCCTGCTCGGAAGGCTTGCCCAGGGCCACCACCTGGCAGCGGCGCGGGTCGAGCACATCGGAGATGGCGCGGATGGCGCCGCTCTTGCCCGCCGTGTCGCGCCCCTCGAAGATGATGAGCAGGCGCTTGTGGCAGTGGGCCAGCCAGCGCGACATCTGCGCCAGCTCCAGCTGCATCGGCTCCAGCGCGGCTTCGTATTCCTTGCGGCCGAGTTTTTCGCCGTCTTTCCTGCCATTTGGTGATCGGCCCGATTTCTTGCCCATGCGCATCCTCCGGTTCGGTGTCGGCTTTCGACCTTAACCGATGGCGCGCTGCCCCGCCTCGATGGGCCTCGATAGAATCGGGGCATGACCGACGCCACCGATCCGAACGTTCCCCACAAGCCCACCAACTTCCTGCGCGGCATCATCGACCGCGACCTGGAGCAGGGCACCTACGCCAGCCGCCGCTGGGCCGGCTCGCCTGGTGATGCCGCCCACCACGAGGCGGGGCAGCCCGATCCGGCCAAGGTTCGCCTGCGCTTCCCGCCCGAGCCCAACGGCTACCTGCACGTTGGCCACGCCAAGAGCATCTGCCTGAACTTCGGCCTGGCGCGCGACTACGGTGGCGTCTGCCACATGCGCTTTGACGACACCAACCCCGAGAAGGAAGAGCAGGAGTACGTCGACGCCATCCTGGACGCCGTCAAGTGGCTGGGCTTCAACTGGGACTCGAACTTCAACGGCCAGCCCGAGAGCCACCTCTACTACGCCAGCAACTACTTCGACTTCATGTACCGCTCGGCCGAGGCGTTGATCTCGGCGGGCCTGGCCTATGTGGACGAGCAGACGCCGGAAGAGATGCGCGTCAACCGCGGTGACTTTTCCGCCCCCGGCAAGGACAGCCCCTTCCGCAGCCGCACACCGGACGAGAACCTCGCGCGTTTCCGCGAAATGCGCGACGGCAAGCACCCCGATGGCTCGATGGTGCTGCGCGCCAAGATCGACATGGCCAGCCCCAACATCAACATGCGGGACCCGGCCATCTACCGCATCCGCCGCGCCACCCACCACAACACCGGCGACAAGTGGTGCATCTACCCGATGTACACCTTCGCCCATCCGATCGAAGACGCGCTCGAGCAGATCACCCACTCCATCTGCACGCTGGAGTTCGAAGACCAGCGCCCTTTTTACGACTGGCTGGTCGACAACCTGGCCAAGCTGGGCCTGCTCAAGCACCCGAACCCGAAGCAATACGAGTTCGCGCGCCTGAACCTGACCTACGTCATCACCTCCAAGCGCAAGTTGAAGCAATTGGTGGATGAGGGCGTGGTCAGCGGCTGGGACGACCCCCGCATGCCGACCATCGCCGGCCTGCGCCGCCGCGGCTACACGCCCGAGGCCATCCAGCTGTTCTGCGAGCGCATCGGCGTGAGCAAGTCCGACAGCTGGATCGACTACAGCACGCTCGACATCGCCCTGCGCGACGACCTGGAAAACAAGGCCCACCGCGGCATGGCCGTGCTCGACCCGGTCAAGCTGGTGCTCACCAACTGGGACGAAGTCATGGGCGCCGGTCACCTGGAGGCCTGCTCGCTGCCGGCCCTGCCGCACCCGCCTGAAGGCGTCGAGTCCCCCGTGCGCCACTTCAAGCTGGGCCGCGAGGTGTGGATCGAGCGCGAAGACTTCGAAGAGGTGCCGCCGAAGGGCTACAAGCGCCTGTTCCCCGGCAACAAGGTGCGCCTCAAGGGCGGCTACGTCATCGAGTGCACCGGCTGCACCAAGGACGCTGAAGGCAAGGTCATCGAGGTGCTTGCCACCGTCGTGCCCGACACCAAGAGCGGCACGCCCGGCGCCGACAGCGTCAAGGTCAAGGCCGCCATCACCTGGGTGGGCGCAGCCGATGGCGTCGCGGCCGAGGTGCGCCTCTACGACCGCCTGTTCACCGACCCGCAGCCCGATGCCGGCGGCAAGGACTTCAAGGCCAGCCTGAACCCCGACAGCTTCAAGGTGGTCCAGGCCTACGTCGAGCCCTCGCTGGCCGCGGCGCTGCCCGATCAGAAGTTCCAGTTCGAGCGCTTTGGCTACTTTGTGGCCGACCGCCTGGACCACGCGCCGGGCAAGCCGGTGTTCAACAAGGTCACCGGGCTGAAGGACAGCTGGAAGTGATCGACGCAGCGGGACGCCTCCAACGCAGCCTGCTGGTTGCCGCTGGGGTGATCTCGCTGGGCCTGGCCGTGGCCGGGGCCATCCTGCCCGGCCTGCCCACCACGCCGTTCGTGCTGTTGGCCGCGGGCTGCTTTGCCAAGTCCTCTCCGCGCATGCACGCCTGGCTGCTGGCCAATCGCTGGCTGGGCCCCATGGTGCGCGACTGGGAGTCGCACCGCTCCTTGCCCTTGAAGGTCAAGTGGCTGGCCACCACCATGATGCTGGTGATGGTGACGTTGTCGGCCTGGCACCTGTCTGCGCGGCCCTGGTTGGCCGCCGTGGTGGTGGGCTCGGGCCTGCTGGGCGCCTGGGTGGTCTGGCGCATCCCCACCCGGCGCTGAGCCACCGGGCGCAGCAGGCCTCGTCCGCTGAGGCATGAACGCATCAGCGCATCAGCGCATCAGCGCAGCTCGCCGGCCGACTGCAGTCGAGACAGCAGCTCGTCCATCTGCTTGAGCTGCTCGCGCTTGCGGCCCAGCGCCAGCTTGGTCGCGACCTTGCTGCCTTCGAGCGCCGCGGCCTCGAAGGTGCGGTGCGGCACGACCTCCTTGATCGTGGGCAACTCGGCCAGCTTGCTGGCCACGCCGGTGAGCATGCCGCCCATGGCCGCATGGGCGATGTCCTGGTTGCGCAGGGCGGTGGCGGCGTCGCCCTGGTCTAGCAACCTGAGGGCCTCGGCCTCACCCAAGCTCTCCGACAAGGTGTCCAGCACGAAGGCGTTCACCTCCCACGGTGCCACGCGGCGCGACAGGCTTTGCAGCAAGGCGGCGCCGGCTTCGGTCAACTCGGTCACGGTGGCTTCCTTGATGGGCTTGAGCTCGAGCTCTTCCATCAGCGGGAAGCGCGAGAGTTCTTCGAGCACCAGCGGGAAGCGCAGGCACTTGCGCACCTTCTTGGGCATCAGCCAGGTCGCCAGGTTCACGTAGTGCTCGCGGATGCGCTTGAGCGCTTCGGTGTCCACCCCTGCAGGCGCTTGCAGGCCGTTGAAACCAGGCTCGCCGGTGCCATCGATGTTGATGTTGATGAAGTGGTGCCAGGTCGAGTCGGTGCTCACGCGGCCCTTGTTGGCGCGGTGCCCGTCGTAGGCCACGATGGCGGCGAACAGCCTGGGGCTGAGCGCCTGCTTGGCACCGGTGGGGCCGCCCGGGAAACCGTCGCCATGCGACACCGACATCGCCACGACCTCGGGTGACAAGGCGGCGCCGGTGAGGTCGTCGGGCCATTCCGGCACCGACTGCCCTCCCACCGTGAAACTGCCCGCCAGGCTGGCCGGCACCAGGCACTCGCCCTCGTGCGGGTGGTCGGGGTAGACCTCCATCGCGCGGCGCGGGGCCTTGAGTTGCACCAGCGGGTGCGGGCTGCCCACGCCACCGGCCTGGGTGCGGAAGTTCAGGTACAGGCGCTGCGGCTCGGTGTTGGACTGGTCGCTGAACTCTTCGCCTTCGTTGGGGCCTGAGAGGTTGGTCGAGAAGCGGTTGGTGTTGCTCACGTGGGGCGGTGTCTGCGCGGCCTTCCAGCGGCGCATGGCGCGCACACGCGGCACGTTGCCGCACAGCGAGGCGCCCAGTGTCTGGTGGTCGCCCGTGGCGAAGACGCCGCCGCCGGCTTCCATGAACTTGGCGATGGTGTCGACCTGCGCCGCAGGCAGGTCGCTCACGCCTTCGGAGCGTGCGCCGAACAGGAACACGACGTCGTAGCGCGAGATGACCAGGCCCTTGCTGGCGTCGTTGAAGTCGAAGTTGGGGATGTCGGCGTTGGGGTCTGCGCTGCGGCTGGCGGTGACCACCTTGGGCGTCATGCCGTGGATGGTCGAGCCCTTGAGGGTGTTGACGAACTGCGTGAGGCCGAAGCCTTGTGTGGGGTCGAAGTTGAGCGTGTCGGTGACGACCAGCACACGTGGCTGGCACTCCTTGTAGAGGCTGATGATGTCGAGGCGATTGAGGGCAACCAGGGGGCCCTGGAAGGCGATGGTGGGCATGGTGAGGTCCTTTCCTTGGGGTTTGCAGACAGCACCCGAACGGTAGGGACACGCAGCCCTCGACACATCCTGCGAACTAGGGCCTCCCCCTAGCTTGCGGCCACCCCCTCATGGGTGAGGCGCACGTGGTCGATGAAGGCGCGCAAGCCCGCCGACATCAGCTTGCGGCTGGGGTGATACAGGCAAAAGCCCGGCACGCGCGGGCACCAGTCGTCGAGCACGCTGACGAGTCGGCCGGCCTGCAAACCCGGCAGGGCGTGTTGCTCGTAGGTGTAGGCCAGGCCCACGCCCGCTTCGGCGGCCTGCACCATCAAATGCAGGTCGTCGCTGGCCAGCGGGCCGTCCACCTCGACCTGCACGGCGTGCTGGCGTTTGACGAACTCCCACTTGAAGTAGCTGCCGCTCGGAAAGCGGATGCGGATGCAGGGGTGGCGCTGCAGGTCGCGCGGGTGCTTGGGGCGGCCATGGCGGGCGATGTGATCGGGCGACGCCACCACCACGAAGCGCTGGGCCGGCCCGAGGGGCACGGCCACCATGTCCTGCTGCAGGCTTTCGCCAAAGCGCACGCCGGCGTCGAAGCCCTCGGCCACGATGTCGACGAAGCGGTCGTCGGCCACGACCTCCACCCGCATGCCGGGGTGGCGCTGCAAGAAAGTGCTGACCAGCGGCGGCAGCACCCACTGGCAGGCGGCACGCGGGGCGTTGATGCGAACGGTGCCCATGGGGCTGTCGCGGAAGGCGTTGATGTCCTCCAGCGCGCAGGCGATGTCCTGCAGGGCCGGGGCCAGGCGCGCGAGCAACTGCCTGCCCGCCTCGGTGGGCGACACGCTGCGCGTGGTCCGGTGCAGCAGGCGCAGGCCCAGGCGCTGCTCCAGGCCTTTGATGGTGTGGCTCAAGGCGGAGGCACTGACGCCCATCTCGACCGCGGCGCGGCGGAAGCTGCCCAGGCGGGCGACGGCCGAGAAGGCCTGGAGGTCCTGCAGGGGAGGGGTGCTCATTGCTGAATCCTGCTCATCAATGCATTGAATGATGAGCGGATTGTGCGGTGAATCGGGCGCGCCTACGCTGTGCCTGTTTTCAATTTCCCAACGCAGGAGTCAGACATGGACATGCAAGGCCAGACCTTCTTCATCACCGGCGCGTCTTCGGGCATGGGCGCCGACACCGCTCGGCTGCTGGGCTCACGCGGGGCCAATGTCGCGCTGGCGGCGCGCCGCGAATCGGCCTGTGCCGACGTGGCCCACGAGATCGAGGCCTCGGGCGGTCGCGCCTTGGTGCTGCGCATGGATGTCGACAGCGAAGACGACGTGCGCCGGGCTGTTGCTCAGGCGGTCGAGCACTTCGGTCGGCTCGATGGTGCCTTCAACAACGCGGGTCTGCTGGGCACGGGCCAGCCGCTGCACGAGATGACGACCGAGGCCTTCGAGGCCGTCTGGCGCACCAACGTGATGGGCGTTTTCTGGTCGATGAAACACCAGATCGCGGCGATGCTGCAGAGCGGAGGCGGTGCGATCGTCAACAACGCGTCCATCGTGGCGCAAATCGGCTTTCCGGGCATCGCGCACTACAACGCGAGCAAGCACGCCGTCATGGGCCTGACCCAGACGGCGGCGCTCGAGTATTTCAAGCAGGGCATCCGCGTCAACGCGGTGCTGCCCGGGCCGATCGAGACGCCCATGGCACTGCAAGGTTTCGGCGGCCGAGAGAACCTGCAAGGCATGATGAGCACTTCGCCGGCCGGGCGGCCAGGTCAGCCTAGAGAGGTGGCCGAGGTGGTGGCCTTCCTGCTGTCGGCTGCTGCCAGCTACGTGAGCGGGCAGGGCTGGGTGGTCGACGGGGGCTACACGGTGCAGTGAATGGCATGGCAAGGCGGCCACACCTTGATCGGCGTGGCCGCCAGTGCCCCGGGTGCCCCGTGTCGCGTCGTCAGCGTCAGTTGACGTTGAAGCGGGCCTTGGCCGAGGCCTGGCAGGCGTCCTTGGCCGAGCCTGCCAGGGTTTCGCAGCGCTCCTTGGCCACCTTGTAGTCGGCGTCGCGCTTCTTCTCCGCCGCTTCGTCACGGATTTCCTTGATCTCCTGGCGGGCCTTCAGGCTGGCCATGGACTTGTCGTGCTCGGCCTTGGCCTGCTTTTCACAGACGTCCTTCTGGTTGCCCTGCAGGTCGTCGCAACGCTCCTTGGCGATCTTGTGGCGGGCATCGATGCCCGCTTCGGTGGCGGCATCCTTGTCGGCCTGCTTGCCGGTGTGCTGGGCCTTCAAACGGGCCTGGGCCACCTTCTCGGCACCTGCGACCTCGGCCTTGCAGATGTCCTTGGCGTTGCCGCTGACGTTGTCGCAGGTCAGCTTCTCACGGGCGTAGTGCTGCTCCAGGTCGTCCTTGGCCAGCTTGTAGACCTCGTCGTTGATCGTCGTCGGGCTCGCGGCCTGAACGTGCTGCAGGAAGCCCAGGCAAAGGGCGATGGGCAGGATGGCGATGTGTCGCTTCATGGGGGTTCCTCTGTTGTGATGAACGGCGGGTGCCTAAGCACCCGTGTGACCTCTGGGCCACGGGTTCACTTTGCCGGCCCATCGTGGGCGAGGAAGCAAGACAAGGCCGCGGATGCTTGTCAGCGAAGGCCTACGTGGCGCGCACGCGCACGTCGCGGGCCTGCAGCACCCGGCCATCGTCCGAGCGCACCTGCAGCGCGGCGATGGGCCGCCCGTTTTCGCGGTCGACGATCTGCACCGGCGGGCCCTCGGGCGCCGGGGCGTGGCGGTCCCCCCACTGCAGCATGGCGATGACGATGGGAAACAGGTCGCGGCCCTTGTCGGTGAGCCGGTAGTCGAGCACGCGACCGTTCTCGCTTTGCGCCACCGCCTGCAGGATGCCGTGCTGCACCAGGCCGTGCAGCCGGGCGCTCAGCACGTTGGGCGCGATGCCCAGGTGCGACTGGAACTCGCCGAAGCGGCGGGTGCCGAAGAAGGCCTCGCGCACGATGAGCAGCGTCCACCAGTCGCCCACCTGCTCGAGGCAGCGGGCGATGGAACAGCTCATGTCCGAAAACGAGGTGCGACGCATGGTGATCGCATCTTACTTGCTTCATGCAAGTAAAGCGAGTAGGCTGCGCATCTACTTTCTTCATGCAAGCAGTCTGGAAAGGCTCCCATGTCAGATGTCGCGCTCTTCGTCCACTCCACCGGGGTGGGCCCCTTCATGTGGAACAAGCTGCTGGTGGACCTGCCAGCCGGCATCGCACCGCTGACGCCCACCAACCGTGGCTACAGCCTGCCCGACCTGATCCCACGGGGCACGAAGGTGACGGTGGCCGAAGAGGCTGCCCACATCAAGTCGCAGATCCCGGCGGGCACGACGGGCGTGCACCTGGGCGGGCATTCCTACGGTGGGCTGGTGGCACTGACCCTGGCGCTCGACCCCGAGGTGCCGGTCAAGTCGCTGTGGCTGTACGAGCCGGTGCTGTTCGGTGCCTTGCGCCCGTTGGTCGACGAGTTGCCGGAGGACGTCGCTCAGCAGGTGCGCGAGTTCACCGAGAAGCCCGATCGATTCCTGGACGCCAGCACGGGCGGACAGGACGCCTGGCTGGAGAACTTCGTCGACTACTGGAACCACCCGGGCATGTGGGCCTCGATGCCGGACAAGGCCAAGGACATGGCCCGTCTGGTGGGCTGGAAGATGTTCCAGGAGGTGCGCATGGTGTTCGAAGAGCCTCGGCCCTTCGATGCCTACCGCTTCAAGGTGCCCCTGACCCTGGTCAAGGGTGAGCACACCCAGTCGCCTGCCCGCGAGATGGTGCGTCGCCTGGCGGCGGTCAACCCGCACGCGCAGGTCGAGGTGCTCAAGGGGCTGGGCCACATGGGCCTGGTGGGCAACCCGGCAGGCGTGCTGCCCTCGCTCCAGCAGCACTGGGCGCGCGTGCAGGGCTGACCCTCCGGGCAGCGGGCCCGTTCAGGCCTGATCAGGCCTGGTCGCTGCCGGAGGCGGCCTTCGAGGCCTTCTTCGCCGGTGCCTTGGCCGCCTTGCGGGCGGGTTTGCCATCGGTCGTGTTGGCGGTCTTGGCGGCCGTCTTGCGAGGCGCGCTCTTGCGGGCCGCCTTCTTGGCTGCCGGGGCCTCGGCCGGGGCGGGTGCGGCGGACACAGCGGCCGGGGGCGCGCTGTCCGCCTGAGCCTTGCGGGGCGCCGGTGCTTCGGCGGTCACAGCAGCTTCGCGGGGGGCGCGATCGGCGCGGTGGCGTGAGTCGCCTCGGGTGTCGTTGCGGCTTTCGGAGCGGCTTTCAGTGCGGCCGGTGCCTCGATCATGGCTTCGGTCATCGGTGCGGCTGTCGCCACGACTTTCCGCGCGTCCTTCTGTGCGACCCTCTGCACGCACTTCGCGGCCTTCGCCCTTGTTGCGCCCACGGCCACCGCGACTGCGGCGGCGGCCTCGGCCTTCGTCCGCCGAGGCGGCATCCTGCGCGGATGTTTCAGCCGCTACGTTGCCGTCCGATTCGTCATCGGCGAGGTCTTCAGGCAAGGCAGCCACGGGGTGTGCGGCCTCCTGCTCTTGCGCTGGGCGCACATCCACGTCCTGCTCGGCGACCTGTGCTTCGGCCTGTGCCGCCGCATCGGCGCGGGCGCGGGCGGTGGCGCTGGGCACGCCGCTGCCACGGGCCACCCAGGTGCCCGATTTTTCGTCGCGCCCGAAGTCCAGCAGGCCGCGCGCCAGCGCCTCTTCGAGCAGGTTGCCGAAGGTGCGAAAGCCGTAGTAGTTCTCGTTGAAGCCGGGGTTGCGGCGCTTGATGGCTTCCTTGAGCACCGAGGCCCAGATGCGGCCGCCGTCGTCGCGGTCGGTGACCAGCGCTTCGTAGGTCTCGGCGGCCATCTCGACGGCCTTGGCGCGGCGCTTGTCCATCTCCTCGCGGCGGCGCTTTTCTTCTTCGGGGCTGCGGCGGGTGTTGCCACCGCCGTCGCGGCCGCCTTGCGCGCCTGCGCCCGGCTTGCGGGCCGTGCCGCGCACCAGGTCGTCGTAGTAGATGAATTCGTCGCAGTTGGCGATCAGCAGGTCGGACGTCGATTGCTTGACGCCCACGCCGATGACGTGTTTGGCGTTCTCGCGCAGTTTGGAGACCAAGGGCGAGAAGTCGGAGTCACCCGAGATGATCACGAAGGTGTTGACGTGGGCCTTGGTGTAGCAAAGGTCAAGGGCATCGACCACCAGGCGGATGTCGGCCGAGTTCTTGCCCGACTGGCGCACGTGCGGGATCTCGATGAGCTCGAAGTTGGCCTCGTGCATGGGGGCCTTGAAGCCCTTGTAGCGCTCCCAGTCGCAGTAGGCCTTCTTGACGACGATGCTGCCCTTGAGCAGCAGGCGCTCGAGCACGCGCTTGATGTCGAACTTCTCGTAGTTGGCATCGCGCACGCCGAGGGCAACGTTCTCGAAGTCGCAGAACAGCGCCATGCTGATGTGTTCGTGTTGGGGCATGGTGTCTCTTTTCTTGTTTGTTGTTGTGGTGTGGGGGAGGGCGCGGGTCAGAGCAGACCGGCGTCCCGCAGGTAGGCGCTGGGGCGGCTCGCATCGCACAGGATGGTCAGGCGCCGCCGCGCGCGGGTCATCGCGACGTAGAGCAGGTTGCGATTGTCCACCGAGTGGCCGCCCAGGGCGAATTCGCCCTTGTTCAGGCCCGGCAGGATGACGTGGTCGAACTCCAGGCCCTTGGCTGCTTCGATGCTGGACAGAAGCAGGGCGTGTTTCCTGAGCATGCCATGTTGTCGCACCTCGCGCTCGTTCATCGCGCGAAAGAACGACGTGAGGTGGTCGTAGCCATAGGCCGACCGGATCAGGCCTTCGAGGTTGCCCACCACCTGGTCGATGTCCTGCTTGCGCACCATCATGCGCGAGGCCAGGCGCTGCGGCTGCAGCACGCGCACGAAGCGGCGCTGCCACACATCGGGGTCGTCGCTGTCGATGACGTCCAGGGCGTCTTCGAGCAGCGGCAGCACCGCCGGGGGCGCGTTGCGCAACACCTGGTTGGCCAGGAAGCCAGGCGCCAGCGAGGGGTCGTCGCAAACCGCCTTGATGGCTTGCTTCTCCAGCTTGTCGAGCAGCGCGGTGTCATCGGCCTGTTCGGGGCTGAGGTCGCCCGTGTCCACGTGCGAGCCGGCAAAACGCAGCAGCGCGCGCAGCACGGCCTCGCGGGTGTCGGGGCGCTCGATCAGGCCGAGGGCGTCGCGGGCGCAGGCGTGCAGGCCGCGCACGAACAGCACCTCGGGGCGCTGCAGGTAGGGCAGAAAGCCCGTGGTGCGGTGGTCGATGCCGTGGTCGAGCAGCAGGTTCTCGAGCTCGACCGACTGGTGGGGTTGGCGCAGCAGGATGGCCACGCCTGACAGCGGGGCCTTGGCGTCCAGGCCAAAGCGCTCGTTGATGAGCCGGCGCCATTGCAGTCGCAGGTCGGCGGCGTCGGTGGTGCGGATGAGCTCGACCTCGGTGTCGGCCAGCCCGGCCGGGCGCTGCGCCACGCATGGCTTGTGCGCCAGCTTGCCGACGGCATCTGCCAGGCGTTGGCCGAAGCGCCAGGTGGTGCTCAGCGGCATGCGCGTGGCCGGCGCCACCTCGCGGTCGAAGGCCTCGCCCATGAAGCGGGCGTCGGCGCCGGAGATGGCGTGGATCACCTGGTCGCGGTCGCCCACACCGACGAAGCCCGCGCGGTTGCGCGCCATGAGCTCGCGCAGCACGGTGAACATGGCGCGGTTGGTGTCGTGCATCTCGTCGACCAGCACGAGGTGCAGGCCCATGGCGAGCGGGTGTTCGCCTTCGGGGCCCACACCGATCCAGGCGTCTTCGTCGGTCAGCAGGTGGGCCAGGTCGTACGTGGCATCGTGCTCGGCCCGGAAAACGGGGTGGTCGGGGTGGCCACCTCGGCGGATGTGCTCATAAGCGTGGAAGACCTTGATCGTGGCGTACTCGCGGCCCAGCTCGGCCGCCAGCTTCGGCGTGAGCACGCGGTCGGCCGTCTCCAGCTGCAGCTGCATCGTGCCCTTGAGGTGCAGGAAGTCCGACAGCAGGCCTTCGACGCTGGCCTCGTTGCGGCCGTCGAAGGTGAACTCGTCGGGGTGGCGCTCGTCGGCGTTGTGCAGCACGCGCTCGATGGCGGCCAGCACGTGCGGGCGCAGCAGCTCGGCCTTGTCGAGCAAGGGCACGGGCGTGCCCTCGATGGCCAGCAGGCGCTCGGTGCAGAAGGCATCAAACGTTTGCACGCGCACCTGGCGGCGGGTGTCGGCGGCCAGGCCAATGCGCGCCATGGCGTCGCTGAAGGCCTGCACGGCGGCGTCGGTGTAGGTGAGCACGCGCACGCGTTGGGGGTCGGCGCCGCGCAGCAGGGCCTGGGCCAGGCGCAGCGCCAGCGTGGTGGTCTTGGCCGCGCCCGCGTTGGCCTCGATGATGAGGTGGGACTTGCGCACCAGCTGGATGGCGCGTTGCTCGGCCGTGGGGGCCATGCCCTTGGGGGCGAAGACGGTTTCGGCCGCTGGCGCGCCCTCAGTCTTCGGCGTCGGTGTCGTCATCGCTGCGGAAGTCTCGGGTGCCGCGTTTGGCGGCCTTCTGGCGCGCCAGCTTCTTGCGCTGGCGTTCGGCTTCCTCGGCCTCGGCGGCGGCGCACCAGGCCTCGAACTGCTCGGGGGTCTCCAGCGTGATGCGCCCCAGGATGGACGAGCGGAAGTCGTTGATCAGCACCTCGGCGGCCTTTTGCATGTTGACCCGGCCACCGCTCATGACCGCGCCGCGCTTGCGGCCGATCTCGGTGAGCAGGGCGTCGTCGTGCCTGGCCGGGATGGCTTCGATGTCGTCGAGCTTGTAGCGGGCCGCCAGCAGCTGCGGGTAGGGGCCCTTGAGGCTGTTGGCCAGCTCCAGCGCCACCTCTTCTTCGTCGTAGGCGTTGCGCCCGACGGCGCCGCTGGCGGCCAGGTGGTAACCGCTTTTTTCGACGTGGATCTTGGGCCAGAGCATGCCGGGCGTGTCGAAGAGGTAGAAGTCGCTGGCCAGGTTGATGCGCTGCTCGATGCGCGTGACGCCCGCTTCGTCGCCGGTCTTGGCGGCCTTTTTGCCGACCAGGGTGTTGAGCAGGGTCGACTTGCCCACGTTGGGGATGCCGCAGATCAGCACGCGCAGCGGCTTGTCCATGCCACCTCGGTTGGGAGCCAGCTCGCGGCAGGCCTGGATCAGGCGCTGGGCCGGTGCGCGCTCGCCTGCGTCCAGCGAGATGGCGCCGGTGTCGTGCTGGGCGCGGTACCAGGCCAGCCAGGCCTCGGTTTGCACCGGGTCGGCCAGGTCCTGCTTGTTGAGCACCTTGAGCTTGCGGCGGTTGCCAGTGATGGCGGCCAGCATGGGGTTGGCGCTGGAGCCAGGCAGGCGTGCATCGAGCAACTCGATGACGACATCGATGTCCTTGATGCGTTCGAGGATGGCTTTTTTGGTCACGTTCATGTGACCGGGGAACCATTGGATGGCCATCGGGCGGGGCTTTCGGGGCTCGGGCGGGTGAGGGAGCGGCGCAGGAAGGCGCGGGGGCTGGCGATCAGGCGGTCAGCGGCGCGCAGGCGTGATTGTCTCCGACCTCGCTGCCCCCAGGGCCCGGATCGTGCTGATCGCCTCGGGCGATGTTGGCCTCCAGCCAGGCCGCCACCTGGCGTGAGTCGTTCAGCGTGCGCAGGCCCTGGTAGGCCTCTTCGGCCTGTGGGTGGCGGCGGCGCAGGAAGTTGAGCCACTGCTTCATGCGACCCGCCTGGTGCTTGGGCACCACCCGCAGCTGGATCAGCTGCCAGTAGCGGTGCAGCAGGGGTTGAAGGTCGCTCCAGTCTGCCCAGGTGCGGCCGGCGTCTGCCGGGCAGGCCGGCCAGCCCAGCTCGGCGCGGATGGCCAGCGCCAGCCCTGGGTCGGCCACCATGCCTCGGCCCAGCATGATGGCGCTGCAGCCGCTTTCGGCCAGGCAGCGCCTGGCGTCTTCCACCGTCCAGATCTCGCCATTGGCCACCACCGGGATGCCTACCGCTTCACGCACGTGGGCGATGCGGTCCCAGTAAGCGGGCGGGCGGTAGCCATGTGCCTTGGTGCGGCCGTGCACGACCAGCTCGTCGGCCCCTGCGGCTTCGATGGCCCGGGCGTTGTCCTCGGCCAGCGCGTCGTCGTGAAAACCCAGGCGCATCTTGGCCGACACCACGATGTGAGAGGGCACGGCCGCGCGCACGGCCTTGACCACGCGGTGCACGTCCTCGGGGTCCTGCAGCAGCGAGGCGCCGCCGCCGTGGCGGTTGACCACCTTGGCGGGGCAGCCGAAGTTCAGGTCCACGCCGGGTGAGCCCAGCTCCGCCAGGCGCGCGGCGTTGTCCGCCATGCAGGCCGCGTCGGAGCCCAGCAGCTGCCCGCGCACCGGCACGCCCGCCGGTGTGCGTCCACCGTGACCGAGCTCCGGCATGATGCGGCGAAAGGCGCGTTCAGGCAAAACGCGCTCGGTCACGCGGATGAATTCGGAGACGCAGCGATCCACGCCGCCGGCCCGCGTGAGGATGTCACGCAAGGGGGCGTCAAGCAGGCCTTCCATGGGCGCGAGCAGGATCTGCATGGGGTCTCAGGCACGAGAATGGGAGCCAGGCGAAGGCGCCAGTGTACGCACCCGCCGACCACCGCATCGCGGGCTTCAGCCGGCGCTCTACCTGGTCGATATCCACACATCCGAATGCCTGCAGTCTCCATGATCACCGCCCCTGAGTTGTCCACCATCGACGATGTCCTGCAGGAGCTCGACCGGGCCCGCCGCAGCGGCCCCTTGCAGCACATCGTCATCCCGCCGTGCCCGGAGTTGCTCACGCGCCTGCAGAAGGCCATGGCCGCTGCCGAGCCCGATCTCAACGAGGTCGCACGCATCGCCACCAGCGACGTGGCGATGTCGGCCACGCTGCTGCGCGCGGCCAACAGCCCTGTCTACTCGGCGGGCGGCGCGGCCGTGCAGACCATCGGCCAGGCCATGAACCGCCTGGGCCTGCAGCACACCGCGGCGGTCATGACCGGCTTCCTGGCCCGCGGGGCCCTGCGCGTGAACGCGCCGCAGCTGCAGCGTTTCTGGGAGCGCTCCACCAAGCGTGGCCTGGCCATGTCGCACCTGGCCGAACGCCTGCCTGGCATGTCGTCCGATCTGGCCCACACCTACGGCCTGTTCTGCCACGTGGGCATGCCGGTGATGGTTCAGAGCGTCAAGGGCTACCTGGGCACGATGGTCGAAGCGGGTGCCCGCATCGACCGCTCCTACGTGCAGACCGAGAACGCCAACCATCGCACCGACCACGCTGTGGTGGGCGCCCTGGTGTGTCGCCTGTGGCGCCTGGCGCCGACGGTGACCGCGGCCATCCGCCTTCACCACGACCTCGACTCGCTGGGTGAGCGCAGCGCCGACCCCGAGGTCAACACCCTGGTGTCCGTCGGCTTGCTGGCCGAATGGCTGATGCGCCGTCACGAGGCGCTCGACCCCGACGCCGACTGGGTGGCGCATGGCGCGGCGGCGATGGACTGGCTTGATGTCAGCGAGGGTGACCTTCTCACCTGGTTCGAAGAGCTGCAGGAAGCGTTCGACGCGGTCTGAAGACCTTTGCCGCAAGGCCCCTGAGCGTGGGTGCCGGAGCCGATAAGATCCGGGCATCCACAGAACCAGGGAGAAAACAAGGTGGCGTCCAGCCTGCTCATCCTTCTCGATGACATCGCGACCGTGCTCGACGATGTCGCGCTGATGTCCAAAGTCGCGGCCAAGAAAACGGCCGGTGTGCTGGGTGATGACCTGGCGCTCAATGCCCAGCAGGTCTCCGGCATCCGAGCCGAGCGCGAGCTGCCGGTGGTCTGGGCCGTTGCCAAGGGCTCGTTTCGCAACAAGCTGATCCTGGTGCCCTCGGCCCTGGCCATCAGCGCGGTGGCTTCCTGGGCGATCACCCCTCTGCTGATGGCAGGGGGCGCCTTCCTTTGCTTCGAGGGCGCGGAGAAGATCCTCCACCCCTTGCTGCACCGCGACGAGGAAGGCGCGCACCACGCCGCGCTCACGCAGGCCGTGGCTGATGAGCAGGTGGACATGGTGGCCTTCGAGCGCGAGAAGATCCAGGGTGCCGTGCGCACCGACTTCATCCTCTCGGCCGAGATCGTCGTCATCACCCTGGGCACCGTGGCCCTGGCCCCTTTGACTCAGCAGGTGCTGGTGGTGGGCGGTGTGGCCTTGGCCATGACGGTGGGTGTCTACGGGTTGGTGGCCGCCATCGTCAAGATGGACGACGTGGGCCTGCACCTGAGCCAGCGAGCCCATGCCGGGGCCCAACTGCTCGGCCGGGGTCTGCTGGCCACGGCCCCGCGCATGATGAAGGCGCTGTCGGTGGTGGGCACCGCGGCCATGTTCCTGGTGGGCGGCAGCATCCTGCTGCACGGCCTGCCCGGTGCGCACGACCTGGTTCACGCGGTGGAGCACGCCGCCGAGGCGGTGCCCGGCATCGGGCCGGTGCTGTCGGTGCTGGCGCCCATGGTGGTGGACGCGCTGGCCGGTGTGCTGGCCGGCCTCGCGGTGGTGGCAGGTGTGGGCCTGGTCAGCCGCGTCGTGGGCTGGTTCCGGCGTCGCTGACCCCTGTTGCGCCGGGGCTCAGCTCCCTTGTGCCGATGCGCCTTCGCTCACCGGCAGCCAGCGTGACAGCAGCACCGCCAGGGCTTCGCGGTCGAAGGGCTTGGTCAGGTAGTCGTCCATGCCATTGGCCAGGCACACCTCGCGGTCGCCGCTGAGCGCGTGCGCCGTCAGCGCGATCACCGGGGTGCGCTCGCGAGCGGTGTCGGCGGCTTCCATCTGACGGATGCGGCGGGCGGCCTCGTAGCCATCCATCACCGGCATCTCGCAGTCCATCAGGACCACATCGAAAGCGTTCTGGCCGAACAGCGCCAGGGCGTCCTCGCCGTTGCGGGCGTGCTGGCAGCTCACCCCCAGGCTCTCAAGCGTCATCGTGGCGATGAAGGCATTGACCTCGTTGTCCTCGACCAGCAGCACCTCGCCTTGCAGGCGCAGGTCGGCCAGGGCCGGGGGTTGCGTGTCGGCGAAGCCCTCGCTGCCCTGCAGCCGTTCGGCCTCGCTCAGGGCCTCGGTGCTGTAGGGCATGTCGAGCGCGATCTCGAAGGTCGTGCCGATGCCCAGCACGCTGCGCACGGTGATCTCACCGCCCATCTCGTCGACGATCTGCTTGCAGATCGCCAGGCCCAGGCCCGTGCCGCCATAACTGCGGTTGCTGCCGGACTCGACCTGGTAGAAGGGCTGGAAAAGCTTGTCGATGGCGTCGGGAGGGATGCCCACGCCGGTGTCGGACACATCGAGCGTGACCCGTGCCACCTCGGGGCCCAGCTTGCGCACCGACAGGCTCAGCAGCACCTCGCCGCACTGCGTGAACTTGACGGCGTTGCTCACGAGGTTGAGCAGCACCTGACGCATCTTGCCCTCGTCGCCCGTCAGGCTGCGGATGTCCGCGGGCACGTGGTGGCAGTCGCGGCGGATGCCGATGCCCTTTTGCTCGGCGGTGCCCTGGAAGGCGTGGGCCACGCCGCTGATCAGGGCCAGCGGGTCGAAGGACGAGGGCGACAGGCGGATCTTGTGCGCATCGAGTTTGGAGTAGTCCAGGATCTCGTTGAGCAGGTGCATCAGGTTGCGGGCCGAGTCGCGTGCCGACTTGACGAACAGGCGATCGCGCTCGGACAGGTGCTCGTCGTTGAGCATGCTCAACGCGCCGATGACGCCGTTCATGGGGGTGCGGATCTCGTGGCTCATGTTGGCCAGGAAGGCCGTCTTGGCGCGGCTGGCCGATTCGGCCTGCTCTTTCATGCGACGCAGCTCGGCGATGTGGTTCTTGCGTTTGGACTGCAGGAACAACTTGCGCTCACGCGCCAGCGAGAAGCGGTAGAGGCAGTAACCCAGCGCATTGGCCGCGATGAGGTGGACCACCATGCGCTGAAAACCCACGCCATGCGCCTGGGGTTGCTGGTAGGCGAACGCCAGCGCCATGGTGCCGATGCCCGCGGCGATCACGACGGTGGGGCCGGCCGTGAGCCGGGCAAAGCCATACACCATGACCGTGGCGAACACCGTCGCCGAGGTCAGTCCCCACAGCAGGCTCATCGGGTCGTCGCGCCAATGGCCGGTGGTGATGATCATGTTGCTGAGCAAACAGACCAGGCTGACGATGGCCACGAAGGCGGCCGTGTAGTGGCGGGCGAAAAAGGCCTTGTTCAGGCGGGTGGCGAAACCGAAGAGCAGCAAGCCGCACGACAGGCCCAGGCGCCCCAGTTGCACCTGGTCGGTCACGGGGCGGTGTCCGGTCAGCAGGTCAAAGCTGAAAAACACCATGAAATAGATCGCCGCGACCATCGACGACACGAACAGGAACCGCGTGCCATAGGAGCGGTAGGCTGCCTGGAATTCGGTTTCCAGGGAGGCGTTCGAAAACCCCCGGTTACCCAGGGTGCGCAACATGTTCTGCATGGTTGCTCTGACGGGCCCCATATCACCTCTGCGCTGGGTGGTGTTGAGCCTGCCCCCGAAATGAGGGAGGCGATTGGGGCCCCATTATTCCCCTTTTCAGCTGGTGCAATGCAGGCATGACCGGATCAAACTGCCGCCTTTTTCTCGCAGTTGGCGGATCTGCCGCCAAACTGTCGCAAATTGGCCCGATCTGCGACCACGGTTTGGCCGCCTCGCGTCAGCTGAGGGATTCGCTGAATTCGGGCTCGTGCACCATCGACAGCGGCACGCTGAATTTGCGCTGCGCACGTTCGAAGTCGATGTCGATATCCGGATGAAGCGTCTGAGCCATGAACCCGTAGAGCGGGCAGGCCGCGGCGATCCACCGGTTGTCGGCCTGGGTGATGTCCATGTAGAAGAGCGTGACCGGCACACCCGGCTGGGCCGAGGTGACGACCTTCTCGCCGTCGAACACGTCCTGGAACTGCATGGCGTGGTACATGCGGTCGATGGGCGAGCGCCCGATCAGCAGCGAGAAATCGATGCCCACGCGGTAACTGATCTCGAAGGCGGCCTTGACCAGTGCGGGCAGCACCATGCGGCCTTCCGGGCCGTTGCGAACCGTCATGCGGCCGGCTTCGAGCAGGTGCTTGTTGCGAAACCGCTCGGGCAGCGCGAGCTCCGTCTCGAAACGCAGGGGCTGGTTGAGGTTGGTCTGCAGGCGCAGCGCCCCGACCACCTCGCCAGTTTCCTTGGACTCCGCCATCAGGATGAGGACGTCGTCTCGCAGGTCGTCGGGTTCAGGGCGCGACAGGGTCAGGCGGGTCACCAGGTCGGGCTGGTGGCGCCCATAGGCCTGGGCACGCTGCAGGCAGACCTTTTCGATGTCGTCCTGGCTGCTGGCCAGCCGGATGGTGAAAGGCAGCAGCTGCGTTTCGGTGATCGCGTGACTGTAGGGACGGTCGAGCCTGACAGTGGGCCTGGACATGAACAACACCTCTCAAGACCGGTGACGAACCCGCTGCGCCAGAGTGGTCCGGCTGACAGCAACCCGCGTGGAACGAGGGCCGCCAGGGGGTTTGAACTCGGTTCCAGCGGCCTCACACATTCTTACAGTGTCAACAGCTTAAATGACAAAGTGTGTAAATGCGTGAGGTTTTAACGATCTTGGTGTTGTAAACGTGCGTTTGAGGGGCGTCACCCCCCCAGTTGCTGGTGCAGGGCCACCAGCTCCTGACTCAGCTTGTGGCGGGCGTCCAGGTGGATCATCGGCCGCGACAGCTGGTGGGATTCCTTGATCTTGACCGAGGCGCTGAGGTAGGGCTGCAGCACGGGCAGCCCCTCGTCGATCAATTCCTGCACCAGTTTCTGCGGCAGCGTGGCCCGGGGTTGAAACTGGTTGACCACGATGCCGGAGACTTTCAATTCGTCGTTGTGGTCGGCGCGGATTTCCTGGACGTTATCCAGCAGGGTGTACAGCGCCCGGCGCGAGAAATCGTCGCAGTCGAAGGGAATCAGGCAGCCTTGCGCCGCAATCAGGGCCGAGCGGGTGTAGAAATTCAACGCCGGTGGGGTATCGACGTAAATCCTGTCGTACGTTTGGCCGATTTCCTCCAACGCGTCCCTGAGCTTGTAGATCTTGTAGCGGGACTCGAGTTTGGCGTGCAACTCGTCGAGCGAGGGGTGCGAGGGCAGCAGGTCCAGGCTCTCCCAAGGCGTGGCCACGATGTGGTCGTGGATGTCGCTGGGCTTGGCGGTGAAGCGCAGGGTCTGCTCGAAGAAGGCCGCGGCGCTGCGGCTGGCGTCTTCGGCGGGCGCGCCCATGAGGTAGTGGCTGGAGTTGCCCTGCGGGTCGAGGTCGACCAGCAGCGTGCGCAGGCCTTGTGCCGCGCTGATGGCGGCCAGGTTGCAGGCGATCGTCGATTTGCCGACGCCCCCCTTCTGGTTGAAAACGACGTAGCGCATGGTGGCTGGGCCCTCCGCGAAATGGTTGCTGCCTGGCATTGTGCACCGCAACAAGTGCGAAGCCGGCCACCTCCCAGCAAGGGAAGGGCCGGCTTGGGCGGGGCCGGGCTGTCAGCGGGCTCAGCGGCCGGCTTCAGGCAGCTCGATCTTGACTTCCAGCACCTCCAGGTCGCCCTGGCGTTCCATGGCCACCTTGATGTCGTCCGGGTTGATGGACACGTACTTGGAGATCACGGCGACCAGTTCCTTTTGCAGGTCGGGCAGGTAGCTGGGGCTGTGGCTGCGGCCGTTGCGCTCGTGCGCCAGGATCAGCTGCAGGCGCTCCTTGGCCACCGAGGCCGTCTGCTTCTTTTCACCGAGGAAGAAGGAGAGGAATCCCATGGTGTTCACTTGCCTCCGAACAGGCGCTTGAAGAAGCCGGGCTTTTCGGCGTCGATGAAGCGCAGGGGTTTTTCCTGACCCAGGAACCGGTCGATGACGTCGCTGTAGGCCTCTGCCACGTCGGTGCCCTTCATGTGGATGGTCGGAATGCCCTGGTTGGAGGCATTGAGCACCGTCTCCGATTCGGGGATCACGCCAATGAGCTTGACCTTGAGGATGTCATAGACGTCGTCGAGCGAGAGCATCTGCCCGCCTTCAACCCGGTTGGGGTTGTAGCGGGTGATCAGCAGGTGCTCCTTGATGGGCTCGCCGCCTTCTTGGGCGCGCTTGGTCTTGCTGCTGAGCATGCCCAGGATGCGGTCGGAGTCGCGCACCGAGGAGACCTCGGGGTTGGTCACCACGACGGCTTCGTCGGCGAAGTGCATGGCCATGAGCGCGCCGGTTTCGATGCCGGCCGGCGAGTCGCAGACGACGTACTCGAAGCCCATGTCGCCCAGGTCCTTGAGGACCTTCTCGACGCCTTCTTGCGTCAGGGCTTCCTTGTCACGCGTTTGCGAGGCGGCCAGGATGAACAGGTTCTCGCATTGCTTGTCCTTGATGAGGGCCTGGTTCAGGTTGGCCTCGCCATGGATGACGTTGATGAGGTCGTAGACCACGCGGCGCTCGCAACCCATGATGAGGTCGAGGTTGCGCAGGCCGACGTCGAAGTCGATGACGGCCGTCTTGTGGCCGCGCAGGGCCAGGCCCGATGCGAAGGAGGCGCTGGTGGTCGTCTTGCCGACGCCACCTTTGCCGGAGGTCACGACGATGATCTTGGCCATGGGAGGGCGGTCCTTTCAGGGATCGGTGCGAGGGGTTTCAGGAAGAAATGGGTTCAAAGACCAGGCGCTCGCCGTCGAGGCGGATCTGCGCCGGCTTGCCGCGCACGTTGTCGGGCAGCGGGTTGTCGGTGGTGCGGTAGGTGCCGGCGATGGACAGCAACTCGGGCTCCATCACCGTGGCGAAGATGCGGGCCTGGCGGTTGCCCTTGGCGCCAGCGATCGCCTTGCCGCGCAGCGGCGCGTAGACGTGGATGCTGCCGTCGGCGATGACCTCGGCGCCGTGGTTGACCACGGCGGTGATGATGAGGTCGCCGCCCTTGGCGTAGAACTGCTGGCCCGAGCGCAGCGGCTTGTCGAGCACCACGGTGCTGGCGGCCACGGGCACTTCGACCTCAACGGGCACCTCGACGCGCACTTCGCGAACGACCTCGCGCACCACCTCGACGGTTTCGACGCGGGCGGGCGCGGCCACGCTGTCGGGCGCTTCGACCAGGCCGGCGGCGCGGGCGGCTTCGCCTTGCTTGCGGGTGGCGCCGCGCACGGCGATCGGTTTGAGCTTGTAGCGGCCCAGCAGCTCGATGAGCGCGGGGAAGTCGATGGCGACGTCCAGGCTGGCCAGGTGCGTCAGGTCGATGACCAGGGGTTCGCCGTCGAACAGGTCGGGCGTGGCGCCAAAGCGCGCTTCAAGGGCCTGCGCCAGGGTGGTCAGGTTGCCGGTCTTGAGCAGGAAGGCTTCCAGCGTCAGCGAAGCGCTCTTGAGATCGAACAAGGCGGAGGCGTTGGCGGCAGGGGCGTTCATGAACAGCGGCGCTGGTAAAACGTGAAGTTTAAGGCAGCGCAAGGGCGCTTCCCGGGCGCGAGGGCGCCATCGTCGGATACTGGTGCTCAGGGTGCACCCGCATGGGGTGCCAGGTGAAAGGGTGGATGGCAGGCATGGGCTGGCTCGAATCGATGTCGGCGGCGCAGACGGGGTTGGTCGTGGCCTTTGGCGCCGGGCTGCTCATTGGCGTCGAGCGGGAGCGCCGCAAGGGGCAGGGGCCGGATCGCCATTCGGCTGGTTTGCGCACCTTCCTGGTGGCGGCCCTGGCCGGGGCGGCCGGGCAGGTGCTGTCGCCGGTGGTGGCCACGGTGGTGCTGGCGGCGGTGTCGGGGTTGGCTGGCTTGTCCTACTGGCGTTCGCGCTCCGATGACCCGGGCCTGACCACGGAGCTGGCCCTGATCGCGACCACGCTGATCGGCATGCTGGCGGTGTCGCAGCCAGAAGTGGCCGCGGCGCTGGCGGTGGTGCTGGCGGGGGTGCTGGCCCTGAAGACGAGGCTGCACCATTTCGCGACCGACTGGCTGAGCGAGGCCGAGTTGCACGATGGCCTGCTGCTGGCCGCGCTGGCGCTGGTGTTGCTGCCGCTGTTGCCGGCGGAGCCGATCGCCTGGCTGGGGCACCTGTCGCCGCGCCGCGTGCTCATGCTCGTGCTGGTGATTTTGCTCATGCAGGCGGCGTCCCACCTGGGACAGCGCCTGCTGGGCGCGCGCGCCGGGGTGCCGATGACGGGCCTGCTCGGCGGCTTCGTCTCCAGCACCGCCACCATCAGCGCCTTGGGCAGCCAGGCTCGCAGCGGCGAGGTGCCGCTCAGGCTGGCCTGGTGTGGCGGGGTGTTGTCCACCGCGGCGACGTGGTTGCAAGCGTGGTTGATCGGCGGGGTGCTCGCGCCTCGCCATGTTTCGGAGATGGCGGGCGTGGCCCTGGTGGGCGCGGCGGTGCCCGGCCTGATCGGGCTGGCCCTGTGGCGCCGGCAGGTCGCCGGTGAGCGCGTGCAGGCCCGGGTGGACGGGCCGGTCCTGAGGTTGAAGGAGGCGCTGCAGGTCAGCGCGCTGCTCGTGGTCGGGGCGATGCTGGTGCAGTGGGCGCATGCTCGCAGCGACGCGGGCTTGCTCATCGGCGTGGGCCTTGCCGCGATCGCCGATGCCCACGCGCCCGTCGCGGCGCTGTGGGGCATGCGCGATGCGGGCGGGCTGTCAGCCAACGAGTTGCTGCACGGCACGCTGGTGGCCATCAGCGTCAACGCGGGCACGCGAACCATCGCGGCCTGGGCTGCAGGGGGGGCGCGTTATGCCGCGGGCATCGGTGCCGCCCTGGGCCTGAGCCTGGCGGTGGTCTGGGGCTGGGATGCCTTCTTGAGCTGAGCGCGACCGAGGTGCAGGCTCGGGGCTTCAGCGCGGCTTGGGCTTCTTGCGCGCAGGCCCCGTGCCGGCTCGCGGCGGCAGCCCGGTGTGCTGCGTCAGCACCTGCCCCGGCTTGGGCCTGCGTGGGCTCACCTGAGGCAGGTCGCGCGGGTCGTGCTCGGCCTGCTTGCCGCCGCGGCGAGCCGATGGCTGCTGAGGGGCCTCGTTGCGCTGCACCCGCCCCACCGTCACCACCGATGTCTTCGTGCCGGCCTTGGTCGAGTTCTTGCGCCGCGCGCTCTCGTAGGTGCCGTCGGTGACGGGCTGGTAGGTGGGGATCAGGTGATGCGGGCCGTTGCCGATCAGGTCGCGGCGGCCCATGGCCATCAGGGCCTCGCGCAGCAGCGGCCAGTTGTTGGGGTCGTGGTAGCGCAGGAAGGCCTTGTGCAGGCGGCGGCGCTTCTCGCCCTTGACGATGTCCACGCGCTCGCCCTTGCGCGCATCACGGCTGATGCCCTTGAGCGTGTTCATGCCGGAGTGGTACATGGCCGTGGCGGTGGCCATGGGGCTGGGGTAGAAGGTCTGCACCTGGTCGGCCTTGAAGCCGTTGCGCTTGAGCCAGATGGCCAGGTTCATCATGTCTTCGTCGGTGGTGCCCGGGTGGGCCGCGATGAAGTAGGGGATGAGGTACTGCTTCTTGCCGGCCTCGGCGCTGAACTTCTCGAACAGCTCCTTGAAGCGGTCGTAGGCGCCCATGCCGGGCTTCATCATCTTGCTCAGCGGGCCCTGCTCGGTGTGCTCGGGCGCGATCTTGAGGTAGCCGCCGACGTGGTGGGTCACCAGCTCCTTGATGTACTCGGGCGAGCGCACGGCCAGGTCGTAGCGCAGGCCCGAGCCGATGAGGATCTTCTTGATGCCCGGCAGCGCGCGCGCACGGCGGTACATGCGGATCAACGGCCCGTGGTCGGTGTTGAGGTTGGGACAGATGTCCGGGTAGACGCACGAGGGCTTGCGACACGCCGCCTCGATCACGGGCGACTTGCAGCCGATGCGGTACATGTTGGCCGTGGGGCCGCCCAGGTCGCTGATGACGCCGGTGAAGCCCTTGACCTGGTCGCGGATGGCCTCGATCTCGCGCAGCACCGAGCCTTCTGAGCGGCTCTGGATGATGCGGCCTTCGTGCTCGGTGATGGAGCAGAAGGTGCAGCCGCCGAAGCAGCCGCGCATGATGTTCACGCTGAAGCGGATCATGTCCCACGCGGGGATCTTCTCGTCACCGTAGCTGGGGTGGGGCGCGCGCGCGTAAGGCAGGTCGAAGACCAGGTCCATCTCGGGCGTGCTCAAAGGGATGGGTGGCGGGTTGATCCAGACCTCGCGGGCACCGGGGCCTTCGCCGTGGCGCTGCACCAGGGCGCGCGCGTTGCCGGGGTTGGTCTCGAGGTGCAGCACGCGGTTGGCGTGGGCGTAGAGCACCGGGTCTTGCGCGACGGCCTCGAAAGACGGCAGGCGGATGACGGTGCGATCGCGCGGGGGCAGCACGAGCTTGCCGGTGCGGGCGGTGGCGCTGTCATGGCCGCTGGCTGCTGCGGGAGCCTCCAGCTCGTCGGCCTCATCGTCGTGCGCGTGGGCATGTTGCGCTGCCGCTTTGGCTGCTGCCGTGGTCGCGACCGCATCGGCCTTGCGGGCCAGCGCCGGGTTGGGCACCAGCTTGATGGGCTTGACCCCCGGCTCGGCCTTGGTCGTGGGCTTCATCGGATCGAACGCGCCCGCGTCTTCCAGTGCACAGCTCTGCCCCTGCTCGGCCGCGGCCTCGGACATGCCCATGTAGGGGTTGATGTGCTGGTCGATGCGGCCCGGTCGGTCGACTTCGGTGGAGTCGAGCTCGAACCAGCCTTGCGCCGTCGGGTCGTTGCGGCGGCGGATGAAGGCGGTGCCGCGCACGTCGGTGATCTGCTCGACCGGTTCGCGCGCGGCGAGGCGGTGAGCGACTTCGATGATGGCGCGCTCGGCGTTGCCGTACAGCAGCAGGTCGGCCTTGCTGTCGGTCAGCACGCTGCGGCGCACCTTGTCGGACCAGTAGTCATAGTGCGCGATGCGGCGCAGCGAGGCCTCGATGCCGCCGAGCACCACCGGCACGCCGGGGAAGGCCTCGCGGCAGCGCTGCGAGTAGACGGTGGCCGCGCGGTCGGGCCGCTTGCCGCCCACGCCGCCGGGCGTGTAGGCGTCGTCGCTGCGCAGTTTGCGATCAGCCGTGTAGCGGTTGATCATCGAGTCCATGTTGCCCGCCGTCACGCCCCAGAACAGGTTGGGCTTGCCCAGTGCCTTGAAGGGCTCGGCGCTGGTCCAGTCGGGCTGGGCGATGATGCCCACGCGAAAGCCCTGGTTCTCGAGCATGCGGCCGATGACGGCCATGCCGAAGCTGGGGTGGTCCACGTACGCATCGCCCGAGACGATGACGATGTCGCAGCTGTCCCAGCCCAGCGCGTCCATTTCGGCGCGGTTGGTGGGCAGGAACTTGGCCGGCCCGAAGCGCTTGGCCCAAAAGGGCTTGTAGCTGCTCAGGGGCTTGGCCTGGGGGACGGGCGGGGCGACGGTCAGTTCGGGCATGAGGTTGACGCGGGTGGGGCGTCGCAGGACAACCCGACATTGTCGCCTGGGCGGGCCCCGAACGGGCGTGAGGATCCCCCAGGCGGGGCGGGGTCTTGTGGGTCGGGCACGGTGTCCGGTTGACGGGTGGCCTTGACCGAAATCGCGAAGGTGCCCCCTGGGACGGCGGGTTGTTTTTTGTAAAGCCGGCGTTTGAAGGCCTGGCGCCAAGCACGCCGAGGTGGCCGCGCCTCACAATGCGCGTGTGTCCGATTTGCCCGAACAAAAAGGGGTTTTCATCCGATGATCCGTCAGCGCATCACCAGTGTTCTTGCTTCTGTCGCCGTGGCCCTGGCCGGCGTCACCTTGTCGGTGGCGCCAGTCGAGGCCGAGGCCAAACGCCTGGGCAGCGGCCGCGCCTCAGGCATGCAGCGCCAGATGCCCGCCAAGCAGGCCGACAGTTCGCCGCCGGCCCAGAACGCCACGCCCAACCAGGCGGCCAAACCCGCTCAGGCCGCGCCGGCCAACGCAGCGGCTCAGACCGCCGCCCAGCCGGCCAAGCGTTCGTGGATGGGCCCCATCGCTGGCCTGGCCGCCGGCCTGGGCCTGGCCGCGCTGGCCAGCCATTTCGGCTTCGGTGAAGAACTCGCCAACTTCATGATGATGGCCTTGCTGGGCGTGGTGGCCATGGTCGCCATCGGCTGGTTGATGCGCCGCATGCGCGGTGCGCAGCCGACCGGCCCGCAGCTGGCGGGCGCGGGCGCGCCGTTCCCTGGCGCTTCGGCTTCTGCCGGTTCGCAGCCGGCCGCTGGCTCGACCATGGCCCGTGAGGCCCAGGGCGTGTTCAACGGTGCTCAGGCAGCCGGTGCTTCGTCCGCTGGCATCGGTGCGGCCGTGGCCGCGCGCCCCGAAGGCTTTGACGCCGATGGCTTCACCCGCATCGCCAAGATGATCTTCATCCGCCTGCAGGCCGCCAACGACGAAGCCAACATCGAAGACCTGCGCAAGTTCACCACGCCGGAGCTGTTCGCCTCGCTGCGCCTGGACTTGCAGGAGCGTGGCCAGTCTGCTCAGCAGACCGACGTGATGCAGCTCGACGCCGAACTGGTGGACACGGCTCAGGAAAATGGCCAGTGGGTGGCGTCGGTTCGCTTCAGTGGCCTGATCCGCGAGGAAGTGGGTCAGGGGGCCGAGCCGTTCAACGAGCTGTGGCACCTGGTCAAGCCGCTGGAGGGTGGTCGCGAATGGGCGATTGCCGGCATCACGCCGCTGCAGGCCTGAAGCGGTGACGCGTTGATTTGACAGGGCTGGCGGCGTCCACGACGCCCTGGCCTTTGTCCAAAAAAGAAGCCCGTCCGGTGTGAACCTGACGGGCTTTTGCTTGGTGCCTTGCCGGCTTGCGGCGCGCTCCGACCGGTGTGGGGCCGACCGGTGGCGAAGAGGCGAGGTCGATCAGGCCTTCTTGGCCCAGGCCTGGCACCAGCCCTTGGCCGCGACCTGCTTGCCGCCGAGCAGCGGGCACACGCCCCAGGCGTCCTTGCCTTGGTAGAACTGGCAGTTGGCGCAGTTGTTGCCGGCCTTGTACTGCGGGTACTTCTTGGCATCGACCTTGGTGGCATCGTGCTTGTAGCCGAGGCCAACGGCGGCGGGGTCCTTCTCATCGACCTTGGCGGCCTGGGCTTGCGCGCCGGTGACGGCGCTCAGCGCGGCGGCGGCCGGGACGATGGTCATGATGAATTGACGACGGCTGGTCATGGTGGGGTTCTCCGTGGTGGGGGAAGGAAAAGGCATTGAACTGCCTTTGACGTATTTTTGACCGATTTCGATGGGCTTGTCTGAGGTCAAATCTGGTTCGTTGGGGTCAAACCTGATTCAACTGACCGGAGGTGTGTTTTGGCCGAAGCCCTTGATCTCGGTGACGCGACGTCACCACGTTATCGCAGCAGCGCGGCCGCCCGGATGGTGAACATCCCGGTGGCCACGTTGAGGGTGTGGGAGCGTCGCTACAGCGTGGTGGGCCCCTCTCAGGCGCCCTCCGGGCATCGACTGTATTCCAGTCAGGACGTGCGTCGCTTGGTGTTGATCAAGCAACTGGTGAACAAGGGCCACGCGATCAGCATGCTGGCGCGGCTGGAGACCCACCAGCTGCAGGACCTGGCGAGCGAGGCCGAGCGCGCGGAGGCGGCCGTCACGACGGGGCAGCCCATGAACTCGGCCCGCTCGCCAAGCCCGGCCAGCCCCGACGAGGTCCGGCTGTTGCTGGTGGGACAAGGCGCGGGCGCCCGCTGGACGGAATGCCTGCAGGGGCTGCAGGGCGTGCGGGTGGTTGGCGCGCTCGATGAAAGCGCGAGCTCGGAGATGGCGGCTCAGCAAATGCGAGCCGACCTGATCCTGGCCGACCTTGGCTCCGTGCACATGGAGACGGTGGACTGGCTGGGACGGCTGGTGCGGCACGTCGGTGCCCGGCAGATGATCGTCATCCATGGCTTTGCCAACAGCCAGGTGCTGGAGGCCTTGCGGGCGCGCGCCGCCATGTTGCGTCGATCCCCCCTGCGTCCGGACGAGTTCCGGCAGACCGTCCTGGAGGCCGTGCGCGGCTGGTTCAGCGTGGGCCAGGCCCTTCAGGCCCTGCCTGACCCGGCGCCCGTTCCGCGCTTTGACAGCGCTGACCTCGCCGCGTTGATCGCCCAGATGCCCAAGGTGGCCTGCGAGTGCCCCACGCACCTGTCCGAGCTCATCACCTTGCTGGGTCAGTTCGAGACCTACAGCGCCGATTGCGAGAGCCGCCAGCCGGCGGACGTGGCTCTGCACGCCTACTTGCACCGCATCGCCGGCCATGCCAGGGCCATGATGGAAGAGGCCTTGGCGACCGTGGCCATCGCAGAAGGCGTGAGCCTGCCGAGGTCGGCATGACCGCCACCAGCGATCCGAGCGGGTTGGTGTTGGTCATCGGGGCCAGCGGCGGGCTGGGGCGGGCCCTGGTCGATGCCGCGGGCGTGCGCTGGCCGCGGTCCGAGGTCATGGCCTTGTCGCGCCAGTCAACGCCGGCGCTGGACCTGCTCGACGAGGGCACGATCGCCGCCAGCGCCCAGGCGGTGAAGGCGCGCATCCAGGCCAGTGAACGCCCGCTGCAGCTGGTGATCGATGCCACGGGCTGGTTGCACGGGCAGGGCTGGATGCCCGAGAAAAGCTGGCGGCACCTCGACCCCGCTCACCTGGCGCACCAGTTCGCGGTCAACGCCACCGGGCCGGCCTTGCTGATGAAGCACTTCCTGCCGCTGCTGCCTCGCCAGCAACGGGCGGTGTTCGCGACCTTGTCGGCCAAGGTCGGCAGCATCGGCGACAACCGGCTGGGCGGGTGGTGGGGCTACCGGGCGGCCAAGGCGGCGCTCAACCAGTTCGTGCGCACGGCGTCGATCGAGCTGGCGCGCAGCCACCCGCAGGCCATTTGCGTGGCCTTGCACCCGGGCACGGTCGACACCGGGCTGTCTCAGCCTTTCTCGCACGCTGGCCTGACGGTGCGCTCGCCTGCCGAGGCGGCGCAGCGCCTGCTCGAGGTCATCGATGGCCTGGGCAGCGAGCACACCGGTGGGTTCGTGGACCACACCGGCGCGCCCTTGCCCTGGTGATCAGCGAGCGCCCGCGGCGATGGCCCCGGGCGCGTCGTCTTCTTCCTCGATGAGGAAGCCCCCGCTCTGGTGGGCCCACAGCCGCGCGTAGAGCCCGCCGCGCGCCAGCAGCGAGGCGTGGTCGCCTTCTTCGACGATGCGGCCCTGGTCCATCACGATGAGGCGGTCCATGGCGGCGATGGTGGACAGGCGGTGCGCCACGGCCACCACGGTCTTGCCTTCCATCAGCTTGTAGAGGCTGCCCTGGATGGCGGCCTCGACCTCGGAGTCGAGCGCGCTGGTGGCCTCGTCCAGCAGCAGGATGGGCGCGTCCTTGAGCATGACCCGCGCGATGGCGACGCGTTGGCGCTGCCCGCCCGAGAGCTTGACGCCCCTCTCGCCCACGTGGGCGTCGAAGCCATGGCGGCCCTTGGGGTCGGTCAGGGTGTTGATGAAGTCGATCGCTTCGGCGCGCTCTGCGGCGCGAATCATGTCGGCGTCGCTGGCGTCAGGGCGGCCGTAGAGGATGTTGTCGCGCACGGAGCGGTGCAGCAGCGAGGTGTCCTGCGTGACCATGCCGACCTGGGCGCGCACGCTGTCTTGCTGCACCTCGGAGATGTCCTGCCCGTCGATCAGCACGCGGCCGGATTCGACGTCGTAAAAGCGCAGCAGCAGGTTCAAGATGGTGGTCTTGCCCGCACCGGAGCGGCCCACCAGGCCGATTTTTTCACTGGGGCGGATGCGCAGGTTCAACCCGTCGATGATGGTGCGCTTGCCGCCGTAGCTGAAGCGCACGTTGTCGAAGTGCACGTCGCCCTGGGTGACCTTGAGCGCCGGTGCCTTGGGGCGGTCGATCACCGTGTGGGGCTTGGACAAGGTGTTGATGCCGTCCTGCACGGTGCCGATGTGTTCGAACAGCGAGGCCATCTCCCACATCATCCAGTGCGAGATGCCGTTCAGGCGCAGGGCCATGGCCGTGGCCGCCGCCACGCCGCCGATGCCCACCTGCCCCTGCGTCCACAGCCACAGGGCCACGCCCGAGGTCGAGAGGATGAGCAGCATGCTCAGGGTGTGGTTGACCACCTCGAAGCCCGTGACCAGGCGCATCTGGCCGTGCACGGTCTTCATGAACTCCTGCATGGCCGAGCGGGCGTAGCCGGCTTCGCGGTTGGCGTGCGAGAACAGCTTGACGGTGGTGATGTTGGTGTAGGCGTCGGTGACGCGGCCGGTCATCAGCGAGCGGGCGTCGGCCTGGCTGCGAGCGGCGCGGCTCAGGCGCGGCACGAACCAGCGCACGGCCAGGCCGTACAGCACCAGCCAGCCCAGGAAGGGGGCCATCAGCCACAGATCGAACCCGCCGACCACGGCCGTCATCGTGAAGAAATAGATGATGACGAAGACGAGGATGTCGCCCAGGATGAAGCAGGTGTCGCGCACGGCCAGCGCCGTCTGCATGACCTTGGCGGCCACGCGGCCGGCGAACTCGTCCTGGTAGAAGCTCAGGCTCTGGCTGAGCATCAGGCGGTGAAAGACCCAGCGCAGTCGCATGGGGAAGTTGCCCGCCAGGGTCTGGTGCTTGAGCGTGGTGTGCAGCCACACGATCACCGGGCTGGCCATCAGGATGGCGGCCAGGGCCAGCAGGTGCTCGCGCTGCTGAGTCCAGAGCTGGTCTTTCGGGGTGGTGCTCAGCCAGTCGACGATGCCGCCCATCATGTTGAAGAGCAGGGCCTCGAAGGCGCCGATGCTGGCGGTCAGCAGCGTCATGGCCAGCAGCCAGGGGCGCATGCCGCGCGTGCCCGCCCAGACGAAGGCCATGAAGCCTTTCGGAGGGGGGCTCGGGGGCGTTTCGGGGTAGGGGTCGACTCGGGTTTCGAACCAGCTCAGCACAAGGGGCTCCGCAGAAGGCGTGGAACCCGCCAGCGTACCGCGTTTGTCGTTCGCGTGCCCGCGCCAGGGTGTCAGTAGACGTCGGGCACGTGCATCGACGCTGGCACCGGGTTGCGGAAGTAGTCCTCTCGGCGCTCGCGAGGGGGCAGGTGCACGGGCTCGTGCTCGACCTCGTGGTAGTCGAACTGCTGCAGCAGGTGGTGGATGCAGTTCAGGCGCGCGCGCTTCTTGTCGACGGCTTGCACCACCCACCAGGGCGCTTCGGGGATGTGGGTGCGCTCGAGCATCACCTCCTTGGCGCGGGTGTAGTCCTCCCAGCGGCGGCGCGACTCCAGGTCCATGGGGCTGAGCTTCCACTGCTTGAGCGGGTCGTTGATGCGGGCGATGAAGCGCGCGCTCTGCTCTTCGTCGGAGATGGAGAACCAGTACTTGATGACGCGGATGCCGCTGCGCACCAGCATCTTCTCGAACTCGGGCACCGAGCGGAAGAACTCCTCGAGGTCCTGGTCGGAGCAAAAGCCCATCACGCGCTCGACGCCGGCGCGGTTGTACCAGCTGCGGTCGAACAGCACGATCTCGCCAGCGGCTGGCAGGTGGGCCACGTAGCGCTGGAAGTACCACTGGGTCTTTTCGCGGTCGTTGGGCGCGGGCAGGGCGGCGACGCGGCACACGCGCGGGTTCAGGCGCTGGGTGATGCGCTTGATGGCGCCACCCTTGCCGGCGGCATCGCGGCCCTCGAACAGCACCACCACGCGCTCGCCGGTGTGCACGACCCAGTCCTGCAGCTTGACCAGCTCGCCCTGCAGGCGAAAGAGCTCGCGGAAGTACAGGCGGCGCAGTTCCTGCTGTTCGGCCGGGTGGCCCGAATGCGGGTTGGCGTGCAGGTCGATGAAGCGGTCGTCGAGCTCCTGCTCCAGTTCTTCGTCGTAACTGTCGAGGATGTCGTCCTGCAGGCGGCGCAGCAATTCGGGGTCGAGTGGGGGCTGGGATGTGTCCATGGGGCGAGCTTGCCGGCCGCGTGTGACAGGGGTGCGACAAGGGCCTGATGGCGAATTGCTGCACATCTGTGCACATAATCTCGGTGTTTTCACCCGGGGGCGCCGAGCCCCTTTTGCCCATGAATGCCCTGAAGGCCTTGTTCGCCAGCCTGGTGCTGCTGTTCAACACGCTGATCCACATCAGCATCCTGCTGCCCTTGTCGCTGTTCAAGCTGGTGCTGCCGTTTCGGCCGGTTCGCCGGGTGATCGACGCGGTGCTCAGCGCCATCGCCGAGAGCTGGATCGGGGTCAACAAGTTCTGGATGAACGCGGTGGGCCACACGCGCTGGCAGGTGCAAGGTGCCGATGGGCTGCGCTACCGGGGCTGGTACCTGGTGAGCTGCAACCACCAGAGCTGGGTCGACATCCTGGTGCTGCAGTGGGTGTTCAACCGCAAGATCCCGCTGCTCAAGTTCTTCATCAAGCACGAGCTGATCTACGTGCCCCTCATGGGCCTGGCCTGGTGGGCGCTTGATTTCCCGTTCATGAAACGCCGCGGCGGCGCCTCGGCCCAGAAGGACCTGGAGACCGCGCGCAAGGCCTGCGAGAAGTTCAAGGTCATCCCGACCTCGGTGATCAGCTTCATGGAAGGCACGCGCAACACGCCGGCCAAGCACGCGCAGCAGCAGTCGCCTTACCAGCACCTGCTCAAGCCCAAGACCGGTGGCGTGGGCATGGCGCTGGAGACCATGGGCGAGCTGTTCGACTGCATGGTGGACGTGACCATCGTCTACCCTGGCGGCGTGCCGACCTTCATGGACCTGCTGACCGGCCGCATCAGCGAGGTCATCGTCCACGTGCAGCAGCGGCCGATCCCGAAGGAGCTGCTGGTCGATGCGCAAGGCCGAGCGGCCGACCGCGCCGCCCTGCAGCGCTGGATCAATGGCTTGTGGGTGGAGAAGGACGCCGAGATCTCGCAGATCAAGGCGGGCGCGAAACCGCGCTGAGGACCAGGCTCAACACAGGGCCAGCACCTGCCGCATGTCGAGCCGGTGCGCCCACTCGTTGGCTTCGTGCACCATGGTGATGGCGAGCGTGGTGTCGTTGGTCTGTGCCCGCGCCACCGGCGCCCAGCGGCCGCCAGGCGCGTCCTGGAGGATGACGACCTCGGGCAGCCCGAGGTCGGGGCCGCGTCGCACGGCCAGCGCTTCCTGACCGGTGATCAGGCGCACCAGGGTGCCCGGGGGGTACAGGCCCATCTCGCGGGTCAGCGTGGCACCGAAGTAGTTGGCGCTGCGCTCGCGGAAGATCTGCGTGGCGGCCTGGGGCGACTGCATCACGCTGCGGCCCACGCGGGGTGACATCTTGGCGCTGTAGACGTCGCAGGTGCGCAGGGCGTCGGCCAGCAGGCTGACCTGCGTCATGCCAGCCGGGTAGCCCTTGCCATCGGCTTGTTCGTGGTGCTGCAGCACGGCCATCAGCCAGTCCTCGTCGGTCACCCCCAGTTCGCGCAACCATTGCACGCTGGCCTGTGGGTGCGCGTGGATGTCGGCACGCTGCAGCAGGCTCAGGGGTTCGGTCTGCTGCGTCAGGTCCGATTGCAGCTGGGTGATCGACAGGTTCATCGTCAGGCCAGCCTGCACGGCGCTGAAGGTGAGCGTGGGGCTCCAGTCGCGGCGGCGGGCGACCAGCGCCAGCAGCATGGCCGTGTGCACCGAGTGCAGCACGCCGTAGCGCTGCAGCTTGTCGGGCGTGTCGTGCACCATGAAGGCCACGGCAACGTCGGCGTCTTGCTCGCACAGCTCGAGCACCGTGCGCGCGCAGCTTTCGATGGCCTGCGTGAAGCAGGCCTGCTCACGCGGGGCGGCCAGCACCGGCTCCACGCGATCGGTGAGGTCCTGCCAGCCTTGCCAGCAAACCAGGGCATGGGTGACGGACGCTGGCTCGGGGGCCGCCGGCGAGGGGATCGGCTGTGCCTGCACGGGGTGTCTCCATCTTGGGATGGCCCCACGATAAGGGAAGCGGGCGCGGTCGGGGCGGTGCCTGCGGGTCGGGCTGGGTGGGTGGCGTGATGCTTCTCACGCGAGTGCCAGACCGAACACCCGTTTGACACGCGGGTTGGGCCTCCCCTTTGGGGGCTCGGTCAGGGGCCGGGCGGCTGGCTGGCCGCGAGCGGTGCGCTCAGTCGCTCGAAGGCGGCGGGGGGCACGTACTGCAGCAGCTCCTTGCCTTCGGTGTCGAGGATCACGTCCAGGCCCTTGTCGGGGTAGAGGAAGTGCTCCAGGTGGCCATTGCTCTGCACGCGTCGCGCTGGCTGGCCGAAGCGTGCGAGGATGGCGTCGGCGTCCAGCCGCGCTTGCGGGATGAAGCTCAGCGCGGCCACCGGTGCCTTCAGGGCCAGCGCCTCGTCGGCGGGGGCAAGGGTGTACTTGCGCGTGGCGCTTTCCATGAAGTCGCTCTTGAGGGCACGTTCGCGCAAGCCTTGCAGCGTGGCGGCGTCGAGCCGGGCCGTGACCACCAGCTTGCCGCTGACGAAGCCGAGCTGGGCCGGGTCCACGAAGGCTTCGAGCGAGCCGGCCTCGCCCGGGGCGGCGATGACGGCGATCTGAACTTCCGCGCCGAACAGGCGCCGCACATCGGCCAGGGTGCTGGCATCGGGCCCGGTGGACAGCGTCAGGCCCATGACCTGGCTGGCGCCGCCTGGGCGCAGCTCGATCTGCCAGGGCAGCCCCGTGCCGGATGGCGCGCCGCCCGCCTCGCTGGCGGCGGAGGAGGGCGCTTTCATCAGGTCGCCGCCGACCACCACCAGGGTGCCCAGCAGCAGCGAGCCGGCGACCATGCCGGCGAGGATGGCGACCTTGTTCATGCGCGCCATCCCGTGTCGACGCGGTCGAGCTTGCGGATGAGCGCGGGCCACACGAAGGCGCCGCCCATGCCGCCGGTCTGCACCTTCATCGCGTGGGCCACGCCCTGCACGATCTGCGGGTTGACTTCGGTCAGCGGCACGCCGCCGCTTTGCGCGGCCAGCTGGATCTGGCAGGTGGTCTCGAAGATGTACATGTTCAGGAAGGCGTCGGCGATGGTGCGGCCCACGGTCAGCAGGCCATGGTTGCGCAGCATGAGGAAGTTCTTGTCACCCAGGTCGGCCTGCAGGCGCGGCTTCTCGTCCTCGCGGAAGGCCACGCCTTCGTAGTCGTGGTAGGCCAGCGAGGCCAGCACGAAGGTGCTTTGCTGAGAGATGGGCAGCACGCCTCCCTGTTGGGCCGAGACGCCCACACCGGCGCGCGTGTGGGTGTGCAGCACGCAGCCCGCGTCCTCGCGCACCGCGTGGATGGCGCTGTGGATGGTGAACCCGGCCGGGTTGACGGCAAAGGGCGAGTCGCTGAGCTTGTTGCAGTCCTGGTCGACCTTGACCAGGCTGGAGGCCGTGATCTCGTCGAACATCAGCCCGTAGGGGTTGATCAGGAAGTGGTGCTCGGGGCCGGGGATGCGCGCCGAGATGTGGGTGAAGACCAGGTCGCTCCAGCCATGCAGGGCGACGAGGCGGTAGGCGGCGGCGAGGTCCAGGCGCAACTGCCACTCCTGGGGGCTGACGCGGTCTTGCAGAGACGGGGTGTCCAAGGTGTTCTCCTCGTGGGGCGACGGCCCTTCTGGCGAGGGCCTGATGGTGAACCGGTGGCCGATTCTGGCAGGTGTGCGATCAGGAGCCGGTGCGCGCCTGTGCGAGCTGGGTTCTGGACTCTTGGGCGAAGGCATCGGCATAGCGCTGGCGCAGCAGGTTCTTCTGCACCTTGCCCATGGCGTTGCGTGGCAGCTCGTCGGCCACGAAGACGCGCTTGGGGCACTTGAAGGCCGAGAGTTGCTCGCGCATGGCGCGGATGACCTCGGCCTCGTCGAGCACGTGGCCCGCCTGGGTGGTGAGCACGGCCACCACGCCTTCGCCGAAGTCGGGGTGGGGCACACCGATGACGGCGGACTCGGTCACGCCGGGCAGGCGGTCGAGCAGGCTTTCCACTTCGGCGGGGTAGACGTTGAGCCCACCGGTGATGACGAGGTCCTTCGCGCGGCCGACCAGGTGCAATCGGCCATCGTGGTCGATGCGGCCGACATCGCCGGTGCGGAACCAGCCGTCGGGCGTGAAGGCTGCGGCGGTCTTCTCGGGCATGCCCAGGTAGCCGACGAAGACGTTGGGCCCACGCACCTCGACGTGGCCGGTCTGATCGGCTGCGAGCGGCGCGCCTTCGTCGTCGACGATGCGCAACTGGACGCCGGGCAGGGGCTTGCCCACGCTGCCCGCCACGCGCGCGCCCTCGCGGCTGCGGCAAGGGTTGGAGCAGAGCATGCCGGTTTCGCTCATGCCGTAGCGCTCGAGGATGGTGTGGCCGGTGCGGGCCTGGAAGGCTTCGAAGGCGGTGGGCGACAGGGGGGCCGAGCCGCTGATGAACAGGCGCATGCCTTGCACCAGGTCGCGCTGGAGTTCCGGCTGGGCCAGCAGGCGGCCGTACATGGTGGGCACGCCCATGAAGAGCGTGGCTTGTGGTGCGCTGCGGTCGGCGATGTGGTGGAGCACGGCCGTGGGCTGGAAGGCATCGAGCCAGCGCATGGGGGTGCCCGAGAGCAGCGCGCAATGGCAAGCCACGAACAGGCCGTGGATGTGGAAGATGGGCAGGGCGTGCACCAGGCAGTCGTCGTGGCGCCAGTCCCAGTGGCGCAACAGGGTGCGCGCGTTGCTCAGCAGGTTGCCGTGCGTGAGCATCGCGCCCTTGCTGCGGCCCGTGGTGCCCGAGGTGTAGAGGATGGCGGCGAGTTCGCCCTCGTGGCGGGGCTCGGTCTCGTGCTGGTCGCTGTGCAGGCAGGCGTGGGTCAGCAGGCTGCCGTTGCCCTGCGTGCCCAGTGTGAAGAGGTGACCGACCTGCCCGTGCGCCGCCAGCGGGATCACCCACTCCTGGTCGTCGGGGCGGCACACCAGCACGGCCGGGCGGGCGTCTTCCAGGAAGTAGCCCAGCTCGGCGGCGCGGTAGGCCGGGTTCAGTGGCAGGAAGACGGCACCGCAGCGCAAGGTGGCCAGGTACAGCACCAGCGCTTCAACCGATTTGTCGAGGTGCGCGGCCACGATGGGCGGGTGCCCGTTGCGGCCTTGCAGGTGCAGGCTGCCCAGCAGGTTGGCCACCATGGCCGTGGCGCGGTCCAGGTCGTCCCAGGTCCAGGTGCCGCGTTCGGACAGGATCGCGGCGTCCTGGCGCGTGACGGGCCAGCCGCCTTGCAGCGCGGTGAACAGGTTCATGGTGGTTTCCGGTGCTGTGCCGGCGCGGTGTGCGCCAGGCCGTTACGGTAACTCAAGCCGCGTCGTTCGCCGCGCGCGGTGCGGGTGGGGTGGTGCCGGGGTCGATGTCGTGGCGATGCAGGTGGATGCGGTTGCGGCCCAGCCGCTTGGCGGCGTAGAGCGCCTCGTCGGCCTGCGCCATCATGGCGTCGATGCCGTGGTGTTCGGGGCGCCACTGCACGGCGCCGATGCTCACGGTGGCGCGGATGGTGTGCGCACCAACCTCGATGGGGCGCAGGTCGAGCGAGGCGCGCACGCGTTCGAGAGCGTGCATGGCCTCGTCCTGCGGGGTGTTGCTCAGCAGCACCGCAAACTCCTCGCCGCCGATGCGCGCGGCCGTGTCGCTGTCGCGCAGCGACTCGCGCAACACCTCGGCAAAGACCTTGAGCACGGCATCACCGGCCGCATGGCCATGCGTGTCGTTGATCTGCTTGAAGTGGTCCAGGTCCATCAGGGCCACGGTCAGGGGGCTGCCGTAGCGGCGTGTCTGGGCCAGGCTGGCGTCGGCCACGTCGAAGAACTGGCGGCGGTTGGCCAGGCCCGTGAGCGTGTCGCGGCTGGCCAGGCGCATGAGCTCGGCCTCGGCGGCTTCACGTGCCGTTTCCTGCTCCCGTGCATGAAAGAGCGTGCCCAGTGTCACCACCAGCGGCTCGAGCAGTTGCACCAGTTGCTCGTCGAAATCTTCGGGCCGGTTGCCCAGGCCGATCATGCCCACCACCTGGTGGTCGAAGCGGATGGGCAGGCCCAGGAAGTTGCGCAGCTCGGCGCGGTGCTGGGGCAGCTCGCCGGCCAGCGGGTGGCGCACCGGGTGGTTGATGAGCACGACCTCGTTGGTCGTCACGGCCTGGCCAAAGCAGCTGTCGAGGGCGCGCAGCACGGCCGACTCGCGCCGGGGCGTGTCCACCAGCGGGTCGGTCAGGGTGTCGCGCCACTCGTTGTCGGACAGCGTGGGGATGCGCAGGTAGGGCCGGCCTTGCGTGTCGCGTTGCACGACGCCGATGAAGCCGAAATGGCAATCGCTGATGCGAAGCAGCGGCTCGAACAGCGCCTCGCAGGCGTCCTGCACGCTGCGGTTGAGCAGGAAGGAGGTCTGGGCCTGGTTGAGCAGGTCGAGCAGCTGGCGCTGCCGGTTGCGCAGGCCCTCCTTCTGCTTGTCCTCGGTGATGTCGATGAGCGTGCCGACCACGCGGCGCGGCTCGCCCCGCCTGTCGTGCTCGACGACGCGGCCGTGGCTGCGCACCCAGATGTGGTGGCCGCGCTTGTGGCGGATGCGGTACTCGACCATGACGACGTCGTTGCCGCGGTCGCGATAGCGCTCGCTGGCGCGCTCGATGGCCATGCGGTCGTGCGGGTGCACCAGGTCCATCCACACCAGCTGGCTGTGTTCCAGCTCGTCTTCGCGGTAGCCGAGCATGGCGCCTGCACGCGTGTTGAGCAGGCGCTCTTGCGTGGCGAGGTTGAGGTCCCAGGTGCCGATGCGGGCGGACTCGAGCGCCAGGTACAGGCGCTCCTTGGTCGATTCGATCGAGGCCTCGAGCTGCTTTTGGCGGGTGAGGTCGAAGAGGTAACCCCGGATGCGCAGCAAGCGGCCGTTTTCGTCGCGGTCGGCCTGGGTGACCTGGTTGATCCAGCGGGCATGCCGGCCAGTGGTCTGCAGGCGGTAGCTGATCTCCAGCTCGGGCAACTCGCCCACCTGGTGGCTGCTCAGGCCGGTGCGCCACAGCTCCTGGTCATCGGGGTGGACGATGGTCTCGAAGGGGCGGCCGCTGCGCAGCTCGCGCGCCAGGGTGTCGCCCAGCAGCACGTCGAGGTTGGCCGACAGGTAAGTGGCGCGTGGCGGGTGGCCCGTGTCCCAGACCACGGCGCCCACCGGGCCTTCGGCGAAGAGGGTGCGCTCCTGGTGGCTCAGCAGGCCTTCGCGGCGCTGCTGCAACTGGTCTTGTGCCAGCTGGGTGAAGCGAGCGAGGTGGGCCAGCTTGCGCTCGTCGAAGTCGTGGCGGGGGCGCTGGTCGAGCACGGCGACGGTGCCCACGACCTGGCCGTCGAAGACCAGGGGCATGGCCGCGTAAAAGCGCAGCGGCGGCACGCGCTGGGTGACGAGGTCGAGGTCGGCGAAACGTTCGTCGAGGCGCAGGTCGTGCGCCAGGATGGGGCGGCCACTGGCGACCACGTGGGCACACAGGCTCTGCTCACGTCGCCAGTGCGTGTGGCGGGTGCCATGGTGGGCCTTGAACCAGAGGGTGTCGCGGTCGAGCAGGGTGATCACGCACACCGGCACCTCCAGCACCTCGGCCACGGTCATGGCCAGCCGTTGCAGGGCGTCATCCTGGCCGATCTCCAGCAGACCCAGGCTGTCGAGCACAGCCAGTCTCAGGTCTTCGTCCCGGGGCAGGGCGGCAGCGGGCATGCAGCGTGACTCCGTCTGGGGTGAGCGTGAGCGGTGGCACGGTCGCGCTCAGGTCCCTACCTGCAGACTCCCGTGAAACCAACATCATGTTACAAGTGACGGCGCCGTTTCGCGAGGGTCATCACGGGTTTTCTGCATCGGCCGGTCCCCGAAAGCCGGCGATTTCAGGGGGTGAACGACCACCGCCTGTTCTGTTGACAGGCGGCGACAGTTCCGGGTGCCTGCGGGGTTGTCATGCCGCCGTCACGCCGCCAGGTCAGGCGTCGATGGCTGAAGCCGAGCCCGCCTGCTTGCGCAGCTCGAACTTCTGGATCTTGCCGGTGGAGGTTTTGGGCAGCTCGCCGAACACCACCGCGCGCGGGACCTTGAAGCCCGCCAGGTGCTGGCGGCAGTGCTTGACGATGTCTTCGGCGGTGACCTGGGCGCCGGCTTTCAGCTCGATGAAGGCGCAAGGCGTCTCGCCCCACTTCTCATCGGGCTTGGCGACCACGGCCGCGGCCATCACGGCCGGGTGGCGGTAGAGCACGTCTTCGACCTCGATGGACGAGATGTTCTCGCCGCCCGAGATGATGATGTCCTTGCTGCGGTCCTTGATCTTGACGTAGCCGTCGGGGTACATCACGGCCAGGTCGCCGGTGTGAAACCAGCCGCCACGGAAGGCCTCTTCGGTGGCCTTGGGGTTCTTGAGGTAGCCCTTCATCGTGATGTTGCCGCGGAACATGATCTCGCCCATGGTCTCGCCGTCGGCGGGCACGGGCTGCATGGTCAGCGGGTCCATCACGGCGATGTTGCGCTGCAGGTGGTAGTTGACGCCCTGGCGCGCGTTCAGTCGGGCGCGCTCGCCCACGTCGAGCTGGTCCCACGCTTCATGCTTGACGCACACCGCGGCCGGCCCGTAGATCTCGGTCAGGCCGTAGACGTGGGTGAGATCGAACCCCATCTGCTCCATGCCTTCGATCATGGCGGCGGGGGGCGCGGCGCCAGCCACCATGGCCTTGACCTGGTGCGTGATGCCTTGCTTGAGCTCGGCCGGCGCTGCCACCATGGCCGCGTGCACGATGGGTGCGCCGCAGTAGTGGGTCACGCCATGCGTGCGGATGGCGTCGAAGATGGCCTTCGGGTCGACCCGGCGCAGGCAGACGTTGACGGCCGCGCGCGCGGCCACCGTCCAGGGGAAGCACCAGCCGTTGCAGTGGAACATCGGCAGCGTCCACAGGTAGGTGGCGTGCTTGGGCATGTCCCACTCGAGGATGTTGGAGACGGCGTTCATGGCCGCACCCCGGTGGTGGTAGACCACGCCCTTGGGGTTGCCGGTGGTGCCCGAGGTGTAGTTCAGGCTGATGGCGTTCCACTCGTCCTCGGGCAGTTGCCAGGCAAAGCCGGCATCGCCTTCGGCCAGCAGCTGCTCGTACGTCAGGCTGCCGATGCGCTCGGCTTTGCCGGTGAACAGCGCGTCCTCGGTGTCGATCACGAGGAGGGGCTCGGTGCGCGTGCGCAGCTTCAACGCGGCGGCGATGGTGCCGCTGAACTCGGGGTCGACGACGATGGCGCGGGCCTCACCGTGGTCGAGCATGAAGGCGATGGCCTCGGGGTCGAGCCGGGTGTTGAGGGTGTTGAGCACCGCGCCGGCCATCGGGATGCCGAAGTGGGCCTCGACCATGGGCGGCGTGTTGGGCAGCATCACGGCGACGGTGTCGCCCACGTTGATGCCGCGTTGCTTCAAGGCGCTGGCCAGTTGCCGGCAGCGGGCGTAGGTCTGCGACCAGGTCTGGCGCAGGGCTCCGTGGACGATGGCGGTGCGGTCGGGGTAGACGGCCGCGGTGCGCTCCAGGAAGCTCAAGGGGGTGAAGGGGGCGTGGTTGGCGGGGGTCTTCGGCAGGTCTTGCTCGTGGATGCGGGACGTCGTCTGAGGCTGGGGGGACATGGGGTTCTCCGTTGGTTCAGGCCCCTCGTGAGGGCCGGCGAAGATCCTGCGCCAGGTTAACCCTGGTGCGCATCGGGCCATTCCCCTGTGCCAAATCAGGACACCGGGGGGCGTGCAACGCAGCGCGGTGAGCGGGCCTCAGCCCGCGTCGCTGGCGCCGCCTTCGGGGGGGGCGTCCGCCTCGACCCGGATGCGCGCGCCCGGCATGCTCACCACCTGGCCCGCGCGGATCTTGGCCGTCTTGCGCAACTCCTCCTGGCCATCGACCTGCACCAGGCCGTCGGCCACCATGGCCTTGGCCTGCCCGCCGCTGTTGGCCAGGCCGCAGGCCTTGATCAGGCTGTCGAGGGTGATGAATTCGCCGCGGAGCGGGAAGGTGATCTGCTGGAGACGGGTCATGTGGGGGAGTGAGACGGGGAAAACAGGCGCTTGCCTCAGGGAAAACCGGCGTCGCGCCATGCTGCGCCGCGCGATGGCTGCAGGCACAATGTCATGATTTGGTGCGCGTCGTGTTCAGATGCGCGTCCGCTACGCTTGTGACATTGTCACCTCTGGGGCCCACGAGGCCCCCTGCTTCCGAATGAGCCTGAAAAGAACCGACCTCGCCAAGAACCTGAATCTCAAGATCCAGGGCCAGATGCAGCACGCCGCCATCCCCAGCCGCTTCGCGCAGGCGGCTGCCTTGCCCGATCGCCGTGAACAGCGCAAACTGGATCAGGCAGCTGGCCTGGTGCCATTTGCCGTGAAGCTGCACAAGGACCTGGTGGCCTTGCTCACCGAACGCGCCACCGCACGGCAGGTGCCGCTGCATGCCCTCGTTGACGAGGTGCTGCGAGCCGGCCTGGCCCAGCAGCCGGCCGAGTCGACGGCGGCACCCGTGGCCAGGAAGGTAGCCAGCAAGGCTGTGGCCGAGAAGGCGCCTGTCGCACCCAAGGTGGCCGCCAAGAAGGCAGCCCCCAAGCCGAACGAGAAGAAGGGCCCTGCTGAAAAGGCCCCCGCCAAGAAGGCCACCGCCACCAAGGCCACAGCGAAGAAAGCAGCCGCCAAGGCCGCCCGCTGACCCGATCCACGCCAGCCCGATGGAGACCGCCATGAACCGACCCCTGATGCACCTCGTTGACCCCCAGACCGGCGAATCCAACCCGGAAGACATCCGCCGCGTCTTCGCTTCGCAGGAGGCCACGGCCATCGCCTGGCGTCAATCCACCATCGCCGAGCGCATCGCGCGGCTCAAGAAGCTGCGCGAAGCCATGCTCGCTCGCCGCGAGGACTTCTACGCGGCCTTCCAGAAGGACTACCACAAGCCCTCGGCCGAGGTCGAAGGCACCGAGTTCATGCCGGTGCTCGACGAGATCCGCCACGCCATCGGCAACCTCAAGAAGTGGGCCCAGCCCAAGCGCGTGTGGCCCACCATGACCACGATGGGCACCCAAGCCTGGGTGGAGGTGCAGCCGCGTGGCCGCGTGCTCATCGTCGCGCCCTGGAACTTCCCGCTCAACCTGTGCTTCGGCCCGCTCGTGTCGGCCCTGGCCGCTGGCAACACCGTCATCCTCAAGCCCTCGGAGATGACGCCCGCCGTCAGCACCGTGATGGCCGAGGTCATCGCCGCCACCTTCCAGCCCAACGAAGTGGCCCTGTTCGAAGGCAGCCTGCCGACCTCGCAGGCGCTGCTCGAGCTGCCCTTCGACCACATCTTCTTCACCGGCTCGCCCGCCGTGGGCAAGGTCGTGATGGCGGCCGCCGCCAAGCACCTGACCAGCGTGACGCTGGAGCTGGGTGGCAAGTCGCCAGTCATCGTCGACGAGACCGCCGACATCAAGCTGGCGGCTGAAACGCTCATGTGGGGCAAGCTGACCAACTGCGGCCAGATCTGCGTGGCGCCCGACCACGTCTTCGTGCACGAGTCGATCCGCGAGCGCTTCGTGGCCGCCTGCCGCACCGTCATCGCCCAGCGCTACGGCGCCACGGCCGACGCGCAGCGCAACAGCCCCGACCTGACCCGCGTCATCAACCAGCGCCACACCCAGCGCATCGCCGGCCTGCTGCAGGACGCTGTCAGCCGCGGCGCCAAGGTGGCCGTGGGTGGCGAGGTGGACGTGTCGCAGTGCTTCATCGCACCGACGCTGCTCGAGCAGATCCCCGAAGACGCCTCGATCATGTCGGAAGAGATCTTCGGCCCGGTGCTGCCCATCATCGGTTTCACCAGCCTGGACAAGGTTGTGCGCGAGATCAACGCCAACCCCAAGCCGCTGGCGCTGTACATCTTCAGCACCGACAAGGCCCGCACGCGCGAGCTGATCGCCCAGACCAGCTCGGGCGGCGTGGCCATCAACCATTGCGTGCTGCATTACGCCCACGGCAACCTGCCCTTCGGCGGCGTGAACAACTCGGGCATCGGCAACGCCCACGGCGAGTACGGTTTCAAGGCCTTCTCGCACGAGCGCGCGGTGCTCAAGTCCGGCCCCATCATGATGGCCAAGCTGTTCTTCCCGCCCTACACCGGCTTCAAGCAGAAGCTCATCCGCTGGACGGTGGACTCGCTGCGACTGCCATCGCTGTGAGCTGACCGATAATCCCGGCATTCCGATGGTCAACGGCCCGCCTTCCTGGCGGGCTTTTTGCATGACGCCGATACCGTGGACATCTTCATTCAGCAACTGATCAACGGCCTGGTGCTGGGCAGCATGTATGCCCTGGTCGCCCTGGGCTACACGATGGTGTACGGCATCATCAACCTCATCAACTTCGCGCATGGCGAGGTGCTGATGGTGGGGGCGCTGGTGAGCTGGACGGTGGTCACGCTGCTGGCCGACAGCGGCCTGCCGGGCTGGGTGCTGCTGTCGATCTCGCTGGTGGCGGCCATGCTCGTGTGCATGGGACTGAACTTCGCCATCGAAAAGCTCGCCTACCGACCGCTGCGCAACGCCCCGCGCCTGGCGCCGCTGATCACGGCCATGGGCATGTCGCTGCTGCTGCAGACGCTGGCCATGATCCTGTGGAAGCCGGACTACAAGCCATTCCCCATCCTGCTGCCCGATGAGCCTTACGAGTTCATGGGCGCGACCATCAACCTGGTGCAGATCCTGATCCTGGTGGTGACGGCGCTGACGCTGGCGGGCCTGATGGCCCTCATCCACGGCACCCAGCTGGGCCGGGCCATGCGCGCCACGGCCGAGAACCCGCGCGTGGCGCAGCTCATGGGTGTGCGGCCCGACCGCGTCATCTCGGCCACCTTCATCATCGGCGCGGCGCTGGCCGCGCTGGCCGGTGTGATGTGGGCGGCCAATTACGGCTCGGTGCAGCACACCATGGGCTTTTTGCCGGGCCTCAAGGCTTTCACGGCGGCGGTGTTCGGCGGCATCGGCAACCTGGGCGGCGCGATGGTGGGCGGCATCCTGCTGGGCGTGATCGAGGCCATGGGCGCGGGCTACATCGGTGACCTCACCGGTGGCGTGCTGGGCAGCCACTACCAGGACATCTTCGCCTTCACCGTGCTCATCCTCGTGCTGACGCTGCGCCCGCAGGGGCTGCTGGGCGAGCGCGTGGCCGATCGCGCCTGAGGTGGGGAGACAAGACGCATGACCGCGACGAAATCCATCCTGCGCGGCCGGGTCACGGCCTTCCTGGTCTGCGCCGTGGCCCTGCTGGTGCTGCCCGTGGCCCTGCAGCCGCTGGGCGAGGCCTGGGTGCGCATCCTCGACACCGCGCTGCTCTACATCCTGCTGGCCCTGGGCCTGAACATCGTGGTGGGCTTCGCCGGCCTGCTCGATTTGGGCTACATCGCTTTTTATGCGGTGGGCTCCTACCTCTTTGCGCTGCTGGCGTCTCCGCACCTGCTGGAGCACTTCCCGGCGGTGGCGGCGGCCTTCCCGCAAGGCCTGCACATGCCGGTGTGGGCCGTGATCCCGCTGGGTGCGGGCCTGGCAGCGCTGTTCGGGGTGCTGCTGGGGGCGCCCACGCTGCGCCTGCGCGGCGACTACCTGGCCATCGTCACCCTGGGCTTTGGCGAGATCATCCGCGTCTTCCTCAACAACCTCGACGCGCCGGTCAACGTCACCAACGGACCGATGGGCATCAGCAGCATCGACCCGATCACCATCGGTGGCGTCAGCCTGGGCGAGCCGCTGCACGTCCTCGGGCTCACGCTGGCGCCGGTCACGCTGAATTACTACCTCTTCCTGTTCATCGTGGTGATCGCGGTGGTGGTGTGCAGCCGGCTGCACGACTCGCGACTGGGCCGTGCCTGGATGGCCATCCGCGAAGACGAGATCGCGGCCAAGGCCATGGGCCTGAACGTGCGCAACCTCAAGCTGCTGGCCTTCGGGCTGGGCGCGACCTTCGGCGGTGTGGCGGGCGTGCTGTTCGCCAGCTTCCAGGGTTTCGTTTCGCCCGAATCGTTCAGCCTGCAGGAGTCGGTGCTGGTGGTGGCCATGGTGGTGCTGGGCGGGCTGGGGCACATCCCCGGCGTGATCCTGGGCGCCTTCCTGCTGGCGGCGCTGCCCGAGGTGCTGCGCCACGTGGCCGGCCCGCTGCAAGCCATGACCGACGGCCGGCTCGACGCCGCCATCCTGCGTCAGCTGCTGGTGGCGCTGGCCATGATCGGCATCATGCTGCTGCGCCCGCGGGGGCTGTGGCCTTCGCCGCGCCACGAAGACCGGCTCATCCCCGATGAAGCGGCCCAAGCCAAGGGAGGCCAGGCATGAGCCACCCGCTGCTTCAGGTCCAAGGCGTGAGCAAACGCTTTGGCGGTGTGCAGGCGCTCAGCGACGTCGGGCTGAACGTGTTGCCCGGCCAGGTGCACGGCCTCATCGGCCCCAATGGCGCCGGCAAGACCACCTTCTTCAACACCATCACCGGCCTGGTGCCGGTGGACGCGGGTCGCTTCGAGCTCGATGGCCGGGCCTACAAGCCGAACGCCGTGCACCGGGTGGCCCAGGCCGGCATCGCGCGCACCTTCCAGAACATCCGCCTGTTCGCCGACATGACGGCGCTCGACAATGTGCGCGTGGGGCGCCATGTGCGCAGCCGCGTGGGCTGGTGGCAGGCGGTGCTGCGCACGCGAGCCTTCCTGCACGAAGAGCAACTCATCACCGACAAGGCGCACGAGTTGCTGGCCTTCGTCGGGCTGCAGGGCAAGGGGCAACAGACCGCGCGCACCTTGAGCTATGGCGACCAGCGTCGCCTGGAGATCGCCCGTGCGCTGGCCACCGAGCCCAAGCTGCTGGCGCTCGACGAGCCCGCCGCCGGCATGAACGCCACCGAGAAGGTGCAGCTGCGCGAGCTGATCGAGCGCATCCGCGAGCAGGGCAGGGCCGTGCTGTTGATCGAACACGATGTGAAGCTGGTGATGGGCCTGTGCGACCACGTGACCGTGCTGGACCAGGGCAAGCTGATCGCCTGCGGCTCGCCCGCCGACGTGCAGCGCCACCCGGCGGTGATCGCGGCCTACCTGGGCACGTCGCACGCGCCCGTTGCAACCAAGGGCGATGCCCGACAAGGCGAGGGGCTGTGATGTTGCTGCAGTTGCGTGACCTGCGCGTGGCCTATGGGGGCATCCAGGCGGTCAAGGGATTGAACCTCGAGCTGCGCGAGGGGGAGCTGGTCAGCCTCATCGGCGCCAATGGCGCGGGCAAGTCGACCACGCTCAAGGCCATCTGCGGGCTGCTCAAGCCCCAGGGGGGCGAGGTGCGCTACCAGGGCCGCGACATCGGCTCGCAAGGCCCCTGGGACCTGGTGGCCCAAGGCCTGGTGATGGTGCCCGAAGGGCGCGGCATCTTCGCGCGCATGAGCATCGAAGAGAACCTGCGCATGGGTGCCTACCTGCGCCGCGACGGCGAGGTCGACGCCGACATCGATGCGGTGTACCGGCGCTTTCCGCGCCTGAAGGAGCGCCACCGCCAGTTGGCCGGCACGCTGTCGGGTGGCGAGCAGCAGATGCTGGCCATGGGCCGTGCGCTGCTGGCCCGCCCCAAGCTGCTGTTGCTCGACGAGCCCACCATGGGGCTGGCGCCCATCATCGTCGACCAGATCTTCGAGGTGGTGCGCGACGTGCACGCCCAGGGCGTGACGGTGTTGCTGGTCGAGCAGAACGCGCAGCGCGCCCTGCAGATGGCCGACCGCGCCTACGTGCTGGAGTCGGGCGAGCTGGCACTCAGTGGGGCTGCGGCCGAGCTGCTGGGTGATGCGCGGGTGCAGGCGGCGTACCTGGGGGCCTGAGCCCTCCACCATTGACGGCACCCATGAAAAACGCCCCCGAGGGGGCGTTGTCGCAAGTCGGGGGAGCCAGGGCTCGCTTCACTTGGGCTGGGCGTTGATCCCGTCCTTCGTGACCACGAACGGTGCCGAGAAGCGCGCATTCTCGTATTTTGGCAGGGGGTCGGTGTTGACTCGGCTCTTGGTGATGTCCACCACACCGCCCGCCGCGGCTGCCTGCGAGCCGAAGAACGCGCCCTTGACCACGCCTGTCACGGTGCCGTCCTGCGCGCTCAGCTTGCTCGCCTGGAAGGTGCTGCCGGTGATGGCGCCTTCTGCACGGAAGCCCACCGGGCCTTGCAGTTGCTTGCCGCCCGATGCCGTGGTCTCGACCCTGACGCCGTACGAGTCAAACTCGTTGTTGAAGCTGGCGACAAAGGTGCTGGCGCCGAAGTTCACGGTCATCTTCACGTTGCCGGTGCTGCTGCCATCCGCAGCAAAGGTGTTGCCGCTGTAGCTCGCTTGTGCGTTGCCGTTGAGCAGGCTGCTCATGTCCTGGGCCGAGGTCGTCAGGCCCCAGACGCCATAGATGATGCCTTCGCTGCTCGTGCCCGACGGAGGCCTGGTGTCAGTCCCGCCCGAGACGTAGCTGGTGATCCGGATGTAGCCCTGGAACTTGGCGGCGGTGGCATCGGAGGGCAGGCTGGCGGTGTCGCTCTCGATGCTGATCCGCTCGTCCAGGCCAGGGGTGCCCGCCGGCAAGGAGGTCAAAGGTGTTTCGTAACGGTGGTCGTTGGTGCCATCGAAGACCAGCTGGCCAAGGATGTTGAAGCTCGGGACGGTTTCGGCCATGCCGGGTCGCACAGGCTGGGTGCTCACCGAGATCGCATCAGGCAACCAGCCGGGGGTGCCTGTGGTTTGAGGGAACAGCTGGAAGCCGACGCGGACCTGGTTCGATTCGGACTCCGACAGCGCCGCGACTTGCAAGGTGTCGTTGCTCCACGATTCGGTAGACAGCGCCATCACCCCGAAACCGCAGAGCGCGCCGCTGGCGCAGGCGCTGACGACGGGCTGCGGCGTCACCGGTGTGGTCGGCGTCACGGTGCCCAAGGGGCGATACGGATCGACGGCACCAGCGAGCAGCGGCAGCGGGGTCTGCGTGCCGGCGGCCGGCGGCTCCAGCTCTTCCCAGATGCCCCATTGGCTGGCCGAGTCCTGGGCGATCGTCACGTTCGAGTACAGGACCACCTTGGCGTAGTCGGCCTGCGTGGGGCCGCTGGCTTGGGCGCTCAGGCTGCATGCGGCGGCCACAGCGGTGGCCAGGAGGGTCGGGACGCGGTTTGCCATGGTGATCTCCTGATTTCAGAAACTGCGATTGAGGTTGACGGTCACGGTGTCGCGGTCGTAGCCGTACAAGGTCAGGTTGGCCTTGGTGTGGATGTTGGCGAGCGTTGCGGCGAGTTGCCACTTCTCCAGCCAGCCCGCTTCGAAGGTGTAGCCGGCGCCCAATTCGACGCGGCGCTCGGTTTCGCGGCGGCTGACGGCGAACACGGGTTCGACGCCGATGTAGCGGGCGTTGCGCCAGGCGGCGCGGGCGAACAGGTCCACGCCGCTGAACTGGGTGCGGGCGCCGATGAACCACTCGTCACCGGTGTAGCTGAAGCGGTCTTCGCGGGCCGATTCTTCGAACAGGCGCACGCCACCTTGCAACGACCAGGTCTGGTTGCCCATCAGGCGGCCGTAGCTCGCGCCGACGCTGCGGTACTGGCCTTCGCGGGCCGAGTCACCGGGGCGGTGGAAGTCGCGCTTGATCCACTGGGCGTCCAGTGTGAGCTCGCCGCTGCGGCCGACCTTCCAGGTGCCCGAGGGGCTGATGGAGGTGTACAGGCCCAGGTGCTCGCCGCCGAAGTGCAGGTCGTCTAGCTGGAAGTTCAGGTTGCCGCGCCAGCTGTTGCCGACGATCAGGCCCGGGCCGGTGGCCAGGGTCACGACGCCCAGGTCGTATTCGTTGTACTGCTTGTAGCCCTTGTGATACAGGCCCAGCGAGCTGGTCCACAGCAGGCGCGACGGCTGGTCGAGCACGCGCACGGGCGCCGGGCGCTGCCAGGTGTGGCGCAACTCGGCCTGGGCGATGCTGCCCCAGTCGGATTTGTTGGTGTAGGCCTTGTCGAGGACCAGGTCGCCGCCATTGAACGAGCCCAGCAGGGTCGAATCGGGGCCGGCGTTGACGTTGCTGTCGTAGATCAGGCCCAGCGACACGCTGGGCTCGAACCGGTGCGGCTGGCCGAAGTTGGCGCGCTCTTCGAGTTCGATCTGCTTGAGGAAGCTGCTGATCGACAGGCGCACGGTTTCGGGGGTGTTCGGGTCTTTCAGCACGCGCTCGGCTTCGGCGCGGGCGCGGGCGTAGTCCAGGGTGCGGTGGTAGGCCACGGCCAGCTCAAGGCGGGCTCGGTTGAGCGTGGGGTTGGCGGCCAGCAGCGATTCCAGGGTCTCGATGGAGGCGTAGGGCTGACCGGTCTCGCGCTGGTACAGGCCGAGGCGGTATTGATCGTCCACGCCGGACTGGGCCAGGCTGGGAGTGGACAGCAGGGCGAGGAGCGCGCAGGCGGTCAGGCGCTGGAGGCCGGATCGTCCGAAGGTCTGAAACATCAACTTCTCCGCGAAGGGGGTGAGGCCCGTTTGTAAGTTTTGTAAACGGCTTCAGTATCGGCCGTTCGGCTCCGCTTGTGGGCGGTGTGCCCCCCCTGATGCACAGGGGGGGCAGGGGGCTGGGCACGGAAGGAGGCCCCCTTGAGCACGGGGGTGGCTGACATTTCCGGACATTTTCAGAGGAAACGGACAACCACGCCGAGGACCGAGTGTGACCCGGTTTCCACCCAGCAAAACGCGCGCCGAGGCGGCGATGGGGTTAAATTGCGTCAGTGATGCGCTGGGCGATGGCCTTGAGGTGGGCCATGTCCGCCATCACGGCGGCGTGCGGCTTGCGCAGGTCGGCGATCGAGCCGGGGATCACGTGGATGTGAAAGTGCGGCACGGTCTGACCGGCGGCCTCGCCGTTGAGCTGCATCAACACGATGCCCTGGGCGCCCAGGCCCTTCTTCTGTGCGTTGCCGATGCGGCGCACCGTGGCCATGCAGGCGGCGGCTGCGGCGTCGGACAGCTCGAACAGGGTGGTGGCGGCCTCCTTCGGGATCACGAGGGCGTGGCCCTCGGCCTGCGGCATGATGTCCATGAAGGCCAGCGTGTGCTCGTCTTCGAACAGCTTGATGCAGGGGATCTCGCCGCGCAGGATCTTGGCGAAGATGTTGTTCGTGTCGTAGGCCATGGTCATCTCCTGTTGAAGGTGTGGGGTCAGCCGCCGTGCTTGTCGGCCTCGCTGGTGAAGGCGTCGGCGTAGAAGAACTCGTCGGGCAAACCGGCTTGTGCCGTGAAGTCGCCGCGGGCGCTGCCGACCATGATCGGCGCACCGCAGGCGTAGACCTCGTGCTGCGACAGGTCGGGCAGGTCGGCCAGCACGGCCTGGTGCACGAAGCCGGTGCGGCCTTGCCAGCCGTCTTCGGGCTTGGCGTCGGACAGCACGGGCACGTAGCTCAGCCAGGGCAGCTCGGCGGCCTGCTGCGCGGCCCAGTCGTGCTGGTAAAGGTCGGCGCGGCTGCGGCAGCCCCAGTACAGCGTGGTGGGGCGGGTGATGCCCTTGTGGCGCATGTGCTCGACGATGGCCTTGATCGGGGCGAGGCCGGTGCCCGAGGCCAGCAGCACGATGGGGCGGTCGGAGTCCTCGCGCAGGAAGAAGGTGCCGTGCGGGCCTTCGACGCGCAGGATCTCCTTTTCCTTCATGCCGCCGAAGACGTGGTCGGTGAACAGGCCCCCTGGCATGTGGCGCACGTGCAGCTCGATGCCACCGCCGGGCTCCTTGAGCGTGTGCGGTGCATTGGCCATGGAGTAGCTGCGGCGAACGCCATCCCGGAGGATGAATTCGATGTACTGGCCAGCGCGAAAGCCGAAGTGGTGCGTGGCCGGCAGCTGCAGCCGGATCACCATCACGTCGGGGGCGACGCGGGTCAGGCTGGTCACGCGGGTGGGCATCTTGACGACGGGGTGGTCGTCCAGGCCCACGACCTGGCGCGACTCGATGACAAGGTCGGTCTGCGGGGTGGCGCAGCAGCTCAGCATCCAGCCGGCGGCCTCTTCGGCCTCGCTCAGGGCCTTGGCCTGGTGGGCGCCGTGGATGACGCGGCCTTCGAGCAGCTTGCATTTGCAGGAACCGCAGGCGCCGTCCTTGCAACCGTAGGGCAGGCCGACGCCGGCATGGAGTGCTGCGCTCAGCACGGTCTCGTCGCGCGGCATGGAAAAGGCACGCCCGCTGGGCTGGATCGAGACGTTGAAACTCATGATCGAGGCGAAGGGGAACACGGGTGGAAACGGGCATGATTGTCCCATGTCCCCTTCCGTGTTCCGTCCCATGCGCCCTGGTGCTGCCCCGGCCTCGACCTCCGCTTTTCCTTCGCCGGGCATGCTGCGCCCGCGTGCGTTCCGGCAGTCGCGCCTGTTGATCGTCGGCTGCGGTGACGTGGGGCAGCGCGTGCTGCGCGAGCTGGGTGGGCGCCTTCGCGTGCGCGTGCTGACGTCCTCGCCCGAGCGCGTGCCGGCCTTGCGCCAGTTGGGGGTCACGCCGCTGGTGGGCTCGCTCGACGCGCCGGCTTCTCTGGCGCGGCTGGCGGGGCTGGCTTCGCGCGTGCTGCACCTGGCGCCGCCGCCTGGCAGTGGCTCGAAAGACCCGCGCACGGCGTCTTTGCTGCAGGCCTTGGTGCGGCGTGGCGGCCTGCGCAGCCTGGTCTACGGCAGCACCACCGGTGTGTATGGCGATGCAGGCGGGGCCTTCTTCGACGAGACCCGAGCGGTGGCGCCACAGTCTGACCGCGCCCGCAGGCGGGTGGACGCCGAGCAGCGGCTGCGGGCCTTCGGGCGTCGGCAGGCGCGCTCGCAGGGCACCGCCGTGGGCATCCTGCGCATCCCGGGCATCTACGCAGTGGGGCGCGAAGGAGGGGACCCGCGCGACCGCGTGCGCCGTGGCTCGCCCGTGCTGGCGCGCGAGCACGACGGCTTCACCAACCACATCCACGCCGACGACCTGGCCCGTGCCTGCCTGCTGGCCCTGTGGCGCATCCGGCCGCAGCGCGTGCTGCACGTGTGCGACGACACCCAGCGGTTGATGGGTGATCACTTCGACCTGGTGGCCGACCTCAGTGGCCTGCCTCGGCCGCCCCGGCTTGCACGCGACGAGTTGCGTGCGCAGGTCAGTGCGATGCAATGGAGCTTCCTGTGCGAGTCGCGGCGGCTGAGCAATGTCCGGATGAAACACGAACTTGGCCTGGTGCTGCGCCACCCGGGTCTTTCGCTGGTGCCCAGCCCCCTGGACATGGGGGCAACCCCGATCGGGTGAACGGTGCTTCGCGGGCAGACTCGCCAGCCACCAAGTTCACAACCAGAGGGGTTCTCCATGCGTTTCCACGTTCGCTCTCGCATCCGCCTGGCCCTGGCCGCCGTCGCCTTTGCCGCGGCCTCGTCGGCCCAGGCCTATTCCCAGATCGTTGCCTTCGGCGACAGCCTGTCGGACAACGGCAACCTGCATGCCCTGATGGCGCAGTTCAATGTGGACACGCCTGCTTCGCCATATTTTGAAGGGCGCTTCAGCAACGGCCCGGTGGCGGTGGAGGTGATGGCCCTGCAACTTGGCCTGGCGCTCGATGACCGCGCCTACGGTGGCGCCACCACCGGAACGGGCAACAAGACGGCCACGCCCATCCTGGACGCCACCGGCATGACCTCGCAGGTCAACAAGTACCTGGGCGAAAAGTCCAACAGCCTGGATGCGCAGGCGCTGTACTTCGTCTGGGGCGGTGGCAACGATGTCTTCAAGCTGCTCGACAGCGCGACGCCCATCACCACCGAGTCCGTGTCCCTGGTGCTGGCCCAGGCCCGCGCCAACTACGAAGGCATCATCCGCTCGCTGGACGCTGGCGGCGCGCAGCACTTCTTCCTGCCGACGCTGCCCGACCTGGGCGCCAGCGGCCTGGGCTACGCGGGCGGCGCACAGCTGCAGAACGCCCTGCACCAGATCAGCGTGGGCTTCAACCAGGGCCTGGCTTACACCGCCAACAAGCTCGAGGTCGAGCTGGGCCTGGACATCACCCTGTTCGACGTGTACCCGTCGTTCCTGGCCGCGACGCAGCAGATCGTTGGCGCGGGGGGCTCCGCCAGCCTGCCTTGCTGGACCGGCAACTACACCGGCACGGGAGGCACGCTGTGCACCGATCCGGACAAGCACGTGCTGTTCGACAAGGTGCACCCCACCGCCTATGTGCACAACGTCCTGGGTCAGCAGATGGCGGCTGCCGTGCCTGAGCCCGGCACCTGGGCGCTGAGCTTCACCGGCCTGCTGGCCGTGGGCGCGCTGGCCCGCCGTCGTCAGGCTGGCGCCATCAAGCCGGCGCCGGTGTCTTGTTCTTGAAGTGACACGGCGCGGCCACGCTGCATTCCCAGCAGCGTGGCTTGCGTGCCTGGCACACATAGCGCCCATGCAGGATCAACCAGTGGTGGGCGTGTTGCAGGTAGGGCGCAGGGATGCGCTTGAGCAGCTTGAGCTCCACCGCCAGCGGCGTCTTGCCCGGCGCCAGGCCGGTGCGGTTGCCCAGCCGGAAGATGTGCGTGTCCACCGCCATGGTGGGCTCACCAAACGCCACGTTGAGCACGACGTTGGCCGTCTTGCGCCCCACGCCCGGCAGCGCCTCCAGGGCCTCGCGGCTGCGAGGCACCTCGCCGCCGTGTTGCTCGATGAGGATGCGGCAGGTCTGCAGCAGGTGCCGGGCCTTGCTCTTGTACAGGCCGATGGTGCGGATGTGTTCGCACAGGCCTTCTTCGCCCAGCGCGAGGATGGCCTGGGGTGTGTTGGCCAGCGGAAAGAGCTTGGCCGTGGCCTTGTTGACGCCGACGTCGGTGGCTTGGGCCGACAGCAGCACGGCGGTCAGCAGCTCGAAGGGCGTGCTGTAGTGCAGCTCGGTTTCAGGGTGGGGGTTGGCGGCCTGAAGGGTCTGGAAGAACGCCTCGATCTCGGCCGGTTTCATCAGGGTGCTGGGGCTGGTCACGTCAGATCAGGACGATGGCGTCGGGCAGTTCGTTGGGGTTGGGCGCATGGGCCGGTGCGGGGAAGTGCGCGTGCAGCAGGTCTCCAACCTGGGCGATGGCCTGCTGCAGGCCGGCCTCGACCTGGCCTTGTGCCAGGGCCTGGCCCAGGTGGTCGGCCAGCGACTGCCAGGTTTCGGGCGGCACGCGCTGGCTCAGGCCGCGATCGGCGACCACCTCGATGCGGCGGTCGGCCAGCAGCAGGTGGATGAGCACGCCGTTGTTGTGTTCGGTGTCCCACACGCGCAGCAGGCCGAAGCACTCGATGGCGCGCTGACGCGGGCTTTGGCCGCGCCACAGCCTGGTCAGGCTCAGGCCCGCTTCCACGCAGATGCGCAGCTCGCCCAGGTGCCGGGCCTCGCTGGCGCGCACCGTGGCTTCGAGGCGTTGCAGGGCGTCGCCTGGCAATTGCCGGCGGCTGTCGGTGGCGTCCAGCCAGAGGTGGCGCAGCCAGGTGGACAGGGGGCGCTTGAATTCAGCCATGCATCACCAGCGGCCCGACGCGCCGCCGCCTCCGAAGTCGCCGCCACCACCCGAGGACCAGCCTCCGCCTCCGGAGGACCAGCCACCACCGCCGCCGAAACCGCCCGGGCCACCGCCCCAGCCGCCTCGGCGTCCGCCGCCGGTGCCCATGGCCAGTGCGAACACCGCCACCACCACGCCAGCCAGGCCGCCCAGCATCAGGCTGGTGGTCAGCAGCCAGACGATGCCCCCGCCCAGCCCGCCCGTGAGCAGGGCGCCGAGCTTGCGGCCGAAGATGGCGCCAAGCACGCCCGCGACGATGGGCACACCGATGAGGCCGAAGACGACGAGGTCTTCGAGTTGCGCCCCCGGGGGCGATCGCTGGCCCCCTGGCTCTGGCAGCGGCAGGTTCTCGCCTCGCACGCGGGCCATCAGCTGATCGACACCCGCGTCGATGCCCGCGTGGACGTCGCCGCGCTTGAACGCCGGCACGATGGCGCCTTCGATGATGCGGCTGGCCGCCAGGTCGGGCACGGCGCCTTCGAGCGCCTTGGCCACCTCGATTCGCACGCGGCGGTCGTTCAGCGCCACGACCAGCAGCAAGCCGTCGCCCACTTCGCGCCGGCCGATCTTCCAGGTGTCGCCCACGCGCTGGGCGTAAGCGGCGATGTCCTCGGGCTGGGTGGTGGGCACCATCAGCACGACCAGTTGCGTGCCGCGTTCGCGCTCGAAGGCGCTGAGCTTGTCGTCCAGCGCCTGGCGCTGCGTGGCGTCGAGCGTGTTCGTCTGGTCGATGACGTGGCCGCTCAGCGCGGGCACGGGCAGCACGCCACCGTCCTGGGCGATGGCGGGCCAGGCGAGGGTGAGCAGCGCGAGGCACAGCCCCATCAGCCAGGCTCGCCAGGGCCGGATGGACGCCGGGGTGGAGGCCTGATTCGGCGCCCGCCCAGGCAGGCCGCGCAGCACAGCAGTCATCGCGTGGCTGACTCAGCTCACTTCTTGCCGCCGAAATCGACCGTGGGCGGCTGCGAGATCTGGGCCTCGTTCTGCACGGTGAAGCCGGGCTTGACGTCGTAGCCCATGACCTTGGCGGTGAGGTTGGTCGGGAAGCTGCGCGTGAGCACGTTGTACTCCTGCACCGTCTGGATGTAGCGGTTGCGCGCCACGGTGATGCGGTTCTCGGTGCCCTCGAGCTGCACGCGCAGGTCCTGGAAGCCCTGGTTGGCCTTCAGGTTGGGGTAGTTCTCGGTGACCACGAGCAGGCGCGACAGCGCGCTGGAGAGCTCGCCCTGGGCCTGCTGGAACTTGTTGAAGGCCGCCGGGTCGTTGATGAGCTCGGGTGTGGCCTGGATGCTGGTGGCCTTGGCGCGGGCCTCGACGACCTTGGTGAGCGTTTCCTGCTCGAAGTTGGCCTCACCCTTGACGGTGGCCACGATGTTGGGGATGAGGTCGGCGCGGCGCTGGTACTGGTTGAGCACCTCCGACCAGGCCGACTTGGTCTGCTCGTCCAGGCGCTGGAAGTCGTTGTAGCCACAGCCGGTCAAGGCCGCGGAGGCGGCGATGGTGGCGATCAGGGCAGCGCGCTTGAGGCGCCCGGACAGGGGCAGCGGAGACAAAGGCATGGCGAGTCCTTTCGGAACTTTCGGAAGGGAGCTTTTCGCCAGCATAAATGAGGATGCGCGATGTGGCTTTCAAGGGGCGAAGAAGCCACGCCACCCGGCATCGGGGTGGTGCATGGGGCACCAGGCCAGGTCAGGCCGATGCGAGGCTGTCCAGCATGCGGCAGGACACGACCTGGTGCGCACGCGAGCGGGGGTAGCGATCCCGCACGATGGAAATCGCCCCCATCGGGGTGTCGGCCATCACCTTGAGCACGCGTTGCACGGCTTTGCACGACGGGTCGATCATGACCATCGTGGACACTTCGTACAGCTTGAGGGCAGGCTCGATGGCCAGGTTCATCAGGGCTCGCATGATGCACTTCTCCGGGGTGTGCGCAGCACCGGGGCGCTGCTCACGTCGTCAGGATGCATGTTGCGGGCCAGCCGTGACACCGTGGTGACCCCTGTTCCAGGGTTTGCCTGAAGGCGGATTCGCCACAAATGAACACGGCCGGCCGCTTTGTGCGCAGCCTGATCTCACTGGACCAGGTCGCGCGGTGCCACGATGCGGGAGCTGTGCACGCCGCTGAGCGTGGCCAGCAACACGGCGCCCGCGGGGCCGGCGCTGCCATCGGTGTCCACGCGGACCTGCAGGCCCGCCGCGCTGTCGATCAGCTGGATGTGGCCGCTGGCGATCAGGTCGGTGCTGGTCACGCCGTGCGTGCCGCGCAGCAAGGCCACCACGGCGCTCAGGTCGATGCGGTCCACACCGGGCGCGAAGTCGGTGATGGTGTCGCTGCCGTCGCGCAGGCCCGTGTAGGCGAAGGTGTCGCGGCCATTGCCGCCGGTCAGGCGGTCGGCCCCGGCCAGGCCGGTGATGACGTCGTCACCCGGTGTGCCCACCAACGTGTCGCGGCCAGCGGTGCCGGTGAGCGACTTCAGCAGGTTCAGGCCGATGAGCACGGGGTCGTGGTCGGACGAGCGGTAGGGCGTGGCCGTGTAGAGGTCGGGGCTGCAGGCGGTCAGCGAGGCGTTGTAGCACTGGCCGGTGCCGGGCGAGCGCTTGAAGTTCATGTCGTAGTCGATCACGAAGGGCTCGTCGGCGTTGATGTGCCAGTGCGTCACGCCGCTGACCTGGGCGCGTGCGCCGGCCGTGGCCAGGGCATGGTCGAGGTAGCCCACCTCACCGTCGAACACATAGGAGTAGCCGCTCTCGCCCTCGAACGCGGCGATCAGGTCCTGCAGGCCGCCCTGAGCCAGCGTGAGGATGGGGTCTTCCTTGCCATAAGCGTTGAGGTCGCCGATGACGAGCACATCGTTGTCGCCCGTGCGGGCCTGCAGTTCATTGACGAAAGTCAGCAGTCGGCTGGCCTGGGCCTGGCGGCTGGCGTTGTAGCAGCCCTGGCCGTCGCCCTGGTCGGCGTTGGCGCCGCTGGCGTCCGAACAGCCCTTGGACTTGAAGTGGTTGACCACGATGGTGAAGCGCTCGCCGTTGGGGGTGGCGAAGGCCTGAGCCAGCGGCGGGCGGTTGTGGACGGCGTGGGTGTCGGCCAGGGCGCTGCCTTGCGGCGTGACCTTGGCGGGCTTGTGGATGAGCGCCACGCGGATGGCGTCGGTGCCGGTGGGGCTGCCACCCACGGTGGCATCGAAGGCCACGGGCAGCGACACGGTGGCGTAGGTGGCGGCGCCCGCGGCGGCGTTGAGCGCATCGACCAGGTTCTGCGCGGCGGCGTTGCCGTTGTTCTGGATCTCCATCAGGCCAACCACGTCGGCATCCAAGCCGAGCAGGGCCTGCACGATCTTGTCGCGCTGGCGGGTGAACTCGGTGAGGTTGTCGGCACCGCGGCAGTTGCCTGCTGCCACGCTGCCGCCCAGCGAGCAGCCCTGGCCGCTGGCACCGCTGGCGGTCTGGCCATTGGTGAAGGTGGTGAAGTAGTTCAGCACGTTGAAGCTGGCCACCTTGAGGTTGCCGCCCACGTCGGCCGGCTTCGCGCTGCGCGGGTGGGCGCGCTGGAAGTTCACGGCTTGCGTGGGGTGCACCTTGTAGCTGGCCAGTCCGGTGTTGCTGGCGGTGCTCAGGCCGTAGTCGAGCACGCCGACCAGGCCGTCGAGCGTGTCGCCGGCGCGCAGCGTGTTATCCGCGCCGATGTAGGGGATGGGCGTGGGGTTCTGCAGCGAGCTGCCGTCGTCAAGCAGCAGCTGGCGCTGGGCGTTGGCCTCGGCGAGTTGCTGCGCCGCCACCGAGCCGGCGGGGTGGATGTTGGTGGGCTTGATCAGGCGACCTTCTGCCGACAACGTGACCTGGCCGTAGCGGCCCTGGAAGTAGTTCTGCGAGGCGGTCAGCGTGTTGGTGACCTGCACCAGCATGCCCTCCAGGGCTTCGAACTCGTCCTGCGTGGCGGGCAGCGTCAACGGTGTGGGGGCCAGGGCCTGGTTGCTGGCCAGGGTGCTCAGCCCGCTGACGTTGGTCAGCTGCGTGATGGGGCGGCTGGCGGTCAGCGCGTTGCTGGCGGCGCCGGTGTTGTACTCGGCGACGGTGCCGGTGAGTTGCACCAGCTGGTTGGCCACCACGGTGGGGGCGCTGCTGGTGAAGACGAACAGGCCTTCGGAGGTCTGCGCGTTGCCATCGGGCGTGTCGCTCTGGATGAAGAAGCCGTTGTTGTTGACGCGCGTGACGATGCCGCGCGTGGTCACCGCCTGGCCCACGAGCGGGCTGGTGTGGCCGCTGCCCTGGATCTGCGAGATGGGCGTGACCGAGGGCGACGGGCTGGGTGTGGGGGAGGGAGAGGGCGCAGGCGAGCTTGCGCAGGGTTTGAAAGGGCTGACGCTGTTGCGCGGCGCCGGTGCGGCGGTGATGAAGTCGGCCGCGTTGTCGTTGCTGTCGGTGCAACCGTTGTTGGCGCGCCAGGCGGCCAGGGTGGTGCTCAGCGCGGTGCCGGTGGGCGAGCCCTCGGTGGCGTTGCTGGTGCTGCCGTAGCTGACGATGTCTTCGGCGCCGCTGGGGTTGGTGCCCGTCAGCGCGGTGGTGCTGCCCACCAGGGCGACCTTGCCACTGGCTGCGGCCATGGCGATGGCGGGGCTGCTGACGACGTCGGGGGCGGGCAGGGCGCTGCCATTGCTGCCGCTGGCCTGTTGCACCAGGAAGTACTGGCCCGGCTGCAGGGTGAACGCCGGCAGGTTGGTCTTGTTGCTCCAGCTCGATCCGGTCGCCGAGGCGTATTGCACCGACCAGCCGGCCAGGCTCACGGGGGCGCTGCCGGCGTTGAAGAGTTCGATGTAGTCGGCGTTGAGCACCGCACCTGTGTTGCCCCCCGCGCCGTAGAGTTGGCTGATGACCACGCCACTGGGCGAGGCCTGGGCCGTTGCCGACAGGCTCAAGGCCAGGGCAGCGCACAGCGGGCGCAGGTTGAAACGATGGGGCGCAGAAGCGAGGGTGCGAGTCGGCATGGCGGGTGTGCAGGTTGGACCAAGTCCCCCGAGTCTGCTGAGCGCGCGTGTCAAACCTGCGAGGGCGCCCGCCCGTGCTTGCGGTCCACCCGGCTCATCCCGCGTGGCAGCTCACTCGCTGCGCCGGCGTGCTCGGGCCCTTGCCAGCGCGGCCTCGATCACCGCGCGCTTGGCGTCGAGCTCGGCCGGCTCGGTCAGTTTGCTGACCTCGGGCAGGTGGGCCAGCTTGTGTTCGGCCTTGGCCTGCAGGCGCTCGTCGTGCTCGACTTTGGCGCGACGCGTGCGTGACTGGTGCCACGCGTACTGCTCACGGGCCCGATCGGCCTGTTCGGCAGACCAGGCGGCCCACCCCGTTGGCGCAGGCTCGGCGTGCACGGGCACGAGCGAGATGCAGTCCACCGGGCACACCGGGATGCACAGCTCGCAGCCGGTGCAGTCCGGCTCGATCACGGTGTGCATGTGCTTGTTGGTGCCGATGATGGCGTCGACCGGGCAGGCCTTGACGCACAGGGTGCAGCCGATGCACCAGGCCTCGTCGATGACCGCGAGCCGTCGCGGGCCTTCGAGGCCATGGGTTTCGCTCAAGGGGATCGCGGGCTGGCCGGTGAGCGCTGCCAGGCGGCGCACGCCTTCTTGACCGCCGGGTGGGCACTGGTTGATGCCGGCCTCACCGTTTGCGATGGCCTGCGCGTAGCTGGCGCAGTCCGGGTAGCCGCAGCGCGTGCACTGCGTCTGGGGCAGCAGGGCGTTGATCTGGGCGGCGTTCGGCGACATGGGGCGGGAGTGTAGCCGCCTCATGCCGCCGGCACGCCGGGGCTCACTTGTTGTGAGACAGGATGAAGGCGCGGATCTCGGGGTAGGCCTTCTCGCGCCAGCGGCGGCCCGAGAAGATGCCGTAATGGCCCGCGCCGATCACGTCGTAGTGCTTCTTGCGGGTCTTGGGGATGCCCTCGCACAGGTCCTGCGCGGCGCGGGTCTGGCCCGCGCCCGAGATGTCGTCCAACTCGCCTTCAACGGTCAGCAGCGCCGTGGTCTTGATGTCCTGCGGCTTGACCAGCTCCAGCTTGCCCTTGGGGTTGGCGACCTTCCAGGTGCCGTTGACCAGTGCGAAGTCCTGGAACACCGTCTTGATGGTGTCGAGGTAGTACTCGGCCGGCATGTCCAGCACGGCGTTGTACTCGTCGTAGAAGTCGCGGTGGGCCTCGGCGCTGTCGTCGTCACCGCGCACCAGGTCCAGGAAGTAGTCGTAGTGCGAGGTGGCGTGGCGGTCGGGGTTCATGGCCACGAAGCCCGTGTGCTGCAGGAAGCCCGGGTACACGGGGCGGCCGGCACCGGGGTAGTTGGGCGGCACGCGGTAGATCACGTTGTTCTCGAACCATTCGTACGACTTGTTCATCGCCAGGTTGTTGACCGCGGTCGGCGATTTGCGGGCGTCGATGGGGCCGCCCATCATGGTCATGGTGCGCGGCGTCTTCTCGCCACGGCTGGCCATCAGCGAGACGGCGGCCAGCACCGGCACGGTCGGCTGGCACACCGAGATCACGTGCACCTCGGGGCCCACCTTGCGGATGAAGTCCTGCACGTAGTTGATGTAGTCGTCGAGGTGGAAGGCGCCTTCTTCGGTGGGCACCATGCGCGCGTCGATCCAGTCGGTGATGTAGACCTTGTGGTCCTGCAGCAGGGTGCGCACGGTGTCGCGCAGCAAGGTGGAGTGGTGGCCCGACAGGGGCGCGACCACGAGCACCGAGGGCTGCAGGCGCATCTTCTCGAGCAGCTTGCCGTCGTCCGTGAAGCGCTTGAAGCGCAGCAGGCGGCAGAAGGGCTTGGCCTCGACCACCTGCTCCTGGATCACCACGTCGACGCCATCTACCGTCACCTTGTTGATGCCGAACTCGGGCTTTTCGTACTCCTTGGTCAGGCGGTGCACCAGATCGAAGCCGGCCGAGATGCGGTGGGCCGAGGGCAGCTGCGCCATCGGCGACAGCGGGTTGCTGTAGAGCTTGGAGGCGGCGCTGGCGAACTCGGAGAAGGGGCTGATCCAGGCGCGGTGTGTTTCGTAGATCTGGTAGAGCATGGCGGGACCTTTGTTCTCGGTTGAGCCTCATGGTCTGCACAGGGGGCCGATGGGTGCCATCAGACCATGGTGCAGTGCAGCATATGGGAGTTTTTGCATCTTTGCACGTCCGTCTGATCACAGAGCGTGTCAACAGACCGGATCTGTCCGGCTTATTCCGGGGCATGGGTGTTCGGGCGACGCCCCTGTCGCGCAGGAGGCCGCCTGCTTGCGGGGGTGACAAGCCATTCACCACCCGCGCAGCCTGTTAACTTTTTCACGCCTGGGTTAACGTTCTGTCGCATTTCTGCCGACCCGAACGCATTCAGCCAGGAGCTTCCATGTCCGTCCATCCCGGTCTTCCCTTCGCCGCTTTGTCCAGGGCTTCATCTGTCCGAAAAAGCAATGCAATGAGACGCATGACCGGTGCAGCGACCCTGGCTGCCGTTTGCCTGACCCCCGTGGCCCAGGCCGCCACCGACACCTACCAGCGCGGCTCGTTCGGCGCGGTGGTGAGCTGGCCGCTGATCCCCATCCACGCCGCGTTGTTGCCCGACGGCCGCCTGCTGACCTACGGCTCCGACGGCAAGGGCAACCAGACCGGGCAATTCACCTACGACGTCTGGGACCCGAGCAAGGGCACGGGCGCCGCATCGCACCTGACCTTGCCCAACACCACCGGCGCCGACACCTTCTGCAGCGGCCAGATCGTGCTGCCGGTCAGCGGCGCCGTGCTGCTGACCGGTGGTGACCGCACCGTCAACGGCGTGCGCAACTACTCCATCAACGACGTCAACCTGTTCGACTGGCGCAGCAACGCGCTGTACTCGGCCCAGGCGCCCATGGCCTTCCTGCGCTGGTACCCCACGGTGCTGACGCTGGCCAATGGCTCGGTGCTGGTGCTGGGCGGGCGCCAGACGCCCGAGGTGGCCGGGGTCTCCAAAGAAACCTGGGTGGCCACGCCCGAGGTCTACACCGAAGGCATCGGCTGGCGCAGCCTGCCCGCCGTGGCCAGCGACGACGCCTATGGCGCGCGCAACTGGAGCTACCCGAAGGCCTGGCAGGCGCCCAATGGGCAGGTTTTCATCGCCACGAAGTGGGGCGGCAGCTATTACCTCGATCCCAACGCCGCAGCGGGTGCCGGGCAGCTCACCCGCACCCCGCTGAACCTCGCCGAAAGCGACGACTACCTGCCTGCGGTGATGTTCGCGCCGGGCAAGATCCTGTCGTTTCGCAAGCTCAACCGTGCGGTGGTGATCGACCTCAACGGCGCCACGCCCACCTCCACCTCGACCGGGGGCGTGGGCATGGACCGCTACCACGGCTCCGCCACCGTGATGGCCGATGGCAAGGTGTTGGTCAGCGGGGGCTCGATGGTGTCCAACGTGGCCCTCGGCGTGGCCTACACGTCCCGCATCTGGGATCCGGCCAGAAAGAGCTGGACCACCACGCCATCGGCCAAGAAGATGCGCCTGTACCACTCGGTGTCCCTGTTGCTGCCGGATGGACGCGTGCTGCTCGGCGGCGGCGGCGCACCGGGTCCGCAGACCAACCTCAACGCCGAGATCTACACGCCGCCCTACCTGTACAAGCAGGACCGGACGGCGACGCTGGCCACGCGCCCGGTGATCACCTCGGCGCCGCAGACGGCGGCCTGGGGCGCGCGCATCAACGTGGCTGTCGATGTGGCCGGTGTCAGCCGGGTCACCCTGGTCAAGACGGGCTCGGCCACGCACACCGTTGATTTCGATCAGCGCTTCCTGCCGCTGACCCACACTGCATCGGGCACGCAGCTGAGCGTGACCATGCCGGCGAACGCCAACCTGGCGCCGCCGGGCTACTACATGCTGTTCGTCTTCAACAGCGCGGGCGTGCCTTCGGTGGCCAGGATCATCAAGCTGGGTTGATGCCCTGAGCGCCTTGATCTCGGCATGGAAAAGGGGCCCTCATGGGCCCCTTGTCGTTCGCGCAGCGCAGGTCTGCGTGATCAGGCGCGACGGCGGCGAGCAACGAAGCCAGCGACGCCCAGGCCGGCCAGCATCAGACCCCAGGTGGCGGGTTCCGGCACGGCGCTGGTGACCACGTTGTCGATCACCACCGAGCCGTCGACGAAGCCGAAGCCGTAGATGTCGGCGGTGGCGCGCTGAAAGCCCAGGAACTTGCCTTCGTCGTAGCCGAAGGCGTCCGTGTCGATGGTCACGCGGAAGCTCTCCAGCACGTAGCCGTGGACGTCGTAGGCCACGACCAGCAGGCTGTTGGCGGTGGAGCCAGAGAACTGGTACTGGTTGACGAAGGCGCCCACCGACGACACCGGGTTGGCGAACGAGAAGCCGATTTCACCGCGGTTGCTGGTGAAGGTCGAGGCAAGGAAATTGCCGTCGCGGTTGGCGTTGCCGATCGAACTCCACAGGCCGTTGTCACCCAGGTCTTGAGCATACTGACCGGCCACAGCGCTGGCCGTGGTCGTCAGCGTCACGCCGTTGCCCAGGTCGAGGCTGCTGCCCACGGTCAGGCCGTCGAACTCGTTGAAGGTGATGACGTCACCGGTGAAGGTGGCGCTGTCGGCGATGACCGGTGCGGCCTGGGCGCTGACGGAGGCTGCCAGCAAAGCGGCAGCAAACAGCTTGGATTGCATGTTGGTGATCCTTTCTTGGGAAGCTTGAACTGCGGCACCCATCAGGAGCCGATGACCCCGCCGTCGTCCTTGGTGATGACGACCACGGAAGAGCGGGGGCGGCCGGCCGGCAGCACGGTCACGCCGTCCGACTCGACCGTGAACTGGTTCTGCGGCCAGTTCGAGAACTGCGTCGGGTTGCTGAAGACGGCGTCTTCGCCCGGGTGCTGGATGCCCACGAACATGGCCTTGCCGTCCGGGGTCATGGTCACGCCGGTGACTTCGCACTTGTTGGGCGCGGTCATGAAGCGGCGGGTCACGCCGGTGTTCGGGTCGGCGCACACCATCATGTTGCCGCCGATGTTGACGAAGTCGCCCGAGCCGTCGCCGACCTGGTCGGTCTGCACCCACAGGCGGCCGAAGTAGTCGAACCACAGGCCGTCCGGGGCACCGTAGTCGGCGCTGCCGTTGGGGGCGTCGACGATGTTGCCCTTGTAGTCGTTGGTCGGCTTGGCGGCCTTGGTGGTGGCGGTGTCACCGGCCTGGGCGAACAGGTCCCAGGTGAAGGTCGTCGAGGCGACCGACTTGTTGACCTCGCGCCAGCGAATGATGTGGCCGTAGACGTTGTCGGCGCGCGGGTTGGCCGCGTCGACGGCGGGGCGGGCCGAGGCGGCGGTGGTGCTGCCGTCGATGGCGTTGGACGAAGGCGTGGCGCTGCTGCCGCGACGGTTGTTGTTGGTCAGCGTGCAGTACACCTCGATTTCGTCGAAGCCGTTGATGCGGGGGCGGGCGCCGGTCCACTCAGGGCGGTCCATCATCGTGGCGCCGACGGCGTCAGCGGCCATGCGGGTCTTGATGAGGATCTTGGCTTGCACTTCGGCGTCGTTGGCGCCAGCGAAGTTGGGGTTGTCGCGCAGGGCCTGGCCATTGACACCGATGGTGCCGGGCTGCAGGGCGATCCACTCGCCGCTCAGGTTGCTGTCGAAGCGCGCGACGTACAGGGTGCCGCTGTCGAGCAGTTCGCGGTTGGCAGCGCGGTTCGTGGCGTTGAACTTGCCCGCGCAAACGAACTTGTAGATGTACTCGTTGCGCTCGTCGTCGCCCATGTAGAAAGCGACGTTGTTCTGCGCGTCCACCACGTACTGGGCGCTCTCGTGCTTGATGCGGCCCAGGGCGGTGCGCTTGACCGGCAGGCTGCGCGGGTCGTAGGGGTCGATCTCGACCACCCAGCCGAACAGGTTGGTTTCGTTCGGGTTGACGGCCAGGTCAAAGCGCGGGTCGGTGGTGTGCCACTGGTAGCCGAAGCCGGCAGCCACCACGCCGTAGCGGTTGTACAGCTTGCCAGCTTCGGTGGCGGTGCCGGGCAGGGCAGCGGTCGCGCCGAAGTTGCCGTTCCAGTTCTCTTCGCAGGTCAGGTAGGTGCCCCAGGGCGTGATGCCGTGGGCGCAGTTGTTGATCGTGCCGTAGGCGGTGAAGCCATCGAGCTGCTTGCCGGTTGCCACCGAGCCGTTGTCGCCGATGGTGTATTCGTTGGCCTTCATCAGCGCATGGCCGGCGGCCGGGCCGGAGACGCGGCACTTGGTGTTGGCGGTGATGCGGCGACCGTAGATCGAGTTCTTGACGACGCTCCACTTGCCGTTGATGCGGCGACCTTCGACGATCGACACGCCGTGAGCGGCCTGCGACTTGCGGGTCTTGGCGATGTTGTAGCCGTTGACCTGACCGTCCGTGAACAGGATGTCTTCGTGCGTGTACTCGTTGTTCACGCACAGCAGGCCGCGGTCGCTGGCGGCCGCACCGCTGGCACCGGGGAAGGGGAAGAAGTGCATGCCATCGGCGTGCATGCCGAACTGCTTGGCTTGCTGGGCAGCCGTCTCGGAGGCGTCACCCTTGAAGGCCGTGCCGCCGGGCATGATGGCGTCGCCCCAGGACACGAAGACCTGGGCGGTGTAGCCTGCGGGCACGGTCACCTTGTCGACCACGGCGGTGGCCGAGCCACCCAGCGACACGTTCAGGGCGCGGGTGTTGGCTGGCACGCTGTCGAAACCGATGCCGGGAAAGCCCACGCTCGGGGGCACGGGGGCGGCTTGCACGGTGTTGACCAGGCCACCCAGGGTCAGGCCGCCCACGGAGGCGAGGGCGGCGGCGCTCACGCCACCCTGGATGAACTGGCGGCGGCTGGCTTCGACGCTGTCGATGACGTCGCGGATGGTGGGAACGGACGACTCGGCGAGCGTCACGTCGTTGGTGGGATGGGAAGCACCCTTCATCGAAATCTCCGGTGGGTTGATGCAGATGGCAGCCTGTGGGGCAGGCCTGAAAACCGTTCACCGGGATCTTCGTAAAAGGGTGTGACAGGGGTGGGGGCAGGGCGCCCGAGGGCCTTGATCCGATCGGATCATTCGCTCTGTCATGGACGTAAAAAAACCTGCCGCGGCATGAGCCGGAGCAGGTGTTTTGGGGGCCGCTTTGCGCCTGGTGAAACGCGTTCGCGGTGGGGCAGGCCTGGCGGCCTGCCGTTTCATCACATCACGGCCTTGATGGACGTGGCGACGTACTTGAGGTTGCCGGTGTTCAACGCGGCCACGCAGATGCGGCCGGAATCGACGCCGTAGACGCCGAACTCGCTGCGCAGGCGCTGCATTTGAGCAGCGCTCAGGCCGGAGTAGCTGAACATGCCCTTCTGGCGGGTGATGTAGCCCAGGTCGCCTTCGACGCCAGCGGCCTTGAGCTCTTCGACCAGCGCGCCGCGCATGACCTTGATGCGGTCGCGCATCTCGGCCAACTCGTCTTCCCACATCTGGCGCAGGGCGGGGGTGGTCAGCACGGTGGCGACCACTTGCGCGCCGTGCGTCGGCGGGTTGGAGTAGTTGGTGCGGATCACGCGCTTGAGCTGGCTCAGCACGCGGGCCGACTCTTCAGCCGTTTCGCTCACGATGCTCAGGGCGCCCACGCGCTCGCCATACAGCGAGAAGCTCTTGGAAAAGCTCGTGGACACGAAGTAGCTCAGGCCGGCGTCCAGGAACTTGATGACCACGGCGCCGTCCTCGGCGATGCCGTTGCCAAAGCCCTGGTAGGCCATGTCCAGGAAGGGCACCAGGCCACCGGCCTTGATCACGGCGATGACCTCGTCCCACTGGGCGTCGGTCATGTCGTAGCCGGTCGGGTTGTGGCAGCAGGCGTGCAGCAGCACGATGGTGCCGGCGGCAGCCGACTTCAGCTTGGCGATCAGGCCGTCGAAGTTGATGCCGCGCTTGTCGGCGTCGTAGTACGGGTAGGTGTCGACGGGGAAGCCGGCCGACTCGAACAGGGCGCGGTGGTTTTCCCAGCTCGGGTCGGAGATCAGGACCTGGGCGTTGGGGCTCAGGCGCTTGAGGAAGTCGGCGCCGAGCTTGAGGCCGCCCGTGCCGCCGATGGCCTGGGCGGTGGCGATGCGGCCGCCCTTGACGGCGGGGTGTTCGGCGCCGAAGACCAGGCCTTGCACGGCCTTGTCATAGGCCACGATGCCGTCGATGGGCAGGTAGCCACGGGCCTTGGGGGCTTCGAGCATCTGTTTTTCAGCGGCGGCCACGCACTTGAGCAGGGGCAGCTTGCCCTGGTCGTCGGTGTACACGCCCACGCCCAGGTTCACCTTCTTGGGGTTGGGGTCGGCGTTGAACTGTTCGTTGAGGCCCAGGATGGGGTCGCGGGGGGCCATTTCAACGGAAGCAAACAGTGAGGCCATGCAAGCAGTCTCCGGTCGGTTGAGATAAGCTGAAAGATTCGGTGCCGCAGCCAGCGCTTCCTGTGGGAGGCGCTTTCCCGGATGTCACCGCTCAGCCAGTGCCCGATGTGGGCAAACCCTTGATTTTAGCCCGTAGTCGCCCCGGATGTCCGCCTCCACCGCCCAAACCCCCGCTGCCAGCCGTTCAGGTGTCACGGAATCCGATGCGTCCTCGGCTCAGCCCGCCGGCCAGTTCGTGAGCTTCGAAGGCTCGCCTTTCGAGCTCTTTCAGCCCTACCCGCCAGCCGGTGACCAGCCCACGGCCATCGCCCAGCTCTGCGAAGGCATCGAAGACGGCCTGAGCTACCAGACCCTGCTGGGCGTGACCGGCTCGGGCAAGACCTTCACCATGGCCAACGTCATCGCCCGCCAGGGGCGGCCGGCCATCGTCTTCGCGCCCAACAAGACGCTGGCGGCGCAGCTGTACGCCGAGTTCCGCGAGTTCTTCCCCAGCAACGCCGTCGAGTACTTCGTCAGCTACTACGATTACTACCAGCCTGAAGCCTACGTGCCGCAGCGCGACCTGTTCATTGAAAAAGACAGCGCCATCAACGAGGCCATCGAGCAGATGCGGCTGAGCGCCACCAAGAGCCTGCTCGAGCGCCGCGACGTGGTCATCGTGGCCACCGTCTCGGCCATCTACGGCATCGGCAAGCCCGAGGACTACACGCAGATGCGCTTCATCGTGCGCAAGGGCGACAAGGTCGGCCAGCGCGACGCGATCGCCCAGCTGATTCGCATGCAGTACAAGCGCAACGACGCCGATTTCAGCCGCGGCACCTTCCGCGTGCGCGGAGACACCATCGACATCTTCCCGGCCGAACACTCCGAGCTGGCCCTGCGCCTCGAACTCTTCGACGACGAGGTTGACTCCCTGTCGCTGTTCGACCCGCTCACCGGCCGCATCCAGCAGAAGATCCCGCGCTTCGTGGTCTACCCCTCGAGCCACTACGTGACGCCGCGCGAGCAGGTGCTGCGCGCCATCGACGGCATCAAGGAAGAGCTCAATGTGCGTGTCAAACAGCTGGTCGGCGAGGGCAAGCTGGTCGAGGCCCAGCGCGTCGAGCAGCGCACCCGGTTCGACCTGGAGATGCTGCAGGAAATCGGCCACTGCAAGGGCATCGAGAACTACACCCGCCACCTCTCGGGCGCCAAGCCGGGCGACCCGCCGCCCACGCTGGTGGACTACATGCCGGCCGACTCGCTCATGTTCCTCGACGAGAGCCACGTGATGATCGGCCAGCTCAGCGCCATGTACAACGGCGACCGCGCCCGCAAGACAACGCTGGTGGAATATGGCTTTCGGCTGCCCTCGGCCATGGACAACCGCCCGCTCAAGTTCGAGGAGTTCGAGGGCAAGATGCGCCAGTGCATCTTCGTGACGGCCACGCCGGCCGACTACGAGAAGCGGCACGCCGGCCAGGTGGTCGAGCAGGTGGTGCGGCCCACCGGCCTGGTCGACCCGGTCGTCGAGGTGCGCCCGGCCACCCACCAGGTCGACGACGTGCTGCAGGAGATCCGCATCCGCGTCGAGAAGAACGAGCGCGTGCTCATCACCACGCTGACCAAGCGCATGGCCGAGCAGCTCACCGACTACCTGACCGAAAACGGCGTCAAGGTGCGCTACCTGCACTCCGACATCGACACCGTCGAGCGCGTCGAGATCCTGCGCGACCTGCGCCTGGGCACCTTCGACGTGCTGGTGGGCATCAACCTGCTGCGCGAAGGCCTGGACATCCCCGAGGTCTCGCTGGTGGCCATCCTGGACGCCGACAAGGAAGGCTTCCTGCGCGCCGAGCGCAGCCTGATCCAGACCATCGGCCGCGCCGCGCGCAACCAGAACGGCCACGCCATCTTGTATGCCGACAAGGTGACCGAGTCGATGCGCAAGGCCATGGACGAAACCGCCCGCCGCCGCGCCAAGCAGATCGCCCACAACGAGGCCCATGGCATCACGCCCAAGACCATCAACAAGAAGGTCAAGGAGCTGATCGACGGCGTGATGTCCAACGCCGCCAAGGACGACCTCAAGGCCGCCGAGGCCCTGGCCAAGTCCATGGAGGGCTCCGAGGCCCTGTCCGAGCGCGACCTGGGCAGGCGCATCAAGCAGCTGGAAAAGGACATGCTCGAAGCCGCCCGCGCGCTGGAGTTCGAAAAAGCCGCCCGATTGCGCGACCAGCTCGCCTTGCTCAAGGAGCAGGCCTTCGGTGCGGCGGGCCATGACCACGTCCTGGTCGCCCCGCCCGCCCGCAAGTGAGCCCACGAAGTCACAGATGTCCAGCCTGCTGTCCCGCATCCTCGGCGCCACCGGCGTCACCGCCCCTGGCGACGCCTCCATCGAGCGCAACCCCGGCGCCCGCGTGCGCGTGCTCATGGTCTGCATGGGCAACATCTGCCGCAGCCCGACCGCCGAAGCCGTGCTGCGCCAGCGCCTGGAGCAGGCGGGCCTGGCCGACCAGGTCGAGGTCGACTCGGCCGGCACCCACGCCTACCACGTGGGCAGCCCGCCCGATGAGCGCTCGCAGGACGCCGGCAGCCGCCGCGGCTATCGGCTGGACGGCCTGCGCGCACGCAAGGTCGTGCCACTGGATTTCGAGCGGTTCGACCTGCTGCTGGCCATGGACTGGGACAACCTGGCCCTGCTCGAAGAGCGCTGCCCCGATGACCAGCGCCGCAAGCTGCGCCGATTGACGGAGTTCATCCCCGGGCGCCACCCGCTGGCCGGCTCCGTCGTGGTGCCCGACCCGTACTACGGCGGGCGCGAGGGCTTCGACCACGTGCTCGACCTGGTCGAAGCCGCCTGCGACGGCCTGATGGAGCACCTGCGCATGCGATTGCACATCCTGAACAAGAAATAGCCTCAGGCTATCAAGGGCATCGTCAAAGGCTTCGGGTTACCCCTTGCTGAAACTTGACTGAATCGCTCAACTTCCCTAGAATCTGACTAACCCACTCGGGAATTGACGCCAGGGCCGGTAGACCCCACCCTGGCAGGCCACATTCAGGCAAACCCTCGCTTGAAGAGGCCCCGAGTCTTGATTCAGGAGAAGCGCCATGCGTCTGACCACCAAAGGCCGTTTTGCCGTCACCGCGATGATCGACCTCGCCTTGCGCGAGCACACCGGTCCCGTCGCCCTTGCTGCCATCAGCCAACGCCAGCAGATCTCGCTGTCTTACCTGGAGCAGCTGTTTGGCAAGCTGCGCCGGCATGAGCTGGTCGAGAGCACCCGCGGCCCCGGCGGTGGCTACTCGCTGGGCCGCAAGGCCGAAGACATCACCGTCGCCGACATCATCGTGGCCGTCGACGAGCCCATCGACGCCACCGGTTGCGGCGGCAAGGAAAACTGCATGGGCGAGGACGGTGGTCGCTGCATGACGCACGACCTCTGGACCAGCCTGAACAACAAGATGATCGAGTACCTCGATTCCATCTCGCTGCGCAAGCTGGTCGACGACCAGATCGCCAAGGGCGTGTCCATCGAGGCCGCCCCCATCAAGCGGGCCATTTCCACGGCGCCCGTGGTCAAGCCGATCAAGGTGACGGCACCGAATTCGGTGTTCGCCCTCGGAGCGGCCCTGACCAAGTGAGGGTCATGGCGGGACAGGGCCTCGCGCCCGCCGCCTGAAGCCCGGATAATGGAAGGTTTTCCGCCTGACCTCGGTTGGCGACCGGGGCGGGCGTCAGCGTGAGCCGGATGCAGCACACCGGTTTGCGCAAGTTGCAAATGTTTGCAAGACAAGAAGCAGTGCCCCCACCATGGACATGACCCCGCACTTCCCGATCTACATGGACTACGGCGCCACCACGCCGTGCGACCCCCGCGTCGTGGACGCCATGATCCCCTGGCTGCGCGAGCACTTCGGCAACCCGGCATCGCGCACCCACGCCTACGGCTGGGAAGCGGAAGAAGCCGTCGAGCGCGCCCGCACCCAGGTGGCCGAGCTGATCGGCGCCGACCCGCGCGAAATCGTCTGGACCTCGGGCGCCACCGAATCGAACAACCTGGCTCTGAAGGGCGCCGCCCATTTCTACCAGTCGCGCGGCAAGCACATCATCACGGTCAAGACCGAGCACAAGGCCGTGCTCGACACGGTGCGCGAACTCGAGCGCCAGGGCTTCGAAGCCACCTACCTCGACGTCAAGGACGACGGCCTGCTGGACCTGGACGTGCTCAAGGCCGCCATCCGCCCCGACACCATCCTGATCTCGGTCATGTACGTGAACAACGAGATCGGCGTCATTCAAGACATCCCGGCCATCGGCGCGCTGTGTCGTGAAAAGGGCATCGTCTTCCACGTGGACGCGGCCCAGGCCACCGGCAAGATCGACATCGACCTGAACCAGCTGCCCGTCGACCTGATGAGCCTGGCCTCGCACAAGACCTACGGCCCCAAGGGCATCGGCGCCCTGTACGTGCGCCGCAAGCCGCGCGTGCGCCTGGAGGCCCAGATGCACGGTGGTGGCCACGAGCGCGGCATGCGTTCGGGCACGCTGCCCACGCACCAGATCGTCGGCATGGGCGAGGCCTTCCGCATCGCCAAGGACGAGATGCACGCCGAGAACGAGCGCATCCGCGCGCTGCAGCAGCGCCTGCTCAGCGGCCTGCAAGGCATCGAGCAGATCTTCGTCAACGGCGACCTCGAGCGCCGCATCCCGCACAACCTCAACGTCTCCTTCAACTACGTCGAGGGCGAGTCGCTGATCATGGGCATCAACGGCATCGCGGTGTCCTCGGGCTCGGCCTGCACCTCGGCGTCGCTCGAGCCCAGCTACGTGCTGCGCGCCCTGGGCCGCTCCGATGAGCTGGCCCACAGTTCGCTGCGCATGACCATCGGCCGCTTCACCACCGAAGAAGAGGTCGACACCGTCGTCACCACCCTGAAGGAACGCGTGGCCAAGCTGCGCGAGCTGTCCCCCCTGTGGGACATGTACCAGGAAGGCATCGACATCAGCACGATTCAGTGGTCGGCGCATTGATTGCGCACGAAGCGCCCCCACGTGACAGAGGCAATTGGAGTTCACCATGGCATACAGCGACAAGGTCATTGACCACTACGAAAACCCCCGCAACGTCGGCTCCTTCGAAAAGGGCGACGAATCGGTTGGCACCGGCATGGTGGGCGCCCCCGCCTGCGGCGACGTCATGAAGCTGCAGATCAAGGTCAACCCGTCCACGGGCGTGATCGAAGACGCGCGCTTCAAGACCTACGGTTGCGGCTCGGCCATCGCCTCGAGCTCGCTCGTGACCGAGTGGGTGCGCGGCAAGACGCTCGACGAAGCGCTGACCATCAAGAACACCCAGATCGCCGAAGAGCTGGCCTTGCCCCCGGTCAAGATCCACTGCTCGATCCTGGCCGAAGATGCCATCAAGGCAGCTGTCAGCGACTACAAGGCCAAGCATGCAAACTGACGCATCCTGCACCGCCGGCCCCGGCAAGGAGCCGCTGCCCGAGATCGCCCAGGCGATCGACGGCATGCGCGTTTCGCTGAGCGAGTCGGCAGCGCGCCACATCACGCGCTACCTGTCCCGCCGGGGCAAGGGGGTGGGCGTGCGCCTGGGCGTCAAGACCACCGGCTGCTCCGGCCTGGCCTACAAGATCGAGTTCGCCGATGAGGTCGCGCCCGAGGACATCGTCTTCGAGCAGCAGGGCGTGAAGATCCTGGTCGACCCCAAGAGCCTGCCCTACATCGACGGCACCGAGCTGGACTTCGTGCGCGAAGGCCTCAACGAAGGCTTCAAATTCAACAATCCCAACGAACGCGATCGTTGTGGTTGTGGGGAATCCTTCCGCATCTGAGCCTTCACGCGAAGGCACACGCCAAGGCACACACCTTGCGTCGAACGAAGCCCCGCCCCCTCGGTGGGGTTTCGCACTTTGACCGACCATGAACATCGACGCCGACGACTTCACCCTGCTGGGCCTGCCTCGCCGCTTCGCGCTGGAGCGTCCTCAGCTCGACACCGCCTGGAAGGCGCTGCAGGCCAAGGTCCACCCCGACCGGTTTGCGGCCGAAGGCGGGGCCGCACAACGCTTGGCCATGCAATGGGCCGTGCGCGTCAACGAGGCCCATCAGCGCCTGAAGGACCCGCTCAAGCGCGCCGCCTACCTGTGCGAGCTGGCCGGTGCCGCGGTGCAGGCCCATGACAACACCGCCATGCCCGGCGACTTCCTCATGCAGCAGATGGGCTGGCGCGAGGCCCTCGACGAGGCCGGCAACGCCGCCGAGGTCGAGGCCCTCTCAAGCGAGGTGACGGCGCAGCGCCGGGCCCGCCTGAGCCGCGTGGGCGAGCTGCTCGACGGCCCGCAGGCCAACGCCGAAGCCGCGGCCCTGGCTGCGAAAGAGGTGAGGGCGCTCATGTTCATCGACCGCTTGCTCGAAGAGGTCGACAACCGGCTGCAACGTTACGAAGACGAGGAAGGCGCCTGACGCATGGCCCTGCTGCAAATTTCCGAACCCGGGCAATCGCCTGACCCACATCAGCGCCGCATCGCCGTCGGCATCGACCTGGGCACCACGCACTCGCTGGTGGCCGCCGTGCGCAACGGCGTCGCCGAGTGCCTGCCCGACGAACAGGGCCGCGTGATCCTGCCCTCGGCCGTGCGCTACCTGGTGGACGCGCAGGGCCGCACGCGCCGCCAGATCGGCTTCGATGCGCTGCACGCGCAGGCCGAAGACCCGCTCAACACCATCGTGTCGGTCAAGCGCTTCATGGGCCGTCGCCTGGCCGACCTGCCCGACGCCGGCAAGCTGCCCTACCAGTTCGAAGACCAGCCCGGCATGGTCGGCGTCAAGACCGTGGACGGCGTGAAGTCGCCCGTCGAGGTCTCGGCCGAGATCCTGGCCAGCCTGCGCCAGCGCGCCGAGGACACCTTCAACGACGACCTGTTCGGCGCCGTCATCACGGTGCCGGCCTACTTCGACGACGCCCAGCGCCAGGCCACCAAGGACGCCGCCCAGATGGCCGGCATCAACGTGCTGCGCCTGCTCAACGAGCCCACGGCCGCGGCCATCGCCTACGGGCTGGACAACGGCTCCGAAGGGCTTTACGCCATCTACGACCTGGGTGGCGGCACCTTCGACATCTCGATGCTGCAGCTCAGCCGTGGCGTGTTCGAGGTCGTGGCCACCGGTGGCGACTCGGCCCTGGGGGGCGACGACATCGACCACGTGCTGGCCGACGCCGCGCTGGCCGACGCCCGCATGGAAGCCGTCACGCCGCAGGACAAGCGCGCCGTGCTGGTCGCGGCCCGCCGCGCCAAGGAAAAACTGTCCACCGATGGCAGCGTGCATTTCTCGTGTGCGCTGTCGGGCGGCATGGTGTCGGCCACGATCACCCGCGAGCGCCTCAACGAGCTGGCCAAGCCGCTCATCGACAAGACCCTGGCCGCCGTCAAGCGCGTGCTGCGCGATGCCAAGGTCAAGCCCGACGAGGTCAAGGGCGTGGTCATGGTGGGCGGCTCCACCCGCATGCCCGCCGTGCGCGACGCGGTCGGTGCCTTCTTCGGCCAGGCGCCGCTGACCGACCTCAATCCCGACGAAGTTGTGGCGCTGGGCGCGGCCATCCAGGCCAACCAGCTGGCGGGCAACAACGTCAATGGCGAGCTGCTGTTGCTCGACGTGCTGCCGCTGTCGTTGGGCCTGGAGACCATGGGTGGCCTGGTCGAGCGCATCATCCCGCGCAACACCCCGATCCCGTCTGCCCGCGCGCAGGACTTCACCACCTTCAAGGACGGCCAGACCGCCCTGGCCGTGCACGTGGTGCAGGGCGAGCGCGAGCAGGTCGAGCACTGCCGCTCGCTGGCGCGATTCGAGCTGCGCGGCATCCCCCCCATGGCCGCTGGTGCCGCGCGCATCCGCGTGAGCTTCCAGGTCGATGCCGACGGCTTGCTGAGCGTGTCCGCCAAGGAGCAGCTCTCCGGCGTGGAGGCCTCGGTCGTCGTCAAGCCCAGCTATGGCCTGAGCGACGAGCAGGTGGCCCACATGCTGCGCGAAGGCTTCACCACCGCCGCCGAAGACATGAAGGACCGGGCCCTGCGCGAGGCCCGCGTCGAAGCCGAGCGCATGCTCGAAGCCACGCGCACCGCCCTGGCCGCCGATGGCGACCTGCTGACGGCCGAGCAACGTGCCGAGATCGAGCAGCTCATGGCCCAGATCGGCCAGCGCTGCGACCGGGGCGACCTGGTGGCCCTGGAGGCCGCCACCAAGGCCCTGGCCGATGGCACCGAGTACTTCGCGGCCGAGCGCATGAACCGCGGCATCCGCCAGGCGCTGGCCGGCCGCACGCTGGACCAGGTCTGAGTCCCAGAGCCCCACAAGAAGCCCCACCATGCCCGTCATCAAGATCCTGCCCCACGCCACGCTGTGCCCTCAGGGCGCCGAGATCCAGGCCGCGCCCGGCACCAGCATCTGCGAAGCCCTGCTCGACAACCACATCGAGATCGAGCACGCCTGCGACATGAGCGCTGCCTGCACCACCTGCCACGTCATCGTGCGCCAGGGCTTCAACAGCCTCAACGAGATCGAAGAGACCGAAGAAGACCTGCTCGACCGCGCCTGGGGCCTGGAGCCCAACTCGCGCCTGAGCTGCCAGGCCATCGTGGCCGGTCAAGACCTGACGGTCGAGATCCCCAAGTACACGATCAACCACGCCCGCGAGAACCATTAAGCTGCGCGCATGACTCGCCAGATCTTCCTCGACACCGAAACCACGGGCCTGAGCCCCGAGTCCGGCGACCGCATCATCGAAATCGGTTGCGTGGAGATGGTCAACCGCCGCCTGACGGGCCGGCACCTGCACCACTACTTCAACCCCGAGCGCCCCAACCACGAAGACGCCGTGCGCATCCACGGCCTGACCGACGAGTTCCTGGCCGACAAGCCGCTGTTCGCGTCGCTGGCCGACGAGATCGTCGAGTACTGCCGTGGCGCCGAGGTCATCATCCACAACGCGAGCTTCGACATCGGCTTCCTCGATGCCGAACTCAAGCGCCTGGGCAAGGGCAAGTTCCGCGACCACGTCGCCGGGGTCATCGACAGCCTGGTCATGGCCCGCGAGATGTTCCCGGGCAAGAGCAACTCGCTGGACGCGCTGTGCCGCCGCCTGGAGGTCGACAACACCCACCGCACGCTGCACGGCGCCTTGATGGACGCCGAGCTGCTGGCCGAGGTCTACATCAACATGACGCGGGGCCAGGACGCCCTGCTGATGGACGCCGATGCGGGCGAGGGCGACGGCGTTGGCGCACTGGAAGCCGCGGCCATTGACTTCAGCGCCTTCGACCTGCCCGTGCTGGGCCCGAGCGCCGAAGAGGCCGAAGCCTTCGAGAAGGCGTTGCAGGATCTCGACAAAGCCGCCGGTGGGCAGGCCGTTTGGAGAAAGCTCGAAGGTGTGGTATAGTCTTGGTCTTCGCTGATTGCTGAAGCGCTTTGAAAGCGCAACGGCATCAGAGGTGGACCCAAGTTCCGAACACCAGTTTCGGGCGGTTAGCTCAGCGGTAGAGCACTGCCTTCACACGGCAGGGGTCGCAGGTTCGAACCCTGCACCGCCCACCAGACAAAAGCCCCGTGAATCGACAGGTTCACGGGGCTTTTTCTTGTCCGGCTTACCGGAAGCGGTAATTCAGTCCCACAAATGCCCCGTGGACGGACAGGTTGGCCTTGTGGACCAAGGTGCCGCCCGGGTTGTTGGTCGAGGTCACATCGGAGACCGTGCTGATGCTGCCGAAGCGGGTGTAGTGGTAGTCGCCCCGGATCGACCACTTAGAGTCCAGCGCGTACTCGCCGCCAAAGCCCAAGCTGGGCCCTGTCATGGATTCCGATTTGGACGATTGCGAATAGCCGTTGAATGCGTTGTCGGTGAAGGTGACGTCCAGTTTGACCTTCGTGTGCGCCACACCGCCGCTGACATACGCCAGCCAATTGCGCTGAGCCCAGCCCAGGCGCACGCGCACGGCCGACATCCAACTGGCGCGAACAGACTGACGGATGTTGAACGACGTGCCGGGGGCGGAGTCGTAGAACTCGCCGCGGTTGTGATCCTTGTCGAAGGACAGGCTGTTGGCGCTGGCTTCGACGCCCACCAGCAGCTTGTCGAACTGCTTGTCCCAACCGAGGGCCAGCCCGCCCGAAAAATTCGATTGGCCCAGCTTGTTGTCACCCGCGCGGGCGATCTGGATGGCGTCCTCTTCGACGAAGTACTGGAGCCTGCCGGTCACCGTTCTGGCATCCGCGTGGCCATGTGTGGCGCCCAGGAACCCGCCAGCGTGGAAGCCGGACCAGTTGGCGTCGGGGCTGGTCTGGGCCCAGGCACCGCTGGAACAGATGGCCAGCAAGAGGGCGGAGGCATGGATGTGCGTCTTCATTTGGGCTCGGCAGGTTGGAGAGGGGCCCATGTGATATCGACCTCGGAGGGACAAGGTTGAGGAGCGGGGGCAGGCGTAAGGGGGGCGATCTCGCGCCATCCTGGGCTTTTCCCTGTGCGACGGACGGGTCGTGGCCTCCCGCGTTCAGGTGTCCGCGCATGGCCCACGGGCGCCGCACAGGGTTTGGGCGAGTCGGTGCGGTCGCGCGGGTCATGTTGAATGTGTTTCGTTGTACCCATTTCGATCCGCCATGAGCATTTCCCGTCGCCGTTTCCTGGGCCACGCCGCCTTGCAGGCCGCCGCCGCTTCCTCCTTGTCCGCCTTCGGGCTCAACGCGGCGGCCGCTGACACCAGCCGCGACCAACGCTTCGACCCCGGTCTGGCCAGGCCGGCGATGCCGCTGGGCCAACTGGCGCAGCAAGGGCGCTTGCCCGCCGTGGTGATCGGCTCCGGCTACGGTGGTGCGGTGGCTGCGTTGAGGCTGGCCCAGGCGGGCACCCCGGTGGTGATGCTGGAGATGGGCCGCTTGTGGACCCAGCCTGCCGCAGACGGCCGCATCTTCGCCAAGACCACCGCGGCCGATGGGCGCGCCATGTGGTTCAAGTCGCGCACCGAGGCGCCGATCAGCACCTTCCTGGGCCTGGACGTCATCAACCGCAACATCGACCGCTACGCGGGGGTGCTTGACCGCGTCAACTTTCCCGGCATCTCGGTCTATGTGGGCCGGGGCGTGGGCGGCGGCTCGCTGGTCAACGGTTCGATGGCGGTCACGCCCAAGCGCAGTTACTTCGAAGAGGTCCTGCCGCAGGTGGACGCCAGCGAGATGTACCAGCGCTGGTTCCCGCTGGCCAACACGGTGCTGGGGGTCAACCACGTGGACCCGGCCTGGTTCGAGGGATCGGCCGCCTACCGTTTTGCGCGCGTGGCCCGCGACCAGGCCCATCAGTCGGGCTTCAAGACGATGTTCGTGCCCACGGTCTACGACGTGAACCACCTGGCGCAGGAAGAGCTGAACCAGGTGCCGCGCTCGGCCCTGGCGCAGGAGGTGATCTACGGCAACCACCACGGCAAGCGCAGCCTGGACAAGACCTACCTGGCCGATGCCGTGGGCACGGGCCGTGTGACGATCTACACCTTGCAGCAGGTGCGGCGCGTTCGCGTCAGCCCGCAAGGTGGCTACTTGCTGGACGTGCGCGAGATCGACGAGTTCGGCAAGGTGCTGGCCGATGTGCAACTGCACTGCCGCAAGTTGTTCATGGGCGCAGGCAGCCTGGGCACCAGCGAGCTGCTGGTCAAGGCGCGCGACACGGGTGACCTGCCTCGGCTCAACGAAGAGATTGGCCGTGGCTGGGGCCACAACGGCAACGTGATGGCCGCGCGCGCCAACCACCTGTGGTCGCCCACGGGCAAGCTGCAAAGCACCATGCCGCTGATGGGCATCGACGACTGGGAGCACCCGACGAGGCCCGTGTTTGCCGAGATCACGCCGCTGCCCACCGGTTTCGAGAACTGGGTGAGCATGTACCTGGGCGTGACGAAGAACCCCGAGCGCGCCACCTTCCGTTTCGATGCGGCCACGGGCCAGGTCAGACTGGACTGGAGGCGCGAGCAGAACGCCAAGAGCGTGCAGGACCTGCGCGCTTTGCTCGACGTCATCAACCGCAGGCAGGGCACCGCCTACCGCACCGACCTGTTCGGCGGTGGCAAGGTGGTGGCCGACAACTTCACCTACCACCCGCTGGGCGGCTGCCTGCTGGGGCGCGCCACCGACGACTTCGGGCGCGTCAAGGGCTGCCCGGGGCTGTACGTGGTGGACGGCTCGCTGATCCCGGGCTCGGTGGGCGTGAACCCGTTCGTGACCATCACGGCGCTGGCCGAGCGCAACCTGGCGCGCTTGATCGCGGAGGATGGCCTGGCCGCGTGATCAGGGCTCCAGCAGCACGCGCATCATTCGCTGCATGACCCGGGACACCGCCGCCTGCTTCAGATCGGGCTGGCTCACGCTGAGCACCATCAGCCCGTTGAACAAGGCCGCCAGCACCGAGGCGCGCGCCTCGATGTCGTCGGCAGGCAGCCGATCGGCCTTGGGGCCCAGCGCTGTCTGAATGAGCAGCATGGCCTTGCGTCGGATCACGGTCTCGCTGTTGACCACGACCCGCGCGAGCTTGGCGTTGCGGCTGGCTTCTGCCAGCACCTCCAGGTTCAGCGCGGCCTCTGCATCTCGGTCGGGCTGGTGGCAGCTGTCCTCGACGGCGGCCAGCATGGCCTCCATCACGTCCTCGCCGTCCAGGGTTTCCTGGATGCGGCGCACGATCTCGTCGCGGTCGCGCTCGACGATGGCCGCGATGACGTCGTCCTTGTTCTCGAAGAGGTTGTAGATGTGGCCGGCGCTCATCCCCGCCGTCTTGGCGATCTCGGCCATGGAGGCGCCATGAAACCCGCGTCGGCGAAAGCATTCGGCGGCGGCGTCGAGCACCTGTTGGCGACGGGCCAGGGCTCGGTCGGTGGGGACGTGGGCGGGGTTGAGGGCGGCACACATGGTGGGGTGATGCGTCTGGGCGGGACTGCGCTGGCTCAGGAACCCGATTGTCGCTGCTGGGCGGGCGTGCCCGTCGGCTCTTGGGGTGAGGCAGACCCGTCGCGCACGCCGCCACCCAGCACCTTGTACAGCGTGATGCGGTTGACCTGCTGGGACAGGCGCGCCGTGATCAGCCCCTGCTGCGCGCTGTAGAGCGAGCGCTGGGCGTCGAGCGTGCTGAGGTAGTCGTCCAGGCCGCGGCGGTAGCGGGCGTCGGACAGGCGAAAGGCGTCCTGGCTGGCGGTGACCAGGTCCTGCTGCGCGGCGGTCTGCTCGCCGATGGTGGCGCGCTGGGCGAGCGCATCGGAGACGTCCTTGAAGGCCGACTGGATGGCCTTTTCGTACTGGGCCACGCCGATGTCGCGCTCGACCTCGGCCACTTTCAGGTTGGCGCTGTTGCGCCCGCCGTCGAAGATGGGCAGCGTGATCTGCGGCGCGAAAGACCAGAAGCCCTGACCGCCCTGGAAGAGCTGGTCGAGGGAGGCGCTGGCCGCACCCGCGCTGCCCGTGAGCGTGATGCGCGGGAAGAAGGCCGCGCGCGCCGCCCCGATGTTGGCGTTGGCCGCTTGCAGGGCGCGTTCGGCCTGCTGCACGTCGGGGCGACGCAGCAGCACGTCGGACGGCACGCCGGCGGGCAGCTCTTGCGTGAGGGTCAGCGCGGCCTGGGTGCCCGCGCTGGGCAGCAGTTCGGCCTTCACGGGCGCGCCCACCAGCAGGGTCAGCGCGTTGCGGTCCTGCGCCACCAGGCTGGTGTAGCTGGCGACGTCGGCGCGTGCGGCCTCAACGGTCGTCTGCACCTGGCGCACGTCGAGCGCGGACGAGGCCCCGAACTCGTGGCTCTTTTGCGTGATGCGCAGCGTCTCCTGGCGGCTGCTCAGCGTCTGCTTGGCCAGCTCCAGCCGCTCCTGGTCTGCTGCCAGCGTCAGGTAGGCGGTGGCGACCTGGGCGACCAGGCTGATCTGCGTGCTGCGCTGGGCGTCTTCGGTGGCCAGGTACTGCGACAGGGCGGCGTCGCGCAGGCTGCGCACGCGACCGAACAGGTCGAGCTCGTACGCGCTCACGCCCAGCGTGGCGGTGTACTGGCGGGTGATGCTGGGCTCGCCGGTGCTGCCCAGGCTCGCGGGCAAGCGCTGGGCATTTTGAGCCACGCCCGCATTGACGCTGGGGAACAGGTCGGCGCGCTGAACGCGAAACTGTGCCTGCGCCTTCTCGACGTTGAGCGCGGCCACGCGCAGGTCGCGGTTGTTGTTCAAGGCCTGCTCGATCACCTGGCGCAGCTTGTCGTCGGTGAAGAACTCGCGCCAGCCGATTTCGGCGGCGGACTGGTCACCGGTGGTGGGTGCCGAGGCCGCGCCGTCGGACCAACTGGCCGCCACGGGGGCTGCGGGGCGCTGGTAGTCAGGCGCCAGGGTGCCGCAGGCACTGAGCAGCGCGGCGATGGCGATGGTGCTCAGCGTGAGCGCCGAGCGAACCGTTTGAGAGGGCTTCAAGGAAGTCATGTCAGGCACCTTCCGAGGTGGAGGGGAGGGCGGTGTGGGCACCTTGGGCGCTCACGGTGGTGGCAGTGGCCTCGTCACGGGTCGGGAACAGCTTGCGCACCGCCACGAAGAACACCGGCACGAAGAAGATGCCCAGCACGGTGGCCGCGATCATGCCGCCGAGCACGCCGGTGCCGATGGCGTTCTGGCTTCCAGAACCGGCACCGTTGGCGATCGCCAGTGGCAGCACGCCCAGGGCAAAAGCCAGCGAGGTCATCAGGATCGGGCGCAGTCGCAGTCGCACGGCTTCGAGCGTGGCCTCGATCAGCTCCTTGCCTTGCTCCATCTGTTCCTTGGCGAACTCGACGATGAGGATCGCGTTCTTGGCCGACAGCCCGATGGTGGTCAGCAGGCCGACCTGGAAGTACACGTCGTTGGAGAGCCCGCGCATGCCGGCGGCCAGGAGCGCTCCGATCACACCCAGCGGCACGACCAGCATCACCGCGAACGGGATGGACCAGCTTTCGTACAGCGCGGCCAGGCACAGGAACACCACCAGCAGCGAGATCGCGTACAGGGCGGGGGCTTGCGAGCCCGACAGGCGCTCCTGGTACGACAAACCCGTCCACGAGATGCCCACGCCGGCCGGCAGCTTGGCCGCGATCTCTTCGACCGCCTTCATCGCGTCGCCCGAGCTCTTGCCTGCGGCGGCGGCCCCGGCGATCTCGACGGCGGCCAGGCCGTTGTAGCGCTCCAGGCGAGGCGATCCCAGCTCCCAGCGCGCTTCGCCGAAGGCCGAGAAGGGCACCATCTGACCCGCGCTGTTGCGCACGCGCCATTGGTTCAGGTCCTCGGGTTGCATGCGGTGGGCGGCGTCCGATTGCAGGTAGATCTTCTTGACGCGACCGCGGTCGATGAAGTCGTCGACGTAGGCGCTGCCCCAGGCGGTCGACAGCACCGCGTTGATGTCGGACACCGACACACCCATCGAGCCGGCCTTCGCCTGGTCGATCACCAGTTTCAGCTGGGGCGAGTCTTCCAGGCCATTGGGGCGCACGTCCGCGAGGTCGGGGTGCTGCGCGGCCATGCCCAGGAACTGGTTGCGGGCCTGCATGAGGGCCTCGTGGCCGACGCCGCCACGGTCCTGCAGGTACACGCTGAAGCCCGTGGCGTTGCCCAACTCGATCACCGCAGGTGGGGCAAAGGCAAAGGCCATGGCATCCTTGAACTGCATGAAGGCCCCCATCGCGCGGCCCGCGACGGCCTGCACGCTCTGCGCTGCGCCCTTGCGCTCGCTCCAGTCCTTGAGTTGCACGAAGCCGATGGCCATGTTTTCACCTTGGCCGGCGAAGCTGAAGCCCGCCACCGTGAAGATGGATGCCACGTTGTCCTGCTCGTTTTGCAGGAAGTGCTGCTCGACGCGCTCGACCACCTTGAGCGTTCGCTCCTGCGTGGCACCAGCCGGCAGCTGGATCTGCGCGAACAGGATGCCCTGGTCTTCTTCTGGCAGGAAGGCGGTGGGCAGGCGCATGAACAGCACGCCCATGGCGATGACGATGCCGCCGTAGACGATCAGGTGGCGGCCACGCTTTTTCAGCATGCGCCCGACGACACCCTGGTAGCCGTTGGTGGCCTGGTCGAAGCGGCGGTTGAACCAGCCAAAGAACCCCTTGTCGCTGACGTGATGGCCTTTCTCGACAGGCTTGAGCAGCGTCGCACACAGGGCCGGCGTCAGCACCATGGCCACCAGCACCGACAGCGCCATGGCCGACACGATGGTGATGGAGAACTGGCGGTAGATCACGCCGGTCGAGCCGCCGAAGAAGGCCATGGGCACGAACACGGCCGACAGCACCAGGGCGATGCCCACCAGCGCGCCGGTGATCTGGCCCATGGACTTGCGCGTGGCTTCCTTGGGCGAGAGGCCCTCTTCGCTCATCACGCGCTCGACGTTCTCGACCACCACGATGGCGTCGTCCACCAGCAGGCCGATGGCCAGCACCATGCCGAACATCGTCAGCGTGTTGATCGAGAAGCCCGCCACGGCCATCACACCGAAGGTGCCCAGCAGCACCACCGGCACCGCGATGGTGGGGATCAGCGTGGCACGGAAGTTCTGCAGGAACAGGTACATCACCAGGAAGACCAGCACCACGGCCTCGACCAGGGTCTTGACCACCTCGTGGATGGAGACCTCGACGAAGGGCGTGGTGTCATAAGGCTTGACCACCTTCATGCCATGGGGCATGAATTGCTGCATCTCTGCGACCTTGGCCTCGACGGCCTTGGCTGTGGCCAGGGCGTTGGCGCCGGTGGCCAGCTTCACGGCCACGCCGGCCGCGGGCTTGCCGTTGTAGCGCGACACGGTGGCATAGCTCTCTGCGCCCAGCTCCACGCGGGCGACGTCGCGCAGGCGGACGCTCGAGCCGTCGGGCTGCGTCTTGAGCAGGATGGCGCCAAACTGCTCGGCCGTTTGCAGGCGGCTCCGTGCGGTGACCGTGGCGTTGAGCTGCTGACCCTGCGTGGCGGGGGCTGCGCCCATCTGACCTGCCGACACCTGGGCGTTCTGCGCCTGCACCGCGGCGCTGATGTCCGCGGGCATCAGGTTGAACTGGTTGAGCTTGTTCGGGTCCATCCAGATGCGCATGGCGTACTGCGCGCCAAAGAGCTCGACCTCGCCCACGCCGTCGACGCGGCTGAGCGTGTCGATGACGCTGGACGAGACGTAGTCGGCCAGGTCCGCGTCGTTCATGCTGCCGTCTTCGGAGACGAAACCCAGCACCATCAGGAAGTTGACGGTGGACTTGACCACCTGCACGCCCTGGCGCTGCACCTCTTGGGGCAGCAGCGGCGTGGCGGCCTGCAACTTGTTTTGCACCTGCACCTGGGCGATGTCGGGGTCGGTGCCGGCCTCGAAGGTCAGGTTGATGCTGACGCTGCCCGATGAGTCCGAGGTCGACGACATGTAGGTCAGGCCGTCGATGCCCTTCATCTTCTGCTCGATGACCTGGGTGACCGTGTCCTCCAGGGTCTTGGCCGATGCTCCGGGGTAGCTGGCGTTGACCGAGACCTGCGGCGGGGCGATGCTGGGGTACTGCGCGATGGGCAGCGTGCGGATGGCCAGGGCGCCAGCCAGCATGATGACGATGGCCAGGACCCACGCGAAGATGGGCCTGTCGATGAAAAAGCGAGACATGTTGGGGCTCCTCAGTTCGCGCTGGCGGCGGAGGCAGCGGGTGCGGCGGCCGATGCGCTGGCTTCAACGCCTTGGGCGGCGGCACCCGGTTGGACCTTTTGCAGGCCATCGACGATCACCTTGTCGCCAGCCTTCAGGCCCGATGACACCAGCCACTGCTCGCCCACCGACTGCGTGGTCTGCAGCGTGCGGGCCTGCACCTTGCCGTCGCTGCCCAGCACCAGGGCCGTGGCTTGGCCCTTGGCGTCGCGCGAGACGGCGGCTTGCGGCACCAGGATGCCCTGCTCGCTCACGCCCTTTTCAACCACCGCCCGCACGTACATGCCAGGCAGCAACTGGCGCTTCGGGTTGGGAAAGACCGCGCGCAGCGTGACGCTGCCCGAGGTGGTGTCCACCGACAGCTCGGAGAACTGCAGCTTGCCTTCCAGTGGATAGGTGCTGCCGTCTTCGAGCAGCAGCTTGACCTTGGCCTGGCCGTCGCCCGCACGTTGCAAGCGGCCTTCGCTGAACTCGCGCTGCAGGCGCAGCAATTCGGCGCTGGTTTGCGTCACGTCGACGTAGATGGGGTCGAGCTGCTGGACGGTGGCCAGCGCGGTGGCCTGGTTGGCCGTGACCAGGGCACCAGCCGTGACGGCCGAGCGGCCGATGCGCCCGGCAATCGGGGCGCTCACCCGTGTGTAACCCAGCTCGATCTGAGCGGTGCGCACGGCAGCTTGGGCGGCGGCGACCTCCGCCTGGGCCTGTTTGAGGGCGGCTTGGGCGTCGTCACGCGACTGCTTGCTCACGGCGTCGATGCCGACCAACTCGTCGTAGCGGCTGGCTTTGAGCTTGGTGGTGGTCAGGCTGGCTTCGGCTTTGGCCAGGTTTGCTCGGGCGCTGTCCAGTGCAGCCTCGTACGAAGCCGGGTCAACCTGGTAGAGCACCTGGCCAGCCTGGACCTCGCTGCCTTCGGTGAAGGCCCGTGACTTGACGATGCCGGTGATCTGCGGGCGCACCTCGGCGACTTGGTAGGCGGTGGTGCGACCGGCGAGTTCCGCGGTGACCGGCACCTGCTTGGGCTGGATGGTCAGCACGGTGACCTGGGGCGCGGCGCCCCCATGGCCACCTTGGGCGCCATCGGCCTGGCCCTTGTCGCAGCCTGCGAGCACCAGCGCGATGGCCAGAACGGCGGCGGTGGGCAGCCAGGGGGTTCGGGGTGAGAGGGGGGACGTGGACATGACAGGCCTCGATCGGTGCTCAGGTGGATGAAAACTGAATAAATGAATGAACGTTCATTCATTCTTGTGCGGCGGAGCAGGCCTGTCAAGGAGCGCGGGGGCGATGACCTTTCAGGCAAGCGTGGTTTTTGTGCGTTTGTTCACGCTGCCTTTGATGCCGGGGCAGCAGGGCGGGACATCGCGGCCTGCGGTTATCGTGCTGGCATGTCGTCCGCCTTCCTCTACACCTCGCCCGACCGCGTCTTCTACCGAGGGCCTTTGGGGCAGCCCCGTCCCAGGGTGTTCGGGGCGGCGGTCTGTTACGTCGGGCTGCGCGGACCTCTGCGCTGGACGATCTCGCAGGCGCCTCGGCCAGGGTGGGCGCTGGAGGGGGCCGGCGATGTCTTGACGCTGCCGCCGGGGGTTGGCCACCACATTGCCGTGAGCCAAGGGCCGGTGCTGTGCTACCTGATCGAGCCTGAGTCCGCGGCCTTGCCCGGGCGCTTCGAGCCATTGGCTGTGAACCAGCCCGAATCTTGGCGTGAGCGCCTGAGCACGCTCGGTGGTGCCGATCTGGCGCGCTGGCATGCCGCGCCAGGCCCGCTCCCATCTGGTCCGGACGCCGAACTCGATCGATTGCTGCTCGGTCAGCCTTTGTCCCGGCGCTCGCTGGATGCGCGCATCGGTGCCGTGGTCGAACGGGTGCGCTGCGACCCTGCCCTGGCCTGGCTGGCCGCCGATGCCGCAGCCCACTGCGGGCTGTCGGCCTCGCGCTTCATGCACCTGTTCAAGGCCGAGGTGGGGGTTGGCTGGCGGTCGTTTCGCGCCTGGAAGCGTGCCCGGGGTCTGCTCAACTGCGTGCACAGCGGCGAGAACCTCACCCAGCTCGCGCTCACCCTCGGCTACCCGGACGCCACCCATTTCAGCCACGCCATCCGCCAGGTCACCGGGTTGCGGCCGAGCGACATCATCTCGGGCTCGCGCCACCTGGGCGTCTGGAGCGAGATCGGGGTTTCCCCCGGCGCAGCCAGTTGACGCAAGCCGGGGCCTCGCCGCCCCGCTATGGTTCGGCTCGGATCTGACTTTTCCCGAGCTCACATGGCCACCCTGCAAGGCAAGACCCTCTTCATCAGCGGCGCCAGCCGCGGCATCGGCCTGGCGATCGCGCTGCGTGCTGCGCGCGACGGGGCCAACGTCGTGATCGCAGCCAAGACCGCCTCGCCCGATCCGCGGTTGCCTGGCACCATCCACACTGCGGCGGCCGAGGTCGAAGCCGCCGGTGGGCGAGCCCTGGCCCTGCAGCTCGACATCCGCGACGAGGACGCCGTGCAAGCCGCCGTTTCCCGCGCGGCCCAACACTTCGGCGGCATCGACATCCTGGTCAACAACGCCAGCGCCATCGGTCTCACGCGCACGCCCGACACGTCCATCAAGCGCTACGACCTGATGATGGACATCAACGTGCGTGGCAGCTTTGTGTGCGCCCAGGCCTGCCTGCCGCACCTCCAGCGCGCGGCCAACCCGCACATCCTGTCGCTGTCGCCGCCGCTCAACCTCGACCCCAAGTGGCTGGGTGTGCACGCTGTGTACACCACCTCGAAGTACGCGATGAGCCTGATCGCGCTGGGCCTGGCCGAGGAACTCAAGGCTCAAGGCATCGCGGTCAACACGCTGTGGCCACAGACCATCATCGCCACCTCGGCGCTCAACGTGGCTGGCGTGGGCCTGGGCGAGATGGGCCGCAAGCCCCAGATCATGGCCGATGCGGCCTGGCACGTGCTCACCGCCGATGCCCGTGTGCTGACGGGGCGCAGCCTCGTCGACGAGGCTGTGCTGCGCGAGGCCGGTGTCACCGACTTCTCGGGCTACCTGGTCAAACCGGGCGTCACGCCCATCATCGACTTGTTCCTGGACCCGCCGGCCGCTTCCGCAGCGCCGGGCCAGGTCAGCTGAGGCCTCAGAACATGAACGCTTTCTGCCCCGAACCTTCCTGCGCGTTCCCTGCGCGCCATGGCAGCGAGATCGAACGCGCACGCCGTGCCGCCCGGTTGATCGTCGGTCAGATCCCCTCGGGCGTGTCCACCGAGCCCACCGAAGCCGAGTGGGCAAAGCTGGGCCATGGCCTGCTCAAGGGGGACCCGCAGGCCGACCAACTGGTCGCCTGGATGCAGGCCACCGGCATGCGAGCCGCCTGGGCGCAAGTCAACCAGGCCATCGAAGCGGGCGTGGCCGCCGTGCCTGACGCCTCTGTCGCCTTGCGCGCCTTTTTCGAACACGTCGAGCGCCGACCTGACTGGGTGCAAGAGCCTTTGCTGATCCATGGGGCCAAGGTGTGCGGCCTCGGCGGCCGCGCCGGCATGAGGGCCCTGGCCGTTGCGGGCCTGATGGCTGGCTACCAACTGGCCGCCGTCAACCAGACCCTGCTGGCCACTGGTGCATTGGAGAAGGGCGCCGCCCGCCGCATCGCCGAGACCACCAAGTGGTGGATCGACGTGACCGAGCCCGGCGCCATGGCACCAGGCGATGATGGCTTCAAGAGCACCCTGCGCGTGCGCATCATCCACGCGCTGGTGCGCCACCACGTCTCACAGCAGCCCACCTGGGACGAGGCCGACCTGGGGGTGCCGGTCAACCAGACCGACATGCAGGCCACCTACCTGGGCTTCAGCACTGTCTACCTGCTTGGCATGAAGCTGGTCGGCATCCCTCTGCGCCGCGAGGACAAGGCCGCCGTCATGCACCTGTGGCGCTACATCGCCTGGCTCAATGGCGTGGAAGAAGGCCTGCTGCACGACCTGGCCGATGGCGAGCGATCGGGCATGGCCTGGCTGTTCAAGAACCTGCTGAGCCAGCGCATGGCCGACGCCGACAGCGCCCGCCTGGCCCAGGCCCTGGCCAACGAACCGCTGCACCGTCACTACCCGCGCTGGGGCTGGCTGATGGGGCGCTTCAATCGCTCGATGCACCTGAGCCTCGCGCGCCTGTGCATGGGCAACGAAACCCTGCGCGACCTCGGTTTGCCAGTGTGGACGCTGCCCTGGTACCCGCTGTGGATGATGGTGTTCAACCAGGCCTTGCACCGCGTTGCACGGCTGTCACCGGGTGGCAAGGCATGGTTGATGAAGCGGGGCAGGGCGCAGCAGCGCGACTACCTGCCAGTGCTGTTTGGCGAGCAAGCGCCTGCGCTGCGGGATGTGGGGGCGGTCAAGGCCGGGGTGCACTGAACCCGAATGGTGGGCGGGGCCTCAACGACGTCGCAGTCGCTGGCTCCAGCCCAGGGCAGAAAGGCCGACGAGCATCAATAACCAAGTGCCTGGCTCCGGGACGGCGGCAGTTCGCACCGCGTAAACTCTACCCGCCTCGATGTTCAGTTGATAGGCCTGCTCGCTGCCCAGCACGAGCACGCGGCTGAAGCCCCCGTTGACCGACTCGGTTGTTGATTCGAAGAGGAAGTAGGACGGAGCGGCTTCGGCGGCATCCAGGAAACTCAGGGTCAGCGTGCCAGCCAGGGTGAGTGATCCGTGGATGCGCGCGAATGGCGATTGCGCTGATGCCTGTGCACTCAGGTCCAGCCAGACATCGGCGTCATTGCCGAGGGTCAGGTTTCCTTCAATGGTGGCTTCTCTCAGCATCATCTGCCCCTGTTCAATCCGAGTGTCGGCTGCAAGGACATGGCCACGATCAAGCACCATGCGTGCGGTTTCGCTGTCTTGGATCAGTGAACCACCGACGATCAATTGACCAGATCTGACGATCAGTGTGCCTTGGTTGTTCAGCGTTCTTGGGTCAGCCAAGTGCAGGTCTGTTTGCTGAACGAAGACTTGCCCTTTGTTGATCAGCTGAACGTTGGTGATGTTGCCGGATGCAAACAGCGTGTGCTCGGCCGCAATCGTGAGCGTTGGGCCTCCTGTGCCTTGATGATCAGGTGAAGCCGAGATGGCCGCTTGATTGCTTTGCATCAACGTCGCGCCAGAGCCTTGCAAAACCACGTCTCCGGAGACGCGCAGACTTGCCGACTGGTCAGCGACCTGCAAACGCCCGTCAACGGTCAATTGATTTTTGATGGTGGTGCCACCAGTTGAGGCTGTCTCAGTTCCACCAAGTGTGACGTCTCCGGTGATGCGAACATCGCGCAGTTCACTGGCCCAGAGCCGACTGCCTGTTTGAGCACCATGAACCGTGCCACCACTGAGGCCGGTTGCCATCGCTTGCAGTTTTGCGTTTTGACCGATTTCGATGAATCCGTTCTGGTTGTTGATGCCGCCCATGGCTTGCACCGTGGTTTGCGAGGTGATCAGGACTCTTCCCGAGTTGGTCAAGGCATCGCGGATCAGTTGAGACCGTCCTTCCCCAAGGGTCAGGGTCCCATGATTGATGATCGTGGATTGGATGTCGCCCAATGCCGTCAGTGCGTGGTCGCTGGCAATGGTGAGTGAGTCAAGGGGGCCTGCGGCGTGGAGCACCGTGCTGCCCGCCAATGTCGATCGCCCCTTTCCGGATAGCACAGTCTGTCCTTGGATGTTCACCATTGCAGGGCGGCCATCATCGGTGTTGCCCGTCAGCCAGAGTTGGTTCGCGACCCCAACTTGGCCGGAGAGGGTGATGGAGTCCTTGATGACGAACGACAAAGGGTCAGCCACCTGAACGTCGCTCAAGTGCACGTCACCTGAGGTGTGAAACCGCGCTCCGGAATACGTGTAAGCGGCCCCAATCGTCCCGCCACGGATGACGACGCCATGCAAGCGGGCATCGGAGTCCGCATCAATGCGCCCCATCGCGCTGTTCAGCACTTGTGTGCCAGACAGCAGCCCGTCCGAGCGGAGGCGAATCAGCTTGTCGTTGTTGAGGGTTCCTGTCTTGACAAGCAATTGCCCCCAGCTTTGAACGATCAGGTTGCCGAGGTTGCGCACGCTTCCCAGGATCTCCGTCGCAGCACCGACAAGGAACTCGCCGTTCAGTGACAGGTCCTCCAGCTTGACGTTCCCCAATTGACCGCTGATGGTGTTTTGGAGCATTCCGCCTTTGACGTGGCTGTTGTTCAGCCTGCCTTGGCCGTTGAGGTAGATCGTTCCCTGGGCGTTGTCAATCGTTGCGCCCGTGATGGCCGAGGAGACTTCGATGCGCCCTTGGTTGATCCACGTACCCGTTGCCGCAGGGTCTGCGGCCAGATCGTGCCCTGTGACCTGCATCAAGCCCTGGTTGATCAACTGCCCCCGTACCGTTGCGCCGCCAGTGAAAACCTGCCCTGAGCCAAAACCGATGTCCTGGATCAAGACGGGGGCTGTGTGAGTCTCCTCCGCGCGGATGCTGCCTTGGCCCCGAATGAACACGCCAGGTTGACCGATCAGCGCCCCGGGATCCCACGGACCGTTCATGCCTTTTGCATGACTGATGATCATCTGACCGTTGTTGGTGATGTCGCCAACCAGATTGAAGCGTCCTGATGCCGAGATGATGTTGACGCCCGAGAAGGTTCCGTTGACATTGCCTTGAACCGTTCCTCCATGCACGACGCCGTTGGTGAGCAGTGTGGCCTCGCCCCTGCTCGGGCTTGTGCCCACAAGACCGCCAGTGTTGTCTGTGCGACCAATCATCAGCCAGCCTTCGGACAGGATCTCCCCTTGGTTGACGATGTTTGCACTTTGGACGACGCCACTGCCGTAAAGGGTGTGACCCGATTCGATGCTCAGCGTTGACTGCCCAGTCGACAATGTGGCGCCTTCATATCGCGTGCCGGGGTTGCGTGGCCAGACCACGCTGGCATCGCCGGACGTGAGTTGAGTCCGTCCACCGCTTCGAAGAACCGCTCCGTCAAGGGCGGTGAGTTGCGACCCGTATAGCAGTTGCAGACGGCCCGATTGTGACAACTGCCCCTGGATGTCCAAATTTGCGTAGCGCAAGGCCATGCGGCCGTTGGCGCTAACGCTGACGTTCCCTGCATGAGCTGCGTATTGCCCCGAAGGCGAGCCATAGATCAAGACGCCGTAGGGTTGGCTCGATGCAAAGCCGATTAAGACGTCATCGTTGATGCTGGGGATCCTCGCGGGATTCCAGTTGCTTGGATTCTCCCAGTTGAGAGACAGGGACGAGTACACGAGGCTGATGGACGCTGCGGATGCCGTCGCAGGGATGGCAAAGGCGAGCAAAGCTGAACAGGCCACGCGAGCGAGTGGCAAACGTGGTTGTGCTGACGAGATGTTCATTTCTCTCCCTGTTTCGCAAATGCTTTTTGTGACCAAATGTGCGCGCATCGGATGTTGCCATGCCCTGCTGAGCAACTGCTCTCGATTTGTCCGATTCCATGGGACTGGACCCTGAATGAGGGGGCGAAAACCTCATGTGGCAAGTTGATCTCCGTGCTTGGCAATCCTTCCACCATCCGGTACGGTAGCGGGCTGTTCGCCAAAGGAGATGTTCCCCATGAGCCAGGAAAACTGGAAGTTCGAGACCCTGTCCGTGCACGCTGGCTACTCGCCGGACCCCACCACCAAGTCGGTGGCCGTGCCCCTTTACCAGACGGTGGCTTACGCCTTCGACAGCGCCCAGCATGGCGCCGACCTGTTCGACCTGAAGGTGGCGGGCAACATCTACACCCGCATCATGAACCCGACGACCGATGTGCTGGAAAAGCGCATCGCGGCGCTCGAAGGCGGCATCGGCGCGCTGGCGCTGGCGTCCGGCCAGGCCGCCGCCACCTACGCCATCCAGACCATCGCCGAAGCGGGTGACAACTTCGTCTCGTCCACCGCTTTGTATGGCGGCACCTACAACCTGTTTGCGCACACGCTGCCGCAGTACGGCATCACCGCGCGCTTCGCGGACCACCGCGACCCGGCCAGCTTTGAAAAGCTCATCGACGATCGCACCAAGGCCATCTTCGTCGAGTCCTTGGGCAACCCGTCCGGTGCCATCACCGACATCGCGCGCATCGCCGAGATCGCGCACCGCCATGGCGTGCCGCTGATCGTCGACAACACCGTGCCTTCGCCTTACCTGTGCCGCCCCATCGAGCATGGCGCCGACATCGTCGTGCAGTCGCTGACCAAGTACATCGGTGGGCACGGCACCAGCATCGGTGGCGCCATCATCGACTCGGGCAAGTTCCCCTGGGCGCAGCACAAGGCGCGCTTCAAGCGCCTGAACGAGCCCGACGTGAGCTACCACGGCGTCGTCTACACCGAGGCCCTGGGCGCGGCGGCCTACATCGGTCGCGCGCGCGTGGTGCCGCTGCGCAACATGGGCGCGGCGCTTTCGCCCTTCAACGCCTTCCTGATCCTGCAGGGCGTCGAGACCCTGGGCCTGCGCATGGACCGCATCAGCCAGAACACGCTCAAGATCGCGCAGCACCTGCAAAAGCACCCGCGCGTGGAGTGGGTCAACTACGCGGGCCTGCCCGACCACCCCGAGCACCACCTGGTGCAGAAGTACCTGTCGGGCCAAGGCTCGGGCGTGCTGACCTTCGGTGTGCCGGGGGGCCGCCAGGGTGGCGAGCGCTTCCTGGATGCGCTACAGCTGTTCACGCGCCTGGTCAACATCGGCGACGTGCGCTCGCTGGCCACGCACCCGGCCTCGACCACGCACCGCCAGCTGGCGCCCGAAGAGCTGGCCAAGGCAGGGGTGGGCGAAGACACGGTGCGCCTGTCCATCGGCATCGAGCACATCGATGACCTGTTGGCCGACCTGGACCAGGCGCTGGCCAAGGCCTGATGGCCGATGCAGGGGGAGGGCTTTGCGCCCCCTGCCTGTTCAGCGCGGGCGGTTGGTCTGCCGCTGCAGCCAGGCGCCCGCCAGCATGGCCGGCACGAACACCCACACCTCGGTGTTGCCGGCCAACAGGCTGGTCAGGGCCGGGCCCGGGCAGTAACCGGCCAGGCCCCAGCCGATGCCGAACAGCGCGGCGCCCAGGATCAGGCGTTGGTCGATGGCCTTGTTCTGCGGCAGGTGGAACACGTCACCGCAGACGGGCGCCTGGCGCTTTTTCAGCAGCCACTGAAAACCCAGCAGGCTCACCAGCACCGCGCCGCCCATGACGAAGGCCAGCGCGGGGTCCCAGTCGCCCGCCACATCCAGGAAGGCCTGCACCGTGAGCGGGTCGGTCATGCCCGAGAGCGTGAGCCCCCAGCCGAAAAACAGGCCCGTGCCCAGGGCGATGAGCAAGCCGTGCCAAGGGTGAGCGATGGTGGGGTGTTGCGAGCGTGACATGCCGTTGCCTCCTGTTTGCCTGATGGTTCACGCCAGCACGTGACGCGTCACGAAGACGGTCAGGCCCGCGGTGAGCATGAAGGTGGCCACCGCCGCCAGCGAGCGCAGCGACAGCCGGCCCAGCCCGCACACGCCATGTCCGCTGGTGCAGCCGCTGCCCAGCGAGGTGCCAAAGCCCACCAGCAGACCGGCCACGATCAGCAGCGGCACGTTGGCCGTTCGATCGGGCTGCAGGGGCTGGCCCGTCCATTGCGTCCACACCCAGCCCGCGGCCACCAGCCCGATCACGAAGCCAGCTCGCCAGAGGTTGGCGGCGTTCCAGTTCGGGCGATCCAGCAGCCCGAAGGCGATGCCGCTGATGCCGGCGATGCGGCCCAGGCCGATGAGCAGCAGCACCGATGCGGCGCCGATCAGCAGGCCGCCCATCAGCGGCGGCAGGAAAACGAACAGGTCCATGGCAGGGCTCCCGGTCAAGTGAGTCTTGATACCCCTGGGAGTATATGATTCATGGGAAAGATTTGCCAGCAGGGTGGCGAAGGACGCCGATGCCCCCCCAGCTGGGCACACCTTGAGGGCCGCTGGCGACGCATGCCTCGTGGGGCAGCCGGTCCTGCCACCGCGCCCACACCCGGCTGACGCAGCAACGCGAAGCGGCGTGCCAGTCGGAATCGACGATGTCGTGCAGGGCAATGTGGCGCGCGCCGAGCCCCAAAGCCAGTTGCACATCGGCCTCGCAGTCGGCGTCGCCATGCAGGCCATCGATGAAAACGGCGTCGACCTGCGCGGGCAGGCCCGCCATCGCTGCTTGGCGAACACCGACCTCTGCCTGCGCGGCAAGGCGATGGACTTCCAAGGCCAGTCCTCGCTCGGCCGCGACGCGCTGCACATGCCAGGCCACGCCGTCCTGCCCGTCGCCGATTAGCAGCAGGTGCCGGGGCCGATCGCGCATGAGCTGATCGAGCCACCAGGCGAACTCTTGCGGGTGCTGCTCCAGGCGGGGGGCGTGGTGGCCGTCGAAGGGGTGTGGCTTGAGCAGGTCCGGCGGTGGGGGCACGGGCTTGAGGCTGCGCCGCCAGCGCTCGAAGGCCGGGTTGCCGCGCGTGGCCCAGAAGCGCTCCCGGTAGGGCAGCTCGCGCAATTGGTCGAGCAGCAGGCAGCCCGTTTCCTGTTGGCTGAACAGCATGCCGGGCCAGGCCTCGACACCGCCGTAGAAGGCCGGCACGTCCTGCCAGGCGCGCTGGAAGACGGCGTCGTGGCGGAACCAGAAGCAGGTGCCGCTGTAGTGCCAGTCGCCCACATGATGGTGGTTGGCGAAGCGGCCAGGGCGGCGCAGCAGGCCGGTCATCGCATGCTGGTCAAGCTGCGCACGGATGGTGGGCCAATGGTCCAGCGTCACCGCCATCTGCACCTCGGCCCAGCGTTTGACGGCGGGTGGCGAGGCGGGTTCGTACTTCACCCCTTTGGCATGGGCGTAGAAGGCCACGTCGTCGCGGTGTTCGCGAGCGAGTTCGGCCAGCATCAGCGGAAAGGTGACCGACTCGCCACCGCTGGCGTTGGGCCGCACGATGAACTCGACGCCATGGCCCGCGAAGGCGGCCTGCACGGTGGCGAGGTCCTCGGTGCGTTCGTCGGTGACGATGGCCACCAGGCGGCGCCCGTTGAACAGGTCGATGCGTTGCAACAGCAGCTCGACGTTCCAGCGCCAGGTCTCGCCTTTGACGGGCCACAGGTGGTACATCAGGTGGCGGCGTGGGGCGTCGACCAGCGGTGGCAGGGGCGACGGGGCTGGGCGCTGTCGTTGTTGCTGTTGCTGCCATGGTGACGGCGCGGGCACCCTGGCTGGTGCAGCAAAGGTGTGGGGGGGCTTGGGGCGATCGGTGGGCACGTCGATGCCCAACGACAGCGACATCGCCTGCGCGAGCCGGTCCGCATAGCGGTGCCGCGGCAGCGTCTGCCGGCACGCGCTCAAACGGTGTTCGCGCTCTTGGACATCGCCCAGCAGCCGTCGCACCAGGGGCACCAGCTCGTCCTCGTGGTCGAACACGGGCAGCTCGGGGAAGGTGGCCAGCACGCCTTCGCGGCGTTCGGAGACGACCAGGGCGCCACAGGCCAGGGCCTCGAAGGTGCGCGGGCTGGGCGACTGTTCGCGCACGCCTTGTGCGTTGAAGTGGTGCTGGTCGCGGTAGGTGTGCAGCACCACCTCGGTCTGCCGGTAGAGCTCGGCCGTGCGCTGGTGCGGCACGCGTTGGGCCAGGCACAGGCGCTGAAGCACTGGCGAGCGCCAGGGGCCGCCCACCACGTAGCTCAACAGGCCGGCTTCGGCCAGGCGCAGCAGCAGGCGTTCCCGACTGGGGTTGGCGCCACCGATGAAGCCCACGCGGTGGCGGCGTGGGGCGTTCACGCCTGCCTGCGCAACGTGGCAGTGCACCGGGTCGTGTGCCATGGGCAGGTGGTGGGCCGTGGTGCCAGGGCGCTCGTGCCGCTTCAGCGTGCCCGGGTCGTTGACGAACACGGTGTTGAAGTTGTGCGACCAGCTTGTCGTGTCATCGACCTCGTAGGGCTCATCGACCAGCCAGACCGCCGTTCGCCACCGAGCCAGGCGTTGTCCCCAGCGCTGCACGAAGCGCCGGCCATGCACCACCAGCACGAGGTCGGGTGCGAAGGCCTCGATCTTGTCGGGCAGGCGCGGGTCCTGGCAGTCGGCCTCGGCGTGCGCCACACCGAGTTCCTGTGCCGCGTGGCGCAGACCGTCCGAGAACACGTCGCCGCAGGTCACGAAGCGGTAGGTGACGATGAACACGCGGGCCGTTTGTGGTGCCGCTTGTGGGACCGGTTGCAGCGACGGTGTTGGCTGCGCGCGCGATGCGACCGATGGGCCTTGCGTGGAAGGCGGTGCGGCTTCGTGAGCGGGAGCTCGGTGAAAGGCGGCTGGCCTGACGCCTTCCGCGAAATCGGCCACCGACGTGCGGGGCAGGCCTTGCAGGCGGCTCGCCGCGCTCAGGTTGACCAGCTCGATGCCCTGGCGCTGCAAGGCATCGGCCAGCAGCGCGTACTCCTGATCGATGCGCTGCAGCCGGGCGCTCAGCGGGTGCCTGCCGGTGCGCGCGAAGAAGTGGTGATCGGTGAAGTCCACGCCGATCAGGCCGATGCGTCTGGCGCCCATCCACGCGGCGAGGTTCACCGCCACATAGGGCGAGTTCTGCGTGTGGTGCAGAACGGCCTCGGGGCCGATGTCGGTGCCCCCGTGGCGACCCAGCCGAAAGCGCACAACCGGTGGTGCCACCGGGCCCAGGTCCAGTTGAGTGAACAAGGCCTGTGCCCGCGACTGCCTCACGAAGTTGAAGCGATCGCCCCTGAACTGCCTGGCCGGGTTGACCACCACCAGGTAGTTCGGGTCGAACAGGCGGCCCACGTCGTTGACGCCGATGGTGGTCAGCCCCAGCCTTGCCACCTCGGGGGTCAGGGAGCTGCCGCAGCCGCAGACGATGATCGATTCGCCCGCGTGGCGGTCGCGGAAGTCGCCCAGTGAGCGGGGCAGTTCGGGGGCCAGCACGGCGGTCATGCGTCAGATCCAGGTGGTGGTGCCGTTGAGGATGACCCGCGCGCCACCGGGCAGGCCGGCGCGCCAGGCGTTGGTGGTGTCTTGCGTCACCCCGGGCACGGTGGACCAGAAGTCCTCCCAGGTGCGGTAGCTGCGGGCCTTGAGCGCATCGAAGCGGGCGGGGCCGATGCCGGGCAGCGACTGCAGCGCTGCGGTGTGCATCGCGTGTTCGGCCGAGCGTGCAGGGTCGCTCAGGGCCCGGATGGAATCGTTGATGGCCAGCGTCTGCAGGCGCAGCGCCGCCTGGCCGGGCACGTTGTAGTCGGTCAGCGCGCTGTCTTCGATGCGGTTGGGCACGCGGATGGGTGCCGGCGCCAGCCCGCCCACCTTGGCCTGGTTGGTGGCGAGGTCCCACTCGGCGATGCGGCAGTCGAGCTCAGTGGCCACGTGCTGTTCCTGCAGCAGCACCTTGCGCTTGTTGATGAGGATCGGGTTGGTCGAGTTCGCTGGCGTCTGGCTCAGCAGGGGGCTGGCCGAGCGGCCGTAGACCACGCGGACCTCGTAGCGCATCACCTTGCCACCGTCCACCGCCGTCTTCACCACGCTTTCCACCTGAGATTCGTGCAACCCGTTGGCGCTTCGCGAGATCGGGGTGAGGTTGCCCCAGGTCGTGCCCGGGCCGCCCAGCCGCTGGTTGAGCAGGTGGCCCAACACGTAGTAGCTGGCCGTCGAGGTGGAGGTGGCGTTGCCGTGGCGCCGGATGTTGAGGTCGTCGAACTGGGTGTTGCTGATGCCCACCCCGGTGCCCCCGCCAGTGCCGCCTTGCCGCCGGATGGCGACCATGCCGGTGCCCCAGCCCGCCGGGTTGCGGCTGGGGAAGTACTGTGGCGTCGACACGGTGACGGCTGCGCTGGCGGCTTCGGCGTCTTTTTGCGTGAGCTCGGCGAGCGTGGGGTTGACCACGCCCACCACGGCCCACTTGCCGTTGCGCACTTCTGGTTCCAGGCTGCGCAATTGATGCCGCGTGCGGATCACCGCCAGCACGGGCCGGATGACGGCGATGCCGATGCGGCTGCCCGACAGCCGGTTCACCGCGGCCACGCCTTCTCGCACGGCACTTTGCAGGCGCTGCTGGGGTGGTGCGGACGGGTCGCCGCCCATCAGGCGGCTGGCCAGGTTGCCTGCCTGCCTGCGGATCCATTCGATCGCGCGGTCGAGCATGCGGTCCACGCCGCCTTGCAGGTTGCGGATGGTGGTCTGCACCTGTGCGCCCACGTCGCCCAGGCCGATGAAGCGCGCCAGGAAGTCGAGGATGACGGGGATGGTGCGCGCCATGGTGCGCTCGACGAAGTTGGCCGCCGCACCGATGGCCCCGGAGGCGATGGCCGAGACCGAGTCGAGGATGGACTCGACCAGGTCCATGATCTGGTTGATGCGCTGGATGAAGAACTGGATGGTGGTGTAGGTCTTGATGATGGCCTGGATGACCGCGCCCACCGGGCTGAGCAGCGACAGCAGCTGCTGGATGCCGGCCTGCACCAGGCGCTGCTGGATGAAGCCCTTGATGGCGCCCAGCGCCGTCTCGCGCAGGTTGCCGAAGAACTCGGTGACGCGCTCGCGCAGCGTGGCGACCAGGCCGCGGTCGCGCACGTCGCGGATGAACTGCAGGCCGCGCTCCATGGCCGCCATCGCGGGCTCGCCGATGAGCGTGACCAGCTTCTGGCGCACGCGTTGCCAGCTCAGCCCCAGGATCTGCAGCACGAACCAGATGATGCCCTGCAGGTCCCAGCGCTCGGGCATCTGGATGCCGGCGCGCGCCACCGGCCCGGTCAGCCAGGCGATGACGCCGTCGCGCAGGTGGGTGAGGATGCGGGTCATGAACTGGCGCACGCCCTGGCCGACCGCGCCCAGCAGGTTGCGCAGGAAGCCCACCGGGTTCTGGATGATGGTCACGAAGGTGGCGCGCACCCGGGTCAGGATGGACAGGATGCGCCGGCCACCCGCGCCCATGGCCGCTTCGTAGATGAGCTCGAGCAGCTTCATCAGCGCCGCGCCGGCGAAGCCGACCAGGTCGCTCATCAGCGGGCGGAACTGCCCGACGATGCGCTGGATGGTCTCGATGGGGTGCAGCACGTCCGACAACTGCAGCGAGGCCCAGGCCGCCGTGAAGGTGCCGGCCACGCGGTCCCAGGTGAGGTTGCGCGAGCTGGTCTCCTGCTGGAACCAGGCGTAGGCCCGCTCCAGCGCGCCCGACTGCACCAGCTGGTCGACCTTCTCGGTGCCTCCGGGGATGAACTCGGCGAAGGCCCTCACCACGTTCATGGCGGTGCGCGGCACGGCAGCACCGGTGAAGGGGTCGCGGCCCAGCAGCACCGTCACCAGGCCGTAGCCCGGGATCTGCCGGCAGAAGTCCGACAGCGGCGTCATGAACGTCTCCTTCAGCCAGGTGATGGCCTGGCTGATGAGCTGGCTCACGAAGCCCGTGACGCGGTCGATGAGGGGCGTGAAGGTGGCCCGTGCGCGCCGCCACACATCGCCGGGGCTGAAGATGTCCGTCCAGCTCAGCGAGTCGGTGAAGCGCGTGAACGCGTCCCGGATGGTCTGGAAGTTCAGGCCGAGCGCGGCGGTCTGCTGGCCCACCCAGTCGGCCACGCGGGTGACGATGCCCCGGCGCTGCAACACCTGGAACATGATCTCGCCACCGGGGATCAGGCCGATGAAGGCGCGCAGGATGTTGACGACGTTGCGCTCGACCACGCGCATGTTGATGGGGTTGCGGCCGATGATCAGCGTCAGCAGGGTGTAGCCGGGCACGTTGGCGGCGAGCTCGGCCAGGCCGTCGAGGATGTCGGACAGGCCCAGGCGGTGCACCACCTCGCCGCGCGCCGGGCTGAGCTGTTCGGCGGGCGTGGGGCCGCTGGTGAGTTCGCTGCGCTGGACCGCGCGGGGCGACTCGCCTTGCTGGATGGTGTGCGCCAGCTCGTGCGCGATGAGCTCGCGCCCCGAGGCCGTGTCGGGCGCGTACTGGCCGGCGTTGAAGTAGATGTCGCGGCCGGTGGTGAAGGCCCGTGCATTGAGGCGTTGAGACAGCTGCTGAGCCTGCGCATCGGTGTGGATGCGCACGCGCGAGAAGTCGGCGCCGAAGCGGGGCTCCATGAACCGTCGCAGCGGTGCCGACAGGGACTGACCGCCGCCGCGGCTGGCCTGGATGCGCGCGGTGGTCTGGCCATCGACCGCGGCGGGACCTTCGCCTTCGCGCTGGAGCAGCGTGGCCCCCGCGCTCGATGCCGATGCGCGTGCAAGCAGGCGAGGTGACGTGGTCTGCACACTGGCGGCAGCGGGTGCCGGCATCTGCACCACCCGTCGTGCCACATCGCTGGCTTCGCGCTCGGCCGAGTCATGGGGCGATGACACCTGCAGGCTTGCGCACTGCACGCGGCCCGTCTCGCTCACCCCGCCGCGGAACGACTGCGTCGTCAACGCCGTGGCAGCCGGGGCCTCCTGGCGGTTGAGGGTGGGGCTGAGCATGGCGGACATGGCTTCAGTCCTGCGGCTCCAGCGAAGGGCATTGCTGGCCGGCCTTGCGGTACTCGCGCTCCAGGGCCTGTTGCAGCTCGCCCGGGCCGATGGCGCGTGCACGCTCGATTGCCAGCAGGGCCGCGTGCAGCGCCGCGTTGCGGATCTGCCCGCCCGACAGGTGGCAACGCAGGGCAACGCGTTCGAGGGCTGCGTCGGACACCTGCTGGTGCGCGCCCAGGTGGGCCTGCCACAGGGCCAGCCGGGTCAGGGCATCGGGCAGCGGGAAGTCGAGCGTGGCGTCCATGCGCCGCGTGAAGGCCGCGTCGATGCGGTCGGCGGCGTTGGTGGTCACCACCAGCACGCCTCGGTAGCGCTCGAGCCGCTGCAGCAGGTAGTTGGTCTCGAGGTTGGCATAGCGGTCGGTGGCGCTGCCAACCTGGGTGCGACCCGCCATCAGCGCATCGCCTTCGTCGAGCAACAGCACCACGTCGAGCGACTCCGCGGCCTCGAACACGCGCTCGAGGTTGCGCTCGGTCTCGCCGATGTACTTGCTCACGGTTGCGGCCAGGTCAACGCGGTAGAGCGGCCGGTTCAGCGCGTGGGCGAGGTGACGCGCGGCCAGGGTTTTGCCGGTGCCGCTGGGGCCCTTGAACAAGGCTTTGACACCATCGCTGTGGCCGAAGGCCGAAGGCAGGGCGTCGGCCAGTCGGTCGCGATGACGACAGCGCGCGACCAGGGTGTCGAACTCTTCCTGCGCGTGCCCCGGCAGGGCCAGGGTTTCGTCGTCGTGCAGCGCGGGCATGCGCTGGGCGATGCCATCGAGGGCGAAGCGGCCGGCCTCGTCAAGCTGGCGCAGCACGAGGGTGTGCAGGTCGACTGGTGACGCCTGTTGCCCTTCTGGTTGCCGATGCAACGAACGCGCCAGGCGGTGCAGGGTGCCGCGTGGCAGGCGCAGATCAAGCAGCTCATCGGTGGGCTCGATCGGGGTGGCGGATGGGGTGCCTTGCGACAAGGCCAGGCGCCAGTGATGGCGGCGTTCGTCGAGGTCCGGGGCGTCGAGCTCCAGCGTGTGCACGGGCCGGTCGTTCACCGCCAGCCCCCCATGCTGAGGCAGGCGGGCCACGATGAGGCCGGGGCAGCCCGCAGGGGGCTGCCAGTTCAGGCGTTCACCCGGCGTGGGATCGAAGCTGACCAGGGGCACGGCGCCGAGCAGCGCGGCGGCGGCGCCGAGCGCAGGCAGGTGGGCGGCGTCCACGGCCTCGATGAGGCCCAGGCCCTGGCTGCGCGCCAGCGCTGCGGCCAGCGTGCGGCGGCCGCTGCCGGGCAGGCCGCGCAGAACCCAGCATGCGCGGCGCTCGCTGTGCGGCCCGTCGTTGCCTGCCGCGCTCCAGGGGGGGTGGCTCGGCTGTGTCGCCACCAACCGAGCGCGCCAGGTATCGGGCAGGATGAGTTCGTCGAGCGCAGGCAGCGATCGCCAGGGGCGATGCAACCAGCTGCTGTGGGCCGGCGGCAAGCCACAGGCCAGCTCCCACAAGGCGGGGTTGGCGCGCAGCGCCGGGGCCTGCCCGGCACCGGGGCCCGGCGGCTGCACCAGGTGCGCGGCCTGCAGGCGCTGCAGCGCGCGCGCGACGGTCAGCGGGGCCCAGCAGCGCACCATGGTTGCGCGGGTGAGCAAGCCGCCATCGCCATGCAGCTCGTCGATGAAGCGGGCCAGGCGCGGGTCGTCTTCAGGCAGGGCGAGCGCGACCCACATGCCCAGGTCGTCGGGGCCCAGGCCCAGGGCCTGGGCCAGGCGTTGCAGGCGGCGGCCGGTGGAGTCGGCTTCGGCATCGGAATCGGCATCGGGGTCGTCCTGCGCGAAATCGGGGCCGAAAACCAGCGCCTGCTCCAGCCGGCCGAGCGCATCGTCGAGCGTCAGGTCGCTCAGGCCCAGCGCGGCCGCCTCGTCCAGCACCGAGTGCAGCACGGGGTGGCGCGTCAGCCAACCGCCCAATTCTTCGCCGTTTTGCAGGGCCCCGCGCAACAGCGTCAACAGGCTGCGGACCCGCCAGGCAGACAGGGTGGGGGCGAGGGGGCGAGCGGTGTCCGACATGGTCAGGCCTCGAATTGAAAGCGCACGTCGCAACCCGACGCGGGCACCCAGCCTGGGTCGCGGTCGAGCCCGGCGAGTCGCACGGTCAATGGCAGCTGGTGCAGGTCGAAGCACACGTCGACCCGTTCGCCACGCCGCTCGATGCGGGCTGGCAGGTTCAGGCAGGTGGGCACGGCTTGGCGCTCTGGCTGGTTCAGCGCCAGGGACAGGCGCCGTCGCAGCAGCGGCCACCAGCAGCTCAACTCGGTCTCGGCCCGCTTGCTTGGGCGACTGGCTGGCAGGTTGGTCGTTGGGCCGCCTTCGGGCTGCAGGAGGGAGCGGGCCTCGGTCTCGGGAAGCAGGGACATCGGTGCCTGGCCCCAGGCCGATGCCAAGCGTGGGCGGCAGAAGGGCGTTTGTTCGCGCAGCCAGCCGGCCAGCGGATCGGCAGCGAACGACCGCCCCAGCATGGCGATGCCCGCAGCGTGAAGGAACTGCCATGGCGACACGCTCAGCAGCGCATGCCGCGGGCGGGTGAAGTCACCGTAGAGCTCCCAGGCCAGGGCCAGGTTGAGCAGGAAGAAGATGCCGCCATGCGAGGTCTGCGTCACCTGCGGCCTCACCAGGGGCATGGCGGTTGGTGCTCGCGTGGCTCGGCGAGTGTCCGTCAGGGCTGGGGCGGGGTGGGCAGCGTGAGGCGCGGGCGCAGCACACGCTTCGGCAGGCGGGATCGATCCGGTGTCTGGTGCGTGCCCGAGCGGTGCCGCGACAGGGGGCAGGTCGTGTGCGCTGCGCTGCTTGCCGATGGTTGGCGCTGATGGCGAGGCCTCGCCTTGTTGCTGGGGGCTGGGAAGCGATGAAGAGGATGCCTCGTCGCGCTGATGCGCCTTCTCGATCGGCCAGGCGCCGTCGGTTGGATCGGCGCCTTGCTGCGAGGCCTGTGCAGGCGCTGCATCAACCCACCCGGATCCCGGCAGCAAACGCGCGGCCAGCTGGCGTTCATCCAGCGCCAGGTGAGGTGCCTCGTGCAACACGCCGCAAAGGGACCGCAGCACCGAAGCACCATCGATGTCGGACCGAGCTGGCATCGCGGGGGCATGCGCAAGCGAGCCTGTGCGATGCAGCGCTTCGGTGGTGTGCCGATCATCGGCGTTCCTGGAGGCCCTGCTTGCCCGAAGGACTGCCGGGTCACCCGTGATCGGTGCATCCGACAACGCCTGTGTCAGCCATGCCGTCGCCGCCGTGGCGACAGGGTGGTGCGCCTGCATGGCTTGAAACAAGGCGAGCCTGCCACCCGAGCCGATGTGGCGGGGCCAGGCCAGCCCCTGGCCCATGGCGTTGAGCCGCGCCATCGCCGCAGGCGCGACGCGGGCCGACTTCAACCAGGCTTGCAAGGCCGCCTCGCTGCTCGGCCGGTGCCCCAGCCAGGTCTGCCACCACCACCGGTGTGCGACCTGCCCCTGCAGGCCGTCGTGCGCCAGGCAGGCCAGCAACTCGGCTTCGTCCGCGAACCAGACGGCGTCGCAGCCTGCACCCAACGGTGCGCCGGTGGCAGGGCGGACGGCGTGCCTCAGCCTGGGCCCCAGCACATCGGCCTGGCTGTCGGCGCGCAGGGCCGACCAGGGCGCCCGCACGCTGCGCAACAGCACGATGGCGTCGGCCGGCAGGCCCAGCCGGGAGGGCGTTTGCTCTTGCAGCCAACCGCGCACCTGCTGCCGCACTGGCTCGAGCGAGCCCTGGTGCGCAGGCACCTTCAGGCGCTGGATGCGTGCGGCGTGGCCCATCGTCAGTTCTCGAGGTTCTCGCGTTGCGTGATCAAGCCGTGTGCCGATGCCTGCGCATCGATCAGCTTGCCGACCTGTTCGCCGACGTTGCCTGCGACCAGCCACAACACGCGACCCGTTGGCTGGGTCGTCGGGTGCAGGTCGATGCCGGTTTCGGCCCCCGAGATGAAGTTGTCCTGCACCATCAGCTGGCTGCCGTAGGCGCCTTGCAATCGGATGGCTTGCAGGCCGGCTTCCTTGGCGAACTTGGCGTCTGCCCGAACCTCGTTGTGCGCGACCTGGACGTTCTCCGCGTTGCCCACGGCCACCCCGAAGCAGCCGAGTCGATCTGCCCCTTGCAGGCTCAGCTGGATGTCGTTGTGGGCGATGCCCACCCGGTCGGCGGCCTGCTTGCCGGGCTTGGGGTCGCCCGCCAGCGCGGTCGCGACGGCGATGCCCGAGGCACTGCCTTCGACCAGGTTGCGATCAACGCGCACCGAACCCAATGACGAGCCGGCCACGACGATGCCGCATCGCATGGGCTTGTCCGGGTCTTCGGCGCCGAGCACGTTGTCGTGCACGCGCGCGCGCCGGGCGTTGACGCACAGGATGCCGCCCTGGTTCGCCCCGACCGTGACGGTGCAGTGGCCGATGTCGACGTGCATGCGGGCTTCGTTGCGCTTGGCCTTGATCGAAGCGAGGTCGTGCACCGTGATGCCCATGGCGCCCAACCCCTCGTCGGCGGCCACGGACGCCTTGACGTCGAGCAGCCGCACCTGGGGCGTGTCCTGCACCGTCAGCGCACCACCCAGGGTTGTGCCGTCGTCATCGTCATCGAGTCCGGCGAACGACAGCGCTTCGCGCAGCGCCTCCCGTCCCATGCGGCCGATGGCGTCGCCTACCAGCGTCAGGCCTTCGAGGACCAGGCTTTCGCAGTCGCGCACGATGAGCACGCGCTCGGACTTGCTTTCGCCGAGCAGGGCCCGGTGCCCACGGATCTCGACGTGGCCCGCCTCGCGCAGGATCAGCGGTTTGCCCAACTGGTACTCGCCGGGCTCGAAGCTGATGAGGGTGCGGGCGTTGCCTTGCAGTTTCTTGAAGGCCGCGTGGATCTCCTGCGGTGACATGCCGGGGTGGATGACGGTGTGCAGGAAGCTGCCGCTGCGCAGGGCGTCGATGGCCGCCTGCACGTCGCCGACGCCGCCCAGGCCGCTGCGGGCGCCGTCCAGCCAGGTGCGCTCGGCGTGTTGCACGTTGCGGCTGTCGCGCACGAACAGCAGGGGCGCGCCGCTGCCTTCGATCTCGTGGACACGCACGCGGCCGCTGGCGGCGGGCGCCGTCAGGTCGATGGCGTCTTCGGTCAGCGCCCGTTGCAGGACGCCGGGTGCGTCGCTGGCGGCCAGCGGGGTGACACGCGCGGGGGCGCGATCGGCGAAGAAGCGCCGCCAGTCGGTGCCCGCAGGCAGCAGTCCCGCGGGTGGCAGCCAGCTCAGGTTCACCGTGGCCGCGGCGGCCGCGATGGCGGGGGTGTCGGCGAGCTGCTCCTGGAACTGCAGGAAGCGGGCTTCCGCCGTGCCTTGCAGCCGCTCGCCCAGCCAGGCCGCGCCTTGCACCGAAGCCGTTTGCGCGGCGATGCGGCGACGCACCGCTGCGCCATCGATGAAGGCGATCTGTCGGCCGATCAGGCATACCAGGGCCAGGGGCACGTCGCAGGCGCTCAGGCTGCGCTCGGCGAGCATGCGGTCGAGCAAGCTATGGCCATGGGCACCGGCCGATGTGGCGCGGGGCGTGGTGGTGGTGGGCTGGCGGTGCGCCTGACGCAGCAGCGACGAGCCCAGGCATTCGTGGGCGATGCGGTTGCGCAGTTGAGCGAGCGCGGCCGACGTCGTGCCCGAGATGGTGCCGCCCGGGATGGGCAGCAGCTTGAGCTGGACGCCCTCGGCGATGACGTCTCGCGCGCAGCGGGTGTTGACGGCTTCCAGGGCCAGCACCGGCGCGAAGCCCTCGGGCACGTCGATGGGCGAAAGCGTCAGCAGCAGCAGGCCGTCACCGGCGACGTAGGTGCTGGCCGTGGCGTCCACGCAGGGCCCGAATGTGCTCTGGAGGGCTCCACCGGACGTGCCGCTGGTGTCGGCGGGGGGCTGGATCAGCGAAAGGCTCACACGCTGGTTCAGCCTCAAGGCCTGCCCGGACAGGGCCACCGCCAGGCCGGCTTCGACCGTGACCACGCCCAGGCTTTCGGCATCGGACGCGGGCCCGGCGGCATTGACCTCCAGCCCCCAGGCGATGCCCGAGCCGGTCGCAGCTCCCACCTGGGCATCGGCCTGCCGGCGTGCGGCCTGGTCGCGCGAGAGGTCGGACGCCGTCAACAGGCGGCCATTGAAGAAGTGGACCGCACGAACGCTGTCCTGCGTGATGGCTTCACCCAGCAGGGTGTGGGTGCGCTCGCTCATACGGGCCTCGTCGGGGTGACGGCAAAGCGGCTGACCTGGAACTGCACGAGGTGGTCGCCATCGGCGAGCGCTTCCAGCCCGAGGATCATGATGTCGAAGTGGATGTCGGCGCCTTCCGCGATGGGTGCCTTGCCGACGTAGGCCAGGATGGCGCGTTTGGGGTCTTCGACGATGGGTGTCAGCAGCACCGTGATGCGGTGGTTCGGGTGCTCGTCTCTGGGGATGTCGCGCACGACCAGGCTGATGCGGGCCACGCGGCCATCGGCATTGCCGCCGCGCACCTCGACCTTGGGCGCACCACCCGCGCTGCCTGCCTTGAACTGGCCGGACGAGATCAGCACCTGAGCCACGCCAGCGGCCACCACCTCGACCGGGCTGGTCGAGCCGCCGGTGGCCCCGGCAGCGGCCACCCAGGCTTCGCCGTTGTAGGTGAGCACATCACCCTTCTTGGGCGCATCGGCCGCCACCTTGTTGCCTTGCAACAGGTCGATTCGGTTGTCCTTGGCGTCACCGCTGACGTCGCCGCCCAACGGGGGCAGCTCGGGTGTCTCGGGGGTGGGCAGGTTGGCAGGCACCCAGACCCGTCGAGGGCGGGACGCCGGGCCCGGGCCTGGCGCCGCGACCTCCTGGAACATCAGCACCTGCCCCAGCGTGGGCGCGGTGTCCGCCACAGGGGTGCCTTGCAGTGCGCGCACCTTGTTGGTCGCGATGGGGCCCTGGGTGTCACCGGCCAGCTCAGGCAGGGCGGGCAGGGGGTGGACGTGGTCGCGCCGCGCATAGTCGGCGTTGGCGCCGGGTGCGCCGGCGCCACCGAAGGCCAGCGCGGCCGGGAGCTGGTCGGACGCCACGGGCAGGTGGGTGGGCGACCACTGTTGCGTGTTGTCCAGCGCCAGCACGTCACCGACCTGGGGTGCCGTGGTGGCGATGGCCCGGTTGCGCAGGGCCACCACGGTGTTGGCCGTGATGTCGCCGATGACGTCGCCGGCCAGGTCGGGCAGCGTGGGCGTGCCGTGGCTGTGGTCGGCGCGGGCGTACTCGCTCAGCACGCCGACTTCCGGCTCGAGGCCGAAGCTCAGCGCGGGGGTGACGGTCTCGGCCGCTTCGGGTGCGGGGTTCTGCAGGATCAGCTCCTGCAGCATGCGCAGGCTCAACAGCAGCGGCCGACGGCTTTCGTCGATGTCCGTGACCGCACCGGTCAGGGCGGTGCCATCGACGCTGAGGGTCAGCGTGGCCAGCAGGAAGGCGTCGTCGTCGGCGCCCGGCGCGATGGAGCGTGGGCCGCAGCCGTATCGGGCGCGCCAGATGGGGCGCAGCTCGGTGACCCACAGCCGCAGGGCCACGCGCAGCAGCCCATCGGTGGAGTTCAGGCCCATCGGGGGTGAGCCCAGCATGTAGTCGGTGGGTGGGGGCGAGGTGGGCGTGAGCCAGCCCTCGGCCGCGTCGCGCAGGCTCTGCAGGAAGTCCTCGTCCGACATCGGAGGCGAGCTCAGGTCCACCGGCACCTGGGCCAGCCAGTCCGCGAAGTCGCGGATGGCGTCTTCTTCCAGTTGCGGCGGGGCCTGCGTGCGCAGCGTGAGCTGGAAGCAGTCGGCGATGCGGGAGTTGGCCGTGAGCGCGTCTTCGCTGCGGCAGGGCTCGCCGGGCACGGGCACCTTGTCGGTGGGCACGCCCTGGTACGCGAGCACCACGTGCACCGTCAGGTTGCTGGTGCCGCTGCCCAGGCCGGCCTTGAAGGTGGCGTCCTGCTTGCGCAGCCAGGCGGTGACGTCGGCGCATTGCTCGTCGGAGACGCACACCGGTGTGCCCGACGGCGTCCAGCCGATGCCGGGGCTGACCGCCACCGTGTTCCCGCTGTTGCGGGCCTCGACCTTCAGGCCCCGGGCCGTGCCATAGCCGATGAGCTCGCGGGCGAGTTCATGCCGGCGCGCGATGTGCCAGGCCTGCTCCTGCACGAAGTCGTCCACGCCGAGCAGCATGCCCTTGGTGTAGTTGACCCGCTTGTTGGTGTCCAGGGCGGTCACGCCGGCCCCGATGGTCGTCGTCTGTCCGCAGCATCCCATGGTGGTTTCCTCCAGTGTTCATCGGCCTTTGCGGGCCATCAGCATTCGGCGCTCAGCATTCGAGCAAGATCCGGTCGGGTGGCACGTCGCGGCGGCTGGCCGTGCGCGATGCGCCGATGTGTCCTTGGCCCAGCACCATCGCGGGCGCCAGTTGCGGGTCGCGGCTGCCTTCGCCCAGCAAGGTGTCCAGGCCCAGGCGCACCTGTCCCAGGCGGAACAGCGTCCAGTAGGGCTGGATGTCGAAGCGGGTGTGGGCGGGCTTTTCGAGCGAGACCACGCGGCGCACCAGGTCCATGTCGCGCTGCAGCGTGGCGATGTCGCTGCCCGGGCCCGAGATGGGCAGCAACACGCTGAACGAGTGAGCGCGGGACTGCATGGGCTCCAGCCGCGTTTCGAACAGCGCCCAGTCGGTCAGCGAGACCGTGTCGGTGGGCAGCTCGGTGGGCGGCGCCATCAGCGCGAACGAAGGCCAGTTGCCGGCTGTGCCGCCGCTGCCAGCGGTGCGCTGACGCCAGGTGGCGATGCCGTGGTGTCGGCGCGCGACGAAGGCCTGCCAGCGGCGCAGGTGGCGCGCCAGGCGGGGCTGCAGCCTGGCGATGAAGTCGCGCCAGGCCGCCTGCAGGGCGAGGGCACCTGCGTTGTCCCCACCCTCGGTGAGATCGGGCCAACGCTGGGGCAGGCGCTCGGGCAGGCGTGGGTCGGGCTGGCGGCGCATGCGCTCTTGCCAGGCGGCATCGAGGTCGGCGGCCAGGCTGGGCACGGCCCCCAGCTGCACCTCGCAGAAGCCCTGCCACAGCTCGGGCGGCACGTCCGAAGGGGGCACCGGGGCAAAGGCGTTGGCCGTGGCGTTGTGTCCATTGGCCGTCAGCCATTCGCGCCATCGTTGCTGCAAGCCGGCGGCCCCGTCCTTGAGCGACCAGCGGGCGTTGCTTTGCAGCAGGCGTGGCTGGTCGCTGACCACGGTGCGGCCCAGCAGTTCGGGGGGCTGGCTGCGGGTCAGGAAGGACTCGATCACGCGCACACCCCATGGTTGCGCCTGCGATGGCTTGGGCAGCGCGAACTCCGACTCGGGCAGCACCGAGGTGGCGACCGCCAGTTGCGTGGCCAGTCGCACCGCCTGGGGCGTGCCACGGTACTGGAAGAGCGCGCTGGCGTGGTCGATGAGCTGGCGCCGGCGGGCTTCGTCGAGCGCGGGGTCGAGCACGAGGCCCAGCCAGCCGGCCAGCCAGTCCAGCGTCTCCGCGGGGGCGGTGCGCACATCGAACAGGGCACCGGCCGTGGCGATGCGGTCTTCCAGCGTGGTGAAGGTGCCTTCGAAAAGCGCGAGGAAACGATCGAGGAAGTCGGCCGAGGTTTCGTCTTCGCGGTAGACGGCAGGCAGGTAGCGCTCCAGGTAGGAAAAGCGCGGGCGCCACAGCCGCAGGGCGGCCACGCGTGGCGTGGTCAGCTCGTTGCCCTCCAGCCGCAGCGCCAGTTGGACCCAACGACCCCGGCAGCGTTGCAGCAGGGTCTCCCAGGTGCCCAGGCCCTTGCCCGCGTCGGTGCGCGAGCCGGGGGCGTCCAGCAGCCAGGGCAGCTCGCTGCCATCGGGGCGCAGCAGGGGCACGGGCTCGTCGGTGAAGGGCAGGCTGTCCAGCAGGTCGAGGTCGTCGCTGCAGCGGCTGGCCAGCACCAGGCGGCAGCCCGCGGGCACGCAGGCGTCCAGCATCACCCGGTGCCAGACGTGGCCGGGCTCGCGGGCGTCGTAGATCGGGGTGCGCAGCGTGGCGTGGCTGTGGTGGCGCGGGCGGCGTTGGGCCACCAGAGGCAGCCAATGCGCCTGGCTGCGGTAGAGCAGGCCCGTGTCGCCTTCGACCTGGCTGCGCCCGAGGCTGACCAGGGGCATGCCGAGGTAGCGCTTGAGCGGCAGGTAGTCGGGCTGGGCGGCCAATTGCAAGGGCGGCAAGGGCGCACCGCTGGAGGCGGGCTGGACCAGCACCTCGAACAGCACGCCCTGGTTGCCCTCCGTCGAGACGATGATCAGGCGGGGCGTGGCCGGCTCGGTGGCGTCCATGGCCGGGGCATGCCAGGCGAAATCGAAGCCTGGCCACTGGAAGCCTTCGGCATCGGCGGGGGGGAAGACGCCCAGCATGCCGCGTGTGCTGGCGCGGCCGGCGTGCACGCCATTGACGTAGCGGTGAACCACGGCGAAGCCGTCGGCATCGGCCTCGTCAAGGACCAGGATGCTGCCGTCGGGCATGACCTCGATGGCGATGGGGCGCTGCTCGGCACCGGGCGCGCCGGCGGCTTGCAGCTCGAACCAGGGTGGCCCGGAGGGCGGCGCCGCGGCACGGTCGACGGGGGGCTGTTGGCCGGGAGCCCAGCTGAAGTCGGATGGGGTCTCTTGCGAAACGGGAAAGCTCGCGCTCATGCGCAGGCGCCGGTCGAGCAGCCACACTCGCCGGCGTTGCGCATCGAGGATGGCCAGGCCGCCACAGCACCGGGGCGCCATGTCGGTGGCCTGCAAGGGCCAGTCCGTCGGCCAGGCCAGCACCATCGGCGGGCCACCCGCGAGCAGGTCGAACACCAGCAGGCCGGCGCCCTGGCCTGGCGTGGTTGGGTCGGCTTCGAAAGCCGCGACCAGGTGCTGGTCGTGGGTGACGGCCAGGCCCTTGAGCACATGGGGCGCGTGCGCCACGGCGGCATCGCTGGGCGTGAAATCGCCGAGCGATGCCGAAGAGCCTGGGGCACCGGATGCCATGGACGCACCTGGCGATGCGGGTGGCCAAAAGCGCCCCAGGGCCCCTGATCCCGCGGACCTGACCTCGATGGCCAGACCATGTTCCACGATGGCGTAGACATTGCCCTGCGCATCGGCGGCGGCGCCCAGGCGCTGGCCTTCATCGGGCGGCAGGTCGCCGGGGGTGGGCTGGAAACGACCGACGCGGCGCGCCAGGATGAGCTGCCCGTCGCGCGGGTCGATGCTCAGCGGCGCGGCCTCGTCGGTGGCGGGGTTGTCCCACAGCGAGGCCAGCGAAGGGCCGTCGTCACCGTCGCTGTTGGCCAGGCGGCAACGTCCCCAGTCGGCGCGGCCGAGCAGCAGGTCGAAGCGGGCACCGTTGGCGTCGATCATGGTGTCTGCCTTTGCATCAGCATTCGCGTGGCACGGTGGGCACGGGCACCACCTGGCGCACGCCGTCGCCCGTGCCTTCGAAGCCGGTGCCATCGCCCGTCCCCAGGCCGCGCAGGGTGTCGATGGCGACCGGGTCACCTGCCTCCACACTCAGGCCCAGCAGGCGCGGCAGCTGCAGGCCGTGCAGGGCCTGCTCGTCGGGGATGGCGGTGCCGCGGGCATCGGCCAGCAGCACGCCGTTGATGCGCAGCACGCCGGGCACACGCGCGGCCTCGGCCCACAGGTCCTTGACGTTGACGGCGGTGCTCAGCGGCCAGCCGTCTTCGCGGCCGGGCAGGTCGGTGGCACCGTCGATGCGGGTGGGCGCGAGCACGGCGCGCAGCCGCGCTTTCACGGCGTCGCGCACGTCGGGCACGGTGTGTCCACCTGCCACGGTGATGCCGACCGACAGCCACAGGCCCACGTAGTCGGGGCCGCGCAGCACCAGCTCGGTGGTCACCAGCCGGCGCGGGTCGAGGTGTCGGCACACCGCGTCGATGAAGGCGCCATCGGGCTGCGGCGCGTCGGGCTGGCGCGGGTCGTGGCGCGGCACGAGCATCAGCGTGACCACGCCCGGGGCATCGCCAGGCTGGCTGTCACCGAGATCGGGATGCCAGGCGGCCAGGACCTCCACCCGGGCCACGTCCACGCCCGGTGTGCGGGCCGCGATGTCGTGGAAGTCCTCGGCCGTGACCAGCCGGTCGCGGTGCCGCACGAAGGCGGTGATGCGCTTTTCGCCGGTGAGCGCGTCTTCGGCGTCGGCGCCGCCCCAGGTGGCCAGCGGGTTGCGCACGCGCACGCCGGGCGGCAAGGCGGGGCCGGAGGTGATGGCGCCTGCAGCAACGTTGCCGGCGCGCCCATCGCACACGTCGTACTGCGCCAGGATGCGCGAGCCGAAGGGCGGGCGGCGCCCACGCAGCCCGTCACCGAAGCGCACGGTGCCGGCCTCGGCGTCCAGCAGGAAGACGTCGGTGGGGCGGGTGCTGGCCGAGGTCGATGCGGGTGAGAGTTGCAACTCCGGCCCGGCCGCCATCAGGTCGTCGACCTGGGTCCACGGTGTGGCGTTGGCCTTGTTCGCATCGCCCGCGTTACCCGGATCGACCACGCGCAGCACCAGCCCGTCGGAGACCACGCCGGTGCGGCTCAGGCGCAGCAGCTGGTCGGGCGTGCCATCGCCCTGGCCCAGCACCTCGTTGGAGACCGAGACGCGCTGGTCCACCACGGCCGCGTTGACGCCGACCCACTTCACGCGCAGGCCGGCCGAGCGTGGCGGCGCCACACGCACCCAGCTGACGATCCGCCCGGCCAGCGCCGAGTCCTCAAGCGCCGGTGGGAAGTCGCCCACGCCGGCTTCCAGCGGATCGAGCTCCGTCCACGTGAAGATGGCATCGGCCGAAGCGGGCAGGGGCAGCTCGACGATGCCTGGGCCTTGCAGCACGTTGTCGGCGCGGGTGGGCAGCAAGGTGGTGTAGCGAGCCTGGGGTGGCTCGCCTGCGGGCACGCTGACGCGCCGCGGCAGGGCGTACTGAACCAGTTCGTCGACCTCGCCCTCGACCGCGCCCTGGCCAGCGCTGCCCAGCGTGCGAGCTTGCTCGTCCACATCTGGCACCAGCCCCAGGCTCAGGCTCTTGCCGGCGATGGCCTGCGCGGCCTCCAGCACCGAGCGGCCCGGCGGGGCCAGCAGCGCCACCCACAAGGCGCCGTCCACGGTGTCCTCGCTCAGGGCCACCGAGCGGCTGCCGCCGACCTCTCGCGTCTCGTAGGTGTCCAGCTCCGGCACCGGGGCATCCGGGTCCACCGCGCGGTAGAGCAGCTCGTAGTAGGCGCGGTCGACCTCCTGCAGCGCAACCTTGCGCTTGATGAAGGCGCGGCTTTCCACCGGCAACACGTCGATGGCGCCACGCGTGCGAAAGGGCACGGCGCCGGCGCGCACCTCGGTGCGGGCGGGCAGCATGGGCACGGCGGCGTCGAGTCGGGCGCCGCTGAACACCACCAGGCCTTGTGCCGGTTGCGCCGCGGCCAGCGGCACGCCCAGCAGGCGCAAAAAACGTGCGCGGCTGATCTCGGGCACGCGGTTGGCGCGGTACAGCAGGCTCTCGGTCAGGAACGCGAAGAGCTCGACCAGGGTCACGCCCGGGTCGGACTCTGACAGCTGCGTCCACTCCGGCGTGTGCACGGGCACGCGGGCCAGCGTGTCGCGCACCAGGTCGGCGTGGCGGCGGTCGTCGATGCTGGGAACTTGCAAGGGCATGGGTGGTCTCGTTGTCGCAGGGGTGTTCGAAGTGGGCGTTCAGTTCACGTCAGCCCTGCACGCTCACGGCCACCGACAGGCGTTCCTGCACCTGGGTGGCCACCAGGCGGTAGGTGAGGGTGGCGATGGCGCTTTCGGTGTCGCGGCTGTCGGCGGCGACCTCGACGGACTCGAGCTGGATGCGCGGCTCCCAGCGCTTGAGGGCTTCGCCGATGGCCTGCTTGATGAGCGTGTGCGTGGCCAGGGTGTTGGGCTCGAACAGGAAGCGCCGCAGGCCGGCGCCGAAAGCGGGCAGGCGCAGGCGTTCACCGGGCTCGGTGCTCAGGATGATGCGGATCGACTCGTGCACGTTGGTCTCGCCAACGGACCAGGCCATGCGGCCATCCGGGTCCACGCGGGGCGGGAAGGCCATGCCCTGGCCGAAGATGCGTCGGTTGTCCATCACGGGGCCTTCTTTCCCTTGAAGCCGGGCACGGGGAAGCACACGATGAACAGCGGCAGCCAGCGGAAGATGAAGTCCAGCAGGCTGACGATGATGGTCAGCAGGATCAGCGCGCAGATCGTGATGATCGGGATGGACAGCGAGCACATCACGCCCAGGGCGTCGCCGTTGTCCTTGCAGGGGCCCTTTCCCTTGACGTCGAAGTCCTTGTGGAAGGGCCAGGGCAGCACGCTGAGCACCAGGTCGCCGAAGGTGATGCCCTTGAAGCGGTCGATGTGGCCGCACAGCATGTCGGACATCATGAAGACGGTGTTGCGGTCGAACTTGCGCAGACCGGCGGGGCTGATGTCCACCGGCAGGCCGATGCGGATGGGGCGCGCGGGCGCGTCGGGGTCGAAGAAGCTGGCGAGCTGGAAGGGCTCGGTGGGCGCGCTCACCAAGGTGCCTTCGAAGGGCGCGCAGTCGGGGCGCTCGTGCACCATGCGCATCACGTACCAGGCCTCGCGCATGTCGCTGGGCTGAAAGCTCGCCAGGCCGGGCTGGGGCACAGGCGCCGTCAGGTCGAGCGCGGCGGCGGGCACGAACTTCATCAGGTCGGCGATGCGTTTCTGGATGTGCTCGACGGGGTAGTCGGCCGGGTCGTTGGCCGGCGCCTGCGCCGTTGACAGCGGTGGTGGCACGAGGTGCCAGGGGTCAACCAGCAGGAAGAGGAAATCGGGCCAGCGGCTGACTTCGTTGGGCGAGCCGGGCTCGTCGGACGGGCGAAGCGAAAAGGGCACGGTCGCGAAAGCCGGATCGCCCGAGAGCGCGCCTTCCAGCCATTGAGCATGGCTTTTGCCACTGCGGCTGCGTCCGATGCGCCGCAGGGCGTCGGGCAGGTCGATGGCCACCTGGGCGGCGGTGAACTGGTTGTTGGCGGTGTCGGCTTCGATCAGGGGCAGGTGGGCGCCTTCGATCAGGTCGGCCGGCGTCTGCACGGTCTGCAGCAGCGTGTGCCAGGTGACCCAGTCTGGCTGGGGTGGCAGGGCAGCGCGCGTGTAGCTGGCCAGGCCGTCGAGCCACGAGAGGTAGCCAGGCATGTGGTCCGCGAGCCAGGTGCGCAGGTCCAGCAGGATGTACCAGGTGTTGAGTTGCAACTGGCTGCGCAGGCGGCGCAGGGCCCGGACATCGACACTGTTTTCGATCTGGCGGCCATGTCCGCCTTTGAACAGCCCTGTTGTCGAGTCGATGGCATCTTGCTTGTAGATGGCCATCGAGGGCAGCATCTGCAGGTCACGCGCCTGGTTGAGCTGGGCCAGCCAGGCCGACAGCACCTCGGACTGCAGTTGCACGCGGCGGGCTTGCACGGCCTGCTCCTGGGCGATGTCCGCAACAGTCTGCCCGCCTGAACCCGAAGCGCTGACCTGCCGCATGCGCGCCGACTGGTACACCTCGCGCCGCCCCACCGGCACGCTGCCCACGAACAGCCGGCGAGCTTGCTCTTGCAGGTCCGTGAAGCGGGCCGGGAAGGTGGACAGCCTTTCCTCGGTGGGCAGGGGTTTGGCCAGTCCGGCGGGCACTTCCTCCCAGTGGCCTTGCTGCTCGTCGGACACCCAGGCGTACTCGGTCCAGCCTTGCAGGTTGGTGGGCACGGGCAGGGCCGAGCCCGGCGTGATCGGGCCGGTGGGCAGGATGCGCCGCAGCACGAAGGACACTTTCTGGCGGGCCACGTCCACAGTGCGGTCGGGCAAGCCGGCGGTCTGGCAGACCAGCGAGGCCGCCACCAGGTAGTGGCGCTGGTGGGCCGGTTGATAGAGCTTGATCGGGTGCGTGGTGGTGGGGGCCGCAGGCAAGGCGGGCAGGCCACTTTGGGCCTGGGCGCGCGCCAGCAGCTTGCGGCGCACGGGCAGCAGCCGGCTGGCGGGGCGATCCAGCCAGGCCTGTGGGTTGGGCTGCAGGCCCACGTGCGGTGCGCGCCAGGTCTCGTACTGAGCGGTGAGGGCCGGCAACGATGCCGGCTCGTGCGCCAGCGTGCTCAGCAACTGCTCGATGAAGTCATCGGTGGCAAAGCGCAGGATCTGCGGCTGGGTGACCAGGCCCGGGCGCGCGATGGCGGCCTGGCCGGTGCGCCAGTAGGGCTGGGGGGCGGTCCATTGCAGGGGGTGGCTCATGGCGCGCTCCTCACCAGATGTTGCCCGCGCCCGGCGTGTAGGAGGCGCTGATGATGCTGTTGCAGATCACGGTGTCAGCCTTGACCACACCGGAGAACTTGCTCATGCCCGCGTCCACCTGCACCAGGCTGGCCGAGACCGCCACCTGCGTGGCCTGCACCGTGACCTTGGCCGATGCGTTGATGGTGATGCCGGCTGTTTCGAGCTTGACGGAGTTGCCGTTGCTGTCCTCGATCAGCACGGCACCGGGGCCGTCCTTGAGCGTGACCTTCTGGCCGCCCGGGGTCTCGAGGATCATCTGCTCCTGGCCGTTGCTGTCGTCGAGCGTGACCTGCACGCCGTTGCGCGAACGCAAGACCTTCTTGTTGTTCTGGCCCGAGCCGTCCATCGTGGTCGGCGGGGCATCCTGGCCGTTCCACAGCCCGCCGATGACGAAGGGGTGGCGCAGGTCGCCGCCTTCGAAGGCCACCAGCACCTCGTCGTCCACGTCGGGGATGAACCAGCTGCCCCGGTTGTTGCCGCCCATCAGGGTGGCCAGGCGGGCCCACAGCTCGCAGGCCGCGCCGGCGCTGTCGGGCAGCCAGGGCAGGCGGACTTTGACGCGGCCCTGGTTGTCGGGGTCGCGCAGGTCGGTGACCAGGGCCACGTGCACGCCGTGGAAGAGCCCGCCCCAGCCGCTGGCCTGGCGGGCGTGCAGCAAGGTGTCGAGGGCGTTGTGGGCAAGGGGCGCGAGCATCAGGGTCTCCCGATCCAGGCGCGCTCGACCGTGAACTCGGTGCGCAGGCCGCGTTGCAGGTCGAAGCGGTGGATCACGTCGTTGACGCCGTAGGCGCCGGAAAAGAGCGGGCCCAGGCCCTGCAGGTCCACGCGGGCTCCGGGGCACAGGCGGGGGTTGGCGTCGGCCTCGCCCGTGCCCATGACGAAGCGGCGAGCGATCAGCCTGAAGTGCGATTCGGCTTCGCTGCGCGCACCGGCGCTGTCGCCAGGCAGGCGGTGGGCGATGGTGTCCTTTCGGGCCCCCAGGGCCTGCTGCAGAACCTGGGCGCCGCTGTCGCCATCGCGCGCTTCGTTGCCCAGGCAGGCGGCTTCGGCGGTCTCTGCCGCCGCTTGTTTGCCGGACACGTCCCAGGCAGAGCAGGTGACGGCTGTGCGCTGGTGCGCCAGGTCGGCGGTGAGGCGGATGTCGCGCAACTGGTTGCCGCGGGTCAGCGTCAGGTCGGGCTCGGTGCGTTGCGAGCGGCTGCGCACGCGGACCTTGCCGTCGCGCAGGGACAGGTCGGCATCGGCGGCCAGCATGCGACGGCGCAGGAAGGCCAGGTCGCTTTCGTTGGCTTGGACCAGCAGCGGCCAGGTCGGCCCGTTGAGGTTCACATCGGCCTGCAGACCGTGGTCGTTGGCGATCTGGCGCACGACATCGGCGTCGCTGACGCCCTCGAAGTGCCGGGTGCGCCGGGTCATGCGCAGGTCCTGCAGGCGGTCGTCTGCGCGCACGACGAGGGTGGGCGCCGAGGTGGGCGGGAAGGTGGCCTCGATGGCCATGATGCGGCCATCGAAGAGCACCTGGTCACCCAGCTTGATGCGCAGCGTCTTGCCGAACTCCAGCACGTCGCGGCCGAACCAGAGGTGGCCGAGCTGTTCTTGCTCGCCCACGCCCCAGTTGCCGAACTCGGCTTCGCAGCTCGCGAGGCCGTCGACGCCATCGCGCACGGCCAGGCGCAGCAACCCCGCGTCCAGGCGCGGGCGAGCCTGGCCGTCCACCTCAATGGCGGGGCGTGCCGAAACGATGGCCGAGCGGTCTGCGTCCACGGTCAATGGCTCCAGTTGCGCAGGGCCTGCTCCTGCAGGGCCTGCAGTGCGCGTTGCAGCGCGATCTCGTCGACCGCGTTGGCACCTTGGGTGTCGGGCGCGGGTGGGGCATCGCTGCCGCTGCCCCGGGTGTCCGCAGGCATCACTTCGACTTCGCCGATCACGACGGGCATGGCGTTCTCCTCAGAAGGGGCTGCGCGGCAGCTTGGCGCGCAGGTCGATGAGCTGGCCGCTGGCCAGCTGCCTCGGGTTGTCGATGCCGTTGGCCGCCGCGATCTCCTGCCAGGAGCGGCCCGCACTGGCGGCCATGGCCTGCAGGCTGGCGCCCACCGAGGCGGCTGTCAGCGGGTTGCTGCCAGGCGGGCGGGGCGCGCCGGGTGCGCGTGCGCTGTCGCCAAAGTCGGCCACCAGGATGGTTTGCTGCGACAGGCCAAGGGACACGCTGGCGCGCAGAGGCTTGCCCTCCGGCGAGAAGAATTCGATGGATTCCTCGATGCTGTCGATGAGCCCGTCGAACAGGAAGGAGCCCCATGAAAAGCGCACACCGGGTGGCACGAAGCGCGTGGCGTCCTGCTGCGACTTCTTGGGCGTGATGAAGTAGATGACGTCCTGCGTGAGGCGCCGCACGTCGTCCACGCGCTGCCCATCGGCCGTGGCGTTGGCGTCGAACCAGAGCTGCACCGTGAGCTTGGTGGTGCCGGCGCCCACGAACTGCCGACCCGAGGTGCCGCTGCCCTGGTCACCCGATCCGCTGCCCGATCCGCCACCCGAGCTTCCCGAAGCGCTGCTGCTCGGGTTGTTGTTCTGGACCTGGTTGGCAAAGGCCAGTTTGAGGGAGTCGGGGTTGAACTGGACCGTCACCTTCTTGGGGTTGTCGGCTTCCTTCTTGAGGGTTTCGTCCAACTCGATGAGCTGGGCGCGGGCGATGCTTTGTTCGGCCATCTCAGGCTCCGATTCCTGCGCGTTTGACGCTGATGCGCTCGTAGGCGATCTGCAGCTCTTCGATGGCGATGGCGCCATCCTTGGCGTTGAGCGGCGGGGCCTTGACCTTGATGGGCAGGCAGCGCGAGAGCACGAAGCGCACGCGCTCGCGGCCATCGGGTGCCAGCAGCACGACCTCGGCGTCGGCCCGCAGGCTGGGGTCGGCCAGGCTGTCGTTCATCCACAGCCACAGATCGAGGGACTCGTCGGTCATGCCGCGCTTGAGCGTGAGCTGGCCCACGGTGGCCGGCCCGGCCAGGCGGACCTGCCGGTCGTTGGCACCGCCCTCGCGGATGGTCTTGACCTCCATGCCCAGCTCCAGGCCGTCGCATTCCGAGAAGGCAGCCGACACCAGCGGGGCCGAGCCGTCGCTGCGCACGATCTCGACCGCGAAGCTGAAAGCGGTGAAGGGCAGGGCGCTCATGCCTGCCTCTCCTGCGCGCGCACGCGATCACCGGCGCGCACCAGGCGCACGAGCAGGAACCGCATGGCCTGGGCCGGCGCCACCTTCAGCTCGATGAACAGCCGGCCGTTGTCGATGCTGGCGGGGCTGTTGAGCGTGTCGTCGCGCACCACGACCTGGAAGGCCTCGCGGGCACTGCGGCCGGCGAAGGCGCCGCGTTGCATCAGGTCGCCCAGCAGCGACTCGAACGCGCGCTCGATGGTGCGGTGCAGGGTCGGGCCATTGGGCTCGAACACGTACTGGCTGCCACGGCGCAAGGCGGCGCGTCGCAACAGGGCCATCAGGCGGCGCACGTGCACGGGCCGCCAGTCGGCATCGAGGTGGTAGAGGGTGTCCTCGCCCGACAGCACCACGCCATGGGGGGCCGACACGAGCGGGTTGACCTGGGCATCAAGCAGCGCCTGACGCTCTGCGGCGTTCGCCGGCAGCGACACCCCGAGCACGTCCTTGAGCGGCCGGTTGGCCACGGCCAGCCAGGCACCGCGCTGCCAGGCCGATGCAGCCAGCTGGCCGGCGGTGGCGCCATCGGGCGGGGCACTGATCACCTGGTCGCCCGAGCGCAGCTGGAGCCAGGGGTGCTGCAGGCAGCCATGCGAGAGCGCACGCGCTTCGTCGGGCAGCAGGCCAGGCACCTCGGCGCTGGCGTCGGGGGTGCGCAGCCGTTCGGCGTGCAGGCGAGCATCGCTCCATTGCGCCTGGCGCGGCAGGGCTTGCACCGCCAGCATGTCGCCCCGCGCGGCGGCGATGCGCAGCATGAGCCGGTGCACCGCCAGCAGGTCGGTGTCCTGGAACGTGTTCAGCTCGAACTCGCTGTGCCCGATGCGCACTTGCAGGCGATTCGACCAGGGGCTGACGCGTTGCCCATCGTGCGCACGCACACGGTAGTGCCAGGTGCCCCGGGGCTTGCCAATGGCGTTGAACAGCGTCTGCCGGCCTTGCTGCAAGGTCACGGCGATGGCGAAATCGGCCGTCGTGGACTCCTGCAGTTCGTAGCTCAGGCCGGGCTCGGGCTCGCTCCAGCGGATGCGGAAGTGCCCGCGGGCATCGGGCGCGGCGTCTGGCAGGAAGACCGGGGCGAGCAGGGGGCGCAGGCTGCAGGCCAGGAACAGCGCGCGATCGGGCTCGACCGGTTTCGTCGGGGTGCGGTGGACGCTGCGCGCGGCGCCTTGGCCCGTGACCCGTTGCCAGCCCGGGTGGACGGCGTCGGGTGCCAGCAGCAGCGTGGCTTCTTCGCCCAGGCCGGTCTGTCCGTGGCCGAAGGCCGCGTGCAGGCCACGCAGCGGCTGTGTGCGCGTGTGCAAAGCCAGGAGGTTGTCCGCCTGATCGGCCAGGGCTTCGGTGGGCAGGCTGGCGAGCTGCATGTCGGCGAAGAGCCGCCAGCTGTACTCGGCCAGGCCTTCGCGCATCAGCGCGGGCAGGCCGATGCCGCGCGCGCCGAGACCCTCTCCCTCATCCGGGGCGTTCCAGTTCGAGAGGTCGCCCAGGGGCAGCCACAGGGTGTCCCAGGCGCCGTCGTCGGCGCTCAGCGGGAACCGTCCTGCGCCACGGCCCTTGCCGGGTGGCGCCTGCGATGCGGCCTGGGGCAGCATGGCCTGACGCAGGTGGTGCAGGCCGTCGTCCACCAGCCCGGGCAGCGCCTTTTGTCGGGCTTGCCAGGTGGCGTCGTCATCCAGCTCGGGCCGCTCGACCGATGGCGTCACGCCGGGGGGCAGCGTCAGGGCCAGTGGACCGATCGATGAGGTGCTGGCGGAGGCCGCCGGGCTGTCCATCGTGACTTGTGTGGCCAGGTGGGCCTGCAACCAGTGACCGGTGCGCGCCTGCTCCGTGCTCACCCAGCGCAGCAGCGTGGGGCGGCCCAGCCGGGCGGGCACCCGCCATGGCCTGGCCGACAGCTCGGCGGTGACCAGGCCTTGTTCATCGGGCACGCCCGTGAGGTGCACCTCGTCCAGGGCGGCCCAGGCCGGTTGCGCCCCCGTGCGGAACTGAAGCTGCACGACTTCGCCGATGCCCAGCTCCACGCGGGATGGCAGGCGGCATCGCCACCGCAGGCGGCCTTGCGACCATTGGCCTTCGGCCAGCACCGGGCGTTCGATCAGCTCCCGACCCCGTGCGCCGCGTTCCATCCACACCATGCGCAGCAGGCTGGGCTCGCCGAGGACGGCTTTGACCGTGCACAGTTGGTCGAGCTTCAGCTCGCGCTGCAGGCGACCTGCCACCAGTTGCACAGAACCGGCTTCAAGCACCCGACCTTGCAGCCAGTCGTCGATGTCCAGTTGCACGCGCAGGGTCTCGCCTGGCACCAGGCCCAGCGTTGACGGGCCTTGCGCGAGCAGGCGCAGGTGCTCACCCGCCAGACCCAGTGGTGTCAGGGCGACCGCTTGCGAACTCACCCACGCTTGCGCACGCAGGCCGTCCGCCCAGGCACCCGGGCTGCTGGCGCGCAGCCACGCGGTCTGCGCGACCCAGTCGCCCGAGCCCGTTGCGCGGCGGACCTGCAGCATGCGCTGGACCGGAAAGCGCGTGGTCACGGCGTCGTCACCTGCCACGCGCAGGACCCAGGCACGTCGACCACCCTGCAAGAAGAACTGCGCAACGCTGCCAGGCATCAGCGCCCGGGTGTCTTCGCCGGCCTCGGTGGTCGCGGGCACCAGCAGCAGCTCGCCCCCGAAAACGGCTTCGAACTCTGCGGGGCTCTCCACCGCCACGGGCACGCCCACCGGGCCCCGCTCGGCAAAACCGACGAAGCAGGCGATGTCCATGCGAGGCAGCGCCTCGTCCAGCGGGGCCGCCGGCACATCGAAGCGCAGGCCGGGCAGGGGCCGTGACAGCGTGCTGCTCATGGTGGGTGGGCCTCAGTCGTGATTGGCTGCGTGCGGGCCGCTCACTCCATCTCCAGTCGCTCGTACGCGATCACGAGCTCTTCCATGGCCACGTCGGTGCCCTTGGCGTTGAAGGGGCCGGAGGTGTGCTTGATGATGCGGGCGCGGATGAGCTTCCAGGTCTGAACGACCGTGGTGTGGTCTTCGCTCTGCAGCTGGATGGTGACCGTTCGCAAGGCCTTCTGGTCGCCGTTGCGGATCTGATCGAGCCATTGGTAGAGGTTCAGCGAGCCGATCACACCGCGCTTGAAGGTCACGTCGGAGGCCTTGTTCAGGCCGGTGATCTTGCGCACGCTGTTTTCTTTCTCGTTGCCGTTTCGGTACTCGGACACGGTCACTTCCATGCCGATGCCGCTGACTTCCTGGAAGCCGGCTTCGGGGCCATCGGTGTTGCCGGTTCCCAGGTCGACCAGGAAGTTGAACTGGACGTAGGGGCGGTCGCGCAGCACTGCCATGTTGTTTCTCCTTCAGGGATTCGGGTGTGAGGTCACAGGCGGATCTCGTTGGTTTCAGGCGCGGCGGTCGCCGGTCCACTGGCCGATGCGGAAGATGACGAACTCGGCAGGCTTGAGCGGCGCCACGCCCACCAGGCAGACGAGCCGGCCGTTGTCCAGGTCGTTCTGGCTCATGGTCGTGCGATCGCAGCGCACGAAGAAGGCCTTGTCCGGCTTGTCGCCCAGCAGGGCGCCCGACTGCCATTCGTTGAGCAGGAAGTCCTCGACGGTTCGGCGCACGTTGGCCCACAGCTGCTCGCCGTTGGGCTCGAAGACGGCCCACTGCGTGCCCTTGTCGATGGAGCGCTCCAGGTAGGCGAAGTAGCGCCGCACGTTGAGGTACTTCCACTCGGGGTCGGAGCTGATGGTGCGCGCGCCCCACAGGCGCATGCCCCTGCCTTCGAAGTAGCGGAAGCAGTTGATGCCGTCGGGGTTGAGCACCTCCTGCTGGCCTTTGTTGAGCAGGGTCTCGAAGCCCAGGGCAAGCTTGACGACCTCGTTGGCCGGTGCCTTGTGCACGCCACGTTCGATGTCGTTGCGCGCGCAGATGCCCGCCACGAAGCCCGACGGTGGCAGGTTGATCTCGCGCCGGGTGATGGGGTCGAGCACGGTCACCCAGGGGTAGTAGAGCGCCGCATGCTTGCTGTCGAGTTTGGCGCGCATGCCGCGCACTTCGGCCACGGGCAGCTTGTCGCCGCTGTCGAGCAGGGCCACGCGGTAGCGCATGCGCTCGGCGTGGGCGATCAGCTGGGCGATGATGCCGTTGGCGTCCTGGCGGAAGTTGGCGTAGTCCCAGGTGCTGCCGGGCGCGGCCACCATCGAGATGTCCTCGATGTCCTCGAACTGCTTGAGGCCCAGCGAGTAGCCTTCGTTCTGGTCGGCCTTGCCTTCGAATTCGGTGGCTCCGGGGCGTTGGCCATCGTTGCCGCCAGCAAGCTGGAAGTCCACCCAGATGCCCTGCGTGAGCTTGTCGGCGGGCGTGATCTGGCGGCGGGTGTCCTCCGTGGTGGGCACCAGCAGGTCGGTCGGGTCGTCGCCAAAGAGGTCGCGCAACACGTCGAAGGCGCTGACGACGGCCAGCGGGTCCCGGGCGATCACCAGCGGCAGCGAGCGCGCGTCCTCGGCCGAAGCGGGGCTGTTGGCGAACTTGGCGAACACCGAGTCCAGCGCCACGCCTTCGCGGTGGGCCGGGTCCAGGGGCAGGCCGCTCCAGGCGGCCAGCTCGCGCGTGCCGTCGCGCGTCAGCAGCGACACGCCCAGCGTGACCACGCGCACCGAGTCGCCAGCGTCGGGCGTCTGATCGACGGTCAGGGTGCTGACGTCGAACCAGTCGCTTTCCTCGACGGGCGAGGTGATCTGCATCGGCTCGAAGGTCCAGGTGGCGCGCGGCTCGTCCCAGTGGACGATGCAAAAGGTGCCGGTTTCGCGGCCCGCAGGCGAGCTGGTGCGGTCTCGCACCCAGACCAGGTCCAGGTCCTTGACCGAGCGCAGGGTGTTGACCGGGTCGCCACTGATCGGGTCGGTGGTGCTGGTCAGCACGTTGGCACTGCCCTTGATCGTGAAGCGCACGCGCAGGTTGGCGGCCGCGCCAGGGTGGCGGGCTCGCACCCGCACGCCGCCCGTCGAGGCGACGTCGACACGGGCGTGGCCATCGTCATAGGCGTCTGCGAGGGTGGGCGGGTTGAGGTCGTCTTCGTCGCCGATCGGCGTGAAATCGCCTGTCAGCGGCTTGAAAACGCGCGAGATGTACAGGCGCCGCCCCCCTTCGGTGAAGAAGGCGCGCACCGCGTGCCACAGGTGGTTCGGGGCCTCTGCGTCGCCGTCAAAGACCAGGGGAGAGCCGGCCTTGAACGGGTCATATAGGCGCTCGTAGGCCGACAGGCTGGTGACGAGGTCGGGCTCCAGGGCGACGGGGCCGAACGCGGCCGCACCGATGAAACCGGTGGTGGTGGTCGACACCCCCTCGATGGTCTTGGCGCGGAACGAGGTTTCTTCGACGAAGACGCCTGGGGCGAGGTACTCGGGCATGGGGATCTCCTGCGGAGTCAGTCCGCGACGAACACGAATGAAGACGGGGGACGATGGGCCTCCAGCGGAACACCAGCCTGGAGGGACAAGGGAGCCAGGGGAACATCGGGGCCCAGGGCTTGCAGCAGCGGCATGTCGGGCTGTGCGCGCAAGGTTGCCCAGTCGGGCAACTCGTTCGGGCGGCGATCAGGGTGCCAGCGGGCGTGCAGCGTGACCGTCCAGTCGAGCAGCGCCTCGGCTGTCGCAGGCGATCCGTGTGGCAGGCCCTCGCGCGGCTTGGGCAAGGGGAAGACCAACTGCGCACGGCCTTGCTCGTCGGCGGGGCCTTCGGCCAGCACGCTGGCGCCCAGGCGCAAGGTCAGCCAGGCCCAGCAGGCGGGCAGGACGGTGTTGGTGCGTCGGCGCAGATCGACCTTCAGGCTGCCCAGACCCAGGGGTGCAGGGCGCGTGACGGCGCTGTAGAGCGGCACCCGCAGGATGTCGCCCGATGGCCAGTTCGGGTTCAGCCTGGTGGCCACGTAGCGTCCGGCCAGGTCCCGCACACGCAGGCTCAGCCGGTCGGCGGGCGGGGGCGATTCGAGCAGGTCGTCAGGCGCGGTGGATCTGTCGTGCAGCGTCTGCACGCCGCGCAGGGCATGCAGGCCGTACACGCCGCTGCGGCTGGGGTTCAAGCGCCATGGGCGATCTGCCCGCCAGGCGTCGATGGCTTCGACCACCAGGTCGTGGCCGTGCACAGGACGCCCATCGATGGCGTCGTGGAACAGCACGCCCAGCAGAGCAGGGCGCACGATGCGGTCGGCACCGGGGCTCAGCACGCGGGTCATGGCTGCCCTCCGGGGGCGATTTGCCCGATGCCGAATTCGCGGCTGACGACCAGCGGGCCTTCGTCGACGAAGCGGTTGGATTCCAGCGGCAGCATGCGCACGCTGTAGTTCAGCGAGGTCATCCAGCGGTTGCGGAACTTGTCCCACAGCCCGAGGTGGTCCGGCAGGGTCAGGGGCTCGAGCAGCAGCTCGATGGCCTCGTCGGGCTTGAATGCGGGCACCCCTCGCTGCGTGAGGGCCTGGTTGAGCAAGGCCGCGGGCACGATGGCGTTGTCTTCGAGGAACCTCAGCAACCAGCCGGTCAGTCGCAACTGGCGTTCGGGCTCGGCCGCCCATGCCGTCATCAGGATCGACAGGTCAACGGCCAGGCTGGGCATGCGCTTGCGTCCATCGGCCTCACGCACGGGCTGTGGCTTGCGCAGCGCCGCACTGGGTTGGATGCGCCACACCAGCATGGAGAAGCCTTCCGTGACCTGCGGGCTGCCGAAGTCATGGCTGCCGTAGAGCGTGAAGGTGGGCGTGGCGGCGAACTCATCGCGCGGGCAATGGTCCTCCACCATCTTCAGGATGGCCTTGGCGACAGCGGCGATGGCGAGGTGGTTGGCCATGTGGCGGGTTCAGTGATCGGTCGGGCGACGGCCTTCGCCTTGTGGGCGCGCCGCCAGGTAAGCGGTGGGCGCCCAGGCTTGCTGCAGGCGCTGGATGACACCTTCGGTTTCCAGCAGCGCCAGGGCGGCTTCCACCACCTGCAGGGACACCTCGCCCAACTGGGGCAGCACCCACCAGCGCTGGATGCCTTCGGCCGTGTCCGACGCCTGCGGGTGTTGCAGCAGGTGCTGGCGGATGACCTCTGCCGCCGCGGCGACTTCCCGTGAAGGCGACTGAGCGTCCATCCCACCCCCCTGCGTTGCGATTGAAATCCGTGATGTTTTTCACGAAATTGCAAGGCCCGGGCCAGGCTGTTCGCGCTGCGCTTCTCCTGGGACAAGAGCTTGGAAGGACGGGGTGGGCATGGCGTCGGCGCCATGCCTGGCGGCGCAAAAGGTGTGGCTTTTTGGGTGGGGTGGGGCGCTGGCGCCACAGGGGGCTGCGCGCGACGAGGCGCCTTCAGCCGGTGTGGTCCATGCCCGCCGAGCCGCAGTCGCCGCGCTGCAAGCCATGCTTGCGCACCAGCCGGCAAAAGCGGCTGCGCTCTTTGCCAGCCATCCGCGCGGCCAGGCTGAGGTTGCCGCCCGCCTGGTTCAGCACCGCCACCAGGTAGCGGCGCTCGAAGGCCTCGATGGCCTGGGCCTTGGCTTCGGAGAAAGCCGCCAGGGCCGGTGCGCCGGTGTTGCCTGGCTCAGGCGGAGCTTCTTGAACGGTCAAGGGCGCCATCGATGATTCGGGGCCAACAGGCCGATCAGCGCGCTGCCTCAGATCGACCTGGGGGCCGCTGGACAGCAGGAAGGCCCGGTGGATCAGGTGCTCCAGCTCGCGCACGTTGCCCGGCCAGGCCCTGGGTTGCCTCAGCCAGTCGGTGCTCTCGAGCGAGAGCGTGCGTGCCGGCGTGTCGTACTGCCACACAAGGCGCTGCACAAAGGCCCGGGCCAGCAGCAACACGTCGTCTTGCCGATCACGCAGCGCGGGCAAGGGCACGCTGAGCACGTTCAGGCGGTAGAGCAGGTCCTGCCTGAAGTGCCCTTGGGCCGCCAACTCGGTGAGGTCGGCGTTGGTGGCTGCCACGATGCGGACATCGGCCTGCCTGACCTGTGGCGAGCCGAGTGGGCGGTAGCTGCGGTCCTGGGCGAAGCGCAGGATCGCGGCTTGTGCGCGTGGACTCAGCGAGTCGATCTCGTCGAGAAAGAGCGTGCCGCCCTGGGCCTGGCCAATGACGCCCAGGCTGTCGGTCTTGGCGTCGGTGAATGCCCCCCGGGTGTGCCCGAACAACTCGGCTTCGAGGATGCTGTCGGGCAAGGCGCCACAGTTGATGGGCACGAAGGGGCCGTGTCGCCTGGGGCTCAGGTAGTGGATGGCGCGCGCCGCCAGCTCCTTGCCAGTGCCCGTTTCACCACAGACGAGAACGGTGGCATCAACCCGCGCGCACTGGTGGAGCAGGGCCAGGGCCGACCGGAAGGCCGGCGACTGGCCGTGGAGATTGAGGCCGGTCCAGTCCGGGTCAACGGACGGGTCGGCAGGCCGATGGGGCTCGTCGGGCGTTTCAAGCGCGTGCATAGGGTTCCTCGGGGCTGTCGTGCGCCAGCCCTGCCTGCGTTCGGCCGCGATGGACGAGCCATCGTCGCGGCACCTGTTATGCGCCCATTCTGTGTGGCGCCATGGCCTGCCCTCAACCCCTAGAACCACAGCCCCGGCCTCGAGTCGAGGGGCCCTGTACAGTTGCCCCACCGACCTGACGAGACTTGAGTCCATCACCCGATGAGCGTGCCCATCATCCGCATCCAGCACCTGAGCAAGGTCTACCAACGTGGTGGGCAGCTCATCCCGGTGCTCAATGACATCAACCTCACCGTGCAGGCTGCCGAGTTCGTGGCGCTGATGGGCCCCAGCGGCTCGGGCAAGAGCACCTTGCTGAACCTGATCGCCGGCATCGACCAGCCCAGCTCCGGCACGATCGAAGTGGGCGGGGTGGACATCGCGACGCTGGGCGAGCGGGCCCTGGCCGACTGGCGGGCGGCCCATGTCGGGTTCATTTTTCAGTTCTACAACCTGATGCCCGTGCTGACCGCGTTCGAGAACGTGGAGCTGCCCTTGCTGCTGACGGGGTTGTCGCGCAGGCAGCGCCGCCAGCACGTCGAGGCGGCACTGGAGATGGTGCACCTGACGGATCGCATGGACCACCACCCGAATGAGCTCTCGGGTGGGCAGCAGCAGCGCGTGGCCATCGCACGGGCGCTGGTCACCGACCCGACCCTGATCGTGGCCGACGAGCCCACGGGCGACCTGGACCGACAGACCGGCGAGGAGATCCTGGTGCTGCTGGACGAATTGCACCGAGACCTGGGCAAGACCATCGTCATGGTCACGCACGATCCCAAGGCCGCGGCACGGGCCAGCCGACAGGTGGAGCTGGAAAAGGGCGTGCTGGTGGATGCGGCTTCAGGTGCGGGCTCCTCAGGCGGTCATTGAGTCGGCCGCCTGGCCCGGTGGGTTTTGCTGTGGCTCTGGCGCAGGGGTGCGCGCCAGCACCCAGGCCGACAAGCCTGCCGCGCCATGCCGACGAAGCAGGCGGCAGACCTCGTCGAGGGTGGCGCCCGTGGTCAGCACATCGTCGACCAGGGCGATGTGGCGACCGCGCACCCGTTGTGCCCACGAAGGGCTGAGCTGGAATGCGCCGCGGATGGCTTGCAGCCGGGCCTCGCTGTCCAGCGTCATCAGGCGAGGGGTGCTGCGCGTGCGAAGCAGGGCGCCGTCGGTGGCGGGGAGCTTCAGGGCGGTGCCCAGGCCCTTGGCCAGCAGCCAGGCCTGGTTGTAGCCGCGCTCGGCCAGTCGCGAGGCCGACAGGGGCACCGGCAGGATCAGGTCCACCCGATGCGGACGCTGCCGGATGGCGTCGGCCATCAGCTGAACAAAGGTGTGCTGCAGGCTGGATGCCCGCTGGAACTTGAACCGGGAAATCAGGCCCGACCAGGGAGGGAGGTAGTCGAGCGCTGTGATGGCCCGGTCGAACTCGGGCTGCCGCGCCTCGCAGGCCGGGCAGGCATCGGCTCGGGCGGCGTCGGGCCAGGGCAAGGCGCAACGCTGGCAGCGTGGCAACTCGACGCGCCAGGCGTGCTGACAACCCAGGCAGATGGCATTCGTTTGCCAGCGCCCGCACATGGCGCACAGGCCTGACCAGCGGGGCAGGCGGCGCGTCGCCCAGCGTGACAAGGGTGTCAACAGGGGCGTGAACAGGGGCGGGCGAGAAAGCCCGGACAAATGGCTGGCAGGCATGGAATCAATATACTGAGCGCCTCCTCTGCGAGGGAATCGCCCTTGCGTGGGCGTCCAGGTGGGCCCCCCAGGTGGGATCTCCAGTTGGGCGCACCCCACCGCGCCCCATGAACGACGCCTTGTTGCCCCCCACCGCCCCTTCGGAGCCGGCCCCCAGCTCGCTGCCGCCCTGTGCCCCCGATGTCGTCGCCCTGCGCCACCAGCGCCTGCGCCTGGCTGGCCTGCCTGAGCGCCCCTGGCTGAACGAGGAGGTGGCGCGCCGCCTGGCCGCCAAGCTGGAGCCCATCCGCATCGAGCCGGCCGACTGGATCGACTGGTCGGCCTGGCTGGGTGCTGGCGAGGCCTTGGTGGCCCAGCGTTACCCGCGGGCGCGCCGCTGGGTGGTGGAGCCCACGCCCGAGTTGGCCGAACGCAGTCGCCAGCAGGCCCGCGCACCGGGTGGCTGGCTGGGGCGGCTGCTCTCGGCCCGTGCGCCGGTGCTGGCCGAGCCGGTGAGCCAGGCGCCCTGGCCGAAGGAGGGTGCCCAGATGCTGTGGGCCAACATGACCCTGCATGGCGCCCCCGACCTCAAGGCTGTCATGACCACCTGGCACCGACACCTGGCGATCGGCGGCTTCCTGATGTGCTCCGGTTTGGGGCCGGACACCGCCCGCGAGCTGCGCGCGCTGTACCGCGAACTGGGCTGGCCCATGCCCACCATCGACTTCATCGACATGCACGACCTGGGCGACGAGTTGCTGCAGGCCGGCTTCAGCGACCCGGTCATGGACATGGAGCGCCTGACCCTCACCTGGGCCAGCCCGCAAGCCATGCTCGAAGAATTGCGGACCTGGGGGGGCAACGTGGCCCGGGGGCGCCTGCCCGGGCTGCGCACCCCGCGCTGGAAGGAGCGCCTGGTCGAGCGCATCCGCGAGCGCCTGGCTCAGCCGGACGGGCGCATCGCGCTCACGGTGGAACTGGTCTACGGCCACGCCGTCAAACCCGAGCCTCGGGCCAAGGTCGCCCCGGAAACCCGGGTCTCGCTGGACGACATGCGCCGGATGGTGCGCAAGCCGGGCCATCCCTGATGCCCTGTGGCGGCAGCGCCTCGGTACCGTGGCATTCGCGCGCAAACCACGGGTTATTCATAGCACGGCCTGCATGATTCCTTGTTGAGGCAGCGCAAGTCGCTGGCTAGAATGGATTTCATCGGATGCAGGGCACCCCCTGCCGCCGTGTCCATGCTGGAGCGATCCTCCAGGTGTGAATTCAGCCAGCCGGAGACTTGGCGAGATGACCGCCACCGCGTCACCCGTCCGCATGCTGCCCGCCGCCCCGATGCGATTCGGGGTGTGGTGCGCCCTCCCGGTGTCCCGGCGTTCGCGGCAGGCTTCTGTCAACGAAGCCTGGCAGGCCGAGTGGCGCCTGCCGCGGGTGCTGCCGATGTCGGTTTCCCGCTTCGCTCTGACGTGCCTGGGGCTGCTGCTGGCCTCGGGCTTCACGCTCGCCCTGCTGGGTGGATCATCGCTCTCCTGGTGGCCTGTCTTGATGGGCGTGGCCCTGCTGATGGCGGCAGGCACCGCGCTGCTGGTGCGCATCTCGTCCGACGGGGAGCACATCGCGATGCACCGCGGCCTCGTGCGGGTGACCCGCTGCCAGGGCGGGCGCGTACACACCACCGATTTCCTGCCGCGCTGGATGCGCATCGAACCCGAGCAGCACGACCGCTCCCTGATCCGCCTGTCCGGTCAAGGGCGATCGGTCATGGTCGGGGTGCACATCCAGCCCGAAGAACGCCGACAGCTCGCTGCGGAACTCCGCTGGGCGCTGAGGCAACTCGACGACTGAATTTCCCCCACCGCACCGACCGGCCTGATGCGCGCTGCGTGCCAGGCCAGACCACCGCGTTCACCCATGAAGAGCAACGAGATGAGCCAAGTTCCTGGGACCCGAATGAGTGCATGGCGCCACCCCATCGCCGCCATGTCAGCGCTTTGCCTGGCGTCGTCCGCCTGGGCCGTGAACGACCTGCCGGGCGGCCCCGCCGTGGGGCAGATCGACCTGCATCCGCCGGTCACCAAGATCGCCGCGGCCCAGCAGGACCTGCACTACCTGATGCTCTACATCTGCCTGGCCATCTTCATCGGTGTGTTCGGGGTGATGTTCTATTCTATCTACAAGCACCGCAAGTCCAAGGGCCACAAGCCCGCCGATTTCCACGAGTCCACCACCGTCGAAATCATCTGGACCATCGTGCCCTTCCTGATCGTCATCGGCATGGCCTTGCCGGCCACCAAGGTGGTCGTGGCCCAGAAGGACACCACCAACGCCGACATCACCATCAAGGCGGTGGGCATGCAGTGGAAGTGGGGCTACGAGTACATCACCGGCGAAGGCGAGGGCATCCAGTTCATCTCCACGCTCGACGCCAGCCAGCGGGCCCTGTCGGATGCTGGCACGCCCGCAGGCGACAACTACCTGCTGAAGGTCGACAACGCCATGGTGGTGCCGGTGGACAAGAAGGTCCGCATCATCACCACGGCCAACGACGTGATCCACTCCTTCATGGTGCCGGCCTTCGGCATCAAGCAGGACGCCATCCCCGGCTTCGTGCGCGACACATGGTTCCGCGCCGAGAAGGTGGGTGACTACTACGGTCAGTGCGTCGAGCTGTGCGGCAAGGAGCACGCCTACATGCCCATCCATGTCAAGGTCGTGACGGCCGAGGCCTACGCCAAGTGGGTCGAGGACAAGCGCAAGGAAATTGCCGCCAAGGCCGACGACCCGAACAAGGTCTGGACGCTCGAGGCCCTGGTGGCGCGTGGCGAGAAGGTCTACAACGCCAATTGCGCAGCCTGCCACCTGGCCAATGGCAAGGGCGGCGGCGCCATCAAGGCCCTGGACGCCTCGCCCGTGGTGCTCGACAGCGACCACGGCAAGCAGATCCATGTGCTGCTCAACGGCCAGAACAACATCATGCCGGCCTGGAAGCAGTTGTCCGACACCGAGATCGCCGCGGTCATCACGTTCACCAAGAACCACTGGTCGAACAAGACCGGTCAGATCGTGCAGCCCGCCGAAGTGCTGGCCGCCCGCAAGTGACCCGACCCGCCGAGTACCGACAGCCCGATCTGATTTTCGAAAGGACGCTCCATGAGCGCAGTGCTTGACCACGGTGGCCACGGCCACGACGACCACCACGACCACCCGCACGGCTGGCGTCGCTGGGTGTACGCGACCAACCACAAGGACATCGGCACGCTGTACATGCTGTTCTCGCTGACGATGCTGATGATCGGCGGCGTGCTGGCGCTGGGCATCCGCGCCGAGCTGTTCAAGCCCGGGCTGCAACTGGTCAACCCCGAGCTGTTCAACCAGCTCACGACCATGCACGGCATCATCATGGTGTTCGGCGCGATCATGCCGGCCTTCGTGGGCTTCGCGAACTGGATGCTGCCGTTGCAGATCGGCGCTTCCGACATGGCCTTTGCGCGCATGAACAACTTCAGCTTCTGGCTGATGATCCCCGCGGCCATCATGCTGGTGAGCTCGTTCTTCATGCCGGGTGGCGCCCCCGCCGCCGGCTGGACGCTCTACGCCCCTCTGACGCTGCAGATGGGCCCCTCGATGGACGCCGGCATCTTCGCGATGCACATCCTGGGCGCCTCGTCGATCATGGGCTCGATCAACATCATCGTGACCATCCTGAACATGCGCGCACCGGGCATGACGCTCATGAAGATGCCCATGTTCGCCTGGACCTGGCTGATCACGGCCTACCTGCTGATCGCGGTGATGCCGGTGCTGGCCGGCGCCATCACGATGACGCTGACCGACCGCCACTTCGGCACCAGCTTCTTCAACCCGGCCGGCGGCGGCGACCCGGTGATGTACCAGCACATCTTCTGGTTCTTCGGTCACCCCGAGGTCTACATCATGATCCTGCCGGCCTTCGGCATCATCAGCCAGATCGTGCCGGCCTTCGCCCGCAAGAAGCTGTTCGGCTACGCCTCGATGGTGTACGCCACGGCCTCCATCGCCATCCTCAGCTTCATCGTGTGGGCCCACCACATGTTCGCCACCGGCATGCCGGTGACCGGCCAGCTGTTCTTCATGTACGCGACCATGCTGATCTCCGTGCCCACGGGCGTGAAGGTCTTCAACTGGATCGCGACCATGTGGCGCGGCTCGATGACGTTTGAAAGCCCGATGCTGTGGGCCGTGGGTTTCATCTTCGTGTTCACCATGGGCGGCTTCACCGGGCTGATCTGCTCGGTGGCGCCCATCGACACCCAGATCCAGGACACCTACTACGTGGTGGCGCACTTCCACTACGTGCTGGTGGCCGGCTCGCTGTTCGCGCTGTTCGCCGGCTTTTACTACTGGGCCCCGAAGTGGACGGGCGTGATGGTGCCGGAGTGGAAGGGCAAGCTGCACTTCTGGTGGTCGCTGATCGCCTTCAACGTCACCTTCTTCCCGATGCACTTCCTGGGTCTGGCCGGCATGCCGCGACGCTACGCCGACTACCCGATGCAGTTCGCCGACTACAACGCCCTGGCCTCGGTCGGTGCCTTCGCCTTCGGTTTCGCTCAGGTGTACTTCATCTTCGGTGTGCTGATCCCGGCCATGCGTGGCAAGGGTGAGCCGGCGCCGGCCAAGCCCTGGGAAGGCGCCGAGGGCCTGGAGTGGGAAGTGCCGTCGCCGGCCCCGTTCCACACCTTCGAGAACCCGCCCAAGCTGGACGCCACCGCCACCAAGGTGATCGGCTGAGGATGCACGCCATGTCCGAGCTCGCTGACAAGTCGGCCCAGCGCGCGCGCAACGTGCGCCTGGCCCTGATCCTGGCCTCGATCGCCGTGGCGTTCTTCGTCGGCTTCGTGGTCAAGATCACCCTGCTGGGCAAGGCATGAGTGACAAGCCAGGTCCCGTCAAATCTGCCTGGTTGGCCCGCTTGCGCAAGGCCAACCTGCAGATGGTGGGCAAGCTCGTGGTCGTCACCGGGGTGATGTTCGGCTTCGGCTACGCGATGGTGCCCATGTACAAGCACATCTGCGAGGCCCTGGGCATCAACGTGCTGTCGTTGTCCGAGCAGCAGGTCTCGCGCGCGGGGCAGGGCAAGGTCAACACGCAGGTCGATCGCAGTCGCACCATCACGGTCGAGTTCGATGCCAACGCGCGCGGCCCCTGGGGCTTCAAGCCCGAGGTGCGCTCGGTGAAGGTGCACCCGGGCGAGATCGCCACCGTGGTCTACGAGTTCACCAACGAGCAGGACCGGACCATGGCCGCGCAGGCGATCCCGAGCTACGCGCCCAAGCAGGCCACCTCGCATTTCAACAAGCTGGAGTGCTTCTGCTTCACGGAGCACACGCTTGCGCCAGGTGAGAGCAAACGCTGGCCAGTGGTGTTCGTGATCGACCCCAAGCTGCCGAAAGACGTCTCCACCATCACCTTGTCCTACACCTTCTTCGAGGTGGGCGGCAAGGTGCCGGCGGCGCCGAAGGGAGCGGTGTGAGCGAGGACTTGAAGCAGGCGGTGCAGCGCAAGGGTTCGTTCTGGCAGACGGTCAAGGCGGTGGGCTGGTCTTTCTTCGGGGTGCGCAAGGCCTCGGGTTATGAAGAAGACATATCGAAGGTCAACCCGGTCCACGTGATCGTGGCGGGCCTGCTGGCCGCCTTGCTGTTCGTGCTCGGGCTGGTCGTGCTGGTGAAGTGGGTCGTGGCCAGTGGTGCGGCGGCCTGATGGTTTGCATTTTTGATGGACGCGTTCAAGGTCTGAGGAGATCGTGATGTCGACAGCGGTGAACAAGGGGCAGGCGCCCTACTACTACGTGCCGGGGCCATCGCGGCACCCGGTCATGGCCTCCATCGGCCTGTTCTTCGTCATCCTGGGGGCGGGGCAGTGGGTCAATGGCGCCGCCTGGGGGCCCTATGCGGTGGCCTTGGGGCTGGTGTGGTGGCTGGTGGTGCTCAAGCAGTGGTTTTCGCAGGCCATCAGCGAGTCCGAAGGGGGGCTCTACAGCGACCGGATCGACGTGTCCTTTCGCTGGAGCATGGCCTGGTTCATCTTCTCGGAGGTGATGTTCTTCGGGGCGTTCTTCGGGGCGCTGTACTGGGCTCGGCTGCACGTGCTGCCGGCGCTGGGCAACATCGAAAACGCCTTGCTCTGGCCCGATTTCAAGGCCATCTGGCCTTCCGAGATGGCCGGCGCCACGGCGTCGCCAGCGGGCACGGTCGAGGCCTTCCGCACGATGGGCCCCTGGCCGCTGCCGACCATCAACACCGCCTTGCTGCTGACCTCCGGGGTGACGCTGACCGTGGCCCACCACGCGCTGCGCGAGAACCACCGCGGCAAGTGCATCGCCTTCATGTGGATGACGGTGCTGCTGGGTGTGGCTTTCCTGATCTGCCAGGGCTACGAGTACTACGAGGCCTACGCACACCTGAACCTGAAGCTGACGTCCGGCATCTACGGCTCGACCTTCTTCATGCTGACGGGCTTTCACGGCATGCACGTGTTTGTCGGCATGCTGATGCTGCTGTTCATCACGCTGCGCCTGCAGAAAGGCCACTTCACGCCCGAACGCCACTTCGGCTTCGAGGGGGCGGCCTGGTACTGGCACTTCGTGGACGTGGTCTGGCTGGGCCTGTACGTAGTCGTCTACTGGACCTGATCCGGGCGGATCGTCGATCAACCGGTCTCTGGCAACAAGGCGCTCGTTCAGGGCGCCTTGTTGTTTGTCAGATCGGCACGCCGGTCGGCTGGATCCAGCCCATCTTGTAGGCGATCAGGATGAACACGAACAGCGCGATCGACAAGCCCACCCGCAGGGCCAGGGCCCTGACCATGCGGTTGCTCTTGGGCTGGCCGTCGCGGCCATCTTGCAACAGGGCGCGTCCGGCCAGGGCCAGGGCCACCACAATGGCCACCAGGGCCAACAGAAAGACGATCTTCATGCGCTGGATGATGGCCGCCTGAGCTTTGCGGAGACCACGGGATGAACCCCATGCACAAGCGCTGGCTGGCGGTGGCCGCGGGCGTGACCGTCGCCTTGCTGACGGCCCGACTGGGCATGTGGCAGCTCGACCGCGCCGCTGAAAAGACGGCGCTGGCCGAGCTTCAGCGTCAGCGGGCCGACATGGCGCCCTGGGGCGGGCGGGATTGGCCTTGCCAGAGCAGGGCCGATGCCCCGCTGCCAACCCGGCAGCCCGCTCACCTGCGTGGCCATTGGCTCAGCGGTCACACGGTCTTTCTGGACAACCGGCCCATGGGGGGGCAGCCCGGGTTCTTCGTGGTGACCCCGCTGAGGCTTTCCGACCCGGCGTGTCCGGGCGGCATCGTGCTGGTGCAGCGCGGCTGGTGGCCCCGAGACGCGCAGGACCGCCAGCGCCTGCCCGACTGGCTCGAAGCGGAAGGCGAAATCGAAGTGCGCGGCGTCGTGCAGGCGCAGGTGTCGCAGGCTTACGCCCTGGGCGACGAGGCGCCGCCACCCAGCGGGCAGGGCCGCGTGCTCCGGCAGAACGCGGACGACGCCTTCTGGCGCGCCTGGCTGGGGCAATCCCCGCTTCCCGGTGCCTTGCTGCAAGGGCATCCTGAGGCCTTGGTGTCCATGCCATCGGCTGGTTTCGTCGCGCCCGAGCTGCGGCGAGACTGGCCCCAGCCCGACCTCGGGGTGGACAAGCACCACGGCTACGCCGCGCAGTGGTTTGCCTTGTCCGCGCTGTCGGTCGGCCTCACACTCTGGTTCTCGGTGATCCGGCCGCGGCGTGCGCAGCGGCCCACCGATTCCTGACACCTTGCTCGTTCAGCCATGACACGACCTTCTGCCCACGCGCACCCGCTCCCGACCCCGATGGCAACCGACCCGATGATCCAGCTGAGCGTGCACAGCCTGCCTGCCGCAGACCAGGCCCTGGTGCAGCGCACGCGCATGGGACGCATCAAGATGCTGCTGGTCTGGGCGGTGTGCGCCGCGCCCGTTGTGGCGTCCTATTTCATGTATTACGTGGTGCGACCTGAAGGGCGCACCAACCACGGGGCGCTGATCCAGCCCGTGCAGGCGATGCCAGATGCCAAGGCCCTGCCATTGCGTTCGCTGCGAGGTGAAGCGGTGTCGCCGGCTTCGCTCAAGGGGCAGTGGTTGCTGGTGTCGGCCGCGGGGGGCGCTTGCGGTGCCGCCTGCGAGAAGCAGCTGTACCTGCAGCGTCAGCTGCGCGAGTCCCTTGGCCGCGACAAGGATCGCGTCGACCGCGTCTGGCTGGTGACCGACGACACCCCGGTGCGCGAGTCCCTGTTGCCCGCCATGCAGCAGGCGACGGTGCTGCGCGTGCCGCAGTCGGACCTGGCCCGCTGGCTCAAGCCCGAGGCAGGGCGGACGCTGAGCGATCACATCTACCTGATCGACCCGCGTGGCGACTGGATGATGCGTTTCCCGGTCGACATGGCGTTCAACAAGGCCAAGCGCGACCTCACGCGCCTGCTCAAGGCCAGCGAGGCCTGGGACGAGGCGGGGCGGCCATGAGCGAGGCCGCCATGCAGGTGCCGGCTTCGTGGGGCCAGCAGCTCGTTGACCTGGCTCCGCTGATCGAGCTGCTCTTGCTCGGCGCGGGCCTGGCCTTGCTGCCCGCGGCGGTGGTGGTCTGGCGGGCGCGCCGGCAGGGCGTGCGAGGCTGGCCCGCCTGGCAGCGCGTGCTGACGGTGGCCACGCTCTTTCTCACGCTGGACCTGGTCATCTTCGGCGCCTTCACGCGCCTGACCGACTCAGGCCTGGGCTGCCCCGACTGGCCCGGCTGCTACGGCGAGATGAGCCCCTTCCACGCGCGCGACGACATCCACGCCGCCCATGCCGTGGCGCCCCAGGGGCCGGTGTCGCCCACCAAGGCCTGGATCGAGATGATCCACCGCTACCTGGCCACCGCCGTCGGGGCGCTGATCACGGGGCTGATGGTGCTGGCCTGGCGCCAGCGCGACGAGCCAGGGGCCCTGTCACCCTGGTGGGCCACGCTGACCTTCGTCTGGGTGTGCGTGCAGGGCGCTTTCGGTGCGTTCACGGTCACGATGAAGCTGCAGCCGCTGATCGTCACCGGGCACTTGCTGGGGGCTTTGCTGGGTGTGGCCCTGTTGACGACACAGGCGCGCGTGCTGGATCCGGCTCCGCTCGGGTCGGCTGAAGGCAGCGATGCCCGCCGCAACGCCTGGGCAGGCTCCGGTCTGCGCCGTGCGGGCTTCGTCGTGCTGGGCTTGCTGACCGTGCAGATCGCGTTGGGCGCCTGGGTCAGCACGAACTATGCGGTGCTGGCCTGCACCGAGTTCCCGACCTGCCAGGGGCAGTGGTGGCCGGCCATGGACTTCGAGCAGGCGGCCCGCTTGTGGCGCCCCCTGGGTGGCGACGGGCAGGGCGGTGTCATCAGCATGGCGGGCCTGACCGCCATCCACATGGCGCACCGCTTGTTCGCGGGTGTGGTGGCCCTGGCGCTGGTGGTGTTCGCCTGGCAACTGGCCCGCTGGCGAGCCCGCGCTGGCGAGCCCACCGTGTGGCGGCGCGAGGCCCGCGTGCTGGGGCTTTTGCTGCTGGCCCAGTTGCTCAGCGGCTTGAGCAATGTGGTGCTGGGCTGGCCGCTGGTCGCGGCGCTGGCGCACACCTTCGGGGCGGCGCTGATGGTGTGGTGGCTCACGCGGCTGCTCGTGCTGCCGCGAGCTCAGGCCACCTGGCTGGCCCTGCTGCAAGGCCGGCCTGGCCCCCACAACCCTTCCCTTGTGCGATCACATCAGGGACTTCACGCTACAGCCCCGCGGGCTTCTGCGTCATAGTCCCGTTGCCTTTCCGAGTTGCCCATGACAGACACCGTCGCGACGCCTCCCGCCCCCGTGGCCATGCCCGCCACCCGCCCGCCGTCAAAGTTCCACCAGTACCACGTGCTGACCAAGCCCCGCGTGGTGCAACTCATCGTCTTTTGCGCCGTCATCGGCATGCTGCTGGCCGTGCCGGGCATGCCCACCGCGGCCGAAGCGCTCAAGGCCGTGGCCGCCTGCATCGGCATCTGGCTGGTGGCCGGCTCGGCGGCCGCCTTCAACTGCCTGATCGAGCAGGGCATCGACGCGCGAATGAAGCGCACCGCCTGGCGCCCCACCGCCAGGGGAGAGCTCAGCCGCACCCAGACCCTGGCCTTCAGCGGCACATTGTGCGCTGCCGGCATGCTCATCCTCGGTCTGTGGGTCAACCTGCTGACCATGTGGCTGACATTGGCCACCTTCGTGGGCTACGCCATCGTCTACACCGTGGTGCTCAAGCCGCTGACGCCGCAGAACATCGTCATCGGCGGGGCCTCGGGTGCGATGCCGCCGGTGCTGGGCTGGGCGGCCATGCGGGGCTCGGTCGACCCGGAGGCGCTGATGCTGTGCCTCATCATCTTCCTGTGGACGCCGCCGCATTTCTGGGCCCTGGCGCTCTACCGCGTCGAGGACTACGCGCGCGCCGGCCTGCCCATGCTGCCCGTCACGCACGGCAACGAATTCACCCGACTGCACGTGCTGCTCTACACCATCATCCTGCTGGCGGGCAGCCTGCTGCCCTTCATCTACGGCATGAGCGGCTGGATCTACCTGGTTTCGGCGCTGGTGCTGGGCCTGATGTTCATGGGCTATGCCTTCCAGCTCTGGCGGCGTTACAGTGACGAGCTGGCCCGCAAGACCTTCCGCTTCTCCATCATCCACCTGATGCTGATGTTCGCTGCCTTGCTGGTCGATCACTACTGGGTGATTTGACCTGACATGAACCGAGACGACCTGAACCGCCGCAGCCTGCTGCTGTCGGCCGCCGCCGCGCTGGTGGCCTCGCCCCTGTTGAGCGCCTGTGACAAGGCCGGGCCGCCCGTGCCCAAGCTGAGCTTCAACGCGGTGGACATCACCGGTGCGGAGTACGCGCGCAAGCTGTCCTTGAAAGACGTCGATGGCCGCCAACGCGACCTCGCCGAGTTCAAGGGCAAGGTGGTGTTCGTGTTCTTTGGCTTCACGCAGTGCCCGGACGTCTGCCCGACCACCATGGCCGAGCTGGCCGAGGTGCGCCGCCGACTGGGCGCCGATGGCGACCGCGTGCAGGGCGTCTTCATCTCGATCGACCCGGCGCGCGACACGCCCCAGGTGCTCAAGGCCTACCTGCAGGCCATGGACCCGAGCTTTGTGGGCCTGACGGGCTCCAACGATCAGATCGAAGCCGCGGCACGTGAGTTCAAGGTCTTCTACCAGAAGGTGCCCACCAGCGAGGGCAACTACACCATGGACCACACGGCCGGGGCCTACGTCTTCGACCCCGAGGGCCATGTGCGCCTGTTCGTGCGCTATGGCATGGGCGTCGACAAGGTCACGGCCGACCTCCGGCAGCTGCTGGGCAAGACCGCCTGATCAGAAGGCTTCGAGCGTCAGGCTCTGGCGCCCGTCCCAGTCCTGGCCGGGTGCCAGCTTGATGGGATCGAGGATGCGAGCCGCTTCCAGGCACAGCATGTGCTGCCAGCCGTCGTCGGGCATGTCGGCCAGCCTGGCGGCGCCGTCGGCACCGGGGTTCCAGACCACCACATCGGGCATCTCCTGCTGGTCGATGCGCAGGCGGCGCGGGCCGTCGCGCAACAGCAGGTGCTCCTTCACGTTGGCGTAGATGCGGTCGATCTCGCCATGGAAGCGCTTTTCGGGGTGGTCTTCGATGGTCTCGCCACCGTTGACGCGGTCGATGAAGCGGCGCCCGATCAGGCCCTGCAGGCGCACCTGCGTCAGCTCCGACACGGCCAGGTAGGTGTGCAGCGCCGTCGAGAAGGACCAGGCCGTGTCGCCGGTGTTCTCGGCGTGCAACTCGAGGTCGAGCCGGTTGGCCTCGACCGAGACGGTGAGCTCCAGGCGAAAGCCGTGCGGCCACAGGGCGCGCGTGGCGTCGTCATCCGTGAGCACCAGGGTCACCTGGGCGTGTTCTTCACCGATGCGGCCACTGTCGATGGCCCAGGTGCGCGTGCGCGCCAGGCCATGGCGTGGCAGGGAGGTGTCCGGGCCCATGAGCTCGAACTGCGGGAAGATGACCGGCACGCCACCGCGCACGGCCATGCCCGGGCCGGCGATGGCCTGGGGCGACAGGTAAAGCTGTTCTTCGGCGCCGGCGGGCACCCAGGAGACCACGTGGGCGCCATGCAGCAGCACGGTGGCGCGCGAGCCATCCGGGGCTTTGAGCACGATGGCCGGCTGACCCAGCACCTCGGTCACTTCGAATTCTTCAGGCAGGTTGTCGGTGTGATTCATGCCGAGAGTATCCATCCTTCGACCGGGTCGATGGCGTCGGGCAGGCCCCAGCGTGCGTGGCCGGCTTCACGCTGTGCGTGGGCCCAGGCGGCCTGCAGCAGGCAAAGCACCGCGTCGAGCCGGTCGCCGCGCGGGTCGCTGACCAGGTGGTCGCGTTGCGCCGGGCTGAGCTTGAGGCGCAGGCCCAGGCGGGTGCGCCCCTGCTCCAGCGCGTCGACCATGTCCATGCGGGCGATCAGGCGGGCCTGCTGCGCGGCGGCATCGGCCTGGGCGTCTGTCTTGTAGCTGCGTCGGCCCAGCAGCTCGTGGGCGAGCAGCCCGGGGTAGGCTTCCAGGGCGATGGCGTCGGGGCGGCCGGCGCGCAGCCCCGGCAGGCTGAGGTCGGCATCGACCAGGCGCTTCATGCCTTCGAAATACATCTTGCCCACGGGCACGTAGCGGGTCTGCAATGGGCTGGTGCTCGACACCCCCGGTGCGGCCTGGTCGGTGGGGCGGTGCAAAAGCTTGGGGCCGGGTGGCCGGTCGGTGTGCCAGGACTGCCCCCAACCATCCACCAAGCGCTGGAAGCCGGCCCGGTCACCGCAGTGCCGGTGCAGGGCGAGGATCAACCGCTCGGCTTGCGACGCCATGGGTGGCGGTGTCAAGCGATCGGGCAAGTCACCCGGGCCATGCGCCCCCAGCGCGTCGACGAAGGCTCGGGGCAGACCGAACGGGAAGTCGCAGCCCATCACGAAACCGCCTGGCAAGGCCGGCGAGCCAGGCTGGATCAGCGCGGACAGCTCGTCGTGCGTGAGCAGTTCATCGACGCGATCGAGCCGCACGACGGCCCCGGCACGGCGCCCCCACGCCAGGGTCAGGGGCTTGCGGGCGCTGGGCGCGCAACTGAAATCCAAGCCCAGAAGGGCTTCGGGCAGGCTCACCGGCTCAGCAGGTGCGGCTGGCGATGGAGGCCGTGGCGATCAGCTCTTCGAGCATGGCCATCGAGGCCTGGCCGCAGCCAGCGTACGGGTCGAGCTCGGCCTTGGCCGAGTACTTCAGCAAGATGGCCGGGTTCACGCGCGCCAGGTTGACCTGGCCCATCGACCAGCCGGCGAAGCGTCGCTCGGTGATTTCTTCGTACTTCAGCAGGACCACGTCGGTGTGGCGCGGGTCATTGGCGATGCGGTTGTAGAGCGCGCTCACCACATCGCGGCCGCCTTCGAGCACCTGCATGAAGACGTCACCGCTGTGGCAAAGCAGGCCGGTGACACCCGCTGCCGGGTTGCCCTTTCGGGAGGTCTGCAAGATGGCGTCGATCACCTCGGGTGTCAGGGGCGCCTTGGCGCGGCTTGCGTACAGCAGTCGGACCAGCATGTTCGATCAGCCTTTGCGTTGGTTGACGAGGGCGAGGAATTCGCGGCGCAGGTGGGGGTCCTTCAGGAAGGAGCCGCGCATCACGCTGTTGATCATCTTGGAGTCCATGTCCTTGACGCCGCGCCAGTGCATGCAGAAGTGGTCTGCCTCCATCACCACGGCCAGGCCGTCGGGGTTCATGCGCGTGTGCAGCAGGTCCGCCACCTGGGTGACGGCTTCTTCCTGGATCTGGGGGCGGCTCATGATCCAGTCGATCAGGCGGGCGTACTTCGACAGCCCGATCAGGTTGGAATGCTCGTTGGGCATCACGCCGATCCACACGCGGCCGATGATGGGGCACAGGTGGTGCGAGCAGGCGCTGCGCACGGTGATGGGTCCGACGATCATCAACTCGTTGAGGCGTTCCACATTGGGGAATTCCGTCACCGAAGGGGCGGCCTGGTAGCGGCCCTTGAAGATCTCGCCCAGGTACATCTTGGCGACGCGGCGGGCCGTGTCCTGAGTGTTGTGGTCGCTCTCGGTGTCGATGACCAGGCTTTCGAGCACGCCGCCGAGCTTGCCGGCGACCTCGTCGAGCAGCTTGTCCAGCTCGCCGGGCTCGATGAACTCGGCGATGTTGTCGTTGGCGTGGAAGCGCTTCTCGGCGGCCTTGATGCGTTCACGGATGCGCACCGAGACGGGCACGCCTTCGTCTTCCTGCTGCGTGGCGGGCGGGGCGAGGGGGTCGATGGCGCGGAGCGTGGGCGTTGTCATGGGCGATCCTGGCGGGGCGGTCGTGCGGCGAAGGGCGCCAACCGGTTGCGGGAGCCCGCATCCTAACGACTCCAGGCACATTGTGCACACACGCGGTGCGGTGTCCGCATGCGGCGCAGGGCAACCTGGCGCGTGGGTTTGCTCAAGGGGTGTGGCAGGCTGGCAGCGAGGGGTGCTGCACGCAGATCCGGGCGCGGCAGACCGCGGTCTCGGGCGAAGTGCCCGTGCCGCACTGCTGCAGCGCCACGGTCGGCGGGGGCGGGGCCTTGCGCGGGCCGGCGTGTGCCAGCATGGCCTCGACCAGGGCGACGTCTTCGTGCAGGGCCCCGGCATCGCGCCGGGCGCCGGGACGCTGCGCGACCGGTTTGACCTCCCGGCTGACACGCTCGGACTCGGTGACCGTGGGCACGCTCGAGCGTGAACCGGTGACCGGCGTTGCAGGCGAATGAGCCGCCGGGGCGGCTGGCGTGCTGGCCCCCGTGGCCACGGGCGAGGTGGGCGGTGACAGGGCCACCACCGTGCTCTGGGCGCCACCGCCAGCGGGCGGAGACATGTCGATGATCTCCGCGGCCTCGGCGGGCGCCAGGGGCGCGCTGGCACGGGTGGACAGGGGGGCAGGGGACACCGCCGCAGCGATGGCTTGAGGGGTCTGCAGCGCGGGGGGCGGGCGCCTGAGGAGCTGGATGAAGCTCAGCAGCATCACCAGCATGCCCAGCCCCATCGCCACCATGAGGGCGCGCGTGAGCCAGGGGTGGTTGCGGCCGGTGGGCAGGCGGCGGGCACGAGGACGTCCGCGCACACCTCGCTGGGACTCCAGTGTGGACAACAGCCGGATGCGGTGCGGCTCAACGTCTGCGACCGATTCCTGGTCGAAGTCCGCGAAGAGACTGGGTCGACCCAGGTCAGGTCGAGGTGCTCGTCGACCCGCTTGGCGCGACGAACTGGTGGCGTGGCTGTCGCGTGTCACGACGGGCTCCCGGTTTCTTTTTTTGATGAACAATCGCCGCATTCTAAAGAGCGGACCGATCGCATCCAACGGCTTGGAGCGGGTTTGCAATCAATCGTTACAGGGATCATGCATCTGGGGTGGGTACTGGCCTGGTTCGCGCTGGGCAGCTTGTTGTTGTCTGCGCTCGTGTTCCCGATGTGGTGGCGCGAGCGTGGGGCAGGCCTGGCCGCGGCATCGCGTGCTTGGCTGGGGCGCTCCCGCGCGTGGTGGCTGTCGGCGTTGCTTCTGCTGGTGCCGGCCCTGTTGACGTGGGGGTGGCTGGGCTGGCGCCCCCATCAGGCGGATGCATTCGACGACAGCGACCTGGGCGTCAACGCACAGGTGAGCGAGTTGCTGCGCGGCGAGCAACTCGTGCCGCCACCGCCGCTCCCACCCGAGGTGTTCGCCACGGCGGACGTCGAGGTGCTCAGGCCCATGCTGTCGAGCGCCGACCGCCGCTGGGAGCGCATGGACGCGGACTTCGTGCAGACGCTGCTGCGCGTCTTCAAGGTGATGAAGGACGTCCATGGCTACGACATGGCGCTGCTGGAGGGCTACCGCAGCCCGCAGCGTCAGGCGGTGCTGCTGGCTCGAGGGCCGAGCGTCACCGGCGCGGCACCGGGGCAGAGCTACCACCAGCACGGTCTGGCCGCCGATTGCGCCTTCCTGCGCGATGGGCGGTTGGTGATCTCCGAGCGCGACCCCTGGGCCATGCGGGGCTACGAGCTCTACGGCCAGGTGGCCGAGCAACAAGGGCTCACCTGGGGCGGCAGATGGCGCCTGATGGACTTCGGGCACGTGGAGTGGCGCAAGCCTGGCCTGCGCTTGCCAAAGGCGACACAGCTTGTAACAGCGCACCCCTCGTGAGGGGGGCAAGGGCGCATTCGCCTGCCCTTAGACTCGGGCCGCGCCGACGGGGCATCCGTTGGTGACATCCATCATCAAACCGAACAATCAGGGAGTGCGGGCTCGGTCGGGCCCGTGCGGCAAGGCATGTCCAAGGCAGTCAAGGCGGCCGGGCTGGGGCTCGTCATTTTCGTCACCGTCTGGGTGGTGACGCTGTGGCAGTGGTACCGCAGCCAGCAGCCGGTCAGCAGCGAAGAAGTGGCCACGCAACTCTTCCTGTTGCCGGTGGGGCTCACGGTGGTTGCCCTGCTGGCCTGGTGGGGCGCCCGTCGTTTGCACAACTGGTCGAGCAGGCCAATTGAGCCGGTGCCCAAGCCTTCCCTCGTCAACGCGGGCACGGGTGCGCCGACAGGGGGCGACAAGGCGCCCGAAGCCGCCCCCCTGGGCCTCGTGAGCATCCTGGCCGAAGCCCTGGCCTTGCCCGACGGCGACGACCCCGAGCTGGCCTGGTCCGCTTTGCGATCCGGGCAGGTGCGCCCCCGACTCGACCCCGATCTGCAGGACGCCGATGGCATGCCCGTGTTCAGCTCCCGCGTGCCCGACCTGTCCACGCAGGACTGGCTCGACGCCCATGCCGAAGTCACCGACACCTCGCTGCCGCAGGCCTTGCTGCGTGCCATGGCGCTGGTCGAGGCGCCGTTGCACCGGTTGCTGTCGGCCTTGCCGGTCGGTGAGCTTGGCGATGGCGAGGGTGATGCTGTCGAGGCCAGTGCACCAGGTCCGGCCTTCCTGTCAGGTGTGGGGCAGTCAGGAGCCCAGGAGCACGCGGCGCGTCGGCGCGAACGCGCCCCCGCACTCGACATCCAGGTCTGGGTGCCAGCCGAATGGCCTGAGGATCACCGCACGCTGTTCGTCGGCTGGCTGCGTCAGCAGGCGGGTGTGGCGCTGTACTGGGCTCTCGCATCCAACGCTGGCGAGCCCCGCTGGTCCGTGGAGCCGCTTGACACCCCTGAAGCTGGCTGGGACCGCCTGCTGCCTCGCCTGAACGAGCTGCATGCCGACACCCGGCCTCGCTTGCTGCTGGTGCTGGCCACCCACAGCCTGGTCGATGAGGCTGGTGTGACGGGCCTGCAGGCCCGGGGCGAGCTTTTCACTTCCCTGCATCAGGGCGGGCGCGTGCCCGGTGAGGGCTCGGCTGGCTTGCTGCTGGCCAATGCCCGGATGGTGGCCCGATGTGCTCAGGCCGGGCACCCGTGGCTGGGCGTGCCCCGCTCGACGCATCGCCAGCGCTCGGCTGATCGCGGCGGGCGCCCTGGGGCTGAAGAACTCGTCACCGCGATGCAGCAGGTGCTCGCCCCCTGGTCCCAATCTCCCCAGTCGCCCCAATCGCCCCAGTCGTCCGAAAAACAGCCCGAAAGCCACGTGGGGCAGGGGGGCTGGTGGTGCCTGTCCGATGCCGATCACCGACCGAGTCGCACCAGCGAGCTGTTCGAAGCCTTCCAGGTCTTGCAACCTGATGGGGACGCGATGCAGTCGGTGCTGCGCCTGGGCGATGCCTGGGGTGACATGGGCATCGCGCGTGCCCTGCTGCCCGTGGCGCTGGCTGCCTCGGTGGTGCGCCAAGGTCTGCAGCCCGCAGACGCCGCCGAGCCGCACCCGGTCCCTGCCTTGATCGGGCTCCTGCAAAGCAGCCATCGGCGTTGGGCCATCCCCGTGTGGCCTGCGAGCGCGGGCCGCGAAGCCTTGGCCCGGCTCACCCCGCCCCGGGCTTCGCTGCCTGCCTCTTCTTCACCTGCGATGGCCCCCGTGGCCGAACCGCTGGCCGCCTGACGGCCCTGATCGTTCCTGTTGCCCCTGCCGACCATGCAAAGAATCTGGTTGTTCCTGCTCGATCCCCGTGTGCTGGCCGTCATCGGCCTCCTGGCGCTGGCGGGCCTGCTGTTCATCGGGGCGGATGCCTTGCGCGTGGGTGCGCTGTGGGCCGCAGGTGCCGTGCTGCTGCTGGGGGTGCTGGCCGCGGCAATCTGGTGGCATCGGCGGCGCCAGGCCAGCCGCGCCGGCCAGGCCCTGGAGCAGGCCATCTCGGCCGACGCCGAGAAAGCCGTGCGCCAGGCCCGGCAAGACCGAAAGGGAGCCCCGGCCGATGAGGTCGCGGCCTTGCGCGAGCGCATGGCCGATGCCGTCAAGCGCATCAAGACCTCGCGCCTGGGAGAGACCTCGGGCGCGGCTGCGCTGTACGAACTGCCCTGGTACGCCATCATCGGCAACCCGGCGGCGGGCAAGAGCTCGGCCATCGTCAAGTCCGGCCTGACCTTTCCTTTCGCCGAGAACACCGATGCCATCGTGCAGGGCATCGGTGGCACGCGCCACTGCGACTGGTACTTCACCACCGAAGGCATCCTGCTCGACACAGCGGGGCGCTATTCGGTGCAGGAAGAGGACCACCGCGAGTGGCTGGGCTTTCTCAAGCTGCTCAAGACGCATCGGCCCAAGGCCCCGCTCAACGGCGTGATCATCGCCGTCAGCATTGCGGAGCTGGCCAATCAGAAGGCCGATCTGACCATCGAGCTGGCGCGCAAGCTGCGTCAGCGCGTGCAGGAGCTCACCGAGCAGCTCGAGGTCTTCGTGCCGGTCTACGTGGTCTTCACCAAGGCCGACCTCATTGCCGGCTTCGTCGACTTCTTCGAGGACCGTGACCGCGGCGAGCGAGACCGGGTCTGGGGCGCCACGCTGCCCTATGAAACCACCCAGCAGGTCGATGCCGCTGCCCAGTTCGATCAGCACATGGACGTGCTCTACCAGGGGCTGAAAGAAGCCTCTGTCGCGCGCATGACCTTGCACCGGGGCGAACAGCTGCCCCCGGGCGTGCTCACCTTCCCGCTGGAGTTCGCGGCGCTCAAGCCTTCGCTGCGCACTTTCCTGCACACCCTCTTTGAAGACAACCCTTACCAGTTCCGCCCCATCTTCCGCGGTTTCTACTTCACCAGTGCCGTGCAGGAAGGCCAGTCCACCAGCCGTGCCAGCCAGCGCGTGGCCGAGCAGTTCGGGCTGCAGTTGCAAAGCGGCACGGCCGCGGCGGTTTATTCGCAAAGCGGCTTCTTCCTCAAGGAGCTGTTCTCGCGGGTCATCTTCGCCGACCGCGAGCTGGTGCGGCAGTACACCAGCCGCACGCGCCTGCGCCTGAGGCAGGCGGCCTTCTTCGGTGGCATGGCCGTGCTGGGCGCCTTGCTGGCCGCCTGGACCTGGTCCTACAGCGACAACCGCGATCGCGTGGCCCGCGTCGAGGCTGACCTGCTCAAGGCTGTGAAGGTGCAGGACCAGAAGCTGGACCTGGCTTCGCGCATGGAAGCGCTCGAGATTTTGCAGGACCGCCTGGAGCAGGTGCAGCGGGACCGGCGTTCGGCGGTGTGGTCGCTGGGCCTGTCCCAGGATGCCCGCATCGAGAACCGCCTGCTGGAGGAGTATTTCAACGGTCTTGAGTCGGTGCTGCTCAAGCCGAGCGCCCAGGCCCTGTCGGCTTACCTGAGCGACGCCAACGCGCAGTCGGCGCAGTGGCGCAGCGTCACGCCAGCAGCGGGCGTTCCAACGGCGACCGATGCCTCGGTCGGGGGCGCATCGGAGCCCTCCGCAGGAGCGGTTGCCGCGGGCAGTTCGCCCTACCAGGCCTCGTCAAGCCGAGATGTCACCGAGGCCTACAACGCCCTGAAGGCCTACCTCATGCTGGGAGACCGCCAGCGGCTTGAGCCCGGGCACCTGGGCGACCAGCTCACGCGTTACTGGCGCGAATGGCTCGAAGCCAACCGAGGCGCCCTGCCGCGCGAGCAGATGATCCGTCGGGCCGAGCGCATCCTTTCGTTCGCGCTCACGCAGATGTCGCACCCGGCCTTCCCGCAGATGGACCTCGACGTGGCCCTGCTCGATCGCACCCGCGAGAACCTGCGCCGCGTCGTCAAGGGGCTGCCGGCGCGCGAACGCGTCTACGGCGAAATCAAGGCGCGCGCCGCCACCCGCTTCCCACCGGTCACCGTGGCGCGCATCGTGGGCGAGGGCGACCGCCAGGTCATCGCGGGCAGCCACGTTGTCTCGGGTGCCTTCACCCGGGAAGCCTGGGAGGGGTACGTGCGTGACGCCATCAAGGACGCCGCCCACCAGTCGTTGCAGTCGACCGATTGGGTGCTCAAGACGGCCACGTCGGACGACCTGACCCTCGAAGGCAGTCCCGAGCAGATCCAGAAATCGCTGACCCAGCTCTACAAAGCCGAGTACGCGCAGCAATGGGGCAAGTTCATCCAGGGCATCACGGTGCTGGACTTCCAGGGCTTCGAGGTGGCGGTGCAGCGCATGCAGCGCCTGGGTGACCCGGTGCATTCGCCCATCGGCTTGCTGCTTCAGACCTTGCAGGACCAGACGGCCTGGGACAACCCGTCGATGCTCAACGACCGCCTGGCCAAGGGCCAGCAGGGCCTGATCGGCTGGTTCAAGAACACGGTGCTGGGCATGAACCCCACGCCCGTGCAGGTTTCGCTCAGCACCGAGCAGTTGAAGGCCGCCGAGGTGCCCACCGGCCCGATCGGCAAGGCCTTTGCCGGCGTCAACCGCCTGATGCTGCCGCGCGAGGGCGGGCAGACGCTCTCGCGTGTCTACCTGGACTCGCTGTCGCGCGTGCGGGCTCGCCTGAACCAGATGAAGACGCAGGGTGACCCGGGCCCGGGTGCGCGCCAGTTCATGCAGCAGACGCTCGAGGGCACGGGCGAGCTGGCCGAGGCCCTCAAGCTCGTCGATGAACAGTTGTTGAGCGGGCTCGATGAGGGTGCGCGCCATGCGCTGCGACCCATCCTCGTGCGTCCGCTGATGCAGGCCTTCGCGGCCCTGGTGCCGCCCACCGAGGCCGAGCTCAACCGGGTCTGGAACGCGCAGGTGTTCGAGCCCTACCAGCGCACGCTGGCGAGCAAGTACCCGTTTGACCGGGGCTCGCGCGTGGAGGCCACGCAGGTCGAGCTGGCGGCGATCTTCGGCACCGAGGGCGCGGTGGCCAAGTACCTGGAGCAGTCGCTGGGCGCCTTGGTGCTGCGCCGCGGCGACCAGCTCACCCCGCGCACCTGGGCCGACATGGGCGTGCGCCTGAGGCCGGCCTTCTCCGGCGGTCTGGGGGCCTGGGTGGCCCCGCTCGGCGGGCAGGGGGCCGGCGCATCGGCCGCGGGCAACAGCGCCGATGCCGCGCAGACCACCTTCCAGATCCTGCCGCAGCCCGCGCCCGGGCTCACCGAATACACCGTCGAGATCGACGGGCAGGTGCTGCGCTACCGGCAGGGCGCGGCCAGCTGGCAGCACTTCGTGTGGCCGGGGCCCGGCGCGCCGGGCGTGCGCATCACCGGCGTGACCTTCGATGGTCGCCAGCTCAACTTCTTCAACGAGCCAGGCCGCTTCGGGCTGGAGAAGATGATCAACTCGGCGCAGCGCCGTCGCATCGACGGGCAGGTGTTCGAGCTGAAATGGCCGCAATCCGACGTGGCGGTGGCGGTGCAGTTGCGCATCCTGTCCAACAGCGCGCCCGCGGCGCAGCCGACACCCGCCACAGCTGGTGAGCCGGGTGCGAAGCCCGGGGCCCTGCCCGCGCTGGTGGCGGGCAGCGACGAAGCCACGCCTTTGGCGCCGGCTGCACCCGCCGCGCCGCCGGAGTCGCCCACGGCGACCCTGCCCGCGGCCCCCGCCCCCGTTCGGCAGGGCGCGATCGTCGCCGCAGGGGAGGGCGCATGATCACCACCGAATCCAGTGCCGTGGACGTCCTCTATTTCGGCAAGCTGCCATCGCGTGGCGATTTCGTGCGCAGCAGCCAGCACCCGGCCATGCTCGAGGTGCTGGACCGTTGGCAGGCGCAGACGCTGGAGCGCCTGTCGGCCGACCCTCGCTGGAAGCTCATCTACGACGAAGCGCCGGCCCTGGCCTTCGCCGTCCTGGGCTCGGGCAGCCACGTGGCTTTGGCGGGCCATTGGCTGGCCAGTCAGGACACCTCCGGCAGGCGCTTTCCCTTCGTCACGGCGGGTGCGTTCGACCTCAGGCGGCCGCAGCAGTCCGCTGTGCTTGCTCCGATCGCGCTCGATGCCCTGTGGCACCAGCTGGCCACACGGGGCCAGCTGGCACGTCAGGCCGCTGACCTGTCCGATGTGCAGGCCCGGCTGCAAGCGCCCATCGAACACGCCCCTGACTTCGACGAAGCCCGTGACCGGCTCGAGACTTTTCTCGATGCGCACAGCCTGGCTTCCCTGGGGCAGATCCTGAGCGCGGGCGGGCTCGGTGCGGCAGGCCGTGCTGGCGCTGGGGCTGTTGCTGCGGCCGGCCCTGGTGCAGGGCGGTGCGCGCATGAACAAGCTGCTGTGTCTGCCGCTGCCGGTGGAGCCCTCTCTTCGCGCCTGCGTGGCCTCCTGGTGGCTGATGCTGGTCATGGGGTTTTTCACCCGGCACGTGGTCGAGTTCGCCATCTTCCTGCCGGTGCGCGAGGGCCTGCCGCAGATGCTGCTGGGCTTTCAGGGGGCTTCGGCCGCCTCGCTGGAGGCGGTGATCGACCCGGCCGTGCTGGCGCGCCATGGCGTGACGCTCAACGAATTGGACTGGGTCGAGGACGAGGCCCAGGCCGACGTGGGCCTGCGCAAGCTGTCGACCTACCTGCAGGACCCGGCGCTGTCGCTGACGCAGGCTGTCCGCACGTTCCAAGAAGTCTTCATGGGGGCTTGAGGCCATGGCATCGCATCCGAACCGTTTCATGACATCCACCGCCCGCGCGCTGGCTGGCGCCTGCCTGGCGCTGCTGCTTTCGCCCCGGGTTGTCCAGGCGCAGGCGACCCCCACGCCCGTGTCGGCCACTTCCAGCGGGAAGGTCGTGGTGGCCGGCACCGTGCCGGACGAAGCCACCCGAGCGGCCGTGCTCACCCGCTTGCGCGAGGTCTATGGTGCCGAGCGCGTGGTCGATCAGCTCAGCCTGGGCTCGGTGGTGGCGCCGCCCAACTGGGGACAGCATGTCCAGCGCCTGATCTCGCCCTCGCTCAAGCAGGTCAGCCATGGCCAGCTCAGCGTGCAGGGCCAGACGGTGGACCTGCGCGGCGAAGTCGGCAACGAGGCCCAGCGCCAGCAGGTGGTCAGCGAGGTGGCTCAAGCGCTCAACCCCACCTACAGCGTGCGCAACAGCTTGCGCGTGGCGGTGCGCGAGCAGGCGCTGGTCGACCAGGCGCTGGCGCAGCGCATCGTCGAGTTCGAGGCAGGCAGCGCGGTGTTGCGGCCCGAGGGCCTGCGGATCCTGGATGAGATGGCGGTGGCCTTGAGTCAGCTCCAGGGCAAACGGATCGAGGTCATCGGCCACACCGATGCGCTGGGACATCGCCCGGGCAACATCAGCCTGTCGTTGGCGCGTGCCCAGGCGGTCAAGACCTACCTGGTTGGCAAGGGCCTGGCCCCCGATCGCCTGCAGACCTCAGGCATGGGGCCCGATCAGCCGGTGGCCAGCAACGACACCGAAGACGGGCGTGCGCGCAACCGGCGCATCGAGTTCCGGGTTGGTTCCTGAAGCCTGAGGCGGAGCGGCGCGGCCACCTCTGCTGAGGCGCGGGTGAGCGCCAGCGCAGGCGCTCAGGCGCCTTGGTTGTCCGCCGGTGGCGCCAGGCCTAGCAGCTCCTGCAGGTGGGCCATCGACGCCGGGTCCTTGACGACTTCGCCGAGCCAGCGGTGCAGGGGCATCTCCCCCCACTTGATGGCCTTGTCGGCCAGGTAGGCGACGGGGCTGTGGGGTTCGGTGCGTCGGAAGAAATCCGCCACCATCCGCAACTGCCGCAGGGCCTCGGCCCGCGTGCGGGGCTCGGCCACGCCATGGGCGCCAACTCGCTCCGAAGAGGGTGTTGCGTCGCCTGTGGCTGCTTCGTGAGGGTTGGCCGCAACCGATGTGGTGCCGGGGCCCGCTGGTTCGCCAGCCAGGGGAGAACTGCTCAGGGCACCAGCCTCTCTGGCCAGCCGTTCGAGTTCGTGGCCTGCCTGCTCCAGTGCTTCGCGCGCCGAGACGAAGCTGGGGCCGTCGTGACCCAGGCGGGCGTCGACCACGCCTTGCCAGGCTTGCAATTGGGCTCGCGTGCTGCGCAAGGCGTCCACGGCCTCGCGCAGTCGCTCGGCAGGTGTGTCCTGGATGGCCTGACGGAACTGGGCGACGGTGATGGCGTTGGGCTGCTCGGGCGGCAGCGTGTCGGCCGGCTGGCCTCCCCGTTCGGCCTGGGCGAGCCACTGGCGGGCGTGTTTCAGGTCCTGCAGGGTGAAGCGTTCGCCCTTGCGCCCGGTCGTCACGGGCAGGGCCGTGGCGAGTTCGCCCAGGCGTTGCAGCATCCAGGCGATGTTGCCGATGCGTTCTTCGGCGTCGCCGCCATCGGGCAGGGGGTGCAGGTGTTCCCAGTGTTGTTCGCACAGGGCGGTGCACAGGCCCAACCCGCTGGCCAGCCCGGCGTAGCCTTGCGTCATGGCACGGGCCTCGGTGAGCCACAGGGCCAGGCGCAGGTCTTTGGAGCGGGTGGCGAGCAACTGCTCGCACAGCCTGGCAGCGCCTGTCCAGTCGGCCTGCTTGATGGGGGTCACCCACTCGCCTTGTTTCAGCGTGGGGTCATCCGCGCGCCGCATCTCGGCGATCTCGTCGAAGGCGGCGGAAAAGGAAAGGTCTTCCCCGCCAGGCTGTGCGCCCGGCAAGGGTGCCAGCAGGAGGTCGGTGTCCATGGCGTCCCTGATCGTGTTTTGGTGTGACTTGCTCGCCTTCTCGCGCTGACGCGAGTCGGGGCGCGGCATCATCCCATGTGCGCCACAGGGCCCCGGGCCCTCGTTCGGGTGAGGTCGTGATCCTTTGTAACCTGGCGAGGATTTGACCCACCTCAATCGACATTCATGAATGAGAATGAGTATCAATATCCGATTGGTGCTAAAATGCGCGACATGAGTTCCGCCGCGTCTTCTCTCACGTTCTCCACGCTGCCCAGTGACCTGTCCGGCGGGCAGCGTCGCGGCCTGGCCGTGATGGTCGTGGCGGTGCACCTGGCGTTGGGGTGGGCCTGGTGGCATTCGAAAACCGACACCGTGAACGTCGGTTCCAGCGAAATCATCGAGGTCTCGCTCGTGACCGATGCCCAGTCGCAGACCCGGGATGTCACCGAAAAACCCGAGCCCGAGCCGGTGCGCCAACCGGTTCAACCGCAGCCTGTCGAACGGGTGCAGCCCCGGGTGACGCCGACCCAGACCCCGACGCAGCCCACGCCCGCGCCTGCCGTGCTGAGCAGCCAGTCCGGCGCCGAGTCGGTGGCCGTGACCGCACCTGTGGCCGCCCCCGCGGCCACGCCCGTTGCAACGCAGGCGGCACCTGCACCTGTGGCCGCTCCTGCGCCGCCACCTCCGCCTCCCGCGCCCCGCGAGTTCCAGGCTTCTGCCGTGTCTTACCTGGTGCCCCCTGTGCTGACCTACCCGCGCATCTCCCGAGACCTGAATGAGCAGGGCACCGCGATGCTGCGCGTGCTGGTGGACGAGCAAGGGCGCCCCATCGAGATCCAGGTGGCCAAGTCCTCCGGTTACCCCCGGCTTGACCAGCAGGCCGTGCAGGCCATGCGCGTTGCACGCTTCAAACCCCATGTCGAAGATGGCGTTGCCCGTCGCATGTGGGTGCGGACCCCCCAGACATTCATCCTCGAAGACAACTGATCATGAGCAACTCCATCGACCCCGTTGCCCTGGCCGCTTCGGCCTCTCCTGCGGCTTCGGCCACCAACGCATCGCTGGCGGTGGTGCCTGAGGCAGCCGCTTCCGCCGCCCCGGGTTTTGGTCACTTCATCGCTCAGTCCGATGCCATCGGCCAGGGCCTGTTCGTGATCCTGGTGCTGATGTCGGTGCTGTCGTGGGCGCTGATCGTGATCAAGGGCTTTGCCCTGGCCCTGCGCCAGCGTCGCAGCCAGTCCTTCCTGAGCTTTTTCTGGAACGCGACCTCGCTCGAGGCCGTGCAGCACGAGATCGCCACGCACGGTGTCAAGGAGCCCTTTGCGCACCTGACGGCGCATGCGATGCACGCCCAGGCTCACCACGCGCGCTATGGCGCGGCCAAGCTGGAAGAAGCCGGTTCGGCCAAGGACTTCCTCACGCGCACCATCAAGAAGGTGCTCGATGAAGAAACCATGCGCATGGAAAGTGGCCTGACCGCGCTGGCCACCATCGGCTCCACCGCGCCATTCGTTGGCCTGTTCGGCACGGTCTGGGGCGTGTACCACGCGCTGCTGGCCATCGGGGCTTCGGGCTCCGGCTCGCTCGACAAGGTGGCCGGCCCGGTGGGCGAGGCCCTGATCATGACGGGCGTGGGTCTGGCCGTGGCCATCCCGGCTGTGGTCGCCTACAACTGGCTGACCCGCAGCAACCGCGTCTGGGGCGCACGCCTCGACGCCTTTGCCTTCGAGCTGTTCACCTTCCTGTCGACCGGCCAGACGCTCAAGACCAGCGACGTCGATCCTCCGGCACCGAGCGCCACGGTGCGCCCGCTGCAAGCCCATCGTTGAGCAAGGGGCGAGAACATGGCTTTCGCGAGTTTCGACGACAAGCGCGGCGGCGCCCCGGTGGCGGAGATCAACATGGTCCCGCTGATCGACGTGATGCTGGTGCTGCTGGTGATCTTCATCGTGGCCGCGCCCCTGCTGACCCAGTCGGTCAAGCTGGACCTGCCCAAGGCCAGCGCGCAGCCCACGCCACAGCAACCCGATGCCATCCAGCTCAGCTTGGATGCCGAGGGCGTCCTGTACTGGAATGGGCAAGCCCTCAGCCGGGAAGACGCCGCTGCGCGCTTCGCGGTGGAAGGCGCCAAGCCGAACCCGCCCACGGTGCGCTTGAGCGTCGATCAGACCATCCCGTATGGTCGCGTGGCCGAGATCCTGGCCGATGCGTCGCGCCTGGGGGTGAGCAAGATCGGGCTGGTGACACAGCCCGACACATCTGCTCGCTGACAGGTTTTGTCCGTCGTGGGCGCGGTGGGCGATGCCGGGCCGGCGTCGCTGGGCCGATGCCACGGCCTGATCGGCACTTGAGCGGTTCTCGCGCAGAATGCGGCCATCTCCGGATGACCGCATCGACATGAACGCAGCCTTTACCGCACCGCCCACGCCTCAGGCCCTCGCCGGCCTGAAGGTGATCGAGTTGGGTCAGCTCATTGCCGGCCCTTTTGCCGGCAAGACCCTGGCCGATTTTGGTGCCGAGGTCATCAAGGTCGAGCCACCACCATCCGATGGCAGCCCGGGCGGCGACCCGCTGCGGCAGTGGCGAATGCTCCACAACGGCACCAGCGTGTGGTGGCAGGTGCAAAGCCGCAACAAGAAGAGCGTGGTGCTCGATCTGCGCACCGACGAAGGCCGCGAGACCGTGGCCCGGCTCATCGACGAGGCCGACGTCCTCATCGAGAACTTCAAGCCAGGGACCATGGAGAAATGGGGCCTGGGCTACGAACAGCTCAGCGCACGCAACCCCGGACTCGTCATGCTGCGCATCAGCGGCTATGGCCAGAGCGGGCCGTACCGCGAGCGACCCGGTTTTGCCGTGGTGGCCGAAGCCATGGGCGGCATGCGCTACCTCAACGCCGAGCCAGGCCGCATCCCGGTGCGCGCGGGTGTGAGCCTGGGCGACACGCTCGCCGGTCTGCATGGCGTGATCGGTGTGCTGCTGGCCTTGCAGGCCCGCCAAGCCTCCATCGGCCCCGACGCGCCCAAGGGCCGGGGCCAGGTGGTGGACGTGGCCCTGTACGAAGCCGTCTTCAACTGCATGGAAAGCCTGCTGCCGGAGTTCAGCGCCTTCGGTGCCGTGCGCCAGCCTGCGGGTTCGGCCTTGCCTGGCATCGCGCCCAGCAATGCCTACCCGTGTGCCGACGGCATGGTGGTGATCGGCGGCAACGGCGACTCCATCTTCAAGCGCCTGATGATCGCCATCGGGCGCGATGACCTGGCCACCGATGCCGAGCTGGCCACCAACCCGGGCCGGGTCAAACGCGTGCAGGACATCGACGTGGCGATCGGTGCCTGGACGGGGGCACGGCCGGTGCAGCAGGTGCTGGACGTGCTCAACGCCGCCAGCGTGCCCGTGAGCCGCATCTACGACGCCCAGGACATCGCCGAAGACCCGCACTACCGCGCCAGGGGGATGGTGCTGCCCGTGACCACGCACGATGGCCTCACCGTCGAGGTGCCGGGCATCGTGCCCAAGCTCTCGCGCACGCCGGGGGCCATCCAGCGGCGCGGGCCCGTGCTGGGCGAGGACACCGATGAAGTGCTGTCTGCTTTGAAGCGAGGTCAAGCATGAGTGAAAGCAGCCAGTTCAGCCTGCTGGGTCAAAGGCGCTTCCTGCCGTTCTTCCTGGCCCAGTTCCTGGGCGCAGCGAACGACAACCTCTTCAAGTTCGCCTTCACGGTGCTGGTGACCTACCAGCTGCAGGTGAGCTGGCTGGAGCCGAAGATGGCCGGCCTGGTGATCGGGGCGCTGTTCATCCTGCCTTTCGTGCTGTTTTCGGCCACTTCGGGACAGTGGGCCGACAAGTACGACAAGGCCTTCATCATGCGCAGCGTCAAGCTGATGGAGGTCGGCATCATGGTGTTGGCCGGCCTGGGCTTCTGGTTCAGCCAGGTGCCTCTGCTGCTGGGCTGCGTCTTCCTGATGGGCCTGCACTCGACCTTCTTCGGCCCGGTGAAGTACGCCTACTTGCCCCAGCACCTGCGGGAGCACGAGCTCACCGGGGGCAACGGCCTGGTCGAGATGGGCACCTTCGTGGCCATCCTGCTGGGCAACGTCGGCGGCGGCCTGCTGATGGGCGTCCCCGAAGTGGGCGCGCACTGGGTGGCGGCATCCTGCTTCGTGGTGGCTGTCGCGGGTTGGCTCACCGCTCGCCAGATCCCGGCATCGCCTTCGTCCGACCCAGACCTGAAGCTCAACTGGGACCCGGTCTCCGAGACCTGGCGCAACCTGCGGCTCGCCTGGCGCTACCCCAGCGTGTTCCGCTCGCTGCTGGGCATCTCGTGGATGTGGTTCTTCGGCGCGGTGTTCCTGGCGCAGTTCCCTTCCTTCGCACGTGACGTGCTGCATGGCAACGAACAGGTGGCTTCGTTGCTGCTGGTGGTGTTTTCCATCGGCATCGCGATTGGCTCACTGCTGTGCGAGACCTTCTCGCACCGGCACGTCGAGATCGGCCTGGTGCCCATCGGCGCGGTGGGCATGTCGGTGTTCGCCTTCGACCTCTACCTGGCGTCGAGGGGCCTGACGGGCTCGGCCGATGCGGCCTTGCTGAGCGTGGGTGAGTTCGTGGCGCGTCGCGAGCACTGGCGCGTGATGGCCGACCTGGCCCTGCTGGCCTTCAGCGCGGGCCTCTACAGCGTGCCCATGTACGCGCTCATCCAGCTGCGCGCCCAGCCCAGCCACCGCGCCCGCATCATCGCGGCCAACAACATCCTCAACGCCCTGTTCATGATCGTCAGCAGCCTGCTGGCCGGGGCCTTGCTGGGGGCGGGCTTTTCCATCCCGCAGGTGTTCGGTGCCACGGCGCTGCTCAACGTGCTCGTCGTGGGCTACATCTTCTGGCTGATGCCCGAGTACATCGTGCGCCTGGTGATGCTCTTTGTCACGCGCATCGTCTACCGCTTGCGGGTGCGCGGCGACCTGCACATCCCGACCGATGGCGCGGCCATCCTGGTGTGCAACCACGTGAGCTTCGTCGACGCGGTGATCCTGGGCGTCATCAGCCCGCGGCCCATGGTCTTCATCATGGACCACCGCATCTTCAAGACGCCGGGCATCGGCTGGTTCTTCAGGCTGGTCAAGGCCATCCCGATCGCGCCGCAGAAGGAAGACCCCGAGGCCTACGAGACCGCCTTCCAGAAGGCTCGCCAGGTGCTCGCCGATGGCGAACTGCTGTGCCTGTTCCCTGAAGGCGGCATCACGCGCGACGGCACCTTGCAGCCCTTCAAGGCCGGCATCATGAAGATCCTGGAGACCAACCCTGTGCCGGTGATCCCGTCGGCGCTGCACAACCTCTGGGGCTCGACCTTCTCTCGCATCGAGGGGGTGGCGATGGCCAAGCCCCTGCGCCGAGGGCTGTTCAACCGCATCGGTCTGGTGGTGGGCGAGCCCATTGCGCCAGAGCAGGTCACCCCCGAGGGGCTGCAGGCTCGGGTGCAGGCCTTGCTGGAAGAGCCCTCACCCTGAGTTTCCCCAGGTCATCCGCGAATGAGGGGGGAGGGTGAGGGGCGAGTGACGACACAATCCCCTCAACCTTGGCTCTCATCATCTGACTCATGGGCAACTTCCTGTCTCCCGCGGCTTGGGCCCGGGTCATCCCCTTCGCTCTGTTCATGGTGTTCCTCGCCGTGCGAGGACAGTTCTCTGTCGAAGCTGGCGAAACCGACAACTTGCCTTTCGATGCCCGCTGGATCTACGCCGTGTCGGTGGTCGTGGTCTCGGCCAGCCTGGTGTGGTTCTGGCGTCGCTACGGTGAGCTGCGCCAATGGGGGCTGAGCCTTGGGCAGGTGCTGCTGTCGGTCTTGGTGGGCGTGGTTGTCTTCGTGTTGTGGACCCGCCTGACTGCCCCATGGATGATGCTTGGTGAAGCGTCTGCGGGCTTCGTTCCGGTGGACGCGAACGGCGACCTGATGTGGACGTTGATCGCTTTTCGCTGGGTGGGCGCGGCCTTGATGGTGCCCCTGATGGAGGAGTTGTTCTGGCGTGGCTTCCTGATGCGATGGATCGACAACCAGGATTTCGACAAGGTCGATCCGGCCTCCGTGTCGATCAAGGCCATCGCCTTGTCCACCCTGGTGTTCATGCTGGCCCACACCCAGTGGCTGGCGGCCATCGTGGCGGGCCTGGCTTATGCCTGGCTGTACAAGCGGACCCGTTCGTTGTGGGCGCCTGTGCTGGCGCATGCTGTCACAAATGGGGTGCTGGGCGTGTGGGTGATCCTCAATGGCTACTGGGCATTTTGGTGATGGGTGGTTCGGGGATCAGGCATGAAGCAGTTCGCCAAGTGGTTCGTCGTCGCGGTGCTGGCGGGGGTCGCCGCTCTTTTGCTGGGGCATGTCATGACGCCGGAGCGGTCCGCGATGCTGGCCTTGTCCCAGTATCTGCCGTACCCCGCCTACGTGTTGCCGTCGCTGGCGGCTGTGGTCGCGGCCTTTTTGTGGCTGGGTTGGGCGTGGCGCACGCTGACCTTGGTGGCTTTGGCCCTTTGTCTGACCGTGCTGATGGGTTGGTCCTGGGGGCGGGCAGAAGAAGGCCATGGGCGCATCAGGTTCATGACCTACAACGTCAAGAGCTACCTGGCGCTGCAGCGTCCGGATGGGGTCCAGGCTTTGGCTCGGGAAATCCTGGAGCACCAGCCTGACATCCTGGTCATGCAAGACGCAGGGCAGTTGGTCGATTTTGAAGGCAATGTGCAATCAGCCGATCTGTTGAAGGTCATCGGCCTGGGGCACCCCCACGCGCATGCCACGGATGAATATGTTCTGGTGAGCCGTTGGCCCATCCGCAACTGCCGCAATGGCCCCATTCCCGTGGGAGACGATCCCCATGTGTTCGTCCATTGCGACATCGATGTCGATGGCACCACCGTGGAGGTGATCACGGCGCACTTCATCACGCCCCGGCGTGGTTTGCGCTCCAAGCAGCATGGGCGCTGGCTGGGGCTCAATGAATGGCAGGAAAACATGCTGTTGCGCCTGAGGCAATCCGGCTTGCTGGCCGACTACCTGCGCCAGCAACCACCTGGCCCACGCATCGTGGCAGGTGACCTGAACGCGGTGGAATCGTCGCAGGTGGTTCAGACCTTGCTCAACACGGGGCTGCGCGATGCGCATTCAACTGCTGGATCGGGGCATGGCTTCACCCATGGGCATTCGCTGCTCAAAGGCTTTTCATTCTTGCGCATCGATCACATCCTGGTCAGCCCGGACATCGCCGTGGCGGATGTTTTCACGGGCGGGGCGCAAGCTTCGGAACACCGCCCTGTGATCGCTGATTTGTACCTGCATCGGCAGTGAGCCATCCTTGGGCCTTTGCCCAGGGGGCTCCTGCTCGCAGCGCTCGAAATCAGACCCCGCGCGCCCGGTCGGCCGCAAACTGCTGCTGGAAGGCGGCGAAGCGGCCGGCGTCCAGCGCGTCGCGCACTTCCTGCATCAGGTTCAGGTAGTAGTGCAGGTTGTGGATGGTGGTCAGCATCGGGCCCAGCATCTCGCCGCAGCGGTCGAGGTGGTGCAGGTAGGCGCGGCTGAAGTTGCGGCAGGTGTAGCAGGTGCAGGTCTCGTCGATCGGGCGCTCGTCGGCCTTGTTGCGGCTGTTGCGCAGGCGCAGGTCGCCAAAGCGCGTGAACAGGTGGCCGTTGCGCGCGTTGCGCGTGGGCATGACGCAGTCGAACATGTCGATGCCCGCGGCCACACCGGCCACCAGGTCCTCGGGGGTGCCCACGCCCATCAGGTAGCGCGGCTTGTGGGTGGGCAACTTCGGGCTGATGTGGTTCATCACCCGCATCATTTCGTCCTTGGGCTCGCCCACGCTGACCCCACCCACGGCGTAGCCGGGCAGGTCCATGTCGGCCAGCGCGGCCAGTGATTCTTCGCGCAGGTGCTCGAACATGCCGCCCTGCACGATGCCGAACAGGGCGTTGGGATTCTCGAGCTTGTCGAACTCGGCCTGGCAGCGCTTGGCCCAGCGCAGGCTGAGCTCCATCGAGGCCCGTGCTTCCTTCTCGGTGGTGATGTGGCCCAGGCTCTTGTCGCCCTTCCAGTACGGCGTGCACTCGTCGAATTGCATGACGATGTCCGAGTTCAGGATGGTCTGGATCTGCATGCTGATCTCGGGCGTGAGGAACAGCTTGTCGCCATTGACCGGCGAAGCGAAGCGCACGCCTTCTTCCGAGATCTTGCGCATGTCGCCCAGCGACCAGACCTGAAAGCCCCCCGAGTCGGTGAGGATGGGCTTGTGCCAGGCCTCGAACTGGTGCAGGCCACCAAACTGTTTCATGATGTCCAGCCCCGGGCGCATCCACAGGTGGAAGGTGTTGCCCAGGATGATCTGCGCGCCCATGTCTTCGAGCGAGCTGGGCATCACGCCCTTGACGGTGCCGTAGGTGCCCACCGGCATGAAGATGGGGGTCTGCACCACGCCATGGTTGAGCGTGAGGGTGCCGCGGCGAGCGTGGCCTTCGGTCTTGAGGAGGTCGAATTTCAGCATGGGGGCTCTCCTGCGCTCAGGCGCGGGCGGCGGTGTCAGGACGCTGGATCAGCATGGCGTCGCCATAGCTGAAGAAGCGGTAGCGGTGTTCGATGGCGTGGGCGTACAGGGCGCGGATGTGCTCATAGCCCGCCAGGGCGCTGACCAGCATCATCAGCGTGCTCTTGGGCAGGTGGAAGTTGGTGACCAGCACGTCCACCACCTTGAAGTCGAAGCCGGGTGTGATGAAGATGTCGGTGTCGCGGCTGCCGACCTGCACGATCTCTTCACGCGTGGCGTGCAGCGCCGACGACTCGAGCGCGCGCAGCGTGGTCGTGCCGACCGAGACGATGCGCCCACCGGCTGCCCGCGTTGCGCGGATGGCGTCGGCCGTGGGCTGCGAGACCTCGAACCACTCGCTGTGCATCTTGTGCTCGGCCAGGTTGTCGGTGCGCACGGGCTGGAAGGTGCCGGCGCCCACGTGCAAGGTCACCTCGGCGGTGGCGATGCCACGTGCGGCCAGCGCGGCCAGCACGCCTTCGTCGAAGTGCAGGGCGGCGGTCGGCGCGGCCACGGCGCCGGGTTCCTTGGCGAACACCGTCTGGTAGCGGCGAACGTCGTCTTCGCCGTCGGCGTGGGTGATGTAGGGCGGCAGGGGCACGTGGCCGTGCTGCTCCAGCAGCTCGAACGGGTTGCCGGCAAAGCGCAGGTGGAACAGGCCGTTGTCCGGGCCACAGCGGCCGAGCACCTCGGCGTCGAAGGCATCGGCGAAGCGGACGATCGCGCCGGGTTTGGGCGACTTGCTGGCGCGCATGTGGGCCCACACCTCTTGCGTGCCGGGCAGCACGCGCTCGATCAGGGCCTCGACCGCGCCGCCGGAAGACTTGGTGCCGTACAGCCGTGCCTTGATGACGCGCGTGTTGTTGAACACCAGCAGGTCACCTGGCTGCAGCAGCTCGGGCAGCTCGCGGAAGGTGCGGTCGGTGGGGGGCAGGGCCCGGCCGTCGAGCAGGCGCGAAGCGCTGCGTTCGGGGGCGGGGTGCTGGGCGATCAGGGCCTCGGGGAGTTCGAAATCGAAGTCGGCGAGGGTGAAGGCGGCGGGCGCGGCGGCCAGAGAGAGGGGGGAAGACATGCTTTTGAGGGGCGGACGGGCCCCGTGCCAAAGTGCCAGGAACAGCGGAAGGCGTGATTGTCGCTCAGACTGCGAGCAGGGTGCCGCAGCCTGGGCGACGCACGCCAGGTGGCATCAGCGCTTGATCTCGGCCACGATTTCCTTGGTCATGGCTTCGACCTGCTTGCGCGAGGCCGCCGAGAAGATGCCCTCGCTGAACTTCGTGGTCGTGCCATAGGTGCGGGTGCCCAGCAGGCGCTTGTCGGGCAGCTCGTAAAACGAGACCTCGGCGTTGAGGTGCGCATCGCCTCCCAGCACGCCCATGCCCACGCGGGCGGCCGCGCTGACATAACGGAAGTTCTGCACCTTGACGACCGCCAGCACGCCTGGCCGTGAAGAGGGCGCCGCGCTGGCTTCCAGCCACGTGTAGCCCATGCCTGCCAGGCCTGCCGATTGCCCCATGCTTTCGCGCCAGTCGTTGCGCAGGGTGTCCCAGTCACCGCTGGACACCATGCCGGGTGCAGCTTGGACCTGCAGGCTCAGGTGTGCGGTCGATGCCGGGCTGATTTGCAGCGGCGCGCCCGATGCGCCTGTTCTGGAGACGGTGGCGGCGCAGCCACTCAACAGCAGGGCGGCAACGGTGGAGGCGGTGAGGATCCAGCGAGACAACATTGGTTTTCCTTGGGTTTTCTTCAGAAAGGCAGAGACTGTAACAAGGGGCTGCGACATCCGTGGCGATGCCTGCGGGGAGGGCAAAAGCTCAGCGCGGCCGGACCTGGACGTCGGTCTTGACGGAGTTGGCGATGAAGCACTCGTCGTGTGCCTCGTGGTGCATGCGCTCGATCTCGGCCGGCGTGGGCAAGGCGGCGCCAGAGAACACCACCTTCGGGCTCAGCGTGACCGACGACAGCCAGAGCTTCCTGCGCTCGTTGGCGGTCATGACGCCACTGGCTTCGTCGTGGTACGAGTCGACGACGAAGCCCTGGCGCGCCGCGATGTCCAGGAACCAGAGCATGTGGCAGCTCGACAGGGCCGAGACCAGCGCCTCTTCGGGGTCGATCGCGCTCGGGTCCGAACAGGGAAGGGGGACCACGTGTGGCGACGAGGAGCCCGCGACGGTGAGGCCCCCGTCGAAGCGCAGCAGGTGTCGGCGGCTGTAGCGCTTGTCCAGGAAGGGCTGGGTGCCGCGTTCCCAAAAGGTTTCGGCGGTGTAGGTGTGGCGGGACACGGGCGGCCCTTGTTTCGTCAGGTGGGAAGTGCCGAGCGCGCGAGTTGTTGCGCTTGGGGGCTGGCGAGGAAGGTGAAAGCGGCCAGGTTCAGCGCGACCGTGACCCAGAACACGCTGCGGAACTCGGCCTTCGATGACTTGTGCCTCAACCACTGCTGCGCCAGCAAGGCGCCTGGCCAGCCGCCGATGAGCGACAGCATGTGAAGCGTTTTCTCCGGGGTTCGCCACGCACCCTGCCTGGCCGCCGACTTGTCCATGGCATAGGCCACAAACGTCACCAAGCTCAAGGCCGGGTAGGCCCACAGCGCCCAGCGTGGTGGATGGCCGAACACGTGCGCGGCCAGCACCACGGCCAGCAGCACGGGGATGGCGAGCAGGCTGGCCGTGCTCCATGGGGCGCGGCTTTGGCGCCGCGCCGGGGACAAGGCCTTCCTGGCGACAGGCGCCATTTCGACGTTCAAAGCGCGCTTCTTGCCTTGCGGCCCCAGTTGGACCTCGAAGGTGACGCGCTGCCCCACCTGAGGCCTGCCTGGCGGGGCCTTGAATGCCTTGATGTGGACAAAGATGTCCTGCCCGCCCAGCGTGGAACCGATGAAGCCAAAGCCTCTTTCATCGTTCCAGGATTGGATGGTGCCTTCGAACCGCATGGTGGTGGCGCGACGTGGTTGTGGGGCCTGAGAGATCGATGCAGACGATGTCAGGCGCTGAGGTGGTGAATGATGCCGCGTTCTCGATCAGGCCTTGCCCATGGCGTCCGGCATCCAAAGCTCCTGGCTCGGCGAACGCGCCATTTCGCGTCAATCGAGAGGGCCTGAGCTCGGCGACCGGTGTCACCTGCCCCGAGTCGTGCCCTGGCCCCTGATGCGGCGACAATCCTCACCTGATCCTTTCGCCTCGGACCCGAACATGAAAACCCACGACATCGAACTGCAACGCATCAAGGCCGTCCGCCACGACAAAGGCCTGATCGAGGTGAGTGTGGACGCGCTGGTGCAGGCGCGCCCCGCCAAGGACGAACGCGTCACCAGCGTGCTCTCGATCGAGGTCGACGACGCCCGGACCCTGATCCTGTTGCTCAAGCAGCAGATCGCCGAACTCGACAAGCTCAACCCGCGCAGCCGCCGTTCGGGCCGCTGCTGAACCCCGCGTCATTCAACGGGCACGTAGCCAGGCCATGAAACCGGAAGACCTGCAAAAGCTGGTGACCCTGCCCATGCCTTTCGGCAAACACCAGGGCAAGGTGCTGGCGGACCTGCCAGGCAACTACCTGAACTGGTTCGCCCGCGAGGGCTTCCCCAAGGGGGAGATCGGCCGGCTGCTCCAGCTGATGCACGAGATCGACCACAACGGGCTCAAGGGGCTGTTGCAGCCTTTGCGGCCGGGGCATCGGCCGGGCCATCGCCCGGGACGCGACTGATCCCCCTCAGCCTGGCACGCGCCGCTCTTCGTTCAACACCAGCGCCCGCGTGCTCAGGTACAGCACCCCCGCGTTGAGCAGGTGCCAAAGCGGGTGCGTGCCCGTGCTCAGCCAGGTGCACACCTGCATGTCCAGCGAGCGGCAGGTGAGCGACAAGGCGAAGAGCAAGGTGGCCAGGCCCAGGCCGAGCGGCTCGCGCTGCCCGCTGCGCCAGTGGTAGGCAGCCATGCCCGCCACGAACAAGAAGGCCGAGCCATACGACAGCGAGCCGTTGAGCCACTGCACCGGCAGCGCCGCGAAGCCCCATGAAGCCGCGAAGAACAAGACCACCCAGCCCGCGCAAGCCAAAGGCTTGAGCCGCGCCACGCGCCCCACGTACAGCACCAGAAACAGCAGCTGGTACAGGAAGATGGGGATGACGTCGGCCCACATGGCCAAGGTCACCGCCAGGGTGTGGAACAGGAAGCTGCCCACGCCGATGGTGGCCAGCAGGCCGATCAGCAGGTGGGTGGTCCAGGGCGTGCGGCCTGGCAGGGACCTTGCCAGCCGCCAGGCCAGCCAGGCAGCGATGACGAAGCCACCATTGGAGATGGCGTTGAGCGGCTCGGCCCAGAACTCGGGGCCGAGCCGCTCGCAATACAGATCAAGGGGGGTGAAGGCGCTGGAGGGCATGCGCCCAGGTTACTTCAGCCGGTCCAGCTCTCGCGCCACCACGGCCGTGTCCGGGAAGTCCGAGAACACGCCGTCGATGCCCAGCTCGAAGAACTGCAGGTACTCGTTGACCGGGTTGCCCGCGTAGTCGCCGGGCAGGCGGCGCTGCTCGTTGCGGAAGGTCCAGGTGTGCACCTTCAGGCCGGCGGCGTGGGCGCGCTCGATCAGGTCGGTGGGCTCGCCCAGTTGCAGGCTGGCTTCGCCGGGGCCGCTGCCCTCGGGGTTGGCCAGCGTGGGCACGATGTAGCGCTTCCAGGGGCCGATGCCGTGGGCGTACGAGGCCACTTCTTTCAGGCCGGCGTCCGTGGTCAGCCAGGCGAAGGTGCGCGCCAGCAGCTCGGGCTTGCCCGATGCGGTCCAGTCGTAGGGGCGGTCATAGGGTGCGGTGAAGTCCAGCGAGCCATCGGGGTTGACGTCGTTGGCGTCGACCAGCTGGATCAGGCGCACCGGCGTGAGCTTGCTCAGGGCCTTGAGGTTGGCTTGTTCAAAAGACTGGATGAACACGGGCGCGTGGCGGTGGTTCCAGCCAGCTTGCGTCAGCACCTTCAGCAGGCGGCCTTCCAGGGGCAAGCCCAGGCGCTGGTGGTAGGTCGGGTGCTTGGTTTCGGGGTAGATGCCGATCACGCGGCCCTTCTCCAGCGTCTTGCGCTTGACCAGTGCGATCACCTCTTGCAGCGTCGGCACCTGGAACTTGCCGTTGAACTGCTGCGGGCGCTCGCCGAAGGCCTGCTTGGCGCGCAAGGTCTTGATCTCGGCCAGGGTGAAGTCGGAAGCGAAGAAGCCTTCTTCCGCGAAGCCATCGACGACCATCGTGCGGCGGCGCGAGGCGAACTCGGGGCGGTCGGCCACGTCGGTGGTGTGGGTGATGTTGGGCTCGTGGCGTGCGATCAGGTGGCCGTCCTTGGTGGCCACGAGGTCGGGCTCGACGTAGTCGGCGCCCAGCTCGATGGCCAGGGCGTAGGACGCCAACGTGTGCTCGGGCAGGTAGCCCGATGCGCCGCGGTGGCCGATGACCAGCGGCTCGGCGCGTTGGCCATGGCGGCTGGCGGACTCGACGCGATCCAGGCGGTCGGCTTCGGAGGCGAAGCCGGGGGTGGCGATGAACAGCGCTGCGGACAGGGCCAGCAGCGAACGAAGCGTGTTCGACATGGGGTCTCCTCGGTTTTCCGCCACCTTACGCAGACTCCGTGACGCCGGTGTCGCCCGCAGGGGCGGGTGGGAGAGCCATTCGGCCCGGGCACAATGACACTTCCTTCATCTGCCACCCCACAGGAGCCCACGTGCCCCGCCAGGCCGCTGTGAAAGCCTCTGCCGATGCCGCACCCAACCTGTCTGCCCCGCAGAAGGCCATGCATCGCCTGGGCCTGGCGCGCGACATCGACCTGGCCCTGCACCTGCCCCTGCGCTACGAGGACGAGACCGTCGTCACCCAGCTCAGGCAGGCGCGCGATGGGCAGACCGTGCAGCTCGAAGGCGAGGTGCGCGACAACCGCATCGAGATGCGCGGCAGGCGCCAGCTCATCCTCAAGTTGGACGACGGCACGGGCGAGGTGCTGCTGCGCTTCCTGAACTTCTACGGCTCGCAGCAAAAGAGCTGGGCGCCCGGTGTGCGCCTGCGCGTGCGCGGCGAGTTGCGCCACGGGTTTTTCGGGCGCGAGATGGTGCACCCGACCGTGCGCATCGTGCAGGCGGACACGCCGCTGGCGACCTCGCTCACGCCCGTCTACCCCACTGGCGCGGGCCTGCCTCAGGCCTACCTGCGCAAGGCCATCGAAGCGGCGCTCAAGCGGGCGCCGCTCGACGAGGTGCTGCCCGCGGGCACCTTGCCGGCGAGCTGGCCCACGCTGCGCCAGTCGCTGCAGTTCCTGCACCACCCGCCGCCCGACGCCTCGCTGGCGGCGCTGACCGAGCACCAGCACCCGGCCTGGCAACGCCTGAAATTCGAGGAGCTGCTGGCTCAGCAGCTCTCGCGCCTGCAGTCCAAGGCCGAGCGGGCGCACCTGAAGGCGCCGCAGCTGCCCCTGAAAACCGGTGGGCTGCACGAGCGCCTGCTGGGGGTGCTGCCGTTTGACCTCACCGCCGCGCAGCGCCGCGTGTGCGGCGAGATCGCGCTCGATTTGCAGCGCCCGCAGCCCATGCACCGCCTGCTGCAGGGCGATGTGGGCTCGGGCAAGACGGTGGTGGCGGCGCTGTCGGCGGCGATCGCCATCGAGGCAGGCTGGCAGTGCGCGCTGATGGCGCCCACCGAGATCCTGGCCGAGCAGCACTTTCGCAAACTGGTGGGCTGGCTCGAACCCCTGGGCGTGAAGGTGGCCTGGCTGACGGGCAGCCTCAAGCCCAAGGCCAAGCGCGAGCAGATCGCCTCGGTGGCTTCGGGCGAGGCGCAGCTGGTGGTCGGCACCCACGCCGTCATCCAGGACCAGGTCGAATTCGCCAGGCTGGGCCTGGCCCTCATCGACGAGCAGCACCGCTTCGGTGTGGCGCAGCGCCTGCAGTTGCGCCGCAAGCTCGAGAGCACCGAGCTCGAGCCCCACCTCTTGATGATGAGCGCCACGCCCATCCCGCGCACGCTGGCCATGACCTACCTGGCCGACCTCGAGGTCAGCACCATCGACGAGTTGCCGCCGGGGCGCACGCCCATCGTCACCAAGGTCTTCGCCGACGGTCGCCGCGAAGAGGTGATCGAGCGCATCCGCGACGAGGTGGCGCGGGGCCGGCAGGTGTACTGGGTCTGCCCCCTGATCGACGAGACCGAAGACAGCGACCAGACGGCCGATGCCATCGCCGGCCGCGACAGCGCCAAGCGCCCGCCACTGGACCTCAGCAACGTCACGCAAACCCACCAGGACCTGAGCGAGGCCCTGCCTGGCGTGGGCATCGGCTTGCTGCACGGGCGCCTGCCGGCCGCAGACAAGGCGTCGGTGATGGAGCAGTTCGCTTCGGCGGCTTTGCAGGTGCTGGTGGCCACCACCGTCATCGAGGTGGGCGTGGACGTGCCCAACGCCAGCCTGATGGTGATCGAACACGCCGAGCGCTTCGGCCTGAGCCAGTTGCACCAGTTGCGCGGCCGGGTGGGGCGCGGCGCGGTGGCCAGCGTGTGCGTGCTGCTGTATGCCTCGCCGCTGTCGGACTCGGGCAAGCAGCGCCTGCGCGCCATGGCCGAGACCACCGACGGCTTCGAGATCTCGCGGCGCGACCTCGAGATCCGCGGGCCGGGCGAGTTCATGGGCTCGCGCCAGTCGGGTGCGGCGCTGCTGCGCTTTGCCGACCTCAACGAAGACCAGGGCCTGCTGGGCCGCGTGCGCACCGTGGCCGAGCAGCTGCTGGCACGGCACCCCGAGGCCGCGCAGCGCCACATCCACCGCTGGCTGGGCCAGAAGGCCGAGTACCTGAAGGCTTGAGGGGCGCCCTGGAAGGCCCGAAGCCCGGCATGGGCATGGGCGGCCGATGGCCGACGTGGTGCTGACTATGATGGATCGCCTTGGCTTGCGATGAGCGCGAGCAGGACGAGGAGGAATTGCCCATGCACCTCTGTGCTGACATCGGTGGCACCCATGCCCGGCTGGCCCTGGCAGAAGTGGCCCATGACCCAAGCGGCATGCCGCGCGTGAAGATCCTGGCCGTCGAGCGCTACCTGGCCAGCGAGACCGGATCGCTGGCGGTGGCCCTCGAACGGTTTGCCTCGCAATTCCCTGCGCTGTGGCGCATGGGCGTGCGCTCGGCCTGCTTCGGCGTGGCGGGGCCCGTGGTGGGCGGGCGGGTGCACATGACCAACCTGGACTGGGTGGTCGATGAACGCGAGGTCAGCCGGCAACTCGGTGGCGTGCCGGTGCGCCTGGTCAACGACTTCGAGGCCGCGGCCCGGGGCATCGATGCGATGGGCGATGACGACCTGTTGTGCCTGCAGGAAGGCTCGGTGCAGCAGCCGGCGCACCAGCTCGTCATCGGCGCGGGCACCGGTTTGGGCGTGGCTTGGCGCCTGCAGGTCGAGGGCCGGCACCGCGTGTTCCCGGGTGAAGGCGGGCACATGCGCTTTGCGCCTGCCAGCGAGGTGCAGGACCGCTGCATGGCGCGACTGCGTCGCGAGCTGGGGGGCACGGTGGTCGTGGAAAACGTGGTTTCCGGGCCTGGCCTGGTGCGCCTGCACGCGGCCATCGCGCAGGACCTGGGCGTGCCTGCCGAGGCGCTCGCGGGGTTGACGGCCAGGGAGATCATGCAACGCGCCACCTCCGGCCAGGACGAGGTGGCCGCTCAGGCCCTTGACGAGTTCCTGCTGGCCTATGGCGCGGCGGCGGGCAGCGTGGCCTTGATCTCGCTGGCACGTGGCGGTGTCTTCCTGGCCGGGGGGCTGGCGGCGCGCTGGCCGCAGTGCATGCAGCGGGGGGCTTTCATGCGGGGGTTTCGCCTGCCCGGGCCTTACCAGGCCATGCTGGCGTCCTGGCCCGTGCACATCGTGCTCAACCCTGACCTGGGCCTGCTGGGGGCGGCGCTGGCTGCGCGTGAGCAGGGGAGCGATGGCGGCTGAGCGCGTTCAGCAACTCCTGCAACAGGGGGGCCATCTCGACGTGGCTGTCCAGGAAGAAGCGGGCGCTTGAGGTCGGGTGGTCGCGCCCGATGCGCACCGTCAGCCAGTCGGCGGGCACTTTCTCGAACACCGGCTCGTCGTTGACATCGTCACCGATGAACACCCCTTGGCGGCAGCCCAGCCGCAGGGCCAGGTGATTCACGGCATCGCCCTTGTCGGGGGCGGTCGCCGACACGATGTTGACCACGCACTTGCCGCCGAACGTGCGCAGGCCATCCGGCAGGGCCAGGGTCAGCGCCCGGATGAGGCTCAGGGCCCCTGCCTGGTCGGGGGCCAGCCGGTGGTGCAGGGCCAGCGATTGGCCCTTGTCTTCCAGTTGCACGCCGGCTAGGTCGAGTGCGGCCCGGTGCTCGGTCAGCAGGGCGCGGGCCGGCTCCAGCGCGGCCAGCCAGTCCGTGGCGGCTTGCGTGGCCTGCCAGTCCGGTGGGGGCTCGGCCCCGTGGTTGCCGATGATGCAGCGCGGCTCGAAGCCCAGCCGGTGGCGCACGTCCGCCACGCTGCGGCCCGTGACGACGGCGGTGGGCAGCACCTCGGCCAGTTGGCCCAGCCGCAAGCGCAGGCTCAGCGGCACCTGGGCGTCGTCCGGCCGCGCAACGATGGGTGCCAGGGTGCCGTCGAAATCGAAGGCGAGGAGAGGGTGGCCGGCCATCACGGTGTCGATGGCCTGTTGTCCTTCGCGAGAAAACAGGTGCTTCATGGTGGTTGCTGTCAGGCGGTGGTCTGGTGTTGCTTGAGTCGGGCCTCGATGCGCTCGCGCAGGCGCCATCGGCCCGCGTCGGTGAGCATGCGTCCTGCCCAGCGGTAGACGTTGGCCTCGCGGATGGTCATGCGCAGGCTGGCCATGCGCTCGCGCTGCTCGGCCTCTGGCATGGTCAGGGCCCGGTGCAGGGCTTCGGCGGTTTCCTCCACGTGATATGGGTTGACGATGAGCGCTTCCTGCAATTCCCGCGCCGCACCGGCAAAGCGGCTGAGGATCAGCACGCCGCGCTCGTCGTCGCGGGCGGCAGCGAACTCCTTGCACACCAGGTTCATGCCATCGTGCAGGCTGGTCACGACGCAGACATCGGCGGCGCGGTACAGCACGTTGACCTGCTCGGGCTCGTGGTGTTCGGCCAGTAGCCGCACAGGCGCGATGCCGTCCTTGGAAAAGCGGGTGTTGATGCGGTCGGCCGTGCGTTGCACCCGCTGCTGGAACTCCCGGTATTCCTCCAGTGCGCCGCGGGTGGGGGCCGCCACCTGCACGAAGCTCACGTGCCCGATCCATTCGGGGTGCTGCTCCAGCAGTCGCTCGACGGCGTAGAGGCGCTCCAGGATGCCCTTGGTGTAGTCGAAGCGGTCCACGCCCAGCACGATGCGGTGGTCTGCGGGCACGCCCAGCATCTCGCTGACCTGGGCGCGGCAGGCGGCCACCTCGGGCCAGGCCTGGCGTTGGGCATCGGTGGGCCAGGCGATCGAGATGGGGTAGCTCTCGATCAGGGTGTCGCGTTCCTGGTGAGAGATGGTCGAGTGCTCGTGCTCGATGCGGGCCTCGAGGTAGCGGTCCACCGTCTCGATGAAGTTCTTGCAGTGATAGCGCGTGTGAAAGCCCAGGATGGTGCTGCCCAGCATGCCGCGCAGGATCTCCTGCCGCCATGGGCAGATGCCGAAGGACTCGGGGTTGGGCCAGGGGATGTGCCAGAACGTGATGATGGTGGCGCGTGGCAGCTTCTCGCGCACCATGGCCGGCAGCAGGGCGAAGTGGTAGTCCTGCACCAGCACCACGGGGTCCTCGCTGCGGGCTTCTGCCACCACCGCGTCGGCGAAGCGCTGGTTGACGGTTCGGTAGTGCTGCCAGTCCGATTCGCGGAACACCGGCCGCACGTGGGCCACGTGACACAACGGCCACAGGCCCTCGTTGGCCAGGCCGAGGTAGTAGCCCTGTTCCTCCTCGGGGCTCAGCCAGATGCGGCGCAGGGTGTAGTCCTGCTGTTGCGGCGGCACGCGCACCCGGTCGTGTTCGTCGACGTTCTGTGCGTCCGCGCTGCCGCTGCCGTGTGCGATCCAGGTGCCCGAGCAGGCGCGCATCACGGGCTCGACGGCCGTGACCAGGCCACTGGCCGGGCGCTTGAGGATCACGCCGTTGGGGCCCTGGTCATGAATGTAGGGCTCGCGGTTGGAGACGACGATCAGCTCGTCGCCGCGCAGCTGTGACTTCAACAGGCTGCGCAGGCGCTCGGGCGTCCATTCGGCTTCGGGGCCCAGGCCACGCCGGTACTCGTCTTCCAGGTTGCGCAGGCGGGCTCGCAGGTCCACGGCAAGGGGAGCGAGTTCGGGGGCGTTGCGCAACGTGGGTGGGGTGATCAGGCCTTCGCCACTGAGCAGGGCGCGTGCACCCTGGATCCAGCCACGCCACGTCAGTTGCGCCACCACCATGGTGATCAGCGCGATGATCAGCCCCAGTCCGGCCAGCAGCAGTTGCAGGTAGTGTTGCGTGTCCTTGCTGCGCCGCTCGATGAAGCTCATGTCGTGCAGCAGCACCAGCTCCGCGAGTTGCTGCCCATGCGCATCGCTGATCGGGTAGAGGCTGACCTGCACCCCGCCACCGTCGAGTTGCATGCGTGCGCTGTCGCGTGAGGCGGCCTGACGCAGCTGGCTGCAGGGCATGTTGTCGGGCAGGGCGGCGGTGTGGAGCAGCGGGGTCTCCTGCTCGCCACACAAGCCGATGGCCACCAGGCGCTCGTCCTGCAGAACCCGATCGAACAGCGTCTGCAGCCGCTGGTTGTTGTCGCCCGAGAGGTGATCGGCGATCGCGTCCGACAAGGTGTTGGCCACCAGCGATCCGCGCAGCGTGACGTCGCGTGCGAACCAGTGCAGCATCAATTTGTCCATCAGCGGCAGGGCCAGGTAGGCCGTGACCAGCATGGTGGCGACCAACGGCAGCAGAAAGCGCAGCTGCATGCGAAAGGTGTTCATCGATGACCCTTCTGTCAGTGACGGCATCAAGCGCGGTGTTCCGATGCGCATGTTGCTTGAATAACCTTGCAGGCGAGGTCGCAGCTGTGACCTTTTGTTTCTCCATCTCAGGAGCTCGCGCCCATGTCCAAGGATCCACTCGATCGTCAGGCTTCGTTGAACCTGGCCCTGATTGGCAACTGCAGCATCAGTGCCTTGGTTGACGATCGCGCCCGCATGGTGTGGGCTTGCATGCCCCGCTTCGATGGTGACCCGGTGTTCCATGCGATCCTCGACTCCGCCGATGGCATCGGCCACGAGGGCCTCATGGAGGTCGAGCTCGAGGGCCTGCAGCGCTGGGAGCAGTTCTATGACGAGGGGACGGCCATCGTGCGCACGCGCCTGTTCGATGCCGAGGGCCAGGGCATCGAGGTGGTGGACTTCGCGCCTCGGTTCGTCGTGCGCGACCGCACCTTCCGCCCCGCGCAGCTGGTTCGCCGCATCCACCCCATCGGTGGACACCCGCGCGTGAAGGTGCGCGTGCGACCAGGTGCCCGCTGGGGGACGGTCGAGCCGCAGCGCACCCGTGGCAGCCACCACTTGCGCTTTGTTGCACCCGACTGGGTGCTGCGCCTGACCACCAATGCGCCCCTGACCTACGTGGTCGATGAAAGCTGGTTTTCCCTGGCCGGTCCGGTGAGCTTCCTGCTTGGCCCCGATGAAACGCTGGAAGGCGGCATCGAGAACACGGCGCGCGACTTCGAGGAGCAGACCGGCCTGCACTGGCGTCAGTGGACGCGCCGGCTGGCCTTGCCCTTCGAGTGGCAGGAGGCTGTCATCCGCGCAGCCATCACGCTCAAGCTGTGCCAGTTCGAGGAGACCGGGGCCATCGTCGCGGCCATGACCACCAGCATCCCCGAAGCGCCGGGCAGCCAGCGCAACTGGGACTACCGCTACTGCTGGATCCGCGATGCCTTCTTTGTGGTGCGCGCGCTCAACAGCCTGTCCGAGGTCGGCACCATGGAGAACTACCTCAGCTGGTTGCAGGACGTGGTGCGCGGGGTCGACGAAGGCCATGTGCAGCCGCTGTACGGCCTGGGCCTGGAGCCGCAACTGCCCGAGCAGTGCCTGACGAACCTGAGCGGTTACCGGGGCATGGGGCCGGTGCGGGTGGGCAACCAGGCGCACGAGCACTTCCAGCACGACGTGTACGGCAACATCGTGCTGGGGGCGGCCCAGTCCTTTCACGATCACCGCCTGTTCCGGCGTGCCGACGTGCACGACTTCGCCGTGCTCGAGCGCATGGGCGAGCGAGCCTGGTTGCTGCATGACCAGCCCGATGCCGGCATGTGGGAGCTGCGAACCCGCTCCCGCGTGCACACCTCGTCGTCGCTGATGTGCTGGGCCGCCTGTGACCGGCTGGCCAAGATCGCCATGGCCTTGGGGCGCGAGGACCGCGGGCCGCACTGGGCCCAGCGCGCGCAGGTCATCCGCGACAAGATCCTGGCCCAGGCCTGGAACCACGACCGTCAGGCCTTCGTGGAAAGCTTTGGCGGGCGCGACCTCGATGCCAGCGTGCTGCTGATGTGCGAGGTCGGTTTCATCTCGCCACAGGACCCACGCTTCGTCTCGACCGTGAGCGCGCTGGAAGACGCACTGTGCGACGGGCCCTTCATGCGCCGCTACGAGGCCCCCGATGACTTCGGCCGCCCGGAGACGGCCTTCAACGTCTGCACCTTCTGGCGCATCGATGCCCTGGCGCGCATCGGCCGCACCGAGCAGGCCCGCGAGATCTTCGAGTCCATGCTGGCCTGTCGCAACCACGTGGGCCTGCTGTCCGAAGACATCTCGCCCAAGAGCGGCGAGCTGTGGGGCAACTTCCCGCAGACCTATTCGATGGTCGGCATCATCAACGGGGCGGTGCGGCTGTCGCGACCCTGGGATGACATGGTCTGAGCGCATGCCGCCTGCGGAGCAGGCAGGAGGGCTGCCTTAAGATGCCGGCATGACCCTGACCGAACTCCGCTACATCGTGGCCGTGGCACGCGAGCGCCATTTCGGGCGTGCCGCCGAGGCCTGCTTCGTGTCCCAGCCGACGCTGTCCGTGGCCGTCAAGAAGCTCGAGGAAGAACTCGACGTCAAGCTCTTCGAGCGAGGCAGCAACGAAGTCAGCGTCACGCCGCTGGGCGACGAAATCATCCGCCAGGCCCAGTCGGTGCTGGAGCAAGCCCAGTCCATCAAGGAGATCGCCAAGCGCGGCAAGGACCCGCTGGCCGGCCCACTGCGCCTGGGCGTGATCTACACCATCGGCCCCTACCTGCTGCCCGACCTGGTGCGCAACGCCATCGCGCAGGTGCCGCAGATGCCGCTGATGCTGCAGGAGAACTTCACGGCGAGGCTGCTGGACATGCTGCGCTCGGGCGAACTCGACTGCGCCATCCTGGCCGAGCCTTTCCCGGACACCAACCTGGCCCTGGCGCCGCTGTACGACGAGCCCTTCCTGGTGGCCGTGCCGCGCACGCACCCGCTGGCCAGCCACGAGCGCATCAACGCCGAAGCACTCAAGCAGGAGACGATGTTGCTGCTGGGTACGGGGCATTGCTTTCGCGACCACGTGCTCGAGGTCTGTCCCGAGTTCGCCCGCTTTTCGAGCAACGCCGAAGGCATCCGCAAGAGCTTCGAGGGCTCGTCACTGGAGACCATCAAGCACATGGTGGCCGCCGGCATGGGCGTGACGGTGGTGCCCCAGCTGTCGGTGCCACGCGAGCCGCACCCGCACATCGCCTACATCCCGTTCGAGGAGCCGGTGCCCACGCGCCGGGTCGTGCTGGCATGGCGCCGCAGCTTCACGCGATATGAAGCCATCGCGGCCCTGCGCAACGCCGTCTACGCCTGCCCGCTCGATGGAGTGCAGCGCCTGACGCATTGAGGCATCGGCGCTGAGCGATCTGCACCGAGCGATCGCCACGCAGCGGCGCTCTCTCCGGCCGATGGGTCAGGCCGATGGGTCAGGCTGATCGGGCTCGATGGGCGCACTGGCGCCTTCTTGCTGCGTGCCCTCGAAGCAATCGACCACGCTGAAGTACAGCGAAGCGTAGAAGCACGAGACCAGCCAGAGCACGCCGGCGAAGGTCAGCATGTTGGCCAGCGCAGGCAGCGGGATGAGCTGCTGCACCACGCGGGCCAGCACCGCCAGGGCGATCAGGGCCAGCAGCCAGGTGGCCCCGAACACCACGAAGGCGCCCAGGTTGCGCCAGGAAGCCACCGCACTGAAGAACAGCGCCTTGCCCAGCGGCAGGCGGGCCCACAGCGTGAGCGCCGGCGTGTGCCAGAACAGCAGCGACAGCGGCCAGGTCAGTCCCACGCGCCAGGCCATGTCCTGCAGCACGCGCGGGTCGGCCATGACCTCGTCGGCGTCCTGGGCCTTCTCGAGCGCTTCGGCCAGGGCTTCGGCACCAGGGCCCAGCAACTGGGCCAGCAACATCACGACGAAGGTGCCGGCCACGTAGGCCGCGCCCAGCCGGGCGAACGCCGAGCGCGGGCTGTCAGGTGCGCGCACGGCCTCGATCAGCACACCGGGCGTGAGCCGCTCCTTGAGCATCACGCGACGGGTGGCCAGCATGAAACCCATCCAGGCCAGCGGCATCAGTCCGACGACCAGCAGCGGGCCGACCAAGGGCAGGCCGGCCATGAGCAGGGCCCCTGCGATCACCATGCCGACCAGGCCGGCGTAGCCCATGGGCTGGCGCGCGCAGACTTGCCAGCCTTGGCGGGCCCACGCAAAGCCCTTTGAAGCGGGGTTGATGCGCAGCTTCATGCGGCGGCTCGCTGCCAGGACCAGGGCTGGTCGCGGCGCAGGGTCAGCACGCGTTCGAAGTGTGCGGGGTCGTGCGGCTGCAGCATGGCGGCGTCGCGGGGCAGGTGGAAGTCCCACAGCCGCGACAGCCAAAAGCGCATGGCGGCCGAGCGCAGCAGCGCGGGCAGCAGGCGTTGTTCGACCTCGGTGAGCGGGCGCACGGCGTCGTAGGCAGCGACGAACGCCTGAGCGCGCGCTTCGTCGAGCGCACCCGTGGCCAGGTCGATGCACCAGTCGTTCAGGCACACGGCGATGTCGAAGCCGAAGGTGTCGCAGCCCGCGAAGTAGAAGTCGAAGAAGCCCGACAGGTGGGGGCCGTCGAACATCACGTTGTCGCGGAACAGGTCGGCGTGAATGGGGCCGGTGGGCAGCGCAGCGTAGTCGGCGCTGGCGGCCAGGTCCTGCTGGAAGCGCAACTCGGACTCGATCAGCACGGTCTGCTCAGGCGTGAGGTGAGGCTTGACCACGGGCACGGTTTCCACCCACCAGGCCAGTCCGCGCAGGTTGGGTTGCTGCGCGGCGTAGTCCTGCCCGGCCAGGTGCATGCGCGCCAGCATGGCGCCAACCTGGGCGCAATCAGCGGCCTGGGGCGCCAGCTGGTTGCGGCCCTTCAGCCGGGTCACCACGGCGGCGGGTTTGCCTTGCAGCGTGTGCAGGATGTGGCCTTGCGCATCGGCCTGCGGTGCGGGCACGGGGATGCCGTGGGTCGCCAGGTGCTGCATCAGGTTCAGGTAGAAGGGCAGTTGTTCGAAGCTCAGGCGTTCGAACACGGTCAACACGTAGTCACCGCGTTCGGTGCCGACGAAGTAGTTGGTGTTTTCGATGCCGGAGTTGATGCCTTGCATCGACTGCAGGGTGCCCAGGTTCAGCTTGGCAAGCAGACCGGCGGCTTCGTCAGGGGGGACTTCGGTGAAAACGGCCATGGCAAGGGTGTTTTGGCGACGGTGAGGCAGGGCCTTGGATCCGGGGGATGGGCCGCGGGGCTTTCGCGTAAACCCTCAGGGTTCCGGTCTGGCCGAGCCCGCGATTGTAGGAGTCCGTGTGGCAGACTCACGCAGATTCTGTCATCCCCGCCGCATCGATGTTCGCGGGGGCGGCTCAGCCCTTCAAACCGATACCGAGGAAACGACTGTCATCATGAACGCGACTGCCTCCCGCCTGTCTTCCGCCCTTGTTTCCACCGCCGCCGCGTTGCTGATGACGGTGGGTGCTTCTGCCCAGGCGCAGGAGCTGCAGCCCGCTCGCAACCCCTTGGGTGTGTACGCCGGTGCCACCGCTGGCTTCGGCATCAACAACTGGCACTGCGATGAAACCTGCGATCGCGCCGTGTTCAGCGGCAAGGTGTTCGCGGCCAAGCGCCTGACCCCGGGTCTGGCTGCGGAAGTGAACTACTTCGTGTTCGGCAAGCGCACCCGCTCCAACGATGGTGCTGTGGCCCAGGTCAAGGGCTGGAACTCCGAAGAGCGCAAGAGCCACGCCTGGGCCGTTGGCATCAACTGGGAAGTGGACCTGATCCAGGACTTCACCAACCAGATCCGCGTCGGTTTTGCCAAGGTCACCCAGAAGACCGAGACCAACCTGCTCAACGGATCGACTGCCAGCTCTAAGGATGACTTCACCGCGCCTTACCTGGGTGCCGGCCTGGCCTTTCGCCTGACCAACGAGATCAAGCTGCTGTCCAACGCCGACGTGATCTTCAAGGGGCGCCGCAGCGAGTACCTGCTGTCGGTCGGCGCCATGGCCGAGTTCTGATGATCGCCTGATCTGATCGATTCCTTCTGCGCCGCTCGCTGACAACCCAGCGGCAGGCGGCACAATCCGGGGCATGAGTGCCCCGGATCCCATTTCGGCCCGTGAATCGGCCAAACCCACGCTGCTGCTGATCGACGGCTCCAGCTACCTTTATCGCGCCTTCCACGCCATGCCCGACCTGCGCGGTCCGGGCAATGCGCCCACGGGGGCCCTGCATGGCATGGTCAACATGCTGGGCTGGATCCGCGACCACATCCAGGCCGAGCACGCGGTGTGCGTGTTCGATGCCAAGGGCCCGACCTTCCGCGACGAGCTCTACCCCGAGTACAAGGCGCACCGGCCCTCCATGCCGGACGACCTGCGCAGCCAGATCGAGCCCATCCACGAGGTCGTCAAGCTGCTGGGCTGGCCCGTGCTCGAGGTGCCCGGCATCGAAGCCGACGACGCCATCGGCACCTTGGCCCGCGTGGCCGTCGAGTCGGGGCACCGCGTGGTCGTGTCCACGGGCGACAAGGACCTGGCCCAGCTCGTCAACGACAAGGTTTCGCTGATCAACACCATGGCCAAGCCGCCCGAGGTGCTGGACGAGCCCGGCGTGCTGGCCAAGTTCGGCGTGCCGCCCGAGCGCATCATTGACTACCTGACCCTGATCGGCGACGCGGTCGACAACGTGCCCGGCGTCGAGAAGGTGGGGCCCAAGACGGCGGTGAAGTGGCTCACCGAACACGGCTCGCTCGACGGCATCGTGGCGGCGGCCGACAGCATCAAGGGCGTGGCGGGCGAGAACCTGCGCAAGGCGCTGGACTGGCTGCCCATGGGGCGCCGCCTGATCACCGTCAAGCTCGATTGCGACCTCACGGGTCACGTGCCCGAGTGGCCGGGGCTCGACGCGCTGGCCATGAAGGCGCCGGACCTGCCGAGGCTGCTCGACTTCTACACGCGCTACGGCTTTCGCACCGCGAAGGTGGAGGTCGAGCGCTTGCTGGGCAAGGCCTCGGCGGCCGACCAGGGCGGCGCTGCGGCGGGCCCGGCATCGAAGCCCAAGGCCAGCAAGCCCGCGGCAGATCGTGCGACGGGTGACCTGTTTGGTGGTGGGGATGCCGATGGCGCCATCGAGGAGGGGGGCGGTGCCGATGCACCAGGCGGTGCGCCAGCCAGCGCCGCCGCACCCGACACCCGCTACGACACCATCCTGACCTGGTCGGATTTCGACCGCTGGCTGGCCCGCATCGAGGCGGCCGAGCTCGTGGCCTTCGACACCGAGACCGACTCGCTCGAATCCATGCGTGCGCGCATCGTCGGCCTGTCGTTCAGCGACAAGGTCGGTGAGGCCTGCTACATCCCCCTGCGGCACGAGGGCCCGGACGCCCCCGAGCAATTGCCGATCGACGAGGTGCTGGCACGCCTCAAACCCTGGTTCGAGAACGAGGTCAAGGCCAAACTCGGTCAGCACATCAAGTACGACACCCACGTGATGGCCAACCACGGCATCGCCATCCGAGGCTACCGCCACGACACCATGCTCGAGAGCTACGTGCTCGAAGCCCACCGCAAGCACAACCTCGGTGACCTGGCCCTGCGCTACACCGGCCGCAGCGGGCTGAGCTACGAAGACGTGGCCGGCAAGGGCGCGCAGCAGATCCCGTTCGCGCAGGTGGCGCTCGACCGCGCTGCGCTGTACTCCAGCGAAGACAGCGACCTGACCCTGGCGGTGCACCAGGCCCTGTGGCCCAAGCTCCAAGCCGAGCCGGGCCTCAAGGACATCTACGAGCGCTTCGAGATGCCGACCTCGCGCGTGCTTCAGCGCATCGAGCGCAACGGCGTGCTCATCGACAAGGCCTTGCTGCAGCAGCAGAGCCACGAGCTCGCCCAGCGCATCGTCGCGCTGGAGCAGGAGGCCTACGAGCTGGCCGGACAGCCCTTCAACCTGTCTTCGCCCAAGCAGCTCGGCGAGATCCTGTTCGTCAAGCAGGGCCTGCCCATCGTCAAGAAGACCGCCACCGGCGCGCCGTCGACCAACGAAGAGGTGCTGGAAAAGCTCGCCGAAGACCACCCGCTGCCCGCCCGCATCCTGGAGCACCGCAGCCTGGCCAAGCTCAAGTCCACCTACACGGACAAGCTGCCGCTGATGATCAACCCCGACACGGGCCGGGTGCACACCAATTACGCGCAGGCCGTGGCCGTGACCGGGCGGCTGGCCAGCAACGACCCGAACCTGCAGAACATCCCGGTGCGCACGGCCGAAGGCCGCCGCATCCGCGAGGCCTTCATCGCCCCGCCGGGGCATGTCATCGTCAGCGCCGACTACTCGCAGATCGAGCTGCGCATCATGGCCCACATCTCGCAGGACGAGAACCTGCTGCGCGCCTTCGCCGAAGGCGTGGACGTGCACAAGGCCACGGCCAGCGAGGTGTTCGGCGTGCCGGTGGACGAGGTCTCCAGCGAGCAGCGCCGCTACGCCAAGGTCATCAACTTCGGCCTGATCTACGGCATGAGCGCCTTCGGGCTGGCGCAGAACCTGGGCATCGAGCGCAGCGCGGCCAACGCCTACATCGAGCGCTACTTCCACCGCTTCGCGGGTGTCAAGCGCTACATGGACGACACCCGCGCGCAGGCCAAGGAAAAGGGCTACGTCGAGACCGTGTTCGGCCGCCGCCTGTGGCTGCCCGAGATCAACAGCCCGAACGGCCCCAGCCGCGCCGGCGCCGAGCGCGCCGCCATCAACGCGCCCATGCAGGGCACGGCGGCCGACCTGATCAAGCTGGCCATGGTGGCCGTGCAGGACACGCTCGACGCCGAGGGCCGGGCCTCGAAGATCATCATGCAGGTGCACGACGAGCTGGTGCTGGAGGTGCCCGAGGCCGAGCTCGACTGGGCCCGTGCCGAGGTGCCGCGCCTGATGGCCTCGGTGGCCACCCTGCGGGTGCCGCTGCTGGCCGAGGTGGGGGCGGGGCCCAATTGGGAGGCCGCGCACTGAGGGGGCGTTCGCGGTGGGCCTTCGGGTCTGCCCGGAGGGGAGCGGCCCCGCCTTGCGCGAAACGCTGTCGCAAGTTCGAGCATGAGCCGAACGCGTCACGGAACTGTCATCAAGATGCAGGGCGTGCTCCTCTAAACTGAAGACACCGGCGTTTGTGTGCCGGTTCATCAGTGCATGAAAAACACCGTTCTCCGCCCGGTTCCATCCCCTTCGCGCATCAAGCTCCTGCCCCGTGAGCAGGCCATCCTGGAGTTCAACCGGCGTGTGTTGGCCCAGGCCGAGCGCGAAGACGTGCCGCTCCTCGAGCGCCTGCGTTACATCTGCATCGTCTCGTCCAACCTCGACGAGTTCTTCGAGGTGCGCTACGCCGACGTCATGGAGGCCTCCCGCACCCCGGGCACCGGCATCAACCCGGCCTACATCCACGAGGTGGCGCGCGAGTGCCACGGCCTGGTCGAAGAGCAGTACCAGATCTTCAACGAGGTGGTCACGCCCGCGCTGCAGCAAGCCGGCATCCACATCCTCAACCACGCCGACCGCCACGCCGACCAGCGCGAGTGGGTGGCCGACTTCTTTCGCCGCCAGGTGCGCCCGCTGCTGGTGCCCATCGGCCTGGACCCGTCTCACCCCTTCCCACAGGTCGCCAACAAGACGCTGAACTTCATCGTGCGCCTGGGTGGCACCGATGCCTTCGGGGGCGACAACGACATCGCCATCGTTCGCATCCCCCGAGTGCTGCCGCGCGTCATCGCCTTGCCCGCCTCGCTGATGGAGCCGGGGCACCAGGGCTTCGTGCTGCTGTCCAGCGTCATCCGGGCCCACCTGGACGAACTCTTTCCGGGCCGCGAGATCAAGGCCTTCTCGCAGTTCCGCCTCACGCGCGATTCCGACATCGACGTCGACGAAGACGACGTGACGGACCTGCGCCAGGCCCTGCGCTCGAAGATGAGCACGCGCCAGTTCGGTCAGGCGGTGCGCCTGGAAGTGGTGCGCTCCTGTCCGCCGGACCTGTCCGATTTTCTGCTTGAGCAGTTCGGCCTGGCGCCGCAGGCGCTCTATCAGGTCAACGGCCCGGTCAACCTCGTGCGCCTGACCCAGCTCATCGACCAGGCGGACGCCGATCCGCTGCGTTTCGAGCCTTACGAGCCGAGCTGGCCGTCCGACCTGCCGCGCGAAGGCCTGTTCGAGCACCTGCGCGCGCACGATTGCCTGATGCACCACCCCTTCCAGAGCTTCGACGCGGTGGTGCAGTTCCTGCGCGAGGCCGTGGAAGACCCGGACGTGCTGGCCATCAAGCAAACCATTTACCGCACCGGCAGCGAGTCGGTGCTGATGGAGTTGCTGCTCGAAGCCGTGCGCCGCGGCAAGGAAGTGCTGGCCGTGGTGGAGCTCAAGGCCCGCTTCGACGAAGAGGCCAACATCAACTGGGCCGAGCGCCTCGAGGCCCTGGGCGCCCAGGTGGTCTACGGCATCGTGGGCCTGAAAACCCACGCCAAGATGATGCTGGTCACGCGCCGCGAGGGCAGCCGCCTGCGCCGCTACGCCCACCTGTCCACCGGCAACTACAACCCGCGCACCTCGCGCCTGTACACCGACGTGGGCGTGCTCACCAGCCAGCCCGACCTGACGGCCGACGTCGACCGCGTCTTCCAGCAGCTCTCGAGCATGACGCAGATGAAGTCGACGCGCCTGCTGCAGCTGTCGCCCTTCAGCCTGCAGGACCACATGGTCAGGCTGATCGGCCGTTGTGCGGACGCCGCCAGGGCTGGGCAGGACGCCCGCATCGTGGTCAAGTGCAACGCCCTGACCGACGAACCCCTGGTCAAGGCCCTGATCGACGCGGGCGAGGCCGGCGTGGACATCGACCTGATCATCCGCGGGGCCTGCATCCTGCCGCCGGGCCTGCCCGGGCTGACCGACCGCATCCGCGTGCGCTCGGTGGTCGGGCGCATGCTCGAACACACCCGGGTGCTGTACTTCCGCTGGGGCGAGGCCGACTACGAGGAGTCCCTCTACCTGTCCAGCGCCGACTGGATGAACCGCAACATGACGCGGCGCATCGAGGTGGCCTGGCCGGTGCGCGACCCGGCCTTGCGCCAGCGGGTGATCGACGAATGCCTGGTGCCCTACCTGCACGACGGCATCGACGCCTGGAAGCAGCTCTGCGACGGGCGCTACGAGCGCATCCACCGGCCCGACGGCCACAGCGCGCAACGGGCGCTGATGGCGCGCTACCAGGCGCAGGATTGACCCGGACGGAGAGAGGAAGGGGCGGCGACATGGACCTGATCTTGTGGCGCCACGCCCAGGCGGTGATGCTCGAAGACGAGGGCGGCACGGCCGCCTTCGACCTGGCCCGCGACCTGGCCCGCCCGCTCACGCCCAAGGGCGAACGCCAGGCCGCGCGCATGGCCGAGTGGCTCAACCAGCGCCTGCCCGACACCACCCGCATCCTGGTGAGCCCTGCCAGGCGCACCCAGCAGACGGCCGAAGCCCTGGGGAGGCGTTTTCGCACCGTCGATGCCATCAACCCCCTGGCCAGCGTGGACGACGTGCTGGCGGCCGCGCGCTGGCCCGACGCCCGCGAGCCGGTGCTCATCGTCGGACACCAGCCCACGCTGGGCCTGTTGGCCTCGCGCCTGCTCACCGGCCAGGACCAACCCTGGTCGGTGCGCAAGGGGGCGGCGTGGTGGCTGCGCTCGCGCGAACGCGAGGGCGGCGAGCAGGTGGTGCTGCACGCCGTTGTGCCGCCCGACCTGGCCTGAGCGGGGTGGTTTGATCTTGCGGGGATAATCCGGGGCATGAACGCCCCCGAGCCCTCCTCGACGGCCACCAGCTTGCAGGCCGTGGCACTCCCGCCAGGGGTGCCTTGCCACCACCGCCACCCGGTGCGCATCTACTGGGAAGACACCGACGCCGGTGGCATCGTGTTTTATGGCAACTACCTGAAGTTCATGGAGCGCGCCCGCACCGAGTGGCTGCGCACCCTGGGCTTCGACCAGGAAGGCCTGCGCGCCGAAGGCGAGGGCATGTTCGTGGTGGCGGAAACCTCGCTGCGCTACCTGCAGCCGGCCCGCCTGGACGAAGTGCTCACCGTCACCGTGACCCTGGTCGAGCGCGGCCGGGCCTCGGTTGCCTTCCAGCAGCAGGTCTGGCGGGGCGAGACCCTGCTCAACGAGGGCCGCATCCGCATCGGCTGGGTGCAGACCGTGCCCGGCGAAACACCTGGCGCCGAGCCGCGCCTGAAAACCGGCCGCATTCCCCAGCGCATCCTGGACCGGCTGCCCGAGGCTTTGCCTGAAACAGCCGCCCCGCAAGATTGAAGGAGACTTGACCCCATGAACCAAGACCTGTCCATCCTCCACCTGGTGCTCGAAGCCAGCGTGGTCGTGCAGCTCGTGATGGCCATCCTGCTCGGCGTGTCGCTGGCCAGCTGGAGCGTGATCTTCGGCAAGGTGATCGGTCTGAAGCGCATCCGCCAGGACAACGACTCGTTCGATCAGGCCTTCTGGGCTGGCCGCACCTTGCAGGAGCTCTTCCAGGACGCCAGCCGCGAAGGCGGTCCGCGCGCACCGCAAGAGCGCATCTTCGCCGCCGGCATGCGCGAGTTCATGAAGCAGCGCGAGCGCCGCGTCACCGACGTGCCCAGCCTGCTGGACGGCGCCCGCCGCGCCATGCGCGCCAGCTACCAGCGCGAGATGGACGTCATCGAGGCCCGGCTCGACTTCCTGGGCTCGGTGGGCTCGGTGTCCCCGTACATCGGCCTGTTCGGCACCGTCTGGGGGATCATGCACGCCTTCACCGGCCTGTCGAACATGCAGCAGGTGACGCTGGCCACCGTGGCCCCCGGCATCGCCGAGGCCCTGGTCGCCACGGCCATCGGCCTGTTCGCCGCCATCCCGGCGGTGCTGGCCTACAACCGCTTCGCCCGCGACATCGACCGCATCGCCATCCAGATGGAGTCCTTCATGGAAGAGTTCTCCAACATCCTGGCGCGTAACGCGGCCCCGCTGGCCGCCGCACCCGTGGCCCAGCCCACGGTGCCGGGCGGTCTGCCCGGTGCCCACCCGATGCGCTGAAGGGGCTTGAGAGATGGCCGAACTCAACGCACGCGGGGGAGGGCGCCGACGCCGCACCCGCAACGAGATCAACATGGTGCCCTTCATCGACGTGATGCTGGTGCTGCTGATCATCTTCATGGTGAGCGCGCCCCTGCTGCCGTCGGGTGTGGTCGACCTGCCCAGCATGGGCAAGGCCAGACAGGCTCCCGAGAAGGTGGTCGAGGTCGTGCTGGACTCCGACGAGCAGGTGCGCATCCGTGTCAACCGCGGTGAGTGGTCCGAGGTGTCCGTGCACGCCATGGCCGCCCAGGTCAAGGAGATCCAGGACCAGGCCGATGGCGGTCCCTCTGCCGCTCCCGTGATCATCAGCGCCCGCAAGGACATCCGCTACGACTCGGTCGTGCAGGTGATGGACCTGCTGCAGCGCGCCGGCGTGCAGCGCGTGGGGCTGTCGGTGCGCACGAATGGTGGCTGACATGTCGCTTGAGAAGGAGGCCGATCGGTGACCTCGGGGTTCGGACGACCCACTGCGCCGGGCAACCTGCCTGGCGACGAGCTGGCTCCCATGTTCATCAAGGGGGGGCGGGGCTGGCGCCCGCGCGACGCCGACGGCTGGCGGCCGGGTTTGGGCCTGGCCGTGGCCGCGCACGCGCTGCTGGCGCTGGGCCTGGCTTTTTCCGTGAGCTGGAAGCTGACCCAGGAAGAGCCCGCGGTCGAGGCCGAGCTGTGGTCGGAGATCCCCCGCGGGGCGCCGCCCAGCGTGGCGCCACCGCCGCCGAAGGTCATGGAGCCCGAGCCCGTGGCGCCGCCACCGCCGCCCAAGGCGGTCGAGCGCCCGGAGCCCGAGCCGGTGAAAAAGCCCGACATCGTCACCGAACGCACGCCGAAGAAGGAAGACAAGCCGCGCAAGCAGCCCAAGGAGACCTTCGACACGACCCCGCCCAAGCCGGTGAAAAAGCCCGAGTCGGTCAAGGACGACAAGGCGGAAAAGCTGGCCAGGGAAAAGGCCGCCAAGGCTGAAAAAGCCGAGCAGGCCGAAAAAGCCAAGGCCGAGAAGGAACGCCTGGCCCGCGAGGCCAAGGCTGCCGCCGAGCGCGAGGCCCAGCGCAAGGCCAACCTCGCCAAGATGATGAACGAGCTGGGTGGCACCGGCGGCGCGGGCGTGCCCTCGGCGGTCAGCGCGGGGCCGAGTGCGGCCTATGCCGGCCGCATCAAGGCCCGCATCAAGCCCAACATCGTCTTCACCGAACAGGTCAGCGGCAACCCGCTGGCCAAGGTCGAGGTGCGTTGCGCCCCCGACGGGCGCATCATCGCGCGCAAGCTGACTTCATCGTCGGGCGTGGCGGCCTGGGACGAGGCCGTGCTGCGCGCGGTCGACCGCACCGAGGTGCTGCCCGCCGACGAGCGCGGCAAGGTGCCGCCGGTGCTGCTGCTGGAATTCCGCCCGAACGACTTCTGATCGCCTGGGCGGCGTGGCTTGGCCACCCTCAGTCGTCCAGCTCCAGCGCTTCTTCGCCGTCGGCGCCGACCTCGGCCATCAGCTCCGAGGCGAGCCTGACCTCGTCGAGCAGCACGGCCAGGCCAGGCAGGTCGGAGTCCCAGGCCAGTGCCGTCGGCACCGGCCCCAGGTGTTCCAGCGTCTGGCGCAGCAGCGCCCAGCCCGAAGGCGAGACCCGCTGGCTGCGATCGGCGCCCTGCGCGGGTGAGGGCGGCCGTGGCAGCTCGGTCTCCCGGAACCCGCCCACGCGGATCTGGCCCACCAGCGAGGGGGGCAGCGACCAGACCGTGTCCAGCACCAGGGCCGTGGCGCGTTGCCACCGCAGCCGTTCGGAGCTGGGGGCGGACGGGCTGTGGCGCACCCGGTTGACGGCCTGGGCCAGCAGCCGGTCCGGCTCCAGCGTCAGGCGACTGCGCGTCTGGCGGGCCAGATCGGCCAGCTTCAAGGTGTCGGCCAGCGCATCGGCGTGCTGGCCCAACTCCAGCAGCACGGGCTGGCCAACGTGCGACTGGATCACCTCCACCACGGCGGCCAGGGCGCCAGGGTCGCGCTCCGGGGTCAGCGGCAGGCTGAGCCGCCGCAGGTGCAACCCGCCCGCGCGTTCAAGCTCCTCCAGCGGGCGTTCCACCAGTCCGATCTCCCCGCTCAGGCCGATTTCGGAGGCCTGGACGGCCAGGGGCCAGCGGGCAGCCAGGTCTTTCAGGCTGGCCAGCGGGACGCCATCGAGGGCGCCGATGTCACTGGCGCGGACCTCCACGAACCCCAGCGCAGGGGCGAGGGCGAACAGATCGGCCAGGTGCGGCGCACGCAAGCTGAGCCCGACGGGCTGGCGTGCCAACAGGGAGGTGGACGCTTTCATGGCTTGGATCTTGCCGGTTTCCGTGCCGAAATGCACGCCCCCAAACCCGCCTTTGTTCCATCCTTTGCCTGGCGTGCGCTTGCCTAGGATGGTTCACCATGTCCGACGACCTCGACCCCATCGCTGCGGAACCTGTCGGGTTTCGCTGGCCCACCCCGCCCCTGGCCAGCTACCCCACGGCCCGGGCGCAGATCGACCACGAGCCTTGCGAGATCGTCGGGCTCAATGGGCGCGTCATGCAGGGCCGCCTGAACCTGTTCGTCCCCGAGGACCAGGTCGCCCACATCCAGGTGCCGCCGGCCCGCACGACCATGCCCTTGCGTTTCGGGCAGTTCCGTTGCCTGAGCCTCAAGCGCCCCTTGCTGCCCCTGAGCGATTCCCTGGACGAGGCGGGCGAGCACGCCCAGGCCCTGAACGAGCGCCCGGCCACCGACTACGTCATCGAGTTGCGAGGCGGCGGCGAGCTCAGTGGCCGCACCATCGGCTGGATCGAATCGAGCTTCGGCCTGTTCCTGTTCCCGCCGGAAGACGAGGCCGGTGGGGTGACCCGACTGTTCGTGCCCAACGAGGTCATCGCGGCGTCGCACCTGGGCCCGCCGCTGGGCGAGACCCTGGTGGCCGGCGAGGTGCTGACGCTCGAGCAGGTCGACCAGGCCGTGGCCCTGCAGGCCGCCATGCGCCATCGCAAGCTGGGCGACATCCTGCTCAACCAGCAGGTGGTCACGCCCGAGCAGCTGCTGGGTGCGCTGGAGCAGCAAAGCAACATGCCGATGATCCGCATCGGCGAGGCCCTCATCGCGCTGGGGCTGATCACCGAGGCGCAGCTCGAAGACGCGCTGCGTCAGCAGCAGAGCGACCGCACCGTGCCCCTGGGCGAGCTGATGGTGCGCCTGGGCCTGATCACGCGCCAGGACCTGATCGACGCGCTGGCCCGCAAGATGGGCTACCCGCTGGTCGACCTGATGCAGTTCCCCATCGACCCGGACGCGCTGACCAAGGTGCCGTTCTCGGTCGCCGCGCGCCTGAGCGCCGTGCCCCTGATGTGGCGCGACGGCAGCCTGATCGTTGCCGTCGAGGACCCGAGCAAGCGCATCGTGCTGTCGGAGCTGGAGTTCGTCAGCCAGTGCCGCATCGTGCCGGTGCTGGCGCAGTCCTCGCAGATCGAATGGGCCTTGCGCGACGCCTACGGCAAGCTGGGTGCCGACGTGGCTGCCGTGCCGTTCAACATCCACGAGCTGACCTTGCCGGCCTACGAGCTCGACTCTGCCGCCACCGGTCGCCTGGTCGAGGACCTGGAGCGAGAACAGGATGGCGGCCTGAACGAAGACCGCGCCATCGAGCAAAGCGACAACTCCCTGGTGCGCCTGATCAACACCATGATCGTCGAGGCCCACAACCAGGGTGTCTCCGACATCCACGTCGAAGGCTACGCCGGGCGCGACAAGGTCAAGATCCGCTTTCGCAAGGACGGCCAGCTGGTGCCCTACCTGGAGCTGCCGCACACCTACCGCAGCGCCGTCATCGCTCGCATCAAGATCATGTGCGACCTCGACATCTCCGAGCGTCGCAAACCGCAGGACGGCAAGATCAACTTCGCGCGTTTCGTGCCCCAGTACCGGCTGGAGCTGCGCGTGGCCACCATCCCGACCAACAATGGCCTGGAAGACGTGGTCATGCGCATCCTGGGCTCGACCCGTCCGATGCCGCTCGACAAGATCGGCCTGAGCCCGAACAACCTCAGCCGCCTGCAATCGGCCATGGAGCGCCCCTACGGCATGGTGCTGTGCGTGGGCCCCACGGGTTCGGGCAAGACCACGACCCTGCACTCGGCGCTGAGTTTCATCAACGTGCCCGAGCGCAAGATCTGGACGGCCGAGGACCCGGTGGAAATCACCCAGCCCGGTCTGCGACAAGTGCAGGTCAACCCCAAGATCGACTGGACGTTCGCCAAGGCCTTGCGCGCGCTGCTGCGCGCTGACCCGGACGTCATCATGGTGGGCGAAATGCGCGACACGGAGACCGCCCGCACGGCCATCGAGGCCTCGCTGACCGGTCACCTCGTGCTCTCGACCCTGCACACCAACAGCGCGCCCGAAACCGTCACCCGCCTGCTCGACATGGGCATGGATCCGTTCAGCTTCGCCGACTCGCTGCTGTGCGTGCTGGCCCAGCGACTGGTGCGCCGCCTGTGCCCGGCCTGCAAGACCAGCGAGCCGGCCAGCGAAGATCAGGTTGAAGGCTGGCTGGACGAGTACATGCACGTCTTCGGGCAGGAGCCCACCGGTGTCACCCGCGAGTCCCTGAGAGCCGAGTGGATGACGCGCTTCGCGGTGGAGGGTCGTCTGCTGCACTGGCACAGCCCCGGCTGCGACCACTGCAGCCACACCGGCCACAAGGGCCGCCTGGGCCTGCATGAGTTGATGATGGTCAACGCCGAGACCCGCCGCCTGATCCAGACCGGTGCCAGCCCCGACATGCTGCTCGCCCACGCCCTGCGCGAGGGCATGCGCACCCTGCGTCAGGACGGCATCGAAAAGGTCCTCTCCGGGTTCACGAGCATGGAAGAAGTGCGCGCCAGCAGCAACGCCTGAGCCGATGCGGTGAAGTTGCCCCGCTGGGCCCGTTTGTTGTGAGCCCGCCGCACGCAAACGCCAAAAAAGGTGCAAGATAGGGGCGACAGGTTCACATCATCTGGTGGGTAAAAGGCTTCTTACTTCGCCCACCTGGGTGAGGTGATTTCCTAGATCTTTGGTGTGAAGGCGATGCTTGAGTGGTCGCGCCGGTGTCACCAGTCGGGTAAACCGGGCCGATCTTCAGGCGTTGAACAGACAGGTCATTCGGACAGGTCGTTGACGAGGAGGTCAGCATGGACGTCATCAGCAATTTCGCCGCCCGCTACGAGCGCACCCGCGAAGAGGAATACACCCTCGAGGAGTACCTCGACATCTGCAAGCGCGACAAGACCGCGTTTGCCACCGCCGCCGAGCGCATGCTCCTGGCCATCGGTGAGCCCCAGATGATCGACACGCGCAACGACCCGCGCCTGTCCCGCATCTTCACCAACAAGGTCATCAAGCTCTACCCGGCCTTCGAAGAGTTCTACGGCATGGAAGACGCCATCGAGCAGGTGGTGAGCTACTTCCGCCACGCCGCTCAAGGCCTGGAAGAAAAGAAGCAGATCCTCTACCTGCTGGGCCCGGTGGGCGGCGGCAAGTCCTCCATCGCCGAGCGGCTCAAGCTGCTGGCCGAGAAGGTGCCGTTCTACGCCATCAAGGGCTCGCCGGTCAACGAGTCGCCGCTGGGCCTGTTCGACCCGGCGGAAGACGGCCCCATCCTCGAGAAGGAATACGGCATCCCCCGCCGTTACCTGCAGCGCATCCTCAGCCCCTGGGCCGTCAAGCGCCTCGAAGAGTTCGGCGGTGACATCCGCCAGTTCAAGGTGGTCAAGCGTTACCCCAGCATCCTCAAGCAGGTCGGCATCGCCAAGACCGAGCCGGGTGACGAGAACAACCAGGACATCAGCTCGCTGGTCGGCAAGGTCGACATCCGCAAGCTCGAGACCTACGCGCAGGACGACCCGGACGCCTACAGCTACTCCGGCGGCCTGTGCCTGGCCAACCAGGGCCTGCTCGAGTTCGTGGAAATGTTCAAGGCGCCCATCAAGGTGCTGCACCCGCTGCTGACGGCCACGCAAGAAGGCAACTTCAAAGGCACCGAAGGCTTCGGCGCCATCCCCTTTGACGGCGTCGTGCTGGCCCACTCGAACGAGAGCGAGTGGAAGGCCTTCCGCAACAACAAGAACAACGAGGCCTTCCTCGACCGGATCTACATCGTCAAGGTGCCCTACTGCCTGCGCGTGAGCGAGGAGATCAAGATCTACGAGAAGCTGGTGCGCGGCTCGTCGCTGGCCGCGGCGCCTTGCGCCCCGGGCACGCTCAAGATGATGAGCCAGTTTGCCGTGCTCACCCGCCTGAAGGAGCCCGAGAACTCCAGCATCTACAGCAAGATGCAGGTCTACGATGGCGAGAGCCTCAAGGACACCGACCCCAAGGCCAAGTCCATCCAGGAGTACCGGGACTACGCCGGCGTCGACGAAGGCATGAGCGGCATCTCCACGCGCTTTGCCTTCAAGATCATCTCCAAGGTCTTCAACTTCGACAGCACCGAGGTGGCGGCCAACCCCGTTCACCTGATGTACGTGCTGGAGCAGCAGATCGAGCGCGAGCAGTTCCCGGCCGAGACGGAGCAGAAGTACATCGCCTACATCAAGGAGATGCTGGCGCCGCGCTATGCCGAGTTCATCGGCAAGGAGATCCAGACGGCTTACCTGGAAAGCTATTCCGAGTACGGCCAGAACATCTTCGACCGTTACGTCACGTACGCCGACTACTGGATCCAGGACCAGGAGTACCGTGACACCGACACCGGCGAGATCTTCGACCGCGGCTCGCTCAATGCCGAGTTGGAGAAGATCGAAAAGCCGGCCGGCATCGCCAACCCGAAGGACTTCCGCAACGAGATCGTCAACTTCGTGCTGCGCGCGAGGGCCAACAACGGTGGCAAGAACCCGCTGTGGACCAGCTACGAGAAGCTGCGCACGGTGATCGAGAAGAAGATGTTCAGCAACACCGAAGAGTTGTTGCCGGTCATCAGCTTCAACGCCAAGGCCAGTGCCGACGAGGCCAAGAAGCACGAGGACTTCGTCAACCGCATGGTCGACAAGGGCTACACGCCCAAGCAGGTTCGCCTGCTGTGCGAGTGGTACCTGCGCGTGCGGAAGTCGTCTTGATCTGATGACCCACCCCCGAGCGCCTTCCGGCGCTCCCCCTTCAAGGGGGCGCCACCAAGGGCCCGGCAAAGCCGGATCCCTGGTGGCTGCTTGATCCACAAACGGCGAACTGCGCATGACACGTCAACACATCATCGACAGACGCCTCGCGGGGAAGAACAAATCCATCGGCAACCGCGAGCGCTTCCTGCGCCGCCACAAGGACCAGGTCCGCGAAGCCGTGCAGCGGGCCATCAATGGCCGCAGCATCCGCGACATCGAAAAGGGCGAGGACATCGCCATCCCCAAGCGGGACCTGGGCGAGCCGGTGTTCCGCCATGGTGACGGTGGCACGCGCGACGTCGTGCACCCCGGCAACCGCGAGTACGTGCGCGGTGACCGCATCGACAAGCCCCAGGGCGGGGGGGGGCAGGGCAGCGGCTCGGGCGAAGCCAGCGACTCCGGCGAAGGCGAGGACGACTTCGTCTTCAGCCTGAGCAAGGAAGAGTTCATGCAGGTCTTCTTCGAGGACCTGGCCTTGCCGAACATGGTGAGGACCGCGCTGGCTGAGGTGCCCGAGTGGAAGAGCCACCGCGCCGGCTTCAGCAACGACGGCACGCCCAACAACCTGCACGTGGTGCGCTCGATGCGGGGTGCGCTGGGTCGGCGCATCGCGCTGGGCGCCAGCAGCCGCCGAGAGATCGAAGAGCTCGAAGAACGCATGGCCGCCTTGCGCGGCGAGAAGCAAGAGGGCGATGACGCACTCGACCACGACCACGCTGTCGAGATCGAGCAGATCGAGACGCGCCTCAAGCACCTGCGCGGCCGCGTGGCCGGCATCCCCTTCCTCGACCCGATCGACCTGCGCTTTCGCAGCCGCGTCAAGGTGCCGGTGCCCACCACCAAGGCCGTGATGTTCTGCGTGATGGACGTCTCGGGCTCGATGGACGAGCAGCGCAAGGAACTGTCCAAGCGCTTTTTCATCCTGCTGTACCTGTTCCTCACGCGCCACTACGACAAGATCGAGCTGGTCTTCATCCGCCACCACACGCAGGCGCAGGAAGTCAACGAAGACGATTTCTTCCATGCCACCGAAACCGGCGGCACGGTGGTCTCGAGCGCCCTGGTGCTGCTCGACGAGGTCATCCGCGCGCGCTACCCCACCAGCGAGTGGAACCTGTACGTGGCCCAGGCCTCTGACGGCGACAACTGGCACCACGACTCCAGCCGCTGCAAGGAAATCCTGGAAGAAAAGATCCTGCCGCTGGTGCGCTACTACGCCTACGTGCAGGTGGCCCAGACCGAGCAAAACCTCTGGGACGAGTACCTGAGCCTGGCCGAGACGCACAAGCACTTCGCCATGCGCAAGGTGCTGGAGGCCTCGCAGATCTACCCGGTCTTTCGCGAACTGTTCAAGAAGGAAGGAGTGGACGCATGAGTGCCTTGCTGACGCCCCATCAATCGCCTCACCGCGCCGAGCACCCGCTGCCCGGGTCGTCGGACTGGTCATTCGAGTTGATCGAGCAGTACCACGACGTCATCCGCGCCACCGCCAAGCGCTTCCACCTCGACACCTACCCCAACCAGCTCGAGATCATCACCGCCGAGCAGATGATGGACGCCTACGCCAGCGTGGGCATGCCGGTGAACTACCGCCACTGGTCGTATGGCAAGGAGTTCATCCAGACGGAGAAGAACTACCGCCGCGGCCACATGGGCCTGGCCTACGAGATCGTCATCAACTCCAACCCCTGCATCAGCTACCTGATGGAGGAGAACACCATGGCCATGCAGGCCCTGGTGATCGCGCACGCGGCCTACGGCCACAACAGCTTCTTCAAGGGCAACTACCTGTTCCGCATGTGGACCGATGCGGGCTCGATCATCGACTACCTGGTCTACGCCAAGAACTACGTGGCCCGCTGCGAAGAGCGACATGGCATCGACGCGGTGGAGGAGCTGCTCGACAGCTGCCACGCGCTGATGAACCACGGCGTGGACCGCTACCGCCGCCCCGGCAAGCTGTCGCTCGACAAAGAACTGGCCCGCCGCGAGGAGCGCGAAGCCTACCTGCAGCAGCAGGTCAACGACTTGTGGCGCACGCTGCCCCGCCGAGCCGATCGCCCCGAGGAAGAGACCGTTCGGCGCTTCCCGCCCGAGCCGCAGGAGAACCTGCTTTACTTCATCGAGAAGCACGCCCCGCTGCTGGAGCCCTGGCAGCGCGAGATCGTGCGCATCGTGCGCAAGGTGGCGCAGTACTTCTACCCGCAGCGCCAGACCCAGGTCATGAACGAAGGCTGGGCCACGTTCTGGCACTACACGCTGCTCAACACCATGTACGAAGACGGTCACCTGACCGACGGCATCATGATCGAGTGGCTGCAGTCGCACACCAACGTGGTGTTCCAGCCGCCGGTGGGGCACCGCGCCTACAGTGGCCTGAACCCCTATGCGCTGGGTTTTGCGATGTACACGGACCTCAAGCGCATCTGCGAGAACCCCACCGACGAGGACCGGGCCTGGTTCCCCGATTTCGCGGGGTCCGCCGTGGGCGTGCCCAAGGAAGAACACGCCTGGCTCAAGACGCTGGACTACGCCATGCGCAACTTCAAGGACGAGAGCTTCATCGGCCAGTTCCTGAGTCCGAAGGTGATGCGCGACTTCCGCCTGTTCGCCATCCGCGACGACGAAAAGGCCAGCGAATACGAGGTCAGCGCCATCCACGACGAGTTGGGTTACCGCGCCTTGCGCGAGACCTTGTCACGCCAGTACGACCTGGGCAGCCGCGAGCCGAACATCCAGGTCTGGAGCGTGAACCTGCGTGGCGACCGTTCGTTGACGCTGCGCCACACGCAGCACAACGACCGCCCGCTGCACGACAGCACGCGCGAGGTGCTCAAGCATGTTGCGCGGCTGTGGGGCTTTCCGGTCCACATGGAAAGCGTCAACTCGCACGGCGACACCCGCCAGCACTGGACGGTGGTGCCGGCGAACATGGAGTGAGCCTTCAGCCCGGCTGGCGAAGGTCCTGCAGCCACTGGCCTTTGCCCCGCGCATCGGCTTCATGGGGCTCGTCGCGCCAGGTCTCGGCCAGGGCCTGCTGGTACCAGCGCTGCATGCCGGGCAGGGCGAGCAGCCTTTGAACGTAGCCTTGCGCGATCTGGCCCAGTTCGGGCGAATAGGTCTGGGCCCGAAAGGCCAGGGGCGCGAAGAAGGCGTCCACGGCTGTGAACCGGTCGCCCGCCAGGAAGGGGCCGCCGAAGCGTTGCAGCCCTTCTTGCCAGATCGCCTCGGCGCGTTGCCAGTCGGCCTTGACCGCCGCTGGCCATTCGGGCAGGCGGATGCGCAGGCCGCAGTTCATGGTGCAGGCCTCGCGCAGGGCGAAGAAGCCGGAGTGCATCTCTGCGCTGGCGCAGCGAGCCCAGGCGCGTGCGCTGGCGTCGGTGGGCCACACGCCGGGGTGGCGCTCGGCCAGGTACTCGGTGATGGCCAGCGAGTCCCAGACGATGGTGCCCTGGTCGTGCAGGCAAGGCACCTTGCCGTTGGGCGCGAAGCTGGTGAAGGCAACCTGTCCGAAAGGCACGAGCTTTTCTTCGAATGGCAGGCCCAGCTCGGTCATCAGCAGCCAGGGGCGCAGCGACCACGAGGAGTAGTTCTTGTTGGCGACGTAGAGCGTGTACATGGTGTTCATCCCAGGCGTTTCTCGAAAATGCCGATGTCGATCCATTGGCCGAACTTGAAGCCGACCTCGTGCAGGTGCCCGACCTGCTTGAAGCCCAGCGCATGGTGCAGGGCCACGCTGGCGGGGTTGGGCAGGGCGATCTTGCCCAGCACCACGTGGCAGGTGGTCTGGCCCAGCTGGTCAAGCAAGGCGTTGTAGAGCGCGCGGCCCAGCCCCATGCCTTGCTGGCCGTGGCGCAGGTAGATGGATGACTCCAGGGTGTGGCGGTAGGCCGCGCGGTGGTGGTGAGGCCCCGCATACGCATAGCCGTGCACGGCGGAGTCGTCGCCCTCGTAGACCAGCCAGGGGTGGCCGGCATTGACGCAGCCCAGGATGCGCTCGCGCATGGCCTGGGGCGTCAGGGGCGCCTCCTCGAAGGTGACGGTGGTGTGGAGGATGTAGTGCCGGTAGATGTCGGCCACGGCGACTTCATCGCCATCCCGGTAGGGGCGGATGGGCATGGGGACCTCGCTGCGTTGTGCTGACCGCGATGATGCCGCAGACCGCGCAGCCTGGCGGGCGCGGGGGCTCAGCTGTCGAGTTCCTGCACCATGCTGTCGACGGCGCGCTGCATCAGGCTGCGGTCTTGCAGGCTGGTGGCCAGGCCTTCGGCGCGCAGGCGTTCGAGTGCGCGCCGGCTCAGCGAGTGCAGGCGGCCGGCCAGGTCGCTGCCGAACAGGTAGAACTGGCGGTTGTCGCTGACCCACAGCAGGCGCGCCGTGGTCCATTGGCCCTGCATGAAGAGCTTGCACCAGGTGCCCGGGGTGAGGGCGTCGGCCCACTGGCGGCGGCGCGCGAGGATGGCCGCGTCGTCGGCGTTTTCGCCAAAGGCCATGGGCACCGTGGGCAGCGAGCCCAGGTTGGTGTCGAGCGGGCGCTCGCCCGCCTGCATGAAGCGCAGGTCGTCGAGCAGGGCGTCGAGGTTGGCCAGGGTGCTGGACTCGAAGCCGGTGCGCTCGCGTTCGGGCTTCGCGGGTTTGGGCGTGGCCATGAGCACGCGCGTGTGCATGCGCATCAGGGCTTCGAGCAGGGTTTCCTGTTCAGCCCGGGGCATGTTGATGCTCGCCATGCCGCGTTGCAGGCGGCAGCTCAGGTCGGGCAGCTTGCGGCGCAGCGCCTCGCGGGCCTCGATGCTCTCAGGGCGTTGCAGGCTTTGCACCAGGTCGTCGACCACGCACAGCATGGCCTGGGACTCGTCGTCCTCGGGCGAGGTGGTGGCCATGGTGTGTGTGAGCACCTCGACCCAGGGGCCGCACAGAAAGTCCTTGATGACCTGCGGCAGCTTGACCAGCTCGACCTGGTTGACGACCTGCTGTTGCAGCAGCGGGTGGAGGGTCAGGCGCTGGTCGGCTTCGCGCAGGCGGGCCACGGCTTGGGGCGCCTGCTGGACGGCGGCCTGGCTCTGGGAGACGATGAACTGCTGCATCTCCTTGAGCGTGGTTTCGAGCTCGACGCTGCTGGGGCCGGGCTCGGGCAGCATGCGCGCGATGCGAGGTTGCATGAACGCCAGGAAGCCGCGCAGCGCGGCCCCTTCGTTCTCGCCGTAGCCCGCGGCATAGGCGGCCATCTGGTTGATGAGTCGCCAGGCGGGGTGCTGGTCGCTGCGCAGCACCCAGGCGTCCTGCCGGGCGGCGCGTTGCAGCACGGGCTCCATCTGCCCGATCAACTGGCGCAAGGAGGCGGGCACCTCGGCGTCGGCCTGCATCTGCTGAAAGAGCGTGCTCAGCAGGCGCGAGACCTGGGCCTCGGAGCGCCGTGCGGCCAGGCCTTGCGGGTCGTTGATCTCGTCGAGCTTGCGCGAGAGCACGCCGAAGGTGAGGGTGCCACCGCTGGCTGCCGGCGTGGCGGGTGGCGCGGGCGGCAGCGGCATGCGGTCCAGCAGGCTCTCCAGCGCGCCGGGCTGGGTGACCACCAGCGCCGAAGGCGGCGGGCTGCGTCGCGGGTGGGTGACGGCCTTGAAGGGCAGCGGCTTGCAGCCCAGGGACTTCAGCGTGTCCGACACCTCGCGGTAGTGCTCGCGCAGGCAGTCGGCCAGCACGCGGCCAGCCAGGCGCAGGAGCATGTTGCGCTCGCCTGCGGACAGCGGCAGCACCCGGGTGGCGGCGCCGAGCGCCCGCGCGAAGACGGCGGGACGCAGGGGGTTGGTGTGCGGGCGCGGCGCAGCGTCGCCTTGCAGGGCCGAGGTGCAGGCCTGCAGCTCGCGCAGCTCCCACTCGGCCACCAGGTCGATGAGCTGCACGGTGCGGGAGATCTCGATGTCCTGCTCGGCTTGGTTCTCGTCGACCAGGGTGAGCTGGTCGATGGTCAGCTCGTGCAGCTTGCGCCCGCCCGGGCCTTCGCCCTGCGTGGCACGTATCTCGTCCTGCAGGTGCTGGGCCAGGGCCGATTCGAAGTCGGCGCGGCGGGCCTGCACGGTCTCGTCCACACCGAAAAGCAAGTTGCGGTCTTGCGCGAGCGAGAGGTCGGTGCCGCTGTCGCGCAGCGCGGCCTGGGTGCGCGCCACGATGCGGCGCGCCAGCTCGGGCGTGCGCGCCAGCTGGTCCTTCACGTGGTCGTTGAAGCGGACGGATTCGGCCATTGGGTTCATCCTAAGCCGCCTCGGGCACGTTGAGCGGTGGAACTGTGGGGGCGGTGCGGTGCATTCCGGGTTTTTCACCTCCTGGTGTCTGAGGGATCAGACCCGCTCGGAGGCGGTTTTTCCGAGCCATGTCCGGCAGGCTTGTTGAGCACACTGCCTGGCATCTACCCACCGGTTCGCCCAGGCCCCACCCCCGATGTCCGAAGAAGGCTCACAAGACAAGCAGTTACCAGCCTCGCAGCGGAAACTGGACAAGGCCCGCAAGGACGGCCAGGTTGTCCGCTCGAAGGACCTGGGCCACTTCCTGGTGATGCTGGCGGCCACGGGCGTGCTCATGGGACTGACCCCGCTGTGGCTGGACCAGTTGCAAAAGCTCATGACGGGCGGCCTTCGCTTCGATGCGCGCGCCGTGGCGTCCCCCGATTTCATGCTCCAGCGCCTGGCGGACTGGAGCGTTCAGGCGCTCTTCATGGTGGTGCCCGTGGGCGTGGGCGTGGCCCTGGCCTCGACCGCCGCATCGGTGGCCTCCGGTGGCTGGGTGATGTCCTTCAAGGTGCTCGCCCCCAATTTCGGCAAGCTCAACCCGATCAGTGGGCTGGGCAACCTTTTCAAGAAGCAGCAGCTCATCGACGCGCTCAAGGCCTGCGCCATGGCGCTGGTGATCGGCGCGGTGGGCGTCATGACGCTGATGAAGGTCTGGCCCAGCATGTCCGACCTGCTGGCGCAGCCGCTGCCGGCGGCCATCCGCGACCTGGGCGTCACCCTCGGTCAGGTCATGGGCACGATGCTGCTGGTGATCGCCGGTTTTGCCATCCTGGACTGGCCGCTGCAGAAATTCCTGTTCGCCGAGCGCATGAAGATGTCGCACCAGGAGGTCAAGGAAGAGTTCAAGCAGCAGGAAGGCAACCAGGAGGTCAAGGGCCGCATGAAGCAGATCGCGCGCGAGCGGGTGCGCCGCCGCATGCTCGCTGCCGTGCCGACCGCCGACCTGGTGGTCATGAACCCGACCCACTACGCCGTGGCACTGAAGTACGAAGAAGGCTCGATGGGCGCGCCACGCGTGGTGGCCAAGGGTCTGGACCTGCTGGCGTTCAAGATCCGGGACATCGCCACCGAGAACAAGGTGCCGGTGCTCGAAGCCCCACCACTGGCGCGGGCGCTGTACGCCCACACCGAGCTGGACCAGGAGGTGCCGGTCAAGCTCTACAGCGCGGTGGCCCAGGTGCTGGCCTACGTGTACCAGCTCAAGCAGGCGCTGAGCGGCCGGGGCACCATGCCGGGCAACCTGCCTGACCTGCCCGTGCCGGACGACATGGACCCGCTGCGCTCAGAGGCGGCGAAGGTTCAGGAGACCTGAGCGGTGGCCTTTTGACGGCGGCGGGCCAGGGCGGCCGCGCCCAAGCTGCCCAGCAGGGTCAAGGCCCAGGCGCTGGGTTCGGGCACGCTGGAAATGCGCTCCATGCGGCTCGCCACGAGACCATCCACGAGTTGCAGGCCAGCCAGCGTGCGCGTCACCGACAAAATCGGTTGTTTGTGAAAGACCGGGGGCAGGGCAGGGTCTTCGTTCAAGGGCAGGCGCTCGGCGAGCAGCTCAAGCGCTTGCGCCAAAGACTTGCCCTGGCCGTCGAAGGATCCGCCTCGGTCAAAGGCATCGAAGGATACTTCGGAAGGGGCGCCTGAGGCGTTGGCGCCGAACTTCCAGAGAACCGACGGGGAAGTGCCCGTTGGGATCCAGTTGCCCCCTGTTGGGGTGTAAGTGACGCCGTTGAAGAAGCAGCTCACGATCGGGTTGACCCACGCCTCGAATGTCGTTTGCCCAAGCTGCAAGGTGGTGTCCGTCACGACCTCAATGCGGGCGTCGGTGTCGAACACGACGTCCAGGAAGGTGCCGGCGGGCCCGACAACCCCATGGCTGTCGGTGAACCGCCAAGTCTGCAATTCGGCCTGCACAGCAGCGGTGGCCAGCAGGCCTGCCGCGGCGAGGGTGATCGTGCGCAATTTCATGGTTTCTCCCGGATTTTTGAGTGCGCCCACTAGTGCGTTGCTTCGAAGGCCGAGGGTCCATTCTGGGCGAGTGATCGTGACATCCGTCATAGGGTGATCACCCGTTCGCAGGGGCCTGCCACGGCACAGGGACAAACCGTGACTTTCGTCCCACGCAACGTGGTCCGAATAGGCGCGCGCCACCCCCGCTTATCTCCCTAAAGATTCTCCAGTCGGCGGCCAACAATCCTTGCAACCCCCTTCAAGGATGTGCCCCCCATGAACCCCTGGATGCAGAAGCTGCTGGCGATGTCGTCAGGCGACGCCAAACGGTTCCAGATGATGGTCGCGCCGCTTCTCGTGGTGACCGTGCTGGTGCTGATGGTGCTGCCCCTGCCGCCCCTGGTGCTGGACATCTTCTTCACCTTCAACATCGCCATGTCGCTGATGGTGATGATGGTGGCGGCCACCATGCTGCGCCCGCTCGACTTCGCGGCCTTCCCCTCGGTGCTGCTGCTGACCACGCTGCTGCGCCTGTCGCTGAACGTGGCCTCGACCCGTGTCGTGCTGCTGCAGGGCCACACCGGCACGGGCGCCGCCGGCGCGGTGATCGAGTCCTTCGGCCACTTCCTGATCGGCGGCAACTTCGCGGTCGGGATCATCGTCTTCGCCATCCTGGTGGTGATCAACTTCACCGTGATCACCAAGGGTTCCGAGCGCATCGCCGAAGTCGCGGCCCGCTTCACCCTGGACGCCATGCCCGGCAAGCAGATGGCCATCGACGCCGACCTGAGCGCCGGCATGATTGACGAGGCCGAGGCCCGCAAGCGCCGCCGCGAGGTGGGCGAAGAGGCCGAATTCCACGGCTCCATGGACGGTGCCTCGAAGTTCGTGCGCGGTGACGCCGTCGCCGGCATCCTGATCCTGTTCATCAACATCATCGGCGGCTTCATCATCGGCGTGGTGCAGCACGGGCTGTCGGCCTCGCAGGCCGCCGAGTCCTACATCCTGCTGGCCATCGGTGACGCGCTGGTGGCCCAGATCCCGGCGCTGCTGATCTCGGTGGCGGCCGCCATGGTGGTCTCTCGGGTCGGCAAGGACCAGGACGTCGGCACCCAGATCACCACCCAGATGCTGGAGAACCCCAAGGTCATCGGCGTGGCCGCCGGCATCATCGGCCTGCTGGGGGTGATCCCGGGCATGCCCTCGCTGATCTTCCTGCCGATGGCCAGCGGCCTGGGCTACGCCTCCTGGCGGATTTACGCCAAGCAGGAGGCCGCCCGCCAGGCTCCCAAGGCGCCCGAAAAGCCCCAGTCCGCCCCCAACCCCAACGGCGAGGCCTCGTGGGAAGACCTGCAGCCGGTCGACACCCTGGGCCTGGAAGTGGGCTATCGCCTGATCCAGCTGGTCGACAAGGACCGCGGTGGCGACCTGCTCAACCGCATCAAGGGCGTTCGCCGCAAGTTCGCGCAAGAAGTCGGCTTCCTGCCGCCATCTGTGCACATCAAGGACAACCTGGAGCTCAAGCCCAGCTTCTACCGCATCACCCTGCGCGGCGCCGTGGTGGGCGAGGGCGAGGTCTACCCGAACATGCTGATGGCCATCAACCCCGGCCACGTGACCAACCCGATCGCCGGCACCCAGGCCGTGGACCCCGCTTTCGGCCTGCCCGCCGTGTGGGTCGAAGAGCGCCAGCGCGATGTCGCGCAAATGGCCGGGTACACGGTCGTTGATCCCTCGACCGTGGTGGCCACCCATCTCTCACACTTGATGCAACTCCACGCCGCCAAGCTTTTGGGCCGCGTCGAGACACAACAGCTCATCGAGCACGTGACGAAACTGGCTCCCAAACTGATCGAAGACGTGGTTCCCAAGATGGTCGGCATCGCAACCCTGCAGAAAGTGCTCCAGCTCCTCCTCGAAGAGGGCGTGCACATCCGCGACATGGGCTCGATCATCGAAACCATGGCCGAGCACTGCGCCGTGCAGCCCAACCTGGTCAACGACCCGTCCGAGCTGGCCCGCCGCATCCGCGTCGGCCTGGCCCCGGCGATCGTCCAGCAGATCTACGGCCCGGTGCGCGAGCTCGACGTCATCGCCATCGAGCCCGACCTGGAGCGCCTGCTGACCCAGGCCCTGACCTCGGCCAACGGCCCCATGCTCGACCCGGGCGTCGCCGACCACCTGACCCGCCAGGCCGCCGAAGCCACGCACCGTCAGGAAAACATGGGCCACCCCGCCTGCCTGCTGGTGCCCGACGCGATCCGTCCGTCGGTTGCCCGACTCCTCAAGCGCGCCGCACCTCGTCTCAAGGTGCTGGGACACAGCGAGATTCCTGAGACCCACTCGATTCGCATCGGTACCCTGATCGGAGGCCACGCATGAACGTCAAACGCTTCATTGGACGCAACAGCCGCGAGGCCATGCAAAAGGTCAAGGCTGCTTTCGGGGACGAGGCCATCGTGCTGTCGACCAAGCCCGCAGCCGAGGGTGGCATCGAGATCCTGGCCATGGCCGCCGACGGCATGGCCGCGGTCGAGTCGATGTCCAACCGCGCTGCGGCCGAGCCCAGCCTGGGTCGCGAGGAGATGGCAGACGAGGAAGACGCCTCGGGTCCGCTGGCCAAGGGCGCAGCGGCTGCCCGCCAGTCGGTCGCCAACCTGGCGCACACCGTGCAGGAAGACGTCAAGCAACTGGCGATGAGCACGCTGTCCTTCCAGGACTATGTGCGCGAACGCATGCTCAAGCGCCGCCAGGCCGCCATCCAGTCGCGCACCGAGCCGGCCATGGCCGCGCCCGAAGCCCAGCTGAACCAGCGTTTCGCCGAACCGCGTCGCCAGGCCGCCGCCCACATCGCCGCCGTGGACCTGGCCGTGACCGAGCCCATGATCGCCCCGCGCCAGCCTGCCCGCCAGGCCGCGCCGGCCGCCGCCCACGCTGCGGTGCCGAACCAGGCCGAGTCCCTGGCCCGAGCCCAGGTCGCCCAGGCCCAGGCACAGTCCAGCCGCGCCGCCGCCCAGGCTCAGGAGCTGACCATGGACCGCATGGTGGCTCAGCAGGAAGCCCCTCGCGCCGCCGCCCGCCCGGCCGCCAAGGCCCAGCCTCAGGCCAAGCCGGCCGCACCCGTGGCGGCCCAGCCCGACACCGCCACCCTGGAGGCCCTGCGCTCCGCCCAGGAGGCCAACACGACCCTGCTCGGTGAGCTGCGTGCCATGCGCGCCATGATGACCGAGCGCTTCGAAACCATGGCCTTCCTGGACAAGCTGGGCCGCACCCCTGCCCAGGCCAACCTGGCCCAGCGCCTGCTGGACGGCGGCTTCTCGACCGTGCTGATCCGCAAGCTGCTCGACGCCATGCCCGCCGACGTCAACAACGGCCAGCACGACGAGCTGGAGTGGGCCACCCAGGTGCTGCAGCGCAACCTCAACACCGCCGACACCGAACGCGCCATCGAGGACCAGGGCGGCATCTTCGCCCTCATCGGCTCGACCGGCGTGGGCAAGACCACCTCCACCGCCAAGCTGGCCGCCACCTTCGCCGCCAAGCACGGCGCGCAGAACCTGGGCCTGATCACGCTGGACGCCTACCGGGTCGGCGCCCACGAACAGCTGCGCGCCTACGGCCGCATCCTGGGCGTGCCCGTGCACATGGCCCACGACCGCGCCGCCCTGGAAGACCTGCTGGAGCTGCTGTCGGGCAAGAAACTGATCCTGATCGACACCGCCGGCATGGCCCAGCGCGATGGCCGCACCAAGGAACTGCTGGAGATGCTCTCGCACCCCAGCATCAAGAAACTGCTGGTCATCAACGCCTCGGCCCAGGGCGACGCCATCGAGGACGTCATGCACGCCTACCAGGCCCACCAGTGCTGCGGCGTCATCCTGTCCAAGCTGGACGAGGCCGTGAAGCTCGGTCCGGCGCTGGATGCGTTAATCCGTCACAAGCAGAAGGTCCTGGGCGTGGCAAACGGCCAACGCGTGCCTGAAGATTGGCACCGTCTGTCGTCGCAAGCCCTGGTGCACCGCGCGCTGCGTGCCAGCCTGAACCCGGCCTACCGCCTCGATCCCAACGAGGTGAGCCTGATCCTGGCCACGCCCTCGATGCCTGAGATGCTGCAGCAGTCCGCCCGCGCCGCCGCCACCGCCTGACCTCCACCGAGCCGCCACCCATGGTCCGACCCGTGCGTTCCGCTCTCCCTGCCCACCCTGTCCACCCTGTTGACCAGGCCCAGGGCCTGCGCCAGATGTTCGCCGCCCGCGTGCTGCGTTTCATCCCGGTCGTGGCCAACACCCGCTCCAGTGCGGGCGGCCTGGTGCTCGAGCGCCTGTGCGCGGCGTACGCCGCCTGGGGCCTCAGCACCCTGGTCGTCGACGCCGGCGAGCAGGCCCGTGTGCCCAGCGAGCTGGCCGAATTTGACCCCTCTGAAGGCATCGAGCGCTTGTCCGATCACGTCAGCTACATGGCCGCGCGCGGCCTGCCGCTGAAGTTCGCCGATGCCCGAGGCTCCTGCTCGAGCCTGCTCGATGCCCTGGCCGACGCCTCGGCCCGCAGCGACGTCATCCTGGTTCACGCATCGGCCAGCGAGCTGGTGCGCATCTTTGCCGACCGCGGTCGCCTGCACAACCTGCGTCCGCTGGTCTTCACCAATGACCTGGCCGAGGGCCTGACCGATGCTTATGCGGCGGTCAAGGTGCTCAGCCAGCGCGGCGGCTGGATGGCCTACGACCTGCTGATGTGCGCCCCGCGCCACAGCCAGCAGGCCGACCAGGTGATCCGCCGCCTGTCCCAGTGCTCGGATCAGTTCCTGGGTGCCGCACAACGCGTTGCCCTGCGCCTGGACCCCCTCGAGCCCGCCTCGGTCGACCCCGACGCCCGCTTCATGGAGCTGGCCGCCGGCCTGCTGCACTGCGCCTTGCCCCACACCCTGGGCGAGACCGCTTTCGATCACCTGTTGTCGCCCGGTGCAGCCCTGCCTGCCCGCGTGTCACCCGTACTCAACTGAAGATGCTCATGGAGCCCAGCATGTCCAGCACGTACACCGCCAAAGGCCGTCTCGACATCGACTCGATGCTGCGCCAGTACAGCCCACTGGTGCGGCGCCTGGCCCACCAGATGATCGCCAAGCTGCCGGCCAACGTCGAGATCGACGACCTCATCCAGGTCGGCATGATCGGCCTGACCGATGCGTTGACGCGCTTTGACGCCGGGCAGGGGGTGCAGTTCGAGACCTTCGCGACCCAGCGCATCCGCGGCGCCATGCTCGACGAATTGCGCGGCGCCGACTGGCTCAGCCGTGGCACCCGCAAGCAGCAGCGCGACATCGAACGGGCCGTGCACAGCCTGGAGCAAAAGCTCGGACGCGCCCCGCAGGAAAGCGAGATCGCCAAGGAAATGGGCATGGCGCTGACCGAGTACCAGGAGATGCTCGGCAAGGTGCGTGGCACCCAGCTGATCTACCTGGAGGACATGAGCGGCGAGGACGGCGACAACGACTACCTCGATCGCCATGTCACCGACGAAGGCAACGACCCCTTGAGCTTGCTCGAAGACCACCGCATGCGCCATGCTCTGGTCGAAGCCATCAAGAACCTGCCAGAGCGAGAACAGTACGTCATGAGCATGTACTACGAGCAGGACATGAACCTCAAGGAAATCGCCGCCGTGCTGGGCGTGACCGAATCACGTGTTTGCCAGCTGCACAGCCAATCCATCGCCCGGCTGCGCGTCAAGCTCCGAGAATGGTGACCTGAAGCCAGCCAGCTTCGGCTCCCTGGGGCGATGGCTTCCCTTCTGAAGAGGGGTTCCCATGTTGGCCTTGTTCAAGAAGCGCGAAACCGTGGCATCGGTTTCGCCTGCGGTCCCTGCCGAGCCGGTGCGCTCGGAAGGGGCCGAATCCGTTTATGCGCTCGCACAGGTGCTGCAGCGCGACTGCAGTGGCCTGGGCCTCGAAGCGGCCCAGTTACGGGGGGCCCTCGATGATTCGGCCGCCATCGCCACGCGCCAGACCACGGCCCTGAGCGAGCTGCAAACCCAGGCCCGCCAGATCGCCGAGGCGCAGCAGCGCATCCAGGCCGAAACCATGCAGAGCCAGCAGGCCATGCAGCGCGCCCGCGCCAGCGTCGAGCACGTGGGCGAGGAAGTCGCCGGGGTCGTCAGCACCCTCAAGCAGGTGTCGGACGCCGCCAGCCAGATCACCAAGGTGGCCTTGCAGACGCGGCTTGTGGCCTTCAACGCCTCGGTCGAAGCCAAGCGCGCTGGCGAGGCGGGGTTGGGGTTTTCCGTTGTGGCCGACGCCGTCAAGGACCTCTCCACCCAGGTCGAGTCCATCTCCAAGGCCATCATGGGCACGGTGGCCTCGCTGGACCAACGCATCCAGTCGCTGTCGCAGGACCTGCGGGTCGATGTGCAAGCCGATGCCGCCAAGGCAGATCAAGGCCGCCAGGTTCACCTGGCCCTGGTGGGGGCTGAAAGCGCCGTGCAGCGCATCGTCGAAGCTGCGGGCGCCAGCTCTGGCCTGAGTCAGGGCATCCAGGAGCAGGTTGGCCGCATGGGGCAGGAGGTCGATACCGTGCGCAACGCGCTGGCCGACGCCGCCAAGCGCAGCGAACGCGTGCTGGGTGTCTCCGAGCGGCTCATGGAAGTCATCGCCACCTGTGGCGTCGAAACCGCCGACACGCCCTACATCCAGCTGGCCCAGCAGGTCGCCGGCCAGATCGCACAGCGACTGGAGCAGGCCGTGGGCTCGGGGCGCATCAACTTGTCGCAGCTGTTCGACGAACACTACCAGCCACTGGCCGGCACCAACCCGGCGCAGCACAGCACCGCGTTCAACGCCCTGACCGACGACCTCTTCCCGCCCTTGCAGGAAGCGGCTTTGAAAGCGCTGCCGGAGGTGGTCTTTTGCATCGCCGCCGACCGCAATGGCTACATCTCCACCCACAACAAGCTCTATTGCCATGCGCAACGCCCGGGTGATGTGGTCTGGAACACCGCCAACAGCCGCTGGCGCCGCATCTTCAACGACCGCACGGGCCTGGCTTCGGCGCGCAACACGCGGCCCTTCCTGCTGCAGACCTACCGCCGCGACATGGGTGGCGGCAAGTTCGTGATGCTCAAGGAAGCCTCGGCGCCGATCACGGTGCAGGGCCGCCACTGGGGCGGTCTGCGCCTGGCTTATCGCTTTTGATCTGCCTCAATTCGCGTTTGGGAACTTGGCAAAGGCCCTCAAGTTGTGCGGCCAGGAATCGATAAGACGAGCAAGTCTTCATCCTTTCAGCCGATCCACATGAGCCAAGTTCACCCTGCGTCACCCTCGTTCGAACCCAACGACACCGTTGTCCTGGCCGCCGTGGGCGCGGTCTTCGTCGGCACCCTGGTCTACGCGGGCGTGTACGACAATTTCGTCGTTGGCGCCTTGTCGGGGCTGTTGCTGATGGCCGCCAGCCTGGGTGTGGCCTGGGTGTCCAAGGGCGCCCAGGGCAGCCGCCTGCTGCTGCCGGTGCTGGGCATGGCGATGGTCGGCTTGATGATCCACGTCTCGCGCGGCCACAACGAAGCCCACTTCGCGGTTTTCGCCTTCCTGGCCTGCCTGACCGTCTACCGCCGTGCGCTGCCCATCCTGATGGGGGCGGGCGCCATCGCCGTGCACCACCTGAGCTTCAACCAGTTCCAGACCTGGGGCTGGGGCCCGATGTGTTTCAGCGAGCCCAGCTTCATGCGGGTCATCGAGCACGCCCTGTTCGTGGTCGCCGAAACCGCCGTGCTGCTCTTGCTGGCCGCCCGGGCCAAGGCCTCCTTCGACGCCGCCGAGGAAATCATGGGCATCGCCGACCACCTGCAGGCCGCTGATGGCCGCATCAACCTGGGCCTGCCGCCGCAACGCACCCAGGCCCCAGCCGTGACCAAGCTGCGTGAGTCCCTGTCCCGCATCGCAGCGGCCATCGACCAGGTGCGTCAGTCCACCGAGGCCATCCGTTCGGCCTCGGGTGAGATCGCCCAGGGCAACGCCGCCCTGAGCTCGCGCACCGAGCAGGCCGCTGCCAGCATCCAGGAAACCGCCGCCTCGGTCGACGAGATCGCCGCGACCATCCAGCACAGCAACGAACACGCCCAGCAGGCCAACACACTGGCCGCTCAAGCCTCCGGCGTGGCCGTGGAAGGCGGGCAGGCCGTTGGCCGCGTGGTCGAGACCATGAACGGCATCCAGCAATCGAGCCGCAAGATCACCGACATCATCGGGGTGATCGATGGCATCGCCTTCCAGACCAACATCCTGGCCTTGAACGCCGCGGTGGAAGCCGCCCGAGCTGGCGAGCAGGGGCGTGGGTTCGCGGTGGTGGCCTCGGAGGTGCGCAGCCTGGCCCAGCGCAGCGCGGAGGCCGCCAAGGAGATCAAGCAGCTCATCACCAGCAGCGTCGAGCAGGTGGAGTCCGGCAGCTCGCTGGTCGACAGCACCGGCTCGACCATCGGCCAGGTCGTCGACCAGGTGCGGCGCGTGACCGAACTGGTCGGCCAGATCACGACCTCCAGTTCAGAGCAGAACCACGGCATCGCCCAGATCAACACGACGATCGGCCTGCTCGACCAGGCCACGCAGCAGAACGCCGCGCTGGTGGAAGAAACCGCCGCCGCGGCCGAGAGCCTGGCGCGCCAGTCTGATCAGCTCGCCCAGGCCGTGGCCGTGTTCAGGGTGGGCGCCTTCGCCTGAGGCCGAAACAGCTCAGCCGATGCGCCCCAGCAGCAGGTACTCCATGAGCGCCTTCTGCACGTGCAGGCGGTTCTCGGCCTCGTCCCACACCACCGACTGCGGCCCGTCGATCACCTCGGCCTCGACCTCTTCGCCGCGGTGCGCCGGCAGGCAGTGCATGAACAGCGCATCGGGTGCGGCCACGCCCATCATCTCGGCGTCCACGCACCAGTCGGCAAAGGCCTTCTTGCGCTCTTCGTTCTCGGCCTCGAAGCCCATGCTGGTCCACACGTCGGTGGTCACCAGGTGGGCGCCACGGCAGGCGTCCATGGGGTCCTTGAAAACCTTGTAGCAGCCCGGGTTCGAGATGCCGGCCACCTCGGGGTCGATCTCGTAGCCGCTGGGCGTGCTCACGTGCACCGTGAAACCCAGCAACTCGGCCGCCTGCAGCCAGGTGTTGGCCATGTTGTTGCCGTCGCCCACCCAGGCCACCACCTTGCCGGCGATCGAGCCGCGGTGCTCGATGTAGGTGAAGATGTCGGCCAGGATCTGGCAGGGGTGGTACTCGTTGGTCAGCCCGTTGATGACCGGCACGCGCGAGTTGGCCGCGAACTTGACGATCTTGGCTTGCTCGTAGGTGCGGATCATCACGATGTCGACCATGCGCGAGATCACGCGCGCGCTGTCCTCGATCGGCTCGCTGCGGCCCAGCTGGCTGCCGTCGGTGGTCAGGTGCACCACCGAGCCACCCATCTGGTACATGCCGGCCTCGAAGCTCACACGCGTGCGCGTTGAAGCCTTCTCGAAGATCATGGCCAGCGTGCGGTCCGACAGGGGCTGGTACTTCTCGTAGTTCTTGAAGCGCTGCTTGATGCTGGCCGCGCGCTGGAAGAGGTACTCGTACTCCGGGGCGCGCAGGTCCTTGAACTGCAGGTAATGCTTGATCAGGCTGTTTCCGGGCTTCATGACGCTCAGGCCTTCGGTTCGGCGAGGAACTGTTTGATGAGCGGCACCAGGATGGCGACGAGTTCGTCGGCCTGGGACGCGGTGAAGATCAGCGGCGGCAGCAGGCGCACGACCTTGTCGGCCGTCACGCTCAGCAGCAGGCCGGCGTCCAGCGCCCGGTTGAGGATGACGCCACAGGGCCGATCGAGCTCGATGCCGATCATCAGGCCCTGACCACGGATGTCGGTGACGCCCGCCACCTTGCCCAGGTCGCGGCGCAGCGCGGCCATCAGGTGCTCGCCCACGTGCTGGGCATTGGCCAGCAACTGGTCTTCTTCCATGATGGTGATCGTCTCGACGCCGGCGCGCATGGCCAGCGGGTTGCCGCCGAAGGTGGTGCCATGGTTGCCCGGCTTGAGCACCTCGGCCGCCTTGGGGCCGCACACCACCGCGCCCACCGGCACGCCCGAGCCCAGGCCCTTGGCCAGCGGCATGACGTCCGGCTGGATGCCGGCCCACTGGTGCGCGAACCACTTGCCTGTGCGACCGATGCCGCACTGCACTTCGTCGAGCATCAGCAGCCAGCCCTGGCGGTCGCACAGGGCGCGAATGGCCTGCAGGTATTCGACGCGGGCCGGGTTGACGCCACCTTCGCCCTGGATGACCTCCAGGAACACGGCGGTCACGTTCGGGTGGGTGCGCGCCACTTCCTCCAGCGCCTCGATGTCGTTGAGCGGCACGCGCACGAAGCCCTCGACCAGCGGCTCGAAACCGGCGTGCACCTTGGGGTTGCCCGTGGCCGACAGCGTGGCGATGGAGCGGCCATGGAAGGCCTTTTCGTAGACGACGACCTCGGCGCGGTCGATGCCCTTGTCGTGGCCGAACTTGCGCGCGATCTTCAGGGCGGCCTCGTTGGCCTCCAGGCCCGAGTTGCAGAAAAAGACGTTGGTCAGCCCCGAGCGCTCGACCAGCAGGCGGGCCAGCTCTTCCTGCAGCGGCACCTGGTAGTAGTTGCAGCAGTGGATCATCTTGCTGACCTGATCCTGCAGCGCGGGCACCAGCTTGGAGTGGTTGTGCCCCAGGGTGTTGACCGCGATGCCCGAGAGCGCGTCCAGGTAACGTCGGCCCTCGGTGTCCCAGACTTCGGCACCCTGGCCGTGCGACAGGGCGACGGGCAGGCGGCCATAGGTGGGCATCACATGGGGCATGGCGTTGACAGGGGCGTTCATGAGCGGGGCTCGGTGAGGTGAGAGAGCGAACATTCTATGCAATAACGCGCTCGCGCCCTGGTGCCAACCCTGAGCGATCGGCCCGCTCCAACCCGCCTGGATCGCTGGCGCAGTTGCGCACACCCCGCAATGCGGCGCGGATGCTGGCATCCAAGTTGCAGCAGCTGCTCGCATCCGCGACAATCACTCCCTGTCAGCATGGCAACCCCCGAGTCCCATCGGCTGGGTGGCGGCCATCACCCAGTGCGGCAGCCCGCTACCCGCGGTCTGTTGCCCTGGTTCCCCGCAGACGCCAGACACAATCTGGCCCTGCGCCTGTCAATTCACCCATTGCACAGCCCGTCGGAAGCGCCACCGTGTCGACGCCCTCATCGCCAGAACGCACCCCCAAACCCCGAGAAGTCTTCATCCTCGGCCTGACCACGCAAGGCCGCACTTTCCGTCCCAGTGACTGGGCCGAGCGCCTGGCCGGCGCCATGTCCTGCTTCAAGCCGGGCGGGGCATCGGGCCCCATGGCCCACATCGGATACTCCCCTTACTGCGTTCCCACCAGCGTGGACAACGTCAAGTGCGTGGTCGTCAACGAAGCCTTGCGAGACCTCGAGCCCATGGCCTGGGACTTCGTCATGAACTTCGCCCGCGACAACGAGCTGCAGGTGCTCGAAGCCTGCCTGCTGCCGGACGCCCCAAGGGGGTGAGGGCAGGGCAAGCCTCAAGGAAGAAACCCAAGTAAAAAGCCCGCGTCAACGTGCGTTGCGCGGGCTTTGTCGTGTCCGGGGCTCGTCAGCCCCGGTGTGCCGTCAGGCAAGGATCAGGCGGCGATGGCCTTGATCTTGGCCGACAGGCGGCTCTTGTGGCGAGCGGCCTTGTTCTTGTGGAAGATGCCCTTGTCGGCGATCGAGTCGATCACGGATTGAGCGGTCTTGAAGGCGGCGGCGGCTTGGGTCTTGTCGCCTGCCTTGACAGCCTTGAGCACGCCCTTGATGGCGGTGCGGAACTTCGAACGCAGGGCCGAGTTGGCGGCGTTCAGCTTAACGTCCTGGCGCACGCGCTTGCGGCCCGATGCGATGCGGACGGTCTTCTTGGCTTTGGATGCAGATGCCATGATGAGCTCTTTGCGCTGGTGAACCAGCGCGCAACACCTCTGTGGATGCCCGAGGGCGCCAAACCATTCGGCGGCCTCGATTCGCACCCGCGCAGAAGCGGCAGGTTGGGGAACCCAGGACTCTACCACGGCCGGGATGAGTCGGCAAGTCGGCCCCGGGGCGCTTCCTATAATGCGCCATGAGCCTGCTGAAATCCGCCTCCATCGTCTCCCTGCTGACCCTGGCATCGCGCATCACCGGTCTGGTCCGAGAGCAGCTCTTCGCCTCGTACTTCGGGGCCAGCGCCACCACCGACGCCTTCCAGGTGGCCTTTCGCATCCCCAACCTGCTGCGCCGGCTGTTCGCGGAAGGGGCGTTCTCGCAGGCCTTCGTGCCCATCCTGGGTGAAACGCGTGTCCGGCAGGGCGAAGAAGCCACCCGGGGCCTCATCGACTCGGTGGCCACGGTGCTGTTCTGGAGCTTGCTGGTGGTGTCGGTGCTGGGCGTCATCGGGGCGCCCGTGCTGGTCTGGCTGATGGCGTCGGGCCTGCAGGAAAGCGGCGGCTTTGACATGGCCGTGCTGATGACGCGCTGGATGTTCCCCTACATCGGCTTCATGTCCCTGGTGGCGCTGAGCGCGGGCGTGCTCAACACCTGGGGCCATTTCGCGGTGCCGGCTGCCACGCCGGTGCTGCTCAACGTGTCGGTCATCACCGCGACCGTGCTGGGCGCGCCGCTGTTTCGCCGCTGGGGGTTCGATCCCGTGCTGGCGGTGGCCATCGGCGTGATGCTGGGCGGGGTGCTGCAGCTGGGCATCCAGGTGCCCGCGCTGCGCCGCCGGGGTGTGCTGCCGCGCATCGGGTTCACCTGGGGTGGGTTGCGCAAGGCCTGGCACCACGATGGCGTGCACCGCATCCTGCGCCAGATGGCGCCAGCGCTGCTGGGCGTGTCGGTGGCGCAGCTTTCGCTGCTGGTCAACACGCAGATCGCCTCGCACCTGGGGGCCGGGGCCGTGTCCTGGCTGACCTTTGCCGATCGGTTGATGGAGTTCCCCACCGCGATGCTGGGCGTGGCCCTGGGCGTGGTGCTGCTGCCTCAGCTGTCAAAAGCACAGGCTGGTGGCGACACCCAGCAGTTCTCGGCCTTGCTGGACTGGGGGCTGCGCCTGGTGGTGATGCTGGCCCTGCCATGTGCCGTGGCGCTGCTGGTCTTCCCGACGCCGTTGGTGGCGGTGCTCTACCACTACGGTGCTTTCCAGGACAGTGACGTCACCCAGACGGTGAGGGCGCTGATGGGTTATGGCGTGGGCCTGATGGGCCTGGTGTCGATCAAGATCCTGGCGCCGGGCTTTTATGCCGCGCAAGACATCCGCACCCCGGTGCGCATCGGCATCGCCGTGCTGGTGCTCACGCAGGTGCTCAACGTCGTCTTCGTGCCGATGTTCCAGCAGGCTGGCCTGGCGCTGTCCATTGGCCTGGCTTCGCTGGTCAACGCGGGCTGGCTGCTGCGCGGGCTCAAGCAGAGCGGGCGCTACACCCCGGCACCGGGCTGGCTCGGTTTCTTCGTTCGGGTGGTGCTGGCCACCTCGCTGCTGGGCGTGGGCATGTGGTGGGCCGCCACGCACATCGACTGGATCGGGCTGCGTGCCCAGCCCTTCGTGCGCATCGGCTTGCTGGCAGCTTGCCTGGCGGCGGCGGCGGTCGTCTACTTTGGCGTCCTGGCGGCCACCGGGGTGAAGCTGCGCCAGATGCTGCGCCGCTGAGGCGCCGGCTGCCCGTGTCGATGGCGGTCCATGCGCTGACGGGCCCTTGCCACAGGGCCCGGGCGATGTGTGTGCGGTCGTGACAGTTGTCGGCCCGCTGAGGGGCCGTTCCCCGAGGGGCAGGTGTTGCGCATCGCGGCAGAGCGCAGCATGTCGTTACAGGCGGCTGGGAGGCGTTTCTAGGATCGCGGCTTTGTTTCCAACGAAGCCGCGCCCGGTCTGATGCCGGGCCGTTCCAACCCGGAGAAGATCCCATGAACGCTCAACACGCTCAACGCTTTGCCCTGCGCGCTGGCGCAGCGCTTGCCCTGGCTGCCTGCACGCTGGCTGCCCAAGCCGGCCAGAAGGTCTGCGTCTTCGACATCGTCGGCGCCACCGGCGACGCCTACAACATGGCCAAGGACTACGCCCTGGCCATGCAGAAGGAGGGCGCCAGCCTCGAGCTCAAGGCCTACAACAACGAAGCCACCGCCACGGCGGACTTCCGCTCTGGCCAGTGCGATGCGCTGATGGCCACGGCCTTTCGCACCCGCGAGTTCAACGGCGTGGCCGCCTCCATCGACACCCTGGGCGCGACCACCGTCATCCGCGACGGCAAGATCGACATGCCCGCCAGCTACGACGTCGTGCGCAAGGTCGTGCAGACGTTCGCCGCACCCCAGGCAGCCGGCCTGATGAGCCAGGGCGGCACGGAAGTCGGTGGCATCTTCCCCTTCGGCGCGGCCTACCCGATGGTGCGTGACCGCAGCATCAACACCGTCGAAGCCCTGGCCGGCAAGAAGATCGCCTCGTTCGACCACGACAAGGCCCAGTCGATGATGATCCAGCGCATCAAGGCCCAGCCCGTGTCGGCCGACATCAACAACTTCGCCACCCAGTTCAACGCCGGCAGCATCGACATGATCGCCGCGCCCACGCTGGCCTACAAGCCGCTCGAACTCAACAAGGGCCTGGGCGCCAAGGGCGGCATCGCGCGCTTCCCGCTGATGATCCTGACCTACCAGGTGGTGCTCAACCCCGCCAAGTTCCCGGCCGGCTTCGGCGAGAAGTCGCGCGGCTACTGGGCCGGTCAGTTCGACCGCGCCATGGCCCTGATCGGCAACGCGGACGCCAGCATCCCCGGCAGCGCCTGGATCGACCTGACCGCCGAGCAGGCCCGTCAGTACAACACCATGCTGCAGGAGTCGCGCCTGGCCATCCTGGGCCAGGGCGTGTACGACAAGCGTGGCCTGTCGGTGATCAAGAAGGTGCGCTGCTCGGTCAACCCGGCTGAGGCCGAGTGCAAGTCGGCCAACGAGGAAGGCTGACCTTCAAAAGCCTCGCACCAGGTTGATCGCCTCTTCGATGCGGTCGACCGGGTGGATGGTCAGCCCCTCGATGGGCTTCTTGGGGGCATTGGCCTTGGGCACGATGGCCACCGAGAAGCCCAGCTTGGCAGCTTCCTTCAGGCGCTCCTGCCCGCGTGGGGCAGGGCGCACCTCGCCAGCCAGGCCGACTTCGCCAAACGCGATGAAGCCCTTGGGCAGCGGCCTGCCGCGCAGGCTGCTCTGGATGGCCAGCAGCACAGCGAGGTCGGCCGCCGGCTCGCTGATGCGCACGCCCCCCACCGCGTTGACGAACACGTCCTGATCGAAGCAGGCCATGCCCGCGTGGCGGTGCAGCACGGCCAGCAGCATGGCCAGGCGGTCGCGGTCCAGACCCACGCTCAGGCGGCGGGGGCTGGGGCCGCCGCTGTCGACCAGGGCCTGGATCTCGACCAGCATCGGGCGTGTGCCCTCGAGCGTGACCAGCACGCACGAGCCCGGCACCGGTTCGCTGTGCGTGGACAGGAAGATGGCGCTGGGGTTGGTCACGCCCTTGAGGCCCTTCTCCGTCATGGCGAAGACGCCGATTTCGTTGACGGCGCCGAAGCGGTTCTTGATGGCGCGCACCAGGCGGAAGCTGCTGTGCGTGTCGCCCTCGAAGTACAGCACCGTGTCGACGATGTGTTCGAGCACGCGAGGGCCGGCCAGCGAGCCTTCCTTCGTGACGTGGCCGACCAGCACCACGGTGCAGCCCGAGGCCTTGGCCACGCGGGTGAGGTGGGCGGCGCATTCGCGCACCTGTGCCACCGAACCCGGGGCCGAGCTGAGCTGGTCCGAGAACAGCGTCTGGATCGAGTCGATCACGCAGAACGAGGGCTGTTCGGCCTCCAGCGTGGCGATGATGTTCTCCAGCTGGATCTCGGCCTGCACCCGCACCTTCGAGCCATCAAGCCCGAGGCGGTGTGCGCGCAGCGCCACCTGGGCACCGCTTTCTTCACCGGTGACGTAGAGCACCTTCATCTGCCGCGACAGGGCATCGAGCGCCTGCAGCAGCAGGGTCGACTTGCCGATGCCGGGGTCCCCCCCGATCAGCACCACGCCGCCGGAGACGATGCCGCCGCCGAGCACCCGGTCGAGCTCTTCCAGGCCGGTGGGCGTGCGCGAGACCTCAGAGGCTTCGATCTCGGACAGCGTGGTCACGGGCTGCGTGGCGTTGAGGCCGCGCGCCATGGCCTGCATGCGGTTCTTGCCGCCGGCGGGCTCGGCACGGGCTTCGTCGAGCGTGTTCCAGGCGTTGCAGTGCGGGCACTTGCCCAGCCACTTGGGGCTGGTGCCGCCGCACTCGCGGCACACGAAAAGGGTTTTGTCGCGTGCCATGCCTCAGGCCTGCGCCTCGCCGTTGGGGGCGCCGTCGGCCGATGTGGCGGGGTCGACGGCGCCACTCTGGATGGCGCGGAATCGGCGATCCAGCTCCTGGCGCAGCTGGCGGCGCAGCTTGGCTGCTTCGAAGCGGCGTTTCTCGTCGGGCGTGCTGGGCGTCAAGGGCGAGACGGCCGTCGGGCGCGACTGATCGTCAACGGCCACCATGGTGAAAAAGCAGCTCTGGGCGTGGCGCACCACCTGGGTGCGGATGTTCTCGGCCACCACCTTGATGCCGATCTCCATCGACGAGGTGCCGGTGAAGTTCACCGAGGCCAGGAAGGTCACCAGCTCGCCGACGTGAATGGGTTGGCGGAAGGTCACCTGGTCGACCGACAGCGTGACCACGTAGCAGCCGGCCCAACGCGCCGCACAGGCGTAGGCCACCTGGTCGAGCAGCTTGAGGATGGTGCCGCCATGCACGTTGCCGGAGAAGTTGGCCATGTCCGGCGTCATGAGCACGGTCATGCGCAGCTGGTGGCGTTGGGTATCGGGGTCCATCATGCGGGGGTCTTGTTGTGTTGGAAAGGGCGCCCATGCAAGCAAGATTCACACCGCGCCATGGGCGTCGATGGCCTGCACCGGCACCCGCGGCGACAGCGCGCACATCAGCTCGTAGCCGATGGTGCCAGCGTGTCGCGCGACCTCGTCGATCTGCAGCGAGGTGCCATGCGGGCCTCGGCCCCACAGCGTCACCTCGGTGCCGATGGCGGCCTGCGGGATGTGGCTGATGTCCACCGTGATCATGTCCATCGACACGCGCCCGACGATGCCGGTGGCCACGCCATCGACCAGCACCGGCGTGCCATCCGGTGCGTGTCGAGGGTAACCGTCCGCGTAGCCACAGGCCACCACGCCGATTCGCATGGCGCGGTCCGCGGTGAAGCGGCTGCCGTAGCCGATGGTGTCGCCGGGCTGCAGGTGCTGCACCCCGATCAGCCTGGAGCGCAAGGTCATCGCCGGCTGCAGGCCCCAGTGTGCGGCATCGTGCTCGGGGTGATCGGGGGAGGCACCGTAGAGCATGACACCCGGGCGCACCCAGTCGCCACGGATTTTCGGGTCGTGGGCGTGGCGCAGCGTGGCGGCGCTGTTGCACAGGCTGCGCTCGCCGCTGAGGTCGGCCGTGTGGGCTTGGAAGACCTCGGCCTGGTGGGCGATGCCGCGCGGTCCGTCGGCGTCAGAGAAGTGCGTGATGAACGAGACCTCGTCGACCTGGGTCAGGGCGCTCAGGCGCAGCCAGGCGTTGCGAAAGGCTTGTGGCGTGAAACCCAGGCGGTTCATGCCCGTGTTCATCTTGAGGAAGACGCGCTGAGGCCACTCGGTCTTGTGCTGGGCCAGCCAGTCGATCTGCTGCTCGCAGTGCACCACGTGCCACAGGCCCAGGCGCGAACACCATTCGAGGTCGCGGGCGTCGAACACGCCTTCGAGCAGCAGGATGGGGCCGCGCCAGTCCATCTCGCGCAGCTTGCGGGCCTCGGCGATGTCCAGCAATGCGAAACCATCGGCGGCGCGCAGGCCCTCGAATGCCCGCTCCAGGCCGTGGCCGTAGGCGTTGGCCTTGACCACCGCCCAGACCTGGGCGTCGGGGGCGCATTCGCGCGCTCGGTGGAGGTTGTGCCCAAGGGCGTCGAGGTGGATCAGGGCTTCTAGCGGGCGCGGCATGGGGTGGGATTTTGCCAGCCTCGTCCGTCCCGCGGGCGCAGCACCGGTTTTGATCCCTCTTCGGTGTTGGTGGCGCGCGGCCAGGGGTGGGCGCGGGCCGTCCTGTGTCAGGTCGGCGTGCTATAACCCGCTGCCTTGATCGGGCGTGGTGATGCGTCACCCGGCCGTGCCTGGCAGCCGATGTTTGACTGGAAACCACGTGACCCCCTGATCTGCGCGCATGAAAAAAGGCTTCTACACCATCATGGCGGCGCAGTTCTTCAGCTCGCTGGCCGACAACGCCTTGTTCGTCGCGGCGGTGGAGCTGCTGAAGTCAAGTGGGGCGCCTGACTGGCAGCCGGCGGCCCTGGTGCCCATGTTTGCGCTTTTTTACGTGGTGCTGGCCCCCTTCGTTGGCGCCTTCGCCGACGCGCTGCCCAAGGGACGGGTCATGTTCCTGTCCAACCTCATCAAGGTGGTGGGCTGCCTGATGATGCTGTTCGGCAGCCACCCCCTGATCGCCTATGCGGTGGTGGGCCTGGGCGCTGCCGCCTACTCTCCGGCCAAATACGGCATCCTCACCGAGTTGCTGCCGCCTTCGCAATTGGTCAAGGCCAATGGCTGGATCGAAGGCCTGACCATCACCTCGATCATCCTGGGCGTGGTGCTGGGTGGCCAGCTGATGGGGCATCACGTGGCACCGCACCTGCTGGCCATCGACCTGCCGGGGTTCGATTGCGGCATCAACACGCCAGCCGAGGCGGCCATCGCCACGCTGGTGCTGCTCTACGCCATTGCCGCGTGGTTCAACCTGCGCATCCCGCGCACGGAGGCGCCTTTGCAGTCCTTCGCGTCCAACCCCTTGGAGCTGGTGCGCGATTTCGTGGGGTGCAATCGCCGGCTGTGGCAAGACAAGCTCGGTCAGATCTCGCTGGCCACGACCACGCTGTTCTGGGGCGTTTCCGGCAACCTGCGCTACATCGTGCTGGCGTGGGCGGGCGTGGCATTGCACTACGACACCACGAAAGCCTCGGCGCTGGTGGGCGTGGTGGCCATCGGCACGGCCGTCGGTGCCGTGGTTGCCTCGGTGAAGATGAAGCTCGACAAGGCCACGGCCGTCATCCCGCTGGGGGTGGCGATGGGCGTGCTGGTGCTGGGCATGAACTTCCTGACGGACATCGTGATCGCGGTGCCCTTCCTGATCCTGCTGGGTGGCCTGGGCGGCTTCCTGGTGGTGCCGATGAACGCGCTGCTGCAGCACCGCGGGCACAACCTGATGGGCGCGGGTCGCTCCATTGCCGTGCAGAACTTCAATGAACAGGCCTGCATCCTGCTGCTGGGCCTGATGTATGCCGGCCTGACGAACTCCGGCCTGTCCGCCTATGGCGCGATCTCGGCCTTTGGCGTCGTGGTGGCGGTGTCGATGTTGCTCATCGGCCTGTGGCACCGTCGCAACCTGCGGCTGCACACCGACGAGGTCGAGCGCCTGCTGGCGATCGCGCGTTCCGATCACCACCATTGAGGCGCGGCGGCCCCGGCTGAGCGTTCTCGCGGACGCTCACGACTGCACACAATGCGCCAACACAGCTTTACAAATGGCTGTCGTCGGCGGGTTGGGGCGGGCCGTTGAATGGTCACAGGAGACCATCATGCAAACCTCTTCCCTGATCCGCATCGTTCAACGCGTCGCTGCCCTGGCCGCCCTGGCGGGTGGTGTTTCCGCCGCGCAAGCGGGTGGCGTGTACTGGGCAGTCAATGTCGATGCGCCGTCGCACGGCGGTGGCCGGGTCGGCACGACGATTTCCAACTCGCCCCGCGGCCTGTACGGCCCGGCACCCGTGATCGTGGCCCCGCCGGTGGTGATCGCCCCGCAACCCGTGTACCGGGTGGGCTACCCCGGCTACCCGCGCCACGTTCATGGCCCGCGCCCCTGGTGGGGTGGCAAGCACCGCTACCACCGCGGCTACCACGACGGTTACCGCGAGGGCTACCGCGATGGTCGGGGCAACGATGGCTGGGGTCGCCGTGACCGCTACGACGACGATGACGGCTGGCGCGGCCACCGCTGATCGCGGTGGGGCGTGAGCGGGGGGCGCGGGCCGTCAGCGACGGCGGCTGCCCCCCAGCAAGGAGCCCAGCACGCCGCGGATGATCTCGCGGCCCACGGTCGAGCCGATGGTGCGTGCTGCCGATTTGGCCACCGTCTCCAGGATGGAGTCCTTTCGGCCGCTGCCCTTGAGCATGCCGTCGGCCACGTCACCCAGCCAGCCGCCAGCGCTGGATCCAGCGACATCGCGAGCGGCGCCACCCGCGCCACCCTTGACCGCCTCGGCGGCCTCGGCGGCCTCTTCGGCCATGCTGCGCCCGCGGCCCTGGGTGGTTCCCCGGGCGGAGTCATCGGCCGATGGCGTGTTGGCAGGGGCCGCCGCGCGCCCCTTGAGCCGCTCGTAGGCCGATTCGCGGTCTTCGGTTTTTTCGTACACACCGGCCACCAGCGAGTCGGCGCGCAGCTTCTGGCGCTGCTCCGGCGTGATCGGGCCGATCTGGCTGCCAGGCGGCAGCACGAACACCCGCTGCGTCACAGCCGGGCGGCCCTTGTCGTCCAGCAGGCTGACCAGGGCTTCGCCCACGCCCAGCTCGGTGATGGCCGTGGCGATGTCCAGGCCCGGGTTGGCGCGCATGGTCTCAGCCGCGCTCTTGACGGCCTTCTGGTCGCGCGGGGTGAAGGCGCGCAGGGCGTGCTGCACGCGGTTGCCCAACTGGCCCAGCACGGTTTCGGGCACGTCCAGCGGGTTCTGGGTCACGAAGTACACGCCCACGCCCTTGGAGCGCACCAGGCGCACCACCAGCTCGATGCGCTCGATCAAGGCCGAGGGGGCGTCCTTGAACAGCAGGTGCGCCTCGTCGAAGAAGAACACCAGCTTGGGTTTGTCCAGGTCGCCCACCTCGGGCAGGGTCTCGAACAGCTCTGACAGCATCCACAGCAGGAAGGTGGCGTACAGGCGCGGCGCGTTCATCAGTTTGTCGGCCGCCAGGATGTTGATGACGCCCTGGCCCCGCACCTTCTGCATGAAGTCGGCGATGTCGAGCATGGGCTCGCCGAAGAACCGGTCGCCGCCTTGCTCCTCGACCTGAAGCAGGCCGCGCTGGATGGCGCCCACGCTGGCCGGGCTGATGTTGCCGTACTCGGTGGTGAAGTTCTTGGCGTTGTCACCCACGTGCTGCAGCATGGCGCGCAGGTCTTTGAGGTCGAGCAGCAACAGGCCGTTGTCGTCGGCGATCTTGAAAACCAGCTGCAGCACGCCCTGCTGGGTGTCGTTGAGGTCGAGCATGCGGCCCAGCAGCAGCGGGCCCATGTCCGAGACGGTGGCGCGCACCGGGTGGCCTTGCTCGCCGAAGACGTCCCACAGGGTGGTGGGGCAGGCGGTGGGTTCGGGCTCGGCCAGTCCGCGCTCTTTCAGGATGCCGGCCACCTTGGCGCTGAGCTGGCCCGTCTGCGAGATGCCGGTCAGGTCGCCCTTGATGTCGGCCATGAACACGGGCACACCGATGGCGCTGAAGCCTTCTGCCAGCTTCTGCAGGGTGATGGTCTTGCCGGTGCCCGTGGCGCCGGTGATCAGGCCGTGGCGGTTGGCCAGGGCGGGCAGCAGGTGGCACTGGGTTTCGCCGTGGGCGGCAACGAGGATGGGGTCGGTCATGTGTGCTCCGGCAAGGCAAACCGTCGGGAACGGGGCGCGCGAAGGTAAAATCCAAGTATCGCCCAGGAAAACTGGGCAAACCTCGACCAAGACGCGCGCCCGCGCATCCGCCGGCGTGCATTTTGTCGTTGACACCTCCATCCAAATCAATCCCGGAGCACCTCACCATGGCCGGTCATTCCAAATGGGCCAACATCCAGCATCGCAAGGGCCGTCAGGACGAGAAGCGCGGCAAGATCTGGACCCGAATCACCCGTGAAATCATCGTCGCGGCCCGCGCCGGCGGCGCCGACGTCAACATGAACCCGCGCCTGCGCCTGGCCATCGAAAAGGCCAAGGCGGCGAACATGCCGGCCGACAACATCAAGCGCAACGTGGACAAGGCCACGGGCAACCTCGATGGCGTCACCTACGAAGAAATCCGCTACGAGGGCTACGGCATCGGCGGCGCTGCCATCATGGTCGACACCATGACCGACAACCGCGTGCGCACCGTGGCCGAAGTGCGGCATGCCTTCAGCAAGTACGGCGGCAACCTGGGCACCGACGGCTCGGTCTCCTTCCAGTTCAAGCACTGCGGCCAGTTCCTGTTCGCCCCGGGTGCCAGCGAAGACAAGGTCATGGAAGTGGCCCTGGAGGCCGGCGCAGAAGACGTGGTCACCCATGAAGATGGCTCCATCGAGGTGCTCAGCGCCCCGGCGGACTTCGAAGCCGTGCAGAAGGCCCTCGAAGGCGCGGGCCTGAAGGCCGAGCTGGCCGAGGTGACCATGCGCGCCGACACCCCCGTCTCGCTCAGCGGTGACGACGCCGTGCGCATGCAGAAGCTGCTCGATGTGCTGGAAGACCTGGACGACGTCCAGGAGGTCTATCACAACGCCGAACTGAACTGATCTCCTGAACCCCACACCACCATGAACATCCTCGTCATCGGCTCCGGCGGCCGCGAACACGCCCTCGCCTGGAAGCTGGCCCAGTCGCCCAAGGCCCAGAAGGTCTACGTGGCACCGGGCAACGGCGGCACCGCGCGCGATGCCCGCCTGGTCAACGTGCCACTGACCGACGTGAAGGCCCTGGCCGACTTCGCCGAGTCCAACAAGATCACGCTGACCGTGGTCGGGCCCGAGGCCCCGCTGGCGGCCGGTGTGGTCGACGAGTTCCGCGCCCGTGGGCTGCGCATCTTCGGCCCCACGAAGAAGGCGGCCCAGCTCGAGAGCTCCAAGGCCTTCGCCAAGGACTTCATGAAGCGCCACGGCATCCCCACGGCCTTCTACGAGACTTTCACCGACGCCACGGCAGCCCACGCTTATGTTGACAAGCACGGCGCGCCCATCGTCATCAAGGCCGACGGCCTGGCGGCGGGCAAGGGCGTGGTCGTTGCCATGAGCCTGCAAGAGGCCCACGAAGCCATCGACTTCATGCTGCTGGACAACAAGCTGGGCGTGCAGCACAACGAGGGCGGCGCACGCGTCGTCATCGAAGAGTTCCTGGCCGGCGAAGAAGCCAGCTTCATCGTCATGGCCGACGGCAAGAACGTGGCCGTGATGGCCACCAGCCAGGACCACAAGCGCCTGCTCGACGCCGACGAAGGCCCCAACACCGGTGGCATGGGCGCCTACTCGCCCGCGCCCGTGGTCACGCCCAATGTCTACGCCAAGGCCATGCAGGACATCATCCAGCCGACGCTGGCGGGCATGGCCAAGGACGGCATCCCCTTCACCGGCTTCCTGTACGCCGGCCTGATGATCGACGCCCAGGGCAACCCCAAGACGCTGGAGTTCAACACCCGCATGGGTGACCCCGAGACCCAGCCGATCATGATGCGCCTCAAGAGCGACCTCATCGACGTCATGCTGCACGCCACCGACGGCACGCTCGACCAGATCGAGCTGCAATGGGATCGCCGCATCGCGCTGGGCGTGGTGATCGCGGCCGGCGGCTACCCGCTCAACCCCGAGAAGGGCCAGGCCATCACCGGCCTGCCCGCCGATGCCGAAGACGCGATGGTCTTCCACGCCGGCACCACGCTGGGCGACGACGGCGTGCTGCGCACCAGCGGTGGTCGCGTGCTGTGCGTGACCGCCCTGGGCGACTCGGCCAAGCTGGCCCAGCAGCGCGCCTACGAGTACCTGCGCGGCATCCAATTCGACGGCATGCAGTTCCGCACCGACATCGGCTGGCGCGCCATCAAGCGCTGACCTGACCGGAGCCCCGCCTTGAGCCAAACCATCCAGCACACCGAGGCCGTTCGCAGCTACCTGCTTGACCTGCAGGACCGCATCATCTCGGCCTTCGAGGCCGAGGACGGCAAGCCCTTCTTGCGGGACGCCTGGGTGCGCGGCCCGGATGAACGCCTGCAGGGCGACGGTTGCTCTCGCCTGGTCGAAGAGGGCAACGTGCTCGAGCGCGGCGGCTGCAACTTCTCGCACGTCAAGGGCCCGAAGCTGCCGCCCTCGGCCACGCAGCACCGGCCCGAGCTGGCGGGCTGTCCCTTCGAGGCCATGGGCGTGTCGCTGGTGTTCCACCCGCGCAGCCCGCATGTGCCGACCGTGCACATGAACGTGCGCATGCTGGCCGCGCACCGCCCGGATGGCAGCGTGGTGGCCTGGTACGGCGGCGGCATGGACCTCACGCCGTACTACGGCCGAGAGGAAGACGCCCGGCACTTTCACCAGGCCTGCAAGGACGCGCTCGCGCCCTTCGGGCCCGAGCTGCACCCGCGCTACAAGGCCTGGTGCGACGAGTACTTCTTCCTCAAGCACCGCAACGAGGCGCGCGGCGTGGGCGGTATCTTCTTCGATGACGTCTCCGAGCTGGGCGAGCAGGGCGGGTTCGAGCTGATCCGCTCGGTGGGCGACGCCTTCATTGGCGCCTACCTGCCCATCCTGCAACGCCGTCGCCACGAGCCCTTCACCCAGGCCGAGCGCGACTTCCAGGCCTATCGCCGGGGCCGCTACGTCGAGTTCAACCTGGTGTGGGACCGTGGCACCCTGTTCGGCCTGCAGTCGGGCGGTCGCACCGAAAGCATCCTGATGTCGATGCCGCCGGTGGTGAACTGGCGCTACAGCTGGCACCCCGAGCCCGGCACGCCCGAAGCGCGCCTCTACACCGACTTCCTGCCCCCGCGGGACTGGGTCTGAGCGGTTTGTTGACGACGCCATCTCCTTGCGCGACACCCGCTGGCGCCCGGGCGTCCGGTCGTCGCGTGGGCATCATGGGTGGCAGCTTCGACCCGGTGCACGTGGCCCATGTCGCGCTGGCCGAGTCGGCCCTGGTCGCGCTGAGGCTCGACGAGGTGCGCTGGATCCCGGTGGGTCAGCCCTGGCAGAAGGCACGCCAGCTCGCCCCCGCCGAGCACCGCGTCGCCATGGTCGAGCGCGCGGTGGCGCACGAGCCGCGCTTCATCGTCGACCGCATCGAGGTCGACCGCAGCGGGCCGTCGTACACGCTCGAGACCGTGCTGGCGCTGCAGACCGCCCACCCCGAGGTGAGCGAGTGGTGCCTCATCATCGGGCTCGACCAATACCTGAACCTGCCGAGCTGGCATGGCTGGACGGATCTGCTGGCCCGCGTGACCCTGGCCGTGGCCACCCGCGAGGGTGTCGATCCGGAGGCGCCGCTCGAGCTGGCTGCCCACCCGCACCGCATGCATCCCTTGCCGATGGCCCCGCACGCGGTGTCATCGACCGACATCCGCACCCGGCTGAACCGGGGGGAAACACCTGAATCGCTGGTGCCCACGCTGCTTTCCGAAGGCGTGGCGCGCTATATTGCCAACCATCAACTCTACGCCCCGGGCGACCCACGCTGAATGGACATCCGCAAACTGCAACGCGTCATCGTCGACGGTCTCGAAGACGTCAAGGCACAAGACATCGCCGTCTTCAACACAGAGCACCTCTCGCCGCTGTTCGAGCGCGTGGTCATCGCCTCCGGTTCGTCCAACCGCCAGACCAAGGCGCTGGCTTCCAGCGTCCGGGTGGCGGTCAAGGCAGCCGGCTTCCAGGTGATGCGCACCGAGGGCGAAGAAAACGGCGAATGGATCATCGTCGACTGTGGCGCGGCCGTGGTGCACATCATGCAGCCGGCCATTCGCCAGTACTACCAGCTCGAAGAGATCTGGGGTGAAAAGCCCGTGGCGCTGAAGGCCAAGGCCGTTCGAGGTGGCCTGGTCAAGGCTTCCGAGCCGATGGACGATGTCGATGAGGCACCGGTCAAGCCCAAGAAGGCTTCCGGCAAGACCACCACCGCACGCAAGGCCGCCACCACCAAGCCTGTGGCCGCGAAGAAGGCAGCGGCCAAGAAGGCTCCGGCGAAGAAGGCAGCACCGGCTCCCAAGTCCGGTGCGACCAAGGCTGCGCCCAAGCCGGCTGCCAAGAAGGTGGCAGCCAAGAAAGTGGCGGCCAAGAAGGTCGCCGCCAAGAAGTCCGTGCAAAAGCTGGTGGTCAACGCCCCGGTGGCCAAGAAGCCCGCGGCCAAGGCCCCGGCTCGCAAGGTCGTGGCCCGCAAGGTGGCTGGCGCCAAGGCCCCCGTTGCCCGCAAGGTCGCCGTCAAGAAGGTGGCGGCCAAGAAGGCGCCCGCTCGCAAGACGGGGCGTTGAGCCGCCTGATCAGGTCCCGCGCCCATGAAGTGCACCGTGCTGACCATTGGCCAGCGGCTGCCCGATTGGGCGCAGGAGGCCTGCGAGGACTACCTCAAGCGCTTCCCGCCCGACTGGAAGGTCGAGGTCAAGGCCGTCAAGGCCGAGCCGCGTGAAGGCAAGCCCGTGGCCGCCATCATGCAGGCCGAGGCCGCGCGCATGGAAGCGGCCCTGCCCAAGGGCACGCGCCGCGTCATCCTCGACGAGCGCGGCACCCGCCTGACCAGCGTGCAATTGGCCCAGCGCACCGAGGCGTGGGAGCACGACGGCCGCGACGTCGCCCTGATCATCGGGGGCGCCGACGGCATCGACCCGGCCTTCAAACAAACGGCTGACGAGGCCATCCGCCTGTCGGACATGACCTTGCCGCACGCCCTGGCGCGCGTGCTTTTGCTCGAGCAGGTCTACCGCGCCTGGTCGCTTCGCCACAATCACCCGTATCACCGCGCCTGACCGCAGCGCCACGGAACCTGCTGCGAGCCCCCTCATGAGCCATCCCATCCCGACCGCTGCTGAACTGGCCCTCGAAGGCGGCCCCTGGCTTTACCTGGCCTCGCAAAGCCCGCGTCGCCGGCAATTGCTCGACCAACTGGGCGTGCGCCACACCTTGTTGCTGCCCGATGCGGACGAAGACGCCGAAGCCCTGGAGGCCGAATTGGCAGGAGAGTCCCCGGAGGACTACGTGCAGCGCGTGACCCGTGCCAAGTGGCAGGCCGCGATGGCGCGCCTGCAGGCCCGTTTTTGCCGTGACCCCGAGGGCTGGCCGCTGGGCCCCATCCTGTGCGCAGACACCACGGTGGCGCTGGGCGACACCATCCTGGGCAAGCCGGCCGATGCCGCCGACGCCGCGCGCATGCTGCGCCGCTTGTCGGGTGGCAGCCACCGCGTGCTGACCGCCGTGTGCGTGCACGGGCAACTGCTGCTCAACACCTCGCATGTGACTTGGCGTGAGCTGGACGAAGAAGAGGTCCAGCGCTACGTGGCCAGCGGCGAGCCCTTTGGCAAGGCCGGGGCCTACGCCATCCAGGGTCGCTCCGGCGCCTGGACGCGCCACATCGATGGCAGCCACAGTGGCATCATGGGGCTGCCCCTGTTCGAGACGGCCGAGTTGCTCAAGCCCCTGGGCTGGTCCTTCTGAACAGGCCGTCTGGGGCCAGGGCAACGGCCTTGCATGAGGAGCCAGCCATGAGCACATCCCCCTTGGGCTCGGTGTTGATCGCCGGAGCGACCGGCCTGGTCGGGCGCGAAGCGGTCCTGGCCTGCCTGCTTGACGAGGGCGTCACCGAGGTCCGCGCGCTGGTGCGCCGGCCCGTGACGCTGGACGCCTTGCTCGGTCCGCTGGCCCATGAACAGCCGGGGCTGACCCCGTCGCAGCGGGCCCGATTTCGCGCTGTGCAGGCCGACTTCCAGCGCCTCGATCGCGAGCCGCAGGCGTTCCAGGTCGACACCGTTGTGTGTGCCCTGGGCACGACCATCCGCCAGGCCGGCTCGCAACAGGCCTTCCGGCAGGTCGACTTCGATGCGCCGCTGCAGATCGCCCAACTGGCCCACGCCCAGGGCGCCAAACGCTTCCTGCTGGTCAGCGCGCTGGGCGCGTCGTCCTCGTCCCGCGTGTTCTACAACCGCGTCAAAGGCGAGCTCGAAGACGCCATTTCCGACACCGGTTTCGAGCAGTTCGTCATCGCGCGGCCTTCATTGCTCGAAGGCGATCGCCCTGAATCGCGCCCGGGCGAGCACATCGGGCTGATGGTGGCCGGGGCCCTCGGCTTCCTGATCCCTCAGAGCCACCGACCCGTGCACGTCAGGCAGGTCGCGCGGGCCTTGTTGCGCGAAGCACGCGAGGCTGCGTCAGGCCGTCGGGTGCTCACCAACGCGCAGATGCGGGCCATGCGGTAAATTGCCTGCATGCCCCACTCCCAAGACATCCTCATCAACTGGACCCCCCAGGAAACCCGCGTCGCCGTCATCGAAAGCGGCGCCGTGCAGGAGCTGCACGTCGAGCGCACGCTCGAGCGCGGCCTGGTGGGCAACATCTACGCTGGCAAGGTGGTGCGCGTGCTGCCCGGCATGCAGTCGGCCTTCATCGACATCGGCCTGGAGCGCGCGGCCTTCCTGCACGTGGCCGACCTGCACCGCGAAGATGGCGGCCCCAAGCATGCCCGCCCGGGCGAGGTGCAGGTGCCCATCGAAAAGCGCGTGCACGAAGGCCAGACCCTCATGGTGCAGGTCATCAAGGACCCGATCGGCACCAAGGGCGCTCGCCTGTCCACCCAGATCAGCGTGGCCGGCCGCCTGCTGGTCTTCCTGCCGCAGGACGACCACCTGGGCATCTCGCAGAAGATCGGCTCGCCCGAGCAGCGTGAGCAGTTGCGCGAGCGCATGCAGCGCCTGATCGCCCAAGCCGATGTGCGCGAAGGCCGCAACCGATCGGGCGGCTTCATCCTGCGCACCAACGCGGAAGACGCGACCGACGAGGAACTCGCGCTCGACATCGCCTACCTGCGCAAGACCTGGGGAACGGTGCGCGAACACGGCATGAAAGCCCCGCCCGGCACCTTGCTGTACCAGGAGCTCAACCTGGCCCAGCGTGTGCTGCGCGACCTGGTCTCCGAGCAGGTGCAGACCATCCGCATCGACTCGCTGATCCAGTTCGACGCGCTCAAGGCCTTCGGCGCCGAGTACACGCCTTCGGCGGTCGACAAGCTGGCCCACTACAAGGGCGAGCGCCCCATCTTCGACCTCTACAACATCGACACCGAGATCGAGCGCGCCCTGGCCCGCCGAGTCGAGCTCAAGTCGGGTGGCTACCTCATCGTCGACCAGACCGAGGCGCTGACCACCATCGACGTCAACACCGGCGGCTACGTCGGCGCCCGCAACTTCGACGACACCATCTTCAAGACCAACCTGGAGGCCGCGCAAGCCATCGCTCGCCAGCTGCGCCTGCGCAACCTGGGCGGCATCATCATCATCGACTTCATCGACATGCTGCGCGAGGACCACCGCGACAACGTGCTCTCCGAGTTCCGCAAGCAGCTTGGGCGCGACCGCACCAAGGTCACGGTCAGTGGCTTCTCGCCGCTGGGCCTGGTCGAGATGACACGCAAGCGCACCCGCGAATCGCTGGCCCACATGCTGTGCGAGCCGTGCCCCACTTGCGAGGGCAGGGGGCAGGTCAAGACCTCGCGCACCGTCTGCTACAACATCCTGCGCGAGATCCTGCGCGAGGCCCGGCAGTTCAACCCCAAGGAGTTCCGCGTCGTGGCCAGCGCCGCCGTGGTCGAGATGCTGCTCGACGAAGAAAGCGCCCACCTTGCGGGCCTGAGCGACTTCATCGGCAAGCCGGTGTCATTGCGCACCGAGCCTTCGATGTCCCCCGAGCAGTACGACATCGTGCTGCTGTGACAGGGGCCGTGGCGGGCGGGCTTTACAGAAGTTGACCCGAAACGCATCTGGTCACGGGGGGCGGATGGCGAAGTCAGGCGCAAGCCACGGCACAATCGGGGGTGCTTCACCCCTGCGATCCGTTTTGATGCGACCCATGCTCCATTCCGATGCGCCCGGTGCGCCTGGTTCAAGACGTTCTGCCTGCCTGCGTCTGCTCGGAGGCTCGGTCCTGCTGGCAATGGGTGCCAGTGCGCCGGTGGCTTCGGCCCTGGCCCAGTTCCGTGTCGAGATCTCCGGCGTCGGCGCCACCCAGATCCCGATCGCCATCGCCCGCTTCCGGGACGAAGGGCGCTGCCCGGTGGCCTTGTCCGCCGTGATCCAGGCCGACCTGGAGCGCAGCGGCCTGTTCAAGGCCATCGACGCCGGCTCCACCCCGATCGACGACGCCAGCAAGCCCGCCCTGTCCGACTGGAAGTCCCGCGGCGTTGACGCCCTGGTGGGCGGCTCCGTCACCCAGCTGGCCGACGGCCGCTGGGATGTGCGCTACCACCTCTGGGACGCCCTCAAGGGCAAGGACCTGGGCGGCCTGTCGCAAGCCGTGCACCCCGGGGACCTGCGCCTGATGGCCCACCGCATCGCCGACGACATCTACGAGAAGCTCACCGGTGACCGCGGCGCCTTCGCCACCCGCATCGCCTACGTCAGCAAGGTGGGCAAACAGCACCAGCTCATCGTGGCCGACGCCGACGGCGAAGGCGCACAGGTGCCGCTGGCCAGCAGCCAGCCCATCATCTCGCCCACCTGGTCGCCCGATGGCCGCAACCTGGCCTACGTTTCGTTCGAAACCGGCAAGCCCGTGGTCATCGTGCACGATGTGTCCTCGGGCCGCCGCCGCGTGGTGGCCGGCTTCAAGGGCAGCAACAGCGCGCCGGCCTGGTCGCCCGATGGCCGTCAGCTCGCCGTCACGCTCAGCCGCGATGGCGGCTCGCAGATCCACATCCTCGACGTTGAAGGCGGTGGCACGCGCCGCCTGACGCAAAGCAGCGCCATCGACACCGAGGCCACCTGGTCGCCCGACGGCGCCACGCTGTACTTCGTCAGCGACCGCGGCGGCAGCCCCCAGATCTACCGCGTGCCGGTGGCGGGCGGCTCTCCCCAGCGCGTCACCTTCTCCGGCCCGTACAACATCAGCCCGGCCATCAGCCCCGACGGGCGCTGGCTGGCCTACGTGGGCCAGGTCGAGCGCGGCTACAAGGTCCACGTGATGGACCTCTCCAGTGGCCAGGTCAAGGCCATCACCGAAACCCGCGACGACGAAAGCCCGGGCTTTGCGCCCAACAGCAAGCAACTCATTTACGCCACCCGGCTGCAAGGCCGGGAAGTCCTCATGACCAGCACGCTCGACGGCCGCATCAAGGCCAAGCTGACCACCCAGGTCTCCGATGTGCGCGAGCCGGTCTGGGGGCCCTACCTCACCCAGCGACGCTGACCCTCATCTTTCCAGGAGAAACACATGCAACACAACGCTCGCCCCTTTCTCTCTCGCTTCGCCCTGCTGGGCACCGCCATCGCCGCCGCCGCGCTGCTCGGCGCCTGCGGCTCGAACGTCAAGCTCGATGAAAACGCCGGCAAGGCCGCTCCCATCGAAGACGCCAGCAAGGGCCTCAATGACGGCCGTGGCGCCGCCGCCAGCAGCATCACCCCGGTGGTGGTCGACCCCAAGGCCAATGACGCCGCCTTCGGCAACCTGCCCAAGGTCGTCTACTTCGACTTCGACAGCTTCGTGGTCAAGGAAGAGTTCCGCGATGGCATCGCCGGCCACGCCAAGCGCCTGAACGCCAACAAGGGCAAGAAGATCATCATCGAAGGCCACACCGACGAGCGCGGCGGCCGCGAGTACAACCTGGCCCTGGGCCAAAAGCGCGCCGAGGCCGTGCAGAAGTCGCTGACCCTGCTGGGCGTGTCGGCCGACCAGGTCGAGGCCGTGAGCTTCGGTGAAGAGCGCCCCGCCGCTCAGGGCAGCACCGAAGAGGCGTGGGCCCAGAACCGCCGCGCCGAGATCAAGGACCGCTGATGCACAACGCGCCCCTCACCCTCCGCACGGGGCGCTGGCGCGGCCTGGCCCTGTGCCAGGTCGTCTGCCTGGCTGCTTTGTTCTCGCCCTTGACATCACAAGCCGGCCTTTTTGAGGACGACGAAGCCCGCCGAGCCATCCTGGAGTTGCGCCAGCAGCGCAAGCTGGATGCCGAGTCGGCCGATGCCCGCCTTCAGGCCCTGTCGAACCAGGTCGAGCAACTCAAGCGCAGCCTGCTCGACATGAACGCCCAGATCGAGCAGTTGCGTGGCGAAGTGGCCAGCCAGCGCGGCAATGTGGAGCTGCTGCAGCGCGACGCATCCGAGCTGCAGCGCAAGCAGAAAGACGCGCAATCCGCGTTTGACGAACGCGTGAGCAAGCTCGAGCCCCAATCGTTGACGGTGGATGGCAAGACTTTCCTGGCCGATGCCGACGAAAAGCGCGCCTTCGATGACGCCATCGCGCGCCTGCGTGCCGCCGATTTCGCGGGCGGTGCCGCGGCCCTCAATGCCTTCCTCAAGCGCTACCCTCAGACGGGCTACGCCGAATCGGCTCAGTACTGGCTGGGCAACGCGCATTACGGGCTGCGCGACTACAAGGAGGCCATCAAAGCGTTCCGCGCGCTGACCGAACGGGCCCCCGACCACCTGCGCACGCCCGAGGCCATGCTGTCGATTGCCAACTGCCAGTCCGAACTCAAGGACAACGACGCGGCCCGCCGCACGCTGGAGCAGCTGGTGCGACAGCACCCGCAAACCGAAGCCGCCCAGGCCGCGCGCGATCGCCTGCTGTTGCTGGCGCCCGCCAAGGCACCGGCGCGCAAGGGCAAATGAGCACGCCTTTGAGCGCACAGGCGTCAGCGCTGCACCCACGTCACGGTGACACATGAGCAGCGAACCCCCGAGAGACCTGCTCGCCGAGGCCAGCCGCCCCGATCCGGAGCGGCGTTTTGGCGGCTTGCGGCGCCTGCATGGGCCGGCTGGTTATGAGCGCCTGCGTGGCGCGCGCATCGCCGTGGTCGGCGTGGGCGGGGTGGGCTCCTGGACGGCCGAGGCCCTGGCCCGCAGCGGTGTGGCCGAACTCACCCTGATCGACCTCGATCAGGTGGCCGAGTCCAACATCAACCGCCAGGTGCACGCGCTCGAAAGCACACTGGGGCAAGCCAAGGTGCATGCCCTGCGCGACCGCATCGCTCAGATCCACCCTGGCTGCGTGGTGCATGCCGTCGAGGAGTTCATCGACGAAGACAACGTGGCGCAGCTGCTGCAGCCGGACCGGCTCGACGGCGTCATCGACTGCTGTGATCAGGTGCGCGCCAAGGCGGCCGTCGCGGCCTGGGCGTTTGCCCACCGTTGCCCCATGGTTTGCGTTGGCGCGGCCGGTGGCAAGGTGTGGCCGCATCAGGTGGAGGTCGCCGACCTGGCCGGTGTCACGCACGACCCCTTGCTGGCCAGCCTGCGCCAGCGACTGAGGCAGCGCCATGGTGGGGCTCGCAAGGGACCCATGGGCGTGAGCTGCGTGTTCTCGCGCGAAGCCGTGCGACCGCCGCAGGACCGCTGTGAGCTGGGTGGCGAGGGCGGGGCAACGGCGGGCGATGGCTCGCTGAACTGCGCCGGCTATGGCTCCAGCGTCACGGTGACGGCCACCTTCGGCATGGTGGCCGCGGCCTTGCTGCTCGAACGCGTCGTGGCAACAACGCCTGTGCGTTGAGGCGGTGCCCGGGCTGGACTCTGGTGCCGAATCTGGGCTACAATTTCAGGCTTTGCCGGAGGGTCGGTAGCTCAGTCGGTAGAGCAGCGGACTTTTAATCCGTTGGTCGCGAGTTCGAGTCTCGCCCGACCCACCACAGCAGAAAGCCTGTCAGGCAACCCACCGGGCTCATCAAGCCCGGCAGCGTGAGGGAAGTGTTGAAAAACCTTCACAGCGCTGGACAGAGGTTCAAAAAACTGTCTATAATCTAAGTCTTCGCTGATTGCTGATGAGACTGGTTTTCAGTCGACAGCAGCCAAGCGATGTGAACGGGCTCTTAGCTCAGTTGGTAGAGCAGCGGACTCTTAATCCGTTGGTCGAGTGTTCGAGTCACTCAGGGCCCACCAACATTTTCCGGGTGCCTTCTCAGGCAACTGGTTCAAAAGCCACCTCAGGCCATCCTGAAGGTGGCTTTTCTTTTTGGTGCTTGCGTGGCCAGGCTGTCTGCTGCACGCGACACCGGCGACACCCCGCGGTGCTGGCGCGGCCCTCATGCATGGGCCATCCAGATCATGGATCGATCTGCGATTTCGGCATTTTGACGCGATCTGATCCCGTCAGGGCCCCGTGTTCATCGGAGTTTCGGTCGTGCGTGGCCTTGGATGCCCGATGAACAGTGGCTTTGAGGGCAATCGATTGATCTGGGGCCGTGCCAAAAGGCATTCTTGGTTGCACAATAGCTTCGCCCGTCATTTGCGGGAGCCTTCCAGAAACTCATTCATGAACAAGACTGACCTCATCCAGCGTCTGGCTGACCAGCACCAACTGTCCAAGGCCGAAGCAGGCCGCGTCCTGGACACGCTGCTCGACACCATCGTCACCGCCGTGAAGAAGGGTGACGCTGTCACGGTGCCGGGCTTTGGTACGTTCAAGCAACACGCACGTGCCGCTCGCAATGGCGTGAACCCCAGCACCGGCGAGAAGATCAAGATCGCCGCTGCCAAGCTGCCCAAGTTCACCCCTGGCGCCACCTTCAAGGCCGCCGTTGACCCCAAGGCCGCCGCTCGCAAGGCTGGCGCCGCCGCTCCGGCCAAGAAGGCCGCTGCCAAGAAGGCAAAGAAGTGATGTGAAGGTCCCGGACTCTGGCCGGGGCCTGTTCCACACGCCGCAACGCGCCGACTCCCGTGAAGGGGGCGGCGCGTTTCGCTTTTGAACTCAACCCAGTCGGGCTCAGCGCAGGGCGTGCTCGGACTGAGGTGTCGGCACGGCTTGCCCACGCTGCTTGCGGCGCTGGGCCATCTCCCGCCCCATGCCTTTCAAGTCCCACTCATTGATGCGTGCGCGGGCCTCGGGGTAGATGAGCGACTCCTCCAGGGCGATGTGATCCTGGTAGAGCGCCTGGAACACAGGCACGGCCAGGCGCAATTGCTCCAGATTGAACCAGTGATAGCCCGCCGCGATCGACTCGAATTGCGGTGCCAGCTCCAGCCAGTCCTCTTCGATCCAGCCATGGTCCTGTTGCAGGCGCAGGGTGGCGTCGATCAGGTCGGCGCGACCGCTGCGCAACAGTGCTGGAAAAACATGGCGCTCCTCGTCCAGGTGATGATCGCGAGCGGTGTTCATGAAGAACATGAAAATCGAGCGGGCGGTTTCCTGCGCATGGTGGTCCACACCCTTTTCAGCGAGGTACTCGATCAGCTCGTCCATTTGCTGCAATGCGATCACCACTTGCCGGTGGCAACTGTCGAGCACGTCGAAAGGCTTCAATGAACGGTCGCGCGGTAGCAGCGTGTCTTGGCTTTGGAGGATGACAGACATGGCAGACTCCTTTTGAGGATGCCCCATTCTGGAGGTTTGCGATGCCAAGCCATTGCGTTACCTCAACGGAGCGCTGCTGACCGCCAAGAGCATCAAGGTGCTGGCACGTAAGGGCGCGTGGGTACAGGCTTGTTGCGCAGGCTGACTTTCACATCGATGGTGATCGTGCCGTAGTCCGTGCTGTCCAGGATGGGCTTGGCAAAGGGAGGGAGATCGAGCCCTTCTGTGAACGCCACTTTTGCCTCGGGTGTCAGGAACAATTTGTCCAGCACCTGATAGGCCGTGATGCTCAGCGGGAACTTGTACTTGATCGCCAGAGGCGATTGTTCGTTGAACGTGTAGATTGGTGTGGACGCATGTGTCTGTCCGTTGTAGGTGGCGTCGGCCAGGACGAGCTTCTTCTTGAAGTCGATCATGAAGTTGGCCAGCACGAGTTTGCGAAGCACGTCTTCGTCGTTCAGTCGCTCGAAACCCAGGGCCGACCCGATCGAGCCCCCACCTGATGGCTTGAGCCCCTGCACGCTCAGCTTGGTCACCGGAAGGTTGAACGCAAGGGGAGCGGTTGAGATCTCAGTTGAGTTACCCAGTGCTTTGACAGTGATGTCGACGGCATTGAGCCCTTTCATGCCGAATTCAGAGAACGTCTGGATGGCATTGGCGTTGAGAAAGTGGGTCGGGATGGTCAGTGTCAGGGCATTGGCCTGAATGGGCGCCGCGACGCAAGCTGCACACAAAGCCATGGTTCGGAGGCCAGTGAGGGACAGGGACGTGTTCATCTCGATGCTCCTAGGTTTGCTGAAGCGGCATCACTTTGTGGTGATGTCCTGGTGTCAGCGTAGGAGCTCAGTGCTCGCGCTCAAAAAGGGGTAAACGAGTGAAATGGAGGCGTCGATTCGTCAAATGCCGGGAAAACCTGATGGTTGACGCAAGTCAAGTGAATAGGGTTCTTCCCTGTTCTTGACCCATCAAGTCAAACGTCATGGATGTTGACAAATGAATCAGAGGAAGCGTTCCAACAGCTTGCGCGAGTGACGGTCAAGTTCTGACACCTGGGCCACACCGAACTGCAGGCCTTGCGCGGTCGAGATCAGCAATCGGCCGTTGCCCAACCGGCGGATGTCGTCTTCGCTTTTCAGGACCAGGTCGGTGCGGCCGCGGTCGGTGTCCACCGTCCAGGTGCTGGGGGTGGAGAAGGTCGAGACCTCGACGATGCGGCGGATCATGGGCGTGAACTCGCGCACGGCGAGCTCGGCGTCGATCGCCTGACGCACGCCGGCGGGCAGGTCGGCCAGACGCTCGATCCAGCGCAGCTCGTGGCCATCGGCGCTGACCAGCGACAGCCCGCCATCGGGCGCGCTGATGGGGAAGGCGCGCACAGGCACCACGCCTTCGTGCACGGTGCCATCGGCCGTGGTCAGGTTCAGGCGGCCGTGGGCGTCGCGGGTGAGGGTGAAATCAAGCGTGCTCATGTGGGGGTCCCGGGTTCAGCCTTCCAGCAGGGCGTCCTGCTCGGCCTTGCGCGCCTGGGCCTCGTACAGGCGCCAATAGGCGCCGCGGCGCTCCATCAGCTCGTCGTGGGGGCCGACCTCGACCACCTGGCCCTTGTCCATCACCACCAGGCGATCGGCCTTGCGCAGGGTCGACAGGCGGTGGGCGATGGCGATCGTGGTGCGGCCCTGCACCAGGTTGTCCAGCGCCTTCTGGATTTCCTTTTCGGTCTCGGTGTCCACCGCCGAGGTGGCCTCGTCCATGATCAGGATGCGCGGGTTGATGAGCAGCGCCCGCGCGATGCTGATGCGCTGGCGCTCGCCACCCGAGAGGCCCTGGCCGCGCTCGCCGACCAGCGAGTCGTAGCCGTGAGGCAGGCGCAGGATGAAGTCGTGCGCGTGGGCGGCGCGGGCCGCGGCGACGATTTCTTCGCGCGTGGCCTCGGGCTTGCCGTAGGCGATGTTCTCGGCAATCGTCCCGAAGAACAGGAAGGGCTCCTGCAGCACCAGGCCGATGTGGCGGCGGAAGTCCGCCACGGCGATGCGGCGGATGTCCACCCCGTCGACGCGGATGGCGCCGTCGGTCACGTCGTAGAAGCGGCAGATCAGGTTGACCAGGGTCGACTTGCCCGAGCCCGAGTGGCCCACCAGGCCGATCATCTCGCCGGGGCGGATGTCCAGGCTCAGGCCGCGGATCACCGAGCGGCTGCCGTAGCGAAAGCCGATGCCGTCCATCTCGATGCGGCCTTCGAGCGATTTCATGGCCACCGGGTTGACCGGGTCGGGCACGTTGGAGACGTGGTCGAGGATGTCGAAGATGCGCTTGGCGCCCGCTGCGGCCTTCTGCGTCACAGAGACGATGCGGCTCATCGAGTCGAGCCGGCCGTAAAAGCGCCCGATGTAGGCGATGAAGGCGGTCAGCACGCCCACGGTGATGTCGTGGTGCGAGACCAGCCAGATGCCGAAGGCCCAGACCACCAGCAGCCCGATTTCGGTCAGCAGCGAGACGGTGGGCGTGAACAGCGACCAGGTCTTGTTGAGCTTGTCGTTGACCTCGAGGTTGTACTGGTTGGCCGCGCGAAAGCGGTCGGCCTCGCGCTTTTCCTGGGCGAAGGCCTTGACCACGCGGATGCCGGGGATGGTGTCGGCCAGCACGTTGGTGACCTCGCCCCAGACGCGGTCGATCTTCTCGAAACCGGTGCGCAGGCGGTCGCGCACCAGGTGGATCAGCCAGGCGATGAAGGGCAGGGGCACCAAGGTGACGAGCGCCAGCCAGGGGTTGATGGAGACCAGGATGACGGCCGTCATGGCGATCATCAGCACGTCGGTGGCGAAGTCGAGCGCGTGCAGCGACAAAAAGACGTTGATGCGGTCGGTTTCCGAGCCGACGCGGTTCATCAGGTCGCCGGTGCGCTTGGAGCCGAAGTAGTCCAGCGACAGGCGCATCAGGTGCTCGAAGGTGGTGGTGCGCAGGTCGGCGCCGATGCGCTCGGAGACCAGCGCCAGCAGGTAGGTGCGCGCCCAGCCCAGGGCCCAGGCCAGCAGGGCCGAGCCCAGCAGGCCGCCCAGCAGCAGGTAGACCTTCTCGGTGTCGATGGCCTGGCCGTTCTGGAAGGGGATCAGCACCTCGTCCATCAGGGGCATGGTGAGGTAGGGCGGCACCAGGGTGGCGGCGGTGGCGGCCAGGGTCAGCAGGAAGCCGGTCAGCAGCTTGCCTTGGTAGGGCCGGGCGAAGCGCCACAGGCGCAGCAGCACCCAGGTCGACGGCGGTGCCTGGTTTTCGCGGTGGCAGACCGGGCACTCTTCGGCGTCGGGCGGCATCTGTGCCTTGCAGGTCGGGCAGCGGGTGCTGTCGTCCTCTTCTTCGGTCTGGCCGGTCTGCAGGGCCTGCTGGCGGCGCTCGAACTGCTCGACCAGGCGCAGCACGGGGGCGTGCAGGGCCAGGGTGAAGCGCCACTGGGCGAGCAAGCCATTCACATCGTGCAATGAGAGGGTGCCCACGCCGGCGTGGTCGTGGTGGCGCAACTGCAGGCCGGGCTGGATGGCCCAGCTTTGCCATTCGGCCGTGCCCTCTGTCCGGGTCAGCAGGCGGCGGTCGGTCAGCACCAGGGGGCTTGCGTGAAAGCGCAATTGCCCGTCGAGGTCAACCTCCAGGCGGTTCAGGACGTTTTCATCGGCAACCAGCGGCAAATCGGCGCTGGCGTGTTCTGGTTCAGCCGGGTGCCCGGCGGCCCCGGATGCATGGTGTTGGTGCATGGCGATGTCGGTTCGCGTGGGAAAAATGAAGATCTCCCAGCGCGCAAGCCCGCATTCTCGCCCAAGCCCGGCGCACAATGTGGGGTTTGGTCCATGGTGACTGGCACTGTCGAGCATGAGCAGGACGCAACACCGGCTGGTGAAATGAGCAAAAAGAACGACCTGAAACTGCTGCGCATCAACTACCTGCGCGGCCCCAACATCTGGACCTACCGCCCCGTCATGGAGGTCTGGCTCGATCTGGGCGAGCTGGAGGATCACCCCTCCAACCTGTTGCCCGGGTTCAACCAGCGGCTCACCGCCTGGCTGCCGGCCCTGATCGAACACCACTGCGGCGTGGGCGAACGTGGTGGGTTCATCCAGCGCCTTGAAGAAGGCACCTGGGCTGGCCACGTGCTCGAGCACATCGTCATCGAATTGCTCAACCTGTCGGGCATGCCCACCGGCTTCGGCCAGACGCGCAGCACCTCGCAGCCCGGCGTCTACCGCATGGTCTTTCGCGCTCGCGACGAGCAGGTCGCCCGCGCTGCCCTGGAGCAGGGCCACCGCCTGCTGATGGCGGCCATCAACGACGAGCCCTTCGACGTGCCTGTGGCCGTCGAGGCCATCCGCACCCAGATCGACGACTGCTACCTCGGCCCTTCGACGGCGGCCATCGTGGCCGCGGCCACCGACCGTGGCATCCCGCACATCCGCCTGAACGACGGCAACCTGGTCCAGCTCGGCTATGGCGCCGCGCAGCGCCGCATCTGGACGGCAGAGACCGACAAGACCAGCGCCATCGCCGAAGGCATCGCCGGCAACAAGGACCTCACCAAGACCCTGCTGAAGGCCTGTGGCGTGCCCGTGCCCGAGGGCGAGGTGGTCAACAGCCCGCAGGCGGCCTGGGAGGCCGCGCAAGACATCGGGCTGCCCGTGGTGGTCAAGCCGCTGGACGGCAACCATGGCCGGGGCGTGTCGCTGGAGCTGAGCACGCGAGCCGACGTGGAGGCCGCCTTCAAGGTGGCCGAGGCCGAAGGCAGCGACGTCATCGTCGAGAGCTTCATCCCCGGCGAGGAGCACCGCCTGCTGGTGGTGGGGGGCAAGGTGGTGGCGGCGGCCCGGGGCGAAAGCACCTGGATCGTCGGCAATGGTCGCGACAGCGTCGTCAAGCTGATCGACGACCAGCTCAACAGCGACCCCCGCCGTGGCGAGGCCGAGGAGTTCCCGCTCGAGACCATCGTGCTCGACCGCGAGCCAGCCATGCGCCTGCTGCTCGAGCGTCAGGGCCTGAGCGGCGATTCCGTGCCGGCCGACGGCCAGCGTGTGCTGGTGCAGCGCAACGGCAACGTCGCCATGGACTGCACCGACGACGTCCACCCCGATGTGGCCCATGCGGCTTCGCTGGCCGCCCGCGTGGTGGGCCTGGACATCGCCGGCATCGACATGGTGATCACCGATGTGTCCAAACCGATGGCGCCCCAGCGCGGCGCCATCGTCGAGGTCAACGCCGGCCCCGGCCTGCTGATGCACCTCAAGCCCGCTGAAGGCTTGCCCCGCCCGGTGGGAAAGGCCATCGCCGACCACCTCTTCCACGAAGACGAGACGGGCCGCGTGCCCATCATCGGCGTGGCAGGCTCGCTGGGCACCACGTCCATCGCCCGCCTGGTGGCCTGGCTGCTGCACCTGAGCGGCCGCCATGTGGGCCTGGCCTGCCGCGATGGCCTGTTCCTGGGCAGCCGCCAGGTCGAGGCCGGCCACCGCGCCAACTTCGCCTCCGGTCAGCGCCTGCTGATGAACCGCGAGGTCAACGCCATCGTGCTGGAAAACGGCGCCGAGACCATCCTCGAAGATGGCCTGGCCTACGACCGCTGTGCCGTGGGGGTGGTCACCGACCTGCGCGGCGCGGAAGCGCCCGTCGCGCCGGGCCTGGCCCGCCACGACATCCAGGAGCCTGCCCAGGTGTTCAAGGTGCTGCGCACCCAGGTGGACGTGGTCTTGCCCGATGGTGTGGCCGTGCTCAACGCCGCCGACGAGCGCTTGGTGGAGATGGCCGACCTCTGCGACGGCGACGTGATCCTCTATGACACCGACCACGACAACCCCGCGCTGGTGGCTCATCGCGCGAAGGGGGGGCGCACGGTGTCGGTCCACGGTCACCACGTGCTGCTGACCCACAACGGCCACACCTCGATCCGCTGCGCCGACCTCGACAGCGCCGCCGCCCGCCGCATCACGGCCGGCATGGGTGAGCAGCCCGTGGCTGGCAGCAGCGTGCGGGCCCTGCTCGCCGCCGCCGCCGTGGCCTGGTCGCTGGGCATCTCGCCCGAGCTGATCGCCGCTGGCCTGGAAACCTTCGACCCCTCGCCCAAGAAGTAAACGCGAGCAAGCCCCGCACACGAGAGACCGACATGGACGTTTCCCGCATCCGAGCCCTGCGTGGCCCGAACCTCTGGAGTCGCCACACCGCCATCGAGGCGGTCGTGAGTTGCGAGCCCCAGGAAAGGCAGATCGAGTCGCTGGACGGCTTCGAAGCCCGCGTGCGCAAGCTCTTTCCCAGCATGGGGGCGCTGCGCCCGGACGGCCGTCCCGGCCAGATCAGCCTGGCCCATGTGCTGGAGACCGTTGCCCTGGCACTGCAAGCCCAGGCCGGTTGTCCCGTCACCTTCAGCCGCACCGCCGAAACGGTCGAGGCCGGCACCTACCAGGTGGTGGTCGAGTACAGCGAGGAGCCGGTTGGCAAGAAGGCCTTTGACCAGGCCATCGCGCTGGTCGAGGCCGCGCTCAAGGGTGAGGCGTTCGACCTCGACGCGGCCTTGTCCGAGCTGCGTGAACTCGACGAAGACGTGCGCCTGGGCCCCAGCACCGGCTCCATCGTCGATGCGGCCATCGTCCGCGGCATCCCCTACCGCCGCCTGACCCAGGGCTCGCTGGTGCAGTTCGGCTGGGGCAGCAAGCAGCGCCGCATCTGGGCCGCCGAGGTGGACAACACCTCCGCCGTGGCCGAGTCCATCGCGCAGGACAAGGACCTGACCAAGCGCCTGCTGGCCGCCGCCGGCGTGCCCGTGCCCATCGGCCGCCCGGTCACCGACCTCGAAGACGCCGCCAAGGTGGTCGAAGAAATCGGTGGCTGGCCCGTGGTCGTCAAGCCGCGCGATGGCAACCAGGGCAAGGGCGTGACGGTCAACATCGTCAGCCATGATCACCTGGCCATCGCCTACAAGGCCGCTGCCGAGCATGGCGAGGTCATGGTCGAGCGCTACCTGCCCGGCAACGATTTCCGCCTGCTGGTCGTCGGCGACCGCCTGGTGGCTGCAGCCCGGCGCGATCCGCCCCATGTCATCGGCGATGGCGTGCACACCGTGCGCCAACTGGTCGACAAGGTCAACGAGGACCCACGGCGCGGGGAGGGCCACGCCACCTCGCTGACCAAGATCCGCATCGACGAGATCGCCATCGCGCGCCTGCAGGTGCAGGGCCTGACGGCCGACGACGTGCCCGAGCAGGGCCGCCGCGTCATCCTGCGCAACAACGCCAACCTGTCCACCGGTGGCACCGCCACCGACGTGACCGACGATGTGCACCCCGAGGTGGCGGCGCGCGCCATCGCCGCGGCCCAGTGCATCGGTCTGGAGATCTGCGGCGTGGACGTGCTGGCCGAGAGCGTGCACCGCCCTCTGGAAGCCCAGAACGGCGGGATCGTCGAGGTCAACGCCGCCCCGGGCCTGCGCATGCACCTGTCGCCGTCGTACGGCAAGGGCCGCAACGTGGGCGAGGCGGTCATCAGCAACCTCTACAAGTCGGGCGACGACGGCCGCATCCCCATCGTGGCCGTGACCGGCACCAACGGCAAGACCACCACCGCGCGCCTGGTCACGCACCTGCTGGCCACCAGCGGCCTGCGCGTGGGCATGACCAACACCGATGGTGTCTACGTCAACGGCCGCCAGATCGACAGCGGTGACTGCTCTGGCCCGCGCAGCGCGCGCAACGTGCTGGTGCACCCGGACGTGGACGCGGCGGTGTTCGAAACCGCCCGTGGCGGCATCCTGCGCGAAGGCCTGGGCTTCGATCGCTGCGGCACGGCCGTGGTCACCAACATCGGCGCGGGCGACCACCTGGGCCTGAACTACATCACCACCGTCGAGGACCTGGCGGTGCTCAAGCGCGTCATCGTCATGAACGTGGCGCCGCAAGGCCATGCGGTGCTCAACGCCGCCGACCCGATCGTCGTGGCCATGGCCCCGAAATGCCCAGGCGGCGTCATCTTCTTCGCGATGGACCCGCACAACCCCGTGCTGACGGCGCACCGCGCCCAGGGCAAGCGCACCATTTGCGTGGACGGCGACGCCATCGTGGCGGCCGAAGGCAGCTGGCGCGAGTTCCTGCCCCTGCGCGACATCCCGCTGACCCGCGGCGGCACCATCGGCTTTCAGGTCGAGAACGTGATGGCGTCAGTGGGCGCGGCCTGGAGCGCGGGCCTGGACTGGGACGTGATCCGCAACGGCCTGGCCAGCTTCGTCAACGACTCGGACAACGCGCCGGGCCGCTTCAACGTGATGAGCTACAAGGGCGCCACCGTGATCGCCGACTACGGCCACAACCCGGACGCCATGCGCGCCCTGGTGGGGGCGGTCAACGGCATCCCGGCCAAGCGGCGTTCGGTGGTCATCAGCGGTGCGGGCGACCGCCGCGACGAGGACATCCGCGAGCAGACGGCCATCCTGGGCGACGCCTTCGACGACTTCTTCCTTTATCAGGATGCTTGCCAGCGTGGCCGAGAAGACGGCGAGGTGCTGCGCCTGCTGCGCGAGGGCCTGAGCAAGGCCCAGCGTGTGCAGCGCGTGGAAGAGATCCGCGGTGAGTTCGTGGCCATCGACACGGCGCTGGAGCGCCTGCAGCCGGGCGACCTGTGCCTGGTGCTGGTGGACCAGGTGGAAGAGGCCCTGGCGCACCTGGCCAGCCGCTGTGCAGAGTCGCCGGCCACGGCTTGAAAAAGCGGCGCGCCAGGCCGCTCAGTAGCTGATGCTGTAGCGGTGGCCCTTGTATCGCAGCACCGCTGACTTCAGGCGGATCTCTTCGAGCACGACGCCCGGCGCGGGCTGGTCGCCTTCGCGGAACACGCCGCCATTGAGCACCAGCATGCGGTTGGCGGCCACGTCCGAGTGCATGGCGCCACCCACGGTCAGCTGAGGCAGTTCGCGCCGGATGTCGTCCGGCAACTCCTGCATCGTCACGATCTTGGGCCCGACCTCGCGCAAGGACGGATCGACCCGCAGCGGGTCCTGGGCCGGCGGCGTGGCGCGGGTGCTCGGCGCGGCTGGCGCTGGGGGCGCGCTGGTCGAGGGGTCGCGAGCCATGGCGGCGGCCGGGGGCGCGGTGACCACAGCCGGTTGGGGCGAGGTCGGTCGTGCGGCCTGAACGGGGGCCACCTGAACGGGCGCGACCTGAGCGGGCGCCGCCTGGACGGGGATGGGCGGCATGGCCGCAGGTGGTTGAGTTGAAGCGCCTTGGTGCCCCGACGTCGTGACAGGATCGTGAGGCAGGACTTGAGCCGGCGTCATGGGGGTGGGCGCCTGCGCGATCCCTGCTGGCGGCGCCTCACCCACCTGGCCACTCAGCGGCACCGGCCGGCTGTCGCCTGCCACCGGCGCATCCGGTCCGGAGCGGCCCAGCAGCCAGAACAGCGCCCCGGCGACCACCACGCCGCCCGCGATGCCGCCGACCAGCCAGGGCGTGCGCCCGGCAGGCGAGGTTTCGCTGCGTTCATCGGATTCATCGGGCAGGGCGTGGTCGTGTCGGCTGTGCAGGCCCGGCACGGCCTCGCGCTCGCGTTCGCGTGCGGCATCGGCCTTCTTCAGCGCTTCGAGGATGTAGGACATGGTGGGCTCGATCCTTCAGCGGGAGGCGTTGGCGGCCGGGGCGGCCGGCTTGAGGCGGGGCTCTGGCACGCCCGTGACCTGGTTGATCAGCATGAAGGTGGTGGCCCCGGCCACGCCGTCGGGTTTGAGGCCCTGGGTCAGCTGGAAGGCCTGCAGCCTGGCCTGCAAGGCGCGATCGAAACGGGCCGGGCTGCCTGCGGACTGTTTGTCGATGCGGCCGAGCTGTTCGGCCAGCCAGTCCACCACCTGGCCGGTCTGGCCGAGTTGCACCTTGGCCCGGTAGCCCTCTGGCGCCAGCCAGATGGTGGCGAAGTCACCGCGCCACAGGCCCGACAGCACCGCCAGCGGCACGCGCACCTGGTTGCTGCCCAGTTTGAGCCAGGCCTCGTCGCCCACCAGGCGTGTCAGCACGGCATGGCGGGTCGCGCCGCTGCCGTCCTGCAGGGTCAGCAGGGCAGGGCGGTCCAGCTGGGTCAGCTGGCTCAAGCCACCGCTGTTGCGAAAGCAGATCAGGCGGGCGCGGTAGAGCTGGTTGCAGGGGTCGCCCGCCTTGAGGTCGAACTGCCAGAGCGTGGCCAGGTCCTGCCACGCCAGGGCTTCGGTGGGGGCCGCGTCCTTCATGAGCGCGGCCGCATCGACCAGTGGGGGGCGGGGTTCGGTGGGCGCAGCCACGCGAGGGCGAGATGCCGGCTCCGAAGCGGCCTGTGCCGCCGTGGCGGCTTTGGCCGCGGCCTTGCCGGGGCCCGCCCAGTGCAGCCAGGCGCTCAGACCGGCGCCGGCCAGGCTCAAAGTCACCCCGGTGCCGAAGACGGCCCAGGTCCAGTTCGGCCAGGTCGAGAAGGCGTTGCGGTCCCGGGCCTGGCCGTCGTTCTTGCGCGAGGAAGGCTTGGGCGCTGCCTCGGGCACCGCCAGCGACTCGAACACTTCCGCCGCCGCCTTCTCGACGATGGCCTTGTCCACCCGAGCCTTGCCTTCGGCGTAGGCGCCCAGCAGGGCCCGGTCGCACAGCAGGTTGATGCGGCGGGGCACGCCGCGGGTCAGCTCGTGGATGCGCTTGAGCGCCTTGCGCTCGAACAGGCTGCCGCGCTTGAGCCCGGCGGTCTCCAGCCGGTGCTGGATGTACTGCGCCGTTTCTTCTTCAGACAGGGCGTCGAGGTGGTAGCGGGCGATCACCCGCTGCGCCAGTTGCTCCAGCTCGGGTTGGGCCAGCATCTGCCGCAGCTCCGGCTGGCCGATGAGGATGATCTGCAGCAGCTTGCGCTCGCTGGTCTCCAGGTTGGTCAGCAGGCGCAGCTGCTCCAGCACCTCGGGCGAGAGGTTCTGGGCCTCGTCGATGATCAGGACGTTGTTCTGCCCGACCGCGTGGGTCTTGAGCAGGAACTCGTTGAGGGCGTCGACGTGCGCCTTGAGCGAGGCCTCGGGGCCACCCGGCAGCGGGATGCGGAACTCGTCGCAGATGCTTTGCAGCAGCTCGCCCGTGCTCAGCTTGGGGTTGAAGATGTAGGCGACGTTGCAGCGCCGTGGGATCTGCTCGAGGAAGCAGCGGCAGACCGTGGTCTTGCCGGCCCCGATCTCGCCCGTGAGCAGCACGAAGCCCCCGCCGCCGCCCACCCCATAGAGCAGGTGAGCGAGCGCCTCGCGGTGGCGTTCGCTCATGAACAGGTAGCGCGGGTCGGGCGCGATGGAAAACGGCGCCTGCTTCAGGCCGAAATGCGACGCGTACATGGCGGCCAAGCATACCCGCCCTGGCGGGCGCTTCATGCCCTGAAAAAACCGGTGTTGTTCAGGCCTGTGCCAGCCAGCGCTGCACCAGCTTGACCCACAGCGTGGCGCCCAGCGGCAGCAATTGGTCGTTGAAGTCGTAGCTGGGGTTGTGCAGGGTGCAGGGGCCCAGGCCGTGGCCGCCCTCGCGGTGGGTGCCGTCGCCGTTGCCGATGACGAAGTAGGCGCCCGGCTTGCCCTGCAGGAAGTAGCTGAAGTCCTCGGCACCCATCGTGGGCTCGAACTCCTGCACCTTGTCCTCCCCCACCAGCTCGACCATGACCTGCCGCACGAAGGCGGACTCGGCCGGGTGGTTGACCGTGGGCGGGTAGTTGCGGCTGAACTCGAAGTCGGCCTCGGCGCCATGGGCGGCGCACAGGTGGCGCGTGATCTCGCGCATGCGGTTTTCGATCAGGTCCAGCGTTTCGGTCGTGAAGGTGCGCACCGTGCCCTGCATCACCACCGACTCCGGGATGACGTTGGTGGCCTCGCCCGCCTGGATCATGGTCACCGAGATGACGCCGGTCTCGACCGGGCGCATGTTGCGCGTGAGAATCGTCTGGTAGGCCTGCACCAGTTGGCAGGCGATGGGCACCGGGTCGATGCCCAGGTGCGGCATGGCGCCATGGCAGCCCTTGCCGCGGATGGTGATGTGGAACTCGTTGCTCGAGGCAAAGCACGGGCCGTTGCGCACGGCGAAGGTGCCCACCGGCATGCCCGGCCAGTTGTGCATGCCGAAGATGGCGTCCATCGGGAAGCGCTCGAACAGGCCGTCCTTCATCATCTCGCGCGCGCCGCCGCCGCCTTCTTCAGCCGGTTGGAACACGAGGTAGACGGTGCCATCGAAGTCGCGCGTGGCGGCCAGGTGGCGGGCGGCCGACAGCAGCATGGCGACGTGGCCGTCGTGGCCGCAGGCGTGCATCTTGCCGTGGTGCCGGCTGGCATGGGCAAAGGTGTTGTGCTCGGTCATGGGCAGCGCGTCCATGTCGGCGCGCAGGCCCACGGCCCGTTTGCCCGGACGCCCCTGGATCACGCCGACCACGCCCGTCTTGCCCAGGCCCCGGTGCACCTCGATGCCCCAGTTCGCCAGCGTGCGCGCCACCAGGTCGGAGGTGCGGTCTTCTTCGAAGCAGAGCTCGGGGTGGGCGTGGATGTCGCGCCGGATGGCCCGCATCGCCTCGGCGTCGTCGAGCAGTTCCGGCAGGACGGCATGGGCAGCAGCGAAGGTCGCGGTCATGGGGCGAAGTCGTTCATGGCGAGGTCTTTCATCTTACTGCGGCCGCCGCGCCCCTGTCGGGTGCATGGTGGCTGGTATGGGGCTTGCTGGATCCGCGCCCATGCTTGAATCTGCTGTTCTGGACAAAGGCCTGGCCGAAGCCGTCAACATGTTGTGGCTGGTGGTGGCGGGCGCCCTGGTGTTCTTCATGCAGGCGGGTTTCGCCTTCCTGGAGTCGGGCATGACCCGGGCCAAGAACACCGTCAACGTGATCATGAAGAACTACTGCGACATGTGCTTTGGCGCGGTCGCGTTCTGGCTGGTCGGCTATGGCCTGATGTTCGGGGCCAACCACACGGGCTGGCTGGGCACCTCGGCGTTCGCGCTGCAGGGCGTTCCCGAGTCCCAGTACGGCGGGCTCTTCTTTCAGATGATGTTCGCGGCCACCTCGGCCACCATCGTCAGCGGCGCCATCGCCGAGCGCACGCGCTTTTCGGCTTATGTCATCGGCTCGGTCTTCATCACCGCACTCATCTACCCGGTGTTCGGGGCCTGGGCCTGGGGCGGGGCCCATGGCGGCGAGGGCTGGCTCAAGCAGATGGGCTTCATCGACTTCGCGGGCTCGACCGTGGTGCACGCCATAGGTGGCTGGGCCGCGCTGGCGGCGCTGCTGGTGGTGGGCCCCAGGCTCGGTCGATTCGGGCCGGACGGGCGCCCGCGCGAGATCCAGGGGCACAACCTCACCCTGGTCGCCATGGGGGCCTTCATCCTCTGGCTGGGCTGGTTCGGCTTCAACGCGGGCAGCACCATGTCGGCGTCGGTGGGGCTGGGGCGCATCGCGCTCAACACCCACCTGGGCGGCGCGGCCGGGGCGCTGGGCGCCATGGCGACCATGGCCCTGCTGCGCAGCAAGCTGATGATGACGTTGACGCTCAACGGCTCGATCGCCGGGCTGGTGTCGGTGACGGCGGGCTGTCACGTGATGGAGCCCGGCTTTGCCGTGCTGACCGGCTTCATCGGTGGCGCCTTGAGCGTGCTGGCTTCGCCCTTGCTCGATCGGCTGCGGGTCGACGACGTGGTGGGTGCGGTCTCGGTGCACGTGGTCGGTGGGGTGTGGGGCACGCTGGCGGCGGGCCTGTTCCGCAGCGGACACCTGTTCGACCTGTCGCAACTGGGGGTGCAGGCCCTGGGCAGCCTGGCGGCCTTCGTGTGGGGATTCGGGGGCTCGCTGCTGATGTACTGGCTGCTCGACAAGTTCGTGCCCATGCGCGCCTCCACCCTCGATGAGCAACGTGGGCTGGATTTCAGCGAGCACCACGAACTGGGCTACCCCGAGTTCCAGCAGGAAGCGGTTCACCGAGGGGTGCGGCATGGCTGAGCAGGACCTGGCCGTCGTGGCCGTTCAACAGGTGCTGGGCGCCTACCTCGAGCCTGACGCGGCGCGGCAGGCCGCGGCCCTGTGGCAACCCTTGCCGCCGACATCGGCCGGGCAGCCCAGCCTGGCCGGGTTGAGTCGCTACTGCCGCCAGGTGGCCCAACAGTTCAACCTGCAGGGGCGAGAGGCCGAGATCCACCTGCAGATCATCCGGTCCCTGCAGCGCATGGCGTCGGGCGCGCCAGCGGTTCAGGTGTCGGCGCCGGTGGCTCCCAGCCACGATGCGCGGATCGTCCAGGCCATCATCCACGCGATGGAACGCTACGTGGAGGGCGCACTCGGGCCCGCCTTCCTGGCCGTGCGCTGGCGCCAGGGGCTGGCCCAGCACGTCGGGCAGTCGAGGCTGAACGCGGCCGAACGCCAGCGCGCACTGAGCTGGATCCACGCCCATGGGGCGAACCTGGTTGGCGATTGGCCCGCTAGGGGGGCGGGCACCAGCCTCATCAACGCGGCCTACGTGATGCTGGCGCAATGGCTGGGGCCGGTGCAGGCCGATGCCTGCCTGACGCGCATCGTGCGCGAGTGCGAGCAGAGCGCGGATGCTACGCTGCACCGGGCCAGAAGTTACTTATAGTGGCGGCTTTTGGGGCGCCAGCAGGCGCCACAGCCGAGGAGACACCATGAGTGACGTCAACTACCAGCAATCGCACACGCTGGGCCTGGAGAAGGCCCGCGAACTGGCCAAGGAGTGGGTCGCCGGTGCGGCGGCTCAACTGGGCCTGAGCTGTGACTACCAGGAAGGCGCCGAGCAAGACACCGTCACCTTCGAGCGCATGGGCGTCAAGGGCGCGATGAAGGTCTCCGGCACCGAGTTCGACCTTCAGATCAAGCTCGGCATGATGATGGCGGCCTTCAAGCCGATGATCGAAGCCGAGGTCAACAAGAGCCTGGGCCGCATCATCGAGAAGGCCAAGGGCCAGGCCTGAGGCCTGACCCCGCGAATCACTTCTTGAGCGACTCGATCAGGTCGATGTAGGCCTGCTTGGCGGCGTCCTGGGTCTTGCCCTTGAGCTCGGCCCAGGCGTCGTATTTGGCGCGGCCCACGAAGTCCATCATGCCGGGGCGCTCGCCCTGCACGTCACCGACGCTGCCTTGCTTGAAGAGGGAGTAGATCTTCAGCAGGGTGTTGTTGTCGGGCTTGGCGGGCAGCAGCTTGGAATCGGCCAGGGCTTTTTCGAAACGCTCTTGCAGGTCGGACATGTCGGTCTCCTCGTTGTGGGTGAAGCGGCGCGCGTGCGTGAGCGGCCGCCGGGTACAGGTGCGCCGGATGTTAGCGCCCGTTGAACGTGCAAGCTCGGGCGGCCCCCTCAATGCAGGGCCGCAATGCCCCCTGTCCGGCGCCATTTCTGCCCCCTCCGTACAATCCGTCGCTCCATGAGCGCCGTTTCCTTTCAACAAGTCACCAAGACCTTCTCGTCCGGCGGACGCGAGGTGCGCGCCCTGCAGGGCGTGAGCTTCGACATCGAACCCGGCGAGTTCTTCGGGCTGCTGGGCCCCAACGGCGCCGGCAAGACCACCCTCATCAGCATCCTGGCAGGGCTCAGCCGCGCCACCTCGGGCCGCGTCACCGTGCAGGGGCACGACGTGGTCAGCGATTACGCCCAGGCCCGCCGCGCCTTGGGCGTGGTGCCGCAGGAGTTGGTCTTCGACCCCTTCTTTTCGGTGCGTGAAACGCTGCGCATCCAGAGTGCCTACTTCGGCCTGCGCCGCAACGACGACTGGATCGACGAGCTGCTGGCCAACCTGGGCCTGGCCGACAAGGCCGAGGCCAACATGCGACAGCTCTCGGGTGGCATGAAGCGGCGCGTGCTGGTGGCTCAGGCCCTGGTGCACCGCCCGCCCGTGATCGTGCTCGACGAGCCGACCGCAGGCGTCGATGTGGAGCTGCGCCAGACGCTGTGGCAGTTCATCGCCCAGCTCAACAAGGCGGGCCACACCGTGCTGCTGACCACCCATTACCTGGAAGAGGCCGAGGCCCTGTGCCACCGCATCGGCATGCTCAAGCAGGGGCAACTGGTGGCGCTCGACCGCACCTCGGCCCTGCTGGCGGGCACGGCCTCGACCATGCTGCGCTTCAAGACCGACACCGCGCTGCCGCCCGAGCTGGCCGAACGTGCCCGCGTGACGGGCCGGATCGTGCAGTTGACGGCGCACGACGCCGCCGAGGTCGAGCAGAGCCTGGCCCTGCTGCGCCAGTCTGGCTGTGCCATCGAAGACCTGGAGATCGGCCGCGCCGACCTGGAGGACATCTTCCTGGCCATCATGCAAGGCCGCCTGACACCGCCGCCACCGGCGGTGGCCGCCGAGCCAGCAGGGAGGCCGGCATGAACTGGCGCGACTCGTTCCAGGGCGCCCGCCCGCTTTTCGTCAAGGAAGTGCTGCGCTTTTGGAAGGTCAGCTTCCAGACCGTGGGCGCCCCCGTGCTCACGGCCGTGCTCTACCTGCTGATCTTCGGCCACGTGCTCGAAGACCACGTCCAGGTCTACAAGGGCGTGGGCTACACCGCCTTCCTGGTGCCCGGGCTGGTGATGATGTCGGTGCTGCAGAACGCCTTTGCCAACAGCTCGTCTTCGCTCATCCAGAGCAAGATCACCGGCAACCTGGTCTTCGTGCTGCTGGCGCCGTTGTCTCACCGGGCCTGGTTCCTGGCCTACGTGGGGGCCTCGCTGGTGCGCGGCCTGCTGGTGGGCGCGGGCGTCTGGCTGGCCACGGTGTTCTTCGCGCCGCCGCAGTTCGCACAGCCGCTGTGGGCGCTGGCGTTCGGCCTGCTGGGCGGTTGCCTGCTGGGTGCGCTGGGCCTGATCGCCGGGCTGTGGGCCGACAAGTTCGACCAGATGGCGGCCTTCCAGAACTTCATCATCCTGCCCATGACCTTCCTGTCGGGCGTGTTCTATTCGGTGCACTCGCTGCCGCCGTTCTGGCATGGCGTTTCGCGCCTGAACCCCTTCTTCTACCTGATCGATGGTTTTCGCCACGGCTTTTTCGGTCAGAGCGATGTCAGCCCCTGGCTCAGCCTGGGCGTGGTCGGAGCTGCCACCGCCGTGGTGGCGGCTTTGGCCCTGCACCTGCTGAAAACGGGCTACAAAATCCGCCATTGAGCCGTGGCCGATCCGGCCACCCAGCCCTTCTTTCCTCCTTCCGACCAACCCGAGTCCGCCATGGCCAACCCCACGCCCGACCTTGTCCAGCAGTACATCGCCGCCGGCCTGCCTTGCACCCACCTGAGCGTGGAGGGCGATGGCCAGCACTTTTTCGCCACCATCGTGTCGGCCGAGTTCGAGGGCAAGAACCGGATCGCCCGCCACCAACGGGTTTACCAGGCCCTGGGCGATAGAATGCGCGCTGAGATCCACGCCCTGTCGATGAAGACCCTGACGCCGACCGAATGGTCGCAGCAAGGTCCGCAGGCCTGATCCACTCCTCGACGATTTTTTTGCATGGCGCATCGTCACCCGCGGTCGGGTGGCCGTGCGCCCATTGTGTTTCATGGACAAACTCCTGATCCGCGGCGGTCGCCGCTTGCAAGGCGAGGTGACCATTTCGGGCGCCAAGAACGCCGCCCTGCCTGACCTTTGCGCCACCCTGCTGGCCGCCGAGCCCGTGACGCTGCACAACGTGCCGCGCCTCAAAGACGTGGGCACGACGCTCAAGCTGCTGGGCAACATGGGCGTGACCCACGTGGTGGACGAGCACGACTTGACCCGCATCACGCTGAACGCCGCCGACGTGCACACGCCCGAGGCCCCGTACGAGCTGGTCAAGACCATGCGCGCTTCCATCCTGGTGCTCGGCCCGCTGCTGGCGCGTTTCGGCCGTGCGCGCGTGTCGCTGCCTGGTGGTTGCGCCATCGGCTCGCGCCCGGTCGACCAGCACATCAAGGGCCTGCAGGCGATGGGCGCCGAGATCACGGTCGAGCATGGCTACATCGAGGCCCGCACGCCGCTGGGTGCGAACGGCCAACCCGGGCGTCTGAAGGGCGCGCGCATCACCACCGACATGGTCACCGTCACGGGCACCGAGAACCTGATGATGGCCGCCACCCTGGCCGAGGGCGAGACGGTGCTGGAGAACGCCGCGCAAGAGCCCGAGATCGTCGACCTGGCGAACCTGCTGATCGCCATGGGCGCGAAGATCGAAGGCGCAGGCAGCCACCGCGTGCGCATCCAGGGCGTCGAGCGCCTGCACGGCCTCACGCCCGAGAAGGCCCACCACATCATCCCCGACCGCATCGAGACGGGCACCTTCCTGTGCGCCGTGGGCGCCGCCGGTGGCGACGTCACCCTGCGCCGCACCGACGCCGAGCAACTCGAAGCCGTCATCGACAAGCTGCGCGAAGCCGGTGTGCAGATCGAAATCGGCGACGGCTCGATCCGCGTCGTGGGCAACGGCCGCCCGAAGGCCGTGGGTTTTCGCACCAAGGAGCACCCCGGCTTCCCGACCGACATGCAGGCCCAGTTCATGGCGCTGGACTGCATCGCCGAAGGCACCGCGGCCATCCACGAGACCATCTTCGAGAACCGCTTCATGCACGTCAACGAGCTGATCCGCCTGGGCGCGAAGGTCGAGGTCGATGGTCACAGCGCGGTCGTCACCGGCGTGCCGCGCCTGTCGGGCGCCATCGTCATGGCCACCGACCTGCGCGCCTCGGCCAGCCTGGTCATCGCCGGCCTCGTGGCCGAGGGCGAGACCCTGGTCGACCGCATCTACCACCTCGACCGTGGCTACGACCGCATGGAAGAAAAGCTGCGCGGCATCGGTGCCGACATCGAACGTGTCAAGGAAAGCGCCTGAGCATGATCACCCTTGCCCTGTCCAAAGGCCGCATCTTCGAAGAGACCCTGCCGCTGCTGGCCGCCGCCGGCATCCAGGTGCTCGAGGACCCTGAAAAATCGCGCAAGCTGATCCTGCCGACCAACCGCGACGACGTGCGCGTGGTGCTGGTGCGCGCCACCGACGTGCCCACCTACGTGCAGCACGGCGGCGCCGACATCGGCGTGGCCGGCAAGGACATCCTCATCGAGCACGCGGGCAGCCTGGACGGCAGCGACGGCCTGTACCAGCCGCTCGATTTGAACATCGCCAAGTGCCGCATGAGCGTGGCCGTGCGCGCCGACTTCGACTACGCGGCCGCCGTCAAGCAGGGCGCCCGCATCCGCGTGGCCACCAAGTACACGAGCATCGCCCGCGAGCACTTCGCCAACAAGGGCGTGCACGTCGACCTCATCAAGCTGTACGGCTCGATGGAGCTGGCGCCGCTGACCGGCCTGGCCGACGCCATCGTCGACCTGGTCTCCACCGGCAACACGCTCAAGGCCAACAAGCTGGTCGAGGTCGAGGAGATCATGCAGATCAGCTCGCGCCTGGTGGTCAACCAGGCCTCGCTCAAGCTCAAGCGCGAGGCCCTGCGCAGCCTGATCGATGCCTTCGAATCGGCCATCCCTGCCTGACGCTTCGGCCCTGTCTATCGCGCCCATCGCCACAAGCCATCACCCGGACGACCCGTTCAAAGCGATTTCTGAGATCCTCAGGCCATGACCGTTCAGATCCGCCACCTCGCCACCAGCCAGCCCGACTTCGATGCCGCCTTCCAGAAGGTGCTGCACTGGTCGGCTGAAACCGACACGGCCATCGAACAGCGCGTGGCCGACATCCTGGCCGACGTGCGCACCCGGGGCGACGCCGCCGTGCTCGAGTACACGGCCCGCTTTGACCACCTGCCGGTGCAGGGCATGGCCGAGCTGGAGCTCACCCAGGTCGAGCTCAAGGCCGCCTTCGACAGCCTGCCCGCCGTCCAGCGCGAGGCCCTGGAGAACGCCGCCCGGCGCGTGCGCAGCTACCACGAGCGCCAGAAAGAGGCCTGTGGCCTGAGCTGGCAGTACCGCGACGAAGACGGCACCCTGCTGGGCCAGAAGGTCACGCCGCTGGACCGCGTCGGCATCTACGTGCCGGGTGGCAAGGCGGCTTACCCCTCGTCGGTGCTGATGAACGCCATCCCCGCCCACGTGGCCGGAGTCGGCGAGATCATCATGGTGGTGCCCACGCCCCGTGGCGAGAAGAACCCGCTGGTGCTGGCCGCCGCCTACGTGGCTGGTGTCACCCGCGCCTTCACCATCGGTGGCGCCCAGGCCGTGGCCGCCCTGGCTTACGGCACCGCCACCGTCCCCAAGGTGGACAAGATCACCGGCCCGGGCAACGCCTACGTGGCCAGCGCCAAGAAGCACGTGTTCGGCACCGTGGGCATCGACATGATCGCCGGCCCCAGCGAAATCCTGGTGCTGGCCGACGGCTCCACGCCGCCCGACTGGGTCGCCATGGACCTGTTCAGCCAGGCCGAGCACGACGAGCTGGCGCAAAGCATTCTGCTGTGCCCCGATGCCGCCTACATCGCCAAGGTGCAGGCCGAGATCGACCGCCTGCTGCCCACCATGCCGCGCGCCGACATCATCCGCGCCTCGCTGGAAGGCCGTGGCGCGCTGATCCTCACACGCAGCATGCAAGAGGCCTGCGAGATCAGCAACCGCATCGCGCCCGAGCACCTGGAGGTGTCGAGCAACGAACCGCACCGCTGGGAGCCGCTGCTCAAGCACGCCGGCGCCATCTTCCTGGGTGCCTACACCAGCGAAAGCCTGGGCGACTACTGCGCCGGCCCCAACCACGTGCTGCCCACCTCGGGCACGGCGCGTTTCTCGTCGCCGTTGGGTGTGTATGACTTCCAGAAGCGCTCCAGCCTGATCGAGGTCAGCGAAGCCGGAGCCCAGGTGCTGGGCCGTGTCGCATCGGTGCTGGCCCATGGCGAAGGCCTGCAGGCCCACGCCATGGCGGCTGAGTTCCGCCTGAAAAAGTGAATCCCCACCCACGCACCGCCATGAGCCTGCTCGACGTCTTTCGCCCCGATGTGCTTGCCATGCACGCCTACCACGTGCAGGACGCGGCCGGCTTCATCAAGCTCGACGCGATGGAGAACCCCTTCGCCTTGCCGCCCGAGCTGCAGGCCAAGCTGGGTGAACGCCTGGGGCATGTGGCGCTCAACCGCTACCCGGGCACCCGGATCAACGACCTGCACGCGGCCCTGCGTGCCCACGCTGGCGTGCCGGCCGACATGGGCCTGGTGCTGGGCAATGGCTCCGACGAGCTGATCTCGCTGCTGTCGGTGGCCTGCGCCAGGCCGGGCGCCGTGGCCCTGGCACCGCTGCCAGGCTTCGTCATGTACGAGGCCTTTGCCAAGCAGACGGGCATGAAGTTCGTCGGCGTGCCGCTCACGCCCGATTTCGAGCTCGACGGCCCGGCCATGCTCGCCGCCGTGCGCGAGCACAAGCCGGCGCTGACCTACATCGCCTACCCGAACAACCCCACCGCCAACCTCTGGGATGCCGACGTCATCGAACAGGTCGTGCAGGCGGTGGCGGCCAACGCGCAAGCCGGTCAGCCGGGCCTGGTGATCATCGACGAGGCCTACCAGCCCTTCGCCAGCCAGAGCTGGCGCGACCGGCTGCCCGCGCACCCCCATGTGCTGCTGATGCGCACGCTCTCGAAGTTCGGGCTGGCCGGCGTCCGCCTGGGCTACATGATGGGCCGCGCCGACCTCATCGAGCAGGTCGAGAAGGTGCGCCCGCCCTACAACATCAGCGTGCTCAACACCGAGGCGGCGCTGTTCGCACTCGAGCACGAGGGCGAGTTCACCCGTCAGGCAACGCTGATCAAGTCCGAGCGCGAGCGCCTGATGGCCGCCCTGGCCACCATGCCGGGTGCCAAGGCCTACCCCAGCGAAGCCAACATGATCCTGGTGCGCGTCAACGACGCCGCTGGCACCTTTGCCGCCCTCAAGGCGCGGGGCATCCTGATCAAGAACGTTTCCGGCCTGCACCAATTGCTGGCAAACTGCGTCCGTCTGACCGTCGGCGCCCCGGCGGAAAATGACGCCTTGATCGCGGCCCTGTCCGAGATCCTGCGCGAACCCCTGCACACCCTCCAAGCATGAACGCCCCCACCGACGGCAAGGCCTGCGCTCCCCGCACGGCCGAAGTCACCCGAAACACCGCTGAAACCCAGATCACCGTGCGCGTCAACCTTGACGGCACGGGTGCAGCCAAGCTGCACACCGGCATCGGCTTCTTCGACCACATGCTCGACCAGATCGCCCGCCACGGGCTGATCGACCTGGACATCCACGCCGTGGGCGACCTGCACATCGACGGCCACCACACGGTCGAAGACGTAGGCATCACCCTGGGCCAGGCCGTGGCCCAGGCCGTGGGTGACAAGAAAGGGCTGCGCCGCTATGGCCACGCCTACGTGCCTCTGGACGAAGCCCTCTCGCGCGTGGTGGTCGATTTCTCCGGGCGTCCGGGTCTGACCATGCACGTGCCCTTCACGTCGGGCAGCATCGGCGGCTTCGACACCCAGCTGACCTTCGAGTTCTTCCAGGGCTTCGTCAACCACGCTGGCGTGACCCTGCACATCGACAACCTGCGCGGTGTCAACGCCCACCACCAGTGCGAGACGGTGTTCAAGGCCTTCGCGCGCGCCCTGCGCGCCGCGCTGGAGCTGGACCCCCGCATGGCCGGCGTCATCCCGTCGACCAAGGGTTCGCTGTGAGTGGTGTGTCGAGCGTTGCCGCGACCGTTGCCGTGATTGACTACGGCATGGGCAACCTGCGCTCCGTGTCGCAGGCGGTGGAACACGCCGCGAAGGACCTGAACCTGCAGGTGGTGGTCACCAACGACCCCAAGGTGGTGCACGCCGCCGAACGCGTCGTGCTGCCAGGTCAAGGCGCCATGCGCGACTGCATGCGCGAGCTGCGCGAAGCCCACGGTGGCGACCTGTTCGGCGCCGTGCTGGACGCCGTTGCCTCCAAGCCGCTGATGGGCGTGTGCGTGGGCATGCAGATGCTGCTCGACCACTCCGAAGAGCAGGACACCCCGGGCCTGGGCCTGATCCCCGGCAAGGTGGTGAAATTCCGCCTCGAGGGCCAGATCCAGCCCGATGGCAGCCGCTACAAGGTGCCCCAGATGGGCTGGAACCGTGTCAGCCAGGCTCGTCACGCCGGCACCTGGGGCGGTGAACCCCATCCTTGCTGGGCGGGCATCCCCGACGAGAGCTGGTTCTACTTCGTTCACAGCTACCATGCGCATGTGGACAATGCCCAACACAGCGCCGGCGAAACCGAGTACGGTGTCCGCTTTACCAGTGTCGTGGCGCGGGATAACATTTTCGCCACGCAGTTCCACCCGGAAAAGAGCGCCGAACACGGCCTGGCCCTGTATCGCAATTTCCTGCTCTGGCGGCCCTGAGCAGGGCCGGGTGCCTGCGAGGGCGTCCGGAGCCGCACGAAAACCTTCCCGCCTGGCCCAGTCAGGCATCTTCGACGACTGACCCACCCGCATCCCAGCCATGCTGCTGATTCCTGCGATCGACCTGAAAGACGGCAAGTGTGTTCGCCTCAAGCAAGGCGACATGAACGACTCCACCACCTTCGGTGAGGACCCGGCGGCCATGGCCCGCCGCTGGCTGGATGCCGGCGCGCGCCGCCTGCACCTGGTCGACCTCAACGGGGCGTTCGCCGGCAAACCCGTCAACGAGGCCGCCATCAAGGCGATCATCAAGGAAGTCGGCTCGGAAATCCCCGTTCAACTGGGCGGCGGCATCCGCGACCTCGACACCATCGAGCGCTACCTCGATGACGGCTTGAGCTACGTCATCATCGGCACCGCCGCGGTCAAAAACCCCGGCTTCCTTCGCGACGCCTGCACGGCTTTTGGCGGTCACATCATCGTCGGCCTGGACGCCAAGGACGGCAAGGTCGCCACCGACGGCTGGAGCAAGCTCTCCGGCCACGAAGTCATCGACCTGGCCAAGAAGTTCGAGGACTATGGCGTCGAAGGTGTCATCTACACCGACATCGGCCGCGACGGCATGCTCACCGGCATCAACATCGACGCCACCGTGAAGCTGGCCCAGGCCCTGACCATCCCGGTCATCGCCTCGGGTGGCCTGTCCAACATCCAGAACATCGAAGAGCTCTGCGCCGTCGAAGGCGAAGGCGTCGAAGGCGTGATCTGCGGTCGCGCCATCTACAGCGGCGACCTGGACTTTGCCGCTGCGCAAAAGCGCGCCGACGAACTCAACGGCGGCGCCTGATGCTGGCCAAACGCATCATCCCCTGCCTGGACGTGACGGGCGGGCGGGTCGTCAAGGGCGTCAACTTCGTCGAGTTGCGCGACGCCGGTGACCCGGTCGAGATCGCCGCGCGCTACAACGAGCAGGGCGCCGACGAGCTCACCTTCCTCGACATCACCGCCACCAGCGACGGCCGCGACCTGATCCTGCACATCATCGAAGCCGTGGCCTCGCAGGTCTTCATCCCGCTGACGGTGGGTGGTGGCGTGCGCACGGTCGACGACGTGCGCCGCCTGCTCAACGCGGGCGCCGACAAGGTCAGCTTCAATTCGGCGGCGATCGCCAATCCGCAGATCATCCGCGACGCCTCCGACAAGTACGGCTCGCAGTGCATCGTGGTGGCCATCGACGCCAAGAAGCGCCAGGGTGATGACCTGGCAGCCAAGGGCCCGGGTTGGGACGTCTACAGCCACGGTGGCCGCAAGAACGTCGGCCTCGACGCGGTGGCGTGGGCCAGGCAGATGGCCGAGTTCGGCGCTGGCGAAATCCTGCTGACCAGCATGGACCGCGACGGCACCAAGTCCGGCTTCGACCTCGAGCTCACCCGCGCGGTGAGCGACGCCGTGGGCGTGCCGGTCATCGCCTCGGGTGGCGTGGGCAACCTCGATCACCTGGCCGATGGCGTGCAGCAAGGTGGTGCCGATGCGGTGCTGGCCGCCAGCATCTTCCACTACGGTGAATACACGGTGGCCCAGGCCAAGGCCGTGATGGCCGCGCGCGGCATCCCTGTGCGAACCTGATCGGCGTGACCGATTCGTGCAAAGGGTGTGTGTTCGATCACACCCTTGCCGACAGGGGCATGCTTTCCCTGTGATGCAAGCGCACGTGACAGGCGTAACCTGACTTCGGGACGTGCCCTGCCTCTGTGCCTGTGCCGCTGAGCAAGCCGGCCGGGCCGCCAGGACGGGGACCGACATCGAAAGGAGCGTGTCATGCCCCAACGCCACGGCTACAAACCCCTGCCTGTCCAGGCGCTCTCGCTGGCCCCCAGCCTGCCCAAGGTGCAGCGTTCGGCCCAGTCGCACGATCCGGCCCTGAGCCTGTTCACCGACCTGCACCACAGCCCCTGCGTGGTCGCGAGCCACCGCGACGGCCTGGATCAGACCCTGCACCTGATGCGACGCGCCGGTGTGCGCATGGTCTTCGTCGCGGGTGCGGACGGTGAACTCGTCGGCATGGTCACGGCCGAAGACCTGCAAGGCGAGCGCCCGGTGGTGCGGGCTTCGGCCCACCTCGTGCCTCACCACGAGCTGACGCTGTCCGACATCATGGTGCCGGTCACGCAGTGGGACACCCTGGACATCGCCCAGGTTCGGGTTGCCCACGTCGGCGACGTCGTGGCCACGATGCGTGAGCACAACCTGCGCTACCTGCTGGTCACGCAGAAGAAGTCAGGCGCGACCGTGTTACGCGGCCTGTTCTCGGCCAGCCGGCTGGAGCAGGCGCTCAACACCACCATCGAGCCTGACCTGCATTCACGCAATTTCGCCGAACTGGAACTGGTGCTGGCGCATTGAGCTGAGATGCGCTGAGATGGCCTGCGCCAGGCGAGCCATGTCTCAGGCCGCGTGACCGGTGACGGGGGCGCTTGGGTTGGCGACGGCATCCGGGCTCGCCTGAGGCAGCCACAACTCGAAGCGCGCTCCGGCGCCCGCCTGGTTGTGCACCTGCACCCGGCCGCCATGCCGACGGGCCACGGTGTCGATGAAGACCAGGCCCAGGCCGATGCCCGCAGCCAGCTTGGACGGGCGCCCCTGTTCAACGCGCTCGTAGCGGCGAAAGAGGCGTCCGAGTTCCGACTCGGGGATGCCTGGCCCCTGGTCCTGCACGGCCAGCATCACGCCGCCCGAGACGGCCCTGGCGCTCACGCGCACTTCGCTGCCGGGCGGGCCGAACTTGATCGCGTTGCCAACCAGGTTGCCCAGGGCTCGGTGCACCAGGTAGTCGTCGAAGACGGCGGGCACCGAGGACGGCTCCCCCACCTCCCGCAGCAGGCGCTGCTGGCGCGCGAGGGCCTGCGGCTGCATGTCTCGGATCACCTCGTCTGCCAGGCGGGACAGGTCGCCTGGCGCGGTGCTCAGCGGTCGGTTTTCCGCCCGCATGACCTGCAACAACTCTTCGCACAAGGACAGGGTCTGGCGCGCCATGGTCTCCACGTGCGACAGCACCTCCTGCTCCGACAGCCCGCCACCGCCCAGCCGGCGCAATTCCACGAGAGAGATCAGCGAGGCTTGAGGCGATCTCAGGTCGTGTGCGATGAAGCCCAGCAGCTCGGCCCGCTGGAGCTCAGCCTGGCGCAGGGCCGTCACGTCGGCGGCGCACACCAGCACATCGGCATCGGCTTGCGGCCCGGCGCTCATCAGGCTGACCAGCCGATGCCCGCCGCTCGGGTGGGTGGCCTCGCTGCGCTGCATCTGCCGGCTTTCGCAGGCGCGTTCGACCAGCATCATCCAGTTGGGGGCGTCCTGCGGTGTCCAACCCGCCAGGGCGTTGTCGAGCAGCAGGCCTCGCGCCTGCGATGGCGGCTGACCGATGAGGCCGAGGGCTTGCTGGTTCAGTTGCGTGATGCGTCCGCTGCGATCGAGCACGAAGACGGCGTCGGGCAGGGCCGACAGCGTGCGCGACAGCGTCTGGTGGTCTTGCCGCAGGGCGGCCCCGGCCTGGCGGATGGCCGTGGTGCGCTGCTGCAGGTAGTCGCCCGGCAGGCTGTCAGGCGATGTCGCCGTGCCGCCGTCACCGCGGATGGCCTGCAACTCGGCCTCCAGCGCCTGGGCGGTGCGTTCCATGCGCTGCCAGCTCCAAAGGGGGTGGCACAGCAGCGCGCCCAAGGCCAGGGTGCCTGGTGGCCACCACACGCCTGCCTGCATCAGCCCCCAGGCCACGGCCAGGGCCAGCAAGGCCGCCCCGCCGCAAGCCAGCAGTGCCTGCCGAGGGGTGCTGCGTCGCAGGCCAGCCCACAGCAACAGGATGCCCCCCGCAGACAGCACCGCCTGAACGGACAGCGGCACGGCGCGGACCTGCCAGCCCTGTCGCAGGCCGTGCAGCACCTGGGCGATCACCTCGATGCCGGGTGTGAGCTCGCCCTCGAGGTCGATCGGGGTTCGCACGCCGGCACCCAGCCCTCGAGCCGTCACGCCGATGAGCACGTCCCTGCCCAGGAACAGGCCATCGGGGACCTCGCCGCGCAGCAGTTCGGCATAGGAGACCTGAGGGATGCGCTGGTCGCGGGGCAAGTAAGGGATGAGCCATTCAGACGCCCGTTGCCATGTCGCGCCCGTTGGCGAGGAGGGCGGGGACCAGTTGGGCAGCGTTGGGTGGTTTGCCGCCAGCAGCAAGGCCAGCGCCGGGTGAGGCCACCACGTGCCGGCCTGGCCCGCCCACAGCGCGGCGCGGCGCACCACGCCGTCGGCATCTGCGGCCGCATCGGCATGGCCGAGTTGCACGGCGGTGCGCAGCGGGGCCACCGGCAGCAAGGCGCCTTCACCGTCGTTGCCGGGTGAAGGCGGTGCCACGGGCAGGACCACGTGTGCACCGGGCAAGGCGGTGGCCAGCGCGGCATCCTGGTTGGGATCGGACTCGGTCAGCAGCAGGTTGAGCAGCACCGAACGGGCGCCCCGGGCGTGGGCTTGCTTCACCGCCTCGGCATGGATGGCCCGCCGCCAGGGCCAGGGGCCGATGGCCTGAAGGCTGTCGTCGTCGATGGCAACGATGACGATGTCGCGAGGGGCCTCGCGCCAACCGTGGCGCAGGGCGTGGTCGTAGACCGCCCCATCGACGCGAGCCAGCCATTGCCAGCCGCTGGCGGCCGCCGCCATCGCCGCGAGCACCAGCGGCAAGCCCACGCTTCGGAAAAATCGGGCTTGTGCGGATGTGCTCACGGCAGGCCTGCGCCGCTCACCGGGTGGTCAAGGGCCCGGCGGCCGATTGCACACACCCGCCGTGCCCGGTCTCGACGCACGAGGGCAGCTCGAGGGTCTGCACCGCCGACAGCGGGCCCACGAAGCCATCGGGGTCGGTGGCCTGGTAGCGCACGTACAGGCGCCCCCCGGCTTGAGGCCGCGCCATGCGGATGGGCAGCTCGCGGTGCGTTTCGTCCAGGACCACGAGGCCGAAGCTGGCGTCGCGTGCCACCTGCAGTCGCACGGTCTGCCCAGGCTCGATCGGAGGCTGGAAGAACAGGGCCTCCTGGGTCAGTCGAGGTGAGGGCAGTTCGGCAGGCGCTGCGCGCAGATCGATCGGGCGGGCATCGCCCCAGGGGCCGGTGTCGGGCTGGCCATCCGGGCCGCGCTGCACCGTGGCGAGTCGCCAGTGGTACCGGCCTGGCCGCCAGGGACGGGACACCTGGTTGCCGGGCAGTGTTTCATCGATCAGCAGCGGGGCCGAGAAGCTGGCGTCGCGGGCGAGCTGCAGCCGGTAAGCCGTGCCTTCGGGGTGCTGGGTCCAGCTCAGCTCCAGCGTGTCGGAGCGCAGTCGACCGTCGTTGCCGGGGGCCGTCGGGATCGGGGGCTCGGGGCGGGCGTTCAGGTGCAGTCGCCCGACGGCGTCGAGGCCTTCCATCCCTTGTGCGTCCTGAGCGCGAACCCGCCAGTGGAAGTCGCCATCGGGCAGGGCGGCCGTGCGCAGGACCGGCTCCGTGGTTCGGGCCTCCAGCAGCATCTGCTGGAAGCGGGGGTCGCTGGCCACCTGGAAGCGGTAGCCCTGGGCGCCAGGCACTGCGCGCGCATCGAGCTTCACCACGGGGCGCTCGAAGTGGCGCACGCCGTCGCCGATGTCGGGGGCGGCAGGCAGGCGGCTGGGCTGTGGTCGGGCCGTGCGGCCATCGATCAGCATGCCTTGCTCGGCCGACAGCACCTGCTGGGTGTTCGCCTTCGTGTCGATGGCGACCTTGCCGCTGAGGGTCTCGGCCCGGGTGAGCTGATCGGTCACCTGGACGCGGAACTCGGTGCCGCGCACCGCCAGCACCGCTTGCGGCGTGCGCACCTGGTGCCGCGGTTTGGGCTCGGGTTGCGGTCGAACCCAGGAAGTCACGCGCCCCCGCACCAGCTCCCAGGTGGCGCGCAGGAGGCCGACCGATTCATGGGCCTGGGTCTGATCGAGCCGAACCTGGGTTTCGGGCTGAACCTGGAGGATGGAGCCATCTGCGAGTTCGATGCTCACATAGCCGTGTTGGCCGGTCCGGACCTGGCTTTGCTCTGAAAGGGTGTCGCCCGCTTGCAGGGCCTGGGCGCTGGAAGCCAGCTGCGCCTCGCCCACGACCGTCAGCACGCGTGCGGGGACGGCGTTTCCGCGCAAGAGGTCAAGGGGCAGGCACAGCCGCGTGCCGATGGGGATGCGGCGCGGGTTGGCGATGCGGTTGAGCCGAGCCAGCTCTTGCCAACGCGCCGACGGCATCAGGTGCTGCCGACTCAGGCCGATGAGCGTGTCACCGGCTGCTGCCTGGTGAGTGAGGCAAGCGGGCGTCACGGCCTGCGCCTGCTGGCAGGTCAGGGTCATGCCAGCCAGGAGCATGCCGGCCCATGCCCTGCGGGTGTCCAGCAGCATGGAGGAGGCGACCTGGGTTCGTTGGTATGGGGCCGAGCATACGGGATGGGTCGGCCTTGTCAACCAAGGAATGCGATCGACGTGCTGGGGCGGCGCCTGGCGTCAGGCCGGGTTCGGCAGGTCGATGAAGGTGTGTGCCACGCCCATGCGCTGAGCCAGGTGTTCGCCGACGGCCTGCACGCCCCAGCGCTCGCTGGCGTGGTGGCCACACGCGATGAAGGCGACCCCGGTTTCCCGGGCGCAGTGGGCCTGGGGTTCCGAGATCTCGCCGGTCAGGAAGACGTCGGCCCCGGCCGCGATGGCCTGCTCGAAGTAGCCTTGCGCGCCACCGCTGCACCAGGCAACGCGCTTGAGCGGGCGCCCGTCGCCGGCCACAGCGGTCACCTCGCGGCCCATGACGTGCCGCAGCTGTTGCGTCAGGGCGTCGAATGCCAGGCCCGCCGGGGCGGGCCCGATGAAGCCCAGGTCCTGGTCACCGAAGCGGGCGTCCGCCACCCAGCCCAGGCGCTGGCCCCATTGCGCGTTGTTGCCCAGCGATGCGTGGGCGTCGAGCGGCAGGTGGTAGGCGATGAGGTTGATGTCGTGGCGCAGCAGCGTGGCCAGGCGCTGCCTCATCCAGCCCGTGACCCGGCCGTCCTGGCCGCGCCAGAACAGGCCGTGGTGCACCAGCAATGCGTCGGCGCCCTCGGCCACGGCGGCTTCGATCAGCGCCAGGCTGGCGGTCACGCCCGTGACCACCTTGTGAATGCGCGTCTTGCCCTCAACCTGGAGACCGTTCGGCCCATAATCCTTGAATCGGTCGGCCTCCAGCATCTGGTGGAGGTGCGACAGCAGCGTATCTCTCTCGATCACGGCAGGCCTTTTCCGGAAGCGTTCCGGCTTGTGGATGTTCATGCGCAAAACCTGGCTCTTATTTTCTCAGGTCGTGACGGTCTTGGTGGCCGTCCTGTTTGTCGTGGCCACTTTCCGGCCACAGTGGATCCAGGCCATGCCCTGGCGGCAGGCCCTGCCCGACGCCACCGTCAGCATCGCCCAGTTGCCCGCGGGCAGGGCCAGCCAGCCTGCGTTCGGCTTCAGCGAGGCCGCGCGTCAGGCCGCGCCCACGGTGGTCAGCGTCATCACCGCGAACACGAATCAGCGTCATCCGCATGGCCGCGATCCCTGGTTCCGCTACTTCTTTGGCGAGCCCAATGACCAGCCTCAATCGGGCATTGGCTCGGGCGTCATCGTCTCGCCCGAGGGCTATGTGCTGACCAACAACCACGTGGTCGACCACATGAACGAGATCGAGGTGGTGCTCACCGACGGCCGGCGTGCACGCGCCAAGGTCATCGGCACCGACCCCGAAACCGATCTGGCCGTGCTGCGCATCGACCTGGAGCGCCTGCCGGCCATCACCTTGGGCAACTCCGAGGCGCTGCAGGTGGGTGACGCGGTGCTGGCCATCGGCAACCCCTTCGGCGTGGGACAGACGGTGACCAGCGGCATCGTCAGCGCGCTGGGGCGCAACCAGTTGGGCATCAACACCTTCGAGAACTTCATCCAGACCGACGCGGCCATCAACCCGGGCAACTCGGGCGGGGCGCTGGTCGACGCCAATGGGCACCTCATCGGCATCAACACGGCCATCTACTCGCGCTCTGGCGGCAACATGGGCATCGGTTTTGCCATCCCGGTTTCGACCGCGCGCCAGGTGATGGACAGCCTGATCAAGGAAGGCCGGGTCACGCGTGGCTGGATCGGCGTCGAGCCGCGCGACCTCACGCCCGAGATCGCCGAGACCTTCAACCTGCAGACCCGCGAGGGGGTGCTCATCACGGGTGTGCTGCGCGATGGCCCGGCCGCCCAGGGCGGTCTCAAGCCCGGTGACGTGGTGACCGAGGTGGGCGGCGCCCGGGTCGGCAACACGGCCCAGCTGCTCAATGCCGTGGCGGCGCTCAAGCCGGGCGCGCCCGCGCAGGTGAAGGTGCAGCGGGGCGATCAGGCGCTGACCATCTCCATCCTCACCGCGCGACGGCCGCAGGTGGCCAGCCGCGAGCCACAGCAGGAAGAAGACTCCGGCGACGACGAATGACAAAGGGCCCCTCGGGGCCCTTGTCGTTGATGCGGTTTGCCCTTGCCCTGCTTGCCTGGGCGGCTCGGGCTTTCGGCTCGGCGCTCAGGTGGCCGGGCCTTCGCTGGATGCGTCGCTGTCCGGCGCCTGGGTGTGCTTGACGAACAGCCCCGCGGCCAGGATGCCCACCTCGTAGAGCAGGCACATCGGGATGGCCAGCGCCAGCTGGGACACCACGTCAGGCGGGGTCACCACGGCGGCGATCACGAAGGCGATGACGACGAAGTAGCTGCGGAAGTCCTTGAGCTTTTCGACCGAGACCATGCCCATGCGCACCAGGATGACCAGCACCACGGGCACCTCGAATGCCGCACCGAAAGCGATGAACATGTTGAGCACGAAGCTGAGGTAGGCCTCGATGTCAGGCGCGGCGGTGATGCTCTTGGGCGCGAACTGCTGGATGAAGGTGAAGACCTTGCCAAAGACGAAGAAATACGAGAAGGCAACGCCCATGAAGAACAGCAGCGTGCTGGAAACGATCAAGGGCAGCACGAGCTTCTTTTCGTGCGCGTACAGGCCAGGCGCCACGAAGGCCCAGACCTGGTAGAGCACCACGGGCAGCGCCAGCATGAAGGCCGCCAGCATCGTCACCTTGATGGGCACCATGAACGGCGAGATCGGGTTGGTGGCGATCATCGTGGCGCCCGCTGGCAGGTGCTGGATCAGCGGCATGGCCAGCCAGTCGTACAGGCCGGAGGGCGAGGGGTAGATGGCCAGGGCCACGAAGGCGATGGCGATGGCGATGACGGCGCGGATCAGGCGATCGCGCAGCTCGATGAGGTGGGCGACGAAGGGCTGTTCGGTGCCGTCCGTGCCGTCCGGGCTGGGGGGAGGGGTGCTCACGGGGTGTCAGGGTTGGCGGTTCGGGCGGAAGCGGGCGACGCGCGCGGCGCCCGACTGCACATGGCGACGCACGCCGTTGCGCTGCTTGTACCAAAGCGGCGTGGCCCCACGCTTGAGGCGCCAGTTCTTGCGCGGCGGGGTGTAGGGGGTGGCCGGCAGGTCGTTGTAGAAGCTGGGGTAGTCGGCGCTCGTGCTGTCCGACAGGGCTTGCCCTGCTTCGTCCAGGCTGCCCTGCACCGTCTGCCCGATGTCCTGGGCGGCGGTTTGCAGGTTGTCCTTCATCTTCTTGAGTTCATCCAGCTCCATCGAGCGGTTGACCTCGCTTTGCACCTGCGTGACATAACGCTGCGCCTTGCCGATGAGCACGCCCACCGTGCGCGCAACCCGGGGCAGGCGCTCCGGGCCGATCACGATGAGCGCCACGGCCCCGATGAGGGCCAGCTTGTCGATGCCGAAATCAATCATGCTTCAAGGGGCTGCGAAGCCCCTGCCGGTCATGTCCTGGAGATCAGGACTTGGTCTTGGCGTCGACGTCGACGGTGTTGCTGTCCTGGCGGGCAGCGTTGGTCACCTGCTGGGCCGGTGCCTCAGGGGTGGTGCCGCCGTCCTTCATGCCGTCCTTGAAACCCTTGACGGCCGAGCCCAGGTCGCCGCCGATGTTCTTGAGCTTCTTGGTGCCAAAGACCATCACCACGATGAGCAGCACGATCACCCAGTGCCAGATGCTGAACGAACCCATGATCACACTCCGAGCGGGCTGCCTGCCCGCGTTGATTGAAAAAACGAAAGAAGGAGGTCGGTGAGCCAGCCATCGACCTCGTCGATGTGGGGCCAGCTTCCATGAAATTCAAGACCGGGGGGCGCTGCGCCGCGCAAATTCCTCCAGGCCGGAAAGGCCTTCTCGCCGTGCGAGCTCGGCCACCACGTCCTCGGGACCCAGCCCCATGTGAGACAGCGCCACCAGGCAATGGAACCACAGGTCGGCGAACTCGCCCACCACCGCCTTGCGGTGCTCGGGGCTGTCCTGCACGGCCAGGTCCTTGACGGCGATCACCGCCTCGGTGGCCTCTTCGCCCACCTTCTTCAAGATGGCGTCCGTGCCCTTGTGGAAAAGACGCGCCACGTAGCTCTTGTCGGGATCGCCCCCCTTGCGGGAGTCGATGACCTCGGCGACACGGGCCAGCACGTCCAGTTGATTCAGCTCGCTCATCATGAATAGATGGATTTCGGGTCCTTGAGGACGGGCTCGACCGTCACCCATGCACCATTGTCGTACTTCTGGAAGAAACAACTGTGACGGCCCGTGTGGCAGGCGATGCCCGGTTCGTGCCCCTTTTGCGTCACGCGCAACAGCACCACGTCGTTGTCGCAATCCATGCGGATGGCGTGCACCTGCTGAACGTGGCCGGACTCCTCGCCCTTGTGCCACAGGCGCTTGCGCGAGCGGCTCCAGTAGACGGCCTCGCCCGTTTCGGCGGTGCGCGCCAGCGCCTCCCGGTTCATCCAGGCAAACATCAGCACGTCACCGGTGCTGTCTTCCTGGGCGATGACGGGCACCAGCCCGTTTTCGTCCCACTTCACTTCATCCAGCCAAGTCATGTTCGCAGTGTAGCAACCGGGCGCCTCGCACCGGTGGTCTGCCGATCGGCACGACAATCGGGGGATAGCAATGTCCGTGCCCCTGGAGGCGCCTCCAAGATGGTTTCCCAGACGAATTCCCCGGCGGCCGCTGCCGCCCGGCCTGTGCGCCCGCCCCTGGGCGACTGGCTGGCTGTGACCATGGGTGACGCCTGCGGCATCGGCCCGGAGGTCATCGCCAAGTGGTGGGGGCGAGACAGCCGGGCCGTTGTGATCGGCTGCCCGCGCGTCATGCAGCGTGCCGTGGCCTGGCTGCCGCCCGAGCGGGCGCCGGAGGTCGTGGCCTTGTCGGATTGGCGTGATGCGTCCAAATTGACGGCCGGGCAAATGGGTGTCTGGGCGCCGCCCGGTCTGCCTGGCGACCTGCTCGACGCACCACTCGGCCAGGTCGACAAGCGGGCGGGCCAGGCGGCTGCGGCCTGCATCCGCGCGGCGGTGCGGCTGGCGCAACAGGGCGAGGTCGGCGCCATCGTCACTGCTCCCCTGCACAAGGAGGCCTTGGCCCTGGCGGGCGAGCCTTACCCTGGGCACACCGAGTTGCTGCAAGCCGAGGGGGCGCCAGCCGGCCAGCCCCCGGCGCCGGTGCGCATGATGCTGGCCAATCGCCAGTTGCGCACGGTGCTGGTGACCATCCACGTTTCGCTGCGCCAGGCCATCGAGCAGGTGACGTTCGACAGCGTGCTGGAAACCTTGCGCATCACCCACCGCAGTGCCGCCTTGTGGGGCCAGCCGAAGCCACGCATCGCGGTGGCCGGGCTCAACCCGCACGCCGGGGAGGGCGGCCTGTTCGGCAGCGAAGAGGTCGACACCATCGCGCCGGCCATCCGCGCGGCCCAGGCCGAGGGCATCGATGCCTCGGGCCCCTGGGCGCCGGACACCATCTTCATGCGCGCCCGCCACGACCCGCCCCGACACGTTGGCGAATTCGATGTGGTGGTGGCGATGTACCACGACCAGGGCCTGATCCCGGTGAAGTACATGGGACTCGATGAAGGGGTGAACGTGACGCTGGGCCTGCCTTTCGTGCGCACCAGCCCCGACCATGGCACCGCCTTCGATCTGGCGGGCACGGGACGGGCCGATGAAGGCAGCTTTGCCGAGGCCGCGGCCATGGCGCGGCTGCTGCTGGCGGGGCGCGCAGGCCAGGCCTGAGCGAGCGCAGGATCGGGCCGAAGCCGATCAGGCGGCGGTGCGTTCGCGCCCGCCCGATGACAGGGCGGCGAGCTGGCGGCGCGCGCGCAGCGTGGCCCGCTCGATCAGCTCTGACTGCTCGAAGGCCTTGAAGCGGCCGCTTTCGCACATCTTGGCCAGCGTGCGCGCGGTCAGCGAGATCGTCTGCTTGTGCGTGTGGCCGTGCGTGAAGATGAAGAAGGTTCGGCCTTCGGACACCCAGGTCAGGCGCACCTTCTTCCACTGGTCCTGCATCCGCATCTGGTAGGCCGCGCCTTTCTGGATGTGGTGCACCAGCTGCGTCCCGGCCGAGGGCGTGGGTGGGGCGTCCAGGTTGATGTCGATGTCTGCGAGGCTGGGGTCGGCTGGCGCGTCGAGGTCGATGTCCAGCGGCGCGTCGGCGCTGATGGCCGCTTCCGGCACGAAGCCGGCGGCTTTGACTTCTTCGACGCTCAGCGCCGAGACCACCGTCAGGGTCGGGGCCGCGCCCAGGTCGGCCAAGGGCGAGGGCAGGGGGTCGTTGGCGGCTTCCTCTCGCGAGGGGATGGCCAGGTTCTCCACCTTGGTGAGGCGTTGCTCCAGCATGCGCTGGGTCAGCTCGTGGTGGGGTGTGGCCTTGAGGCACTCGGCGTGGGCGGGCAGCAGCTGGGCGAAGAAGGCCTGTTTGGCCTCCTCGGGCCACTGGATCATGCCCATCCCGTCGTTGAGGTCGCGCATGAGCTGGGGCAGGCCCAGCAGGAAGCTCTTGCGCAGATGGGGCTGGCCCTTGGGCTGCACGCTCAGGGCCAGGTCGTGGCCGGCTTTTTTCATGCGCTGGGCCATGGCCGAGTCGGCGCCGTGGCGCGCGGCGGTCATCACCTGCACCTGGCTCCAGATCTGGGTCAGGAAGTCGCGCAGGAACTCGGGGATCTCGACGTCGGCCAGCTCGCGCTTGAGGATCTGCATGTAGCGCTGGTGCACCCGCAGGTCGGCTTCCTTGCCGTTGAGCAGCTCGGCCACGGCGGCCTGCTCGGCGGCGTCGCGCGAAGTGGTCTGCTCGATGAAGCCTTCGAGCTCGGCCAGCTTGCTTTCGTAGAGTGCCGGGTTGTCGAAATCGCCCTCGACGATGGCGTCGACCAGCTCGGTCACGCGCGCCAGGCAGGCCTGGCAGGCCGCGGCATCCTGCTCGTCGATGGTGCCCGACAGCGTGGCGATGCGGTTGACGAAGCGCCGCACCGGGTGCTTGCGCGAGCTGAAAAAGCTGATGTCGCCCAGGGCCACGCGCAGCACCGGCATCTGCAGCCGGGCGATCTGGCGCGCCATTTCGGGCGCGACCTTCGGGTCGGACAGCACCTGGTCGAACAGCGCCGCGACGATGTCGATGACGATCTGGTCGATGGGTGCGCCACCGCTGGCGCGCACCAGTTCCTCGCGGTGAGCGCGGATCAGGTTGACCGCCATCAGCGGGCCGGCGAAGTGGCCGTCGGCGGCGCCCTGGGCGCCCGAGGGGTCGATCAGGCCCATCGGGGCGGTGTCGGTGCCTGGTGCGACCATGCCGTCGCCCGTGGCAGGCATCGGCATGGCCTGCACGGCCAGTTTGCGCAGCAGGTGCTGGAAGTCGGTGCGGGCGGCCTGTGCGGCCGCCTGGCTGAGCTGGCTCTGCCCACCGTGCACGGGCATGAAGGAGCCCTCCAGGCCCATGGGCGAGGTGGGCAATGCCACGCCGAACATGTTGCTCAGGGCCTGGGCCGCGCGCTGGTGGGCCTCGATCTGGGCGAAGGCGGGGGCGCCTGACATGCCCTGGAAGGCGCCTGCCTGCGAGTGGGCCGGTTGTCCGGATGTGTGGGAGAACTCGCCCGCCTCGGACGTGGAGGCGCTGAATGGTGCGTGCCCGCTTCCGCCGGTCTGGCGCGGGCGCGCCAGCACCATGCCGCGTGGTTCGATGCCCTGCTGGCGCATCTCCTGCACCACGATGCCGTAAGCGGCATTGAGTTCGGCGCCCAACAGGCGTCCGATGTGGGTGGTCAGGGTCTGGATGGTGTCCTGCGGACACTCTGCGTCGGCCAGGCTGCCCAGCAAGGCTTTGGAGACGGACTGGGGGTTCAGTGGGTTGCGCTCGGCGCTGTGCTCCTCGCCCATCAGGGCGCTGAACTGAGCGTAGATGACCTTGAGGTGTTCGTCGCAGTCGGGCAGCAGGGTCTGGCCCAGGCGGTCGGCCATGACGCCACGTTCGACCTCGTCATCGCCCACGAGCGACAGGGCATCCCAGTCGAGCTCGCCCATGCCGGAGGTCGCGGTCGTGGCCTTGGTCGCCGTCGATTTCTCGATCTGGGTCTGCAGGTGCTTTTGAAAGCCCTGGAGGATGCGGCCGGATTTCGTGCGCAATTCACGCTCGGCGTTCATCAACTCCATGCGCACCGTGCCGCTGGTGGCCGACAGGGCCAGCGGCGCCAACTGCACGGCGGCCTTGTCCACGGCAGCCGCGATCGCCGCCTGGATGCGGCCAGCGGCGGCCTGCAGCACGGATGCGAGTCGGGGGTCGTGCACGGAGGAGGGTCCTTGTCTGGCGATGTCTGCGTTCCAGGGGCCCCGGGGGAACCCCTTCTTACGCTGGATATCGGCACCAACCCGCGAAGCTTTCGGGCTGCTTGCAAATTGTCACGACTGCATCGAGCTGGGGGCTGATCCGGGGTGGCGCCAGCTCGCAGGGCCGGGTGTGGTGGAAATGTCGCAACCTGCCTCGCGTTACCTTGGGAGTTTCCGAGCGCTCAGGTGGGATGTGTGGGCTCGGGCGTCCGTTACAATGCGCGATTGACCCCTTTAACGTCATCGTCCCACCAGTCCCTGAGGATACCCATGAGCAATCAGCCAGTGGATCAAAGCCGTCGGACCTGGGTGACCATGGCCTGCGCCGTCGGCGGCGCAGGCGGCGTGGCCACCGCCATCCCCTTTGTCTCGACTTTCCAACCGTCCGAACGTGCTCGCGCCGCTGGCGCCGCCGTGGAGGCTGACATCAGCGCGCTCAAACCCGGCGAGATGATGACCGTCGAGTGGCGCGGCAAGCCCGTGTGGATCCTCAAGCGCACCCCCGAGCAGCTCGAGGGCCTCAAGAAGATCGACCCGCAGCTGGCGGACCCCAACTCCGAGCGCAAGCCCGCCGAGTTGACGCCCGAGTACTGCCGCAACACGCAACGCTCGATCAAGCCCGATGTGCTGGTCGCCGTCGGCATCTGCACGCACCTGGGTTGCTCGCCTTCGTCCAAGTTCCAGTCGGGTCCTCAGGCCTCGCTGCCGGACGACTGGCCGGGCGGCTTCCTGTGCCCCTGCCACGGCTCGACCTTCGACCTGGCGGGCCGTGTCTTCAAGAACAAGCCCGCTCCGGACAACCTGGAGATCCCGCCCCACATGTACCTGTCCGACACCAAGCTCCTGATTGGTGAAGACAAGAAGGCCTGAACGGAGACACCACGATGGCTGAAATGAAGCAAGCCCCCGCCGACGCTTCTGCTGGCGAAAAGCTCCTGACCTGGGTGGACAACCGGTTCCCGGCCACCAAGCTCTGGAACGAGCACGTCGGCGAGTACTACGCCCCCAAGAACTTCAACTTCTGGTACTTCTTCGGCTCGCTGGCCCTGCTGGTGCTGGTGATCCAGATCGTGACCGGCATTTTCCTGGTCATGAACTACAAGCCGGACGCCGAACTGGCGTTCGCCTCGGTCGAGTACATCATGCGCGATGTGCCCTGGGGCTGGCTGATCCGCTACATGCACTCCACCGGTGCCTCGGCGTTCTTCGTCGTGGTCTACCTGCACATGTACCGCGGCCTGATCTACGGCTCCTACCGCACGCCGCGCGAGCTGGTGTGGGTCTTCGGTTGCCTGATCTTCCTGTGCCTGATGGCAGAAGCCTTCATGGGCTACCTGCTGCCCTGGGGCCAGATGTCCTTCTGGGGCGCCCAGGTGATCATCAACCTGTTCGCCGCCGTGCCCTTCATCGGTCCTGACCTGGCCATCCTGATCCGCGGCGACTACGTCGTGGGCGATGCCACGCTGAACCGCTTCTTCGCGCTGCACGTGATCGCCGTGCCCCTGGTCCTGCTGGGCCTGGTGGTGGCCCACATCATCGCGCTGCACGAAGTGGGCTCGAACAACCCGGACGGCGTCGAGATCAAGCAAGGCCCGAAGGATGCGAACGGCAAGCCGCTCGATGGCGTGCCCTTCCACCCCTACTACTCGGTGCACGACCTGCTGGGCGTCGGTGGCTTCCTGTTCGTCTTCACGGCCGTGATCTTCTTCATGCCGGAATTCGGTGGCTACTTCCTGGAGTACAACAACTTCATCCCGGCCGACCCGTTCAAGACCCCGCCGCACATCGCCCCGGTCTGGTACTTCACGCCGTTCTACTCGATGCTGCGTGCCACCACCGATGACCTGGTCAACATCCTGTGTGTCCTGATCGGTCTGGGTGCCATCCTGAACCTGGTCAAGGGTTCGGGTCAGGGCAAGACCAAGGTCGGGCTGCTGATCGCCGCCGCCGTGCTGATCGGTCTGCTCAAGACCTTCGAGGCCAAGTTCTGGGGCGTGGCCGTGATGGGCGGCGCCGTCGTCATCCTGGCCTTCCTGCCCTGGCTGGACTACAGCCCGGTCAAGTCGATCCGCTACCGCCCCGACTGGCACAAGATCGTCTACGGCATCTTCGTCGTGAACTTCTGCATCCTGGGCTACCTGGGTGTTCAGCCGCCGTCCGACATGGGCAACATCGTCTCGCAAATCGGCACCTTGCTGTACTTCGGCTTCTTCGTGTTGATGCCGTGGTGGAGCCGCCTGGGCACCTTCAAGCCCGTGCCCGATCGCGTCACCTTCAAGCCCCACTGATCAAGGCAGGACTCACAACCATGAAAAAACTGCTTGCTTCCCTGCTGGCCGCTTTCGCCCTGGTGTCGGGCGCGCAGGCCGCCGGTGGTGCCCTGGTGCTGGACAAGTTCCCCACCGAACGCGTCACCGACCTGGCCGCCCTGCAGAACGGCGCCAAGATCTTCGCGAACTACTGCCTGAACTGCCACGCCGCTGCTTTCATGCGCTTCAACCGCCTGAAGGACATCGGCCTGACCGAGCAGCAGATCAAGGACAACCTCCTGTTCCCGACCGAGAAGGTGGGCGACGTCATGAAGGTGTCCCTGAATCCGAAGGATGCCAAGGAATGGTTCGGCGCCACCCCGCCTGACCTGACCCTGGTGGCCCGCTCGCGCGCCAGCCACTCCGGCACCGGTGCCGATTACCTCTACACCTACCTGCGCACCTTCTACCGCGACGAAGCCCGTCCGACGGGCTGGAACAACCTGGTCTTCCCGAACGTCGGCATGCCGCACGTGCTGTGGGAGCTGCAGGGCCAGCGCGCCGCCAAGTTCGTCGAAGTGGCCGACCCGCACGATCCAGCCAAGAAGGTTCACACCTTCGAAGGTTTCGAGCAGTTGACCCCGGGCAAGATGTCGCCCCAGGAGTTCGACAGCGCCATGGCCGACCTGGTCGCTTACCTGCAATGGATGGGTGAGCCGGTTCAGAACCAGCGCAAGCAGATCGGCGTTGGCGTGCTGATCTTCCTGGCCATCTTCACCTTCATCGCATGGCGCTTGAACGCCGCGTTCTGGAAAGACGTGAAGTGATGCGTCGGTCCCTGACGGCCTGAGCCGGAGGGGGCCCCAGGCGCAGTGGTCTGCCTTCGGGCGGCCACTGCGCTTCGTTGTTTTTCAGCGGGCGAGCTGCTTTGCCGATTTCGCCCCTTTTGCCTGTTTGTACCTTGAGGAGCTCACCGCCATGATGGTGCTGTATTCCGGAACGACCTGCCCTTACTCGCACCGTTGCCGCTTCGTCCTGTTCGAAAAGGGCATGGATTTCGAGATCCGTGACGTCGACGTCTTCGCCAAACCCGAAGACATCGCGCTGATGAACCCGTACAACGAGGTGCCCATCCTGGTTGAGCGCGACCTCATCCTGTACGAGTCGCACATCATCAACGAGTACATCGACGAGCGCTTCCCGCACCCGCAACTGATGCCGGGCGACCCGGTGGCCCGCGCCCGCGTGCGCCTGTTCCTGCTGAACTTCGAGAAGGAATTGTTCGCTCACGTGAACCTGCTCGAAGGCCGCGGCGGTCTGAAGGGCAACGACAAGCAACTGGAGAAGGCCCGCTCGCAGATCCGCGATCGCCTCACCCAGCTCGCCCCGATCTTCCTGAAGAACAAGTACATGCTGGGCGACGACTTCTCGATGCTCGACGTGGCGATCGCACCGCTGCTGTGGCGCCTCGATTACTACGGCATCGACCTGTCGAAGAATGCGTTGCCGCTGTTGAAGTATGCTGAGCGCATCTTCTCGCGCCCTGCCTACATCGAGGCCCTCACGCCCTCGGAAAAGGTGATGCGCAAGTGACCTTCTTCCCGGCCTGATTGCGCATGTCCACCGAACAAGACTCCCAGGGCACCTCGACCCGCCCGTACCTGATCCGTGCTTTGCACGACTGGTGCACCGACAACGGCTTCACGCCTTACCTCGCGGTGTACGTCGATCGCTCGGTCCAGGTGCCCCTGGAGTACGTCAAGAACAACGAGATCGTGCTCAACGTCAGCTTCGAGGCCACGAGCCAGCTGCAACTGGGCAACGAGTTCATCGAGTTCAAGGCGCGCTTTGGCGGGGTGGCGCGCGACATCAGCGTGCCGGTGGACCACGTGATCGCCATCTACGCCCGAGAGAACGGCCAGGGCATGGCTTTCCCGGTGCCCACGCCCGCAGGCGGCGACGCCACCGATGCACCCGCTTCGGCGGTGCAGGACATCGACGATGCCGGGGTGCCCGAGCCCGTCATCTCCGATGCGCCTCGGCGCACTGGCGGTGGTTTGCGCCTTGCTCCGATGAGTCAGGGGGCGGACAGCACCAAGGGTCGCCCCGAAGGTGGCGACGGCGGTGACGATGACCCCACGCCTGAGGGCTCGGGGGGTGGTGGCCGCCCGACACTGCGTCGCATCAAGTGATGTGGTGGCGCTAGAATGCGCCCGGTGCATCCATTCGCCGGCTTAGCTCAGTTGGTAGAGCAACCGCCTTGTAAGCGGTAGGTCGTCAGTTCGAACCCGACAGCCGGCACCATCATTTCAAAAGGCTTCCGAGCGCTTGCCCGGAAGCTTTTTTCATTGGCTGGGCAGCGGTGAGGTCCTGCAACGGGTCCAGCTCACTGATGGCATTGAGCAGTCGCGAACCACGACACCTCGGCCCCGCGCATGTTGGCCAACGCACAGATGGTGCCCGCTCAATCGCCTACTCTGGGTCACGAACGCGGCCATCGCCGCAGGGAGGACACCATGAGTCTGGGCACCATTGTGCTGATCGTTCTGGTTCTGATGCTGCTGGGTGCGATCCCGGCGTGGCCACACAGCCGCAACTGGGGTTATGGGCCCAGCGGCGGGTTGGGGCTGCTGGTGGTCGTGTTGCTCATCTTGGTGCTGCTGGGGCGGATCTGATCGGCCTTCAGTTCGCCAGCAGCTTGTTGAGCTCGGCCAGGTCGTCCTGGGTCAGCACGCCGCTGGCCTGGCGCAGCTTCACCGAGCCCACGATGACGTCGTAGCGTGACTTGAAGAGGTCTTTCTGCGTGTTGGCCAGCTGGGTCTGCGCATCCAGCACGTCCTTGTTGATGCGCACGCCCACGCGGTAGCCCAGTTGCGTGGCCTCAAGCGCCAGTTTGGCCGACGACTCCGCGGCCTCGTAGGCCTTGACCTGGGCCAGGCCCGATTGCACACCCAGGTAGGCCTGACGGGTGCCCAGGGTGACCTGTCGCTTGGCGTTGTCCAGGTCGTGCTCTGCCTTCTCCTGGAGCTTGAGCACCTCGGCAATGCGGTTCTGCACGGCGTTGCCTGCGTACAAGGACATGTTCATCTCCAGCCCGATGGCGGCAGAAGTGCCCGCGCCGCCGGTGGTCCTGGCCAACTGGTTGGAGGAATCGATGTCGGTGCGCTGCAGGCTGGCCACCGCATCCAGCGTGGGCAGGTGGCCTGCACGGGCGCGTTTGATCTCGAGCTTGGCGACCTGCAGTCCGGCCGAAGCTTTGAGCACGTTGGGCGAGCCTTGGGCCTGGTTCACCCATTCTTCCATTTCGCCGGGTGCCAGGCTGTCCAGCGTGGCGGGGGTGCGCAGCGGGTTGGGGATCACGTTCGCGCGGCCGACCAGTTGGTCGAGGGTGATGCGCTTGACGCGCAGCTCGTTGGCGGCAGCGAGTTCCTGTGCCGTGGCCAGGTCGTGACGGGCCTGGGCTTCGCGGGTGTCGGTGATGGTGGAGTTGCCGACTTCGAAGCTGCGCTGGGCGGCGGCCAGTTGCTCGGCCAGCGCAGCCTTGTTGGCCTGAGCGGTGTTGAGCACGTCCTGTGCACCCAGCACATCGAAGTAGGCCTGCGTGACGCGCACGGCCAGGTCCTGAGCAGCCAGTTGCAAGTTGGCGTCGGCCACGAGCCGGGTCTGTTCGGCCTGGTCAAGGCGGGCGAAGCTGTCGGCGTTGTAGATCGTTTGGCGTGCTTGCAAGCCCACGCGCTTGTTGGTCGTGTTGCTGTCGTAGGAGGTGGCAGGAAGGGCCACCTGTGGTGCGTCCGCGCTGGAGTTGAAATCCGTTCGGTTGATGCTGGCCTGCAGGTTCACCGAGGGGCGCACCAGGGACTTGGCCTGGTCGGCTTTGCTGTATTCCGATTCAGCCTGTGCCCGGGCGGCCATGTAGGTGGCGTCGTAGAGCTTGGCGGCGTCATAGAGCTCCAGCAGGCTGTCAGCCTGCGCCGTTGTGGCCACGAAGGTGCCCAAGGCCAGCATCGCGATCGCCCGGGAGACGGCAGAGCGGCGGCGGCGAACCGACGGTGCGCGTTGGGGCAGGGGCGTGACGGCGAACTGGGACATCTTCGATCCTTGAGGTGAGAAGCGCGGGGGGAGGTGGGGGAGACCGCGAGGGTCAGAACTGGAAGCGGCTGGGCTCCGGGAAGCCGGGCAGGCGAGCGGCGACGGTGTCGAACAGCTCCTGACGGCTGAACTGGTTGGCGGCCACGCGCGTGAACAGCGTCGCCTGCATCACCGGTTCCTGGCCCAGGATGGCCAGCAGGCGCCCACCGACCTTGAGCTGGTCGAGCAGGGCTTGAGGGGCTTGGGCAAGCGAGCCCGTGAGCAAGATGGCGTCGAACGGGGCCTGGGCAGCCAGACCGGTGCTGCCATCGGCCTGCACGATTTCGGCGTTGTTGACGCCGGCCTTGCGCAGGTTGGTGCGGGCCTGGGCGGCCAGCGCGGGGTCGGCTTCGAGGCCGATCACGCGCTGGGCCTTGTGGGCCAGCAGCGCGGTGACGTAACCGGTGGCAGCGCCCACCTGCAGCACGGTGTCGCGCTTGCTCAGGTTGAGGTCCTGCACCAGGCGGGCTTCGACGCGCGGGGCCAGCAGGCTGCGGCCACCGCCCAGGGGCAACTCCAGGTCCATGAAGGCCTGCGCCTGGTGGGCTGCGGGGACGAAGTCTTCGCGTCGCACGGCCGACAGCAGCTCCAGCACCGAGGTGTCCAGGACATCCCAGGGGCGGATCTGTTGCTCGATCATGTTGAAGCGGGCTTGTTCGACGTTCATGCTGGGCATCCTACGGGAGACGGTAAGGGGAAGGTATCCGGGGAAAACTGAGATTTTAAGAAGACCCACCCGACTCGGGGTGGATTGCCGTCGCGCGAGGCGACATTTGTGTCCGCCTCACGACTGCGGCGCTCGCTCCAGGCCTTTGAGGATCAGGTCGATCTGGGTGTGCATGAAGCGTTGCGGGTCCAGCGGGGCCGGGTTGGACGAGCACACCGAGGTGCATTGGCGGTAGAGGATGAGGAATTGCGCCGGGGCGATCAGGCCGTGGACCACGGAGGTGACGTCCATGTTTCGGAACTCGCCGCGCCGGATGCCGCGTTCGATCACGCGCGACAGCAGGGTGTGGCTGGGGGCCACCACCTCATCCAGGTAGAACTGAGCCACGTCTGGGAAGGCGCGGGCTTCGCTCATGATGAGCAGCAGCAGGCCGGCGGCTTTGGACGAGCCCACCTTGGTCCACCAGGTCTCGGCCAGCAGGCGCAGCAGCTCCGATGTGGAGCCTTCGAATTGATCGGCCAGCTCGTCGCCAGCGCTGATGGCATCGATCAGGTGGGCTCGCACAACCGCCTTGAACAGCTCGTCCTTGCTGGGGTAGTAGAGGTAGAGCGTGCCTTTGGAGACGCCCGCGCGGTGCGCCACCTCTTCGGCGCGAGTGGCGGCCAGGCCCTTTTCGACGAAGAGGTCGAGCGCGGCTTCGAGCAGCTCCTGCGGGCGGGCTGCCTTGCGGCGCTGCCTGCCGCGGGGCAGGGCCTGGCTGAGCACGGCCATGGCGTCGCTCAGCGGACAGCTGGTGGTGGGCGGGTCGGCGGGCAGGGCAGCGCCGACGGGAGGCTGGACTCGTTTCAAGCGTGGCAAATAACTGACTCTTGGGTCATTAATGTAGCTGTCGCCGCCGAAGCCGGTCAACGTCCGGGCTCCTGTATGGTCATGCTTCCTGTGTTTTCAGCCTGAACCCGCTTCAGCCTTCACCATGAGCCGTCCCCAACCCCAGCCTCGCGAGGCTTACGCCCACTTCAGCACCATCACCACGCGCTGGATGGACAACGACGTCTACGGACACGTCAACAACGTCACCTACTACAGCTACTTCGACACGGCGGTGAACCGCTACCTGATCGAGGCCGGCGTGCTCGACATCCACGAAGGCGAGGTGATCGGCCTGGTCATCGAGACCCACTGCAACTACTTCGCGCCGCTGGCCTTCCCGCGCAACGTCGAGGCCGGCATCCGCGTGGCCCATGTGGGCAAGAGCAGCGTGCGCTACGAGATCGGCCTGTTCGAGGCCGGTGAGCCTTTGAGCGCAGCCTGCGGTCACTTCGTGCACGTCTACGTGGACCGCCACGAGCGCCGTCCCACGACCTTGCCTGAATCCTTCCTGCAGGCCTTGTCGAAACTGCAACGGCCCGCCTGAGCGCTTCCAGGGTATTCCCTGGCGTTCGTCGCGAAATCGCGCGTGCTCGGCCGTCTATGATTTCTGGGTGGATCTGAGGTCTGGTGTTATCAGATCGAGGATCTTTGCCCCGTTGTCTTTTTCTTGAGCCGTTTCTCGGAGGTTTCCATGAGCCTGATGGGCCAGATGATGCACATGCCCCTGCTGATCTCGTCGCTGTTGACGCACGCAGCGCGCCACAACGGCGACACCGAGATCGTGTCCAAGCGCGTTGAGGGCGACATGCATCGCACCACCTGGGCCGAGGTCGAGCTGCGTTCACGCAAGCTGGCCCAAGCCCTGGATCGCCTGGGCCTGAAGGCCGGTGACCGCGTCGGCACGCTGGCCTGGAACGGCTACCGCCACCTGGAGATCTACTACGCGGTGTCGGGCTCGCAGCGCGTGTGCCACACCATCAACCCGCGTCTGTTCCCGCAGCAGGTGGCCTGGATCGCGACCGACGCGCAGGACCAGGTCATCTTCGTGGACCTCAACATCTTCCCGCTGGTCGAGAAGCTGGCACCCATGCTGCCCACGCTCAAGCACGTGGTGTTGATGTGTGGCCGCGAGCACATGCCCAAGGAATCGGCGCTCCAGAACCTGCATTGCTATGAAGAGCTGCTGGCCGCCGAAGACGGCAGCTACCAGTGGCCTTCGTTCGACGAGAACTCGGCGGCGAGCATCTGCTACACCTCGGGCACGACGGGCAACCCCAAGGGCGCCGTGTACTCGCACCGCTCGACCGTGCTGCACGCGTTCGCCGCGGCCCTGCCTGACGCGATGTGCCTCAAGGCCACCGACACGGTGCTGCCGGTGGTGCCCATGTTCCACGTCAACGCCTGGGGCCTGCCGTATGCCGCCGCGATGGTCGGCTGCAAGCTGGTGATGCCGGGCCACCACCTCGATGGCGCGTCGCTGTACAACCTCTTCGAAGAAGAGAAGGTCACGATGTCGGCCGGTGTGCCCACCATCTGGCTGGGCCTGCTCAACCACGTCAAGGCCAACGGCCTGAAGTTCAGCACCTTCAAGAGCACCGTGATCGGCGGCGCGGCTTGCCCGCCCGCGATGATCCGCGCCTTCGAGAACGAATACGGTGTCGAAGTCATCCACGCCTGGGGCATGACCGAGATGTCGCCTCTGGGCACGCTGGGTCGCCTCAAGACCAAGCACGCCGAGTGGTCCACCGAAGACAAGCAGAAGCTGCTGGAAAAGCAGGGCAAGTCGGTGTTTGGTGTCGACATGCGCATCGTCGATGGCGACGGCAAGGTGCTGCCATGGGATGGCAAGGCCGCGGGTGACCTGGAGGTCAAGGGCCACTGGGTCATCAACAGCTACTTCAACATCGACAAGTCGCCGCTGCACGATGGCTGGTTCCCCACGGGCGACGTGGCCACCATCGATGCCGATGGCTACATGCAGATCACCGACCGCTCCAAGGACGTGATCAAGTCGGGTGGCGAGTGGATCAGCTCCATCGACCTGGAGAACGTGCTGATGGCCCACCCCGCGGTGCACGAGGCGGCGGCCATCTCCTGCTTCCACCCCAAGTGGGACGAGCGCCCGCTGATGGTGGTGGTCAAGAAGCCGGGTGTCGAGGTCTCGGTTGACGAGCTCATCGCTTTCTACGACGGCAAGATCCCGAAATGGCAGACGCCGGACGACGTGGTGTTCGTCGACGAGATCCCGCACACGGCGACCGGCAAGATCTCGAAGTTGCAATTGCGCGAGCGCTTCAAGGACCACAAGTTGCCGACCGCCTGACGTCGCGCAAAGACCTTGCCTCATTCGCTGAAAGGATCATCCCGAAAGGGGTGGTCCTTTTTTTGTTCATCGGCCGCAAAGCCCGATCTGATCGGCCTTCGCGGCCGATGACCGTTTGCACGACGAAGACGTCCGAACGTTCGTTTGAAGTGTTGGGTGTTGCGGGTCATCCCTGAAGGCACCCCCCAAGGCAAGGGGGTAAATTGTGTTCGGCTGTGAGCCTCGACTCAAAGGAGAAAGCAATGAGATTTCCCGTTCGCGCACTGAGCTTCCTGGTCATGACTTCGCTGACCGCCGGTGCCGCCCTGGCCCAGAAAGGCGAGACCGTCAAGATCGCCTGGATCGACCCCCTCTCGGGCCTGATGGCCAGCGTGGGCCAGAACCAGCTCAAGAGCTACCAGTTCGTCTCAGAAAAGCTCAACGCCAGCAACCCCGCCGGCGTGAAGTTCGAAATCATCAGCATCGACAACAAGCTCAGCCCCGCCGAATCCCTCAACGCCCTGAAGTCGGCCGTTGACCAGGGTGTGCGCTACGTGGTGCAGGGCCTGGGCTCCGGTGCCGCTGGCGCCCTGGTGGACGCCATCAACAAGCACAACGAGCGCAACCCCGGCAAGGAAGTCGTCTTCCTGAACTACGCCGCGGTGGACCCCGACCTGACCAACAGCAAGTGCAGCTTCTGGCACTTCCGCCTGGACGCGGACACCTCCATGAAGATGGAGGCCATGACCACCTTCATGAAGGACCAGAAGGAGATCCAGAAGGTCTACCTGATCAACCAGAACTACGCGCACGGTCAGCAGGTCTCCAAGTACGCCAAGGAAAACCTCAAGCGCAAGCGCCCCGATGTGCAGGTGGTCGGCGACGACCTGCACCCGCTGGCCCAGGTGCGTGACTTCGCGCCCTACGTGGCCAAGATCAAGGCCTCGGGTGCCGACACCGTGATCACCGGCAACTGGGGCTCCGACCTGGCCCTGCTGGTCAAGGCCGCCAACGACGCGGGCCTGACCGCCAAGTTCTACACCTACTACGCCAACTTCGGGGGCACCCCGACCGCGTTGGGCAAGGCCGCCGATGGCCGTGTCTTCCAGGTCGGCTACGGGCACTACAACCTGGGCGGTGTGGCCGGTCAGTTGACCAGCGAGTTCAAGAAGCGTTTCAACGACGACTACTACTCGCAGGCCACTTACTCGGCCCTGGTGATGCTGGCTCAGGGCATGGCCAATGCCAAGTCCACCGATCCGGTGAAGGTCGCTCATGCCATGGAAGGCTTGAAGTTCAAGTCCTTCAATGGCGAAGTCGAAATGCGCAAGTCGGACCACCAGTTGCAGCAGCCGCTGTTCATCGCGCGTTGGGCGCCGCTGGACGCCAAGAACACCTACGACGTCGAGAAGACCGGCATGACCTTCGTGCCCGTCAAGGCCTTTGACTCGTATGTGTCGAGCACGCCGACTTCCTGCCAGATGAAGCGTCCTTCGTGATGCGCCATCGCTGAGGAACTGCTCCTCTCCTGAAGTACCCGACCGATCGTTTCCTGCATGGGGACGATCGGTCGTTTCGTGTTCGACGTGGCCCGCCCGGCCTGACCGGTCGGTGGGTCTCCCGGTTCCGCGCGGCAGCAGTCGCCGGAGTCCCGCATGCCCGGTGATCCCGTCGGCATGCATCACGCTTGCCTGACATGGAAACCTTTTTCGTCTTCTTCCTGAATGGCATCAGCTACGGGCTGCTGCTGTTCATGCTGAGTTCGGGCCTGACCCTGATCTTCAGCATGATGGGTGTGCTCAATTTCGCGCACACCAGTTTCTACATGCTCGGTGCCTACATCGCGTACGCGCTGACAGGCATCATCGGCTTCTTCCCCTCGCTGGTGCTCTCGCCGATCCTGGTGGGCCTGCTGGGGGCGGCGTTCGAACGCTACAGCCTGCGCAAGGTGCACGTGTATGGCCACGTGCCCGAGCTGCTGGTGACGTTCGGTCTGTCCTACGTGGTGCTCGAAGTGGTTCGCCTGGTCTGGGGCCCGGCCAACGTCGACTACCGTGTGCCCGAGGCGCTCAGCGGTCCGCTGTTCACCATGGCCAACGTGCCGGGACAGGGCCTGAGCTGGATGGCCGGGGCAGGTGACACCGCCCTGTGCGCCACCGCCGGCACCAGTTGCACGCAGTTCCCGATCTACCGTGGCTTCATGGCCATGGTGGCGCTGTTCATGCTGGGCTCGCTGTGGCTGCTGCTCACCCGCACCCGCATCGGCCTGATCATCCAGGCCGCGCTCACCCACCCCGACATGACCCAGTCGCTGGGGCACAACGTGCCGCGCGTGATGATGGGCGTCTTCGGTGGTGGTTGCGCGCTGGCCGGCCTGGCGGGCGTGATCGGCGGCAACGCCTTTGTCACCGAGCCCAACATGGCCGCATCGGTGGGCGCCATCATCTTCGTGGTGGTGGTGGTCGGGGGGATGGGCTCGCTGGCCGGGGCCTTCCTGGCCTCGCTGATCATCGGCCTGATCCAGACCTTTGCCGTGGTGATCGACGTCTCTGGCCTGACCTTGCTCGAGAAGCTGGGCAGCCCGGTGGACTTTGAACACTGGGCCTACCCGCTGCTCAAGATCTCGGTGTCGCAGATGGCGCCGATCCTGCCTTACCTCCTCCTGGTGCTGATCCTGATCTTCAGACCCAAGGGCCTGCTGGGCACGCGCGAGGAGTAAACCATGTCATCACAAGCCTATACCTTCCGACCCTGGAACGTCGGCCGCATCATCCTGTGGTCGCTGTTCGCCATCGTCCTGCTGGTGGCCCCCAAGCTGTTCACCAGCAGCCTGTCCATGACCATGCTCACGCAGATGGGCATCGCCATCGTCGTTTGCCTGTCCTACAACATGCTGCTGGGGCAGGGGGGCATGCTCTCCTTCGGCCATGCCGTGTACTCGGGCCTGGGCTCGTTCGCCGCCATCCACACGCTCAACAAGGTGGGGGCGGGCGAGTGGGCCATCCCGGTCAGCCTGATCCCCATCGTGGGCGGTCTGGCGGGGCTGCTCGTGGCCGCGCTGCTGGGCGCTGTCAGCACCAAGAAGTCGGGCAACACCTTCGCCATGATCACGCTGGGCGTGGGCGAGCTGGTGTGGTCGATGTCGCTGATGCTGCCGGAGTTCTTCGGCGGTGAAGGCGGTGTCTCGAGCAACCGCGTGGTGGGCGAGCCCGTCATGGGCATCACCTTCGGGCCGCAGACGCAGGTCTACTACCTCATCGCGTTCTACTGCTTCGTGTGCACGGTGCTGATGTTCGCGTTCACGCAGACCCCGCTGGGGCGCATGCTCAACGCGGTGCGCGACAACCCCGAGCGCGTCGAGTTCATCGGCTACGACACCCAGCGCGTGCGCTACATCGCCTTCATGATCGCGGGCTTTTTCGCGGGCATCGCGGGCGGCCTGTACACGATCAATTTCGAGATCGTGACGGCCGAGGTGGTGGGCGCGCACCGCTCGGGTGCTTACCTGCTGTTCACCTTCCTGGGTGGGGCGCTGTTCTTCTTCGGGCCGATCATCGGCGCGGTGCTGATGGTGCTGGCCACGGTGCTGTTGTCGGAGCTGACCAAGGCCTGGCTGCTGTACCTGGGCGTGTTCTTCCTGCTGATGGTGATGTACGCGCCGGGCGGCATCTCCAGCCTGATCATGATGAACCTGCGCGTGGCGGCTTATGGCCTGCTGCGCAAGTTGTGGACGAGTTACCTGGCGCTGGCTGGCACGGGCCTGACGGTGATCCTGGGACTGTCGGTGATGGTCGAGATGCTCTACCACATCAAGCTCAACGAGGCCCTGGGCCCCGAGATGAGCTTCATGGGTGTGAGGCTGGACACGCACGGGGTCGATGCCTGGGTGGGGGCGGTGTTCCTGCTCATCACCGGCGTGGGTTGTTTCGAGGTGGCGCGGCGCGAGTTCATGCGCCAGTGGGGCCACATCCAGGAGGAGATCGAAGCCGAGAACCTGCGGCGCGATGGCCAGTGATGGCCTTTGCAGATCGACCCCCATGTGTCCCTCTATCGGAGCATTGAGAACATGAGTTCCGCATCCTCATCGAACGGCCTGGCCCTGGAGTTGCGCGACCTGCGCAAGTCCTTCGGCAAGACCGAGATCATCCGTGGCACCAGCCTGGCCGTCAAAGCCGGTGAGCGCGTTGCCCTCATCGGCCCCAATGGCGCCGGCAAGTCCACGCTGTTCAACCTCATCAGCGGCCGCATGGCCCCGACCAGCGGGCAGATCCTGCTCAATGGCGAGGCCATCCACGGCATGAAGCCCTACGAGATCAACCGCCGCGGCCTGGCCCGCAGCTTCCAGGTCTCCAACCTCTTCCCGCGCCTGTCGGTGTTCGAGAACATCCGCTGCGCGGTGCTGTGGTCCATGGGCCAGCGCTACAGCTTCTGGCGCTTCCTGTCGGACCTCACCGCCGTGAACCAGCGCGCCGAAGAGGTGCTGGACATGATCCGCCTGCGCCGCAAGCGCGACACCCATGTGGCCAACCTGACCTACGCCGAGCAGCGTGCGCTCGAAGTGGGCGTGACCATCGCGGGTGGTGGCAACGTCATCCTGCTTGACGAGCCGACCGCTGGCATGAGCAAGTCCGAGACGGCGAACTTCGTCAAGATGATCCGCGAGGTCACCGAGGGCAAGACGCTGCTGACGGTGGAGCACGACATGGGCGTGGTGTTCGGCCTGGCCGACCGCATCGCGGTGCTGGTCTATGGCGAGGTGATCGCCTTCGACACGCCGGAGAACGTGCGTGCCAACGACCGCGTCAAGGAAGCCTACCTGGGCTCGGTGCTGGCCGAGAGCCAGCGCGCCGAGGCGCAGGCCGCAGAAGCCGCAGGAGCCTGACATGCTGAAGATCGAAAACCTGCATGCCTTCTACGGCAAGAGCCACATCCTTCACGGCGTCGACCTCGAGGTCAAGCCCGGCGAGATCGTCAGCCTGCTGGGCCGCAATGGCTCGGGCCGCTCGACCACCATCAAGACCATCATGGGCCTGGTCGATGGCCATGGCTCGGTCAAATGGCAGGACAAGGAGATGCTGGGCGCCAAGCCCTATGACATCGCCCGCAGCGGCATCGGCTACGTGCCAGAAAGCCGCGATGTGTTCCCCAAGCTGACGGTCGAGCAGAACCTGCTGCTGGGCCAGCAATCGGGAGGAACGAAGGGGCGCAAGCAGGGCCGCTGGAGCCTGGACGACATGTACCAGATGTTCCCGCGCCTCAAAGAGCGCCAGCACACCGAGGCCGGCGTGATGTCGGGCGGCGAGCAACAGATGCTGACGCTGTGCCGCACGCTCATGGGCGACCCGGACCTGATCATGATCGACGAGCCAACCGAGGGCCTGGCGCCCAAGATCGTCGAGCTGGTGGGGCAGTACCTCAAGGAGTTGCAAAAGCGCGGCCTGGGTGTGCTGCTGGTCGAGCAGAAGCTCACCATCGCGCTGGACATCTCGCAGCGCTGCTACGTGATGGGTCACGGTGAGGTCGTCTTCCACGGCACACCGGATGAGCTGCGCGCCGACAAATACGTGCGTCGCGAGTGGCTCGAGGTCTGAGCGGGGCCTGCTGACATGGGCCCGCCCCGGGGGCTTTGCAACTGGGGCGCAGGGTCATCTCTGCAGGCGTCTCGCGCCTGTGTCAGAATCTAGCTCGATTCTTACAAGACTTCTTGTCAGAATTGTTTTTCAGCCGAGCGGACGCCGCCGGCCATCCTCCCCAGCCTCTGGGGGATGTCGGCGCCCGCGTGTCTTCACCGAACGCTTCCCGACACTGCCATGAGCGCTTCCTACCAAGTCACCGACGGCGTGGCCGTCATCTCCCTGGACAACCCCCCCGTCAACGGCCTTGGCCAGGGCACCCGCGCTGGCATCGTTGATGGCCTGGCCAAGGCCAACGCCGATGCCGCCGTGCAAGCCGTGGTGATCATCGGCGCCGGCAAGGTGTTCTGCGGTGGTGCGGACATCCGCGAATTCGGCAGCCCCAAGGCATTTGCCGAACCCAACCTGCACGTCACCATCGAAGCGGTCGAGCGTTCTGCCAAGCCCGTTGTGGCTGCCATCCACGGCGTGGCCATGGGCGGTGGCCTGGAGCTGGCATTGGGCTGCCACTACCGCTTGGTCACCAAGGGCACGCAGATCGCGCTGCCCGAAGTCAACATCGGCATCGTGCCGGGCGCCGGCGGCACGCAGCGCCTGCCGCGCGTGCTGGGCGTTGAGACCGCCCTGCAGATGATCACCACTGGCGCCTCGGTCATGTCCGAGAAGCTGGCCGCCGCGCCGGGGCAGAAGCTGTTCGACAAGCTGGTCGATGGCGAGCTGTTGCCCGCGGCCATCGCCTTCGCCAAGGACGTCGCCGGCGTGCGCCCGCTTCCTTCGGTGCGCGACCTGAAGGTGGCCGCACCGGCCGATGCCGAGGCCTTCAGCAAGGCCCGCGCCGAGCTGGCCAAGTCCCGCAAGAACCTGATCGCCCCGCAGCGTTGCGTGGACTGCGTCGAAGCCGCCACCCAGCTGGACCTGGACGCGGGCATCAAGTTCGAACGCGAGGTCTTTGAAGGCCTGGTGACCGGTGACCAGGCCCGTGCCCTGCGCCATTCGTTCTTCGGCGAGCGCGCCGCCAGCAAGATCCCCGATGTGCCGAGCGACACCCCGCTGCGCGACATCAAGCAGGTGGCCGTGATCGGCGCCGGCACCATGGGCGGCGGCATCACCATGTGCTTCCTCAACGCCGGCATCCCCGTCAAGCTGCTGGAGATGAAGCAGGAAGCCATCGACCGCGGCGTGGGCACCATCCGCAAGAATTACGAAGCGCAGGTGGCCAAGGGCAAGCTGGCGCAGGACAAGTACGAGCAGCGCATGGCCCTGCTCACCACCACGCTGAGCTACGACGACATCGCCCAGGCCGACATGGTCATCGAGGCCGTGTTCGAGGACATGGGCGTGAAGTCGCAGGTCTTCACCAAGCTCGATGCCGTGATGAAGCCCGGCGCCATCCTGGCGTCCAACACGTCGACGCTGGACGTGGACAAGATCGCCGAGGTCACCAAGCGCCCGGCCGACGTGGTGGGCCTGCACTTCTTCAGCCCGGCCAACGTCATGCGCCTGCTGGAAGTGGTGCGCAGCAAGCACACCGCCAAGGACGTGATGGCCACCGTGATGGCCGTGGCCAAGAAGATCAAGAAGGTGGCCGTGGTCTCGGGCGTGTGCGACGGCTTCATCGGCAACCGCATGTTCGAGCAGTATGTGCGCCAAGGCTTCTTCCTGGTGGAAGAGGGCGCCACGGTGCAGCAGGTGGACAAGGCCGCCGAGGCCTTCGGCTTTGCCATGGGCCCCTTCCGCGTGGGTGACCTGGCGGGCAACGACATCGGCTTTGCCATCCGCAAGCGCCGCCGTGTCGAGCGCCCTGACGTGATCTACAGCCCGGTGGGCGACGCCATCTGCGAACTCGGCCGCTTCGGTCAGAAGGTGGGCAAGGGCTGGTACGACTACGAAGCCGGCAAGCGCGAGCCCATCCCCTCGGCCGAGGTGCAAGGCTGCATCGACAAGGTGCGCGCCGACAAGGGCGTGACCCCGCGTCGGATCAGCGACGAGGAGATCGTGCAGCGCCTGGTGCTGGCCATGGTCAACGAAGGCGCTTTGATCCTGGAAGAGGGCATCGCCTCGAAGGCCTCGGACATCGACATGGTCTACCTGACGGGCTATGGCTTCCCGGTTTACCGGGGTGGCCCGATGCTCTACGCCGACATGCTGGGCCTGCCCAAGGTGATCGAGCTGATGAAGGGCTTCGCCGCCAATGGTGGCTCCGACCCCGCGTTCTGGACGCCGGCGCCCCTGCTGGCCAAGCTGGCCGCCGAAGGCAAGGGCTTCACCGGCTGACACCACGAGGAGCTCGCCATGGCGCACATCGAAACCCTGGTCAACGGCCACATCCTGGAGATCCAGGTCAACCGGGCGGACAAACACAACGCCTTGTCGCCCGAGATGTACCTCGACCTGGCACGTGCGCTGGGTGAGCTCAACCGCAACCCCGAGCTGCGGGTGGCCTTGCTGCACGCCGAAGGCAAGCACTTCACGTCGGGCGTCGAGCTGGACAAGTGGGCGCCCATCTTCGGCAATGGCAAGGGCTTCGAGGTGCCCGCTGGCGAGGTCGATCCGTTCGGCCTGTTCGGTGAGCGGCACCGCAAGCCCATCGTCATGGCGGTGCAGGGCAACTGCTTCACCTGGGGCGTCGAGATCCTGCTCAACACCGAGGTGCGCGTGGCCGCCGACGACACGCGCTTTGCGATGCTCGAGGTCAAGCGCGGCATCTTCCCCTGTGGGGGGGCCACGTTGCGCCTGCCGCAGCAGATGGGCTGGGGCGCTGCCCAGCGCTACCTGCTGACGGGCGAGTTCTGGTACGCCGAAGAGGCTTTGCGCACAGGCCTCGTGCAGGAGGTGGTGCCCGTCGGGCAGCAGCTCGCCAAGGCCCGCGAGATCGCTGAGCAGATCGCCAAGGCGGCGCCGCTGGGTGTGCAGAACATCCTGAAGTCCAGCCGCTTGGCGATGCACGAGGGCGAAGGTGTGGCCGCCCAGCACCTGTTCAAGGAGATGCTGCCCGTGATGCAAAGCGAAGATGCGGCCGAGGGCGTGCTGTCCTTCATAGAGCGCCGCGAGGCCGTCTTCAAGGGGCGTTGAAGCCCCCGCGGGTTCTGGCGGCTTGGGCCGCCAGCGCACCGTTCATCCACATCCAACGATCTGAACCATGACCCACCGCGCCACCGTTGACTTCCTGCTGCACGACTGGCTCAAGGCCGAGACCCTGTGCCAGCGCGAACGCCACGCCGAGCACAGCCGCGAGACCTTCGACGCCGTGCTCGACCTGAGCGAGAAGATCGCCAACGAGCAGTTCGCCCCCATCAACCGCCTGACCGACGAGCACGAGCCCACCTTCGATGGCGCCACCGTGACGCTGCCCAAGGAAACGGCCGTGGCGATGGCCGCTTTCAACGAGGCGGGCCTGATGGCCGCCAGCAAGGACGCCGACCTGGGCGGCATGCAGCTGCCCACGGTGGTCGAGATCGCGTCGATGAGCTTTTTCTACAAGGCCAGTGTCTCGCTGGCCGCGTACCCGATGCTCACGCGCGGCAACGCCAACACCATCCTGGCGCACGGCACGCCCAAACAGATCGAGGTGTTCGCCAAAGGGGGCTTCGAGGGCCGCACCTTCGGCACCATGTGCTTGAGCGAGCCGCAGGCCGGCTCCAGCCTGTCTGACATCGCCACGCGCGCCGTGCCAGATGTGAAGGGCGATGGCACGGGTGTGGATTGGACGCAAGACCCGCTGGGCAAGCGCTACCGCCTCAAGGGCAACAAGATGTGGATCTCGGGCGGTGAGCACGAGATGGGCGAGAACATCGTCCACCTGGTGCTGGCCAAGATCCCGGGTCCTGACGGCAAGCCGGTGCCGGGTGTGAAGGGCATCTCTCTCTTCATCGTGCCGCGCAAACTCGTCAAGGCCGATGGCTCGATCACGCAGCAGCGCAACGACGTGGCCCTGGCCGGCCTGAACCACAAGTGCGGCTACCGCGGCACCGTCAACACCCTGCTGAACTTCGGTGAGGGCAAGTTCCCCGTCAACGGCGAGGCCGGCGCGGTGGGCTACCTGATCGGCAAGGAGGGCGAGGGCCTCAAATGCATGTTCACGCTCATGAACGAGGCCCGCATCAGCGTGGGCGTGGGCGCGACCATGCTGGGCTACGCTGGCTATGAATACTCGCTGCAGTACGCCAAGGACCGACCGCAAGGCCGGCACATGGGTGCAGGCGGCAAGGACCACAGCTCGCCTCAGGTGCCCATCATCGGCCACACCGACGTCAAGCGCATGCTGATGATGCAAAAGGCCATCGCCGAAGGCGGTCTGGCCCTGGGCCTGCTGTGCGCGCAGCTGGTGGACGACCAGCACACCGGCAGCGGCGAAGAGGCCGAAAAAGCCGGCCTGCTGCTGGAGCTGCTCACCCCGATCGCCAAGAGCTGGCCCAGCGAATGGGCGCAAGAAGCCAACTCGCTGGCCATCCAGATCCTGGGCGGCTACGGCTACACGCGCGACTACCCGGTGGAGCAATACTGGCGCGACAACCGCCTCAACATGATCCACGAAGGCACGCACGGCATCCAGGGCCTGGACCTGCTGGGCCGCAAGGTGGTGATGAACGGCGGCAAGGCCCTGAGCGTGCTGGCCGAGCGCATCAGCGAGACCATCCAGAAGGCCGGGCACGTCAATGGCCTGGCCGAGCACGCCAACGCGCTGGCGCAGGCCTTGCAGAAGGTGGGCGCCACCACCAAGGCCGCCTGGTCCACCGGCGAGCCTGAAGCAGCGCTGGCCAACGCCACGCCTTACCTGCAGGCCTTCGGTCACACGGTGCTGGCCTGGATCTGGCTGGAGCTGGGCCTGGCCGCCAAGGCCGCGCAGGCCGATGGCCAGTGGGACGCCTCGCCACTGGGCCCTGGCTTCCTCAAGGGCAAGCTGGCCGCCACCGACTACTTCTTTGCCTACGAGCTGCCCAAGATCGACGCCTGGCTGGGCGTGGTCGCGCGGCGCGACCTGACCTGCGCGCAAGCCGAGGCCGACTGGTTCTGAAGGAGACACCATGCTGCAACACATCGTCATGTGGACCCTCAAAGACCCGGCCGACGCGCCCCAGGTCAAGGCCTTGCTGGACAGCTGCAAGGGCCTGGTGCCGGGCATGCACGAGTTCGACGTGGGCATCAAGACCGAAGGCCTGGAGGCCAACTGCGACGTGGTCCTGGTCTCGACCTTCGAAGACGCTGCCGCGCTGTCCGCCTATGTGCCGCACCCGCACCACCAGGGCGTGGTCGCGCAGATTCGCCAGATGGCGGCCACGCGCCACGTGCTCGACTACTTCGTCTGACCGAACAGAAGGCCTCAAGCCATGACCACTCCCCACATCGTCCAGCAACTCTTCGACCTCACGGGCAAGACGGCCCTGATCACCGGCGGCTCGCGCGGGCTGGGCCTGCAGATGGCCCACGCGCTGGGCGAGGCCGGTGCCAAGGTGGTCATCAGCTCGCGCAAGGCCGCCGACCTGGAGCAGGCGGTGATGGCCCTGCAGGACGCGGGCATCGACGCACGCTGGATCGCGGCCGATGCGGGCAACCCGCAGGACATCCAGCGCCTGGCCGATGAAACGCTCGAGCGCGTGGGCGACGTGGACATCCTCGTCAACAACGCTGGTGCCACCTGGGGCGCGCCCGCTGCCGAGTACCCGCTCGAGGCCTGGGACAAGGTGATGAACCTCAATGTGCGCGGCTACTTCCTGCTGTCCCAAGCCATCGCCAAAGCCAGCATGATCCCGCGCAAGCAGGGCCGCATCATCAACGTGGCCTCCATCGCCGGGCTGGGCGGCAACCACCCTTTCATGCAGACGATCGCCTACAACACCAGCAAGGGCGCCGTGGTGAATTTCACCAAGGCGCTGGCTTGCGAGTGGGGGCGCCTGGGCATCCGCGTCAACGCGCTCGCGCCGGGGTTCTTTCCCAGCAAGATGACCGCTGGCACGCTGGCCGCGGTGGGTGAAGACCGGCTGGCGGCCAGCGCGCCGCTGCAGCGGCTGGGCGACGACGAGGACCTCAAGGGCGCGACGCTGCTGTTCGCGTCCGAGGCGGGCAAGCACATCACCGGTCAGGTGCTGGCGGTCGATGGCGGCGTGAGCGCCGTGGTCGGCGGCTGAGGGCGGCCTGCGCGCCATGGCCATCCCGTTCCCCGTCCACATCCCTTTCCTGGTCGGCATCGGTGCCGAGCTGCAACGCTTTGCCGACGGCGAGGCCGAGATCTCGCTCGACGTGCAGGAGCCGCACACCAACTCCTTCGGCGTGGCGCATGGCGGACTGCAGATGACCCTGCTGGACGTGGCCATGGCCCATGCGGCGCGCAGCCGCCACCTCGACCAGCCGGGCGGTGGCCCCGGCCTCGTCACGGTCGAGATGAAAACCAGTTTCATGCGCCCGGCGCAGGGCCGCATCCGCGTGCTCGGCCACGTGCTGCACGCCACCGCTTCCATGGCCTTCACCGAAGGCCGCGTGCTCGACGAGCAGGGCCGCATCTGTGCCCACGCCACGGGCACCTTCAAGTTCCTTCGCGCGTTGCCCACGGCCGACCGAGAGGTCAAGCCGCTGGCGCGCCATGCCGGCTCGGACTGATCTCCAGCAGCCGGCTCCCTTGGCAAACCAGGAGTCCACAAGATGAGCCTGATCAATCACCAGATCCTGCTGGCTTCGCGCCCCGCGGGCGAACCCACCGTCGACAACTTCAAGCTGGTTGAAGCGCCGGTGCCCACCGCCGAGCAGCTGGCCGATGGCCAGGTGCTCGTGCGCCACCATTACCTCTCGCTCGACCCCTACATGCGCGGCCGCATGAACGACAGCAAGAGCTACGCCGAACCTCAGCCACTGGGCAGCGTGATGATCGGCGGCACGGTGGGCGAGGTGGTGGCCAGCAAGCACGCGCGCTTTGCCGTGGGCGATCACGTCGTCGGCATGGGCGGCTGGCAGGAATACAGCGTGGTCGATGCCAACCAGCGTGGCATCCTCAACAAGGTCGACACCCGTCAGATCCCGCTGTCGGCCTACCTGGGCTCGGTCGGCATGCCTGGCGTGACGGCCTGGTACGGCCTGATGAAGATCATCGCGCCCAAGGCCGGCGAGACCATCGTGGTCAGCGCCGCCAGTGGCGCGGTGGGCAGCGTGGTGGGTCAGTTGGCCAAGGTGCACGGCTGCCGCGTGGTCGGCATCGCGGGCGGTCCCGAGAAGTGCCGCTACGTGACCGATGAGTTGGGCTTCGATGCCTGCCTGGACCACAAGCAACTGACCGATTTGCGCAGCTTCTCGTCCGCGCTGAAGGCCGCTGCGCCCAACGGCATCGACGGATGCTTCGAGAATGTCGGTGGCATCGGCCTGGACGCCGTGATGCTGCGCGCCAACGCCTTCGCCCGCGTGGCCTTGTGCGGGCTGATCGCGGGCTACAACGGCGAACCCCTGGTCATGCAGAACCCCGCCCTGATCCTGGTCAACCGCATGAAGTTCGAAGGTTTCATCGTGAGCGAGCACCCCGAGGTGTGGCCCGAGGCCATGCAGGAGCTCGGCGCTCTGGTGGCGTCCGGCCGCATGAAGTTCCGCGAGTCGGTGGCGCAAGGCATCGCCAGTGCCCCCGAGGCCTTCCTGGGCCTGCTCAAGGGCCGCAACTTCGGCAAGCAGCTGGTCAAGCTGATCTGACCCTTCTCTTCGACCCCTTCGACCTCTTCGACGACGAACCCGACATGTCTGCTCAACACCTCACCATCCGCCCTGGCCAGACGGCCGTGATCACCGGCGCCGCCAGCGGCTTCGGCCTGGAGCTGGCCCGCCTGGGCGCGAAACAGGGCCTGAACCTCGTCATCACCGACGTGCAGCAGGACGCGCTCGATGCCGCGCTGGCCGAGCTCACCGGCATGGGCGCCAAGGTGGCGGCCCTGCGCGGCGATGTCTCGCGTGCCGAAGACGTGCAGGCCCTGGCCGACCTGTGCATGGAGCGTTTCGGTGCGCCGCACATCGTCATCAACAACGCAGGCGTGGCCCATGGTGGCCTGATCTGGGAGCACACCCAGCGCGACTGGGAATGGGTGCTGGGCGTGAACCTGTTCGGTGTGGTGCATGGCGTGCGCGTGTTCACGCCGCTGATGCTCGAAGCTGCGCGCAAGGATGCTTCGTACCAGGGCCACATCGTCAACGTGGCCTCGATGGCGGGCTTGCTCAACTCGCCCAACATGGGCGCCTACAACGTCAGCAAGCACGCGGTGGTGAGCCTGTCCGAGACGCTCTATCAGGACCTGTCGCTGGTGACGCAGCAGGTGCACGCCTCGGTGCTGTGCCCGTACTTCGTGCCCACGGGCATCCACCAGTCGCACCGCAACCGCCCCAAGGAGCTGCGCAGCGAAGGCAAGCCGACGGCCAGCCAGATGATTGCTCAGGCGATGAGCACGAAGGCGGTCACGTCGGGCAAGGTGACGGCGGCTGACACGGCCCAGCTGGTGTTCGATGCCATCAACCAGGGCAGGTTCTACGTCTACACGCACCCGCAGGCGCTGGGCATGGTGCAAACGCGACTGGAAGACGTGGTGCAGGGACGCAACCCGACGGATCCATTCGCGGGCAAGCCGGAGATCGGGGAGCAGTTGCGGGTGGCTCTGAGGCAGGCTGCTCAGGGTTGATTTTTTGTGCGGCGGCTGGGGCGTGGCCCGGTGGGTGGGGTGGGTGTGATCCGGCCCTGCGCGGGGCACCACCGAGCTGGTTGGGCCTTCACCCCTTGAACATCGACCAGGTGGTTGCCAAGCCATGACACCGCACATGTCGGGCCGGCTCACACCCACCCCACCCACCGGACCCGAACCACCGCGCACGGCGCGGGTTGTGGAAGAGAAAAGGCGACGCTTGCGTCGCCTTTTCTCTTCCTTCTTCGCATGCCACGGTTTGTCGCGGGATGGGGGCGAGGGGTGCCTGCGCAGGCCCGACATGTGCGGTGTCATGGCTCGGCAACAGCCAGGCTCGTGTTCAAGGGGTGACGAAGGCGGCGCTCGGTGATGCCCTGCGCAGGGCCGGAGCAGGCACCCCTCGCCCTCAGCCCGACGCTCAAACCGTGCAACACCTCCAACCCACCAACCCTACCTCTCTGCACAGGCGTGAGTCGTGGCCAGAAGGTCAGCCCATCAACCGAATCACTTCGCGTCCAGCTCGCGGTGCCTTGACAGCACCACGCCCCGCTGCGCAAAGCGCTGGGTCAACTGCTCCACGCAATACACCGAACGGTGCTGCCCGCCCGTGCAGCCAATGGCCACGGTCACGTAGCTGCGCTGGTCGCCTTCCAGCGTCGGCAGCCAGCGCAGCAGGAAAGCCTCGATCTGCGCGATCAACTCGGCCGATTCAGGCTGCTGAGCCAGGTACTCGATGACCGACTGGTCCCGCCCCGTCAGAGGCTTGAGCTCCTTGATGTAGAACGGGTTGGGCAGCATGCGCACGTCGAAGACGAAGTCCGCGTCCATCGGCACACCCTGCTTGAAGGCGAAGGACTCGAAGACCAGCGTCAGCTTCGAAGGCGCGGCCTGCACGATGTTGCGGATCCAGGTGCGCAACTGGGCCGGTCGCAGCAGCGAGGTGTCGATGACGGTCGAGACCTCGCGCAAGGGGCTGAGCAACTCGCGCTCGGTGCGGATCGCGTCGATCAGCACCTGGTCGGCGGTGGCCGTCAGGCTGGCGTCGTGGTCGCTCGCGCGCCGACGGGGCGTGTCGGTGGCCACGGCCGGCACGGCCCGCACCTGAGACAGCGGGTGCGGACGCCGGGTTTCGGAAAAACGCCGAACCAGCGCGTCGGTGCTGGCATCGAGGAACACCGATCGCACCTTGTGCCCGTCGGTCTGCAACTGCTGCAGCATGGGCATCAGGTGGGGCAGGGAGTCGGCGCTGCGCACATCGACCGAGACGGCCACGCGGCGGCGGCGGTCCGGTGCGCGTTCGGCCTCGAGGTTGATCATGCCTTCCAGCAGTTCGGGCGGCAGGTTGTCGACGCAGAAGTAGCCGGCGTCTTCCAGGGCATTGAGTGCCACCGACTTGCCCGAGCCGGAGATGCCGGTCAGCAGCACGATGTCGAGTGTCTTCATGCGGGTTCCTTGCGCGCTTTGGTGCGCGTGGCGTTGGCTGGGGCGGCGCCTTGGGCGGCGTGCGCGGTCTGCAGCATCACGCGGGCATGGGCCAGGCTGGTGTCGCTGACCGCACCGCCGAGCATGCGGGCCACCTCGGCCTCGCGTGCCTCGCCGCTGACCTCGCCGATGCGGCTGGTGGTTTGCGCACCGTGCTGCGATTTGGCCACCAGCAGGTGGTGGTGGGCGCAGGCCGCGACCTGGGCCAGGTGGGTGACGGCAAGCACCTGGCGGCCTTCCTGGGCTTGACCCAGGCGCTGCATCAGGCGGCCCACGGTGTCGGCCACCGCGCCGCCCACGCCGGAATCGATCTCGTCGAAGATCAAGGTGGCCACACCCTGGCCTTCGCGCTGCTGCGTGGTGGTGACGGCGATGGCCAGGGCCAGGCGCGAGAGCTCGCCGCCCGAGGCCACCTTGGCCAGCGGGCGAGGCGTGCTGCCTGCATGGCCGGCCACGAGGAAGTCGATGGTTTCCAGCCCGCCGGGCTGCGGGCCGTCAACAGGCGACAGCGCCACCTCGAAGCGGCCGCCAGCCATGCCCAGCTCCTGCATGGCGGCGCTCACCGCGTCGCTCAGGCGAGGCGCGGCCTGCTTGCGCTGCTTGGAGGCTTGCTGGGCCTGCTTGAGCCACGCGGCGTGTGCCTGCTCGGCCTGGCGCTCCAGCGCGGCCAGGTCGGTGGCGGCGTCCAGCTCGGCCAGCTCGGCCTTCCAGCCCTGCAGCAACTCGGGCAGCTCGACCGGCGGGCGGCGGTGGCGGCGAGCCAGGCTCATCCAGGCCGACACGCGGGCATCGAGCTCGTTCAGGCGATCCGGGTCGAGCTCGGTGTGGCCGAGCACGCCATGCAGGCTGTGGGCGGCGTCCTGCAGTTGGGCCTGGGCCTCGCGCAGCACCTCCAGGGCGTTGCCCAGGCGCGGCTCGTAGCCGGCCACCGCTTCGAGCGCGTCGATGGCGCGTGCGGCCAGGCTCTCAGCGTTGAGGTCGGCTTCGGAGACGGCGTCCAGCGCCAGCTGGGCCGCGTCCAGGATGGACTGGCCGTGGCTCAGCCGCGTGTGTTCGGCGTTGAGCTCGTCCCACTCGCCGGCTTGTGGCGCGAGCTTGTCCAGCTCGGCGATCTGCCACTGCAGGCGCTCGCGCTCGCGCTCCAGGTCGGCTTGCTTGGAGCGGGCGTCCTGCAGGCGCTTGTGGGCTTCGCGGCGGGCCACCCAGGCGGCTTGCAGCGCAGCGGTGTCCACACCGGCCTGCTCGTCGACCAGTTCGCGCACGCTGTCGGGGCGCGTCAGGCTCTGCCAGGCGTGCTGGCCATGGATGTCGACCAGGTGCTCGCCCAGCTCGCGCAGCTGCGTGAGGGTGGCCGCACCGCCGTTGACCCAGGCGCGGCTCTTGCCCTGCGCATCGACCACGCGACGCAGCAGCAGGGTGCTGGCTTCGCCCCATTCGCTGGTGTCGAAACCGGCTTCTTCCAGCCAGGGGCGCAGGCGCGTGGCCAGCGTGGGGGTGAGGTCGAACTCGGCACTCAGGTCGGCGCGCGCCGCGCCTTCGCGCACCACGCCCGCGTCACCCCGGCTGCCCAAGGTCAGCTGCAAGGCGTCGATCAGGATGGACTTGCCAGCACCGGTCTCGCCAGTCAGCGCGGTGAAGCCGCTGTCCAGCTCGATGTCGAGTTCGGTGACGATGACGAAGTCACGCAGGCTCAGGCGGCGCAGCATGGCTTTCAGCTCACTCCTTCGTTCCAGCGCAGCTTGCGGCGCAGGGTCGCGTAATAACTCCAGCCTTCAGGGTGCAGGAAGCGCACCTTGTGGGCCGAGCGCCGCACCGTGATGCGGTCGCGGTGCAGCAGGCTGGCCAGGGACTGCATGTCGAAGTTCATGCTGGCGTCGCGGCCGGCCACGATCTCGATGCTCACCGTGCCCGTGTCGGGGATGACGATGGGTCGGTTCGACAGCGTGTGCGAGGCAATCGGCACGATCACCCAGCCGCCCAGGGCAGGGTGAAGGATCGGGCCGCCGGCCGACATGGCGTAGGCCGACGAGCCGGTGGGCGAGGCCACGATCAGGCCGTCGGCGCGGTAGTTGGCGATGAACTGCCCGTCGACCTCGGCGCGCAACTCGACCATGCTGGCCGTGGCGCCGCGGCTGACCACCACCTCGTTGATGGCGTGGCCTTCGTAGATGGTTTCGAGCTCGCCATTGCGGTGGGGGCGCAGCACGGCGCCTTCGAGCATGTGGCGGGTCTCGGCCTCGTACTGCCCGCTCAGGATCAGGGGCAGGGCGGAGGCGACGTCCTTGAGCTGGATGTCGGTGATGAAGCCCAGCCGGCCCTGGTTGATGCCCACCAGCGGGATGTTGTAGCGGGCCAGCTCGCGCGCGGTGGCCAGCATGGTGCCGTCGCCGCCCAGCACGATGGCCACGTCGCACTGCCGGCCGATCTCGGCCATGCTGAGCGCGGGGTAGTCGCTCATGCCGGTGTTGAGCGCGGTCTCGGCTTCCAGCGACACGTCCAGGCCGGTGCGGGCCAGCAGGTGGGCCACGTCTTCCAGCACGGCGCGGATGCCGCGGGCCTGGAATTTGCCGACCAGGGCAGCATGGCGAAATCGGCAGGGGAGCTGATTGGGCATGCGGGGAATTACACCACAGCGGTGTGTCCGCAGCCGCCCTGAAACCGGACGCCTGCGCAAGGGGGATGGGAGTCGGCTCGCAGTCCGTAGAATGGTGGAACCATGCTGGACGAACGTGCCAAGATCCTGTTGAAAGCGCTGGTCGAGCGCTACATCGCCGACGGGCAGCCCGTGGGCTCGCGCACGCTGTCACGCGCCTCGGGGTTGGAGCTCTCGGCTGCCACCATCCGAAACGTGATGGCCGACCTCGAGGAGCTCGGGCTCATCGTCAGCCCGCACACCTCGGCCGGGCGCGTGCCCACGGCGCGGGGCTACCGCCTGTTCGTGGACACCATGCTCACGGCGCGCGCACTCGGTCTGGACAGCTTCGGTGAGCTGGGTGCCGAAGCCCGCGACCAGCTGCAGCCCGACCAGCCCCAGCGCGTCATCTCCAACGCCGCGCAGATGCTCTCGAGCCTGTCGCAGTTCGTGGGGGTGGTCACGGCGCCGCGCAAGGCCACGGTGTTCCGCCACATCGAGTTCCTGCGCCTGGGCGAGCGGCGCCTGCTCGTGATCCTGGTCTCGCCCGATGGCGATGTGCAGAACCGCGTCATCTTCACCGCCCAGGACTACAACCCTGCCCAGTTGGTCGAGGCCAGCAACTTCCTGACCGAGCACTACAGCGGCCTGACCATCGAAGAGATGCGCGAGCGGCTCAAGCGGGAGGTCGACCAGCTGCGCACCGAAATCGGCAGCCTGATGCAGGCCGCGGTGCAGGCCGGCAGCGAGGTCGAGGCCGAGTCGCAGGAAAGCGTGGTCGTCTCGGGCGAGCGCAACCTGCTGACGGTGCAGGACTTCTCCAGCGACATGGGCTCGCTGCGTCGCATGTTCGACCTCTTCGAGCAAAAGACCCAGCTCATGCGCTTGCTCGATGGCTCCAGCCGCGCCGAGGGCGTCAACATCTACATCGGTGGCGAAAGCCAGGTCGTGCCTTTTGAAGAGCTCTCGGTGGTCTCGGCGCCGTACCAGATCGACGGCCGGGTGGTCGGCACGCTGGGCGTGATCGGCCCCACGCGCATGGCCTACGACCGCATGATCGAGATCGTGGACATCACCTCGCGGCTGGTGTCGAATGCGCTGAGCCAGAAATGAAGCGGGCCCCAGGCCCGCTTCAGCTCAACAGGCTGAAGTGCGCCAGGTAGCGCTGGCCGTCGGCGGTGCGCACTGGTTGCAGATGAAGGCTGATGGCGTCACCCCGTTGCGCGCGCAAGGTGTGCAGTCCCTCGCCCAGCGGCAAGTGGCGCGGCCCTATGAAGCTCAGCCGGAACTGCTCGACACCGCTGTCGGCGCCCTCCAGCGGCAGGACCTCGGCGAGTTGCAACGTCACGTCACGGCCCAGTGTGCTGAGTGTCTCGTAGCGCTCGCCCAGGCGGGCCTGCCAGGCGCCCAGCCCCTGGGGGGCTTGGGCCTCGGATGGCGAGGCGGGGGGCGATGGCGTGTGCGCGGTGCTGCTGGCGGGTGCGCTGGCCGACACCCACGGCGAGGCCAGCATGCCCGAAGCCAGGACGCTGCCTTGGGTCAGGAATTCGCGTTTCTTCATGTGGGGCTCCGGCAGCGTTCAGCCGCGAGGGGGGAACACGCCTTGCAGCGCGATGATGAAGTTCAGCGACAGCACTGGCGAACGGTTGTTGTGCGCCCAGCCCTGACCGCTGGGGGCCACGCTGGCGGAAGACATCGCCGTGGTTCGACCGGTGGCCCGGAATGCGGCGCTGTTGTCGCCCGTGGGCGCCACCAGGGACTGCGCGGTCGGCCCCAGGCTGTCGGCCGCCACGGCGGTCTGCACCGCGTGGGTGTGGGCTGGCACCTGATTGACCTGCAGGCTCACCATGTCGCTGCCCAGCGACTCGCCCAGCGAGACTTCGCTGAGTCCTGGTCCTTGGCCCGTGCCGATCGGCATGGCACCTTGCAGGTTGGGCAGGGCGAAATTGCTGCGGCCGTCGCCACCGTAGGTGGTGCCCAGGATCGAGAACAAAGCCGTGTTCTGGGAGATGGGCAGCAATTGCCCGTCGCAGAAGGCCCAGCCCAAGGGTGCGAAGTTGCCCGTGAAGATGCGGACCTCGCCGATGAAAGGATCGCTCATGGTTGCTGACCTTCAGCCCTGGCTCGGAAAGACCCCGAACAGGGAAATGATGCAGGAGAGCCCCAGGCTCGGGGCGCGGTTTTCGTGCGCCTGGCTTCCACCCGAGGCGCTGAGTGCGGCTGGGGACATCGACGAACCGGCGCCGCCAGGGGTGGTGCCGTAAAGGCGTGTGCTGGCGGGCGTTGCCAGGAGGCTGCCTGCCACGCCAGCGTTGCCAGAGGCCGCCGCAGAACTGGCTCGCATGGCGTGGGCGTGGGCAGGCATCTGTGCGGCGGTCAGGGTGACCTGCTCGACTCCGCCAGCCTCGCCAATGACACGGTTGCTCAAACCGGGTCCCTGACCGTGGTGGATCGGCACCCGACCGCGAAGGTCGGGCAGGGCGAAGGTGCTTTGCCCATCTCCGCCATAGGTGGTGCCGATCAGGTTGAAAAGCGTTTCGTTCTCGGCGATGGACAGCATGCTGCCGTCGCACAAGGCCCAACCACTGGGGGCGAAGTTGCCGGCGAACAGGCGGATCTCGCCCACGAAAGGAGTTGGCATGTCAGCTTCCTGCTCAGTTCCGGCTGGGGAAGATGCCCTGCAGCGCGATGATGAAGTTCAGCGTCAGGTAGGGCTGCATGTTGGGATGTGGCTGGCCCTGGCCCGTGGCCTGGATGGCCTGGGGGCTGAGGTCTTGCGTCGGCCCGCTGTTGGCGTAGATGTCGCGTCCACCTCGCCCCTTGGCGGCGGGGTGGGTGCCGACGGGTGTGGTGGTGTTGGCCACGTCGCCCAGTGCGTTGAAGGCATGGGTGTGCTGTGGCAACTCGTTGGCGGTGAGCGTGTGGCTTTCCTCGCCGACGCGCGTGCCCAGTGGCAAGGCGTTGCTGCGATGCATGGGGCTGCGACCCCGCAAATCAGGCAGGCCGAACGTGGTGCGACCGTCCCCGCCGTAGGTGGTGCCAAGGATGGAGAACAGGGCCTGGTTCTGGTTGATGGGCAGCAACTGCCCATGGCAGAAGGCCCAGCCTTTGGGAGGGAAGGCGAAACTGCACAGCGAGATTTCGCCGAGGTAGGGCTCCAGCATGGGGCGTCCCGGCGGTGTCAGGCCGTGGTGCGGCGGCGCAGCAGGCCGGCAGCCAGCAGGCCCCCCAGCACCAATGCCCAGGTTTCGGGCTCGGGCACGGGCGCGGTCTGCAGGGCAATGCGGATGTCGGCGAAGTTGTTGCTCTCGCCATTGCCCCGGTCCAGGAAACGCAGCCCGTCCAGGTTGACAGCCACGGTGTCGCTGGCTGTCAGGCGGATCCAGTTGCTGGCGGTGAGGGCTGGCAGGTTGGCGATGCCCACGGTGCCCGATGCACCGAAGCCATCGTTGAAACCAAGGGTCAGGCCGACGATGTTCTGGCCCGCGACAGCCAGGCCGCTGAAGGTGAAGGTGGCGGGCACGCCAGCGGCGCCCAGGTAGCCGGTGCCGCCGTCAGAGGCGCCCTGGGCCACACGGAGCCGGATTTCCGTGCCGACCAAGGAGATGAATTCGCTGGGCAGCAGGAACTCGCCACCGATGACACTGCTGTCCCCGGGCAGCAAGCTGCTTTCGGGGGCGAGCACGTCGCTTTCGGTGATGGGGCCGGGCGCGGTCACCGAGGTGCCGTCCCACAGGCCGCCGGGGGCGTTCAGCGTGACCGTGATGGGCTGAGCGAGGGTGGCTGCCTGGGCGAAGCCGGCAGCAAGTGCCAGCATGCTGGCGACGGACATGCGGATGAACATGGGGCCTCCTGAGGTGTGTGTGGTGGGTGCGCAAGTGCACGCCTCTGTATCAGGCCACATGGCATCGCGCCCAGCCCATCCCTAACTTGTTGATGGCGTTGTGTGGGGACCTACAATCTCCGGCTGGCATGCAGGGGGCCTCTAGCTCATGCTTGGTTAGAGCAGCGGACTCATAATCCGTTGGTGCCGGGTTCGACTCCCGGGGGGCCTACCATCCTTGCTGCGGGACTGAACGTCAAATCGTCCCTTGTTTGGGGCACTGCAGGCGGGGCAACTGGCGCACATTGTCATAAGTCGGTGTTCTCCCCAGCGCGGACAACCCGCGCGGGCATGCCCAGGGTCGGGATGGCCCGGATGTGCAACCAGGGAGTGACCGCTGCAATGCGCTGACGCCCCATGCCCGCACCATGCCCTCTCGCCACCTGATCAAGCTCGATCCGGAACTCCGCAGTCGCATCGGACTGTGGATGGCGGCGCTTGGTTACGCCTGCATGCTGGTCAGCATCGTCCTGCTGGGCCTGAACTTCCTCGATCAACTGCGCTGATGGAGCGGCACTGGAGGTGCCGGTGTGCCATGCGCACGTCAGCGGTGCAGTGGACGCGTTGATGGTGGGCTGTGCGCACCGCCACGTCCCGTTGTTGCACCAGATCGCTGCGTCTCGCCCTTGCCGCGCCCTGAGCCGACCCAGGGCAATTGGCTGGCACGCTTGATGCAATGGCTTCATCGGTATTACTGCTTTATCAACTCGTAATAACCGGAGTGAGCCGAATCATGTTGTCTGATGCCGTGTCGAAGCGTTTGGTGGGTGGGGCCCGGGCCCTGGTGGCCGCGGTGGCGGTCGTGGGGGCACAAGTGGTCTCGCAGGCGGCCTGGGCCGCGCAGCCCCTGAAGGTGGGCTACAGCGACTGGCCGGGCTGGGTGGCCTGGCAGGTGGCCATCGACAAGGGCTGGTTCAAGCAGGCGGGCGTGGACGTCAAGTTCGAGTGGTTCGATTACTCGGCTTCGATGGAGGCGTTTGCGGCCGGCAAGATCGACGCCGTGACCATGACCAACGGCGATGCCCTGGTCACGGGCGCTGGCGGTGCGCGCAGCGTGATGGTCATGCTGACCGACTACTCCAACGGCAACGACATGATCATCGGCAAGCCTGGTGTGAAGTCGCTCAAGGACCTCAAGGGCAAGAAGGTGGCGGTGGAGTTCGGCCTGGTCGAGCACCTGCTGCTGCTCAATGGCCTGAAGAAGGCCGGCATGAAGGAGTCGGACGTCACGCTGGTCAACGCCAAGACCAACGAGATGCCGCAGGTGCTGGCCTCGGGTGACGTGGCCGCCGTGGGCGCCTGGCAGCCCATCGCGGGCCAGGCGATCAAGGGCCTGCCGGGCTCGCGCCCCATCTACACCTCGGCCGACGAGCCGGGCCTGATCTACGACGTGCTGGCCGTCAGCCCCACCAGCCTGGCCGCGCGCAAGGCCGAGTGGCAGAAGGTGGTGGGTGTGTGGGACAAGGTGGTGAGCTTCATCAACGACCCCAAGACCCAGCCCGAGGCGCTCAAGATCATGGCCGCGCGCGTGGGCGTGCCGGCCGAGTCGTACGCCGCCTTCTTGAAGGGCACCAAACTGCTGAGCCTCAAGGAAGGCGCGGCCATCATGGCCAAGGGCGATGGCTTCAAGTCGCTGCACGGCTCCACCAAGATCGCCGATGACTTCAACGTGGCCAACGACGTCTACAAGAAGGCCCAGCCGATCGACGGCTACATCGACGCGTCGCTGACGAACGCGGCCGCGAAGTGAGCCTGGCCGGCCTGGCGCCGGCCTCCCTTTGACACCTGCTGAACGGGATCACCATGAGTGCCTCCGCCTGGTTCGCCGTGCGCGCGCCCCTGACGCCCCGACGCAAGCTGCTGCTGGGCATCGGCTCTTTCGTGCTGCCGCTGCTGCTGTGGGCGGCCGTGAGCTACGTGCCCTGGTTGTGGCACCCGCAGGTGCTGGTGACGTCGGCCGGCGAGGTGGACTACCTGGAGCCGGGCATGCGCATGGACCGCGCGCTGTTCGCCGACGAGGTGGTGGCCATGCAGGAGGCGGGCAAGGCGCCACCGCAAGGCACGCCGGCCAACCCGGTCTACCTGCCGGCGCCACACGAGGTGGCCCTAGCCTTCTACACGGCCTTCACGACCGCGCCCGAGCAGAAGGACGGCCTGTGGCTGCATGAGAGCCTGTGGCAGAGCATGCAGGTGATCTTCTGGGGCTTCGTGATCTCGTCGCTGGTCGGGGTGCCGCTGGGCATCCTGTGCGGGGTCTACACGCCCATCGCCAGGCTCAACGAGCCCTTCATCGAGTTCTTTCGTTACCTGCCCGCGCCGGCCTTCGGGGCGCTGGCGGTGGCCATCCTGGGCATCCACGACGGCCCGAAGATTGCCATCATCGTCATCGGCACCTTCTTCCAGCAGGTGCTGGTGATCGCCAACACCACGCGCAAGCTGGAGTTCGGCCTGCTCGAAGCCGCGCTGACGCTGGGCACCAAGCGCTGGAAGTTGCTCAGCCGCGTGGTGCTGCCCGGCATCCTGCCCGAGCTCTACCGCGACCAGCGCGTGCTGCTGGGCTGGGCCTGGACCTACCTCATCGTGGCCGAGCTGATCGGCACCAGCTCGGGCATCACCTTCTTCATCACGCAGCAGGCGCGTTACCAGCACTTCGAGAACGTCTACGCGGCCATCGCCATGATCGGCGTGATCGGGCTGGGCATCGACCTGGTGCTGGCGTGGCTGGGGCGGCGGCTCTTTCCCTGGGATCGCTCTCAGGGCAAGTCTTGATCTTGGGATCTCGGGGGCATGACATGAGCGACAACGCAGTTTCCAACGTGAGCTACCGCGATCAGTCCGAGGCCGTGAAAGCCCGCTTCGATCGGCTCAAGGCCCGCGATGTGGTGCTGGAGGTCAAGGGCCTGGGCAAGGTCTATGACTCGCACCAGGGGCCGGTGACGGCGCTCAAGGGCGTGGACTTCAAGGTGCATCGGCGCGAGTTCGTTTGCGTGCTGGGGCCCTCGGGTTGCGGCAAGTCCACCTTGATCCGCATCCTGGCGGGGCTGGAGTCGTATTCGAGCGGCGAGGTGCTGCTCGACGGCGACCCCGTGGAGGGGCCCTGCAAGGACCGCGGCATGGTCTTCCAGGGCTACACGCTGTTCCCGTGGCTGACCGTCAAGAAGAACGTGATGTTCGGGCTGGAGGTCAACGGCTCGGGGCGCAACGAGGCCGAGTCGCAAGCGCGGCAGTGGCTGGAGCTGGTGGGCCTGACCAAGTTCGCCGACGCCTACCCGCACCAGCTATCGGGTGGCATGAAGCAGCGCGTGGCGATTGCCAGGGCGCTGGCCAACCAGCCGCGCATCCTGTTGATGGACGAGCCCTTCGGCGCGCTGGATGCGCAGACGCGGGCCAAGATGCAGGCGCACCTGCTGGAGATCTGGCGCAACATCGACATCACCATCCTGTTCATCACGCACGACCTGGATGAGGCGGTGTACCTGGCCGACCGCATCCTGGTGCTCAAGGCCCACCCGGGCGAGGTGCAGGAGCTCATCGAGGTGCCGGTGCCCAGGCCGCGCGGCCCGCTGCAGTTCAACAGCCCCGAGTTCCGCGCCACCAAGGCGCACATCGAGGCCTTGATCCACCCGCCACATGAGGCCAGCGAAGGCGACCCGGAGCCCGACGTGGTGCCGCAGGTCATCCGCCTGACCAGCGTCGGTGACGACGTCGAGTGAGGAGCGCGACATGTTCTGGTCCCACCTGACTTGGGCCGAGTTGCCCGACGCCTTGAAGAACGCCAGCCAGGCAGCCATCCTGCCCGTGGGCGCGACCGAGCAGCACGGGCCCCATATGGGATGCGGCATGGACACCGAGATCGCCGACAAGCTCTGCCGCGAGGTGTCTCGTGCCACGGGTGTGCCCATGCTGCCGCCGCTGCCGTATGGCTGCTCGCTGGGCCACAGCCGCCGCTGGCCGGGCACCATCGCCGTGCAGCCCATCACGCTGATCGAGCTCGTCAAGCAGATCGGCGATGGGGCGTACGACAGCGGGGTGCGCAGGCTCTTCATCGTCAACACCCACGTGACCAACGCGGCGCCCTTGCGATGCGCGCTGGAGATGCTGCGCGCCGAGCACGACGACCTGATGGTGGCCGTCATCAACTCGCCGGACATCAGCGAGCGGGTCAGGGCGTTTCACTTCGCCGACGCCGTGGACTGGCACGCCAACGACGCCGAGACCTCGCTGATGCTGGCGGTGTCGCCCGAGATCGTGCGGGCCGACAAGCTGCAAGAGGGCGATGACCCTGACCGCACCGCGGGCCAGGTGTTTGCACACCCGGTCAACCGCACCAGCGCCAATGGCGTGACGGGCTTTCCGAGCCGTGCCACGGCCGAGAAAGGGCGCGAGGCCTTTGGCTGGATGGTGGAAGACCTGTCGGCGCTGATCCGGCGCGGGCTCTCGCAGGAGCCGCCTTTGCCGCATTCGTACTTCGAGCCGTGCTGGCGGGGCAGTGAGCCGCCGGGCGCACCCGCAGCGCGCTGACCCCTTCGATCGGCCGCACCGTTCATCGTTTGCTTTTGTCCTCGGGTCACGAGCCCGAAGGCCCTTCCTCGTCCGTTCTCAAACCCGGAGTCCGTCCATGTCGTCCCCTGAGTTGTTCCCCGTCAAGTCGCCCGAAGAGATCGCCGCCATCCAGCAGTCGCTCAAAGCCAAGGGCGTGAGGTACTGCATCGGCGCCTACGTCGACATCCATGGCGTACAAAAAGCCAAGGTCGTGCCCATCGACCACCTGCCGCAGATGGCGGCCGGATCGGAGCGCTACACCGGCTACGCGCTCGATGGCCTGGGCCAGGCGCCCAACGACGACGAGCTGACCTCGGTGCCCGACCTCGACCACATCGTGCAGCTGCCCTGGGAGCCCAAGGTGGCCTGGATGCCGGCCGACAACCACTTCCAGGGCAAGCCTTACCCGCTGAGCACGCGCGTGGCCCTGAAGAACGTGCTGGCGCAGGCCGCCGAGATGGGCTTTGGCATGAACCTGGGCATCGAGTGCGAGATTTACCTGCTGAAAAAACAAGCCGATGGCACCTTGAGCGTGCCCCACGCCAACGACAAGCTGGTCAAACCTTGTTATGACGTGCAGGGCTTCATGGACAACTTCAGCTGGCTCGACAAGGTGGGCAACTGCATCAACGACCTGGGCTGGGACCTGTACTCGTTCGACCACGAGGACGCCAACGGCCAGTTCGAGTTCGACTTCAACTACAGCGACGCGCTCACGAGCTGCGACCGCCTGACCTTCTTTCGCATGATGGCCAAGCACTACGCCGAAGAAGAGGGCCTGCTCGCCACGATGATGCCCAAGCCCTTTGCCAACAAGACGGGCACGGGCGCGCACTTCAACATGTCGCTGTACGACCTCAAGACAGGCAAGAACCTGTTTGCCTGCGACCCGAAGGAAGACCCGCGCGGCATTGGCCTGACGCCCCTGGGCTACCAGTTCGTGGCCGGCATCCTCAAGCACGGCCGGGCGCTGTGCGCGGCCTTCGCGCCCACGGTCAACAGCTACAAGCGCCTGGTGCGCCGTGGCGCCATGAGCTACTTCTCGTGGGCGCCGGTGTTCAACTCGTATGGCTCGAACAACCGGACCAACTCGGTGCGCATCCCGGCAGGTGGCGGGCGCTGCGAGTCGCGCAACGCAGATGGCGCGGTCAACCCCTACCTGGCCGCAGCGCTGGCCCTGGCCGCAGGGCTCGAAGGCATCCGCGAGGGCCTGAACCCGGGCCTGCCCAACGAAGACAACCTGTACGAGCTCAGCGATGCGCAGCGCCGCGAGCGCGGCATCGACTTCCTGCCGCAGACGCTGCAGGAGGCGGTGCAGGCCTTTGCCGCTGACCCGCTGGTCGAGCGCACGCTGGGCAAGGAGTTGCGCGACGAGTTCATCACCTACAAGACCCAGGAATGGGAGGCCTACCACCTGTCGGTCAGCCAGTGGGAAGTCGAGCGCTACAGTCACATGTTCTGAGGCCTTCGCGACCATCACGCGTTCATCATCCAACCGACCCAGGCCCCACCATGCCGAGCAACCCGACCCCAGCGATGGCGCCGTCAGCCGACCAGCGCAACAGCCCCGTGGCGCGCATCAGCGTGTCCATGCCCGAGGACCTGCTGGCAGAGCTCGATGGGATGGTGGCGGCCCGAGGTTTCGAGAGCCGCTCCCAGGCCATCTCGGAGATGATCAACCTGCAGTTGCTGGAGCACAAGCGACAGCTGGGCGACGAGGTGATGGTGGGCACCATCACCTTGCTCTATGACCGCTCGGTGCGCGGGCTGCAAAAGGAGCTGGCCGACCTGCAATGCGACCACATCGACGAGGTCATCAGCTCGCTGCACGTGCACCTGATGGGCCAGCAGATGATGGAAGTGATCCTGGTGCAGGGGCCCGCGACGCGGCTGCAGGCGATAGCCAACCGCATGACCACGCTGCGTGGCGTGGTGACGGGGCGCCTGCAGCTGATGGCCGCCACCATGCCGCCGCTGCACCCTCTGTCGCCGGCCAGGGGCTGAGGTCGGGGCTGAGGCCGACAAGCTGTCGGATCAGGCCTCGGGCCAGAAGAACCTGGTGCTGCTTTCGCGGCCGGGCAGGTGCAGCGTGGTCTGCACAGGCTCGCTGTGCGCCAGCAGTTGCCCGCGGCGGTACACCTTCAGGCGGTGTGCTCGCAGGCGCAAGGCCTCGACGGGGTCTCGGGCCTGCAGCAGCACGAAGCTGGCCTCGCAGCCAGGGCGCAACCCGAAGTGGTCGAGCCCCAGGATGCCCGCCGGCGTGCTGGTCACGGCCTCGAAGCACTGACGCATGGCCGCCTGGCCCGTCATCTGCGCCACGTGCAGGCCCATGTGGGCGACTTCGAGCATGTCGCCCGAGCCCAGGCTGTACCAGGGGTCCATCACGCAGTCGTGGCCGAAGGCCACCGGCACGCCCGCGGCCAGCAGCTCGGGCACGCGGGTCATGCCGCGCCGCTTGGGGTAGGTGTCGTGGCGGCCCTGCAAGGTGATGTTGATCAGCGGGTTGGCCACCACGTTGACGCCGGCTTCGGCCATCAGGGCGATCAGCTTGCTGACGTGGTAGTTGTCCATGCTGTGCATGGAGGTCAGGTGCGAGCCCGTGACCCGGCCTTGCAGACCCAGGCGCAGGGTTTCGGCGGTGAGCACGTCGATGTGGCGCGACATCGGGTCATCGGACTCGTCGCAGTGCATGTCGACCCGCTTGCCCTGCTGGGCCGCGAGTTCGCAGAGCATGCGCACGCTGGCAGCGCCATCGGCCTGGGTGCGCTCGAAGTGCGGGATGCCACCGACCACGTCCACGCCGCGGCGCAAGGCCTCTTGCAACAGCTCCCAGGCACCGCTTGAGCGCAGCACGCCATCCTGCGGGAAGGCCACGAGTTGCAGCTCGAGCCAGGGGGCCACGCGCCGTTTGACCTCCAGCAGCGCGTCGACGGCCAGCAGGCGCGGGTCGCAGGTGTCGACGTGGGTGCGGATGGCCAGCAGGCCTTTGGCAGCGGCCCATTCGCAGTAGGCGAGGGCGCGTGCCATGACGGCTTCTTGCGTGAGGTCGGGCTTGAGCTCGCCCCACAAGGCGATGCCTTCGAGCAGGGTGCCGCTCTGGTTGACGCGCGGCAGGCCGTGGCTGAGCGTGGCGTCCATGTGGAAGTGGGCGTCCACGAAAGGGGGGCTGAGCAGCAGGCCGCCCGCGTCCACCACCTCGCGGGCCGGGGCTTGCTCGGCGCTCAGGCCTTCTTTGACCTCCTTGATCAGGCCGTCCTGCACGGCCACGCCCACGTTGGTGCGCCCATCGGGCAGGCTGGCGTGTTGGATCAGGAGGTCAAGCATCGGGTCTCCTCGGGTAGGGTGTTCAGGTGCCGCTCATGTGCTTTTGGCGGCCAGGTAGTTGCGCCAGCCGCCGAAGCGGGTGATGTCGGTGGCGCCTTCGGTGCCGATGCCTTCGCAGATGAAGCCCGGCACGGTGCGGCCGTCGGCCAGCTCGACCTTGCCGATGCCCAGTGGGGCCGGGATGCCGGCGACGAAACTGCCGAAATGCTCAGCCGGCACCGACCAGACCTCCAGCGGGATCACCTGGCCGCCTTCGCCTTCGGACACACGCACCATGCCGGGCCGCGCCACGGGGCCTCCAGGCAGAGCATAAAGCTTGTAGCGTGGTGCCGAGTCGATGGCGCAAAGCAGGCGGGCCCCGCGGGAGGTGAGCTGGGGGTTGAGCGGCAGGCCGCTGAGGTGGGCACCGCACACGGCCACCGGGATGGTGCCGTTGCGCGCCGGGTCTTCGGTGAGCAAGGCAGCGGGCTCGCCATGCTGGTCGAGCGCGGAGAAGGTCGTGGTGGTGGCGCCCAGGGCGTAGCCAGCCGTGTCGACCGACAGGCTGCGATGCAAGCGGTCGGCCAGTCGCAGCAGGATGGTGTCCTTGTGCGCCGGGGCCGTGAGGGTGACGCCAAAGGGCAGTCCGGCGGCGTCGCCATCGGCCAGGAACCCGGCGGGCACGGCCACGGCGGCGTAGTCCAGCAGGTTCATGTGGTTGGTGTAGTGGCCCAGGTTGCTGTTGAGGCGGATGGGGTCGGCCTGCATCTCGGCGATGCGGTAGATGGTGCCGGCCGTGGGCGTGAGCAGGCAGTCCACGCTTTGCCAGACCTGGTCGCACACGCGCTTGAGGGCCTTGAGGCGGTATTGCGCGGCGAACAGGTCGGCGGCCGTCTTGTCTCGGCCGGCTTCGATGATGGTGCGTACCGGCGGGAACACCGCGTCAGGCTGTTCTTCGATGAAGCCTCGGATGGCCAGGTAGCGTTCGGCCACCCAGGGGCCCTCGTAGAGCAGGCGGGCGGTTTCCAGGAAGGGGGTGAAATCGATTTCGACTGGCGCTCCTCCCAGGGCGATGGCGCGCTGCACCGAGGCCTCGAACAGTCGGCGGGCGGCGTCGTTGCCGAAGAAGGCCAGGTCTTGCTCGCGCGGCACGCCGAAGCGGAAGGGGCCGCCCGAGAAGTCGACGCCGTGCGGTGCGGCCGGCCGGCTGAACGCGTCGGTGGGGTCGAAGGCCGCGGCGGCCTGCAGCACGTCGTGCGCGTCGCCCGCGTGCAGCGCAAACACATTGACCGTGTCCAGTGAGCGGCAGGCGGGCACGACCCCGGTGGTCGACAGCAGGCCGCAGGTGGGCTTCAGACCAATGAGGTTGTTGAACGCGGCGGGCACGCGCCCCGAGCCGGCGGTGTCGGTGCCCAGCGAGAAGCTCACCCAGCCCCGCGCCACCGACACGGACGAGCCCGAGCTCGAGCCCCCACTGACGAAGTCCGCGTCGAAGGCGTTGGCACAGGCACCATAAGGCGAGCGCGTGCCGTTCAGCCCGGTGGCGAACTGGTCCAGGTTGGTCTTGCCCATGGGGATGGCGCCAGCGTCCAGCAGCCGCTGGACCACCGTGGCGCTGGCCTCTGGCGTGTGGGCGAACTGGGGGCAGGCAGCCGTGGTGGGCACACCGGCCAGGTCGATGTTGTCCTTGATGGCGAAAGGCACGCCATACAAGGGCAGGCTGCTCGCATCGAGCCCTTCCAGTCGAGCGATGTGGGGCTCGAGTTCGGCCTCGCTGAGCCGGTGGATGAAGGCGTTGTGTGCGTCCAGGGCGCAGCGGCGTGCGGCCTCGGCGATCACCTCGCGCACGGTGGCGCCACGCTGGTAGGCGGCGCGCAGGCTGGCGAGATCGAAGCTCAGCTGGCTGAGGTCGCTGGCGGCGCTGGGGTCTGCAGCGATCACGGGGTGGCTCATCGGCGTTGTCCTTCCTGGGGGCTCAGCGGTTCAGGTTGAAGTTCAAGTCAGTGTTCGATCAGGATCAGCGTGTCCTGCCCGGCGGAAACGGGCGCGCCTTCGCGGCACAGCACGCGGTGCACGGTGCCATCGCAAGGCGAGGTGATGGCGAACTCCATCTTCATGGACTCGACCACCACCAGCACCTCGCCGGCTTTGACCACCTGGCCATCCTTGACAGGCACCTGCCAGACGTTGCCCGGCACGCTGGTGGCCACGAAGCGGCCGCCTTCGGGCAGGTCCAGTTCGGTGTCGGCGCTGGCATTGGCGACGTCGGTTTCGGTGGCGAAGTCGGCCTGTCCGCTGGCGATCCAGCGCTCGCGCTCGGCTTCGAACGAGGCTTGCTGGCGTGCTTTGAAGGCCGCGATGCTGTCGGCCTGCTCGGCCAGGAACTGGCGATAGCGGCGCAGGTTGAAGCTCGATGCTTCGATGTCCAGCGCATACCCTCCGTGGGGGAAGCTGGCGCGGATGCGCAGCAACTCGGCCTCGCTGACGGGGTGGAAGCGGATCTCGTCGAAAAAGCGCAGCAGCCAGGGCTGGGCGAAGGCGGGGTGCCCGGCTTGGGGCCCATGCCGCCAGCGGTTCCACATCTGCAGCGTGCGGCCGACGAACTGGTAGCCGCCGGGGCCCTCCATCCCGTAGACGCACATGTACGCACCGCCGATGCCCACGGCGTTCTCGGGCGTCCAGGTTCTCGCCGGGTTGTACTTGGTGGTCACCAGGCGATGCCGCGGGTCCACCGGCGTGGCCACGGGTGCGCCAAGGTAGACGTCGCCCAGGCCGAGCACGAGGTAGCTGGCGTCGAAGACAACGTTGAAGACCTCTTTGATGCTGTCCAGCCCGTTGATGCGGCGGATGAACTCGATGTTGCTGGGGCACCAGGGCGCGTCGGGCCGCACCGACTGCATGTACTTCTCGATCGCCAGGCGCGTCTGTGCGTCGTCCCAGGACAGCGGCAGGTGCACCACGCGGTTGGGGATGGTGATGTCGTCCAGCGGGGGCAGGTGGTCTTCGACCTCCAGCAGCACGCGCAACAGCTCGTCGCGCGGCAGCACGGCTGGGTCGAAGTGCACCTGCAGAGAGCGGATGCCTGGTGTCATGTCGATGACGCCGGCCAGGCCTTGGCCACCGTTGAGCTTTTTCAGCTCGGCCATGAGGGCGTGCACCCGAAAGCGAAGCTCCAGGTCCAGCACCAGCGGTCCGAACTCCATCAGCACGTAGCGGTCGCCTGCCTGGCGCACGACCACGTGGGGCTTTTCACCATCGGCGGGCACATCGGCCAGGATGGGGCTGGGGCAGGCGTCGATGCGGTCTTGCGGCGCAACCGGCAGGGGCGACGCCAGCGAAGCGATGCTGGCTTCGACCAGCGCTTCACGTTGGGCGGCTTGCTCGGCCGAGATGCGGTGAAAGCGAACCGTGTCGCCCGGGCGCAGCTGCCCCAGCTTCCACAGCTCGGCGTTGACCACCACGGCCGGGCAGACGAAGCCGCCCAGGCTCGGGCCGTCGGGGCCTAGGATGACGGGCATGTCACCGGTGAAGTCGATGGCGCCGATGGCGTAGGCGTTGTCGTGGATGTTGGAGGGGTGCAGGCCGGCTTCACCGCCATCGCGACGGGCCCATTTCGGCTTGGGGCCGATCAGGCGCACGCCGGTGCGGCTGGAGTTGTGGTGCACCTTCCAGTCTGCGGAGAAAAAGGTGGTGATGTCCTCGTCCTGGAAGAAATCGGGCGCGCCATGCGGGCCGTAGAGCACGCCGATGTCCCAATGCTGGCCGATGTCGGGGCGCGCATGTGGCGAGACCTGCTCACCCGCCGTGCCCGAGCCCGGCTCGGCCAGGTGCAGCACGTCGCCCACGCGCAGGTTGCGCCCGCCGTGGCCACCGAACTGGCCCAGCGTGAAGGTGGCGCGGCTGCCCAGGTAGGCGGGCAGGTCCAGGCCGCCGCCCACGGCAAGGTAGCTGCGCAAGCCTTGTTCGGTGCGGCCCAGCGTCAGCACGCTGCCGGCGCGCACGGCGTGGCTTTGCCACAGGGCCAGCGGCTGGCCATCGAGCTCGGCGGGCATGGGCGCGCCCGTCAGCGCGATCACGGCGTCGGCATGGAACTTCAGCGTCGGGCCGGCCAGCGTGCACTCCAGCGTGGCGGCGTCGGGCGCGTTGCCCACCAGCCGGTTGGCCAGGCGGTGGGCGAGGGCGTCCATCGGGCCCGAAGGCGGCACACCCACGTCCCACAGGCCCAGGCGCCCAGGCCAGTCCTGCACGGCGGTCTGCACCCCGGCGGCCAGCACCTCGATGGTGTCGGGCTGGAAATGGAAGGTGCTCAAAAAGCGCGTGACCTGGCGGCCTTCGCGGAACACCGGGTGCTGCACCACCTGGCGCAGGTAGGCCAGGTTGGTCTCGATGCCGGCCAGGCGGGTGTCGGCCAGGGCCTGATCGAGCTTGGTCAGGGCTTCGTCGCGGGTGCCTGCGGTGACGATGAGCTTGGCCAGCATCGGGTCGTACCAGGCGGGCACCTCGGTGCCGCGCTCGACCCAGCCGTCCACGCGGGCATCTGCCGGGAACACCACCTCGGTCAGCAAGCCCGCGCTGGGCTGAAAGTTGCGCGCCGGGTCTTCGGCGTACAGGCGCACCTGGATGGAGGCGCCTTGTGGCTTCGGTTGCAGCGAAGCCAGATCGGGCAACTCGCCCGCGGCCAGCTGGACCATCCAGGCCACCAGGTCCACGCCACAGACCTGCTCGGTCACGCCATGCTCGACCTGCAGCCGGGTGTTGACCTCCAGGAAGTAGAACCGCTCGGTGTCCGCGTCGTAGACGTACTCCACCGTGCCGGCGGAGCGGTAGTTCACGGCCTGCGCCAGCCGAACGGCGGTATCGAGCAAGGACTGACGTTGGGCATCGCTCAGGCCCGGGGCAGGCGTTTCTTCGATCACCTTCTGGTTGCGGCGCTGCACCGAGCAGTCGCGCTCGCCCAGGGCGATGACCTGGCCCCGCCCGTCGCCGAAGACCTGCACTTCGATGTGGCGGGCGTTCTCGACGAACTTCTCCAGGTACAGGCCCGCGTCCTTGAAGTTGGCCGAGGCCAGGCGCTGCACGGAGGTGAAGGCGTCCGCCAACTCGGCGTCCGATCGCACCAGGCGCATGCCGATGCCGCCGCCGCCGGCTGTGCTCTTGAGCATGACCGGGTAGCCGATGCGCGCGGCTTCGGCTTGCGCATGCGAGAGGTCATCGAGTAGGCCGGAGCCAGGCAACAGGGGCACGTCGCTGCGCTGGGCCAGTTCCCGTGCGGTGTGCTTCAAGCCGAAGGCCCGCATCTGGCCCGCCGTGGGGCCGATGAAGGCGATGCCGCCGGCCTCGCAGGCTTCGGCGAAGCCGGGGTTCTCCGACAGGAAGCCATAGCCCGGGTGGATGGCCTGCGCGCCGCACTCACGCGCGATGCGCAGGATCTCGTCGGCGCGCAGGTAGCTCTCGGCGGCCGGTGCGGGGCCCACGCAGAAGGCCTCGTCGGCTTCGCGCACATGGCGGGCCGAGGCATCGGCCTCGGAGTGGACGGCCACGCTGCGCACGCCCAACGCTTTGAGCGTGCGGATGATGCGGCAGGCGATGGCGCCTCGGTTGGCGATCAGGACCTTGTCGAACATGGGAGCGCTTCCGGGCGGGCCGTCCCGCGGGCGTGTGTCGCGCAGCGGGCCGTCCCGCTGGCCGTCGTGAACAGGATGTGATCGACTCGGTGGGTGTCCAGCAAGGCTTGGGCCAGGCCTTCAGTTCGCCGCCTGGACCGGGTCCCACACCAGCAGCTGGATGGGGGTGGGGTTGTAGGCGTTGCAGGGGTTGTTGAGCTGTGGGCAGTTCGAGATCAGCACCCACACGTCCATCTCGGCGCGCATCTCCACGTACTTGCCGGGGCCCGAGACGCCATCGGCGAAGGTGAGCTGGCCGTCTGCGGTCACCGGCACGTTCATGAAGAAGTTGACGTTGGGCACCAGGTCCGCCTTGCTCAGCCCGATGTCGGCGTGCTGGATGGCCAGCAGGTAGTTGTCGCGGCAGCTGTGCATGAACTTCTTTTGCAGGGCGTAGCGCACGGTGTTGCTCTCTGCCGCGCAGGCGCCGCCCAGGGTGTCGTGGCGCCCGCAGGTGTCGGCCGTGATGGTGAGCATGGGGCGGCCTTCGTTGCTCATCAGCACCGAGCCGGTGGTCAGGTAGATGCCGCCCTGGTGCAGCAGCGTGTCGGTGGCGCTGTAGTGCTCGGCCAGGTCGTCGGCGCTGTAGAAGATCACGTCGGCGGCCTGGTTGCCTTCCAGGTCGACGATGCGCAGCGTCTGGCCTCGCTGGACCTGGAACAGGATGGGCTCGCCGGCGGGGTGGCGCTGGTTGAGGCGCGCATCGGCCTCTTGCAGGGGGCTGTGCTGGATGCGGATGGCGGTGGCTTGGGGGGTGGTCATGGCGGGGCCTCCTCGGTTGCTCAAAGCGCGAAGACGTCGCTGTTGTGGTGAGCGCGGGCGTTCTCGCCGCGGAAGGTGCGGCAGAAGTCGTCTGCCGGTGCCGGGCCGCTGTGCCAGGCCACCACGCCGACCTGCGGCGGGGCGTAGCGCTCGTTCGGGTTGAGCGGGTGGGGAGCGGTCGAGATGGCCACGACCACGTCCATGTCCAGGCGCAACTCGACGAAGTCGCCGGCCTGGCTGTGTCCGGCCGCGAAGTGAAAGCGTCCCTCTTCGTCGACCGTCACCTTGCTGAACAGGTTGACCGGGGCGATCAGGTCGCGGCGGCCCAGGCCGTGTTTGCCGATTTCGATGAGCAGGCCATCTTTGCCGGAGCGGTGCATGCCGTTGCGGTGGGCCTCGAAGCGGTGCTCGCCAAAGCGACGCTGCATCGTGGCGGTGTCGAGCAGGGCGCCCAGGGGGTCGTGCCAGCCCAGGCTGTCGGCGGTGAAGCTGGCCATCGATCGGCCCATGTCGCTCATGAGCACGTGGCCGCGGCGGTAGTGGGCCGTGTGCTGTGCCTTGAGCGTGTCGGGCATGTTGTAGCGCTCGAGCGTGCTGTGCGCGGCGTAGAGCACCACGCTCGCGTTGGCGTCGGCGCCGAGGGCCACGAAACGCAGGGCCGTGCCGCGCTTGAGGCGCCAGGACCAGTGACCACCGCCCGGCACGCGCTCGGACCACAGCACGTGGTCGGTGTTCACGCCCACCATCGAGTCGGCGGGCAGGCGCTGCCAGTGCGCCACGGCATCGACCGGGGCCGCTGCAGGTGGGTTGTCGAGGGTGTGTTCGGGATGATGGACGGACATGGTGCGGGCTCCTGAAACGGCGGGACAAGCGCGAGAGACTCCGACGTCGGCTCAGCGCCTTCATCAGGACCTCCCGGGCTTTTGTCCCTCCGTGGAGCCGCCACCGCTGCTGCTGTCGCGACCGAGTGCTCTCGGACCAGTCTTCAGCCGGCATGGAGCCGGCCCGGAACCCTAGCGCTCATTCAGCCTGGATGCGGCGACCGCGGTCCGAGCTGCTCTCGCAAAGAGATCTGCAAGTTCGGTGCCAGGGTTGCGTCAGCCAGGTGGGTGGTGTTTTGCACCAACACTGTGCGCGGCGCTGACGCGGGCCGTCGGCCACGCGCTCGTGTCCACGCGGTAGAAGGCCAGCAACTCCTCGAACAGCGCCGGGTGGTGGGCGCGCAACTCGGGGCCCTGCTCGAAGAAGGCCTCCGTCACCACCGCGAAGAACTCCACCGGGTCGCTGGCGCCATAGGGGTCGAGGAAGGTGTCCTCTTCGCCCCGTTCCAGGGCGGTCACCAGGGACTCGAACTCCGCCTGCATCACGCGCGACCAGCTTGCCTGTCGCTCGGGGTTGGCCAGCGCCGGGGTGCCATCGGTCAGCCCTGTCTCGGAGTCGAGCTGGTGCGCGAACTCGTGGATCACCACGTTCCAGCCGTCGTGCGGGTCGGCGGCGCCCGTGAGCACGTCTTCCCACGACAGGATGACCTGGCCTTCCTGCCATGACTCACCCGCCCGCCAGTCTCGTCCGGACTGAACCACACCGATGTCGTCGGTGTGCTCGATGTCGACCCCGAAGGCGCTGGGGTAGACCAGCACCTGCCTGAGCGCAGGGAAATAGTCGGTCGGGCGGTTGAGCAGCAGCAGGCAGGCCTGTGCCGCGATGGTCACGCGCACCTCGTCATCGATGACCTGGCCCTGGCAGCCGACGAATGCCTTCTCGGCCAGGAAGACCTGGATGTGACGACGCAGTTGCATCTGCAGGTCGGCCGGCAGGCTGGCGGCCAGGGGCACGCTGCGACGGATGATGGCCCGCCAGGCCGGGGGGAAAGCCTCGGCCTGCTGGCGCTCGCGACGCTGGCTGACCAGGCGTGGCTGCCAGATGAACCACGCGATGAGCAGCAATGCCAGGACGGTGACGATCAGGATGGGCAAGGTGAAGCTGAGCGAGGAGCGGGCAGGGCGGTCTCAAGGATACACAGCAGCAGGCCGGGGACCGGGTGTGGCGCCTTGCACGAAATCAGGGCATGCTTGTGTTTACCGGTGCTGTTTGGGGGTTTCAAACCGGGCAGGATTCCTAGAATCGGTGCATTTTCCGCCACTGACCATGTCCGCCTTGCCACAAAGCACGCTCGATGACGAGGAACGCCGACTGGCGACACTGGGTCGCTACGGTGTGCTCGACACCCCGCCAGAACAGGCCTTCGACGACCTGACGCGGCTGGCCGCCCAGGTGCTGGGCACGCCCATCTCCCTGGTCAGCCTCATCGACCGCGACCGGCAGTGGTTCAAGTCCCGCGTCGGCATCGAGGTCTGCAGCACCCCGCGCGACATGGCGTTCTGCGCCCATGCCATCCACGGCGACGACGTCATGGTGGTCGAGGATGCCCTTCAGGATCCGCGCTTTGCCGACAACCCGCTGGTCACGGGCGATCCATTCATCCGCTTTTACGCCGGGGCCCCGCTGATCGCGGACGATGGCCTGGCACTGGGCACGCTGTGCGTCATCGATCGCCAGCCGCGCCGCTTTGACGCCACCCAACGTGAAACCCTGGCCCTGCTGGCCAGGCAGGTCATGGCTCAGCTCACCCTGCACAGGCAGTCGATGCACCTCGAGTCCCTGCTGAACGACCTGCAGGGGCGCACCCAGTTGCTGAGCCAGCTGTCGAACCGGGTGCCGGGCGTCATTTACCAGTACCGGCGGTTCCCGGACGGCAGCACTTGCTTTCCTTACGCCAGCGAGCGCATGTGGGACATGTTCGAGGTGCACCCCGAAGACACCCAGCGCGATGCGGCCGGGGTCATTGCCCGCGTTCACCCTCAGGACCTGGAGGGCGTGCTGTCCTCCATCGAGACCTCTTACAGCGGCCTGCTGCCCTGGCGTCACGAGTTCCGCGTCGTGCTGCCACAGCAGGGCACCAAGTGGCGATTTGGTGACGCGGTGCCCGAGCGACTGGCCGACGGCAGCGTGCTCTGGCACGGCTTCATCACCGACATCACCGAGCGCAGGCTTCACCAGGAGCGCACGCACCGGCTGGCCTATTACGACCCGCTCACCGGCCTGCCCAACCGTCGCCTGCTGATCGATCGCCTCGAGCGCGAGCTGGCCCACCTGCGACGCTGCGGACGGCTCGGTGCCCTGCTGTTCATCGACCTCGACAACTTCAAGCAGATCAATGACGCGCGCGGCCATGCCGTGGGCGACGACCTGCTCAGGCAGGTGTCCCAGCGGCTGACCAGCGTGCTGCGCCAGGACGACACCGTGGCCCGCCTGGGAGGCGATGAGTTCGTGGTGCAAGTGGGCAACCTGGATCCGGACATCGAGGTCGCCGCGCGGCAGGCCAGGCTGGTGGCCGAGAAGGTGCGGTCGGTGATGGAGGGCCGCTATGAAGTCATGGGCTTTCCCTACAGCAGCACGGGCAGCATCGGCATCACCTTGTTCCCACGCAGCGACGGCACCACCGTCGACGACCTGCTGCGCGAGGCCGACACCGCGATGTACCGCGCCAAGTCGGGCGGACGCAACCGCATCGAGTTCTTCGAGGCGAAGATGCAGTCCGAAGTCGAAGAGCGCCTGGCCATGGAGCAGGACCTGCAACTGGCCATGGCCGGTGACCAGCTGGACGTGCATGTGCAGCCGCAGGTCGATGCCCAGGGGCGCATCGTCGGCGGTGAGCTGCTGATGCGTTGGCAGCACCCGCAGCGGGGCAACGTGCCGCCCAATGTCTTCATTCCGCTGGCGGAAGAGTCCACGCTGATCCTGCAGATCGGACAGATGGTGCTGCAGCGCGCCTGCGAGGCCTTGGCCCGGCTGCAACAGGCCGGCCGGCAGTGGACGTTGTCCGTCAACGTCAGCCCGCGTCAGTTTCGCAGCCCCGATTTCGTCGATTGCGTGTCGCACGTGCTCAAGGAAACCGGGGCGGATGCGCATGGCCTGATCCTTGAGGTCACCGAAGGCCTGCTCATCGACAACTGGCAGGACACCGTCTCGCGCATGAGCGAGCTGGTGGCATTGGGCCTGCGTTTTTCGATCGACGATTTCGGCACGGGCTACTCCAGCCTGGCCTACCTCAAGAAGCTGCCCCTGTACGAGCTCAAGATCGACCGCACCTTCGTGCGCGACACGCCGGGTGACCCGAACGACACCGCCATCGTCGAGGCCATCCTGTCGGTGTCCCAGCACTTGGGCCTGCGCGTGGTGGCCGAGGGCGTCGAAACCGAAGAGCAGGCGGCCTTCCTGAAGTCACATGGTTGCCATTGCCTGCAAGGCTACCTCTACGCTCGCCCCTCTCCGCTGACGAGGTGGCTTGACGATGTCATGGCCTGAGCGCGGAGTCGGCGTCGTTCAACAGGCCAGCGACGGCGTGAAGCAGCCGCCCTCGAGGAGCTCGATTCGCCATGCCAGGGCACTCACGACCAGGTTGTCGCCCAAGGCTGTTCTCAGGTTCAACTCGACGGCCGTGGTGCCGCTGGAGGGTGCTCTGAGCGTGGTGCCATGAGGGGCCGACTGGTGCGGATCGCCGCGCCAATCGGCCTCGTCGATGCGTCCGATCAGCGCGCACGGATCGCCCGTCCAGCTCGCCTGGAGCAGGTGGCATCGCACGCCGCGCAGGTGCCCGCCGCTGAGCGACGGATCGAGCTGGCGCCGATCGCCACGCACCCGGGCCGCGGCCAGCACCACGATCAGGTCGCTGCCGTCTTGCTCGATGCGCGCGATCTCCGAGCCTGGCAACTCGAACGACCAGGGCGGGCCACCTTCGGCCGCGTGGCGGTTGACCCCGTCTCGTGAGTTCATGGCGCTTCGCCGAGGTCGCCATCTTGCGAGCAGGCCTCATCGAGCGGTGCCTGGAAGATCAGCACCTTCAGCGCACGTTCGGGCGTGGCGTCATCAAAGGCCGGTGGGTTGGGCAGTCGTTCGATGAAGCGCAGACCGGGGGCCGCCTCCTGCATGAGTGTGAGCAGGAACCCGGTGTCCAGCTTGGGCGAGTTCAGGCACAGCATCGCGTGGCCGCCCGGAGCCAGCAGATCGGGGAGCCTGCGCATCAGGCGCACGTAGTCCTTCTCGGCCACGAAGCTGCCCTTCTGGTAGGCCGGCGGATCGACGATGACGAGGTCGTGCGGGCCGCTTCGCTTGAGCTTGCCCCAAGAGCTGAAGATGTCGTGTGGCAGGAAGCTCGCGCCCTGGCCCAGGCCGTTGAGCGCGTGGTTCTGCTTGCCAATGCTCAAGGCGCCGGCCGCCATGTCCACGTTGACGACCTGCGAGGCACCCGCCTGCATCGCCACCACCGAGAAAGCGCAGGTGTAGGCAAACAGGTTGAGCACCCGTGCGCCCGGCTGCGCCCTCACGTGTTCGCGCACCCATTGCCGGCCGGCGGCCATGTCCAGGAACAGGCCATGGTTCAGGCCCCGGGGCAGGTGCACGCGAAAGCGCACCGGGCCTTCGCTGACCACGTGCGGGTCGGGCACCTCGCCTGCCACCACGCGCGTTTCCGAGTGTGCTTCCTGGCGCAACTGAAACACGCAGTGAAGCGGTTTGCCAGGGGCCAGCACCGACCAGCGCTCGCGCAGCGCTGCCACCACGGAGTCGACCTCGTCGTCGGACACCGGTTGATGGCTCGTCAGCAGCCAGACCGGCGGGTAGGCATCGAGTGACCAGTGCTCGCTGCCTGGGTGCAGGCCTCCGCGGCCATGGAAAACGCGTTGGGCGTCGGTCGGGGCGTCGAGTCGGGAGATGGCGTCCAGCAGGGCTTGCATGGCCGCGATTCTGACACCTGGCAACCGCCTCGCATCAGCCAGGTTGTCGGCTCAGCTCCGCGCCAAGCCGGTCGAGGTTTTGTTCGTTGGCCGGCTCGACGATGTGTCGCACCGCCTGTGCCACCGATGGGTCGTCGAAGACCTGCTCCCAGTTCAGCAAGGTGCCGCCGCCTGAAGGGGTCAGGGTGATCGTGAGCGTGAAGTGGGGCTGACAGACGTGCCGAACGACCACATGACGGTCGGTGGCGATGGCCGAGAAGACCGACTCGTTCGGATGGGCCGTGCCGTCGGGCCCGATCATGTGGAACACCCACCGCCCACCAGGCTGGAAGTCGAACACCTCGAAGCGGTTGGAAAAGCCCTCGGGGCCCCACCATCGGGCCAGGCGTTCGCCGTCGCGGATGGCGGCGAAGACCTCGGCTGGGGTGGCGGTGAAGCTGCGGCGGGTGGAGAACGTGTTCATGGGGGCTCCTTGCTCGCGTGCCTGCACGCGAGGTGTGCAGATTGACTTTACATTGCTGGGCTGCACCGCTCCGGTTGTGCCTTCACTTTTCCCGGTCGCACCATGAACTTCGATCCCGTTTTTGCCTTGTCCTGCAATGCGGCACTGCAGGTGCTGGTGTCCTCGCTCCTGGGGACGTTCATGCTGATCCCCTTGCAGCCCTGGGGCAAAAAGCTGGCTGCCCGGGTCAACATGAAATCGCTGCTGGCGACCCACATGGACTGGTACATGCTGGCCTTCATGCAATGGGGGGCGGCGTTCATGATGGACCGCTGGGACGCCGCACGGGACCCGGTGCTGGCCTTGCTGTTGATGTTTGGCGGCTGGACCAATGCCTTGCCCTACCTGCTCAGGGGCTTTGGCGTGAACGCTTTCGTGATGGGGGGCAACACCCTGCAGCGCGTGAGCGCGGGCATCGCTGGCTTGAGCGTGTTGGCCATCCTCGTGGCCTGGACGGCGATCATCTGGCGGATGATTGCGATCAGCTGAGGCGGGTGCCGTCAGGGCCTGGCCTGGCGAGAACCTGGCAGCCATTGCCGCAGTGCCTGCACCCATGGGTGGGTGTCGCGGGCGCCGAGTTCAAGCAGCCGAACCTCCAGTTGGCGCAGGCCACCTCGGCGCGCGGCTTCCAGCGGCGTCAGGTTGTCGAACTCTGAGCGCAGATTGGGATCCGCGCCATGGTCCAGCATGTAGAGGGCGACGGCTTCCTGCCCGGCCAGGATCGCGCCGACAAGCGGTGTCGAATAGAACTCGGGGTGGGCATGGTTGAGGCTCACGCCGGCCTCGACGTGGTACCTGACCAGGGCCAGGTCGCCCTCGCACGCTGCTTTGAAGAGGTCTTTCCAGTCTCCTGCAGACATCACGCTTCCTCTGTTTGGTCAGTCGATGTTCTGGCCGATGCGCCACAGCACGCCAGCGGGATCGAACAGGCAGAAGCCTTTCATCCGCCAGGGCTGCGTCTCGATCTCCGTGACCCTCACGCCGTGGCCGGCCTCGACACCACTGGCCTTGACGTGTTCCCACCATGCCTGCACGTCGTCCACGAGCAGGTGCATCATGAAGGATTCGGCCTGTCCCTCCGCGCAGAAGTCCTGCAGCAGGAAGCTGGCGTGCATGAAGTGGAAGCAGGCCACGCCATCGCCTTCGGAGGCCATCGTGAAGCCGAGGTCGCGGTAGAACTGTTTCGATCGCTCGAAGTCCCGCGCTGGCACGAAGGCCTTGATTTCAGTGACCTGTAGCTTGGACGCCAGTGCACCCCCGGTTTCGCCAGCCAACCCCCTGGTGTCGCGCTGCTTGAGTTGCGCCCAGGGCAGGCGCTCAGCAGTTACCCTTTTTGGCCTGGCCAGGTGGGCAGAACTTCCCATCGCCCGAATCGTGCCGTCCAGCAGGGTCGATCACGACCGATCCAGACGGGGTGTAAACGGCGCAGCCAGCGAAGGACGATGCAAGAACAAACAGCGCGATCATTTTTTTCATGGTGACAGCCTTTGGTGGTGAGGTGGTGTCCAGTTTATGCCCGGTCAAGCCACTGCGCGAAGGCGCGGTGTTGCGTTGAGGCTGTGAACTCACGCGGCAGTGGCTGCAGGACCGTTGGGGACGATGTAGCGCATTTCGGCGAACCCCGAGCCAATCTGCTTGACCGAGACAAGTCGAAGCGGAGGGCTTGTGAGACGACGAGGGAACAGGGGCTTGCCTCTTCCCAGCGTGACCGACCCAACCTGGACAATGATTTCATCCAGGAGCCCGGCATCGCAGAACTGCCCAGCCAGATCCCCTCCACCGACCACCCAGATGTTCTTGCCTCCCGCGGCCGCGCGCATGGCCGAATGTGCAGGCCGAACGTCGCCTTGCACGAAGTGCAGGTTCGCGCCAGGAACCGGTGGAAGTGACCTGCTTGAAAACACCCAGGTTGGTTGGGTGTAAGGCCAGGTGGAGCCTGTCTGCGCTGCCACCGCCGCCGAGTGACGCAGCATCCATTCGTAGGTGGCCGAACCCATCGCCAACGCGCCGACCTCGGCGATGAATGCCGGATAGCCGGTATCGTTGATGTCGCCGAGCGGAAACAGCCAATCGAGAGAGTCATCTTCGGTCGCGATGAAACCGTCGAGGCTGGTTGCCGTGTAGAACTGGGTCTTCATGGGGTTGAGAGATGTGTGGTCGGCCAGGCCAACCAGTTCAAGGCTTCGCCCCTGGCGTGGCCGAAGCGTGGATTGGCGCTTTGCCAACCAGGGGATGAGGGATGCCACCGTCGCCATAGGAGCCGATGACCTGAGCGATCACAACCTGATGGCCCCTGAGCCATTGAGATTGACGTTGTTTGGCCTGGAGGTGGGAAGGATGCCTCATGAGCGCCTGCAGCGCCTCCATTGATTCCCAGTAGTACACGTTCGAGATCAGGCCTGTTTCTTGGCTCTCCCAAGCCTCCTCACCGAGGTAGCCTGGAATGGACTTGGCAACTTGGGCGATGACGTTGTCCAGGGCGTAGAACTCGTCGTCGTACTGGCCCTTGGCGAAGGTGAATGTAGAAGTGAACATGTGTTTGAGATGGGGGCGCCTGACGCGTGTGTGAAATGGTCATTGGACCGCTGGGCTATCGCCTTCGACATTCCCCAGTCAGGGCGGCATCGTGGAGTTTTGGGCCTCGCAATAGCGCTTCAAACCGATCAGGCGCCTTCTCGTCGGCAAGGAAAAGCACTTCGCTGCGAGAAGATCCCCTGCCCAAGAAAGAAGAAGCGGGCGAGCCGATATCGAGTAGCGAAAGCGAGCAACCGTTGTGTGCCCATGGCGGTCTTCGAAGATCCAGGAGCCAGCGAACTTGGCAATGAACAAAGGCCCCTTGATCATTTTGATGGCGGCTCTGTTGGGATGAACGACCTGGACGAACTCAACGAGCATCTCCATGCCCAGCTTTGATCGCACGAGAACTTGCGTCCCAACGGTGGGGGGCTCATGGAGCCGCGGACGACGGAGATTGACTCGGGGAACGGATCCCACTCATATCGAACGCTGTAGTCCTGTGAGATGTGGCCAACCAGCTCCGCTGGTGCGGAAATTTCGATGGAGTGCTCGACGGGCGTCGGGGCCGATCGATCACATTCGACAAAGGGCTCGGTTTGCATGATGCCTCATCGGGCAGGTTCTCAGCCCGTCATGTGCGGCTTCGGCAAGGGCGGTTGTCATTGCAAACAACGCCCGTGGCGCGCCAACCATGAAGCTGAACAAGGCGAGTAAAAGACAGCGAAGAGGAATGGCCCCATGCCCTGGTCCTGATGTTTTGTGCTCTGGAGGCCAAGCTGTGCAGGGGATGGTGGTGGGGGCTGGTGGCTGAGCACTGCAGCGAGTGCTTGCTGAAAGAAAATGTCAGGCTGAAGCTTCATGTGCAGCCTTTCTCCGCTCACGCCACAGGTATGCGGACTTCGCGAAGCAGGCGATGCAGATGCCATTGCTTGCGTACAGCACGAGATAGTGAACGGCTGATAAGTGGACAGATGCCGCAGCTGCCGCCGCTGTTGCGACTGGCACCAGTGGGAGTCCGATGGCGATGAGCAGCCAGTCAGCCGTGCGCAGCCACAAGCTCAAAGGGGCCTGTTGAAGGGAGTCGCCGTGCGCCATGTGTCCTGCGACAGTCAGGGTTGCCAAGATGGCAAACAATGCTGCGTGGACCAAGAAGCAGAGCAATGCGACTTTCCATGCGCGAGAAATCATGAGAACGATGCCTGGTTGGTTGTGCGATGTTGCGCCTGACGCTCAAGTTCACCGGTGGCCGCGCGAAGCGCTGGCATCTTTGTTCAACGACCAGTCAGGCCTGAGGGGTGGATACACCGATGCCTCGCCACAACCACCCACCCATGAGAGCTCCTGTGAGTGTGCAGAAAAAGCCATGCACCAGCACTGCGACATAGATCATTGACGCGCCACCGCCTTGATACGGACGAATGCAATCGGTGTAGTACGCGAACAGAAGCCACGGGGCGAAGAAAAGCGACGCCGTGATTGCACGCAGTGGATTCTTCGTCAAGAGCGCCATCAGCGCTGGGGCCATGGGAATGGCAATGAAGGTCAGTGCGTCCAGGTAGCCGATGAGATCGTGACCATAACAGGCAAAGCTGTTGAATGCCTGGAGAAGGGCCACCCCAACAATGGAGGTGAAGCCAAAGGCGCGGGCGCGCCCTACCGGGATGATGACCATTGCAATGTTGGCGTTCGCTTGATCGCCCCGTCAGGTGCTGGCGAATGGCTCAGGGACTGCACCATTGGTCCTCGCAGGGAATCCCGTCGTTGTCGCCGTCCATTTTCACGCCTGGGCAGTTGCTCAGGAAGAACTTGGCTTCCGCGCACGAGTTCATTTGTGAGCAATGCTTGCGACCGTCGCAGCGGTAGCCATTGGTGGCGAATGGAGGTGTCGCAGCTCCCTCTCTGGTTGCCGCAGGCATCGCGGGTGCAGCGTTGGCGGGGGCTGTGCGGCGCTTCTTTTCCGAGGCGTTGAGTTCTTCGAGCGTTGGATCTTTCCGAGCTTGCGTCGAAGGGCAGGGTGCTTGTTGATAGGAGACGCTGCCATTGATGACGCACTTGTTCATCGTGGCGGCATGAGCACCTGTGGCAATCACGATGGTCGCCAGCAGGTGAAGTCGCAGCGAGAGTGTTCGCATGATGTGTGCGCCTGACGCCCGATTTCAGGGGCTCGCGCTTGGCGTGGCCAAGCGTGCTGTGGTGGAGGCGTCCCCTGCATTGCCCAGTCAGGCTGGCACGCGTCAACACTGGGGGCGCCCATCGTGGGGAAAATCAGATGCCAGACTGATTCTTCAGGGGGTTCCGATGCCCTCTCAGTAGGAATCCAGCGATGCCAAGCCCGAACATGAAAAGGGAGCTTGCTTCAGGAACTGAAGAAACCTGCGGCGCGATTTGAACAATGTACAAGCCGTCAGGCTTGTAGATGCCTAATCCAATTCTTGAAAAATCGGTGCTGCCTGATATTTGTCGAAACACCAGTGAGCCATTCAAGTCCAAGAATATCTTGTGCTCGGAAGAGGAGCTCCAGGTGCTGTTGGGTGAGGCATTGAACTTCCAAGTGGAGCGCAAGCTGGTGAAGTCTTGATTTTCGAAGAAATCGATTTCCACAGGGCCTTTCTCTCCCTCTCCCGTTTTGAAGAAGAGGTAGTAGCCGGGCATGTACCCTAGGTCAGTTCTGTCGCGGGTGGCATCGTTGGCTTCGAAGGTGAATTGATATTCGTTGTCGGGCGTGATGACGAACGCTGCAGCTGTCAGGGAGGCGAGGCCGGTGGCCAGCGCAGCAATCAAGCGATTAAACTTCATGCGATAAACTCTCTTTTGTCTTTTCAGTCTTGGGATTTCTGGTCGTATTATTTTTATAAATTCTGTCTGGTGTCAAGCATGGGCGCCCGTGTGCAGCGACCAGTCAGGCGCGTGGTGCAAGGAGAACATAGCCTGCTTCGATCGGGGCGACCACGGAAATAAACCGCAATGGTTCGTGGCTCGTGCATCTGACGCCATGCACTTCGCCTTTTTTTGCTACGACGACATCGCCAGGCGCGACCTTGACGGAGTTGCCGTGTTCGTCGATTTGATATTCGCCATGGCCCGAGAGGATCGTCCATGTATCTTGGCCTTGCGGATGCGTATGGGGAGCAATGGCTTGACACGGTTCGACATGCCAGGCTACGACGACTGAATGTTCTGATTCTTCTACCACTGAACGAATCGGCTCTCCCTCGCTTACTTGCATGTGGTCACTTGATTTGAATACGCGCTGACTGCTCATGGCTGCTCCGAGAGTTGCAGTGCGAAGTACGCAAGAACCACGCCGAGCACTTGGCGCCTAGCGCTCAAGGTAAGCGGCGCCGGAGCACCGAAGGTGCGCAGGGGAGCAACACAGGCCAGTGGCACGGCGAGGGCATGACCTGTGTTGGCGTCCGCTTGACCACACAGTTAGGCGCGCTTGCGACGGTGCAAGGAAATCAATGAGGCAACACCCATTGACATCAGCACGCACGTCGATGGCTCCGGGATTGCCGTAATGGTTGCAACGGCGAGCCTAGGCATCTCATCCGTGCTTGTGTACGGGAAGTCGAGGTGGCTCGTGAAGTTAGAGCCAAAGGTGTGGATTGGTTTATCCGACACGATGCCGAACAAGTCGCTGCTGGTAACGACCCGATCGCCGACTCGCCAGTATTTTAAGGATGATGCAGTGCCCTGCCATTTGACGATATTGGTCGTCTCGGTCAATTCAATGGTGCGAAGGTTGTCAAAAAAATAAGCCTGCCAAGAAACGTAGGCGGGAGTGTCAATGTTTGCAAGGTTGGCGTTGACCCCAATTTTCCCTTTGAACGGTGCTTCGGCCGTTGATTGCAATGTGGTTGTGTATGCGCCAGTTATGTTATCAAAGATAACAGAGATGCTTAGCAAGTCTGCGCCAGTCTGTCTGGTCTGATCATTCGTTCCATCGATAAATGAAAACGTAAGAATTTCTGCGCCAACATTGCTCGTGAGGCAAGTTGCGAGTGCGGCTCCAATCAGAATTCGACGCATTGGGTTCTCCCTGAGTTTAATGGTTCAACCGTGAATGCAAGGGGCGCGTGGATGTCGCGCGCCCCTCTCTTGAGGGGCATTAGCTACCTGATTAATCGGCGCCGGAGCACAAAGTGCGGAGTGCACCACGGCAGGCCATGAAAATGCCGAAGGCATGGCATGGCCGACGTGGCGTCCGAGTTGAACGCACCGTTAGGCTGGGGCCGACTGGTTGCGGTATTCGTGAGCGGCAGTGGTTTTTTGAATTGAGTATTCATGTGCGAAGTGCGGCCTGAAGAACCATGAACCAAAGGCCGAGGGTGGCAAGAAAGTTGGCGGTGAAGACGAGTCCGCGAAGCCGCACGTTTTTCGTGAGGATTTGAACGAAGCTGTGTGCCAGCCTGCCGATCATGAAGACCCAGCACAGAATGATGGCTGCAGAGTTGATCGCCTGGAGTTGGATGAGCAACAGGCAAGCCGCATAGAAGAGAACAGGCCATTCAAACTGATTGGAGAGATTTGCGCTGATGCGCGGTTCAAGAGACGCCCACGGATTTGAGCCATCGGCGCGCTGGCCAATGCCCCAAATATTTGGTGCGCGAGCAATGGTGAGCAGTGCATACAGCATTGCTGCCAACGCAACATGCGCGGCCATGAATGGAATCAGAGAATGGGCCATGTGTACCTGCATGTTTGTGGGAGCGGCTTTACGCCCAAGTTCTTACCGGCGGCCATGCGAGGCATGGACGTCCGTGTGCAACGACCAGTCAGGCCTGGCCAGGAGATGCAGCCGCAGTGGCTATTGCTTCTTGGTTTCACGAAGCACTCGCTCAATGAAAGTCGATTTTGCCGCGCGGTACTCGGTCGCGGAGAGGTGCGCGGCATTCAACTTGACTTGGTTGTACTCGTCGACGAGAGCAGGGCAGGTCAGCAGCGCGTCTCGGAAGGTGATGAACATCTCGAAAGGCGAACCATGCGCTACCAGTTGAACGGCATGCTCTTCGTTCGGCTTGTGCCATTCGAGCATGCAGAGTTGTTCATTGCGCAACGTATCAAGCTTCTCGGTGTAGCCCCAATCTGTCAGGGTGCGGACTGACGGTTGATGGTCTGATTTGGCAACCAATACACAGATGTCAAGATCCCCTTTTGACACAGCCCCTGGTATGGCAGAGGAGCCGACGTGTTCGACCACTGCATGGGGCAAAAGTCGATGTATCTGAGTGCGCGCCAGAACAAACCGTGAAGTGATGGCGGCTTGATAGTCGAGTGGCTGCAGTAAGCGCATGGCCTAACGCCCAAGTTCAGGGGCGCGAGCTTGGCGTGGCCGAGGCGATGCGACGTATAGGCGTCCCCTGCAACGCCCAGTTAGGCCGGTGTAAGTAGCGGGGCGCTTGCGCGGCCAGCGAGCTCGCACACGAGGCGCCAGCCTGGTGTGCGCGATGAGCTGCTGCGGCAGCTTCCGAGATGAACCGTGCCATCACGCCTCCCTTTGCGCATGGCGTCAGCCATGCGCTGACGAAGACCTCAATCTAACGCACCTACAACTCGAGCGGCAGAGGTGCCAGCCCATCAACTTGGTGGCAAGAACGAATGTGCGACTGCCGCCGAGGAGGCGGCTCGTGCGCCCTGTGCAAGCGGCGTGTTCCGCGAGGGCCTAACGCCCAGGTTAACCGACTCCGGAGGCCCGAGAGGGCCGCAGGGCGCCAACACTGGCCATGGCCAGTGTTGGCGCCCGCGTTGAACCGTCGGCTGGGGAGCGTAGGCAAGACTGGGTCAATTCACTCCAGCTGTGTCGGGCATGATTGTCCACAAAAATCGAGCAAGTGCGCCACAGATTAAAAGGCAGTTAGGCGATTTGCTTTGCCATAAACAGTGATGTTGAAGTTTTCGGCGTATCCGCCGCCGCCTTCTGTTGGCTTTCCCCCCTGAGCAACTTCCATTAATTGTACGTTTACCTTCTTTCCGTCCTTGGCTTGAGCAGAAAGAACGCCAACTTGCTGACCAGGCACCGTGAATTGTGTTTTCTTGGTTGCTATGCCTTGTTCAGCAGCTTTACCCGAAAGTATGAACATGTATTTTACAGGTGCATCTGGGCTTGCGTCCACGATAACAATCGTCGCACGGTCATTTGGATCTGGCTCCTTGAGTTCACTTAGCGCAGCAACTGACGATGCGCCCAATACAAAAGAGAGGATGTACGCCCGAAATTTCATCTTTTCCTCAGTTGTTTTGTGTGAGGCCTAAATCCCAAGCTCAGGGGCGCTCGCTTGGCGTAGCCGAAGCGCGCGCTGATGGAGGCGTCCCCTGCACGCCCAGTTAGGCCGGGGAAAGGAGCGAGGTTTATTAATGGTTTTGGATTTTGGGGGCATGAGATTTACGCTTGCCTACGCTTCTGGCGTCCCAGCGCCCAAGCTGCAATTACAAGAATGGCGCCTGCTGCTGCAGCCTCGATGATGGCCCCTTGAACCAACGCTGACCATGCAGCGCCTGCGCAATGCAGGAAGTTTGGCAGCTCAAGCATCTCGCCTGGCTGTGCGCCACAGACAGACCGAATTTGACTAGTGAGGTTTGGCCTGAACGTAGGTGGAAGTAGGCGAAGACCTTGAGTTGCAGCTAGTGCTGCGATGGTGGGGATGAGCCAATGCCATTGAACGGAAAAGCGCTTGCTCGCGAAAATGTAGGTGAGGCCGAGCCAGGGGAGAAGAAGCAGTAGAACCGGGGCGCCGAGCAACGACGCGGCAACAGCAAAATCGGAGGCAGGCGAAAGCCACAGCAAGAGAAACACCAGGGCTAGAAATGCAGCTGCTAGAGCCGCTGTTATGCAGCAATAGAAAACGAAGGCCTGAAGTAGCAAGCGAGGTAAGTCTTTCACTTGTGTATCCGGGAGCCTGATGCCCAGGTTAAACGGCGCCGGAGCCCGTAAGGGCTGAGGGCACCAACACTGGCCACGGCCAGTGTTGGCGTCCGCTTGAGCGCCGAGTTGGGCCACCGTGCCTGCGCGAAGCGCCGGTGCCAGTACTCGATGATGGCGTTACCACTGCCAGAGCGATGGCGTGCGCCAATGGGCGGACGGCGGTACATGACGAGTCGATCTTCCGTTTGGGTGGGAGGTTCCCGGGTGGGCAAGAGTTTGGTCAGCTAGCTGTCGGAACTGTCAGGCTGGGGCGTAGATTTTAATTGCCTGGATTCATTGAAAATGATATACCCAAAAAATACTGGAATACTGGAGAGCCATAGGAATGATGACCAAATCCATTCTCGCTTAATGGCTTGATTGCTTTTTCTGTACAGGACTTGTCCGCTCGCCGCCGTTGCTTCGGTAATGGTCTTGATTTTTCCGAAAGCCGTTGGCGTCATTACATACTTTATGGAAATGGTGCTGCCAACGGTATTGCGGAGGTCTAGGCTATCACAGTTGCCAAAAAAGTCGCTTGACGCGCAAACAAATTCACCGTTGACTAGTGAGTCTGGTGTAAACCTGCCCCATTCCTTCATGGTGTAGATGCCGCTGAAGCTTTTTACGTCTTCCAGTGTCGCTGAATTGGGGTGTTTTATAAAGATCGCAATGGCGCCTATGGCGGTAAGGATAAATAAGGTTGCCCAATACTTCGCCATGATTTTTTGGGGATTAAGGTGTCTTGTGTTGGTTTATATGTGTTGGTGGTTTCGCTTGGTGTGCAACAGCTTTACTGTATCGCCATCAAAAAATTGCAGTTCGTCTGTATGCGCTTTGACTCGCGCATAACACACATTATTCGGCTTATTGTTGCACCAATGTGTCTTCTTTGTGCCTGACCTGAGTGGCCTAACGCCCAGTTAGGCCGGTGCAAGTAGCAGGGCCTTTGCGCGGCCAGCGAGCCCGCACACGAGGCGTCAGCCTGGTGTGCGCGATGAGCTGCAGCGGCAGCTTCTGAGATGAACATTGCCATCACGCCTCCCTTTGCGTATGGCGTCAGCCATGCGCTGACGAAGACCTCAATCTAACGCACCTGCAGCCTGTGATGCAGCGGCGCCAGCACACCAACTTCTGGGCATGAACGAATGTGCGACTGCCGCCGAGGAGGCGGCTCGTGTGGCCTTGGCAAGCGGCGTGTTCCGCGAGGGCCTAACGCCCAAGTTCAGGGGCGCCCGCTTGGCGTTGCCGAAGCGTGCGCTGGTGGAGGTGTCCCCTGCAACGCCCAGTTAGGCGACGCGGCCTTGCCCAATGAGATGTTTTGCGTAGATGCCATATGGGACACCGTGGATTGATGGTGCTTCACGAACGAACTCAAACCCCATGGATCGGTACATCGGAAGCGCCACAGACATGATGGCGCTAGTGTGGAGGCCGAACACGTCGGCTCCGTCACGCTGAGCCTTTGCAATGCAAGCGTTGGCAAGTGCGCGGCCAATGCCTTTACCGCGTGATTCTGGGCAAACAACGAGCATTCGCATGACAGCCCATGTGCTTGGGAAAAACGAGCTTTTGGGAGCCTGGGGACCAAGGTACGCAACTGCCCCCACGACTGTCTCGCCAGATGCCGCAACGATGATCTCGCCCGCTTCCGCCAGCGAAGACATGCATGCGATTTTTGCCCTGAAGCCTGGCCAGTCTTCGTATTGGCTAGCGAACTGCTCAAAAGCGGCAACACCAAGTGCATTGACGGCGCCAATGTCAGTTGGTTGAAAATCGCGCAGACCTGTCGAGTACATGAGTTGCCTAACGCCCAAGTTCAGGGGCGCCCGCTTGGCTTTGCCGAAGCGTGCGCTGGTGGAGGCGTCCCCTGCAACGCCCAGTTAGGCGCTGGTGGAAGATGACGGGATGCTGAACATGAGGTATAGCTGTGCGCATGAGTGCGGGCGACGAGGTTATTGCTCTGACTCCTCTCGCTTGGTTACAAGCGGCACAAGAAAAAACAAACTGATAGCTACATATAGCAGACCAATGATGGACCGCAAGGAGCCGGTTCCGAGTAACGCGCTGAGAGCCTTGTACGTACCGCATTGCTTGGAGCACAGCGTGAGCGGGTCAACGTCAGACGTGAGTATCGACACGCCATACGCCAGCAAGATGCTGCCAATGATGGCTGCGCCGACCTTGAGGATTCGCATGCTGGAGATGCCTAACGCCCGCGGTAAGCCGCGCCGGAGTGCGAAGCACGGAGGGCACCCGCAAGCGCAGCTTGTGGGCGTCGGCTTGACCAAAATGTTAGGCTGGTGGCAAATGCTGATGCCGGGCGTAATTTCATTTGGCTTTGACTTCAAGGGCTGATGCGATACGTTCAAGGTTTAGATTCAATCGCTTCGTTTCTGCGATGTGGTCAGTCAAGTAGGATCGGACCTCATCCATGTAGTCCGATTGTTTTTGCTGTGTACCACGCCAGCGCCGCATGAAGAAAGCCCAAACGCCGATTAACAGGAGCATTGGGCCCCAACTGAAAAAGAACTCTTGAAGCATCATGGGTTTTCCGTTTGAAAATGGATTAGGGCATGCCTGACTGCTTTGCATGCCTGACTGCTTTTTAAGAGAGGCCTAACGCCCAAGTTCAGGGGCGCACGCTTGGCGTGGCCGAAGCGATCGAACGTATTGGCGTCCCCTGCAACGCCCAGTTAGGCCGGTGCAAGTAGCAGAGCCGTTGCGCGGCCCGCGAGACCGC